>Ga0209369_1000003_pt1 | contig 912418 bp, 868 predicted proteins | sample EBPBio142010_DNA_FD_185865 | JGI IMG/M metagenome (GOLD analysis project Ga0209369, IMG submission 185865) | Wastewater treatment Type I Accumulibacter community from EBPR Bioreactor in Madison, WI, USA - Reactor 1_10/4/2010_ DNA (SPAdes)... | ecosystem: Engineered > Bioreactor > EBPR >... | reverse complement strand
TGCGGGTGCTCAGTCGTTGGTGTCCGCCGTTTCGCGGATACCACCTGCACTACCCGAGCTGGAGGCAGCCATCGCCAGCATTCCGGTTGGTGGTCGATGCGCTGCATGTTTTCGTCCGCTTTGGGTCGGATGCAGCCATTCGCCAGCGCGAAATTGATCATTGCGATCGGCGAGCGGAGGCCTTCGCTCGGGCGCAGGTACGAAGCTGCGCACCAAGCCGAATCATGGTTTTTATGGCGCCAGTCGGCTATTCACCGCTTCCCGGGTGGGTCGACGAGAGGCTTTCAACAAATTAAGTGAACGCCTAGGGCGCACGCCGGCTTCTTCGTTTCCGGCGTCAGCGGATGCCGGCAGCGATCAGCCCGATGGCGATGATGGCCAGCGGGATCGCCAGCAGGTTCAGCCGGTTGAGCCGCTCGCCGAAACCGAACACGCCCGCCAGGGTGCCCAGCACCACCACGCCGATGTTCATCATCGAGAACACCACCGCCGGATGATCCGGCAGCGCACGGTGGGCCTTCACGTAGAACAGGATGTTGGCGAAGTTCAGCGTGCCCAGCAGCAGGCCCGTGCCCAGCGCGGCGCGCGTCGGCGCGATCCGAACACGCCACAGGCGCAGTCCCTGCACGAGCAGCATCACCGCGAACGCCGCGATGAAGGCCACCTGCAGCGACGCGGCGAACGGTGTGCCAGCCGCGGCCAGGCGTTTGAGCAGCACGTCCACGCTCGCGTAGCCGACCAGCACCAGCAGCGGCAGCGCCCAGGCCTGCCATCCGTCGCCGCGCGTGCCGCGTTCCGGGCGTGCCACCAGGCACGCGATCGCCACCACGCCCAGCATGAGGCCGGCGATCCGCAGCGCATTGGCCTGCTCGTCGAACCACAGGAACGCCGCCAGCAGCGACAGCACCAGCGACATCCGCTGGGCGATGTCGGTGCGCACGATGCCCGCGGCGCGCACGGACGCCGACAGCGCCAGGAAGATGCCGGGCAGCAGCAGTGCCAGCAATACCAGCTCGGTCCACGGCGTGCCCGCGTGACGGAGGGTCGCCAGCGGCGGATCCAGCAGGCCGAAGCACAGCAGCGAGGCGGCCAGGTAATTCCAGGTGATGCCTTGCGCGGTATCGATCCCGCGTCGCTGCATCAGCTTGAGCAGCACGGAAACCAGCACGCTGCAGGCGACGCTGATGAGCAGGTAGAGCATGGCGCGACTCGGAGAAGGAGCGCCGGATTATCGCGCCTGAACGCGGGCCCGTGCGGCAGCGTTCCGTATGGCCGTCGTACCCCGCTCTTCGCGTGCCTATCGGGAAGGACGGCCACCATCGCCTATCATCGGGTCCGGGAGGTGCGACGCGACCCGCGTCGTCCGCCCGGCCCACGGAATAACCCGCGCCACGCGGATCACCACTTTTCAAGGAGATGCACGAGTGAACAGGGGAACACGAAACACGGTACTGGCGACGGCCTGCATGCTGATGGCGGCAGCCGCGACGCCCGCGTTCGCCCAGCGCGCCAGCGCGCAGGACCAGCGCAAGCAGCAGATGGCGGAAATCCCGACCTGCGCCAAACCGCTGGGCACGATCTCGGTGATCGAGCCCGAGGACGGCGTGAACTGGTGGAGCGGCCAGCAATTGCCGGCACCGTCGAAGCTGATCAAGGTGTTCGTCAACAAATCGCGCTGCTTCACCCTCGTCGATCGTGGCGCGGGCCTGGATGCGGCGATGGGCGAGCGCGCACTGGCCTCCAGCGGTGAGCTGCGCAACCGTTCCAACATCGGCAAGGGCCAGATCCGCGCAGCGGATTACGTGCTGGTGCCGGACCTGATCTCGCAGAACAGCAACGCCGGCGGCAACGCCATCAGCGGCCTGCTGGGCGGTCTGGTGGGCGGCAACGTCGGCCGCGTGGTCGGCGGGCTGGACTTCAAGAAGAAGACCGCCGACGTCGTCCTGACCGTGACCGACGTGCGTTCGTCCGAGCAGGTCGCCATGGCAGAAGGCAGCGCCAAGAAGACCGACATCGGTTGGGGCGCGGGCGGCAGCCTGTTCACCGGCAGCCACTGGGGTGGCGGCGGCGCCAGCGGCTACGCCAACACCGAGATCGGCCAGGTCATCACGCTGGCCTACCTGCAGGCCTATACCGACCTGGTCGCCCAGCTGGGCGGCGTGTCCGGCAACGCCTCGGCCTCCAACGCCCAGCAGGCGGTGGAAATGACCAAGCCGGGCCGGCTGTTCGCCAACCCCAAGGGCACCGGCAAGGCGGTGCGCGACCTCGACCCGGGCATGATGCTGTACCCCACCGGCAACAAGGAGGGCGTCATGTGGGAAGTCGAGGACGAACTGGGCAACAAGGGCTGGGTCTCGTCCAGCCTGGTGCAGTTGGCGCGCTGAACCGCGACCGCTGTCCGCCGGAGGGCCGCCACAGGGCGGCCCTTCGCGTTTCCGGGCCCGCGGCTTGGCTTTCACGCCCTGCGTCCCAATAATTCCCGCATGGAAATCAAATCCGACAACCCCGAACACGGCTTCCAGTTCCCCGGCACCTTCGAGCTCAGCGCGATGGGCACCGCCGGGACCGGCCTGGAAAGCGAACTGCCACGCCTGCTGGAATCGGCCGGCGTCGAGGTCCTGCACGAGGACATCAGCTGGAAGCACTCGAGCAACGGCAAGTACGTGTCCGTGCGCATCCGCTTCCGTGCCGACGATCGCGCCCAGTACGACGCCGCGCACAACGCGCTGCGCGAGCATCCGGAAGTGAAGTGGACGCTGTGAGCGCCCCCTGCATCGTCCGCGAACTCGGTCGCCAGCCGTACGAACCGGTGTGGCGCGCCATGCAGCGTTTCACCGACGCGCGCACCGATGCGACCGTCGACGAGCTGTGGCTGGTCGAGCACGATCCCGTCTTCACCCTGGGCCAGGCCGGCAAGGACGAGCACGTGCTCGCGCCGGGTGACATCCCGGTGGTGCATGTCGATCGTGGCGGCCAGGTGACTTACCACGGCCCCGGCCAGATCGTGGCGTATCCGCTGTTCGACCTGAAGCGCTTGAAGGTGGGCGTGCGCGATTACGTCTGCAAGATCGAGCAGGCGATGATCGATACGCTGGCCGAATGGAACATCGAAGCCGCCCGCAAGGACGGCGCGCCCGGTGTCTATGTCGCCGGCGCGAAGATCGGCGCGCTGGGCATCCGCGTGCGACGCGGCTGCACCTTCCACGGCCTGGCGTTCAACATCGCGATGGACCTGGAACCGTTCCACCGCATCAATCCCTGCGGTTACCAGGGTCTGCAGGTGGTTTCGCTGGCCGATCTCGGCGGCCCGAGAGGCATGGACCAGGTGAAGCCCGTGCTGTTGAAGCACATGGCGGACCAGTTCGGCCTTGCGCTTCGCCACGACACCGCCCTGCCGGATCTGTCGCAGGCCGCATAACGACGGCCATGGCCGCGTGCCACAATCGTTCGCCATGAACGATGCGACCCTGTCCCTCGATGCCGAACGCGATGCACTGACCGAGCGCGGCCTGGCGCGCTTGCGCGCCGCGTCGACGTCATCGGATGCGCTGTTGGCCGATCCTGGCAACGTCGAACGCGTATCGCGCGTGATCGCCACCAGCGATTTCGCGCTGGAAACGTTGCGCCGGCAGCCCGACCTGCTCGCGACCCTGCTCCACGATGACGGGGCGGCGCCATGGCCGGTACCCGTGCTGCTCGCGGACAACACGGCGCAATGGCCCGAACTGCTGCGCCGCTATCGCACGGCCGAATCCACGCGCCTGGTGTGGCGCGACGTGCACGGCCTGGACACCGTGGACGACACGCTGGCTGGCACCACGCGCCTGGCCGAGGTCTGCCTGCAGACCGCGCTCGACGCGCTGGAAGCCGAATTCGCGCAACGCCACGGCGTGGTGCGTGCCGCCGATGGCAGTGCGCAGCGATTGGTGGTGTTCGGCCTGGGAAAACTGGGCGGCGGCGAGCTGAATTTCTCCTCCGACATCGACCTGGTCTACGCCTATCCGCAGGGCGGCGACTCCGACGGCGCGCGTTCGCTCGCGGCCGAGGACTATTTCATGCGGCTGGGCCAGCGACTGGCGAAACTGCTCGATGAACCTACGGCCGATGGCTTCTGCCACCGCGTCGACCTGCGCCTTCGTCCGTTCGGCAACGCCGGGCGCGTGGCGCTGTCGTTCGCGGGCATGGACCAGTACTTCCAACGCGAGGGACGCGATTGGGAGCGCTACGCCTGGCTGAAGGCGCGCGCCGTGGCCGGCGACATCGAGGCGGGCGAACAGTGGCTGGAGTCGTTGCGTCCGTTCGTCTACCGGCGCTACCTGGACTACACCGCGCTCGATGGCCTGCGCGAGATGAAGGCCGCCATCGCGGCCGAAGTCGCGCGCCGCGAACTGGCCGACGACATCAAGCGCGGCCCGGGCGGCATCCGCGAGATCGAATTCCTCGTGCAGGCGTTGCAGCTCATCCGTGGCGGGCGCGAAGCGGCGCTGCGCGAACGACGCCTGCGCGTGGCCCTGCCCGCACTGGTGGCGACCCGGCAGGTCTCGCCGGAGGAAGGCGAGATGCTCGCGCAGGCCTACCGCTTCCTGCGCCGCCTGGAGAACCGCCTGCAGATGCTGCGCGATGCGCAGACCCATGCGCTGCCGGAGGCGGCACTGGACCGCCATCGCATCGCGCGCGGGTTGGATTATCCGGATTGGAACGCGCTGCGCGCCGCGCTGGACGTGCAGCGCGAACGCGTGTCGGCGGAATTCGCAGAGCTGCTCGCACCGCGCCAGCGCGATGCCGAGCCGGGCGCGCTGGCGCTGTACTGGCGTGCGTTGCCGGAAGGAGGAGATGCATCGCCGCTCGCGGCATCGGGGTTCACCGACCCGGGCAGCGCGGACCATGCGCTGCGTGAGTTCGCGCAATCCAGCGGCGTGCGTGCGCTATCCGATGCTGCCCGCGCACGCCTCGATCGCGTCGTGCCATCGCTGCTCGACGCCTGCGTGCGCTCGCGCCAGCCCGATGCCGCGCTGCGCCGCGTATTGCCTTTGTTGCAGGCGATCCTGCGTCGTGCCAGCTATCTTGCCCTGCTCGACGAGCAGCCCAGCGCGCTGGCGCGCCTGGTCGATGTGCTGGCGCGCAGCGCGCTGCTGGCCGAAAGGCTCGCGCAGTACCCGTTGTTGCTGGACGAGTTGCTGGACACGCGCGTGGCCGGGCCGATGCCGGACCGCGCCGAGCTGCGCGCCGAATGCGAGGCAGCGTTGCTCGAGGACGATCCCGAAGCCTGTCTGCGCCTCTTGAACGAACGACGCCTGGCGTTGAGTTTCCGGGTGGCGCTGGCCGCGCTGGACGGACGACAGGCGGCGCGCGACAGCGTGCGCCAGCTGGCCTGGCTCGCCGACGAGGTGGTCCGCGTGGTGGTGCAGGTGGCGACACGCGACGTGCTGGCCGCGCATGGCCGCGTGCCCGACGGACGCTTCGCGGTGGTCGGTTACGGCAGCCTGGGTGGCGAGGAACTCGGCTTCGGTTCGGACCTTGACCTGGTGTTCCTGTTCGACGCCCCGGCGGGTGCGGAATCCGATGGCGCGCGTCCGCTGGAAGCGGGGCGCTGGTACGCGCGCCTCGCGCAGAAGATCGTGGCGCTGCTCGGCGCGGTCACGGCGGCGGGACGGCTGTACGATGTCGACGTGCGCCTGCGCCCCGACGGCGCGAAAGGCTTGCTGGTGTCGTCGCTGGCGAGCTTCACCGAATACCAGCGCGAACGCGCATGGACCTGGGAACACCAGGCGCTGGTCCGCACCCGTGCGATGGCCGGCGACTTGTCCCTGCGCGACGCCTTCGAGGAGGTCCGCCGCCAAACGCTGGCCCATCCACGCGATGCCGATACGTTGCGCGCCGAGGTGGTGAAGATGCGCGCGCGGATGCGCGCCGAGCTCGATCGCAGCGATGCCGCGCGCTTCGATCTCAAGCAGGGCGCGGGCGGCCTGGTCGACCTCGAGTTCCTGCTGCAGTACCTGGTGCTGCGCGATGCGGGTCGGCGACCGGGCCTGCAGCGGCCGCGCGACACGCCCGGCTTGCTGGTCGCACTGGTGGAAGCGGGTGTGCTGTCGCCGGAGCAGGCCGCTGCGCTGGATGCCGTGCATGCGACCTTCGTGGCGGAAGGCCTCGCCTGCACGCTGGACCGGCGCCCGCGCCTGGTGGTGGAGAACGCGGCGCTGGCTGCCGCGCGCGCGCTGGTGATGCGGACGACGTCCGCGCACGGACTGGATTTCGACGCGACGACCTGATCGCTCAGCGCAACAGTCGCGTACGCACCTCATCTGCGACGCGAGCCGTTTCACGTAACGGCTGGACGTCGAAGGGCGACATCGCGCCGGTCAATGCGCGGATGCGTCCGCGCGCGAGCAATGCCTCCAGGAACAGACGGGGGCGTCCGCCGACACGTGCCGGTTCGAACACATGCACCGGCACCGAGGTCGCACACGCTTCCGACAGCATGTTGACCGACTCCGGCGTGCAGACGATCCGGTCGGCCCAGGCCAGCAGGCCGGCATAAGGATTCGGGCCATCGGACGGATCGCACCACAGCACCGTGTCCGCACGCGTTGCGTAACGCGCGCGCAGCGCCTGCACGACGTCGGCGGGCGTGCGACGCGATGCCGTGATCATCAGGCTCTCCGTTCCCATCGCGTCGTCGAGCGTGGCGGCGAGCCGCGCGAACGCATCGGCATCGAAAGCGTAGTGCGCGCTGTCGCCGCCGATCAGCAGCGCGGTCCGCGGCGAGGGCAGGGCGGCGAGGGACGGAAACGCCGTGCGGGCATCCAATAGCCAGGCGTCGTCGACCGGGTTGAGGCTGCCGAGCAGGGTCAGCACGTTGGGTCCGGCAAGTCCGTCGTGGTCCGGCGCGATGACCAGGTCCCAGTGCGACGGGTCGATGCGCGGGTCGAGGATCTGGACGGCGCGGCTGCCGCGGTCACGCAGCAGGCGCGTCGCCAGGGCCGCCTGCCGGCCGCAGCCGATCGCCAATGCGGGGGGCGTGTTCCAAGCGGCATGGAATGCGGACCCGAACGCCTGCGATGCGCCGGGCAACCTCCGCGGTGCCATCCAGCGCCAGGGCGCGTGGGGCAGCAGCACGACCTCGTCTGCCACCCGCCCCAGTGCGCGCGCCAGCGCCAGCGCCTGGCGCACGTTGCCGGCATGGCCGTCGGTGAGAGTGCAGGTGCGGGGCGAATCGGCCGTCACGGGGCGTTTTCGTTCCACTGGTTAAAACAATCCGTTCCGGGGCGGCTGGATGTTGCCATAGTCAGGACACTCTACACTGCCCCCGCATTCGCTGGCCCGGTCCGTCGGGCTCCGTCTTCTTCCTGCCGCAGGTTTCCCATGCCCCAAGCTCTCGACGCCGCATCGCTGGACCAATTGTTTCGCACCGCCCGCACCTACAACGCCTTCGGTGGCGAGGTCAGCGACGAGACGCTGCGGCAGTTGTACGACCTGCTGAAGTTCGGTCCCACCCAGGCCAACACCACCCCGGCGCGCTTCGTGTTCGTGAAATCGGCCGAGGCCAAGGCCAAGCTGGGCCCGGCGCTGGACGAAGGCAACTACGCCAAGACGATGGCGGCGCCGGTCACCGTGATCATCGGTCGCGACGAGGACTTCCACGAGAAGCTGCCATTCCTGTTCCCGCACACCGACGCCAAGGCCTGGTTCGACGGTCCGCGCGAGAACCGCACCAAGCCTGCGCTGCGCAACGCCAGCCTGCAGGCGGCCTACCTGATCGTCGCCGCGCGCGCGCTGGGCCTGGACGCCGGCCCGATGACCGGCTTCAACGCGGCCAAGGTCGACGAGGCCTTCTTCGCCGGCACGGCGATCAAGTCCGACATCCTGGTCAACCTGGGCCATGGCGACCCGACCAGCATTTTCCCGCGTTCTCCGCGCCTGGGCTTCGACGAAGCCGCACGCATCCTCTGACCCCACCCTCTGGAGATTCCCCATGCGCAAGACCCTACTCGTTGCCGCCCTGTTCGCCTTCGCCGGTTCCGCCTTCGCCGCGCCGGTGACCTACAAGCTCGACCCCGGCCACACCAATGTGTTGGCCAGCTGGAACCACTTCGGCTACTCGAACCCGAGCGCCAACTTCGGCCAGGCCGACGGCACCCTGGTGTACGACGCCGACAAGGTGTCCGCCTCGAGCGTGCAGGTCACCCTGCCGCTGACCGGCCTGAGCGCGCTGGCCGACCAGTTCTACGACCACCTGACCAGCGACAAGTGGTTCGACGCCGCCAAGTACCCCTCCGCTACCTTCAAGAGCACCAAGGTCGAAGCCGCGGGCGAGGGCAAGCTGAAGGTCACCGGCGACCTGACCATCAAGGGCATCACCAAGCCGGTCGTGCTCGATGTGACCCTGAACAAGGTCGGTGAGCACCCGATGAAGAAGGTGCCGGCGATCGGCTTCGACGCCACCGCCACCGTCAAGCGCAGCGATTTCGGCGTGGGCGCGTACGCCCCGATGGTCAGCGACGACGTGACGCTGAAGATCACCACCGAAGCGACCGCCGACGCCAAGAAGTAAGCCGCGTCCCTCGGCCGTTTTCCGGCCGATGCGCTCCAGAACGCCGCCCCGTCCCGGGCGGCGTTCTTCGTTCCGGGCCCTGTGCCTTGGGGCGTCCGGGAGCGGCTGGTAGACTGGCCGCCCCTGTTTCGCCATCGTCCACCGCCATGAGCCAGACCGCCACCGCGCCCGCCAACGCCGAGAAGCGCTACACCGTGAGCCGCGCCGACCTGCCGCTGAGCTGCCCGCTGCCGTCGATGGCGCTGTGGAACTCGCATCCGCGTGTGTATCTGCCCATCGAGGACGCCGCAGGTGGCGACGTGCAGTGCCCGTATTGCGGTTCGCATTTCGTCCTGGCCGACTGACCGGACGATGCCGGCCCCTCGCATGGCCCGCCGACCATGCGCCGACTGACCGTCGTCCAGCTGCTGCCGGCGCTGGAATCCGGCGGTGTCGAACGCTCCACCCTTGAGATCGCCGATGCGCTGGTGCGCGCCGGCCATCGCGCCATCGTGGTGTCGGCCGGCGGCCGCCTCGTGCCGACGCTGCTGGCGTCCGGCGCGGAACACATCACCCTCGACATCGGCCGCAAGTCGCTGCTGACATTGCGCCATGCCGGCGCGTTGCGACGGCTGTTCGCCGAGGCCGGCGCCGACATCGTGCACGCCCGTTCGCGCTTGCCGGCATGGCTTGGCCTGTGGGCGGTGCGCGGCATGCCCGCCGCATCGCGATCCCGCTTCGTCACCACCATGCACGGCCTCAATTCGCCAAACCGCTACAGCGCGGTGATGACGCGGGGCGAACGCGTGATCTGCGTGTCGGAAACCGTGCGTCGCTATCTGCTGCAGCACTATCCGCGGACCGATCCCGCGAAGCTCGTCGTCATCCCGCGCGGCATCGATCCCGCGCAGTTCCCGCGTGCCGCTTTCCCCGATCCCGACGCGCGCGGGTGGGCGGCCGCGCAGCATCCCGCGTTGGCAGGCGATGGCCCGCTGCTCCTGTTGCCCGGGCGTGGCACGCGATTGAAGGGGCATGGCGACGCACTGTCGCTGCTCAGGCGATTGCGCGGGACCGGTGTGGACGCGCGCCTGTGGATGCCGGGCGCGCGCGAGCCGGGCCGGGCGCCGTACGTCGCCGAGCTGGAAGGAGAAGCGCGGCGTGATGGCGTCGCCGATGCGCTGGCCATCACCGCGCCGACGGCGGAGATCGCACGCGCCTACGCCGCCAGCGACGTGGTGTTGCAGCTGTCGCGCAAGCCGGAAGCCTTCGGTCGTACCGTCATCGAAAGCCTGTCGATCGGCCGTCCGGTGGTGGGTTGGGCGCACGGCGGCGTGGGTGAATTGCTGGCGGGGCTGCAGCCGCAAGGCGCGGTGCCCGCGTTCGACGAAGACCGCCTGTTTGATGTCGTAAAGGCGATGCTCGCCCATCCGCCGTCGCCATTGGCTACGATGGACGCCTACACCCTGCGCGCAATGCAGGAAGCGACGCTGGCCCTCTACCACGATCTTGCCGATGACCGCCGACCTGCCCCCGACTCCTGACACGCCTGCACGCCGCGCACACGGTTGGCGATGGGCGCCCGCGTGGGTGCTGACGTTCGTCGCCCTGTGGCCGGCGCCAGGTTATGCCGAGGCGGTGATGGTGCTCGGCGCGCTGGCGGCGATCGTGCGCTTGCTGCTGGGGCGCTTCCGCGGCGGTACGCGCCTGCTGAGCGGTGCGGCCTGGGCACTGACAAGCGCGCTGTTCGCCGCGTACTGGTTGCCGCAGGCCCTCTCGGCGATCGACGCCGTCGATGTCGGGCGCGCATTGCGGGAAGCCGCGGTGGACCTGCGTTACCTGCCGTTCCTGTGGCTGGTGGCGGCGTCGGTGGCGAATACGCGCGCGCGCCGAACCACGTTCAACGGTCTGGCAGTGATCGTGGGGATCTGGACGCTGGATGCGTTGGCGCAGGTGGCGTTCGGCACGAGTCCCTTGTTCTGGGGCCTGGACCAGCTGAAGCAGTGGATCAGCGGGCGACCGATGTGCACGGTCGAGCAGATGGCCGGTATCGACCGGTTGAGCGGCTTCCTCGGTCCGTGCAATCGCAAGCTCGGGGTGGTGATGGCCAGTCTGTCGCCGTTTCTGCTGTTCGCCGCCGCCGCGCGCCTGCGCGTGGCGGGCTGGCTGCTCGCATCCGCGGCGATCGGCGTGGTGGTGCTTCTCGCGGGCGCCCGCGCCGCGTGGATCACCTACGCGCTGGTGCTGGTGTTCTCGGGCTGGAAACTGCTGGGCTGGAAGCGACTGCTCGGCGTGTTCGGGTTCGGTTTCCTGCTGTTGGGCGTGCTCACCGTCGCCTCGACGCAGGTGCGCGAGCGGATCCTGCTGACCACGCATGCGCTGACCGCCGACGAAGCCGGCGTGGACACCGCATTGTCGGGCCGCGCGCAGATCTGGTCCGCGGCCACCTGCATGATCGCGAAGCACCCGATCAACGGTGTCGGCGCGCGCGGATTCCGCCAGGCCTACCCGGACTGCGACGCCAGCCCCGCGTCGCGGCCGGCCTGGGGCCAGGGACCCGCGTTCCACGCGCACCAACTGGTGCTGGAAGTGCTCAGCGAGACCGGCGTCATCGGTTTGCTGTTGTGGCTGGCGGGGGCTGCGCTCGCGTGGCGAGCATGGCGATATGCCTCGCCAGTGGCGAAGGAACGCGCGCGCCCGGCAATGCTTGCACTGGCCGTGACGGTCTTCCCGTTCAATACGCACCTCGCGTTCTATTCGACGTTCTGGGGCGGGCTGACGCTGATGCTGGCCGCGCTGTACGCCGGCAGCCTGCTGGCGCGCGATGACGAATGAGGCCGCACGTGCGCGGCGCTGCGCCTTCATCGCACCCGCAAACCTGATCGCCACCGCGATCGCGGCGCTGCCGCAGCGCGCGCTGCTCACGTTCGGCTCGGTAGCGACGTGGGTGCTCTGGCCTGCACTGGGGAAGCGGCGTCGCTATGCGGCCACCAACATCGCTCTGTGTTTTCCGGAGCTGGATGAGGCGGCACGGGCCCGCCTGCTGCGCGACAACTTGCGCGCGACCGTGACAGGCGTGCTCGAGCTGGTACGTGGTTGGTTCGCTTCGCCTGGCAGGCTCCACGGCCTCGCCGACGTGGAAGGTCTCGAGCATGTGCGCGCGGCGCGCGAGCGTGGGCAGGGCGTTTTGCTGTTCGGCGGCCACTTCCCGCATTCGGAACTGTGCGCGCGCCTGCTCGGTGAAGCGCTCGGCGAACGCGTGACGATCGTCGCGCGCCACAACAATGATGCCTGCATCGAACGCTGGCTCGACGGCGCGCGTCGCCGCGCCTTCGCCGACGTCATCGGCAAGAAGGATGTGCGCGGCCTGCTGCGCGCGCTGTCTCGCGGCGGCATCGTGGCGTACTCGGCCGACCAGGATTTCAACTACCAGAACGCCTTCGTGCCCTTCTTCGGCATCCAGGCGGCCACCCTGGTGGCGACGCCGGATCTCGCCCGGCGCGGCAACGCCACGGTGCTGCCCTTCTGGTTCCACCGCGATGCCGATGGGCGCTACAAACTGCGCGTGGAGCCCACGTGGGACGGCTGGCCCAGCGGCGATCCGGCGCAGGATGCGGCGCGCTACATGGCGGAACTCGAAGCCGTCGTGCGCCAGCATCCTGAGCAGTATCTCTGGGTGCACCGGCGCTTCAAGACACGCCCACCGGGCGAGCCCGGCCTCTACCGGTAAAGCGCCCCGCGGCCGTCGGGCTGGCGCTTGAAGCGCCGATGGATCCACAGGTATTGGGTGGGTGCCTCGCGCACCATCCCCTCGATGGCGGCGATCACGCGTGCGGTGTCGGCGGTGGCATCGGAAGATGGGAAATCTTCGAACGCGGGCGACAGTCGCAACGTGTAGCCGCCGTCTTCGCGCCGTACGTGCGAGAACGCCATGACCGCGGCGCCCGACAATCGCGCCAGCTGGTGGGTCGATGTCAGGCTGTAGGCCGGATGGCCGAAGAACGGCACGAACACGCTTTCGCCGCGCCGCGTGTCCTGGTCCGGCGCGAACCACAGCAGCCCGCCTTGCTTGAGGTGCTTGAGCGCAGGCCGCAACTCGTCACGGGTGAACATCGCGGTGGCATAGCGCAGGCGTCCGCGCTTCACCGCCCACTCCATCGCGCCTTGGTCGTGCGGGCGGTACATGCCGGCCAGCGGCGCGTAGTCGCACATCAGGCGGGCGGAAATCTCCAGCGTGGTGAAGTGCCCCGAGACGACGATGACGCCGCGCCCGCCGGCCTGCGCGGCCGCCAGGTGCTCCAGGCCCTCCACGCGCACGCTGCCACGCATCGGCGCCACGCTGCCCCACCAGGCGCGTGCGAACTCGAACAGGCCGATGCCGAGCTCGCCGAAACTCGCGCGTGCGAGGGCTTCCTGGCGAGCGGCGTCCAACTCGGGAAAGCAGAGCGCGATGTTGCGCCGGGCCACATGCCGGCGATCGCGCATCAGCGCGAACAGCAGGGCGCCGATGCCGCGCCCCAACGGACGCTGCAGGGCCCACGGCACGCGCGCGGCCAGCCAGGCCAGGCCGACGCCGGCCCAGGAGGGCCATTGGCGCGGCCCCATGGGAGGGCGCTCGTTCGCGCCGGGGGATCGCTTCTCGGATTCGGCCATGACCCATTGTAGCGGCGGCCCCGGGTATCCTTGTCGACGATGCCGAACCGAACCGCCGAACGCCTGCTGCGTGCCCTGTACTCGGCGGTGCTGTACGTGCTGACGCCGGTCACCGTCTACCATTTGATCTGGCGCGGCTTCCGCTATCCGGAATACTTCCAGCGCTGGAACGAGCGCTATGGCAGCTACGACGCCCCGCCGCGTCCGGTCGATGTGTGGCTGCACGCCGTGTCGGTGGGCGAGGTCAACGCCGCCGCGCCCGTCGTGGACGCACTGCTGAAACGACACCGCGGGCTCAGGCTGCTGGTCACCACGATCACGCCGACCGGTTCGGAGCGCGTTCGCGCGCTATGGGGCGACCGCGTGCTGCATGTCTATTCGCCCTACGACCTGCCCGGCGCGGTCGCACGCTTCCTCGACCACTTTCCGCCGCGGCTCGCGCTGATCATGGAAACCGAGTTGTGGCCGAGCCTGCTGTTCGGCTGCCACGACCGCAAGGTGCCGGTCTACATCCTCAATGCGCGGTTGTCGGCGCGTTCGTTGCGCGGCTACAGCGTGCTGCGCCCCCTGATCGCGCGCACGCTGCGCACGGTGCGCCGCGTGGCGGCGCAGTCCGAGGGTGATGCCGCGCGCTTCGTCCAGCTCGGCGCGGCGCCGGAACAGGTGCGCGATGTCGGCAACCTCAAGTTCGACATCCCGGTGCCGGCCAACGTACAGGAGGTGGTCGCGGGTTTCCGTGGGCACCTCCACCAGGGCCGCCCCGTGTGGATCGCGGCGAGCACGCACGAGGACGAGGAATCGCCGGTGCGCGAGATCCACGCCCGCCTGCGCGAGCGCTGGCCGAACCTGCTGTTGTTGTGGGCGCCACGGCATCCGGAACGTTTCCCGCGGGTGGCGGAAGCTGCGCGCGAAGCGGGCTGGAAGGTGGGTACGCGTCGTGCGGATCAGTGGCCCGCCAGCGACGATGACGTCTTCGTGCTCGACACGCTCGGCGAACTGATGGCGTTCTATGCCTGTGCAGACGTCGCCTTCGTCGGTGGCAGCCTACAGGCGATCGGTGGCCACAACCTCCTGGAGCCCGCGGCGGTCGGCACGCCTGCCGTCACCGGCCCGCACCTGCACAACTTCAGCGAGATATCCCGTCGCCTCAAGGAAGCCGATGCGCTCGTCATCGCGCCCGATACGACCGGCGTAGCGCGCGCCGTGGAAGCGTTGCTCGCCGACGACACGCGACGCGACGAGATGGCTGCACACGGGCGGGCGCTGGTCGAACACGGCCGCGGCGCCCTTGCACGCACGCTGGTGATGATCGCGCCCCACCTGCCGGCGCCCGTCGCGTGAGCGCCCCCGCACCGAGTGCCCTGGCTGGCGTGCGCGTGCTCGATCTCACGCGCGTGCTCGCGGGCCCGTGGTGCACGCAGGTGCTCGCCGACCTGGGCGCGGACGTCATCAAGGTCGAGCGCCCGGGCACCGGCGACGACACGCGCGGTTGGGGCCCGCCCTTCCTGCGTGATGCGTCCGGCGACGAAACAGGCGAGTCGGCGTATTTCCTGTGTGCCAACCGCAACAAACGTTCGCTGACGGTGGACATGTCGACTCCGGAGGGGCAGGACATCATCCGTCGCCTCGCCCAGCAAAGCGATGTGCTGGTGGAGAACTTCAAGGTCGGTGACATGGCGCGCCATGGCCTGGACGCCGCTGCGTTGCGCGCGCTGAACCCGCGCTTGGTCTATTGCTCGATCACCGGCTTCGGCCAGGACGGGCCGTATGCGCAGCGCGCAGGCTATGACTTCGCAGTGCAGGGGCTGGGCGGCCTGATGAGTCTTACCGGCGAAGCCGATGGCGAGCCGCAGAAGGTGGGCGTGGCGGTGTCGGATCTCTTCACGGGCATGTATGCCACCGTCGCCATCCTCGCTGCGCTCCGCCATCGCGACGCCACGGGCGAAGGGCAGGTCATCGACATGGCCCTGCTGGACGCACAGGTCGCGATGCTCGCCAACCTGGGCAGCCACACGCTGGTCGGCGGTGAACCTCCGCCGCGGCAGGGCAATGCACACGCCAACATCGTGCCGTACCAGGTGTTCGCCGTAGCCGATGGGCATGTCATCGTCGCGGTCGGCAATGACAGGCAGTTCGTCCGCTTGTGCGAACTGCTGGACCTCGGATCGCTCGCACAGGATGCGCGCTTTACGAACAATGCCGCGCGCGTGCGCCATCGCGATGCGTTGATTCCGGTATTGCAGGACGCGTTCCGCGCGCGCGGGCGCAACGCGTGGCTGGCATCGCTGGAAGCAGCCGGCATCCCCTGCGGGCCGGTGAACGATCTCGACGATGTCTTCGCCGATCCGCAGGTGCTGGCCCGCGGCATGGTCGTCGAGACGCCTCATCCGCTAGCCAGCGCGGTGCCGCTGGTGGGCAGTCCGTTGAAGCTGTCGGCGACACCGGTCGAACCGCCGCGCGCGCCACCGTTGCTGGGGCAGCACACCGACGGCGTGTTGCGCGAAGCCGGCTTCAGCGACAGCGAGATCGCGGCGCTGCGGGCAAGCGGTGCGATCTGAAAGACCTCTGCAGGAGCGACGTAAGTCGCGACCTGGAATCTTCAGCGTAGGCCCGCTAGCCGTCGAGCAGTGAGCGTCCGGTCGCGACTTACGTCGCTCCTACAGGATCTTCTCATGCGAAAACGACAACGGCGGGCCGAAGCCCGCCGTTGCGTTGGCGCGACGTGCGCGGGGGTTACTGCGAAACCGGCTGCGACGACAGGCGCGCCTCGGCGTCGGCGGTCAGCAGGCGGTTGACGTCCTGCACGTCGGCGCCGTCGAGGGTGCCGGCGGCTTGTTCCAACAGCAGACGGTTCTGCAGGAAGTTGTAGCGGGCCTGCGCGTACTCGACCTGCGCCTGGAACAGCGTGCGCTGGTTCTGCAGTACGTCCAGCACGGTGCGGGTACCGACTTCCAGGCCGACCTGCGAGGCATCCAGCGCGCTCTGCGCGGAGACCACCGCCAGACGGCGAGCCTCTACTTCGCTGACGCCGGCGACCAACGCCTGGTAGGCATTGCTGGTGTTGCGGATCAGCGCGCGGCGGGTCTGCTCCAGGCCATCGGAGGCACGATCACGCTGGGCGAGCGCCTGGCGCACGCCGGACTGGGTGGCGCCGCCGGAGAAGATCGGCACGGTCAGGGTCACGCCCCAGGAGTAGCCTTCGCCATCCTGCGACAGGGTGCCCGGCACGCTGTCCCAGTCGGTACCGTTGGAGTAATTGCCGCGGAAGTTCAGCGTGGGGTAGTGGCCGGCACGCGCGCTGGATACGCCGTGCTGCGCCGACTCCAACTGATACTGCGCCGACTTCAGGTCCGGGTTCTGTTCGACGGCGCGGTCGACCCATGCCTGCGCGTTCTGTTCGGCCGGCAGCTCCGGACGGAAGTCGTCGGGCAGGCCCTTCAGGCCGCTGATCGGCTGACCGGTGATCTCGGCGAGCGCGCGGTAGCTGTCGTCCAGCGCGTTGCGGGCCAGGATCGTGTTGGCACGGGCGCTGTCGTACTGCGCACGGGCTTCGTGCACGTCGGTGATCGGCGCCAGGCCCACGTCCAGGCGCTTCTGCGCGTAGTCGAACTGCTTCTTGGAGGCCGCTTCGTTGGTTTCCGCGGCGGCCAGCGACTCGATGCCGATCAGCACGTTGAAGTAGGCGGCCGAGGTGCGGGTGATCAGGTCGTTGTTCGCCGAGGCCAGGTCGTAGTCGGCGGCCTGGCTGATGGCCTTCTGGCCACGCAGGTCGGCGATACGGCTCCAGTCGAAGATCGTCTGGTTCAGCGAGGCGCCGTAGCTGCGGCTCTTGCCGTCGCCGGTCGGGCTGCCCGGGCGGCTGCTGTGCGTGAGGTCATAGCCGGCGCTACCGGTGATCTGCGGCAGCAGCGCGGCGCGGGCCTGCACGGCGCCTTCCTTGTCGATCAGCCGGGTGGATTCGGCGATGGACAGCGTGGTGTCGCCGGCGCGCGCCAGCTCATAGGTCTGCATCAGGTCGGTGGCATTGGCCGCGGACGGCAGGGCCAGGGCGAGCGCTAGTGCGAGGGGGCGACGGCTCATGCGGGTTCCTTTTTGTAATGCTTCAGAAGACGAACTGGGGCGCCGGCGCGGCGCCGACAAGATAGGGGAGGTCGGTCTCGAACAACGATTCGATGCGCGGACCGTTGACATCGTTGACGTGCAGCACGGCTTCCATCACCGGCGACGCACCGCGCACCACGAACAGACGGCCACCGGGACGCAGCCACTGCAGGAAGCGCGCCGGCACGGAGGCGACGGCGGCGGTCACGCAGACCACGTCGAAGCGACGGTCCGTGTCCCAGGTGAGCGCATCCACGTTCTCGATACGGACGTTGGTGCCCAGGCCGGTCGCATCCAGGCGAGCGCGCGCAGCGGCGGCCAGCTCCGGCTGGATTTCCAGGCTGACCACTTCGCGCGCCAGGTTGCCCAGGCAGGCGGTGAGATAGCCGCTGCCGGTACCGATCTCGAGCACGTCTTCGGCGGCCTGCGGCTTGAGCGCCTGCAGAGTGCGGCCTTCGACGACGGGCTTCATCATCGATTGGCCGTGGCCCAGCGGCAGTTCAAGGTCCGCGTAGGCGAGCGCGCGGTGCGATTCGGCCACGAAGGCCTCGCGCGGCAGCGTCGCCAGCGTCTCCAGCACGCGCGCATCCAGCACGTCCCAGGGACGTACCTGCTGCTCGACCATGTTTTCGCGGGCCTGGGTGTAGTTGATCGTCATGGGGGTGGTCATCCGACGCGGGAGGCTGGGTCGGGCATTTTACCGGGCCGGCTGCCTCCGCGCTGGGCAAGGATCGGGGCAGCCATCGCGGCCGGCGCAGTGCCGGAAGTCACCGCGACCTCCTGCGTGCGGGGCTGGGCTTCAGCTTCAGCGGCGGCCATAGGCCCTCAGGAACATGTCCACGGTGGCGTCGATGTGGCGACCCACATCCGCCGGGCGGGGCTGGCTGCACAAGCCGCAGGTCATGCGCGCATGGACTTCGCCCTTGATCAGGGTGAAGAACTGCACGGAGGCCGTGGCCACGTCCGGAATATCCAGCTCGCCCTTGGCCACCTGGGCCTGCAGCAGGGCCGCGAAGGCATCGTGGGTGCGCTGCGGGCCGGCTTCCCAGAAGGTCTGCTTCAGCTTGTCGTCGATGTTGCCGGGGACCATCATCATGCGGTGCGTGCTGATGGCCTCCTCGCTGGTGATCAGCGCGAAGAACGCCTGCGCGATGGCCTTGAGCTGGTCGCGCAGGGAGCCCTTGAGTTCGATCTCGAACAAAGCGTCCGGCAGCATCTCCTCGCACTTGGCCTGCACGGCCGCCGCGAACAGCGCGTCCTTGTCGCCGAAGTGGCTGTAGACCGTCAGCTTGGACACCCCGGCCTCGGCGGCGATCTGGTCCATGCTCACGCCATTGAAGCCTTCCCGCGCAAACAGCTGCTTGGCGGCTTCCAGGATGGCGGCGCGCTTGCCCAGGTCCTTCGGACGGCCGGGCCCGCTGGCGGCGGGCTTGGCGGTGGGCTTGCGACGGCTGGCGGAGGGGGGCGGGCTGACCATGATGTAATACTAGACTACTCGGTTCGATATTTATACTATACCGGCAAGTCCACTAATTGAAATGCCCACGGAGCGGTTTATGCGCCAGATGCGCTGGAACGGAGTGTTCGGGATGCTGCTGCTGGGCCTTGCGGCCTGCAGCGCGGAAAAGCCGGCGGAAACGGCACGCCCTGCGTTGGTCGTGCAGCCGGGCGGCGGCGCGGACGCCGCCTTGTCGGCGTACGCCGGCGAGGTGCGCGCGCGCGAGGAGAGCCCGCTGTCGTTCCGCGTCGGCGGCAATCTTGTCCGACGCAATGTCGATGCCGGCGCACGCGTGCAGAAGGGTGAAGTGCTGGCCCTGCTCGACCCGGGCGATTTCGCACTGCAGGCTCAGGCCGCGCAGGCGCAGCTGGCCGCCGCCGAGGCCGACCTGGTCCGCGCGCGCGGCGATCGCGATCGCTACGCGAAGCTGGTGGGCGACAAGCTGATCAGTCAGTCCGCGTACGACGCGCAGGTCGCGGCATACAAGGCGGCCGAGGGCCAGGCGCGCGCAGCGCGCGCGCAGATGGATGTGATGCGCAACCAGGAAGGCTATTCGCAGCTGCGCGCACCGCGCGACGGCGTGATCGCCAGCCGGCAGGCCGAAGCGGGCCAGGTGGTCGCCGCAGGCCAGACGGTGTTCACGCTGGCCGCCGATGGCGGTCGCGAAGTCGCGATCGGCCTTCCGGAAAACCGCATTCGCGAATTCAGTGTGGGCCAGCCGGTCGTCATCGAACTGTGGAATGCCCCCGGCCAGCGCCTGCCCGGCGCCATCCGCGAGATCGCGCCGGCGGCGGACGCGCAGACGCGCACGTATGGCGCCCGCGTGAGCCTGGTCGGCGACGCCGTCCAGCAGGTCGAGTTGGGCCAGAGCGCGCGTGTCTATGTGCAGGAGAACGGCACCAAGGCGGCATTGAAACTCCCGCTCTCGGCCGTGCAGCGTGGCGAAGACGGCAAGACGTCGGTCTGGATCGTCGATCCGGCGAGCGGCAAGGTCCGCGCGCAGGTCGTTCAGCTCGGTCGTTACGGTGAGTCTTCAGTGCCGGTGCTCGGTGGCCTCAAGTCCACCGACTGGGTCGTGGCCGCAGGTGGCCACCTGCTGCGCGAGGGCCAGGTCGTCGCGCCTGTGGACCGCAACAACCGGCCGCTGAAGCTCGCGGCCGGTGGCGGCACCGCCAACATCGCCTCGCGCTCGGAGTAACGGCATGCGCCGCTTCAATCTCTCCGAGTGGGCGCTGACCAACCGCAGCCTCGTGCTGTTCGGCATGATCCTGCTGGGCATCATCGGTGCGTGGTCGTACAAGCACCTGGGCCAGTCCGAAGACCCGCCCTTCACCTTCAAGGCGATGGTCGTGCGCACGGTATGGCCGGGCGCGACCGCCGAAGAAGTCTCGCAGCAGGTCACCGAACGCGTCGAAAAGGCGTTGATGACCACCGGCAACTACGAGTTCATTCGCTCGTACTCGCGGCCGGGCGAGTCGCAGGTGATCTTCATGGCACGCGACTCCATGAAGTCCAAGGAGATCCCGGACCTCTGGTACCAGGTGCGCAAGAAGGTCGGCGACATCCGCGCCACGCTACCCAGTGGGGTGGTCGGCCCGTTCTTCAACGATGAGTTCGGCGACACCTTCGGCAACATCTATGCGTTGACCGGCGAGGGCTTCGACTACGCGGTGATGAAGGATTACGCCGACCGCATCCAGCTCGAACTGCAGCGCGTGGACGATGTCGGCAAGGTCGAGTTGGTCGGCCTTCAGGACGAGAAGATCTGGATCGAGTTGTCCAACACCAAGCTGGCCACGCTGGGCATCCCGTTGAGCGCGGTGCAGCAGGCGCTGGAAGAACAGAACGCGATGACGCCGGCCGGGTTCTTCGAAACCGCCAGCGACCGCGTGCAGCTGCGCGTCAGCGGCGAGTTCGACTCGGTCGACGAGATCCGCGAATTCCCGATCCGCGCCGGCGGCCGCACGGTCAAGCTTGGCGACATCGCCGAGATCAAGCGCGGCTTCGCCGATCCCGCCGCGCCGCGCATGCGTTTCATGGGCCAGCCCGGCATCGGCATCGCGGTGGCGATGAAGGACGGCGGCGACATCCTCAAGCTCGGCGCGACCCTCGAGGCCGAGTTCCAGCGCCTGCAGAAGACGCTGCCGCTGGGCATGGAACTGCGCAAGGTGTCGGACCAGCCGGCGGCCGTCGAAGACTCCGTGGGCGAGTTCGTCCGCGTGCTCGCCGAAGCCGTCATCATCGTGCTGCTGGTCAGCTTCTTCTCGCTGGGCCTGCGTACCGGCCTGGTGGTGGCGGTGTCGATCCCGCTGGTGCTGGCGATGACGTTCGCGGTGATGCACTACTTCGGCATCGGCCTGCACAAGATCTCGCTGGGTGCGCTGGTGCTGGCGCTGGGCCTGCTGGTCGATGACGCGATCATCGCGGTCGAGATGATGGCCATCAAGATGGAGCAGGGCTTCGACCGCTTGAAGGCAGCGAGCTTCGCCTATGAATCGACCGCATTCCCGATGCTCACCGGCACGCTGGTGACGGCGGCCGGCTTCCTGCCGATCGCCACCGCGGCATCGAGCACCGGCGAGTACACGCGCTCCCTGTTCCAGGTGGTGACGATCGCCCTGGTCGTCTCATGGATCGCCGCGGTGCTTTTCATCCCCTACCTGGGCGACAAGATGCTGCCCGACCTGGGCAATCCGCAGCCGCCGAAACCCGGTTCGCTCGCCGCGCGCTGGCACGGCTTCCGCGCGCGCCTGGCCGATCGCTGGCCGCAGTACGCGATGGTGCTCGCGCCGAAGGCGCACGATGCGCACGACCACAACCCGTACCACACGCCGTTCTACCAGCGCTTCCGCGGATGGCTGGAATTCTGCCTGCGCCATCGCTGGCTGGTGATTGGCGTGACCGTGGCGGCATTCGTGGCATCGCTCGCGCTGTTCCGTTTCGTGCCGCAGCAGTTCTTCCCGGATTCCGTACGTCCCGAGCTGATGGTGGACCTGGAGCTGGCCGAAGGCAGCTCGCTGAAATCGACGGACGCGCAGGCGCGCAAGCTGGAGAAGCTGCTGGCCGCGCGCGAAGGCGTGCAAAACTACGTGTCGTACATCGGCACCGGTTCGCCGCGCTTCTACCTGCCGCTCGATCAGCAGCTGCCGCAGGCGAACTTCTCCCAGTTCGTGGTATTGACCGAAGACATCGAATCCCGTGAAGCCACGCGCCACTGGCTGATCGACGAGGTCGCGCCGCAGTTCCCCGAGCTGCAGTTCCGCGTGACGCGGTTGGAGAACGGTCCGCCGGTCGGCTATCCGGTGCAGTTCCGCGTGTCCGGCGAGCACATCGACCGCGTGCAGGCGCTGGCGCGCCAGGTGGCCGAGAAGGTGCGTGCGAATCCGCACGTCACCAACGTCAATCTGGACTGGAGCGAGCCCAGCAAGATCGTCCGCCTGGAAATCGACCAGGACCGCGCACGTGCGCTGGGCGTCAGCACGTCGCAGGTGTCGCACTTCCTGTCGGGTTCGCTGTCCGGCCTGAGCGTCAGTACCTACCGCGAAGGCAACGAACTCGTCGAGATCCTGCTGCGTGGCCCCGACGACGAGCGCGCACGGCTCGACCTGCTCGGCAGCCTGGCGGTGCCGACCAGCAACGGCGGCAGCGTGCCGCTGTCGCAGGTCGCGAACCTGGAGTACGCGTTCGAGGACGGCATCATCTGGCACCGCGACCGCCTGCCCACCGTCACCGTGCGCGCCGACCTCAACAGCGACGACGTGACCCCGCCCACCGTGGTCCAGCAGATCCTGCCGACCCTGGACGAGGTGCGCACGCAACTGCCGCAGGGCTACCTGCTGGAAACTGGCGGCACCGTCGAGGATTCCGGACGCGGGCAGAAGTCCATCGCCGCCGGCATGCCGTTGTTCCTGCTCGTGGTCACCACGCTGCTGATGCTGCAACTGCGCAGTTTCTCGCGGGTGTCGCTGGTGTTGCTGACGGCGCCGCTCGGCCTGATCGGCGTGACCCTCGCGTTGCTGGTGTTCCGCGTGCCGTTCGGCTTCGTGGCGATGCTGGGCACGATCGCGCTGGCCGGCATGATCATGCGCAACTCGGTGATTCTGGTGGACCAGATCGACCAGGACATCCAGGCGGGGCATGACCGCTGGCACGCGATCATCGACGCGACCGTGCGCCGCTTCCGACCTATCGTGCTGACGGCATTGGCGGCCGTGCTGGCGATGATCCCGCTTTCGCGCAGTGCGTTCTTCGGCCCGATGGCGGTGGCGATCATGGGCGGCCTGACCGTGGCGACCGTGCTGACGTTGTTCTTCCTGCCGGCCCTGTACGCGGCGTGGTTCAAGGTGAAGCCGAACCACGAAGACGTGTCGGCGCGGGCAATGTCGAACGAGCCGCAGCGAGCGGAGTAGGAAAACGACCGTGCGTCATGCGGCTTGGGCGGCCGCAGACGCCAGATGGGGTGCGCTCGAACGGACGCGCACCCGGTCCCTCTCCCATGGAGAGGGAGATGCGCTCAGTCGCGCAAGTCCGCCACGTAGCAATGCGCCTGCATCTGCTCGATGACGGCCTGGGCGGCGACCTGCGTGGAGACGCCGCGGCCGCCGGTGGCGAGGTCGTTGGTGAAGACCTGCGCATTCAATGCCGCGTCCACCGCGCGTTCGATGCAGTCGGCTTCTTCGTGCAGGCCGAGCGAGTGGCGCAGCAACAGCGCGCAGCTCAGGATGGTGGCGTAGGGATTGGCGATCCCCTTGCCGGCGATGTCTGGCGCGGAGCCGTGGATGGGTTCGTACAGCCCGACCTTGCCGTCGCCCAGCGAGGCGGACGGCAGCAGGCCCAGCGAGCCAGCCAGCATCGAGGCTTCGTCGGTCAGGATGTCGCCGAACATGTTCTCGGTGACGATCACGTCGTACTCGCGCGGCTTGGCCAGCAGGTGCATCGCCATCGAGTCGACCAGCTGGTGCTCCAGCTTCACGTCGGGGAATTCCTCGCGGCCGATCCGCGAAGCGACATCGCGCCACAGGCGTGACGTTTCCAGCACGTTGGCCTTGTCCACCGACACCAGATAGCTGCGGCGCTGGCGCGCGAGCTTGAACGCACTGCGCACGACGCGCTCGATCTCGGTGACCGAATAGCTGCACAGGTCGCTGGCGCCACGCGCATCGCGGGTCTTCTCGCCGAAGTAGATGCCGCCGGTGAGTTCGCGCACGACCACGATGTCCACGCCGGTGAGCAGGTGCGGCTTGATCGGCGATGCGTTCAGTGCCGCCGGATGCGGACGCACCGGGCGCAGGTTGGCGAACAGGCCCAGGCCTTTGCGCAGTGCCAGCAGGCCCTGCTCGGGGCGCACCTTCGCGTTCGGATCCGACCACTTCGGTCCGCCGACCGCGCCCAGCAGCACGGCGTTCGCCTGCTGGCAGCCCTGCAGCGTCGCCTGCGGCAGCGGTTCGCCGTGGCGGTCGATGGCGATGCCACCGATGTCGTATTCGTGGAAGTCGAAGCTGTGTCCGTGGCGGCGCGCCAGCGTGCGCAGCACGTTGACGGCGGCGGCGGTCACTTCGGGACCGATGCCGTCCCCGGGCAGTACGGCGATCTCAGCGTGCATGGCGGGTGGCCTCGTAGGTTTCGATATCGGTATGGCGGGCCAGCAGGTAGCCCAGTTCGTCCACGCCTTCCAGCAGGCAGGTTTGCGCGAAGGCATCCAGCGGGAAGCTGAAGACGGAACCGTCGGGTGCGCGCAGTTCGCGCGCCGCGACATCGATGGTCAGCTCGTCGTCCGGTCGTTCCATCAGCGACTGCACGATCTCCTCGGGCAGCACGATGGGCAGCAGGCCGTTCTTCAGGCTGTTGTTGCGGAAGATGTCGGCGATCTCGCTGCTGACGATGGCGCGCAGGCCGAGATCGGTCAGCGCCCACGGCGCGTGCTCGCGCGAGGAACCGCAGCCGAAGTTGCGGCCGGCGAGCAGGATGCTGCGGCCGCTGTTCTCCGATTGGTTGAACGGGAACGCCGGGTTCGGCGACCCATCGGCCAGCCAGCGCCAATCGTTGAAGGCGTTCTTGCCCAGGCCGGCGCGCTCGGTCGTGGAGAGGAAACGCGCGGGAATGATCTGGTCGGTGTCGATGTTGGACTGCGCCAACACCACGCTCTTCGAGCGCAACTCGCGGAAGCCGGCCATCACGCCACCTCCTTGCGTGCGTCGAACAGCTCGCGCGGATCGCTGACGTGTCCGTTCACCGCGGCCCACGCAGCCGTCAGCGGCGATGCGAGCAGCGTGCGCGCACCAGGCCCTTGCCGGCCCTCGAAATTGCGGTTGCTGGTACTCACGGCCAGCTGGCCGGGCGCGACCAGGTCGCCGTTCATCGCGATGCACATCGAGCAGCCCGGCTCGCGCCACTCGGCGCCAGCCTCGCGCACGACGCGGTCGATGCCCTCGGCCTCGGCCTCGCGCTTGACGATCTCCGAGCCCGGCACGACCAGCATCCGAACGCCCGCCGCGACCTTGCGGCCCCGCAACACCTGCGCGACTTCGCGCATGTCGCGCAGGCGGCCGTTGGTGCATGAGCCGACGAACACGACATCCACCGGCGTACCCGCCACCGCATGGCCGGCGCTCAGGCGCATGTAATCCAGGCCCTTCTGGTCCGCTGCATCGGCGGGTGCCGGAATCGGCGCGTCCACCGCGATCGCGGTGCCGGGATGCGTGCCCCAGGTCAGGGTGGGCCGGATCTCGGCGGCATCCACGCGGACTTCCGCGTCGAACACCGCGCCGTCGTCGGTGCGCAGCGTTTTCCAGTAGGCGACGGCGGCATCGAGCGCGTCGCCCTTCGGGCCGCGCGGCGTCTTCGCCACCCAGTCGAACGTGGTCTGGTCGGGCGCGACCATGCCGGCACGCGCGCCGGCTTCGATCGACATGTTGCACAGGGTCATGCGCTGCTCCATGTCCAGCGCCTCGATCGCGCTGCCGCGGAACTCAAGCACGTGGCCGGTACCGCCGTTGACGCCGATCATGCCGATCACGTGCAACACGATGTCCTTCGCGCCGACGCCGGGCGCGAGCGCGCCGTCGACGGTGATGCTCATCGTCCTCGGCCGGCGCTGCAGCAGGCATTGCGTGGCCAGCACGTGGCCGACTTCGCTGGTGCCGATGCCGAAGGCCAGCGAGCCGAACGCGCCATGCGTGCTGGTGTGGCTGTCGCCGCAGACGATGGTCATGCCCGGCAGGGTGAAGCCCTGTTCGGGCGCGATGACATGGACGATGCCGCGGTTCGGCGAGGCCATGTCGAACAGTTCGATGCCGTAGTCGGCGCAGTTGCGCGCCAACGTTTCCACCTGCGTCTCCGCTGCCTTCGTGTAGTACGGCAGCTTGCCGTCGGCGCTGGCCGGCAGGGTGGGCGTGGAATGGTCCATCGTCGCTTTCGTGCGATCCGGGCGGCGCGGCGACAGGCCACGCGCCTTGAGCTCGGTGAAGGCTTGTGGCGACGTGACCTCGTGGATCAGGTGCAGGTCGATGTAGAGCACGGCGGGGGCGGCGTCGGTCTCGGGGACGACGACGTGGGCTTCCCACAGTTTGTCGAACAAGGTGCGTGGCGCGGTCATGCGGATTCCGGTGGTGCGTTGGACGGGGTGGAAAACGGGGTGGCGCCTCAGGCGGCCGCTGCTTCCTGCTTCTCGACGCGGCGCTGGCGCAGCAGCCGGTTGGCGACATCCAGCCAGGCCAGCGCGCTGGCCTCGATGATGTCCTTGCTGGTGCCCGTGCCTTCGTACTCCTCGCCGTCGCAACGTACCGACAGGCTGGCTTCGCCACGCGCATCCGCGCCGATGCCGACGCTGTGCACCTGGTAGCTCTCCAGCTGCAGCTGCACGCCGGTGGCGGCCGCCAATGCACTGAACAGCGCATCGACCGGTCCGTTGCCCTGCGCGGTCTCGGAAACGCGGTTGCCGTCCGGGTCTGACAGTTCGACCAGCGCATTGGCGCGACTTCCCACGTCACTGATGGTCATCGAGGCCAGGCGATAACCGTCGCTGACGGCGGCATCCTGCATCAGTGCCTGCAGGTCGGCATCGCCGACCACGCGCTGTTTTTCGCACAGCGTCTTGAACTGCTCGAACACCAGCTTCAGTTCGTCCTCTTCCAGCCAGTAGCCCAGCGCACGCAAGCGCTGTTCCACCGCGGCGCGGCCGCTGTGGCGGCCCAGCACCATCTGCGACGACGGCCAGCCCACGTCCTGTGGCTGCATGATCTCGTAGGTGCCGCGGTGACGCAGCATGCCGTGCTGGTGGATGCCGGACTCGTGTGCGAACGCATTGGCGCCGACGATGGCCTTGTTGCGCTGGACCGGCATGCCGACCAGGCGCGACAGCAGTTGCGACGTGGGCACGATGCGGCGCGTGTCGATGCGCGTATCCAAATTGTAGAAGGCATTGCGGACCTTCAGCGCCATCACCAGCTCCTCGATGGCGCAGTTGCCCGCGCGTTCGCCGATGCCGTTGATCGATCCTTCCACCTGGCGCGCGCCGCCCTCGATGGCCGCCAGCGAGTTCGCGACCGCCAGCCCCAGATCGTTGTGGCAGTGGGCGCTGAACACCACCTTGTCGGCACCGGGCACGCGGGCGATCGCGCGCTCGAACATGCCGCGGATCTCTTCCGGCGTGGTGAAGCCCACCGTATCCGGCAGGTTGATGGTGGTCGCGCCGGCGGAAATCGCGGCGGCAATCGCTTCGTGCAGGAAGTCCTCCTCGGTGCGGGTCGCGTCTTCGGCGGAGAACTCGATGTCATCGATATGGCCGCGTGCCATCCGCACGTGCTTGTCGATGGATTCCAGCACCTGTTCGCGGCTCATCCGCAGCTTGTGCTCGCGGTGCAGCGGGCTGGTGGACAGGAACAGGTGCAGCCGCGGCCTCGCGGCGGCGGTCACCGTGCGCAGCGAGGTCTCGATGTCGGTGGCCAGGCAGCGCGACAGCACGACCAGCGTGGTGTCGCGCAGCTCGCGGGCGATCAGCGCATGCGCTTCGCGGTCGGACTGCGAGCTTGCCGGAAAGCCGGTCTCGATCGCGTCCACGCCCAGGTCGGCCAGGCCACGCGCCATGACCAGCTTCTGTTGCGGCGTCATGCTGCAGCCGGGGGATTGCTCGCCATCGCGCAACGTCGTGTCGAAGATGCGGATCTGCGTCGGGGAGGGATGGGTTGGCGTGTTCACCAGATGGGTTCCTCGTGTACTTCTGTTTCCGTGATGGGCGCTTCGAATCGGCGCGCACCGGTCTTTGCAGGGGAAAGGGTCGTGGCCGCGCGTGGTGCGCGGCCCTTGGCAGGCGATGGCTCGCCCTCGGCATTGCGGCGGCGCGGCTTGCGCGGCGGACGCGGCCGCACGTCGGACAGCAGCTGCGCCAGCACGGTGGCGTCGATGTTGCCGCCTGACACCACGGCGCATTTGCGCTTGCCGGCCACGCGCCGGCCAGCGGCCAGCGCCAGCGCGCCGGCGCCTTCGGCGATCAGGTTTTCTTCCAGCGCCAACCGCACCAGCGTTTCGCGCAGTTCGGCTTCGCGCACGGTCACCACGTCGTCCAGCAACTGCGTGCACAGGCGACGGGTGATGAAGCCGGGCACCTTCACCCGGACGCCATCGGCCAGCGAGGCGACGGGATCCTTCGGTGCGGTGTCGCCCTTCATCGCGCGGATCATGGAATCCACGCCTTCGACCTGCGCGCCGACCACGCGCACGCCTTGCGATTTCAGCGCAAGCGCCACGCCCGAGGCCAGCCCGCCACCGCCGATCGGCACGATGACGACATCCGGGGTGTACGGTGCGATCTCGATGCCGACCGTGCCCTGGCCAGCGATCACGTCCGGATCGTCGAAGGCGGACAGGAAGCGGTAGCCATTCTGCTCGGCCAGTTCCTTCGCGAAGGCGAAGGCTTCGTCGTAGCTGTCGCCGTGCTGGCGCACGGTGGCGCCCCAGTGCGCGACACCGGCGATCTTGGTTTCCGGCGCGCCATGCGGCATCACCGTGATGGCCTGCACGCCCAGCCGATACGCGGCCCAGGCCAGGCCCTGCGCATGATTGCCGGCCGACGCGGCGATCACGGGGCGACGGTCGCCGCGCTCGCGGGCGGCCAGCAACGCGTTCAACGCGCCGCGGACTTTGTACGAACCCGTGCGCTGCAGGTTCTCCAGCTTCAGCATCACGCCGAAGCGTTCCGCATGGTGCAGCGGGGTGGGCGGCAGGTAACGACGCAGCCGCGCCTGCGCCGCCAGTACGTCGGCCACGGTGACGACGACGTCGCCTACGTCCGGTTCGTTGCTGGCGGGGGCGCGGCCGGCATCAGGCATCGCGGCACGCGAACGGCTGATGTCGAAGAAGACGCCTCCGGACCGCGACGACCGCGTTGGCGGGTGCGGCTTTCATGCGGCGCGGTCCTGGTGGCGACGATCCCGGCTCAGTTCCTGCACGGCGCTGAAGGACAGTTCCTCGACATCGTAGATCTTCAGCAATTGCTGGCGCAGCGTCTCCGGCGCGCGGGTACTGTCGATCACCAGCGCCAGTGCCCAATAGCCTTCGCTGTCGTGGGTGGCATGCACCGCGTGCGGCGGAAAACCACGGCGCTCGATCATGCCCAGCACGCGCAGCAGGGCGCCCTCCGCGGGTTTGAGCTTGAGTTCAAGCCGGTAACGCATTCTTTTTCTCCGTGCCGTCGGCCGCGACGGCAGGCTCGGCGGATGGTTTCGCGGGATTGGCATCCAGCATCGAACTGTTGGCGTGGTTCGGCGGCACCAGCGGCCAGACGTTCGCCTTGATGTCGATGGTGACGTGCAACAGGGCGGGTCCGGGTTGGGCCAGCAGATCGGCCAACGCGTCCTCGACCTCGTCGCGCAGGTCGATGTGGCGTGCCGGGATGCCGAACACGCGCGCCAGCGCGGCGAAATCCGGGTTGTCGGACAGGTCGATCTCGCTGTAACGCTCGGCGAAGAACAGTTCCTGCCACTGCCGCACCATGCCCAGCGCGCTGTTGTCGATCAGCACGATCTTCACCGGCAGTTTGCAGCGGGCGATGGTCGCCAGCTCCTGCACGTTCATCATGAAGCCGCCGTCGCCGTTGACCAGGATCACGGTGCGGTCCGGGCAGGCGAACTGCGCGCCCATCGCCGCCGGCAGGCCGAAGCCCATCGTGCCCAGCGCGCCGCTGGTCAGGTGGTTGCGGGGGTGGGTGAACTTGCAGTGCTGGGCCACCCACATCTGGTGCTGGCCCACGTCGCACGCGATGATCGCATCGGCCGGCGCGACTTCGCTCAGCCGCTTCAGCAGGCCGGGTGCATAGATGTCGCTGCCGGGTGCGTCGTAGCGGAAGCCGAAACGCTCGCGATTGCCCGCGCAGCGCTTGCGCCATTCATCGCAGGTGCTGCGTGCCGCCGTCAGCGCTTTCAGGCTGGCGCCCACATCGCCGGGAACGGCGATGTCGGCCGTGCGCAGCTTGCCGATCTCGTAAGCGTCAGCGTCCACGTGCAGCACGCGGGCGAACGGCGCGAACTCGGCCAGCTTGCCGGTGGCGCGGTCGTCGAAGCGTGCGCCGACCACGATCAGCAGGTCCGATTCCTGCACCGCCATGTTGGCCGCGCGAGTGCCGTGCATGCCCAGCATGCCCAAGTAGTGCGGGTGGCCGGCGGGCAGGGCGCCCAGGCCGCGCAGGGTCAGCACGGTGGGGATCTTCGTCGCATCGACGAACTGGCGGAACGCGTCCACCGCGTCGGCGATGCCGATGCCGCCGCCACCGTAGATCACCGGCTTCTCGGCGCCGGCGATGGCGGCCAGTGCATCGGCCAGCTTCGCGTCTTCCGGTGCCGGGATCGGATCGACGCTGGCCGGGACGTGGTCGGGCAGGTGCGAGGCGTCGGACATCTGCACGTCTTTCGGCAGGTCGATCAGCACCGGGCCGGGGCGGCCCTCGCGCGCAATGCGGAAGGCTTCGCGCACCATCTCCGGCAGGTCGTCCACGCGCCGGGCGACGAAGCTGTGCTTCACGATCGGCAGGGTCAGGCCGAACACGTCCAACTCCTGGAACGCGTCGGTGCCCATCAGCGTGGTGGCGACCTGGCCGGTCAGGCAGACCATCGGCACCGAGTCCAGCATCGCATCGGCGATGCCGGTCACCAGGTTGGACGCGCCGGGGCCGGAGGTGGCCACGCACACGCCCACCTTGCCGCTGGCGCGGGCGTACCCGTTCGCGGCCAGCGCCGCGCCCTGCTCGTGGCGCACCAGGATGTGCTTGAGGTTGGAGTCCACCAGCGCGTCGTAGAACGGCATGATGGTGCCGCCGGGATAGCCGAACAGCGTGTCCACGCCCTCGGCTTCCAGGGCGTGGGCCAGCCAGCGGGCGCCATTGCGTGGGGCAGTGGCCGCGGCGGCGTTCATGCGGCGGCCTGCTCGTCTGTATCGGGTTGCGCGGCGTTGGCCTGCAGCCACACCATCTTCGCGCGCAGTTCCTTGCCGACCTTCTCGATCGGGTGGTCCTTGTCGGCCTGCTGGAACTTCTTGTAGTTCGGCAGCCCGGCGTCGTACTCGGCCTGCCAGTTGCGGGTGAAGGTGCCGTTCTGGATGTCGGTCAGCACGTCCTTCATGCGCGCCTTCACCGAGGCGTCGATGACGCGCGGGCCGCTGACGAAATCGCCGTACTGCGCGGTCTCGGAGATGAATTCCAGCATGCGGGTGATGCCGCCTTCGTAGAACAGGTCGACGATCAGCTTCAGCTCGTGCAGCACTTCGTAGTACGCGATCTCGGGCTGGTAGCCGGCTTCCACCAGCGTCTCGAAGCCGGCCTGCACCAGCGACGAGGCGCCGCCGCACAGCACGGCCTGTTCGCCGAACAGGTCGGTCTCGGTCTCTTCCTTGAAGGTGGTCTTGATGATGTTGGCGCGCGCACCACCCAGGCCGCCGGCGTAGGCCAGGGCGAACTGCTCGGCCTGGCCGCTCTTGTCCTGGTAGATGGCGTAGATGCAGGGCACGCCGCGGCCGATTTCGTATTCGCGGCGCACCAGCGCACCCGGGCCCTTCGGCGCCACCAGCACCACGTCCAGGTCGGCGCGCGGTTCGATCATGCCGAAATGGACGTTGAGGCCGTGCGCGAACAGCAGCACGGCACCCTGCTTCATGTTCGGTGCCAGCACGTCGGCGTAGAGCTTCTTCTGCACCATGTCCGGGGTCAACACCGCGACCAGGTCGGCGTCCTTCACTGCGTCGGCGACCGCTTTCACCACGAAGCCGTCGGCCTGGGCCTTGGCTTCCGTCGGGCCGCCCGGTCGCAGGCCCACCGTGACGTCGAAGCCGGAATCACGCAGGTTCAGCGCATGCGCGCGGCCCTGGCTGCCGTAGCCGACGACGGTGATCTTGGGATGCGGGAGAGCGTTGGCGGTGGTCATGGCGCGGGTTTTCCTGAGGGTTGATGGGGAATCGAAGGGGCTTAAACAAAAAACCCCGCACTTCTCAGTGCGGGGTTTTGCGAATCTGGCGTTTCTGCTGCTTACACGCCGGTCCGTCCCGCACTTGTGGGCGAGGTAATAAGGACGAGTACGAGGAAGGACGCCGCAGCGGATGCGGTGGGGTCGTTCGTCGTGGGCGTGTGGCGTTGCAACATGCGGCAAGAGAAACATGCCGCTCCAAACTGTGTCAAGCGCTTTTCCGTCGTTTGCGACGATCGGATGATTTCAGTCGAGATGGTTGCAACTGAAACCTAGAAAACGCCGCAGAATCAGCCTCCCCACGCTGTCGCAACGCCGGCTGTTTCCATGCCCGAATACCGTTCCAAGACCTCTACCCATGGCCGCAACATGGCCGGTGCCCGCGCGCTGTGGCGCGCGACCGGCATGAAGGACGAGGACTTCCACAAGCCCATCGTCGCCGTGGCCAACTCCTTCACCCAGTTCGTTCCGGGGCATGTGCACCTGAAGGACCTGGGGCAATTGGTTGCACGTGAAATCGAACGGGTCGGCGGCGTCGCCAAGGAGTTCGACACCATCGCCGTCGACGACGGCATCGCGATGGGCCATGACGGCATGCTGTACTCGCTGCCGTCGCGCGAAGTGATCGCCGACTCGGTCGAGTACATGGTCAACGCGCACTGCGCCGACGCGCTGGTGTGCATCTCCAACTGCGACAAGATCACCCCCGGCATGCTGATGGCGGCGTTGCGCCTCAACATCCCCACCGTGTTCGTGTCCGGCGGGCCGATGGAAGCGGGCAAGACACGGCTGGCCGACCACAAGCTCGATCTGGTTGATGCGATGGTGATGGCGGCCGACCCGAACGTGTCCGACGAGGAAGTTGCGGCGGTCGAGCGCAGCGCGTGCCCCACCTGCGGTTCCTGCAGCGGCATGTTCACCGCCAACTCGATGAACTGCCTGACCGAAGCGCTCGGCCTGTCGCTGCCGGGCAACGGCACCGTGGTCGCGACCCATGCCGATCGCGAAAAGCTGTTCAAGCGCGCCGGCGTGCTGGCCGTCGAGCTGTGCCACCGCTGGTACGGTGGTGAAGACGCGACGGCGTTGCCGCGCGGCATCGCCACGTTCGAGGCATTCGAGAACGCGATGACGCTGGACATCGCGATGGGCGGTTCCACCAACACCATCCTGCATCTGCTGGCCGCGGCGCAGGAGGGCGAGGTGCCGTTCGACATGCGCGACATCGATCGGCTGTCGCGACGCGTGCCGCAGTTGTGCAAGGTGGCGCCGAACACGCAGAAGTACCACATCGAGGACGTACACCGCGCCGGCGGCATCATGGCGATCCTCGGCGAACTGGCACGCGGCGGCCTGCTGCATACCGGGGTCGCCACCGTGCATGCGAAATCGCTGGGCGAAGCGATCGCGAAGTGGGACGTCACGACCAACGACGATGACGCCGTCACGACCTTCTACAAGGCGGGTCCGGCCGGCATTCCCACCCAGGTCGCCTTCAGCCAGGCCACGCGCTGGCCGTCGCTGGACATCGACCGCGCAGAAGGCTGCATCCGCAGTGTCGAGCATGCGTTCTCGCAGGAGGGCGGCCTGGCCGTGCTCTACGGCAACATCGCGCGCGACGGCTGCGTGGTGAAGACCGCGGGCGTGGACGAGTCGATCCATGTATTCGAAGGCACGGCGCGCGTGTTCGAAAGCCAGGACGCGGCGGTGGCCGGCATCCTCGGCGACGAGGTGACGGCGGGCGACGTGGTCGTCATCCGCTACGAAGGCCCCAAGGGTGGGCCCGGCATGCAGGAGATGCTGTACCCGACCAGCTACCTGAAATCAAAGGGACTCGGGAAGCAGTGCGCACTGCTGACCGATGGCCGCTTCTCGGGCGGCACCTCCGGCCTGTCGATCGGTCATGCATCGCCGGAAGCCGCCGCGGGCGGCGCGATCGGCCTGGTGCGCGATGGCGACCGCATCCGCATCGATATTCCGCAACGCACCATCGCGTTGCTGGTCTCCGACGACGAACTGGCGGCGCGCCGCGCCAAGCAGGACGCGAAGGGCTGGAAGCCGGCGCAACCGCGTACGCGCAAGGTCAGCACCGCGTTGAAGGCGTACGCCCTGCTCGCGACCAGTGCCGACAAGGGTGCGGTACGCGACAAGCAGTTGCTGGATGGTGTCTGATAGCGGAATGACCCGCGTCTTCCTGTTCGTCGTCCTGTCGCTGCTGTCCGTCTTGCCTGCGTGGGCGCAGGAGACGCCGCCGCGGCCCTGGGTGATTGCGACCTACGCTTATCCGCAACGCGACCGGGCGGCCGCGATCCAGCCGCTGGCGGACTATCTCGGCCTGCGTGCGCGGCATCCGGTGCAGGTGCGTCTGTTCGATTCGCCCACGGCGTTGGTCGATGCGCTGCGGCGTGGTGACGTCGACGTGGCCGTGCCCAACCTGCACGGGTACCTGCAGGCGCGGCGCGCTGGCGAAACGCCGACGACCCTGCCCGTGCCGCAGGTGCCGGCGCTGCAGGCGGACCGCTACCGCGCCGTGCTGATCGCCCGGCAGGGACTGGAAGCGCCGGGCGAACTGGAGCGGCAGGCGAAGACCCTGCGCTTGGTGCTCGTCGGCCGCGATTCGGCCTCCGGTGGTTTCGTGCCGGTGCGCGAACTGCGCCGCCGCGGCCTGGCGCCTGCAAAGGCCTTCGGCCATCTCGCTTACGCCGGTTCCCATGCGGCCGCCTTGGATGCCGTGGCGACGGGGGGTGCAGACATCGCTGCCCTCGCGGCCGATGTCTACGACGCCGACCGGCCAGCCGGCGTGGTCGAGCTGTGGCGCTCGGAGCCCATTCCGCCCGGCCCGTTGCTGTGCCGACCCGCGGCCGACGTGCCGTGCCAGCAGTTCGCGGCGTGGCTGCTCGAGGCGCACGACGAGTCCCCTGCCGTAATGATGGCGTTGCGCGCAGGCTGGCCCGAGTTCGGCGACGCGAATCGTTTCATGGTGCCGGACCGGCAACTCCTGGATGCGTCGGACCTCCGGATCGAGCCGTAGGTACGGATCGCGAGCAGACGTGCGTCAGGGCGCGGTCGGCCCGATGTGCTTCGCCAGGAATTCCTCGAGTTTTCGATAGAACGCGATGTTGTTGGCGTCGGCATGGAAACCGTGCCCCTCGCCGGCCACCGCCATCCATTCCGGCGGGCGACCCGCACGCTCGAGTGCTGCACGCATCGCGCGGGCCTGGGCGATCGGGGTGCGTTCGTCAACCTCTCCGTGCACCAGCAGAACGGGCGCCGTGATCTGCGCGGCCAGCGTCGTGGGTGAGGCGGCGAGCAAGGCCGCATCGTCGCGACCGATGGCGCGTTCGAGATAGTGGGTGCCGTACTGCGTGCTGCGGATGTCACCCTTGGTGTACATCATCTTGAGGTCGTACACGCCCGCCAGGCCGGTCGCGCACTTGATCTGGTCGGGAGCCCTTGCCGCCATCATCAGGGCGGAGTAGGCGCCGAAACTCGCGCCAAACGCACAGACGCGGTTTCCATCCGCGAACCCCTGCGCGATCGTCCAGCGCAGGCCATCCAGCAGGTCGTCCTGCACCCGCGTACCCCATTTCAGGTAGCCGGCGTGCTCGAACGCGCGGCCGCGCCCGCTCGACCCGCGATAGTTCACCTGCAGGACCAGATAACCGCGGCTGGCCAGGAACTGGGCGTCCTGGTCGAACGCCCAGTCATCGCGTACCGCATGGGGACCCCCATGCGGCAGCACCACGGTAGGCAGGTTGGCAGGCGTCGTGGTGCCGGCCGGCAAGGTCATGAAGCCTTCCAGTTCCATACCGTCGCTCGCGCGGAAACGGAATGCGCGCCGCTCGCCCATCCGGGCGGCATCCAGTCCTTGCCGGCTGGAAAGTAGGAGCGACGCCTTCTGCTGTACGCGGTCGAACAGGTACCAGCTGCCCGGGTTCCGGTCGCTGAAGGCATACAGGAGCGATTTCTTGCCGTCGAGGCTGTGATCCACGTACGCGACGTAGTGGTCCGGGAAGCTGTTGGACAGGGCCTCATGCAACTGGGCATCCGCGGACTGCGCATCGAGGTAGACGGCGCGTGGCCGGCCGTCGTCGATAACGGCTGCGAACGGCTGCAAGGGGGCCGCGGCCCACTCGATGTCGGAGATGCTGCGCCAGGGGTGCTGCGCGAGCACACGGTGGTCGCGGCCGTCCGGCGATGAAGAGACCAGCCTGGAGGGTCCTCCGTCCACGGCCTGCAGCCCGAACACGTGCTGGCCGTCCGCGCTGAACGCATACGGGGTCCATACGCTGCGCGGCTCTGCCGCGACGGGCTTCCAATTCTTGCCCTGCGCATCGGCGATGAACAGCAATTGCTGGCCGTCGTCGTCGGAGCCCGTGGCGAACCGGGGAACGCCTTGCGGATCCAGCGTGAAGCGCAGGTCCTTGACGCCGATATCGGCGACCAGGCGTCCGGTGGCGTTGCCGGCATCCACATCGTAGAGCTGGGAGCGCTGGGTGCCGCGCGACAGCCGGCGCATGTAAAACCGGCCATTGGGCGTCGCAGGCAAGCCTTCGATGTAACCGAAGCCGGCTTCGACGCCGCCCGTACGCAGCGTCTGCTGATAGCCGAAGAGGTACTTCTGGTGCGTGCCGTCGACGTCGGTGGCGATGATGTCGCCCGTCGGGATGGGAGCCTCGCGCGACCCCAACTGTCGGCCCTTCGCCAGCACCAGGCGCGTATCGCTAACCCACGCGACCTGGGTGGGAAGTTCGTAGCGCGGCAATCGCAGCAGGGCGGTGCGGTGCATGTCGTCGGTGCGGTGCACCACCAACGCATGATGACCATCGCCAAGATCGGCCGTGATCGCCACGTGCGCGCCATCTGGCGACAGCCTCGGTGAATGGAGCCGGCTGGTGGTGGCGAACGACTCGATCGGCACGGAGGGCTCCGCGCCCGCTGGTGCGGCATGCATGGCCAGCAGGGCTGCCGCGACGGCCCACATCCTGAAAATCGTCATCCCTTCGCCCCTGTCCCGTCCCCTGGCAGAAAGCATATCCCGGTTGTCGTCGCGTGCGCGGGGCGGGGCGCGGGGCGCCGGGTTGTGGTCTAATTCGCGCCGAAGCGGGGGTATCGCCGGCCTGGCCGGTGATTGAGACAGACCCTTCGAACCTGATCCGGTTGAGACCGGCGTAGGGAAGCTTCGCAGGATGCGCCGTATCGCCATGTCGCCCTTCGTGGGCCAGGGATCCGTCCGCCGCCGCGCCGCCGCTTCGTCCGTGATGCGAATCCTCGCGTCCCCGTATGCGAATCCCTCGCAAGAGCCCGCACATCCATGTGCGGGGATTCAAAAAGGACGAAGCCGATGAATGCCATTCCCAAGCCCGCCGCCGATCTGCTGCAACAGACCGGACAGCTCTCCGAGTCCGTGACGCGCCCGATCCCGGGCTCGCGGAAGATCTTCGTCGAGGGCTCGCGCGCGGACCTGCAGGTGCCGATGCGTGAGATCGCGCTGACGCAGACGCCGACCATCTTCGGCGGCGAAACGAACCCGCCGGTCACGGTGTACGACACGTCGGGTCCCTACACCGATCCCGATGCCCGCATCGACCTGGCCGCCGGCCTGCCCGCGCTGCGCGCGAAGTGGATCGAGGAGCGCGGCGACACCGAGGAGCTTTCCGCGCTGAGTTCGGATTTCGGTCGCGCGCGCGAGCACGATGCGAAGCTCGATGCCGTGCGTTTCCCCGGCCGCGTGTTGCCGCGCCGGGCCAAGGCGGGCGCGAACGTCAGCCAGATGCATTACGCCAGGCGCGGCATCGTCACCCCGGAGATGGAGTACGTTGCGATCCGCGAGAACCAGCGGCTCGATGCCGTGCGCGAGGCACATCTGCTGTCGCAGCATCCGGGCGAGAGTTTCGGCGCGAACATCCAGAAGTTCATCACGCCGGAATTCGTTCGCGACGAGATCGCGCGCGGACGCGCGATCCTGCCGAACAACATCAACCATCCGGAAAGCGAGCCGATGATCATCGGCCGCAACTTCCTGACCAAGATCAACGCCAACATCGGCAACTCCGCGGTGTCCTCGGGCATCGCCGAGGAAGTGGAGAAACTGGTGTGGTCGATCCGCTGGGGCGGCGACACGGTGATGGACCTGTCCACCGGCAAGCACATCCACGAGACGCGCGAGTGGATCATCCGCAACTCGCCGGTGCCGATCGGCACGGTGCCGATCTACCAGGCGCTGGAGAAGGTCGATGGCCGCGCCGAGGCGCTGACGTGGGAGATCTTCCGCGACACGCTGATCGAACAGGCCGAGCAGGGCGTGGATTACTTCACCATCCACGCCGGCGTGCTGCTGCGCCACGTGCCGCTGACCGCCAAGCGCGTGACCGGCATCGTCTCGCGCGGTGGCTCGATCATGGCCAAGTGGTGCCTGGCGCACCACAAGGAAAACTTCCTCTACACGCACTTCGAGGACATCTGCGAGATCATGAAGGCTTACGACGTGGCCTTCTCGCTGGGTGACGGCCTGCGTCCCGGCTGCATCGCCGACGCCAACGACGCCGCGCAGTTCGGTGAGCTGGAAGCGCTGGGCGAACTGACCAAGATCGCGTGGAAGCACGACGTGCAGTGCATGATCGAAGGCCCCGGCCACGTGCCGATGCAGCTGATCAAGGAGAACATGGACAAGCAGCTGCGCGAGTGCGGCGAGGCGCCGTTCTACACGCTGGGCCCGCTGACCACCGACATCGCGCCGGGCTACGACCACATCACCAGCGCGATCGGCGCGGCGATGATCGGCTGGTACGGCACGGCGATGCTCTGCTACGTGACGCCGAAGGAACACCTGGGCCTGCCCAACCGCCAGGACGTGCGCGACGGCATCATGGCGTACAAGATCGCGGCCCACGCGGCCGACCTGGCCAAGGGCCACCCCGGTGCCCAGGTGCGCGACAACGCACTGAGCAAGGCCAGATTCGAGTTCCGCTGGGAGGACCAGTTCCACCTCGGCCTGGATCCGGAGAAGGCCAAGGAATTCCACGATGAGACCCTGCCCAAGGACGCGCACAAGCTGGCGCACTTCTGCAGCATGTGCGGCCCGCACTTCTGCAGCATGAAGATCACCCAGGACGTGCGCGACTACGCGGCCGAGCACGGCGTGGACGAGCAGCAGGCGCTGGCGGACGGCATGGCGGAGAAATCGGCGGAGTTCCTCGCCCAGGGCGCGCAGGTGTATCGTCAAGGCTGAACCGGGTGACGGGTCCGTGCGACGGAACGCCCCGGGACTGCGTAGAAGAGGGAAAGGGGCCGCCATGGGTGGCGGCCCGCACCGAACTTCCGGAGACCTGCCATGACCCTGATCGCCCGCATGACCCGCCGCAGTCTGTTGCTGGCCGCCACGCTCGTGCTGGCGGCCTGCGCCACCGGCCCGCGCGTCACCAGCGACGTCGACCCGTCCGCCAACTTCGCGCAGTACCGCACGTTCGCGTTCTACACGCCGCTGGCGATCGAAAGCCAGGGCTATGCCACGCTGACGAGCGGACGCACCAAGGGCGCAGCACGTGCGCAGATGGAGGCGCGAGGCTACGTGTATGACGAGAAGTCGCCCGACCTGTGGGTGAACCTCAACGCCTACATGCAGGAAAAAACCGACGTCGTCAGTACGCCGGAAGTCGACTACGACTACTACTACAGCTACCGCGCGCGGCGGTACTTCGCCGTGCCGAACTGGCGCGACCGTACCGACGTCTACAAGTACACCGAGGGCACGCTCAACGTGGACTTGGTGGACGCGAAGCAGAATCGCCTGGTCTGGACCGGCGTCGCGGTCGGCCGCGTCGGCCGCACCAAGCCGGAGGAGCGTGGCGCGAAGATCGATGCCGCCGTCGCGGAGATTTTCCTGCGCTATCCGTACCGTGCCGGAAGCGGCACCGCGGCGGTGGCGCCGTGAAGGGCAGCGGCAGCGGTATCGCGAAAGCGGGTATCGGTTTTGGCACGGCGCTGGCGATCACCATCTCCTGGAGCGCCAACAAATCGCTGCTGTGGGCAGTGATCCACGGCGTGCTGTCGTGGGTCTACGTGGTCTACTACGCGCTGGTCTACCACTTCAAATGAAGGCTGCCGCATGACGATGCCCTTGGCGTGGCTGCGCTGGCTGGTCACGGCGCGGCGCCATCCCTGCGCTTTCCTGTTGATCGTGCAACTGGCGGGCATCCTGCTGTATCCCGTGATGGAAGACACCCAGGCGGGCCGTGCGTTGTTCGGCGCGTTCGGCATCCTGGTGCTCGCGCTGGCGCTCTGGGTGGTCAACCGCAGCACGGCCGTGAACTGGATCGCGTGGTCGCTGGCTGTTCCTTCGGTGCTGCTGTCGGTGTCCGCGGCCGTCTTCGACCTGCCTTCGCTGGGCATCTACGCCCATCTGCTGGAAAGCGGCCTGTACTTCTACACAGCCGGCAGCCTGATCGCTTACATGCTGCAGGACCACTCGGTCACCAGTGATGAGCTGTTCGCTGCCGGGGCCACATTCACGTTGCTGGCCTGGGCATTCGCCTTCGCGTTCTCGGTCTGCCAGCAGTGGTATCCAGGAAGTTTCACTGCGGCGGTCGATCCCACCTCTGCGCGGAGCTGGATGGAACTGCTGTTCCTGAGCTTCAGTCTGCTGTCCGGCGTGGGCCTGAGCGACGTGGTGCCGATCCTGCCGCAGGCGCGTGCGCTGGTGATGCTCGAGCAGTTCGCCGGCGTGATGTACATCGCCGTCGTCGTGTCGCGCCTGATCGGGTTGACCATGCTCAGGCCGCCCCGGAAGCCCGACTGACGGCACAGGAGCCGTAACGCCTATTCCGGTACCATCCGCGGCCTGATGCCTGTGCGGGACCGGACATGAAACTAGATGCCCCCTTCGTTCAGCTGCCGATGCGTTACGACGCAGACCGGCTCGCCCAGGAAGTGCTCGCGATCGGGGAGGGCGCCTGGCGTGAGCATCCGCAGAAGTTCGCCGGCAATTCTATGCTTCCGTTGGTCGCTGTGGACGGTGATCCCGCGAACGAGGAGTTCGCGGGCCAGATGCGCCCGACCTCCGAGCTGGAGCGTTGTCCTTACCTGCAACAGGTGCTGGCCAGTCTCGGTACGACGGTGGGCCGGACGCGGTTGATGCGCTTGTCCGGAGGCGCGGAAGTCAAGCGCCATGCGGACCAGGGCTATTACTGGGCCGAACGCGTCCGTGTGCACGTGCCGATCATCACCCAGCCCACGGTGCGCTTCGAGTGCGATACCTCGGCGGTGAACATGGCGGCGGGGGAATGCTGGATCTTCGATACCTGGCGCCAGCATCGCGTGCTGAACCAGGATGAGCGGCAGCGCATCCACCTGGTCTGCGACACGGTCGGCGGCGAACGCTTCTGGGGCCACGTGCGCGCAGGCAGGCGCGTTCAGGCCAACCTGACGGAAGGTCCTGTCGGCTGGGCTGCTTCGCTGGTCGACTACCAGCCGGACGCGACACCCGCCCTCGCCTTCGAGCACTACAACGTGCCTGTCGTCATGTCGCCATGGGAATTGCGTCGCCACCTGGAGTTCCTCCTCGACGAATCGACTCCGTTCCCGCATCTGGATGCCGTGCGGCAGATGGTGGATCGCCTCTGCCGCGACTGGCGCGCGCTGTGGGCGGCCCATGGCGCGGAAGAAGCCTTCTTGCCCGACTATCGCCGCCGGATCCAGCAGTTCGTCCAGGAGGCGAGGCCTGCAGTGGGCACGACCGCCCTGCGCAACGAGCTGCCACTGATGCCGGCCATCATGCTCATGGCCGTGCGTCCGGCGGTGCAGGAAGCGCCCGGGGCACTGGCACAGGGCAGGCCGCGCATGGCGCTCGGAGCGATGGCGTGATGCTGGGTTCGTCGGGGGAGCGGCCGGATGCGGACCCCCTGTTTGACCGACCGGTCTTCATCCTGTCTTCGCCGCGTTCGGGTTCGACGTTGCTCTTCGAGACAATGTCGCAAGCCCCCGCGCTGTACACCATCGGCGGCGAAAGCCACCAGATGATCGAGCAGGTGCCGGGCCTTGCGCCAAGGGACAGGAATTTCGACTCCAACGTGCTGACCGATGGTGACGCCTCGGAAGAGCGCGTGACCGCACTGCGCCGTCATTTCCATGCCGCGCTTCGTGATCGCGCCGGCCAGCGACCGGGCGCGGGACGCATCCGCATGCTGGAGAAGACGCCGAAGAACGCGCTGCGCATCCGTTTCCTGAGGCAGGTGTTTCCGGAGGCGCGGTTCGTCTTCCTGTATCGCGACGCCAGGCAGACCCTGTCCAGCATGATCGATGCCTGGCAGTCGGGGCGCTTCCGCACCTACCCGGGTCTTCCGGGCTGGCCGGGGGAGTTCGCGTGGTCGCTACTGCTGGTACCGGGATGGCGAGAGCTGGTCGGCAAGCCTCTCCATGAGGTCGTACGCGCCCAATGGGAGCGCACGCTCACCACCATCCTCGACGACGTGTCCGATGTCCCTGCAACGCACCGCACCACCCTCGACTACGACGCCTTCCTGGAGCAGCCTGGCGTGGAAGTGAAGCGCCTCTGCGCCGCGCTCGATCTGCCCTGGGACAAGGAGTTGGGCAATGCGTTGCCGCTGTCCCGCTACACGCTGACCCGGCCGGCGCCCGACAAGTGGCGCAAGCACGCGGACCTGATCGAGCCGCTGCTGCCAGGGCTCGACCCGACCATCCGGCGCGCGAAGGCGGCGTTGCAGGAGTGGGCCCGCTGACAGCCGCGACCGCGGCCGAAACAAAAAAGGCCGCCCTTGGGCGGCCTTTTTCTGCGACGCGGAGACGCGATCAGAACTTGTGCTTCTCGTCTTCCGGCTGCGCGGCCTGACGGGCGATGGCGTCGACCAGCACGGCCTTGGCTTCGGCAGCATTGCCCCAGCCGTCCAGCTTGACCCACTTGCCCTTCTCCAGATCCTTGTAGTGCTCGAAGAAGTGGCCGATGCGCTCCAGCCAGTGCGGGCTGACCTGGTCGATGTCGCTGATGTGGCTGTAGCCGGCGAACACCTTGTCCACCGGCACGGCCAGCAGCTTCTCGTCGCTGCCGGCTTCGTCGCTCATGCGCAGCACGCCGACCGGCCGGCAACGGATCACCGAGCCGGGGATCAGCGGCAGCGGCAGCACGACCAGCACGTCGGCCGGGTCGCCGTCGCCGCAGAGCGTGTGCGGAACGTAGCCATAGTTGCAGGGGTAGCGCATGGGGGTGGAGAGGATGCGGTCGACGAAGATCGCGCCGCTGGCCTTGTCCACTTCGTACTTCACCGGCTCGGCGTCCTTCGGGATCTCGATGATGACGTTGATTTCGTCCGGCGGGTTCTTGCCGGCGGTGACCAGATCCAGGCCCATTGCGTACTCCGAGGGGGTGGGGTGAAAGAGGGTCCGTATTTTACGCGCTTGGCTGCTGCGGCGCAGCAGGAGCGAGCCCCGCCTGGCCGGCCGTCGGCGCCGGGCACGTGATTCAGGCTGTCTTACAGCTCCCGGGCCCTAGAATCCGCCGCCCATGTCTCCCCTGCGAACCGCCGCCGGCCTCCTGCTGACGGTGCTGGCCCTGGCCAGCGCCGACGCTGGCGCGCGCACGGTCTACCGATGCGTGCGCGACGGGACGGTGAGCCTGGCCACCGCGCCCGAGCCCGGCTCCAAGTGCACGGCCAAGGAAATCGACGACAACGCCGTCAGCACCCCCAACCTGTGGGGCTCGATGGGCGTGTTCAGCGGCACGCTGTACGAACGCGAGCAGGACGGTCAGAAGGTGTACTCCACCCGCAAGCTGCCGGGGTCCACGCCCTACCTGAAGTTCACCGTGCAGACGCCGCCCGGCGAGCCGGCGCATCCGGGCCTGGGCCGGGTCGGCAAGCCCCGGCTTGACCGGTATCCCACGGAGTTCAAGGCGGCCGCGCGGCAGACCGGCGTGGACGACGCCTGGCTTCGTGCCGTGGCACACGCGGAAAGCGATTTCGACGCCAAGGCCGTATCCCCGAAAGGCGCGATGGGCGTGATGCAGCTGATGCCGGACGTCGCCAAGGAGTACGGCGTCGCCGATCCGTTCTCCTCCGCCGAGTCCATCAACGCGGGCGCACGCCATCTCCGCTTGCTGATGAAACGCTACAAGGGCGACCTGACCTTGGTGGCCGCGGCCTACAACGCCGGGGTCGGCACGGTGTCGCGCTATGGCGGCGTGCCGCCCTACGCGGAAACGCAGGAGTACGTCTCCAAGGTCACGGCGCTGTACGAGCTCTACCTGCGCGCGATGGGCCGCAAACAGGCGCCGGAACGTCCCGCGCTCTAAGCCGGCTCGTGTTCTTCACCCCGCGCTCCCATGGCCGGGCCTACGGTGTCGCTACGGCCGGACCCACGCGCCGGCCAGGAGACCGCCATGAAGACGCGACGCGTATTCAGCGCCCCGGATATCGACACCGCCGAAGCGGCGCTGCATGTAGCCCTGCACATGGGCATCCAGCCGGACCACGCCGCCCTCGTCGGCCGTCCGGAGATCGAGATGACCCAGATGCCCGATGCCGAGAAGGAAGGCTCGCCGACCGACTTCATGCCGGCCGCCCTGCGCGGGCTGGTCGGTGGCGGCGTGGTCGGCCTGGTGATCGGCCTGCTCGCGATGGCCATTCCTGCCGTGGGCATCCCGTTGGTCGCGGTGCTGCTGTGCACATTGGTCGGTGCACTGGTCGGCGGCTGGGCCGCGGCGCTCGCCGGCTCGTCCGTGCCCAGTGAGGTCCGCCGCGACTACCGCAACGAGATCGAGGCGGGCAAAGTGTTGGTGGTGATCGATGACGAGGACGAGCGCCTGCTGGAGCGGGCGAGCGACGCCATCACCGCTGCCGGTACCCAGCGCCTTCAACTCGTTCACCACGGCTTGTTGCACTGAGCCCACGCCACCAGCGCACGGCTATGATGCGGGCTTCCCTGGAAGGAGTACGTCCGATGCGTCGTGTGCTGGTGATGGTGGGACTGATGGTGTCCGCGGCTGCCGCAAATGCGGCCGACGGCGCATGGGAGAAGTTCGGTGCGGACATGCCGGCAGGCCCGGTAGTGCCACTGTCGCAGGCGCTGGCCGATCCCGCGGCGCATGAGGGGCAATCGCGCGTCTTCAGCGGTCGCGTCGTCGACGTGTGCCAGAAGAAGGGCTGCTGGGTGATGCTGGAGGACGCGGGGCAGGGTGCGCGCGTGCTGCTCGGCGATCACGACTTCTACGTGCCGAAGGACGTGCGCGGACCGGCGCAGGTGCATGGCGTGTTGTCGAAGGTGACGCTGTCGCCGGCGGCGCGCGAACATACTGCGAAGGAAACCTCGCCCGGGGCGGCGGTGCCCACGGTGGAGTACCGCATCGTCGCCGATGGCGTGCAGGTGCTGGCCGACGATCCCGGTGCCTGAGGGCGCTTAGTCGACCAGGTGTTCCGACAGCACGACGTGGCGCCCTGGGCGCGCGTCCAGGGCGGCATCGAGCAGCGCGGCCGCGACGCGCTCCGGCGGTACCACGCGGTAGCGGCGCGGGACCACGGAACCGAGCGCACCCAGGATCCGCTGTGCCCAGCGTTCTCCCGCGCGGTGCTGCGTGCGATCGCCGCCCAGCAGGCCTGGTCGCAGCAGCGTCAGTGAATCGAAGCCGATGTCGCCCAGCGCCTGTTCCACTTCGCCCTTCGTGCGCGAGTAGAACACGCGTGAGTCCGGGTCGGCGCCCAATGCCGACACGAGCGCGAACGATCTTGCGCCGTGCGCATGGGCCAACCGGGCGACGGCCAGCGGATAGTCGTGGTCCACGCGATGGAACGCCGCTTGTGAGCCGGCATCGCGGATCGTCGTGCCCAGCGCACAGGCGACGGCATCCACTTGCCACCAGTCGGCGTCGGCAGGAAGCGCGTCGAAATCCACCACGGGATTGAGCAGCTTCGGATGGGCAGGCAACGCGCGGCGAGTCGGCGCCACGACGGCGGCGACCCGGGGCGACGCCAGTGCGTGCGCCAGGGTCGACTGACCCACCAGGCCGGTGGCACCTGCCAACAGGATGCGGCTCATCAAGAATTTCCGCCCGTGGGAAGCCTGCATCATGCCAGCCTGATGCGCCGGCACCAGAGGCATCGGTTACGCTTCCGTGTCGGTCACGCCCCGGCGCGAGGAGCGCCACGCCATGCCAGTCGCCTTCGCACGCATCACGCCCGTCGATCCGATCCGGGAGTGCGGTCGATGAACCTGCCACTCCACTATGGCGTGCTGGGTGCGCTCGAGGCAGGCCTGATCGCCTTCGTCATCGGTCTGCTGTGTTTCCTGGTATGGCACTGGCTGTGCGGTCGCCAGGGGTGGTCGATCGGACATGCCGTGGGGTGGGCCTGCGTGTCCGCCGTGCTGATCGGTGCGGGTATCGATACGTGGAACCTGTTCTATCTGGGCATCAGCCGGCTGGAGTCGCCGTTGTACGCGCGCCTCGCCTTGCAGGGCATCCACGATGCCGAGTCCCTCGGTTCGCGCGTGGTCCTCGAGATCGCGGGTGCATTGAGTGGCGTCGCGCTCGGTTGGCAATGGTTCAGCAAAAAAACGCCGGAAGAAACATCGGCGAACAGCGACGAAAAAACGGGCGCGTAACTTCAATCCTGCGCGACGTCACGCATTCCACGAAGTGACAACCGCGCAATCACCACGCCGTAACACCGTGCTAGCCGATGCCATGACGTGCGTGGTTAAGCCTGCGTGCACGTTCATATCGGCGCGCAATTTTCGTTCAGACGCGTCGCTGCAAGGTGGGGCCGTGCGCAAATCGGACGCACTTCCTACGAAGACAGACGGAGCACTGACATGACGAAGAACACCCGCACCCCGCTGATCGCCCTGGTTGCCCTGAGCGCTGCGCTGGCCATGCCGCTGGCATTCGCCCAGGAGAAGACCGAAGACGCCGCCACGCAGCAGGCGCAGCAGACCGAGCCCACCGCCGAGCAGGCGACCGGTTCGGCCACGCAGAGCCCGACCCAGAGCACGCAGTCGGCCGCTGATAGTGGCAAGCAGGGCTGGGCCGATGTCGACACCAATGGCGACGGCAACATCAGCAAGGAAGAAGCCGCGGCCAATCCGGGCCTGAGCCAGGTCTTCGACCAGGCCGATGCCAATGCCGACGGTTCGCTGACGGCCGATGAGTACAAGGCGTTCGTCAGCAAGAACTACGGCGAGCAGAAGTAAGCACCTGCGGTAACAGCGGCGTGACGTCGCGCAACCGCGCGACGCATGCTTCACCGGGAGAGGCGGCCGGCGTGCCGCCTTTCCCGCTTCATGCGTCCACGCACGGACGCAGCGGCGTGGTCAGTACAGGAGGTACCCCATGACGCCCCCCACCTGGCGCCACTCCGGCCTCGCGATCGCACTCGCTGTGGCTGCATCTGCGGGCGCATCGCACGCGCACGCGCAGGACGCTCCGCGCAGCGCGGACGAGCCGCAAGCCCCACCGCATGGCGCGCCAGCCCCGTCATCGCCGAAGCCTTTCGCAGAACTCGATGCGAACGCCGATGGCGCCATCAGCAAGGATGAGGCTGCGGTCGATCCGCCGCTCGCGCAGGCCTTCGGCACGCTCGATACCGATGCCGATGGCCGCCTGACGCCCGAGGAGTACGCGGTCTACGCGCAGGGCCAGTCCTGATTCCCTTCCCCCACCTGGAGAACACCATGAATACGCGCATCCACCGATTGCTCGACAAGCCGCTGCTGCTCCTGGGCACCGCCGTGCTCGGCGCGGGCCTGCTGACGGCCTGTGGCCCGAAGCCGGAAGACACGCCCGCTGCCGCGGCGCCGGAGCCGGTCGAAACGACGCCGCCGACCGACGTTGCGCCGCCGGCGCCGACACCGTCCGACCCGACGATGCCGACCGATCCGAACGCCCCGCCGACCGATCCGAACCTGCCGCCGCCGGCGAACCCGAATGCGCCGGAAACCACGCCGCCGCCGGCCGACGGCAGCACGACGCAGCCCGCCAGCGGCGGATAAGTTCGCGCGCATGCCGTGAGCAACCGCTGATCAGGATGGCCGCCGCAAGGCGGCCATCTTCGTGACGCGCGCGGAAAGTCGGGGCTGCTATCCTGCGCGCCCCTCCCGCGACGAAGACAGGCTTCCGCATGGCGCGCATCCAATGGGTCGGCTTCGACGGCGACGACACGCTCTGGAAGAGCGAGGACTACTACCGCCAGGCCGAAGCGGACTTCGAGGCGATCCTCGGCGGATACATCGATCTGGCCGATCCGCGGACGCACGGCCACCTGCTGGAGGTCGAGCGCCGGAACCTGAAGATCTTCGGTTACGGCGTCAAGGGCATGACCCTGTCCATGCTGGAAACCGCGATCCAGCTGACCAATGAACGCATCAGCGCCCGCGACCTGCATCGGGTCATCGAGATCGGGCGCGCCACGCTGCAGCATCCCGTCGACCTGCTGCCGGGCATCCGCGACGCGGTCGCGCAGATCGCTGCTGACCACGAGATCGTGCTGATCACCAAGGGCGATCTGTTCCACCAGGAGGCCAAGATCGCGCAATCCGGCCTCGCCGACCTGTTCCATCGCATCGAGGTGGTATCGGAGAAGGACGAGGTCACCTACGCCCGCGTGCTGCGCGAACTCGAGGTGGCGCCCGACGCGTTTGCAATGGTCGGCAACTCGCTGCGATCGGACATCGAACCGGTGCTCGGGCTGGGTGGCTGGGGCATCCACATGCCCTACCACGTGACCTGGGCGCTGGAAGCCGAACACGGTGTCGCCCATGATGCGCCGCGCCTGCGGGTGGTGGAGAGCGCCGACCAGCTGACCGCCGCATTGGCGGCGATCGAAGCCACCCCGGACGCCTGATGCCGACGAAGCGCCCGCGCTGGCGCTGCGGCACAATGGCGGCATGAAGCGCGCGCTGCCCATCCTGATCCTGTTGGCTTGCCTGGCGGTCAACGCACCTGCCAGCGCGCAGAACGCGGCGGTGTACACGCCTGCGACGGGCGACGCCGCGGTGGACCGGCACCTCGCCGACATCAACGACTATGCCGCGCGCTATCCCGCCGCATTCGCCGATGAAATGTCGCGCTACTACGCCGTACCACGTGGCTACGTCGAAGCGATGCAGCAACAGCCCGACTGGACTGCCGGCGACATCTTCATGGCGTGCGCGCTGGCGCAGATCGTGGGGCAACCCTGCCGCGCGGTCGTGCGCGAATGGTCGCGCGATCACGAGGGCGGTTGGAAAGCCGTCGCCGGACGATTGCAGGCCGAGCCGGGTAGCCCGCAGTACCGTCGCCTGCGCAGTGCGCTGGAGGCGACCTACCGTCGTTGGGATCGGCCGCAGCCGTAATCGCGGCAATCACCGCGACGGGAGCTACGTGCGTTCTGACCCGAAGACGGGACTACGGCGCCTTCTTTCCGTACATGATCAACAAAACAAGATCCTCGTCGCCGTCCTGACGGATCGCGTGGGTGCTGCCGGGCCGGGTCAGCATCGCATCGCCGGCCTGCACCGCCTGCGCGACGCCATCCAGCTCGTACACGCCGCGCCCGCTGAGCACGTAGTAGATCTCGTCCTTGTGGTGTTGGTGCAGGCCGATGCCGGCACCCTTGTGCAGCACGCGCTTGCGGAACTCGAAGCCGAGCGCGGGCGCGTCGCGGAAGAAGGGATACGCCGTGGTGGTTCCCGCGCCGCCATGCGGACCCGGTTGCTCCACGGCGATGTCGCGCTCGTGCGCGATGAGTGGCGGGTTCGGCTGGGCTTTGCGGTCGGCCAGCGCGGTAGCCGGCGCGCCGCAGTCCGTATCGCGGCTCACGTGCGCAGCGAGCGCGGGATCGATCTGCTTCCAGCCTGCTACCACCAGGCATGCCACCATCACCGCGCCGCGCTGCTGGAAGTGGGTGTCGTCCCGCTGGTCCTGCGCCGGCACGTGCATGAAGTAGGCCTTGCTCGCTTCGTCGCCGGCCGCGCGCAGCCAATCCATGCTCAGGGTTGTCAGGTCGATCAGGCCGATGCGTTCGCGCTGCGCGAGGTCACGCACGGCCTGCGCGTACAAGCCATGCGTATCGAGCAGTTGGCCGCGATCGAACTTCCTGCGCGCCACTGGCGTCACCAGGATAGGCGTAGCGCCCTTTGCACGCGCGAGCTCGACGTAGCGCATCAGCCACTCCGGGAACGCGCGTTGCGGCTCGTTGTAGCGGGTGGGGTCTTCGATCTTTTCGTCGTTGTGGCCGAACTGGATCAGCAGCACATCGCCCTTGCGCACGTCCTTCGCCATGCCGTCGAACCAGCCTTCGGCGACGAAACTGCGCGCGCTACGCCCGCTCTGTGCATGGTTGCGCACGACGAACGCCTTCGGGTCGAGGAAGCCCTGCAACTGCTGTCCCCACCCCTCGCGCGGCGCGCGTTCCGGACCATAGGCGCTGGCCGTGGAGTCGCCCGCGATGAAGACCTGCCGGGGCGGCGCGGCGTGCGCGAGCGAGGGCAGGGCGGCAATCAGGATCAACGCGGCGAGCGGACGGATCATGGCGGCACCGTGGCGGAAGACGGAAACGACACGGGCCGCGTCGGAGAGGGGCGCGGCCCGTGTCGCTGCAGCAAAGGGGGAAGGAAACTCAGCGCGCCAGCCAGCCACCGTCGACGGGGATGACGGCGCCGTTGACGTAGTCGGACGCACGCGAGGACAGGAACACGGCCGTGCCACCCAGGTCCGACGGCTCGCCCCAACGGCCCGCCGGGATGCGATCCAGGATGGCCTTGTTGCGGTCTTCGTCGGCGCGCAGCTGCGCGGTGTTGTCGGTAGCCATGTAGCCCGGTGCGATGGCGTTGATGTTTACGCCCTTGGCGCCCCACTCGTTGGCGAGCAGGCGGGTGATGCCGGCGATGCCCGACTTGCTGGCCGTGTACGACGGCACGCGGATGCCGCCCTGGAACGATAGCATCGAGGCGATGTTGATGATCTTGCCGCTGCCCTGCGCGATGAAGTGGCGGCCCGCGGCCTGCGACATGAAGAAGGCGGACTTGATGTTGACGTTCATCACGTCGTCCCAGTCCTTCTCGCTGAAATCCACCGCGTCGGCGCGGCGGATCAGGCCGGCGTTGTTGACCAGGATGTCCAGCCCGCCCAGGCCGTCGACGGTCTCCTTCACCAGGCGCTCGACTGGATCGATGCTGATCAGGTTCGCTTCCAGGTTGAGGAAGCGGCGGCCCAGCGCCCGTACCTTCTCGCCGGTGTCCGCGGCTTCGACGATGCCGGCGGCGGCGATGTCGGCGCCCGCTTCGGCCAGCGCGAGCGCGATGCCCTGGCCCAGGCCGGTGTTGGCGCCGGTCACCAATGCGACCTTGCCTTCGAGACTGAAAGGATTGCGTGCCATCGTGTGTTCCCCTCGGATGTTGGGTGGCGCGGTTACTTGAGCTGGCAGATGTCCAGCACGTGCATGTCGGTGTAGTCCAGGTTCTCGCCGCCCATCGCCCAGATGAAGGCGTAGTTGCTGGTACCCGAACCCATGTGGATCGACCATGGCGGCGACACGACGGCTTCGTCGTTCTGCACGACGATGTGGCGCTGCGCGTCGGGCTCGCCCATGAAGTGGTAGACGCGGTCGTTGTCGGCCAGGTCGAAGTAGAAATAGACCTCGCTGCGGCGGTCGTGCAGGTGCGGCGGCATGGTGTTCCACACGCTGCCGGTCTTCAGCACGGTCAGGCCGAGCAACAGCTGCGAGGACTGGCAGGTGGCCGGCACGATGAACTGGTAGATCGTCCGCTCGTTGCTGGTTTCCAGCGCACCGCGCTCGAGTGCGACGGCATCCTTGATCGAGAGCTGCTTGGTTTCGAAGCGCGCGTGCGCCGGCGTGGAGGTCAGGTAGAACTTGGCGGGATTCGACGCGTCATCGGATTCGAATGCCACGTCCGTGCTGCCCATGGCCACGTACAAGCCGTCCTTCGGGCCCAGCGCGTAGGTCGTGCCGTCGACGGTGACCTTGCCGGCGCCGCCACCGACGTTGATCACGCCCAGCTCGCGGCGCTCCAGGAAGGGCTTGCCGGCAGCCGAGGCGGGCTCGGTCTGGCGAGGCAGGTCGACCTTCTTCGACACCGGCGCGGCGCCGCCGATCACGAAGCGCTCGTTGTGCGAGTAGTTCAGCTGCACGGTGTCGTCGGCGAACAGGTTGCCGATCAGGTAACGGTCGCGCAGCTGGTCGTTGGTGGCGCCATCCATCATGTCCGGGTGGGTGGCGTGGTAGGTCTTGCAGAACATGGGCGGGGCTCCGTCGGTGCGGACGCGCCGTGCGGCGGCGTCGGTAAGAGGTGTGGGGTGGATTCTACGGGCTTTGGTAACCGGTGTCATTTTGCGGTGCGGCAGGGGTGCCGAGGCCACACCAAGCGGCTTATTCAGGGGGCTGGGAGGAGTCGCGGATGATCAGGTGCGGGCGGATGCTGGCGGCGGCCAGCACGGGCGTGCCTTCCGGCTGGATCAGCATGGCGGCCGCGGTCCGACCGGTATCACGGGTGTTGCGGCGGACCGAGGTCAGCGACGGCCACAGGCGCGAGGCCAGCGGGCTGTCGTCGAAGCCGACCACCGACAGCTGGCGCGGGATACTGATCCCGGCGCGCATCGCCACCTTGTAGACGCCGGCCGCCATTTCGTCGTTGCCGGTGAAGATGGCGGTGGGGCGGTTCTTGCCGGACAGCAGCTTCTCGGCCGCGACCACGCCGGACTCGAACGTGTAGCCCGCCTCGATGATGCGCGACTTCGGCAACTCGAGGCCCCGCTTCGCCAGCGCCTGAAGGAAGCCGTCGGTCCGCTCGATCGAAGACCGATACGCGGCGGGGCCGGTGATTAGCGCGATGTCGGTATGGCCGAGCGATTGCAGGTACTCCGCCGCTTCGGCCGCACCGTCGCGGTCGTGCGTGACGACCATGCGCGACGGCTCGTCCATCGAGACCGATGCGATGCGCGAGTAGCGGCACCCGATCTCCGCCAGCATGTCGGCCAGCGCCTGGTCCTCGGATGCGCGCGGCACCAGCATCACGCCATGCAGCTTCTGTTGCTGCACGAAGCGGCGCACGCCATCGATGTAGCCGGGGCTGCGGCTGTCGCAGGGATGCACCACCAGTTCGAAACCCGAATCGCGCAACGCGTCCAGCGCGCCATACTGCATGTTGACGATGTACTGCGCGGTGGGGTTGTCGTAGACCATGCCGATCAGGAACGAACGGCGGAAGGCGAGTCCGCGCGCCATCGGGTCGGGCACGTAGCCGACCTCGCGCATCAGCGTCTCGACCTTCTCGCGCGTGTCCTTACGCACCAGTGGCGAGTGGTTGATGATCCGCGACACCGTTTTCTTCGAAACACCGGACAACCGCGCGATGTCGTTGATGGTGGCGGCCTTGCCACCGGTGGGCAGGCTGGCAGGGCTTTCGGGCTTCTTGCGCGCGGGCATGGGGCGATGCGGGTCCGGTCGTCGGTCGAGGGGATTCTAGCGGCTGGGGGTCAGTCCAGCGCGCGATAGCGGAAATTACGGAAATGCACCTTGCCCTGGCCAGCGGCGTACAGCGACGGCTTCAAGGCGAGGAAGCCCCCGGCCACGTTGTGGTGGTAGCCGGAGACCTCCATCTGGACGGGGTACTTGGTCCAAGTCTTGCCGTTCGTGCTGGTATGGATGGTGAGGACATGGCGGTTGTGGGTGACCCGCAGCCAGAGCCTGCCGCCCTTGGCGCTCGGGGCCAGCTTGCCGGGGCGCTCCAGGCCGTAGCGGTGCATCACGAACTGTTCCCCATTGCTGCCCACGCCGGCATACAGGCGGTCGTTGTAGAACAGCACCGCGCCACCCTGCGCGCCGGGCTCGACCTCCATTTCGACCTCGAACTGGTAGGCCAGGTCGCCCGCGATGATGCCCAGCGGCGAGCTGTCGCGCGGCGCAGTGCCCTTGCCCTGCAGCGTCATCACGCCATCGCCGAAGGTGAGTCGACGGGACTCGTCCGGCGCCGGATCGTAGAAGGCCCACTGCGGGCCGAGTTTGCCGTCGCGGAAGTCGTCCGACAGCGCCATCCCGTGCGGCGCCAGTGCCTGGCCCGCGGGTTTGCGCAGCGGCTGGCTCAAGTCGCCGCCCTTGGCGACGAACCAGCCGTCCTCCGTCCATTCGATCGGATCGAGCAACGCCTGCCGGCCCAGCGTCCAGAAGTCGTGTTCGTAACCGTGGTAGATCATCCACCACTGGCCCGCGGCATCCTCGACCAGCGTCGCATGGCCGCGCGACCACCAGTACTGGTCGCGCGAGGTCGTGCGCACCACGGGGTTGTTGGGTGCGTTCACCCAAGGGCCGTGGATCGAACGCGAACGCGCGACGATCACCATGTGGCCGGTGGGCGGTCCCGCTGTTCCGCCGACCGCCGTGACCATGTAGTACCAGCCGTTGCGGAAGGTGATCTTCGGGCCTTCCTGTGCATAGCCTTCGACATCCCAGGATTCGGGATACCGCCAACCGTCGTAGACATGCTTCACCGCGCCGACGGTGCTCAGACCGTCGTCCGCCAACTGCACATAGTCGCCGCCGCTGAGGAACAGGTAACGCTTGCCGTCTTCTCCCACCGCGTGGCCGGGGTCGATATGCCCCGGCAGGCCGATGTCGATCGGTTCGCTCCACGGCCCGCGGATGTCATCGGCCCACACGACGAAGTTGCTGCGCCGGGGCGATTCCGTTCCGCCCACGCGCGCGGGAAAGTAGATGTAGTAGCGGCCCTGATGCTTGACCAGGTCCGGCGCCCAGATCGAGCCAACGTTCTGGGTGATCGCATGGCCGATCGGCTGCCAGTTGATCAGGTCCCGCGAGTGCCACACCGGCAGCCCCGGATACGCCGTGAACGACGACAGTGTCAGGTAGTAGTCGTCGCCATCCTTGAGCACCGATGGATCGGGACGATCGCCGGCCAGCACCGGATTGAGGAACGTGCCGTCGCCGAGGTCGGCTTGGCGCTGGTGCTCGATGCCGCGCTTCCACGCGGGGGTGGTGGTGTCCGCGGCCATCGCCTGGAAGGCGAGGCAGAAGGACAGTGCGACAGCGATGAACCTGATCAGCGGCATGCGGGACTTCCTCAGGGCGTCGCCGGGTGCGACGCCTTCCATTGCGGGTATTCCTTCGACAGCAGCCGCTTCGGCCAACCGCCGTACCACTCGTAACCGGTGCGCCGCTCGCGCGGAATATCCTCGTAGCGCGCGACGCGTCGACTGTCGCGTGTCGCGAGGATGGCGCTGTTGTCTTTCACGTCGTAGAAGCGCGCCCACAAAGCGGAGGCCGTCGGATCGGCCACCAGTCGGCGGTCCTTCGTACTGCTGTGGTACTGGAACTGCTCGGCGGGCGCCTCGAACGTCTCGATGCGCCACCCCGTGATTTCCACATGGTGCAACCACGCGACCGCACCGTCGACCGCCTTCACCACGTCGGGCGACGGGTCGGGAATCGACATCAGATAGCGCACCACGCCGACGGTTTCCTGGCCGGTGATCGAAGGCAGTTCGAACTTGCGACCCTGCGCGGGCGCCAGCGTCTGCGCGTCGTACTGGCCCGCCCAACCCGCCAGTGCGTCGCCCTGGCGGATCTGCAGGCGCAGCAGGCAGGCGTCGCCCGCATCGACGGCTGACCGCACGCGCGTGCGCAGCGCGGCATCGACGAAGGCGTAGCGACGCTCGTCGCTGAGCACCTTGCGCAGCGTGCCCAGCACGCCGACGGTCACGTCGTCGGCGATGGTGATGTGCGGGTGGTAGGACTGCGTGGCAGGCACCGTGTGCGGCCACCCCCCGCACGAGGGGATCTGCTGCGCCAGGATGAACTGCAAGCCCTTCAGGCTGCCGTCGCGATACCGCACATCGCCGGTGATCGCGTACGCCGTGGCCAGGTAGTCCACCTGCGTGTAGATGTTGCGGTTGTCGAAGCTGCCGCCGGTCTTGCGCGCCTCGGCATCGAAACGCGCTTTCTCGGCATCATCCAGGATCCGCGCCGGATCCTGGTTCTCGATCCAGCCGCCATCGATCCGCTGGTAACGGAGAATGTTGTCGGCGATCGACGCGACCTGATCCGGCGCATAGCGCGGGTAAGCATCGCCATGCACGTTGCGCCAGTGATGGATGGCGTCCTCGAAGCCCGCCAGCGACGGCGACGGCGGTGGCGTCGCCCAGGCGGGCGAGACTACGAGCAGCCAGCCCAGGGTCAGAGCGCGCGCGCGCTTCATCCCTTCAGTGCCCGCGGCAGCCAGAGGGACAGTTCGGGGAAGAACGCCACGATCAGGAGCACGACCAACGCCGACAGCCAGAATGGCCAGATCGTGCGCATGCTCTGCGCGACGGTGATCTTGCCGATCGACGTGCCGATGAACAGCACCGAGCCCACCGGCGGCGTGACCAGGCCGATGCCGCCCGCGAGGACCATCACCAAGCCGAAGTGGATCGGGTCGATGCCGTAGGCCTTCACCACCGGAAGGAAGATCGGCGTGCAGATCAGGATCTTCGGTGCGAGGTCCATGAACATGCCCAGCACCAGCAGGATCACCACGATCATCAGCAGCACCGTGCGCTGGCTGTCGGCGATCGACTGCAGGAACTCCACCGCCGCCGCGGGTACCTGCAGGTAAGCCAGCAGCCAGCCGAACACCGCCGCCGTGGCGATCACGAACAGGATCACGCCGGTCGTGCGCGCCGCATGCACCACGGCGCCGCGGAACTCGGCCCAGCGCAGCTGGCGGTACAGCAGCGAAGTCACCAGTAGAGCGTAGACCACCGCGATCGCCGCCGATTCCACGGCGGTGAAGATGCCGGCGCGGATGCCGACGAAGATCAGCGTGACCAGGCCCAGGCCGGGGAGGGCACCGACCAGGCGCAGGGCGACGGCGCGCCAGCCGGGGAAAGGCTCCGTGCCATAGCCGCGATGGCGGGCGACCACATAGCCGGTGATCATCATCGCCACGGTCATCAGCAGCGCCGGGACGATGCCGGCCGCGAACAGGTCCGCGATCGACAAGCCGCCGCCGGCCGCGGCCGAGAACAGGATCAGGTTGTGCGACGGCGGCACCAGCAGCGCGACCAGCGCGGCCGTCATGCAGACGTTCACGGCGTAGTCCACGTCGTAGCCGCGCTTCACCATCTGCGGGATCATCGTGCCGCCGACGGCGGAGACGTCGGCCAACGCCGAACCGGATACGCCACCGAAGAACAGCGATGACAGCACGCTGACCTGGCCCAGGCCGCCGCGCATGCGGCCGACCAGCGACGACGCCAGCGCGATCAGGCGTTCGGAAATGCCGCCCCTCAGCATCAGTTCGCCCGCGAAGATGAAGAGCGGGATCGCAATCAGCGAGACCGAACCGGAACCAGCGGAAATCTGCTGCACGAGCACGATCGAGGGGACATCGAGGTAGAGCAGGGTCGCGAGCGCCGCGACCGCGAGTGCGAACGCGACGGGAACACCCAGCAGCAGCAACAGGACGAAGGCGCCCAGCAGGATGGCAATGGCCACGGATCAGACTCCTTCTTCGCGCGCGGGCCGCAGGGCCTTCCACGCGATGTTCAGTGCGAACAGGCAGATCAGCACGCCGCTGATCGAGAGGGGCAGGTAGTTGATGCTCTGCGGCATCGACGCGCCGGCGATCTTGATGTCCAGGCCGTCGAGCAACAGGACGGCGGCCCAGCCGGCGATCATCGCGCCCACCGCAGCGATCAGCAGGGGACGCGCGATGGCGAGCACGCGACGCGCCACCGACGGCAGGCTCTCGGCCAGCAGGTGGAAGCTGAAATGCTTGTTGGTGTGCACGCCCGCAGCGGCGCCGAGGCTCATCGCGGTGCTCAGTAGCAGCAGCGTGACCGGTTCGGTCCAGCTGGGCGAATCGTTGAGCACGTAACGCGTGAACACCTGCCAGCCCTGCACGACCACCAACCCCACCAGCGCCGTGGCGGCAATGGCGATGGCGGCATCGGCGAGGCGGTCCAGCGCTCGCTGCACGGGGCCGGCCGGAACGGAAGCGGCGGTCTCGGTCATGATGGTGTCTCGTCAGGCCAGGTCGCGGATGCGACGGTAAAGGGCTTCGATCTGAGGCTGCTGGTGGTAGGCATCCAACAGCGGTTGCGCGGCCTTGCGGAACGCGGGGATGTCCACCTCGTTCGCCTGGATGCCGTGTTCCAGCACGGCCTTGCGGGCCTCGCTCTCGGAGGCATCCCACTTGGCGCGCATGATCGGCACGGACTCGCGTGCCAGCCGCACCAGCAACTCGCGATCGTTCGGCTGCAGGGACTGGAAGCTCGCGCGCGACATCACCAGCACATCGGGCGCGTAGGAATGGCGCGTCTCCGACCAGTACTTCGCGGCTTCGAAATGACGGCTGGAGTGGAAACTGCGCATGTTGTTCTCCGCGCCGTCGATCATGTGCGTCTCCATCGCCGAGAACGTCTCGCCGAGCGACATCGGCGTGGGATTCGCGCCGAGCAGGCGGATGAGCCGGATGAAGATGTCGGATGCCGCCACGCGCACCTTCATGCCGTGCAGGTCCGCGGGCTTGGTGATCGGGTGCTTGTTGTTGTAGAAGCAGCGGGCGCCGGAATCATAGATCGCCAGGCCGACGAGATCGCGGGCTCCGAAGCTATCCAGCACGGCCTGGCCGACCTCGCCATCGATGACGCGCCGCTGGTGCGCGACCGACTCGAATACGTACGGAAGGCATAGCGCCTGGGTCAACGGCAGCGCGTTGTTCAGCGCGCCGGAGAACACGCGGGTGATGTCGATCACCCCGAAGCGCGCCATGTCGATGGCTTCCGCTTCGCGGCCCAGCTGCCCGGAGTGGTACTGGCGCAGCGTCAGGCGGCCACCGGTCTCGCGCGCCATCGCATCGCCGATCCAGCGGACCGCTTCGACGGTGGGATAGTCCTTCACGTGCACATCGGACGCCGTCAGCACGCGGCGCCCTTCGTCGGCATGCGCGTACGTGCCGACCAGCGGGGCGGCCACGGCGGCGCCCAGGCCGGCACCGAGGAAACGACGACGGTTCATCATGCGCGCCAGTCTCCCTCGTCCTGCGCGACCGCGGCCACGGCCCGGCACTCGATGCTCCCATGGTGGTCGAAGTCGATGCGTGCCACCTGGCCCGGCAGGATGTCGTGGATGCCGGTCGCATTGCCGGTGGCGATCAGGTCGCCGGCCTTCAAGGGGCGGCCGCGCCGCGCGGAACGCGACAGGGCGAACGCGAATGCGGCACGCAGGCCGCCTGGCAGGGTGGTGGCGCCACCTTGCCCGACGCGGACGCCGTCGATCCAGGTGCTGCAGGTCAGCGATGCATCGCTGCGCATGGCCCAGTCCGGGACTTCCACGCCCATCACCAGGCCGTTGTTGTTGCCGAAGTCGGACACCACCACGCGTGGTCCCAACTGGTTGATCGTGGCCAGCGGGCTGCTGGCGACTTCCATGCCGATGAAGAGGGTGGACGGAACCGCTGCCGCCTCCTCGGGCGTCCAGTCGGCCTTGCCTTCTGGAGCGTCGGCGTCCAGGCGGAGTACGTATTCGGCCTCCACCGCGCCGAACCCGCCGGCAAAGACGTGGAAGGCATTCTGACCACCGGTGGTCATTTGCAGGGCGCGGGCGAAGATGGGGCCCAGCAGGCGCTCGTCGCCAGAGACATCCCGGCGCTCCGGTGCGATGTAGCCCACCTTCCAGCCGACCACCCGGTCCGGCCATTGCGCGATCGCAAAATCCTGCACGCGGTACGCGCTCACCAGATCGACCGGGATGTCGCCGGGAAAGCCCTGGAGCGCCCGTCCCTGTCGGCGGGCCGCGACAAAACTGTCCGCGATGGTCGCCAGTTCCGGGGCTTGGGCGCGCTGGCCCGCCAGGGCGCTGCTGTCATTGCTCAAGAGGGTTTCTCCCCGCTCCGTTTGTTGCACTGCCGAGTGACAGCGCTGCTGTGGCCTGTATATGGTAAACCGGTGTCATTGACAATGTGCACTGCCGCAAAAACCCACCCGATGCCACGATGCATCGATCCACTCCTGGGAGGGAGCCAATGCTTCATATCCGTATCCCCCGGCTGGCGGGCGCCCGCCTGTTCGCCTTCACGCTGCTGGTAGCCGCGACGGCAACCGCCTGGGCGGCCGACACGCGACCGCTGGCCTTTCCGGGTGCACAAGGCAGTGCCGCGCATACGCCGGGCGGACGCGGCGGAACCCTGCTTCGCGTGACGACGCTGGCGGCCGACGGTCCCGGCTCGCTCAAGGCCGCGCTGATGGCGAAGGGCCCGCGCACGGTGGTGTTCGAGGTCGGCGGCGTGATCGACCTCGGCATGAAAGAACTCCGCATCTCCGAGCCTTTCCTCACCGTCGCGGGCCAGACCGCGCCGCATCCGGGCGTGACCATCATCAAGGGCGGCCTGACCATCGCCACCCACGATGTGGTGATCCGACACATCCGCATCCGCCCGGGCGATGGTGGCATGGCCAAGCGTTCCGGCGACATCGATGCGATCACCACCGTGCGCGGCGCGCACGACGTGATCGTCGACCACTGCTCGCTCACCTGGGCGACGGACGAGAACCTGTCGGCGTCCAGCACGCGCTTCCACGGCGAAACCGAAGCAGAGTGGATGGCGAACGCCTCTCGCAGGATCACCTACAGCAACAACATCGTCGGCGAAGGGCTGGCGAACGCCACCCATCCCAAGGGCGAGCACTCCAAGGGTTCGCTGATCCACGACCACGTCAACGAGGTGCTGATCGTCGGCAACCTGTACGCCCACAACTATGAGCGCAGCCCACTGTTCAAGGGCGGCGCGCGCGGACAGGTCGTCAACAACCTGATCTACAACCCAGGCCAGCGCGCCATCCACTACAACCTGATCGCCGAGGAATGGCTGGGCCATCCTTATTCGCGCGGGGAAATGGCGGTGCGAGGCAACGTCATGCGTGCGGGCCGCTCCACGGAGCCGCTGGCCTTCTTCATGATCGGCGGGTCCGGCGACCTGGACCTGTACTTGCAGGACAACCTGGTCGTGGACCGCGTGGGCAACAAGAGCATCCAGGACACCGGCAGCTACACGACCGCGCCGCTGAAGCTCAATCGCGTGAAGAGCGCGCCCGCCTTGCCGTTCGGGGTGACGCTGCTGGCATCCGAGAAGGTCCAGGATACCGTCATCGAGAACGTGGGTGCGACGCCCTGGAACCGCGATCTGATCGATCGCCGCATCGTGGCCGACGTCATCGAGGGCCGCGGCGAGATCATCGACAGTCAAGAGCAGGTCGGCGGCTACCCGCAGTACAAGGAAGCGCGCAAACCGTTCGTCGAAAGCGAATGGAACCTGGACGTCATGGAGCCGCTGGCGGGTTATCCGCGCGGCGAACCGCTGCGCTGACCGGAAACGAACGCCACTGAGTGCATCGAAAGGGTCCGCCGCAAGGCGGACCCTTTTTCCATGGACTCCGTAGACCACGTCGCCTCCCGCGCGATCCGTGAGCAGGACTCAGAAGTTGAACCGCGCGCCGACGTAGTACTGCCGGCCGGTGTGGTGGTAAACGGACGCGCGATCGCCGGTCGAATCCACATACTGGTCGTTGAACTCGTCGGTCAGGTTGAGCCCCTCGAGCGTCAGCGTGAGGCGCTTGTTCCACTTGTACGACATGGAGACATCCACGCTGCGGGCACTGCGCTTGCCTTCCACGTCGTTGTTGTTCTGGCCGGGAACGCGTTGCAGGTAGTCGTCACGGAACGAGGTGGAGACGCGCGCGCTGAAGCGATCGTTGTCGTAGTAGAGCGTGGCGTTGTAGGAATCGGGCGACAGGTTGACCAGGTCGTTGGCGATGTAGGTCACCGGGAAGCTGCCCGGCACGGCGTAATCGATGTCCGATTCCACGTGCGTGTAGTTGAGCAGCACGCCGAAATGACGGAATCCGCCGGGCAGGAAGGTGAACGGTTGCTGGTAGTTCAGCTCGAAGCCCTTGAGCGGGCCGCCGGGCGTGTTGATCGGCGTACGCACGTCGAACTCAACATCCCAGAACGTCGATGGCACCCATTCGAGCGGCAGACCGGTGTCGCGGTAGGCGATGTTCTCCCGCAGTTCCTGGATGTAGGTTTCGATGTCCTTGTAGAACAGCGCCAGCGAGAGCACGGAATCCTCGGCGAAATACCACTCCGCGCTGAAATCGTAGGTCTTGGCGCGGAACGGCTGCAGGTAGGGATTGCCCACGCGGATGTTCGGCGAACCCGTGGTGGTGATGCCCGCGCCGGGCGACAGATTGCCCAACTGCGGACGCGCCATGACCTTCGCCGCGCCGAAGCGCAGCACGACGTCATCGGCGACGTCCCACGCCAGGTTCAACGAGGGCAGCCAGTCCTTGTAGTCGTTGGTGACCGTCACCGCGCTGCCGCCCCCCACGGAGGTGTAGCCGCTGGCCTCGACGTCGGTCGTGGCATAGCGCACGCCCAGGTTGCCGCGCAGCGGCCGGCCGATCAGGTCGGTGTTGAAGTCCAACTGCAGGTAGCCGCCCCAGTCTTCTTCGCTGATGCTGCGATTGTTGCCGCGCGCATTGCCGTTGGTGATGCTGCTGAGGGTGAAATCACCGCCGGGCACGCCGGTGTTGCAGTTGCAGTAGATGTTGAACAGGCTGGCGATCGCGTTGAGGTCCGGGATCAGCCACGCGCTCGGGCCGCGCCCGTCCAGGCCGCGTCCGAAGCCGGTGACCAGCGTGGAGATGTCGGCCACGGTCGTGCCGGTGGGCAGTGCTGGCACCGAGGTCTCGCTGCTGCGGCGGAATTCCCACGTATCCATGTCGAAGCGCTTGTACGACATGCCGCCGCGCAGGGTGAACGTTTCGTTGATCGCAAAGTCGAGGTCGAGCTTGCCCGTGTCGAAGGTGTTGTCCACGCCTTGCGGACGGATGCGGATCTCCGAACCCGTCGTATTGGCCGCCGGGCTGCTGATCCAGCGCCAGGATGCGGGATCGGTCACATCGAGGTTGCCGTACGTGATCACCGGCAGGCGGCTGTTGCCACGGTAGTCCCAGCTGTAGCCATCCAGGTTCTGGATGTCGAACGTGACCGTGGTCTGCACGGGATTGTTGAATTCCGAGCGCGAGGTGCCGGCCAGGGCCGTCAGCTTCAACCTGTCGGTGATGTCCTGTTCGAGCGTCAGGCTGTACTGGCTGAACTCGGTGGACAGCTTGTCGAAGCGCGATTCGGAACGCACGTCCACGTTGTCGAACACGCCGTAGACAAGATTGCCGCGCGCATCGACCTCCGCCTGCAGCACGTGCGTTTCGTACTTGCCGCCCTGCGCATTGGACCGGCTGAACGAGATGGTCTCCAGGAAATCCTCCTGGCGCGTGGCGTCGAGCTTCGAGTACATCGCGTCGAAGCTCAGCAGCGTATGGTCGCTGGGCTTGAACTGCAGGGCGGCGGTGACGCCCAGGCGTTCCTGGTCGTGGGTCAGGCGGCCGTAGCGCGGAAGACGCGGGTGGAACGTGGTGGCCGCCGATGCCAGACGGTAAGCGTCGTTGTTCGCCTGCGTGTTGGCCGGGCGCGGATTGCCGGTGGAGCAGTTCAGCGCGGTGGTCCCTCGCCCGCTGTTGTTCGTGTTGTTCTGCGGCGTGTAGCCGACCGGACTGCAGAACCCGTTCGACGAAGCGCCGTTGTCCCAACGGACTGCGCTATAGCCTTCTTCGAGCAGGTGCCGCTCGCTGTAGGCGGCGGAGAGCAACGCGCCGAACCGGCCGTCGGCCCAGGTATTGCTGATCAGGGCGGAGAAGCGGGGGTCCCAATCCTTCGACAGGTCGTTGTAGCCCATCTGGCTGGTCGCCGTCGCGGTGAAGCCTTCGTAGTCGAACGGGCGCGCTCCGCGCAGGTCGACGGTGGCGCCGAGCGAGCCTTCGTCCACCTGCGCCGATTGTGTCTTGCGCACCGTCAGCTTGCTGAAGAGTTCGGAAGCGAACACGTTGAAGTCGAAACCGCGGCCGCGGTTGGCGCCGCCGGAACTGTCGGTGCCGCCGGTGGTGGCCAGTGCTTCCAGGCCGTTGATGCGCACGCGGGTGAAATCCTGGCCCAGGCCGCGCACGGTGATCGAGCGGCCTTCGCCGGCATCGCGATCGATCGCCACGCCTGGGATGCGCTGCAGCGCTTCGGCCAGGTTGAGGTCCGGGAACTTGCCGATGTCCTCGGCCACGACGGCGTCGATCTGCTCGGCGCTATACCGCTTTTCTTCGAGTGCTTTCTCGAGGCTGGCGCGGAAGGTACCGACCACTTCGATGCGATCCAGGTCGGTCGTGGCCGGCGATGGGGTCTGTACTTCCTGCGACTGCGCGAACGCAGGTGCGTGGAGCGCGATGGCGATCGAAAACGCGAGTGCGGACACCGGTGTCTTCCGGCGATATGGCTGATGCGTCATGACGTCCCCCTCCCAAGGGCTGCCAATCATGTGAGCGTGCCGGACAGCGCCGGCGACGGTGTGGAAACTCCCCAGATTCCGGACTCGGTGCGAAAAAATGACACCGATGGTCAGTGACGCTAGCAGAGTGTGCAGTGCAACAACAAGTGATTGATTCAAATAGAGAAAATGTCCTTGGGGACAATCTCCTGGCTGGAATCGTTTTCCATACGGCGGACAACAAAAAAGCCCGGTCGAATCCGACCGGGCTTGCGGGGCGAACCGGGGTTCGCGTGTATCGATCAGAACTTGTAGCGCAGGCCGAGCAGGTATTGGCGGCCGGTTTCGCTGTAGTCCAGCGGTAGCTGGCCGTTCGCGTTCTGGACCCACGACTCCTGCGCCTCGTCGGTCAGGTTGATGCCTTCCAGGCTCAGCTCCAGCTTGTCGTTGAGCTTGTAGCGAAGCGCCATGTCGACGGTCGTGGTGCCGGTCTGCCCGTGCACGCCATCGATGTTGTAGCCCGCTTCGGTGCCGGGTGCCTGCAGGAGGTAATCGTCGCGGTTGGTCGCCGAAACGCGGCCGGAGAAGCGTTCGCCTTCGTAGTACAGCGTTGCATTCCACGAATGCTTGGACATGCCGGTCCACGGTGCCTTCAGCACGTTGACGCCGGCACTGTTGACGTACTGGATCTCCGTATCCACGTAGGTGTAGTTCAGCTGCGTGCCGAAGTTGGACCACTTGCCGGGCAGGAAGGTGAACGGCTGGATGAAGGTGGCTTCGAAACCCTTCACCTTGCCGCCGGGCGTGTTGACCGGCACGCTGAAGACGAAATCGTCGTTGACCGTTGCACCCGTTCCGTCGAGCAGGCTGGCGGGCAGGCCGCTGGACGCATAGCTGCGCACTTCGCGCGTCGTCTGCACGAAGCCCTCGATGTCCTTGTAGAACAGGCCCAGGCCCAGCATCGCGCCTTCGTTGAAGTACCACTCGAAGCCCAGATCCGCTGTTTCTGCGCGGACGGGATCGAGGTTGGGATTGCCGCCACTGACCGTGCGTGCGCCGCCACTGACGTTGACGGTCACACCGGGGGTCAGGGAGCCCAGGCCAGGACGCGACATGACCTTGGCGGCACCGAGCCGGATCAGGAAGTCGGGCGTGATCTCGGCCACCAGGTTCATCGACGGCAGGGTATCGCTGTACTCGCGCGTGACGGTCGTGGCGACGGGCGTGCCACTGGCGGTTGCGATGCCGGTCGAGCTCTGCTTCGTGCGCACGTAACGCACGCCGAAGTTACCCGATACCGGGATGGCACCCAGGTCGGCGGAGAACTCACCCATCAGGTAAACGCCGCGGTCCTCTTCCTTCACGCTGCGGGTATTGACCGCGCGCTCGGTGACGGCATAGATGCCGCTGTTGCTGTAGATGTCGAACAGGTCGGCGATGGCCTCGTAGTCCGGTATGACCCACGTACCCGGCGAACCATTGACGCCGCTGAGGCTGGCCAGTTCGGTCAGGTCGGACGGCACGGTGGTGGTGCCGCCGGTGAAGGTGGGGACCGCCAGTTCGGAAGCGCGTCGCAGCTCACGCGTGGAGAAGGAGTAGTCCTTCGACTGCACGCCACCCTTCAGGCGGAACCCGGGGCTGATGTTCCAGTTGAAATCCAGTTGCGCCGTGTCGAAATCGTTGGTGACGTACTGGGGACGGATACGGATCTCCGCCAGCGTCCAGCCGTTCGGGTCGGTCGGATCGATGCCGTAGTTGAGGACCGGCTTGTAGGGATCGTTGCGATAGTCGTAGCTGTAGTTATCGACGTTCGCCTTGTCCATGATGATCGTGGTCTGGATCGGATTCTCGTGCTCCGACTTGGACGTGCCGATCTTGCCGCTGATCTTGAAGTTGTCGGTGAACTCGTGCTCGCCTTCCAGGTTGAGCTGGGTGAAGACGGTGTTCCACTCGTCGTGACGGCTTTCCGAACGGATGTCGACATCGTCGAACAGGCCATATACCAGCGCTCCATTCTGGATCACGCCATCGCGGACGACGGTCTGCGGCTTGCCGGTGCCGCTGCGGCTGAAGGAAATCGCTTCGATGTACTTCTCGTCTCGGGTGGCATCGATCTTCGAGTACAGCGCATCCAGCGCGAACTGGGTGCGATCGGTCGGCTTGAACTGCAGCGAAGCGGCCACGCCGGTGCGCTTCTGGTCGTGCTCCATCAGCGTGTAGCGGGGGAAGCGCGGGTGGTAGACATCCGCGCCGCGCGCCGCCGCGAACGGCGACGTCGCGCTGAAGTTGCCGTTGCTCGTGCCCTGTGCCCAGCGGCCGCTGCCAGAACCTTCTTCGAGCGCCTGGCGCTCCGAGTAGGCGACCGAAAGCAGGGCGCCGAACTTGCCGTCGGCCCAGGTATTGGCGATCAGCGCGCCGATCCGCGGGTCCGTCTTGTCGGCCAGATCGTTGTAGCTGGCCTGTCCGCTGGCCGTGAAGGTGAAACCGTCGTAATCGAGCGGACGCGCGGTACGCAGGTCCACCGTGGCGCCCAGCGAACCTTCTTCCACGTCAGCCGAGGGCGTCTTGCGCACGATCAGCTGCGAGAACAGATCCGACGCGAAGACATTGAAGTCGAAACCGCGGCCACGGTTGGTGCCGCCATTCTGGTCGGTGGCGCCCACCGTGGTGAGGGCCTCCATGCCGTTGATGCGGACGCGGGTGAGGTCCGGCGGCAGGCCGCGGACGGAGATCTGGCGGCCTTCGCCGCCTTCACGCGTGATCACCACGCCCGGGATGCGTTGCAGCGACTCGGCCAGGTTGAGGTCGGGGAACTTGCCGATGTCCTCGGCGACGATGGCATCGACCACGCCGGCTTCGCCGCGCTTGATGTCGAGTGCCTTTTCCACGCTCGCGCGGTAGCCGGTGACGCTGACGGTATCCAGCGTATCGACGCTCTGTTGCGCAGGGGTGGCCTGACCGGACTCGGTCGTCTGCGCCGCTTCCTGGGCGTGCGCGGCTGCACTCATCTGCAGCGCCAGGCCGATCGAAACGGCAAGCAAGGTAACCGGTGTCTTCCGGCGGTGTTGACTGACTGGCATGTTCTCCCCTCCTCAAGGGACCATGGCCGCGTGTGCGACTGTTTTGTTAGCAAAAAAACGCTGTGTATTCCCTTCCAGATCGTGCCAGCTGATAAAATGACACCGCTGGTCAAAAACAACGCTAACAGAGTGTGCGCTGCAACAACAACTGTCGCCGGGTCCGGATTATCTTGTCCTCAGGACAAGCCAGGACGGCGCGCAAGCATCGATGCAACACCGCAACGGGAGGAGTGCTGGCATGGCCAAGATCGTGTGTTTCGGAGAGTTGCTGCTGCGCCTGGGCGCGCCCGGCAGGCAGGTATTGCTGCAGTCGCCGGTGCTGGACGTGCACGTCGGCGGCGCGGAAGCGAATGTTGCGGTGTCGCTGGCGCGGTTCGGTCACGACACGCGCGTCGTCGGGGTCGTAGCGGACAACGCGCTGGGTGAAGCCGCACTGGGCGAACTACGCCGGCACCGCGTCGATGTCACCGCCGTGCAGCAGCAGCCGGGTCGCATGGGCCTCTACTTCCTGACGCCCGGCGCCATCCAGCGCCCGAGTGAAGTGCTATACGACCGCGCCGACTCCGCCTTCGCGCGCGCGGGTGGCGGAGACCATGACTGGCCGTCGTTGCTCAACGGCGCCCAATGGCTGCATGTCTCCGGCGTCACGCCGGCGCTGGGGCAACGCGCGGCCGATGGCGTGCTCGCCGCGGTGAAGGCAGCGCGTGCCGCAGGGGTGAAAGTGTCGTTCGACGGCAACTTCCGACCGAAGCTGTGGGAAGCCTGGGGTGGGGACGCGCCGACGATCCTGCGCGGGTTGATGGCCGAAGCCGACATCCTGTTCGCCAGCCACCGCGACCTTCAGGTCGTGCTGGGCCTGGACTTCCCGCAGGCGACGCCGCAAGAACGGTTCGCCGCCGGCGCGGCCGCCGCGTTCCGGGCCTTTCCTCACCTGCAGCAGATGGCCGCCACTGTGCGCGTCCAGCGCAGCGTCGACCACCATGTGCTGTCGGGGATCACCGCCCTGCGCGAGGGTGCGCTGCATACCACGCCATCGCACGAGGTTTCGCCGATCGTCGACCGCATCGGCACCGGCGATGCCTTCGCGGCAGGCGTCCTGCACGGCGAACTTTCCGGGATGTCGTCGGCCGACGCATTGCACTTCGGTGTGGCGGCGGCGTGCCTGAAGCATTCGCTGCCAGGCGACTTCAACCTGGTCGGGGCGGCCGATGTGCAGGCGTTCCTTGGCGAGAACAGCCTGGACGTGAAGCGCTGATCCCCGCATCGAGCAACAGGGAATGTTGCGTCGCGGCATTCCCGGACGCAGGAAAAACTATCGTTTGAAGATGCCGGCGCAGGCTTTGCCCGTCGCCTGATTCCCGCAGACTGCGCGCCATGACGAGCGCCGTCCATGCGTAGCAAATTGTTCGTACCCGGCAGTCGCCCTGCGCTGTTCGCCAAGGCCCTGGCCGGCGACGCCGACCTGCTGTCCTTCGACCTGGAAGATGCCGTCGCCGGTGACGAGAAGGCGACGGCGCGCCAGCAGGTGGCCGCCTTCCTGAAGTCCGCGCCGCACCGTGCCGCGGGCAAGCAGGTCGTGGTGCGGGTGAACGCATGGAACACCTCCGCCTGGGAAGACGACCTGCGCGCGATCCTGCCGCTGGATGTCGACCTGCTCAATCTGCCGAAGATCGAGTCCGCGGACCAACTCCGCCAGGCGATGAGCGAGATCGATGCGATCGAAGCGCGCCTCGGCGTGCGCCGCGCCGTCGGCCTGTTGGTGAACATCGAGACGCCGCGCGCGCTCCGCCATGCCGCGAAGATCGCGCAGGCGCACCCGCGCGTCCGCGGCCTCCAACTGGGCCTGGGTGACCTCTTCGAGCCCCATGGCATCCGGCGCGGTGACCTCCGCAACGTCCACGCCGCGCAGTACGCGCTGCGCATGGCGGCGGCAGAAGCCGGTGCTTTTGCCTACGATGCGGCCTTCCCGGGACTCGAAGACGAAGCAGGCTTCCGTGCGGAAGCCGATGCGGCGCGCGCCCTGGGCTTCGCGGGCAAGAGCTGCGTGCATCCACGCCAGGTGGCGTGGGCGAACGATGTTTTCGCGCCCTCGGTGAAAGAGATAGACGACGCGCGCCGGACCGTGCAGAAAGCGGACGAAGCGGGCGAAGGGGCTTTTGCCGTGGATGGCCGCATGGTGGACGCGCCGTTCCTGGCGCGCGCGCGCGCCGTGTTGGCGCTCGTGGATCGGAACAAGGGGACAGCATGAAACATCCGGCAGCGCGGTCCGTGACCGCCCGCATCCAGCGCGTGGCCCGTCGTGCGTTCGCGATGCTGGCGTTAGCCGTGGCGGTTGCGACACTGCCGGCACATGCGGAAAGCCTGACGACGGTGCGGCAAGAGGTGTTGCCGGCGCCCGCCACTGGTGCGAGGGGCAATGTGCACGCCGTTGGCACGTCACTGGTCGCGTTCCATGCGGATTCGGCACAGCAACTGCCGGCAGGAGCCAAGGCGTGGCAAGCGCTGTCGATGCCCGCGGAACTTCCCCTGCCCGCCACCTGGATCAATGCGGCCAAGGGCTCGCTTTACCTGCTGCACGGCGATGGCAGCGGACAAATGTCGACCGGGGTTTCTGGCGTGGCGCTGCAGCAAGGACGTTTGGCGCTGCGTGCGCTGCCCGCGTGGCCAGCCCCCTTGCGGGACGTGACCCTGGCGGAGGGGGACGGCCGGCTCTATGCCAGCGGCACACACGCGGACGGGGCGCCGCGTCTCTACGAGCTAACACTCGCCGCCGCCTCAACAGGGTGGACCGCACTGGCGACATGGCCGGCGGGGGGCGCAAGCAGCCTGCTCGCCCAGCGAGGCGATGTGTTCGCCATCGTGCCGGGCGAGGGTGCTGACGCACTGTGGCGCTGGCATCGTGAAACGGGCTGGACGCAGATGCCTGCGCTACCCGGATCGTTGGTACCGCACGCGGCCCGCGCACTTGGGCAGGCGCATTTGCTCTACCTCGTCTCCGAAGGCGGAGCAGGCGCGCCGCAACTGGTCACGTTCCACACCATCACCAAGGCTTGGGCGACGCTGCCGGCGACCGTGCCAGCCGACATCACAGGCGTGACCGCGTGGGGCGATGGCCTGGTATGGACAGGCGCGGACGGCACCTTGAGCGCGTTGCAACTTCAATCCGGCAAGCACCTGCTCACTTGGCTGGACTGGCTGGTGATCGTGGTCTATCTCGCCGCGATGATCGGCATCGGCCTGTATTTCTACCTGCGCGAGAAGCGAAATTCGACGGAGAACTTCTTCGTCGGAAGCCGCACCATCCCGTTCTGGGCGGCGGGCCTAAGCCTGTACGCGGTCAACACCAGCTCCATCAGCTTCATCGCGATCCCGGCGAAGGCGTTCGAGACCAACTGGCAGTACCTGACCAACAACCTGATCGCTGTGCTGGGCCTGATGTTCGTGGCGATCTGGATCGTCCCGCTGCTGCGGCGGCTCAATCTGATGTCGACCTTCTCCTACCTGGAGACGCGTTTCCACCCGACCATCCGCATGCTCGCCAGCGCCCTGGCGATCCTCATGCAGATCGGCAGCCGCATGAGCGTCATCCTGTTCCTGCCTGCACTCGCCATCTCCACCATCACCGGGATCGACGTGGTCTGGAGCGTGTGGCTGATGGGCGGGTTCACCATCATCTACACCGCGATGGGCGGCATGAAGGCGGTGATCTGGACCGACGTGGTGCAGGTGATCGTGAAGATGGGCGGTGCGATCTTCGCCATCCTCTTCATCATCTGGACGCTGAAGGGCGGTTTTGGCGAATTCACCCAGATCGCAATGGCGGAAGACAAGACCAAACTGTTCGACTTCAGCTTCGACCTCACCAAGGCAACGGTCTGGGGCTTCATCTTCCTGGTGCTGTTCGAGGTGGTGCTGACTTTTCCGAAGGACCAGGTGCTGATGCAGCGCGTGCTGTCGACCAAGTCAGACAAGGAAGCAGGACGCTCGGTCTGGGCGTTCGCCGCCATCATGATTCCCGGCGGCTTCGTCTTCTACGGTATCGGCACGGCCCTGTTCGTCTACTACAAGAACAATCCGGAGCGGATGAATCCGTTGCTGCCGGTCGACGCCACCTTCCCGCTGTTCATCGCCGCGGAACTGCCGATGGGCGTGACCGGCCTGATCATCGCCGGTATCTTCGCCGCGGCGATGGCGACGCTGTCCGGCATCATGAACTCAGTGGCGACCCTGATCACCGTCGATTTCTACGAGCGTTTCGCCAAGGACAAATCGCAGAAGAAGGGCGTGTTCTTCGCCGAGATCATGACAGTGGTGGTTGGCCTTGTTGGCATCGGCGCGGCGCTGGTGCTGTCGCGCTTCGACATCGGCTCGCTGTTCGACGTGTCGATCGAACTGGCTGGCCTGCTTGGTGGCGGCTTCGCCGGCGCGTACACATTGGGAATGTTCACCCGTCGGGCGAATTCGCAGGGTGTGGCGATCGGCATCGTCACCGCGATCGTGCTGACGTTCGTCGCCTGGTGGTTCGATATGGTGCACCCCTACTTCTACCTCGCCATTTCCATCCTTGTCTGCGTGGTGGTGGGTTACCTGGCGAGCCTGTTCTTCCCGCCGCCGGCGCGCTCGCTGGAGGGCCTGACGATCCACCGGCAGGACGCCGTGAGCACGGCGGACGGAGCGCATGGGCCATAGGTCCCATCGTCGGCGTCCCGGGCCTCGTGTAGCCTGAAGGCAGCAGGGGAGGCGCGTGGACACCCAGTTCCTGAATACCTTCGTGGTGGTGGCCGACCGGGGCTCGATGGCCGCGGCCGCACGCGTGCTCAACATCACGCCTGCCGCCGTGGCCCAGCAGATCCGCACGCTGGAGCGAGAACTCGGCGCACCGCTGATCGCCCGCGCCGGCCGCACCGTCAGCCTGACCGAGGAAGGCTCGCGCATCCTGCAGCGTGCCCGCGACCTGCTGCGCGACGTCGCCGACATGCGCAGCGTCGCCAACGACAGCGAAGTCTCCGGCGAGCTGCGGCTGGGCGCGTGCCCGACCGCACTGGCCGGCATGTTGCCGGACATCCTGGCGCGGATGGTCGACGCGTTCCCGCAGATCAACGTCTACATCCGGCCCGGCTACTCGGCGGAGCTGTATCGCGCCGTGGAGAACGGCGAGCTGGATGCGGCGCTGGTGTTGCAGGCGCCCTACAACCTGCCCAAGACCTGCGACTGGCAGCTGCTGCGCGAAGAGCCGTTGGTGGTCATCGCGCCGGCGCGCATGGCGGGCCGCGACCCGCACGAGCTGCTGCGCAGCGAGCCGCTGATCCGCTACGACCGCAACCAGTGGGGCGGGCGCGTGGCGGACGACTACCTGCGCCGCGCCGGCATCGTGCCGCACGAGCGCTTCGAACTGAACGGGCTCAACGCCATCGCCGTCATGGTAGACCGTGGCCTGGGCGTATCGCTGGTGCCGGATTGGGCCAAACCGTGGCCTGAAGGCCTGGACCTGGTCCGCATCCCGCTGCCGATGCCCAGCGAACCGCGCCGGATCGGCATGGTGTGGTCGCGCTCGACGGTGCGCATCCGCCTGGTGACGGTGCTGCTGCAGGAGAGTCGCGCCACCGCAGGGCAGGGGTGATCGCGCCGCACCGCGCGGCGTCATGTTGCAGTGCACGCTACAAAAACTAGCCTGTGAACATATCCGCGGGCGATTCTTCCGTGACGGACGTCCGCCTACGCTTCGAACATCGTCGGGTTCGAGCGTCTGGGAGGAACGCTGGGCACGCCGGCCGCCGGGCGCGGCCTTTCTCGCACTCACCCTTGCCATGCGGCAGGCGCATCGCGCGCCGCCGCCCACCCCGCATTTCGAGAACAGACCATGAAACAGGTACCCGCCGCGTTCGGCGTTTTCCTACTCGCCGCCGCCGTCAGCGCCAGCGTCAAGGCCCAACAGAACACGCCGCTGCCGCCGCAGGACGCGGCGACCGAAGAAGCCAAGGCCAAGGACGCCGTCGACCTGGATCAGGTGATCGTGACCGGCGTGCGCGCGCCGAAGTCGATCGACAGGATTCCCGGTGCCGTGTCGCTGGTGTCGAAGGAAGAGATCAAGCACACGCTGGCGGTCACCGAAGACGCCACGGCGGTGCTTGCGCGCACCGTGCCGGGTTACGCAGAGTCGTCGCAAGCCATGAGCAACACCGGCGAGACGCTGCGCGGCCGCATCGCATTGCGCCTCTTCGACGGCGTGCCCCAAGGATCGCCGTTGCGCGAAGGTGGACGCAATGCCACCTTCACCGACATGGGCATCGTGGACCGCATCGAGGTCATCAACGGTCCGTCAGCGTCCGAAGGCATCGGCGCCGCCGGCGGCATCATCAACTACATCTCCACCGTGCCTACCAAGGAAGGCAGCGAGTTCCGCTTCCTGTCGCGCTACTCCACCCAGTTCAAGGACGACAGCGCCGGCTGGAAGCTCGGCCTGAACTACGCGTTCAAGCAGGAGAACAAGGACCTGGTGGTGGGCGTCTCGACGATCGAGCGCGGCATGTCCTACGACGCGGACGGTCGCCGGGTCGGCATGAACACCAGCGGCTCGGTATCCGATTCGGTGGCCCGCAACCTGTTTCTGAAGGGCGGCATCAACTTCGGCGAAGACGGTGTGCAACGCATCCAGCTGAGCTACAGCAATTTCAAGATCGAAGGCAATGGCGATTACATCCAGGTGGAAGGTTGCCGGCCCGGCACCTGCGCCAATCCCGTGACCAATACGTCCGAGCGCGGCCATATCTTCGGCAGCAAGGCGGAATTCAACGACTTCGAGCAATTGAACGCGCTCTACACGCACGGGGACTTCCTGGGCGGCAACCTGGTGTTGAACGCTTACTGGGCCGACCAGGCCATGCGCTACCTGCCGGAGAACGGCGATGATCGCCAGTTGGTTTGGCCGCTGCCGGTAGGCGCCGAGCGCATCTTCGACCAGTCGGAGATCACCAGCAAGAAGTGGGGATTCCGCCCGTCGTGGACGCGCACGTCGCTGTTCGGCGTCGAAGGGCTGGAACTCCGCACCGGCGTCGACTACGTATATGACGAAGCGCAACAGCGCTTGGCGCTGACCGACCGGCTGTGGGTGCCTCCCATGGAATACACGAGCCTGGCGCCGTACGTCCAGCTCAGCTACGACCTGGGGCCCGTGACCCTGAGCGGCGGTTTCCGCCGCGAAGACGGCGAGCTGCATGTGGACAGCTACACCACCACGCCCTATCGCAACAGCGTGTTCGTCGAAGGCGGCGGTGTGGAATACACCGAGAACCTGGTCAACTTCGGCGCCATTTGGCGGATCGCGGGCGGTTGGTCGGTGTTCGCTTCGTATGGCGAGGGCTTCAGCCTCCCCAACATCGGTATCCCGCTGCGCAACATCAACGTGCCAGGCCAGTCGGTGGACCGGATCCGCGACCTGCAGGCGATTGTCGTGGACAACCGCGAGTACGGTTTCAACTGGCGTGGCGACCGCGGTTCGCTCGGCGGTTCGTACTACGACTCGCGCTCGCCGTTCGGCACCTCGCTGGCGGTCGACCCGGCGACCAACGATTACGTGCTCAACCGCGCTCCCACGCGCATCAAGGGCGTCGAACTGAGCGGCGAGTGGCGCTTCAACCCGCAGTGGAAGGTCAACGGGTTGTACTCGCGTATCCGCGGCGAGACCGCATTCTGGAATGCCGATCTCCTGGATCGTTATCCCGCCGGTGGACTCAACAAGCCGATCGGTGTCTCGGACATCAACCCGGACAAGATCGGCGCTTCGGTCAACTGGCGCTTCAACGAGCAGGGTGACGTCACCCTCAACGCCACGAAACTGCTGGATCGCGATCTCACCGGCTCCGACACGCGGGCGTTCGATGGACAGACGTACTCCTTCCAGGAGCACACGCGGGGCTACACGCTTTTCGATCTGAGCGCGAACTACCGCTTCGAGAACTATGGCCGTGTGACGCTGGGCATCGAGAACCTCACCAACAAGCAGTACATCCTCAGCTGGTCGCAGGTGGACTTCTTCAAGAACTACTTCGCGGGCCGCGGCCGGATGTATTCCGTCACCTACGAATACACGTTCTGATCCACGATCTGCGGATGTCGGCACTCCCCCACGCTGCATCCACCCGCGCCGCTCCCTCTCCAGGGCGGCGCGGGCTCTGGATGGTCCTGATGCTCTCGCTCGCCGCCTGCGCGACGGCCGCTCCGCCGCCATCGCCGTCACTGCCAGTGTCCCGTGCGCCCATGGATGCGCTGCTCACCCAGGACACCGGCGATGCCGGTTACCTGGGGGCCGTCGCCGTGGTCGCCGATCATGGCGCCGTGGTCTACCGCGGTGTGTTCGGCCATGCCGACCTGCAAGGCCGGCACCCGCTGCGCGAAGACGCGATCTTCCGCATCTACTCGATGACCAAGCCCGTCACCTCGGTGGCGGCATTGATGCTGGTGGAAGAGGGCAGATTGCAACTCGATGCCCCGGTAGCCACCTACCTGCCCGCATTCGCGGGTCTGCAGCGGGTCGCGGGTGGCAGCGTCGAGGCCCCCACGCTCGTGCCGGTGCAGCGCCCGCTGACCGTGCGGCACCTGCTGACGCACACCGCCGGTTTCGCCACGGGCGGTGACGACATTCGCGTGGCATCCGCCCTGCTGCAGGCGCAGGCGCCGGAAGAAGCCACGGACCTCGCCGGCTACACCGATCGCGTCGCACGCGCGCCGCTCGGCATCGAGCCGGGCACGCGTTTTCGCTACGACGGCGTCAATACCGAAGTGCTGGCGCGGGTCATCGAAGTCGCGAGCGGGCAGCGGTTCGAGACCTTCCTGCGTACGCGCATCTTTGCGCCACTCGCCCTGCACGACACCGGTTTTGAAGTGCCCGCAGCGCAGCGTGGCCGCATCATGGCGCTGACCACGCGCAATGCCGCAGGGCAACGCGTCCTGGCAGATACACCGTCCGCACGCGAACCCGGCGTCCGCCTGCGTCCCTACACGAGCGGTGCCGGCGGCCTCTATTCCACCGCCGCCGACTATCTGCGCTTCGCGCGGATGCTGGCCGGCGGCGGCGCGCTTGAGGGCGTTCGCCTGCTGCGCGAGGACACTGTGGCGATGATGATGTCCGACCAGCTCGCCGGCTTCGATCCGCCGGTGCCCGCACCCGAGCCGGGCGAAGGCTTCGGGCTGGGCGGGTATGTCGTGACCGATCCGGCGATCAGTACGCGTCCCGGATCGCGCGGACAGTTCGGCTGGTCCGGCGCCGCTTCCACGTACTTCACCATCGACCGCGAGCGCGGCCTGGTGATCCTGCTGCTGTCGCAGCACCTGCCCACCGACGGGGCGCCTCCATTGCCCAAGCTGGCTACGCCGTTCTATCGCGCGGTCTACTCGGCGGCGACACCATGAGCCGCGGCCAGGGCGGCGTGCTGGTAGCAGGGTCGGCCAATCTCGATTTCGTCGTGCGTGCGGCGCATGTGCCGGCACCGGGCGAGACCGTATTGGGTCGTGAGTTCGCGACGTTTCCGGGCGGCAAGGGCGCCAACCAGGCCGTCGCCAGTGCGCGTGCCGGCGGCGTGCCGACCCGCATGCTGCTCGCGCTCGGTGACGATCCGTACGCCGTGGTACTCGAAGCCGCTCTTGCCGACGCCGACGTGGCCATGCACATCGTGCGCGTGCCGGATACCGCCAGCGGTACCGCCTTCATCTGCCTGTCCGACGACGCGGAGAACGCGATCACCGTCGCACCGGGCGCCAACGCGGGATTGATGCCGCACCATCTCCCTTCGCTGCGCGGCATCAGCCACCTGCTGCTGCAACTGGAAACACCCTTGGACAGCGTGGCCAGCTACGCCCGGCTCGCCCGCGAGGCCGGCGTGCGGGTGGTGTTGAATGCCGCACCCGCCACCCCGCTGCCTGCGGGCCTGCTGGACAGCGTCGATGTGCTGGTCGTCAACGAAGGCGAACTGGCCACGCTGGCCGGCGAAGGTACCGTGGCCGCGCAGGCGGCGCGCCTGCCAGTGCCCTGCGTGATCGTGACGCTTGGCGCGCGTGGTTGCTTCGCACGGCGGGGCGGTGAAATCTTCCTGCAGCCCGCGTTCCCGATCGACGCCGTGGATACGACCGCGGCGGGCGATACATTCTGCGGTGCGCTGGCGGCCCGCCTGGCCGAGCATGCCGGGCTGGCGGACGCGCTACGCTTCGCCAGCGCGGCCTCTGCGCTCGCCTGCACCCGGCTGGGCGCGCAGACCAGCATCCCGGCGCGCCCGGAAGTCGAAGCCTGGCTCGCCGGGCATGTCGACGCACCCTCGCAGCAGGCCGCCCTGGCGGCTTACTGCGGCCTTCCCCGCGACTGATCCATCGTCCCGATCCAAGATCTCCCCATGAGCACTCCCACGTTCCCCGATTCCCACGAAGCCGCTGGTCACGACGACGCGCACGTGGTGAAGACCGAATACAAGTTTTCCCACGTCACCACGCAGCGCTACCTGCCCACGCCGGGCAAGGCGCCGGGTTGGCCGTTCGCCGACATCGGCCAGTGGAAGATCGATGCCAACGCCTCGGCCGACGACTGGGTCGCCGAGCTGAAGGATTGGCGGCGCGAGCACCTCACGCGCATCGGTTACGACGACGCCAACTACCGCCGGCCGGAACTGCAATGGGCGCAGCGCAACTTCGTCCATGCGCAGGTGATGGTCGAGGACCGCTACCTCTACGATCCCGTCGCCGGCCGCTACACCGTCGACCGCTACCTCGATGATCTGGAAGCACGCTTCGGTGGCCTCGACAGCGTGCTGCTGTGGTGCGTGTACCCGAACATCGGCGTGGACGACCGCAACCAGTTCGACCTGGCGCGCAGCCTGCCGGGCGGGCTGGAGGCGCTGCGCGGCGCGGTCGACGATTTCCATCGCCGCGGCGTGCGCGTGTTCCTCACCACGATGCCGTGGGACAACGGTACCCGCGACGAAGGCGCGCCGGACTGGCAAGCCATCGCGCGGATCGTCAAGGCGGTCGGCGCGGACGGCATCAACGGCGACACCTACAACGGCGTGCCGCGCGCGTTCTTCGATGCCTGCGATGCGCTGGGCCATCCGGTGGTCGTGCAGCCGGAATCCACGATCAGCGCCGAAGAACACCTGATCTGGAACGTGCAGAGCTGGGGCAAGAAGGCGCCGAACGAGGTCGTGCCGCCGGTGGCGAAGTTCAAGTGGCTGGAACCGCGCCACATGATCAACTACGAGAACCGCTGGGGTCGCGACCGCAACCACGACCTGCAGTACATCTTCTTCAATGGCGTGGGCTACAACGCGTGGGAGAACGTGTGGGGCTTGTGGAACCAGCTGACGCCGCGCGATGCCGCCTCGCTGCGCCGCATCGCCACGATCTACCGTCGCTTCGCGCCGTTGCTGGTCAGCCTGGACTGGCGCCCGTACGAGCGCACGCTGCAGGCCGGCATCTTCGCCAGCCGCTTCCCGGGCGAAGGCCGCACGTTGTGGACGCTGGTCAACCGCCACGAGTACGCGATTGCCGGTGAGCAACTCGCCGTGCCGCATGTCGACGGCACGCGGTATATCGATCTGTGGAACGGCACGGCGCTGCAACCGCGCATCATCGACGGCCACGCGATCCTGGAGACGACGCTGGAAGGCCGTGGCTTCGGCGCGCTGCTGGCGCTGCGGTCGGGCGTGGAGGAAGCAGGCCTGGAGGCGTTCCTCGCGCAGATGGCCACGCATGCCGCCACACCGTTGGCGTCGTTGTCCGCACGATGGACCGCACTGCCGCAGATCTTGCTGCCGATCGCCGCGACCACGCCGCAGGCCGCTGCACCGGACGGCATGGTGACGATCCCCGCCGGCGAGTTCCTGTTCGCCGTGCAAGGCATCGAGATCGAAGGGCAGGTGTGGGAGGGCGTGGACGTGCAGTTTTCGTGGGAACCGACCGCGCGCCGCCACCATCGCCAGCGCATGCAGGTCGCGGCGTTCCACATCGATCGCCACCTGGTGACGAACGCGCAGTTCAAGACCTTCATCGACGCCACCGGCTATGCGCCGCGCGATGCGCTCAATTTCCTCCGCGACTGGCGCGATGGCGCACCGCAGGCGGGCTGGGAGAACAAGCCGGTCACCTGGGTGTCGCTGGAAGATGCGCGTGCCTACGCCGCATGGGCGGGCAAGCGCCTGCCGCACGGCTGGGAATGGCAATACGCCGCACAGGGCACCGACGGCCGCCTGTATCCGTGGGGCGATGCCTGGCGCGACGATGCCGCGCCGCCGGTGTTCCGCGGTCGTGTGCTGCCGCCGCCCGCCGACGTGGGCGCATGGCCGGCCGGCGCCAGTCCGTTCGGCGTGATGGACCTGGTCGGTCATGTCTGGCAGTGGACGGATGAATTCCACGACGAGCACACGCGCGCGGCCATCGTGCGCGGCGGCAGCGACTACGAGCCGCGCACGTCGCACTGGTATTTCCCCCAGGCCAAGCGACTGGACCAGCACGGCAAGCTGCTGTTGATGGCGCCGGGCAAGGATCGCTCCGGTCGCATCGGTTTCCGTTGCGTGGTGGATGCGGCGTGATGCCAGGCGGGTGCACACGCGGGTTGTCGCGCGCCTGTCGTTGGGCGCTCGCGTTGGTGCTTGCCGGCGTGCTGATGGCCTGCTCCGCCGGAGCGCCGAAGACGGTCGTGCTGATCGGCGGCCCGGCCAGCGAAGGTCCGGGTCGGCATGCGTATCCGGCCGGCATCCGCCACCTGCAGAAGATGCTGGAAGAAGAAGCCTCTGGGCGCGTGCGCGTGCAGGCCTATCCTGACGGCTGGCCGGCCGATCCCACCGCGCTCACGCAGGCGGATACGGTGGTGTTGTATTTCGATGGCCTGGAGAAGCATCCGCTACGCGATCCCGCGCATCGCGCGGCGTTCGACGCCGCCATGCAGCGCGGCGCCGGCGTCGTCGCCCTGCACCAGGCCTCGACGGTGCCGCAAGGCGATGATTTCGGTCTCTCGCGTTGGCTGGGCGCGGTGCGCGTGGGCATGTTCGATCGCACTACCGAGTGGACGACGCTCGAACCGGCCGCGCACCCCGTCACTGCCGGCATGCAGCCCTTCGCCTACCGCGACGAGTTCTATCCCACCTTCCAGGGCACCGGCGCGCGCACGCCGCTGCTGCAGGCCGTGCTGCATCCGCAGTTCCGCGACGGCGAACCCGTGATCGAGGACATCGCCGAGCGGACCGACGTGGCCTGGGCCCACGAGCGCGCGAATGGCGGGCGAGGCGTCGTCTTCACCGGCGGGCACTACCTCGATGCGCTCGGCCAAGCCTCCGTGCGCCACGTGCTGCTCAACGCCATCCTGTGGTCGGCGCATGCCGACGTGCGGGATGCGCCTGCGATCCCTGCTGCATCCGCACCCGCGCCGACTGGCGCACCCGGCCAGGTGCGTCGCGCCACCTTCCACGTCGATGCCGCACGCACCGGCTGGCGCCGCGACGAAAACGTCCTGACACCGGCTACCGTCGGCGCGAAGGATTTCGGCCTCGTATGGGAATCGCCACCGCTCGATGCCGACAACGGCAGCGACGCGCGCCTGTACGCTTCGCCGCTGTATGTCGATCGGCTGGCGATCACGTCGGGTCCGCAAACCGGCGAGCGGCATGACGTCGTCATCGCCGCCAGCAACAACGGCCATGTCTACGCGATCAACGCGTCGCGCCAGGGCGACGTCGCGCCGGGGCGCATCCTCTGGAAGACGCGCCTGGGCGAACCCTGCCGCCTGCAGCCGGCGCCGCTCGATGGCGTGCCCACCGGCATCCTGAGCACGCCGGTGATCGATGTCGCGCAGGGCCGGTTGTACGTAACCCATTGCGACCCGCAGCACCGGTGGCAGGCCTATGCGCTCGAGCTGGGCAGCGGCCGCGTACTGCCGGGCTGGCCGGTGACGCTCGACGAAGCCACCTTCAACCGCCTCAACACCAACGCCGGCCCGTCGCCCGTGCCGCCGAAGCGCAAGTTCGATTTCCGCGTGCAGCGGGGTGCGTTGAACCTCAGTCCCGATGGTTCGCAGCTGTACATCGTGTTCGGCGAATCGGAGACGGGCTGGATCGCCGCGGTGGATACGCGTCATCCGCGCGTCAGCGGTGCGTTCGCTTCCGTCGCCATGCCGCATCGGGGCAGCGGCGGCATCTGGGGTGCGGGCGGTCCTGCCGTCGATGCCGAGGGCCACGTGTATGTGGTCACCGGCAGCGGCTTCGGCGGCTACCAGCCGTCCGACGGCGACTGGGCACAGTCGGTGCTGAAGCTGGCCTCGTCGGACGAGAAGGGTTTCGCGTTGCGCGGCACGTATACCCCGTTCAATTACTGCACCACGGCCGAAAGGGACATCGACCTCGGCTCGGGCGGCGTGGCGCTGTTCCCGGACGCAGCGGGCGAGGGTGGCAGCCGGCTGATGACCGTGGGCGGCAAGCAAGGCAACGTCTATCTGCTGGATCGCGACCGTCTGCCCGGTGCGCTCGATCGCCGTGCGCCCTGCAGCACCGCTGCCGCAAGCGACCGCTCGCTGCTCGCGCCGTCGCCGCAGCGTCCTTTCGGCACGCGTGGGCCGCTCAACGTGTTCGGCCCGTATTCGGAAGACGATGCGGCGCTCGACCTGGCGCGCGCCCGGTCGGTGCCCGCGGTGTACCGCGACGCTTCGGGTGGCGAGTACGTCGTCGTCACCGGCAACACCAAGCAGGCACCCGGCTCGCCGGTCAGCATCGCGCCGTCGGTGGTGCGCCTGCGCGTGGATCGCACGTCGCCGGACGCGCCGTTCCTGCGCATCGATCGCGCCCATCCCACGCTGGTGCTCGGCAATCCCGGTTCGCCGGTGGTGACCAGCCACGGCGCCGACGATGCGCTGGTCTGGATCCTCGACGAGAACGCACCGCGCTCGGCCTCGCTGGCCGGCGGCAATGCGCCACGGCCCGTGCTCTATGCCCTGGACGCGCGCTCGCTGGAGATCGTGTGGCGCAGTGCGCCGGGCGAACTGTTCACCAGCGGCAAGTACAACGAGCCCGCGTTCGGCGGCGGGCAGGTGTTCGTCGGCACCGACCGCATCCAGGCCTTCGGTCGCGGTGGCAAGCGGTTCACCGATCGCGCGCCGGTCGCCACCGCCACGCAGGAGGTCTCGGTCGATGCGCGGCTGGCCGGCGTGCCAGCGGCAACGTTGTACACCCAGCGCTGCGCTGCCTGCCACGACCATCCGCAAGGCAATATTCCCCCGCGCGCGGTGATCGCCACGCGCCCCCACACCCGCATCGTCGATGCGCTCAGCCGCGGCGTGATGCGCCCGCACGCGGCCGGCTTGAGCGCGCAGCAGATCGACGACCTGGCCAGGTACCTGAAGCAATGACCCCGCACCACATCCAGCTGCACGGCGTCCTCGGCGCGGCCCTCGAGGCCAACCTGCGTGGCCGCCTGTCGCACTTCATCACCGCGCCGGACAGCCCCGCCATCGCGCTGTTCTCGCCCGAGCACCGAGCGCGCAACACCGAGGGCGACTGGTACGGCGAACACGCCGGCAAATGGCTGTCGGCCGCCGCCCGCGCCTACGGGCGCAGCGGCGATGCGACGCTGGGCGCGCACCTGCGCGCGGTCGCCGACTACCTGCTCTCCGTGCAGGAAGCCGACGGCTACCTGGGTACCTACGCGGAAGAGCGCCGCTTCATCCATCCGCAGCCGCCGAAGCCGCCCAGCTGGGACGGCGCGCCAGCGCTGCGCACCTGGGATATCTGGGTGCACGCCTACCTGATCCTCGGCCTGGTGGAGACGGCGCGCGCCCTGCAGGATCCGCGCTATACGCAGGCCGCCGCGCGCATCGCCGACCTGTGCGCACAGGCGCTGGCGTCCGGCATCGACATCACCACGCTCGGCAACCACCACGGCATGTCGGCCACGGTGCTGATGGATGCCGCGCTGGAGTTGCACGCGGAAACCGGGGAGCCGCGCTTCCTCGCACTCGCCCAGCGCGTGCTGGAGCAGGCGAACGCCCATCCGGCGCTGCGCCTGCTGCCCGCGCTCGACGCCGGCGCCGATGCGTCCGAGATCGCCACCGGCAAGGCCTACCAGTTGCTCTGGAACCTGGTGGCCCTCGTGAAGCTGTGCCGCGCCACCGGTGATGCCGCCCTGCGCGACACGCTGGAGCGCATCTGGCAGAACATCCGCGAGCACCACCTGACCCTGGGCGGCGGGCCCTGGGGCGGCGTCGCCCATCGCTCGCGCGAAGTGTTCAACGCACGCGGCAGCTTCAGCCCGAATGCCTACGTGGAAACCTGCTCGCTGCTGTCGTGGATCCAGTTCAACCGCGAGCTTCTGCAGCTCACCGGCGAAGCGCGTTTCGCCGAGGAGATCGAGCGCACCGCGTACAACGACCTGCTCGGCGCGCAGGCGCCGGATGGCGAGGACTGGTGCTACTACTCGTTCCCGAACGGGCGGCGCGTGCACACCACCTACTGGCGCTGCTGCAAGTCCAGCGGCGCGATGGCGGTGGAGGAACTGCCGTCGCTGGCCTATGCCGTGGAGGGCGACACCGTCCGTGTGCAGATTTACGGCCCCGGCGAGGCGCGCCTGGCGCACCCACAGGCCGGGACGGTGGTGCTGCGCCAGCACACTGCGTATCCGTTCGACGGCGACGTGTCGCTGGACGTGCAGCCCCAGCGCGACGCGGCGTTCGACCTGCGGCTGCGCATTCCATCCTGGGCCGAGGGCGCCACGGTGTCGGTCAATGGCGAGCCCGTGGAGGCCGCGGTCGTCCCCGGCGCTTTCCTCGTCCTGCGCCGCCTGTGGCGTTCCGACGACCACGTGCAACTGGCCTTCCCGCTGCGGCCGACGCTGCACCGGCAGGTGCTGCGCAATGTGCAGGAATCGCGCGCGCCGGACGGCTCGGCGGTCCACCAGCAGGTGCTGGACCTGCATTACGTCGGGCTCACGCGCGGCCCGCTGGCGTACGCCACCGACCTGATCGACGGCTTCAAGACCGAAGAGACCGTCCGTCTGCCCGACGGCCCGCAGGACGACTGGCTGCAGGTGCTGCCGGTGACCGACGGTGAGGAGGGCGCGGCCATTTCGCTGCAGCCCGCGAGCCGGCCGCCGCTGCTGTTCTGGCCGTACTACCGCGCCGGTGGGCGTCACGACGGCGCCTGGCGCCTGACCTGGCTGGCGCTGCCGCCGCCATGACCGCCCGCGCGCTCGCAAGAATTTGTGGCAGCAGAAGCTACGGCCGCTGGCTGTATCGCGCCCGCCCCGTGGCACAGACTGGCCATCGCCGTTGCGGCGGCGGCTGAAGGAGCCCTCTTCCATGGACAATCCGTCTCCCTTCCGTTCGCGGCTGCGCACGGGTCCCGTCGGTCCCCTGAGCGGGGTGAAGGTGCTCGACCTCAGCGCCTACATCGCCGGGCCGTACGGCTGCACGCTGCTGGCCGACCAGGGCGCCGACGTCATCAAGGTCGAGCCGCCCGATGGCGACAACCTGCGCCAGTACCCGTCCACGCTGGAGCGCGAGAGCCGCGCCTTCCTCGGCGTGAACCGCAGCAAGCAGGGCATCGCGCTCGATCTCAAGCAGGCGGCCGACCACGCCGCGCTGCTGCGCCTGGTGCGCGAGGCCGACGTGCTGGTGCACAACTTCCGCCCCACCGTGCCGAAGCGGCTGGGCATCGATTTCGACAGCCTGACGGTGATCAACCCGCGGCTGATCTACTGCGCGGTGACCGGCTACGGCGAAACCGGGCCGATGAAGGACAAGGCCGGCTACGACCAGGTGCTGCAGACGATGACCGGCATGTGCACGCTGCAGGGCAAGCGCGGCGGTGCGCCGGAAATCATCTACGGCTCGGTGGTGGACTACTACGCGGCGGCGCTGCTCGCCGCCGGCGTGTCGTCGGCGCTGTACGAACGCGAACGCAGCGGGCGTGGGCAGTTCGTCGGCGTGTCGCTGTTGCGCAGCGCGCTGACCATGCAGTCCGCGCGCATGATCTGGGCCGAAGGCGAAGCGCTCGACATCGGTCGCGACATGCGCTCCGGCGGCGTCACCGGCATCCATCCGGCGCGCGAGGGCTATCTCTATCTCTCGGCCAACACGCCGCGCTTCTGGAAGGCGCTGTGCCGCCTGACCGGCCTGGACGCCTTGGCCGACGATCCGCGCTACGACAGCGTGCGCAAGCGCGCCGCGCAGGCCGCCGAGATCGTCCCGCAGCTGCACGACGCGTTGCAGGCGCGCACCGCAACGGAGTGGGAAGCGCACTTCGGCGACGAAGTGCCGTGCGCGGCGGCGCGGCGCGTCGAAGACATGTTCGAACATCCGCAGGTGCTGGCCGAAGACATGGTGGCCGAGATTGCGCATCCCGTCGTCGGCAGCTACCGCGGCGTCACCCGGCCCATCGCGTTCGGGCGTACGCCGGGTCCGGCACCGTTCGCCGCGCCGGTGTTCGACCAGGATGCGGAGCACGTGCTCGGCACGCCATCGCCGCAGGCACGCAACGCCGGCTGAGTCGGGGCGCGCGGTTTTACGCCGAATTTACGGCGGTGCGCGGGAAGCGCATGGCGGCTTTACGCGGGGCAGGACCAGACTTTCGCGGTCGGCGGAACGTCTTCCGCCTGGATCGCACCGATGTCTTCCTCCTCGTTCCTTCCGCGCCGGTCGATGCCGGCGCGCCTCGTCGTCTCTTCCGTCGCCATCGGCCTGCTGCTGGCGATGGCGTCCACCACGCACGCCGCTACCTTCAACGGTTCCGGTGCGCTCACCACCGATTACGTCTGGCGTGGCACCACCCAGACCCAGGGCGATCCGGCCGTGCAGGCCGGCTTCAAGGCCACGGCCGATAACGGCGTGTACGGCGCGGTGTGGGGCTCGAACGTCGAGTTCGCACCGGACACCCACGCCAGCAGTGAAATCGATGTCACCGTGGGCTGGGGTGGCACGCTGTCGGACGACTGGGCGCTCGACCTCAACCTGACCCACTACCGTTATCCGTCCACCACCGTCGACCTGGACTGGACCGAGGCCATCGGTACGCTGACGTGGAAGCAGAACTACTGGGCGCAGCTGGGGTATTCCACTGAAGCGCTCGCCACCGATGACGCGGGCGCCTATGCCCAACTCGGTGCGAAGTTTCCGCTGAACGACCAACTCCGCGTGGAAGCCGCGGCCGGCTACTACGGGCTGGACGACGCCTACGACGACAGCTACGCGCATGCGCAGCTCGGCGCCGTGTGGGCGTTCAAGGCGCCGTTCGAACTGCGTGTCACGGCGCATGCCACCGACAACCGCGCGAAGACGCTGTTCCCCGGCCTGGCCGGTTCGCGCGTGGAAGCGGCGCTGCAGGCCGCGTTCTGAGCATCGCCATGGCCACCGACTTCCTTCATCTGCTGCTGGCCCTGGCGGGCGTGCTCGCCGGTGCCGGTCTCCTGTTCCTGCTGATCACGCGGCGCGCACGCGCCCCGATGGGCGACCTCCATGACTGAATTCCTCCTTGTATTCGCGCTGGCCATCGCGCTGGGCTGGCCGCTGGGCCGCTATCTCGCGGCGGTCATGCGCGGTGCGCCGATGCGCGGCGATGCGTTGTTCGGTTGGCTCGAACGACCGCTGTACCGCCTGCTCGGCGTCGATCCGGCGCAGGGCATGGACTGGAAGGCGTATGCGAAAGCCTTCCTGCTGAGCAACCTGATCCTCGGCATGCTGACCTGGGGCGTGTTCATGACCCAGGCGTGGTTGCCGCTCAATCCGAACGATGCGCCGAACATGCGTTGGGACCTGGCGCTGCACACGATGGTGTCGTTCCTCACCAACACCAACCAGCAGCACTATTCCGGCCAGGCGCAGTTGTCGCACCTGGCGCAGATGACCGGCATCGTCGGCCTGCAGGTGGTCACGCCGATGATGGGCCTGGCCTTGGTCGTGGCCACGCTGCGTGGCTTCTTCGGTGGCCGCGGCGACAAGGCCACCACGCCCGCCGCCGGTGACGCCGATGTCGGCAACTACTGGGCCGACGTCATCCGCCCGGCCGTGCGCCTGATGCTGCCGTTGTGCCTGCTGTGGTCGCTGCTGCTGACCTGGCAGGGCGTGCCGTCCACGCTGCAGGGTGGACCGGTCGCCACGCCGATCGACACAACGGTGCAGATGGCCGAGCAGAAGATTCCGGTCGGCCCGGTCGCGCCGATGGTGGCGGCCAAGCAGTTGGGCACCAATGGCGGCGGCTGGTATGGCCCGAACAGCGCGGTGCCGCTGGAGAACCCCACGCCGTTCTCGAACCTGCTGGAAACGCTGGGCATCGTGCTGATCCCGGTCGCCATCGCCTTCATGGTCGGCGGTTTCACCGGCCGGCGGAGATTCACCGCGCTGGTGTTCGGCACCATGCTGACGATGTCGCTGGTGTCGACGGGCGCTGCGCTGTGGTCCGAAAGCCTGTCCGGCACCGCCACCGACATCGCCCTGATGGAAGGCAAGGAAGTCCGCTTCGGCGACACGCCGTCCGCGCTGTGGGCCGCCGTCACCACGCAGACATCGAATGGCTCGGTCAACGCGATGCACGATTCGCTGGCGCCACTGACCGGGCTGGTGACGCTCGGCAACATGCTGGTGAACGCGATCTGGGGCGGCATCGGTTGCGGCTTGCAGCAGTTCCTCGTCTACCTGCTGCTCAGCGTGTTCCTTGCCGGCCTGATGACCGGCCGCACGCCGGAACTGTTCGGGCGCAAGATCGAAGCGCATGAAGTGAAACTGCTCGCCGCGCTGGTGCTGCTGCAGCCGCTGGCATTGCTGGCGTTCACCGCCACCACGCTGGCGGTGCCCTCGATCACCGGCAACTCGAATCCCGGTTTCCACGGCATCAGCCAGGTGTTCTACGAGTACACCTCGGCCTTCGCCAACAACGGTTCCGGCTTCGAGGGGCTGGGCGATGCGACCTATTGGTGGAACCTCAGTACGACGCTGATGTTGCTGCTCGGCCGCTATCCCGCGCTGATCATCCCGCTGGCCATCGCCGCGTCGCTCGCCCGCAAGCGCGCCGCGCCGGAAAGCCCCGGCACCCTCCAGGTGGAAACCCCGACCTTCGCGCTCACCCTGATCGCCGTGGTCGTCATCCTGACCCTGCTGCAGTTCATGCCCGTGCTGGTCCTCGGCCCGATCGCCGACCACCTGGCCTTGAGCGCGCTCTGAGAACACCGACATGACTCCTTCTTCCTCACGCTCCTCCGGCCGTGCGCCGGTCCTGCTCGACCGCGCCGGCGTCCACGCCGCGGTGATCGCGTCGTTCGCCAAGCTCGCCCCGCAGCGCGCCTTCAAGAATCCAGTCATGGCCGTGGTCTGGCTGGGCACGTGGCTGACCGCCGGGCTGACGCTCGCCGGCACCACCGCGCCCGACATCGGCTGGGCGGTGACCGTGCTGCTGTTCGTCACCGTGCTGTTCGCCAACTTCGCCGAAGCCGTCGCCGAGGCACGCGGCCGCGGCCAGGCGGCATCGCTGCGGCGCGCCCGCAAGGATCTTGTCGCGCGCCGCGTGGACACGCCGCTCGGCGGCAGCGAACGCCGCCTGCCCGCGGCGGAGCTGCGGCCCGGCGATTACGTCGTCGTGTCGGCCGGCGAACAGATCCCGGCCGATGGCGAGATCGTCAAAGGCCTGGCCACGATCAACGAATCCGCCGTCACCGGCGAATCCGCCCCGGTGCTGCGCGAAGCCGGCGCCGACCGCAGCGGCGTGATCGGCGGCACGAAAGTGCTCTCCGACGAGATCGTGGTGAAGATCACCGCCGAGCCCGGGCACAGCTTCCTTGACCGCATGATCGCGCTCGTCGAAGGCGCCAACCGGCAGAAGACGCCGAACGAGATCGCGCTCGGCCTGCTGCTGGTGACGATGACGCTGACGTTCCTGATCGTCGTGGTCACGCTGCCCTTCATTGCGGGTTTCGTCGGCGCCAAGCTCGATCCGCTGCTGCTGGTCGCGCTGCTGGTCTGCCTGATTCCCACCACCATCGGTGGCCTGCTGCCGGCCATCGGCATCGCCGGCATGAACCGCGCGCTCGCCGCCAACGTGCTGGCCAAGTCGGGCAAGGCGGTGGAGGTGGCCGGCGACATCGACGTGCTGCTGCTGGACAAGACCGGCACCATCACCCACGGCGATCGCCAGGCCACGCTGTTCCATCCGCTGGCCGGCATCGACCGCGAGCGGCTGCGCGATGCGGCGATGCTCGCCTCGCTCGCCGATCCCACGCCCGAAGGAAAGTCGATCGTGAAGCTGGCGCGCGAGCAGGGCGCCACCCTGGCCGATCCGGAGCGTGCGCAGTTCATCGCCTTCACCGCGCAGACCCGCATGTCCGGCGTGGATCTGCCGGACGATGGCCGCGGCCACGCGCGCGTGATCCGCAAGGGCGCGGCCGACGCGATCCTCAAGCATGTGCAAGCGCACGACGGCACCGCGCCCGCCGAACTCAACGCGCGGGTGGAACAGGTCGCCCGCAACGGCGCCACGCCGCTGGTCGTCAGCGATGGCAACCACGTGCTCGGCGTGGTCGAACTCTCCGACGTGGTCAAGCACGGCATCAAGGAAAAGTTCGCCCACATGCGCGCCATGGGCATCCGCACGGTGATGATCACCGGCGACAACCCGTTGACCGCCGCCGCCATCGCCGCCGAAGCCGGCGTGGACGACTACATCGCCGAGGCGCGCCCCGAAGACAAGCTGGCGCGCATCCGCCAGGAACAGGCCGGTGGCCGCCTGGTCGCGATGGTCGGCGACGGCACCAACGACGCACCGGCGCTGGCGCAGGCCGACGTGGGCCTGGCGATGAACTCCGGCACGCAGGCGGCGAAGGAGGCGGGCAACATGGTCGATCTCGACTCCGACCCGGCCAAGTTGCTGGAGGTCGTCGAAGTCGGCAAGCAGCAGCTGATCACGCGCGGCGCGCTGACCACCTTCTCGCTGGCCAACGACGTATCGAAGTACTTCGCGATCCTGCCGGCGCTGTTCGCGTCCGCCATCCCCTCGATGGCCGCGCTCAACGTCATGCAGCTGTCCAGCCCGACCAACGCGGTGATCGCGGCGCTGATCTTCAACGCCATCATCATCCCGCTGCTGATCCCGCTGGCCCTGCGCGGCGTGCGCTTCCGTCCATCCGGCGCCACCGCGCTGCTGCGCCGGAACATGCTGGTCTACGGCGTGGGCGGCGTGCTGCTGCCGTTCGCCGCCATCAAGCTCATCGATCTGTTGCTGGCCGCCGTTACGGGCGCCTGAGGAATTGCCATGACCACTGCTTCCGCCCCCCAGGGCGCACTCCGTCCGTCGCTGATGCTAGCCGCCGTCTCGCTGCTCGGCTTCGGCCTGCTGTACTCGCTTGCCGGCACCGGCTTGGGCCGCGTGCTGTTTGCTGACCAGGCCACCGGCAGCCTGATCGAACACGACGGGCGGGTGATCGGCTCGTCGCTGGTCGCCCAGCCGTTCGCCGATGATCGCTATTTCCAGTCGCGTCCGTCGGCGGCGAACTACGACACGATGGCGCTGGCCGGCAGCAACCAGGCGCGCACCAACCCCGACCTGCGTGCGCGCATCGATGAAGCGCGCACCGCCGTCGCCGCACGCGAGCAGGTGGCGCCGTCCGACGTCCCCGGCGACCTGGTCACCCAGTCCGGCGGCGGCATCGATCCGCACCTGTCGCCGGCCGCCGTGCGCATCCAGATCCCCCGCGTGGCGCGCGCGCGCGGCGTCGATGCCGCCAGGGTCGAAGCCCTCGTCGTGGCGCACACCGAGGCTCCGCAGTTCGGCGTCCTCGGCGCACCGAGGATCAACGTGCTGGAACTGAATCTGGCACTCGATGCACAAGCGCGTTGAGCCGTTCCACGCGCACAATAGGTCCATGACCGACCCTCGCCACCGCCAGGCCGACGCGCTGATCGACCACCTGCAGCGCGAGCGGGGCGGGCGGTTGACCGTGTTCCTCGGCGCGGCGCCGGGCGTGGGCAAGACCTATACGCTGCTGTCGCGGGCGCGCGAGCTGCGCCGGCAAGGCCAGGACGTGGTGGTGGGCATCGTCGAGACGCACGGGCGCGCCGAAACCGCTGCGCTGACCGAGGGACTGGAGATCCTGCCGCGCAGGCGCGTGGCCTACCAGGGTCGCTGGCTGGAGGAAATGGACCTGGACGCGCTGCTGGCCCGTCGTCCGCAGATCGCGCTGGTGGACGAACTGGCCCACCGCAACGCGCCTGGCAGCCGCCACGAACGACGCTGGCAGGACGTGATCGAACTGCTCGACGCCGGCATCGATGTGCACACGACGGTCAACATCCAGCACCTGGAGAGCCTCAACGACGTGGTGCACCGGATCACCGGCGTACGCGTCAGCGAGACCGTGCCGGATGCCGTGTTTGATCGGCTGCGCGACATCGTGCTGGTCGACCTGCCGCCGCGTGAGCTGATCGAACGGTTGCACCAGGGCAAGGTCTACCTGCCCGAACAGGCAGCGCAGGCATTGCAGGCGTTCTTCTCGCCATCCAACCTGATCGCACTGCGCGAACTCGCCATGCAGACCGCCGCCGACCGCGTGGATGCCGATCTGCGCGAGGACCAGGCCGCGCGCGGGCTCCCGGGTCTGCCGTTGCGCCGGCGGGTGCTGGTCGCGATCGACGGACTGGGCCAGTCCGAGTACCTGGTGCGCGCCGCGCGCCGCATCGCCGAGCGTCGCGACGCGCCATGGGCCGTGGTGACGGTGCAGGTCGCCGATGCACTGGATGAAGCGCGTCAGCGCGAGATCGATCAAGCGTTCGCGTTGGCGCGGCGCCTCGGCGCGGAGACCGATGTGCTGCGCGGAGCGCGCATCGCCGATGCATTGCTCGACCACGCCGCGCAGAACGGTGCGTCCACGCTGGTGCTGGGGCGAACACGCGAGCGGCCGGTGGCGCGCATGTTCAATCGCACGCTGACCCAGCAGCTCCTGCAGCGCGGCGCTCATTACGAGCTGGTCATCATCAGCACGCCGGAAGCCCGCGCCCGGGCGCGTCGCGGCGACACGCGCCTGTCGGACCTGCTGGGCCGCCACGATCTGGCCTTCGCTGCCGTGGCGTCGGTACTCGCGGTCGGTGTCGCGGCGCTGGCCGAGCGCTGGGTGGGGCTGGACGACCTGTCGATGGTGTTCATCGTCGCGGTGGTGCTGGTGGCCGCGCGCACGCGCATGACGGCCGCGGTCGTCGCGGCACTGTTGAGTTTCCTGGCCTACAACTTCTTCTTCATCGAACCGCGTTTCACCCTCAACATCGGCGCACGGCAGGGCGTGACCACGGTGGTGCTGTTCCTGGTGGCAGCGCTGGTCGCCGGCCGGCTCGCGTCGCGCCTGCGCATGCAGGTGGTGGCGCTGCGCGCGGCCAATGCGCAGGCCACGGCGCTGCAGGCGCTGGGGCGCGATCTGGCGGGGGCCGCCGACCTGGGACAGGTGTTGGCCGCAGGCCGCAAGGCGTTGTCGCGCGCGTTGCCCGGCGAGGCGTGGTTGCGCGTGCAGGGGCAGGCGGTGCCGGCGCACGCGGTACTGTCCGACATCGACCGCGCGGCGGCGGACTGGGCGCAGCAGCATGGGCAGCCCACCGGCCGCCACACCGACACGCTGGCGGGCGCGGCGCACTGGTTCCTGCCGCTGCGTGGCGACCGCGACACCTTGGGCGTGCTCGGCCTGCGCTTCGACGATGCGGCGCGCCTGGTGCCCGAGCAGCGTCGTCTCGCCGAAGCGATGGCCGACGACATCGCGCAGGCGGTAGTACGCACGCGGCTGGTCGCCGAACTGGAAGACGCGCGCGTCAGTGGCGAAACCGAACGCTTGCGCTCGGCGCTGCTGTCGTCGGTGTCGCACGACCTGCGCTCGCCGCTGGCCTCGATGATCGGCTCGGCCAGCAGCCTGGCCAGCTACGGACAGCAGATGGGCGAAGAAGACCGGCGTAGCCTGCTCGACACCATCCAGCAGGAGGGCGAGCGGCTGGACCGCTACATCCAGAACCTGCTCGACATGACCCGCCTTGGTCATCGCGGGCTGACCCTCAACCGCGACTGGATCGGCGTGGACGAGCTGCTGGGCTCGGCGGTCACGCGCCTGCAGCGCTACCAGCCGGGCGTGCACGTGCAGACCGCGGTCGCCGCGGACGTGCCGCCGGTGTGGGTGCACCCGGCGCTGATCGAGCAGGCGGTGTTCAACGTGCTGGAGAACGCCGCGAAGTTTTCGCCAGCGGACGCACCGGTGCAGATCGACGCGAAGCTCGTCGACGGCGCATTGCGCATCGACGTGCGCGACCGGGGCCCCGGCATTCCGGAAGACGAGCGCGCGCGCATCTTCGACATGTTCTACAGCGTGGAGCGCGGCGACCGCGGCCGCCACGGCACCGGGCTGGGACTGGCGATCTGCCAGGGCATGGTGGGCGCGCACGGCGGCAGCGTGCAGGCGCTGCCGGGACCCGATGGCCGCGGCACGGTGATCCGGATTACCCTGCCGCTGCTCTCGCCCACGCCCCAGGAACCGGCTTGACCTACACCGCGCCACCGCCCGCGTCCGCACCGCCGGCCCGCATCCTGGTGATCGACGACGAGCCGCAGATCCGCCGCTTCCTCGACATCAGCCTTCGCGCGCAAGGCTACGTGGTGGCGCTGGCCGAGAGCGGGCGCGCCGGGCTGGCGGAACTGGCTGCGCATGGCGCCGACCTCGTCGTGCTCGACATCGGTCTGCCCGATCTCGACGGTCACGGCGTGCTACACGAGTTGCGCCAGTGGTCGCAGGTGCCGGTCATCATGCTGACCGTGCGCGATGGTGAGGCGGAGAAAGTCGCCGCGCTCGATGGCGGCGCGAACGACTACGTCACCAAGCCGTTCGGCGTGCAGGAACTGATGGCGCGCATCCGCGGCCTGCTGCGCGCGCGCATCGCTCCGGCCGACGCCGCGATGCCGGTGTTCGACGACGGCCATCTGCACGTGGACCTCGGTCGCCGCGAAGTGACGCTGGACGGCGAACCGGTGGTGCTGAGCCGCAAGGAATTCGCGCTGCTCGCCCTGCTGCTGCAACACGCCGGCCGCGTGGTCACCCAACCGCAACTGCTGCGCGAACTCTGGGGCCCCACCCACCAGGACGACACGCATTACCTGCGCATCCTCGTGGGCAAATTGCGACAGAAGCTGGGCGATGACGCGACAGCGCCGCGGTACATCGCGACGGAACCGGGGGTGGGGTTGAGGTTTATTGCGCGGGAGTGAGACGCAGCACGCGCGCAGCCTCCACTTGCCGTGAGCGCATAAGCAACTTCATTCGTTTACTTCATCCGGGTACTTCCCGCCGTCCGATCAAGCGAGTAACGTCGGTCTGCACCAGGGGGTCGCCAAACATTCCACATCGGAATCGGGAGGCAAACACAACGTCGAACGCATCGTCGCGCCGCATTCCGGCGTGCGTAGGGTCCGCGTGTGTAGATCTGGCCAACATCCATCGCATGGACGGATTCATGAAACGGATCTTCGTTGCAACGACGCTGTTCCTGGCCGCCCTACCAACCAGCGCCCTCGCGCAGACCGCTGGAAAGTTCGCCTGGCAGACCGTCGAAGACCGTCTCAAGGCCTCTCAGAACGTTGCGGCATTGGGGCCCAACTTCGCGGGCGATGCCGTTAGCCTGTCCAATGGCGCATTGTCCTTCAGCGCGACCGACCTCAGCCTTCCCGGCAACAGCGGCCTTGAGGTCGCGTTCTCCCGTAGCTACGCCGTCCGCAACAGGAAAGACACTGCAACGGACGAGATGCTCGCGGATTGGGTGGTCGAGTTGCCAAACATTTCGGGGGTTTTCACGACGGACTGGGTCGTGCCCGGCACATCGCCGGGCAATCGCTGTTCCGACACCTCCCTCCCGCCGCTTCCCGGCAATGGCTACATCTACTCCGACTACTGGCAAGGCTTGAGCATCTCGCTTCCGGGAGGGGGAGGCGGCGACCTGCTTGCGACACGCAATGGCATCACCCAACCGACAGCGGGTGGGCCCTATCCCTGGGTCACCGAGAGTGGCACCGTCCTTCTTAGCTGTCTGGCCAGCATCAAGAACGGCAGCGGACAGGGATTCCTCGCCGTACTGCCGGACGGGACGAAGGTCTGGTACGACTGGATGGCGCAGTACTTCGAAGCATCGATGAAGGGCAACCAGGTCAATGTCTCGGGCGGCACGCCGATCTACTGGGTCCAGCAGCGCAGGCGCAACGCGCTGTACGCCACGCGCGTGCAGGACCGCTTCGGAAACTACGTCACCTACACCTACAGCAATGCCTGGAACGCACCCGGCAAGCTGACCGGCATCCAGAGCAGCGACGGCCGCCAGATCACCGTCAACTATGCCGGCAGTACGATCTCCAGCATCACCGACGGGGCCAGGACCTGGACGTACGGGTACGCGACGGCACCGAGCGGACGGCGATCGCTGAATTCCGTGGCGCTGCCGGACGGGAGCGCATGGAGCATCCAGTTCACGCCTTTCACCGATGCCGAGATCAAGTACAACGAGGCGGCGTTCGGCGAGCCCTTGCGCTCCTGTACCTTCGTGGAAACACCTGTCAACTACGCCCAGACCTTCGTGGGCAGCATCACTCATCCGGCAGGGGCAACGGGTACCTTCAGCGTCAACATCCAGGAGCACGGGCGTAGCCATGTGCCCGTGGCCTGCGGGCGGGTGACGACCACGCCCGTGGGCGCACCGCCCGGCAGTGGCAACAACACCAACGACGACCTGAATCTCTTCGCGATCTCGGCCAACAGCCTGACGCTGGTCCAGAAGCAGGTCACCGGCCCTGGCCTCGATACGGCCACCTGGAACTACGCGTACACCCCCAACATCACGTTCTATCGCTACCCCGGTACCACGTTCATGTACCCGGTCTGCGACTGGGCCAACTACGACTGTTCGCAGCCGCCGTGTACCTCCGACAGTTGCGCCACGCCCAGCATCACCGTGGTGACAGGACCGGGAGGCGAATGGAACCGCTACTACTACGGCAACACCTACCTCTACAACGAAGGCAAGCTGCTCAGGGAAGAGTCCGGCACCTCAGCCGAGAACGTGCTGCGTCGCGTGGCGTACACCTACGACCTGAGCCGCACGGACCAGGCGTACCCAGCCTGGCACGGCGCCAGCCGCAAGTTCGATGGAGATGGCTTCCAGGGCATGTTCCATCGGCCCCTGGTGAAGAAGACCATCGACCAGCAGACGACCCGGTTCACGTACCAGGTCAATACGTTCGACGTCTTCGCGCGGCCGACCAACGTGTCGCGCTTCACCGGGCCGGAAACGCCATTGCCGGCGTTCCCGACACCGCCGGCGCCGCCCGTGCCGCCCACGCCGCCGGCAATCCCTGTGTTGTCCGGGCCTTCGAGCGCGAGCACGGGAACGTCCTTCGTGATGAGCTGGACGTCGGTCGCGGGGGCGACCCGCTACGTGCTGGAACGCAGGTGGGGCACGGCTTCGATCAGCATCAACTACAACGGACCGAACCTGAGCACGAGCGTGCTCGCGCACACCGCGGGCACCCACCGTTTCAGGATCGCCGCCTGTACGCCTGAAACCTGCAGTGCGTACTCGGCCGAGAAGGTAGTGAACATCAGTGGGTCGGGTGGCGGCGGATTCGATCCGTAGCCGGCTTCGAATCCAGGGTCGTCTGCAAATTCAAGGATAGGGGTATGGGAATGATCGCAAGGACATGGGGGCTGTCGTTGGTGGGATTGGTGTTGGGTGCCGTGGCGCCCATCGCTTCGGCCATTGATTCGATCAGCTATGGCGAACAGGTGATCGGTCCGCAGAAGCACGCCATCAATGTGCGTGCACTCGGACCCGACGCGTTCGGTGAGGAGATCAGTGCCTACACGGGCGGCATCTCCTTCAGCCAGACGGACGTGGCGCTACCTGGCAACAGCGCGCTGGAGGTGGCGATACGGCGTCGGCTGGTGGTGGATGGCAACAAGTCACCGACCAAACCTGCCGACGAGAATCTGTGGCGTGGCTACATGTTCGGCGAGTGGGAGTTGGACGTTCCATATCTTTCGGGGATGTATTCCGAATCGGCAGGTTGGGCCGTCAACACGACGACGCCGAACGCTCGGTGCTCTTCGCCCACCAACTTTGCTCAGTTCCGGCCCAAAGACGTGAGCGTGGGCGATGTCTACTTCATCAGCTACAACTTTTGGAACGGCATCAGCCTCAATGTCCCCGGTGCCGGTGAGCAGGGGTTGTTGCATCGGCCGACGGGCGGGCCACTTCCGATGCCCACGGGGAGTTGGACCGCGCTAACGACCCGCAATCAGTGGCACTTCGCCTGCCTTGCCGCGCCCCTGGCGAGTGGGCACGCCGGCGAAGGTTTCTTGGGACTGGCGCCGGACGGGACCAAGTACTGGTTCAACTGGATGGTCAGTTATCCGGAAAGACCACTGCACGGCACCTACACCATCGAGCTGGAAAATGGGAAACGGTTCAGAGTTCATGCTGACCTGCCCAGGCGCGTCTACCGTCTCTACGCCACGCGTGTCGAGGATCGGTTCGGCAACTATGTGAGCTACGCGTGGAGCGGAGGGAATCTGACCTCCATCACGGCGAGTGATGGGCGGAGCATCTCGCTGTCGTACACCAACGGTCGCGTGAGCTCAGTTACTGCGGGATCGCAGGTCTACCAGTACGTATACGCTGACGGCCTTCTTTCGTCAGTCACGTTGCCGGATGCCAGCTTCTGGACTTTCTCAACATCGCCCGCCGTGAACATCGCGAGATACGTCCCCATCTCCGACGCCAATCCGTTTGATCATCCCATGCAGTGCCAGCTTATGCGACGTCTAAAGGGCGACGATGCTGACATCGTGATGACGCATCCATCCGGTCTACAAGCCACCTTCAGGCTTGCCTACAAACGCCACATGCGAACGAACCTTGATGGATCCACGATGGACTGCGACTACGTCAATGGGATTGAGGAGAATGGCATGGGGAACCCCATCACGTTCTGGTCGCACATGCCGCGTGTTCCCAATCGTTCCGATGTGCTTGGGCTGAAAACGAAGACGCTGACGGGTCCGGGGTTGGTGAGCCAGACGTGGACGTACCAACACGTCGATGCCTATGCAATGACCCCGGGTTGGCCCGTCGCCGGTACCCGCGCGGTGACGACGATGGGCCCCGACGGCACCAGCACCGTGGAAGTCTATGGCACCGACGCGCTGGCCAACGAGGCGCAGTTGCTGAGTCAGGAAGTGCGCGATACCTCGAATGCCGTACTGCGTCGGGTGGACAACACCTATGTCCAGACCTCCGAGATGGCGTCGCTGCCATTCCCGGACTGGATGGGTCAGCCCCTGGCGTATGAGTTCATCCGTGGGCGCTCGGACTACAACCGGCCCATGAAGCGCTCGGTGACCCGCCAGCAGTCGCGCGATTTCATTTATCAGGTGGATACGTTCGACGTGCTGGTACGCCCCACGCAAACCACACGCAAGAGCCAGGCCAGCCCATGAATCGCCTTCACAAGGAGAATGAAGTGAAGAGTCTTCCCGAAGCCAGGAAGCGGACTGGCGCCTCGAATGCGCTGGGCCATGCCCTCGCGCTGGCCCTTGTTGCCTGGGCGCCGCAGCTCGCGCAGGCGCAGACCTACACCCGTACAGACCAGATCGTCTACGAGGACAATCTGAGCAGTTGGGTGCTGGGCCAGCAGGTCTCCAGCACGAACACCAACACGGGCGTGGTCGAGTTCAAGACCGACTACGATCCAGTGACCGCGCTTCCTCTACGCAAGTACGGTCCAGGGAAAGTGGCCCTAGCGCCGAACCCTCCGGTAGCCGGCAAGCTCGTGCAGACCGCAACCTACTACGCCGACGGCACGCTGGCGACGGTCAAGGACGGCAACAACAACAACACCACGTTGACGGACTGGTATCGCGGCATCCCCCGGACCATCCAGTACGCCGACGGCGCGGTCGAGAGCGCTATTGTCAGTCCGCAGGGCTGGATCACCTCGGTCACCAATGCGGTGGGCAGCAAGACCTGCTACGGCTATGACGCCATGGGGCGCGTGAATCTGGTGACGCAGTCGTCTGAGACGACGGCCGGCGTCTGCGATACCTCCGCGTGGAACGCGACCGTATTGAGTTTCGTCAAGGTCGGGGTGGCCGAATACGGGATCCCCGCAGGGCATTGGCGACAGACCGTCACCACCGGCAATGCACAGAAGATCAGCTACTTCGACGCGCAGTGGCGTCCGCTGGTGATCAAGGAGCTGGATGCGACCGACGCAACCTCCGAAACCCTCACCAAGCGCTTCCAGCGCTTCACTTACGACCATGACGGCCGCGTGACGTTCGCTTCGTATCCAGGCACGACCGATGCGCTGACCACGGGCACCTGGACGACCTATGACGCATTGGGTCGTGTGAAACACACTTCGCAGGACAGCGAACTGGGTGTGCTCAACACGGCAACGACGTATGCGCCGGGATTCCAGACGCATGTGACCAACGCGCGGAACTACACCACGATCACCGAGTACCTGGCTTACGATCAACCCAGCTACGACATTCCCACGGGGGTAACGCAGTCGGCCGGAGCGGACACCTCCGCAACGGAAATCCACCGTGACGTGTTCGGTAAGATTCAACGCATCCGCAAGCGCAATGCGGATGGCAGCCTGTTCGTGGATCGGCACTACGGCTACAACGACTACCAAGAGCTGTGCCGTTCCGAGGAGCCCGAGACCGGCACGACATTGATGGGGTACGACACGGCGGGCAACCTGAAGTGGTCATCCTCAGGCCTGCCAGCGGGTCAAGTCTGCGAGCCGAACGGCACGACGGCAGCAGTCGCGGCCAGGCGGAGTGATCGCGTCTACAACAACCGGAATCGCCTGCAGACGCTTGCCTTCCCCGATGGCCGGGGCAACCAGACATGGACCTACGAAAACGATGGATTGCCGCAATCCATCACGACGAACAACGTCAGCGGTGGCGATCAGGTTGTCAACCGCTACTACTACAACAAGCGACGCATCCTCAGAGCCGAACACAGCGAGCAACCTGGCTGGTACACCTGGGCGATCGTTAGTACGTTCGACCGTAATGCCAGCCTGGCGACGCAGACGTACCCGACGGGACTGGTCATCAGTTACGCGCCGAATGCGCTGGGTCAGGCGACAGAGGCGCGCGACCAATCGGGCTATGCGTACGCCTCCGCGGCCACCTACTACCCGAATGGCGCGGTAAAGCAGTTCACCTATGGCAATGGCATCGTCCATACGATGTCGCAGAACGCGAGGCAGCTACCGCTGGTGACCGCAGATTCGGGCGGTACGCATCGTTTGCAGTACAGCTACGATGCAAACGGGAACGTGAACAACATCTACGATCTGGATACGCCTTCGAAGAATCGCTATCTATCCTATGACGGTCTGGACCGACTGACCGCCGCAGGATCGCAGGTGTTCGGAGGCGATCATTGGCACAGATTCACTTACAACGCACTGGACAACATCACGTCCTGGAAGCTGCTTGGGGTCAAGGACCACACGTATACCTACGATGCTCAGAACCGACTGGGTAATCTGAAGAATCCCGACGGCTCGACGGTGGTGGGCTTCGGCTACGACCCGCAGGGAAATCTGCAGAACAAGAACGGCGTTGTCCACTACTTCGACTTCGGCAATCGTCTGCGAGAGATCTCGGGGAAAGAGACGTACCGGTACGACGGCCTGGGTCGTCGTGTGCTGGCCTGGAGTCCGACCCTGGGCGGCATTCTCTCGCAGTACAGCCATGCGGGTCAGATTCTGTATGAGCAGGATGATCGCAAGGCAATCGCAAGCGAGAACATCTACTTTGCCGGCAGTGTCATCGCGCTAAGGGAGCGGGCGTACTCGGGTTCGACCTATGTGCTGAAGTTCCAGCACACCGATGCACTGGGCAGCCCGGTTGCGGTGACGAATCTAGCCGGCGCCGTTACGGAGCGGCACGACTACGAGCCCTACGGCGCCATGATCGGCAAGCCGACCTATCAGGGCATCGGCTACACGGGGCACATCCAGGATGGGGCTACCGGGCTGACGTATATGCAGCAGCGGTATTACGATCCGCAGGTGGGGGCCTTCCTAAGTGTGGACCCGGTGACTGCTTATGGCGCACCTGTTGGACAGTTCAATCGTTACCGTTACGCCAATGACAATCCGTACAGGTTTGTGGATCCGGATGGTCGTCAATCCAAGAACTCGGGTTCCCTGTGTGACAAACATCGGGCGAGATGCAAGGCAGTCATTCCCGTCAACGATCAACCGTCCGGCAGTGGTGATGGCAAGGAGGGGCAGCAGCCATCGCGCCAGCAGATGATGAATCAACGTAGAGCCTCTCCAGATATAAACGACTATGATAAGAATGACCCCACATTCCACGAGTATGAATTTACCTCAACACCTTGTTTGGCAGGACCTAGCTGCAATGTGGCAAGCCTTGTACCTACAGCGGAGCCGGGTTCCGCTCCGAGACCTGGTGGGGTTGAGCAGGGGTACTCGGTGTTGGCTTTCAATAACCCAATTTATCACTCGTCCTTCTACGCAAAAGACGGCTCCTACTACATGATCAACGTCACCACATCTGACCATTGGCTCCATTCAGGGGCCGTAGTGAATCGTCTATGGCAGGATGGGAGTGCGGTCAGGCTAACTACGCATGGGTTTGGATACAGCCGAAGCAAAGCATGGGAGCTTTTCAACTACGTATCAGGATGGGGCTACTTCTCTCTGTGGCATGCTAATGTCGTTGGAGCGTCGCATATCCAGAATGGCAATATCGATCCGAGAGCCCTGAAATGATAAAGCGAGGGTTTCTTCTGTTGGCGGTTGTGGCTTCCGTGTGTGTGCTCTCGTATATATTGCTTGCCTCTGCAAACATCCCGGCTACGCTATATATAGCGAGCGACGTAGAAGAAAGTGAGCTTTCTATCATCAACAGAAAGGTCGTTGATGCGGCAAAAGCTGAGGGGATCGCTGGCTTGAAGTTCTTTGTTGCCGATGACCGCACTGGGCCCATGGAAGTGTACTGCGGGGACATTCCAATCAGCGTTGTTAACAGCATTGGGTCGAATGCGCAGCTAATGGTCTTCGAGACGCTCGATGAACAGCCTCCAGAGCTAAAGAAACTTGTGGGAATCCAGATCAAGAGTTTTGTCGAGCGCGGCGCAAAGGTTGAGGAGGCAGCCGCGAAGTTGACGGCACAGGATAGACTGCTGCTCAGATACAGGAATGGCATGAATATGGATAGTAGGTGCGGCTATCGGGACTCTAGTGGCCCACTGGCGAGCTCGAGTCGATAGGTTTCGGACAAGGAAGTTGAACTGCGTTATGCAGGGAGACGATGGGTCATAGCCTCTCGGCCCTACTCGCCAGTGGCGCTGACGAAGCTGCCAGCGTCCGCTCTACATCGCCATACGGTCGGGCGAGGAATTGAGGTTAGCTGGACGCAAGTTGAAACAGCGAGCATACGCCTCAGATTTTTTATTGGGTGTGGCGACCGATTCCGACTGTGGCGTGGGTGTGCCGGTTACATCGGTCATCGGCCGCACCGGCCATTCAGGGCGAACTGCACCTCATCCTTGGTGCCGCGCAGCAGTAGCGCCCTGTTCAACTAAATACGCGCGTACCGCGGGATCCGCCGCCTGATTCAACGGCGCGCGCCAGCACCCCAGCCAGCCGTCCGCTTCCACGCCCAGGTTGACGTTGGCACCGTGCTGCAGGAGATAGCGGACTGTCGGCAGATGGCTGGCGCGTGCGGCATTGATCAGAGGTGTTTCGTCGTAGGTCACCACGCGATTCACGTCCGCGCCGGCCTCAGAGCCACAGGCGCTGCTCTACGTCTCCACCGAGCGGGGGAAGGGCGGGGCTCATGACGCTTGAGTAGGCGCGGAGTGCCCCACGCTACAATGCCCACATGACGTCCCCCCCGATTCCCCACGAAGCCCTGCGCCTGTCCGTCGCGCCGATGATGGACTGGACGGACACGCATTGCCGCGTGTTCCACCGGCTGCTGGCGCCGAATGCGCGTCTGTACACCGAGATGGTGCACGCGCAGGCGGTGATCCATGGCGACCGCGATCGCTTGCTGGGATTCGATGCGGGTGAGCATCCCGTGGCGGTGCAGCTGGGCGGCAGCGAGCCGGCGCACCTGGCGCAGGCCGCGCGCATCGCGCAGGACTGGGGCTACGACGAGGTGAACCTCAACGTCGGCTGCCCGTCGGACCGCGTGCAGGCGGGGCGCTTCGGCGCCTGCCTGATGAAGGAGCCGGCACTTGTCTCCGAGTGCGTGGCGGCGATGATCGAGGCCGTGAGCATTCCGGTGACGGTGAAATGCCGCCTGGGCGTGGACGAGCAGGAGGACTACGACCTCTTCCTTGCCTTCATCGATACGGTGGCGGCGACCGGTTGCGACACGTTCTTCGTGCATGCGCGCAAGGCGTGGCTGGAAGGGCTGTCGCCCAAGGAAAATCGCGAGATCCCCCCGCTGCGTTACGACTGGGCCTACCGGCTCAAGCGCGAGCGGCCGGCGCTGACGGTGGCGATCAATGGCGGCATCACCACGACGGCGCAGGTGCACGAGCACCTGCAGCACAGCGATGGCGTGATGATCGGACGTGCCGCGTACCACGAGCCCTATGTGCTGCATGAAATGCAGGCGACGCTGTTCGGAGGCGAGCTGCGTCCGCGTACCGATCTGCTGCGTGCATGGCGCCCGTACGTCGAAGCGCAGCTGGCGAAGGGCGTGGCGCTGAAGCACCTGACCCGCCACGTGCTGGGGCTGTTCCATGCGCAGCAGGGTGGGCGCGCGTTCCGGCAGATCCTCAGCGAAGGCGCGCACAAGCCTGGTGCGGACTGGTCGCTGGTGGAGCAGGCGCTGGCGGCGACCGTGCGTGAACTGCGGCCGGCGGCCTGAGCGATGATCACGCGCGACATCGACGCCTTCATCGCCTTTGCGCGCACGTTGCAGGCGGACTTCGGCCCGGCGACGGCGCGCGCGGCGTTCCTCGTGTCGCCGGATGGCTTCGTGCGCGCGGACCAATCCGCACAGGACAACCGCTACATGGCCGATGCCGGCGCGTTCGATGCGGAGGCGGCCCTGCGCGAGCACCATGCGCTGCATCGCGCGCTGTCGCAGGACGTGCCGGTGATCTGCTTTCCGGGCGACGAAGCGACGCCCGACGCCGTCTTCCCGAACAACGTGTTCGCCACCGCACGGGTCGATGGCCAGCCGCGCCTGATCGTCGGGCGCATGCGGCATCCGGTGCGCCAGCGGGAAGCAGCGCGGGCGGACATCCGCGGCTACTTCAACGCGATGGGCTACGCCGAGACCGATCTGTCTGCCCAGCCCAGCCCCGGTGAGCTGACCGGCGCACTGGTCATCGACCGCGCGCGCGGCATCGGCTTCTGTGGCCTGTCCGAGCGCTGCGACGAGGCCGGCGCGGCGCAGATGCATGCAGCCTTCGGATTGCGCGCCACGTTGATGTTCGACCTGGCGGCGGGCGAGTACCACACCAACGTGCTGCTGGCGGTGCTGGCCGGCCGGGCGGCCCTGGTCTGTCCGCATGCGCTGCAGGGCGACATCTCCACCGCCCTGCACGCGCTGTATGGCCCGCGGGTGGTGGCGCTGTCGCCGGCCGAGCAGGCCGCCTTCGCCGGCAATGCGATCGCACTGACCGATCGGTCTGTCTGGATGAGCCGCCGGGCGCACGAGGGCCTGACGGCTGGCGCTCGCCGTCAGCTGGAAGAGGTGGCGGGCTTTGCCATCCGAAGTGTGCCCCTGGAGGCCATCGAGGCCGGCGGTGGATCGCTAAGATGTTGTGTGGCCGAGATTTTCTGACCATTCAGCTGGCTGAATGGGGCCCCTCGGGCTGTGGATAAATTCAGAACGGATTCACTGCCGCGGGCCAAAACTCTGCCTCCATTCCACAGAGGCGGTTTCGGGTTTCGTTCAGTTTCGCGGCCCCGTATCCGTTACGATTCCGTTATGCGATTTCGTTCATCCACGCTTGCCGCTTTTGCCATGTCCGGGCTCATCGCCCTGGCGGGCACCTCCGTGGTGCTGGCGCAGGACGATCAGGGCCGCGGCAACGCGCCGCCGTCGCGCGAGCGCGGCGCCCAGCGGGCCGAGGATCGCGGCCATCGCAGCTCGATGTCCGACTCCGTGCGCCGCGTGCGCAACGAGACCGGCGGACAGGTGCTGAGCGTGGAGCGCATGCAGTACGACGGTCGCGAGATCAACCGGGTGAAGTACGTCGATGATCGTGGCCGCGTGCGCACGATGGACGATGCGGGTCCCTCGCGTCGCGGTGCCGATGCCCCGTCGCGTCCGCGCGATGGCAGCCAGCCTGCACGCGGCGATAACCCCCCGCGCCCGTAGTCTTACGTAGAATCACGGCTCAACACGAGCACGTCCCGCGCGGCCCACGCCGCGCCGCATTCCCAAGGAGAGTCCATGCGTATCCTGCTGGTCGAAGACGAAGCCCCACTGCGTGAAACCCTTGCTGCGCGCCTCAAGCGCGAAGGCTTCGCGGTGGACGCGGCCCAGGACGGCGAGGAAGGCCTCTACATGGGGCGCGAAGTGCCGTTCGACGTGGGCATCATCGACCTGGGCCTGCCGAAGATGTCGGGCATGGAGCTGATCAAGGCGCTGCGCGACGAGGGCAAGAAATTCCCCGTGCTGATCCTGACTGCTCGCAGCAGCTGGCAGGACAAGGTCGAGGGCCTGAAGCAGGGCGCGGACGACTATTTGGTCAAGCCGTTCCATGTCGAAGAGCTGCTGGCGCGCGTCAACGCGCTGCTGCGTCGCGCCGCGGGATGGAGCAAGCCGACGCTCGAGTGCGGCCCGGTCGCGCTGGATCTGGCTGCGCAGACGGTGAGCGTCAACGGTAGCAACGTCGACCTGACCAGCTACGAGTACAAGGTGCTCGAGTACCTGATGATGCATGCCGGCGAGCTGGTCTCGAAGGCCGACCTGACCGAGCACATCTACCAGCAGGATTTCGACCGCGACTCCAACGTGCTCGAAGTCTTCATCGGCCGCTTGCGCAAGAAGCTGGACCCGGAAGGCGAACTGAAGCCGATCGAGACCGTGCGCGGCCGCGGCTACCGCTTCGCCATCCCGCGCACCGGCGAGGCCTGATGCGCCGCGTTGGCATCGCCTGTACTTGAATGCCCGCGCCACCTTCCGGCGGTACGCCGCCCGCGCCCGTCGGCCGTGACCGGTTCGACGGCTGGCGCCCGCGCTCGCTGCGCGCGCGCCAGCTGCTGGCCGCCAGTCTCGCGCTGCTCGCCTTCCTGGCGCTCGCCGGTTGGGCCCTGGACCGGGCGTTCGTCGATACCGCCCAGGACAACCTGCGCCAGCGTTTGAAGAGCTACGCGCTGTACTACACCGACAAGGTGGAGTTCGGCCGCAATGGCACGCTGATCCCGCCCTACAACACGCCTGACCCGCGCTTCGACATGCCCGACAGCGGCATGTACGCGCAGGTGGTGTTGCCAGGCACTGCACCGTGGGGCTCCAACTCCACGTTGGGCCCCGAGCTTCCGACACCTCAGCTGTTGGGTGCGCTGGATGAGTCTTTCGAAGGCCCATTGCCGATCCGGCGCGCCGACGGCACCGAAAGCGAGGCCTACCGTTATGGCGTGGGCTACGCATGGCCGGCTACCCACCAGCACGGCGAAATCCCTTACAGCATCTACATCCTCGAAGACGCGCAGGCGCTGAGTGCGCAGATCCGCGTGTTCCGCGGTTCGCTGTGGGTCTATCTGGGTGGCGCGGGCGTGATCCTGCTGTTGCTGCAGATGCTGGTGCTGCGTTGGAGCCTGCGTCCGTTGCGGCGCGTGATCTTCGAGCTCAGTCGCGTGCAGCGCGGCGAGGCCTCGGGCATGACCGAGAGCCACCCGCGCGAACTGGAGCCGTTGACCGACAGCATCAACGCCTTCATCGAAAGCGAACGCGAGAACCTCGAGCGCCAGCGCAACACGCTGGCCGACCTGGCGCACAGCCTGAAGACGCCGATCGCCGTGCTCCGCACGCAGATGGACAACAACGCCGACCCCGCTGCGTTGCGCGATGAGCTCGACGTGCAGCTCAAACGCATGAACAACCTGGTGTCGTACCAGCTGGCGCGCGCGGCATCGAGCGGCCACAAGCTGTTTTCCGCACCAGTGCCGCTCGAGCCGCATGCGGAAGAGATCGTGCGGGGCCTGGAGAAGGTTTACGCCGTCAAGGGCGTGATCTGCGAATTCGAAATCGATCCACGCGCACGCTTCCACGGCGAAACGGGCGATCTGCAGGAGTTGATGGGCAACCTGTTGGAGAACGCCTTCAAGTGGGCGCGCTCACGCGTGCTGCTCACGGTGAAGGTGGGCGCGACCGCGCCGCAGCGTCGGCCGGGCCTGTTCCTCGCCGTGGACGACGACGGTCCGGGCATCGCCGAAGACGATGTAGCGAAGGTGCTGCAGCGGGGTGTGCGCGGCGACGAGCGCGTGCAGGGTCACGGCATCGGCCTATCGATCGTGCAGGACCTGATCCGCGACTACCGCGGCGAACTGCAGGTGTCGCGCTCGGAAGAACTGGGCGGTGCGCGCTTTGAAGTGCGGTTGCCGCCGGGGCTGTAGCGTTAGCGCTGGGCGAACGGCGACGGACCGTAGAAGCGGTGCAGGTGTTCTGCCACCGTCGGCAGCGATTCCGCCAGTACGTCCGGTGCCGAGAAGTGGTACTCGGTCGTGACGGCGAAGAACTCTTCCGGCGCTTCCGCAGCGTAGGGGTCCAGCGCGGTCTCGCGCCCCAGGTCCACCTGCATGCAGAAATCGTCGTACGCACGCTGGAAGTCGCGTGCCCACCGCGCGTGCCACTCGCGGGGGAGCGGCGGCGTGCCATCCAGTTCGCCGTCCAGCACATCCAGTTTGTGCGCCATTTCATGCACGGCCACACAGAAGCCTGCATCGGGTTCGGCGAGGTCGGCCTGCACGTCGGCCCAGGAGAGGATCAACGGGCCCTGGTCCCAGGCTTCGCCGGACAGATCGTCTTCCCACTCGTGCAGCACGCCCGCGGCATCGGTGTGCGTGCGCTGCACGCGGAAAGCATCGGGGTAGACGATCAGCTGCGACCAGCCGCGCAGGCCGGTTTCGCCGAACTCCAGCAACGGCAGGCTGCACAGCGCGGCGAGTTGCACGCGCTGCGCATCGTCCAGTTTCAGGCCGGCCAACGGCGTAATGGTCTTCTCGTGCAGGAAACGCGCGGTCAGCGCGCGCAGGCGAGCCGCGCGCGCATCATCCAGCGCGGCGGCCCAGGCGGTATCCGTGCGGACCGCGTGCCACAGGGCGTCTTCGATGAAGGGGGCGGGGCGCCGCAAGCGGCGCAACAGTCCAATCACGGGTCGGCGCAGTCCGCGTCAGCGGAACATGCCCGGCAGGAAGCTGTGCCACTTGGAGCCGCGGCTGCGCGGCAGGGGGCTCTCGTCGTCATCGCCGCCACCGCGCGAGGCGGGCGGGGTCAATGCGGTCGGTGCGGCGTACTTGCTACGCACGGCGGTCGCGCGCGCGCGGCGTGCATCCGTGGCCGTCGGCACGGCATCGCCCGGACGGTCTGCGACCGCGCGGTCGGCGACGTCCTGGCAGACCGTGGCGTTGCCATTGGAGATCGCGCGCCCGTTCTGGGCGAACACGGCCGCCGAGGCACCGAGGAGCAGCAGGGCAAGGCTGGCGCGAAGCATCGGTAGACTCCTGTCGGTCGGTTACGGCGGCCAGATGACGTCGCCGACTATAGCCGGAAAGACCCCTTCCCGGCACGGGCCGGGGGCGCCGTGCGACGAAACGCCGATACACGGCGACGGAACGAGGGAACCTGCCGACCGACTGCTGCGACGCAGCAGGTAAGCGGCGCCGGTTGCGGCAGACTGGCGCCCCATGCCCGCCCCGCCTGACCGCCCACTCACCGCTCCCGCCCTGCGCCTGGCGCTGATCGCAGGGGCCCGGCGCGTCATCGCCGCCCGTGACGGCCTGAACCGGATCAACGTGTTCCCGGTGGCGGACGGCGATACCGGCAACAACCTCGCCTCCACCCTGGGGAGCGTGCTGCACGGGGCGCTGTCGCGGCCCAGCCAGCACGCCGGCGACCTGCTGAGCCAGGTCGGCAACGACGCCATCGACGGCGCGCGCGGCAACTCGGGCGCGATCCTCGCGCAGTTCCTGTACGGCGTCGCGGAGCGCGTCCGGACCCTCCCGGAACTCGATGCCCGATCCCTCGCCGCCGCCGTCCGCCAGGGGGCGCAAAGCGCGCGCCAGGCGCTGGCGCAGCCGGTGGAGGGCACCATCCTCAGCGTCATTACCGCGTTCGCCGACGAACTGGATGCCGCCGCTGGCGATCGCGATGCACCGGCCGACGCGCGCAGCGGCTTCGCCCGTGCGCTGGACCGCGCGCGTCGCGCGCTGGCCGACACGCCGCGGCAGATGGCGCTCCTGCAACGCGCTGGCGTGGTGGATGCTGGCGCGCAGGGCTTTGTCGACCTGCTGGAAGGCATCGCCGAATTCGTCGAGGGCGGACCGCGCGCGGTGCGCATGCGTGGCAGCGCGCCGCCGGCCGCGAACGACGCGCCGGAGCCGGTCGGCCATGACCATGACATCGATCCGGCGCGCCGCTGGTGCACCGAATGCCTGCTGTTGGGTCAGGGACTGGACCGGGACCGCCTCCGTACGGCGTTGGAAGCGGCGGGCGCGGACTCCATCGTGATCGCGGGTGGCGCGTCGCGGTTGCGCGTGCACGCGCATACGGGGTCGCCGCAGGCGTTGTTCGATGCCTGCGCGGAGCAAGGGCAGGTCGAAGGCATGAAGGCAGACGACATGGTGCGCCAGCAAGCCGCCGCCGCACTGACGCAACCACTGGTGATCGTCACCGACAGCGCCGCCGACCTGCCCGAGGACATCGGCGAGCGTTTCGCCATCGGCGTGGTGCCGGCACGCGTGGATCTGGATGGCCGCGACTACCTGGACAAAGTGGGGCTGTCCACGGCCGAGTTCTACCGGCGAATGGCGGCCTCACGGCAGTTGCCGCGCACCAGCCAGCCGCCGCCGGGGGATTTCCGCCGGCAGTTCGAACTCTCGCTCGCCCACCATGCGCGCGTGCTGTATGTCGGCCTGTCGCGCGCACTGTCCGGCACGCTGCAATCGGGCGAGCATGCGGCGGCACGCGACCCCGGGGCACGCGTGCGCGTGTTCGACACCATCAATGCGGCATGCGGGCAGGCGCTACTCGTTTGGCGCGCAGCGGAACTCGCCGCACGGGGCCGGGAGGAGAGCGATGTGGTGGCGGAACTCGAACGCCTCCGCCCGCTTACCCGGATGTGGGCGATCGCGCCAGACATCTCGCACGCGGTACGCGGCGGACGCATTCCCCGCTGGGCCGCACCGATCGCCCGACTGACCGCGTTGACGCCGATGGCGAAGATGAGCGTGGACGGTCGTATGACCGTGGCGGGGCTGTTGCTCACGCGTGCGCGGGCGCCCGAAGCGTTCGCGCGCCGCGTTGCGCGTGCACTCCCTCAGGGCCAACGCTGGCGCCTGATCGTGGGCCACTGCGATGCGAGACCGGAAGCCGACCGCCTGCTGGTGGCGCTGCGCGCACGCTTGGATATCTCGGAAGACCGCCTAGTGGACACCGGTGCGGCCATCGGTGCGCACGCCGGGCAGGGCGCGTTGATCGTCGCGGTGCAGCCAGCGCAGGCCGACTGAGACGCACCGGCCGTGGCCCATAATGGGGCGATGCTCGTCTCCCTCTTCCTTCTCGTATCCGCTTATCTGCTCGGCTCGGTGTCGGGCAGCCTGACCCTGGGCCGGCTGCGCGGCGTGGATATCCGCACCCAGGGCAGCGGCAACGCCGGCGGCACCAATGCCTTCCGCACCCAGGGCGCGAAGTTCGCGCTCGGCGTGGTACTGATCGACATCGGCAAGGGCGCGCTGGCGGCGTGGCTCGCGCTGCGGTTCGCGCCCGTGGATGGCGCGCTGCCCGTGCGCGCGGTGGCGTGGCTGGCGGTGTTCGCGGCCGCGTTGGGTCACGTGTGGCCGCTGTGGCATGGGTTCCGCGGCGGCAAGGGTGTCGGCACGCTGCTGGGTGGCGTCACGATCCTCTGGCCGGTCGCGTTGTTGCCGTTGTTCCTGGTCTGGGTGTGCGTGCTCGTCGCCACCGGTTATGTGGGACTTGCCTCGATCATCGCGACGGCGTGCCTGCTGCCGCTGGCCTTCTGGCTGCGCGCGGATGTCGCGACGCAGCTGTTCGCGGCGGCCGCGGCGCTGCTGGTGCTGTTCACCCATCGCGCCAACGTGCATCGCCTGCGTGCGGGCACGGAGTCGCGCTTCGAGCGCGTGCGTTTCTGGCGCCGGCGCGCATGACGGGCGAACGCGATCTGCTGCTGCGCCTTTCGCAAGGCCCGGTGTCTGGCGACGCGCTCGCGCGTGCCGTGGGGCAGACGCGTGCGGCCGTGTGGAAGCGCATCGAGGCCCTGCGCGAGGGCGGCGTGCGTATCGATGCGCAGCCGGGTCGCGGTTATGCCTTGGCGGTGCCGGTCGAACTGCTGGAGGCGGACCTCATCCGTGCACGGATGCGGCACGTCGCCTCGGTGTCGGCGCTCGAAGTCGCATGGTCGCTGGATTCGACCAACAGCGAACTGCTGCGCCGGAAGGCGCCCGCGCAGGGCGCCGATGTCGTGCTCGCCGAGCAACAGACCGGTGGGCGTGGCCGGCGCGGACGGTACTGGGCATCGCCGATCGCGGCGAACCTGTATCTCTCTGTGTCGCGGCAGTTCTCCGGTGGATTGGCGCGCCTGGGTGGCCTCAGCCTGGTGGTGGGCGTGGCCGTCGCCGAGGCAATGCGACAGGCGGGCTACGAGAGCGTCGGCGTGAAATGGCCCAACGATCTGCTGGCCGGCGATCGCAAGCTCGGCGGCATCCTCGTCGAAGGCGGGGGCGAACACGGCGGGCCCGTGCGCGCGGTGATCGGCATCGGCCTCAACGTGCGCATGCCGGATGCCGCTGCCGGAGGCATCGAACAGGCGTGGACCGACCTGGCCAGGTTGGGTGATGGTGATGCGCCATCGCGCAATGCGATGGCCGCCCGCGTGCTGGATGCATTGCTGCCCGCACTGGATCTCTTCGATGCCGATGGCCTGGCGCCGTTCCTGGCGCGCTATGCCGTGCTCGATGTGCTCTCGGGTCGTGCGGTCACCGTGCACGGGCCACAGGGCGACGAGCAGGGCATCGCCGATGGCATTGGCGCGGATGGCGCCTTGCAGGTGAGGATCGGCAAGGAACGCCGGCAGGTGCATGCCGGGGACGTCAGCGTGAGGGCGACATGACGGAATGGGTGTTCGACGTGGGTAACAGCCGCTTGAAGGCCGCGCCACTGCGTGCCGATGGCAGTCTCGGTGAGGTCATCGCCGTCGCCCACGATGGGGACGGGATCGCGACCGCGTTGGATGCAGCCTTGGCGTTGGCGCCGACGCGTTCCGCATCGGCCGCGCTGGCGAGCGTCGCCTCGTCCGCGCGCACGGCTGCCGTGGTGGAGTGGTTGACCACCCGATTCGGCGCGGTTTCGATCGCCCGGACGCAGTCCTTGTTGGCGGGTGTGCGCATCGCCTACGCCGATCCGGCGCGACTGGGCGTGGATCGCTTCCTGGCACTGCTCGCAGCGCGGGCGCGCGGCGAGCAGGCATGGCTGGTGGTCGGCGTGGGCACCGCGATCACCGTGGACCTGCTGGATGCGCGGGGCCTGCACCATGGCGGGCGCATCGCACCCTCGCCGACGCTGATGCGGGCGGCGCTCGAACAGGCCGCCGCACAACTGCCGGCGCAGGGCGGCGACTACACCGAGTTCGCGACCGATACGCCCGACGCGCTCGCCTCCGGCTGCGAGGGCGCTGCGTTGGGGCTGGTCGAGCGAAGCCTCGCGCGGGCGACGGACCTGCTCGGTTCACCACCGGCGCTGCTGCTGCACGGAGGTGGCGCCGCAGCCCTGCGTGCCGGGCTTCCGGATGCCGTGCATGCCCCAGCGCTGGTGCTGGAAGGCCTCGCGCGCTGGGCCCGTGCCGGTATCGACGACTGAGCCGGGCTGGCTAGAATCGACGCATGCTGATCCGTGCCCTGATCGTCCTGTTGGTGGTGCTGAACCTGGGCGCCGCCGCCTGGTGGCTCACCCGACCCGCCCCCGCCCCCGAACCGCCGCCTGCGTTGCCGGCAGGCGTGGCACGCTTGCAATTGGTGGGCGAGGAGGCGCCGGCCGCACCCTTGCCTGCGTCGCCCGCACCCACCCTTGTGCCGCCCGCGCCCGCCGTGTGTTTCAGCCTGGGCCCGTTCACCAGCGAGGCCGCGGCCATCCAGGCGCGCGACGCGCTCGGCGCAGACCTGCTGCGCTCGCAGTTGCGGGAAGCACCGGGCGCCAGCGCCAGTGGCTACCAGGTCGTGATGCCGCCCGCCGCGTCGCTGGAAGAGGCGCAGGCCACCGCGGCGCGCATCGGTGCCGCGGGTTTCGATGACTTCCTCGTCGTGCGCCAGGGCGACCAAGCCAACGGCATCGCGCTGGGCCGCTACCGCAGCCGCGATGCGGCCGAGCGCCGTATCGCCGAACTGCAGGCGGGCGGCTTCACCGCGCAACTGCAACCGGTGGGTCGCGCAGGTCCGAGCCTGTGGTGGCTGGATACGGGTGCGGCCGAGGGTGCGGACCCCGCTGCATTGGCGCGGCGTGCGTCGAGCGCGACGCCGCAACCGCTCGAATGCACGGCGCTGCGCTAGAATTGCCGCCCACGCCGCTTTAGCTCAGCTGGTAGAGCAACCGCCTTGTAAGCGGTAGGTCATCCGTTCGATTCGGATAAGCGGCACCACTCCTGCGCCCCCGTGCCGCACCCCGCGTGCTGCGATGCCACAGGGCCGTCATCGCCATCGGCATAGACTGTGCGCCTGTTTCCGCAAGGTGTGCCCATGAGTCGAGCCTTTCCTCCCGTGTCCCTGATCGGCGTGCCCACCGACGTCGGTGCCGGCCATCGCGGCGCCCGCATGGGGCCCGACGCGCTCCGCATCGCTGGCCTGGGCGAGGCCTTGCTCGCGCGCGGGGTGGATGTCGTCGACACCGGCAACGTGCAGGGGCCGGCCAATCCGTGGACCGGACCGGTCGCGGGATATCGCCACCTCGATGAAGTGGTGGCCTGGAACCGCGCCGTGATGGACGCGACCGCCGCGGAACTGGCCAGTGGCCGGTTGCCGATCATGATGGGCGGCGACCATTGCCTGGCGATGGGGTCGATCACCGCCGTTGCGCGGCATTGCCGCCAGGCCGGCAAGACGTTGCGCGTGCTGTGGCTGGACGCGCATTCGGACTTCAACACCAGCGAGGTCACGCCGTCGGGCAACATCCATGGCATGCCCGTGGCATGCCTGTGCGGCATCGGTCCTGATGCATTGACGAAACTCGGGGGCGATTCGCCGGCGATCACGCCGTCGATGGTCCGGCAGATCGGCATCCGCTCGGTCGATCCCGAAGAGAAGAAGCTGATCAAGGACCACAAGGTCGATGTGTACGACATGCGCTACATCGACGAGGTCGGTATGAAGCGCACCGTCGAAGCCGCGCTGGAGGGCGTCGATGCCGACACCCACCTGCACGTCAGCTTCGACGTGGACTTCCTCGACCCCAGCATCGCGCCGGGCGTGGGCACCACCGTGCCGGGCGGCCCGAACTATCGCGAAGCGCAGCTGGTGATGGAGATGATCGCCGACACCGGCCTGATGGGGTCGCTGGACATCGTCGAACTCAACCCCGTGCTGGACCGGCGCAACCGCACCGCCAAGCTCACGGTGGACCTGGTGGAGAGCCTGTTCGGCAAGTCCACGCTGATGCGCGACTGAGGCCGGCACCGCAGGGAAAACTGCGACTGAACGGCACGGAGCGGGCTTCACGCGGCCTATACGGCGGCGCGTCGAAGGTGGACGCACACGCCGCAGCGACGTCGGACGCACGCGCAGCGGCACCCCTTTCCACCAGGAGAAAACACATGAAGCGTGCGATGACCCTGCTGATGCTGGCCCTGTTCTCGACGGCGGTGCTGTCCGGTTGCAACACCATGGCCGGCGCCGGCAAGGACGTACAGAAGGTCGGCGAGAAGGTTGAAGACAAGGCGCAGGATTGCAAGGACGGCAAGTGCTGATCCATGTGTGATTCGGGGCCCCCGAGGGGTTCCCTGCAGGAAGGGCCGGGGTCGCTCCCGGCCCTTCTTCGTTGTGGGTGCACGCGTTTGGTCAGCCGGCAGCCAGTGTGGTTGAATCAGACTGCGCGGGTGGGCAGCACCGCCGGCACGGTCCGGCCGCCCGAGCCCCCGATCGTGAATACCGTCCACAGGAGTCGCTTATGAAGCGTTTCGTCGCGTTGATGCTGTTGTCCCTGTTCTCCGTCGCCGTGCTGTCCGGCTGCAACACCGTCAAGGGGTTCGGCAAGGACGTGCAGAAGGTGGGCGAGAAGGTCGAGGATTCGTCCGGCAAGTAAGGCCGGCACGAACCGAATGAAACGGGCCGCATCGCGGCCCGTTTCTTTTTGCTCGATGCGCATTCATCGCTGCGAATGCATCGTCATGCGACTGAATCGTTCAGCCAATCATAATGGCGCGTTGACGGTCGCTTGATCGGATGGGAACGCGCCGTTTGCGATGCTGTTTCCGCGGCGCCCCCTGCCGCGAAATCTAGCGAGGCAACACCATGAACCAGGACATCATCGCCGGTAACTGGAAACAGTTGAAGGGCAAGATCCAGGCGAAATGGGGCGACCTGACCGACGACGACTTCAAGGTCGCGCAGGGCAACGCCGAATATCTCGAAGGCCGGCTGCAGGAGCGCTACGGCTACGATCGCGACCGTGCGCACAACGAAGTCGAAGACTTCCAGCGCAGCCTGCGCTCGGACAAGTCCATGCACCACTGACCGGCTGACGCCGCGTCGTGCAGGACGGGCCGCCTTGTGCGGCCCGTCTGCGTTTCGCAATCAACGATAGCGTGGCGGATCGGCGACGAAGCCGCCGGGGAACGCGGAGGGCGCGTCCTCGCGCCAGATCGGACCATGGCGCCGCGGCACCACGCCGAGCGCCACCAGGCGACGATAGTCGTCGTAGCGCACTTCGCTCACCTGCTCCGGCTGGCGGGTCGCGCGTTCGAAGCCCGTGCGCGAGGTCGGGGCCCATTCGCGATCGCCGTGCCCGGTGCCGATGCTCTGCTGGCGCATGGATTCTTCGGCGGCGAGGCCACGTGGCGTGTCCGCGGGTGCCGCGGCGGCGTCATTGGCTTCGCCACGCTTCTCCATCCGCCCGCGCGCGATCGGCGGCGGCGAATACTGCGGGTAGTAGGTGCGGGCTTCGCGGAACGCCGCCACGCCGATCACGCCGACGTTGCGCGGCCGGCCCGTACGTGCGGCGTAGCTGTCGCCGAAGTCGGTGAAGACGAACTGCGCCACGTCGCGCATCGACTTGCGCCAGCCGTTGATCTCCGTTGTTTGCCACGGTTCCAGCACGTAGCCGGCCTGCGAGGGGTGCGCGGTCTGGCCCGTGATCGCGTTGACGCCGTCGACCGACAGCACGACGAGCACGCGCTCGCCGGTGGTGTTGGTCAGGCGGACGCTGTAGCGATGGCCGGGCGAACCGGCCACCCAGACATCGCCCCGGTGGGGATGTTGGGACAGCCATTCGCCGGTGTCGCGGTCGACCACGCTGACGTCCACCAGAGGGCGGGCATGGGACGGGGCGCACGCGGCGAGCAACGCCAGCGTGGCCAGGGAAGCGAGGATGCGATGCAGCATGTCCGTTCTCCAGGTGGGGACGATGCTGGGAACGGATCGTCGGCGGCAGTGGGGTTGCCTGGAACGGCGATGCCCGCCCCGGTTAAGCCGCCAGTGGGCCGCGCCTGCGACGCCGTGTCGCAGGCTGGCCACCGGCATCGCCCGCCCCCAGCCGGTAAACTGGCCGCTTTCCCGCATTCCCCCGCTTCGCACATGACCACCCGCGTCCTTACCGGCATCACCACCTCGGGCACGCCGCACCTGGGCAACTACGTCGGCGCCGTGCGCCCCGCCGTGGCCGCCAGCCATGCCGCGGACACGGAGAGCTTCTACTTCCTGGCCGACCTGCACAGCCTGATCAAGGCCCAGGACCCGACGCGCACCCAGCGCTCCACGCTGGAGATCGCGGCGACCTGGCTGGCCTGCGGCCTGGAACCGGACAAGGTCTGGTTCTACCGCCAGAGCGACGTGCCGGAGATCACCGAGCTCACGTGGTTCCTGACCTGTGTGGCGGGCAAGGGCATCCTCAACCGCGCGCACGCCTACAAGGCCGCGGTGGACAAGAACAACGCCGAGGGCGAAGACCCGGATGCCGGCGTCAGCGCGGGCCTCTTCATGTACCCGGTGCTGATGGCGGCGGACATCCTGATCTTCAACGCGCACCAGGTGCCGGTGGGCCGCGACCAGATCCAGCACATCGAGATGGCGCGCGACTTCGGCCAGCGCTTCAACCACGTCTACGGCAAGGAGTACTTCACCCTGCCGGAGGCGCTGATCGACGACAACGTCGCCACGCTGCCCGGCCTGGACGGGCGCAAGATGAGCAAGAGCTACAACAACACCATCCCGCTGTTCGCACCGCGCGAGGAGCTCAAGAAACTGGTGTTCTCCATCCTGACCGACTCGCGCGGACCCGGCGAGCCGAAGGACACCGAAGGTTCGGCGCTGTTCCAGCTGTACCAGGCCTTCGGTAGCGCAGAAGAGACCCGCGCGTTCGCCCAGAAGTTCGCCGACGGCATCAGCTGGGGCGATGCCAAGCAGCAGCTGTTCGAACGCATCGATGCGGAAATCGCACCGCTGCGCGAGAAGTACGAAGCGCTGATGGCCAAGCCGGCCGACATCGAAGCCGTCCTGCGCGACGGCGCCCGCCGCCTGCGCGAACGCTATGCCACGCCGCTGCTGGCCGAGCTGCGCCATGCGGTGGGCCTGCGTGACCTGTCCCAGCAACCGGTGGTCGAGGCGAAGGCCACGGCATCGAAGGCCGCGTTGCCGGCGTTCAAGCAGTACCGCGATACCGATGGCCGCTTCTACTTCAAGCTCACGGACGCCGAGGGCAACGTGCTGGTGCAGAGCAACGGCTTCGATTCGCCGAAGGACGCCGGCAAGCTGATCGGTGTGCTCAAGCAGGCCGAGCAGGCGGACGCGATGGAGACGCCGGAGATCGTGCTGCAGGTCCCCGCCGGCGATGTGCTCGCGGCGTTGGCCGCGCTGCGCGCCGCGGAGGCCTGAGCCATGCCGTACCTGGCGGTCATCCTGTTCCTGCCGTGGTTCCTGTTGCTGGGATCGTTGTACTGGCTGTTCCCGCGCCAGCCGCGCAACGCGCGCCGCAAGGGCTTCGATCTCGCCGCGCTTGCGGTGGCCTTCGTGCTCAGCTTCATCGGCATGCAGTGGGGGTATGCGCTGGGTGCGTCCGATGTGGGCACCGGCGCGATCTGGAAGCAGGTGCTGGCGACGCTCGTCGCCTACGGTGCTTTCCTGTTCGTGCTGACGCTGGCGGTGCCGCTGCGCGGCTGGTGGTTGTCGCGCGGTTGACCTGCGCGTGGATGGCGTGTTCCACCAAAGGCGGGTCGTGCTGTCGCGGATCGCGGACTAGAATCGGGTCATCCGTCCCCACACAGGCCCGCGGATGAGCCTCCACGGCATCCACACCATCGACACCGCGTTCCAGCGCGACCACTTCGACGCCGCGTACCTGATCGTCGAGGAAGGTCGCGGTGCGTTCATCGACTGCGGCACCAACCATTCCGTGCCGCGGTTGCTGGCGGCGGCGCAGCGCGCCGGCCTTGCGGCTGCCGACATCGACCTGCTGATCGTCACCCACGTGCACCTCGACCATGCCGGCGGCGCCGGCCTGCTGATGCAGCACTTGCCGAACGCCACGCTGGTCGCACACCCGCGTGCGGCGCCACACCTCATCGCTCCGGAGAAGCTCATCGCCGGGGCGACCGCCGTGTATGGCGAAGAGGAGATGCAGCGCAGCTACGGTGCCATCCAGCCCGTGCCGGAGGCGCGCGTGCGCATCGTCGACGATGGCGAGACGGTGCTGTTGGCCGGCCGCGCGCTGGAGTGCATCGATACACCGGGCCACGCACGGCACCACCACTGCATCTGGGATACGCGCAGCCGGAGCTGGTTCACCGGGGATACGTTCGGGCTGTCCTACCGCGAACTGGACGGACCACACGGCGCCTTCATCCTGCCGACGACCACGCCCGTGCAGTTCGAACCCCAGGCGCTGAAGGCCAGCATCGTGCGCATGGTCGAACGCGCGCCCGAGGCCATGTACCTCACCCATTACGGGCCCGTGTCCGACGTGCCGCGCCTGGCGCAGGCCTTGTACGAGCAGATCGATGCGATGGTGGCCATCGCCGACAGCTGCGACGGGCGCGCGGACCGGCACCGTTGCCTCACCGCGGGTCTCACGGCGCTCTATCTGGAGCGTGCCCACGCATTGCAGGTGCCGTTGGCAGATGAAGATGTCGAACGCATCCTGGCCATGGACATCGAGTTGAATGCGCAGGGTCTTGGCGTGTGGCTCGATCGCGGGCGGCCGTGAGGGTGTCCGGGGAAGCATTCCTTAGAATCGCGGCGACGCTCGAACGAGGTAGGTCTCCATGAAACGCGCACTTCCGATGCTGCTTTCCCTGTGCGCGGTGCCCGCGCTCGCTGCGGACGTGCCCGGTGGCGGCATCAGCGCCGACAACCTGTCGCGCCACGTGCGCGTGCTGGCGTCCGATGCGTTCGAAGGTCGCGCGCCGGCGACCCCGGATGAAGACAAGACGATCGCCTATGTCGTCGATGCGCTGAAGCAGGCGGGCGTGCAGCCGGGAGGCGAGGAGGGCGGCTGGACGCAGGCGGTGCCGCTGGTGCGTGCGCAGGTAGAGGGGGCGGTGACGGCATCACTGCGCATCGGCGGTGAAACGCAGGTGCTCGCCAACGGCGAAGACGTGGTGCTGCAAAGCCTGAGCCCGGTCGACCGCATCGCACTGGCTGACGCACCGCTGGTCTTCGTGGGCTACGGTATCGATGCGCCGGAACGCGGCTGGGACGACTTCAAGAATGCCGATCTCGCCGGCAAGGTCGCCGTGGTCCTGGTCAACGACCCGGATTTCGAGACCGACGCGCCAGGTGCCTTCGACGGACGTGCAGTGACCTACTACGGCCGCTGGACGTACAAGTACGAGGAACTCGCGCGCCAGGGCGCCGCAGGCGTATTGATCGTCCACGAGACCGCGCCGGCCGCCTATGGTTGGGCGACGGTCCGTGCCTCCGGCCTGTCGGCGGTGTTCGACATTCCGCGCCCGGACGCGGCGAAGTACCACACGCGCCTGCGTGGCTGGATGCAGCGCGATCTCGCGGTCTCGCTGTTCAAGCGCGCCGGGCTGGATTTCGACGCGGAGAAACGACGCGCGCAGACGAAAGCGTTCACACCGGTGGCGCTCGGCGATGCGACGCTGTCCGCCGCGTTCGCCATCAAGCGGGACCAGGTGGTCACGCGAAACGTCATCGGTCGCCTTGAGGGCGCGGGGCAGTCGGACGAAACCGTCATCTATTCCGCGCACTGGGATGCGTTCGGGGTCGGCGAGCCCGATGCGGCGGGCGATGCGATCCGCCACGGCGCGGTCGACAACGCGACCGGCGTGGCGGCGGTGATCGAACTGGCGCGCGTGTTTGCTGTCGGCCCGCGGCCACAACGCACGCTGCTGTTCATGGCGCTGACGGCGGAAGAGAAGGGCTTGCAGGGCGCGACGTTCTACGCGGCGAATCCGCTGGTGCCGTTGGCGAAGACCGCCGCGGTGCTGAACATCGAGATGCTCAGCCCCGACGGCCCCACGCGTGACATTGCTTCGTGGGGCAACGGACGGGTGTCGCTGGAAGGCGACCTGAAGCGCGTCGCCGAGGCGCAAGGCCGGACCTATTCACCGGACCCCAACCTGGAAGCGGGTTTCTTCTATCGCGCCGACCATTTCGCGTTCGCGCGGGCTGGCGTGCCGGCGATCACCGTGGGCGCGGGGCTGGATCGCGTGGACGGTGGCGTCGCGAGCGGCAAGGCCCTGCGCGACGCGTACTTCGCCAAGTGCTACCACCAGCCCTGCGACGCTTGGGCGTCGACGTGGAATGCGCAGGGACAGGCGCAGGACGTGGAGATCCTCTACGTGCTCGGTCGCGAGATCGCCGATGGCAACACCTGGCCACATTGGCTGGACGGATCGGAGTTCAGGGCCGTGCGCGAGCGCAGCGGCGCCGAACGCGAATAGCGGCACGGGCGCACGCCACCATGCGGTGGCGCGCGCTATGCTGCCCCCCTTTCGTCATCTACGGCCCCCATGACGCCTCTCCATGCCTTGGTCTACCAGAGCCAGGCCACGCGTCCCCTGGATGCGTCCGACCTCGACATCCTCTTGCTTGATGCGCGCATCAACAACGAGCTGGCGAATGTCACCGGCGTGCTGCTTTACGGCGACCATCGCTTCGTGCAGTACCTCGAGGGCGCACGCCCGGACCTGGATCAGATCTACGCCCGGATCACGCGCGCCAGCCAACATCACCGGTTGGAGGTCCTGGAACGGGACAGGATCGAGACCCGCCGATTCCAGCGTTGGCACATGGGGTTCTCGGACGCACCCCAGACCGTGGTGCAGCAGCTGAGCCAGGCGCAGTGGCAGCGCGATGCGCCATGGCTGGAGGATCACGTCGCCTCCTCGCCGGGCCTGTTGCGCCTGCTGACGTTCTGGAACGAGCAGGCGATCCTGTCGCGCTGATGCGTCAGGGCCAGCGGTTGGGCGCTTCGCGCGCGCTGTCCTCGTTCATCGGCACCACGCAGAAGCGGTGGCCCGTAGGTGCTTCCATCACCCACCAACGGTTGCGCACGTGCTGCACGCGCTTCGCGCCGAGCGACTCCAGACGCACGACTTCGGCCTCGATGTCGTCGGTCTCGATGTCCAGGTGCACGCGTGCTTCATGCTTCACCTTCTGCACTTCGATGTGCAGGCCACCCGGGCCGGGCTCGAATTTGTCGTAGATGCCCAGGCCGCCGTCATCGGGGTCGGTGACTCGCAACCCCAGCGCGGCGCTCCAGAAGGCGGAGGCAGCGGGCAGGTCGTCGACCTGGCTGTCGATGATGAAACCGGCGAGGCGGCTGCGGTGGCTCATGGCGACTCCTGCGGTGGGATCACCGCGGCATCCTGCCATGCTTCGCGGTCGCTCGTTGTCCTCGTACCACAGCGTTTGCCCAACGGAGGGACGAGCGACGAAACCCTGCGTCGCTCATCCCTTGCGACGGCCGCGTTAGTGAGGCAGGGCCAGATCGTCGATCAATGCCTTGAGGAAACGCGCCGCTTCGCCGCCCGTGCAGGCGCGATGGTCGAACGTCACCGACAGCGGGATCACCTTGTGCGATTCGAAGCCGCCCATCACCGGCGTGACCTGGTGGCGCGCGCGACCGGCGGCGACGATGGCCACGCACGGCGGCACCACCACCGGGGTGGCGTAGCGGCCGGCGAACATGCCGAAGTTGCTCAGCGAGATCGTGTAGCCGGTCAGCTCCGACGGCGGGATGCTGCGGTCTTCCACCTGCGCGCGCAGGCGGTTGATGCTCTCGCGCACGCCGCCGGCCTCCAGCAGGTCCGCATTGCGCAGCGCGGGGACGAACAGGCCGTCATCGGTATCCACGGCGATGCCGATGTCGACATGCGGGTGCAGCGTGCGGGTGAGCTTCTCGCCATCGAACCAGGCGTTCATCGCCGGCACCGTCTTGCAGGCGCGCACGATGGCGCGGACGAGGCGGCCGGTCATGTCGTTGCCGGGCGTCCAGGCATGCACGTCGGCGTCGTCACTGAGCGTGGTCGGCACGACCTTGGCATGCGCATCGGCCATCACGCGCGCCATGTTCCGGCGAACGCCCTTGAGTTGTTCCGGCTGGCCGCTGACCGAGACGCCCGGCGGCTGCGTGCGCATCGGCTTGCCGCTGGCGGACAGCGCGGTCCGCTGCGGGGCCGCGACCGGTGCCGGTGCGGCAGCAGGCGCGACGCTGCGCATGGCGGCAGGTGCCGGCGCCGTCGCGCCGTGCGCGGTACCGTCGGCTGCGGCCTGCTTCACGTCCTGCATCGTCACCGCGCCATCGGCGCCGGTGGCGCGAACGCGTGCGAGGTCCACCCCGAGCTTCTTCGCCATGGCACGCACGGCGGGCATCGCCCTGACGCCGCCCACGGCGATCGCCTGTTCGGTGTGCACGGCATTGGACGATTGCATGGCACCGACCACGGTGCCGGCATCGTCGCGCTCGCCGCCGTCGTTCGCTGCGGGCGCGGGCGTCGCGACGGCGGCCGGGGCGGGCTGCTCCTTCGGCGGGCCGTGGTGATGGCCGGTGTCCTGGCCCTCCGCACGCTGCGGCAGGCTGGCATCGGGCTCGAACACGGCCAGCATGCTGCCGGTGATGACGACATCGCCCGCCGCGCCGGCGAGCTTCACCACCTTGCCGGACACCGGGGAGGGCACTTCGACCACGGCCTTCGCGGTCTCCATCGACACCAGCGGTTCGTCCAGCCGGATCACGTCGCCTTCCTTGACGAACCACTCGACGATGGTGGCGTCCGGGAGGCCTTCGCCCAGGTCGGGAAGGTGGAAGGTCTTGCTCTCGCTCATTCGGATATCTCTTCGTAGTCGTTTCTTGGGCCGACGCGCGGTCAGCCGTTCGCCATCGCCCGCTTCGCCGCCGCGACGATCTTGTCGACGCTCGGCAGGTACTTCATTTCCAGGCGGAACAGCGGGATGTGGGTGTCGTAGCCGGTGACGCGTTCGACCGGGGCCAGCAGGTCGTACATCGAGTGCTCGGCCAGGCGCGCGGCGATCTCGGCGCCGAAACCGGCGGTGCGCGGGGCCTCGTGCACGATCACGCAGCGGCCGGTGCGGGCCACGGATTCGGCGATGGTGTCGAAGTCGAGCGGACGCAGCGTGGCCACGTCGATGATTTCGGCGCTGATGCCTTCGCCAGCCAGCTTGTCGGCGGCCTCCAGCGCTTCCTTCACCTGCGCGCCCCAGGTCACCAGGGTCACGTCGGTACCGTCGCGCAGCACGTAGCACACGTCCAGTGGCAGCGCTTCGCCATCGTCGGCGACCACTTCCTTGTACTGGCGGTAGATGCGCTTGGGCTCCATGTAGATGACCGGGTCCGGGTCGCGGATCGCGGCCAGCAGCAGGCCGTAGGCGCGTTGCGGCGAGGAGGGCATCACCACGCGCAGGCCCGGCACGTTGGTGAAGATCGCTTCGTTGGCCTCGCTGTGGTGCTCCGGCGCGCGGATGCCGCCGCCCCACGGCACGCGCAGCACCATCGGGCAGTGCAGGCGGCCGCGCGTGCGGGTGCGCAGGCGGGCGGCGTGGCAGATGATGTGGTCGACCATCGGGTAGACGAAGCCGTCGAACTGCGCTTCGGCCACGGGCTTCATGCCTTGCGCCGCCAGGCCGACGGTCAGGCCAGCGATGGTGGTTTCGTCCAGGGGCGTGTCCAGCACGCGCTCCGGGCCAAACTTCTGCTGCAGGCCGGCGGTGGCGCGGAACACGCCGCCGTTCACGCCCACGTCCTCGCCCAGCACCAGCACGGATTCGTCGTGCGCGATCTCCCATGCCAACGCCTGGGTGATGGCTTCGATCAGGGTGATCGCCGTCGGGGCGGCCACGGTCTCGGCGTTCTGCGTCTTGGCCACGGTCTTGTTCTCCATCACGGCGCTCATGCGCGGCCCTCCGCGGCGATCGCGGCGGCGCGTTGTTGCAACAGTTCCGGCGGCGGATCCGCGTACAGGTAGTCGAACATCGCCTCGACCGGCTGCACCGGCGTGTTGAGGTAGCTGTTGACCTCTTCGTCCACGCGCACGCCGCACTCTTCCTTCCATGCGGCCTCGTCGGCTTCGCTCCACGCGCCCTGCGCGGTCAGCCAGGTGCGCAGGCGCGTCATCGGTTCGCGTTCCCAGCCGGCTTTCACTTCGGCGTCATCGCGGTAGCGTCGTGCGTCGTCGGCGGTGGTGTGGTCGGACAGGCGGTAGGTGACGAATTCGATCACCGTGCCGCCCTGGCCCTTGCGGGCGCGCTCGCTGGCGCGGCGCATGCCCTCGAGCACGGCGATCAGGTCGTTGCCGTCCACCTGCAGGCAGTGCAAGCCGCCTGCCAGGCCCTTCTGCGCCAGCGTCTGCGCACCGGTCTGCGCGCTGCGCGGCACCGAGATCGCCCAACCGTTGTTGATCACGCCGAGCACCAGCGGCAGCTCATAGGCGCCGGCGGAATTCAGTGCGGCGTAGAAGTCGGTCTTCGACGAACCACCATCGCCGCAGGTCGCCACCGCGATGTGCGGCTGCTTGCGCAGCTTGAACGACAGCGCCGCGCCGGCGGCGTGCAAGCATTGGGTGGAGATCGGCACGCAGAACGGGAAATCGATGCGCGCATCGCTGTCGCGGTCGAAGTCGCTGCCGCGCTCGTCGCCGCCCCAGTACATCAGCACGTCGCGCGGCTTCACCCCGCGCATGAACATGGCGCCGTACTCGCGGTAACTAGGGGCGTAGACGTCGCCGGTACGCATCGAGGCGCCGATGCCCACATGGGTGGCCTCGTGGCCGAGGCAGCTGGCGTAGGTGCCCAGCTTGCCGGTGCGCTGCAGGGCGATCGCCTTGGTGTCGAACGTGCGCACGAACAGCATCTGCTTGAACAGCTCGCGCAGGCGGGCGATATCGCGCCCCGCCTCGGGCAGGTCGTTGCGCACCAGGGTGCCGTCGGGGCCCAGGTACTGGAGGTATTCGATCTCGAAGCTTGCGGCGGTGGTCATCTGGACGGTGTTCTCGTCGGCCGGCGGAATTGGTTTCAGATGTAATTTTAGGAGCGATGGGGCTGGCGGCTGTCGTGCAATGCAGCAAGACGGGGGTGCATGGCAGGTGGCTGCGCGGAGAAACCGGTGCGGAAACAGGCGCTTGCCCGGCTGTCGTTCGGTGTCAGCCTGCCTGCAGCCGGCGTGGGCCGGACGTGATGCGCGTCGCGGGCTGCGCAAACGACAAGGGGCGCGGTTGCCCGCGCCCCTGTCGACCCCACGATGGCGGGAAAGTTCAGCGGATGCGCTGGACCAGCCGGTCGTGGTTGTTGGCGGGGTTCGGGTCCGTCGTCGTGCTGCTGACGGTGGCGTCGAACTCCAGTTCGGTACCGCGCTTCGGCTTGCCCGGCACCACCAGGGCGAAGGCCAGCGTCTGCACGCCGCGCGGCATGGCGCCACGACGGGTGCAGTCGGCGGCGGCGCCGTCGGTGGTGTCCTCCACGCGGGTGCAGCTCCAGCCGCTGGGGGCGGCGACGGCGGCGTAGCGGGCATCGACGTTGCTGGTCAGTCGCACCGTCACCTGCTCGGCCGCATCGGGACCGGCGTTGCGCACCGGCACCAGCAGCGTGGCGATGGTGCCGCGACGCAGCGGCAGGGCGGCGCCGAGCAGCTGCACCGACAGGTCGGCGCGGGTCTGCGGCAGCGCGGCCACGGCCACCGACACGGCGGCGGTGTTGTCGCCATTGGCCGGGTCGAGCACGGTCGAGTTTGCCGACACGCCCAGGCCCAACGTGGCGCCCGCGGCGCTGGCGGGGACGACGGTGTCGATCGCGAACGTCGCGTCGCTGCCCACGGCCAGCGCCGGCGTGGTGCAGGCCACGCGGGTGGTGCCGGCGGTGACTTCCGCCGCGCCGCAGCTCCAGCCGGCCGGCAGCGTGGCCAGCGACGGCGACAGTTCGGCCGAGAACACGAAGGCGAAGGCCGCCGGCGACGCCGCGCCTGGACCGGCGTTGCGGACGGTGGCGGTGTAGCGGATGGTCTCGCCGACGTTGGCGCTGGTGCGGTCTGCGCTGACGGTGGCCGACAGGTCGGCACGGGCGAAGGACGGCACGCGGATGCTCAAGCGCACCGGATCGTGGTCGGACGAACGCAGGGCCAGCGTGGCATCGCCGAAGTTGTCCACGCCGAAGTCCGCGTTGATGCGCGCATGGTCCACGCGCAGGCCGGCGTCCATCACCAGAGCTTCGTTGACCAGTACGTGGTCCAGCGTTTGCGCATTGCCCTCGAACGAGTACGAGTAGCGCTGCGCCGGATCGGCGATCAGCTGCGAGCCATCGACCAGCGGCGTGGTGACCGGGCTGGCCATCCAGGTCAGCACCTGGTCTTCCGTCGCGGCTTCACCCTTGATGATGCCCATCACGTCGACATAGCCGTCGTTGAACTCGAACGCGTTGAAGTCGCCGACCAGCACGATCTTCTCGTCCGGGTTCGCCTGCTGCATCTCCTGCACCAACTGGGCCAGGTAGACCGCCTGGGCGCCGCGCTTCACCCGCACGCGTTCGCCGCCGGTCGCCCAGCCGCTGCTGCCGGGCAGGGTGTCGTTGATGTCGTTGAGCGAACGCAGGTGGTTGACGACGACCGTCAGCGGGTAGCTCGACGTGCCGTCCTGGTGCACGCGGGCGCGCAGGCGCAGCGGCGGACGGTCGTTGAGCAGGCTGGTGGTGCCGTTCGGGTTGGCGATGGTGGTCTCCTTGCCGAACTGCGCGACGTCCAGCACTTCGACGCGGGCGATGCCGTCCGCGGTCAGGCGCGAACTGACCAGGAAGCCGACGTTGATGCCGCCCACGTCGTTGCCCGGCTGCAGGTACGGCACGTAGCCCGGGCGCGTGGCGCAGGTCGCGTCGATGCGCTCGGACAGCAGCTGCAGCACGCGCAGGTTCTCCACTTCAACCGCACCCAGGATGTCCGGGGTCTTCAGGTAGTCGCAGATCGCCAGCGCCGCCTTGGCCAGGCGCTTGTCCAGCGCTTCCGGCGTCAGTGTCACCGCGCCGTTGCTGTCGTTGACCTCGTCGAACAGGCGCAGCAGGTTGAAGCTGCCGACGGTGACTTCATCGTAGGTGGCATCGTTGACGGCTTCCGGCGACATGCCGCCGGTGACCGTCGGCGGCGTGGCCACGTCGGGCAGCAGCGCCCACGTGCCGGCGAAGTAGTCGAGCACGCCGAGCAGGCCGGCGACGTCGGCACCAGTGTCGGCCGAGAGCGGCGACGCGCCGACCTGGCCGCGGCTGCGCACCATCAGGCGTTCCTGATTGGTGTCGAAGCGCGGCGGGTTCTTGCCGGCCGGCAGGGTGATGGCATCCATCACGGCGATGCCGGGCTCACGGAACGGACGCGCCACGCCGGGCAGGGCCACGTGGAAAACGCCGTCGCTGAAAGAGAGCGCATCGTTCTCGTCGATGCTGCCGCCCGACGGGGCGATCACCACCGTCTGCGCCACGCTGACGCGCATGCCTTCCAGGCGTTCCAGCGTGCCGGGCAGAGCGTCAGGACCCAGCTCGGCGGCGGTCAGTTCGATCGCGGCGGGCAGGGCGACGCCGGTTTCCAGCACTTCGAGCGTCGGGGTGACGATCTCGGTGATGGCCAGCTGGTGCGGATTGGACGACGGGGTGTATTCCTCGACCGTACCGGTCACGCGCACGCGGTTGCCGACGGCGGCGGTGGCGGGCGGTGCGCTGCTGGTGAACACGAACACGGCATTCGAGGTCGCCGGATCGCCATCGTCGTTGGCGGCCTGCAGGAAGAAGCCGTTGTTGAACTTGATCGCGGTGATGATGCCTTCGGTCACCACGCGCTTGCCGTTGTGCGGCGACAGCAGGCCGTTGCCCTGGATCTGCGCGATGGTCAGCGCCAGCGGCGGATCGGGCGGTTCCGGCGGCTCGGCGCCGCTGTTGCGCGGATTCGGCGCACCGACCGCGAAGTCGGCGCCGTTGTTGTTGGTGTCGATGCTGCCGTCGCCGCCACGCAGCGCAGCGGTGGTGTTGCTGAGCGTGCCGGTCGGCGCGCTGCCTTCGAAGCAGTTGGCCGCGCTGCCGAAGCCGACGAAGTCGACCACGTTCGCATCGGCGGTCGGGCAGGCGCCCGTCAGCGCCGTGGCGCTGCGGCTCAGCGCGACCTTGCCGGCGGTGCCGCTCATCGCGATGGTGCCCACCGCGTCAGGTGCAGGCAGGTCCACCGTGCCGCCGGCGCCCTGCGCCTGCTGGACCAGGTAGAAGCCGCCGGCCGGGATCGTACCCGTCAGGTTGGTGCGCCCGCTCCAGGTGGTGCCCGCGGAGGAGGTGTACTGCACGCTCCAGCCGGTCAGGTCGACCGCGGTGGGGCCGTTGTTGCGTAGCTCGATGAAGTCGTTCTTCAGCGTGGCGCCGCTGTTGCCGCCGCCGCCGTAGACCTGGCTGATGACCACCTGTGCCTGTGCCGACGAGGCGGCAAACAGCAAGGCGCAAGACGCGAACACGGCCGCAAGGCGGCCCCGTGGCATTTCCATGTTGCGGAATCTCCCTCAGTGGATTGAACGCCGACCCCCGCGGGAACGGTGCCGCCCCCGGCCGACGCAATGTAGCGGAAGCCTGTGGTACACGCATTGCATGGGCGTGACATAAGTGTCGGTTTTCCATCACCTTGCCCGGGTCGCCCGCCCTCATCGGTTACGCTGGCGCCCCCGCCGCCGCCCAGGTGGCGTCCCGGTTGATCGACGGATGGCCGTAGAAAAGAACGAGCGCCCGCTGGAAGCAGGCATCCACACCGACCTCTCCGGCCGCATGAGCTATGGCGGCTACCTGCAGCTGGAACGCCTGTTGTCCGCGCAGCACCCCGTGTCGGACCCACCGCACCACGACGAGATGCTTTTCATCGTGCAGCACCAGGTCTCGGAGCTGTGGATGAAGCTGATGATCCATGAGCTGCGCGCGGCGATCGGTTTCCTCCAGCGCGACCAGGTCTGGCAGTGCCGCAAGGTGATGGCGCGCGCCAAGCAGGTGCTGCGCCAGCTGACCGAACAATGGTCGGTGCTGGAGACGCTGACGCCGTCCGAATACATGGGCTTCCGCGACCTGCTGGGCCCGTCGTCGGGCTTCCAGTCGCTGCAGTACCGCACCATCGAATTCCTGCTGGGCAACAAGAACGCGGCGATGCTGAAGGTGTTCGCCCACGATCCGGAAGGCCACGCCGGCCTGGAGGCCGTGCTGGACGCGCCCAGCCTGTACGACGAGTTCCTGATGTACCTCGGGCGCTGGGGCCATGCGATCCCCGCGCAGCACCTGCAGCGCGACTGGCGCCAGTCGCACGCCGCCGACACCGCCCTGCTGCCGGTGTTCGAAGCGATCTACGAGGACACCGACCGCTACTGGCGCGAGTACTCGCTGTGCGAGGACCTGGTGGACCTGGAGAGCCAATTCCAGCTGTGGCGCTTCCGCCACATGCGCACGGTGATGCGCATCATCGGCTTCAAGCGCGGCACCGGCGGTTCAAGCGGCGTCGGCTTCCTGCGCCAGGCGCTGGAGCTGACCTTCTTCCCGGAACTGTTCGACGTGCGCACCTCGATCGGCCCCGATCGCTGATGGGCGAGCGGGGTCGTCTGGATCTAAATCCCTTGGAAATCAGCGAATTGACTCGCTGAACAGGCCAAGCGGCCGTTACACCATCGGTGTTTCAGCGATTTGACGAGGGCCCGCCGGGTCGGTGATCCTCGCCCGTCCCCTGCGCTCGTTGCAGGGGAAACCGAAATCCTGAACCACTTTTTCTAGGGGGAGCCCGCATGAGCGGAGCCGTCAATTCGCAACCGGGGCACGTTCCCGACTACGCCCAGGTCATGGGCCATCCGCGTCCGTTGTGGATGCTCTTCATGACCGAGTTCTGGGAACGCTTCGCGTTCTACGGCATCCGCTGGGCACTGGTGCTCTACATCGTGGCCCAGTTCTACCAGGGCAGCGGCACCGGTGAGGCCCCGGCCAACCAGGTCTACGGCGCCTACCTGGCGCTGGTCTACGCCGCGGCGATCTTCGGCGGTTACGTCGCCGACCGCGTGATCGGCTACCAACGTTCCATCCTGCTCGGCGCCATCATCATGGCGGCGGGTCTCTTCATGATCGCGGTACCGAGCGAGAACATCTTCAAGCTCGGCCTGGCCACGATCATCGTCGGCAACGGCCTGTTCAAGCCGAACATCTCGACGATGGTGGGCAAGCTCTACACCACCGGCGACGAGCGCCGCGATTCGGGCTTCACCCTGTTCTACATGGGCATCAATCTGGGCGCGATGATCTCGCCGATCCTGACCGGCTGGTTGGCCGACAAGATTTTCGGCAGCGAAGCGATGCCGGCCTACAAGGTGGTCTTCATCACCTCCGGTATCGGCATGCTGATCAGCCTGGTGTGGTTCTGGTTCGGTCGCGCGCAGCTCAAGGGCGTGGGCACGCCTCCGGAAGGTTCGGGCAGCGGTCGCGTGATCGCCACCGCCATCGGCGCCCTGGCCGCCATCCCGGCCTTCTATTTCCTGCTGGCGCTGGACAGCAAGGTGCTGCAGGTGCCGCTGACGATCCTGTTCATCGCGCTGGGCGCCCTGCTGCTCGTCGAGGGCATCCGCAACGGGCCCAAGCAGCGCGACATGGTCATCGCGATGCTGATCATCTTCACGTTCAACATCATCTTCTGGTGTTTCTTCGAACAGGCCGGCAGCTCGTTCAACTTCCTCGCCCAGAACATCGTCAACCGCACCTTCGGCGACTGGACGTTCCCGGTGGGTTGGTTCCAGTCGGTCAACTCGGTGGCCATCATCACGCTGGCACCGGTGCTGGCGTGGCTGTGGGTGAAGATGGGCAAGGCCAACCCGTCGATTCCGCGCAAGTTCGGCCTGGGCCTGATCTTCAATGGCCTGGCGTTCCTGCTGCTGATGTTCGCGCTGTCCAGCCTGGTGGACCCGCAGACGCTGAAGATCCCGTTCTGGACGCTGTTCATGGTCTACGTGATCCAGTCCGTCGGCGAGCTCTGCCTGTCGCCGATCGGCCTGTCGATGGTGACCAAGCTGGCGCCGCTGCGCCTGGTCGGCTTCGGCATGGGCGGCTGGTTCCTGTCCACCGGCATCGGCAACAACCTGTCGGGCATCTTCGCCGCGCATGTCAGTGGCGAGAGCGGCATGAACGTGGAATCCGCGCTGGGCGGCTACACCTTCGGCTTCTGGGCGCTGGTGATCCCGGGTGCGCTGCTGTTCCTGATCGCGCCGCTGATCCAGAAACTGATGCACGGCGTGAAGTGACCATCTGGCGTTCCGGCCCTCGCCGGGTGCCAACGAGAAACGGCGGCCATTGGCCGCCGTTTTTTTTATCCGCGAAGGAAAGGCCTCAGCCTTCGATGCGCCTGACGCCTTCGCCCGCCAGCTTGTCGATCAACTGATCGAGCATCGCGCGTTCCTCGTCGCTCAGCGGCTCCAGCATGCGCTGGTGGTACTCGATCACCATCGGGGCGACTTCGTCGTAGACCCGGAAGCCCTCGTCGGTCAGCGCCAGCACCGAGCGGCGGCGGTCGTCGCCGTGGATCTCGCGCTGGATGAGCGCCCGCTCCAGCAGGCGGGCCACCGCCCGGCTGACGGCCACCTTGTCCATGGCGGTGCGGTTGGCGACCTCGCCGGCGGACAGGCCCGGGAAGCGGCCCAGGACCGCCATGACCCGCCATTCGGTGATGGCCAGGCCGAAACGGCGGCGGTATTCGCGGGAAATCGCCCCGCTGATACGGTTGGAGAGCACACTCAACCGGTAGGAAAACAGGCGGTCGAGGTCGAAATCGGCGTGGATGGCGGGGCTGGCTGGCTGGCTCATGCTGCGCTGCTACTTGTGGGTGGTTTCAGCTGAAACTATATTGGAGCGTATCCCGGCAAGCCTAGCGAGGTGCCCCATGAACGCACAACCCAATACCGGCATGAAACCGACCACCTTCGACAACCCGATGGGCATCGACGGGTTCGAATTCGTGGAGTTCGCCGCGCCCGCCGGGCAGGCCCACCAGCTGCACGACTACTTCCGCAAGCTCGGCTTCGTCCAGGTCGCCCGCCACAAGACGCGGCCGATCAGCACCTATCGCCAGGGCGACTGCACCTTCCTGATCAACGAGGATCCGGATTCCTTCGCCGCGCGCTTCGCCGCCAAGCACGGCCCCAGCGCCTGCGGCTTCGCGATCCGTGTGAACAAGCTCGCCGAATGGGCGCGCGTGCAGGCGCTGAAGAACGGCGCCGAGTCGTTCGATGCCGCCGACGAACTGACCAAGGCCGTGGCCGCGCCGGTCATCAAGGGCATCGGCGACTGCATGCTCTACATCGTCGACCGCTACGACACCGAAGGCACCATCCACGACCCCGACTACGAATACCTGCCGGACGTGGAGCTGTTGCCGAAGGGCTTCGGGCTGACCTTCATCGATCACCTGACCCACAACCTCTACCACGGCAACATGGCGAAGTGGGCGGACTACTACGAGCGGCTGTTCAACTTCCGCGAGATCCGCTACTTCGACATCAAGGGCGCCAAGACCGGCCTGTTGTCCAAGGCGATGACCGCGCCGGACGGCATGGTGCGCATCCCGCTCAACGAGTCCAGCGACCCGAAGAGCCAGATCAACGAGTACCTCGACGCCTACAAGGGCGAGGGCATCCAGCACATCGCCTGCTTCACCGACGACATCTACACCACGGTGGAGAAGATGCGCGCATCGGGCGTCGAGTTCCTCGACACGCCGGATACCTATTTCGACGTGATCGACCAGCGCATCCCGAACCATGGCGAGGACGTCGCGCGCCTGGCGCGCAACAAGATCCTGATCGATGCCGACGTCGAGACCAAGGAGCGCAAGCTGCTGCAGATCTTCACCCAGAACGCGCTGGGCCCGATCTTCTTCGAGATCATCCAGCGCAAGGGCAACGAAGGGTTCGGCGAAGGCAACTTCCAGGCGTTGTTCGAGAGTATCGAGCGCGACCAGATGAAGCGCGGCGTGCTGTAATCGCACCATCTCCCGAGGTCCACGCGGCATGAGCGCATCGGATTACCAGACCGGCTTCGCCAACCACTTCGCCACGGAAGCGGTCGCGGGCACGTTGCCCGAGGGCCGCAATTCGCCGCAGCGGGTCGCGCACGGCCTGTACGCCGAGCAGCTCAGCGGCACGGCGTTCACCGCGCCGCGGGCGGAGAACCGCCGCAGCTGGCTGTACCGCATCCGCCCGGCGGCGATGCACGGCACCTTCGCGCCGTACGCGCAGCATCGCCTGCACAGCGATTTCAGCGCCGGTCCGGTGTCGCCGGACCAGATGCGCTGGTCGCCGTTGCCGATGCCGGAAACGCCTACCGATTTCGTCGATGGCCTCTACACCATGGCCGGCAACGGCGCGCCGGAAGCCCAGCACGGCGTGGGCATCCATCTGTATGCGGCCAACCGGTCGATGCAGGGGCGCTACTTCTACGACGCCGACGGCGAACTGCTGATCGTCCCGCAGCAGGGCAGCCTGCGCATCGCCACCGAGTTTGGCGTGATCGACCTCGAGCCGCAGCAGATCGCGGTGATTCCGCGCGGCGTGCGCTTCCTGGTCGAACTGCCCGACGGCGAGGCGCGCGGCTACGTCTGCGAGAACTTCGGCGCGCAGCTCCGCCTGCCGGACCTGGGGCCGATCGGCTCGAACGGATTGGCCAATCCGCGCGACTTCGAAACGCCGGTCGCCGCCTACGAGGACGTCGAAGGCGAATTCGAACTGATCGCCAAGTTCCAGGGCCACCTGTGGCGCGCGGACATCGGCCATTCGCCGCTCGACGTGGTGGGCTGGCACGGCAACTACGCGCCCTACCGCTATGACCTGCGCCGCTTCAACACGATCGGCTCGATCAGCTACGACCATCCGGATCCTTCGATCTTCCTGGTGCTCACTTCGCCGAGCGATACCCCCGGCGTGGGCAACATGGACTTCGTGATCTTCCCGCCGCGCTGGCTGGTGGCGCAGGACACGTTCCGGCCGCCGTGGTTCCACCGCAACATCGCCAGCGAGTTCATGGGCCTGATCCACGGCGTCTACGACGCCAAGGCCGAGGGTTTCGCGCCCGGCGGTGCTTCGCTCCACAACTGCATGACCGGTCACGGGCCGGATGCGGCGACGTTCGAGAAGGCGTCGGGCGCCGATCTGTCCAAGCCCGATGTCATCACCGGCACGATGGCCTTCATGTTCGAAACGCGCGCGGTGATCCGTCCCACCCGCCAGGCCGTCGAAGCCCCGCACCGGCAGCGCGACTACCAGGCCTGCTGGGCCGGCTTGCGCAAGCACTTCACGCCGCCGCGCGGCTGAGCGGCGTCACGGCAGGGCGAGGGCGGCGTCTTCCGGCGCGAGGCGTGCCTGCAGCAGCGGCACGTCTTCCAGCGGCAGCGCTTCGAGCAGGCGTTCGCGGATGCGCTGGGCCAACGTCGTGGCTACGCGACCTTCGAGGAACCGCACCGCGTCGGCGAGCACGTCGAGCATCGCGTCATCGTCGAGCCGCGACTGCAGGCGGTCGCGGTGATGTCGTGCCTCCGCATCCCGCTGCAGTTCGAGCATGCCCGACAGATAGATCCGGGCGGCCACCCGTGAGCGGCGCGGTCCGGTGGATGCGGTCGATGTCGCGGGCGAGGGCGCCGTTGCGATCGCCGGTGACGATGTCGCGAGGTAGCCGTCCCGCACCAGGCGCTGGATCAACAGCGGCGCATCCTGTCCCAGCAATTGCACCAGTTCGTCCAGCCCGCGCTGGCCATCGCACAGGATCAGCGCCCGGCGCTCGCGCATGCCCAGCGTGCCGCCATGGGCCTGGAGCGTGGTGCGGGCGAGGTCGGTCTTGGACGGGCGCATGGCAGAACCGGAGGGGCCGGCACCCACGCTAATGCGTCGCCATGAAGTGCCGATGACAGCCGGGCGTTCGCGGTGACTTAACGCGTAAACGTTAGTCTTCAGGTTTGTGCATAGGAGAGAGCCGATGAAGTCGATGCTGCCGATCGTGATGGTCGCTGCCCTGTTGTCTGCCTGCCAGCGCGAGGAGGCGCCGGCCGCGGCCGACGCGGACCCGCTGACCACGGCGGCGAGCACCCCGGTGGCGGAGACGCCGGCCCCGGTGCCGGCGGTCGACGACACGGCGGCACCGGCCGGTCCGGTCAGCCAGGCCAGCTTCCTCGGCTATGGCGACATGAAGCTGGGTAGCACCGTGGACGAGGCGCGTGCGGCCTGGGGCGGTGAATTGAACGGCGCGCCGATGGAAGGCACCACCTGCCACTACCTGTGGCCGAAGTGGATCAGCCGTCCTGCCGACTTCGCCTTCATGATGGAAGAGGGCAAGTTCGTCCGCTATGACGTGGGCATCGACAAGGAAACCGCGCCGGGCGGCGGCAAGGTGGGCATGAGCGTGGAAGAGCTGCAGAAGCTCTACGGTGGCGCGCTGAAGGGCACGCCGCACAAGTACGTGCAGGGCGGCCAGTACCTGTCCATCGATGCGGGGGACGTCGCACCGACCAAATTGATCTTCGAGGCCGACGCCGCCGGCAAGGTCACCTCGTGGCGCGTCGGCCTGTCGCCGCAGGTCGAGTACGTCGAAGGCTGTTCCTGAGGAAGCGGGGCGGCATAGAATCCCCGCAATCCACGAGGGGAGTGCGGGGCGATGATGGAAGCCTGGGGCTATTTCGCATTGGGCCTGGTGCTGCTGGCACTGGGCGGTGACTCCATCGTCAAGGGCGCCTCGGGGCTCGCGCAACGCGTCGGCGCCTCGCCCTTCATCGCTGGCCTGTTGCTGATCGCCTTCGGCACCTCGCTGCCGGAACTGGCGGTCAATGCGCGTGCGATGTGGGTGGGCTCCCAGGAACTCGCGCTTGGCAACGCCGTGGGCAGCAACATCGTCAACCTCGGCCTGACCCTCGGCCTGGCGGCCGTGATCGCGCCGGTCGTCGTGCGCATGCGCCTGCTGTCGCCGGTGCTCGTGTTGCTGGCGCTCGCCACGCTGGCGCTGATCGTGTTCGGCCTCGATGGCATGGTCAGCCGCATCGAAGGCATGGTGCTGCTGCTCGCCTTCGTCGCGATGGTGGCGTTCCTGTTGGCACGCGCGCGCAGCGAGGATGCCGCGGTGCGCGCCGAGATCGAGGCTTACGCGAGCACGCGTATCGATTTGTGGATGAACCTGCTGCGTTTCGTCGTCGCGGCCGTGTTGCTGTACTACGGCGCGCGCTTCGTGGTGCAGGGCGCGCCGGTGATCGGCGCGCATTGGGGTCTCTCGCCGTTGCTCACCGGCCTGCTGCCGGTCGCCATCGGCACCGCACTGCCGGAAATCGCCGCGGCCGCCATGGCGGCCCGCCGCGGGCAGGGCGACATGGTGGCGGGGCACGTGATCGGTTCCAGCCTGTTCAACCTGCTGGTGGTGGTGGGTGGCATGGCGGCGTTCCGGCCGTTGCCCTTGCCCGAGTCGTTCGTGCGGCTTGAACTGCCCGCCGCGATCGCCTTCGTGCTCGTGCTCTACCCGATGTTGCGCGGCGACCTGCGTATCAGCCGGCGGGAAGGCGCCTTCCTGCTCATCGCCTTTTTCGGCTGGCTGGTGCTGGAGATCGCGCTGCTGGCCTGAACCACGGGTCAGGCAGGGCGTGACGGGTTTGTTAAACTCGGGCGGATTGCTCGTGAATGACGCATTCCCTGCAACGCAAGGCGGTTGATGATCCCTTTTCTTGAAATCCTGCTGGCGCTGCCGTTTGTGCTCGCGCTGGTGGTGGCGCTGGCGCGCGGCCTTCCGCGCGGCGCGACCGCATGGCTGGCCGGGCTCGCACCGTTGCTGGGCCTGGTGCTGCTGGCGTGGATGACGCCGAGTGTGCTGCAGGGCTGGAACCTGCGCGCCGAGCACGCCTGGCTGCCGCAGATCGGCCTGGATTTCACCCTGCGCCTCGACGGATTGGCCTGGATGTTCGCCGGCCTGGTGCTGGCGATCGGCGTGCTGGTGGTGATCTATGCGCGTTACTACCTCAGCGAGAAGGACAGCGCGCCGCGCTTCTTCGCCAGCCTGCTGCTCTTCATGGGGTCGATGCTCGGCGTGGTGCTGGCCGGCAACCTGCTGTTGCTGGTGGTGTTCTGGGAGCTGACGAGCATCAGCTCGTTCCTGCTGATCGGCTTCTGGTCGCATCGCCAGGATGCGCGAGAAGGCGCCCGCATGGCGCTGGCGATCACCGGTGCCGGCGGTCTTGCGCTGCTCGGTGGCGTGCTGCTGATCGGACGCATCGTCGGCAGCTACGACCTCGACGTGGTGCTGGCGTCGGGCGAGCTGATCCGCGCCAGCGCGTTGTATCCCTGGGCGCTGGCCCTGGTGCTGGCGGGCGTGTTCACCAAGAGCGCGCAGTTCCCGCTGCATTTCTGGCTGCCGCATGCGATGGCGGCGCCCACGCCGGTGTCGGCCTACCTGCATTCGGCCACGATGGTGAAGGCGGGCGTGTTCCTGCTCGCGCGTCTGCATCCGGCGCTCGCGGGCACCGACCTGTTCTTCTACGTGGTGACCACGGTCGGTGCGCTGACGCTGCTGATCGGCGCGTGGTTCGCGATCTTCCAGCACGACCTGAAGGGTTTGCTGGCGTATTCCACCATCTCGCACCTCGGGCTGATCACGCTGCTGTTCGGCATCTCCACGCCGATGGCCGTGGTGGCGGGCGTGTTCCACATCCTCAACCACGCCACGTTCAAGGCCTCGCTGTTCATGGCGGCGGGCATCATCGACCACGAAACCGGCACCCGCGACATGCGCCGACTGGGCAACCTGCGGCGCTACCTGCCGTGGACCAGCGCGCTGGCCATCGTCGCGTCGCTGGCGATGGCCGGCATTCCGCTGCTCAACGGGTTCCTGTCGAAGGAAATGTTCTTCGCCGAGGCGATCGACATCCCCGGCCATCGCGCGATGCGCGATGCGATCGCGGTGGCGGCGCTGCTGTACGGCATCTTCGGCGTCGCCTACAGCCTGCGGTTCGTCTACGAGACGTTTTTCGGCGAAGGCCCGCGCGCGCTGGACACCACCCCGCACGAGCCGCCGCGCTGGATGAAGATCCCGGTGGAAGTGCTGGTGGTGCTGTGCGTGGCGGTGGGCATGTTCCCGGCCTTCACCGTGGCGCCGGTGCTGAAGGCAGGCGCCGGCGCGATCCTTGGCCCTGCGATGCCCGACTACAGCCTTGCGGTCTGGCACGGCATCAACACGCCGCTGCTGATGAGCCTGGCCGGCATCGCCGGTGGCGTACTGCTGTATTTCGGCCTGCGGCGCCTGTTCGACCTGCATGCGATCGTGCGGCGGTCGCTCGGCCGGAACCTGTTCCGCTGGAACATGGAAGCCCTGTACGCGGTGGCGGGACGCTTCACGGCACGCGTGGCGAATGGCAGCCTGCAACGCAGCCTGTTGTTCCTCGTGCTCGCGGCGCTCGCGGCGGGCGCGGCACCCTTCATCGCAGGCGTATCGCCGCCGCTGGCGTGGCGCGCGCCGCAACCGATGCCGCTGCTCGGCTGGCTGCTGTGGCTGGTGCTGGTGGTGTGCGCGGTCTACACGATCCGTCTGTACCGGCAGCGCCTGCTCGCCGTGATCGTGCTGGGCGGCGCGGGGCTGGTGGTCAGCCTCACCTTCGTCTTCCTGTCTGCGCCCGACCTGGCCCTTACCCAGTTGATGGTCGAGATGGTCAGCCTGGCGCTGTTGCTGTTGGGCATGCACTACCTGCCGCCGCGCTCGCCGCCCGAGCGCACGCCGCGCAGGCGCCTGCGCGACATCGTCGTGTCGCTGGCCGCGGGATTGGGCGTAGGTTCGTTGGCGTATGCCGTGATGACGCGTCCCGGCGACACGATCAGCGGTGAAATGCTGGCGCGTTCGCTGCCCGAGGCCTACGGCAGCAACGTGGTGAACGTGATCCTGGTGGACTTCCGCGGCTTCGACACCTTCGGCGAGATCACCGTATTCGGTATCGCCGCGTTGATCGTGCACGCGCTGCTGCGACGCGCGCGGATGGCGCCGGAGAAGGTGATGTCGGGCCCGCCGATCCAGCTGCCGGTGCCGGCCGACCTGGCGCAGATCATGTTCCCGCTGACGCTGACGGTATCCGTATTCCTGTTCCTGCGTGGCCACAACGCGCCGGGTGGCGGGTTCATCGCCGGGCTGGTGCTGGCCGTGCCGCTGCTGGTGCAGTACGTCATCCAGGGTGCGGCATCGGTCGAGTCGCGCTTCGGCTTCGACTACGTCAAGTGCATCGGCATGGGCCTGATCGTGGCGGGCGTGAGCGGCGTGGCCTCGATGGGATTCGGGGTGCCGTTCCTCACCAGCGGCCATCTCGACCTCGACCTGCCGCTGATCGGGACGGTCCCGCTGGCCAGCGCGATCGGCTTCGACACCGGCGTGTACCTGGTGGTGTTCGGCGGCGCGATGCTGATCCTGTCGATGCTCGGCACGATCAAGCCTTCCCGCACGCGCATCTCGCACCTGGGCGTGATGGAGCCCGGCGACCGTTCCACCCGCACCGGAGACATGCGTTGATGAGGGCCGCACCGTAATGGAACTGGCGATGGCGAGCGCGATCGGCATCCTGACCGCGGCGGGCGTGTACCTGCTGCTGCGTGCGCGCAGTTTCGACGTCATCCTCGGGCTGACGCTGCTGTCGTATGCGACCAACCTGCTGATCTTTTCCGGTGGGCGCCTGGTCCCGGGCAAGCCGCCGGTCCTCCGCGACGGCGTGCCGACCGACCTGGCGAACTACACCGATCCGTTGCCGCAGGCGCTGGTGCTGACCGCCATCGTGATCGCCTTCGCGATGACGGCGGTCACCGTTGTGCTGGCGATCCGCAGCCGCGGCGACAACGACAGCGACCACGTGGACGGCCGCAAGGCCGAGCGCGAATTCCAGGCCGCCGAACAGCGCCGCCATGACGAGGCGCGCGAGCTCGCGAAGACCGACGGCGATGCGGAGGACGGCGCATGAGCCACTTGCCCATCCTGCCGATCCTCATCCCGCTGTTCGCCGCGTCGATTGCGCTGTTCTTCGAACACCGCCGCTTCGGCATGGTGCCGCAACGGATCGTGGCCTGGCTGTCGGTCGCGGCGATGCTGGGCGTGTCCGGCACGATGGTCGCGCAGGCGGCCAGCGGCGAGGTCCAGGTCTATCTGCTCGGCGACTGGCCGGCGCGGCTGGGCATCGTGCTGATGGTCGATCGCCTGTCCGCGCTGATGGTACTGGTGGGCCTGCTGCTCGGTGCAGCCTGCCTGCTGCACGCTTGCGCGGGCTGGGATCGGCGCGCACCGCACTTCCACGCGTTCTTCCAGTTCCAGCTGATGGGCTTGAACGGGGCCTTCCTCACGGGCGATATCTTCAACCTGTTCGTGTTCTTCGAAGTGCTGCTGATCTCGTCGTACGGGCTGATGCTCAGCGGTGGTCGCGGCGATCGCATGCGTGCGGGCCTGCACTACGTGACCTTCAACATCGCGGCCTCGACGCTGTTCCTGATCGCGCTGGGTCTGCTTTACGGCCTGTTGGGGTCGCTGAACATGGCCGAGCTGTCGGTGCGGGTGGCGCAGTTGCCTGCCGGCGATGTGGCGCTGGTGCAGGCGGCGGCGGGCCTGTTGTTCGTCGTGTTCTGCGCGAAGGCCGCGCTGTTGCCGATGTACTTCTGGTTGCCGGAGACCTACACCCACGCACCGGCCGCAGTCGCGGGGCTGTTCGCGATCATGACCAAGGTCGGCCTGTACGCCGTGCTGCGGCTGGGCACCCTGACATTCGGCGCGGCGGGACCGCTCGCGGGTTTCGCCTGGCCCGCGCTGCTCGCACTCGGCGCCGCCACGCTGGTGCTCGCTTCGCTCGGCGTGCTGGCGGCCAACCGGTTGCGCGCGCTGGCGGCGTACCTCGTGCTGGGCTCGGCGGCGACGCTGTTCGTGGCGTTCTCGCTGCACACCGCGGGGACGATCGGTGCGGGCTTGTACTACCTGGTGCACAGCAGCTTCGCTGGCGCCGCGCTGTTCTTGCTGGCGGACCTGATCCGCCGTCGTCGCGGACACGCTGGCGACCGCAAGGACGTCATCGCTGCGCTGCCGGGCAAGACGGTGCCGGGCTTGCTGTTCCTGGTCGCGGCGGTGTCGCTGGCGGGCCTGCCGCCGCTGTCGGGCTTCATCGGCAAGCTGCTGTTGCTGGGCGCGGTACCAGAGGGTCCACGCACCTTCTGGGTCTGGCTGCTGGTGCTGGGCACCAGCTTCATGATGTTGGTAGGCCTGGCGCGCGCCGGCACGCGCCTGTTCTGGCGCACCGAACCGTGGCCGGACGCCAGTGCGGAAACGCACGCGGCCTTCACGCCTGCCGGCGACCTGGCGCATGCGCCTTCGCGCCCGCTTGAAACCGCCGCCATCGCGCTGCTGCTCGGCTATGGCGTGGCGCTGGTGCTGGCGGCCTCGCCGCTGCTCGACTACACCCAGGCTACCGCGGTGCAATTGCAATCGCCCGGCGACTACGTACAGCAGGTACGCGCCGCCATGCCCACGTTGCGGGAGCCCTGAGCATGGTCGCGAGCTGGCGCAAGCGTTGGTTGCCGTCGCTGCCGTTGAGCGCGACGGTGTTCTGCTTCTGGCTGCTGATGAACGATGAGATCAGCGCTGGCCAGGTGGTGATGGCGACGGTGTTGGCGCTGGTCATCCCGCCGTTCGCGGCGCGCCTCGATCGCGAGTTCGCGCGGATCGGCCGGTTGCGCAGCGTGCCGCGCATGCTGGGCGTGCTGGCGCTGGACATCGTGCAGGCCAACATCACCGTCGCGCTGCAGGTGCTGGGTCCGGAGCGGAAGATCCATCCGGGGTTCATCTGGGTGCCGCTGGACATCGCCAACATCCACGGCATCGCCGCACTCACCAGCATCATCACGCTGACGCCGGGCACGGTGTCGTCGGCGTTGTCGGATGACCGGCGCCATCTGCTAGTGCACGTGCTGAACCTGGACGACGCCGACGAAGTGATACGGCAGATCAAGACGCGCTACGAAGCGCCGCTGATGGAGATATTCCCATGACGCCGCAGGCCCTGGTGATGTACGCGATCGTCGGCGCGATGCACGTCGTCGGAATCGCCATGCTGCTGGCGCTGTTCCGCCTCGTGCGCGGCCCGAGCGTGCCCGACCGCATCCTCGCACTGGACACATTGTTCGTGGCGGCGATCGCGCAGCTGATGCTGTTCGGCATGTACCTGGGCACGGCGGTCTACTTCGAAGCGGCACTGATCATCGCCATGCTCGGTTTCGTCGGCACGGTGGTGCTGAGCAAGTACGTGCTGCGCCGGGACATCGTCGAATGAGCTGGGTCTTCGCCATCCTGCTGGTGTTGCTGCTGGCCGTGGGCAGCTTCTTCATCCTCGTGGGCTCTTTCAGCCTGGTGAAGCTGTCGGAGTTCTTCAAGCGCCTGCACGGACCGACCAAGGCCAGCACGCTGGGCGTGGGCTGCGTGCTGATCGCGTCGATCGGCTACCACGCGCTGTCGGGCACCGATCCGCAGCCGCGCGAGTTGCTGATCACCGCGTTCCTCTTCATCACCGCGCCGATCAGCGCGCACCTGATGGCCAAGGCTGCGCTGTCGCTGCACATGGCGGAGCGGCCGCCGATGCCGGGCGGCGAACCGCCGCGCCCCATCGATGCGGTCGACGATGGCGCCCGCCCGGATGCCTGATACACCGACGCGCACGGCGCTGGTGTTCGGCGCCAGCGGCCAGATCGGGGACGCGTTGTTGGCGCGGCTGGCGGGCGAGGGATGGCAGGTGTTCGCGGTCTCGCGCGATCCACGTCCGTCGTCTACCGGGATCGTCTGGTTGAAGGGCGACTTCGCCGGTATCTCGGGATTGCCCTCGACCGTGGACGTCATGTTCAGCACCGGGCCGCTGGATGGCTTCGCGCAGTGGTATGCGCGTGGCGACGTGATCGCATCGCGCGTGGTCGCGTTCGGTTCCACCAGCCTCGACACGAAACAGGCCTCAGGCGATGCGTACGAGCGCGATATCGTCGCGCGACTGCAGGCCGCGGAGCGCACGGTGTTCGTTACCGCCTCCGCCCGCGGTGCCGCCGCGACGCTGCTGCGACCCACGCTGGTGTACGGCGCGGGACGCGACCAGACGCTGGCGCGCATCGCCGCGATGGGCCGGCGCATGGGCTTCTTTGTGCTGCCGCGTGGTGCGGATGGAAAGCGCCAGCCGGTGCACGTGGACGATCTGGCGCACGCTGCGCTCGCGGTCGTGGATGCCTCCGCCACGCACGGCCAGGCCTACGCGCTGCCGGGCGGCGAAACGCTCGCGTACCGCGACATGGTGGCGCGCACGCTGGCGGCGCTGTCGCCGCCGGTGCGGCTGTGGGAGCTGCCTATGCCGGTGTTTCGTGCCGTGCTGGGCATCGCGCGGATGACGGGCGCGATGCGCGGGCTCACGGATGACGCCGTGGCCCGCATGCGCGAGGACCTGGTGTTCGACGTGGCGCCGGCGCGCCGCGATTTCGGTTTTGCGCCGCGCGCCTTCGAGGTCGATGCGCGCGCGCTGGGCGAGGGCGGCCGCTAGCCGCTCAGTACTTCCAGCCCATCTTCCGGTAGAACTTGCTGAGTACCCAGACCGGCCCGATCAGCAGGTAGGTGAGGTCGGTCAGGAAGCTGGGCTTCTTGCCTTCGATCTTGTGGCCGATGAACTGGGCGATCCACGCGATCACGAACACCGTCACCGCGAGGAAGAACAGGTTCTGCAGCCCGAGCAGGCCTTCCAGCCAGCGGGTCAGCCACGCCATCGCGATGAAGATCGCCAGCATGCCGAAGCCCAGCGGACGCGAGAGTTTGTAGTAGTACATCCACGCGCCGAACATCGCCAGCGCCGCCCACATGCCGGATTTCACCCAGGTGCCGAACACCGGGATGCACCAGAGCAGCGCCACCACCGTCCACAGGATCGCCGGCACGGCGAACACATGGATCATCTGGTTGGTCTCGTTGACGTGGTCGCCGGAATAGCTGGCGAACCAGCGGTCCACCGGGCGTTGCGCAGTCGCGTTCATTCATCCCTCCCGAGGATGGCAATGCGGCAGGGTATGGAGCATACCCCAGCCCGGCAGGGTGTGCCGGGCCGTCCGGCGGGAGGGCCGCCGATCAGTCGACGATGATGCCGGCGAGCTTCTGCAGCGCTTCCGCGTACTTGGCGCGGGTGCGCTCGATGACCTCGGCCGGCAGCGCCGGGCCGGGCGCGGTCTTGTTCCAGTCCAGCGTTTCCAGGTAGTCGCGCACGAACTGCTTGTCGTAGCTCGGCGGGCTGGTGCCGACTTCGTACTGGTCCGCGGGCCAGTAGCGCGAGGAGTCGGGCGTCAGCATCTCGTCCATGATGTACAGGCGGCCGTCTTCGTCCGTGCCGAACTCGAACTTGGTGTCGGCCAGCAGGATGCCGCGTTCAGCCGCGAAATCGGCGGCGAAGCGGTAGATGCGCAGGGTGGCGTCGCGCACGCGCTCGGCCAGTTCGGCGCCGACGGTCTTCACCATGGCGTCGAAGTCGATGTTTTCGTCGTGGTCGCCGACGGCGGCCTTGGTCGAGGGGGTGAAGATCGGCTCGGCCAGCTTCTCGGCCTGGCGCAGGCCGTCGGGCAGTTCGATGCCGCTGACCTTGCCGGTGCGCTGGTAGTCCTTCCAGCCGCTGCCGATCAGGTAGCCGCGCGCGATGGCTTCCACCGGCACGGGCTTGAGCTTCTTCGTCACCACCGCACGCTTGGCGTACAGCGAGGCGTCCACGCCGGCCGGCAGCACGCTGGCCACGTCGATGCCGGTCAGGTGGTTCGGCATCAGGTGCGCGGTCTTGGCGAACCAGAAGTTGGAGATCTGGCAGAGCATTTCGCCCTTGCCGGGAATGGGGTCGGGCAGCACCACGTCGAACGCGCTCAGGCGATCGGTAGCGACCATCAACAGGCAGTCGCCGGCCGGTGCATCGGCGGGCAGGCGGTCGCGGGGCAGGTCGAACACGTCGCGGACCTTGCCGCGATGGCGCAGGGTGAGGCCGGGCAGATCGGATTGGAGCAACGTCGTGGGCACAAACACTCCTTGGGGAGTCCGGAAACCATCGAGGCGGTACAGCGTCGTGGGGGCGTGCGGCAGGCCGTGCGCCCGTGCCCCGGGGCGGCCGTCTACCCGCGGGTGGCGGGGCCGGGTACCGGACCGGGCCGCGTAGTGTACGGCGCTTGGGGCCCGTGTGTGCCGTAAAATGGCGCGATTGCCGGAGAAGGCGGGCCGAATGAAGCGCTGGTACGGAAAACTGCTGGGATTCGTGGCCGGGTGGCTGCTGATGCGCCATCCGCTGGGCGGCCTGGTGGGCCTGATCATCGGCCATGCCTTCGACGAGGACTGGTTCAAGCTCAGTCGCGACAACCCGTACCGCGTGTTCGACCTGACCAGCGATGCCAGCGATGCGGAAATCGACCAGGCCTACCGCCGGCTGATTTCCCAGTACCACCCCGACAAGATGGCCGGCGCGGCAGAAGACCTGCGCCGCCAGGCCGAACAGAAGGCCGGCGAGATCAACGCCGCCTACGACCGCATCAAGACCCAGCGCAAGCGCAAGTGAGCCTCTCCATGTCGAACTGCATCATCGCCCCGTCCATCCTGTCCGCGAACTTCGCCCGCCTCGGCGAGGAAGTCGACAACGTACTGAAGGCCGGCGCCGACTGGGTCCACTTCGACGTGATGGACAACCATTACGTGCCCAACCTGACCATCGGCCCGCTGGTGTGCAGTGCGCTGCGCAAGCACGGCGTCACCGCGCCGATCGACGTGCACCTGATGGTGGAGCCGGTGGATCGCATCATCCCGGACTTCGCCGAGGCCGGCGCCAGCATCATCAGTTTCCACCCGGAAGCCTCGAAGCACGTGCACCGCACGATCCAGCTGATCAAGTCGCTGGGCTGCAAGGCCGGCCTGGTGCTCAACCCCGGTACGCCGGTCGAAGTGTTGGATTGGGTGCTGCCGGAACTGGACCTGGTGCTGCTGATGTCGGTGAACCCGGGCTTCGGTGGGCAGGCCTTCATTCCGTCGGCGCTGGACAAGCTGCGCGCCGTGCGCGCGATGATCGACAAGACGGGCAAGGACATCCGCCTGGAGATCGACGGTGGCGTGAAGGCCGACAACATCGGCCAGATCGCGGCCGCGGGCGCGGATGCCTTCGTCGCCGGCTCGGCGATCTTCAATGCACCGGACTACAAGGACGTGATCGATCGCATGCGTCAGGCCGTGGCCGACGCGCATGGCGCCTGAAAAAAGCAGAAGGGCGATGGCTTTCGCCACCGCCCCGGAAGAATTGGAGGCTGATCCTGCCTCCGCCCGTCGTCCCTGCTATGGCCTCCCACACTACGCAGCGTCTGTGACGAAGCCGTGACAGCGGCTTTGCCGTTGTAGGAGCGACGTGAGTCGCGACCGTAGACCCCGAGTTCCGAAATTCCTGGGTCCGCAGCTTCCCTGCAAGCCGTAGCGTGCGGTCGCGACTCACGTCGCTCCTACAGGAGAGCGGCTATGCTCGCGCGTCCTCCAAGGAATCCCCCATGACCGCACCCCGCTGGCGCCTGATCCTCAATGGAAAATCCGCCGGCGACGATGCCCTGCGCGAGGCCGTGGGTGCGATGCGCGAGGCCGGCATCGCCCTTGATGTGCGCGTCACCTGGGAGGACGGCGATGCCGAGCGCTACGTCGCCGAAGCCATCGCCGATGGCGTGGATACGGTGATCGCCGCCGGCGGTGATGGCACCTTGAGCGAAGTCGCCACCACGCTGGCGCATCGCGACGAGCGTGCCGACGCGTTGCCTTCGCTGGGACTGGTGCCGATGGGCACGGCGAATGATTTCGCCACCGCCGCCGGGATTGCCGACGAGCCGCTGGCGGCATTGGCGCTGGTCCGCGACGCGGCGGCCGTGCCGCTCGACCTGCTGCGCATCGACGCCGACGACGGCATCCATTGGTGCGCGAACCTGGCCAGTGGCGGGTTCGGCACCGAGGTGACCGTCGAGACGGACGAAGGGCTGAAGAAAATGCTGGGCGGCCTGGCCTATCTGATCACCGGCATCGCCAAGCTGGGCCGCATCGAGCCCGTGGCCGCGCGCGTCGAAGGCCCGGACTTCGCCTGGCAGGGCGACTTCATCGCGCTCGGCCTTGGCAACGGACGACAGGCCGGTGGAGGACAGGCGCTGTGCCCGGACGCGCTGGTCGATGACGGAAGGCTCGACCTGACCATCGTCCCGGAACTCTCGGGCGAAGTCGCCGCCACCGTCGGTACGCTGGTCAAGGACGGCAAGCATGCGGCGCTGGATCGCGTCGCCGAACGTGCCCGGCTGACCTGGGTAGAGCTGAGTGCCGACGCGACGATGACGCTCAACCTGGATGGCGAGCCGGTACGCTCGCGGCGGTTCCGCGTGGACTGCGTGCCGGGCCGGGTCCGCATGCACCTGCCGGCCGACTGCCCGCTGCGGGGGTGAGCGCAGGCCGGCTGGCCGGTGGGGTCGGGCATCGGGTAGAGTAGGGCCGTGTCCCACCCCACGCGCCCGCTTTCCAAACTTTCCGCACGCCGCAGCTGGCGATGGTGGCCCGTAGCCGTCGCCCGCCCCGCCACCGCGTCCCGGAAGGAAAGCCCGCTTGATCTCGCACGACCAGTTCCAGCAGTTCGCTGCTGAAGGCCACACCCGCATCCCTGTTGTCCGTGAAGTGCTGTCCGACCTGGATACGCCGCTTTCGGTCTACCTGAAACTCGCCGACGCGCCGCATACCTACCTGTTCGAATCGGTGGAAGGCGGCGAGCGTTTCGGCCGCTATTCCATCATCGGCCTGCCGGTGCGCCGCGTGGTCACTTTCCATGGCCATCGCGTGGAGATCCGCGACCACGGCCAGTTGGTGGAGTCGCGCGACGTGGACGATCCCTTCGCCGAAGTCGAAGCGCTGCGGGCGGCGCATTCGGTGCCGCGCCTGCCGGGCCTGCCCGGGTTCACGGGCGGCCTGGTCGGCTGGTTCGGTTTCGAGTGCATCGGCTACATCGAGCCGCGCTTGGCCACGGGCGACAAGCCGGACGAACTCGGCACGCCCGACATCCTGTTGATGCTGTCGGAAGAAGTCGCGGTTTTCGACAACCTCAAGGGTCGCCTCTATCTGATCGTGCATGCCGACCCGCGCGAAGCCGATGCATGGGAAGGTGCGCAGGCACGGCTGGATGCGCTGACCACCAAATTGCGCCAGCCAGGTTCGTATCCCACGCCGATCACCCGCGACGTGCTGGACGAGAGTCACTTCGTTTCCGGCTTCACCCATGACGGTTTCATCGCCGCGGTGGAGCAGTCGAAGGAATACATCCGTGCCGGCGACATCTTCCAGGTGGTGCTGAGTCAGCGCCTGAGCGTGCCGTTCAATGCGCGCCCGGTGGATGTGTATCGCGCGCTGCGTGCGCTGAATCCCTCGCCGTACATGTACTTCCTCGACGTCGGCGATGTGCAGGTGGTGGGTTCGTCGCCCGAGATCCTGGTGCGCCTGGAGCAGGGCGAAGTCACCGTACGCCCGATCGCGGGCACGCGCCCGCGCGGCAAGACCCACGACGAAGACATCGCGCTGGAAGCCGAATTGCTCGCCGACCCGAAGGAGCGAGCAGAGCACCTGATGCTGATCGACCTGGGCCGCAACGACACCGGTCGCGTGTCGGAAGCCGGCACGGTGCAGGTGGGCGAACAGTTCGTCATCGAGCGCTACAGCCACGTCATGCACATCGTCAGCGAAGTCACCGGAAAACTCTTGCCCGGCCTGAGTTACGCGGACGTGCTGCGCGCGACGTTTCCCGCCGGCACGGTCAGCGGTGCGCCGAAGATCCGCGCGCTGGAAGTCATCCGCGAACTGGAGCCGATCAAGCGCAACGTCTACGCCGGCAGCATCGGCTATATCGGCTGGCACGGTGATGCCGATACCGCCATCGCCATCCGCACCGCCGTCATCAAGGATGGCCGCCTGCACGTGCAGGCTGGTGCCGGCATCGTCTACGACTCCGATCCCGAGAAGGAATGGGACGAGACGATGAACAAGGGGCGCGCGCTGTTCCGCGCCGTCGCGGAAGCAGCCAAGGGGTTGTGATGGAGATCGCGACCGACAATGCCAGGATCAGCCTGCGCAACGACTACAGCGAGGGCGCGCACCCGCGCCTGCTGCAGGCGCTGGCCGTGGCGAGTGCCGAGATCAACCGCGGCTACGGGCTGGATGTTCACAGCGTTCGCGCCGCCGCACTGATCCGCGACCGCCTTGGTCGCGATGCCGACATCCATTTCCTCGCCGGCGGCACCCAGACCAATCTCGTCGCGTTGGCCGCCTTCCTGCGCCCGCACGAAGCGGTGATCGCACCGGCCAGCGGCCATATCGCCATGCACGAAACCGGCGCGATCGAGGCCGGCGGCCACAAGGTGCTGACCATCGCCACCGTGGACGGCAAGCTGAGCCCCAATCTGATCCAGCCCTGCCTGGATGGCCATGGCAGCGAGCACATGGTGAAGCCGCGGTTGGTCTACATTTCCAATACCACCGAGTGGGGCACGCAGTACAGCGCCGCGGAACTGCAGGCACTCGGCGCGTTCTGCCGCGATCGCGACCTTTTGCTCTACGTCGATGGTGCACGCCTCGCCTCGGCACTCACGACGCCCGGCAACGATGTCGACCTGGCGCTGCTGTCGACCGAGGCCGATGCCTTCTACATCGGTGGCACCAAGAACGGCGCCTTGCTCGGCGAGGCGCTGGTCATCGTGAACCCTGCGCTGCGCACCGATTTCCGTCACGTCATCAAGCAGCGCGGCGCGATGCTCGCCAAGGGCATGGTGGTCGGCGCGCAGTTCGAAGCCTTGTTCGAAGACGGCCTGTATTTCGTGCTGGCGACGCACGCGAATGCCATGGCGGCGCGCCTGCGGGAGATCCTGCAGCAGGCCGGCGTGACGCTGGCGGTGGATTCGCCCAGCAACCAGATATTCCCGATACTACCGGACGCGGTGGTTGAGCGTCTCGGACAGTACGTGGAGTTCGAAACCTGGGAACGACGCAGCGATGGCACCACGGTCATTCGGCTGATGGCATCGTGGGCAACGCCGGAGTCCGACATCGAAGCGTTCATGGCCGTCCTGGCGCATGTGTTGGCGGAGGACCAAGACCGATGACCGCATCTGGAACCCCGCAGTCGATGGTCGGGCGTTCAACAGGGAAGTCCTTGAACCGGAGAGATCCCATGAAGCTGCGCTACCTGCTGTTTGTGCTTGCGTTGGCCCTGTCCTCCGACCTGGCGGCCCAGGTCAATGCGCTCCCCCCGACGCGCCATATTCTGGTGTACGGCGAAGCGCAAGCGCGCGCGATTCCGGATCGCTTCAAGATATCCGTGAATTTCGAGGCCATCGACATGAACGCGGACGCTGCGCGCCGACGAGTCGAGGAGAACGTGCAACAGGTCCTCGGAAAGCTGAAAGCCGCAGGCGTCGCGGATGGCGAGATCGTGGCCACGTCGATGGAAATGGGCACGCGAGAGCGCTACGACGACAGGAAGAGTGAGCAGGTATTTGTGGGAACGGGCGTCAAGCGCACCGTTGTCGCTCGATTTGACAGCCAGGCGTCGCTCAAGACGTTCTTGGCCGACCTGAGGACGTCGAAGGAGTTGAATGTCTCAAGCGTGGACACCGAATTAGCGGACGAAGCCGAACTTCGCAGGGCGCTTCGCGAGAAAGCCATTGAATCATCGCGAGAAAAAGCGGAAACCATCGCAAAGGCCTACGGCGCGAGGTTGGGTGGACTTTACAGCGTTTCAGACGTGGCGCCGCAGTTCCAGTATGGGGTCCGCGAGGGCAGTTGGCCTTCGACCTATGAATGGGGCCGATTCCAAGAGACGGACGGGTACACGCTCGACAAGGTCCAGGTAACGGGATCCCGGATGAAGCGGGCGAATCTCGAGTCGTTCCAGACGGGCTACGTTACCTTCACCGACAAAATCTACGCCGTATTCCTGCTTGCGGATTGACCCATGCTGCTGATGATCGACAACTACGACAGCTTCACCTACAACCTCGTGCAGTACCTGCAGTCGCTGGGTGCCGAGGTGAAGGTGGTACGCAACGATGCGATGACGGTGGATGAGATCGCGAAGCTCGCGCCCGAGCGCATCGTGATATCGCCCGGCCCGTGCACGCCGAACGAAGCGGGCGTTTCGCTGGAAATCATCGAGCGGCTGGGCGCCAATACGCCGATCCTCGGCGTCTGCCTGGGCCACCAGAGCCTGGGTCAGGCGTACGGCGGCAACGTCATCCGGGCGGGCCGCATCATGCACGGAAAGACCTCACGCATCCGCCATGAGGGCAAGGGTGTCTTCGCCGGCTTGCCCGATGCCTACGAGGCCACGCGCTACCACTCGCTGGCCGTAGAGCGCAGCAGTTTGCCGGACGCGCTGGAGGTGACCGCCTGGACCGAGAACGAGGACGGCAGCTTCGAGGAGATCATGGGGCTGCGCCATCGCGAGTTTCCGGTGGAAGGCGTGCAGTTCCATCCGGAGTCGATCCTGACAGAGCACGGCCACGCCCTGCTGAAGAACTTCCTGGAGCGCTGACCGATGCCACTGACCCCGCAAGAAGCGTTGCAGCGCACGATCGAACATCGCGAGATCTTCCACGACGAAATGGTCGACCTGATGCGGCAGATCATGCGTGGCGATGTGTCGCCGACGATGAGTGCGGCGATCCTGACCGGCCTGCGCGTGAAGAAGGAAACCGTCGGCGAAATCGCCGGCGCAGCCAGTGTCATGCGCGAGTTCTCGCGTACCGTGGAGGTGCCCGACCGCACGCATCTGGTCGACATCGTCGGCACCGGGGGCGACGGCTCGCATACGTTCAACATCTCCACGTGCTCGATGTTCGTGGCGTCCGCTGCCGGCGCGAAGATCGCCAAGCACGGCAACCGTAGCGTGTCGTCGAAATCGGGCAGCGCCGACGTGCTGGAAGCGCTGGGCGTCAACATCGAGTTGCAGCCCGATCAGGTCGCACAGTCCATCGTGCAGTCCGGCATCGGCTTCATGTTCGCGCCCATCCACCACCCGGCGATGAAGGTCGTTGCGCCCGTCCGTCGCGAGATGGGCGTGCGCACCATCTTCAACATCCTGGGCCCGCTGACCAATCCGGCGGGTGCCCCGAGCATCCTGATGGGCGTGTTCCACCCGGACCTCGTCGGCATCCAGGCGCGCGTGCTGCAGGAACTCGGCGCCGAGCGCGCGCTGGTGGTCTGGGGCCGCGACGGCATGGACGAGCTGTCGCTCGGCGCGGGCACGCTGGTCGGCGAACTGCGCGATGGCCAAGTGCGCGAGTACGAGTTGCATCCGGAAGATTTCGGCATCGCCATGGCCGCCAGCCGCAACCTGCGCGTGGGTGATGCCGCGGAGTCGAAGGCCATGCTGTTGGGTGTGCTGGACAACCGGCCCGGCCCGGCGCGCGAGATCGTCGTGTTGAACGCCGGCGCGGCGCTGTATGTCGCTGGTGTAGCGGACAGCATCGAGGCTGGCATCGCCGCGTCGCGCGAGGCCATCGCCAGCGGCAAGGCGCTGGAGCGCCTCCAGCATTTCATCGCCACCACCCAGGCCCTGGGAAAACAGGAAACGCACTGACATGGCCGCCAGCGGATTCGCCAGCCTGCCCAAGCCGCCGTACTACGCGGTGATCTTCTCCTCGCAGCGCAACAGCCAGGATGACGCCGGCTACGGCGCCATGGCCGAGCGCATGGTCGAACTGGCGCAACAGCAGCCGGGCTTCCTCGGGATGGAATCGACCCGCGGCGCGGACGGCTTCGGCATCACCGTGGCGTACTGGGAGAGCGAGGCGGCGATCCTCGCCTGGCGCCAGCATGCCGAGCACACGGCCGCGCGCGAGCAGGGCCGACGGGACTGGTACGACCATTTCGAACTCCGGGTCGCCAAGGTCGAACGCGCCTACGGCTGGGACCGCGCGACGACCGAGCGGCACGGATAGTGCGAAAATAGGGGCCCCGCACAGGCGGGTGCCCGCCTGAGGACTGCATGAGCGACATCCTGACCACCATCCTCGCCCGCAAGGCGGACGAGATCGCCGAGCGCAGCGCCCGCGTATCGCTGGCCGACCTGCGCGCGCGCGCCGACGATGCGCCGCCGACGCGCGGCTTCGCCGACGCGCTCAACGCGATGATCGCGCAGGGTGACCCGGCGGTGATCGCCGAGGTGAAGAAGGCCAGCCCGTCCAAGGGCGTTATCCGCCCGGATTTCCGCCCGGCGGACATCGCGGTCAGCTACGAGTTCGGCGGAGCGGCCTGCTTGTCGGTGCTGACGGATGTCGATTTCTTCCAGGGCGCCGACGACTACCTGCGCCAGGCCCGCGATGCATGCACGTTACCGGTGCTGCGCAAGGATTTCACGGTCGATCCCTACCAGGTGTACGAAGCGCGCGTGCTGGGCGCGGACTGCATCCTGCTGATCGTCTCCGCGCTGGACGACGGCCAGCTGGTCGATCTGTCCGGCCTGGCGTTGCAGCTGGGCATGGATGTGCTGGTCGAGGTGCACGACATCGACGAACTCGAGCGGGCGCTGCAGGTGCCGGTGCCGCTGGTGGGCATCAACAACCGCAACCTGCGCACGTTCGACGTAACGCTGGACACGACGCTGGCGATGAAGGACGCCGTGCCGAAAGACCGCCTGCTGGTCACCGAAAGCGGCATCGTGGTCCCGGATGACGTGGCGAAGATGCGCGCCGCGGGCGTCAACGCATTCCTGGTCGGCGAAACCTTCATGCGGGCGGAAGAACCCGGCGAGGCGCTGCGTCAGCTATTCTTCGCAGCATGACGGACACGCCATATCCCACGCCACGCGAAGACGCCCCGGTCGTGGTCTTCGATTTCGACCACACGTTGTACGACGGTGATTCCGGCGGTCACCTCGTGACCTGGCTGATCCGGCGCAATCCGCTGCGCGCGGTGGTGGCCATCGCCGCATCGATCGTGCTGGGGCCGATGGTGGCGTTCCTGCCCACGCGGCGACGCGGCATTTCCGGCTATATCTGGATCGGTACGTTCGGCCTGCACGGACGTCGCAGCTTCGATGCCCTGATCGACCAGTACGTGGATACGCACCGCCAGGAAGTGCAACAGCGCCTGCTGCCGCACGCGCTTGAGGTTTTCCGCGAGCATCGTGCCGCCGGTGATCGCGTGGTCGTGGCCACTGGCGCGCCGCCTGAACTGGCGCGCGCCATCCTCAGCTTCGTCGCCCACGAAGACGTACCCGTGATCGGCACGGCAGTGGGGCCGCGCCTTGGCGCGGTGGTGGCCACGCGCCACTGCCACAACGAAGAAAAGATGCGGATGCTGCGCGAGCGCGGCTACGGCGAGATCGCCGTGGCCTACTCGGACAGCAGCGCCGACCTGCCGCTGCTCAAGGCGGCACGTGCCCCCGTCGTCGTCAACCCGAAGCCGGCACGCGTGGACATGTTCAAGCGTGTGCTCCCACCCGGCACGCCGATCCTCAACTGGGGATGCAAGGAGCGGGGCGGGGCGAACGCCTGAAGTCCACGGACCGGATCAAATACGTTCCGGCGCGTTCCAGTCCTTGATCAGGTCGGCGAACTCAATCTCAGCGAAGTCCTGGTACTCGCCCGCATCGTAGAAGCGACCGTAACAGCCCTTGCAGCTTTCGAACCAGATGTGGGGCTGCAACGGGTCGACCATCCGGATCAGGTCGCGATTGCCCACGCACGCGGGACACTTGATCCGGTCGATCTTGTTGTACTGCTCGCCCTGGGCGGGATCGCCGATATCGAGCTCGGCAGCATGGTCTTTCAGCGTCTCGTGATCCACCATCTCGAACCACAGCCCCTTGCACTGGCTGCAGCGGTGTACGTTGGCCTGCTGGGCGGCAACCAGTTCCATTGCACTGTGGCACTTCGGGCACTGCATCGGGCGCGTTCTCGTGGTGGCGGGTTGGCGGGATTCTAACCCGGTCGGCGGCCCTCGCCACTGTGGGGTATCGTTAAAGCCGCAGCGGTTCCACGCTGGCCTTGGGAAGCAGCCGTCGGGTGAAGCGACCGTCCTCGAAATAGCGGATCTTCCGGCAGAGGATCGGATGCGCCAGACCCTCGTACAGGATGATTTCCTTCTTAGGTCCCATGGCCTTCAGTTCCTGTGGAAGCATGAGCGCGCGCTTCTCCAGCACCTCGTTGTCGGAGATATTCTTCCCCTGGCCATGCGACCGCGTCCGGGAGCGCCGCCGGATGGTGGTGTAGCCCAGCATTTCGGAGTAATCATTGGCATCCTGCTGCTCGCGGGGTGCGTAGATGATCTGCAACGCATGGTTGGTAATGATGGTGCGCGACAGCTCCTTTCCGTACACCGCGTCCAGCTGCGCCATAGACTGGATGATCGGCAGCAGCCTCAGGTTATATCCCGCCATGTACGCAACGGACTTCGAGATGATGTCCACGCGACCGATCGCGGTGAACTCATCCATCAGCAGCAGGCACTGATGCTTCAGCGACGCGTCGTTCTGCGGCAACGTCTTGGTGTTGACGTTGATGAGCTGGCTGAAGAACAGGTTCACGATCAACCGGCTTTCGGCGAGCTTGTTCGGCTGGATGCCGACATAGATCGTCATGCGACGTCGGCGCACATCGTCGAGACGGAAGTCGTCCGCACTGGTGGCGGCGTCCAGGACCGGGTTGAGCCATGGATTCAGTGGCTCGCGGAAGGAACCGATGATCGAAGCGAACGTCACGTCGGCCTGGGACAGCAATCCCGCGAACGCCGTGCGTGCCTGCGCGCTGAGGAACGGCGCTTCAACGAGCTTCTGGAGATAGGGCTTCAACTCGCCCCCGTCGCCCGATGCCACCCGCAGGATGGCGCCCAGCGTTGGCCTCTCCGTCGCGTGATCGTGCTCATGCCGCTCGAAGATGTACAGCGAAAATGCAAGGAAGGCATTGCGCGCCTGACTGACCCAGAACTTGTCCTTGTCATCGCCATCGGGATACAGCATTGCCGCGATGCTTTGCAGGTCGGATACGCGGAACGCGGGATCGCTCGAAACATACGTCATCGGATTCCAGCGGTGCGTCCTGCGATCTTCCGCGAAAGGATTGAACAGGTAGACCTCGTGCCCGATCGACCGCCTCCAGCCCGACGTAAGGTCGAAGTTTTCCTGCTTGATATCCAGCACCACGGCGGACTCGCGATAATCGAGCAGATTAGGAATCACTATTCCCACGCCCTTTCCGGAGCGCGTCGGTGCCGCGAGGATCACGAACTGCTGGCCGCGCAGGCGAAGCAGTTTGCCGTTCATTTGTCCGACAACGATCCCGTCGTCACCGTCGCCCAGGAATCCCTTCCTGCCGAGATCGATCATGCCGGCGAATCTCGCTCGACCATGCAGGTTGCGATGGCTTCGCAGCTTGAAGATCATCACCAGGAGCGCCACCCATACCAACAGCATCAAGCCGCCTCCGACAGCGCCGGCCGTCCTGATGCGCCAGGCATAGGGCTGGACCCGCGGATGGTCGATGTGCTTCAGGTAATCGAAGTAGGTGTTCCACTCGGCTTGTGCACCGTCTATCCCCAGGAAAAGTAGGGATAGATATCCAGATAAGTAAATGCCCCCTACAAGGGCGCCAATGCCAAGTGTCACGCTTGCCAGAAAGCGTACGTTTCCCAAGATTCCCCCTGTTTGTGCATCCATTCGCGCGACCACTAGGCCGCTTGCCGCCTGTTTCGGCTAGCGCTCGCCCGCGGGCTCGCCACTGCTTTCCTTCTTCCCATCGACAAGAACATAGTCTCTGTTCTTTCCCCAGCGGCGGAGGCCATCCTCAAGCTTGATGCATGGAACCCCATCGCAGGCGGTGATGGTGACTTGCCGTAGCGCATCTAGGACTTCTGCATCGGTATGGGCACGCTGCGCACGCTTCACGTTGTGCCAGGACGCATATCCAGTCCCAGCGATGAGCACTGCACAGGCAACGGCGATGGCAGTCAGGGTGCTTGCACCGAGAAACCGCATCCTGCGTTCGAGCGAAGCCTGTTCGCTCTTGAGGCGGTCCGTCACCTGATTCAAACGCGCGGACGTCTCAAGTATGTCGCGTGTTGCCGCGGGAATCTTCTCCGCAAGCGCGGTTGACACAGCGAAACCTGCATGCTCTACGAGCTCGCGTTTGCCCTCCTCGATGGATTTTCTGACCATGATCGCAGCGCCCTGGAGATCATCGGCCGACGATTGCTGTGAATCCGCTGCCCGCTCGCACTGCTCCTTAAGGTGAGCCGCGAGCAACGCCGCGTTGGCGACGAATTCATCCATCTTCGATGAGTCCATGTCGATCCTTGTCTATGGAGTGGCGATATCGATGCCTTTCAGGATGCGGCACAACGCGCTCGAACTTCAATACGCCGAAACGAATCCACTCGCATCTCTTGCATTCATGCGAGTGAAGGAAGGCTTCACGTGATCATGTGACGCGATATGTACTTTCACAATCATCTTCACATTCATGATTCAAGTGGTGCTGTCGGGGTCACTATCTTGCAATATATGCCTTGTTTTATGGGCTTTGCGGTGATCGTTTGAAGTTCCTGAAATGTTCGTACACATGTTTACTCGTGCGATTGGGTTGACGGCACAAAATGTCGTGGATATGTTCGGCGCGAATGTCGTGATGCAGTAGTCGGATCGGATGTGATCCGTAGGCGCCATCTGGATTCACTGGAGCGTTAGCCACATGGATGCGAATACAGGGGGTATGGCACGGGCCATCAATCCGTGCACGGCGAAGATCGCGGTGTATCCGCGGATCCCGATGCGCTTTCGCGCTCTGCCGCCCGCAAACAATCATCAGTGCCGCGACGCGACCCGCGATGGGTCGCAGCGGGTTCGTGTTGCCGACGATTGCAGGGGTGGTGAATTTGTGAATCGAAACGTCATTGTTCGAGCGTCCTTGTTTGCCGCCGTGATAGGTCTGGTGCTCGGGCTGTCGGGCTGCGCGACGCCTGAAGCGGAAGGCATCGGCGGACGTTGGCGTCCGGTCAACCGCTTTGCCGAGGCGCCGCAAGTGATTCCCCTGCAGCAAGCCTACGTCTACCAGGCCTCGCCCGCAGATGGCACGCTGAAGACCATGCTCGGACGGTGGGCGAGGGATGCCAATCTCACGTTGGCCTACCTGCATCCGAACGACTACACGCTACATGCGCCAGTCGCGCAGATCCGCACTAACAGCTTGGAGGAGGCTGCTGATGCGCTGTCGGCGGCGTACGGCGAGCAGGGCGTACGAATCGTCATCGAGCGTCCGCGCATCACTGTGAGTCAGGCGTCGCTTTCGTCCGCAAGCGTGGCGCCATCGGCGTCGTTGGGCGACTGAAGGTACGGGCTGCGCATGTTCAACAAGAAAACATCGACCCCAAGCATCGACCGCGCCGTCGCGCAGGGAGTCAGTTTCGAGCTGACGCTGGCGGATCGCGCGAGGAGAAGCGAGCGCCGCGCTTGGTTGGTCGCATGGTCCGCCATAGTGATGTCCCTGATCCTTGCCGGGGGCTACTTCCTATTCCTGCCGCTTAAGGAGAAAGTGCCCTACCTCGTGATGGCCGACCCATACACCGGCACCGCAAGCGTGGCGCGCCTCTCGGGTAACTTCCAGGATCGGGATATCACCACTGAGGAGGCGATCAACAAGAGCAACGTCGCGCAGTTCGTCCTGGCTCGGGAGTCCTACGATTCAGGCTTGATCGGACAACGCAACTGGCGAACAACACTGTCGATGGCGGGCCCGGCGGTGTCCCCGGCCTATATCGCTTTGCACTCTGAGAGCAATCCTGAGCGGCCGTTCCGCCTTTTTGGGGGGGGGAGCTCGGTCCGTACCCGTATCCTCAGCATCGTTCTCATGGGGGGCGGCGGAAGCACGCGTCCCACCGGTGCGACAGTTCGGTTCCAGAGAAGCCTTTACGACAAGGGGCGGGGACAGGTACAGCCGCTGGACAGCCGCATCGCCACGTTGGAGTTCACGTACAACCCGGATCTCAGGTTGAGCGAAGAGGACCGGCTGCTGAATCCACTGGGATTCCGTGTCATCAACTATCGCGTCGATGACGACTTCGCTGCCGCGAACGTGCCGGAGCGCGAGTTTCCCGCGCCGCAAGGCGTACCTGCAACCGCTCTCCCACCATCGGCATCGATGCCGGGCGCGGACGCCACGTCGATAGCGCCGGCAGATGCTTCCCTCCCCAACCAAAACGAAGTGTCGACCGCACCTCAGCCCGCGGAGCAGTCGGAACCCGATACCCGACCTGGAGAGCCACAAAGATGAGGTTGAAGGACGCCCTGCCGCGTTTGGCCGCTATCGGCTTATTGCTCATGACGCTGCCCGCGGTGGCGCAAGTGATTGAGGAGTACACGTACACGCCGGACAAGGTGTATCCGGTGCGCACCGGCCTCGGCATCACCACGCAGATTGAGCTATCTCCGCATGAGGAGATCCTGGACTTCAGCACCGGCTTTAGTGGCGGTTGGGACATCAGCCGTCGCGGGAACGTGTTCTATCTGAAGCCGAAGAATGTTGATGTTGACACCAACCTTCTGGTGCGTACCGCAGCCCATTCGTACATCTTTGAACTCAAGGTCGTGGCGACGGACTGGCGTGTGCTGGATCAGGCACGGGCCGCAGGCGTGCAATACCGCATCAAGTTCGCGTATCCGGGTGATACGAGCTTTGCCGGTGCTGCCAACCGGCCGCAAGAGACGGCGTCTGAGCTTAGCACCGAGGTCGAACCGGGACGCGCATACCATTTCAACTACGAGTACGCGCAGCGCAAGCGCGGCCCGGCTTGGCTCGTGCCGACGACGGTGTACGACGATCGCCGCTTCACCTACATCCGAATGGGTGACCGTACCCGCTTCCCAAGCGGAAACTTCCCGGTGGTATTCGCACGGGAAACCCAAAGCGGTGACGAGTTCGTCGTCAACTCGACCGTGCAGGACGACACCATCGTCGTGCATGGCACGTATCCCTACTTGGTCATCCGTCACGGCGACAACGTGGTGGGCCTGCGCAGGAGTCCGGAGCAATGAACCAGACACCGAACGAACCCCATGTCGAGCCCGCGCAGCGTAACCCCTACCAACAAGGTGGCCGCCCCGGGGCGGACCCCGATCTCGACGCGAACGCGCCTTATCTGCGCTCGGTCGATGTGCAGCGTCTGAACCGCAAAGCGCTGCTGTTCTTGGGAGGCATCGTACTGCTCCTGCTGGCCGTTGCGTTCTGGATATTCAGTACCGCAGTCTCCGATTCGGATGATGACGTGGCGGGGAAGTCCCGAGGAGAGCAACTGGTGATTCCAGCCGCTCCCAAAGACCTCCCCGAGCTTCCTCCCGAGCATCCCGCAATGGTGACAGAACCGGACTTGCCGCCGCTGCCAGTGGTGGACGAATCACCGGCGGTCCCCACTTTCAACTTCCCTCAGACCCCGTCCGCTGAGAACGCCGAACTTACGCTCAGGGACCGTCGCATCATGGACGCCTCGGGTAACCGTGCGTCATCGGGCCAATCGGGCTCGGTGCCGGGGGTAATGTCCCCAGACGACTACGCCCGTCTCATGATGCAGGCTGGGACGGAGTCTGACGCTGCGGCGACCGCCAAGTCGGAGGACGTGTCCAGCGCTAAACCTCTGTACAACCCGAATACCCTGCTCTTGCGGGGTACCTACATTCGCTGTGTACTCGAATCGCGCGTGATCACCGACGTGCCGGGCTTTACGTCCTGTGTTGTGACCGAGCCTGTGTACTCCGTCAACGGCAAGCGACTGCTGCTTCCGCGTGGTTCGAAGGTAATGGGGAGCTATGACGCCGAGGCCATCATCGGCGAGCGCGCTGCTATCGTCTGGGATCGCATTACGACGCCTACCGGCATGGACGTCAACATGCGAAGCCCAGGAACCGACATGCTGGGGTCAGCGGGAAACCCGGGACACTATTCCGCGCACTGGACACAGCGTATCTCGTCCGCGCTGCTGATCAGCATGCTGAGCGATGCCTTCAAGTATGCAGGCGCCAAGCATGGTCCGCAGGAAACCTCGATCGTCAATGGCGCCATCGTCCAGAATCCTTACGAGAGCAATACCGCAAGGACCATGGAGCGCCTTGCCAACATGGCGTTGGACCGCAACATGGCGCGCCCTCCCACGGTAACGATCAACCAAGGAACTGTCGTCAACGTGTACGTGGCGCGTGACGTCGACTTCTCGGCTGTCATGCGCTGACGGAGCAACGGATATGGACACGCAGAATGAGCCTCTTGCCCGTGTCTCCAACGAGTTCCTGGACTACCAGTACCAGGTGCTGGGGATCGGTGAGCACATGCACTCCTCGGATGTGACCGAGATCTGCATCAATCGCCCCGGTGAGCTCTATCTCGAAACAGCACGAGCGGGCTGGCTCAAAGCCGAGGTGCCGACGCTGACCTTCGAGCGTGCGCGGCAGTTCTGCACCTCGGTCGTCAACGAAAGCAACACCGGGCAGCGCATCACCGACATCGATCCGATGGTGTCGCTGACCTTTCCGACCGGGCAACGCGCGCAGTTCGTGATCCCGCCGGCCTGCGACGCCGGCAAGGTATCGATCACCATCCGTCTGCCGGCGAAGTTCAGCAAGTCGCTGGAGCAGTACGAACGGGACGGCTTCTTCGACGAGATCCTCGAGCAGCAGCAAGTGCTCGGCGATCACGACCAGGAACTACTGGAGCTCCGCCGCAGCCGCAACTATGCGGAGTTCTTCCGGAAGGCTGTGCACTATCACAAGAACATCGTGGTAGCCGGCGCGACCGGCAGCGGCAAGACGACCTTCATGAAGTCTCTGGTCAACCATATCCCCGACCAGGAGCGCCTGGTGACAATCGAGGACGCCCGCGAACTGTTCATTCGCCAACCCAATGTCGTGCACCTTCTGTACTCGAAGGGGGGGCAGAGCGCCAGCAACATCACTGCCAAGAACTGCATGGAAGCCTGTCTTCGCATGAAGCCGGACCGTATCATCCTGGCGGAGCTGCGCGGCGACGAGTCTTTCTACTTCATCCGCAATTGCGCATCCGGTCATCCGGGCTCCATCACCAGTTGCCACGCCGGCAGCACGGCGCAGACCTGGGACCAGCTCGCCCTGATGGTCAAGGCGTCTGTCGAAGGCGCAGGCTTGGAGTTCGAAGTCATCAAGCGCCTGCTGAAGATGACCATCGACATCGTCGTGCATATCAAGGCGCACGCCGGGCGCCGCTACATCACGGGCATCGACTTCGATCCCGCCCGTGCCTTGGCTGCCTGAAGGACGCACATGAAAGCCACGTCCCCATCAACGAAAGAGCAGGGATCCGGCACGCCGGGTGAGCTCCGCATGCCATGTGGCGGAGAAGGGAGGGTGTGCTGATGTTGCCTGGCATGGAGCTGATGGGCTGCACCGGACTGGCGGTTCCGCCGGCGGTGATGGAGCACGTCGTGAAGGTCGAGTCCTCGTTCAATCCCTACGCGATCGGTGTGGTGGGGGGGCGACTGGCCCGCCAGCCACGTAATCTTGCGGAGGCGCTGTCGACGGCCCGCATGCTCGAGGACCGCGGTTACAACTTTTCGTTGGGGCTGGCGCAGGTCAATCGCTACAACCTCACGCGACAGGGGCTCGACAGCTACGAGAAGGCGTTCGATGTCTGCCCGAACCTGCAGGCAGGTTCGCGCATCCTCGCCGAGTGCTACTCGCGTTCCGGCAACGATTGGGGCAAGGCCTTCAGCTGCTACTACTCCGGCAACTTCACGACCGGCTATCGCCACGGGTACGTGCAGAAGGTGTTTGCTTCCTGGCAGCGGCAGACGGGCAACGGCACTCAGGCCATACCGGTGATCGATCGTAGGACGGTCGCACAGGCATCGCGGACGACGCTGCGCAAGGCGTCGGATCACGCATCACGCGCGGACACGGGTGGGCGGACGTCGTCACTCGTTGCGCGGCGCATCGAGGAAGCGAGGTCCGAGCGGGTGGATGTGCAGCGTACTGCCGCCATTGCAAGTGATGCTCCGCGGCGCACGACGACACTGCCAGCCTCAACCATCGTACCGCCGGCCATCGCGCAGGCATCGGCTGACGCACCCGTTACGGTGCAGGCCTACTACCAGAACACCACCGCGGGGCCGCAAGCGCCGCAGGTCGTGCAGACATCCGGGAGGGATGACGCTTTCGTCTTCTAGCAGTACCCGCCAGGGATGGCTCATCGGCACGCGAAAGTGCCACCTACCGTTGCAACCACCATTTGGGGTAGATCATGAACAACACGCAGTTTATCCAGGCAAAGCAGGCTTCCGGCGCCATCATCATGGTGATAATCGCCGCCACCGCGCTGGCATTTCCCGAGCTGGCGCTCGCCCAGGACGCCACCGGCGCACAGGGACGGGTCACAAGCTTCTTCACCAACATCAATTCCCTGTTGAACGTGGCATCGATCGCCATCGTGACCATCGCCGTGATCTTCGCGGGCTACCAGATCGCGTTTAACCACAAGCGGGTCGGCGACGTGGCGCCCGTTCTGATCGGTGGATTCCTGATCGGTGCGGCCGCGCAGATCGCGAAGATGCTGCTGCCGTCCGACGTGACGTCGACCGCGATGGTCGTCGGACAGATGCTGACGCAGTATGCATAAGAACGTGCTGTTCAGGGGCTGCACCCGCCCGCCGATGTTCATGGGGGTTCCGTATGTGCCCTTCACGATCGGGGCGGGTAGCTGCCTGCTGCTCACGTTCTACTTCAACATGTTCTTCTTGGCGCTGCTACCGGTCGTGATCTTCATCATGCGGCAGATGGCGCGCCGCGACGAGATGATCTTCCGGCTGCTCGGGCTGCGGTGGCAGTTCCGGACCAAGGTCAGGAACCTCCGCCACCACGAGGGCATGTGGGTATTCACGCCCAACATTTATCGCAAGCGCTTCGACGACTCGATTACGGATTGACCCATGCTCGCGCCCGACCTGTCCATCGCCGAATTCATCCCGTTGTCCGCCCACGTGTCGCCACAGGTGGTCAAGACGACGGGCGGCGACTTCCTGCTGACGTGGCGGTTGGAAGGACTGCCGTTCGTCGGGCGCGAGGAATGGGAGCTGGAGCACCGGCACAATACGTTCAACCGCATGCTGCAGACGTTGCGGGCGCCCGACTTCGTGAACGTCGCATTCTGGGTCCACGACCTGCGCCGCCGTGGCGGCATCCGCTCCGGCGCGCGCTTCGGTCAGGCATTCAACCAGGCGCTGTCGGACGGTTACTTCGATGCGCTGTCCGCGCAGAAGATCATGCAGAACGAGCTCTACCTCACGATGATCTACCGACCCGTCGTGATGGGGAAGAAGTTCGTCGAGAAGTCCGCCAATGTGTCGCGTCTCCAGGCCGAGCAGGAGCAGGCGGTGGACAAACTCATGGAGCTGGCAGGCAACGTCGAGGCCGTCCTCAAAGACTACGCGCCGACCCGCCTTGGCATGTACGAGTCCGGTGCGGGGGGCGTCTTCTCCGAAACGCTCGAGTTCTTCGGCTTCGTACTCAACCGCATCTCCGAACCCGTTCCCGTCCTGCGCGCACCGCTCTACGACTACTTGGCGGTGAGCCGGCACATGTTCTCGTCCAAGACAGGCGATTTCGTTGTCAGTGCACCGGATGGAAGGAACCACTTCGGCGCCATCCTGAATATCAAGGAGTACACGGACGGGACCTGGCCCGGCATCCTCAATGGCTTGAAGTATCTCGACTTCGAGTACGTCATCACGCACTCGTTCAGTCCGATGGGACGGCAGGACGCACTGAAGGTTCTGGACCGCACCAAGGGGATGATGATCTCGTCCGGCGACAAAGCGGTGAGCCAGATCATCGAGCTGGACGGTGCCATGGACCAGGTCGCGTCCGGCAACTTCGTGCTGGGCGAGTACCACTTCATCATGACTCTGTACGCTGAGGACCAGCAGCGTCTGTCGCAGAACGTGGCCGTGGCGCGTGCAGAGCTGTCCAACGCCGGCTTCGTGTCGGCCAAGGAAGACCTGGCTATCTGCTCTTCGTTCTATTCCCAGCTGCCGGGCAACTGGCGTTACCGCACGCGACTGGCGAACGTCAGTTCGCTGAACTTCCTGGGTCTGTCGCCGCTGCACAACTTCGCCACTGGCAAGCGGGACAACAATCCCTGGGGCGACAGCGTGACGGTGCTGCAGACCACCAACGGACAGCCCTACTATTTCAACTTCCATGCCACGCATCCCGCCGAGAACTCGCTGGGTGAGAAGGCCATTGCCAACACCATGGTCATCGGCAAGTCGGGCACCGGCAAGACCGCGTTGATCAACTTCCTGCTCAGCCAGGTGCAGAAGTTCGATCGCGTGCCAACCATCTTCTTCTTCGACAAGGACAGGGGTGCAGAGATATTCGTGCGCGCCTGCGGGGGGAACTACCTGGCGTTGGAGAACGGGCAGCCTACCGGCTTCAACCCGTTCCAGTGCGAGCGCACCGATGCCAACGTGCAGTTCCTGGCGGGGCTGATCAAGGTCCTGGCGGCCAAGAGCCACTACACCGCGCGAGAGGACGAGGACATCTTCCGGGCAGTCGAGTCCATGCTGGACATGCCGCTCCACCTGAGGTCAATGACCAACTTCCAGAAGAGCCTGCCCAACATGGGCGACGATGGCCTCTATGCTCGCCTCCGCAAGTGGACGTCCGGCAACGCCCTCGGCTGGGTGTTCGACAGCCCCGTCGACACGATCGACTTGAGCCGGGCCAGTATCATCGGCTCCGACTACACCGATGTCATCGAGAATGCCGAAATCCGCGTTCCCGTCATCAACTATCTATTGCACCGGTTGGAAGAGCTGATCGATGGCCGTCCGCTGATCTACGTGATGGACGAGTTCTGGAAGATCCTCGACGGCGGCGGAGCGCTCAAGGACTTCGCCAAGAATAAGCAGAAGACCATCCGAAAGCAGAACGGCCTCGGCATCTTCGCCACTCAGAGCCCGGAAGATGCGCTCGCCAGCGACATCGCGGCCGCGTTGATTGAACAGACGGCCACCCTGATCCTGTTGCCCAACCCAAACGCGGCGCGCGAAGACTACATCGACGGGTTGAAGCTGACCGACGCGGAATTCAAGGTCGTCAAGAGCCTGGATGAGCGCTCGCGTTGCTTCCTGGTCAAGCAGGGCCACGCCTCGACCGTATGCCAACTCAACCTGCGCGGCATGGACGATGCCCTCGCGGTGATCTCGGCCAGCACCGACAACATCGAGATCATGCACCGCATCGTCGAGGAAGAAGCACTGCGGATGGGCATCGACAAGGCCGCCCTGCGTCCCGAGCAATGGTTGCCGCGTTTCCAGGAGGAGCGGAAAGGGTCGGGCAGGTCAGCGAACCGCTCCTTATCGAACAACAAGCAAAACTAGTCCTGAGCTCCGGCCGGTGTCTTGCAAGTGGGGCGGCCAGTGGAGAAATCGCAACGTCAAACCGACTAAGGGAGACAGACATGTCACGAGTTCTTACAGAAAATGGAAAGGAGATTAGGCTCTTGGCGCTACCGTTGCTGATTGCTGCTCTCCTGCTGCCCGCGCTCCCCAGCAGCGCATCGGGAGTCCCTGTCGTTGATGGCGCGCATATCGGCGTCAACAAGTTCGCTTGGGTGGCCCAATACCAGCAGATGTACCAAGAATTGCAGCGCCAGATGGAGCAGTACCGTACCCAGATCCGTGAGCTTGAGCAAAAGTACGTGAATGGCCCTTCCTTCAGCGGAGGTCTTGGGTATCGAGAGACATTATCGGAGCGCGGACTGAATGACTATGTGGTGGAACGCTGCGGTAGCGGAAATGGCCTTCGTACCGGCCCTGCACAACTCAAGGACATTGCTGAGCGTCAGTTCAAGAATTGCGTGGCTATCATCCAGACGGAGAATACGCGCTACAACGTGATGGTCCGCATACTGAAGAATCTTGATGTTCGGGACCGCCAGATGGAAGAGCTAAAGAAGCAGGCTGCTGCAGTGCCTGCTGACCAGCCCGGTTCGCTTGAGAGGGTGAAAGCCAACATTGCCCAGCTGGAAGCGTACGTCGGGCTCGATATCCAGAATGCCAATACGCTGCTTAGCGCTTACGACGCCAGTCTGAAAGCGCTCAACACTGAGCAAGTCTGGTTGGGGCAGGCCGCTTTCAACGGGAAAGGTCGCGGCCTGCTTCAAGAGGTTGTGCAGTACGGGGCACTTAAGGGTGCGCTGCAGGTTGCGCGTAGTCGTGAGCGCTAGCGAAACGAGCGACTGAAGATCCACTCAATCGGGCGGAAACATGGTTCACTCTCACAAGCAGGCAAGCACATAATGGACGTCGGATTGCTGCCGATAATGGATACGGTACGTGAGTGGGCGCCTTTGCATGCCTCATTGCCGAACATGGTCTTCTTCCATGAGATCAATGACTTCATTGATGACGAGCTGATCAACGAGTACCTGCCCAACCTTGGGCGAAGAGTCATGCGCGTAGTGGGCGGGATAGGGACCATACTCCTCACTTTATGGATAATGATTCAGGGATACCGAATAGTTACTGGACAGTCACGCGAGTCCATGTTGGCGCTGGTCGTCAGTTCGCTGCGCGCCACGTTCATCATTGGCGTTGCGCTGGGAGCGGCTGTTTCATGGGGGCCGATCTACCAGACGTTGACAGATGGGCTGACAAAGACGGTCAACGAGACGATGACGGGCGAAGAAGATGGGGGTGGGGCGTACGGTGACATCGACCGCACGCTCGCCATCATGCAGGCGGCACTGTCTGCCATCGATACGGTGGACAGCAATCACGACATGGTCACAGAGAAGCAGAAGGATCGGGCCCTGCTGTTTACAGGCGTGGGGCTCGGGGCGCCTGCCATCATGGCGGCCGTCGCAATGATGCTGAACAAGGTGGCCATCGGCCTGATTGTCGCGATGGGACCCGTATTCATTCTGTGCCTACTGTTTGAGCAAACAAAATCCTTGTTCCAGAAATGGCTGATGTACGGAATAGGCACATTGTTCTCAATGGCATTGTTGACGGTAATGGTGACGTTGGCGCTTGACATGGTTATTGCCGTGGGAACAGCTTTCTGGATTACAAGTGCCTTCGGCATGGGTGGAGAGAACGTGACTAACATGGCGATGCAGCAGGGAGGTCTTGGGCTGATCTTGACTGCTCTCATCGTAAGCGCGCCGCCGATGGCTGCCATGCTCTTCCAAGGCACGCTTGGCCAATTCACGCCTTACAGTGCCTTCCAGCCAACGCAACAGCCCGGTGCGCCAGGGCAGCCGGGATACTCAGGGGTGAGTGGAAGCACGCAATCGACGGCGCCTTCTTCGCCAATGGCGACTTATCCAGCGCAGTCAACACGTAACGCATATAGCTGAGGATGATCGCCAATGTCGCGCACAACAGTTCTTCTCTTCTTGCTTATCTTCTCCATGGAGTCTTATGCGCAAACAGCATGTCCTCAAGGTGTTGCGCCGGGAGATCCGCGCTGTGGGTCCAGTGGTGGAGGGGGTGGTGGATGGGATCTGCCTGCCGGCAAGATTTATACCCGATGGAAATCAACGTGGGGCGCGATGGTGGGCGATGATGCCACCGGGAATGTGGGCACATCGACCGGTCAATCGAGTCGCCGGAAAGCGGAGCGAGAAGCGCGCGCGAAATGCAAGGCCAGCGGAGGACTGGAATGCAAATTCGTCTACACCTACATGAACAGTTGTGCGGTCGTTGCCGAGCCGATTGAGGTACTAAAGGACTCCGTTTCGGCCTATCAGAACGGAGAAACGGTGGAGGCAGCATCAAAGCTAGCTATAGCCGGCTGCTCGGTCCGAAACGGGGGGCGTGCATGCCAAGTTTACTACTCGAACTGCACAGCTCCGATATTGATTCGTGAGTAATGGAGAATGGAATTCTTCTTTCAGCCATCTCTGGATGGCTACCAATAGGAATATGCGGCCGCCTGACGGTTTTTTTGTGTGCTGGTGCGGCAGCTTTATTGGAGCTCAGGAACGTCGCTGAAATCTAACCACGCTTTTGAAAGAATTTCTCTTGATTCTACTTCTCTATTGGTAGCCGAGTCGCGATGAAATAAAAAATGAGGTTGGGCTAGCTGACGTTACTAGTTCACTGGTTGCGACGTGCTTGCCAGGTGTCCCAATCAATGAATCGAGTTTTTTTCAAGTATGAGGCTACTGCGCATGAGAGAGCTTTCCGCCCTTCTATTGATTTCCATGGCGATGGTTGCCGTCGGCTGCGATGCACAAGCGCCGCAAAGCTTGGATGCGTCGCGCCAGGCAGCCCCCCCTCAGACGAAGGAACAGGACATGTCAGAGCTGAAGCCGCCCTCCGCGGACAGCGTGTTGTATTTCATCTACCAGCGCGACGGCGACGGCGCGGTCAGCTACAAGATCGACGGCGGCGCCACGGTCAGCTACTGGTACGGCCATGCGTTCGATCTCGGCGGCAAGCGCTACTTCGCTGGTTTCGGCAGCAAGAGCCAGGGCGAGGGGCCGGAAGGCGACGACGGCATGATGGACCCGGAGCATGTCGCTATCTCGCAGGCGACCTTCACGCGCGTGGTGAAGGACGGCAAGTCCGAGTGGTCGAAGCCGGATACGGATGGCTATGTCGGTGAGTTCGGCAGGATGGGACGGCCGGAGCAGATCGACGATTCGCGGAAGGCGCAGTCGTTCACGACCGGCGACGGGCGATATCTGCTGGCAGTGCCTACCCAGGACTTCGTGAACGGCACCGACGTACGCATGTTCAGCCTGCTCCTCTTCGATCCCGGCAATGTGGACAAGCTGGGCTTCAGGCAGTGGGGGTATCTCGGAAGCATTCCTGTCGGCGACGACAACAGTGCCGCGTGCGACGGTGGGCAGGTCATGCCGTGTGTCGCCAGTACCGGGACGCTGGCGTTCGAGGCCGCGGGCGAAGGCCTGCCGACCCTGAAGGTATCTTCCAAGGGGACCACCATCGCGTCGCCCGGAAAAGTCCGCGACATGACGGACGCAGACGACGTGGTCTACTCCTTCGATCAAACGACTGAACGCTACAAATAGAGAGATCGATTTCAAGTTGACCGACTTGCATCAGGCCCATGGAGGGGCCCGGTTGACGTCCTGCGGCCACCCGGCCGCGCACATCAGCAAAGGAGCCAACGATGGCCAGTCAGCATACGCGTGAACAGATCCTCGACATCATTGAAAGGCAGGCACAGGAAAGTGGCATTCCGCGGGACGACTTCCTGCGGTTCGCCTATATCGAGACAGGTGGCCGCTTTAATCCGGATGCGAGCAATCCGAGCGGTGCGAAGGGGCTTTTCCAGTTCGTGCCGAAGACCGCCAAGGAGTATGGGATACAGGGTCGCGAGTTCGACCCGGAGGCGAACACGCGCGCAGCCGCGCAGCTGTACTCCGACAATCTCGGCGACATTTCGCGTCGCCAGGCACGCAGCGGGCATGAGTTCCTTTCCGGTGACCAAACACCCAATGGACTCGATCTCTATCTCGCCCATCAGCAGGGCGCCGCGGGTTATGCGTCCATCCAGAGCGCCATCGCCACGGGCGAGTTTTCGCTGGGAGTTTCTCGTCGAAACATTCTCAACAACATCAGCGAGCGGGATGTCGAGCGACTGACCGGTCGTGCCTACGCGGATTTGAGCGGCCTCAACGACCGTGACCTAGCGACGACGTTCTCGCAGTACTGGAATACCAAGTATGCCGCCATCAGTATTCCCGATCGCGGCATCCAGGCGGGCCAACCCGATGCGGCTGTCCGCGAACGCACGTCGCCGCTGGCCGATGGAGTGCTGCTTAATGGCGAACGAGGCGAGGAAGTGCGCGGGCTGCAGACCTCGTTGAACCAGCTCGGTTTCCGCGACGGCCAGGGTGCGGAACTGGAAACGCGTTCTGGCATCTATGGCGGCAAGACGCAGGAAGCGGTGCGTGCCTTCCAGGTGGCGAACCAACTGGAAGCCACGGGCAATGCCGATGCGCGCACGCGCGCGACCATCGCGCAGCAACTGGCGTTGCCTGAGCAGGAGCGCCGTGCCCAGCCCACGGAAGCGCAGCGGCGCGAAGGCGGACTGACCTGGCCGACGCCGGGTAATCGCGACATCAATGAGGCCGACAAGCCGCGCGAGGGTCGGGGCGAGTTTGGTACGCCGCGTAGCGGTGGCCGGCGTCATGGCGGTATCGACATCCAAGGCGATACCGGCGATCCCATTGTCGCAGTTGCAGGCGGCACAGTCGTGGTGCGTCCGAACAATGGTGCGGCGGGCAACACAGTTCATATCCGGCATGATGACGGCTCTCTTAGCAAGTACTTCCATCTGGGCGAGTTCAGCGTCCGAAACGGCCAGCGCGTGGAAGCCGGGCAGCAGGTCGGCACCATGGGGCGCTCAGGCAACACGCCAGCGCAAGGCGACACGCATCTGCATTTCGAGCTTTGGCGGGATGGTCGCCAGGTCGACCCGTTGCCATATTTGCGCGGTGCAAACCGGGATGCCGCGGTGCCCACACGATCCGCATCGCCCGAGATGCTGCGTGACGGAGGTTCCGGGGCGTCGGTGCGGGAGCTGCAGCAGCAGCTCAACCAGCTGGGTTACCGCGGTGCCGACGGTCAGTCTCTGGAGACATCGAGCGGCAGATTCGGTCCCCAGACGGAGCATGCGCTGCGGGCGTTCCAAGCGGATCGCGGGCTCAAGGTTGATGGCGTGTATGGCGACCGGTCGCGTGAGGCGATGGCGATCTCCGTGCGTGACACGCGCGACGTCGCTCCTGCGGAAGCAGCATCGCAGCGTTCGTTCGCGGACCGCATGTTCTCTGCATTGCAAAGTGGCGATGACCGCGCCATGCGTCAGGTGCTGGACGATTACATCAAGACACCGGCCGGTCAGAGCTGGCAGAAGGAACAGCCCGTAGCGGACCAGCAGGCTGCGCCGCAACGCGATCAGGCGGCTCCTTCCCGCTGAGCAGTTGCGATGGGTGCGGGTCGGTTCAAGGGCCGACCCGCATGTTCGCTAGGGATGCCAGTCGCGAATGCCTAGAAGAACCACGCGCGACCGATCTGATACAGGCTGATCGACAGAACAAGCACGCCCACGACCTTCAAGACGACTCGTTCGGACACGTGGCGCACGAACCAGGCGGCGAACGGCGCGGCGATGGCGCCGCCGACCAGCAGGCCGAGGACGATTTCCAGATGGTCCAAGCCGATCGTCAGGAGGAATGTCAGTGAGACCACCAGCGTGATGACGAATTCCGACGCACTGACCGTACCTATCGTAGTGCGTGCCTGTCCGCCACGGGCGAGCAGGGTGGACGTGGCGAGCGGGCCCCATCCGCCGCCACCCGTGGCATCCAGCAGACCGGCGAAGAATCCCAGCACCGGTACGCGCTTGACCTCCTCGCGTGGCATCCAACGGCCGAACGAACGGACGAGGATCAGGATTGCCAGCGCCAGCAGATACAGGTAGACGAAGGGCCGGATGGCATCGCCCGGCAGGCGGGTGAGTACGTAGGCACCGAGTGCTCCGCCGATGGACCCCGAGACCGTCAGGCGCCAGAACAGGCGTTTGTCGATATTGCGGAAGTAGGCGTGCGATGCGCCGGACACGCCGGTGGTGACGACTTCCGCCGCATGCACGCTGGCGCTGACGGCCGCCGGGGGAAGCCCCATGCTGAGCAGGATCGACGAGCAGATCAGGCCGAAGGCCATACCCAGCGCGCCATCGACCAATTGCGCGCCGAGGCCGATGAGGACGAACCAGAAGAACTCGCTGCCAAACTCCATCCGCAGGTCCCTGCCGGTGGGGGATCCGGCATTTCACTTTCGAAGGATACCCTGCGTTGTCGATCAGGCTCCGCCGAGTGCGCGGGTGAAGCGAAGCGAGCTTTCGGCAAAACCGCAGGCGCGGTAGAACGCGTGAGCCTCGGTGCGATGCAGGGCGGTGGTCAGTTCGAGTCGCACGCAGTCCGCGCTGCGTGCACGGCGGTAGGCTTCCTCCAGCAACTGGCGGCCGAGCCCGCTGCCTCGCGCTTCGGTGGCGACGACTAGCGCGGTGATCCGGCAGATGAGCGCGCCCAACGGAACGTAATAGAGGAAGTGCAGGCCGACGAGGCCGCATCGCACGCCGTCACGCCGGGCGAGCAGCAGCACCTGCTGGCGATCGGCATCCACGGCATGGATGCGCTCAGCCGCTTCTCGCGTGGAACAGGGATAACCGAGCTCTGCGAGCAGGTGGGCGACATCATCTGCGTCCCCTGGCATGGCGGGACGGATGTCGAGAGGTGGAAGCGCGTTGGGAGGCGCGGCCGGTCGCAGAGGAGGACCGGCCCGACCCATGAAGATCAGCGGGTGCCGTACAGGACGACGGTCTTGCCCCTGGCATGCAGCGAGCCGTCGGCCTGCAGCTTCTTCAGCACGCGACCGGCCATCTCGCGCGAGCAGCCGACCAGGCGCGCGAGCTCCTGGCGGGAGACGCGCAGCTGGGTGCCTTGCGGATGGCTCATGGCCTCCGGTTCGCGGGCGAGGTCGTGCAGGGTGCGGACGATGCGGTCGGTCACGTCCAGGAACGCCAGACGGCTGGCCTTGCGACTGGTGTCCAGCAGGCGCCGGGACAACTGGGCGCCGATGGCGTACAGCAGCTTGGGGGCATCGGCAGAGAGCGTGCCCAGGAACAGCTGATGCAGGCGCTCGTAGCTGATCTCGGCCAGTTCGCACTGGGTCCGGGTCCGCAGGATTACTTCCCGGCGGTCGGACTCGATGAACAGGCCCATCTCGCCGACGAATTCACCGCTGCCGAAGTAGCCGAGGACCAGTTCGCGGTCGTCGTCTTCCTCGGTGATGATGCTGACCGAGCCGCTGACCACGTAATACAAGGTGCCGGCCGGGTCTCCCGGGCGGAACACGTCGGCGCGGGCCGGGTAGCGTCGCCGATGGCTATGGGCGAGGAAACGCTCAAGCGTGGCGTTGTCCGGCGTCAGGGGGCTGGCGGCGGGGCGAGCGGGGGCTGAAAGGGGGATGCCTGGGCTCATGGTGGTCGCGGCTTGTAATTCCGGAAGCTTAGTCCGAATACGTAGCCGACGGCAAACGCAGGCCATGCAAGGGCTGGGCCAGTCCCGCGGCGGCCGGCCGACGGGTGGCGACGGACATTTCGCTGTCACCCCTTATGGCGCATAATTTGCGCCCCATCCGATACCCCCCAAGAGGGACCACCGCCGTGGTAAAACCCCTGCCTCGCCTGCGGCTGCAAGGCTTCAACAACCTGACCAAGGCGCTGAGCTTCAACATCTACGACGTGTGCTACGCCTCGTCCGAGGATGAGCGCCGCCGGTACATCGAGTACATCGACGAGGAATACAACGCCGACCGCCTGACCCAGATCCTGACGGACGTGGCGGAGATCATCGGCGCCAACATCCTGAACGTGGCCCGCCAGGACTACGATCCCCAGGGCGCCTCGGTGACCATCCTCATCTCCGAGGAGCCGGTGATCGACAAGAAGGATGCGGGCAAGGAGATCATCTCCGACGCGGTGGTGGCGCACATGGACAAGTCGCACATCACGGTGCACACGTATCCGGAAACCCATCCGGACAACGGCATCGCGACGTTCCGCGCGGATATCGACGTGGCGACCTGCGGCGTCATCTCGCCGCTGAAAGCCCTGAATTACCTGATCGAAAGCCTGGAATCCGACATCGTCATCATGGATTACCGGGTCCGTGGCTTCACCCGCGACGTGAAGGGCAAGAAGCACTACATCGACCACAAGATCAATTCGATCCAGGACTTCCTGGCCAAGAACATCAAGTCGCGCTACGAGATGCTCGACGTGAACGTCTACCAGGAAAACATCTTCCACACGAAGATGCACCTGAAGGAGTTCGACCTCGACAACTACCTGTTCGAGGAGAAGGCCAAGAACCTGTCGTTCAAGGAGCGCATGAAGATCGAGGCGCGCCTGAAGCGGGAGATCGAAGAGCTGTACCACGGGCGCAACCTGTCCGAGTGACAGGGCCGCGGGTTACACCCCGTTGGGGTGACCCGGGGTAAGGTGGGTTCAAACAGGCGGGACGACCCGCCCGCGGCGCAGGCCGCGCACCAGGACCGACGGCGGTCCGGAACGTGAGTTCCGGGCCGCTTTTGCGTTGTGGCCCGGGCATAAACCTGAGGAGAAGGCGTATGGCGTGGGTATATCTGGTGTTGGCGGGCGTGCTGGAAATCGTGTGGGCGGTCGGCCTGAAGTATTCCGAGGGTTTCACCCGCCTCGTACCCAGCGTGGTCACGGCTGTGGCCGCGGCGGCCAGCTTTTGGCTGCTGGCGGCAGCCCTGAAGCACATTCCGCTGGGAACGGGCTATGCGATCTGGGTCGGCATCGGCGCCGTCGGGACTGCCTGTGTGGGCATGTGGCTGTTCCAAGAGCCTGCCACGGCGGCGCGGCTGGTCTGCATCGGCCTGATCGTGGCCGGCATCATCGGCCTGAAGCTGGCTTCGTAAGCCTGGGCGGCGCCTCAGAGGCGATAGGCCACGGCCTTCATCAGCTTCGAGGCGCCGGCCATCAGGGTCGGAATCGGGGCCGGGAGCACCCGAGCACCGGCATGCTGGGCATGCTCGGCATGGCGGGCTTCGTCGGCTTTCATCACCGTCAGGATCTCGCGGCTGCGCAGGTCGGCGGGCGGCAGGGTTTCCAGGTGTTCGTCCAGGTGGGCCTCCACCTGATGCTCGGTCTCGACCACGAAGCCCAGGCTCCAGCCGTCGCCCCGCAAACCGGCCAGCGCGCCCAGGGCGTAGCTGCCGGCATACCAAAGGGGGTTGAACAGGCTGGGGCGGCTGTCCAGCTCCCGCAGGCGGTCCGCGCACCAGGCCAGGTGATCGGTCTCTTCCTGGGCGGCATCGAGCAGATGGGCCCGGGTCTCAGGATCGCGGGCGACCGCGGCCTGGCCGAAATAGAGCCCTTGGGCGCAGACCTCGCCCACATGGTTGATCCGCATCAGCCCGGCGGCATGGCGCTGTTCGGCCTCGTCCAGGGCGACGTCCGGCGTATCGCCGGCGGGATTGGCCCTCTGGGCCGGCGGGTTGCCGAAGACGGTGTCCAGGCCGCGCTGGGCTTCCACCAGCCAGCGGTCCAAGGGGGAAAAGGTCCGCGTGTTCATGGCGCTATTGTGCCTGTACCGGCCTCGCCCGTCCGGCGCAGGTTGGGCGGCTTGCATGGGGGAGGGTCGATCCGTACAATACCGCCCCTCGCGCTCCACCCTTCACAACGCGTGGCAAAGTTCCGCCCGGGAAACCGCGGAATCCGCCCGACCAGACACACGAGAGTTACATGAGCACCTTTACCGCCAAGTCCGAGACCGTCCAGCGTGACTGGTACGTCGTCGACGCAGCAGGCAAGACCCTGGGTCGCCTGTCCACCGAGCTGGCCCGCCGTCTCCGCGGCAAGCACAAGCCCGTCTATACCCCTCACGTGGACACCGGCGACTACCTCGTCGTGATCAATGCCGAGAAGATCCACGTCACCGGCAACAAGCTGGCCGACAAGAAGTACCACCGCTTCACCGGCTACATCGGCAACCTGAAGACCGAGACGCTGGCGCAGGCGCTGGAGCGCCATCCGGAACGCGTCATCGAGACCGCCGTGAAGGGCATGCTGCCGAAGGGCCCGCTGGGCCGCGACATGCATCGCAAGCTCAAGGTTTACGCCGGCCCGAATCATCCGCACGCCGCTCAGCAGCCGCAGGTCCTGGACATCTAATCATGGCTATCACTCAGAACTACGGCACCGGCCGTCGCAAGTCCTCCACCGCCCGCGTGTTCCTGCGCAAGGGTTCCGGCAACATCACGGTCAACGGTCGTCCGCTGGACGAGTTCTTCGGCCGCGAAACCGGCCGCATGATCGTGCGCCAGCCGCTGGAGCTGACCAAGAACACCGAAACCTTCGACATCACCGTGACCACCACCGGTGGCGGCATCACCGGCCAGGCCGGCGCCATCCGCCTGGGCATCGCCCGCGCGCTGGTGGAATACGATGAAACGCTGAAGTCGGAACTGCGCAAGGCAGGCTTCGTGACCCGCGATGCTCGTGAAGTCGAGCGTAAGAAGGTCGGCTTGCACAAGGCGCGTCGCGCCACGCAGTTCTCCAAGCGCTAACAGACGCGCTACACTACGCGTCACTGGTTACACAGCCCCGTCGCCAAGCGGTAAGGCACCTGACTCTGACTCAGGCATTCGGTGGTTCGAATCCATCCGGGGCTGCCAACTTGAAGTCCACTGGACATCCGCAAAAGCCCGCCTCTGGCGGGTTTTTGCGTTGAGGGGTCTTGCCATGGTCGCGATGTTCCAACCTCCGTTTTGCCCCGCCGACGAGGCCGTGCGCCGCGTGCAGGAGCGTGGCTACGCGGTCCTCGAGCCGCGGGCCATGGCCGACGCCGTGGGCGTCGATCTCGACGCGCTCGACGCGTTGCTGCCGAGTTGGGATCGGCTGGAAGTGGACGGATACCTCAAGGACGGCGGCCGCTATCGGCGGCGGCGGCATTCGTGCTTCGTCCTGGATGCGGAAGGCATCGCGCAAGCGGCGCACCGCGCGCACTGGCAGTCGCTGGATTACAACGCCTTGCATGGCGGCATGCAGCGCTGGTTCGAGCCGATCGAGCCGGCCGTCGCGGAAGCCCAGGCATGGCGACAACTCCTGTTGGGGCTGGGCCGCTGGTGTTCCGCACTCAGGGGCCAGCGCCGCTGGTATGTCGAGGCGCATCAATTCCGCATCGACACCACCGACGGCATCGGCCGACCGACGCCGGAAGGCGCGCATCGCGACGGCGTGGATTTCGTTGCGGTGCTGCTGCTGGACCGCCAGGGCATCAAGGGGGGCGAAACCCGCGTCTTCGCCGCCGCAGGGCCGGACGGGCAGCGCTTTACGCTGGAAGCGCCGTGGTCGCTGCTGTTCCTCGACGACGAGCGCGTCATCCACGAATCCACCCCGATCCAGCCCCTGGACGGGCAGGGCCATCGCGATACGCTGGTGCTGACCTTCCGCAAGGACGGCTTCCAGGGCGACCCCAGCGAAGGCTGACCGTCGCGCGTATTTCGTTACAATTGAAACCATGGCGCATGCGCGCCGGCATCCTGGAGTTCCGATGAAGCTGGGTTCCCTGAAGGAAGGTGGTCGCGACGGTACGTTGATCGTCGTGTCGCGTGATCTGGCCCGCGGCGTGCGCGCCACCGGCATCGCGCCGACGCTGCAGCGCGCGCTGGAGGACTGGAGCAACACCGCGCCGCGCCTCAACGCACTGTACGAATCGTTGAATGCCGGCGATGTCGAGGGTGCCTTTGATATCGACTTGCACGCGCTCGCTGCGCCGCTGCCGCGCGCCTATGAATTCGTCGACGGCAGCGCCTACCTGCCTCACGTCGAGCGCGTGCGCCGCGCGCGCAATGCGGAGGTGCCGGCGAGCTTCTACACCGACCCGCTGATGTACCAGGCGACCAGCGCAGGCTTCCTTGGCCCGCGCGATCCGGTGAAGGTGGTCAGCGAAGACCACGGCATCGATCTGGAGGCCGAGATCGTCGTGATCACCGACGACGTGCCGATGGCGGTCACGCCCGCGCAGGCCGCCGGACACATCCAGCTGATCGGCCTGGTCAACGACGTGTCGCTGCGCAACCTGATCCCGGGTGAGCTCGCCAAGGGCTTCGGGTTCCTCCAGTCCAAGCCGCGGTCGGCGTTGTCGCCGGTCTTCGTCACGCCGGACGAACTGGAAGCCGCGTGGGATGCCAACAAGGTGCACCTGCCGCTGGTGACCCACATCAACGGCGCGTGGTTCGGTGCGCCGGAAGCCGGTGTCGACATGCAGTTCGACTTCTCGCAGCTCGTTGCCCACGCCGCCAAGACGCGCCCGCTGTCCGCAGGCACCATCGTCGGCTCGGGCACCATCGCCAACGAGGACACCTCGAAGGGCGCCTCGTGCTTCGCCGAGAAGCGCACCGTCGAGACGCTCCGCGATGGCAAGCCCAGCACCCCCTTCATGAGCTTCGGCGATGTGGTCCACATCGAAATGAAGGATCGTGACGGCCGTTCCATTTTTGGCGCGATCGAGCAGCGGATAGAGGTCCAGCCCTTGCCTTGAGGCTGGGCCCGGGCCCAGTGTGGTTACTTGAAGGACCGAAGCGGGCAGGGACGTGGATTCCGGGAATTTGATGGCGCAAACCGCGGGGAGCGGCTTGCATGGCTGAGCAACTGAAGCTGTATTCCTACTGGCGCTCCAGCGCCGCTTACCGTGTCCGCATCGGCCTGAACCTGAAGGGCCTGGTGTACGAGACCGTGCCTGTGCACCTGGTGCGCGATGGTGGGCAGCAGCACTCCGCGGAATACATCGCCAAGAATCCCCAGCAGCTGGTGCCGACGCTGCAGCACGGTGAACGGGTGATCCGGCAATCGCTGGCGATCCTTGAGTACCTCGACGAAGCCTGGCCTTCGCCGCGTCTGTTGCCGATGACGGCGCGCGATCGCGCCCGCGTGCGCGCGCTGGCGCAGATGGTCGCGTGCGACATCCACCCATTGAACAACCTGCGCGTGCTGCAGTATTTCGAGCACACCTGGAATGTCCCGCAGGCCGAGCGCGACGATTGGATCAAGCACTGGATCGTGGAAGGCTTCACGGCGATGGAGGCCTTGCTCGTCGAGGACGCCGCGACCGGTCCGTACTGCCATGGGCAGACGCCCGGACTCGCGGACTGTTGCCTGGTGCCGCAGGTCTTCAATGCGCGTCGCTTCGGCGTGGACATCACGGCATTCCCGACGATCCTGCGCATCGAGGAAGCGTGCCTGGCCTTGCCGGCGTTCGATCGGGCGCGTCCCGAGAACCAACCCGACGCCACCGCCTGAAACGAGAAGGGCAGCTTGCGCTGCCCTTGCCGTGCGTGTCGCGATGCCTTGTGGCGGTCAGCCGAAGCCGTGGGTGATGCGTGGCGAACTGCTGCCGTTGTCGTAGTCGGCGTAAGGATCGTGCTCACCCTTGCTGCCTTCGGACAGGCGGAACTTCAGTGCCAGGCCATCGCGCGAGTCGGCGGCGCGCAGCGCTTCTTCCTGCTCGATCTGACCTTCCTTCACCATGCGGAACAGGCATTGGTCGAAGGTCTCCATGCCTTCCTCCAACGACTCTTCCATGGCGGCCTTGATCTCGTGGACCTGCCCGCGGCGCAGCAGGTCGCGGATCATCGGCGTGTTGATCAGCACCTCGGCGGCCGGCAGGCGGCGGCCATCGGTGCCCTTGACCAGGCGCTGGGAAACCACCGCGCGCAGGTTCAGCGCCAGGTTCATCAGCACGTTCTTATGCGCGCTCTCCGGGAAGAAGTTGAGGATGCGCTCGATGGTCTGGTCGGCATTGTTCGAGTGCAGCGTGGCCAGGCAGAGGTGGCCCGTCTCGGCGAACGCGATCGCCGCTTCCATCGTGGTGGCGTCCAGGATTTCGCCGATCAGGATGACATCCGGCGCCTCGCGCATCGCGTTCTTGAGGGCGTTGTGGAAGGCGTGGGTATCCAGGCCGACTTCACGCTGGTTCACGATGGACTGCTTGTGCCGGTGCAGGTACTCGATCGGATCCTCGATGGTGAGGATGTGGCCGGTACTCGTCGTGTTGCGGTAGTCGATCATCGAGGCGAGCGAGGTCGACTTGCCCGAGCCGGTGGAGCCGACGATCAGCACCAGCCCGCGCGGGGTCATGATGATGTCCTTCAACACCGGCGGGAGGTTCAGCTCCTCGATGCTCGGGATCACGCTGCGGATCGCACGGATGACCATGCCCACTTCGCCGCGCTGCTTGAACACGTTGACGCGGAAGCGGCCGGCGTCCTGCAGGGCGATCGCCATGTTGAGCTCGAGCTCGCGCTCGAACACGGGCACCTGGCCCTCGTCCATCAGCGAGTACGCGATCTTCTTGACCATGCCGGGCGGCAGGCCGGTGTTGCCCAAGGGGTACAGCTTGCCCTCGATCTTGATGTAGACCGGCGCCCCGGTCGTGAGGAACATGTCCGAGGCGTTCTTCTCGGTCATCAGCTTCAGGAAATAGCCGATGTCCATATGCAAAGCTCCCCACGATGCGCGGCACCACGTTGCAACGGTGCCGAAGGCTACAGACAATGGCCGCGCGTACCCCTCAACGTCACGGCACCCCAATGACTGTTAGCTTCGCACACTTCCGCAGGCCCCTGCATGTGATGGCCGCCGCAGTAGCGGCACTGGCCCTGGTGCCCGCGTTCGCCCAGAGCGTCCCCACGCCGGAGCTGGAGGCCGCGGTGAAAGCCGTGCAGCGCGCCGACCAGGCCGATGCCGACCAGTACGCCCCGGAGCCGTTGGCTGCCGCCCGCCAGGCGCTGGCCCAGGCGCAGTCCACCCGGAACAAGAAAGAAGCGCTCGATTTCGCCTTGCGCGCCGCGGCTGACGCCGACCTGGCGCGCGCGCGCAGCGAAGAAGCCGTAGCGACGGCCGAAGTCGGCCAGCGTCGCGCGGAAATCGCCGACCTGCAGCGCCAACTCGGGGAGGGTGGCCGATGAGCGCGCGCCGGTTCGTCCCGTTCGTCCTGGGTCTGATGCTTGCCGTCGCGACGGCGATGAGTGCGTTCGCTGCAGACAACCCGGTGGTGGTGCAGCTCAACCAGCGCCTGGTCCGGCTGCAGTCCGATCCCGCCCTGGCGGAATTCGCGGCCTACGAGAAGCTGCAGGCGCAGCATGCCGTGGCCGCGTTCGACAAGGCGCGCCGCAGCCAGCGCGAGACCCTGCAATACGTGGCTGAGCGCCGAGTCGAGATTGCCGAAATCGCTGCCCGCACCCAGTCCGCGCGGCGTGAGGCCGATCGACTGGATCGCACACGCAGCGAGCTCCTCGTGGAAGCCAGTCGCCGCGAGGCTGAACGGGCCCGTCGGGAAGCCGAGCGCTTGCGCGTGCAGGCCCAGATCCAGGCCGAAGAGGCGGATCGCCTGCGGTTGGCGGCGGAAGCCGAAGCGCTGGCCCGGCAGGAAGCGGAGACCACACTGGACACCGTGGCGGGCCAGCAGGCCAGTCGACTCAGCACCGCGCGTCAACGTGAGTTGAAGCTGGCACGGGAGGAGGCCGAACTCGTCTCGGGGGCGAAGCTGCCGGCGTCCAAGTTTGAAAGCAGGGGTGAAGTCTTCACCCTGGGCGCCGACGCTTTCGCGAGCGGATCGGCGAAGCTCTCCGGGGGCGGCAGTTCGACGGCAAGCGCGTTGGCCGCATACCTGCAGGCAAACCCCAAGGCGCGCGCGCGCATCGAGGGCTACGGCGACAAGCAGACGCCGGGACAGCGCCGCGCGGACGCCGTGCGGGACGCCCTGACGGCCGGTGGCGTGCAGCGAAACCGACTGCAGAGCACCGCGAAGGGGGCTGGCACGAAGGCGCGCGCCATCGAAGTCGTCATCACGCACTGATTTTCCTTTAAGAATCAGTGTGTTATACGGCGTTCCGAGGTGTGCAGGGCGACCTATGTGAAGAGTCGCGGGCCCTGCAATACACCCCGAATCAAGTACTTACGAATGGGGTTGCCGGGGCTTCGGGCGAGGAGTAGGGTCGTATACCCAAGCGACCCCTGTCGCTTGGCTCACCGGAGAATCGCCCCGATGACGCCCGTTCCAGTCCCACAGGAAACCGCCGCCGGCAGCCAGGCTGTCGCGGGCCTTCCGGTGGGGGGTACCCGCGTCAACGATCGGCAACTCCGCTCCCAAGCCAACGCCCCGTGCCTGTGAAGGCCGGGGCGTTCGTATTTCTGCTGAAGGAGGTAACACCATGTTCGAAGGTCAACCGCAGGCCGAAATCGATGCACTCATCAAGGCCGATCCGGAGTTCAAGCAGCTTTACCAGCGCCATCGTGAGCTGGACAAGAAGGTCACGGATGCCGAACTCGGCGTCCTGCCCATCGACGACAACCTGCTCGGGCAGATGAAGCGCGAAAAGCTGCACGCCAAGGAGCGATTGCTCCGGATCTACGACACCAAGCCCCACTGACGCTTTCCTGATCCTTTCTCGTCGCGGGCGGCGACGGCCTCCTCGTCGGCCGTCGCCGTCCGCGTCACCCTAATGCGATAATCCGGGTCACGTTCCGCACCGGATGCACGGCCGCATGGCGATCCACTCCTCCGTACTCGAGCTGATCGGCGACACGCCGATCGTCCAGGCCAAGCGCCTCGACACCGGGCTCTGCACCCTTTATCTCAAGCTCGAGAGCGCCAACCCTGGCGGGTCCATCAAGGACCGCATCGGCATGTCGATGATCGAGGCCGCCGAAAAGCGCGGCGACTTGAAGCCCGGCGCCACGCTGGTGGAGGGTACGGCGGGCAACACCGGTATAGGCCTGGCCCTCGTCGCCCAGCAGAAGGGCTACAAGCTGATGCTGGTGGTCCCGGACAAGATGAGCCGGGAGAAGATCTTCAATCTGAAGGCCATGGGCGCCGAGGTCATCCTCACCCGCTCCGACGTCGCGAAGGGGCACCCGGAGTACTACCAGGACCTGGCCGAGCGCATCGCGCGCGAGACGCCGGGCGCCTACTTCATCAACCAGTTCGGCAATCCGGATAACCCGGCCGCGCACGAATTCGGCACTGGTCCGGAGATCCTGCGCCAGATGGACGGCCAGTTGGATGCCATCGTCTTCGGCTGCGGTAGCTCCGGGACCATGACTGGCCTGTCGCGGTGCTTCGCGGCGCATTCGCCCCAGACCGAAATGGTGCTTGCCGATCCGGTCGGCTCCATCCTGACCCAGTACATCAACGAGGGGACCCTCAGCACGAAGTCAGGCAGCTGGCTGGTGGAGGGCATCGGCGAGGATTTCCTGCCGCAGATCTCGGACTTCACCCGGGTCAAGAAGGCCTACGGGATCAGCGACCGCGAGAGTTTCCTGACCGCGCGCGAGCTGCTGGCGAAAGAGGGCATTCTGGGCGGCTCCTCGACGGGCACGCTGCTCGCCGCGGCGTTGAAGTACTGCCGCGAGCAGACCGAACCGAAGAAGGTGCTCGTCTTCGTCTGCGACACCGGCAACAAGTACCTGTCCAAGATGTACAACGACTACTGGATGCTGGACAACGGTTTCATTGATAGGCCCCAGTACGGCGATCTGCGAGACCTGATCCTGCGTCCCTACAGTCAGCGCGACACCGTCGTGGTCAGCCCTACGGACCTGCTGACGACCGCCTACCAGCGCATGAAGCTGTACGACGTGTCTCAGCTGCCGGTGATGGAAGGCGACAGGCTGGTCGGCATCGTGGATGAAAGCGACGTGCTGCTTCACGTGTACGGCGATGAGGCCCGCTTCCGCGATCCGGTCTCTACGGCCATGGTCAGCAAGCTGGACCGCCTGGATGTACGCTCGCCCATCGAGGCGCTGCTGCCCGTGTTCGACCGGGGGCAGGTGGCCATCATCACCGATGGTGACGCCTTCCTGGGGCTGATCACCCGCATCGATTTGCTGAACTATCTGCGACGCCGCGCACAGTAGGCGGCGATGTATGGCCGCCCACAGGGGAGGGCGGCCGGACACGGACGATACGTTAAGGACCCGCTGTTAAAATGGCGGGCTGACTCAAGGAACCCGAATATGGCGCACCATTCATCCCCCTCCGGCGGGAACGTCGGCGATCTCGCCCTGGGCACCCTGGCCATCCATGGCGGGCAATCCCCGGACCCCACCACGGGCGCGGTCATGCCGCCTATCTACGCGACCTCGACGTACGCGCAGAGCAGCCCGGGCGTCCATCAGGGTTTCGAGTATTCCCGCACGCACAACCCGACGCGCTTCGCCTACGAGCGCTGCGTGGCCACCCTCGAGGGCGGAAGCCGCGGGTTCGCCTTCGCATCGGGCATGGCCGCGACCTCGACGATCCTGGAACTGCTCGACAGTGGCAGCCACGTCGTCGCGATGGACGACCTCTACGGCGGCAGCTTCCGCCTGTTCGAGCGGGTGCGCAGACGCACGGCGGCGCTGGATTTCAGCTTCGTCGACATGACCGACCTGGCGGCGTTCGAGTCCTCGATTCGCCCGGAAACGCGACTGGTGTGGGTGGAAACCCCCACGAACCCCATGCTCAAGATCGTCGACATCGCTGCCATCTGCGAGATCGCGCGCAAGCGCGGCCTGCGCGTGGTTGTCGACAACACCTTCGCCTCGCCGATCCTGCAGCGTCCGCTCGCGCTCGGCGCCGACATCGTCATGCATTCGGCCACCAAGTACCTCAATGGCCACTCCGATATGGTCGGCGGCATGGTGGTGGTCGGGGATGATGCGGAACTGGCCGAACAGATGGCCTTCCTGCAGAACTCCATCGGCGCGGTGCAAGGACCTTTCGACAGCTTCCTCGCTCTGCGCGGCCTGAAGACCCTACACCTCCGGATGAAGGCGCACCGCGAGAACGCCCTGGCATTGGCGCAGTGGCTCGAGACGCATCCCGCAATCGAGAAAGTCATCTACCCCGGCCTGGCATCCCACCCCCAGCATGCGCTTGCCGCCCGGCAGATGCAGGGCTTCGGCGGCATCATTTCCATCGTGATCAAGGGCGGCTTCGATGCCGCTCGCCGGTTCTGCGAAAACACAACGCTCTTCACCCTGGCCGAATCGCTCGGTGGCGTGGAAAGTCTGGTCAATCACCCGGCCGTCATGACGCATGCGTCGGTGCCGGTAGAGCGGCGGGAGAAGCTGGGAATCACCGATGGGCTGGTGCGGTTGAGTGTGGGGGTGGAGGCTTTGGGGGACTTGCGAAACGACCTGGCGAATGCGCTCGCGTTGGCGGTAGGCGTACGCGCGTGAGTATGTTGCCGCTGGATTCGCGTCAGCGCTCCCTGGTATGGGAGCTCACTAAGCGCGATGTTCTCGGGCGTTATCGTGGCGCGAGTTTTGGCGTGCTGTGGTCGTTGATCAGTCCCTTCCTGATGCTGATGGTCTATACGCTTGCTTTCGGGTTCATCCTCAAGAGCAGGTGGCCAGGCACCAGCGGATCCACGCAGGACTTCGCCCTCATTCTATTCGCGGGACTTTCGGTACATGGGTTCTTCGCGGAGTGCTTGACCCGTGCGCCCCAGCTGATTCTCTCGAACGTGAACTACGTCAAGCGCGTCGTGTTTCCACTGCAAATGCTTTCTTGGAGCATGATGTTCTCGGCTGCGTTCCACTTATTCATGAACTTGCTGGTCTTGTTGCTGCTCAAGTGGGTATGGCACGCCGAGATCCACTGGACCATCGTATTCCTGCCACTAGTAATGCTGCCGATGTTGGGCTTGGCGGTGGCTGTTTCGTGGCTTGTCTCGGCACTGGCGGTGTACTTCCGTGACGTGGGCCAGTTCGTCGGTGTGTTGGCAGCAGCGATGCTGTTCCTGTCGTCCGCGATCGTGCCCGTGGAGTCGGTACCGGAGAGTTATCGCTGGGTGTTCTACCTCAATCCACTCACGCTGATTATCGACCAGGTACGGGAAGTAGTGATCTGGGGCCGTACGCCTGATTGGAGCGCCCTGCTGATGTACGGTGCGGGGGTGCTGCTCTTCGCCGCCGGCTCCTATCAGGTGTTCAATCGGTTGCGCCGAGGCTTCGCCGATGTCCTCTGAGAATCCCAGCAGCAGCCACGTGGCCAGCGAGTGCGTGATACGTGTTGCGCATGTCGGCAAGTCTTACCGTATGTACCGTAAACCTTCCGAGCGACTGCTTCATGCCATCTTCGGGGGCAAGGACGGAGGGGTTTCGGAATTCTGGGCGTTGCATGATGTCAGCCTGGACGTCCAGCGCGGCGAGACATTCGGCATCATCGGACGCAATGGATCCGGTAAGTCCACGCTGCTTCAGATCATCGCGGGCACCCTGCAGCAGACGCGGGGCGAGGTCGCGGTCAAAGGCCGCGTGGCCGCGTTGCTGGAATTGGGGAGCGGTTTCAATCCGGATTTCACCGGACGCGAGAACGTCTATCTCAATGCGACGATTCTCGGGCTGACGCGACGCGAAATAGACGAGCGCCTGGACAGCATCTTGGCATTCGCGGGTATTGGCGAGTTTATCGACCAACCGGTCAGAAGCTATTCCAGCGGCATGTCGGTCAGGCTTGCCTTCGCCGTCATCGCCCACGTGGACGCCGACGTGCTGATCGTCGACGAGGCGCTGTCTGTGGGCGACGTGTTCTTCGCGCAGAAGTGCATGCGCTTCCTGCGGGAGTTCAAGAAGGAGGGCACTTTGCTCTTCGTCAGCCATGATGCGGCGGCCGTCACCAACCTGTGCGACAGGGCGCTCTGGCTCGACTCGGGCGTCATGAAGATGCAGGGGGGCGCGAAGGAGGTTGTCGAGGCTTACCTGGCCCAGCAGCATGCCACCGACCGACGGGATGTGACGGGTGTAGAGGTCCACGTCGCTGAAGGAAGGGATGGCAAGGAGGCGAATGGCCCTGATTTCCGTGCGTCCGCGCAACGGGAGCTTGGGCATGCGGGGCCCATGTCAGTGTTCGAGTTCGACCCCGAGCAAGCGGGGCTGGAGTTCGGATCCGGGATGGCCAAGATCGTCGACGTTGGCCTGTACGACGACGCGGGAAACAGACTCTCGCTAACGGAAGGCGGCGAGATCGTGCGCCTGCGTATCTCAGCAAGAATGGACCACGACATCGATAGGCTCATCTTCGGGTTCTACGTGAAGGACAGGCTGGGCCAGCGCTTGTTCGGCGACAACACCTACCTTTCCACGACTGGCTCCGCGATCGCGGGAGACGTCGTCGAGGCGGAGTTCCGGTTCCGCATGCCGAGGATGCCCATGGGGTCCTACCTCGTCGATGTCGCAATCGCGAGCGGTACGCAGGAGGATCATACCCAGCATCACTGGGTGCACGATGCGATCGAGATCAGGGCGCTCGACCAGACCATGAGGTACGGCCTGATGGGCATCCCGATGCTCGGCATCAGCATGACCAAGGCAGGTGGGCGGTGAAATTCACAGGCGAGCGCTTCGTTCCGAGCGAAAGCGGTGAGATCAGGCAGGAGCATATCCACCGGTACGCGTGGGCCCGCGACTTCGTGGCGGGCAAGCGGGTCCTGGATGTCGCCTGTGGCGAAGGGTACGGCAGCATGATGCTCGCCGAAAGCGCCGCCGCGGTCGTTGGCGTCGATGTTTCCGGCGATGCCATCGAGCATGCGAAGCAGCGCTATGGGCAGGCGAACCTGACGTTCATGCGAGGCGACGCGGCTGCGCTCGAACTGCCCAGCGCTGCGTTCGACGTCGTCGTGTCTTTCGAGACGATCGAACACCTGGTTGCCCAGGAAGCGATGCTGGATGGCATCAAGCGGGTGCTCGCGCCCGATGGCCTCCTGATAATTTCTTCGCCGAACAAGAAGGTCTACAGCGACCTTGCAGGGCACCATAACGAGTTCCACGTCAAAGAGCTTTATTTCGATGAATTCGACGAGCTGTTGAAGTCCAGGTTCGCGCATGTTGCCTACCTCGGTCAGCGCATCTCGACTGGCTCGGCGATTCTCCCCATTGAAGCGACCTTGAGCGGCCATTCGGTAGATGTGGTCGCCGATGAGGGGTCGCGTGTCGTGGCACGCGTTCCCCAGCAGCCGCAACCGGTCTACTTCATCGCGTTGGCCGGCGCGAAAGAACTGCCGCAAGTCCGCGCCTCGCTTTTGTTCTCCGAGGTGGACGACCTGTTTGAGAGACAGCGCAGCATCGCCAGATGGGCGCAGTCGCTGGAAATCGAAGTCGAGCGTGTTGGCCAACTGCTGCGGGAAGAGCAGGAGGATGGCATGAAGACCAAGCAGTGGGCGCAAGGGCTGAATGCCGAGCTTGAGGGGACGCGCGCGAGTCTTGGCCGCCTGACCGAAGAGTTCGAGGAACGTTCGCAATGGGCGTTGTCGCTGGATGGCGAGCTGAGCGAACTACGACGGGAGCTCGAAGGCGTACTCAAGGAGAACGAGAAGCTCAATGTCAGTGCCGCCGAGTCGCGCAGCGTATTGAGCGAGTCGCAGCGGTCGCTGGATCAGGCGCGAGAAGCGACGGACGTCTTGCAGCGCGAGCTAGCCGGCGCACAGGAAGAGAGTCGCGCCCTCCTCGTTAGCAACACCGCGATGCTGGCCTCGGAGAAGATTTACAAACAGGATCTGAGCAGGATGCAGAACGAACTGGAGGCGTCGCACGCCGCAGGCAAGATGGCGTCTGAGGCGGTCACACTCGTCAGTGAAGACGCGATCCGCAAGCGCGCGGAGACCCTCGAGGCGCATGGTAAGGAAATGGCCAGGCTGAGGGGCGAGATGGACGTGATCTTGCGGTCCAAGTCGTGGCGCTGGACCAAGCCGTTGCGTTTCGCCGGCAGGCTTGTGCGCGGGGACTGGCGAGCCATCGCCAGTTCGTTGAGGCAGTCGCCCATCGCGGGGAGCCGGTGGCTCGCGCCTTTACGCGGTCCCGTAAAGCGCTGGCTCATGGTTCGAGCGGCGTCCGATGCGGTGGCGCATGGACCGATGGGCCTCGAGGCGGTTGTCTCGGATCGAACCGGCACGCTTTCGCAGCTGACATTCGAAACTCACCAGAAACCGCTGGTGACCATTGTCATTCCAGCATATGGGAACCTTGACTACACGCTGGCTTGCCTGAAGTCCATAGGTGAGCATACACAGGGGATCGCCTACGAAGTGATCGTGGCGGAAGACGCTTCGGGCGACGGCGAAATGGAGTTGCTCGCCTCGGTGCCAGGGCTCCGTTACGTCGCCCACGAGCATAATCTTGGCTTCATCAGGTCATGCAATGCAGCCGCGGCGTTGGCGCGGGGTTCGTTCGTGTGCTTTCTCAACAACGACACGGAAGTCACCCGGGGCTGGCTGGCTGCCCTGCTCGACGTCTTCCAGTCGTTCCCCGACGCTGGGTTGGTGGGCTCCAAGCTGATCTATCCCGACGGCAGGCTTCAGGAGGCCGGTGGGATCCTTTGGCGCGATGGTTCGGCCTGGAACTACGGGCGGCTGCAGAATCCTGCCGACCACGAGTTCAACTATGTTCGGACCGTCGACTACTGCTCTGGTGCAAGCATCCTCGTGCGCACGGATGAGTTCCGTAAGCTCGGCGGGTTTGACGAGTACTTCGCGCCTGCGTACTGCGAGGATTCCGATCTATGCTTCCGCTTGCGCAGGCTTGGGCTGCAGACCTACTACGCTCCGCTGTCCGTGGTCGTACACCACGAGGGCATTTCGCATGGCACTGATACCGGCGGCGGCATCAAGGCGTATCAGCTGCTCAACCAGAAGAAGTTCGTTGCGCGATGGTTCGAGGAACTCTCAGGCCACTATCCCAATGGCGTCGATGTATTCAAGGCCCGGGAACGTGCGTGGGACAAGCGCGTCGTCCTGATCGTCGATCATTACGTCCCGCAGCCCGACCGTGATGCGGGGTCGCGGACCATGGCCGCGTTCATCGATAGCTTGCTCGAGCTCGGATTAGTGGTGAAATTCTGGCCGGACAATCTATGGTACGACGAAGTCTATGCGCCCTTGCTGGAGCGGAAGGGCGTCGAGGTGATCCATGGAGAGAGGCGTTTCGCGGGATTCGAGCGGTATGTGCAGGAACACGGCGCTCACATCGATTTCGTGATTCTGTCGAGGCCGCACATCTCAGGCCCCTATCTCGACCCAATTCGCGCCCACTCCTCGGCAAAGATCGTCTACTACGGTCACGATCTGCATTTTCGCCGACTGCAGCGGGAGGCCGAGGTCATGCATCAGACGGGTCTGCTGGAGCAGGCGGCCCGAATGGAGCAGTTGGAGCGCTCGATCTGGAGACGTTCCGACGTGGTGCTGTATCCATCCCAAGAAGAGGCGCTGGAGGTCGTTGCCCTGGAGCCCGCCGCCAAGGCAAGGTCCATCACTCCCTATGCGTACGAGCCCGTGCGCGAGCCTACGAGTCCGTCGTCCCGCCGCGGAATACTCTTCGTCGCCGGTTTCGGCCACCCGCCTAATGTCGACGCGGCGTTCCATCTGGTCGACGACATCATGCCCATTGTTTGGGCACAGGTTCCGGATACCCCGGTCTTCCTCGTGGGCGCCAATCCTACGACCGAAGTCAAGGCGCTTCAGGGCGACAAAGTCGTGGTCACTGGCTACGTCGATGACGGTGTGTTGGCCGACTACTACGCGAGCGCACGTGTCGCAGTGGTCCCGCTGCGTTACGGCGCCGGCATCAAGAGCAAGGTTGTTGAGGCCTTCCAGCAAGGGCTCCCCTTGGTGACTACGCCCACTGGAATGCAGGGCTTGGTGGGGTCCGATGGCATATGCGAGGTCGCGACGACCGCCGAAGATCTGGCGCACGCGATAGTGCGTCTACTACGCGATGATCGTGCGTGGTCGAACTACGCCAGCGAGGGGCGTGCATACGTCGAGGACCGTTTCTCCAGAAGCAGCATGCGCGGTCAGCTGCGCGACGTACTCGAGTTAGAGGAGTTTCAAGAATGATTGTTCGCGCGCGCGCTCCCTTGCGCTTAGGTCTGGCGGGGGGCGGAACCGACGTGTCACCCTTCAGCGACCTGCATGGCGGTCAGGTGATGAACGTCACCATCGACAAGTTCGCCTACGTCACGATCGACGAGTCCCCATCCTCGGATGTCGAGCTATATGCGACCGACGCGGGTGTCGCGGAACGGATCCCCGCCGCACCGTTGCAAGGGGACTTTGGGGCGCTCCAACTGTCGAAGGGCGTCTATAGCCGGATCTGCAGGCAATTCCTACAAGGACATTACCCCGCCATCCGCGTGCGAACGCACTCCGACGCGCCTCCGGGATCGGGGCTGGGTTCTTCGTCCACCATGGTCGTGGCGCTGATCACGGCATTTGCCGAGTACTTCTCCCTAGCCTTGGGCGAGTACGACATCGCACAACTTGCCTATGAGGTGGAGCGGAACGATCTGGGCCTGTCTGGCGGCAAGCAGGACCAGTACGCTGCTGCATTCGGTGGCTTCAATTTCATGGAGTTCTACGGCGGAGACCGCGTGATCGTCAATCCGTTGCGGATCAAGGATTGGGTTTGGGCGGAGCTGGAGGCTAGCCTTGTGCTCTACTTCACCGGCGTCTCCCGCGAATCCGCACGCATCATCGACGAGCAGGCACGCAACGTGGTGGAAGGAAACAACCAATCGGTGGAAGCGATGTTCCGTCTGAAGGAGGAAGCCGTGCAAATGAAGGAAGCGCTGCTCCGTGGCGACATCAAGCGGTTCGCCAGCGTGATGCAATCCGGCTGGGAAGCTAAGAAGCGGATGGCGCGCAGTATTTCCAACCCCGATATCGACGCCCTTGAGGTGCTTGGTTTCAAGCATGGCGCCATCGCAGCGAAGGTGTCCGGAGCGGGTGGTGGCGGTTTCATGATGTTCGTCTGCGACCCTGCCGACAGGATGCGATTGGTCCAGGCGCTGTCCGGCGCGGGCGGGAGGGTATACGATTCGCGCTTCTCGGCCGAAGGGGCGATTTCTTGGAGGGTCTCATGAAGCAGTTCATCGATGTGGAGTTCTCGAAAACGCTTGATAACTTCAGTCGGATGGCGGCGGATGTAGTCCTGAAGGATGAAATCGTCCGTGCGGTCGAGCTTTGCCTAGCATCGTTGAGAAGCGACGGAAAGATTCTGTTCGCGGGTAACGGTGGGAGCGCGGCGGACGCCCAGCATTGGGCGGGAGAGCTGGTCAGTCGCTTCTACTACGATCGCCCGGGCTTGCCCGCGATCGCGTTGACCACCGATACCAGCATCCTCACGGCTATCGGCAACGACTATGGCTACGACTACACATTTGCACGCCAGGTCGAGGCGCTAGGTCGCCGGGGGGATGTCCTCGTGGTGATTTCCACGTCGGGAAATTCGCCGAACATCCTCCGCGCCGCCCAAGTAGCCAGGGACCGTGGAATCGTTGTCATCGGATTCACTGGTCAGGGGGGCGGGAAGCTCGCGCCCCTGAGTGACGTTTGTTTTCGCATTCCTTCAGACGAGACGCCCCGAGTCCAGGAAGGGCATGAGTTCATCGGACACCTGTTGTGTGCGCTGATCGAAGCCGACATGTATCCACGCTGATGTTGGCTGACGAAGCGATCATCCTGGCCGGAGGCCTGGGCACCCGATTGCGGCCGATCATCAGCGACGTGCCCAAGCCGCTCGCGCCTGTCGCCGGGCGCCCGTTCCTGGCATGGATGCTGGACGCCTATTCCCGCCGAGGTTTTCGGCGCGTGATTCTGGCGACGGGTTACCTCGGAGAGCGCATCGAGGAGGTTGTTGGCAATGCGTGGAACGGGCTCGATATCGTGTATTCCCGTGAGCACGAACCGCTGGGCACGGGAGGGGCGCTGAGGTTGGCCGTAGGGCTAGCGGAGGGGAGCTGGGTACACGTCGGTAACGGCGACACCTACCTCGACCTGGAGCCGCAGGATCTCGAGGCGGTGGCCTCGGCAACGCAGGCGTCTGCTGTCGTGGCGCTGGCGGCGGTTGATGATGTGGCGCGATACGGGGCAGTGGAAGTGGAGGGGCCGCGGATCGTACGTTTCCGGGAGAAGGGCGGACAAGGCCCCGGTCTGATCAACGCGGGTAGTTACCTGCTCCAACGTTCGTTGCTTGAGGATGCCCGCATGTCGGCCCCATTCTCGTTCGAAGAGGGGATACTGCTCCCGCAGACGCAGGCGGGACGCGTAGCTCACATGGACCGTACCGAACATTTCATCGATATCGGCGTGCCCGCGGACTACCTGCGAGCAGAGATCGTGTTTTCCGACCGGAAGCAGTGACGTAATTGGAGGAACCCGTGGAGCAATACTCCGAGATGCAGCTTCATTCGTTCGCGGGCTGGGGCGATCGCGACGGTGACGAGGGTCTTAAGCGTTGCTGGCTGCACGACCACGATCGCGCCGGCCAGGTTTGGCAGGATGGGGTGCAGCAATGTTCTTTGTGCTTGAAGGCGACGGTTTTCACGCTTGCAGCGGGGGCCGATTCGATCACGTTCGATACGCGCGAGCAGATCTTGTGCACCGAGTGCAGGTTGAGTGCGCGCGTTCGCGCTGCGTTCGGCCTGGCTAATCGGGAACTCGGTGGCAGGAATGGCGCCAGCGCATACCTGACGGAGCAGGCGAGCCTGGCGTTCAGTTGGGCGCAGCGCCACTTGCCCGCGCGCGTACATGGAAGCGAGTTCGAAAGCGATGAGAACGCGCGCCGAAGGCTGTCGGGCTATTTGCGCGATATCGGCGGCTGGGGCGACATCGACTTTCAGGATGTGACCAAGCTTTCCTACACGGATGCACAGTTTGATGTGGTCATCAGCATGGACGTGCTTGAGCACGTGCGGGACTACATCAAGGCAATCCGGGAATTCGCCCGGGTGCTGAAGCCGGGTGGAGCGCTTGTAGCCACCTTCCCGTTCAACGACAGACCTTCCACTCTCATCCGTGCCCGGTTGAGCGACGGGGTCATCGAGCATCTCATGGAGCCGGAGTTCCATGGGGATCCGTTGGGTGCTGGCATCCTGTGCTGGTATCACTTTGGATGGGATGTACTGGACGTCTGTCGTAATGCGGGCTTCAAGGATGCACGCATGGTGATGCCGTGGAGTCCGGCGGCCGAGTTGCGCTATGGCTTGTGGACGCTGGTGGCTCACCGATGAGGACGGCTGCCACGCGCGAATGCGGGGGCGTGGATGGCTGAGCAAGGCCCGACAGAACGTCCGCCGGCCGTCGCCGATCCGCTGGTTGATCCGGCGTTTGAGTCGGTGCGGGTGGATGGTGCTGCTCCTCGTCGTGCGCTGTTCCTCGATCGGGATGGCGTCATCAACGTGGACCACGGCTATGTGCATCGCCCCGAAGACACCCAGTTCGTCGATGGCATCTTCGACGTCTGCCGGGCGGCGGCTGGCAAGGGCTGCCTGCTCGTGGTGGTGACTAACCAGGCCGGCATTGGGCGGGGCTACTATTCGCGCGAAGCGTTCCTGGACTACATGGCTTGGATGCATTCGCAGTTTCGCATCGAGGGCGCGCCGCTCGCCGCAACCTATTACTGTCCGCACCACCCCACGGAAGGCATGGGGGACTATCGCGTCGCGTGCGCATGCCGCAAGCCGCAACCAGGCATGCTGTTGGCTGCGGAGCGAAGGTTTGGAATTGATATGGCGGGATCGGTGCTCATTGGCGACACGGTGAACGACATGTTAGCGGGAGCGGCGGCAGGCGTCGGTCAACGATGGCTGCTGGAGGGTCACGACCAGCGCAAATCCCAACACGAACTTCCCCCAGGCGCGGCTCGCCTGCGGGTACTGACCGATCTGGCGGCTGACCGGCTCTGACAGCAAACAACCAGCAACGACCCTGTGCCATCACGGTGCAGGTCGCGCGGCGCGTATAGAAGGACGACGATGGACAGCGAGAGTCTCAAACGGTATTCGACCAGCGACGGGATCATCCTCTTGTTGCTCTCGCTGTGTGTTTCGACGGCGGTCTATCATCCGTATTACTTCGGTGACGAGCTCTTTTCTTTCGCATTCGGAATGCGTCACGGCGACGGGTTCTGGGGAACGTTCTCGGAACTCAACGCATACAAACCCAGAGTTCTGATGAACCTGATCTGGGCAGCGATCGTCGCCGCCGAGGCGCCCCGCTGGGTGGCGATGATCGTCAATGCGAGCGCGATGGCGGCCTGCGCCATCCTCGTGTATCGAATCGGTACACGGAACCTAAACGCCACGCGCGCAGCCAGCCTGTGCGCAGCCCTGGTGCTGCTGGGCTCCCGTTTTGGCGTGATGCTCTATTTCGACTATGTCTCCGGAACAGTCGAGACGATCAGCCTCGCTGCGTTCCTGGCCGGGCTGGCCCTCTCCGCCAGTGCGGTGTTCGATGGGAAGCTGCTGTCGGTCGGGCGCTCGATCGCAACGATCGGCTGTTTTTTGCTAGCGGTGGCAGTCCACGAGCGGTTCGTAGCGGGCCTGGCGGGTGTCATGGCGGTGGTGAGCCTGTTCTGGCTGAAGCGCCATTGGGCGGCGCGCGATTTCCGCGGACTCGTTTTTCCGGTACTGGGTGTCATCCTTCCTGCCCTCGCCGTGGTGCTGTTGGTCAAAACGCTTTCTTCCAATTCTTTGGCGATGGGCACCTCGGGTCAGACGGTGCAGGTGTCGGGTGACACGCTGTTGATCGCTGTTACTTACTTGCGCAATCTCTTCCTGGGCAGCAACTTCGGTCCCGTCTGGTTCGTGGGAAGCCTCAACCAGAGTCACGCTTGGACAGGGTGGGTATTCGGGAGCTCGGCCGCGTTGCTCGCACTTGCGTGGATCGCTCCCTGGCTGCTGCGAGGCAAACCGTCCATTGCCACGGACGGGGAGGGTCTCGTCCGCTACCAGGCGATCGGCGTGCTGTTCGCGTTCGTTGGAGGCATGGTGGCGGTAGCCAGCCTGCCGGGCGCCGATCGGCAGGAAGCGCGCTGGATGTTTCCCGCGTTTGCGGCGCTGCTGCTGCTGGTTCTCGCAACGTATCGCAGCCGGGCGCGATTCGTGTTGCTATTTTTGCTGGCCGTGAGCCAAGCGTTCTACCTCTCCTATGGCTCGCTGGAGCGAATTGCAAGCATCAATGCATCGATGGCGGCGAAGCAGTTGGGGCGTGCGATGGATGCGGTTGATTTCCCTGGCGATGCAGGTGTGATGGTGTCGGTCGCCGAGCCGGACACGAGCTGGGTACTCGGCGGGTCCGACGGGCGGGTATTCTGCCGGGTCAATCTATCGCAGCGAAACTGCTTGTTCTCGGCGACGGCACAGCTCCAGGTTTCGGCCGCCGAGTACGGATTCGGCCTGACGCCGCAGGGCGCGAATCGTCGTGGCGAAGCGTTCTATCGCTATGTGCCCCGTGCACAGGCAGCCGCGATGCTTGGCTCGACGACGCTGCCCGAAGGGGGCGATTTCCTGGGGCGAGGGGCCACGTGGACGGACTGGACGCTCGCCGACGCAGCGTCGCGTACTGAACGCGGTGTCGTGGTGGCGGGCTTGGCCGAGAACTTCTATCGCCTCGATGCAGCGCGGGTAGATGGAAAGTTTCTTGTCTACCGGGCCGAACCTGTTGAGGGCGACCGTGTGCCGATGCGCATCCAGGTCAACTGGCACAACGCTGAGAACGGCTTCCTCGATGCTTTCATCGACGTGGTCGATGTTTCGGGGCCCCTCAAAGACTACCCCGCCCTGATCATTGCACCGGAAGGGGCGGCGTACGGCTTGGTGTACGCGACTTTGCACGACGGTGCGGCCGGCAAGGTGCGATTGGAATCGGTCCGCGTCGTGGACCTGACTGATGCGGCCGATCCGAGCGGGGCGTCGCCCCGCTCCACGCCTCTGCCCGGAGGCGGTTAGGTGCGCTTCTTGATGATGTAAAGAGGCTTCGCCTTGATCTCGTCGAGGATGCGCCACAGGTACTCGCCGATCAGACCCAGCATCAGCATGAGTACGCCGCCGATGAGCAGGATGGCGACCATGATCGGCGCCCAGCCTGAGAACGGCGTCCTTCCGAGCGCCCATCCGATCGTGATGACGATGGCGTAGAGCACCCCCATCAGTGCCACGAACACGCCGGCAGCCGACATCAACCGGATGGGCAGGTAGGAGCCATCCAGAGCGAAATCGTAGAAGAGCTTGAGCTTCTTGCTGAACGTGTACTGCGATTTCCCCACCTCCCGCTTGCGGCGCGTGTACGGCAGGAACGTCGCTGGCAGGCCCGCCCAGATTACATCGCCTTGATAGAAGCGGTTGCGACCCTTCATCGACAGGAACACCTCCATCGCGCGACGACTCATCAAGACAAAATCGAAACCGCCGGTCGGAATGTTCGGGTTGGATGCGCGCACCGCAGAGTAGGCGAGCTTGGAGAAGAACCTTGCGCCGAGAGAATCCTCGCGCGCCTCACGATAACCAATCACGACTTCGGATCCCGCTTCCCACGCGCGCACCATGTCGACGGTAAGTTCCGCAGGATCCTGCATGTCAGCCGACATGCTAACGATGGCGTCGCCATTGGCATGGTCGTAGCCGGCGATGATGGCTGCGAGCTGTCCGAAATTTCGGCTAAAAGTAATCGTCCGGACCTTCGGATCCTCGGCTGCAATCCCGCACATTTCCTCATATGAGGCATCGCGAGAGCCGTCGTCGACGAAGATGATCTCGTAGTCGTGCGCTGTCAAAGCATCCGTGAACAGCGCGCGAATGGCTTGCCATGTAAGGCGGATGGACCCTTGGTTGTGATAAACGGGGATGACATAACTGATGGTGCTCATGGCGCTGCCTGTTTGTCGCGGATCACGGTAGCGAGGGTCGTGCAGATATAGCCAATCTGCTCATCACTCAATCCGATGAAGAACGGCAGCCCCAGAATCCGCGCACCTATGTCGGTCGAAACCTTCAGGTCGCCGGACAGGTAGTCCCGGAGGGCGGGATGGGAGTCGAGTCCGGGAGCGTACCAGCGTCGCGTCTCAATGCCGGCGTCCGACAGCTGCGCGCGTACTGCCTGCACATCGATCCCGGCGGGGAGCGCAACCGGCATCAGGGGGTATACGCCGTCCGGGTCCTTCGCCTGCAACTCCACTTCGTCGACGTGGGTTCTCAGCGCGGTGAGGTAGCGTGCGTGGAGATCGCGCCGCGTGCGCTGCGTGTCCGCCCATTCGTCGAAGGACGCCAGGCCGATGGCGCAGTGATACTCGCTCATCTTGCCGTTGGTGCCATGGCCTACCAGTAGACCCGTGGATGTATCGATGCCGAAGTTCGCCAGTTGCCTGATCCGCTTGATGCGCTGGACATCGTGGGAGATGACGGCTCCACCTTCGGCCGCGCCGAACGACTTCGTAGCATGGAAGCTGTAAACGACATCGGCGATCTCGCCTGGCAGTTGGTTGCCGTATGCGCCGGCCGCGTCGATGACGACCGGTAGGCCCGTCTGTCGGGAGAATTCGTCCCACTCGTTCGGTGCGTGCGCGAAGCCGAACGTGGAGACGGGCATCACGGCATCGACCTTAAGTCGATCCGCGACGGTGCGCGCAATGGCAGGCGTCAGTACCCAGCTTGCCGCGTCGATATCCGCGAATACGGGCGCGAATCCGCAACGGATGATGGATGTGGCGGTGGCTACAAAGGTGATCGCCGGCAACATCACGCGCGCGCCAGGACGCAGGTCGAGTGCCTGCAGGGCAAGTTCCAAGCCTACGGTGCAGTTGGCTACGGTACTGATGTTGTCTGGGCCGAGCGTTGGTGCGGTGTCCTGCAGCAGGCGACGCTCGAACTCCGTGTTAAGTGGACCGAAATTCGTGTACCAACGGTTCTGGTCGATTTGACGCAGGTAGGGCACCAGGGTGTCCGCGAGTGGCATCCGCGGGACGAGAAGGGGGATCCGGTTCATCATCTATCCGTGAAGGAGAAGTACTTGTGCGCTAGATAGCTGGCCACCGTCAGCAGCGCGATCAGCACGCCCTGGACGATGCGAGGGTCCGCTCCGGCCAAGTGGACGGTGAGCGGTAGCAGGATCATGTTGGCAACGAAGATGCTGCTGTTGGCGATCAGGAAGCGCAGGAATTGTCGACCGATCGCCCCGCGCGCCTTGAAGACCAGCCAACGTTGGGTGACGAAGGAATGGGGTACTGCGATGAGATAAGAGAGGACCAACGTCAGCAAGGGCCCGATCTCGTTCCCGGCCCAAGCATGGCAGGCGAGGAAGACGAGGTAGCCGACAAGCGTGTTCCAACCGCCGACGGCGAGGAAACGTATCCGCTCGCTCAACAGGAGGGACATGCCCCAGGTCTTGATAGCGGTGGCCGGTCCCGCGCGCTGGATCATTTCTTTGGTAGCTTCTTCGCAGGATTACCGACATACACGCCGGCCTCTTCGATGTGCGACACGACGATGGCGCCCATGCCGATGGTCGTACCGGCGGCGATCTTCAGGCCCTCCCGGAGTGCGGCATTGGTCCCGATGTACGTCAACTCGCCGATGTCGCAAGCGCCACTGATGTTGACCGCCGGTGCCGTCGTGACGAAGGGCCTCAGCTGGCAGTCATGACCTACCGTCGTGGCTAGGTTCAGGTGGACGTGCTCGGAGACGACGATATCGCAAGTGAGTATCGAGCCGGCACATACGACTACGCCCGGAGCGAGATCCACGCGTCGGGAACTCTGCACGCTCGGATGCACAAGCGTGGGATAGGTCATGTCTTTGGGCAGCGCATCGCGCAGGCTCCTGCGAACAGCGGGACTGCCAACCGCCAGCACCGCTTCCCATCGGCCGGAGTCAAGCGAGGAGAGTGGCGCAACAGGCAGGCCGGACACCTCTCGCTCCCTCCAGAGCTCATCGGTCTCGAAGAATCCTCCGACACGAGATTCGAGGCCCAGGTCAGTCAGCAGCCAGAGGACCTCCCTGGCAAAGCCGCCCGCGCCGACGATCGCAATTTTCTTCATGTAACTGCCTTGATGGAATGGATGCTACTGACAGGCGATCCCGACAGGAGCGCCGTACGCGGCCGGACCACCAGTGGTTCCCAGCCTTGGGTTGCATCGACGATCACAGTGCCTGTTCGAGCTCCGGTAGTAGTGCGAACAGGTCACCCACCAGCCCGATATCCGCGATCTCGAAGATCGGTGCTTCGCCGTCCTTGTTGATCGCCACGATGGTACCTGCATCCTTGATGCCGGTCAGGTGCTGGATGGCGCCGGAAATGCCGACGGCCACGTACAGCTCGGGCGCGATGATCTTGCCGGTCTGGCCGACCTGCAGTTCGTTCGGCACGTAGCCGGCGTCCACGGCGGCGCGCGAAGCACCGACGGCGGCGCCCAGCTTGTCGGCCAGCGCATAGATGACCTTGAAGTTCTCGGCCGATCCCACGCCGCGGCCGCCGGAGACGACGCGCTTGGCGCTCTGCAGGTCGGGGCGGTCGGACTTGCCGGCGGCCAGGCCGACGTAGCGGGTATGCGTCGGCAGGGCAGCGTCCACGCTGGCGGCTTCGACTGTCGCGCTACCGCCCTTGGCGGCTTCCGGCCAGGAAGCAGTACGCACGGTCGCGACCACGGTCTGGTCGGCCGGAGTTTCAACGGTGATGATCGCGTTGCCGGCGTAGATCGGGCGCTTGAAGGTGTGCGTGCCTTCCACGGCCATCAGGTCGGAGACCTGGTTGACGCCGAGCAGGGCGGCGACGCAGGGCAGCAGGTCCTTGCCGAACGTGGTGGACGGCGCGAACACGTGCGTGTAGCCCGCGGCGAGTTTGGCGATCTGCGGGGCCAGTACCTGGGCGATGGCGTTCGCATTGGCGGCATGGGCGACGGTCAGCACCTTGGCGACGCCGGCGATCTGCGCGGCGTCGGTGGCGATGGCGGTCGGGTCGGCCGCCAGTACGACCACGTCGATGGCGTCGGCGTTCACGGCGGCGGCGGCGCTGACGGTCTTGGCGGTGGAAGCGTTGAGCTTGCCGTCCAGGTGTTCGGCGATGACGAGAACCTTGGCCATTACAGCAACCCCTTCTGCTTGAGTGCGGCGACCAGTTCGGCCGCGTCCTTCACCATGACGCCCTTGCTGCGCTTGGCAGGCGGGGCGTAGTGCGTGGTCTTGTGCGTATCGGCGGATTCGACGCCTAGATCGGCCAGCTGCAGCGTTTCCAGCGGCTTGCTCTTGGCCTTCATGATGTCGGGCAGCTTGATGAAGCGTGGTTCGTTGAGGCGCAGGTCGGTGGTGACGACCGCGGGAAGGTCGACCTCGAGCGTTTCCAGGCCGGCATCGACCTCGCGGACCACCGTCGCCTTGCCGTCGGCGATGTCGAGCTTGCCGGCGAACGTCGCCTGCGGACGGCCCCACAGCGTGGCCAGCATCTGGCCGGTCTGGTTGGCGTCGTCGTCGATGGCCTGCTTGCCGAGGATCACCAGGTCCGGGGATTCCTTTTCGACCAGCTTCAGCAGGGTGCGGGCGGCGGTCAGCGGCTGGATGGCCTGGTCGGTGACCACGTGGATGGCGCGGTTGGCGCCCATGGCCAAGCCGTTGCGCAGGTGGGCCTGGGCGTCGGCGGGGGCGATGGTGGCGACCACGACTTCCGTGGCGATGCCCTTGTCGCGCAAGCGCAGGGCTTCTTCCAGCGCGATCTCGTCGAAGGGGTTGGGGGACAGCTTGACGCCGTCGGTGACCACGCCGGACCCGTCCGGCTTGACCTGGATGCGGACGTTGTAGTCCACCACGCGCTTGTAAGCGACGAGAATCTTCATCCTGCGGGAATTCCTGTATGCGACGGTGAGGCCCGGCCGCGGCGGCTGGCCGAGGGCAGAACGTCGATTTTAGCCGTCAGGCCCTGTCCATGCGAGCCCGTACGGTGGCGTCTGCAAGCGGATCCGCCAGCAGCGCGGCAAACCGTGCGGCGCTGCCGGGAGCCTGGTCGAAGAACAGCGAGGGTTCGGTCAGTTCCAGCTCGAGCAGGCAGGGATGTCCGTCCGGACCGGGGAGCAGGTCGACGCGTGCATACGCCAGCGGGGCATCCAACTGTCGCAGGCGGGCCGTCGCAGCCAGGATGCGCTCGGCGAGGGCGAGCTCCGACGGCAGGGCATCGCGCGCGGTGATGTCGCCTGCGGCCATGGGGGGCTGTCGCGCCGATTCCCCGGGTGGCAGCTGTGCGCCCTTGCGAAGCGCATGGCTGAACCGTCCGGCGAAATAGACCAGGGCGGTTTCGCCAGCCGCGTCCACCGTGGCCACATAGGGCTGCAGCATGACGCTGCGATCCTGGTCGAGCAGGCGGGCGATATGGTTGCCGGCGGCGAACTGCTGATCGCGACGGTACCGCTGGGTGTCGCGCGCGCCCGCGCTGACCGCAGGCTTGACCACGAACTCCCCACTGTCCGGGAACGCCCCGAGGAAGCGCGCCAGGGCGTCCATCGGTTCGGCGTCCGGCTCCACGAATGACGTCGGCACCGTGGGGATGCCGATCGCGGCCAGGTCGGCCAGGTAATGCTTGTCGGTGTTCCAGCGCACCACGTTCAGCGGGTTCAGCAGCGCGCTCACGCGATCCACCTGTTCTGCCCATGCGAGAAATTCGGGCAGCCGTTCGGTGTAGTCCCAGGGCGAGCGCAGCAGCACCGTGTCGAAGCGTCCCCAATGCACGGTGGGATCGTCCCAGGCCACGGCGCGGGCGTGCAGTCCGGCATCGGCGCAGGCGTCCAGGAGGGGGACGAGGTCATCGTCATGCCCGGTGGCAGCGACGGCGGTGACGAGGGCGACGGTTCTCATGCCGGAAGTGTACGCGCACGTCCCATACGGGATTCCCATTGCCCGAAAGTACCTGTGTCGCCTCAGGGCGGCTGGGTAGAATGCGGGCTTTCCTCAAGAATGGATCGCGCCATGGCGGGTACACCAGCCTCCGGAGGCAAGCAAAAGCTCTACCCCAGCGCAGCGGCCGCGCTGGAGGGCGTCGTGGCGGACGGGCAGACCCTGGCCGTCGGCGGCTTCGGCCTGTGCGGCATTCCCGAAGCGCTGATCGGCGCGCTCCGGGACAGCGGCGCGAAAGGGCTGACGGCGATCTCCAACAACGCAGGCGTCGACGGCTTCGGCCTGGGCCTGCTGCTGGAGACCCGGCAGATCAAGAAGATGATTTCGTCCTACGTGGGCGAGAACAAGGAATTCGAGCGCCAGTTCCTCTCGGGTGAACTGGAGTTGGAATTCAATCCGCAGGGCACGCTGGCCGAGCGCCTGCGCGCCGGCGGCGCAGGTATCCCCGCGTTCTTCACCCGCACCGGCTACGGCACGGTGGTGGCCGAAGGCAAGGAAACCCGCCAGTTCGGCGAGCACTGGTACGTCATGGAAACCGCGCTGGCCGCCGACGTCTCGCTGGTCAAGGCATGGAAGGCCGACAAGGCCGGCAACCTGGTGTTCCGCAAGACGGCGCGCAACTTCAACCCGGCCTGCGCCATGGCCGGCAAGGTCTGCATCGCCGAGGTCGAGGAGGTGGTGGAGGTCGGCCAGATCGATCCGGACCACGTCCACCTGCCGGGCATCTACGTGGACCGCATCGTCCACAACCCGACCCCCGAGAAGCGCATCGAGCAGCGCACCGTTCGCCAAGGAGACAAGTGATGCCCTGGACCCGCGATGAGATGGCGCAGCGCGCCGCGCGCGAACTGACCGACGGCGCTTACGTGAACCTAGGCATCGGCCTCCCGACGCTGGTCGCCAATCACATTCCCGCCGGCGTGGACGTCTGGCTGCAGTCCGAGAATGGCCTGCTCGGGATCGGCCCGTTCCCGAAAGAGGACGAAGTCGACGCCGACCTCATCAATGCCGGCAAGCAGACCGTCACCGCCCGCGCGGGTGCCAGCTACTTCGGCAGCCACGACTCCTTCGCCATGATCCGCGGCGGCCACATCGACCTGGCCGTGCTGGGTGCCATGCAGGTCACCGACAAGGGCGACCTGGCGAACTGGATGGTCCCGGGGAAGATGGTCAAGGGCATGGGCGGCGCCATGGACCTGGTCGCCGGCGTCAAGCGCATCGTCGTGCTGATGGAACACGTGGCCAAGGATGGCAGCCACAAGATCCTGCCGCAGTGCGACCTGCCCCTTACCGGCGTTGGCGTGGTGAACCGGATCATCACCGACCTGGCGGTGTTCGACGTGACCCCGCAGGGCCTGGTGCTGGTTGAGGCGGCGGATGGTGTGACGGAGGCCGAACTGCAGGCCAAGACAGGCGTCACTTTCTCCGCCACAGTTTGACCGACTGCCTGAGCGTTGCGTGACGTACGTCAATTCCCGGTTCGTCACGGGGCCTGGACGCTTCTGACTTTCAGCTGTACGTCCTGCTGCCGATAAACAGCCAAGTAGACCGACTTGGCTGTTTTCATTTCCTCGGCCTGGGATATAGTGTCGTTTCAGGGGCTCCAACTGTTTTTTCTTGAGGGTACGTATGAAACTCCGCATTGGCGCTTGCGCCTTGGTATTGGCTTTGGCCGGGTGCAGTGGAGAAAGCCCCGATTCAGGGGTTGCAGGAATGCGGGGTGTCGCAGCGAGCACGGCGACCGGCAAGCTGCCCATGGCGTTGCCGCTGGCCCGTGCAATTGGCGCATCCATCGCCAACGCTCCCGACAGGGGCGCACTGCTGTCCTATCCCAACAAGGCGACGCCTGCCAAACAGGAAGGCGCCTATACGTGGTACCCGACCTCGATCAGTGAGGCGCACGCCTTCAAGGGCATCGCCGACGGCGAAATGACCGTCCCGGCCCCGGACGGGAGCCAGGTGAAGCTGCGCTACGAGCGCCACGTGGAAGAGATCGATGGCAACTGGACGTGGATCGGCCGTGTGGTCGGCGGCGACCAGATGCAGGAAGCCATCATCACCTTCGGCGAGAAGGCGGTCTTCGGTTCCATCCCCCAGGCCAACGGCAAGCCGGCGCTGAGCCTACAGACGCGCAACGGCACCGTATTCGCTGTCCAGACCGACCCGTCCAAGGTCGTCTCGGCCACGAAGGGCCATGTTGACGTCATGGTGCCGGAAGCGGCGGCGCTCCGTTCCTCGATGGGCGCAGCGGTGTCGCAGTCGGCGCAAGTGAGCCAAGGTGCGACCGCCGTCGCGCAGGGAGCGCCCCAGACGGGCGCAAACACGATCGACGTCGCCATCGGCTATACGCCCGAGTTCGCTACCGCCAATGGCGGCGCATCGGGCGCGGCGACGCGCCTGATCTATCTGATCCAGGTGGGCAACCAGGCGTTCGTCAACAGCGACATCAACGGCTACCTGCGCATCGTCAATGCGGTGCAGGTCAGCTACACCAACACCAACACCAACCAGACGGCGCTGTCCGAGCTGACGGGCAGCAATGGCCAGTCCGCGGTGACGGTCCCCGCGAGTCTCGCCCCGCTGCGGACTGCGCGCGACCAGTACGGCGCCGACATTGCCGTGTTGGTCCGCAAGTTCAACACCCCCGAGAACGAGGGCTGCGGTATCGCGTGGCTGAATGGCGCGAACCAGACGGCGATCACGGCCGCGGACGCTTCGTGGGGCTACGCCGTCATCAGCGACGGTTACGACCAAGGCACGGACGGCAAGACCTACTATTGTGCGGACGAAACACTGGTCCATGAGGCCGCGCACCTGATGGGTTCGGCACATGATCGCGCCAACTCGTTGAACTCTTCCAATGGCTTGCTGTATGGCCGTTACCCGTACTCCTTCGGTTACAAGACCGCCGCGAATGCTGGCAACTTCTACACCGTGATGGCGTATGGCGATACCGGTCAGCTCGCGCACCGCATCTTCTCCACCCCGCTCAAGACCACCTGCGGCCCCAGCGCCAACCTGGCCTGCGGCGTGGCCAACAGCGAGGACAATGCGCGCAGCTTGAACCAGACGATTCCGATCGTGGCGCAGTTCAAGGCGACGGTTGTGCCACTGGGTAAGGCGGCGAACGACTTCAATGGCGACGGTAAGTCTGAGATCTATTGGCGCAACAATCAGACGGGCATCAACCATATCTGGCGCCTGGATGGACGAGTCCAGACGGGCTGGGGTTCTGTCTACACCGAGGCGGATCAGGCGTGGAAAGTTATCGGCAGCGGCGACTTCAACGCTGACGGCAAGGCGGATGTCTTGTGGCGCAACTCGACCACAGGTCGACTGTTCATCCAGCACATGGATGGTTACACCGTGCTCTCGACGTCAGGCAGTGTGGATAGCCTTGCGGACCTGGCTTGGGAGGTGGCTGCCGTAGCGGACTTCGATGGCAACGGCACTTCGGACATCGTGTGGAGGAACGTCAACGACGGACGAGTCACGCTGTGGACGATGAACGGGCGCGCGCCGACGGCGGCGGTACAGATCTACCAGGAACGCCAGCTCAGCTGGCGAATCGTCGCCCCGGGCGATTTCAACGGCGATGGCTATCCTGACCTCCTGTGGCGCAACGTGACTACGGGCGAGAACTTTATCCTCTACCTGCAGGGCACATCCGTCGCAGCGGGCTCGGGCTTGATCACGCGCGTTTCCGAGCAGCAGTGGCAGATCGTCGCTGTACGGGACTTCAATGCGGATGGGCGTGACGACATTTACTGGCGCAATTCGGTGAGTGGACAGAACGCCCTTTGGCTGATGAACGGCCTGCAGGTTGGCACGTTGAGTTATGTGTACAACGAGCCTGCTGCTTCCTGGAAAATCGTCAACTCGGGCGATTACAACGGTGACGGTCGAGCAGACCTGTTCTGGCGCAATACGTCTACTGGCCAGAACTTCGTCCAGCTCTATGATGGGACGCAGATCCTTGCGACGTCCGGCTATACGACGCAGGTTGCGGACCAAGCCTGGCAGGTCACTGGTAGGTGACCGCAGGCGCATCCATGCGGATGTAAGTAACTAACGGCGACGCTCATGCGTCGCCGTTTTCTTTTTGGCAGCTCAAGGGTGAAATGAGCAGGCGACGAGTCGGCGCGGCAGCATTGCGCCTTAGAGGTTCTGGTAGTTCGGCCCTGAGCCGCCTTCCGGCGTCACCCAGTCGATGATCTGGTAGGGGTCCTTGATGTCGCAGGTCTTGCAGTGCACGCAATTGGCGGCGTTGATCTGCAGGCGCTTGCCGTCGCCGTCATCGACGATTTCGTAGACCCCGGCAGGGCAGAAGCGCGTGCAGGGGTTGTCGTACTCGGTGGCACAACGGCTGACGCACACCGACGTGTCGTGCACGCGCAGATGCACGGGCTGGTCTTCGTCGTGTTCGGTGGCGGCGAAGTAGACGCCCTGCAGGCGATCGCGTGGCGCCAGCGAACGGTCCACGTAGTCGCGCTTGGGTTCTTCGTGTTCGCCGACCTTATCGAGCGAGGACCAGTCGGGCTTCACCTTCAGCGTCCACGGCGAGAGGCCGCCGGTGATGGTTTCCCAGGCCGCGTTGGCCATGCCGAACCACAGGCCCTTCTTGAAGCCCGGCTTGATGTTGCGCACGGACTTCAGCTCGGCCATCGCCTCGGAATCGCGCAGCTTCGCGTCGAACCCTTCCGGCGCCAACTGCGAGGCCACCAGATGTTCGGCCGCCAGCATGCCGCTGCGGATCGCCTGGTGCGTGCCCTTGATCTTCGGCACGTTGAGCAGGCCCGCGGTGTCGCCGATCAACAATGCCCCCGGCATCTCGACCTTCGGCAGCGATTGCCACCCGCCGGTGACGATGGCGCGCGCGCCGGCGGACAGGATGCTGCCGCCTTCCAGGACCGGTTTGATCAGCGGGTGGTTCTTCCATTGCTGGAAGGCCTCCCACGGCTTGTATTCCGGATCCTTGTAGTCCAGCCCGCTGACGTAGCCTAGTGCGATCTGGTTGTTGTCCAGGTGATACAGGAAGCTGCCGCCGTAGATGTCGTTGCTGGCCGGCCAGCCCAGGGTGTGCACGATCTTGCCCGGCGTGACGCGCCCTTCCGGCACCTGCCAGAGTTCCTTGATGCCGATCGAATACGCCTGCGGATCGCTGTCCTTGTCCAGGGCGAAGCGCTTCACCAGCCGCTTGGTCAGATGGCCGCGCGCGCCTTCGGCCAGCACGGTGACCTTGGCACGGATGTCGATGCCCTGCGTGTAGCCGGGCTTGTGGCTGCCATCCTTCGCGATGCCCATGTCGCCGATGCGCACGCCAACGACCTTGCCGTCGTCGTCGTGCAGCGTTTCGGATGCGGCGAAGCCCGGGTAGATCTCGACGCCCAGCGCTTCGGCCTGCGGGGCCAGCCAGGCGCACAGCGCGCCCAGCGACACGATGAAGTTGCCATGGTTGCGCATGCCCGGCGGCACCATGGGGAACTTGCGGCCGCCGTCCTTGCTGAAGTACCAGAACTCATCGTCCGCGGCCGGCACGCAGATCGGCGGCGGGTTGTCGCGCCAGCCGGGCAGCAGCGCGTCGAGTGGCTGGGGTTCGATCACGGCGCCGGACAGGATGTGCGCACCGATGGTGCTCGCCTTCTCGATCACGCAGACCGAGATGTCGGGGTTCAGCTGTTTCAGCCGGATCGCGAAGGCCAGGCCCGCGGGGCCTGCGCCGACGGTCACGACGTCGTATTCCATTACATCGCGTTCGACATCGGACATCGGTGCGGCTCCGGCATGGCATTAGGCTGCCGGTATTTTCGGCGTTTGCGCGGGAGGGGGCAAATCCGCGAGCATCGCCGGCATGACCATACCCTTGCCGCTGCCTGCGGATGGCATCGCCGCAGGGCTACCCGGCGCCACCTTGCGGTTCCAGCCCGCCTGGCTGGCGGGGGATGCCGCGGATGGCCTGTTCGAAGCGCTGACCGATGCCTTGCCGTGGAGCGTGCACCGCATCCGGCTGTTCGGCCGCGACGTGGATTCGCCCCGGCTCAGCGCGTGGATCGGCGACGCGGACGCGGTGTATCGCTACTCGGGCACGGCCTTCACGCCACTCGCCTGGACGGAGGCATTGTCCGCGTTACGGTTGCGGCTGCAGGCCGAATTGGACGTGCCGTTCAACAGCGTGCTGGCGAATCTCTACCGCGACGGGCGCGACGCGATGGGCTGGCACAGCGACGACGAACCGGAACTGGGGCCGCAACCGGTCATCGCGTCGGTCAGCCTGGGGGCGCCACGGCGGTTCCTGCTGAAACACCGGAAGGAGCCGACGCTGCGCGCGGCGATCGAGTTGCCGCACGGGAGCCTGCTGGTGATGTCGGGCGATACCCAGCGCCTCTATCGGCACGCCCTGCCGCGTACGGCGCGGCCGCTGGGGCCGCGGATCAACCTGACGTTCCGCTACGTGGATCCTGCTCGACGCCGCTGACGTTTCAGCGGCGCAGGGGCGCGTCGTCCCGGCCCGCCACCAACAACCAACCCACCAGGTCCGCGGTGGCGGCGGTCAGCGCGCCATCGAACGCCTGCGCCACCTGGGCCACCTCGACAGATGTGGCCGGCTGCTGCTGGAGGAAGGTGCGCGATGCCACCACGCGTTGGTCGCGACTGCTGACGAGCTTGGCGTTGATCTCCACCACCGCCGACGGCAGGGCGGCGCCGGCGTAATCGGCTTCGAAGCGGCGCACATCCATCACCAGCTTGTAGTCGCCGAGGATGCCGGCGTCGGCGCTGGCCACGGCGGGGATGCGGCCGGAATCCTCCAGCGTGCGCTGTACCGCGTCCTGCACCAATTCGGTCGCCGGTTGCGCCCACGACACGCCGCGGTAGACCTGCAACTCGCCGGGCGTGGGGCGCACCGAGATGCGGGGGCTGTCGACCACGCGCGCGGCGGTGGGCTTGGCGATTACCAGGGACCAGCCGACCGTCGGCCATTCGGCCCGCGCGGGTACGCGGATGTCGGGTGCGTAGATCGTCACCGGGTCGCGCTGTTCGCTGCCGAGGATCGAGCAGCCAGCCAGCGCGAACGCCGCCAGGGAAGCACACAGGGAGATGCGCAGCGCTTTCATTTCGGGTCGAACTCCTTGGGTGCGTCGCGGCCCAGCAGGTAGCGCGCGGGATTGCCTTCGAGGCGGTCGCTGACGCGGCGCAGGTCGCGCACCAGTCCGCGCAGTTCGGTGAGCGTCGGGCCCAATTGGCCCAGTCCGTCGTTGGCGAAGCTGTTGATGGCCGCGCGGTTCTCGCCAATGATCGCGTCGGCGTTGCCGGCGGCGGAGTCCAGCTTGCCCAGCGTGCTTTCCAGCTTGGCCAGGATGTCGGGCAGCTCGCGTACCAGGTTCTGGTCCAGGCGCTCGATGGTGCCGTTGGTGGTGGTCAGCGTCTTGTCGAGGTTCTGCGCGGCGTCGCGCGCGCTGACGATCAGCGACTCCAGCCCGTCTTCGCGGTTGGCCAGCGAGTTGCTCATCGATTCCAGGTTCTCGAGCGTGGCGGTGATGCTGGCGACGTTCTTGTCGCTGAGCACCTGGTCGAGCCGCTCGACGATCCGGTTGGCGGTGTCGGTAATGTTCTGCAGCGCGGAGGGCGCGGTCTGGATCACCGGCGCTTCGCGCGTGTCCACGGTGGTCAACGCCGGCGCCTGCGGCGTGCCGCCGCTCAGTTGGATGATGGTGGGGCCGGTCAGGCTGGTGATGGCCAGCTTGGCGCGGGTGTCGGTCTTCACCGGCGTGTAGGACTCCACGCGGATGCGCGCGATCACCTGGCGCGGGTCGTTGGGCGCCAGCGACAGTTTGGTAATCGAGCCCACCGCGATGCCGTTGTACTGCACCGGGCTGCCGACCGACAGGCCGGTGACGGCCTCGCGGAACACCACCTGGTACTCCTGCCAGGTGCGTTCGGACGAATACTTGGCCGCCCACAGCCCGAACAGCAGCAGCGCGGCCGCGATGATCAGCGTGAAGGCGCCGATGAGCACGTAGTTGGCACGGGTTTCCATCGATCAGACCGCCGTTTGCGTGTGGGGTGGCCGGTAGGCCGATTGTCCGTCGCGCGCGGCGCGCGCGCGCGGACCATGGAAATATTCCTGCACCCAGGGATGGTCGAAGCGTTCGACCTCGCTGAGCGGCGCCACGGTGACGACCTGCTGGTCGGCCAGCACGGCGACGCGGTCGCAGATCGCGTACAGCGTATCCAGATCATGGGTGATCAGGAACACCGTCAGTCCCAGCGCTTCCTGCAGCGTCTTGATCAGCCGGTCGAACGCGGCCGCGCCGATGGGGTCCAGGCCGGCGGTGGGTTCGTCGAGGAAGAGCAGGGGCGGGTCCAGCGCCAGCGCGCGCGCCAGTCCTGCGCGCTTGCGCATGCCGCCCGACAACTGCGATGGCAACTTGTTGAGCGCGTCGGCAGGCAGGCCCGCGAGTTTGACCTTGAGCAGCGCCAGTTCGTAACGCCAGCTGTCGGGCAGTTCGGGATGATGCTCCTTCAGCGGCACCTGCACGTTCTCGCCCACGGTCAGCGAGGAGAACAGCGCGCCGTCCTGGAACAGTACGCCGGTGTTGCGCTCGATGTGCTGGCGCGCGGCAGGGTCTTCGGAGCGTGCATCCTCGCCGAGCACCGTGATCTGCCCTTCATCGGGCTGGCGCAGGCCGAGGATCGAACGCATCAGCACCGATTTGCCGGTGCCCGAGCCGCCGACCACGCCGAGGATCTCGCCCCGGCGCACATCCAGGTCCAGGGCTTCGTGCACGGTCTGTTCGCCGAAGCGGTTGACCAGGCCACGCACGCGGATGATGGGACTGTCGTCGGTCATCGCCTCACCAGTCCATGTGCATGAACCACAACGCGGCGAGCGCGTCGATGATGATGACGAGCGAAATGGTCTGCACGACGCTGGAGGTGGTGCGTTCGCCCACCGATTGCGCGGTGCCTTCCACGCGCAGGCCCTCCAGGCAACCGATCAGGCCGATCACTAGGGCGAACACCGGCGCCTTGGACAGGCCCACGAGGAAGTGCTTCACCTCGATGGTGTCGTGCATGCGCGCGATGTACATCTGCGGCGGAATGCCCAGGTCGAACGCGCCGACGGTGACGCCACCGGCCAAGCCCGCCATCATCGAGATGAAGGTCAGCAGCGGCAGCATGACGAGTAGGGCGAGCAGGCGTGGAATGACCAGCAGGTCGATCGGGTCCAGGCCGAGCGTGCGGATCGCGTCGATTTCCTCGCGGCTCTTCATCGCGCCGATCTGCGCGGTGAACGCGGAGGCGGTGCGGCCCGCCAGCACGATGGCGGTCATCAATACGGCGAACTCGCGCAGGAACGCGATGCTCACCAGTTCCACCACGTAGATTTCCGCGCCGAAGTCGCGCAATACCGTGGAGCCGAGGAACGCGATCACCGCGCCCACCATGTACGACAGCAGGATCACCAGCGGCACGGCGTCCAGGCCGACGGCCTCCATGTGCGCCACGGTGGCCGTGGGGCGGAAGCGGCGCGGTTCCTTCACCATGCGCACCAGCTTGACCAGGTTCTCGCCGGTGAAGCTCAGCAGGGCGACGATCTCCTGCTTGTTCTCGTGCACGCGATAGCCCAGGCGCGACAGCGCGGCGAGCACGCCGTAGTCGCGCTTGCGCGGCGGGCGGTCATCGGCGACATCCTCGATGGTGCTGACCAGCGCCTGGTGGTCCTGGCGGAAGGCGATGTCGGACAGTTCCATGCCGCGGCGCTTGGCGAAGCGCAGCAGCTGCAGCACGCCGGCCGAATCGATGCGGTCGATGGCCGTCGCGTCGATGCGCGTCACCGCCTCGGGGAGGCCGCGCAATTCCTCGGCCACGACCAGCGCGCTCGAAAGCGTCCAGTCGCCGCCCAGCCGCACCTGGCCAGGCTCGGCGGGGTCGGCTTCGCAGTGCGGGCGGGCAAGGGTGGGGGTCATGGCATCGCTCGGCCAAGGAGCATACAGGCTATCCCGCTGAACGTGAGGACCACGCCGATGAACGCCCGCTTGCCCAGCGGCTCGCGCAACCACAGCGCCGCAAGCACCACCAGGAATACCGAAGCGGACTCGTTGAGGATCGCCGCGACCGAGGCCGAGGTGAACTTGTAGCCACCCAGCCATAACACCATGGACAGTCCCTGGCCGATCAGCGCGGCCAGCAGCAGGCGACGCCACGGGACGTCCGCCGCGACGAAGCGCATGCGCGCGCGCATCGCGGGCAGGGTGGCGACCACCAGCAGGCCGACGACGGCGCCGGCCAGTCGCAGCAGGGTCACCCACAACAATGGTTGCGTTTCGAGCGTGCGCTTCACCATCACGATGGCGATGGCCATCAGCGCGATCGCAGAGAGTCCGATCATGATGCCGCGCGCCGTGTGCTGCGGATGGGTCTTCCATTCGCCCGGCGGTCGACTGACCAGCAGGACGCCCAGGCCCACCAGCCCGAAGCCGACCCATTGCCCGGCGCCGAGGCGTTCATCCAGGAACACGAATCCGAGCAGCAGTACCAGTGGGCTGTAGAGATTGCCGATCACGCCCATCCGGCCCGCGCCCAGTTCGTTGAGGGCGCGGAAATACAGCGTGTCCGCCAGCGCGATGCCGATCACACCGCTGGCGACGACGATGGCGAGTTCGGCGGCTGGCAACGTGGGCCAGGCGTCGGCATGGACCACCAGCGCCACCGGCGCGAGCACCGCCAGCACCAGTCCGTTCTTGAGCAGGTTGAGCGAGAGCGGCGGCAGGTGCGCACCCAGCTGGCGCGCCAGGATCACGCCCACCGCCCACGTCGCTGCGCTGCCCAGCGCCATGGCTTCGCCGATACCCACCCGTCCCCCTGCCTGTCGTCGAGCTGCGTAGTGTAAGAGGGCCCCGATGAAGGCGACGACCCGCCGCTTCGGCGATACTGTGCCGATGCCTGACGAGACGCTCACCACTGCCACCTACGCCCAGCGGATCGCCTTCGTCTGCGAGATCGCGGGGCGCCTGCACAGCTACGGCACGACGGCGCAGCGCCTGGAGGGCACGGTCGTCGGCCTGTCCCAGCGACTGGGGCTGGATTGCGAACCGTGGTCGAATCCCACCGGGCTGATCCTGAGTTTCAGCGACCCGGCGCGGCCGCTCGGCGCCAGCGACAGCACCCGGGTGATCCGGCTCGCACCCGGCGAAACCGACCTGCACAAACTGAGTGAAGCCGACCGCATCGCCGATGCCGTGTCCGCCGGAGAGATGAGCATCGCCCAGGGCCACACCGCGCTGCGGGCGCTGGATCGCGCGCGCAGCGTGCGCTGGCGAGCGATGCAGATCTTCGCCTCCGGCCTGGCGGCGGCGGCCGTCGCCGGCCTGTGGCGGCTGCCATGGCTCGACATGGCGACCGCGGGACTGATCGGCGTGATTATCGGCGTGCTCGGCGAATTGATCGCGCGCCGTCCGCAGATGAAGGAAGCCAGCGATGCGATTTCGGCGCTGGTGGCGGGCTTCGTCGCGATCCTGATCGCGAATTTCATCGCGCCGCTGAACCTCAACACGGTGATCATCGCCTCACTGATCGTGCTGCTGCCCGGCATGGCGCTGACCAATGCGGTGAACGAGCTCACCAGCCAGCACCTGGTCTCGGGCGTGGCCCGTTTTGCGGGCGCGCTGGCCACCGTGCTGAAGCTCACCGTTGGCAGCATGATCGCCGTGACGCTGGCCCAGCTGTTGGGGCTGTATCCGGAGGTGCGCGCCTTGCGTCCGCAACCGGAGTGGGTCGAATGGGCTTCGATGGTGGTGGCGGCCTACGCCTTCGCGGTGCTGTTCAAGGCGCACCGGCGCGACTACTTCTGGGTGATGGCGGCCGCCATCGCCGGCTACAGCATTTCGCGGTATGCGGGCGCGGCCTGGGGCAGCCCGGTGGGCATCTTCCTGTCCGCGCTGACGCTCACGGCCGCGGGCAACGCGTTCGCACGCTGGGCCAACCGGCCGGGCGCGCTGATCCGCGTGCCGGGCATCCTGATGCTGGTGCCGGGCAGCACCAGCCTGCGCGGCCTGCTCACGCTGGTGCAGCAGCAGGACGTGGGCGTCGGGCAATCCGCGCTGTTGGCCGTCACCAACGTGGTGATGGCGCTGATTGCGGGGCTGCTGTTCGGCAACCTGCTGATCTCCTCGCGCAAGAACCTCTGACGCGATCCACGCAAACGAAAAACGGGAGGCCAGGCCTCCCGTTCGTATTCGCTTCCAGTGCCGCTTACTTCTTCTTGATGAGGAAGTCTTCGGCCTTCTTGCCCTTGGCGATCAGGGCGGCCATCCAGCGTGGGTGCTTGCCGCGGCCGGTCCAGGTTTCCTTGGGGTTGGCCGGGTTGCGGTACTTCGGTGCCACCTTGCCCAGCTTGCGGCCGGCGCGTGAGGCGGCAGGCTTCGCGGGCGCCTTCGTGGTCGCGCGTCCGGAAGCGCCGAACAGCTCCTCCAGCGTGTAGCCCTCGGCCTTCGCGAACTTGGTGATCTTGCCGCGCACCGTGGCGATGGGCGTGCGCTTGGCCAGCTTGGTCTGTTGTTCCTTGGCCTTGGCGATCAGGGCGCCAAGTTCCTTGGCGGACAGGTTACGCAGGTCAATCGACATCAACTATCTCCAATCAGGAAGGGAAGGCCCGTCCATGGCGGTCGCCCGATCATAAGCGAGCGGGCGAGCGCGGTTCAAACCGCGCCGCCGCCGATGCTCACCCGCGCAGGCGGGCGAGCAGTTCGTCGCGTCCGATGTTCTCCGCGTCGGTCGCACGGCGTGCGCGGTACTCGAACGTGCCTGCCGCGAGGCCACGTTCGGACACCACCACGCGATGCGGGACGCCGATCAGCTCGATGTCGGCGAACATCGCACCGGGGCGCAGGCCACGGTCGTCGAGGACGGCTTCGATGCCGCTCGCCTGCAGGTCCGTCAAGAGTTGCTCGGCCGCCGTGTTCACTGCGGCGTCGTTCTTCGGATTGATCACGCAGACGGCCACGGCCCAAGGCGCCATCGGCACGGGCCAGATGATGCCGTTGGCGTCGTGGTTCTGCTCAATCGCGGCGGCGACGATGCGCGACACGCCGATGCCATAGCAGCCCATGGCGGGCGCGGCGGCCTTGCCGGCATCGTCCAGCACGGTGAACTTCATCGCTTCGCTGTACTTGCGGCCGAGCTGGAACACGTGGCCGACTTCAATGCCGCGCACGAGGCGGATCTCGCCGCCATCGGCAGCCTTGTCGCCTTCCACCACGTTGCGGATATCGGCGACGGTTTCCGGTTCGCCCAGGTCGCGGCCCCAGTTGACGCCTGCCAAGTGGTAGCCGGCTTCGTTCGCGCCGACGACGAAGTCCGCCATCGCGGCGACGTCGCGATCGGCCACCACGCGGATCGCCTGGCGTGCGTTCACCGGGCCGAGGAAGCCGGGCTCGCTGCCGAGGTGGGCGGCGATCTCCGCCTCGCTGGCCATGCGGTACTCGGCCAGGCCGGCGACCTTGCCCAGCTTGATCTCGTTGACGGCGTGGTCACCGCGCACCAGCGCCAGCACGAAGCCGTCGTCGGTCATCACCGCGATCGACTTCACCGTCCGCTGCAGCGGGATGCCGAGCAGCGCGGCGACGTCCTCGCAGGTCTTCTGCGTGGGCGTGGCGACCTTGTTCATCGTTTCCGATGCGGCCGCGCGCGGGCCGGGCTCCGCGGCCTGCGCCTTCTCGACGTTCGCCGCGTAGTCCGAGCCGGTGGAGAACGCGATGGAATCTTCGCCGGACTCTGCCAGCACGTGGAATTCCTGCGACGCGTCGCCGCCGATGGCACCGCTGTCCGCTTGCACGGCGCGGAAATCCAGGCCCAAGCGGGTGAAGATGCGCGTGTACGCCGCATGCATGTTGCGGTACTCGCGCACCAGGTCCTCGTCGGTGATGTGGAAGGAGTACGCGTCCTTCATCACGAACTCGCGCGCACGCATCACGCCGAAGCGCGGGCGGATCTCGTCGCGGAACTTGGTCTGGATCTGGTAGAAATTGACCGGCAGCTGCTTGTAGCTCGACAGTTCCTGGCGCGCGAAGTCGGTGACCGCTTCCTCCGCCGTCGGGCTGTAGCAGAAGTGCTGTTCCTTGCGGTCGGTGATCTTGAGCAACTGGCCGCCGAACTTCTCCCACCGCCCGGTCTCCTCCCACAGCTCGCGCGGCTGGATGGTCGGCATGATCATCTCGATCGCGCCGGCGCGGTCCATTTCCTCGCGCACGACGGTCTCCACCTTGCGCAGCACGCGCAGGCCCAACGGCGACCAGGTGTACAGGCCGGCGGCCAGCTTGCGGATCATGCCGGCGCGCAGCATCAGCTGGTGGCTGACCAGTTCGGCGTCGGCCGGGGTTTCCTTGGTGGTGCGGAGGTGGAACTGCGACAGGCGCATCGGCATCGGCGTTCAGGGGGACGAATCGCCTATTTTGCCAGCCTTGGCCGCGTGCGGGGCGCTATTCCTGTGTGTCCGTGCCGTCGCCGCTCACCCGGATGCCGGCGGGCGTGTCGCGCTCGATGCGCTCGTAACGCCGGCCCTTCGGTGGTTGTTCGGTGATCTGGAGGACGCCTGCGTCGTCACGCCAGCGGTACAGCGAAGGGCGCGCTTCCACGGGAGCGGCACCCTTGCCTCCCACCTCACGCCGGGCCTCGGATCCGTCGGCTTCATCCCGCGACAGCCACCAGGCCACGCCCCCGCCCACGGCCAGGCCCGCCACGATGGCCAGCCAGGCCCGCATGCAGGCTCAACCGCCGGCGGGCTTGCAGTACGCCTGGACACCTGCCTCGGCGAGCGCACGCTGGGTGGCGCGGCCGGCATCATCCAGCGTGGTGTCGGGCTTGCCGTCCCCGTCCGTGTCCTGTTGCACGGGCGCCTTGTTGCCCAGCACTTCCAGGTTCCGGCGCGCGGTGGCGCACTGCGGGTTCTCCACCGGTTTGCCGGCAGGTTGCGTTTCGCTGGCCGGCGCGCCGTACTGGTTGATGCGGCGGTTCTGGACCTGCTGGCTGGGCGGCGGCGTGTCCGAATAGTGGGTGACGCCGTTCTTGTCCTTCCACTGGTAGACCTGCTGGGCCTTCGTGGTGGCGACAACGGCGAGGCACAGCGCCAGCGCGGCGAGGCAGGGGACGAGGCGCATGGCCGGCTCCGGGATCGAGGAGCCCCGATTGCAGCACCCCTAGGGCGTGCAGGCAAGCCGGGGCGCGGACCGCTTGGGCTAAACTGCGACCCATGAACGAAATCAAGCCGCCCCCGCGCTCGCGCGGGATCTACCTGTTGCCCAACCTGTTCACCACCGCGGGCCTGTTCGCCGGGTTCTTCGCGATCATCGCCGCCGCCAACGGTCAGTTCGTCAATGCGGCCATCGCCGTGTTCGTGGCCGGCCTGATGGACGGCATCGACGGCCGCGTGGCGCGCCTGACCGGCACCAGCAGCGACTTCGGCGTGCAATACGACTCGCTGGCCGACCTGGTCAGCTTCGGTCTGGCGCCGGCGCTGGTGATGTACCACTGGTCGCTGTCGGCGCTGAAGTTCGATGGCGGCGTGATGGGACGGGTCGGCTGGGTGGTGGCGTTCCTGTATGCCGCGTGCGCGGCGCTGCGGCTGGCCCGCTTCAATACGCAGGTGGGCACGGTGGACAAGCGCTGGTTCATCGGCCTGGCCAGTCCGGCGGCGGCGGGACTGATGATGTCCTTTGTCTGGGCGTTCGCCGATGGCGAACTCGGCTGGACCGGCGAGGAACTGCGCTACGTGGCGCTGGCGGTGACGTTGGTGGCCGCGCTGTTGATGGTCAGCCGGATCCGCTTCTGGAGTTTCAAGGGCACGGGCGAAGGCGGTGCGAAAGCGGACCGCATTCCCTTCGTGGTGCTTGCCCTGGTGCCGTTGGTGTTGGCGATCCTCTTCATCGACCTGCCGCGCACGCTGTTCGCGGTGGGCGTGGTCTACGCGCTGTCCGGGCCGGCCTATTGGCTGTGGCAGCGTAGCCGTCGCACGCGGGACGGCGCCGCATGATGCTGGCGGCGGACCGCTTGTGGTCGGCCGAGCAGCAGGGCTGGCTCGGCGCCCTCGGGCATACGGTCTACCTGCCGGCCGACTGGCCGACCGAAGCTGGCGCGCCGACGCAGGTTGCGGAGCCACCCGTTGAGCGCACCGAGCGCGCGCCCGTGGCGGCGCCATCGCGCGCCCGGCCACCGGCACACGACGCGGTGGAACGTCCGGCCCCTGCGCGCCCCGCGCCCGCGCCGCGCGCGCCCGGCTCGCGCGTGCCGGATCGCCTGCATTTCGCGCTGATCCGCGCGTCGGGCTGCAATCCGAACGCGCCCGGTGCGGCGGAGTTGTTCGCGCAATGGCCTTCCTCCGCGGAGTTGCGTGGTAATCCGGCGGCCAAGCGGGCGTTGTGGCCCACCCTGCGCCGACTGCGGCGGGGTACGTCGGCATGAGTGCATTGGGCGTCGAGGCTTCACCGGCGTCCACCCCCAGCCTGCGGCCGATGCGCGAGGCCGATCTGGACGCCGTGCTGGCGATCGAGCAACGCGGTTATCCGTTTCCGTGGACGCGCGGCATCTTCCGCGACTGCCTCAAGGCGGGCTATCCGTCCTGGGTGCTCACCGAGCACAGCCTGGTCATCGGCTACGGCTTGTTGAGCATTGCCGCGGATGAGGCCCATGTATTGAACATCTGCATCGCGCCGGAACGGCAGGGGCGCGGGCTGGGCCGCTACCTGTTGCGCGCGTTGGTGAAGATCGCCCGCGACCACCGCGCACAGCGCGTCTTCCTGGAAGTACGCCCGTCCAATCCGGGCGCGATCGCGCTGTACCACAGCGAAGGCTTCAACGAGATCGGCCGCCGGCCCCGCTACTATCCGGCCCGCGATGGTCGCGAGGACGCATTGGTAATGGCGATCGAACTGGTCGCCGACGACATCACCACGATGCCGCCGCTGTAGGGCGGGCCCTGGCCCGCCATCGCGATCACAGCTTCGCGCGCTGCCCGTGCAGGGCGGCGAGCTGGTTGCTCCAGTCGACCAGACGCTGGCGTTCCTGGTCGACCACCGCCGGCGGCACCTTGTCGGTGAACTTGGCCAGCTTGGCCTCGCTCTTCTCCTTCTCGCTGGCGACGCGGGCGATTTCCTTGTCCAGACGCGCGCGTTCGGCATCGAGGTCGACCAGGCCCTCCAGCGGCACCAGCAGCTTCAGCTCACCGACGACCGCGGCGGCCGAGGCGGGCGCATCGGCGCTGGCGTCCAGCCACGCGATGTCTTCGAGCTTCAGCAGGAACGACAGCGACGACGCGAAGCGCGAGATGCGCGCACGGTCGTTGTCCTGGCCGCCCTGCAGCAGCAGGCGGACGGTCTTGCCCGGCGAGACGTTGAGCTCGCTGCGCACGCGGCGCAGCGTGGACACCATCGTCTTCAGCCATTCCACGTCGGCATCGGCCTGCGCGTAATCCTGGCCGGCGACGTCGCTGGCGGCCGGGTAGGGACGCAACGACACGGTGCCGCCGTCGATGCCCAGCTTCGGCGCGACCTGCTGCCACAGCTCCTCGGTGACGAACGGGGTGAGCGGGTGCAGCAGGCGCAGCAGCGATTCCAGCACGTACAGCAGCGTGTGGCGGGTACTGTCGGCCGCGTCCTTGTCGCCGCCATTGAGCGCGGGTTTGGCGAGTTCGACGAACCAGTCGCAGAACTCGTTCCAGGCGAACTCGTACAGCGCCTGCGACAGCAGGTCGAAGCGGTAGGCGGCGAACTGCGTTTCGGCTTCGGCGACGACCTTGGCCAGGCGCGAGAGGATCCACTTTTCCGCATCGGTCTTCGGCTGCGGCGCGCCGCTGGCGGTGAAGCCGTCGGTGTTCATCAGCACGAAACGCGTGGCGTTCCAGAGCTTGTTGCAGAAGTTCTTGTAGCCCTCGGCGCGGCCCATGTCGAACTTGATGTCGCGACCGTGGGTCGCCAGCGCGGCGATGGTGAAGCGCAGCGCGTCGGCGCCATGCGGCACGATGCCGTCCGGGAATTCCTTGCGCGTGGCCCTCTCGATCTTCGGCGCGTCACTGGGCTTCATCAGGTTCGTCGTGCGCTTCGTGACCAGATCTTCCAGCGAGATGCCGTCGATGATGTCCAGCGGGTCGAGCACGTTGCCCTTCGACTTGGACATCTTCTGGCCGTCCTTGTCGCGGATCAGGCCGGTCATGTAGACGTCGCGGAACGGCACCTGGCCGACGAAGCTGTCGGTGGCCATCACCATGCGCGCCACCCAGAAGAAGATGATGTCGAAGCCGGTGACCAGCACCGACGACGGCAGGTAGCGGTCGAAGCCGCGCGCGGCCATCGCCTGCGTGTCCGGCCAGCCCATCGTGCTGAACGGCCACAGCTGCGAGGAGAACCAGGTCTCCAGCACGTCGCTGTCCTGGGTCAGCGCGACATCGGCGGAGAGACCGGCCTTGGCGCGCGCTTCGGCCTCGTCGCGGCCGACGTAGCAATTGCCCGCGCCATCGAACCACGCCGGGATGCGGTGTCCCCACCAGAGCTGGCGGCTGATGCACCAGTCCTGGATGTTCTCCATCCAGTGACGGTAGGTGTTGATCCAGTTCGGGGGCACGAACTTCACCTCGCCGGACTCGACGAGTTCCAGGCCGCGCTTGGCCAGGCCGTCCATCTTCACGAACCACTGGTCGGTCAGGTAGGGCTCGATCACCTGGTTGGTACGGTCGCCGCGCGGCACCTGCAGCTTGTGCGGCTTGGTCTCGACCAGCAGGCCGAGATCCTCGAGATCCGCCAACACGACCTTGCGCGCTTCATAACGGTCCAGGCCGCGGTATTTCTCCGGCGCGTTCTCGTTGATCGCCGCCGTCGGCGTCAGCAGGTTGATCAGCGGCAGGTCGTGGCGCAAACCCACCTGGTAATCGTTGAAGTCGTGCGCCGGCGTGACCTTCACCACGCCCGTGCCGAACTCGCGGTCGACATAGTCGTCGGCGATGACGGGAATTTCACGGTCGGTCAGCGGCAGCTTCACCGCCTTGCCGATCAGGTGCGCGTAACGCTCGTCTTCCGGGTGTACCATCACGGCGGTGTCGCCGAGCATGGTTTCCGGACGCGTGGTGGCCACGACCAGCGTACCGCTGCCGTCGGCCAGCGGGTATTCGATGGACCACAGGAAGCCGTCTTCCTCGACGTTCTCCACTTCCAGGTCGGAGATCGCGGTCTTCAGCACGGGGTCCCAGTTGACCAGGCGCTGGCCGCGGTAGATCAGGCCCTGCTCGTGCCAGCGCACGAAGGCTTCGATGACGGCCTTCGAGGCGTCCTCGTCCATGGTGAACGTGCTGCGCGACCAGTCGCCCGACGCGCCCATGCGGCGCATCTGCCGCTCGATGGTGTCGCCGGATTGTGCCTTCCACTCCCACACCTTGGCGATGAAGCCGTCGCGGCCCAGCGAGTCGCGCGTTTCGCCTTTGCCTTCCTGCGCCAGGTTGCGGCTGACGACCATTTCCGTCGCGATGCCGGCATGGTCGGTGCCCATCTGCCACAGCGTGTCGAAGCCGCGCATGCGGTGGTAGCGCACCAGCGCGTCCATCAGCGTGTGCTGGAACGCGTGGCCCATGTGCAACGTGCCGGTGACGTTCGGCGGCGGCAGCAGCACCGTGTAGGGCTGGCCCGTGCCGCTGGGCGTGAAGTAGCCGGCGGCTTCCCACTGTGCGTACAGGCGGGATTCGAAGGATTTCGGGTCGTAGCTGGAGGCGAGGTCGGTCATCGTGTCGGTGTGGTTGCTGCGATCGCGCGAACGCGGATCGCGTGGCCGGCGGCAGGGCCGCCGAGGGCATTACATGTCGTGCTTGTTCACGTCGTAGCCGCGCGCCTTGTACTGCTTCCAGCGTTCGCGCAGCGGCTCGCGCGCGGACGGGTCGGCGGGCACCACTTCCAGCACGCGCTCGCAGGCGCCGGCGAAGGCGTCGTCACGCAGGTTGATGACCAGCGCGCGGGCGGGCACGTCGACATCGGGCGTGGCGATCAGCACGGGCGTCAGCTCGTCCTCTTCGTCGCCGGCGATCTGGTGCGGGATGTAGGCATCCGGATCGAACTCCCACAACAGTTCGTCGAGCGCTTCGGCCTGCGCGGCATCGCGCGCCAGCACCAGCGTCCACTGGTTGCTGTCGTAAGCCTTGCGGGCCAGTTCGCAGACCAGCTTGAGGGGTTCCTCAAGGAAGCGCGGCTTGGCGATCAGATAGAAGTCGGCACGGGCCATGGCGTCGGGCACGCGTCGCCGGTCAGGCGACGCGGTCCAGCAGCCACTGGCTCAGCAGGCCGACCGGTCGGCCGGTGGCCATGCCGCGCTTGCCTTCGTCGTTGGCCACGCCGGCGATGTCCAGGTGCGCCCAGCGCTGGCCTTCGGTGAAGCGCGCGAGGAAGCAGCCAGCGGTGATCGCGCCCGCCCAGCGGCCGCCGATGTTGTAGACGTCGGCGAAGCTGGATTCCAGCTGGGTCTGGTACTCGTCCCACAGCGGGAGGCGCCAGGCGCGGTCGAACACGGTCTCGCCGGCACCCTGCAATTCGTTGCTGAGGTCGTCGTGCTTGCTCATCAGGCCGCTGGCGTAGCGGCCCAGCGCCACGATGCAGGCACCGGTCAGCGTGGCGACGTCGACCAGCGCGGCGGGCTTGAAGCGCTCGGCGTACGTCAGGGCGTCGCACAGGATCAGGCGGCCCTCGGCGTCGGTGTTGCCGACTTCGATCGTCTTGCCGGACATGCTGGTGATGACATCGGAAGGCCGGTAGGCATTGCCGTCGATGGCGTTCTCGACCGCCGGCACCACTACCACCAGGTTCAGCGCCAGCTCCATTTTCGCCGCGGCCACGAACGTGCCGATGACGCTGCCCGCGCCCAGCATGTCGTACTTCATCTCCTCGATGCCGCCCTGGGTCTTCAGGTTCACGCCACCGGTGTCGAAGGTGATGCCCTTGCCGACCAGCACGTAAGGCTTGGCGTCGCCGCCCCCGTTCCACTTCAGCACGATCAGGCGCGGGCGGTTGGCCGAACCGCGCGCCACCGCCAGCAGCGAGCCCATGCCGAGCGCTTCCATCTGCGTCTCGTCGAGGATCTCGGCTTCGGCGCCGTTCTCGCCCGCGTACTTCTGCGCCTGCTCGGCCAGGTAAGCCGGGGTGCAGATGTTCGGCGGCAGGTTGCCGAGCTCGCGGGTGGTCTGCACGCCGGCGGCGATGGCCACGCCCTGCGCCAAGGCCTGCGCGTCGTCGCCGCTGACGGCGAAGTGGGTCAGGCCCGGGTCATCGTTCTTCTTCTTGCCCAGCGTCGCGGTGTAGCGGTAGCAGGCGTGGTCGGCGGCGATCACGGCCTGGCGGATCTTCCACGCGGCATCGCGTTCCTTCACGTCCACTTCGGACAGGGTGAACAGCGCGGTCTTCACGGGGCCGATCTTCAGGGTGCGGGCGGCATCGCCCACGGCCTTCAGGTATTGCGCCACGCCGAACTTGGCGGCTTCGCCCAAACCCACGACCAGCACGCGCGGCGCGGTCACGCCCGGCAGGTCGTGCAGCAGGGTGGTCTTGCCGGTCTTGCCGCCCACGTCGCCGCGCTGGACCAGGGCCGAGAGCTTGCCGCCACTGGCCGCATCCACGGCCTGGGCCGCCGGCGTCAGGCTCTTGTCGGCGTAGGCGCCGACCACGACGCAATCGACGCCGGCCTGGGCGGGGGCTTCGTGGTTCAGGGTGAATTCCAGCGTCATTGATCAGATTCCCGGTTCAGTTACGTACAATCGCGGGCCGGATGAACGATGGCAGGCGCCATCCCGGACCGCAGAGACCGCCGCCGCAGGCGCGGCGCACAAGCCCGAGATTGTAAATCAAGCCCTCCTGATGCCGAAGCTGGACCGCTACCTCTTCCGGGAATTCACCCAGAGCTTCCTGGCCACCCTGATCATCCTGCTGATGGTCAGCGTGGGCGGCGTGATGGCGGACCTGCTGGGCGACGTGGCCGACGGCAAGGTGCCGGCCCGCCTGTTGCTGTCCCAGTTGGGCCTGCAGTTCCTCAACTACATGCCCTACATCATCCCGCTGGCCCTGATGCTGGGCCTGCTGCTGGCGTTCTCGCGCCTGTACCGGGATTCGGAAATGGCCGTGCTGACCGCGGCGGGCATCGGCCCGCGCCGGCTGCTGCGCCCGCTGATGATGCTGGTGGTGCCCGTGGTCCTCCTGGTGGCGACCTGTTCGCTGTGGCTCGGCCCCTGGGCGCTGCGCACGGCCCATCAGATGCTTGACCATGCCAACCGGAGCCTGGTCGTTTCCGGGCTGGACGCCGGCAAGTTCACCGTGCTGTCGAGTGGCGCGGTGGTCTACGTCAGCGCGCTCTCCCCCGACGGTACCGGGCTGAGCAAGGTCTTCATGCACCGGGCGAAGGACGGCCGGATCGACGTCGTGACGGCCAAATCCGGGCAGATGTTCTTCGAGGGCGAACGCAACCGCTATCTGCGCCTGGACGATGGTTTCCGGGTGGAAGGTCCCGATGGCGGCGGCCTGGATTACCGACTGATCCGCTACAAGTCGAATGAAGTCGCCTTGCCGGACCGCGCCGACACGCTGGACAAGGACGACCCCGAACTGCTCCCCACCCCGCAATTGCTGGCGGATCAGCGACCGGAAGCCAACGCCCAGATCCATGCGCGGCTCACGCCGCCGCTGCTGGCGCTCGCGTTCGCCCTGCTGACCCTGCCGCTCTCGCGCAGCTCGCCGCGGCAGGCCCGCTACGGGCGGGTGATGCTCGGCTTCCTCGCCTACCTCGTGGGCGTCAGCCTGATGTTCAACGGCACCCAGCTGCTGGCCGACGGCAAGCTGCCCGGGTTGGTCGGCCTGTGGTGGCTGACCCTGCCGTTGCTTGCCTTCGCCATCTGGTTCTACCTGCGCGATGGCCACTTGTCCCGTCCGCGGAGGCGCGCATGAGGCTCACGCCGCGCTTGCACGATGTCTACGTTGGCCAGGTGGTTCTGGTCACCGTGCTGCTCACCTGGGCAGTGCTGGTGGGGCTGGACGTGGTGATGGCGCTGTCGGGCGAGGTCAGCGACCTGGGGCAGGGCAACTACACCTTCGGCCATGCGGTCGCTTGGGTGCTGTACACCGTGCCGCGCCGTGCCTACACGATGTTCCCGACGGCCGCGGTGATCGGCTCGCTGATGGGTCTGGGCCAGCTGGCGGCCAGTTCCGAGCTGACCGCATTGCGCGCGCTGGGTCTTTCGCGCCGGCGCCTGAGCATTTCCGTGGCGGCGGCCCTGGCCATCCTGACCGCGCTGATGGTGTTCAGCGGCGAGACCCTGGGCCCGTGGGGCCAGCGCCAGGCCGACGTGCTGAAGATGAGCGCCCGCACCGGCAACGTGGCGATGGACCGCTACTCGGGCCTGTGGGCGCGCGAGGGCAATACCTTCCTGTACGCGCAGAGCGGCGAGGAAAAAGACCAGGGCGGCGGCAAGATCGCACTGCAGTTGCGCGATGTACGCATGTACGAACTCGCCGAAGACGGCCGCCTGGCCTCGATCGCGCACGCCGCCACCGCCGAACACCTCGACGGCTATTGGCTGCTGAAGAACGTGCGCCGCACCACCTTCAACGAGCGCTCGGCCACCCAGACCACGGTGCTGGGCGAGCGTTGGGAGTCGGAATTGGACGCCGCCGTGCTGTCCTCCAGCCTGGTGCGCGCGCGCAACATGCCCAGCACCGAACTGAGCCAGAACATCGAGTACCGCAAGCGCAACGGCCTGGATGCGCGCGACTACGAAGACCAGTACTGGGGCCGGTGGTTCTATCCGCTCAACGTGCTGGCGCTGTGCCTGGCGGCGATCCCCTTCGCCTTCGGCAGCCTGCGCAGCGGCGGCATGGGCAAGCGCCTGTTCCTCGGCATCGTGTTCGCGGTCGGGTTCTGGGCGTTGCAGACGATGTTCGTGCGGTTGGCTGGCGCGTTCCGCCTGGATTACCGGATCGCCTACGCCGTTCCGCCGTTGGCGCTGCTCGCGATCTCGTGGGTCATGTTCGGCCGGCGAAGCCGTTAGCGCCCCAGGTCAGCGGCGCTTGGGCAGCCGGATCATGCGGGTGCTGCTGAAGCGGTCGTGGAAAGTCAGCCGGTCGCGATCGATCCAGGCCCACCAGAATCCCAGCCCGCCCGCGAGCGTGGACAGCGTGGCCAGCGCATAACGGCGCCACAGCGCGCCCGTCGTGGGGGCCGCGCCATCGGCGGCCACCACTTTCAACCGCCACGGACGCATGCCCAGCGTCTGCCCGCCGCGCCGCCAGCTCAGTACCGCGTACAGGCCGGTCACCAGCCAGCAACCGCCCCATTGCAGCCACGCCAGCAGACTGAAGGGCTCGACGTTGTGGCGCACGTTGCCGCTGGCGGCGACGTCCACCAGCACGAACGGGATGGCGACGACGAACCACATGGCCAGCACGGGCCAGACGTCGTATAGCAGCGACAGCAGGCGCCATACGATCAGCGCGCGGGGTTTTTCGGCAACGGAAGCGGCATCGGTCATCCGCACAGGATAGCGTTCCGGCCATGCACTAAGCTTGCGACATGAGTGCACGCACCCCCGCCGAACGTCGCCAGCAGGCGAACGCGCTGCCGCCCGTTCCGGCGGACGACGCGCAGGCGATCGCCGCGTTCCTCGATGCGATCTGGGCAGAGAGCGGTCTGGCGCGCCCCACGCTGGAAAGCTACCGGCGCGACCTGGAGGGCTTCGCGCGCTGGCGGGACGGTCGTCAGGGCGGCCTGTGCGCGGCCGACCGCGCGGGCCTGTTCGACTACCTCGCTTGGCGCACGCGGGAGGGCTATTCGCCTCGAAGCAATGCGCGCCTGCTGTCCGCGTTGCGTGCGTTCTTCGCCCATCGCCTGCGCCTGGGCGAGCGCCGCGACGACCCCACCGCACTGCTCGACCCGCCGCGATTGCCGCGCTCGCTGCCCAAGGCGTTGTCGGAAACCGAGATCGACGCCTTGCTGGCCGCGCCCGACACCGACGCGCCGCTGGGCCTGCGCGACCGCGCGATGCTGGAGTTGATGTATGCCGCGGGGCTGCGCGTCAGCGAGCTGGTGAACCTGCCTGCGAATGCCGTGAACCTCCGCCAGGGCGTGCTGCGGGTGACCGGCAAGGGCAGCAAGGAACGACTGGTACCGCTGGGCGAAGAATCCCAGCATTGGCTGGAGACCTACCTGGCGCGGTCGCGCCCGGTGCTGGCGGGCAAGCGCAGCGTGCCGGCGCTGTTTCTGGAGCCGGAGGGCGAGGCGCCCACGCGGCAGCGCTTCTGGTCGCTGGTGAAGCGGTATGCGGGCACGGCCGGCATCGACCCGGTGCGGATCAGCCCGCACGGCTTGCGCCATAGTTTCGCCACCCACCTGCTGAACCACGGCGCCGACCTGCGTGCCCTCCAGCTGCTTCTGGGGCACAGCTCGCTGTCGACCACGCAGATCTACACGCTGGTGGCGCGCGAGCACCTCAAGCAGCTGCACGGACGCCACCACCCCCGGGCTTGAGCGGCATCACACTTGCGGACGGTTAAGCCGCCCGGCGCACCAGCTGTGCCAGAATTCCAGCCCTCGCCCCATGAAGTGGCTGCTGTCCGGATGCTGATGATGACCCGCCTGATTACCGCCGCCCTGCTGGGTGCCCTTAGCCTGACCGCCTGCGCGCAGGCGCCGCAGACGCCCGCCACCGAGAAGCCGGCCGCGGCCAAGCCCACCCCGGCATCGGCGGCCGCCAGCGGCTCGGCGGAAGACCGCGCCCGCGCGGCGATCGCCAAGCTCAACCCGCGCGCCAAGGTGGAGTACGTCGGCGCAGCCCCGCTGCCCGGCTTCCGCGAAGTCATCGCCGGTGGGCAGCTGCTGTACGTCAGCGACGATGGCCGCTACCTGATGCAGGGTGCCGTGCTGGACCTGGATCAACAGGAAGACCTGATGCAGAACAGCGTCGCGCTGGCGGGCTACCGCAGCAAGCTGATCGCCACCATTCCCAAGTCCGAGCGCATCGTATTCGCCCCGCCGAATGCGAAGTACACGATCACGGTCTTCACCGACATCGAGTGCGGCTATTGCCGCAAGCTGCATGGCGAGATCGGCGAACTGAACCGCCAGGGCATCGCCGTCGAGTACCTCGCGTTCCCGCGCATGGGTCTCGGTAGCCAGGACCACAAGGACATGATCTCGGTGTGGTGCTCGCCGGACCGCAAGCGCGCGCTGACCGACGCCAAGGCCGGCAAGCCGGTCGCCTCCCGCGACTGCAAGAACCCGGTGACGATGGAGTTCGACGTGGGCCAGCGCATCGGCGTCAGCGGCACTCCGGCGATCTATTCGGCCGAAGGCGTGCAGCTGGGCGGCTACCTCCCCCCGGCTGCCCTGCGGGCGAAGTTGGACGAGCTGGCGGCCCGGAAAGCCCCGTCGGCCGCCGGTGGCGCCGCCCCGTGAACCCAGGAAGCCGGCCTGGCGCCGGCTTCGCTACAATAGCGGGCCCCGTCCTGACGGCACGCCCCCACGGTTCCCGGACATGATCGTCCTCGAAGGCCAGCCGGCCTTGTCGCATTTCCGCCGCGCGCGGCTCGAATCCAAGCTCCAGTCCCTCGTTCCCGACGTCCGCGTCCTTGGCGCCTGGCACGTCTATTTCGTCGAAGCCGACCCGGGGACGACGCCAGACATGGCCACCCTGCGCCGCGTGTTGCAAGCGAGCGAAGGGGATGCGTCGCTAGCCGCCGGCGCCGTCTCCCGTTTCGTCACCCCGCGCCTGGGCACGCTGTCTCCGTGGGCCAGCAAGGCCACGGAGCTTCTGCGCGGGGCCGGCCAGCGGGTCAAGCGCGTCGAGCGCGGCTTGCGGATCGATCTCGCAGGCTGGGATGACGCATCGCCTGCGCTGGCCAAGGCGCTGCACGACCCGATGACGCAATCGCTGCTCGCGACCCGTGAGCAGGCGCAGGCGCTGTTCACCGCACCGACGCGCGGCACGCTGGAGCGCATCCCGCTGGCGCAGTTGGAAGCCGCCAACGCCCGCCTCGGCCTGGCGCTCGCCGACGACGAGATCGAGTACCTGCGCACGCGTTACACCGAGCTGGGCCGCGACCCGTCCGACGTCGAACTGATGATGTTCGCGCAGGCCAATTCCGAGCATTGCCGCCACAAGATCTTCAACGCCAGCTGGACCATCGACGGCAAGGAGCAGGATCGCTCCCTGTTCCGGATGATCAAACATACCCATGCGCAGACGCCCGAGCACACGCTCAGCGCCTACAGCGACAACGCGGCGGTGCTGGAAGGGTATCCGGCCGCGCGTTTCCGCCCGGACGGCGATGGACAGTATCGGATCGAGGCCACCGTCGATTCGGCGTTCTGCATCAAGGTCGAAACCCACAACCACCCGACCGCGATCGCGCCGTTCCCCGGCGCCAGCACGGGCGCCGGCGGTGAGATCCGCGACGAAGGCGCCACCGGTCGCGGTGGCAAGCCCAAGGCCGGCCTGACCGGCTTCTCGGTCTCGCACCTGCGCATCCCCACGCTGCCGCAGCCATGGGAGGCGCCGCGCGCGCTGAATCCGCGCATGGCGCCGGCGCTGGAAATCATGCTCGACGGCCCGCTGGGCGGCGCCGCGTTCAACAACGAATTCGGTCGCCCGAACCTGCTGGGCTACTTCCGCAGCTTCGAACTGCCGGAGGGCGACGCACTGACGCGCGCCTATGACAAGCCGATCATGCTGGCCGGCGGCCTGGGTGCGATCGACCGCATCCAGGCGGAGAAGAAGACGCTGTCGGCGGGCGATGCCGTCATCGTGCTGGGCGGCCCGGCGATGCTGATCGGCCTGGGCGGCGGCGCCGCCAGTTCGGTGGCTTCCGGCGAGAGCGCCGAGGACCTCGATTTCGCCAGCGTGCAGCGCGACAACCCGGAGATGGAACGCCGCTGCCAGGAAGTCATCGACCGCTGCGTCGCGATGGGCGAGGACAATCCGATCCTGTGGTTCCACGACGTGGGCGCGGGCGGCCTGTCGAATGCGATTCCCGAATTGCTGCACGACTCCGGCGTCGGTGGTGTGATCGATCTGGGCAAGGTGCCCAGCGACGATCCGTCGCTGTCGCCGATGCAGCTGTGGTGCAACGAATCGCAGGAGCGCTACGTGCTTGGCGTGCCGCAGGCCCGCCTGGCGGAATTCGCCGCATTGTGCGAGCGCGAACGTTGCCCGTTCGCCGCCGTCGGTGTGGCGACGAAGGAAGAACACCTGGTGGTCGCCTACGGCGCCACGCCCGGCAATATTCCCGCCGATGCGCCGATCGATCTGCCGATGGACGTGTTGTTCGGCAAGCCGCCGAAGATGCATCGCGACACCGCGCACCCGGCGCCGCCGATGTGGCCGGCGCTGCAGACCGACGCGCTGGACCTGCATGAAGCCGGCCTGCGCGTGCTGGCGCATCCGACCGTGGCGGCCAAGCAGTTCCTGATCACCATCGGCGACCGCAGCGTCGGCGGACTCACCGCGCGCGACCAGTTGGTCGGCCCGTGGCAGATGCCGGTCGCCGATTGCGCGATCACGCTGAGCGGTTACGAAGGCTTCGTCGGCGAAGCGATGGCGATCGGCGAGCGCACGCCGCTGGCGCTGCTCGATGCCGCCGCCGCCGCCCGCATGGCGGTGGGCGAAGCGATCACCAACCTGTGCGCCGCACCGGTCGAGTCGCTGCATCGCGTGAAGCTGTCCGCCAACTGGATGGCCGCCTGCGGCCACCCGGGCGAAGATGCGCTGCTGTTCGACGCGGTGAAGGCTGTCGGCATGGAATTGTGTCCGGAGCTGGATATCAGCATTCCGGTCGGCAAGGACTCGCTGTCGATGCAGGCGCAGTGGCACGACCAGGGCGAGGCGCACAAATCGGTGTCGCCGGTCTCGCTCGTCATCAGCGCGTTCGCGCCGGTCACCGACGTGCGCCAACAGCTCACGCCGCTGCTGGCGCGCGAGGAGGACAGCGATCTGTGGCTGATCGGCCTGGGCGCCGGCAAGAAGCGCCTCGGTGGTTCGGTGCTGGCGCAGGTCTATCCGCAGTCCGGCGGGAACGCGGCGTGGCCGGCGTTCGCGGGCGAGGGCGTGCCCGACCTGGACGACCCCGAGCGCTTGCGCGACTTCTTCCACCTGATCGCCGATGCGCGCGAGTCTGGCCTGTTGCTCGCGTACCACGATCGTAGCGATGGTGGTGCTTTTGCCGCGCTTTGCGAAATGGCTTTCACCTCGCATGTCGGCCTGGACATCAATCTCGATGGATGGGGCGACGATCCGTTCCGCACGCTGTTCGCCGAAGAACTCGGCGCCGTCGTGCAGGTGGCGGCGGAAGATCGTGCCGCGTTCGCCGACCTGGTCGAGCGCCATGCGCTCACCGAATGCGCCCAGCGCATCGCGAAGCCGACCACTGCTGCGTCCATCCGCGTGCAGCAGGATGGCGAGGTGCTGGCTGACTGGCGCTGGGAAGACCTGTTCGATGCCTGGTGGTCGGTGACGCACGCCATGCAGACGTTGCGCGACAACCCCGATGCGGCCGACCAGGAGCGCGACGTCGCCCGCCAGTTCGGCCGCACCGGGCTGAAGCCAAAGCTGTCGTTCGATGCCGCCGAGGATGTCGCGGCGCCGTTCATCGCCACGGGCAAGCGCCCGAAGGTCGCGATCCTGCGCGAACAGGGCGTCAACGGTCAGATCGAGATGGCGTCGGCATTCACCCGCGCCGGCTTCGACGCGTTCGATGTGCACATGAGTGACCTGATCGCCGGTCGTGTCGCGCTGTCGGACTTCAGCGGTATCGCGGCCTGTGGCGGCTTTAGCTACGGCGACGTGCTGGGCGCGGGCCGCGGCTGGGCGACTTCGATCCTGGAGCGCAACGACCTGCGCGATGCGTTCGCGGCATTCTTCGCGCGCGACAACACGTTCTCGCTGGGTGTCTGCAACGGCTGCCAGATGATGAGCCAGCTGAAGGACATCATTCCCGGCGCGCAGCACTGGCCCAAGTTCCTGCGCAACCAGAGCGAGCAGTTCGAGGCGCGCGCCGCCCTGCTGGAAGTGCAGGAATCGCCATCGGTGTTCTTCCGCGGCATGGCCGGCTCGCGCATCCCGGTGGCGGTGGCGCATGGCGAGGGCCGCGCGGAGTTCGGCGGAGCGGTCGACCAGGCCGCGGCGCGCGTCGCGCTGCGCTATGTGGACGGCGATGGCCAGGTGGCCACGCTGTATCCGCAGAATCCCAACGGCTCGCCCGACGGCATCACCGGCCTGACCAGCGACGACGGTCGTGCCACGATCCTGATGCCGCACCCGGAACGCACGCCGCGTAGCGCCAACCATAGCTGGCATCCGGCCGGCTGGCCGGATGATTCGCCGTGGCTGCGCATGTTCCGCAACGCGCGGGTGTGGGTGGGCTGATCCTGCGCGCCCGCCGGCGACGGCGGGCCACGCCGGGGCAACGCGGCACCTGATAAAGTCCGGGCCTTCCAGGAGGCCCCCGTGAACGCAGCCGTGTCCGACCCCTCGCTTTCCGCCGACGAGCGCATCGTCGCCGCGCTGCTCGCGCGCGGACGGCTGAAGGAGACCGACCTGGCGCGCGCGCGCCGTCTGCAGGAAGAGACCGGCGGCAGCCTGCTCGCGCTGCTCTCGCGCCTGGGCCTGGTGTCCGAGCGCGACCACGCCGAGACCACGGCCGAGGTGCTCGACCTGCCGCTGGTCAGCGCGAAGGACGCACCGGATGCGCCGCCCGAATCGGTGGTGCTGTCGCAGCGCTTCATGAAGCAGTTCCACGTGTGCCCGGTGGGCGAGGGCGAATACCACGTGGACGTGCTGATGGCCGATCCGCAGGATGCGTATGCGCTCGATGCCGTGCGCCTGGCCACCGGTCGCGCCGTGCGCCCGCGCGTGGCGTTGCGCTCGGAGATCGATGACCTGGTCGAGCGCTACTACGGCCAGGGCCGCAGCGCGATGGGTGCCATCGTCGAGAACGCCGACGGCGATGCCACCGCCGACCTCGACGACGTGGAGCACCTGCGCGACCTCGCCTCCGAGGCCCCGGTCATCCGCCTGGTCAATCTGGTGATCCAGCGTGCGGTCGAACTGCGCGCGTCTGACATCCACATCGAACCGTTCGAAAACCGCTTGAAGGTGCGCTATCGCATCGACGGCGTGCTCGAGGAAGGCGAGAGCCCGCCGGCCAATCTCACCGCGGCGGTGATCAGCCGCGTCAAGATCATGGCCAAGCTCAACATCGCCGAGCGCCGACTGCCGCAGGACGGGCGCATCATGCTGCGCGTGCAGGGCAAGGAACTCGACCTGCGCGTGTCCACCATGCCCACCGCGCACGGTGAAAGCGTGGTGATGCGCCTGCTCGACCGCGAAACCGTGGTCTTCGACTTCAAGCGGCTGGGCTTCACCGACGCGTTCCTTCCGCAGTTCCAGAAGGTGCTGGAGCAACCGCACGGGATCCTGCTGGTCACCGGCCCCACCGGGTCGGGCAAGACGACCACGCTGTACACGGCGCTGAGCAAGCTCAACACCAGCGACGTGAAGATCATCACCGTCGAGGATCCGGTTGAATACCAGATCGAGGGCATCAACCAGATCCAGGCCAAGCCGCAGATCGGCCTGGATTTCGCCAGCGCACTGCGCAGCATCGTCCGCCAGGACCCGGACATCATCATGATCGGCGAAATGCGCGACCTGGAAACCGCGCGCATCGCCATCCAGTCCGCGCTGACGGGCCATCTGGTGCTCTCGACGCTGCATACGAACAACGCATCGGGCGGCATCACCCGCCTGCTCGACATGGGCGTTGAGGACTACCTGCTCACCTCCACCGTCAACGGCATCCTCGCCCAGCGCCTGGTGCGCCGGCTGGAGCTCTCGCATGCCGAGCGCTATGCCGCTTCGCCGGAGGAAATCGAGAAATTCGGCCTGCGCCGCTACCAGCCCGAGGGCGAGATCTTCCTGTTCCGTCCACGTGCTTCGGCCGCGGCGCCCACGGGGTATCTGGGCCGCACGACGATCATGGAGTTCCTCGTGATGAACGACGAGATCCGTCGCGCCGTGATGCGACACGCGGGCATGGGCGAGATCGAACAGCTCGCGCGCGAGGCCGGCATGCGCACGATGTACGAGGACGGCATCGCGAAGGCGTTGGCGGGCGAGACGACCATCGAGGAAGTGCTGCGCGTTACCGAGGAGGGATGAGCCATGACGCATGCGTTGTTGCGTGTTTGTGTGCTGGGGGTACTGCTGGCGAGCTTGCCTGTCGCTGCGAAGGACAAGGCCCCGCGTACCGTGACGCGGGCCGAACTTCCCTCTGGCTTCGCGATTGGCAGCGGCGCACCGGTGCTGGCGCTGCAGGTCGAGGTCGCCGATGGCAAGGTCGCGGCATGGGCGCCGGCGGGCGAGGGTGGCGGCAACCTGCGCGGCACCCGCAGCGGCGATGCGACGCAGACCACGCTGATGGTCTCCAGCGCGTTGCCGGACGCGATCAAGTTCGACCTGTATGTCTCCACCGACGGGGAGCGCTTCGAATACGCCAGTACCTGCGGCGTCACGCCCGGCGTGTCCTCGTTCGAGATGTGGGAGCGGCCGATCACGCTGTTCGCGATGGGCAATCCGCGGGTGCTGCCGAAAGGGCGCATGGACTGCGACTGAGCAGCCGGCCCTCCCGTCGCTGAATCCAGAAGCCCGGCCCATGCCGGGCTTTTCGCATGTGGGCGAAGCGTTCGCTGCAGTGCGGCTTTCCTGTGCTCTCCGCCTCGGGAACACTAGCGCCATGTAAACGGTTACACGGGGGCGGGATGGACGGGTTCCGACAGGCCGGCAAGGCTTGGCTGGCATGTGCGCTGCTGGGGATGACCGGCCTGGCCGCGGGCGCGGAACAGCGCACCTACGCCAACCCCATCGACATCGACTACCGCTACAACTTCGAACAGGAAAGCCGCGGCATTTCCTACCGCACCGGTGCCGATCCGGTCGTGGTCCGGCATGGCGATGCGTACTACCTGTTCCAGACGCTGGCCGACGGCTACTGGCGCTCCACCAACCTGGTGGACTGGGCGTTCATCTCGCCGAGTCGTTGGCCGTTCGACAGCATGGTGGCGCCGGCGGTGATCTCCGATGGCGACCGCCTGATCCTCATGCGCTCGCTGTTTTCGCCGGGCGCGGTGCTGGTCTCGCGCGATCCGGCGAAGGGCCGCTTCGATTTCCTCACCCGCATGCTGCCGGAACTGCCGCATGCGGTGCCACCGGGCCGCGACGTCGGTCTGCCCGGCTGGCGCAACGGCGATCCGCAACCGGACAAGATCCCGCCCGGGCCGTGGGACCCCGCGTTCTTCAAGGACGATGATGGCCGCTGGTATCTCTACTGGGGATCGTCGGACACGTTTCCGCTGTACGGCATCGAGCTCGACATGTCGAAGGGCATGCGCTACCTCGGCACGCCGCGCGCGTTGCTCGCACTCGATCCCGGGAAGCATGGCTGGGAGCGCTTCGGCCAGGATCATCGCGGCGCGTTCTTCCCCGACGGCGAACCCGTGGGCAACTACATGGAAGGCGCGTGGATGACGAAGGTGGGCGGGCGCTACTACCTGCAATACGGCGCGCCCGGTACCGAGCACAACGCCTACGCCACCGGCACCTACGTGGGCGACAGTCCGCTGGGGCCGTTCGAGTACGCGCCGTACAACCCGGTGGGCTACAAGCCCGGCGGCTTCGTGCAGGGAGCAGGCCATGGCTCCACGTTCCAGGATGCGCACGGCAACTGGTGGAATACCGGCACGCCGTGGCTGGGCCGCAACTGGACGTTCGAACGACGCATCGCGATGTTCCCGGCCGCCTTCAGCGCCGACGGGCAGATGTCGGTCAGTACGCGCTTCGGCGATTTTCCGCATTACGTGCCGGACGGTCCGAACGCGGATCCGGAGGCGCTGTTCACCGGTTGGATGCTGCTTTCCTATCGCAAGCGCGCGATGGCTTCGAGCACGCGCGAGGGTTTCCCCGCCGGCAACGTCACCGACGAAAATCCACGCACGCTGTGGGTGGCGGGGAAGAACGAGGCCGGGCAGGCACTGGACGTGGACCTCGGTGCCGTGAAGACGGTGCGCGCGGTGCAGGTGAATTTCGGCGACTACGAATCCGGGCGCTTCGGCGACGCCGACGACATCTACACCGAGTTCACGCTGGAGCATTCACTGGATGGCCGGCATTGGCAGTCGCTCGCCGCCACGCCGGTGCCGCGCCGCGACCGTCCCAACGCCTACATCGAGCTCCCCGCGCCGGTGCGGACGCGCCATGTGCGCTACGTGCACGGTCACGTGGGGGCCGCGCACCTGGCCATCAGCGACCTGCGGGTGTTCGGCAACGCAGACGGTCGCGTGCCGGCGACGCCGCGGCACGTCGCAGCGCGACGCGATACGGACCCGCGTAATGCCTTCGTGCGCTGGCGGCCGGTGAAAGGCGCAGTGGGCTACAACGTGCGCTGGGGCATCGCGCCGGACCGGCTGAACTCCACCTACCAAGTGTTCGCCGACCAGCCCACGCAGCTCGAGTTGCGCGCGTTGAGCGTCGGTGTGGGCTATCACGTGGCGGTGGAAGCCTTCGACGAGAACGGTGTGTCCCTGCCCAGTCCGGTGGTGGCGCTGCGGTGACTCGTCCACACGCTCGTCACGCTGCAGTGCGTGCATGACGCTGGCCGGGCGAATGCGGTAAGTTGGTGCATTCCCGGTCACCCCGTCCCGCATGCCGCTCTACCGCTACAAGGCCCTGAATGCGCATGGCGAAATGCTGGAGGGCCAGATGGAGGCCGCCAGCGACGCCGAGGTGGTGTTGCGTCTCCAGGAGCAGGGGCATCTGCCGGTGGAGGCGGCGCTCGCGGTCGCAGGCGCTGGCCGCAGCTGGGCGCAACTGTGGCGGCCGAATGCGTTTGCCGGGGATCGGTTGGTGCAGTTCACCCAGCAACTCGCGACGCTGTTGGGCGCGGGGCAGCCGTTGGATCGCGCGCTCGGCATCCTGCTCGACCTGCCCGAAGACGAGAAGGCGCGCCGGGTGATCACCGACATCCGCGACAGCGTACGCGGCGGTGCGCCGTTGTCGGCCGCACTGGAGCGGCAGCACGGCCTCTTCTCGCGGCTGTACGTCAACATGGTGCGTGCCGGCGAGGCGGGCGGCAGCCTGCACGAAACGCTGCAGCGGTTGGGCGACTACCTGGAGCGCACGCGTGCGTTGAAGGGTCGCGTGATCAATGCGCTGGTCTACCCGGCGATCCTGCTGGTGGTGGTGGGGCTGGCGCTGTTGTTCCTGCTGGGCTACGTGGTGCCGCAGTTCGCGGTGATGTACGAGAGCCTGGATGTGACGTTGCCTTGGTTCACCCGCGGCGTGCTGTGGATCGGCAGCGTCGTCCGCGATTTCTGGTTCGTGCTGATCGCCGTGCCGGCGCTCGCGGTGCTGTGGTTCGACCGCCGTCGCCGCGACCCCGGCTTCCGCTCTCGGCTGGATGCCTGGCTGCTGGGTCGTCCGCTCGCCGGTCCGCTGCTGGCCCGCCTGGAGACGGCTCGCCTGGCCCGCACGTTGGGCACGCTGCTGAAGAATGGCGTGCCGCTGCTGACGGCGTTGGGCATCGCCCGCAACGTGCTGGGCAACCGCGCCCTGGCCGCCGATGTCGACGCCGCGGCCGACGACGTGAAGAACGGCCATGGTCTGTCCGCCTCGCTGGGCAAGGGCAAGCGCTTTCCGCGCCTGGCGCTGCAGATGATCCAGGTGGGCGAGGAATCGGGCGCCCTGGACAGCATGCTGCTGAAGACGGCCGAGACCTTCGAGCAGGAAACCGCTCAGGTGCTGGACCGTATGCTGGCCGCCCTGGTGCCTGCCATCACCCTGATCCTGGCCGCGGTGGTGGGCGTCGTCATCATCGCCGTGCTGGTCCCTCTGTACGATCTGACCGGCGCCATCAACTGAGTACACCGGAGAGCCCGAGACCATGTCCCGCACGCGCCCCAATCCCGCCTTCCGTTCCCCCCGTTCGCAGCAGGGTTTCAGCCTGCTGGAGATCATCATCGTGCTGGTCTTGATCGGCGGCATCCTGGTGCTTGTCGGCAGCCGCGTGATGGGCGGCGCGGACAGCGGCAAGGTCAAGCTGGCGCAGTCGCAGCTGCAGACGCTCTCCGGCAAGATCGAGACCTACCAGCTCGACACCGGCAGCTATCCCGCGCAGCTCTCCGACCTGGTCACCCAGCCCGGCAATGCGACCGGCTGGCTGGGCCCGTATGCGAAGGAAAGCGAATTGAAGGATCCGTGGAAGAACGCCATCGAGTACCGGATCCCCGGCGAGTCGCAGCGCTTCGACCTGATCAGCCTCGGCGCCGATGGCAAGGCTGGCGGCGACAGTGTGAACGCCGACATCAAGAACGAGTAAGCGTCCACGTCCGCCGCCATGGCTGCCTGCGCCCCGCCGCCGCGTCCTTCCGCGCGTGCCGTTGCAGGACCTGTCATTGCAGGACGTGCCTCGCTGGCGGGTTTCACGCTGCTTGAAACGCTGCTCGTCCTGGCCCTGATGGCGGCCGCGGCCCTGCTGGCGGCGATGGCGTTCACCGGTGGCCTCGAGGGCATCAAGCTGCGTTCCGAATCCAAGGAGATCGCCGCGCAACTGCGCTATACCCGCGCGCGGGCGATCGCCACCGGCGAGCCGCAGCGCTTTCGCATCGATCCGCGCGGTCATCGCTGGGAGGCCGCCGGCGACCATCGCGGCCGCATCGATCCGGCGCTGGCGGTGAGCTTCACCGGTGCGCGGCAAGCGCAGGCGCGCGCCGGCGAAGGCGCGATCCTGTTCTTCCCCGATGGCGGCGCCACGGGCGGCCGGGTGACGCTGACGGCGGAACGCGCGGCATGGAGCGTCGATGTCGCCTGGCTCACCGGCGAGGTGCGAGTGTCGCGCGAGACGATCGGAGCAGCGCAGTGATGCCAGCATCGCGCGCGCGCCAACAGGGCTTCACCCTGCTCGAAGTGCTCGTCGCTTTCGCGTTGCTGGCATTGGCGCTGACGCTCGTGCTCGGCGCGCTGTCCGGCGCGGCGCGGCAGGTCAGGCAGTCCGCCGACAGCAGTCGCGCCACCTTGCACGCGCAGTCGTTGCTGGCGCAGCTGGGTTCCGGCGAGGCGCTCAAGCCCGGACAGCGCGAAGGTGATTTCGACCGTGGGCGCTTCCAGTGGACGCTGGAGGTGTCGCCGTTTGCCGATCCCCTCGCGTCGCGCGCACAGCTGGATCCCGGCGCGCCTCAGCTCCTCGACGTGAGACTGCTCGTGCGCTGGGGCGCGGAACGCGGTCAGTCCCTGCAATGGCGCACGTTGCGGCTCGCGCCGCGCGACATCAACCAGGCGGCGCCACCATGATGCGACGGCATGCGGGCGGATTCACGCTGATCGAGGTGCTGGTCGCGCTGGTGCTGATGGCGGCCGGCCTCGCGCTCGCGTTCGCCACGCTGCGTTCGTCCACGGCCGTGGCGGCGCGCGGTGAAGACATGGCGCAGGCCAGCGAGCGCATGCGCGCCGTGCATGGCTACCTGCGCGCGCGACTCACCTCGGCGCAGCCGATCGTGTTCGCCACCGACCGCAGCACGCTGCGGCAGGCACGCTTCATCGGCACGCCGCAGCGCATGCGCTTCGTGACCGACCTGCCGGACTACCTCGGACACGGTGGCCCGTACCTTCATGACGTGGTGGCCGATGCCGACGGGCGGCTGCTCGTCGGCTTCTCGGTGGCGCAGCCGGACGCGTCGCTGGACGACCTCGAACAGCGTGCCGAAGCGCAGCGCCCCGAGCGTCTGGCCGATGGCCTGCGGACGGTGCGCTTCCGCTACCGCGGACTGGATGCGGACAATCGCCTGGGTCCGTGGCAGGACCGCTGGGAAACCTCCGAGATGCTGCCGCTGCAGGTCAAGGTGGAAGTGGAGGCGGTGCGCGGCGGACGTTGGCCGGACCTTGTCGTCACGCTTGCGCGCAGCGAAGGCGGCGCCGGTGGCGGCTTGCTGCCCGGCGACTCGAATCCGGTGCTGCCATGAAGCCCCAACGAGGCGCGGCCCTGTTGCTGGTGTTGTGGCTGGTGGCTTTGCTCACGGCGCTGGTCGGTGCCTTTGCATTGACCGCACGCATGGAAGCCATGCAGGGACAGGTGGGAAGCCGCGGCGCTGTCGCACAGGAGGTCGCGCGTGCCGGACTCGAGTACGCGCTGGTCCGCGTGGCCGATCGCAATCCGCAAACGCATTGGCAGCCCAACGGAAGGCCTTACGCATGGTCGTTCGATGGCCATGCGGTCGAAGTCCGCATCATCGACGAAACCGGCAAGGTCGACCTCAATCAGGCCGACGCGGGCTTGCTGTCCCGCCTCATGCAGGCGCTGGGCGAGGCGCCGGACGTTGCCGATGCGCTCTCGGGCGCCATCGTCGACTGGCGCGACGCTGACAACCTGAGCCAGCCGTCCGGCGGTGCCGAGGATGACGATTACGCTTCCGAAGGTCGCGATTACGGCGCGAAGGACGCACCGTTCGAGACGGTCGCCGAAGTCGAGCAGGTGCTGGGCATGACACCCGCGTTGTACGCACGGCTGGTGCCCTTCCTCACGCTTTATTCCGGGCGTGGCCAGCCTGACGCAACCTATGCGCAGGGTCCGGTGCTGGTCGCGATGGGCATGGATGCCGCCACCTGGCTGGCGCAGCGCAACGCCATCGGCGCAAGCGGGGACGCCCAACTCGTCGGCACCGGCAGCGGCACGTATAGTATCGAGAGCCGTGCGCGGCTGAACGATGGCCGCGAGGCGTCACTAAGGACGGTGGTGCGCGCAGGCGCCAATCCCGTGCCGGGATCGGCCTACACCTTGTTGCGCTGGGAGGAGGGAGCGTCACCACAATGAGCGGCGTACGCGACACCTTGCAGCAGTTCCGGGCGCGCCTGGGGCCGGGACCGAAGAGCTTCCTCGCCTGGTGGGGCCAGGCGTTGGCCAGTTGCCTGCCTGCGCGCTGGCGCGTGCTGCTCGGCCTGACCCGGGAGCGCCTGTTCTTCCAGCGCGAAGGCAACGAGATCGCCATGAGCTGGATGGAAGGGGCGACGCGCCGCGAACTGGCGCGCTTGCCTCCCACCGTGACCCCCGATGAACTCGCTGCCGTGCTGGGCAGCCGCCTGGCGGGGCTGCCTCGCTGGTGGCTGGTACCGGCGGGCATGACGCTGCGTCGGCGCCTGCCGTTGCCGGCCGCTGCCGCGGATCGCCTGCGGGATGTCGTCCGCTTCGAGCTGGACCGCCAGACACCTTTCACCGCGCAGGACGCCTGCTTCGATGCGCGGGTGGTCGGCGTGCGCGAGGACGGCCAACTGGACGTCGAACTCGCCGTGGTGCCGAAGCCCGCTTTCGACACGGCGCTCGCGCAACTCGGCGCGCTGACGCCGATCCTGGCGGGGGCCGACGTGGAGGATGCCGCCGGCCTGCCCGCAGGCGTGAACCTGTTGCCGGAGAACGTCCGGACCGCGAGCCTGGCGCCGAATCGCGGCTTGCACCTGGCCCTGGCGGCCGTGGCGGTGGTGGCCTTGGTGTTGGGTGCCTGGCTGGTGCTCGACAACCGGCGCGCGGCGGCCGACGCCTTCGCGGCGCAGGTAGAAAGCCGTGCCGACGAAGCCCGCCGCGTGGCGGCCGGACGGCAGCAGCTCGTCGACCTAGTCGCCGGCATCACTACGTTGAACACCACGAGTGCGCGACGTCCCACCGCGTTGGAGGTCATGGCCGACGTGACCCAGCGGCTGCCCGACAACACCTATCTGGAAAAACTCGCCATCGAAGGCGACCGGCTGACCCTGATCGGTTTCAGTCCGGAAGCCTCCGGCCTGGTCGCACGGCTGCAGGGTTCGAAGCTGTGGCGCAATCCCGCCTTGAGCGGTGCGCTGCAGCCCGATCCGCGGACGCGCATGGACCGCTTCACGCTGACCGCCGAACTGCTGGGCAAGCAGGAGCCCGCCGCAGCAGGTGCCAACGGAGGGCCCAATGCCGCCGGCAACGACTGACCGCGATCGTGCGCTAGCCCTTGTGCTGCTCCTGGCGGCGCTGCTGCTGGGTTACTTCGTGCTGGTACACCCCTGGTGGACCGTGCCGATGCAAGAGGTGAACACGCGCGTCGGCGAGCTGCGCGATCGCGAATTGCGTATCCGCACCCAGCTGGCGCAGGCGCCGCAGGTGCAGCGCGAACTCGCCGCGGCGCTGGCACAGCAGGCGCAGCGCCCTGGCTTCCTGCCGGAAGCGACGGTGGAGCTGGCGACCGCCGGCTTGGTCCAGCGCCTCGAAGCCATCGTCAAGCAGGCCAGCCCCGGCAATCGCAGCTGCGCCATCGCCAACCAGTCGCCGCTGGCGCTCCCCGGGCGCGAAGTCTATCCGCGCGTGGTCGTGCAGGTGCGCCTGCGTTGCGGTGCGCCGGAACTCGCCTCGGTACTGCACCAGATCGAATCCGGCAGCCCGCGCCTGTTCGTCGAGAACCTCAACATCCTGGCCCAGCGCTACGCGTTCCAGGCCAGTGAGAGCGGCGCAGGCGGTCTGGATGTGAACTTCGACCTCTACGGCTACCTCAAGCCCGCGCCGGCGGCTCCCCGGGAGGCGCCCGATGCGCCGTGAAGCGTGGACCGCGCGCACATGGATCCTGGCGACAGTGACCGGATGGTCGGTACTGGTGCTGGCGCTGGCGGTGTTCGGCCTGGGCGGGCGGATCACGCCGCTGCCGGCCGACCCGTCGCTGGTCCAGGACCTGCCGAAGATGCCGCCCGCTCCGCCGGAGCGACTGGGCGGCATGCCGCAATATGCCGAGGTTGGCGAGCGGCCTCTGTTCTCCGAGGATCGCCGGCCCAAGCCATTCTTCCTGTCAGGTGAGGAAGCTGCTGCGCCTGCCTTCGACCTGGTCCTCAGCAGCGTGCTGATCACCCCCGCACTGGAACTGGCGATCATCCAGCCGACCCAGGGTGGCGAGGGCCTGCGGGTCAAGGTAGGCGAGTCGCCGGACGGTTTCCCTGGCTGGCGGTTGACGGAACTGTCGCCGCGCCGGGCCGTGTTCGATGGGCCGGAAGGACGCCGTGAGCTGGAGCTGCGGGTGTTCAACGGCGCCGGTGGCCAGCCGCCGACAGCGGTCGCCTTGCCGCCAGGGGCTGGTTCCGCGCCCAACCCGTCGGCGGTTCCGCCTGCTGCCCGCCCCACCGGTGGCAATGCGGGATCGGCCGTGATGCCGACCGTACCTTCGCCTTCGTCGGCCACGTCTGCGGCGCCTGTGCCGGTGCCCATGCCCGCGCCGAACCCGCCGTCCCAGCCGCCGAGCGCTCCCGCCACGACGACCGAACAGCAAATGGATGCGATTCGCCAGCGCATCGAGCAACGCCGTGCGCAGTTGCGCCAGCAGCAGGCCAACCCCAATCCGCCGCCGGCAACGCCCGGCAAGACACAGTAGAGTGCCGGCATGACGTCACGCGTGATCCTGTTTTCCCTCTGCCTGGGCCTGTTGGCCGGCTGCGCCAGCGCCCCTGTGCCCGACGTGCGCCGCACCTCGCCCGCGACGGCGGGCGAGGTCGTTCCCGGCACCGCGCAGACCGCGCCGCTCAAGGAGGCCGAAGCGCCCTCCAGTGGTCCGCAGGCGCAGATCCGCCGTGGCAACGGGCAGATGATCAACCGCAGCGCCGCCAGCGCGCCGCTGCCCTCGCTGGGCGGCGCCAGCAGCGGGTCGGCCACCTTCAATTTCGAGGGCGAGTCCGTGCACGCGGTGGTGAAAGCCATCCTCGGCGACATGCTGGGGCAGAACTACGTCATCGCGCCCGGCGTACAGGGCACCGTGACGCTGGGTACGCCGAAGCCGGTATCGCCCGCCGAAGCGCTGAACCTGCTGGAGATGGTGCTGGGCTGGAACAACGCGCGCCTGGTCTACACCGGTGGCCGCTACAACATCATCCCCGCCGATCAGGCCTTGGCTGGCAGCGTGGCGCCGCGCACGGGTCCGGCGTCCAGCGCGCGCGGTTACGAGGCACGCGTGGTGCCGCTGCGCTTCATTTCCGCCAGCGAGATGAAGAAGGTGCTGGAGCCTTACGCGCGCCCCAACGCGATCGTCAACGTCGACAGCACGCGCAATGTCATCACCCTGGCCGGTACGCGCAGCGAACTCGAGAATTACCTGCGTACCGTCGAGATCTTCGACGTCGACTGGCTGTCCGGCATGTCGGTGGGCGTGTTCCCGCTGCAATCCGGACGCGCTACCCGCGTGGTGGCCGACTTGGAAAAGGTTTTCGGCAACGACAGCAAGACGCCCAGCGCCGGCATGTTCCGCTTCATGCCGCTGGAGGGCGCGAACGCGGTGCTGGTGATCACGCCGCAGCCGGCGTACCTCGACCAGATCCAGCAGTGGCTGGAGCGTATCGATGGCGCGGGCGAGGGCAGCCGCCTGTATTCCTACGAGCTGAAATACATCAAGGCGCGCGAACTCGCGCAGCGCCTGGCCGAGGTGTTCGGTGCGTCCAGCGGCGGTTCGTCCAGTGATGGCCGTTCGACCGGCGGCACCGGCAACGTCTCGCTGATGCCGGGCACCGATCCGGTGCAGATCAACGACGGCGGCATGAGCAACAACAACAGCTCCGTCGATTTCGGCGGCAGCGGCGGTAGCAGCTCCGGGAGTAGCGGCCTGGGTGGCGGTTCGCTGTCGCTCAACCAGCGCGACAACGGCAACGGCGCGGTGACGCTGGAAGTCGACGGCGCGCGCGTTGGCGTGGCAGCGGTGGAAGAGACCAATACGCTGCTGGTGCGTTCCAGCGCCAGCGCCTGGCAGTCGATCCGCGAGGTGGTCGACAAGCTGGACGTGATGCCGCTGCAGGTCCACATCGAAGCGCAGATCGCCGAAGTGTCGCTGACCGGCGACCTGAGCTACGGCGTGAACTGGTACCTCGAGCGCGCGATGACGGACAACGGGCTTGGCCCCTTCGCTGACCCGAGCGCCGGTGGGCCGAGCCGCTGGAGCACGCTCGCCGGCAGCATCGGTGGCGTGAGTGGCGCAGGGGCCGTCTGGACGCTGGTGAAGAACGACGCTGCCGCCGTCATCACGGCGCTGGACGAAGTCTCCGACGTGCGCCTGCTGCAGACCCCGTCGATCTTCGTGCGCAACAACGCCGAAGCCACGCTCAACGTGGGCAGTCGCATCCCGATTTCTTCGGTGACCGTCAATCCGGGACTGGGCACCGACAACAGCTACAGCCAGGTGCAGTACCTGGACACCGGCGTGATCCTCAAGGTGCGCCCGCGCGTGACCAAGGACGGCATGGTGTTCCTCGATATCGTGCAGGAAGTGAGCTCGCCCGGTAGCGAGCCCGATGCCAACGGCAACGTGCGGATCAACACGCGCCGCTTCAAGACCGAGGGTGCGGTGCAGGCGGGCAACACGGTGATGCTGGCGGGCCTGATCAGCGACACCGCGACCCAGGGTTCCTCCGGCATCCCGGGCCTGAGTCGTTTGCCGATCATCGGTGGCCTGTTCGGCAAGAAGACCACCGGCACCGAGCGCAGCGAAGTCATCGTGCTGTTGACGCCGACCATCGTCAGCAACCCGCAGGAAGCCAACGACCTGACCGACGAGTACGGCAAGCGCTTCCGCGCGCTGGAACCGCTGAATACGCCGCGCTCCAAGTGACGCCGTCGGCCGCATCGTCCCTGCCCATCGTCCTGTTGCCCATCGGCACCGACGACGATGCGCTCGATGCCTGCCTGGGCGCGCTCGACGCCGGTACGCCGGAGGGCGCGCGGCTCTGGCTGGCCGATGATGCGCAGGCCGGCCCGCGCGGACTGGCCATCATCGAGCGCTGGCTGACGCGCACGCGCCTGCAGGCGGATTACACGCGACGTCCGCGCATGCTCGGCGAAGTGGCACACATGGATCAGATGCTGGCGGCCTGCGGCGATGCGGATGTCGTGGTGTTGTCACCCGATGCGCAACCGCTACCGGGTTGGTTGCAGCAATTGGCCGCATGCCTGGCTCGCGATGCTGCGATCGCGACGGCCACGCCCTGGTGCAACGCCGGCGAAACCACTGCCTGGCCACGGCTGGGGGAAGTAAGTCCCCCGCCTGGCGATATCGAACGCACCGCGCATGCCTGTGCGGCGATGCCGCCACTGCACCCGGAATTGCCCGCGGCCGTCGCACATGCTGTCGCCCTGCGCGGCAGCGCACGCAAGCGCGTCGGTGGCCTGGATGCGGCGAGCTACGCGTCCTGGTACGCGGCATTGGTGGATCTGTCCCTGCGTCTGTCCGGCCTGGGCTGGCGCAACGTGTTGTGCGAGACCGCGTTCGTGGCGCGCGGTGGCGAGGGTGGCCCCGCCGACGGCGACATGGATGCCTTGAACGCCCGCTGGCCGGCTTTCACGCCTCGGCTGGCGACCTTCCTGATGGCCGATCCGCTGCGCGAACCGCGCGAGCGCTTGGCCGCCCTGTATGCGGATGTCGGATCGCCGGAGCGCCAGCGTGACCTCTTCGGTTGAGCGGGGCGGCATTGCGGTCGTGGTGGTGACCTACGCCAGCGCGAGCACCATCGACGATTGCCTGATGCGCCTGCGGGTAGCCCGGGGCGTGGAGGAAATCCGCATCGTCGACAACGCTTCCACCGACGGCACGATGGAGGTCGTGCAGCGCCATGCGTTGCAGGACGCGCGCCTGCGTTTCATCGCCAATCCAGACAATCCGGGGTTCGCAGTGGGCTGCAACCAGGGCGCACGCGACACCGGCTCGCCGTGGATCGCGTTCGTGAACCCGGACCTGATGGTGGAGGTCGACACGCTGTCTCGCCTGCGTGCGCACGCGGCGGCGATCACGGGAGAGTCACTGCTCGGTGCGGACCTGGTCGACGAAGATGGCGTGCGCGATGCAGCGGCGCGCCGGCGTGAACCCGTGTTCGCGGCGATGCTCAGTTCGCCGGGCGCCGCGTCCCGGCTGGGGGTGCCTGTGGAAGAGAGCTGCGTGCTGCAACCAGTGGATATCGTGTCGGGCGCGCTGATGCTGTTGCCGCGAACGCTGTTCGATCGTCTGGGCGGCTTCGACGAAAAGTATCGACTGCACGCGGAGGACATGGATCTGTGTCGGCGCGCGCGCGAGGCCGGCGCGTGGCTGGCTGTCGCCAATGATGTTCGCGTGCTGCACATCCGCGGCGTGTCCAGCCGCTCGCGACCGCTGTTCGTGGAGTGGCACAAGCATCGTGGGCTGTGGCGCTACTTCCGAAAGTTCGAATCTCCGCAGCGCGGCATGCCTACCCGGCTGGGCGTGTTCGCCGCGATCTGGCTGCACTTCGGCGCGGTCCTCGCGCGCATCCTGCTGCGACGCCGCTAGATCGCCGGGTCAATCCTCGATGCGATGGCCGGCGCCCTGCAGCGCCGAAACGGCATCATCCAGTTGGTGTGCCTGCACCAGCACGTAGTCGGTGTCGTACGTCGACATCGCGAAGATGCCGACGCCCGCGACGGCGAGCGGATCCAGTACGGCCTTGAGGATGCCGGTCAGCGCGAAGTCGAACGGCCCCTGCAGTTTGAACATGCGCCAGCCGCGCTGGCAGCGCACATCATCGGGGACATGGCGCTCTTCGCAGACGAGCGACAGCTCGTCGTCCGTCCAACCCGCATGGCGCATGCCCGCCGTCGGCCACCAGCCGGGCAGGGCGGCATCGGCAGGCAGCTGCGCGACGGCGTAGCGTACGGGCAGCAAGGACAGTGTCAGCCTCGGCGCCGTCATCCTGCGCGGCCGTTCCACCAGAACAGCGCGTTGACCGAGAGCACCACCACCACGGTATAGATCAGGGATAGCGGACCGCCCACGCGCCACAACTGGCGCGAGGTGTAGTTGGCCGGGCCCACGACCATCGAGATCACCGGGTTCGATGCCGTCATCAGGTTGTTGGACGCGGAGAGCGCGACGATCAGCGCGAACGCGGTGGGATTGCCGCCCGCCGCCAATGCCAGGTTGATCGCCATAGGCACCATCACGATGGTCGCGCCCACGTGGCTGATGACCAGCGAGAACGCGGTCGTCAGCAACGCGATGGCGATCTCGAGCACCCAGACCGGAATGCCGTCCGGCAGACGCTCCACCGTATGGCCGGCCACCCACGCCGCCGCGCCGCTGCTGTCCATCGCCCAGCCGAGCGGAATCAGCCCCGCCATCAGGAACACGGTCTTCCAGTTGATCGCGCTGTAAGCCTCGTCCATGCGCAGCACGCCGGTGAGCAGCATGCCGGCCACGCCGGTCATCAGCGTCAGCGCCACCGGAAGTTTCGACGTCAGCGCGATGATGATCGTGATCGCGAAGATCGTCATCGCGATCTTGAACTTGTGCGGACGCTGTTCGCCCTTCGGATAGTCGGTGACGACGACGAAATCGCGGCTCTCCGCCGCCAGCCCCAGGTCCTGCCAGATGCTGTGGAACACCAGCATGTCGCCGGCGCGGAGCTTCTCCTCGCGCACGTTCTCGCGAATGACCTTCTTGTCGCGATTGATCGCCAGCAGGCTGATGCCGTTCTGCTTGCGCAGGCGAAGTTCGCGCGCGGTCTTGCCGATGAAGCGCGACGTCGGCGGCACCACCGCTTCGGAAATGCCGGCGCGGCTGGGATTGAAGAGATCGCCGAAGTGGCGCAGGCGCGAGGACAGGCGCAAGAAATGGTTCTGCGCGAAATCGCCGACCTCCTGCCGCTTGCCCATCACGCCCAGCACGCTGCCGACCCAGATGCGCATGTCCGCGGGCGGCGCCAGGCGGGTGTCGTTGCCGGTCTGCAGTGCCAGCATCAACGGTGCATCGTGCAGCGCCTCGGCTTCGCCCAGCGACATGCCGACCAGCGGACTTTCGGCGGTGACGACCAGTTCGAACACATCGCCTTCGATGCCGTAGGTGTTGGCGAAGTAGCTCTCCGTGCGCGCCGGCGTCACGTTGGTCTCGGTCTCGTCGCGAAGCTTCTTGTCGCCGTAATAGCGGAAGTACAGCAGCGATGCGATCACCAGCACCAGGCCGATCGGCCACGGCGCGAACATCCGCAGTGGCTCCAGCGTGGCCATGCCCGAGGGCAGGTTGTTGTTGGCCGAAACCAGCAGGTCGTTGAGCAGGATCAACGGCGAGTTGCCGACCATGGTGAATGCGCCACCCATCACGATGGCCGCCGCGATCGGCAGCAGCAGGCGCTGCAGCGACAGGCCGGTACGTGCGGACAGGCGCGAGGCCACCGGCATGAACAGCGCCATGACCGACGGGTTCTGCATGAAGGACGAGTTGAGGCTGGCGATCGCGGTGGTCATCAGCAGCAGCCGCTGCTCGATGCCGTGGCCGCGCCGCAACAGCCAGGACGCCAGGCGGTTCAGCGCGCCGGTGCGGTCCAGGCCGGCACCGAGGATCATGGTGGCGATGATGCTCATCACCGCGTTGCCGGAGAAGCCGCCGAAGATTTCCTCCGGTGCGATCAGGCCGGTGATGCCCAGCACCACCAGCACGACCAAGGCGACCAGGTCCGCGCGGATGCGCTCGAACAGGAACATCGCCATCGTGAAGCCGACCAGCCCGAGGACGAGCTTCATGTCGTTGGTCAGCGTCAGCGCGTTTTCCATGTCGCAGTCGGGTTCCGTGGGGCCTGGGTATTACTCGCGGTCGTACAGAAGATCCCACACCCCGTGGCCGAGCTTCTGGCCGCGGGTCTCGAAATGGGTCTGCGGGCGCCACGCCGGGCGCGGCACGCTACCGCGCGGACCGGCGCGATTGGTCAGGCCCGGCGTCGCATCCAGCACGTCCCACATATGCTCGGCATAGGCTTCCCAGTCGGTGGCGCAGTGCAGGCGACCACCGGGACGCAGCTTGCGCGCGATCAGCGCGGCGAACTCGGGCTGCACCAGGCGGCGCTTGTTGTGGCGCTTCTTGTGCCACGGATCCGGGAAGTAGATGCGCACTTCATCCAGCGCGCCGTCCGCCACTTCGTGCTGCAGCACTTCCACCGCATCGTGGTGGTAGACGCGCACGTGGTCGCTGCCGTCCTCGGCCAGCGCGTTCAGCAAACGGCCGACACCGGGAGCGTGCACCTCGAGGCCGAGGTAGTCGCGGTCCTTGTCGTGCGCAGCAGCGAAGCGCAGGGCCTCGCCATTGCCAAAGCCGATTTCCAGCGCGCGCGGTGCCGTGCGTCCGAACACCGCATCGTAGTCCCGCGGCGTACCGGCGTAGTCCAGCCCGAACCGCGGCCACTGCGTATCGAACGCCCGTTGCTGGGCATCGGTGAAGCGCCCCTGCCGGAGCACGAAGCTGCGGATTTCGCGCCGGCCTTCGCTGATCGTGAACGGCTTGGGCGGTGTCTTGGCGCCCGGGCTGGAGAACGGATCCGTCATCAGCCGATCAGTCCGTCGATCGGACTCGATGCCGACGCATTGCGCTTGCGCGGGATGCGGCCGGCCAGGAATGCTTCGCGGCCGGCTTCCACGGCCTTCTTCATGGCGCTGGCCATCAAGATCGGATGCTTGGCACCGGCGATGGCGGTGTTCATCAGCACGCCGTCGCAGCCGAGCTCCATCGCGATGGCGGCATCGGACGCGGTGCCTACGCCGGCATCGACCAGCACGGGGACCTTGGCGTTCTCGATGATCTCCAGCAGGTTGTACTTGTTCTGCACGCCCAGGCCGGAACCGATCGGCGCGGCCAGCGGCATCACCGCAACGCAGCCGATCTCTTCCAGGCGGCGGGCCAGGATCGGATCGTCGCTGGTGTAGACCATCACCTGGAAGCCGTCCGCGACCAGCTTTTCGGCAGCGGCCAGGGTCTGCACCACGTCGGGGTAGAGGGTCTTCGGGTCGCCCAGCACTTCCAGCTTCACCAGCGTATGGCCGTCGAGCAGTTCGCGGGCCAGCCGGCAGGTGCGCACGGCGTCGTCGGCGGTGTAGCAGCCGGCGGTGTTCGGAAGCAGGGTGTAGCGGTCCGGCGGCAGCACGTCGAGCAGGTTGGGCTCGTTCGGCGACTGGCCCAGGTTCGTGCGCCGGATGGCGACGGTGACGATCTCGGCGCCCGCGGCCTCGGTGGCCAGGCGGGTTTCCTCGAAATCCTTGAACTTGCCGGTGCCGGTCAGCAGGCGGGAACGGTAGGTCTTGCCCGCGATCACCAGCGGGTCATGGGGGACGGTGTTGGACATCCCTCGATTATCGCCGATGTTGGGGCAGGGTGGCATCGCGAAGCCACCGCATGCGCGCGGATCAGCCGCCGCCGAGGGCGTGCACGATCTCGACGCGGTCGCCGGCCCGCAGGTGCGCATGCGCGTGCTGGCCACGCGGAATGATCTCGCCGTTGACCTCGACGGCGACCCGGCGTTCGGCCAGGCCCTGCTGTTCGAGCAGTGCGAGGAGGGTGCTGTGCTCGGGCAGCGCGTGCGGCTGCCCATTCAACTGGATGTCCATGGCGGCATTGTCGCCGATGACGGTTGCCATTGCCGCATTGCAGCGTGTGCCGCGGCCGCCTTTGGTGGAAGGATGCGCGCCATGCGCAGCCGTACGGCAGAGCCGGCACGCAGCCCACCATCCAATGCCCCGGGAGAGTCCATGAAGCGTTCCAGTTCGCCCGTCCGTTCGTTGCTGGCCGTCGCGCTGGCGATGGCGGCAGTCCCCGCCCTGGCCGAGAACGGCCCCTACACGCAGACCGTGTTCTTCGGCGACAGCCTGACCGATGCCGGTTACTTCCGGCCGCTGTTGCCCGCCAACGTGCGCGCGGTGACCGGCCAGTTCACCACCAACCCCGGATTCGTCTGGTCCCAGTACCTGGCCGAGTACTACGGCACCAGCGCCTACGCCAACGGCAATGGACAGGTGGGCACCAACTACGCCGCCGGTGGTGCCCGCGTGGGCACCAACACCACGGGCGCGCTGGGTCCCATCCCTTCGCTGGCCACCCAGGTCAATACCTATCTGAGCTCGACCGGCGGCCGTGCCGATCCCAATGCGCTCTACACGGTATGGGGCGGTGCGAACGACCTGTTCGCCATCACCAGCGGCGGCGCCAACCCGACCACGACCATCGGTGCCGCGGTCACGGCGCAGGTGGGCATCATCGGTACGTTGCAGACGGCGGGCGCGCGCTACATCCTGGTGCCGACGATCCCGGACCTGGGCGTGACGCCCGGATTCCGCGCCCAGGGCACCGCAGCGGCGGCGGCGGGCACGCAGCTGTCGACGACCTACAACACCGCGCTGTTCGATGCGATCGACACCGCGGGTTTCCGGGTGATCCCGCTGGACACGTTCACCCTGCTGCGTGAGATCGTCGCCAGCCCGGCCGAATACGGTTTCGCCAACGTCACCGGCACGGCGTGCCAGCCGCAGATCACCGCCAACTCGCTGACCTGCAATCCGACCTCGTACGTCACTCCGAATGCACCCGATACCTACGCGTTCGCCGACGGCGTGCACCCGACCTCACGCGCCCACAACATCCTGTCGCAGTACGCGGTGGCGATGCTGGAAGGGCCGCGCCAGATCGCGCTGCTGCCGTACACCGCGTCCGTGCACGGACGTGCCCGTGCGGATCGCGTGGCTTCGCACGTCAACGGCAAGCCCGAGGCCGATGGCATGCGCTGGTGGGGCGACCTGCGCGGCGACTTCCTGCGCTACGGCCACGGCGACCTGTATGACGGCGCCGGCCCGATGGGCACCTTCGGCGTCGATTGGTCGAGCGGCTCGTTGGTCTACGGCGCGTTCGCCGGCTATGGCCGTGCGCAGTACGACTTCGGTAAGCGCAGCGGCAGCTTCGACGAATCGGATGCCACGCTGGGCGGTTTCGCAGGCTGGTACGGCGACCGCCTGTGGGCGAATGCGCAGGTCAGCTACAGCTGGATCTCCTACGACGTCGATCGCGAAGTGCAACTGGGCGATGTGACTCGCCGCCACAGCGGTTCGCCCGACGGCACCAACCTGAGCCTGGGCCTGAGCGCCGGCTACCAGTGGGGCGAGGGCGCGTTCCGCCACGGTCCCGTGATCAGCGTGGTGTCGCAGACGATCGAAATGGATGGTTACAGCGAGAGCAACGTCAATTCCAGCGCGCTGGCGTATCCGGACCAGGATTTCGATTCGCTGATCGGTAGTGCGGGTTACGAGGTCAGCTATGCGATCAACGATCACCTGCAGCCGTATGCGCGTCTGACGGTGGACAAGGAGTTCGAGGATCCGGCTGAGGAAGTGTTCGCGCAGGCGCTGTCGCTGCCCGGCACCAACCCCTATGCCGTGCCAGGCCTGGATACCGACACCGGCTACGGCACCCTGCTGATGGGTGCGCGCACGAAGCTGTTCGGCTTCGATGCCAACCTGGGCGTCACCACCACGGTGAACCAGGGAGGTGGCACGAATACCACGGCGTTCATGACGCTGGGCGGCAACTTCTGATGCACCTGAGCAATGCGGCGCCGGCCAACGGCGCCGCATTGCCTTGCCGCCCGGGCCGGCATAGACTGCGGCCGTCCGCGCGGGTGTAGTTCAATGGTAGAACTGCAGCTTCCCAAGCTGCTAGCGTGGGTTCGATTCCCATCACCCGCTCCACCCTCTCGTTTTTCGTCATCGTCCGGCCTTGCGGACGTGCGATGCTGTTCGCGACCCCGGTGATTCCGCGCCCATGAAGCTCGCCATCCTGTCGCGCAACAGCAAGCTGTACTCCACGCGCCGCCTCGTCGAAGCGGCGCGACAGCGCGGCCACACCGCGCGCGTGCTCGATCCGCTGCGCTGCTACATGCGCATCTCGTCCTCGGGCTTCCAGTTGCACTACAAGGGCAAGTCGCTCGCGGACTACGATGCGGTCATCCCGCGTATCGGTGCCTCCATCACCCGCTACGGTACCGCGGTGCTGCGGCAGTTCGAGTTGATGGGCACTTACAGCCCGAATCCTTCCGACGCCATCCTGCGCGCGCGCGACAAGCTGCGCGCGCACCAGTTGTTGGCGGCACAGGGCATCGACCTGCCGGTGACGGTGTTCGGCGACAACCCGGACGACACCACCGATTTGCTGTCGATGCTGGGCCCGCCACCGCACGTGATCAAGTTGAACGAGGGGTCGCAGGGTGCCGGTGTCATCCTCACCGAGAAACCCTCGGCATCTCGCAGCGTGGTCGAGGCCTTGCGGGGCCTGTACGCCAGTTTCGTGGTGCAGGAGTTCATCGGTGAAGCCGAGGGTGCGGACTTGCGCTGCTTCGTGGTCGGCGATGAGGTCGTCGCCTCGATGCGGCGTCAGGCGCCCGAAGGAGACTTCCGTTCCAACCTTCACCGCGGCGGGACGGCCATGCGCATGGAGGCCACCGACGAGGAGCGCGCCGTCGCGGTTCGCGCAGCGCGGGTGCTCGGCCTGGGCGTGGCCGGCGTGGACCTGATCCGGGCCGCCCGCGGCCCGCTGGTCCTGGAGGTCAATTCCACCCCGGGGCTAGAAGGGATCGAGGCTGTCTGCGGGGTCGACGTGGCCGGAAGGATCGTGGACCACCTCGCGGCCAAGGCCTGAACAGGGGTGGGGCCGCGATGCCGGTCGAAAATTTCGGATTTCACGCGGATTTAACGCTGTCTTTAACGGCTGTTTAATCGATTTCCGCGTAGCCTTGTCCGGACCGCAGCTCTGCGTTCCTCCCGGTGATTCATCTGGAAAGCACAGGATTACGGTAATCGGGGCTTTATTTGGCCCAAGCGGGCGTCCACCCGCTTGGGCCTTTGTTTTTTTGCACGCCGCCATTGTCGCGTGCTATGACAGAATCCGAATTATCGCGGCGCCCGTGTCCGGCCCTTGCCGGTGTGGTGCGCCATTCCTTCCGTGACGAACGAGGTGTTGAATGTACAAGGTGGTACTCGGCTCCATGCTGGCGTTGGCTGCTGTGACGGCGCACGCCAAGATCGATTCCGGCAGCGACGGCAGCCCCACGAAGCTGAACCTCAGCGGTTCGTTCGAGGAGCAGCGCACCGCCATCCTCAAGGACCTCGACGGCGGCAAGGTCTACGCCGAGATCACGGCCAAGGAGCGCGGCGACGTCAAGGAAGCGTTGGCCCGCATCTCGGGCGCACTGCAGGCGCCGAGCGGCGTGCAGGGCCTCAACGATGAGGAAAAGACGCGGGTGTTCAACGACCAGGAACTGGTCAACAGCATCCTGACCCGCGCGGGCGAGGACAGCAGGCTGGTCTGCACGCGTGAGAAGAAGGTCGGTTCGCACCGTCCGACCACCCAGTGCCTCACGGTGGCGGAACGTCGCCGCATGGCCGAGGCTGGGCAGGACCTGATGCGCCAGCAGAAGATCCCGCTCCGCGGCAATAACTAAGGGTTCCTGATGCGCATCCTCGTCATCGAAGACAACAGCGACATCGCCGCCAACCTCGGCGACTACCTGGAGGAGCGTGGCCACACCGTCGACTTTGCGGCCGACGGTGTGACCGGGCTGCACCTGGCGGTGGTGCACGAGTTCGACGCCATCGTGCTCGACCTCAATCTGCCGGGCATGGATGGGCTGGAGGTCTGCCGCAAGCTGCGCAACGAAGCACGCAAGCAGACGCCGGTCCTCATGCTGACCGCACGTGATTCGCTGGACAACAAGTTGGCCGGGTTCGATTCCGGTGCGGACGACTATCTGATCAAGCCGTTCGCGCTGCAGGAAGTCGAGGTCCGCCTCAATGCACTCTCCCGCCGCGGCAAGGGCGTGCAGACACGCGTGCTCGAGGTGGGCGAACTCGAGTACAACCTGGACACGCTGGAAGTGCGTCGCCAAGGCAAGCTGCTGCAGCTCAACCCGACCGCGCTGAAGATCCTGCAGGCGCTGATGGAAGCCTCGCCCGCCGTGGTGACCCGCCAGGAACTCGAAACCCGTGTCTGGGGCGAAGAGTTGCCCGATTCGGATTCCTTGCGCGTGCACATCCACGGTCTGCGCGCCGTGGTCGACAAGCCGTTCGACTCGCCCTACATCCAGACCCGCCACGGCATCGGATACCGCATCGCCGCGCCCGATGCCAGCAACTGAGTCGCCTAAACCCCGTCGCCACCGCCGCTTCAGGCGGCGGCTGCGCACCCGCATCATCCTGTCGTTCGTCCTGTTGGGGTTCGGACTGACGGTGCTGTTTGCCTACGCGACCATCGTCGCGCGGCAGCGCGTCGAGGACCAACTGGTCGAAGACGTCATGAATCGCAATCTGGACGAGTCGTGGCGCCGGTTTGCGCAAAGCGAAGGCCAGGTGATCGGCGCGCCATTCGAGCAGGTGAAGGCGTACTACTATCTGCCCGACAAGTTCGAAAGCCTCAGGGTCAACAAGCCCGAGTGGTATGCGTTGCCGGATGGCATCCACAACATCACCGATATCGGCGATGACGGGAAGGCATATCCTTTCAAGCTCGGGGTAAGGAAAACGCCACAGATCTGGTTTTTCCTCGCCTACGACATGGGGCAGACCGCGCGTGCCGAAGTGCAGTTCAAGCGTGCCGTGTATGGATCGATTGTCGTGTTCACCGTCTTTTCGCTGGTGGTGGGCTGGTGGTCCGCGTCCCGCGTCATGAGTCCGGTTTCCGAGCTCGCGGCGCGCCTGCGTGCCTATCGCGGCAGCAGCAATCCGCGCGCTCTGGCACCGCACTTCCCGCAGGACGAAGTGGGCGAGTTGGCGAAGGCATTGGACGACTACTCGGAGCGGCTGACCGAAGTCGTCCAGCGCGACCGCGAGTTCAACGCCGACGTCAGCCACGAGTTGCGCACGCCGCTGGCCATCATCCGTGGCTCGGTGGAACTGATGTTGTCGCGTCCGGACATGGACGAGAAGACACGGACGCGCATCCAGCGCATCCAGCGCGCAGAACAGCAGTGCACCGATCTGATCAGCGCGCTGCTGCTGCTGTCGCGCAACGAGCGCGGCCATGGCAATACCGATGTGGCTCGCGTGGTTGACCAACTGCTCGACTCCCACCGCGCCACGCTGGGCGGCAAGCCGCTCACCCTGCGCGTGGAAGGCGAAGAAGGCGCCCGGGTGGATTCGCCCGAGGCCGCGCTGTCCGTAGCGTTGGGCAATCTCATCGGTAACGCGGTGAAGTACACCAAGGAGGGCGAAGTCATCGTCCGTCTGCTGCCGGACGCGGTCGAAGTCGTGGATTCCGGACCTGGCTTGAGCAAGGAAGACGCAGCACGCTTGTTCGAGCGTGGTTACCGTGGAACGCATGCCGGCCATTCGCAGGGTGGCGGCATCGGCCTGTCCATCGTCAGCCGGCTGTGCGCGCTTTATGGCTGGCAGGTGGGCGTGCGGCCCGGCGAAACCAAAGGGGTGGTGGCGACGCTGCGGTTCTCGCCGATGCGGGATGCCTCGGTCGATGGTCCGGAACGCAGCTGAGTCCGCCAGACCGCGACGCGCTTAGAGCGTGATCCAGAAACAGTTGTAGGCCCGCCGCAATCCGAACGTGGTGTTCGAAGGCGTGGCGCTGTTCTTCAACGTTTGCACCACGCGCAGACCCACGGGCCGCGAACGCTGCGTGGTGGTGGGGTAGTAGCCGTCCTGGTTGGCGTCGACGACGGCGCCTTCTGCATCGATCACCGGCGCAGGGTCCGGCCGGATGGGCACGATGTCCACGAGCGGTCGCTGTGTAACCGCATCGAGCTGGTTGAGGATGCGCAGGGCAGCGGCATCGGATACACCGCTCCAGTGGTAGACGCCGGCCAGCCGATTGACGTCGCCCGCGCTGATCGCCATCGATACCTGTGCCACGAGGTCGCTCAACGTGCGCGAACACCCTCCGCGATAGAGCGCGCCTGCCGCTGAAGGTCCGGTGCTGCTGGCGGAAGGCAGCCGATCCATCGCCCCGATGTCTTCGCAGTTCTTGTCGGTGTAGACAGTGTCGCCACCCATGGTCGTGCAGCGTTGCACGCCCTGCTGCTGCGCGCGCGCAGGCGATGCATCGAATGCGGCCCACAGGCAGAGGCTGGCGAGGAGGAGAAGCGAAACGCGCATGTCCGCAGCGTAATCCGGGCATGGCGGCCGGTCACGATGCGCATGCGCGGATTGCGACCGCCGTTCACGTGCGGGTGGGGCGCGTGGCGCGCCCCGGCGTTCAGTCCGCCCAGCCCAGGCGCGACAGGACGGTCTGGGTGGGCTTGGCGAGGTTCAGCGTGTAGAAGTGCAGCGACGGCGCGCCGCCGGCTACCAGGCGCTCGCACAGGTTGGCCACCACGTCGGCGCCGAAGTCGCGGATCGCGTCGGCGTCATCGCCGAGCGCCTGCATGCGCTTGCCGATCCAGCGGGGGATCTCTGCCCCGCACGCTTCTGAAAAGCGGCGCAGCTGGGCGAAATTGGAGATCGGCATGATGCCCGGGATGATCGGGATCTCCACGCCGAGCTTGCGTGCCGCATCCACGAAGTGGAAATAAGCGTCCGGGTTGTAGAAGTACTGCGTGATCGCGCCGTCGGCACCGGCATCGACCTTGGCCTTGAAGTGGCGCAGGTCCGTCAGCGCATCCTCGGCTTGCGGGTGCGTTTCAGGGTAGGCGCCGACCTCGATATGGAAGATGTCGCCGTGCTCGGCACGGATGAACTCGATCAGTTCCGAGGCGTAACGCAGGTCGCCGGGATGCCCCATGCCGGACGGCAGGTCGCCGCGCAGCGCGACGATGCGCTTGCAGCCCAGGGCCCGGTAAAGCCGCAGCAGTTCGCGGATCTCCTCGCGGCTGCCACCCACGCACGACAGGTGGGGCGCGGCATCGAAGCCGTGGTGCTGGTTGAGGTGGCGGACTGTCTCGGAGGTGTAGCTGAGCGTGGAGCCGCCGGCGCCGAACGTGCACGACACGTATTCGGGCGCATGCGCCTTCAGCTTGTCCGCGGTGCGGTCGAGCTGCGCGCGCTGCTCATCGGTCTTGGGCGGGTAGAACTCGAACGAAACCGGGATCGGCATGGAAAGGCCCCGAGGGGCAGGCGCATCCCCGCGCCTGCCGTGGATCGAGAGGGCGGCATCGCGCCGCCCCCGTGCACTGCGTCGATCAGTAGCGGTAGTGGTCCGGCTTGTACGGGCCGTCGACCGACACGCCGAGGTAGTCGGCCTGGTCCTTGGTGAGCGTGGTCAGCTTCACGCCGATCTTCTCCAGGTGCAGGCGCGCGACTTCCTCGTCGAGCTGCTTCGGCAGGCGGTAGACGGTCTTCTCGTACACGTCCTTGTTCGCCCACAGGTCGATCTGCGCCAGCGTCTGGTTGGCGAACGAGTTCGACATGACGAAGCTCGGGTGGCCGGTGGCGCAGCCCAGGTTCACCAGGCGGCCTTCGGCCAGCAGGAAGATCGCGTTGCCGTTCGGGAATACGAACTTGTCGACCTGCGGCTTGATGTTGATGCGCTTGGCTTCCGACGCGTACAGCGCATCCACCTGGATCTCGTTGTCGAAGTGGCCGATGTTGCAGACGATGGCCTGGTCCTTCATCGCCTTCATGTGCTCGAGGGTGATGATGTCCTTGTTGCCGGTCGTGGTGACGTAGATGTCGGCCTGGCCCAGGCTGTCTTCGACGGTATTGACCTCGAAGCCTTCCATCGCCGCCTGCAGGGCGCAGATCGGGTCGATCTCGGTGACGATGACGCGGGCGCCGTACGCGCGCAGCGAGTGCGCCGAGCCCTTGCCCACGTCGCCGTAGCCGCAGACCACGGCGAGCTTGCCGGCCAGCATCACGTCCATCGCGCGCTTCAGGCCGTCGGCCAGCGACTCGCGGCAGCCGTACAGGTTGTCGAACTTGGACTTGGTGACCGAGTCGTTGACGTTGATCGCCGGCACCAGCAGCTTGCCCTGTTCGGCGATCTGGTAGAGGCGATGCACACCGGTGGTGGTCTCTTCGGACACGCCCTTCCAGTCCTTGACCACGCGGGTCCAGTAGCCGGGACGCTCTTTTGCGACGCGCTTCAGCAGGTCCTTGATCACCTGCTCCTCGTGGTTGCCCGAGGCGGTGTTGACCCAGTCGCTGCCATTTTCGAGCTCATAGCCCTTGTGGATCAGCAGGGTGACGTCGCCGCCGTCGTCCACCACCAGCTCCGGGCCCGTCTGGGTGCCATCGGCCAGGGTGAAGGTCAGCGCGTCCAGCGTGCAGTCCCAATACTCTTCCAGCGACTCGCCCTTCCAGGCGAACACCGGCGTGCCGCTGGCGGCGATCGCGGCGGCGGCGTGGTCCTGCGTCGAGAAGATGTTGCACGAGGCCCAGCGCACGTCGGCGCCGATGTCCTTCAGCGTCTCGATCAGCACGGCGGTCTGGATCGTCATGTGCAGCGAACCGGTCACGCGCACGCCCTTCAGCGGCTTGGTGGCGGCATGCTTGCGGCGGATGGACATCAGGCCGGGCATCTCGTGCTCGGCGATGTCGAGTTCCTTGCGGCCCCAATCGGCCAGGGAAATGTCGGCGACCTTGTAGTCGCCCTCGGTGGAAAACTTGCGTACGGCGTTCATCAGTAGTGGCTCCGGGAAAGGTGGCGAGCGAGGCTCGCAGCTTGACCGGGCGCCGTTGCAATTCCTGCCGAGCCTGGCCGTGCTTGCCTGTTGAACAGACATCACGGTCGCAGCGCCCCTCGGCGGCCAGCATTATATCTCTTGTTCCGGATGAAACGATGACGCACGCACTGGCCTGATCGGGTAGGCTTCGGAATGCTGCCCTGCAGCAGACCAATTGTCCGGAAAGACAATACCAATCCAGGCCAAATGAACGACGGGACCTCCGCAGCGCGCATGAACAGCCCCCGCAGCCTCGAATTCGCACCGCCCGATGTCCCGCTGCGTGAAGACGTCCGCAGGTTAGGGGCACTGGTCGGGGACATGCTGGCTGAGCAGGTCTCGCCGGAATTCCTCGCCGAGGTGGAGCGTGTGCGCACCACCGCCATCGCGCGCCGCCAGGCCGGTGAGCCCCCGCAATCGCTGGCGGGCCTGCTCGATGGCCAGTCCCCGGCGCAGGCGGAAGCGTTGATCCGCGCCTTCAGCACCTACTTCCAAGTGGTGAACATCGCCGAGCGCGTGCATCGCATCCGCCGCCGGCGCGATTACCAGCGAGCCGGCAGTGCGCGACCGCAGCCAGACGGCCTGCACGACGCGCTGGCACGACTGAAGGCGCAGGGCGTCGGCCTTGAGGAACTGGCCGACTGGCTGCCGCGCATCGACGTGGAACCGGTGTTCACCGCGCACCCGACCGAAGCGGTGCGTCGCGCGCTGTTGGAAAAAGAACAACTGATGGTGGCCAGCCTGATCAACGGGCTGGACGGCACGCGCACGCCCGGCGAACTGGCGACCGACACCGCGCGCTTCCGCATGGCGCTGACGTCGGCCTGGCAGACGGCCGATTCCTCGCCGGTGCGCCCGGGTGTCGAAGACGAACGCGAGCATGTCGGCTTCTACCTGATCGAAGTGCTGTATCGGGTCATCCCGGTGCTGTACGAAACACTCGAAAGCGCGATCACCGACGTGTACGGCGCCGCGCCGGACGTCACTGCGCGGCTTCCGCGCGTACTGCGCTTCGGCACCTGGGTCGGCGGCGACATGGACGGCAACCCGAACGTCGATGCGCGCACTGTCACCGCCACGCTGGATGCGCAGCGACGCGCCATCCTCACGCGCTACCTCAAGGAGCTGCGCCAGCTAACCACGCTGCTCAGCCAGTCGAGCTCGATCATCGGGGTGTCCGATGACGTCATCGCACGTGTCGATCGTTACCGTGCCCTGATGCCCGAGGCTGCGAAGAAGTCGCGGCCTCGCCATGGCGACCAACCGTACCGGCTGCTCAACGACCTGATGCGCGCGCGCTTGCAGGCCACGCTGGAAGATCGCCCCGAAGGCTATGCGTCGCCGGACGAACTCGCGCAGGACGTCGATCTCATCCTGCACAGCCTGGAGGCCCACCGCGGCATCCACGCCGGCTGGTTCGCGGTGCGCAGGCTAGCGTGGCGCGTGCGTACGTTCGGGTTCCACCTCGCGCGGCTCGACGTGCGCCAGGAGTCCAGCGTGCATGCGCGCGCGGTGGCGGCCGCGCTGGGCGATGGGGATTGGGAACAGCGCGATGCGGTCGAACGCGCCGCGTTGCTGGGTCCGTACGCCAGCGGCGATGCGGTGCTGCCCGCGTCCGACCAGGAAGGCAACGAGCGCCTGGATGCGGTGTTCAAGGCCTTGGCCGATGCGCGCACGCGCCACGGCACGGATGCCCTGGGTACCTACATCATCAGCATGGCGCACAGCCGCGCCGACGTACTGACCGTGCTCGCGCTGGCGCGCCGGGGTGGACTGGTCGACGACGCAGGGCAGGTGCCGCTGGATATCGCGCCGCTGTTCGAAACCATCGACGACCTGGGCCACGGTACCGAGGTCTTGCGCGACCTGCTGGCCGATCCGGTCTACCGCGCCCACCTGGCCGCGCGCGGCAACGTGCAGATGGTGATGCTGGGGTATTCGGACAGCGGCAAGGACGGCGGCATCGCCGCCTCGCGCTGGGGCCTGCAGCGCGCGCAAGTGGACCTGGTCGACGCGGCGCAGGAGCTGGGCATCCGGCTGACGTTCTTCCATGGCCGCGGCGGCTCGATCATCCGCGGCGGCGGCAAGACCACGCGTGCGCTGGAAGCCGCGCCGCGCGGCAGCGTCGACGGTCGCCTGCGCGTGACCGAGCAGGGCGAGGTGATCCATCGCAAGTACGGCATCCGTGCGCTGGCGTTGCGATCGCTTGAACAATCGGTCGGCGCGGTGCTGCTGTCCAGCGTGCGGCCGCGCCCACCGGAGCCGCGCGAAGCGCGTTGGCGCGAGATCATGGCGCTTGTCGCACGCGAGAGTTCGCAGGCCTATCGCGCCTTCGTGCAGGCGCCGCGTTTCATGGACTATTTCCGCAGCGCTACGCCGATCGACGTGATCGAGCGGATGACGCTGGGCTCGCGCCCCTCGCGGCGATTGGGCCAGGATGCGGCGCTGGGCAACCTGCGCGCGATCCCCTGGGTCTTCGCCTGGAGCCAGGCGCGCGCCGTCATCCCGGGCTGGTACGGCGTGGGGACCGGTCTGCAGGCCGCAGCCGACGCTTATGGCGAAGAGGCGCTGCGCGAAATGGCGCGCGACTGGCCGTTCTTCAAGACCTTCCTCGACGACGTCTCGATGGTGCTCGCCAAAGGCGACCTGAGCATCGCCGAGATGTATTCGAAGATGGCCGGTGACCTGCACGGGGAGTTCTTCCCGAAGGTGCAGCAGGAACATGCCGCCGCGGTGCGCTGGGTGTTGGCGCTCAATGGCAACGAATGGCTGCTGCAGCACGACCAGCGACTGGCGCTGTCGATCCGGCTGCGCAATCCCTACATCGACCCGATCAGCGTGATGCAGGCCGACCTGCTGAAGCGCTGGCGCGCCAGCGAGCGCGAAGACGACGCGCTGCTGCATGCGCTCGTCGCCAGCATCAACGGTGTGTCGCAGGGCGTGCAGAACACCGGGTGAGCGCGAGATCTGTGGTGTGGGAGCGACGTAAGTCGCGATGAGGCGTTACTGGCGCGCCATCGCGACTTACGTCGCTCCCACATTGGCAGCACGGCGCTTCAACCATCCAGCTCCGACCAGCGCTGGTAGGCGAGGTCCAGTTCGGCCTGCCGGGCGGCGAGTTCGTCGTTCGCGCGCTGCAGGTCGGCCGGCGATTGCTGGTAGTACGCCGCATCGTTCATCGCGGCGGTGCGTGCGGCGATGTCGGTTTCCAGCGTCTCGATGCGGGCCGGCAGCTGCTCCAGTTCGCGCGCCTCCTTGAAGCTCAGCTTGCGCTTGGCGGCGACCGGTTCGGGCTGCTTCGACAGCATGGGTTTGGCGGGCGACGAAGCCGCCGCCGTCGCGGGTGCGCGGCGTTGCCGCAGCCAGTCCGTGTAGCCGCCCACGTAGTCGCCGAGCTTTCCTTCGCCCTCCAGCACGAGGGTGCTGGTGACCACGTTGTCGAGGAAGTCGCGATCGTGGGTGACCAGCAACAGCGTGCCCTTGTAATCCAGCAGCAGCTCTTCCAGCAGCTCCAGCGTCTCGACGTCGAGATCGTTGGTCGGTTCGTCCATCACCAGCAGGTTGGAGGGCTGGGCGAACAGTTTGGCCAGCAGCAGCCGGTTGCGCTCACCGCCGGACAGGCGGGTGATCGGCGCGCGCGCGCGCTCGGGCGAGAACAGGAAATCCTGCAGGTAACCGATGACGTGTTTGCGGCTGCCGTTGATCTCGACGAAGTCGCTGCCTTCGGCGACGTTCTCCAGCGTGGTGCGTGATTCGTCCAGCTGGCTGCGGTGCTGGTCGAAGTACGCGATCTGGAGGCCGGTGCCCAGCTTCACCTCGCCGTGCTGCGGCGCGAGTTCGCCCAGCAGGATCTTCAACAGTGTCGACTTGCCCGCACCATTGGGACCGATGATGCCAACGCGGTCGCCGCGCATGATCGTCGCGGACACGTCGTCCAGCAGCACGCGGCCATCGTAGGCCTGGGTGATGTGCTTGGCCTCGATGACCTTCTTGCCCGACGACTGCGCGGCGGCGGCTTCCATCTTCACGTTGCCGGACAGCTCGCGGCGTTGCGCGCGCTCGCGGCGCATCGCCTTCAATGCGGTCACGCGGCCCTCGTTGCGGGTCCGTCGCGCCTTGATGCCCTGGCGGATCCAGACCTCTTCCTGCGCCAGCAGCTTGTCGAAACGCGCGTTCTCCTGCGCCTCGGCGTGCAGGCGCTCTTCGCGGCGGCGCAGATAGTTGTCGTAGTCGCCCGGCCAACTGGTCAGCTGGCCGCGGTCGATCTCGAGGATGCGCGTGGCCAGCGAGCGCAGGAAGCTGCGGTCATGGGTGACGAAGACGATGCTGCCGCCGAAGGACTTCAGGAAGCCCTCCAGCCAGGCGATCGCCTCGATGTCGAGGTGGTTGGTGGGCTCGTCCAGCAGCAGGATGTCGGGGTCGCGCACCAGCGCCTGCGCCAGCAGCACACGGCGCTTCATGCCGCCGGACAGTGCGGCGAAGTCGGTTTCCTCCGGCAGTTCCAGCCGCTCGAGCACCTGCTGCACGCGGCGGTCCAGGTCCCAGCCGTTTCGCGCTTCGATCTGCGCCTGCGCTTCGCCCATCGCATCCATGTCGCCGTCGTGCAATGCGTGGTGATAGCGCGCCAGCAACTGGCCCAGATCACCCAGACCCTCGGCGACGACGTCGAAGACCGTGCCTTGTGTGTCCTGTGGCACTTCCTGGGCCATGCGCGCGACGACCACGCCGTTCTGCACGCGGATCTCGCCGTCGTCGGGTTTGAGTTCGCCGGCCATCAGCCGCATCAGCGTGGACTTGCCCATGCCGTTGCGGCCGACGATGCAGACGCGCTCGCCGGATTCGATGGACAGGTCGACGTGTTCTAGGAGGAGCGGCCCGCCGACGCTGAAGTCGACCCGCTGGAATTGCATCAGGGACATGTGCGTATTGTAGCCGGCACAGCGGGGTCCCCGCGCTGCCGTCGCGCGCTACTGGAAGCCGTAGCGGACGACGTGGAAGAACACCGGCGCGGCGAACACCACCGAGTCCAGCCGGTCGAGGGCGCCGCCATGGCCCTCGATCATCGTGCCCCAGTCCTTCGCGCCGAGGCTGCGTTTGGTGGCCGACAGCGCCAGCCCGCCCAGGAAGCCGCACAGGACGATCAGCAGCGACAGCAGCGCCGACTGCACGGGCGTGAACGGCGTCACCCACCACAACGCGGCGCCGATGGCGGCGGCAGACAGACCGCCCCCCACCAAGCCTTCAACGGTCTTGGAGGGGCTCACCTTGGGCGCCAGCAGGTGTTTGCCAAACAACTTGCCGAACACGTACTGCAGGACATCGCTCAGCTGCACCACCAGCAACAGGTAGAACAGCAGCATCAGGTTCTGGCCCTCGTAGCCGGGGATGTTCAGCAACATCAGTGCCGGCGCGTGGCTCAGGCAGTAGACGGTGAGCATCAAACCCCACTGCACCTTGGTGTTGCGCTCCAGGAAGTCCTCGGTATCGCCCTGCAGTGCGGTGACGGCGGGCAGCAACAGGAAGCCGTACACCGGGATGCACATGACGAACAGGCCGTACCAGTCCACGCCGATCAGCCAGTACTGCAGCGGGATCGCGACGTAGAAGCAAAGGCACAGCGCGAGGTGGTCGCCGCGGCGCGTCGGCGTGAGGGTGAGGAACTCGCGCAGCGCGAAGAACGACAGCAGCGCGTACAGCACCAGGGTGGCGATCTTGCCGACCAGGAAGCACACCAGCAGCACGCCCACCATCACCCACCAGGCGTTGATGCGGGCGTTGAGGTTGTCCACCACGGGCGAAGGCCTGCGCCTGCCCAGCACCCAGCCGATGGTCGAAGCCAGCAACAGCAGCGCGATCACGCCCCCGATCATCCACCAGAACTTGCCTGGGGCCTGCGCGATGGCGGTGCGGATGAAGCCGTTGAAGGGCAGGGTATCCATGCGTCGACGTGCTTCCTTGGTTCAGGGCGCCAGTGCCTGCACCGCATCACGCGCGCGCTGCAGGAAACCGGCCTTGTCTTCGCCAGGCGCCGCCGCCAGGGGCGCGCCGAAGCGCACGGTGCAGATCAGCGGCACCGGCAGCAGGCTGCCTTTCGGCATGCTGCGACGCGCATTGTCGAGATAGACCGGGATCAGCTCGACCCGTGGATAGCGTTGGGCCAGGTGATACAGGCCGGACTTGAACGGCAGAAGCGTGGCATCGGGATTGCGCGTACCTTCGGGAAACAGGATCAGCGACGTGCCTGCGTCAAGCGCTTCGTACAGGGGCTGCAGCGGATCGGCGTCGGGTTCTGTGCGCTGCCTGTCGATCAGCACCACGTTGAGGCCGGGCCCTGCGATCAGGCCCTTGAACCCGCCACCGCCCCAGTAGTCGCGCGCCGCCACCGGGCGGGTCTTGCGGCGCAGGAAAGGGGGCAATGCCGACCACAGCGCGACGGTGTCCAGATGACTGGCGTGGTTCGCGAAATAGATGCGCTGGCGCGCCTCGGGCTGGCTGCCCATCCAGCGCGGATAGGCCCCGATCAGGGCCTTGCTGATCGCGGCCAGCAGGCGGCTGATCATGCGCTGTCCCGCGCATGCAGTGCGGCCGAAATCGCACGGCTGCGGGTGAGGCAGGTCAACAGCGCGCCCAAGGCGATGATCCAAGCCGCAATGCGCAGGGCCCAGTGCGTCTGTGCGAAGGCCAGTTCGGCCGCGCCCAGCAGGCACGCGACCGTCAACACGGCCATGCGGTGCTGCTTGGCCATCGGCCCTCTGAAGTCCTGCGGCAATCCCAGGCTGCCGCCCGCAAGTCGCACGTAGGCCGTGAGTGCGGCCGCCAGCGCGCCAAGCCAGCCTAGCCACACCGCGCCGCAGGCGTATCCGAGGGCGACGATCAGCAGCGAATCGGCCACGCGGTCCGGGAACTCGTTGTACAGCGCGCCGGTCGGCGTCTTCTTGCCGCCCTCCATCGCGACCATGCCATCCAGCAGGTTACAGACCAGTCGCAGCTGGATGCATACCGCCGCGACGACCAGCGCAAGCGGGGTGGCGAACCACAGCATCACCGCACCCAGAGCGGCGAAGACGATGCTCAGCATCGAGATCTGGTTCGGCGTGACGGACGAACGCGCCAATGCGGCACTGATCGAGCGGGCCCATCCACTGGCGCGGGCGGCGATGGGGCGCCGGTTGCTGTCGTCTGGCATACGGTCTTCCTGACGTGTGTGGCGATCCTAGCGGCAGACCGGAGGCATCGCCAGCCGCGCTAATTCAGGGGTTTTCCACGACCCGGCTGCCCAGTTCGGCATGCCGGCGTTCCATCTCTTCGCGCAACTGGCGCCGCAGGCGGGCGGCGGCGAAGCGGCGGATCTCGTCCGGCGTGGACGGCTCCAGCGGCGGGACCGGGGTGGTCCGGCCGTCGTCGTCGACCGCGACCATCGTGAAGAAGCAGCTGTTGGCATGGCGCACGCTCTGCTTGCGGATGTCCTCGGCCACGACCTTGATGCCGATTTCCATCGACGACGTACCGGTGTGGTTCACCGAAGCGAGGAACGTCACCAGTTCGCCCACGTTGATGGCCTGGCGGAACATCACCTGGTCCACCGACAGGGTGACCACGTACTTGCCGGCGTAGCGGCTGCCACACGCGTAGGCCACCTGGTCGAGCAGCTTGAGGATCGCGCCGCCGTGGACCTTGCCGGAGAAGTTGGCCATGTCCGGCGTCATCAGCACCGTCATCGAGAGCTGGTGGCTCTTCAGCGATTCCATGGCGCGCCTCCTCGGGGTGAGGCGCGCAGGCTAACCGATCCCGGCGTGGGCTGCGCGGTGCAGCTCCCCAAAAGAAAACGGGCCGCTGGTGCGGCCCGTTCCCGTCGTCGCGAAGGTCGCGGCGGTTACTTCAGCTTGGCGTCCTTGCGGAGCGCTTCGGCGCGGTCGGTCTTCTCCCACGAGAAGGCGGTCGCGGTGTGCTTCTTGCCGGTGCCGTCCACGTAGCTGATCTCGCGCGGCTTGCGGCCGAAGTGGCCGTAGCTGGCGGTCGGCTGATAGATCGGGTGCTCCAGGTCGAGCATCTTGGTGATGCCGTACGGGCGCAGGTCGAAGTGCTTGCGGATCAGCTTCTCGATCACGTCGTCGCCGACCTTGCCGGTACCGAACGTGGTAACCGAGATCGAGGTCGGCTCGGCCACGCCGATGGCGTAGGAGACCTGCACTTCGCACTTGTCGGCCAGGCCGGCGGCCACGATGTTCTTGGCCACGTAGCGCGCGGCGTAGGCGGCCGAACGGTCGACCTTCGACGGATCCTTGCCCGAGAACGCGCCGCCGCCGTGGCGGGCCATGCCGCCGTAGCTGTCGACGATGATCTTGCGGCCGGTCAGGCCGCAGTCGCCCACCGGGCCGCCGATGACGAACTTGCCGGTCGGGTTGATGTGCACCTTGTTCTTCGGCAGCGCGTCCAGCCACTTCTTCGGCAGCACGGGCACCAGGATCTCGGCACGCACGGCCTCGATCAGGTCCTTCTGCTTGATGTCCGGGTCGTGCTGGGTCGACAGCACCACGGCATCCAGGCCCAGGACGGTGTTGCCGTCGTAGCGCAGGGTGACCTGCGACTTGGCGTCGGGACGCAGCCACTTCAGCTTGCCCTTCTTGCGCACCTTGGCCTGCTGTTCCACCAGGCGGTGGCTGTAGTACAGCGGGGCGGGCATGAATTCCGGCGCCTCGTTGCAGGCATAGCCGAACATCAGGCCCTGGTCGCCCGCGCCTTGTTCTTCCGGCTTCTTGCGGTCGACGCCCTGGTTGATGTCCGGCGACTGCTTGCCGAGCATGTTGATGATGGCGCAGGTGTGGCCGTCGAAGCCGACGTCCGAATTGTCGTAGCCGATGTCGTTGATGACCTTGCGCGCCAGCGACTCGATGTCGACCCACGCGGTGGTGGTGACTTCGCCGGCGACGATGGCGGCGCCCGTCTTCACCAGTGTCTCGCAGGCCACGCGTGCGCGCTTGTCCTGGGCCAGGATCGCGTCCAGCACGGCGTCGGAAATCTGGTCGGCGATCTTGTCCGGATGGCCTTCGGAGACCGATTCGGAGGTGAACAGGTAGCTGGACATCAGGCTTATATCCTTTGATTCGGATGAAAAGATGGGCGCGCATGATACACGCCGGGAGCGGTGCGTGCATTCTGCGCTGTTCAGGGTTGTCCCGGGTTAAGCGGACATCAAGCGCTGCGCTGTCACCGGACTGCCAGAAAACGGAAACCGTGCTGTCGCCGGCCAGGCGCAGGCTGCGCGGCGAAACCCCGCCGCCAGCCCCTGCCCATGCACCCGCTGGAACGCCAGATCGCCGAACGCTATCCCCATTGGTTCCGCGGCCGCCGTGCGCGGCTGACCGGCCCGCTGCTGCGTACCCTGGGCCGCTGGTCCCGGCTGGACCAGGCCTACGCCTTCCTGGCCGACCACGGCCACCTGCAAGGCCTGGACTTCATCGACGCGGCCATCGACCACCTCAACCTGCGCCCGGCCGTCGACGACCAGGACGCGCGCAGGATTCCGGCGCAGGGACGGCTGCTGATCGTGGCCAACCATCCGTCAGGCGCCCTGGATGCGCTGGCGCTGTTGCAGATGGTCGGTCGGGTGCGGCGGGACGTGCGCATCGTCGCCAACGACATGCTGGCCGGCATCACGCCGATCGCCTCGCTGCTCCTGCCCGTGCGCATCCTGGGCGGCAAGCCGAGTGCGGACAGCGTGCGGGCCGTCGAGCAGGCGCTGGAAGCCGAGCAGTGCGTCATCGTGTTCCCGGCCGGCGAAGTCTCACGGCTGGGTCCGCGTGGCGTGCGTGACACCCGCTGGCGTCGCGGCTTCCTGCGCTTCGCGCGCGCCACCGGCGCGCCGGTGTTGCCGGTCCGCGTGGTGGCGCGCAATTCGGCGTTTTTCTACGGTGCCTCGGCGCTGTTCAAGCCGGCGGGCACGGCGTTGCTGGCGCGCGAGATGTTCCGCCGCAGCCAGCGCCGGCTGCAACTGCACGTGGGCCAGCCGCTGCGGCTGGATCCGGCCGTCGATCCCGCCACGCTCATCGGTCAGGTGCGCGAGGCGCTGTACGCACTCGGGCGCCGTGACGCCAAGCCCATGGACCCGCCGTCCGAGGAGCAGGAGCCGCTGATCGATGCGCTGGCACTTGACGCACTGGCGGCCTGCATCGATGCGCTCGACGTGCTCGGTGAGACGACGGACGGCAAGCGGATCTGCGTGGGCAAGCTGGCCGGCGGTTCGCCGCTGCTACGCGAGATCGGACGACTGCGCGAACTAACCTTTCGCGCAGTGGGCGAGGGAACCGGCAAGCGCATGGACGTGGATGCGTTCGATACCTGGTACGAGCACATCGTGCTGTGGGATGCGGCGCAGCGGAAGATCGCCGGCGCATACCGGCTGGCGCGTGGTGCGCCCGTCCTGGCCGCGCAGGGGCTGAAGGGGCTCTACACCGCCTCGCTGTTCGACTACGCGGACGATGCCTTGCCGCGCCTGGCCGCGGGCATGGAGCTGGGGCGCAGTTTCGTGGTGCCCGACTACTGGGGCAGCCGCAGCATCGACTACCTCTGGCAGGGCATCGGTGCCTACCTGCGCCGGCATCCCCGCGTGCGCTACCTGTTCGGTGCGGTATCGATGAGCGCGGCGCTGCCGCTGCACGCGCGCGAACAGATCGTCGCGTACTACGCGCACTACTACGGCGACCCGAACGGCGAGGCGCGATCACGCCATCCGTTCCGCTATACCGCCACGCCCCCTTGCTTCGACGCTCTCGAGGCCGACACCGCCTTCCGTGTACTCAAGACCAACCTCGACACGCTGGGGGCGACGGTACCGATGCTCTACAAGCAGTACACCGAGCTGTGCGAACCCGGCGGCGCGCGCTTCCTCGCGTTCGGCGTGGACCCGGACTTCAGCGATTCCATCGACGGTTTGATCGAAGTGGACCTGCATCGCATCCGGCCGAAGAAGCGGGAACGCTACCTGGGCGACGCGTGGCGCCCGACGGAGACCGCGGCATGAGTCCGCTGGCCGCGCCACCCCCGATGCGGCGCGCGGTCTTCGTCTCCGACGTGCACCTGGGGTCCAAGCATTGCCATGCGGCGGAGTTCGCCGACTTCCTCGCGGGATTGCGTTGCAGGCGGCTGTACCTGGTCGGCGACATCGTCGACCTGTGGTGGATGGCGCAGCGCCGCGCGTCCTGGGATGCGGCCCACAACCGCGTCATCGAAGCGCTGCATGCGCTGGCGCGCAACGGCACGGAACTCATTTACGTACCGGGCAACCACGACAGGCCGATCCGTCGCTTCTGTGGCCTGATGCTGCCCGCCATGCAGGTCCGTCGCCGAGCGATCCACACCACGCTCGATGGGCGCAGGCTGCTGGTCACGCACGGCGACGACTACGACGGCGTTACCCACTTCGGCGGGCTGCAGGAGAAGTTCGGCGACTGGCTCTACTACCGCATCCTCACCGGCAACCGCCTGACCAACCAGTTGCGTCGCCGCTTCGGCTTGCGCTACTGGTCATTGGCGGAATACCTGAAGCGCCAGAGCGACGCCGCCGAGCGCTACATCGCGCGCTTCGTCCACGCAGGCCTGGAGGATGCGCGGCGGCGTGGGCTGGATGGCATCGTCTGCGGACACATCCACCGCGCTTCGCTCCTCCAGCGCGATGGCTTGCTGTACGCGAACGACGGCGACTGGGTCGAAAGCCTGACCGCGCTCAGCGAAGAGGCGGACGGGACGCTGTGCCTGCTGTCCCACACCGGCCAGGTCCTGGCCGAAGTCGCGCCGCGGCTGCGCCTGGTTCCGCAGGACGTGCCTCGCGCGGCGTAAGGAACGGTCCGCGGCTGCTAGGATCGCCGCATGGATTCCCTCAGCCAGATCGTCCTCGGCGGCGCCCTCGCGGCCGCCATCGCTCCCGCTGCTCATCGTCGCGCTGCGCTGCTTGCCGGTGCGGCCCTCGGCACGTTGCCGGATCTCGACAGCCTGCCGATCGCGTTGTTCTCGGACAACCCGGTCACGCTGATGACGGTGCATCGCAGCTTCAGCCACTCGCTGTTCGTACTGCCGCTGGTCGGCTGGCTGCTGTGGTGGCTGTTCAGACGTTTCGGCAACGGGCGCGTCGCGGCCGCGCCCGCACGCTGGTTCTGGGCGATCCAGCTCGCGCTGGTCACGCACCCTTTGCTGGACGCATTCACCGTCTACGGCACGCAGCTGTGGTGGCCGTTGATGCCGGCCCCGGCGATGTGGTCCAGCGTCTTCATCATCGACCCGCTGTACACGGTCTGGCTGCTGGCCGCGTGCATCGCCGCGTGGTGGCTGCGCGAGCGCATCACCGCCCAGCGCGCGCTGGTGGCGGGGTTGGTGCTCAGTACCGCCTACCTGGGCTGGTCCCTGGTCGCGAAGGCGATGGTGGATCGCGAAGCCGAGCGCACGCTTGCGTCGATGGGCCTGGGCGACGCGCCGTACTTTTCGGTACCGATGCCGTTCAACACGCTGCTGTGGCGGGTGGTGGCGATGACGCCCTCGGGCTACGTCGAAGCCGAACGCTCTGTACTGGTCGACGAAGGCCGAATGCACTTTCGCGGCTATCCGTCCAACGTGCAGGCGCTCCGTCAGGCGCGCGGCATCCCCGCAGTGGACCGCCTGTCATGGTTCAACCGTGGCTTCATGCGTGCGCAGGTTCTCGAGAACCGACTGGTCTTGTCGGACCTGCGCATGGGGTTGGAGCCGAACTACACGTTCAACTTCGAGGTGGGCACCCTGCGCGACGGCCGCTGGCAGGCGATGCCGCCCCACCAGCGGCAATGGACGCCGCCGGTGTCGGACTATGCCGGCCTCAAGGCCTTGATGGCCGCGATGTGGCGGCGGATCGTCGATCCGTCATCGACGGCGTTGCAGGTCCCGGCCGTCGATGCGGAAGCGCCCGCCGCGCCGTGATCACGAACCGGCACCGGCCTCTTTCTTGTTGACGGCGGGTGCCTTGGCCGCTACTGCGCGCTTGTCGTTGTCGGGCGCTGTACGACGTTCCAGCACGATCTCTTCGCCGTTCATCAGTCGGCGATAGTTCTCGTTGCCGATCGCGCGCTTCAGATCCCACGTGACCCGGTCGAACTGGGTGCGGTACTCGACGTAGGGGGTACGGGCGCCCAACACCATCCGCAGGTTGCGTTCGGAAAGTCCGGTTTCGCGCGAGAGCTGGGCAACCGTGTCGTCTGCGTGTGCGGCGAGGGGAGCGATGGCCAGAACAGCCGCCATCAGGGATGCGGTTCTTGTGTTCATGGGTTCCTCCGGGGAGGTGATTACCGCGTGTGGCTGCGGTGTGCTGCAGGCCGGCAGGGGGACCGGCACGAACATCGTCGCGCTGCGTTACGGGGCGCCCCAGTGCCGGAACGCACGGTGACTCCGGTCATGTTTACCGTGCGGTTACCTTCGTCAGTAAACCGTTGCGCGCGCCTGCACGAAAGCATAGAAGAACACCGCGTCAGGATCGTTCTGCACGTCGCGCATTTCCTGTCGCATGCCATCGACGACGTCCTGCGTGACGCGCCCGGCCTGCACCAGCGCATCGGCGGCCGACAGCAGCAACTCCTCCCAGAACGCGATCAGGTCCTTGCGCCGCGCGGGTTCGCGGTTGTCGAAGTGCACCGTCTTGATCTCGGTGACGACGTCGCGAAAGCCGCCGGCCAGCAGCAGGTTTCCCAACTTCGCGCCGATGAAGGGGTCGCCGCCGCTGTCGTACTGGAAATCATTGAACGCCATCCAGTAGCGCCATGTATTGGGCGAGTACGGATGCAGCAGGAACGACGAGTTCATCACTTCGGTGACATAGATGGACGAACCTGGCGCCAACACGCGACGTACTTCGCTCAGTACGCGTGCGGGGTTGGGTACATGCTCCAGGATCCAGCACAGGAAGGCGCCGTCGAAGTCGCGCGCGCCGTACGGCAGCCGGCTCGCGTCTGCTTGCTGCAGGGTGTAGCGCTCGCGGCACCAGGGCATCTTGGCCAGGTTGTCGCGTGCGGCATCCAGCTGCACCTGGTTGAGGTCCACGCACGTCACGTGCAGGTCGGGGAACCGCCGCAACAGGATCTCGGTCTGCGCGCCGACGCCGCTGCCGACTTCGAGCAGGCGGCGAACGCCCGTGTAGTCCACATGGTTGAACAGTGTGCTTTCGAGCAGTCTCGCCTGCTTCACCAGGCGTGCTTGCTCCACCGAAGAGAAGCCGTGCAGGTAAGGAGCGTCGGATTCCGTCATGGGAGTCTCCGGAAGAAGGAAGTCACGCAGCGGTCGGCAACCGCTCGCCGGCCACCAGGGCATCGAAGTAATCGCGGGTCAAACGCAACTGGTCCTCGGCCGTCTCCGCGCGGTTCACCACGGCACGAAACGCGAGGTTCTCGGGACGGTCCTTGGCGTACCAGCCGAGGTGCTTGCGCGCGATGCGCACGCCCTGGGGTTCGCCGTAGAGCGCATGCAGCGCCTCAAGGTGGCTGATCAGGATGTCGCGCACTTCATGCAGGGACGGCGGGGCGAGGTGCTCACCCGTGGCGAGGAAGTGCGCGATTTCGCGAAAGATCCAAGGACGGCCTTGCGCCGCGCGACCGACCATCACCGCATCGGCACCGGTCTTCGCCAATACCAGTGCAGCTTTCGCTGGCGAATCGATGTCGCCGTTGGCGACGACGGGTATGCGCAGCGCAGCCTTGATCGCCGCGATGGTCTCGTATTCGGCCGTGCCGGTGTAATGCTGGTCGCGCGTGCGGCCATGGACGGCCAGTGATGCGATGCCGCTTTCCTGCGCGATGCGCGCGATGACCGGTCCGTTGCGATGGTCGCAATCCCAGCCGGTGCGGATCTTCAGCGTGACGGGCACGTCGACGGCCTTCACCACGGCTTCCAGGATGCGGCCCACCAGGGCCTCGTCGCGCATCAGCGCGGAGCCTGCCCAGGCGTTGCAGACCTTCTTGGCCGGGCAGCCCATGTTGATGTCGATGATCTGCGCGCCGTGGTCGGCGTTGTAACGCGCGGCATTCGCCAACTGCTCGGGCTCGGTGCCCGCGATCTGCACGCTGATGGGGCTGGGTTCGCCATCGTGGTCCATGCGGTGCAGGGACTTGGCGGTGTTCCAGAAGCGCGGATCGCTGATGGTCATTTCCGATACCGCCAGACCCGCGCCCAGCCGCTTGCACAGCAGACGGAACGGCTTGTCGGTGACGCCGGCCATGGGGGCCAGCATCACCGGCGGGTCGATGCGGTAGGGGCCGATCTGCATGGCGGCATTATCCGCCGTCGGCTCCGGCGGGGGAACCGCCGACTCAGTCGGCGAAACGCGCCAGGAGATCGGCCCGCAAGGGCATGGCCAGTGCCGCGCCCGGCCGTTCAGTCGACAGCGCCGCATACCGGTTGGCGAAGCGCACATGGTCCGCGAACGCGGGCGCGGTGTTTTCCGCCAGCGATGCGGCCAATGCGCCATTGAAGGCATCGCCTGCGCCGGTCGTGTCGACCGTCGTGGCGGCCTCGGCGGCGACGCGGTAGTGGGGACGCGGGTCGCCGCGCAGCGCTTCGTCCGGGTGGGACACGTAGACGCCGGTCGCACCCAGCGTCACCACCACCGTGCCATGCGGGAACAGCTGACGGCAGTGCTGGTGCAGGGTCACGCCGTCGAGCGTGGCGACATCGTCGGCGCTGATCCGCTCGCCGAGGTGGCGGGCGAGCAGGGCCGCGAATTCGGTTTCGTTGGGGGTGATGACGTCGGCGTGCGCGAGCAGTTCGGTCGTGGTAGCCGCATTGGCCGGCGCCGGGTTGAGCAGCGTGGTGATGCCGTGCTGGCGGGCGGCCTGCAATGCGGCGAGCACTGTGTCCGCCGGCGATTCGAGCTGCGCGAGCACGACGCCGGCCGCGGCGAGAACAGCGGACTGGGCATCCACGTGGTCCGTGGACAGGGCGGCATTGGCGCCTGCGCCGATGACGATGGTGTTGCGGCCGTGCGTATCCACGTAGATGCCCGCGGTGCCGGTGGGTTCGTCACTGGCCTGGGCGCGAAGGTCCAAACCGTCGCTTGCGGCCAGGTCGCGGGCCCATCGGCCGCCGGCGTCATCGCCCAGTGCGCAGACGAAGGTCGTCTCCGCACCCGCGCGGACGGCCGCGATCGCCTGATTGAATCCCTTGCCGCCGGGGCCGCTGGCGTACCGCCCGGCGATTGTCGCGCCCGCTGCCGGCAATGCATCGCAGCGCCACACGTGGTCGACATTGAAGGAGCCCACGATGATGACGCGGGCAGGGGAGGGCGAGGACGTACTCATGGCGCGATACCTGAAGTCCGGGCCGCGGCAACGCCGCGGTCACGGGAAGGGAACGTAAAAGGAGGGAGGTGGGCGGCCGCAGGCCGCCCTTCCCCGATCAGCCGAAGTGCGAAAGCACGCCGGCGATGGTGGCCGTCATCAGCGTGGCGATGGTGCCGCCGAGCACGGCGCGCAGGCCGAACCGGGCCAGGTCCGAGCGGCGTTCGGGCGCCAGGCCGCCGATGCCGCCGATCTGGATCGCGATCGAGCTGAAGTTGGCGAAGCCGCACAGCGCGTACGTGGCGATCAGCTTGCCCTCGTCGGACAGCGACACGCCGGCCACCTTGCCATTCACGATGTCCGCCAACTGCAGGTAGGCGACGAACTCGTTGATGACCACCTTCTGGCCGATCAGCGAGCCCACGGTGGTCGCATCCTGCCACGGCACGCCGATGACCCACGCGATGGGCGCGAGCAGGTAGCCGAAGATCGTGGCCAGATCGGTCGGCTTGCCGAGCATGGCAGCCAGGCCGGTGGCTTCGCCGAACCACGTCAGCGGCCAGTTCAGCAGCGCGATCAGGGCGATGAAGGCCAGCAGCATCGCGCCGATGTTCAGCGCCAGCCTCAGGCCGTCGCCGGCACCGGCAGCGGCCGCATCGATGATGTTGCTGGAGGTCTTTTCGACCTCCATCTTCACCGTGCCGCGGGTCAGCGGCGTGCCCGTTTCCGGGATCAGCAGCTTGGCGACCACCAGCGTGGCCGGGGCGGCCATGATCGACGCGGCCAGCAGGTGCTTGGCGTAGAAGGCCTGCTGCTCGGCATCGCCGCCGCCCAGCATGCCCACGTAGGCCGCCAGTACGCCGCCGGCGATGTGGGCCATGCCGCCGATCATCATCGTGATCAGTTCGGACTCGGTCATCTTCGGGATATACGGGCGCACCGTCAGCGGCGCCTCGGTCTGGCCGATGAACACGCTGGCGCAGACGCTCGTGGTCTCGGCACCGGACACCTTCATGACCTTGGTGATTGCCAAGGCCATGATCCGCACGATGAACTGCATCACGCCCAGGTGGTACAGCACACCCATCAGGGCGGCGAAGAAGATGATGGTGGGCAACACCTGGAAGGCGAAGATGAAGCCGTAGGTCTCGACGTTCATCAGGCCGCCGAAGATGAAGTTCGAGCCGGCGTTGACGAAACTGAGGATCTTCACGAAGCCGTGGCCGAGCGCATCGAACACTTCGCGGCCGCCCGGCACCAGCAGCACGAGCGCGGCGAAAGCGATCTGCAGGGTGACGCCCGTGGCGACCAGTTTCCAGTCGATGGCCTTCCGGTTGTTGGAAAACAGCCAGACGATGCCGATCAGCACCGCCAGACCGAACAGGCCGAAGCCGATCCGCCCCAAGACTTCCAGCATGTATTCCCCCAGACCTTGCATGTTGTTCTGACCGGGCAGTCTAGCAGCCGCCGGGGCCGGCCCAGGCCGTTCAGCCTATGCCGCGGAAGGCCACCCACAGAGCCAGGGCGAGGAACACGACCGACGCCAGCCCGCGGGCCAGCTTCAGCGGCAGTTTGTCGGCGAAGCGGTGGCCCAGCCAGACTACCGGCAGGTTCGCCAGCAGCATGCCGATCGTGGTGCCGGCGATCACCTGCCACAGCGGCACGTACTTGGTGGCCAGCAAGACCGTCGCGACCTGGGTCTTGTCGCCGATCTCGGCCAGGAAGAAGGCCACCGTCGTCGCCAGGAAGGCGCCATGGGCCGGCAGGTTGTCGGCTTCGTCCTCCAGCGTGTCCGGCTTGAGCGTCCACAGGGCCACGGCCAGGAAGCTACCCGCCACCACCCAGCGCAGCACCTCGGGCGACAGCCAGTCGGTCAGTTCGGCGCCCAGCCAGGCGGAAATCGCGTGATTGACCAGGGTCGCGGCGAGGATGCCCAGCGCGATCGGCCACGGCTTGCGGTAACGCGCAGCCAGCAACAGGGCCAGCAACTGGGTCTTGTCGCCGATTTCGGCCAGGGTGACGGTGCCGGTGGAGACCAGCAGGGCGTGCAGGGACAACATCAAGGACTCCGGGGCCAGGCGTTCGCGGATGGACGCGAAGGCAAACGACGCACTGCCCGGCCCGGGTTAGCGCGACGCCTGCCTTCGGTCTTGCCCGGCGAAGCGTTTCGCTTCGTCCCGCGCACCATGGTCGTCGACCAAGTGTGTTGATGCGCGGACCCCGTCGGGACGGGTGGGCTACTCCCCGGAGGAGGAAAGTCCGCACATTCTAAGGCGCGCTCGCCGCGGGCGGCGGAGCCATTCTCATTTGGCGCCGTGCCGGTGCCGGAAACGGGCGCTAGGATGGGGCGAACCGCCACGGGAGAACGCCATGCAGTACCGCCGCCTCGGCACGTCGGGACTCCAGGTCTCAGCCCTGTCCTTCGGCGCCTGGCTGACCTTCGGTCAGCAGGTCGGTGTTCGCGAGGCGGGCGAGCTGATCGCGCTGGCGTGGGACCACGGGGTCAACTTCTTCGACAACGCCGAGGTGTACGGCCATGGTGACGCCGAGCGCGTGATGGGCGAGGCGCTGCGCGCGCTGGCGCTGCCGCGGGATGGTTTCTGCGTGTCCAGCAAGGTGTGCTTCGGGGCGGTCGAGAATCCGCGGCCCACCCAACGTGGCCTCTCCCGCAAACATGTCACCGAGGCCTGTCACGACGCGCTTCGCCGATTGCAGGTGGACTACCTGGATCTGTTCTTCTGCCACCGCCCGGATCCCGACACGCCGGTGGAAGAGACCGTCTGGGCGATGGACACGCTGATCCGGCAAGGCAAGGTGCTGTATTGGGGAACGTCGGAATGGCCGGCCGCGCGCATCCGCGAGGCGGCCGCGATCGCGCGCAAGCACCACCTGCACGGGCCGACGATGGAGCAGCCGCAGTACAACCTGCTGCACCGGCAGCGGGTGGAACTGGAGTACGCGCCGCTCTATGCCGAGTTGGGCCTGGGTACGACGACCTGGTCGCCCCTGGCGTCGGGTCTGCTGACGGGCAAGTACGGCGGCGACATCACCGGCGATACGCGCCTGGGACGCACAGGGCACGAAGACCTGCGCCGGATGATCCTGGGCACCGCGGGCGCCAGGCGCCAGGAACGTGCCGCCCGTTACGCCGCCGTAGCGACGGAACTGGGCGAGAAGCCGGCACCGCTCGCCATCGCGTGGTGCCTGCAGAACCCGCATGTTTCGACCGTCATCCTGGGCGCCAGCCGGCCCGAGCAGCTGCGCGAGAACCTGACGGCGTTGGACCTCGCGACTCGCTACGACGAGGCCGTCTGGGCGCGCCTGACGGCTGCCGCAGACTGACGGACGGGCGGCGCTACGAAAGTGTTGACTCGCAAATAAGAATCATTATCATCAAGTTCCGTTCCACCCGGAGCTTCCCGATGATCTCGAACGTCACTGCATTGCCCATGGCCGATTCGCTGGCGCTGCGCGAGCGCCTTTCCTTGTCCAACAGCGAACCGCGCACTGAGGACATCCTCGACAGTGCCGCCCTGCTGAAGGGCCAGCGCGAAGTGCTGATCCGCCATGGCGACCGCGTGTACCGCCTGCGCCACACCAGCAACGACAAGCTGATCCTCACCAAGTAATCCGACGCATCGTCGCTATGTCGATGCGTCGCCGCAGTACAGCGCGGCGGAACACCCTCTCTCTCCACCGGGCGCCAGCCAAGGATTCTCCGGCCGCCAGCCTTCCGGGTCTGATCACCACCCACAGGAATGCTGTACGCCATGATGCGTCCCACGCTGCTCACCGCGGCCGTGTGGCTGGCCCTTGCCGGCCATGCCCATGCCGCTCCTGCCGCCGATGCGGCTTCGCCCTCTTCCTCCAGCGCCGATGCGAATGAACTGGCGCGCATCCAGGTCACCGCCACGCGCAGCGAGCGCGCCGTCGCGGATGTGCCGAATACGGTCAGCGTCATCGATCGCGAGGAACTCGACGACCGCCTGGTCCGCGACATCAAGGCACTGGTGCGCTATGAGCCCGGTGTGACCGTGACCTCCAGCTTCGGCCGCTTCGGGCTGGGCGGCTTCCGCATCCGCGGCCTGGAAGGCAATCGCGTACGCATCCAGACCGATGGCATTCCGGTATCGGACGCGTTCTCGATCGGCAGCTTCTCCAACGCAAACCGCAACTTCGTCGACCTGGACACGCTGAAGCAGGTCGAGATCGTGCGCGGGCCGTCCAGTTCGCTGTACGGTTCGGATGCGCTCGGCGGCGTCGTTTCCTTCATCACCAAGGACCCTTCGGACTATCTCGAGGACGGCAAGGACGCGTACTTTGGTTTCCGTCTCGGCTTCGACAGCAGTTGGAACGGCTTGTTCGGCAACGCCACCGCCGCATTCGGTGGCGACCGATGGAGCGGCCTGGTCAGCGTGGGCCACCGGCAAGGCGAGGAAACCGAAAACCAGGGCGAGGTCGCCGGTATCGGTGCGAACCGCACATTGCCGAACCCGCAGGAACGGGACGGCCGCAGTCTGCTGACGAAGCTGGTCTTCGCGCCGAGCGAAGGACAGCGGTTCCGCCTGACGGTGGAGGGTAACGAGGACGGCGCGGATACCGATCTGTTGACCCAGCAGGGGTATCAATCGCTGACGCGCGCCACCAACGACCGTGTTCTCGCGCGCGACCACCAGACGCGGGCACGCGTCGCCTTCGCACATGAGTGGGACAACCTTTCGGCGGCGTTCGCCGACAGTCTGGACTGGCAGGTCTACCGCCAGGACAGCGAAACCACCCAGTACACGCGCGAGGAACGCACGCTGCCGGCGCCGACGCTGCGCGACATCCGCGAACGCGAGTTCAATTTCGACCAGCGGACCTATGGTCTCCAGGCGAATTTCCGAAAAGCGTTCGGTACCTCTGTTCGCCACGACCTGATCTATGGCCTGGACCTCGCGCGTACCGAGACGCGGCAGAAGCGCGACGGTCTGCGTACGTTCCCGCTGACCGGCGTGAGCACGCCGGTCATGTCGCCGGATACGTTCCCCGTGCGCGACTTCCCGGTGAGCAAGACCACCACCGCCGCGCTCTACGTGCAGGACGAGATCAGCTTCGCCGACGGTACGTTCCGGTTGGTGCCGGGCCTGCGCGTGGACCACTATCGCCTCGACCCGCAGCACGACGCGATCTTCGACGCCGACAATCCGGGCGTGGCGTTGGCGGACATCCGCGAGACCAGCGTGTCGCCCAAACTCGGCATGGTGTGGACGTTTGCGCCGGCTTGGTCGCTGTTCGGCGGGTACGCGCACGGCTTCCGCTCACCGCCTTACAACGACGTCAACATCGGGTTCACCAACGTGCAGTTCGGCTACACCGCCATCGCGAACCCGGACCTGAAGCCGGAAACCAGCGACGGCGTCGAACTGGGCGTGCGTTATGCAGGCGAAGTGGCGTATGCCAGCCTCTCGGGCTACTACAACCGCTACGACGACTTCATCGAATCGATGCGGCCCATCGGCTACAACGACGACGGGCTGATGGTCTACCAGTCGCAGAATATTTCCGAAGCGCAGATACATGGCCTTGAAGTGAAGGCGGGCCTGGACATCGGTGCGCTGTCCGATGCGTGGGCAGGCTGGTCGTTGCGCGGCGCGGCCGCGTGGTCGCGCGGCAAGGACCGCAGCACCGATACGCCGCTGGACAGCGTGGACCCGCTGACCGCGACGCTGGGCCTGGCATACGACGCTTCGTCGTGGGGCGCGGAACTGGCAGGCCGTTTCGTCGACCGCAAGCGCCGCGTGTCGGATCCCGACTACTACCGCCAAGCGGGTTATGGCGTGCTCGACTTGTATGCGCACTGGAATTTCGCGCCTGGCGCGAAGTTCAACGTAGGCGTCTTCAACCTGGCCGATCGTCGCTACATCGATGCGGGCGACATGGCACTCGTTGCCACCGGCAGCACCACGCTCGATCGCTACACCGCGCCGGGTCGCACGCTGTCGGCCAGCGTGGCGGTGAGCTGGTAACCGCCATGCCGATGCTGCGGGCACTCCCCGGTTCCGTCACGGGCGCATCCGCGGATGCGTTCCCGGGCGCCGCGCAACTCGCGGCGTTGGGACCGGTGTTGTGCCTGTATCGCACGCAGCACGGCAGCGAACTGGCCGGCTGGCAACAGGCGGTGCGGGTGGAGGCCCACGCCGGCGTGGGCAGCGACGGCCTGGACGAACGATTGCTGTTCTTCGACGCGCAGGGACGGTGCTGCTGGCGTCTGTGCCTGTTGCCGGACAGCGATTTCGTCGCCTGGGATCGCTTGGTCGCGTCGCTGCCGCAAGGCGCCGACGGTCAAGCCGCCGGGCTGGCCGACCGCCTGTGGCAACGCCTCGCGGGACGCTTGCTCGGCGGGCAATGGCGCGCCTGTGCGCTGCAACTCCATGCGGTGCCGCAACCCGCCTCGTTGCCCGTCCTTGCGGCCAGCCTGTCGTTGATGTCGGTGCTGGGCGTGAACACGGCGCGTTGCATCGCCCACTCGGAAGGCGCGGAACTGGAAAGCGGGTTGCACGACTGCTGCTGCGCAGCGTCGACCCGGTACAACGCGTCCCTGCCGGGCGCCGATCAACAAATCCCTATGGAGGCGGGCGACAAGGTCGTACCGCTGATCAGACTCAAATGAGAGAAGCCACCATGAAAACACCGGTCGCCACCCTGCTGTCCGCCACCTTGCTGCTGGCCGCAGGCCAGGCTTTCGCTGCCGATCCTGTCCGCGACCGCCAGTCGATCCTGGCGATGCAGGGCGACTACACCGTCGACTTCGCCTTCGACGAAACCGTCCTGCTGCAGCCGGGCTACGAACGGCAGGCGGCCATGCGCAGTGGCGGCGATGAGACCGTCATCGTCGTCGAAGACACGCCGAGCCGGATCGCGCTGCAGCACATCCTGGTGGATGCCAAGAGCGGCCACGTGACCAAGCACTGGCGTCAGGACTGGACGTATGAAGCGCCTACGCGCTTCGAGTTCACCGCCGACCAGACGTGGAATGTGCGCACACTCCCCGCCGACGTGACGCGCGGCGCCTGGACCCAGTGCGTGTACGAAGTCAGCGACGCGCCGCGCTACTGCGGCACAGGCCGATGGGATTACACCAACGGTGTCGCCACCTGGACCAGCGACCTGAGCTGGCGTCCGCTGCCCCGCCGCGAATACACCAAGCGCAGCGACTACAACGCGCTGTCGGTGGTCAATCGCCACACGCTGACGCCGAACGGCTGGACCCACGAGCAGTTCAATACCAAGGTCTTGCGAAAGCCTGACGGGACGCAGGTGGAACTGGCGCGCGAATTCGGCTTCAACGACTACCTCAAGACGACCGAGGTCGACTTCAAGCCCGCGCGCGATTACTGGCAGGCGACGGCCGGCTACTGGGCCAAGGTGCGCGCGCACTGGGATCGATTCCTGTCCCGCGCGCCCGGCGTCCACCTGAAAACCAAAGTGGATGGCATGGCGATGATCATTCCGCTGTTCACCCAGGCCAGTGAGGTGCAGCAAGGCAAGACTGTGGCGGATGCGGCCATCGCCAAGGTGTTCGCCGACTGGGTCGAACCTGCACGTGCAGAACGTGCCGCTACGGCCGGCCAACCACGCTGAAGGTTCTCTCCGGCACATGGAAGTGCCGATTCTGGAAAAAAAGACCCCCGCAGGTGCGGGGGCAGGGGATTCATCGGTTTCTCTTCTGGTAATGCGTGTCAGAGCAGTGCGCTGCCCTTGCCGGATGGCGGTACGGGCGCGGCGGGCGGCGGGGGAGGCAGCGGCATGTCGCCGCCATCGTCTTCGAAGGTCTGCACCTTGCCGTCCTGGTCGACGATCATCACGCGCCGACGCTCCACGACGTTGGGCGCCTTGCCGGCGGTCTCGGCCGTGCGCGGCTTAACGACCACGCGCGGCGTCGCGGGAAAACGGAACGCCGCGGCTTTCGGTACGGTCACGGTGCTGGTCCGGGTCTGGCGGTCCCGCAGGTATTCGATCGCGACCTTGGCGTCCTCCGCCTTGTCGCGGAGCGCCTGGGTGACGTCGCGGGGCGAGGTGACCGCTGCGCCGTCGACCTTGCGGATCACATCGCCCGCCTGCAGGCCCTCGAGTTCCTCGCCGACGGACAGCACGAGCACGCCGGCGTCGGTGCCGAAGTATCGACCCAGCGACGCATCCACCGTCGCCAGGTTGAGGTTGCTCCAGCGGAAGGCCTGGGCGAGCGCGGGCAACTGGCAGTCCTCGCCCTTGCAGTCGCCCAGTCGTCCGAGCTTGCGGAGCTCGAGCTGGACCTCGGGTGCGATGACGGTGCTGATCTCGCCCATCGGCAGGGGCACGCCCTCGATCCTCGGCATGCCGCCTTCGGCGCTGCTGAAGAAGACGGCGCTCGGACCCTGGCCGGCGAACGCGACGCGCGGCGATACCTGGGTGGGCGTGACGCTCGCTTCGTGGGCTTTGCCGTCGCGCTGATAGGTGACCCGCACGGGCGTATCCGCCTTGAGGTTGGCCAACCGCGTGCGCGCGTCGGCCACGCGTGCGTCGGCGGTGGCACCACCGATCGTCTCGCCCGCCACCCGCACCAACCGATCGCCCGCCTTCAGGCCGGCCTTGGCCGCGCCGCTGTCTGGCGTCACGCCCGTGATGCGCACGCCTGCCGCGTCGTCGCCCGAGAGCAGCACGCCGAGGCGCGGCCGACGCACGACGATGTGATCGATGTCGACGGGTGTGCGCATGGCGCCGGCGTCCCGCGAGAGTTCGGCGACGCGTTTCGCGGCGCGCTGCAGGTCCGCGCGGGCGGCGTCCAGGTCTTTCTGTTTCGCCGCATCGCCCTGCTGGGCCAACGCCGGCAGCGGTGCGATCAGTGCAAGGGCCAGCAGCGACCGGGAAAGGGGCTTGAGCATGGTGGGTCTCCTCGTTGCGTGTTCTGGATCAGTAGATGGCGCTATCGGCTGTGGTGTCGTTCAAGGCGACCTGCCAGCGTTGGGTGGCTTCCACGCCGGTGAGCTGGCGCAGCGTGTCGACGCGTTCTTCCCACAGCGCGGTGCGCGTGGCCTCGGACAGGGCGGGTTGCGAGAGAGCCAGGTCGATGTGGCTGACCTGGTCCTGCAGGTCGGCGCTGAAGGTGAGGGCCGCCACGTTGCCGGTACTGCTGTCGGGTAGTTGCGCCAGCACGGCTTCGAGTCGCGCGGATTCGGTGTAGAGCGCATCGAGACGGGCGGGTTCTGCGAGCGCACGGGCAGGCAGAGGGCGCGCAACGGCTGGACGCGCCGACGGCGCGTCAGCGATCCGTTGCGTCGTGGAGACATCCACGGGCGTGGTGGCGGCGGGTTCGGCATCAGCGGATCGCGCCGGAGTGTCTGTAAGCACCGGTGCCGTGGCCGCGACCGCGGGCGTGCGCTGCGACGGCGGCATCGGGGTCTGTGCACCCCGCCAGTGCATCAACGGGATCACGGCGGCGAAGAAGGCCGTCGCGGCCAGCGCGAGGGCTAGACGGCGCCAGCGCACGGGACGTGCGGGCACGCGCGCTGGCGGCAGCGCGGCGGCGACACGCTGCCACGCGCCGTGAGGCGGCGTCTCCAGCGGCAGGGTGCCGAAGGCGTCGCCCCAATCGCGCGGCACGGGTTCGCGGGAACGGGAATCAGGCATGGACGGTTTCCTCGATGTTCAACAGCGCCCGCAGCCGGCGCGTGCCGCGGGAGACCTGCGATTTGGAGAAGCTCGGCGTGCGCTGCATGAGCCCGGCGATCTCCTCGTGGGTGTAGCCCTCGGCGTGGTAGAGCCACAACACGCTGCGCGTCGCCGCGGGTAGCGCTTCCAGCGCGCGCTGCAGCAGCGCCGCGTCGGCTGCGGCTGCTGGGGGCAGGCCCTGGTCCTGCGGCAGGTCGTCTTCCTCCACCGAGATCTCGGCGACCAGTCGCTTCTGCCGACGCAGGCGCAGCAACGCCTCGTTGACGGCGATCTGCCGCAGCCAGCCCCAGAAGGGGCAGTCGCCGCGGTAGTCGGGAAGGTGGTGGAACAGCTTCAGCATGGTGTCCTGCAGCACGTCGCCCGCTTCCTCCCGGTCGCCGCAGATCCTGAGCGCGAGCGTGAACACCGGGCGTTCGAAGCGCCGGTAGATCTGCTCGAACGCCTCCCGGCAGCCCGAGCGCGCGCGGGCGACCAGGCTGTCGGGGACGTCGATGGCGAACTGCGATCGGCTCAAGCGGAGGATTTCGTGGGGCTGTCGGGAATAGGGATGCCGCAGCGGGCAATACCGTCGCAGCGGTCGGAAAGTTCCTTCCGGTCGCCGGGTCCGGGCGTGCCTATAATCGGATCTACATCACAGGAAGGGGGTCAGCATGGAGTTCGGTCTTTCGACATTGGTGGTCGCGGCGGTGGTGCTGTTCATCGTGGTCACCTTCTTTAAAGGTGTGCGCGTGGTGCCGCAGGGCTACGAGTTCACGGTGGAGCATTTCGGCAAGTACACCCACACGATGTCCCCCGGCCTGCACTTCCTGATCCCGTACATGCAGAGCATCGGCCGCAAGGTCAACATGATGGAGCAGGTGTTCGAAGTGCCCTCGCAGGACGTCATCACCAAGGACAACGCGGTGGTGAAGGTGGACGGCGTGGTGTTCTTCCAGGTGCTCGACGCGGCCAAGGCGGCCTATGAAGTGTCCAGCCTGGACCAGGCGATGATCGCCCTGGTGCAGACCAACATCCGTACCGTGATCGGCTCGATGGACCTGGACGAGTCGCTCAGCCAGCGCGAGACGATCAACGCCAAGCTGCTCGGCGTGGTGGACCATGCGACCAGCCCGTGGGGCGTGAAGGTCAACCGCATCGAGATCAAGGACATCCAGCCGCCGCGCGACCTGGTCGATGCGATGGCCCGGCAGATGAAGGCCGAGCGCGACAAGCGCGCCTCGATCCTGGAAGCGGAAGGCGCGCGGCAGTCGGAAATCCTGCGCGCCGAAGGCGACAAGCAGAGTGCGATCCTGGAAGCGGAAGGCAAGCGCGAGGCCGCTTATCGCGAGGCCGAGGCCCGCGAGCGCCTGGCCGAAGCGGAAGCCAAGGCGACCGAGTTGGTCTCCAACGCCATCGCGCAGGGCGACGTGCAGGCGATCAACTACTTCATCGCGCAGAAGTACGTGGAAGCCTTCAAGGAGCTGGCGACGGCACCGAACCAGAAGTTCGTGCTGATGCCGATGGAAGCCACGGGCATCATCGGTTCGATCGCTGGCATCGCCGAGCTTGCGAAGGGCGCACTGGACAAGCAGCAGGCCGCTGCACCGTCCCGTCCGCCGCGCGTCCCGGGAGGCTGACATGAGTTTCAAGTTCGCGTTCTGGGCGATCGGGGCGCTGGTGCTGTTCGCCGCGGAGGCGATGGCGCCGGGCGCCTTCATGCTGTGGTTCGGTTTCGCCGCGGTGGCCATGGCGGTCGTGGTGCTGGCGGCACCGGGACTCGGCTGGCTGGCGCAGGCGGTGCTGTTCTCGGTGCTGGCGCTGATCTCCGTTGCCGTCTACCGGAAGTGGTTCCGTGGCAAGGGACGGCAGAGCGACAAGCCGCTGTTGAACCGGCGTGCCGAACAGTTGGTCGGTACCGTTGCCGTGCTCGACCAGGCGATCGCGGGCGGCCGCGGCCGGGTCAAGATCGACGATGCGTTCTGGACGGTGGAAGGCCCCGACCTGCCGGTCGGCACCCGCGTGCGGGTGGTGGCCGTGGATGGGATGACGCTGAAGGTCCAGGAGGCCTGATCGCATGGGGCAAGGCGTGGCGCTGGCGGCGTGGTTGGGCATGCTGTTGCCGGCCGCGCCGGTCGGCGGCCAGCAGCTTGTCGGCCTGACGGTGCCGCCCTATCCCGATGCGCTGGAGGACATGGGCGGCAGCTGCGTGTCCGATTCCAACGCGTACGAACACGTATGCGACTACTCGGTGTCGGTGCTGGCGGCGCCATCGACCGATCCCGAAGCGGCGCCGGTGCCACGCTTCGTCGTGGCCGGGAAGATGGCGGGCCGCGACGGCAATCGCGCGCGTTGGCGGATCACCGACGCGCAGCCGTACCCGAAGGGGCGGCAGGACTACTACCTGCAGTTCGGCAGCTGCCGCATCGACCGCCAGCCGGACGCACGCGTGGCGGCCCTGGTGCGCCAGCACGACGATGATGGCGAATGGTTGCGCGACGTCGCCTGGGCCGGTCGCATCGAACTGCCTGCCGGACGCTTCACCCCGCTGGATGCCGGTTCCGTGGACTGCATCAACACGGCCTACGAAGGCCTCTGACGGCGGCGCACCGCGCTGGTGCGTTCTGGGATAATGGCCCTCTTTGCCTGTCCCAGGACCTGCCATGACCCAGAAGACCATCCTCAACGACACCCATCGCGCGCTCGGCGCCAAGATGGTCGACTTCGGCGGCTGGGACATGCCGATCCACTACGGCTCGCAGATCGAGGAGCATCACCAGGTGCGCCGCGACGCCGGCATGTTCGACGTCAGCCACATGACCGTGGTGGACCTGCGCGGCGACCGCACGCGCGACTTCCTTCGCCACCTGGTGGCCAACTCCGTCGACAAGCTGCAGAAGCCGGGCAAGGCGCTCTACACCGCCATGCTCGACGAGGCGGGCGGCGTGATCGACGACCTCATCATCTATTACATGGCCGAAGACTTCTTCCGCCTGGTGGTCAACGCCGCCACCCGCGAGAAGGATCTCGCATGGATCGGCGCGCAGGCCGCTCCGTTCGCCGTCGCCGTCACCGAACGCCCCGAGTTCGCCATGGTCGCCGTGCAGGGCCCGACCGCGCGTGATCGCGTGCACGGCCTGCTGCGCGAGGAAGATCGCGCCAAGGTCGGCAAGCTGACGCGCTTCGCCGCCGCCGAGGCCAACAGCCTCGCCGGCGCGCCGTTGTTCGTGGCGCGCACCGGCTACACGGGCGAGGACGGCTACGAGATCGTCCTGCCGCAGGAGCAGGCGGTGGCGTTCTGGAACGCGCTCCTCGACGCCGGCGTGAAGCCTGCCGGCCTGGGCGCGCGCGACACGCTGCGCCTGGAGGCCGGAATGAACTTGTACGGCCAGGACATGGACGAAACCGTCTCGCCCTACGAAGCCGCCCTGGCCTGGACGGTGGCGCTCGACGAAGGGCGCGCCTTCAATGGCCGTGCCACGCTCGAAGCGCAGAAGGCCGCTGGTGCGCCGCGCCAGATGATCGGCCTGGTGATGGACGAGAAGGGCGTGCTGCGCCACGGTCAGAAGGTGCTGACGCCTTACGGCGACGGCGAGATCCTCTCCGGCACCTTCTCGCCGACGCTGGGCAAGGCCATCGCTTTCGCGCGCGTCCCCGCCGGCGACATCCCGCTGGGTGCCGCCGGCAACGTGCGCGTCGACATCCGCGGCCGCGAGGTGCCGGTGCGTGTGGTCAAGTTCCCGTTCGTGCGCGACGGCCAGCCGCAGCCGGGCGTGATCGAGTGATCCGCGCGCCGCTTCCTTCACCCGCGCATTCCTCCGCTAAACTATCGTCTCTTCCCCGACCCACCGCATTTTTCCGGAGTACCCCATGAGCGAAATTCCTGGCGATCTGAAGTTCCTCAAGTCCCACGAATGGGCCCGCCCGGAAGGCGGCGGCCGTGTCACGGTCGGCATTTCCGACCACGCGCAAGGCCTGCTGGGCGACCTCGTCTACGTCGAACTGCCCAACGTCGGCGACCGCATCGAAGCCGGCAATGCCAGCGCCGTGGTCGAGTCGGTCAAGGCGGCGTCCGACGTCTATAGCCCCGTGACCGGCACCGTGCTCGAGGTCAACGCCTCGCTCGCCGACAAGCCCGAGACCATCAACGAGGATGCGTACGGCGACGGCTGGATCTTCGTGATCCAGGCCGAGGAGCCGGAACAGCTCAACGAGCTGCTCTCGCCCGACGACTACGCCGAACTGATCGAAGACGAAGACCACTGAGCCAGCCCGACAGGCTGTCTCCCTGCGGGGAGCCGGTGGCGACGGAGCGGATCCGTCGCCACCGGCTCCCCGCTTCGTTTCCGCCGCCGCGATCGGACGCGTGCTCGACGCGTGACCGATGGCACGGGGAGTAGAGCCCGAGAACGACACGTCGGAATCCCGACGCGGTCTCCGACCGTGACCGACGAACGGCAAAACGGAATGCGCGGTACACCTCGATCGCGATGGTCGTGGACGGCGGATCCGGATGTCGGTGCATGGCTGCATGCGCGTTGTTCGTGTGCCCGAGGTGGCGAAGGCATCGCCAACAGGCGGGAAAATTTTTGCGCAAATCGGCGCATTCGGGCTTGTGCGACACGGAATCTGGCGCCTCCCGCGGAAGTTTTTTTAGCCTGCGTTCAAGCCGCTCCAGCGTCCATCCGAGCGTTGTCCGGCAACAACATGCAGGCATGCCGCCCGCGCCGATTCGCGAACAGCGCAAAAAAATATGCGCGTTTTCCCGATGTTTTTTTCATGCGTGCTTTTCCGAAGCGCAATGCACGACGGCATCGGCGGCAATCGACGGGGTGTGCCGGTACCGGTCGCCGCCGACGCACGCAGCGGGCAGGATGAAAAAAAGTTGCGGCCAGGTGTTGACACCTTGAAAAACCGTGATTAGGTTTCGCCCCAAGCAGAGCATGCTGCGGAAGCGAGTGAGTCGAATCAACACGACAGCGCGAGAGACAACACAGTCCATCGTCACCCGGATCGGGGTGGACGCCGGCCTCGCTTCCCCCGGAAAAACGCAACGCACCCAATCCAAGACACCCGCGTCGCCGAGCGACGCGGGTGTTTTCGTATTTGTAGGGAGCCGGGTTTCGCACGCCCGGTCCCCTGGGGAATCCGCTTCGCCGCGCGTGTCGCGGCGGCGGCTGCCGACGGGTCCGACTCCCGCGGCGTTTCTTGCAGCTGGGCCTGCCTTCGGGCAGATGTGCTGTAACCAGACGTAAAAATCCATAGTTCACTGACGAGGAGCCATCACATGGCAACGAAGAAAGCTGCGAAGAAAAAACCGGCCGCCAAGAAGGCCGCCAAGAAGGCCACCAAGAAGTCTGCTGCCAAGAAGACCGTGAAGAAGGCAGCCAAGAAGGTCGCCAAGAAGGTCGCCAAGGCCAAGAAGGCGGTGAAGAAGGTCGCCAAGAAGGCCGCTAAGAAGGTAGCCAAGAAGGTCGCCAAGAAGCCGGCGAAGAAGGCCGCCAAGAAGTCCGTGAAGAAGGCTGCCAAGAAGGTCGCCAAGAAGCCTGCTAAGAAGGCTGCCAAGAAGACCGCGAAGAAGGCCACGAAGAAGGCCGCCAAGAAAGTAGCCAAGAAGCCGGCCAAGAAGGCTGCGAAGAAGGCTGCCAAGAAGCCCGCCAAGAAGGCTGCCAAGAAGTCCAAGAAGAAAGCGGCCCCGGTCGCGCTGCCGGCAACCCCGGCTCCGCTGATCTAAGCCAACCCCGATTAGCCGTAACACCATGGACTCTCTCCCTGTGCCCAGCGGGGGGAGAGTTTTTTTATGGGCGGCCGGCTAGGCTGTCGTCCTCGCGATTCCCCAGGAGAGAGGCATGAAGTTCATCAAGTGGGTGCTGGCCGTCATCGTCGGCATCGGGTTGGTACTGACCGTGGGCGGGCTGCTGCTGCCGTCGGCGACGCATGTCGAGCGCAGCACCGTCATCGCGCGCAGCCCCGAGCAGGTGTTCGCTACGCTGGATTCGTTCGAACGCTTCAATGCCTGGTCCCCGTGGGCCGAGTACGACCCGCAGGCGAAGTACACGTTCGAAGGGCCGTCCCGCGGCGTCGGCGCGAGGATGCGCTGGGTGGGCAACCGCTCCGTCGGCAGCGGCAGCCAGGAAATCACGGCCAGCGAGCCGCACCATCGCATCGTGGTGGCGCTGGACTTCGACGGCAGCAAGGCGAACGCGAGCTACGTGCTGGCGCCGGACGGGCAGGGCACGCGGGTTACGTGGGCGTTCGACAGCGAGCACGGCATGAACCCGTTCAAGCGCTGGCTGGGCCTGCTGTTCGACAAGATGATCGGTGCGGACTACGAGAAGGGCCTCGCCAAGCTCAAGGCGATGGAAGAGGGCGTGCAGCCCTGAGAGGCAACAGGTGGCCGTCGCGGCCACCCAGGACGATCAGCGCGGCGACGCCGTGCCGCGCTGCGATGAGGTGCCGCCGTCCTTCGGCGCGTCGGCCGGCGATGCGCCCGGCGATTCCGCCAGCATGAGGTCGTAGTCGGCCGGCGTTTCGACCCATGGCTGGCCGGGCAGGCCCATCGCGCGATCGAGGATCGTCGGCAGCAGTCCCGAGGGCAGCGAACTGTCGCTGTTCCAGACCAGCGCGATGCCCAGATCCTGGCCCGGCACCAGTGCGACCAGGCCGCGATAGCCTTGCACGGCGCCGGCATGGAACACGACTTCATGGCCCGCGTAATCGAACACGCGCCAGCCCAGTGCGTAACTGGCGGAATGGACGCGCTCGCGACGCCAGCCACCACGCATCTCGCCCGGCGTGGTCACCACGGGCGCGTGCAGCGTGGCCAGCAGCGGCGCCGGCAGCACGTCGGGCCGATGGCCGGTCTGTGCGATCAACCACTGCGCCAGATCGCTGGCGCTGGCATTGACGCCGGCCGCAGGCGGCAAACGGTAGTAGGTCGGCTTCGGCGTGGACGACACCCAGCCATTGCGGCTGCGTACGTGCGGACGCGCCCAGCGGGTGCTCGCCTGGATGCCGGCCAAACCCATGCTGGCGTCGTTCATGCCCAGCGGCTTGAAGATGCGGCGATCCACGGCCTGGTCGTAGAAGGTTCCCGATGCGGCGAACACCACATCGCCGATCAGGCTGAAGGCGACGTTCTGGTAGGCATAGCAGTCGCCGGGCGCGCACTTCAACGGCGCGTAGGCGAGCTTGCGGGCGACGTCGTAGTACTCGCCGTTGGCTTCGATGTCGCGGTCGAACGCGTTGTGCGCCTGCAGGCCGACGCTATGGCTCAGCACGTCCGCCACGGTCACGTGCGAGGTGGCATTCGCATCGCTGAGCTGGAAGCCGGGCACGTACTGGCTGACCTTGCTGTCCCAACGCAGCGAACCGTCCTGCACCATCAGGCCCGTCAGCGTGCTGGCGAATGCCTTCGACAACGAGGCCAGGCGGAACACGGTGTGCGCATCGACCGGCTGCGGTGCCGCCACGTCGGTGACGCCGTAGCCGCGCGCGCTCAGCACCCGGCCGTTGTGCACGATCGCCATCGCCAGGCCGGGCACGCGCTGGCCCACCGTCAGGTGCTCGGCCATGGTCTCGAACGCGGCGACATCGAAGCCGACCGCCAGCGGCTGGACCTTCTGGTCCGACAGCGAAGCGAGGTAAGGACGCGGCTGCGTGGGCGAGCCGTAATGCGCGGCCGTCGGCACCGTGGTGGGCGCCGGTGCGTCGGCACGCGCGGGCGAGGTCCAGCGCAACGGGGTCTGCGCCGTGGACGACAGCGTCAGCGGCAGCAGCAGACCGACCAGGCCGATCCGGAAGGTGGAGCGCAGCCGCCGACGGCTTGCCTTGTCTTTCATCGTGCGTGACGCCTGCGTAAGCTCTGTCGAGGGGATCATAACGCCGCTTTTTTCGATTGCACAAACAGGGAGAAGTTCCATGTCCATGTTGTTCATCCTGCTTCTGATTGTGGGTGTGGCGGTCGTCGCAGTTCTGTGGGGCGTGGGCATCTACAACGGGCTGGTGACCGCCCGGAATGCGTTCAGGAATGCATTCGCCCAGATCGACGTGCAACTTCTGCGCCGTTTCGACCTGATCCCCAACCTCGTGGAGACCGCCAAGGGCTACATGAGCCATGAACGGGAGACGCTGGAGGCTGTCGTGGCGGCGCGTTCAGCCGCGCAGTCGGGCCTGTCGGCGGCGAAGGCCAACCCGGGCGATCCCGATGCCATGGCGCAGCTGGCTGCCGCGCAGGGTCAGCTGAATGCGGGATTGGGGCGCCTGCTTGCCGTGGCGGAGGCCTACCCGGACCTGAAGGCCAACCAGAACATGATGCAGCTGACCGAGGAGCTGACCTCCACCGAGAACAAGGTGGCGTTCGCGCGGCAGGCCTACAACGACGCGGTGATGGCGTACAACAACAAGCGCGAGATGTTTCCCTCCAGCCTCGTTGCCGGCGCGTTCAACTTTGCACCGGCGGCCCTGCTGGATGTGCCGGCGGAGAAAGCCGCACAGGTGCGCGAAGCACCGAAAGTGCAGTTCTGAACAGGGTGCCGCATGCTCGCGCATGCGGTTGGAGGGGACGGCGCGGGTGGGGGCCTGCGCCGTGATGATCGTGGCATGAAGGGGCGTGCATGAACTTCTTCGAACACCAGGCCGCGGCGCGGCGCGGCTCGTTCCGCATGGTGGTGCTGTTCGCGCTGGCCGTCGCCGGCATCGTGCTGGTCATCGATCTGATCGTGCTGCTGCTCGTGGGCCTGCAGAGGGAGGACGCGGGCAGCGGTTCGCTGATCGGCTTGATGGTCGTGTCGACGCTGGCCACGCTGGCGGTGATCGGGCTGGGCTCGTTGTATCGCGTGGCCAGCCTGCGCGCCGGTGGCGAAGCGGTCGCGCAGCAGATGGGCGGCAGCGAGGTGTCGCACGACACCCAGGAGCCGTCGCTGCGCCGGTTGCGCAACGTCGTCGAGGAAATCGCGATCGCCTCCGGCGTGCCCGTGCCGAGGATCTTCGTGCTGGAGCATGAGGCCGGCATCAACGCGTTCGCCGCCGGCTACGCGCCCGCCGATGCGGTCGTTGCCGTCACCCGCGGCGCGCTGGACCGCCTCAATCGCGACGAGTTGCAGGGCGTCATCGCGCATGAGTTCGGCCACATCCTCAATGGCGACATGCGCCTGAACATCCGGCTGATGGGCGTTCTGTTCGGCATCATGATGCTGGGCATCATCGGTCAGCGGATACTCGTCTACGGACGCGGCAGCCGAGGAAAGGATGCCCTGCCGGTGTTCGCGATCGCGGGAGCAGCGGCCCTCGCCGGGTTCGTGGGACTGTTCTTCGGCCGGATGATCAAGGCGGGAGTCAGCCGCCAGCGCGAACTCCTCGCCGACGCGTCCGCGGTGCAGTTCACCCGTCAGTCCGCCGGACTCGCCGGTGCGCTGAAGAAGATCGCCGGGTTGAGTAGCGGCTCCGCGCTCGAAGACAAGGGCAAGGCGGAAGAAGTGAGCCACATGCTGTTCGGCGAAGGCCGCGCCTATTCGCGCCTGTTCGCCACCCATCCCCCGCTGCTCCAGCGCATCCGCCTGCTGGATCCGCTGTTCGGCCAGCACCAGTTGGATGAACTTGCGCGTCGCTGGGCCGTTGCGCCGCCCGATGGACTGCTGGAAGACCACACCCTGCGCGTGGCGCCGGGCGGACCGCCGCCGTTGCCGACGGCGACGGCCGTGCTCCCGCTGACACCGCCGATGGTGGTCGCACAGGTCGCCACGCCGACGCCGGACGACTACGGCCGCGCGCGCATCATCGCCGCGACGCTGCCCGAACCGTTGCAGCTGCTGGCGAAACAGCGCGAACAGGTCATGCCGCTACTGCTGGCGCTGGTGATCGACGGCGTGCCCAGCGTGGCGGCGCGGCAGCGCTTCGAGATCGCAGCGCGCCTGGGCGAAGCCATGGCAGCGCGCGTGATCCAGCTGCGCGAGGCGTACCTGCGCGACCTGCATCCCGCGCACCGCTTGCCGTTGGCGGCGCTGGCGTTTCCGGTGCTGCGGCGTTTTCCACGCCCGGAACTGGATGCTTTCATCGACACTGTCGATGCCGCGGTACACGCCGACGGGAAGGTCTCGCTGTTCGAATACTGCCTGGCGCGGTTGCTGCAGGTGCAGGTGCGCGAAGCGCTGTCGCCTGCGCAGGGCCGGCCCTTCGGGCGCCGCAAGCCGCACGATGTGCGCGGGCCGTTCGCCACCCTGCTCGCCGTCGTCGCGCAGGCGGGCCACGACACGCCGACGAAGGCGCAATACGCGTATCTGGCCGGGTTGCAGCGCGTGCTGCCGCGCGATCACCTCCCCTATGCGCCGCCGACGCAAGGCGTGTTGGCGCTGGATGATGTCTGGGAGCCGCTCGACGCGCTGGATCCGCTGGCCAAGCAACTGTTGGTGGAGGCCGTGACCGCGGCCGTCAGCCACGACAACCAGGTGCGCGTGGCCGAAGCGGAACTGCTGCGCACGATCTGCGGCGTGCTGCATTGCCCGCTGCCGCCGATGCTCGAAAAGGGCTGACTGGCCGATTGTCCGGCGGGCTCCCGTTGGATTCGGAGCCCCGGGAACATGCTGCAAGTGAGGCTGGCTGCAAGTGAGGCTGGCGGCAGGCGAGGCCGGGGCGCCTCACCGTCGTGTGCTGTTCCTTCGTTGTCCGTCCGGATGCCAGGAGCCCCGCCATGCGTCGCACGGTCCCGTCCCCGATCGTCCAGCGGCTGCTGATCGTTAGCCTCATCGTCCTGCTCGCGGCGCTGGCCGTCGTGCGCTCGTGGTACGGCACACGCCTGGACAGCTTCACCGTCGACGAGCCTTGGCACATCGTCGCCGGTACGGTCTACGTGCGCGGTGGCGACCGGCATCTCAATCCCGAACATCCACCGCTGGCCAAGCTCTGGGTCGGCCTGTGGATGCCAACGGACTTCCATGTCGGTCCCGAGCCGGGCCTGCGCGAAAAGGCGCAGGAACGCGAGTGGGTCGAGCAGACGATGTTCGAAGAGAACGATCCCGAACGCACGCAGCAACGTGCCCGGATGGCGATGTGGAGCTTGAACGCCATGCTCCTCGTTGCGCTGGGCCTGCTGCTGTGGCGTGCCGCCGGTATCGCATGGGCCGTCGGTACGCTCGCGTTCCTCGCGCTGGAGCCCACCGTCGGCGCGCATCTGCCCGTCGTGATGACCGACGGACTCCTCGCCTTGACGTTCTCGCTCGTCACCGTGGCCGCGGGCGTGCTGGCGGCGACCTGGCAATGGCGATGGGTCGCCGTCTTCGGCACCACGGTCGGATTGGCGCTGGGTGCGAAGCATTCGGCGCTGGCCGGGCTGATGGGCGTCGGCGGTGTGCTCGTCGTGGCGGCGGGTGTGGGCATCCGAACGAGTGGCTGGCGCGAGGGCCTGCAACGATGCGCAAAGCTGGTGGCGGCGGTCCTGCTGGGTGTCGCGCTGCTATGGGCGCAGTACGGCTTCCGCTTCCATGCGGATGGCGATGGCGGCGACGCCTTCAACCTGTCGATGGACGCCAAGGCCGCGGAAGTCACCAAGCCCGCGCTGCGCAGCGTGATCGCGTTCTCTGACGAACTCCATCTGTTGCCGCGCGCCTATCTCTGGGGGTTGGCGGACACGGTGCGCACCGGCATCGAAGGTCGCGGCGGCGCCCTGCACCTGGTGTGGGGCAAGGTGTTCGAGGGACGCACGCCGTGGTTCACCTGGCCCGCCATCCTGGCCGCAAAGATCCCCCTCGCGCTGACCGCGCTGGCGCTGCTGGGCCTCGTGCTGGCGCTGCGCGCACCCCTCGCGCCGGCCGCACGATGGATGCTGGCCGCGCTCGCGGCGGGCAGCGTGTTGCATTTCGCCGCGCTCGCCGTTTCGCCTCAGGCCTGGGGTGGCGTGCGTCACGCGACACCGCTGCTGGCGGCCGCGGCCGTGCTCGGTGGCGGTGCGGTGGCGGAGGGCTGGCGGCGGCGCTCGCGCCTGTTGATGGGGGCGGTCGCCGCGCTCTTCGTGGCGGCCTTCGTCATGACGATCCGCGAACCGCGCCTGTGGGAGTACCACAACGAACTCGTCGGAGGGACGACGGGTGGCTACCGCGCGTTCCGCAACGAGGGCGTGGACCTGGGCCAGCGCTTCGGCGAGATCCGCGACTTCCACCGCCGTGTCATCGCAGCGACCGGCGAACCGGTGTATCCCGACTACTGGGTGATGGAGCGCCAATGGCGTGCCGCGCACCTGGAGTACCACCGTTTCGTCGAGGATCTCGACGACACCAATGCCGCGGGCGTGTGGGAGGGCTGGTTCGTGTACACCGTCGTCGATGAGCTGCCGTGGCCGCAGTTCGAGTGGGACCCGGCGAAGGTGTTCAAGGACATGGACAAGGTCGCGCAGCTGGGCTACATCGGCGTCTGGCGGGGTCGGCTGACGCGGCCCGAAACGCGCGCGTCGGGTATCGGCGTGAAGGTGATGGAGTACCTGTACGAAGAGAACGGGCAGGACTACGCCCTGGTGGCGCGACGCCTCGAGGAAGTCGCCGTCATACGTCCGCAGAACGTCGGCGTGGGCGTCGAACTGGGCAATGCCTACCTGCGGTTGGGCCGGGGCGAGGATGCGCTGCGCGCCTACCGCCGCCTGCTGGAACAGACGCGGGTGAAGCTGGATCGCAAGGTCGAGCGCCAGCTGAGGGATCAGGTCGCCCGCATCCAAGCCGGCGAGGACCCGACGAAGATCCCCCCAATGCGCAATCCGTGGATGGAGTGACCGTGCGCGGCGGGTCAGCGCTGGCGGATCATGTCCGCCGCTTTCTCCGCGATCATGATGGTGGGCGCGTTGGTGTTGCCGCCGATCAGCGTGGGCATCACCGAGGCGTCGATGACGCGCAGGCCTTCCAGGCCATGGACGCGTAGCGCCGGATCCACCACGGCGTCGTCGTCGGTGCCCATCCGGCAACTGCCGACCGGGTGGTAGACGGTCTCCGCTTTGGCGCGGATGAAGGCGACCAGTTCGGCGTCGGACAGGTCGCTGCGGGAGGGATGGATCGGCGCACCGCGGTAGGCATCGAACGCAGGCTGGGCGAACAGGTCGCGGGAGAGCTTCGCGCACTCGACCATCATCTTCAGGTCGAACCCTTCCGGGTCGCCCAGGTAGTTCGCTTCGATGAGCGCATCCGCACGCGGGTCCGCGCTGGCCAGCAGGATGCGGCCGCGGCTGCGGGGGCGCAGGAAGCAGGCATGCGCGGTGTAGCCATCGCCCTCGAGCCGGTGACGGCCATGGTCGTCGAGCATGGCCGGCACGAAATGCATCTGGATGTCAGGCCGGTCGTCCGGCGCCAGCGGCGAACGCACGAACGCGCCGGCCTCGGCGATATTGCTGCTGCCCGGCCCGCGATGCCCGCGCAGGAAATAATCGAACGCGGTCTTCAGCTCGCTGGTGCGGTCGTAGGTGACGCGCTGGGTGCTGTGCTGCAGCGTGCAGATGTCCAGGTGGTCCTGCAGGTTCCGGCCCACGCCGGGCAGGGAATGCCGCGCGGTGATGCCATGCGACGCCAGGTGGTCGGCGGGGCCGATGCCGGACAGCATCAGCAATTGCGGCGAGTTGATCGCGCCGCCGCTCAGCAGCACTTCGCCTTCGCAGCGCACGACGACCTCGTGCCCGCCGCGCGCATACGCCACGCCGATCGCGCGTCCCTTCTCCAGCAGCACGCGGCGGACGAGCGCGCCGGTGACGATGTCCAGGTTCTGCCGGTCGCGCGCCGGGTCCAGGTAAGCCACGGCGGAGGAACACCGTGCGCCGTTCTTCTGGGTGACCTGGTAGAGGCCGAACCCTTCCTGGGCCGGGCCGTTGAAGTCGGCATTGCGCGCGTAGCCGGCCTGGGCACCGGCCTCGATGAAGGCGGCCGACAGCGGATTGGTGTAGCGCAGGTCGGAGACGTACAGCGGGCCGTCGGCGCCATGCAGCGCGTCGCCGCCGCGTCCGTTCCTTTCCGAGCGGCGGAAGTACGGCAGCACGCTGGCCCAATCCCAGCCCTCGGCGCCGGCGTCGGCCCAGTCGTCGTAATCCTGCGGCACGCCGCGGATGTAGCACATGGCATTGATCGAACTGGAGCCGCCCAGCACCTTGCCGCGCGGCCACCAGAGACGGCGGTTGTCCAGGTGCGGTTCGGGCGCGGTGTCGTAACTCCAGTTCACGCCCTTCTGGCCGACCAGTTTGGCCAGGCCGGCAGGCATGTGGATGAAGGGGTGCCAGTCGCGCGGGCCGGCTTCGAGCAACAGCACGCGGCAAGCGGGGTCTTCGCTCAGGCGGTGGGCCAGCACGCAGCCGGCGGAACCGGCGCCCACGATGATGTAGTCGTACACGTGCAACCCAATGGCGAAGACCGGCCGAACCTAGCGGCGGGGGATAGAGCAAATGCTCTGTCGCACTGACTTCGCGCGGGGCCTTCGGCCAGCGTGGGGCCTGGATGGCGCGTCATCGGCAAAAACGCTGGCGATGTTGCAGTGCATCGGATACCTTGCGCGCCACAGGCGGGCCTTGCCCGCGCCGTTGACGCGATCGCAGGCCGCCGACCATGGACCCGTCTTCCTCCGCGACCACCCGGTTCGGCCGGTTCCGCATGGCGATGTCCGAGTCGCCGCCGCTGCTGTGGGCCTTCGTCTACTTCTTCTGCCTGCTGTCCGGCTATTACGTGCTGCGGCCGGTGCGCGAGGCGATGGGTGCGTCCAATGACGTGCAGGCGGTATTCCCGCCCGCGATGATCGAGTTCTTCGCCGCGCGCGGCATGGCGTTGAAGGACTTCACGCTGCAGGTCCTGTTCACCTGCACCTTCATCATCATGCTGCTCCTGCAGCCGGCCTATGGCTGGCTGGTCAGCCGTTACCCGCGCCGCGTGTTCCTGCCGGCGGTATATGGGTTCTTCATCGGCACGCTGCTGCTGTTCTACCTGCTGTTCGACAGCGGGATGCCCGGTCGCGGGATGGCGTTCTTCCTGTGGATCGCGGTGTTCAACCTGTTCGCGGTGGCCGTGTTCTGGAGCTTCATGGCCGATGTGTTCAGCAACGCCGAGGCGCGCAAGTACTACGGCTACATCGGTGCGGCGGGCACGGTCGGTGCGATCCTCGGCCCGGTGCTCACGCGCACCTTCGTGGAGAGGATCGGTATCGCCAACCTGATGCTGGTTTCGGCCGGCTTCCTGATGGTGTGCGTGTTCTGCCAGTTGCGCCTTCGCCTGTGGGCGGTCGCCCGCGAACAGGAACGCAAGGCGGTGAGCGGCGAGCAGCCGATGGGGGGCGAGATCCTCGCCGGCCTGAAACTCATCGCGCGCGAACCGTTGCTGCGCTGGCTGGCGTCGCTGGTCGTCATGGGGGTCGGCGTGGGTACGCTGCTGTACAACGAGCAGGCCGCCATCGTGCGTCAGTACTACACCGATCCGGCCGCCAGCACCGCGTACTACGCGACCATCGACACGGCGGTGAATGTGCTGACCCTGCTGGTGCAGCTGCTGCTGACGCGCTGGCTGCTGCGCAGCTTCGGGATCGGCCCTGCGTTGCTGATCCCCGGATGCGCGATCATCCTCGGATACTCGATCCTGACCGCTTCGCCGCTGCCGCTGATGGTCGCCATCGTGCAGGTCGTCACCCGCGCCAGCGAGTTCTCACTGGCCAAGCCGGCGCGCGAGACCATCTACACGCGGGTCGGCCGCGAGTGGCGCTACAAGGCGGGGGCGGCGATCGACACGGTCATCTATCGCGGCGGCGACCTGAGCTTCGTCTGGCTGCACAAGTTCCTGTCCGCGTTCGGTTCGAACGTCGTGTTCGGCGCCGGCCTGCTGGTCGCCAGCGCGATGACCTTCAGCGCGTGGCGGTTGTTGCGCGAAGAGTCCAGGTTGCCCTCCGAACGTGCGACGACCGGCACATCGCAGGCCGCAAAGACCTCCTGACGTCCTTGCGCGATGCCGTTATGCTGCCCGGCACATGACGGGAGGCCTGGATGGACGTGATCGCTGCGGTGCTGGTGGTGTTGGTGGCGGTGCTGCACGCCTGGTTCCTGGTGCTGGAGATGTTCCTCTGGACCAAACCCGCCGGCCTGAAGACCTTCCGCAACACGCCGGAGAAAGCCGAGACCACCCGCGTGCTGGCCGCCAACCAGGGCCTCTACAACGGCTTCCTTGCCGCCGGCCTGTTGTGGGGACTGTTAACGGCGCAATGGAACGTGGTGGTGTTCTTCCTGCTCTGTGTCGTGGTGGCCGCGCTGTACGGCGCATGGAGCGTGAGTCGGCGCATCTTCTACGTGCAGGGGCTGCCGGCAATCGCGGCGTTGGCGGCGGTGTGGTTCATCTAGTCGTGGCTCCCGCGCCGCGCTGAACGCGGTACAGCGGTTGCGCGATCAGCGCATCGACCATGCCAGCATCAACCCACCCGAGGCGAACAGCACGAGCCATGACAGGTGGCGGCCGCGCGTGATGATCAGCGGCAGCAGGCCGGAAACCACGAGGGTGATGGCGAGGATAAGGGCGATGCGGCGTCCGTCGGCATCGGGCAGATCGCCGACCTGCAACACCACGGCCGCCAGTCCCCACGCGATCACCGTGGTCAGGTGCCAGGCGAAGCGCAGCGTCCGCGTGGTGAATGCGGTACCGCCGAACAGCTTGGGCAAGTCGGGACGACGGAACAGGCGGATGAGCAGGTAGCGCTCGCCCAGCACCGAATGCGCCAGGCCGAGCAGGATCATCAGCGTGGCCGCGGCGACCAGCATGTCAGCCGTCCTTCTGCGGACGCGGCGATACCCACATGCCGATCCGCGCACGGAACACCGGTTCGCCCTGCGGGTTGCTGACCAGCACGTCCATGGGCAGGTCGTAACCCTCGGCCGACTCGTGCGGTTCGAACGCCGGCGTGGCGACCGCATGCATCGTGCCCACCGCCTTCTTCAGGTATTCGACGGTCATGCCCTTCGGGATCCAGCGCATCGAACGCGGGATGCTGACGTCGGTGGTGAGGCCGCCAACGAACTCGGCCAGGTTGCACAGCGCGATCGCATGCACGGTACCCAGGTGATTGGTGACCGAACGGCGATGGCGGATGGTCGCTTCGCCACGGCCGGGTTCCAGTCGCACCATGCGTGGACCGATGCTGCCGAAGTAGGGCGCCTTGAAGCAGATCAGGCGCGAGAACAGCCAGTGGCCGAGGGGTTTGCGGCTCAGGCTGCGGTAGATCTTCAGGACGTCGGCGCTCATCGTGGGCTCCTGTCGCGACGACGGCGGGACATGCCCGCCGTCGTCGTGTCTTTCGTGGTGGCGTCAGGCCGCTTCGCGCGGCTGCCGCTGGGTCTGCGGCAGGTCGTAGTAGCTGGCGGCGCGCAGCTCGTGCACGTCGAAGTCATCTACGGTGATGGTGTCCAGCGTGATCGCACGCAGTTCTTCCAGCTGCTTGCGCTCTTCCACGGTGATCCAGCCCTCGCGCACGCCTTCGTCCAGCTGCGCGCTGTAGTCCAGGGCTTCGATGTCCTTGGTCTTCAGCGCCTTCAGGAACTTGCGTTCCACCGGCTCGGCGGCGACGGCCGCGGCCAGGTAGCTGTCGATGCGGCCACCGGGGTTGTTCTCGCAGGGGGTCAGGAACACGCCCTGGCCCAGGCGATCACGCGCTTCGTTCGGCGCCATTAGCAGCATGGCGACGCGATGGCTCAGGCGGTCGCCCGGGGCCACGGCACGGCGGCCGAACGGGAACACCACCGGCCACAGCAGCCAGCCCAGCGGCTTGATCGGGAAATTGCGCAGCGCCTGCGACAGCGCCAGTTCGATCTCGTAGGCGCTGTTGTGGAAGGCCCAGGCCAGCAGCGGCTTGTCGGCTTCCGGCGTGCCTTCGTCATGGTGGCGCTTCAGCACCGCGCCCATCATGTACAGGTGGCTGAGCACGTCGCCGAGGCGGCCGGACAGCGATTCCTTGAACTTCAGCTTGCCGCCCAGCGCGCCCAGCGAGATGTCGGTGAGCAGCGCCAGGTTGGCCGCATAGCGGTCGAGCTTGCGGAAGAACTTCTTCGTGTACGCATCGCCCGGCGCGGCGCCGATCTTCGAGCCGGTGACGCCGAACCAGAACGAACGCACGGCATTGGAGATCGCGCCGCCGATGTGCGGGTACAGTGCGGCGTCCAGCGCGTTGACGCCGGCCTTGGTGTCCGGGTCGGTCGCTGCGCGCATCTCCTTCATGATGTACGGGTGGCACAGGATCGAGCCCTGGCCGAAGATCAGCAGGCTGCGCGTCATGATGTTCGCGCCTTCCACCGTGATCGCGATCGGCGAGGCCTGCCATGCGCGGCCGGCGAAGTTGCGCGGGCCGAGGATGATGCCCTTGCCGCCGACGATGTCCATCACGTCCTTGGCGATGTCGCGGCCCATGTTCGTGCAGTGGTACTTGGCGATGGCCGACGGCACCGACGGCACGTCGCCGCGGTCCACGGCGGCAGCGGTAGCCTGCGACAGCGCGCTGATCGCGTACGCCTTGCCACCAATGCGGGCCAGGGCTTCTTCCACGCCCTCGAAGCGGCCGACCGACAGGCCGAACTGCTTGCGGATGCGCGCATAGGCACCGGTGACGCGCGCGCCGGCCTTCGCGCCGCCGCTCGCGGTGGAGGGCAGGGTGATCGAACGGCCCACGGCCAGGCATTCGTTGAGCATGTTCCAGCCCTTGCCGGCCATCTCCACGCCACCGATCAGCTGGCTCAGCGGTATGAACACGTCCTTGCCATGGATGGGGCCGTTCTGGAACGGCGAATTCAGCGGGAAGTGGCGACGGCCGACGTCGACGCCGGGGGTGTCGCGGGGCAGCAGCGCCAGGGTGATGCCGATGTCGCGCGTATCGCCGAGCAGACCGTCCGGGTCGTACATGCGGAACGCCAAGCCGATGATCGTGGCCACCGGCGCCAGGGTGATGTAGCGCTTGTCGAAGGTCAGGCGCAGGCCCAGTACGTTCGCGCCGTTCCACTCGCCCTTGCAGACGATGCCGTAGTCGGGGATCGAGGTCGCGTCGGAGCCGGCGAACGGACCGGTCAGGCCGAAGCAGGGGACTTCCTGGCCGATCGCCAGGCGCGGCAGGTAGTAGTCCTTCTGTTCCTGCGTGCCGTAGTGGTTGAGCAGTTCACCCGGGCCCAGCGAGTTGGGCACGCCGACGGTGGAGCTGACCACGCTGCTGACCGAAGCGATCTTCTGGATCACCTTGTGGTGCGCCAGCGCAGAGAAGCCCAGGCCGCCGTACTGCTTCGGGATGATCATGCCGAAGAACTTGTTCTTCTTGATGTAGTCCCACAGCTCCGGCGGCAGGTCGGCGTGGATGTGGGTGATTTCCCAGTCGTTGGTCATCTTGCACAGCTCTTCCACCGGGCCGTCCAGGAAGGCCTGTTCTTCGGCGGTAAGTTGCGGCTTCGGATAGGCGAGCAACTTGTTCCAGTCCGGGTCGCCGGTGAACAGGTCGCCTTCGAAACCGACCGAGCCGGTTTCCAGCGCGATGCGCTCGGTCTGCGACAGCGGCGGCAGCGCGCGGCGCAGGAAACCCAGCGCGGGTGCGGTGATCAGCGGCTTGCGGATCGCCGGGATCAGCAGCGGCACCGCGATCGCCAGTACCACCAGCGCAGCGACCAACGTCGCCGTCGGGTTGGCGCCCAGCAGCCAGCACGCCACCAGCAGGCTGGCGGTGATGGCGGCCCAGTAGGCGAGCCGCAGCCGGTGATAGGCGGCGAATGCGCCCGCCAGCAGGAACGCGAGGAAGGGGATGGCGATGCTCATGGGGTTGCTCCGGACACGGATTCGGTTACATCGGATTCGGCATTACCCGGCGTGGCCGACAGGCCTGCCAGATATTCCAGCACGGTGGCGGTAAATGCGTCGTTGTCGTCGCCGGCCACCATGTGGGTGGCTTGCGGCAGGTGCACGTGGCGCGCGTGCGGCACCAGCGCCTTGAATTCTTCGACGGTCTTCTCCGAGACCAGGTCGCTGCGCCCGCCGCTGATCAGCAGCACCGGGCATTGCACGCGGCGCGCGGCCTCGGCGATGGCGTCCTGGTGCTGGGCGCTGTCGCGCGCGAGTTCGTCGACCAGGCGCGGATCCCAGTGCCAGCGCCAGCGGCCGTCGGTGCCTTCGCGCAGCAGTTCGCGCAGGTCGTCGGGCGATTTGCGCGTGCGCCGCTGCGGCTGGTACGCGGCGATGGCATCGGCGGCCTGCTCAAGCGAGTCGAAGCCGTCCGGGAAGGCCGTCATGAAGGCGAGGATGCGCTGCAGGCCGGCGTGTTCCCAGCGTGGGGTGATGTCCACCAGCACCATGGCGCGGAACAGGCCGGGCCAGCGTGACTCAGCGATCAGCCCAAACAGCCCGCCCATCGACGCGCCGACCAGCACCGGCGGTTCCGGCTGCTCGCCGGCCACCACGATCAGGTCGTCGGCGAACTGGTCGCCGGCATAGGGCAGGTCGGCCGCGTTTCGATCCGACTCGCCGTGGCCGCGTGCGTCATACGCGAGCCCGCCATATCCCTGCGCCGCCATGAGTTCGCCAGTGCGATTCCAGGCGCCGCGGGTCTGGCCGAAGCCATGCGCATAGATAAGTGCAGGGTGCCCCTGCAGCGCGCGCGGCGACGGGAAGCGGCGGATCGCCAATGCGACATCCCCTTGTCCGTTCAGCACGCGATCCGATCCCGCGCCCGTGACGTTGGAAGAGGCTGTGAAGGTAGGAGAGGTGTGCGTCACCATACGGGCTAGTATGGGCTGTCGCATTTAGAGCAGTCAATCGGTTCGGGCATTCGGGTTTCACATGCAACCGATTGATTTGGCTTTATTTGTTGTGCGGCGCAGCATACATACCGCTACACACCGCGCCGTATGGTTAAATGCGGAACATGAACACACCCAGCCCCGACAGCTCCTCCTCCACGCCCACCCGCAACGCGCGCCTCAGCGCCGACGACTGGGCGCAGGCCGCCCTCGACCTGATCGCGGAGCAAGGCGTCTCGGCGGTGGCGGTGGAACCGCTGGCGCGCCGGCTCGGTGTCACCAAGGGCAGCTTCTACTGGCACTTCCCGTCACGCGATGCTCTGTTGCAGGCCGCGCTGGAACGCTGGGAAGCCGTGGAACAGGAAAGCATCTTCGGCAGCCTGGAGCAGGTGGCGGATCCCCGCGAACGCCTGCGTGCGCTGTTCCAGCTGGTCGGCCATGAAGTGAAGCCGCACATCATCTACAGCGAGTTGTTGAAGGCGCTGGACCACCCGTCCGTGCAGCCGGTCATCGACCGCATCTCACAGCGCCGCCTGGAATACCTGGTCGCGATGTTCCGCCAGGCCGGCCTGCAACGCGGCGACGCCATGCACCGCGCGCGCCTGACCTACGCGGCCTATGTCGGCTTCCTGCAGCTGTCGCTGCAGTTGCAGCAGCCGCGGATGACCTCGGAAGAATTCGAGACCTACCTCGAACACGTCATCTCGACGTTGATCCCGACGTAACGACGTTCAAGCGGCCGACGGCCGCACGCACCGGAGCTGGTCCGGCGACAGCCATTCGGCCCGCAGGTACGCAGGCTTGCCCTCGAACTCCACCGGCATCGGGCTGACCTCCACCTGGTAGTCGATCCGGCGTCCCAGGCAGTTCGTGCAGACGCGTGCCGCAACAATTCGCATGCGGGTGCCAGGCTCGAGGATCCGCAGGAATGTCATTTCGGGTCCCGTGAATCCGGGGTTCCAGATCGATACGTAGTCGGTCTGCCGATACGGCGACGCTGGCAGGGTGACACCGTGGGCACGCGTGAACGTCGTCAGTTCGCAATCCTGTCCGATCCATGCGCGATGGTCCTGGCGATCGGACACATCGCGATACCGGGCCTCGCACGCGACCAGGCACGCCACCGCGACGAAGATGAGCAATGCGCGGATGCTTCGACCGATCATCCTTCAGGGCGCCGTCGTGCCGCTCGCTGCGCCGTCGGACGGTAGCGTGCCCGCGACGTTGCTCCGCTTCAGCTCCGACAGCCTGACAATTACGTACGCCAGCAGCGCGACGGCGAAGAACGCCAGCAGCATCCACGCGATGCCCTGCAGCGTCTCGATCACCGTGCGGTAGACCTCCAGCACCCAGCGCTCGGTAGTCAGCGCGATGATCCGCGCCTTGTCCTTGTCCATCCATTGCGGCGCGGTGATGTAGCGCTCAAGTTCGTGGATGCGCACGCCGGACGACACGCCGACCACCAGCGTGGCGAACTGCATGTAGCGCAGCCACGCCTTGCTGATGTCGTCGGCGATGATGCGGGTGAGGATGCGCTCGATCGGCTTGGAGAACATCCACGTGACGCCCCAGGCGACCGCGGCGGACAGCAACAGGGTGACGGCGAGCAGGGTCAGGAACATGTCGTTCTCCTCGTGGAAGGGGTTACGCCGGCCCCATCGCCGCCTGCCGCACGCCGCTACGCCATTCGCGCTGCTCGCGCACGTAGCCGCTGCGCTCCAGCCAGCGGAAGATCGAGCGCACGGTGACGACGGGGTAGTCGCCGGCGAGGCGCGTGCCGACCGGGTGATCGGTGAAGTCGGTGTTGGCGGAGAACAACCCGCCCAGCACGCGCTTGGAATAGGCGATATGCACCGTGTCGGGCACGAAGCCGTCGCCGCGGGCGAAGGCGTAGGCATTGCGGCGGTCGTAGATGGCGCGGTCGGCGAGCGCGGCGGCCATTACTTCGACGAGCCACGCGGTGGAGTTCTGGTAGTCCTCGCTGCCCGGTCGCGCGATCAGGTTGTAGCGCGGGTGGTGCAGGCTGTGGCGTGGCATCTGCTGCACCCGCGCGGCTAGGCGGTCGGCCACGTCCGGCGTGAACCAGACGATGCGCAGGTCCTGGTTCACCAGGTCGTCGGCGAAGAAGTTCACCAACCCCTGTGCATACAAGCCCGAACGGTCGCTGCCGCATTCGTTGAGCAGATGCACCACCGTCCATCGGCCTTCGGCGTGGTCGCGTACCGCGAAACCGGCGTGGCTGTAGACCAGGCCCTGCTTCGACAGGTCGGTGCCGACGCGTGCGATCAGCGCCACCGGTGCATCCACCTCGTCGAGTTGCTGCGCCGCCAGCAACGCGGTGCGCGCGGCGTCGGCCACCTTGTGCGGCGGCATCTCCAGTTGCTTGCAGGCATCGCCCGCGCGTGCCGTCCCTGGCAGCGCGAGGACGAAGGCGAGGAGGCATGCCGCGAACGCGCGCATCACGCGATCACCCGCCATAGCGGTGGCTGTGGATGTGCGGGCGCGCGGCGTCGTTGGAGATGAAGCACAACGCTTCGCCGGCCGCGCTGAGGATCCATCCCGTGGCCACCACGGCAACGCTGATCGCCGTGCCCACGGCGATGCCCAAACGCCGGATCGCTTCCACGCTCAGGTAGACCACGAACGACGCACCGGCCACTACACCCGCCGCCGCGACCGACACGGTCACCGCCACGCTGCCGGCCACCACGGCCACGCCGGTGACCACCGCGGAGGCGCCGTGGCCGAGTGCGTGGATCACCGCCACCGGCACTTCGATCGAGGCCTCCAGGCTGGCTTGCGACATCCGGCTGGCGCCGTCGGACTGCGGGGCCGCGTGGGCGGGGAGGGCCATGCCACCAGACAGGGCGGTGGCCAGGGCGAGGGTCAGCGAGCGGGCGATCAGGCGGGGCATGCGGGGTCCTCCGGGGTGCCGCAGCCTTGCGCCCGGCCGGCGCACGGTTCAACCGGCATCGACGAGGTAAGCTCCCACGCATCACCCGGTATAGGAATGCGCTACCGATGGCCGTCTCGGTGGACCTGATTGATGCACTGAAGCGTTGCCTGCGCGCGCAGAACCTGACCTATCGCGAGCTGGCCGTCCGCATCCGGATGAGCGAAGCGGCGGTCAAGCGCATGTTCTCGCGGCGGGCGATGAGCCTGCAGCGGCTGGAGCAGATCTGCGAAGTGCTCGACGTCGGCCTGGCCGAACTCAGCGCGGAAGCCTCGCGCGGGCGCAAGGCGATGGCGTTGCTGAGCGAGGCGCAGGAGCAGGCGCTGGTCGACGAACCCACCCTGCTGCTCGCCCTGTTCCTCACCCTCAACCGCTGGCGCGAGGACGACGTGATGGGCCACTTCGGCTTCACCCCGGCGCAGTGGACCGGATTGCTGGTGAAGCTGGACCGGCTGGGCATCATCGAGCTGATGCCCGGCAATCGCGGCCGCGCGCTGACCGCGCGCAACTTCCGCTGGCGCGCGGACGGGCCGATGGAGCGCTACTTCCGCCACACCCTGCTGTCGGACTACTTCGCCGACGCCTTCGACGGCGAGCAGGACGCGCTGCTGCTGCTCAGCGGCAGCCTCAGCATCGACGGCGTGAAGCAGCTCCGCCAACGCCTGGAAGAAGTGGCGCGCGAGTTCGACGCCCTGCTGGCCCGCGATGCGACCCTGCCGGCCGAAGACCGGGTGGGCGTCAGCCTGGTGCTGGCGCAGAAACCCTGGCTGCTGCAGCTGTTCAACCCGTATCGGCGTTCGCGCGAGGCCTGAGCGGCGCGGCGGAGATCGGGCTCCGAGAGCCGACCGCCGGGCTCGGAATGCCATCGATGGCCCTCCGAGCTCCATCGATGGCTTCCGGAAAGCGATCGATGGCTTTCCGAGCTCGATCGATGGCTTCCGGAACGCGATCGATGGCTTTCCGAGCTCGATCGGTGGCTTCCGGAAAGCGATCGATGGAATTCCGAGCCCGATCGATGGCCCTCCTAAAGCGATCGATGGCATTCCGAGCTCCATCGATGGGGGCTCCGAGCCCCATCTCCCGCGATTCTCTTCCTTGCGTGAGATCGGCGCGTCCATCCTCGGGCCGTGGTGACTCACCGGCCCCCTCCCGGCCATCGGCTGACCGTCTGCCGACCTCGCCCGCGTTCTCCTCGTCAGCGGGACAAGACATTGGTATCATTTTGGTCTGACTTTTCGAGGGTGGCGCATGAACGCAGCGGTCGATGTTTTCAAACGCAACGAATTTCCGGGCAGTTCACTGGCCGCGTTGAACGCCTGGGTCGCCGAGGTCGCCGCGCTCACCCAACCCGACCACATCCACTGGTGCGACGGCAGCGATGCCGAGAACGCGCTGCTGACGAAGCAGATGCTGGCCGACGGCACCCTGCTGCCGTTGAATCCCGAAACCCACCCGCACAGCTGGCTGCACCGCTCCAGCCCGAGCGACGTGGCACGCGTCGAACACCTGACCTTCGTCTGCACCGTGCAGCAAGACGATGCCGGCCCCAACAACCACTGGATGGCGCCGGCCGAGGCGCACGCGAAGATGGACGCGCTGTTCGCCGGCTGCATGCGCGGACGCACGCTGTACGTGATCCCGTACTGCATGGGCCCGATCGATTCGCCGCTCTCGCGCTGCGGCGTGGAGATCACCGATTCGCCGTACGTGGTGGCGAACATGCGCATCATGACCCGCATGGGCGCACCGGCGCTGGCGCGGATCGAGCGCGAAGGTGCGTTCGTGAAGGGCTTGCACTCCACCGGCGAGCTCGACCCGGACCGCCGCTTCATCATGCATTTCCCCGACGAGCTGACCATCAAGAGCTTCGGCTCCGGCTACGGCGGCAACGCGCTGCTGGGCAAGAAGTGCCACGCCCTGCGCATCGCCTCGCACCAGGCCCGCCATGAAGGCTGGCTGGCCGAGCACATGCTGATCGTCGGCATCGAGAACCCGCAGGGCGAAACGCATTACATCGCCGCCGCGTTCCCGTCGGCGTGCGGCAAGACCAACCTGGCCATGCTGATCCCGCCGGAAGGCTATCGCCAGGCGGGCTGGAAGGTATGGACCGTCGGTGACGACATCTGCTGGATGCGCCCCGGTGCCGATGGCCGCCTGTATGCGATCAATCCGGAAGCCGGTTTCTTCGGCGTGGCGCCGGGCACCTCCGACAGTTCCAACCCCAACGCGCTGGCCACCATCAGCCACCACACCATCTTCACCAACGTCGCTGTCACCGACGAGCAGGAGCCGTGGTGGGAAGGCCTGGACACGCGCACGCCGGCACTGGACTGGCAGGGCCGCAAGTTCGACCCGGCCAACGGCCCGGCCGCGCACCCCAACTCGCGCTTCACCGTGTCCGCACGCCAGTGCCCGAGTTACTCGACCAAGGCCGAGGATCCGCAGGGCGTGCCGATCAGCGCCATCGTCTTCGGTGGCCGCCGCGCCTCGCTGGTGCCGCTGGTGTTCGAAGCGCGCGACTGGACGCACGGCGTGCTGGTCGGCGCGGCGATGGGCTCGGAAACCACGGCCGCCGCGACCGGCGCGGTCGGCGTGATGCGCCGCGACCCGATGGCGATGAAGCCGTTCTGCGGCTACAACTTCGCCGACTACTTCGCGCACTGGCTGTCGTTCGACCAGGCGGGCGCGAAGCTGCCCAGGATTTTCCACGTGAACTGGTTCCGCAAGGGCGGCGACGGGAAATTCCTGTGGCCGGGCTTCGGCGAGAACCTGCGCGTGCTGGAGTGGATGATCCAGCGCGTCGAGGGCAAGGCCGACGCGGTGGAAACCCCGATCGGCCACCTGCCGCGCGCCGAGGACCTCAACCTGGAAGGCGTGGCGCTGAGCGATGAAGCGCACGACCTGCTGTTCGGCTTCGACCGCGCCGGCTGGCAGGCCGAGTTCGCCGGCATCGGCGACTACCTCGAGGAATTCGGCGCCCGCACCCCGCAAGCGCTGAAGGACGAGCAGCAGCGCATCGCCGCTCGCCTGGCCCACTGATTCCCCGCCTCGCGCATCCTGTTTCCTGCGCAGCCCCGCGCGCGTCCCGGACGCCGCGGGGCTTTCTTATGCGCGCCCGCCCGATGCGCGGTGTCTGGGATAATGGCCGGGTTCGCTCCCACCGAAGGCCGACATGACCCAGACCCTCCGCATCGCGATGGCGCAATTCGATTTTCCGGTCGGCGCGGTCGCGCAGAACAGCGAGCGCATCCGCCGCATGATCGCCGAGGCGCGCGACGAGTACGGGGCTGACGTGGTGCTGTTCCCCGAACTGGCGGTCAGTGGTTATCCACCGGAGGATCTGCTGCTGCGGCCGCGCTTCCTCGCCGATTGCGAAACCGCACTGACCGAGATCGCCGCCACCACGCACGGCATCGTCGCCGTGGTCGGCTGGCCGCAGAGCGCGGGCAGCGTGGTGTACAACGCGGCCAGCGTACTGCGCGACGGCGCGGTCGAAGCCACCTACCGGAAGCGTGAACTGCCCAACTACGCGGTGTTCGACGAGCGCCGCTACTTCGACGTGGACCCGGATGGCGGCGCCTGCACCTTCGAGGTGAACGGCGTTCCGCTGGGCCTGGTGATCTGCGAAGACCTCTGGTTCCCCGAGCCGTTGGCCGACACCGCCGAAGCGGGCGCCGTGCTGACACTGGTGCCCAATGCGTCGCCGTTCGACCGCGACAAGCATGCGCAACGCGATGCGCTGATCGCCGAGCGCACGCGCGAGACGGGCACGGCGCTGGCGTACCTCAACGTGGTGGGCGGGCAGGATGCGGTGGTGTTCGATGGCGCCTCGGTCGTCGCCGATGGCGACGGCACCGTGCATCCGGCGGCGGCGGCCTTCACCGACCAGTGGCTGGTGGTCGATTTCGACGTGGCGTCGCGGAAATTCAGTCCGGTGGTGTGGATGGACGACGGCGACGAGAGCCGCGACGCGCTGGCCTGGCGCGCGATCGTGCGCGGCATCCGCGACTACTGCGCCAAGAACGGGTTCTCGAAGGTATGGCTGGGCCTGTCCGGCGGCATCGATTCGGCCATCGTGCTGGCGCTGGCGGTGGACGCGCTGGGCGCGGACAACGTCACCGCGGTGCGGTTGCCCTCGCGCTACACCGCCGGCCTGTCCAACGACCTGGCCGCCGAACAGTGCGCGGCGATGGGCGTGAAACTGGAAGCCATCTCGATCGAAGCGCCGTTCAAGGGCTTCCTGGATGCGCTCGGACCGATCTTCGGCGACAAGCCCGCCGACACCACCGAGGAGAACCTGCAGTCGCGCAGCCGCGGCGTGATCCTGATGGCGCTGAGCAACAAGTTCGGCGGCCTGCTGCTGACCACCGGCAACAAGAGCGAATACGCGGTGGGCTACGCCACGATCTACGGCGACATGTGCGGGGGCTACGCGCCGATCAAGGATCTGTACAAGACCGAGGTGTTCGCGCTGGCGCGCTGGCGCAACACGGTGGGCGGCGCGCCGGTGATCCCGCCGGCCGTGATCGACCGACCGCCGTCCGCGGAACTGCGCGAGAACCAGAAGGACCAGGACTCGCTGCCGCCGTACGACGTGCTGGACGCGATCCTGTTCCGCTACGTGGACCTGGAGCAGTCGCGCGACGAGATCGTCGCCGCAGGCTTCGATGCCGCCACCGTGGACCGCATGCTGCGGCTGGTGCGCATCAACGAGTGGAAGCGCCACCAGGCCGCGCCCGGACCGAAGGTCTCGCGCCGCGCCTTCGGCCGCGAACGCCGCTATCCGATCACGAACAAGTACACGCTGTAGCCGGACGCCGGTTCCGCAGGAAAAGAAAAAGGGCCTCGCGGCCCTTTTTCGCTGCTGACCGCGGGGCGATCAGTCCTTGTTGCGCTTGTCGACGGTGTTGCTGGACTTCTCGCCGGCGAACGGATTCAGGCGGCGGACCATCCACGGGTACTTCGGGAAATCACCGGTCAGCCACGGGTGCTGCGGGTCGTTGAGTTGCAGCACGCGCTTGGCGTCGGCGGCCAGTGTCTCGTTGCCCAGCTGCGTGTAGGACTCGGCCAGCACGGCGATGGCGTCGTTCTGGTAGACGCTCTGCGGATAGGTTTCCAGCAGGTACTTGGCGCGGCTGGCGGCGGACACCCAGGCGTCGCGGCGCAGGTAGTAGATCGCGGTGTCCAACTCGTGCAGGGCGAACTGGTTGCGCAGCTCGACCATGCGGTTGCGGGCATCGGCGGCGTAGCGGCTGTTCGGGTAACGCTCGGCGACGGTGTTGAAGTCGCTGTAACCCTGCATCGGCGTGGCCAGGTCGCGGCGGCTGGCGTCCAGGCGCCAGACCTTCTGCAGGAACACCGTGTCGCGGTTGGAATTGGCCAGCCCGCGCAGGTAGTACATGTAGGGAATGTTGCGATGCGTGGGATAGGTGCGGATGAAGCGGTCCACCGTGGTGACCGTGTCGTCGAGCTTGCCCGCCTTGTACTCGGCGTAGGCCGTTTCCATCAGCGCCTGCTCGGTGTACGGACCGTAGGGATACTGGGCGATCAACTGGCGGAAGCGGACCACGCCGCGGTCCCAGTTGTTCACCTTCATGGCCTGGTGGGCCTCCTGGTACATGACCTCGACCGGCTGGTTCTCGGGCGCTTCCTTCTTCTTGAAGATCTTGCCGCAACCGGTCCCGGTGAAGGCGACCACCAGCGCCAGCAGGGCGAGGCGGGCGGGTGCGGAGAGGCGGGCGGAGCGGGGAAGGGCACGCTGGGTCATGGGCTGGCGGCAGGCCGCGGCAGGGAAACAGGCCGTCGATGATAGCCTAGGCGCCGCCCTCGCCATGAACATTCGGCCAATAGGACCGAAGTCGAGGCTTCCCTGGACGCTCCCCCGCATGACCGACACCGACTCTCCCGACACGCCCGACTCCCCCCGCACGGCCATCGTGCCCGCCAGCGCCGCCGGCCGCCGCTTCGATGCTGCCCTGGCGGAACTGTTCCCCGAATTCTCCCGTTCGCGCCTGACCGAGTGGATCAAGTCCGGCAACGCGCTGCTGGACGGCCAGGTCGTGCGTCCGCGCGACCCCGTGCGCGGCGGTGAAACCGCCAGCCTGGACGTGGTGCTGGATACCCAGACCCACGCCGAGCCGGAAGACATCCCGCTCAACATCCTGTACGAGGACGAGCACGTCTTCGTGCTGGACAAGCCCGCCGGCCTGGTGGTGCACCCCGGCGCCGGCAATCCGACCGGCACGCTGGTCAATGCGCTGCTGTTCCGCGATCCGTCGCTGTCGGCGCTGCCGCGGGCGGGCATCGTGCACCGGCTGGACAAGGACACCTCCGGTGTCATGGTGGTGGCGCGCACCTTGCCGGCGCACACCTCCCTGGTGGCGCAGCTGGCCTCGCGCGACGTGCACCGCCAGTACCTGGCCGTGGTGGTCGGCGCGATGGTCTCCGGCGGCACCGCCGATGCGCCGATCGACCGCCACCCGCGGGATCGCCTGAAGATGGCCGTGCGCGACGACGGCCGCGACGCCGTCACCCACTACCGCCTGCGCGAACGCTTCCGCGCGCACACCGCGCTGGAATGCCGCTTGGAAACGGGCCGCACCCACCAGATCCGCGTGCACATGGCGCATATCAAGTACCCGATCGTCGGCGACCCGCTGTACGGCGGCCCGCTGCGCCTGCCGAAGGGCGCCAGCGAGGACCTGGTGGCGGTGCTGCGCGGCTTCCGCCGGCAGGCCCTGCATGCCGAGACGCTGGAGTTCGCCCATCCGGTGAGCGGCGAACCGGTGCGCGTCACCGCGCCGGTGCCGGCCGACATGGTGGCCCTGCTGGCGGCCCTGCGCGCGGACACCCAGGCGCAACGCAAGTGAATCGCGCACCCGCCGTCGCGGCCGACTGGCCCGCACCGGCGGGGGTGCACGCCTTCACCACGCTGCGCCATGGCGCGGGCATGTCGCAGGCGCCGTTCGACCACTTCAACCTGGGCAACAAGTACGCGGCCGATGGCGATGACCCGGCCGTGGTGACCCGCAACCGCGCGCAACTGGCTGCGCTGGCCGGGCTGCCTTCCGCGCCGCACTGGTTGAAGCAGGTGCACGGCACGGATGTCGTGCGCGTGGACGTGCCTGCCGACCCCGCCGCACCGGAGCCCGTCGCCGATGCGCTGGTGACCTCGGAGCCCGGCGTGGTGCTCGCCATCCTGACGGCCGATTGCCTGCCCGTGGTGTTCGCGGCGAAGGACGGCCGCGAGATCGCCGCCGCGCATGCGGGCTGGCCGGGCCTGTCCAAGGGCATGCTCGAAGCGACGCTCGCCGCGATGCGCACCCCGGCCACGGAGGTGATCGCATGGATCGGCCCGGCGGCCGGGCCGCAGCGCTATGAAGTCGGCGAGAACGTCTTCGACGCTTTCGTGACCCAGGATGCCGGTGCGGCGGCGGCTTTCGCGCCCACGCGCCCCGGCCACTGGCTGGCCGACCTGCCCACGCTCGCGCGCCGCCGCCTGGTCGCGCAGGGCCTGGCGGCCGATGACATCCACGGCGGTGATCTCTGCACGATCAGCGAACCCGACCGCTTCTTCTCCCACCGCCGCGACGGCCGCAGTGGCCGTATCGCCACCCTGGCGTGGATGCAGCCGTAAGCCCGCTGTTCGCGGCATTGCTGGGGCCGGCGTTCGCTGCGCTGCCGGCGCCCGTGCGCGCACTGCACGCGGCCCAGGGTCTGCGGCGCTACGCAGGCGAGGTGCAGGTCGAACGCGGATCCGGCGTGCTGTCCCGACTCATTGCCGCTGCCACGCACCTGCCCCCCGCGGGCACTGGCCCGCTGTGCGTCGAGATCGACGCGTCGCCCGACCACGAACGCTGGACGCGCTTCATCGGTGGGCGCGCGATGCCGTCGCGGCTGTGGCGCGACGGTGACGTGCTGTGCGAGCGCTTGGGCCTGGCGACGTTCGGCTTCGCGCTCGACGTCGTGGACGGTGCCATCGCGTGGCGGGTCGTGCGGGTCCGCGCGTTGGGCGTGTCGTTGCCGGCGCGCTGGTTCGCCGGCGTCGGCGCGCGCGAATCGGCCGAGGACGGGCGCTATCGGTTCGACGTCTGGGCGTCGTTGCCGCTCGCCGGTTTGCTGGTGCACTACCGTGGGTGGCTCGATGTCGGGTGAGCGCATCCCCGATGATGGCCCGGTCATCGTCTTCGATGGCGTCTGCGTGCTGTGCAACGGCTGGGTGCGCTTCCTGCTGAAGCATGATCGCGTCGGGCGTTACCGGTTCGCGGCGATGCAGACCGACGCGGGTCGCGCGCTGCTGGCGAGGCATGGTCTCGATCCCGACGATCCGGCGTCGTTCCTGCTGGTGGACGGCGCGCAGGCATGGACCGACAGCGATGCGATCCGTCGCGTGCTGACGGGATTGGGCGGTGCGTGGCGGCTGGCGGGCGCGATGGCAGTGGTGCCGCGCGTCGTGCGCGATCCGCTGTACCGCTGGGTGGCGCGGAACCGTTACGGCTGGTTCGGGATGACGGCGTGCCATGTGCCGACCGACGAGGAGCGTCGGCGCTTCCTGTAGGAGCGACGTGAGTCGCGACCGTGGCAGCGAGGCGCGGTCTGACCGTCCGGGCGCCGGCGCGCAGCTGGCCAGCCAGCCGCTCCGCGCGACGGTTGCCCGCCCGTTCCCGTGCCGCGGCGCCCGTCCGATCAGTAGGTGGCCGCCCCCTGCGGAGGCGGCGATGCACGTGGATGTCAGAAGGTGTAGCGCACCCGGGTGTAGTAGTACGCGCCGTTGCTGCCGATGGGCGACAGCACGTCGTAGGGCAGGTTGCCGAAGTAGTAGATGTCTTCGTTCGACAGGTCCGGGTACTCGTCGGTCAGGTTCAAGCCACCCAGCGCCACGCTCCACTTCGGCGAGAAGCGGTATTCGACTTCCGCATCCAGCTGCCACTCGGCGGCGTAGGCCTGTTCCGGCTCGAAGCCGCCGCCGAAATTGAACACGCGCTTGGCACTGCCATGGCGGCTCACGCGGCCCAGCAGCGACCAGTGCGTGTTGTCCCAGGTGGCGGTGAAGGTGCCACGCGTCCGCGGTGCGGCGTCGGTCAGCGTGTTGCTCTCCTCCACGCCGAACAAGACGTAGCTCGGGTCGATGGCGAGCAGTTCGGCCGGCGTGGACGCGATGTTCTTCAGCTCGGTCTTGGCGTAGCTGTAAGCGCCGGTCAGCAGCAGGTTGCCGTCGCCCAGCGCTTGCCGCCAGTTGGCCACCACTTCGGCGCCTTCGGTGCGGGTGTCGGCGGCGTTGATGAAGAAGTTGGCGCTCTGCACGCCGGGCACGCCGAAGTTGTCCAGCACGAAGTCCGTCAGCGCGTCGCCGCCGATGCGCTCGGTGAGCGCCACGCGATCGTCGATGTCGATGCGGAACACGTCCAGCGAGACGTCGAAGTGCTCGCCGATCCGGCTGGTGAAACCCAGGCTGAGGTTCAGCGACTTCTCCGGATCCAGGTCCTGCGCGCCGAGTGCGCGGGCGATGGGATTGTTCACCGACAACAGGCGGCCCTGGGTGAGCTGGCCGGACGCGTCATAGCCGGTGGAGGTCGATTCGAACCCGATCTGGCTCAGCGACGGGGCGCGGAAGTTGTTCGACACCGAGCCGCGCAGGGCGAAAGCGGGCGCGAATTCGTAGCGGGCGGCGAGCTTGCCGGTCAGCTCGCCACCGAAGTCGTCGTAGTGCTCGTAGCGCGCGGCGATGTCGGTGGTGAATTTCTCGCCCCACTGGCTGCTGAGGCTGGCGTAGACGCTGGATACGTCGCGGTCGAGGTCGGCGGTGTCCTGCGGCGTCAGTCCGCCACCGGCCTGCGAACCGGTCGGGCGATCAGTGTAGGGGCCGGCCGCGTACGAAGCCGGATCGCCGGCACCGGTCTCGAAGGTCTCGTGGCGGACCTCCACGCCGGCGGCGAACGTATGCGCGCCGAACACACGGCTGATGTCCAGGTTCAACAGGGTCTGGCCGGATTCGTAATCGCCGGTCTTGAAGCGCGTCGGGCTGGTCGGGCCGAGCGAGGCGTTGAGCGAATTGCGCAGGCGGTAGGTGAATGCATTGCGGCCGTGGTTGAGGCTGGCGTCGTAGTCCCAGTCGCCCCACTGTCCGCGCACGCCGGCCACGCCGGCCAGGTCCAGGTTGTCGCCTTCCGAGATCGGGCGGTAGCCGTTCGGATACACCTCCTTCCAGTTCGCCACGCCATCGGGGTAGCGGAAATAGTTGGCGCCCTCGGTATCGCTCTGGTGGTAGGTGCCGAAGGCGTACAACTCGGCCGATTCGCCCAGCGGCACGGCCGCGTTGAGCCATGCGTTGATGTCGCGCGAACTGCCGTCGCCCAGCACGTAATTGCGCTGGCCGGCCAGGGCCAGGTTGTCGGGCGTCTGCTCCTCGAAGAACGGGATCTGGTCGAAGCCGGCGCGATTGGTGCCCTCGCGCTGCTTGTACTCCAGGCCGACCCGGAAGAAGCCGCCGCCGCCGATGCGGTCGCCGACCTGCGCGCTGAAGAAGCCGCTCTGGCCGTCGGTGACGGTCTGGTCGATCGGCTCCACCTTCGAGTGGTGCGCGCCATAGCTGGCTTCGAAGGCGCCGCCTTCCGGCGCGTCGTTGAGGATCACGTTGATGACGCCGGCCACGGCATCGGAGCCGTACTGGGCGCCTGCGCCGTCGCGCAGCACTTCGATGCGCTTGATCGCGCTGACCGGGATGGCGTTGAAGTCCACCGGCGTATTGCCCTTGCCGATCTTGCTGTCGGTATTGACCAGCGCGCTGGTGTGGCGGCGCTTGCCGTTGACCAGCACCAGTACCTGGTTGGGGCTCAGGCCGCGCAGTTGCGCGGCGCGGATGTGGTCGGCGCCGCCGGAGTTGGACTGGCGCGGGAAGTTCAGCGAAGGCAGCAGCGCCTGCAGCGCGCTGCCGAGTTCGCCGTTGAGCACGCCGGCCTTGCGGATGTCTTCGGCGGTCAGCACGTCGATGGGCGAGGTGGATTCCAGCGCGGTACGGTCGGTGGCGCGGGTGCCGGTGACGATCACGGCGTCCAGGTCGGTGGCGCCCTCGGCGGGGGCTTGCTGGGCGAAGGCGGGAAGGGCGAGCGCGAAGGCGATGGCAGCGCCGAGCGGCGCCACGGTAAGGCGGGACATGGGAACTCCTGGGGGGCTGGCTACGGAAGAATGCGGACGACGGATGCGTTCAGCGGCAACGACAGCCGCAGCCGCCGGTCCCACGGGGGGAGAGACCAGGAGGGACGCGGGCGGCTACGGGTCGTGCGATCGGCATCGGGACAAGAAGTGTCGTGTGGGTCGTCGTTCCCGGTCTGTGGATTGCGCCGGGGTGACGGCACCATACCGCGCCGGTTCCCTGGCATGACCGTCATCGACCATGGCGTGATCCCATGTCGTCATTCCCAGCGGTTATTTCGATGCGCGATGATGTCCGTCGACAGTACGCGTCCCCCCTGGAGTTCCCCATGCTGTTGAGAAGTCTTTTCCTGGCCACCGCGTTGCTGGCCGTGTCCGGATGCGCCAGCGTGCGCAACGCCGATGCGTCGTCGGCCACCTCGTCGTTGCAGGGCGATGCCCTGCGCCCCGCGCAGGCCGCCGGCTGGGTGCGCAGCGAGCTGTATTTCGGCGTGGGCGAAGAAACCGGCCCGGCGGACCGGCCGCAAGCCGAACCGATCAGCGAAGCGACCTGGCGCGCCTTCCTCGACAAGGAAGTGACCGCGCGCTTCCCCGACGGGCTGACCGTCTTTGACGCGTATGGCCAGTGGCTGTTCCGCGGCGCGGGCGAGCCGAACCGCCTGAAGACCAAGGTGCTGGTGGTGCTGCACGAGGACACGCCGCAGCGCCGCGCCGACATCGAGGCAATCCGCCTGGCGTGGAAGCAGGCCACCGGCCACCAGTCGGTGCTGTGGTCGCGCCACGCGGTGGACGTATCGTTCTGAACCCGGTGCGCCCGCCGATCGCGCGGGCGCTTATGCTGGCGGCTTCCCGCCCACCCCACTGATTCCCGACTCCATGACCGCATCGGCTTCTCCCGTGCGCCGCTGGTTCGTACCCGGCGACCTCAACGGCTTCTTCGGCCTGGTGGTGGACAACCTGTCCATCCTCGGTTTCATCGCCGCCGCGCTGATCGGCATCTTCCAGTTCCCGGCCGAGGTGGTGTTCACCCGGATGTTCCCGGGCACCGCGCTGGGCGTGCTGGTCGGCAACCTGATCTACACGTGGATGGCGCATCGCCTGGCCGCGAAGACCGACCGCGACGACGTCACCGCGATGCCGCTGGGCCTGGATGCGCCGACCAGCATCGGCATGGCGCTGCTGGTGCTGGGCCCGGCCTTCGTCGGCTTCAAGCAGGCCGGCATGGACGAGCAGACGGCGGCCACCGCCACCTGGCAACTCGGCATGGCCGCGCTGGTGGTGATGGGCGTGCTGAAGCTGGTGCTCTCGTTCTTCGGCGATGCGGTCACGCGCGCGGTGCCGCGTGCGGGCCTGCTGGGGTCGATCGGGGGCGCGGCGCTGACGTTGCTCGGCTTCCTGCCGCTGATCGAAACCTTGCGCCAGCCCATCGTCGGCTTCGTCACCTTCGGCCTGCTGCTGTACGTGCTGGTGGCGAAGGGCAAGCTGCCGGTGAAGCTGCCCGGCGTGCTGCTGGCCTTCATCGTCGGCACCGCGCTGTACTACGGGCTGGGTCTCGCTGGCCTGGGCGCGCCCGGCTTCAAGGTGCCCGATGCGATGCCGCTCGCGCTGACACTGCCGTTGCCCACGCTGGGCTGGCTGGACGGTTTGGGCTACACCGTGCCGTACCTCCCGCTGCTGCTGCCGTTCGGCCTGCTGATGGTCGTTGGCGGCATCAACGTCAGCGAGAGCGCGCGCGCCGCAGGCGACGACTACCGCACGCGCGACGTGCTGCTGGCCGAAGCGGTCTCCACGCTGGTCGCCGGTGTCTGCGGCGGCGTGGCGCAGACCACGCCTTATATCGGCCAGCCCGCGTACAAGCACATGGGCGCGCGCAAGGGCTACACGCTGCTGACGGGCATCTTCATCGGCCTCGGCGGCGTGCTCGGCTACGTGTCGGGCCTGGTGCAGTGGCTGCCGGTGGCGGTGCTGGCGCCGATCATCGTCTACGTGGGCCTGGACATCACCGTGCAGGCGTTCACCGAAACCCCGCGCAAACATGCCATCGCCGTGGCGCTGGGCTTCCTGCCGTCGGTGGCGTACCTGCTGACGATCAAGTTCGGCAACCCGGCGTGGATCGCGCCCGACCACTTCGCCGGCCTGTACGAAGGTGTCGACGGGCACGGGCTGCCGGACCTGGCCACCATCGTCACCCTGGGCAACGGCTTCATCATCACCGCGATGATCTGGACCACCGCGCTGGTGGCGATGATCGACGGCCGCAATGGCCGCGCGGTCGTCGCGTTGCTGGTCGGCGCAGTGCTGACATTGTTCGGCATCATCCATTCGGTCGATCCGCGCGGCGGCATCTACCTGCCATGGGACGTCGAAGGCCTGCGCGCGACCATCCTGTGGCAGTTCGCCGGGGCGTACGCCGCGCTGGCGGTGCTGCTGGCCGCGCTGTCCCTCCAGAAGAAGCCGTAGGGCGGGCCTTGGCCCGCCGTTCCGGTACGCGCGCAAGCGGTGGGCCAAGGCCCACCCTACGGTGAACCCTGGTCTCAGCAGGTCTTGAAACACCGGCGCTTAACCGCATCTGGGTAGCATTGGCTGGCGTTCGCCGGCCCCCACTTCCCTTGAGGTTCTTCCGATGCGGATGGACAAACTGACCTCGCGTTTCCAGCAGGCGCTGGCCGACGCGCAGTCGCTGGCCGTGGGCCGCGACCACACCATGATCGAACCGGTGCACGTGCTCACCGCGCTGCTGGAACAGCAGGGCGGCAGCACGCGCCCGTTGCTGGCGCAGGCCGGCGTCAACGTGCCCGTGTTGCGCGAGCGGCTGGGCGAAGCGCTCGACAAGCTGCCGAAGGTGACCGGCCAGGCCGGCAACCTGTCCATCGGCAACGACCTGGCGCGCTTGCTCAACGTCACTGACAAGCTGGCGCAGGACAGCGGCGATACCTACATCGCCAGCGAATGGTTCCTGCTGGCCGCGCTGGACGACAGTGGGGCGGCCGGCCAGGAACTGAAAGCCAGCGGTGCCGACAAGCAGAAACTGCGCGCCGCCATCGACCGCCTGCGGGGCGGCGAGAAGGTGCAGTCCGAAAATGCCGAGGACCAGCGCCAGGCGCTGGAGAAGTACACCATCGACCTGACGGAGCGCGCCGAGATCGGCAAGCTGGACCCGGTGATCGGCCGCGACGAGGAAATCCGCCGCACCATCCAGGTCCTGCAGCGCCGCACCAAGAACAATCCGGTGCTGATCGGCGAGCCCGGCGTGGGCAAGACCGCCATCGTCGAAGGCCTGGCCCAGCGCATCGTCAACGGCGAGGTGCCGGAGGGGCTGAAGGGCAAGCGCGTGCTGTCGCTCGACATGGGCGCGCTGATCGCCGGTGCCAAGTTCCGCGGCGAGTTCGAGGAACGCCTGAAGGGCGTGCTCAACGACCTGGCCAAGAACGAAGGCCAGATCATCCTCTTCATCGACGAGCTGCACACGATGGTCGGCGCGGGCAAGGCCGAGGGTTCGATGGATGCCGGCAACATGCTGAAGCCCGCGCTGGCGCGTGGCGAACTGCACTGCATCGGCGCGACCACGCTGGACGAGTACCGCAAGTATGTCGAGAAGGACGCCGCGCTGGAGCGCCGCTTCCAGAAGGTGTTCGTGGGCGAGCCCAGCGTCGAGGACACCATCGCCATCCTGCGCGGCCTCAAGGAAAAGTACGCGGTGCACCACGGTGTCGAGATCACCGACCCGGCCATCGTCGCCGCCGCGCAGTTGAGCCACCGCTACATCGCCGACCGCCAGCTGCCCGACAAGGCCATCGACCTGATGGACGAAGCCGCCAGCCGCATCCGCATGGAGATCGACTCCAAGCCGGAGGAGATGGACCGGATGGAGCGGCGGCTGATCCAGCTCAAGATCCAGCGCGAGGCGCTGAAGAAGGAGAAGGACGCGCAGTCGAAGCAACGCCTGGCCGATCTGGAAACCGAGATCGAATCGCTGCAGCGCGAGTTCAACGATCTCGAGGAAATCTGGAAGGCCGAGAAAGCCACGCTGACCGGTGCGACGAAGATCAAGGAGCAGATCGAGCGCGCGAAGCTGGAGCTCGAGGCCGCGCAGCGCAAACAGGACTACGCGCGGATGAGCGAGCTGCAGTACGGCCAGCTGCCGGAGTTGGAGAAGCAGCTGTCGGCCGCGCAGGAGGCCGAGCAGAAGGGCTTCCGCCTGCTGCAGGACAAGGTCACCGACGAGGAGATCGCCGAGGTCGTCAGCCGCTGGACCGGCATCCCGGTCAGCAAGATGCTGGAGGGCGAGCGCGAGAAGCTGCTGCAGATGGAGCAGTCGCTGCGCGGCCGCGTGATCGGCCAGGAGGAGGCGATCAAGGTGGTGTCCGATGCGGTCCGTCGTTCGCGCGCCGGCATTTCCGATCCCGACCGTCCGAGCGGCTCGTTCCTGTTCCTCGGCCCGACCGGTGTCGGCAAGACCGAGCTGTGCAAGGCGCTGGCCGAGTTCCTGTTCGACAGCAGCGACGCGATGGTCCGCATCGACATGAGCGAGTTCATGGAGAAGCATGCGGTGAGCCGCCTGGTCGGCGCACCCCCGGGCTACGTGGGCTACGAGGAAGGTGGCTACCTGACGGAGGCCGTGCGTCGTCGTCCCTACAGCGTGATCCTGCTCGACGAGGTCGAGAAGGCGCACCCGGACGTGTTCAACATCCTGCTGCAGGTGCTGGACGACGGTCGCCTGACCGACGGGCAGGGCCGCACGGTGGATTTCCGCAACACGGTCATCGTGATGACCTCCAACCTGGGCTCCAGCCTGATCCAGGAGCTTTCGGACGACACGCCCGAGAGCTACACGCAGATGAAGGCGGCGGTGATGGGCGTGGTGCAGGCGCACTTCCGGCCCGAGTTCATCAATCGGCTGGACGACATCGTCGTGTTCCATCCGCTGGACAAGGCGCAGATCCGCGAGATCGCGCGGATCCAGACGCGTTACCTCGCCAAGCGCCTGGCCGAACGCCAGATCGTGCTGGAGTTGGACGACTCGGCGCTGACGCTGCTGGGCAACGTCGGTTTCGACCCGGTGTATGGCGCGCGCCCGCTGAAGCGCGCGATCCAGGCGCAACTGGAAAACCGGCTGGCGCAGAAGATCCTGTCGGGCGAGTTCGGTCCCGGCGACAGCGTGCGTGTGCATGCCGCGGGCGGCCACCTGCAGTTCGATCGCGCAGCACGCTGAGGTCGTGATCACCGGCGGACCGATGAACGGTCCGCCGGCATGTTTGGGTAATGCGTGAAGGTGCTGCGCCACACAGCAGCACTCCCCGCATTCGCGTTTCCGTGTCAGGATGCACGGCGCCGGGGGGAGGCAACATACAGGATCCGCATGCATGGGTGACCACGCCGACAGCCAGGCGCGTGGCCTGGGCGTCAGCACGAGAGTGCTGTTGCTCGGCGGCCTGTGCCTGTTGCTGCAGCAGGTGCCGGTCAGCTACCGCATCGACTTTTTCGGACAGCAGTCCGACGCTTCTCTGATCCATCTCCATGCCGGCCTGCTGCTGGCGATCGCCATGCTCGAGCGCGATCGCCGCGTGGTCGCCGGCTGTTTCCTGCTGACGTTCGCGGGCTGGACGGTACGCCAGCTCCATTTCGATGCCTGGCAGCCGAGCCTGATATTGGCCTGGGGCGCGGCCAGCTACCTGTTCACCTTTGCCTGGAGTCTGATCTGCGCCCACTGGGCGGGGTGGCCGCGCGAGCCGGGCCAGCGCGTGCAACGGCGCGACCTGATCCGCTTCGCCGCGATCGGCCTGCTGCTGTATCCGCTGATGCTCGCGTTGGTGGGCTTCAGCATTGCGGCGGTGTCCACATCGACCGCAGCGATCAGCACGGTCTTCCAGATGTTCTTCGCCAAGCAGTTCGGCGTGGCCGTGGTGACGCTGCCGCTGGTGGTGGCGTGGCGCGAGCGAGGGCATCCCGCGCCGCGCATGGATGCGGCCTCGCACTGGCTGTGGCCCATCGCATTGGGGGCGGGCCTTGCGGCCAGCGTGTGGGCGGCGGTGCTGGTGCGCCGCGCCTTCAATACCGGCGTGGCGGCACCCGAGCTGGTGTTGATGGACTACCGCTTCGCCCTGCTGCTGGTCCTCGGCTGGGGCATGCTGCGGTTGTCGTCCCGCTGGGCGATGGCGGCGCTGTCGTTGACCCTCTTGCTGCTGGTGGGGATGGTGGCGGGCACCGCAGAGTACGCCAACAGCGCGGTGGGTTTCTTCAACCTGCTGCACATCACGCTGGAAGTGAACATCCTGCTGCTGGCGATGATGTACCTGTGGCTGACCCATCGCGACCGCTACGAGTTGGCCGAGCGCCTTTCGGCCGAGACCCTGCGCGACCAGATCACCGGCCTGCCCAACCTCAAGGCGCTGCGTGAGCGCGTGGCCAAGCCGTTGTCGCGCACCGAGCTCGGCTACCTGCTGCTCGACCAGACCGACACGCTGGTGGCCGGTTTCGGCCTGGATACGCAGGCGCAGGCGATGAATGCCGTGGCGCGCCGGCTGGAGGACCAGGTCGAAACCTATTACGTGGGTACCGGCCAGTTCGCCCTGCTGCCCAAGCCCGGCGGCGATCCCGATCTGTGGGAACGCGTGATGGCGCGCGTCGAACACGCCGAAATCGATGTCGGCGGCCAGCCCATCCGATTGCTGCCGTACCTGGGCGTGGCCGCCTTCAACGGCACCCAGGCGAGCGTCGTGGACAACGCCGTGGTCACCGCGTCGCACCTCGCCTTCGAGGCGCGCCACCATGGCGAACTGCGCCCGCGCTACAGCGATGTCGGCGACACGCAGATGCGGCGCTCGCATCGCCGCCAGCTGCACGACGCCACCGAAGCGCTGGCCAGCCTGCGCAACGAACGCGTGGTGCTGTACTTCCAGCCGATCCGCGACCTGGCCCCGGGTGGCGACGCCGATCCGCGCGCGCTGAGTGGCGAGGTGCTGTGCCGGTTGCTGGACGAACGCGGCGAGATCATGTCGCCGGCCCGCTTCATGGCGCCGCTCGAGGCGGCGGGTCGTGGCGCCGAGCTCGACCTGGCGGTGGTGCGCGCGCTGTTCCGCTTGTTGCGCAAGTCGCCGTCGGCGCTGCCGCACTGCCGGGAGATCGCGATCAACCTCACCGGACAGAGTCTTGCCTCGATGAGCTTCCAGGTGGAACTGCGCACGTTGCTGGCCGGCTCGCCGTTGCCGATGAGTGCGCTGTGCTTCGAAGTCACCGAGACGGCGGCCATTTCCAACACCGCGGCGGCCAGCCACCTGCTGGCCGACCTGCGTGCGCTGGGTTGCCGGATCGCCATCGACGACTTCGGGACCGGCATGCAGAGCTTCGCGCGCCTGCGCGAACTGCCGGTGGACGTCATCAAGATCGACGGCTCTTTCGTGCGCAACGTGGCGCAGCTGGGCAAGGACTACGCCGTGGTGCAGGCATCCGTGGCCGTGGCGAGGGCCTTCGGTGCGGAAACCGTGGCCGAGTTCGTCGAAGACGAAGACACCGAATATTGCCTGCGCAAGATCGGCGTGCAGCGCGTGCAGGGCTATCTGTACGGCGCCCCGCGACCGTTGTCGGAAGTGCTCGCCGAAACCACGGCCGAGGCGGCCGCGTCCGGGGAGTAGTCCGCGGAATCAGCCCGCGGGGCGCTGCGGGCGGTAGGGCGGGGTGGACATCACCATTTCCGCCAGCGAGAACGCCAGTTCGCGTTCGGCGAGCACCGCGCCGTCAGCACCGTGTTCCAGCAGGTGCTTCACTTCGCCTTCGCTGTGGGCGCGCGCCAGCAGCGTCAGCGAGGGATTGATCGCGCGCAGTTTCGCCAGCGCCTCGCCGGCTTCCAGCGGTTGCGGGATCGCCAGTACCGCGATCTTCGCGCGCTCGGGATGCGCTTCGGCCAATACGCGGTCGGCGGCGGCGCTGCCGCGGATCGCGGGGATGCCGGCATCGTGCGCACGCGCGACATGGTCGCCGTTGTCGTCGATGACGATCAACGGTACGCCGCGGTCGCGCAGGACGCGCGCCAGCTCGCTGCCCACGCGGCCGTAGCCGATGATGATGGCGTGGTCGGTGACGTCCAGCGACGGGCCGGGTGGCACCTCGGGTTCGGCGGGCAGCGGCGCCAGGGCTTCCTGTTTCTTCTGCCAGCGGTCCAGCCACGAGAACAGGAACGGGTTGGCGATGATCGACAGCAGCGAGCCGGCGAGGATCAGGTCGCGGCCATCCGGCGGCAGGATCTTCAGCGACACGCCCAGGGCGGCGAGGATGAAGGAGAACTCGCCGATCTGCGCCAGGCTGACCGAGATCGTCAATGCCGTGCCGGTCGGGTGCTTGAACGCGCGCACGATGAAGAACGCCGCCAGCGACTTGCCGATGACGATGATGCCGAACGTGGCCAGCACCTGCCACGGATGCGCCAGCAGGATCGCGGGGTTGAACAGCATGCCCACCGAGACGAAGAACAGCACCGCGAACGCGTCGCGCAGCGGCAGCGAGTCGTTGGCGGCCTTGTGGCTGAGCTCCGATTCGTTGAGCAGCATGCCGGCGAAGAAGGCGCCCAGCGCGAACGACACGCCGAACAGCGTGGCCGAGCCGAACGCCACGCCCAGCGCGATCGCCAGTACCGACAGGGTGAACAGCTCGCGCGAACCGGTGGCGGCGATCTTCTCCAGCGTCCACGGGATCACCCGCCGCCCGACCAGCAGCATGAAGGCGACGAACGCGCCGAGCTTGATGAGCGTCCACGCGATCGCGACGATGAAGCCACCGAAGGTCGCTTTCTCGCCGCCGTTCTCCGGGCCGAACGTGGAGGCCAGCACCGGCAGCATGACCAGCGCCAGCACCATCACCAGGTCTTCGACGATCAGCCAGCCCACCGCGATCCGGCCGCGCTTCGTTTCCAGCAGGCGACGCTCCTCCATCGCGCGCAGCAGCACCACGGTGCTCGCCACCGACAGGGCCAGGCCGAACACGAAACCGTTGAGGGGCGTCCAGCCCATGCCCCAGGCCAGCGCCCAGCCGAGCCCGGTCGCGACCACGATCTGCGCGATGGCGCCGGGAATGGCGATCGCCTTGACCTCCAGCAGGTCCTCCAGCGAGAAGTGCAGGCCCACGCCGAACATCAGCAGCATCACGCCCAGTTCCGACAACTGGTTGGCCAATTCCTGGTCGGCGACGAAGCCCGGCGTGAACGGCCCGACGAAGATGCCTGCGATGAGGTAACCGACCAGCGGCGAGAAGCGCAGTTTGTGCGCGAGCGCGCCCAGCACGAAGGCCAGGGCGAGGCCTACCGCGATGATGTTGATCAGGTCGGTGTCATGGTGCATCGAATGGCGCGGTTCCTCGGCGTGATCCGTCGAGTGTCGCCGATGCGGCGGCCATGCCGCAAACCGGCGCGGATGCCTCGTTGCGACGGTGGAGGCCCGCCATAACGGAAACGCCCCGCGCGGGGCGGGGCGTTCCGGTATCGCGTGGTGCACTTGGCTCACCAGGTATAGCTGATCCGGCCGTAGGCGTAGGCGCCGTTGAATCCGAACGGACTCTGGGACGGGTAGGGCAACTGGCCGGTGGTCGAGGTGTTCAGTGCCGGGGAGATAAACAGGCTCTCATCCGGGTACTCGTCCAGTACGTTGTCGCCACCCACCGTGAACTGCCAACCGCCGGTCTTGTAGCTGAAGGCCAGGTCGAGCAGCCACTTCGCGCCGAAGGTCTGGTCCAGCACCGGGTTGGCGTTGAGGATGGTGAACTCGCCATAGCGCGTGGCGGTGGTGCTGACGCTGAAGCCGCCCTTGGTCCAGATGCCGTTGAGGAAGAACTTGTCGCGCGGCGAGCCCACTTCGAACCGGCCCAGCTCCACGCGGCCGAAGCGCAGCGCGGTCGGGTCGATCGCCTCGAGTGCGGCCGGGTTCTCCGCCACGCGGTCGATCGAAGTCTTGTTGTAGTTGTAGCCTGTGGTGAAGTCGAGCGTGCTGCTTGCCAGCGCCCACTTGTAGGTACCGACGATGTCCACGCCCTTGGTGGTCGTGTCCAGCGCGTTGGTGAAGTAGCGGCCGCCTGCGACGTCCGGGAAGCCGTGCGTGTTGAGCCAGGTGCGTACCGCGGTGCTGGTCAGGTTTTCCGACAGCGTGATGCGGTCCTTGACCTTGATGTGGTACGCGTCGATGGTCACGTACAGGTTCTCGATCGGCGTGAGCACCAAGCCGAGGCTGAGATTCTCGGATTCCTCCGCTTTCAAGGGTTCGGCGCCGAGCGAGATGCCGGCCGGGTTGGTCACCCGGAACGTCACCAGGTCGAAGGGCAGGCCGCCGATGAAGTTGGTCGACGTGGTCTGGTAGTACTGCTGCTGCAACGACGGCGCGTGGAAACCGGTCGAGACGGTTGCGCGCAGCGCGACCGCGTCGGTGAACGCATAGCGGCCGGTCAGCTTCCCGGTGGTGGTGTCGCCGAAGTCGCTGTAGTCCTCGTAGCGCACGGCGACGCCCGCCGACAGCTTCTCGGTCAGGTCGCCTTCCAGGCCTGCATAGAACGAAATGTTGTTGCGGTCGAAGCTGCCGCTGTCGCTCGGTCGGAAGCCCGGGAAAACTTGTGCACCGGAGGGCGCCGGCGCACCGCCGATCAGTACGCCGCCATTGATGTACGAGCCGGGTTCGCCCGCGCCGATGGTGAACTTCTCGCCACGCCATTCCGCGCCGTAGGACAGCGTGACCGGATAGGCCAGGCCCCAGTCCAGCTGCTTGTTGAAATCGAAGTTCAGCACGTGCTGCTTGAGTTCCAGGGCGCCGGCGTAGAACTGCGTCGGCGAGGTCGGGCCGAGGCTGCGGTTGAGGGTGTTGCGGATGTCGAACTCCAGCTCGTTGGAGCCGAAGGTGTAACTGATGTCGATGTTGGTGCCGCCATCGGTGGACGTCTTGATGCCGCTGGAAACGCTGACGTCGGTGGAGGTGTTGAAGATCTGCGGCAGGAAGCCGTCCGGGTAGATCGACGGGATGTTGCGCGAGTCGCCGGCCGGGCGGAAGAAACCGTTGGAGAGCGTTTCGCGCCGGGTGTACAGGCCGTAGGAATAGAAGCTCAGGTAGTCCGTGATATCGACTTCGCCGTTGTAGAGGAATGAAGCGTTGTCGACTTCGGGATCGCCGTAGCGCTGCACCACCTTGCCGCCCGGTGCGCTCGTGGCCGTCACCGTGCCCAGGAAGGGACGGGCGCGGTCGGTCTGGTCCTGGTGGCCGGCCTGTGCGGCGAAATGCACCTTGCCGCTTTCGCCGAGCTTGAAGCCGGCATCGGCCAGGGCCTGGTACTGGCGGCCGTCGCCTGCGCTGTAGCCGCCGCCGGTCAGGCTGACGCTGCCGCCGCTGCCCGCGCCCTTCAACACGATGTTGATCACACCGGCGATGGCGTCGGAGCCGTACTGCGCGGAGGCACCGTCACGCAGCACTTCCACGCGCTCGATGGCGGAGATCGGGATCGAGTTGAGGTCGACCGGCGAGGAGCTGCGCCCCTGGCTGCCGTTGACGTTGACCAGCGCACCCGGGTGGTAGCGCTTGCCGTTGACCAACACCAGCGTGTGGTCGGGCGCCAGGCCGCGCAGCTGCGCGGGCCGCATCGCGTCGGTGCCATCGTTGATCGCGGCGCGCGGGAAGTTGAGGGAAGGCACGGCTCGCGAGAGCGCGGTTGCCAGTTCCACGGTACCCGTGGATTCGAGGATCTCGGGCGTGATGATGTCGATCGGTGCGGTGGACTCGGCCACCGTGCGATCCGCTACGCGGGTACCCGTGACGATGAGGGTATCGAGGGTCTGTGCCTCGGCGGGGCGGCTCTCCTGCGCCAGGGCGGCGGGCGTGGCGAGCGCCAGGGCGACGGCGAAGGCGAGTGGCGAAAGCTTGCGGGTCATGGTGGCTCCAGCGGGATGGAAGGACGGCGCAGCGGCGGAGGTGCTTGGCGATGGAAAAGTTGCGGTTGAAATCACTTTTGTGCGGTGCATCAATGCTTTGATTACCGCCGTATGACATGGATGTCAATGTCTCGTTAAGAGCCGCAGGACGAGGACAACCGATCCGTAACCCCTCCCCGCCGTGGAGCGACACGCGCTGCGATCATCGAAGCACACGTGAAACGAGAACGCCCCGCGCGGGGCGGGGCGTTCCAGAGAGTCGACGAGATGCGATGGATTACCAGGTGTACGCGATCCTGCCGTACACGTAGGCCCCGTTGAAGCCGAACGGCGACTGGCTGCTGTAGGGGAACTGGCCGCTGTTGGCGTTCGGGAAGATCGTGCGGTCCGGATACTCGTCCAGCAGGTTGTCCGCGCCGAGCGTGAACGCCCAGTTCTCGGTCGGGCGGAAGCGCGCCGAGGCATCGAACACCCACTTCGCGCCGTAGGTCTGGTCGTTGGCGAAGTTGCCGGTTTCGCTGATGCGGCTGGTGAATTCGCCGTAGCGCGTGGCGCCCAGGTTGAAGTCCCAGCGCGCCAGGTTCCAGGCCGCAGTCAGTGTGGTCTTGTTGCGCGGATAGCCTTCCTCGATGCGGCCCTGTTCGTCGCGGCCGATGCGCCAGAGGTTCGCGCCGAGAGCGGTGAGTTCCGGCGGATTCGGCGCGATGCGCTGGATCTCGGTCTTGTTGTAGTTGTGGCCGGCGGTGAGGTTCAGGCTGCTGTTGGCCAGCGGGATGGTGTACTGCGCGATCACGTCGATGCCGCGCGTGCGGGTGTCGGCGGCATTGGTGAAATAGCGCGCACTGGTGACGCCGTTGACGCCCAGGCTGGCCAGCAATGCCTGCGCGGCGGCATTGCTGCCGAGAATCAGGTTCGAGGACAGCACGATGCGGTCGTCGACGTCGATCTGGTAGGCGTCGATGGTGACGTACAGGCGGTCCGCCGGCTGCAGCACCAGGCCCAGGCCGTACGAGAGCGAGGTCTCGGCGGTCAGCGGGTCCGCGCCCAATGCCTGGGCAACGGCGCTGGTGGCGGGGAAGGTGCCCGATTCGAAGAAGCGGTCCAGGCTCGCGTTGTACTGCGAGGTCACCACCTGGTAGTACTGCTGCGCCAAGGCCGGTGCGCGGAAGCCGCTGGCCACGGTGGCGCGCAACGCGACCGCGTCGCTGAAGGCGTAGCGCGCCGACAGTTTGCCCGAGACTTCGCTGCCGAAGTCCGAGTAGTCCTCGTAGCGGCCGGCGATGCCGGCGGAGAACTTCTCGGTCAGATCAGCTTCCAGGCCGACGTAGGCGGCGTAGCTGTCGCGGTCGGAATGCACCGCGTTCGACGGGGTGAAGCCGCCGAAACCCTGCGCGCCGCCGTTGGTGTACGCGTTCGCTTCGCCCGGCGACTGGTTCCACTTCTCGCGGCGGTACTCCGCGCCGAATGACAGGGTGGCGGGATAGGCCAGGCCGATCTCCAGCGGCTTGCTGATGTCGGCGTTGAGCACGTTCTGGGTGTACTCCAGCGCGCCGTCGTAGAAACGGTGCGGACTGGTCGCGCCCAGGCTGTAGTTGATGCTGTTCTGGGTATAGAACTTGAGATGGTTGTAGCCGTAGTTGTAGCTGACATCCCACTTCCATCCGCTCTCGGTGTCGCCCTTGACGCTTGCGACCAGCGAGCGGTCTTGCGAAAGCTGGTTGATCTCCGGCACGTAGCCGTTCGGATAGACCTGCGCCAGCAGCGCGCCCTGGTTGCTGTGGTTGGGTGAGCGATAGAACGCGAACGAGGTGATGTCGCGGTTGCTCGCGATCGCCGTGGCGTAGGCGCTCACGTTGTCGCTGAATTCGAAGCCGGCATTGGCCGACACCGCGCCGGCATCCACCTTGGGATCGCCGTAGACGTAGGCCACTTCGCCGATGTCGGGGTTGTTGCCGGTGTTCGGCGCAGTGCCCTGGTACGGGCCGGCGCGGTTGGTTTCGTCCTGGGTCGTCAGCTGGCCGGCCACATGCACGAACCCGCGACCTTCACCGAAGGACACGCCGGTATCGCCGGAGAGCTGGTACTGGCGGCCGTCGCCGGCCGAATACCCGCCCACGTCCGCCACCAGCGAGCCACCCTTGCCCGCGCCCTTCAGCACCACGTTGACCACGCCGGCGATGGCGTCCGAACCGTACTGCGCCGAGGCGCCGTCGCGCAGCACTTCGACGCGCTCGATCGCCGACACTGGAATCGCGTTGAGGTCCACGGCCGAAGAGCCGCGCCCGATCGTGCCGTTGACGTTGACCAGCGCCGAGATATGGCGGCGCTTGCCATTGACCAGGATGAGCACCTGATCCGGCGACAGGCCGCGCAGCTGCGCCGGGCGCACGCCGCTGGTGCCATCGGTGACGGCCGGCCGCGGGAAGTTGAGCGAGGGCAGCGCACGTGCGAGCGCGGTAGCCAGCTCGGTGGTGCCGGTGGCCTGCAGGGCCTCGGGCGTGATGATGTCGATGGGCGACTGCGATTCGGCGACCGTGCGGTCGGACACGCGGGTACCGGTGACGATCAGGGTGTCGAGGGTGCGGGCGTCGGCGGGGGCCGATTCCTGCGCCAAGGTGGCGGGGGCCACCAGGGCCAGGCTGATGGCGATAGCAAGGGGCGACAGCGAGCGGGTCATGCGGGGCAACTCCGGAAGGACGGCAAACATGGAGAGAAGTGGATCAGGGCTTGCAAAGTTTCCTTTGAAACCATGGACTTAGAGGATTCTGACTGTGGTGTGCAGGCCGTGACGCGGGCGTCAATGCATTCTTAACAACCGTAGGCAGAGGCGCTATCGATAAACTACGCGGCCGCTCTCCCCCAAATCCCCGTAGGTTGTTTCTTGATTGCCCTTCGTAATTTCGCGCTCCGCCGTGGTGAGCGCCTGCTGCTGTCCAACGTCGACCTGACCCTGCACGCGGGCTACCGCGTGGGCGTGGTGGGGCGCAATGGCGCGGGCAAGTCCAGCCTGTTCGCCGCCGTGCAGGGCGAGCTGGAAGCCGACAAGGGCGACCTCGACCTGCCCGGCAAGGTACGCATCGCCAGCGTGGCGCAGGAGACCCCGTCGTTGCCCGACCCCGCGCTGTCGTTCGTGCTGGGCGGCGATACCGAAGTCGCGGCGGTGCTGCAGGCCGAGGCCGATGCGACCGCGCGCGAGGACTGGGAGGCGGTCGCCAACGCGCACCAGAAGATGGCCGAACTCGGTGCCTACGACGCCGAGGCGCGTGCCGGCAAGCTGCTGCACGGCCTGGGCTTTCCGGCCGATACGCACCATCGCCCGGTATCGTCGTTCTCCGGCGGCTGGCGCGTGCGCCTGAACCTGGCGCGCGCGCTGATGATGCCCAGCGACCTGCTGCTGCTCGACGAACCCACCAACCACCTCGACATGGACGCGGTGCTCTGGCTGGAGCAGTGGCTGCTGAAGTATCCCGGCACGCTGCTGCTGATCTCGCACGACCGCGAGTTCCTCGACAACGTCGCGACCCACACGCTGCACCTGCATGGCGGCGGCGCGAAACTGTACACCGGCGGCTACACCGACTTCGAGCGCCAGCGCGCCGAACAGCTGCGCCAGCAGCAGATCGCGCACGAGAAGGAACAGGCCGAGCGCGCGCACCTGCAGAGCTTCATCGACCGCTTCAAGGCCAAGGCGTCGAAGGCCGCGCAGGCACAGAGTCGCATGAAGCGCCTTGCGAAACTGGCGGGCACCGAGGCCGTGCGCGCGGAGCGCGAATTCCGCATCGAGTTCGCCGAACCGGCCAAGCTGCCGTTCTCGCTGATCCGCCTCAACCATGTCGAGGCCGGTTACGGCGGCGACGCCGTCATCCTCCACGATGTCGGCTTCGGCCTCGAAGCGGGCCAGCGCATCGGCCTGCTCGGTCCCAATGGCGCGGGCAAGACCACGCTGGTGAAGACCCTGGTCGGCGAGCTGCCGACGATGGCGGGCGACCGCATGGCGCACCCGGATCTGCGCATCGGCTACTTCGCGCAGCACACGGTGGAGTCGCTGCATGAAGGCCAGTCGCCGATGGACCATTTCCGCGACATCTCGCCGGACGGCAGCAACCAGTCGTTCCGTGATTTCCTCGGCAAGTGGAATTTCCCCGGCGATCGCGCGTTCGAGCCGGTGGACGGATTCTCCGGTGGCGAGCGCGCCCGCCTGGCACTGGCGCTGATCGCCTGGCAGCAGCCGAACGTGCTGCTGCTCGACGAACCCACCAACCACCTTGACCTTGAGATGCGCGAAGCCTTGGCCGAAGCGCTCAGCGATTTCGACGGTGCCATCGTGATGGTGTCGCACGACCGCCATCTGATCGGCCTGGTGTGCGACACGTTCTGGCGCGTGGCCGATGGCGTGGTCGAGCCGTTCGATGGCGACCTGGACGAATACGCCGCCTGGTTGCGCACGCGCGCCTCCGCGCAGGGCAGCAAACCGCTGCGCAGCGAACCCGCGCCCGCGCCCAAGCCGGCCCCAGCGCCCGCACGCAAGGTCAATCCGGTGAAACTGGCCGCCGCCGAGGCGAAGGTCGCCGAGCTGGAAGGCAAGCTGGCCGAGGTGGACGCGCAACTCGCGGATCCGAAGAGCTATGCGGACGCGGACCTCGCCGCACGCCTGGGCCGTGATCGCGAAGCGCTGCAGCAGCAGCTGGCCAAAGCCGAGGAAGCCTGGTCCGCGCTGTACGACGACGCTTGATCCGGCCCGCCTCCACCCCCATACCCGCCCTCGTCACGACGCCTTTTAACCGCCATGCCCATCTACGCCTTCGAATGCACCCAGTGCGGCCATAGTTTCGACCGCCTGCAGAAGCTGTCCGATCCCGACCCCGATACCTGCCCGTCGTGTGGCGCACCGTCGGTGAAGCGGCAGCTGACGGCGCCGTCGTTCCGCCTCGCGGGCAGCGGCTGGTACGAGACCGACTTCAAGAAGGATGGCGACAAGAAGCGCAACCTCGCCGATGGCGGCGAAGGCGCAAAGCCGTCCAGCGAGTCCAAGCCCGCCGAGTCGGCGCCGGCGAAGACCGAAAGCACGCCGGCGAAGACGGAATCGAAACCGGCGACGCCGTCGTCTTCGTCCTGAGGCGACGCGGTAAGGTGGCGTCCTTCATCCGACAAGGGAACGCCATGAACGGGATTCACGCGCTGGTGCTGTTGGCGTTATGCACCGCGGGTTGCAAGGCCGAGCCGGAGCCACGCTACGGCGTGTCGGAGAAGTTCGATCAGTCTCCGTTGCCTCTTTACGTCACCGAGCCTTCCGCCCAGTTCTTCTCCAATCTGCAGCCTTTGTGCGGCAAGGCCTATGCCGGCCGCATCACGGCCAACCAACCTGCGTCGACCACCCCTGACCCCTTCGAGGGCAAGGCGCTGGTCATGCATGTGCGTGGATGCAGCGACCCGACGCGCGAGATCCGCATTCCCTTCCACGTCGGCGATGACCATTCGCGCACCTGGGTGCTGACGCGCACGGGTACCGGCCTGCGGTTGAAGCACGATCACCGCCACGAAGACGGCAGTGCGGACGCGGTGACGATGTACGGCGGCGACACGGATGAGCCGGGTAGCACGCAGCGGCAGGCGTTCCCGGTGGATGCGGATTCGATCGTGATGTTCGAACGGGAAGGCCTGGCGGCCTCGGTGACGAATACCTGGGCGATGGAACTGGTGCCCGGCAAAACCTTCGTCTACGAACTGAGCCGGCCGAACGGCCGGTTGTTCCGGGTGGAATTCGATCTCACCGCGCCGGTCGAACTGCCGCCGGCGCCCTGGGGCGCCGGCGGTTGAATCCGTAGGGATCGCTCAGCGCGGCCCGAAGCGGCCGCGGCAGCCGCGGTCCACCCACACCTGCGTACCGGTGTAACCCCAGCTGTAGCCTTCGCGGCAACTGGTGTTCGAGATCTGTTGCAGCAGGATCGGCCGGCCCTGGCGCGGGTCGTAGGCACAGGTCTTGCGGCGGTTGTCTTCGCTGTTGCAGGTCACCGAGTAGTTGCTGGAACCGCCACCGCTGCCCACGCGTGGCGCGAACTCGGCGCGGCAGCCATTGCCGACGTACACCTGGCCCTGCTGCGATTGCCAGCTCCGGCCCTCGACGCAGGCGGCGCTCGACAACTGCCGGGTCAGGCGCGAATGACCGCTCCACGGTGTACGGCAGGTACGGCCGCGGCCGTCGGTGCTTTCACAGCGGATCGTTCCGCCGGCAGCGACGCCCTGGGCGAACTCGCCCCGGCAGCCCTTCCACACGGTGATCAGGCCATCCTGCGAACTCCAGGTCGCGCCCTCCTCGCAGCGGCTGTTGGAGAGCTGCCGCACCAAGCGCGATTGTCCGCGCCACGGCGGCGTGCAGCGCTTGGCGTCGCCGCTCTTGCTCTCGCACAGGATGGTGTTGCCGTTGGAAGGCGGATTCGGGTTCCATCCGCCGCTGTTGCCGCCGAGCGACTGTGCGATGTCCTGCTTGATCCGGCTGAAGGTCCAGTTGGATCGGTTGACCTGGTCGAGGTAGAAGCGGAGCTGGTCGTCCGGAATGCGGCGACCGCGGGACTGTTCGGAGTACTCCAGGCTGATCACGCGCGTCTGGTCCTGGACGGACAACTGGCGCAGGTTCTCGGGCGCATAGGCCCGCGTACCGACCTGAGCGACGGCGCTGCCGGCCACCAGGGCCAGCAACAGTACGAGCACGGACTGCAACAACGGCTTCTTCATGGTGGCACCCTCCTAGGGAGGCGCCAGCATACGCCGGGGTCGTTAAGCCCGTGCAGGGGTGGGGCCGGCGGGCGGGGGACCGGGTAAACTACGCGGCTTGACCGGCCTGTCCCGGCCGCGGAATGTCCCGGCCGCGGAATGTCCCGGCCCCGGTCCGAACCCCAGTGGAGCCCCCATGCGTACCCATTTCTGCGGCCTCGTCGACGAGGCCATGATCGGCCAGACCGTGACCCTGTGCGGCTGGACCGATGTCGCCCGCAACCTCGGCGGCGTCTGCTTCATCGACCTGCGCGACCACGAAGGCATCGTGCAGGTGACGGTGGACCCGTCCAATGCCGAGGTGTTCAAGGTGGCCGCTTCGCTGGGCTACGAGGACGTGCTGCAGGTCGAGGGCGTCGTGCGCGCGCGCGAGGCCGTCAACACCAAGATCCGCACCGGCCAGGTGGAAGTGATCGCCACGAAGATCACCGTGCTCAACAAGGCCGATCCGCTGCCCTTCCACCACCACGAGAACCCGGGCGAGGAGACGCGCCTGAAGTATCGCTACCTGGACCTGCGCAGCGCCGACATGCAGCGCAAGCAGCGCACCCGTATCAGGCTGGTGCAGGCGTTGCGCCGCTGGCTGGATGCGCGCGGCTTCCAGGACATCGAAACGCCCATCCTCACCAAGGCCACGCCTGAGGGTGCGCGCGACTTCCTGGTGCCGGCGCGGATGCACCCGGGCGAGTTCTACGCACTGCCGCAGTCGCCGCAGCTGTTCAAGCAGATCCTGATGGTGGCCGGCTTCGACCGCTACTACCAGATCGCGCGCTGCTTCCGCGATGAAGCGCTGCGCGCCGACCGCCAGCTCGAGTTCACCCAGCTCGACATGGAGTTCGCCTTCGTGCGCGAGCGCGACGTGCAGGACGCCGTGGAAGGCATGATCCGCGACATCTTCGCCGAGGTGATGGACGTGCGGCTGGACGCACAATTCCCGCGCATGACCTGGGCCGAGGCGATGCGTCGCTACGGCTCGGACAAGCCGGACCTGCGCATCGCGCTGGAGCTGGTCGACGTAGCCGAACTGGTGAAGTCCAGCGAGTTCGCCGTGTTCACCGCCGCGGCGAACGATCCGGACGGCCGCGTGGCTGCGCTGCGCATCCCGGGCGGGGCGTCGCTCAGCCGCAAGCAGATCGACGAGTACGCCGCGCACGCCGCCAAGTACGGCGCCAAGGGCCTGGCCTACATCAAGATCGACGAGGCTGGCGCGGTCAGCTCGCCGATCCAGAAGTTCTTCGCCGAAGACGCCTTTGCGGCGCTGGTGAAGCACGTGGGCGCAGGCAACGGCGACATCGTGTTCTTCGGTGCGGGCGGCTACAACAAGGTCAGCGACTTCATGGGCGCGCTGCGCCTGAAGGCCGGCAAGGACTTCGGCCTGGTCCAGGACGGCTGGAAGCCGCTGTGGGTCACCGACTTCCCGATGTTCGAATGGGACGACGAGGCGCAGCGCTATGTCGCGCTCCACCATCCCTTCACCGCGCCCGCGGTGGACGACATCGGCGATCTGCGTGCGAACGCGAAGACGGCGGTATCGCGCGGTTACGACATGGTGCTGAACGGCAACGAGATTGGTGGTGGTTCGATCCGTATCCACCGCCCCGACATGCAGAGCGCGGTGTTCGAGCTGCTTGGCATCGGTGCGGAAGAGGCGGAAGCCAAGTTCGGCTTCCTGCTGGACGCGCTGCGCTTCGGCGCGCCGCCGCATGGCGGCATCGCGTTCGGCATCGACCGTATCGCGGCGCTGATGGCGGGCACCGAGTCGATCCGTGACGTCATCCCGTTCCCCAAGACCACCAGCGCGCAGTGCCTGATGACCGGTGCGCCGTCGCCGATCCCGGACGAGCAGCTGGCTGAAGTCCACATCCAAGTACGTCCGAAGAAAGACTGAGAGAGAAACACGCAATGACGGAATACGCTTTTTCGCTGGAATGGGAACGTCTGGGCAATGAAGGCGCCGATGCGGGCCTGGTGACGGAACGCGCGCGCGTGTTCGGTGGCTGGCTGGTGCGCGTCGGCACGTCGCCGGCCGCGATGGCGGTGACCTTCGTACCGGACGGCCAGGGCCGCTGGGACGGCGAGGACTTCGGCGAAGACGACTACGAAGAAGAAGACGAAGAAGAGTACGAAGAGGAAGAAGACGAGGACGCCGACGAAGAAGACGAGGCGGACGAAGAGGAAGAGGAAGAAGAGGAAGAAGAGGACGCGTAAGCGTGCAGATCCGCCGCGCCACCGCCGATGACGCCGCGGTCCTGTCGGACCTGGCGTCGCGCACCTTCACGGAAACCTTCGGGCATCTGTATCCGGCTGAGGATCTCGCCGCATTCCTCGCCGATGCTTATGACGTCGACAAGCAGCGGGTCATCCTGTCGCACCGGGATTACGCGGTGTGGCTGCTCGAAGCCGATGGCGTGGCCGTGGGCCATGCAGCCGCCGGGCCATGCGGGTTGCCGCATGCGGACGTGGTGAAGGGCGATGGCGAGCTGAAGCGGTTGTACGTGCTGGCATCCCACCAGAACGGTGGGTGGGGCGGGAAGCTGTTTGCGGAGGTGGAGCGATGGTTGTTGAAGGACGGGCCGCGGACGCTGTGGATCGGGGTGTGGTCGGAGAATTTCGGTGCGCAGCGGTTCTATGAGCGGCAGGGGTTCGTGCGGGTGGGGGGATACAAGTTCGCGGTGGGGAAGACCTTGGATGACGAGTTCATCCTGCGGCGTGAAGCCTCCGCGGAGTCGTGACGCGAAGAGCGTTCCGCTGGCCCTGCGGTCCAGCGGGTAACTTTTCTTTGGTGACGCAAAGAAAAGTCACCAAAAGAAAGCGTCTTTCTCGACGAAGCAATCCCATCCGGTCACCGCTATTTGGATTTTCCGACTCGCCCTCTTGGCGAGGCGGAAAACGGCGGACATCCTTGTCCTCCGCCCTTCGGGTCTGGCGACGACACGGGTGTTGAAAGTAAAAAAGCAAACGGCCGCGTTAGCGGCCGTTGCTGTTTTCGGTGTTCCGCTTACTTCTGGAGGAAAGTCAGCAGGTCCTGGTTGACGCGGTCCTTGTGGGTATCGGTCAGTCCGTGGGGTGCGCCGGGGTAGGCGATCAGCTGGGCGCCCCTGATCAGCTTGGCCGAGGCCTTGCCGGAGGCGTCGAGGGGGACGATCTGGTCGTCGTCGCCGTGGATCACCAGGGTGGGGATGTCGAACTTCTTCAGGTCTTCGCGGAAGTCGGTGGCCGAGAACGCGGCGATCGAGTCGTAGGTGTTCTTGTGGCCGGCCTGCATGCCCTGCGCCCACCAGCTGTCGACCAGGCCCTGCGAGGGCTTCGCGCCGGGGCGGTTGAAGCCGTAGAACGGGCCCGAGGCTATGTCCTTGTAGAGCTGCGCGCGGTTGTCCAGCGAGCCTTTGCGGAGGCCGTCGAAGACCTCGATCGGCAGGCCACCCGGGTTGTCGGCGGTCTTCAGCATCAGCGGCGGCACGGCGCTGATCAGCACGGCCTTCTTGACGCGGCTGGTGCCGTGGCGGCCGATGTAGCGCGCCACTTCGCCGCCGCCGGTGGAGAAGCCGACGAGGGTCACGTCCTTCAGGTCCAGCGTGTTGATCACCGTGGCCAGGTCGTCGGCGTAGTGGTCCATGTCGTTGCCGTCCCACGGCTGGCTCGAACGGCCGTGGCCGCGGCGGTCATGGGCGACCACGCGGTAGCCCTTCGACGCCAGGAAGATCATCTGCGATTCCCAACTGTCCGAGGACAGCGGCCAGCCGTGGCTGAAGGTGACGACCGGGCCGTTCTTCGGGCCCCAGTCCTTGTAGTACAGCTGCACGCCGTCGGCGGTGGTGAGGGTGCTCGCGGTGCGTTCGACGGCGACCGGGGCGGTGGTAGGCGCGGACTGTGCGGCGAAGCTGGCCTGGGTGGCGACGGCCAGCAGCGTGGCGGCGATCGTGCGGGTGAAAACGTTCATGGGTGCGGTTCCTGCAAAGGGTGGTGGGTCAGGAAGGAGGATCAGTCGGCCAACACCAGCGTCACGTCGATGTTGCCGCGCGTGGCGTTGGAGTACGGGCAGACGATGTGGGCGGCGTCGACCAGGGCCTGCAGCTGTTCGCGTTCGATGCCCGGGGCGGCGATGGTCAGTTCGGCCTGGATGCCGAAACCGGTGGGGATCTGGCCGATGCCGACCTTGCCGGTGACCGTGGTGGAGGCGGGCAGGGCGACCTTCTGCTTGCCGGCGACGAACTTCAGCGCGCCCAGGAAGCAGGCCGACCAGCCGGCCGCGAACAACTGTTCCGGGTTGGTGCCGTCGCCGCCGGCGCCGCCCAGCTCGCGCGGGGTGGACAACTTGACCGCCAGCACGCCGTCGGACGAGGTGGCCTGGCCTTCGCGGCCGCCGGTGGCGGTAGCGGTGGCGGTGTAGAGGATCTTTTCGATGGACATGGCGGTGCTCCTGGGAAGGTGGGTGGTCCGGGGCGGGTGGCCGTCCGGTGAGGTGTACTTTGCGCCCCCAGATGGGACTGTTGGTGATGTAGAATCCTGAAAACTTGATCTGGAGTATTGCCATGGTCGACCGGCTTGAGGTCCTGCTGGAGCGGTTCTCGGTGTCGGCGGAGGTCTTCCACGCCGGTGCGCTGTGCGGCATCAACACGCTGGAGGCGGAGCCCGGCGTGGGCCAGCTGCACCTCATCCAGCGCGGGCCGCTGGAGGTGTTCCATGGCGCCACCTCGCTGCGCATCGATGCGCCCAGCCTGCTGCTCTATCCACGCGCGATGACGCACCGCTTCGTCAGCGACGAGGTGCGTGGCGCCGAGATGGCCTGCGCCAACGTGCGGTTCGAAGGCGGCGCGCAAAATCCGATCAGCGCCGCGCTGCCCGACGTGGTGTGTCTGCCGCTGGAAACCCTGCACGGGGCGCAGGACGTGCTGCCGCTGCTGTTCGAAGAAGCCTTCACCCAACGCTGCGGACGTACGGCGCTGGTCAACCGGCTGTTCGAGGTCGTGATGATCCAGGTGCTGCGCCAGCTGATGGAGACCGGCGAAGTGAAGGGCGGCATGCTGGCCGGTCTGTCGCACCCGCGCCTGCGCAACGCCATCGTGGCGATGCACGAAGCACCGGCGAAGGAGTGGACCCTGGACGAGCTGGCACGCGTGGCCGGGATGTCGCGCAGCGTATTCGCCAGCCAGTTCCGCGAAGCGCTCGGCACGACGCCCGGCCAGTACCTGCAGGGCTGGCGCGTGGGCCTGGCGCAGCAAGCGCTGCGCCACGGCAAGCCGCTGAAGGTGGTGGCCGCCGATGTGGGCTATGGCAGCGAAGCAGCGCTGTCGCGCGCCTTCAAGGCGCACAGCGGGTTGTCGCCGCGCGCGTGGAAGCAGCAGGCCGCCGCGCATTGAGCCACGCTGGCAGGCCGCCATCCCTTCGACGACACTTCTGCGCATGACGAACAGACGAGACTCGGCGCCGCGCGTGGTGCTGGTGCACGGCATCTGGAATGCGAAATCCTGGCTGACGCCGCTCGCGCGGCGCCTGCGGCATGAAGGCTTCGAAGTGGACGTGTTCGGTTATCCGAGCATCCTCGGCGGGCCGGAACCCGCCATCGCTGCACTGATCCAGCGTCTGCAGGGCGGGCCGCCGACCCACGTGGTCGGTCACAGCCTCGGCGGATTGATCGGGCTGGAAGCCTTGCGGCGCGCGCCCGACCTGCCGGTGCAGCGCATGGTCTGCCTGGGTTCTCCCTTGCTCGGCAGTGGTGCCGCACGCAGCCTGGGTCAGCGCGCCTGGACCTCGCCGATCCTCGGGCGCAGCGGCGCGCTGCTGCAGGCCGGCTGCCCGCCCTGGCAGGGCGCGGTTCCGGTGGGCATGGTGGCGGGCGACGTCGCGCGTGGCATCGGCCGGCTGCTCACCCGCTTCGACGGGGCGTCCGATGGCACGGTGGGCCTGGACGAAACCCGGCTGCCGGGATTGGCGGCACACTGCGTGGTGCCGGCCAGCCATACCGGGCTGGTGTTCTCGGCCGATGCGGCCCGCCAGGCGGCGCATTTCCTGCGCGAAGGGCGCTTCACGGACGCATGACCGGGGCCCGCATGGGGACGCGTATAATCCGCGCCCTTGTCTGAGCACTCCGGAAGTCACCATGGGCAGAGGCCCGTCCATCGAAGCCCGCAAGAACGCCACCGACGCCAAGCGCGGCAAGATCTTCACCAAGATCATCCGCGAGATCGGCGTGGCGGCCCGTGCCGGCGGTGGCGACCCTGCCAACAACCCGCGCCTTCGGGTGGCGGTGGACAAGGGGTTGGCGGCGAACATGTCGAAGGACGTGATCGAGCGCGCCATCAAGAAGGCGACCGGCGAACTCGAAGGCGTGGTCTACGAAGAGATCCGCTACGAAGGCTACGCCCCCGGCGGCGTTGCGGTGATCGTCGACTGCCTCACCGACAACCGCGTGCGCACCGTGGCCGAAGTGCGCCATGCCTTCGGCAAGCACGGCGGCAACATGGGCACCGAAGGCTCGGTGGCTTTCATGTTCAAGCGCCTCGGGGTGTTGAGCTACGCGCCGGGCGCCGATGATGCGTCCTCATTTGAGAGCCGGATCACCGAGGCGGCCATCGAAGCGGGTGCCGATGACATCGTGGTCTATCCCGACGACGGTTCGATCGACGTGGTCACCACGCCGGATGCCTTCCAGGCAGTGAAGGACGCGATGACGGCCGCCGGCCTGCAGCCGGGCCACGCCGAGATCACCTTCCGTGCCGACAACGACATCAGCGTGGAAGGCGAGACGGCCCTGCAGGTCAAGAAGCTGCTGGACATGCTGGAAGACCTGGACGACGTGCAGGACGTCTATTCCAACGCCGACCTGGGCGCCGACGCGTACGCGTAAGCCGACCCCGTGACCCGCATCCTCGGCATCGACCCCGGTTCCCAGCGCACCGGCATCGGCATCATCGATGTCGATGCGGCGGGCAAGGTGAGCCATGTCCACCATGCGCCGCTGGTGCTGCTGGGCGCGGAGGATTTCCCGCAGCGCCTGCGCGTGCTGCTCGATGGCCTGACCGCCATCATCACCACCTGGCAGCCGGACGAAGTCGCCATCGAGAAGGTGTTCATGGCGCGCAATCCCGATTCGGCCCTCAAGCTGGGGCAGGCGCGCGGCGCCGCGATCAGCGCGGTGGTGCTGCGCGACCTGCCCGTGCACGAGTACGCGGCCAAGGAAGTGAAGCTGGCCGTCGTGGGGCGCGGCAGCGCCGAAAAGACCCAGATCCAGCACATGGTCGGCATCATGCTCAACCTGCATGGCAAGTTGCAGGCCGATGCCGCCGATGCGCTGGCCGTCGCCATCACCCATGCGCACGTGCGCGCCACGGCGAAACGCCTGGGCGTGAGTTCGCAACTGGCCTGGAGCAGGAAATGATCGGACGTCTTCGCGGCATCCTGGCGTACAAGTCGCCCCCGTGGCTGGTGATCGACGTGGGCGGCGTGGGCTACGAGCTGGAAGCGCCGATGAGCACGCACTACGACCTGCCCGACGTAGGCCGCGAAGTGCTGCTGTTCACCCATTACGCGCAGAAGGAAGACAGCGTGTCGCTGTACGGCTTCCTGCGCGAAGGTGAGCGCCGGCTGTTCCGCGATGTGCAGAAGGTCAGCGGCATCGGCGCGAAGATCGCGCTGGCCGTGTTGTCCGGCGCCAGCGTCGACGAGTTCGCGCGCATGGTGCAGGCCGGCGACATCACCGCGCTGACGCGCATCCCGGGCATCGGCAAGAAGACCGCCGAGCGCATGGTGGTGGAACTGCGCGACCGCGCCGCCGATCTGATGGGCACCGGCGTGGGCGGCATCAGCGCCTTGCCCGCCGATCCGCAGTCCGAGGCGACCATCGCCCTGCAACAGTTGGGTTACAAGCCGGCCGAGGCGACCCGCATGGCGCGCGATGCGACCGCGCCGGGCGACGATGCCGCCACGATCATCCGCAAGGCGTTGCAGTCGGCCCTGCGCTGACCGCGGCTCTAGAGCACCCCTTCACTTCCGCAGCGCTACCCTTCCGGCCGCCATGTCCACCCCTACATCTCCGCACGACGCCGGGCATCACGGCCATTCGAAGGCCGGCAAGGTCGCCCTGGTGGCCGGCGCCGTCGGTGTCGTCTTCGGCGACATCGGCACCAGCCCGCTGTACACCATCAAGGAGATGTTCCACCCGCACTTCGGCCTGACGCCGGATCCGGACACGGTGCGTGGCCTGCTGTCGCTGGGTTTCTGGTCGCTGCTGCTGGTGGTCACGCTGAAGTACGTCATCGTGATCATGCGCGCCGACAACGACGGCGAGGGCGGCATCATGGCGTTGACCGCGCTGGCGCAGCGCAGCCTGGCCAAGGGCTCACGGCTGAGCTACACGGTGGGCATCCTCGGCATCTTCGGCGCGGCGCTGTTCTTCGGCGACGGCATGATCACGCCGCCCATCACCGTATTGGGCGCGGTCGAAGGTCTTGAAGTGGTCTCGCCGGTGTTCAAGCAGTGGGTCGTGCCGATCAGCCTGGTCATCCTGACCGGCCTGTTCGCCGCGCAACGCTTCGGCACGGCGAAGGTGGGCAAGGCGTTCGGACCGGTGATGATCACCTGGTTCATCGTGCTGGCTGCGTTCGGCATCTACAACATCGCCCAGAATCCCTCAGTACTGGCCGCGTTGAATCCGTACTGGGCCTGGAACTTCTTCGTCACCCACGACTGGCACGCCGTGCTGATCCTCGGCGCGGTAGTGCTGACCGTGACCGGTGGCGAGGCGCTGTACGCCGACATGGGCCACTTCGGCAAACAGCCGATCCGCTGGGGCTGGTTCGGTTTCGTGCTGCCGGCGCTGGTGCTGAACTATTACGGCCAGGGCGCCGTGCTGCTGCGCCACCCCGAGGCGGTGGCGAACCCGTTCTATATGTCGATCCCGGACTGGGCGCAGATCCCGATGCTGGTGCTGGCGACCACCGCGGCGGCGGTTGCATCGCAGGCCGTCATCACGGGCGCGTTCTCGGTCACCCGCCAGGCGATCCAGCTGGGTTACCTGCCGCGGCTGGCCATCAAGTACACCTCGAAGGACACGATCGGCCAGATCTACGTGCCCTCGATCAACATGATGCTGTACCTGGCGGTGATCGTGCTGGTGCTGAGCTTCCAGAGCTCGGGCGCGCTGGCGACGGCGTATGGCCTGTCGGTCACCGGCACCATGCTGATCGACACCTTGCTGCTGGCGATCGTGGCGTACACGCGCTGGCCGGATTCGCGTCGCTGGGTGCTGCCGCTGTGCGGCGTCTTCCTGGTGATCGACCTGGCCTTCCTGTTCGCCAACGGCGCCAAGCTCGTCACCGGCATCGGTGCCTGGGTGCCGCTGTTCATCGGCATCACCGCCTTCACCATGATGCGCACCTGGCGTCGCGGCCGCGAGTTGCTGCATGGCGAAGTACAGAAGGAAGGCATCCGCCTCGACACCTTCCTGCCGGGCCTGATGCTGGCGCCGCCGGTACGCGTGCCGGGCACGGCGATCTTCCTCACCGCCGACAAGGGCGTGGTGCCGCACGCGCTGCTGCACAACCTGAAGCACAACAAGGTGCTGCACGAACGCAACGTGTTCCTGACGGTGGAAACGCTGACCGTGCCGTACGCGCCGAAGAAAAAGCGCCTGAAGATCGAGCCGATCGGCGACGATTTCTATCGCGTGGTGATCAGCTACGGCTTCGCCGAGACGCCGGACGTGCCGCAGGCGCTGATGGGTTCCTGCGACCAGGGCGGCGTCTACTTCGATCCGATGGAAACGACTTACTTCGCCAGCCGCGAAACCGTCGTGGCGAGCCGGCAGGGCGGCATGCCGATCTGGCGCGACAAGCTGTTCGCGGCCATGCATCGCAATGCGGCGCCCGCGACGGGCTTCTTCCGCATCCCGGGCAACCGCCTGGTCGAGTTGGGAGCGCAGGTCGAAATCTGACGGGGCGAATGGGCGGCGGTTTCGTCCATAATCCCGTCATGACCGCCGACCGCATCATCGATTCCTCCGCCACCCGCGAAGACGACGCCATCGAGGCCAGCATCCGGCCGAAGCGGCTGGACGAGTATCTCGGCCAGAAGCCGGTGCGCGAACAGCTGGACATCTACATCCGGGCGGCGAAAGGGCGCGGCGAGGCGCTGGACCACGTGCTGATCTTCGGGCCGCCTGGCCTCGGCAAGACCACGCTGAGCCACGTGATCGCCAACGAGCTGGGCGTGAACCTGCGCGTGACCTCGGGCCCGGTGATCGAGAAAGCCGGCGACCTGGCGGCGCTGCTGACCAACCTGCAGCCGCACGATGTGCTGTTCGTCGACGAGATCCACCGCCTCTCGCCCGTCGTCGAGGAAGTGCTGTATCCGGCGATGGAGGATTTCCAGATCGACATCATGATCGGCGAGGGCCCTGCGGCCCGGTCGATCAAGCTCGACCTGCCGCCGTTCACCCTGATCGGCGCCACCACCCGCGCCGGTCTTCTGACCGCGCCGCTGCGGGACCGCTTCGGCATCGTGCAGCGACTGGAGTTCTACACGCCGGAAGAGCTCACCCGCATCGTGCAGCGTTCCGCGCGCATCCTCGGCATGGACTGCGAGCCCGACGGTGCGGCCGAAATCGCCCGCCGTGCACGCGGCACCCCGCGCATCGCCAACCGCCTGCTGCGTCGCGTGCGCGACTATGCGCAGGTCAAGGCCAACGGCCACATCGACGTGGACGTCGCCCGTGCCGCGATGCAGATGCTGAAGGTCGATCCGGAAGGCTTCGACGAGCTCGACCGTCGCATGCTTCGCACCATCATCGACAGTTTCGATGGCGGGCCGGTGGGTGTGGAGTCGCTCGCGGCCGCGCTCAGCGAAGAGCGCGGCACGCTGGAGGACGTCATCGAGCCCTATCTGATCCAGCAGGGCTTCCTGATCCGCACGGCACGCGGCCGCATGGCCACGCGCAAGGCCTACCTGCACCTGGGGCTGACGCCGAAGGGGCGGGTGCCGGAGTCGGGCGAGTCCAGCGGCGAACTCTTCTGATCCACTGGTCGCAGGTTGGTATGCACGATTCCGTGCGGGAGCGCATGTTTTGACGACGGATTCCACGATGATCGCCGCGGATGCGGCCCCGTTCATCTTTCCGACACGCGTCTATTGGGAAGATACCGACGCCGGTGGCGTGGTCTACCACGCGCAGTACGTCGCCTTCCTGGAGCGCGCCCGCACCGAATGGTTGCGGGCCCGCGGGCATCACCAGGAGCAACTGCGCCAGACCCACGACCTGGTGTTCGCTGTCCGTGCGATGCGCCTGGATTTCCTGCGCCCCGCGCGGCTGGACGACCTGCTGCAGGTGACCGCGCGCATCCACCAGTGCAAGCGGGCCAGCGTGGTGTTCGCCCAGACGATCGAGCGCGACGGTGAGCGGCTGCTCACCGCCGAGGTCAAGGTCGCGGCGCTGAGCGCATCCGGGTTCAGACCCGTTGCGCTCCCCGATACGTTGTACGAAGAGTTCCGCCGGCTCGAGACACCGGGCCCACCGCTTTAAACCGACACGCAAGACAACACGAGAATCGAGGAACGACGGATGATCGCAACGCTGCTGGCCTTCCAGGACACCGTGGTGGAGGCGCTGCCGCCGGAGACCGCCGCCGCGGCCGCCCAGGCGACCGCCGAGACCGTGCACAGCGGGATCAACTACATCGACCTGATGCTCAAGGCCAGCCTGCCGGTCAAGCTGATCGTGCTGTTGTTGCTGGCCGGTTCGCTGATCAGCTGGATCATCATTTTCCGCAAGGCGCGGGTGTTCAAGACCGCCAACCGCGACGCCGACGAATTCGAAGGCCGGTTCTGGTCCGGTGCCGAACTGCACAAGCTCTACGCCGGCGCCGCCGACCGCAATCGCGTCGTCACCGGGCTCGAGGCGATCTTCGAAGCCGGCTTCCGCGAGTTCACCCGCCTGCGCGACAAGCGCGGACTGGACGGGCGCGCACAGCTCGAGGGCGCGCAGCGCGCGATGCGCGTGACTTACACGCGCGAGGTCGACCAGTTGGAACGCAACCTGGAACTGCTCGCCAACATCGGCTCCACCGCCCCCTACGTCGGCCTGGTGGGTACCGTGTTCGGCATCATGGTCACCATGCACGACATGCTCAACAGCGGTGAGCAGGCCGGCATCGCAGCGGTGGCGCCTGGCATTTCGGAAGCGTTGTTCGCGACGGCGATCGGCCTGTTCGTGGCGATTCCCGCGGTGTGGGCCTACAACCGCTTCACCACGCGCGTCGAGCGCCTGTCGGTGCGTTACGAAAGCTTCGCCGAGGAATTCAGCTCGATCCTGCAGCGCCAGAGCTCGGGCGAGTAAGCGGAGCGCCCCATGGCCGGAAGCATCTTCCATCGCAAGCGCCGCAAGCTGAAGTCCGAGATCAACGTCGTGCCGTACATCGACGTGATGCTCGTGCTGCTGATCATCTTCATGGTCACCGCGCCGCTGCTGACGCTCAGCGTCGACGTCAAGCTGCCGTCTTCGAACGCCAAGGCGGTCGAGACGCGCAACGAACCGATCATCGTCATCGCCTATCCCGACGGCCGCTTCGGCCTCAAGCTGCCTGAAGCCAAGCAGCCGGAAGTGCTGGACGCGGCCGGGCTCGAGGCCAAGGTCGCCGCGATCCGGGGCGAGCAGGGCAACGAGCTGCGCATCATGGTGGCCGCCGAAGGTTCTGCGCCGTACCAGAAGGTGCTGGATGCGATGGACGTGCTCCGCCGCGCCAAGGTCAGCAACGTCAGCCTGATGACCAACGCGGGTGGCAATGCACGCTGACGTCGCCCCGCGCCATCCGGCCCAACGCGACGAAGGGCTGGGCAGGGCGGTCGCCTGGGCGGTCGGCCTGCATCTGTTGCTGGCCGTGCTGCTGATCGTGTCCCCGCTGCTGACGTGGGACCGGGACCGCCTCAATGCAGCCGGCGCACCGACGATGGAAGCCACGCTGGACGCCTCCGCCGCCGACCAGCGCGCGGTCGAACGTGCGCTGGACTTCACGCCTGCGCCGATGCCCGAGCCCGTGGAAGAGCCGGCGCCCGAGGACACCGTGCCGCCACCGCAGCCGATCCCCGAGCCCGCCCCGCAGGATGCGCCGGTCGAACGCCAGGCCGAGGCGCAGGAGCGCGTGCCCGTTCCCGACACCACCGAGCAGGACGAGGCGCGGCTGGACGCGATCTCGCAGGAAAAGGCGCGCCAGGAGCAGGAAGCCAAGCGCCGCCAGGAACAGATCGACCTGACCGAACGCAAGCGCCAGGAGCAGGCCGAGCAGCAACGCCGCCTCGCCGCGCAACAGGAAGAAGACCGCCAGAAGCGCATTGCGACCGAGGCGCAGCAGAAGGCCGAGGCCGACAAGAAGCGGCTGGAGGAAATCCGGCGCCAACGCGCCCAGGCGTCGCGCGAAGCCCAACTGGCCGAACAGAAGCTGCGCCAGCTGGCCGATGCGCGTGCGCGCCAGGCGGCGAGCGCCAACCAGTCCCAGTACAGCCAGCCCGCCGCTCCGGCCGGAAATGGCGGTACGGACGAGGATCTTCGCGGTCGCTACGCAGCTGCGATCCAGGAAGCAGTGCTCCGGCAGTGGACCCGGCCCGAATCCGTGCCCGTCGGGACCCGTTGCAAAGTGGTGATCCGCCAGTTGCCTGGCGGAGAAGTCGTCAGTGCCGAAGTCCAGCCGGGCTGCGCAATGGATGCCGCGGGCCAGGATTCGGTCGAGCGCGCGGTGCTGAAAGCCCAGCCGCTGCCGTATCGTGGCTACGAATCCGTGTTCGCCCGCACCCTGACCTTGAACTTCGAGGCCCGGGACCGCTGACTTCACGCGGCGTTTCGGCGCCCCTCGTTCACAATTGTTAAAACGTTCACGCGGAGACTGGTATCCCTTTCCAGCCCCGCCCAACCGCAGAGTTGCCGTGCCCATGATGAAGTCGCTGCGCTGGTTCGCCCTGGTTCTCTTCACACTCGCCCCGGCCCTGGCCGCTGCCCAACAGCAGGGTCTGGAGATCGACATCATTGGCGGCAACGCCTCCGCGCTCCCGATCACGGTCGTTCCGATGCCCTACCAGGGCTCGGCCGCTGCGCCCCCTACCGACGTCGCCGATGTGGTCCGCTCCGACCTCGAACGCTCCGGCGCCTTCCGCACCTTGCCGGAAGCCAGCGTCACCGAACGTCCGACCCGTGGCGGAGAAATCCAGTACCCGACGTGGCGCGCGCTGCGCCAGGACTACATCGTGGTCGGCCGCGTAGCGGATGCCGGCGATGGCAGCTACCGCGTGGAGTACGAGCTGTTCGACGTGGCCAAGCAGGAACGCATGCTCGGCCTGGCGATGACCGCCCGCGCCAACGCCATGCGTGACGTCGCCCACCAGATGGCCGATGCCATCTACGAGAAGATCCTCGGCGTGCGCGGCGCGTTCTGGACCCGCATCGCCTACGTGACCGCCGCCGGCACCGGCAAGGCGACGCGTTATGCGCTGATGGTGGCCGATTCGGACGGCTACAACCCGCAGACCGTGGTGCGCTCGGCCGAGCCGCTGCTGTCGCCGTCGTGGAGCCCGGATGGTCGTCGGCTGGCGTATGTCAGCTTCGAAGGCGGCAACTCGGCCATCTACATCCAGGACATCTCCACCGGTGCGCGCGAGAAGGTGGCCAGCTTCCGCGGCATCAACGGCGCGCCGTCGTTCTCGCCGGATGGCCGCCAGTTGGCGCTCACCCTGTCGCGCAGCGGCAACCCCGAAATCTACGTGATGGACCTGGGCAGCCGCTCGCTGCGCCAGCTGACCAATACCTCCGCCATCGACACCGAGCCGGTGTGGAGCGCGGACGGCGGCACGATCTACTTCACTTCCGACCGTGGTGGCCGCCCGCAGATCTACCGCGTCGCTGCCGTCGGCGGCAGCGCCAGCCGCGTGACCTTCGAAGGCACCTACAACGCGACCGCGAGCATCTCCTACGACGGCAAGAAGATCGCCGTGGTGCAGGGCTCGGGCAACAACTACCGCATCTCCCTGATGGACAGCAGCCTGGGCGGCGCCCGTTGGTCGTCGCTGTCGCCGGGCTCGCTGGATGAATCGCCGAGCTTCGCCCCGAACGCCAGCATGGTGCTCTATGCGGCGCGCGAGGGCGGGCGGGGCGTGCTGTACGCCGTCTCGGCGGATGCGCGCGTACGCCAGCGTCTGGTCGTGGCCAATGCCGACGTCCGCGAGCCGGCGTGGTCGCCCTATCGCACTGCGCGTTAAGTTTGTGTCTACAATACTGAACCCCTGATCCCCCTGTTCCAACGACGCAAGGAATGACCATGAACAACACCACCCGTGTTCTGATGCTGTCCCTGATGTCGGTCGCTGTGCTGGCCGGCTGTAAGAAGGACGTCAAGCCGACTCCGCCGGCCGATACCACCACCACGACGCCGACCACCCCGACCACCCCGACCACCTCGGGCGTGTACGGCCCCGGCGACCTCGACACCGATGCCTGCCTGCGCCAGCGCGTGGTGTACTTCGACCTCGACCAGGACGCCCTGAAGCCGGAGTTCCAGGCCATCATGGGTTGCCACGCCAAGTACCTGCGCGACCGTCCTTCCTCGCGCATCTCGCTGGAAGGCCACGCCGATGAGCGCGGCAGCCGCGAGTACAACCTGGGCCTGGGCGAGCGCCGCGGCAACGCCGTGAACTCGGCCCTGCAGGCTGCCGGCGGTTCGGCCAGCCAGCTGACCGTGGTCAGCTACGGCGAAGAGCGTCCGGTCTGCACCGACTCCAGCGAGTCCTGCTGGTCGCAGAACCGTCGCGTCGAGATCGTGTACACGGCGAAGTAAGCCGTCGTCACCACGATGATCGCGAAGAAGTACATGCTGGTCCTCGCGGCGGCCCTCGTGGCCGCCGCACCCGCCCACGCGCAGCGCATGAGCCTGGCCGACCGCGTCGCGGCGCTGGAAGCGAAGGCCAACAACCCGCAGCAGAACCTCGATCTGCTCAACAAGGTCACGCAGCAGGAATCCGAGCTGCGCGAACTGCGGGCGCAGCTGGAGCAGCTGCAGAACGAGAACGAGCAGCTCAAGCAGCGCAACCGCGACCAGTACCTGGATCTCGACGGCCGCTTGAACCGCCTGGAAGGCGGTGCTGCACCCGCAGCCCCCGCGCCCGCCACGACGACTCCGCCGCTGGGTACCGCCCCGAAGCCGGCCACCGCGCCGGCGCCCGCCGCAACGACCGAACGTCCGCCGAGCGTGCATGGCGACATGGGCGCGATGTCCGCGACCGGCGACGAGCGCACCGCCTACAACGTCGCGTTCGACAAGCTGAAGGCCGGCGACTACGCCGACGCCGCGCAGCTGTTCACCAGCTTCCTGCAGCTCTATCCGACCGGTGTCTATGCGCCCAACGCGCTGTACTGGCTGGGCGAGAGCTACTACGTCACCCAGAATTACGCGCTGGCCGCGGACCAGTTCCGCGCGCTGCTGGCGCAATACCCGACCCACGACAAGGCACCCGGCGCACTGCTGAAGCTGGGCCTGTGCGACTACGGGCTGGGCAAACTGCCCGAAGCCGAGCGCACGCTGGGCGAGGTCATGGCCAAGTACCCGGGCACCGACGTCGCCCGCACGGCCGACGACCGCCTGCGCGCCATCCAGCTCGGCCGCCTGCGCTGAGTCGCTATGTCCGGCGCCCGTAGGGGCGACCGGGTCGACAGGGCGTATCATGCGCACCCCATGAACGATGCCGCCCGCCCCAGCGAGATCGTCCAGTCGCCGCTGGAACGTCTCAAGATCACCGAAATCTTCCTCTCGCTCCAGGGCGAGGCGAATGCGGTCGGCTGGCCGACGGTGTTCGTGCGCCTGACCGGCTGCCCGCTGCGCTGCCAGTACTGCGACACCGCCTACGCCTTCCACGGCGGGCAATGGTGGGAGATCGACGACATCGTCGCCGAGGTCGCGCGCCAGGGCGTGCGGCACGTCTGCGTGACCGGCGGCGAGCCGCTGTCGCAGAAGCGCTGCCTGCTGCTGCTGCAGAAACTTTGCGATGCCGGTTTTGACGTTTCGCTGGAAACGTCCGGCGCCATCGACATCGCCGGCGTGGACCCGCGGGTGTCGCGCGTGGTCGACCTGAAGACACCGGGCTCGAAGGAAATGGCACGCAACCGAATGGAAAACCTGCCGCTGCTGACGGCACGCGATCAGGTGAAGTTTGTGCTGTGCGGACGCGAGGACTACGAGTGGGCGCGCGACATGCTGGCGGAACATCGCCTGGCCGAACGCTGCGACGTGCTGTTCTCGCCCAGCAAGAGCGAGCTCGATCCGCGCGACCTGGCCGACTGGATCGTCGCCGACCGCCTGCCCGTGCGCTTCCAGATGCAGCTGCACAAGCTGCTGTGGAACGACGAACCGGGGCGCTGACGCAGCGCCTGCGGTAGCCTAACCATCACCCCACGAAGCACCACTCCATGAAGAATGCCGTCGTCCTGTTGTCCGGAGGGATGGACTCCGCCGCCGTCGTCGCGATCGCCCGGGAACAGGGCTTCGCCGTGCACGCGCTCAGCGTGCGCTATGGCCAGCGGCACACTTCCGAGCTCGACGCAGCCGCGCGCGTGGCGCAGTCGCTCGGCGCCGTCGCGCACAAGATCGTGCATGTGGACCTGCGCAGCATCGGCGGTTCTGCACTGACCGACGATATCGACGTGCCCGAGGCCGGCGGCCCTGGCATTCCCGTCACCTACGTGCCGGCACGGAACACGATCATGCTGTCCGTCGCGCTTGGCTGGGCCGAAGTGCTGGGCGCCAGCGACATCTTCTGCGGCGTCAACGCGGTGGACTATTCCGGCTATCCGGATTGCCGTCCGGAGTTCATCGATGCCTTCGAGAAGCTCGCCAACCTCGCCACCAAGGCGGGCGTGGAGGGCGCCGGCCTGCGGATCCATGCACCGCTGCTGCGCCTGAGCAAGGCCGACATCGTGCGCGAAGGCCTGCGCCTGGGCGTGGATTTCTCCCAGACCGTGTCGTGCTATCAGGCCGACGCGGAAGGCCGCGCCTGCGGGCACTGCGATGCCTGTCGCCTGCGTGCCGCGGGCTTCGCCGACGCGGGCGTACCGGACCCCACGCATTACGTGTGAATCGGGCGGATTTCGTCCCTCGCGGGCGATGCGTTAGAATGCGCCTCCCGGTGCAAGGCCGGGATGCGTTTCAGGGCCGTTAGCTCAGTCGGTAGAGCAGAAGACTTTTAATCTTTTGGTCGAAGGTTCGAATCCTTCACGGCCCACCAAACATTCGCTGCCTGCGAACCGTGTCCTTCGGCGATCAGCCTTGATCGCGTTCGTGGGGCAGGTACATGCACCACAGCGTCGCGGCTCCCATCGTCCCACGACCGGCTTCGACGAATCCCGCGCGCTCGTAGAACCTGACGTTCGACGGCGCTGCCGTCTCGAGGTACACGCCATGGGAGAGTCCATCGGCGGCGGACAGGTCGCGGAACGACGACAGCAGGCGCATGCCGATGCCATGGCCATGCAGGGCCGGATCGACGCCGATGACGCCCAGGTAGTAGTGCGGCACGGCGGGGGCGTGCGCTGAGGCAATGCCTTCGTAGATCGCCATCCGATCGGTCAGTCCGGGAACGGACCTCTCGAAGCCCTGCCAGTCTTCGGCGAGGTCGGCAGGCCATGCGGGCGGGGCGGTGGTGTAGCCCATCACCATGCCGTGGATGTCGGCGCTGTTGCGTGCGACGAGGACCGGCATGTCGAGCGCGATACGCGCGCGCATCAACAGCGAGAAAAAACGCGTGAGGCGTTCCCGGTACGCAGGTCCTGTCTGCAGCAGGAAGCCCGTGATCGGATCGTGGGCGAAGGCATGGGTCAGCCGGCCCACGGTCTGGACCAGATCGGCAGGCGTCGCGCGCGTGATCTCCATGACGTCGGATGGCCTGGTGGCGGAATGCCGGAAGTGGCTTGTATGCCACATCCAGCGCGCGATGGGTCGACCGTCCGGCTGGGCGCCGGCCGCCCCCGAGGCGCTACCGCCCGGTAAAATGCGGCGCCAACCTTTGCGGGTGCTTCCGGCGCCCCCATATCGAGGTCCAGGGAGGGCTGGCCGATGCCGCGACGTTCTCCGTCCCCCACGCCCTCACACGATCGACTTTCCCCAGGTGTTCCCATGACCAATCCGTTGCTCGACTTCTCCGGCCTGCCGCGTTTCGACGAGATCCGCGCCGAGCACATCGCGCCAGCCATCGACCAGTGGCTGGCCGAGGCGGAAGCCGCGGTCGCCACGGCCGAAGCCGTCGCACCGGTGACGTGGGAGACCTTCGTCGTGCCGCTCGACGATGCGACCGAGCGCCTTGCGCGTGCCTGGAACCAGGTGACCCACCTGGAGGCGGTGGTGAACACGCCGGCGCTGCGCAGTGCGTACAACGCGCTGCTGCCCAAGGTGACGCGCTTCTGGAGCGCGCTGGGGCAGAACCTGGCGCTTTACCGCCAGTACCGCGCGTTGGGCGACGCGCCCGAGGCCGCGCGGTACGACGATGCGCGGCGGAAGGTGCTGGAGAACGCGCTGCGCGATTTTCGCCTGGGTGGCGCGGAGTTGCCCGATGCGCAGAAGGCGCGCTTCGGCGCGGTGAAGGAAGAGCTCGCCGGTCTGTCGGCGAAGTTCTCGCAGAACGTGCTGGACGCCACCGACGAGTACGAGTTCTGGATCAAGGACAAGCAGCACCTCGGCGGCCTGCCGTCCGACGTGGTCTCCGCGGCGCGCGCTGCCGCCAAGGCCGACGACGAGCCCGGCTGGAAATTCACCCTGCAGATGCCGTGCTATCTGCCGGTGCAGACGTACGCCGACGACCGCGCGCTGCGCGAGACGCTGTACCACGCCAACGCGGTGCGCGCCTCGGAACTGGCCGACAACGAAGCGCTCGACAACTCCGTATTGATCGACCGCATCCTGGCGCTTCGCGCCGAGCTGGCATCGCTGCTGGGCTTCCCCAGCTACGCGGCGTATTCGCTGGCCACCAAGATGGCCGATACACCGGACGAGGTGCTGCATTTCTTGCGCGACCTGGCCGCGCGCGCCAAGCCGCATGCGCAGCGCGACCGCGCTGAATTGGAAGCCTTCGCAGGCGAACACCTCGGACTGGACACGGTCGAAGCCTGGGACCTGGCGTACGCCAGCGAAAAACTCAAGCAGGCGCGCTACAGCTTCTCCGCGCAGGAAGTGAAGCAGTACTTCACCGAGCCGGCCGTGCTGAAGGGCTTGTTCGGCGTGATTGGCGACCTCTACGGGCTGCGGGTGGAGCAGGACACGGCGCCGACCTGGCACCCGGACGTGCGCTTCTACCGGCTGGTGGACGGCGCGGGCGTACTGGTAGGCCAGTTCTACCTGGATCTGTACGCGCGCGAGGGCAAGCGCGGCGGCGCGTGGATGGACGATTGCCGCAACCGTCGCACGACGGCGCGCGGCGAGCAGACGCCCCTGGTCTACCTGGTCTGCAATTTCGGCAAGGGCGTGGACGGCAAGCCCGCGACCTTCAGCCACAACGACGTGACCACCCTGTTCCACGAAATGGGGCATGGGCTGCACCAACTGCTCACCCAGGTCGGCGAGCTGGGCGTGGCTGGCATCAATGGCGTGGAGTGGGACGCCGTGGAGCTGCCCAGCCAGTTCATGGAGAACTTCTGCTGGGAGTGGGCACGCGTGCAGGCGATGACCGCGCACGTGGACAACGGCGAGCCCTTGCCGCGTGCGTTGTTCGACAAGATGGTCGCGGCGAAGAACTACCAGAGCGGCATGGCCACGGTCCGGCAGCTGGAGTTCGGCCTGTTCGACATGCAGCTGCACAGCGGCTTCGACGCCGCCGGCGATACGGTATTGGCGCTGCTCGATCGCGTACGTGCCGAGGTCGCCGTGAACCTGCCGCCGGAATGGAACCGCTTCCCCCACCAGTTCAGCCACATCTTCGCGGGCGGCTACGGGGCGGGCTACTACAGCTACAAGTGGGCCGAAGTGCTGAGTGCGGACGCCTACGAGGCGTTCGAGGAGGCACCCGACAAGGTGGCCGAGACGGGTGCGCGCTTCCGCCATGAAATCCTGGCCCGCGGTGGCAGCCGCGGCGCGGCGGAGAATTTCAGGGCGTTCCGGGGCCGCGCGCCGCAGATCGACGCGCTCCTGCGCCACGCCGGCATGGCGGGTTGAGCCCCTTGCGGCGGGTCCGGGATGGCCAATCCGGGCTCCCGAAGCGGGTTTGACCGTGACTGTAAACGTTTTCATAATGGCTCCCCCGTAACACCCGCGTTCCCGGGAGGACCGCTTACATGCCGCATCAGCGCAGCATCGAAGGACTGATCGCCGAGATGACGCTGGACGAGAAGATCGGCCAGCTGGGCGCGTTCGCCGATGCGCTGCGGCCGTTCGCCTTCGAGGTCAACCCGGAGACGTTCGCGCGCGATGCCGAGCAGGTCCGCCAGCAGATCCGTGCCGGTCGCGTCGGCGCCCTGTTCAACGGCGTGGGTGCGGCGGAAGGCCGCGAGGCGCAACGCATCGCGGTGGAAGAAAGCCGACTCGGCATCCCGCTCTTGTTCGGTGCCGACGTCATCCATGGCATGCGCACGGTGTTTCCGATTCCGTTGGGCGAAGCGGCCAGCTTCGAGCCCGACCTGGCCGAGCGCACGGCGCGTGCCACCGCGAAGGAAGCCACCGCGACCGGCATCCACTGGACGTTCGCGCCGATGGTGGACATCGCGCGCGACCAGCGTTGGGGCCGGGTGGCGGAAACGTCGGGCGAGGATGTGCACCTGTCGTGCGAATTCGCCGCGGCCCGCGTGCGCGGTTTCCAGGGCGAGGACCTGACCGCCCCCGATTCGCTGCTCACCACGCCGAAGCATTTCGCCGCCTACGGCGCGATCTCCGCCGGCCTGGACTACAACTTCGTCGACATGGCGCCGCAGACGCTGCGCGATGTGCACCTGCCGCCGTTCAAGGCCGCCCTCGATGCCGGCGCGCTGACGTTGATGAGTTCGTTCAACGATATCAACGGCGTACCGGCGTCGGCCAACCGCGAACTGCTCACCGACATCCTGCGCGGCGAGTGGAAGTTCGAAGGGTTCGTCGTGTCCGACTACACCTCGGACCTGGAACTGATCGCGCACGGCTACGCCGCGGATGAGGCCGATGCCGCACAGAAGGCGCTGTCCGCCGGGTTGGACATGAGCCTGCAGAGCGGCGTCTACGCCAACCACGTGGCCGCGCTGGTCGAGCAGGGCAGGCTTTCGCTGGCCGAGGTCGATGAAGCCGTACGCCGCGTGCTGCACGTCAAAGCCGCCGCTGGCCTGTTCGACGATCCGTATCGTTGTCTGGATGCCACACGCGAAGCGGACCAATCGCACATCGAGGCGCATGATGCGCTGGCGCGCGATTGCGCGCGGCGTTCGATCGTCCTGCTGAAGAACGAAGGCGACGTGCTCCCCCTGAAGAAAGCCGGCCAGCGCATCGCGTTGATCGGTCCGTTCGCGCAGGACACCGCCAACCTCGGCGGCTGCTGGAATATCTTCGGCGATGCCTCGCGCATGGTCGATCTGGAAACCGGCCTGCGCGCAGCGCTGGAGGATCCGTCCGCGCTCGTCGTCGTGCCGGGCAGCGGCATCGAAGACACGATCGAGGGTGGCATCGACGCCGCCGTCGCGGCCGCGCGCCAGGCCGATGTCGTCTTGCTGGCCCTGGGCGAGCCGCACGAATTCTCCGGCGAGGCGCAGTCGCGCACGCAGATCGTCATCCCCGCCGTGCAGCAGGCGTTGGCCGAGGCGGTCGCCGCGACCGGTACGCCCGTCGTCGTCGTGCTGCGCAATGGCCGTGCGTTGGCGCTGGAAGGTGCCGTGCGCGATGCACAGGCGGTGCTGGTCGGCTGGTTCCTCGGTACGCAGACCGGCCCGGCGGTGGCCGACGTGGTCTTCGGCGACTACAACCCATCGGCGCGCCTGCCGGTGAGCTTTCCGCAGGACGCCGGCCAGCAGCCGTATTTCTATAACCATCCTGCGACCGGCCGTCCCAACGTGCCGGGCACCCCGCGTTTCTTCCAGACCCGCTGGCGCGAAGTCAGTCATGCCGCGCTGTATCCGTTCGGCCATGGCTTGTCGTACACGCGTTTCGACTACGGCGTGCCGCAGCTCGACACCGCACAGCTCGGCTGGGACGACACGTTGACGATCCGCGTGCGCATCACCAACAGCGGCGCGCGTGATGGCGAGGAAGTCGTGCAGCTTTACCTGCGGGACCGCACCGCCAGCCGCGTGCGGCCGGTGCGCGAGCTGAAGCGGTTCCAGAAGATCGCGCTGGGTGCCGGGCAGTCGCAGGATGTCGTGTTCACCCTGGCCCGAGCGGATTTCGCTTTCCACGGCGTGGACAACCAGCTCGTGGCCGAGCCCGGCCTGTTCGACCTGTGGGTCGCGCCGTCCGCGACCGCGGGCGATGCGGTGCAGTTCGAATTGCTCGCTCCCTGATCCGGCATGTCGATTCCCGAAGGCGCCGCCGCCGATGGCGGCATGACCGCGGACGCGCCCGGTGTGCGTGAGCGCATCGCCACGCGCATCGCCTTCTTCATCGGCGGTTTCGCGGTGTCCGCCTGGGCGCCGCTGATTCCCTTCGCCAAGCGGCGCCTCGCGCTGGACGACGCGCAACTCGGCCTGATGCTGCTCTGCCTCGGCGTCGGCTCCGTGATGATGATGCCGCTCGCCGGTGGCCTGGCCGCGCGGTTCGGTTGCCGGCGCGCGATCCTCGCGGCTGGCATCGTGATCGCGCTGTGCATGCCGGCGCTGATGCTCGCGCCCTCGATTCCGGTGCTCGCGGTGACGCTGGCCGTGTTCGGCGCCAGCGTGGGCGTGCTGGACGTGGTGATGAACGTGCAGGCGGTGATCGTCGAACGCGCGAGTGGGCGGGCGATGATGTCTGGCTTCCATGGCATGTACAGCGTCGGCGGCATCGCCGGTGCCGGCGGCGTGGCGGCTGCGTTGGCGTTGGGCGCGACGCCACTGGTCGCCATCGCTTGCACCGCCGTGCTGGCCGCCTTACTGCTGGCGATGGCGCGCAGCGGCCTGCTGGCGCAAGGCGGCGAAGGCGACCAACCGGCGTTCGTGCTCCCGCGCGGCCGCGTGTTGCTGGTGGGCGCAGTCTGCTTCGCGATGTTCCTGTCCGAAGGCGCGGTGCTGGACTGGAGCGCGGTCTTCCTCAGCACGGTGCGCCAGGCGGATCCCGCCACCGCTGGCTTCGGCTATGTCGCCTTCGCGGTGACGATGACGCTCGGCCGCCTGACCGGCGACCGCATCGTGCAGGCGTTGGGCGCATTCCGCGTGGTGGTCTGCGGTGCGCTGGTCGCCGCCGCGGGATTCACCCTGGCCATCCTGTCCACATCGCCGATGGCGGGCCTGGCGGGATTCGCGCTGGTCGGTGCCGGTGCGGCGAACGTGGTGCCGGTGATGTTCTCGGCCGCCGGGCGCCAGCGCGACATGCCCACCCACCTGGCGGTGGCTGCGGTAACGACGATGGGCTATGCGGGCGTGCTGCTGGGGCCGGCGGCGCTGGGCTTTGTCGCCAAGGCGACATCGTTGCCGATGGCGTTCGGCCTGCTGGTCGCATTGCTGCTGTGCGTGGCCGGCGCTGCGCGCCAGGCGACGCGCAGCTGAAGAAGGCGGATCAGGGGCGCGGCGCGCCCCGCATCATCGGTCCCGGGCCATAACCGGGACCGTAGTAGTAGCCGGGTCCGTCGGAACGGCTGACGTTGATGTCGAGGTTGAAGGTGCGCGGCTTGCCTTCGTCGTTGTACGTCGTCTTGCACAGGTTGAGGTTGGCCGCGTTGTAGGTGCTGCGCCCATGGCCCTTGCTGTAGCCGATGCCGGTGGTGATGCTGCCGGACACGCCATCGCCGTCGTCATCGCCGTACCAGGCGCAAGGATCGATCGGCGCCGCGGCTTGCCGTCCCTTCGGCGTGGCGACCTGGCGATCGCCGTACCAGGTGCCTGGCGCGTCGTTCGCATAGGCGCTGGCGTTGGGCAGGGCGAGATCCAGTGCCTCGGCGCTCTGCTGCGCCCACGCCGGCGCGGTCATCAGGGCCAGCAAGGCGAACGGCAACGTCTTCATGGAAGCTCCTGGAGAGGGCGTGTCGGTGGAGGCACCTGCACCGCACGCTAGCAGCCGCGGATTGAACGCCGGCTGATGCGTGGCCGGCTGCCGCAGGAACTTCAGCCCGCGGCGCCCAGGGCTTCCAGCACGCGCTCGCCGTAACGCGCCAGCTTGGCGCCGCCGATGCCACCGACCCGCGCCAGATCGTCGAGCGTGGCCGGCTGTTGTTCGGCGATGTTGCGCAGCGTGCTGTCGTGGAAGATGACGTAGGCCGGCACGTTCTGCTCGCGCGCCAGTTGCGCGCGCAGGTCGCGCAGGGCCTGGAAGCGGGGCAGGTCGACGGCCTCCACGGCCACGCCGCTGCGAGGGCTGCGGTCGCGTTCGCGACGTTCGCGCTGCTCCTTGCGCAACTGCAGACAGCGCTCGCCCCGCAGCACCGAGCGGCTGCCCTCGGTCAGGCGCAGGCTGCCGAACTCGGCCTCCACCTCCAGCAAGCCGCAGGCGACAAGCTGGCGGAACACGCTGCGCCAAGCGGTGGCATCCAGATCCTTGCCGATCCCGTAGGTGGTCAGGTGGTCGTGCCCGCACTGGCGGATGCGCTCGCTCTCGCTGCCGCGCAGCACGTCGATCACGTGGTTCACGCCGAAGCGCTGGCCGCTGCGGTACACGCAGCTCAGCGCCTTCTGCGCAGACTCCGTGGCGTCCCAGGTTTCGGCCGGGCTCAGGCAGTTGTCGCAGTTGCCGCAGTCGTGCGGGTACACCTCGCCGAAACCGGCCAGCAGCACCTGCCGGCGGCACTGGGTGGATTCGCAGTAACCCAGCAGCTGGTCCAGCTTGCGTCGCTCCAGGCGCTTGCGCTCCTCGCCGGCTTCGCCCTGCTCGATCATCTGCTTCAGCAGCACCACGTCGCCCAACCCATAGCAGAGCCAGGCTTCGGCGGCCTCGCCGTCGCGGCCGGCGCGGCCGGTTTCCTGGTAGTAGCCTTCCATCGACTTGGGCAGGTCAACGTGCGCCACGAAGCGCACATCGGGTTTGTCGATGCCCATGCCGAAGGCGATCGTCGCCACCATGACGATGCCGTCCTCGCGCAGGAAGCGCCGCTGGTTGTGCGCGCGGATCTCCGCATCCAGGCCAGCGTGGTAGGGCAGGGCATTGAAGCCCTGTTCGGCCAGGTAGTCGGCGAACTGCTCGACCCGCTTGCGCGACAGGCAGTAGATGATGCCGGCTTCGCCACGGTGCTTGCGAAGGAAGTCCCTCAGCTGGTGGCGGGCGTTGTCCTTCTGCACCACGGTGTAACGGATATTGGGACGGTCGAACGAGCTGACGAATTTCTCGGCCTCGACCAGGTTCAGTCGCTCGGCGATCTCCCGCTGGGTGGGCGGGTCCGCGGTAGCGGTCAGCGCGATGCGCGGCACGTCGGGCCAGCGCTTATGCAGCAGGGTCAGTTCCAGGTATTCGCGACGGAAGTCGTGGCCCCAGGCCGACACGCAGTGGGCTTCGTCGATGGCGAACAGCGCGATCCGGCTGCGGTCCAGCAGCGACAGGAAGCGCCCCGTCAGCAGCCGTTCCGGCGCCACGTACAGCAGGTCCAGCTCGCCGCGCAGCAGGGCCTGCTCGACCTGGGCGGCTTCGTCGGCGGCCAGCGAGGAGTTCAGGAACGCCGCGCGCACGCCCAACTGGCGGAGCGCGTCCACCTGGTCCTGCATCAGGGCGATCAGTGGCGAGACGACGATGCCGGTGCCCTCGCGCAACAGCGCCGGCACCTGGTAGCACAACGACTTGCCGGCGCCCGTGGGCATCAGCACCAGGGCATCGTGGCCGGCGGCGAGGTGTTCGACGATGGCCTGCTGGTGGCCACGGAAGGCGCTGTAGCCGAAGACGCGCTGCAGCGTTTCAAGTGCGGGGGACGACATGGGTACAGGATACCGCGACGGGCCCCGGCGGCCCTGCGCGATGGACGCGCCGCGGGGTCGGAATTCTCCGGCCATGAACGCAGACGCCCGGCCGAAGCCGGGCGTCCAGGCCGCCACGAGGCGCGTTACTGGAGCAGCGAACGCAGCATCCAGGCGTACTTCTCGTGGGTCTGCAGGCGCTGGGTGAGCAGGTCCACCGACGGGTCGTCGCCGGCGTCGTCGGCCACCTTCAGCACCTTGCGGGCCGTGCGGCAGACCGCTTCGTTGCCGACGGTCAGCTGGCGGACCATTTCGCGCCAGTCGGCGCTGTCGGTCAGGCCGGGCTCTTCCGGGATCGAGGTCAGGCTGACGAACTCGCGGTACGAGCCGGGCGCGTTGTAACCCAGGGCGCGGATGCGCTCGGCCACTTCGTCCAGTGCCGTCCACTGCTCGGTGTACTGGGTCTCGAACATGTTGTGCAGCGAGTTGAACATCGCGCCGGTGACGTTCCAATGGAAGTTGTGGGTCTTCAGGTACAGCGTGTACGCATCGGCCAGGTAGCGCGACAGGCCGTCGGCGATCTTCTTGCGGTCGCCCGTGCTGATCCCGATGTCGATGTTGGGCGCGGTCGGCGCCGAGGGGATGGGCGCGGTGACGGCCGGGGCCTTGGCCGGCTTGGACTTCGTCTTGGCCATGCGGATTCTCCTGAGGGTGGGTTGAAGCGGCACAATAGACACACTAGAACATGTGGCGTGAGCAAAAAGTTTCAACCGCTTGCTGAAGAATGAATATCCCTCGTGACCCATCCCCCGCCTCCCCCGACCGCACCGCCCTCGAGCAGGGCCGGCGTGCGCTCGACCGCGCGCTGAGCCACGACCGCGGCCGCCTGCACGGGCTGTGGTCGCGCTGGCAGGGCAAGCCCGCGGATGCCGGCGCGCGGCAGGCCTTCGAACAGGCATTGACCGCGTCGATCGCCGCCCGCGAGCGCCGTCAATCGACCGTGCCGGCAGTGACGCTGGATGCGTCCCTGCCGATCGCTCGCGAAGGCGAGCGCATCGTCGAACTCATCCGCCACCACCAGGTGGTGGTGATCGCCGGCGAGACCGGCTCGGGCAAGACCACCCAGCTGCCCAAGCTCTGCCTGGCGGCCGGGCGCGGCGTGGCCGGCATGATCGGCTGCACGCAGCCGCGCCGGATCGCCGCGCGCGCGGTGGCGCGACGCGTCGCCGAGGAATTGAAGACGGAGATCGGCCGGGGCGTCGGCTTCCAGGTGCGCTTCAACGACCAGGTGGGCGACGACACCCACATCAAGTTCATGACCGACGGCATCCTGCTGGCGGAGATCGCCAGCGACCGCTGGTTGTCGGCCTACGACACGATCATCGTCGACGAGGCGCACGAACGCAGCCTCAACATCGATTTCCTGCTCGGCTACCTGAAGCAGCTGCTGCGTAAACGCCGCGACCTCAAGGTCATCGTCACCTCGGCCACCATCGACACCGAGCGCTTCGCGAAGCACTTCGACGATGCGCCGGTGATCAGCGTGGAAGGCCGGACGTATCCGGTCGACGTGCGTTACCGGCCTCTGGAGGGCGAGGGTGGCGGCGACGAGGAAGGCCGCGCTGGCGACCGCACCGTCAACGACGCCATCGTCGGCGCCATCGACGAGATCACCCGGCAGGATCCGCGCGGCGATGTGCTGGTGTTCCTGCCGGGCGAGCGCGAGATCCGCGATGCGCACCAGTCGCTGGAGCGCCGCAAGTATCGCCAGACCGAGGTGCTGCCGTTGTACGCGCGCCTGTCGAACCAGGACCAGGACCGCGTGTTCAACCCCGGTCCGAACCGGCGCATCGTGCTGGCGACCAACGTGGCCGAGACATCGCTGACGGTGCCGCGCATCCGCTACGTGGTTGATCCCGGCTTCGCGCGCGTCAAGCGCTACAGCCCGCGCAACAAGCTGGACCGCCTGCACATCGAGCCGATCTCGCAGGCCAGCGCCAACCAGCGCAAGGGCCGCTGTGGCCGTATCGCCGAGGGCATCTGCTATCGCCTGTATGCGGAAGGGGATTTCCAGGCGCGCGCGGAATTCACCGATCCCGAAATCCGGCGCTCGAGCCTGGCCGGCGTCATCCTGCGCATGTTGCAGCTGGGGCTCGGCCGGATCGAGGATTTTCCGTTCCTGGAAGCGCCCGACGAACGCGCCGTTGCCGACGGCTGGCAGCAGCTGGCCGAGCTGGGAGCGATCGATGGCGATCGCCGCCTGAGCGCCATCGGCAGGCAGATGGCGCGGCTGCCGGTGGACGTGAAGCTGGCGCGCATGCTGGTCGCCGCGCAGGCCGCCGGCTGTTTGCGACCGATGCTGGTGATCGCGTCGTTCCTGGGAATCCAGGATCCGCGCGAACGTCCGGCCGATGCGCGCGGCGCGGCGGACACAGCGCATGCCCAGTTCGCCGATGGGCGCTCCGAGTTCGTCGGCGTGCTGCGCCTGTGGGACGCGTATCGGCAAGCCCACGAAGACTTGACCCAGTCCAAGCTGCGCGACTGGTGCGGTCGCCATTTCCTCGGCTTCCTGCGGATGCGCGAGTGGCGCGAGCTGCATCGACAGTTGCGCCTGCTCTGCGAAGAGCTGGGCTGGAAGGAAGAAGACGCCGATGCCTCCCTGTCGCCGCTGCTGGCCGGCAGCCGTGCGCCGGTTGCCGTGCGCGATGATGCCGCAGCAGTGAAGGCAACCCGTGGCCAGCTGCATCGCGCGGCACGATTGGCCCGCGAAGGAAAAGCCGAAGCCGCACCGGCGCCGGTGGCCGCGCGCGCCCAGAACGACCAGGCGCAGGACGGGGGCTACAGCGAGCGGCAGCGCGCCAACGCCTATCAGGCCCTGCATCGCGCGCTGGTCGCCGGCCTGCCGACGCAGATCGGCCATCGCACCGAGAAGGGCGACTACCAGGCGCCGCGCCAACGTCGTTTTCTGCCGTTCCCCGGCTCGGCGCTGTCCAAGCGCCCGCCCCCGTGGCTGCTGGTGGCCAATCTGCTGGACACCCAGAAGGTGTGGGGCATGACGCTGGCCGCGATCGAGCCGGACTGGGTGATCGCCGAACTGCCGCATTTGCTGCTGCGTAAGCATTTCGATCCGCATTGGTCGCGTGCGCAGGGCCAGGTGCTGGCATCCGAGCAGATCAGCTTGTTCGGGTTGGTGCTCGCGCCGAAGAAGCCCGTGCACTACGGCCGTATCGCACCGGTCGAGGCGCACGACATCTTCGTCCGGCAGGGATTGGTCACCGGCGAGGTCAACACGCGCGCCGGCTTCGTCGCCGACAACTTGAAGACGCTCGAACAGGCGCGCGAAGAAGAGGCCAAGCTGCGCCGCGCCGGCCTGGTCGCCGACGACGATTGGCAGGCGCGCTGGTACCTGGACCGCGTGCCGCCGGAGATCCATTCCGCGGCCGGGCTGGATGCCTGGTGGAAGACGCTGCCGGCTGACAAACGTCGCGCGCTGCACTGGTCACTGGTAGACCTGCTGCCGGGCGAAGGCAGTGAGGAAGACAGGTTTCCGAAGTACTTCGCCCTCGGCGATGCGCGGCTGCCGCTGCACTACAAGTTCGAGCCGGGCGCGACCGATGACGGCGTGACACTCGACGTGCCGCTGCACCTGCTCAACGCACTCGATCCTGCGCGCCTGTCATGGTTGGCGCCCGGCTTCGTCGCGGACAAGGCTTCGGGCCTGATCCGCAGCCTGCCGAAGGCGATGCGGCGCAACTACGTGCCGGCACCGGATTTCGGGCGTGCGTTCTTCGAAGCCTTCCCGAAGCCGAGCGCCGACGACATCCGCGGTGAACTGGCGCGCTTCCTGTCCCGGGCGACCGGGGTGGCAGTGGCCGCGCTCGATTTCGATGAAGCCGCACTGGAACCGCACCTGCGCATGAACCTGCGATTGCGCGAAGACCCGCGTGGCGGAGGAGAGGGACGGGTGCTGGCCGAATCGCGCGACCTGGATGCGCTGCGCGCACGCTTCGGTGCGAAGGCGGGACAGGCCTTCGCGGCACGGGCCGGTCGCGAGATGGCCGCCACCGGCCTGCGCGACTTCCCGGCGCAGGCCATCCCGCGTGAGGTTCCCGGTGAGGCCGGCGTACCGGCCTATCCGGCGTTGCGGGACGACGGCGATACGGTGACGTTGCAGGTGTTCGCCGACCGCGCCGAAGCCAATGCCGCGCATCCCGGCGGCGTGCGCCGCTTGCTGGAGATCGCGCTGACCGACAAGGTGAAGCAGGCGCGCAAGCAGCTGCCGGTATCGCCCAAGACCGGCTTGCTCTACGCGGCCATCGAATCGCAGGAGCGGCTGCGGGGCGATATCGTCGATGCGGCGATGAACGCCGTGCTCGCCGAGGGGCTGGAGGCGATCCGGGACCGTGCAGCGTTCGAGCAACGCCGCGACGATGCCGGCAAGCGGCTGTTCGGCGAAGCGATGGAGCGGTTGAAGCTGGCCGAGGCCATTCTGTCCGCGGTTGCCGAACTCAAGCCGCAGTTGGAAGCGCCATTGATGGGCTGGGCGCGCGGCAACCTCGACGACCTGCGCGCGCAACTTGCAGCCCTGGTGCATCCGGGCTTCCTGCGTGAGACACCTGCCGACGCCCTGGCGCAACTGCCGCGCTACGTGAAGGCGATGCGGCTACGCGCCGAGCGCGCAGTGCGCGACCCGACCCGCGACCAGGCCCGCATGCTGGAAATCAAGCCGTTCGCCGACGCGCTGGCGCAAGCGGTGGAGGAAGGCGTCGCCGGATCGGCGGACTGGCAGGCCCTGCGTTGGGACCTGGAGGAGCTGCGCGTCTCGATGTTCGCCCAGGAGCTGGGCGCGCGCGCCGGTATTTCACCGAAGAAACTCGCGCAGCGCCTGCAGGCGCTGCGCGGTTGACCTGGTTTACTTGATGCGACGCACCTTCGCGGCCGTGTTGTAGCCGTCGATTTTCAGGAACCAGTTGTTGAACAACCCCGGCTTGATGGTCACGGCCGGGTTGGTCTTGCGGACGCCGGACAGGCTCGCGGGTTCGATCTGTTCCCACACCTGCCCATTGGCCAGCGTGTAACGGTTGCCCTTGGCGAAACCCTTGAACTCGCCGTCCAGCGTGCTGTTGATGGGTTCGTCCGAACCGAAATCGAAGAAGCCACGGTTCTCCTGCTCGACCCGTTTGCGCGTGTCCGCCTGGGCCTGTGCCACGGCGGTCTGCGTTTCCTGCCGCGCCTGTTCCACGGCGCGCGCGGTCTCGGAACCGACCTTCCGGTTCAGCCACGCGCTGAGCGCCGAGAGTTCGGCATCGCTGAGTTTGTCCAGGCCGGCGGCCTTGAACTCTTCCGCCGTCATCGATGCGCGCAGGTCGGCGAACCGTGCATCCGAAGCGGCGTCCTGCGCGAATGCGAACAGCGGGGCGGTCAGCAACACGAGGGATAGAAACAAGCGGCTCATCTTCATGGTTGTTCCTGCGGGCGACTGGCCGGTAGTGTAGTCATTCCGGCGGCGCTTGACCGCCTCGCTCCCTTGCCATGGTGTCCCCCGTTCACGACATCGCCACGTTGCTGCGAAGGCCGGCCCTGCAGGTGCTGCCAGCCCCGCTGCGGGACGCGCTCGCCGAAGCGGCGACACGCGAGGGCGCGGATGCCGGCATGCCCGATGCGCCAAGCGTGGCAGCCGACACACTGGATACGCTCGTCGCGCTGTCGGCGGACGGGGATGTCCTCGTGGCGGCGCTCCTGTATGCGATTCCTGCCCTGCAGAAGGCGGCCCCGGCAGGCAAGCCGTCCGCGGGCCTGGCCGATCTCCTGGAAGGCCAGGCCGCCGCAGCGCAGGTCTGGGCGTTGCATGCGGAACAAGCGCGCGGCGCGAATACCGAAGGGCTGCGCCGGCTCCTGCTGGCGATCGTGCGCGATCTCCGTGTGGTGCCGATCCTGCTGGCGCGCCAGTTGGCCCGCATGCGGGCGGCGGGCAGCCTGCCCGAAGACCAGCGACAGGCCCTGGCGCGGCTTACCCGCGACATCCATGCGCCGCTGGCCAACCGCCTGGGCATTTGGCAGCTGAAATGGGAACTCGAAGATCTTGCATTCCGTTACCTGCAGCCGCAGACCTACAAGCAGATCGCGTCCCAGCTCGATGAGAAGCGCACCGGCCGCGAGCGCTACATCGCGGCGGTGATCGGCAGCCTGCAGGCGGCGTTGGCCGAGCACGGCATCCAAGCCGAGATCAGCGGCAGGCCGAAGCACATCTACAGCATCTGGCGGAAGATGCAGCGCAAGCAGGTTTCGTTCGACGAACTTTACGACCTGCGCGCGGTGCGCATCGCGGTAGGCGACGTGGCCTCGTGCTATGCCGCGCTAGGTATCGTGCACGCGCTGTGGGCGCCGATTCCCAGCGAGTTCGACGACTACATCGCACGCCCGAAGGCCAATGACTACCGGTCGCTGCATACCGCCGTGGTCGGCCCGGAGGGGCGCACGCTGGAAGTGCAGATCCGGACGCACGAGATGCATGCGCAGGCCGAACTGGGTGTGGCCGCGCACTGGAAGTACAAGGAGGGCAAGGCGGGCGGCGACGCCTTCGATCGCAAGATCGCGTGGATGCGCCGGCTGCTCGACAGCGCCAGCGATGCGCAGGGCGACAGCTCGCTGGCCGGCGACCTGGATGCGGAACTGGTCGAGGATCGCGTCTACGCGCTGACGCCGAAGGGCGAGGTGGTGGACCTGCCGCAGGGCGGCACCGTGCTCGATTTCGCTTACCACGTGCATACGATGGTGGGCCACCGCACACGCGGTGCGAAGGTCAACGGCCGCATCGTCCCGCTGAATCATGTGCTGGTCAGCGGGGACCGGGTCGAGATCATGACCTCGAAGGAGCCCGAACCGCGTCGCGACTGGTTGCTGCCGGCCAATGGCTTCCTCGCCAGTGGGCGTTCCCGCGACAAGGTGCGTGCGTGGTTCCACAAGCTGGATCGCACGCGCAACCTGCACGCCGGTCGGGAGTTACTGGAGAAGGAACTCAAACGTCTGGGCCTGCACCAGGCAGACCTCGCGGGCGTGGCGAAGAAATTCCATGCCGAGAGCATCGACGATCTGTACATCCAGGTCGCATTGGGCGACGTGGGGCCGCACCAGGTAGGTCGTGCGCTGCACGAAGAGCAGCGTGCCGCCGCCGAGCCCGACGTCGCCGCGTTGCCGGTCCGCAGGCCGCCGCGCAAGGTGGCCGCGCCCGGCAAGTCGAAATTCACGGTCGAAGGCGTCGGCAACCTGTTGGTACAGCTGGCCCGTTGCTGCCAGCCCGTTCCCGGCGAGGCCATCGCCGGCTACCTCACCCGTGGGCGCGGCGTCACCGTGCATCGCACGGACTGCCCTTCGTTCGTGCGGCTCGCGGCCATCAGCCCGCAGCGCGTGCTGCCGGTGGAGTGGGGCCAGGCGGGGGGTGGTTACGAAGTCGATGTGCAGGTCACGGCGATCGACCGCAAATGGCTGCTCAAGGACATCACCACCCTGATCGCGCAGGAAGAGGCCAACGTGCTGGAGATCAACAGCCAGGGCAACCGTGCCAGCGGTCGCGTCCACCTGCGCCTGCGCTTGAAGGTGGCTGATTTCGGCCAGCTTTCCACCCTGTTGGGCAAGCTCGATGCGCTGCCGGGCGTGGAAGACGCACGGCGTTCAGGCTGAGCCGCTATCCTGCGGGGGTGACCCGCGAAGACCGCCCCGACGACGGCCGCGATCGCCGCATCGAACCGCGCATCGACTGGACGCGCGTGATCGCGGCGGCCCGTACGCAGCACGAAGATCACGCGCCCACCTTGCGCGATCGACGCCATTGGCGATGGGGCGCCGCGATAGCAATGTTGCTTGCCGTGTTGGTTCTGGCTTTCCGGGGGCCATTGGCGGACATGCTGTGGCCCGAAACGCGGGTGCAGGCATTGCTCGACCAGGCCGGTCGCGCACTGGCCGACGGGCGTCTTGAGGCCGAGGATGGCACCGGCGCACGGCAGCTGTACGAAGCCGCGCAAGCCCTCGATACCGACCGCAACGAGGCGGCCGTCGGCCTGCGGCGCGTGGCATCGGCGGCCTTGCAACAGGCTTCGACGGCACTTGAACAGAACCGCTTCGAGGAGGCGCGGGCGCGTCTGGACCTCGCGCGGGAGCTGCAGGTACCGCGCGCGCAGGCGGATGCGTTCGCGGCGCGAGTACGTGCCCGTGAGGCTGAACACGCCGGTCTCGATGGCGTGCTGCAGGCGGCAACGCAAGCGCACGCGGCCGGCCATCTGGTCGGCGGCGAAGATGCCGCGCTTCCGCTCTACCAGCGGGTTCTGACGTTGCAGCCGACACGCCTGGAAGCACTGGAAGGTCGCGAAGATGCATTGTCGGATCTGCTGCAGGAGGCAGGTCGACGCTTGGCGCGCCATGAGCTGGGAGAAGCCTCCACGCTGATCGGCCAGGCGCAGGTGTTCGATCCAGGGCACGTCGACCTACCTCAGGCGCAAGCCGCGCTCGCGACGGCACTCGAGTCGCGTCGTCGGGCGGCCGCGCGCGATATCGCCAAGGGGAGACTGGTTCCCGCGCGCGCAGGTTATGAGGCGGTCCTGGCCGCGATGCCGGACGATGCAGCGGCGCGCCAGGGTCTTGAGCAGGTGGGCGCGGCCCACGCCGCGCTCGCGGAGCGGCAGGCTGCGGATTTTCATTTCGAGCAAGCCAGGCGCGAACTGTCGGAGGCGCGGGCGCTCGCGCCGCAATCTCAGCGCGTGGCGCAAGCGGAGCAAGCCGTTACCCGTGCGGAACAGGCGCGTGGCCGGCTAGGTACTGCTCTGCCGGCGCGCGAGCGTGACCGCCGCGTACAGGCACTGCTGGCCGCGATGGCAGATGCCGAGGCCAAGGGCCAATGGCTCACGCCGCCCGGCGAAAGCGCCTACGACAAGCTGCGCGCCGCACAAGCGCTCGCGCCGGATGCAGCCGTGGTCCGACAAGCATCGGCTCGCCTGTTGCCCGCCGTGCGCAGCTGCTATGAAGACGAACTGCGCGCCAATCGCATTCGCCGCGCGCAAGCCTGCCAGCAGGCTTGGCAAACGCTCCAGCCGCGCGATGCGGGCTTGCCCGACGCAAAGCGGCGATTGGCGGAGAAGTGGATCGCCGTGGGGAGCGAGCGACTGGGGGCTGGCGATGTCGCGTTCGCAGTACAGGCCCTGAGCGAGGTGCAGCGTCTCGATACGCAGGCATCAGGATTGGATGCGTTCGCAGAGCGCGTCAAAACCGCGAAGGTTGGGCAGACGCCGTAGCGCGCAACACCGAGCGCCATGACGGACAGATGGGGCCTCAATAAGTGTGACTGCAAAAGCACACATCTGCGTCGACGAATGACCTAGCATCGCCATACGCCCTCGGCATGGAGCCTTTATGCGCGTATCGCTGCTCGCGACGATGCTTCCGCTCGCGCTATCTCTGTCGTCCTGCACGCCATTCGGAAACGATGCGGGTTCGCGCCCGCCCCTGACTCAACGCAATCCACATCCCGTGCGGGCATATCGCGTCACCTTGAAACTGGATGATGCGCCGGGCCCTTTCGGAGCGGTCGAGGGCTTTGCCGATTACACGGCAAAGTACCGTGATGAACCCATCAGGATCTGCGGATACATGGCCGGAGGGGTCGGCGCCTTTATTCCCTTGAGCTGGAGCGAGTCCTTCCAGCTGAAGAAGACCTCGGACGACACCTACGAGGGCGTGGTCCATGCGGACGCGGTGCTGGACGAGGACTACAACGGCGAAGGCGTCTGTCACTGGGAGATGATCGAAGTGCGGGCCCGGCTGCGAGCGAACGACAACCAGACCGACACGCGGTTTGCGCCGTTCCTGTCGATGTGGTCCGGCCTTACGGAGAAATCGGAGGAGCGATATTTCTGGAAGGGGATGTACGCCAACCCCGACTTCAGCAACCACACAAGCTTTGGGCAGACCGACTCTAGGAAGATCAATCGTAGCCAGGATGAGTTATTTGTGATCACCATAGCTATCAGCGAGATTCGGCCATGACCGTCTCAAAACAGCAGTATGCGGGTCTTGCTGCCGACTCATACGAAAAGCGCGTGTCCGGCGCGACTCGTCCCGTAGATGAGAGGCCCGTCCTCATCGACGGCGTTCAGTTCAAGATTCGAGAGTGCTACGACAACCCGACGACTGGATATCAGGGGACGATTTATCAGCGTACAGATACGGGAGAGGTCGTCGTCGCCCACCGCGGTACCGAATTCGATCGCGAAGCCAAGCAGGATGGCTTGATAGCGGATGGTGGCATGGTGTTGGGTCGCGTCAACCCGCAAGCCAAGGAGGCCATCGCGCTGACTCAGCGGGTTCAAGACTATGCAAATAGATATGGCGAAGAGAATCGGGTCCCACCGCCCGAAGTCACCGTCACCGGTCACTCCCTCGGCGGCACGCTGGCGCAGATCGCAGCGCATCGCTTCCACTTGCGTGGAGAGGCTTTCAATCCCTACGGCGCTGTCAGTCTCGACTACGGCGTGCCAGAGGGCGGTGACCGCTTCATCAACCATGTGATGGCCGGCGATACCGTGAGTGCGGCCAGCCCGCAGTACGGACAGGTCCGCATGTACGCCAAGCTGGGCGAAGTGGCCGCCGTGACAGCGGCGGGGTATGGCCGGTTCAACCCGATTCCCGACAGCCCTCTGACCGCCACCGCCCTGACCATGGGGGCGACCGGATCGCACAACATGGACAACTTCCTCGACATCGACGGCAGGCAGAAGCCGGATCGGTCCGTACTGAGCGATCCCGCCAGCCGGCAGCTTGCCCAGGACCACGCTGCGATATTCAGCGCTTACCGCAATGACGTACGCCTGATGCGGGGCGGCATGAGTACGGTGGGCGACGCTTCAATGGAGATGGCGCGGCGTACGGTGCCGGTCCCGGAAAGCGAAGTGGCTGCTCGCGCGGAGAGCCTCAGGGAGCAGTGGGCCGATCTGCCCAGGCAGATGAAAGCGGGCAACAGCGCCGACCAGTCGATAGGCGTCCTGCGCGCGCCGCCCGCCGATGCCAAGCCCGGCGAGTTGTTCCAGTACTTGCACGCGAGCCTAAGGAGCGGCGACCCGATCACCATCGATCGGGGACTCTCCAGCATTGCAGCGACCGATCTCGGCCGCGAGTTCCGTGCCGACATCAATGCGCATGTCGATCGGCAAGAGCAGCACGCTGCTAGGCAATGGGCGGAACAACAACAGGAGCAACAGCGCGCTAACCAGGTCGCGCCCCGCAGTCATTGAAGGAAGGACGAACCGGCATATGGATATGGAGAAGCTTCAAACCTTGCTGTTGCAGACTGCCGAGGTGCTGGAGCAGTTTCGTCGGCAGAGCGAGCAGGCCAGCCAGCGGCATCATCAGAGTGCACAGCAGTTGCAACAGCTGGCGGACACCGTGCCTACCATTATCCGTAACGCGGCGGATGGCAGTTTCACCGCGTTGGCCGCGCAGATTCGGCAGGAAGTCGGGAGAGGGCTGGGTCAGACGGTCGATGGCGTACAGCAGGCAATGCAGGAAGCAGGCCAACAGTTTTCGCGCAGTAGTGATCAATCCCGTCTCGCAGCCGGGCAGTTGGACCGTGTCAGCCGTGCCTTGTGGCTATCTACCGCGTGTTCCATCGTGCTGCTGATGATGGCAGCCGGTGCTGGCGCATGGTTGTCGAGCCACTACTACGATGAGATTCGCCGCAACCAGATCTCTGTGGACCTGCTGCGTGCCTATGACGCGGCTGACGTCACACTGTGCGACGGTGCGTTGTGCGCCAATGTCGATGTGTCTGCGAGGGGTGTGGGGAGCGAACAGCAGTACAGGCCGGTGCGCCCCCGCAAGCCCTGACGTGGGCAACGGGTGCAAGGCGCCGGGGAAATGCACTCAGTCCAGGAAAACGCGTCGCACCACGTCGCGCGCTGCGTCAAGCGAGAAGTGTTGGCGTATGTTCTCGCGTCCGTTCACCGACATGCGCTCCCACAGCGGTGCGTCCTCGTACAGGCGAATCACCGCGGCGGCGAAGGCATCGGCAGCCTCTGCGACGAGTGCGTCATGTCCGTCCACGAGATGCATGCCTTCGACCGCGCAGGGCGTCGCCACCACGGGTTGGCCATGCGCCATGCTCAGGTTCACCTTGCCCTTCACGCCGGCGCCGAAGCGCAGCGGCGCGACGGCGATGCGGGCGCCTTCCATGTAGGGCGTGATATCCGGCACGTGTCCGTGCACGACGATGCCCGGCTGGTCCTGCAGTGCGCGAACCTCCGCCGGAGGCTCGGCACCAATGCAGTGGAAGCGAAGGCCGGGTAGCCGGGCGCGGATACGAGGGAAGATGTCACGGCCGAACCACAACACGGCGTCGACATTCGGCGGATGGCGGAAACCGCCGACGAACACGATGTCCTGGCGCTGCGCGAAGGGCGCGCCACCATCAGCGAGCTCGTGCAGGTTCGATAGCACGTCGACCTGCGCCGTGGGCAGCAGCGCGGACAACATGTCGCGCTCCGCAGGACTGACGACCAGCGTCGTATCCGCCTTGCGCATCAGCGCGAGCTCGCGTTCCCGCGTCTTCTGTGCGCTGCGGCGAAGCGTCTCATCGTCGGCCACATCCGCCCCGCGCGCTTCGCGAAGGAAATGCAGGTCCACGGTGTCGAACACGATCCGTGCCTGCGGTGCGAACCGGCGCACCAGCGGCAGGAACTCGGCGGCGACGTAGTGGCGGGACAGCACCACCACGTCGAAGCGTGGGCCGTGTTCGCGCAGCCAGGATGCCACGCTACCGACGAACGGCGCATGCCAAGTTTCGACGCCATGCTGGCGGAGCGCTGCGGTATCGCCACCGGCATGGTGCAGGTCCGCCGGCAGGAAGACCACATGCACGCCCTCACCGATCAGCATGCGCATGAGGTTGGCCATGCGCAGCGATGCGGAATCATGCTGGGGTCGAGGCGTTTCGGAATCCACGATGAGCACTTGCCGTCGCCCGCGAGCCAGCATGGCCGGCGAGGGCGGCGTGCCCGCCGCCGGTTGCCGAGTGAGCGCGTCGGCCCACTTCTGCGCGAATACGCCGCGGTTGCGAACCTGGTAGGCCTTCGCGCCGCTCCCGGTATCGGTGCCGGCGGTAATGCCTTCCAGGTGCACCACGCGCGAGGCCGGCTGGTAGAGCACGCGATGGCCGCAAGCGCGCACGGCGAACGCGAGATCGGTGTCTTCGTAGTAGGCCGGCGCGTAGCGTGTGTCGAAGCCGCCGATCTCGCGGAACAGCGCGGTGGGCAGCATGATGGCCGCGCCGGAGCAGTAGTCCGCATCGCGCACACTGGTGTAGCGCGGGTCGTCGGGCGACTCGAAGCGCCCGTAGTTCCATGCCGATCCGTCGTCGAAGACCACGCCGCCCGCTTCCTGCAATCGGCCATCGGGGTAGACCAGCTGCGCACCGACAAGGCCTGCTTCGGACCAGGCCCCGAACGTGTCGAGCAGCGCATCCAGCCAGCCCGGTTGCGGGAAGGTGTCGTTGTTGAGGAAGACGAGGTAGGTGCCGCGAGCCAGCGCAGCCCCGTCGTTGCACGCGGCGATGAAGCCGCCATTGGTGGCGCGCAGGTGGTAGCGCAGCCCGTCGATCGCGTGCATCCATGCATGGGTTTCGTCCTGCGATCCATCGTCGACGACGATGATTTCGCAGGCGGCCGTCGGCGGATGCTCGGCCAATGCGCGCAGGCAGCCCAGCGTATGCAGGGCCTGGTTGTAGACCGGGATCACGATGCTGACGCGTGGTGCGTCGCTGGATGGAACCGTGAACGGTGCGAACGCCGCCTCGGCGGGGCGGTAGAGCGCGCCGGGCGGAAGCCTCGGATGCTGCGCGAACTGGCGTCTTACCCGCGCCCAGGTCGCCGAGAGGCCCCGCGTGCGCAGGCTGGCCAGCCCGCGCCGGAACAAGCCGCGGGTGCGTTCCAGCATGAAGCGCAGGTCCGCCCACGACATCGACATTCCGTTGCAACTCCAGCTGAGTGAGGGGGCCTGTGGGCCGGGCGCGCCCTTGGCGGCTGCGCTAGACTCGCCCGAATTCCCATTGTCGCATCCCCTGTGGCCCGCAACGACTACGACGACGAAGCGCTGGACGAAGACGACATCGACGACGGTGACGGCAGCCCGCCGGTCTGGCGGCAACGCCTGCTGAGCTGGGGACTGGCGGCGGCGGGGCTGGGTCTCGGTTTCCTGATCCCCTATACGCTCTACCTGAACCACCAGGTCACCCAGCGTTTCGGCGAACTGCAATGGCAGATCCCGACGCGCGTGTACGCGCGCCCGCTGCAGTTGGCGCCGGGGCTGGCGATGGATGCGCAGACGCTGAAGACCGAGCTGGATGCCGCGTCCTATCGCGACGATGGCACCGGAGAGAGTCCGGGCACGTATGTGCGCGAAGGTGGGCGATTCACGATTTCCAGCCGCGGTTACGTCGATGTCGACGGTCGCGTGGCGCCGCGTCGCCTCCAGGTGAGCCTGTCGGGTGGTCGCGTGGCCGCCGTGCGCGACATCACGCGCAAGCAGTCGTTGAAGGCGGCACGATTGGATCCCGCACGCATCGCGACGCTGTACGGACAGAAGCAGGAAGAGCGGCGCCTGGTACGGCTGGAAGAAGTGCCGGACCTGCTGGTGACCGGCTTGCAGGCGGTCGAGGATCGCGACTTCAAGGACCACCACGGCATCGACCTGTCGGGCATGGTGCGCGCGGCGTGGCTGCTGGTGAAGTCCGGCGGCGACACCCGCCAGGGCGCCAGCACGCTGACCCAGCAGCTCGCACGCAGTGGTTTGCTGGGCATCGGCAAGGAACAGACGCCGACCCGCAAGTTCAACGAGATCCTCTATGCGCTGATCCTGGAGGCGCGCTACGACAAGCGCACGATCCTGGAGGCGTACTTCAACCAGGTGTACCTGGGGCAGCGCGGCAGCCAGGCCATCCATGGCGTCGCGGCGGGTGCGGAGTTCTGGTTCGGTCGCGACCTGGACAGCCTGAGCACCGAGCAGGTGGCGTTGCTGATCGGCATGGTGAAGGGGCCGTCGTACTACGACCCGCGCCGCAATCCGGAGCGTGCGAAGGAGCGTCGCGATTACGCGCTGCTGAAGCTGCACGAGACCGGCCTGATCGACGATGCCGAGTACAAGCGTGCGCTGGCCGCCCCGCTGGGCGTGACCAAAACGCCGGGCATGGCCGCGGCGAACCGTTTCCCCGCCTACGTGGACCTCGTGCGTCGGCAGCTGGCGCGCGATTACCCCGAGAGCGCGCTGCAGGGCGCGGGCCTGACCGTGCTGACCGGCATGTCGCCGTCCGCGCAGGCTTATGCGGAAGCGTCGGTGACGCGAACGGTGAAGGCGCTGGAGAACAAGCGCCGTCCGCCGTTGCAGGCCGGCATGGTGGTCACCGACGTGCACGACGGCGATGTCCTCGCCGTGGTCGGCAGCCGCAATGTGTCCGAACAGGGCTTCAACCGCGCGGTGGAAGCGCAGCGTCCGGTGGGATCGTTGCTCAAGCCGTTCGTCTACCTGCTCGCGCTCGCGCAGCCCGACGAATACTCGCTCGCCAGCTGGGTCGACGACTCACCGGTGACCGTGCAGCTCGGCAAGAACAAGCGCTGGACGCCGGCCAATTCGGACCGCCGCAGCCACGGCACCGTGCGCCTGGTCGATGCGCTGGCGCAGTCGTACAACCAGGCCACCGTCCGCGTGGGCATGAAGGTCGAACCGGACCGCCTGGCGCAGTTGATCCGCGTACTGGCCGGCATCCAGGCCGAGCCGAATCCGGCGCTCATCCTCGGGTCCACCGACCAGAGCCCGTATGCGATGGCGCAGCTGTACCAGTTCCTGGCGTCCGGCGGCGAAATCCAGCCGCTGCACGCGGTGCGTGGCGTGCTCGATCCGAACGGAAAGCTGCTCAAGCGCTACGACAAGACGCCGGCGCCGGCGCAGGAAGGCGATTCCATTGCCGCGAACCTGATCACCGTCGCGCTGCAGCAGGTGGTGTCCAACGGGACCGGCCGGCAGTTGCTCGGCGACGGCCTTGGCCGCCTGCAGTCCGCGGGCAAGACCGGCACCAGCAACGATGGTCGCGACAGCTGGTACGCCGGCTACACCGGCGATCACCTGGCCGTGGTGTGGATGGGCAACGACAAGAACGAGCAGACCGGCCTGTACGGCGCGACCGGCGCGATGCGCGTGTGGTCGGGCCTGTTCGCACGCCTGCCGAGCGCGCCGCTCAAGGCCTCGGGCAAGGGCCTGGACTGGCAGTGGGTGGTGTCGTCGAACAGCACCGACCCGGGTTGCCCGGGTGCGCGCCAGCTGCCGTTCGTGTCCGGCTTCGCGCCGGCCTACGCGGCCTGCGTGGTCGAACAGCCGCCGCTCGAAGGCGAAGAGGCCGACAGCGGTGGCGGCTGGCGCAGCTGGTTCGGCCTGGACCGCAAAGAAGAAGCACCACCGCCCCAGGATCCTCCCCCGCAACAGCCATGATGATGAAGTACGCCGTTCCCCTGTTCCTGCTCGTCCTCGCCGGTTGCGCCTCCGCACCGGCGCCCGAAACCCCCGCCGCGAACGATCCGGTCACGCCCGAGCAGCGCGTGGCCGCCGTCCGTGTCGCTGCCGGCGCCGACGATCGCGAGCTGGCCGTGCAGCCGCTGCGCGATCCCGAAGTCGACGACCTGCGCGAGGACGCGCAGCGTGCGATCGCCGCGCGCGATCTGGCCGCCGCGGCGACTGCGCTCGACCGCGCGGTCGCGATCGTGCCGGAAGATCCTGCCATCCTGCAGGAGCGTGCCGAGCTGGCCCTGCTGCAAGGCGATTACGCCCGCGCCGACGCGTTGGCACAGCGTGCCTTCGAACTGGGGTCGCGGGTCGGTCCGCTGTGCCGGCAGCACTGGGAAACCGTGCGCCAGGTACGCCAGCACCAGCGGGCGGTGCTGCCCCCGCTCCCGGTCCGGCATACCCCGGAAGATGCCGCCCAATATGCGGCACGCGCCGCCACCCAGGATGCGTCCATCGGTGACGCCGAGCGCCAGCGCGATGCCTGCACGGTGCCGGTGATCGAGCGCATGTAAGGCACGGGTCGGTCGCGACGCGGTACCCTTGCCGTCGCAACCGCCCGATGTTTCCCCGATGTCCCAGCTCGCCCAGGCCAGCCGCGACGCCCTCAGCGAGGGTGGCGCACTGGCGGACCGCCTCGACGCCTTCGTACCCCGCGACGCCCAGCAGCGCCTGACGGCGGCGATCGCCGACGCCTTCGATGCGCGCGACGTGCTGCTGGCCGAAGCCGGCACCGGGACGGGCAAGACCTTCGCGTACCTCGTGCCTGCGCTGCTGTCGGGGCTGAAGACGATCATCTCCACCGGCACGCGCGCGCTGCAGGACCAGCTGTACCACCGCGACCTGCCGCGCGTGCGCGATGCATTGGGTGTGTCGGGGCTGAAATCGGCGCTGCTGAAGGGGCGCAGCAACTACCTCTGCCGCTATCGCCTCAACCAGGCCAAGGGCGATCCACAGACCCTGCGCACCACCTTCACCAGCCGCGAGCAGGTGGACCAGTTCCAGCGCATCGTCGCGTGGGGTGGCCGCACGCAGTTCGGCGACATGGCCGAACTCGCCGCATTGCCGGACGATTCGCCGTTGGTGCCGTTGGTCACGTCGACCATCGACAACTGCCTGGGCAGCGAGTGCCCGTTCTGGGACGACTGCTTCGTCGTGCAGGCGCGGCAGCGCGCGCAAGCGGCGGACATCGTGGTGGTGAACCACCATCTGCTGCTGGCCGATCTCGCGCTCAAGCAGGAGGGCTTCGGTGAAATCCTGCCGGGTGCGCAGGCCTTCGTGATCGACGAAGCGCACCAGCTGCCCGAACTGGCGGCGAACTTCTTCGGCGAAGGCTTCGGCATGCGTCCGCTGCAGGAGCTGGCGCGCGACTGCCTGGCGGAGTGCAAGGACGTCGCCGGCGCGTTGTCCGCTCTGCAACCGCCTGTGCGTGCCTTGGAACAGGCCTTGCGCGAGGCACGCGCGGCGATGGAAGGCATGCCCGCGCGCGGTACGCGCGAGCGCTTGCTGGCCAAGCCCGAGGTGGCGGCCGGATTCGACGCCATCGAGCACGCGCTCGCCGAGCTGTCCGCTGCGCTGGCGCCACTGGCGCCGGCATCCCTGGGGCTCGAAGCCTGCGCCGCGCGCGCCACCGAGTTCGCCAAGCGACTTGTGCGTTGGCACGGCGCATCGTCAGGCGCAGGCGCGTTCGATGATGCGGAAGCGGCCGCCGACGACGGCGACGTGCTCTGGTACGAACTCACGCCGCGCGCGTTCCGCTGCCAGCGTACGCCGCTGGATGTGTCCGGCCCGCTGCGCCAGCATCGCGAGCAGTCGCGGGCGGCCTGGGTGTTCACCTCGGCGACGCTCGCCGTCGGCGGTCGCTTCGATCACCTGGCGCTGCGCCTCGGTCTGGAAGATCCGCCGACGCTGTTGCAACCCAGCCCGTTCGACTGGCCGCACCAGGCGCTCTGCTACCTGCCGACAGGCCTGCCCGATCCGAATGCGCCCGCGTTCGGGAAGGCGTTGATCGCGACGTTGCGGCCGGTGCTGGAAGCATCGCAGGGCCGGGCCTTCCTGCTGTTCGCCTCGCACCGCGCGCTGCGCGAGGCCGCCGACGCATTGCGCGGCGGGCCCTGGCCGCTGTTCGTGCAGGGTGAAGCACCGCGCGGCACGCTGCTGCAGCGGTTCCGGGAGTCTGGCAACGGCGTGCTGTTGGGCGCGGCGAGTTTCCGCGAAGGCGTCGACGTGGTTGGCGATACCTTGAGCGTCGTCGTCGTGGACAAGCTGCCGTTCGCCGCGCCGGACGATCCGGTGTTCGAAGCCCGCCTGGAAGCAGTGCGCCGTGCCGGTGGCAATCCGTTCCGCGACGAACAACTCCCGCAGGCCGTCATCGCGCTCAAGCAGGCGGTCGGCCGCCTGATCCGCAGCGAGACCGATCGCGGCGTGCTGGTGCTGTGCGATCCGCGCCTGACCGGCAAGCCTTATGGCCGCATTTTCCTGGATTCGCTGCCGCCCTTCGCACGTACGCAACGGGTGCAGGACGTGCAGGGATTCTTCGGCGCCGCGATCAGCGAGGACGAGGTGGCCGCGAAGGCGCCGACCGCCGACGACTGGTTCGCCGACGCCCGGTTCTGAGCCGCACGGGTATCCTTGTCCCATGAACACCGGTCGCCCCGCATGAAACTGCTCGCCTTCGAAACCGCCACCGAGGCCTGTTCCGTAGCCGTGTACATCGATGGCGAGGTGCGCGAGCGCTTCGAGATCGCGCCGCGTCGCCACGCGGAGCTCGCGTTGCCCTGGGCCGAACAGTTGTTGGCCGAGGCCGGCCTCGCGCGCTCGCAACTCGATGCGGTCGCGCTCAGTCGCGGTCCTGGCGCTTTCACCGGCGTGCGCTTGGCGATCGCGATCGCGCAGGGCATCGCGTTGGCACTCGATCGACCGCTGCTGCCGGTTTCCACGCTTGCCGTGCTGGCGGCGCAGGTGCCGGCGCCCGCGGTGCTGGCGGGCGAGGGTGGCTGCGACGTGGGCGCGCCTCACGCCATCCTCGCGGCCATCGATGCGCGGATGGGCGAGATCTACACCGGCACCTTCGTCCGTCAGGGCGACGGCCTGCAGGCGACGACTGATGAAACCGTCATCGCGCCGGCCGAGTACCGCTTGCCCGGCGACGCCGTGGGCTGGATCGGCGTGGGCACCGGCTTCGCCGCGGCCGAAGGCGCGCTGGCGACATCGCTGCAGGCGCGCTTCGCCCGTATCGATGCGCACGCACTGCCGCACGCCGCCGACCTGGCGCACCTGGCCGTGGACGCCTGGCATCGCGGGGAAGCCATCGCGCCCGAGCGCGTCGAACCGGCCTACCTGCGCAACAACGTCGCCCTGACCCTGGAAGAACAGAAAGCCCTGCGCGCCCGAGGCTAAGGCGGCGTCCCGGAGGGGTGCCGTCGGTCAGGGTTGACGGCTTCCGTTCCAACTGTACTATGTGTGTTAGTACAGTTGCCTGGAGGCTGCCATGGCCCGCACGACCCCGTTGATGCTGCAGATCGCCACCGGCGATCCACGGCCCATCGTTCGCCAGATCGTCGATGGCGTGCGCATGCAGATCGCCACCGGCGGGTTGCGGGCGGGCGACCAGTTGCCCAGCGTGCGCGGCCTGGCCCAGCAGTTGGCCATCAACCCCAACACGGTGGCCAAGGCCTATGCCGAGCTCACCACGGAAGGGTGGCTGGAATCGCGCCAGGGCATGGGCCTGTATGTGGCCGCACCGCGCCAGCGGCTGTCCGATGCCGAGCGCGAGCGCCGGCTCGATGACGCCGTCGGCCGCTTCGTCAACGACGTGATCCCGCTCGACTTCGCCGCCGACGAGGTGGAATCGCGCGTATCGCACGCCCTGCGCCGCCTGGCGCCGCGCCGCATCGCCTGAGCCGGGAGCCCGACATGTCCGATGACTATGTGATCGAAACCCGGGCGCTGACCCGACGCTATGGCGCGAAGCTCGCGCTGGACCACCTGGACTTGGCGATTCCGCGTGGACGCATCCACGCGATCGTCGGTGCGAACGGCGCGGGCAAGTCGACGCTGTTCCGCATCCTGCTGGGATTCCTGCCACCGACGTCCGGCACGGCGAACATCCTGGGCCGCGACAGCCAGCGACTATTGCCCGCCGATCGCGCGCGCGTCGGCTTCGTCAACGAAGAACACACGCTGCCGGGCTGGATGCGCGTGGAGCAGGTGCGTGCGATGCAGCAGCACCAGTACCCGCGCTGGAACGCGCGCGCCTACGAGGACGTGATCGGCCACTACCACGTGCTGCCGCAGCAGAAGGTCTCGCAGCTGTCGCGCGGCGAGCGCGCCGGGCTCAACCTGGCCCTGGCGCTCGCGCAGACGCCGGAACTGCTGGTGCTCGATGAGCCGACGCTCGGGCTGGACGTGGTCGCCAAGCGCGCCTTCCTCGAATCGTTGATGTACAGCAACGCGGCGGAGCAGTGCACGGTCGTCTACTGCTCGCACCAGATGGAAGAGATCGAGCGCGTCGCGGACAACCTCATCATCCTCGAACGGGGACAGTTGAAGAACATGTCCGCGCCGGAAGACTTCACCTCGCGCGTGGCGTTGTGGGTGGCCGACATCCCCTTCAAGGGGCCCGACCCGCAGAGCGTGCCCGGTCTGCTGGAAGTGCAGCGCCTGGACGGCTTGCACCACTACCTGGTGCTCGACCAGGACGAAAGCTTCGCCGACTACCTGCGTGCGCAGGGTGCGCGCTCCATCCGCAGCATGCCGGTGAGCCTGGACCGCGCGGTCAACGGCTTCCTGGCCAAGAACCACGCCGCGCCGGCCGCCGCCTGAGGAACGACCCCATGTACGACTTCTTCAAGAGCGAACTGATCCGCTTCCGCGGCTGGGCCCTGTTGGCGGCCATCGTGCACCTGCTCGCGCTGGCCTTCATGGCACGGGTGGTGGACCTGGCCCAGCAACCGCTGGTGGTGCACCGGGTGATCGGTGGCGTGTACGCACTGTGCGGGCTACTGCTCGGGCTGTACCAGATGGGCAGCTACCGCAAGCCCAGCCAGTGGTTGAGCCTGTTGCACCGGCCGATGGCGCCGGCGCGGGTGGCGTTCGCCCTCGCCGCGGCCGCGGCGGTACTGCTCACCGTTGCCGTGGCGCTGCCCTTGCTGCTGGTTGCGCTCTGGCAGCACGCGCTGACGCCGCGCGTGGTCGACCTGCGCCACTGGCTGCTGCCGTTGTCGGGCGCGCTGATCGCGACGGCCGCGTATCTGGCGGGAGCGTTCTGCAGCTTGCGCGGATGGCGTTGGGCCGGTGCAGCGCTGGTGCTGCTGGTCTGGTTGCTGGTCAGCCGTGCCTACGGTTTCGGGATGATCGCGATCGAGCTGATCGTGATGGCCTGGCTGGCGGTGCTGCTGCGCGTGGCGTTTGTCGCCGACCTGGACTCGCCGCCGCGCGGACTGTTCGCCACGGCCGCCGTCGCCCTGCCGCTGCAGGTCGCGGTCCATGTGATGGCGCTCGTGCTGCTGTTCGGCCTGGAGATGCTGTGGATCGCGCAGGGCAGCCATCCGAACAACACCCCGGTGCCGCCCGTGGGGGGGCACAACGAAGTGGAGAAGATGGATCCGCGCGAACGCATGATCGCCGGCCTGCGCGATAGCCAGCATCCTGATGCGCCGTTGTTGCGCGAGCAGATTCGCCTGTCCGAACCCGACGGGCTCGGCGTGCAGGTGCCGAAGCTGCCGCAGCACCAGGAGTTGGGCAATTTCAGGCCGATGGAGTTCGACGACGGCGAACGCCGCGAGCGCTGGGTGTTCAGCCACGACGACATGCGCCTGCATGGTTACCGGCTGGCCGACAACCGCGCGGTGGGTGTCCTCGGCATCGGGGCGGAACAGGCCGCGTTCCCCGCGGTGGTGTTGCCGGGCGATGCGCTTCCGGGCATGGAGCCGGGCGATGCGGTGCTGGTCGGTGGCGACACCCTCTACCAGTACGTGAGCGCCGAGCATCGCGTACTGCCGCGCGTGCGCGTCGACGCGGGCGAAACCCTGATGGGGGGAGGGCCCCTGGGTCAGGGCATCGGCATGCTCAGCGATCGCGCGCTGTACTTCTACGATGCCCGGCCGCTGGTGGAAGGCCAGGGACTGCTGACACCGCGCTTGCGCGTACCGCTGCCGGGCGAGATGGGTGACCTGCGCAACCTGGACCTGGTGGAACTGGTCGATGGCCACCTGATCTCGATCGCATTCTCGGCGCGCTCGCACGCCAGCGATGGCGCCGCACCGACGCAGGTCACGCTGCGCACGCACGATGACGGCCGCATCGAAACCGTGCACCGTCGCGCGCTCGCCTTCGACTATCCGCCGGTATACCGCTACCGCGGTGTGTGGCCCTCGCCGGCGTTGCATGCCATCACGGAAGCCGCGCGCAACCTGTTCGCGCCGCCGCTGCCACTGGACGTCACCCGGCCTGCCGCGATTCCCGCTTCGATGCTGTGGCTTGCGGCGGTGTTGTCGCTGTTGTCGCTGGCCGGCGCGGTGTGGCTGACGGCGCGTTCGCCACTGTCGACGATGGGCCGCTGGGCCTGGGTCGCCGCGTGTGCGGTGATCGGCCTGCCCGCCTTGGCGAGCTTGTGGTTGCTGGTGCCGCGCCGCGAGGACGTCCGCATGCCGCTGCCACAGCCCGCCGCGGCCTGATCGCGCGAATAGCGCCGAGGAGAGGATCATGACTCTGTTCCCGCTGCGCGCCGGGGCGCGCATGGCCGTGGCCGCATGCGCCCTGTTGTCCGCTGTTCCGTGCGCGGTGGCCGCGCCCGGATTGCAGGACTACGTCGTCGCTGAGCGCGCTCGACCGGTTGCGCCCGTGCTGCCGCGCAGCGCTTTCCTGCAGCGCGGAGCGGTCGTCGCGATCCGGCTGTCACCCGACGGCAAGCACGTAGCCTGGTTGCGCGATCGCGGCGAGCGGCGCGAAGTGTGGCTGCGTGCGACGGCCGCCGGCACGCCGCGGCGGATCCTGGGCGATACCCGGGCGGACACGCTGGACTGGAGTCGCGACGGCGCCTGGTTGCTGCTGCGTTCGTCGCGGGATCTGCAAGCGCTGGCCGTGAACGGACAGGCTGGATCCGGAAGGGTCGCGACGCTGGGCGGCACGGCGTCGCCCGCCATGCTGGACACCGACCCCAGCCAACCGGCCGCGGTGCTGCTGGTGGAACGCGAGGGACCCGCTGCGGCGCCCCGCAGCTGGCGATTGCTGCGCGTGGACATGCGCGGTCGGCGCACGACGCTGTGGCAGGACCGCCAGCGCATCGTCGATGCCGTGATCGATGCGCAAGGCCGTTTGGCTTGGCTGCAGCGCGTGGAAGGCGGCGAACTGGTGATCCATCGGATGGTACGCGGCGCGCCGCAGCCCGTCCTGCGCTGCGATCCCAGCCGGCGCTGCGCACTGCGCGGGCTCGCGCCCGGCGGTGGCGCCTGGCTGCGCACCGACGTGCAGGGCGACCTGTCGCGGTTGGTGCGGCTGCAGGTGGACGGACGCATCGTCGAGGTGCATACCGATCCGCAGCGCACGGCGGATGTGGACGAGATCATCGAGGATCCCGTCGAACGCCAGCCGCGCTTCGTCGCTTACCGCAGTACGACCTCACAGCTGTACGCACTTACCCCCCACGATGACGCGCATCTGGCGACGCTGCGCGCGGCGCTGCCGGGCCGCGACCTCGATCTGCAGCCGGGCGTCGGCATCGGCGCGCGCTGGCTGGTGGAAGCCGCATCGTCGCAGGTTCCGCTGCGCCGCTGGCACCTGTACGACCCCGCGACGCGCGCGGTTACGCCCTTGCTGGACGACGTGCCACTGGACCGGCGTTCGGGCGAGCAGGGCGCCGTGTTGGACGCCGCCGCATTGGCACGACCGACGGCGGTGACCTGGCGCGCGTCCGATGGTCGCCGCGTGCACGGGTTCCTCTGGCTGCCGCCGGGCCGCGATGCCGCGCGCGTGCCGCTGGTGGTGGTGCCGCACGGCGGGCCCTGGAATCACTGGAAGCCCGAGTACCGCGCGCTCAGCCAATTGTTCGCCAACCGTGGCTACGCCGTGTTCGAGCCGAACTTCCGCGGCTCCACCGGCCATGGTCGCGACTACGTGCTGGCGGCTCGCGGCGACTTCGGCTACGGCCGCGTCCAGGCCGACATCGTCGAAGGCACGCGCTGGCTGCTGGACCAGGGCGTCGGCGATCGCGAACGCGTGGGTATCGTCGGTGCGTCGTTCGGCGGCTACTCCGCGCTGCTGGGTGCGACCTTCGATCCCGACCTGTTCAAGGTGGCGGTGGCCACCGTGCCGCCGCCGGATTTCGGCTGGGTCTTGCGCTGGGTGCTGCGCAATCCGGAGGCGCTGGAGATCGGTCGCGTGGTGCCGATGGAAACCTGGTTGCTCGGCCAGGGCATCGACGTCGCCGACAAGGCGACCATGGCGCGCCTGCACGCGCAGTCGCCGCTGGCCAACGTGGCTCGGTTGCGACGGCCTGTCCTGTTGGTGGCCGGAGGCGAAGACCGGCGCGTGGGCCTGGCAGGTGTCATCGAGTACGCGGCGCGATTGAAGCTGGCGGACAAGGACGTGGCCTTGCTGGTCGACGAGCAGGCCGGCCACGACGGCGGCTCGCCGCTAGCGCGCGAAGCGCGCGCCTACCTGATCGAAATGATGCTGCACCGCTCGCTGGGTGGCGCGGCACCGGTAGCTCCGTCTACCGAAGTGCGCACCTATCTGCGGCGCAACCTGCGATTGCCGGGTGGACTGGCGCCACCCTGAGCCGCTCAGTCGTCGCGTACCTCGCCACCCGGCAGGAAGCGCCAGGTGCGGGTGACGTGCAGGATGTCCACGTTCTCGCTGGTTTCGGGTAGCGGCGGGAAGGGCGCGGCGAGCTGCACGATCCGCTTCGCCGTGGAATCCAGCAGCGGGACGCCGCTGGACTGGATGATGCGCGTCTGCTCCACGCTGCCGTCGCGGCGCACCGCCACGCTGATCACCAGCGTGCCGGCCAGGCGCTTGCGGCGCGCCTCGTCGGGGTAGTTGAGGTTGCCGACGCGCTCGGCGCGGTCCACCCACGCGCGCAGGTAGTTCGCGTAGACGTACTCCTTGGTGCTGGCCGAAACGAACTTGCGTTTCGGCCGCTTGGCGTACAACTCCGAACGCAGGTGGTACTCGGCCGCCAGGCGCGCCATCTCGGCGTCGCGCTGCACCTTCTGCTCGCCCTGCGGCAGATCGGGCTGGTCCGGTTGCGGGCGGGCCTCCGGTGTCGGCGTGCGGGTCTCGCTGTCGCGCGTGGTGACCACGCGGCTCTCCGGCGGCGGCACGGATGCGGTGGTCTGCGCACGCAGCGGCTGCGGCGCCAGGCCGGTGTCGGGTTGCGGGATCCAGCCCGCCTGGCTGTCGCGCGGCCGCTTGGCCTGCTCGCTTTCCCCGCCGCCTTCCTGGTTGGCGGCGGCAAGGAAGTCTGCTTCCTTCGGCGTCAGCGGAGTGCTGGTCTGGCTGAGGATCACGTCGAGGGTGGGCATCACCGGCGCTGCATCGTCGAGGGCGAAGCCGACGCCCAGCACCAGCAGCCCGTGCACGATCAGCGACAGCGCCAGGGTGGCGCCGAGGCGTTCGTTCGCGCCGATCTTCGGCGGGGTCACCGGAACGGCGGACATCTCAGGCCAGCTTCTTCTCGATGACGTCGAACAGCAGGCCGGCAATGTTCAGGCCGAACTGCGCGTCCAGCTCGCGCACGCAGGTCGGGCTGGTGACGTTGACCTCGGTCAGGTAGTCGCCGATGACGTCCAGGCCGACGAACAGCATGCCGCGGCGCTTCATCTCCGGGCCCACCTGGGCGGCGATCCAGCGGTCGCGGTCGCTCAGCGGGCGTCCTTCGCCGCGACCACCGGCGGCCAGATTGCCGCGGAACTCGTCGCCCTGTGGAATGCGGGCCAGGGCGTAGTCCACCGGCTCGCCGTCTACAAGCAGCACGCGCTTGTCGCCGTCCTTGATGCCGGGGATGAAGCGCTGCGCCAGCGTCAGGTGGCCGGGGCCGACCAGGGTTTCCAGGATGACGTTGGTGTTGGGGTCGCCGGCTTTCACGCGGAAGATCGAGCGCCCGCCCATGCCGTCCAGCGGCTTCAGCACCGCCTCACCGTGCTCGGCGACGAAGGCCTTCAGCGCGGCAGTGTCGCGGCTGACCAGGGTGGGCGGGCAGCACTGCGGGAAGAGCAGGGCGGCCAGCTTCTCGTTGTAGTCGCGCAGGCCCTGCGGATCGTTGACGATCAGCGCGCCGGCCTGCTGGGCGATGCCGAGCACGTGGGTGTCGTAGAGGTACTGGTCGTCGACCGGCGGGTCCTTGCGCATCAACACGACCTGGCCGGGGCCGAAGGCAAGCTCGTGCGGCTCGCCCAGGGTGAACCAGCCGGCCTTGTCGTCCTTCACGGTCAGCGGGGCGACGTCGGCGAAGGCGCGGCCGTCGCGCAGGGTCAGCCGGCCGGGGGTGACGTAATGCAGCCGGTGCCCGCGCCGCTGGGCCTCCAGCAGCATGGCGAAGGTGGTGTCCTTGGCGATCTTGATGGACCCGATCGGGTCCATGACGACGACGATGTCCAGCGGCATGGGGGCGGTTCTGCGGATGACCGCGTGATGGTATCAGGCGGCACCGCGCGGCCCTCCCGGCGCCCGCGGAACGAGGCATTCCGCGGATGGCCGGAAATTGAGACGCAGTTCGCATCGCGCCGTTCAGCCGAATGGCCCACGGAGGCGCGGCTTGACAGTCCGCGCCGGGATAGGGGATATAAGCAGGCAACGCAGCGCGGCCAGTTCGTCAATGAAGCCGCGCGCGCATGGGGAAATCAGGTAATGACGCAGAATGAAGGCCAGGCCGGCGGACTCAACGGCCTACGGGTCATGGTGATCGATGACTCGAAAACCATCCGCCGCACCGCGGAAACCCTGCTGAAACGCGAGGGTTGCGAGGTGGTGACGGCGACGGACGGGTTCGAGGCGCTCGCCAAGATCGCCGACCAGCAGCCGCAGATCATCTTCGTGGACATCATGATGCCGCGGCTGGATGGCTATCAGACCTGCGCGCTCATCAAGAACAACCAGGTCTTCAAGTCCACGCCGGTCATCATGCTCTCGTCCAAGGACAGCCTGTTCGACAAGGCGCGCGGACGGATCGTCGGCTCGGAGCAATACCTGACCAAGCCGTTCACGCGCGAGGAACTCCTCGACGCCATCCGCGCCCACGTCAGCACCTGAGGGGCTGGCGACATGGGGACCAATCGCACTGAGTGCACAGGGGGCGGGCGATGATCCGCACACCGTTCGATACGCTGGCCGAATACGAGCGCCGCAGCCTGGCGCATGCCGTGGTACAGCCTGCGCGCGAGGTCGCGCAGGACCAGTACCGCGGCGTCGGCTACCGGGTAGGCAAGCGCAGGCTCATTTCCAACTTCGGGGAAGTGGTGGAAATCGTGCCGATGCCGCCGGTAACCCCGGTGCCGGGGGCGCAGCCGTGGTTGTTGGGGATCGGCAACCTGCGCGGCAACCTGTTTCCGGTCGTCGACCTGAAGCAGTTCCTCGAAGGCGAACGCACCGTGCTGCACGAAGGCCAGCGCGTGCTGGTCATGCGGCAGTCCGGCGGGGACGTCGCGCTGACCATCGACGAGCTTTACGGCCAGCGCAGCTTCCACGAATCGCAGCAGGTCGAGCCGGGGGATCTGGCGGACGGCCGCTACGCGCATTTCATCGAGCGGGCATTCGCCAGCGACGATCAGCAATGGGGTGTATTCGCGCTGGGATTGCTCGCGCGTACGCCCGAGTTCCGCCAAGCCGCGCTCTGAGCGCGGACGACACGCTATTTTCCAGGGGTTGAAAAATGAGCACTGCGTCGGATTCTCCTAGCGCCAGCAAGATCGGCAGCTTCAGCAACAGCTTCTGGCTGGCGCTGCTGGCGATCTCGGTGATCGTGTTCGGTGCGAACACCGGCGTGGCCACCTACCAGGGCAGTCGCCTGTCGGGCGCCAGCACGGGCGCATCGGACATGCGCGTGCTCTCGCAACAGCTGACCAACCAGGGCCGCGAAGCGGTCGCCGGCAACGCGTCCGCGTTCAAGGCATTCAAGGAAACCAAGCAGTCGGTCGAGTCCACGGTCTCCGACCTGCAGGCGCGCTTCAGCAACGAAGGCGCCGTGGCCGACCCGCTGGAGAAGCTGGCCGCCACGTGGGCACCGCTGGGCAAGAACGCCGACCAGATCATCGCGTCCGAAGCCGCCGTGCTGGCGCTGGCCGGCAACGCCGACCGCTTCGCCGCCCAGGTGCCGAGCCTGCAGGCGCAGCTCAACGAAGTGGTGCGCGCGATGTCGGCGGGCGGTGCGCCCTCCTCGCAGATCTACAGCGCCCTGCAGCAGGTCGTGCTGGCGGGCACCATGGCCCGCCGCGTGACGGAAATCCGCGCCGGTGGCGCAGGCGCCTCGACCGCAGGCGAGGCGCTCGGCCGCGACGCCGTGCTGTTCGGCCAGGTGCTGGAAGGCCTTCGCGGCGGCAACAACGAACTCGGCATCGCCGCCGTCCGCAACGGCGCGGCGCTGGCCGCGCTGCAGAACTCGCAGACGTTGTGGGCGACGATGAAGAAGGATCTGGACGCCATCCTCGCCAGCTCCCGCAACCTGTTCGCCGCGCAGGGCGCGGCGGCCGCGCTGACCAACGGCTCCGGCCAGATGCTCCAGGACAGCACCAACCTGTTCCAGGCATTCTCGGCCTTCGGTTCGGTGCGCGACACGCGCCTGTTCCCGAATTTCTGGCTAGGCATCGCCTCCGGTGCCGCGGCGCTGATCTCCATCATCGGTCTGTTGTATTCGTTGTACCGCACCCGCCAGCGCGAGCAGGAAGTGCGTTACCAGACGCAGGTGGAGTACAACAGCCGCAACCAGCAGGCGATCATGCGGTTGCTGGACGAAATCAGCTCGCTGGGTGAAGGCGACCTGACGGTGAAGGCCTCGGTGACCGAGGACATGACCGGCGCCATCGCGGACGCCATCAACTACGCCGTGGACGAACTGCGCAACCTGGTGACCACGATCAACGACACCTCGGTGCAGGTGGCGGCGTCGACGCAGGAGACGCAGGCCACCGCGCTGCAACTGGCCGAGGCCGCCGGCCACCAGGCCGACCAGATCACCACCGCGTCGGATCGCATCAGCGAAATCGCGACCAGCATCGACCAGGTGTCGAAGAACTCCACCGAGTCCGCCGAAGTGGCGCAGCGCTCGGTGCAGATCGCGACCGAGGGCGCTGGCGTGGTGCGCGAGACGATCCGCGGCATGGACCAGATCCGCGACCAGATCCAGGAAACCTCCAAGCGCATCAAGCGCCTGGGCGAGTCCTCGCAGGAAATCGGCTCGGTCGTGGAACTGATCAACGACATTTCCGAGCAGACCAACATCCTGGCGTTGAACGCCGCCGTGCAGGCGGCCTCGGCTGGTGAAGCGGGCCGCGGTTTCGCGGTCGTGGCCGACGAAGTGCAGCGCCTCGCCGAACGCACCTCGGGCGCGACGCGCCGCATCGAATCGCTGGTGCAGACGATTCAGGCCGATACCAACGAGGCCGTCAGCTCGATGGAGCAGACGACGGCCGAAGTGGTCTCCGGTGCGCGCCTGGCCGAGGACGCAGGCACCGCGCTGGGCGAGATCGAACGCGTGTCGAACGACCTCAACAACCTCATCAAGAACATCTCCTCCGCCGCGCAGCAGCAGTCCACCGCCGCACTGGACATCACCCAGACCATGGGCGTGATTCGGCAGATCACCTCGCAGACCTCGCTGGGTGCGGGCCAGACGGCCGAATCGATCGGCCACCTGGCGCAACTCGCGTCGGACCTGCGCCGCTCGGTCGCCGACTTCAAGCTGCCGGGCTGAGGACGGGACGTACCGCATGAACTTCCTACGCCATCCCGCCCGCCTGCAGCGCGAGGCTGACGGTTCCGCCGTTGCCGCGGGGATCCGCCGATGAGTGCGCTGCGCGAGGCCATGAGCCATGCCGTACTCGGCTGGGTGAAGCCCGAACTGGACGAAACCCTGCGCCTGGTGCGGCAGGAGATCGAATCCTTCGTCGAGGCGCCCGCCGATACCAGTCGCATGCGGTTCTGCGCCGGCTACCTGCACCAGGTGCAAGGCACGCTGCGCATGGTGGAACTGTATGCGCCCGCGATGGTGGCCGAAGAGCTTGAACTGCTCGCCAAGGCCCTGCAGGACGGTGGCGTAAACGATCGCGACGAGGCCTGTGCCACGCTGATGCGCGGCGCCGTGCTGCTGCCCGACTATCTGGAGCGGTTGCAGGAAGGCCATCGCGACATTCCGATCGTGCTGTTGCCGCTGCTCAACGAGATCCGTGCCGCGCGTGGCGCGTCGGGCCTCAACGAGAGCATGTTGTTCCCAGGCGGCGCCAGCGAGGAGGCGACGCCCAGCGAAGCCGAGATCGACCACGCGCGCAGCAGCCTGAGCGGTCGCAACCGCGAGTTGCTCGATACCGTCGGCAATGCGGTGAAGGAAGAGCTGCTTCGGGTGAAGGACGCACTCGACCTGCACCTGCGTACCGGCAATGCGGCCGACGAACTCGAGCCGCAGGTCGCCGAACTCGGCAACGTCGCCGATACGCTCGGCATGATGGGCCTGGGCGTGGCGCGCGACGTGGTCATGCAGCAGCGCGACACCCTGCGCGAAGTCGTCTCGGGCAGCCGCCCGGCGGACGAGGGAACGTTGCTCGACGTCGCGGGAGCGTTGCTGTACGTGGATGCTTCGCTGGACGACCAGGTTGCCCGGCTGGGCAGCGCCGGCGATGCCGGCCCCGACCCCAGCGCCGCGGAATCGCAGCGGACCGTCGAAGTGCTGGCCCAGGAGGCCATCATCAACTTCGCCGGCGCACGCGAACGCTTCGTCGCGTTCATCGAGACCAACTGGGACCACGCCGAACTGTCCGACGTGCCGCGCCTCCTCGACGAGGTGGCAGGTGCCCTGCGCATGCTCGAACTGGGCCAGGCCGGCGACTACGTGGTCGGTGTGCGCCGTTACGTCAGCGGCGAACTGATCGGCAAGAAGCGCGTGCCCGGCGGCCAGCAGCTGGACACGCTGGCCGATGCGATGGCCAGCCTCGAGTACTACCTGGAAGCGCTGCGCGAGCGCCGCCCGAACCGCGAAGACATCCTGGAGATCACGCGCGGCAGCCTCGAGGCCTTGCGCTACTGGCCGCTGCCGCCCGAAGCGCCGGCGGCTGTCGAGCCCGCGATCGCGGCCGTTGCGGCCGTCCCGAGCGTGGTCGAACCGGAGCCTGCGCAGGCTGTCGCAGAACCGACGCCCGTCGAAGCGGCGGCCGCAGATGCGGGTGCTCCCGCATTCGGCGCACTGACGCTGGAACCCATCGACGCCGCGCCGGTGTTGGCCGATGCGAGTGCCTTTGATCCGGTCGGCTTCGAAGAGGCCGACACGGGCGTCGAGGCTACGGACTTCGTCGTCGAACTTGAAGACCGAGAGGCTGCTCCGGCGTCGATCGATGCGCTTGCAGAGATAGAAGCTCCGGCAGAGATCGAGGCGGCAGGCGAGCACCTCGCGCCCTCCGCGCCCTCCGCGCCGTTCGAGCCCGAAGAAGAAACGCTGCCCGACCTGAGGCACGAGATCGCGGCGGCGGCCGCCGCGTTGCCGGCCGCGACCGTGATCGGCGGTTTCGACAGCGACGCCACCGACATCGACGATGAGATCCGCGAGGTGTTCCTCGAGGAATTTGACGAAGAGATCGTCAATCTGCGCCAGTTGCTGCCCGCATGGCGCAGCAATCCGGAAGACCTGGAGCGCCTGCGGCCGATCCGTCGCGTGTTCCACACGCTGAAGGGCAGCGGGCGCCTGGTCGGCGCCAAGACGCTGGGCGAGTTCAGCTGGAAAGTCGAGAACATGCTCAACCGCGTGCTGGATCGCACGCGTGAGCCGAGCCATGCCGTCGAGGCCCTGCTCGAGTTGGCGTGCGATGCCCTGCCGCAGCTCAACGCCGCACTGCGCGGCCAGGGCGGCGTTACGGCCGACCTGGCGGGCATGCAGGATGTCGCGGATCGCCTGGCAGCCGGCGAAGAGGCGTACTACAGCGCCCAGCCGACCGTGATGGACGAAGACGAGGGCGCCGGGTTCGTGGAGCCCGCGAACGCCGCGATCGCCACGCCGGTGATCGAGGACGTGCCCGCGGTATTCGAACCCGAAACCGAAGGCACGCCGGCGTCCGTCGACGCGGTGCTACGCGAGATCCTGGAAGCGGAGGTCGACAACCACCTCGACACCGTCGACACCTGGCTGCTGAAAGCGCAGGTCAATGCGGTACCGGTGAACGAGGAACTGCTGCGCGCCGTGCATACGATGAACGGTGCGCTGGCGATGGCCGACGTGCCTGAAATCACCGAAGTCACCTCGGCGGCCGAACAGTACGTCAAGCGATTGCTGGCGGCCGGCGAGACGCCGACGCCGGAAGGCGTGTCCGCCATCGCGGACACCGCGCAGGCGATCCGCCGCAGCGTCGCCGCGTTGCAGGCGCCTTCGCCGCGCATTCCCGTGTTCGCCTCGCTCGCCGGCCAGCTGGTCGCGTTGCGCGACAGCCTGCCCGAACAGCGCCAAGGTGCACAGATCGTCGACGACGCGCGCCAGGGCACCTACACCGAGCAGATGCCGACGATCGCGCCGCCGGTCGCTCCCAGCGATATCGAACTCGCCGCGCTGGACCTGTCGGCCTACCTGGACGATACCGCGCGCGGCGCCGGTGGCGATCTGGTGCCGGACGTCGCCGCGGCCGAAAATGCCGAACAGAGCGTGGCCCCAGGCGCCGAAACGCCGGCGGCGCAGTCTCCGGAAGTGACGTTCTACGACATCGACTACCGCATCCTGCCGCGTACCCACGTAGAAGCGACGGGCACTGCGACCGACACGGCCGATGGTGAACGCGTGCAGGCCGATACAGGCGAAACATCCGTCGAGGGCGCACCTGAAGGGGCCGCCATCGACGACGCGCTTGTCGTCGATGCCGACCTCCCGGCCTTCCTGTCCGATACGATCGAGCCCGCCACCGATGTGGCCGCGCCTGCCGAAGACGCCGCTGTCGAAGCCGCGCCGGCGGAAGAGGCCGCCGTCCACGAACTCGTGGTTGAAGAGGTCGACGATTCGATCGCGATCGAGGAGATGGCGATCGAGCTGGCCGCCACCGGGGAGGCCGTCATCGAGCCTGCCGGGGCCGAGGAGATCGCGATCGAAGAGATCGTGCTCGAGGACGCGGCCGAGGTTGCCGTGCCCGTCGAAGACGTGGTCGTTGTCGAGATCGCCACCGAAGACGCCGCTGTCGAGGATGTCTCTGCCGAAACGGCGCCCGTGGAAGAAGTCGTCGTCGAGGACGTGGTGGCCGAAGCGCTGCCCATCGAGGACGAAGCTGCCGTCGAGGAAGCCGTCATCGACGACATCGCGGTGCTCGAAGCGTCGGCCGAGACGCTGGAAACCAGCGAATCCGCCGAGCCAGAAGTCGTCGCCTCCGCCGAAGCCGAGGAGTCTGCTGTGACCAGTGCGCCCGCCGACATGCCGGAGCCGGAAGAGGCCCTCGACCTGACCGGTCTGGACCTGGACCTGGTGGAGATCTTCATCGAGGAAGGCAACGACCTGCTCGACCACTCCGACGATCTGCTGGCCAAACTACGCGAAACCCCCGAGGACCGTACGCTGCTCATCAGCCTGCAGCGCGATCTGCATACGTTGAAGGGCGGCGCGCGCATGGCGGGCATCCATGCCGTCGGCGACCTGGGCCATGCGATCGAATCGATGCTGGAGTCGATCGTCGGCCAGCGGACCGAACTCGATCGTCGCGCGATCCAGTTGCTGGAGCGCGGATTCGATACGTTGCACGGACAGTTGGCGCGCGTCACGGCGCGCCGCGCAGTGACCATCCCCGATGGGATGATCGCCGAGTTCAACGCGCGCGCCCGCGGCATCGAATTGCCGGAGGCGCCGGTGGCAAGCGAAGCGCCGGCTGCACCGGTGGAATTGGCGCCGTTGTCCGCGCCGATCGAGACGGACCTGACGGCACACGCGGAGGAAGAATTCTTCCCGATGGGCCAGCAGGAACAGGTGCGCGTCCGCGCCGACCTGCTGGACCGGCTGGTCAACCACGCCGGCGAAGTCGCCATCTACCGCGCACGCCTGGAGCAGCAACTTGGCGCGTTCCGCGGCGCGATGGCCGAGCTCGACCGCACCAACATTCGTTTGCACGACCAGTTGCGTCGCCTTGACCTCGAAACGGAAGCGCAGATCGTTGCCCGCTACCAGCGCGAGCACGATAAGCAGGACCCGACGTTCGATCCGCTCGAGCTGGACCGCTTCTCCACGCTGCAGCAGCTCAGCCGCGCGCTGGCCGAATCGGCCGCCGACATCAGCGGCCTGCAGGGCGTACTGGACGACCTGTCGCGCCAGTACGACAGCCTGCTGCAACAGCAGTCGCGCGTCAGCTCGGAGCTGCAGGACGGCCTGATGCGCGCGCGCATGGTGCCGTTCGAAGGCATCGTGCCGCGCCTCCGTCGCGTGCTGCGCCAGGCCGGTACCGATACCCACAAGCAGGTCAACCTGCAGCTGTCGGGTACGCACGGCGAAATGGACCGCAACGTGCTGGAGCGCATGACTGCGCCGTTGGAGCACTTGCTGCGCAACTCCGTTGCCCACGGCCTGGAATCGCCGAAGGACCGTCGCAAGGCCGGCAAGCCCGAAGAGGGCACCGTGCAGGTGGCGCTGCGGCGTGAAGGTTCGGAAATGGTGCTGGTCGTCTCCGACGACGGTGCCGGCCTCAACCGCGATGCGATCCGCCGTCGCGCCGAACAGCGCGGCTTGATCCAGCCGGGCGCCACGCTGGCCGACGCTGACCTGGATCGCCTGATCCTGGAGTCCGGCTTCAGCACGTACGACAAGGTCAGCCAGCTGGCAGGCCGTGGCGTCGGCATGGACGTGGTCCATAACGAAGTCCGCCAGCTCGGCGGTTCGTTGGACATCGCGTCCACGCCGGGCAAGGGTGCGATCTTCACCCTGCGCTTGCCGCAGACGCTGGCGGTCACGCAGGCGGTGTTCGTGCAGATCGGCGAGGCCCAGTTCGCCGTGCCGGTCGCGGCGGTCAGTGGCATCGGCCGCATCAGCCACGCGCGCTTCAACGCCGGAGCCGGTAGCTACCACTACGCGGGCGAGGACTACCCGCTGTACAACCTCGGCCATCTCGTGGGCCACAGTCCCGCGAAGGCGGAAGGCCAGGCACAGGTGCCGCTGTTGCTGGTGCGCGCGGGTGACCTGCGCGCTGCCGTCGCCGTGGACCAGGTGCTGGGCAACCGCGAAATCGTCGTCAAGCCGGTGGGCCCGCAGATCGCCTCCATCCAGGGCATCTACGGCGCGACCATCACCGGCGACGGCAGCGTCGTGGTGATCCTGGACGCCGCTCCGCTGGTGCGTCGCCATCTTGCGCAGCCGGCACAGCCGGCGCAGCCGGCCACGGCCGTCGAACAGCGACGCGTGCCGCTGGTGATGGTGGTGGACGACTCGCTCACCATGCGCAAGGTGACCAGCCGCGTGCTGGAACGCCACAACTTCGAAGTCGCCGCCGCGCGCGACGGCGTGGAAGCGCTGGAGAAACTGGAGGAGCGCGTTCCCGACCTGATGCTGCTCGACATCGAGATGCCGCGCATGGACGGCTACGAGCTCGCCACGGCGATGAAGGCCGACCCGCGCTTCAAGGACGTGCCGATCGTGATGATCACGTCGCGTACCGGCGACAAGCATCGCCAGCGCGCGTTCGACATCGGCGTGCAGCGCTACCTCGGCAAGCCGTACCAGGAACTCGACCTGCTGCGTAACGTCTACGATCTGCTGGGGATCGCCCGTGTCCGTGAGTGAAGCCAAGCGCGTTGCCCTGTTGGCCCGCCCGGGTGAGGCGCGCGAGCGCCTGCGGGTGGCCCTGCACGAAGCCGGCGCGGAGATCGTGCTGGAAGACGATCCGAACACGCTCGATGCCGATGCGCTGGGCACCAGCGCGCCGCAGGTGGTGCTGGTCGCACTCGAGCCGGCGATCGAGGACAGCCTCGAACGTTTCGACGGCGTGCTGCACGACCCTGCGGTCTCGGTGATCTTCGATGAAGCGGAACTGGCCGCGCGTCGCCAGGGCTGGGAAGCCCAGCGATGGGCGCGCCACCTGGCGGCCAAGCTGCATGGGCACCAGGACGTGCTGCCGCCCGGCCGCGAGGAAGAAGTCAGCCTGCAACTGGAGCCGGGCTTGCCGGTGACGCCCGCGCAGCTTCACCAGGATGCGGAGATCTCGCTGCACCTGGAAGAAGCCGCCGACATCGCTCAGGAATTGCCGCGCGACGATTTCGCCTATACCGGCGGGCTGGCGCGACAAGGCGGCGACAACGTGATCGATGCGGATGACTGGCTGCGCAACGCCGCGCAGACGTCGAGTCCTGCAGCCGAGACGCCTCCACCGCTTCCGCCGCCGCTGCCCGAGCCGTCAGCGGCGACGCCGCCTCCGCTGCCGAGCCCCAAGTTCGACCTGTCCTCGCTCTCGCTGGAGCCTTTGGACGCCGCGGGTGGCAAGACCGCGGAGCGCGTGCAGGGCGCCGTGCTGGTGTTCGCCGGCATCGGCGGCCCGGATGCCGTGCGCAAACTGCTGGCCGAACTGCCCGACGGCTTTCCCAAGCCGGTGCTCGTGCATCTGCGCCTGGATGGCGGTCGCTACGACAACCTTGTGCGGCAGATGGAGCGCGTGGCGCACATGCCGGTGGCGCTGGCGGAAGCAGGCACCGCCGCAGAGCCTGGCCACATCTACGTGATGCCGGGCGACGTCGTGCCGCTGGTCGACGGAGGCGTGGTCGGTTTCCGTCCCGGCGCCGTCATCCACACCATGATTCCGCAACTGCCCCCCACCGACAGCGCCGTGTTGCTGCTCAGCGGCAGCGACACCGCACTGGTCGAACCGGTCGCCGCGCTCGCCGCACAGGGCGCGCTGGTGCTCGGTCAGTCGCAGGACGGTTGCTACGATCCCGCCGCGCCGCGCGCGCTGGCCGCCCGTGGCGCCGAACTGGGCTCGCCCGCGCAACTCGCACAGCGCCTGACCGACCGCTGGTTCTGAGGAACACACGATGGCCCATTCCAACGACGAAATCCGCGGCGTCCTGATCCAGGCGGGCGAGTACCGCTTGCTGTTGCCGAACGCGACGGTCGCCGAAGTGTTGACGCGCGCGCCGGTCGAACCGATCGAGGGCATGCCGGACTGGCTGCCCGGCCGGATCGACTGGCACGGCTGGTCCGTGCCGCTGGTGGCCTTCGGCCGCCTGAGCGGCAATCCGAACGACCCGGTCGCACTCAACAGCAAGATCGTGGTGCTGAAGGCGTTGAGCGGCGACAAGGATCGCCCTTATTTCGCCTTGCTGACACCCTCGTTCCCGCGCTTGGTCTCGGTGCCGCGCGATGGCCTGCTGGCGGACGCGACGGAAGAGGATCTGCCGGTCGGCGTGAAGGTCCGCGTGCTGCTCGGTGATGAAGCCGCCGTGCTGCCGGATCTGGAAATCGTGGAAACGATGATCGGCGACGCACTGGCCAACGCGGCCTGACGCACTGCCCGCGTAGGGTGGGCCTTGGCCTACCTTTACTCGATCCAATGGCCGGTATTCCGGCCTACCCGATCCCGCTCGCGGCGGACGGGTGCTTGCGTTAAAGGTCGCCGAACCGCGATTGCAATGCCGCGATAGCCGCCAATCCGGCGGTTTCGGTGCGCAGGATGCGCGGCCCCAATCGCAACCCGATGAAGCCGGCCGCCGACAGGATCTCGCGGTCGCGAGGCGACCAGCCACCCTCCGGACCGATCGCCACCACCACCGCGCCTGTTGCGATCTGCACCGTCGCCAGCGATACCTCGCCCGTGGGGTCCAAGGTCAAGCGCACCGCGTCGCCTTCGAGGCCGCGTGCCGCGTCGTTGAGCGCCGTCGGTGCTGCCAACGCAGGCAGTCGCGCGCGTCCGCTTTGTTCGCAGGCGGACGCGATGACGCTGCGCCAGTGCGTCACGCGCTTCTCGGCGCGTTCGGCATCCAGCTTCACTTCGGTGCGTTCGGCGACGACTGGGATGACCGCGGCGACGCCGAGCTCGGTCGCCTTCTGCAGGATCAGGTCCATCTTCTCGCCGCGCGCGATGCCCTGCAGCAGCGTGACGTGCAGCGGTGATTCGGTGTCCACTGCGCGCGAACCCTGGAGTTCGACGACGACCTCGCGCTTGCTGATCGCTTCGATGTGGGCGTCGTAGTCGTTGCCGTCGCCGTTGAACAGCACGCAGGCGTCGCCTTCGCGCAGGCGCAGCACGCGAGCGAGGTGGTTGGCGTTCGCGTCCGGCAGGGCGATGCGCGTGCCGGAGCGCAGCGGCAGATCCACATAACAGCGGGTCAGGCGCATGCGGTGGCCTCGTCGATAGCCTGGAGGGTGACGTCGGCGAGCTGCTGCAGGTCGTCGGGTTCCACGCAATACGGCGGCATCCAATACAGCACGTCGCCCAACGGGCGTAGCACCACGCCGCGTTCGAGTGCGGCACGGTAAGCCTTCAGGCCAACGCGCGCGGCCGTGGGGAAGGGCGTGGCCTTGTCGCCGTCGCGGGTGAGCTCGAAGGCCAGCACCATCCCCGCCTGGCGCACGTCGGCGACGTGGCGGTGCCGTGCCAGCGGCTCGGCCAGCGCGGTCATCGCGCGCGCTGTCGCGCGGTTGCGCGCGAGGATGTCGTCGTCGCGGAAGATATCCAATGAGGCAAGCGCGGCCGCGCACGCCAACGGATTGCCCGTGTAGCTGTGCGAGTGGAGAAACGCGCGCTCGCGCGAGTCGTCAAGGAAGCCGTCGTAGATCGCCTGCGTCGCCAGCACGGCCGCCAGCGGCATGAAACCGCCCGTCAGGCCCTTCGACAGGCACATCAGATCGGGCATCACGCCACTCTGCTCGCTGGCGAACAACGTGCCCGTGCGGCCGAAGCCGACCGCGATCTCGTCGGCGATCAGGAACGCACCGCTCGCATCGCAGAGTTCGCGTACCCGCGCCAGGTAATCGGGATGGTGCATGCGCATGCCGCCCGCGCATTGCACGCGCGGCTCGACGATGACCGCGCAGATCTCGCCGGCGTGCTGGTCCAGCAACGCCGCCAGGGCATCGGCGGCACGCGCGGCGCAGTCTGCGGGTGATTCGCCGTCGCGGGCCAGGTAGGCGTCGGGCGAGGGCGCGAACACGGCCTCGGTGAGCAGCGGTGCATATACGCGGCGGTAGAGCGGGATATCGCCCACCGCGAGTGCGCCGAGGGTTTCGCCGTGGTAGCCGTTTTCCAGTGCGATGAACTTGGTGCGCCGGTGGTCGCCACGGTTGTGGAACCAGTGGAAGGCCATCTTCAGCGCCACTTCGACACCGGCCGAGCCGTTGTCGGCGTAGAACACCTTCGCCAGCGGCGCGCGGTCCGGCTGGCGCGGGGCGAGGGCCAACAGGCGCTCGGCCAGTTCCACCGCCGGCGCATGGGTGAAGCCGGCCAGCATCACCTGCTCCAGTGCGCCGGCCTGGGCGGCGATGGCGGCCCCGATGCGCGGCTCGGCATGGCCGAACAGGTTCGTCCACCAACTGCTGACGGCGTCCAGGTAGCGCGTGCCGTCGTGGCCGACCAGCCAGGCCCCTTCGCCGCGTGCGATCGGCACCAGCGGCAAGGTGTGCGGGTGTTCACGCATCTGGGTGCAGGGGTGCCATACCACCGACAGGTCGCGGGCACGCCAGTGGTCGGGCTCTGTTAGCATGCTGGCTTGATGATCCGTTTGTCGCATCCCCCCATGATATCGGCCCCCGCCCCCTGCCGTCGCCGCGCCCTGCGCGCCTGGCGTGGACGCCGTTTCCCCGCATGAGCCGCCTGCCGATCATCCACGGGATCACCCAGCGCACCGACGGGCCGGACCGCCATGTCGAAGAGCTGGACCTGGAGTTCAGCAATGGCGAACGCCGTCGCTATCACCGGTTGCGTTCGCAGGGCCACGGCGCCGTTGTCGTGGTGCCGATGCGCGATGACGACACCGTGCTGCTCGTGCGCGAATACGCGGCCGGCATGCACCGCTATGAACTGGGCCTGGTGAAAGGCCGCATCGACGCGGGGGAAACGCCGGAGCAGGCGGCCGACCGTGAACTGAAGGAAGAAGCCGGCTTCGGCGCGCGACGTCTCGACGTGCTGCGCAGCCTGACCCTGGCGCCCACTTACATGAGCCACCAGTCCTGGCTGGTGGTGGCAAGAGACCTGTACCCCGAGCGCCTGCCGGGGGATGAACCCGAGGAGTTGGAAGTAGTGCCCTGGAAGTTGCAAGACCTTGACCAGCTGATGCTGCGCGAGGATTTTTCGGAAGGTCGTTCGCTGGCGGCTCTGTTCATCGCCCGCGAATGGTTGAAAGAGCGGACATGAGCCGCATGACCGCAGACCTGCACGAAGCCGTCATCGTCATCGCCCGCGAAGCGGGCCAGGCCATCATGGCCGTGTACGAAGGCGCCTTCGACGTGCAGCACAAGAACGACGACAGCCCGCTGACCGCCGCCGACATGGCCGCGCATCGCGTCATCACCGATGGCCTGCGCCGGCTGACGCCGCAGTGGCCGGTACTGTCGGAAGAAGCGTCGGACATCCCGTGGGCCGAGCGTAGCCAATGGCCGACGTACTGGCTGGTGGATCCGCTGGACGGCACGCGCGAGTTCATCAAGCGCAATGGCGAGTTCACCGTCAACATCGCGCTGATCGAACAGAACGAACCGATCTTCGGCGTGGTGCATGCGCCGGTGACCGGTGAGACCTGGCATGCGCGCCAGGGCCGCAACGCCTATCGCCGCGTCGGCGACGTGGACACGCAGATCCGCACGCGTTCGCCCGCCACCGCGCCGCTGAAGGTCGCCGCCAGCCGCTCGCACCGCGATGCGCGCACGCAGGCCTTCCTCGACGCCATGGGTGGCATCGAGGAAATGTCGCTGGGGTCGTCGCTGAAGTTCTGCCGCATCGCCGAAGGCACGCTGGATGTCTATCCGCGCTTCGGTCCGACCAGCGAGTGGGATACCGCTGCCGCGCAATGCGTGCTGGAAGCCGCGGGCGGCGCGCTGTTGGCGCCGGACGGCCGTGCGTTCCGCTACAACCGCCGCGAGACGCTGCTCAACGGCGACTTCGTCGCGATGGGCGACATGACGCTGCCGTGGCGCACATGGTTGGCCAGTGCGCTCGGGGACGAGCATGGACATGTCCTCAGCGCCTGAAGCGGGCATCGCGCGGCTGCTGGCCATCATGGCCCGCCTGCGCGATCCCGACGGGGGCTGCCCGTGGGACCTGGAGCAGGATTTCTCGACGATCGCGCCGTACACGGTCGAAGAGGCCTACGAAGTCGCCGATGCGATCGACCGAGGCGACCTGCCCGCGCTGAAAGATGAGCTCGGCGACCTGCTGCTGCAGGTCGTCTTCCATGCGCAGATGGCGCGGGAGCAGGGCGCTTTCGCGTTCGACGATGTCGTCACCGCCATCTGCGACAAGATGGTGCGCCGGCACCCCCATGTGTTCGGCGACGCCTCGTTCGCCGATGCCGAGGCGCAGACCGTCAACTGGGAAGCCATCAAGGCCGCCGAGCGCAAGGCCGCTGGCGAAGAAGATGCGTCCGCACTGGCCGGCGTGTCGCGCGGACTGCCGGAATGGCAGCGCGCGGTGAAGCTGCAGTCGCGTGCGGCGCGCGTGGGCTTCGACTGGCCCGGCACCGCGCCGGTGATCGACAAGCTGCACGAAGAGATCGACGAAGTCCGTGTCGAGCTCGCCGCGGCGCCGTCGCCGGAACGCGATGCGCGGCTGGAAGACGAGATCGGCGACCTGCTGTTCGTCGCCGCGAACCTGGCGCGCCACGCGAAGGTGGACGTGGGCGGCGCATTGCGCCGGGCCAACCTGAAATTCGAGCGCCGCTTCCGCGCCATGGAAGCGATCGCCGCCGCGGAAGGCACCACCATGTCCGCCCTGGACCTGGATGCGCAGGAAGCATTGTGGACGCGGGTGAAGGCAACGGAGCGGAACCCGGCGTGACCCGCGCCTGCGGTAGGCTTGCCGCATGAAGACCCTGCTGCTGTTCCTCGTCACCGCGCTGGCCGAGATCGTCGGCTGCTACCTGCCGTACCTGTGGCTGCGGAAGGGCGGGAGCGCCTGGCTGCTGGTGCCGGCCGCGGCGAGCCTGGCGCTGTTCGCCTGGTTGCTGACGTTGCACCCCACGGCTTCGGGCCGCGTCTACGCCGCCTATGGCGGCGTCTACATCACGATGGCGATCTTCTGGCTATGGGCGGTGGATGCGGTGAAACCCACGCGCTGGGACCTGCTGGGCGCCGGCTTGTGCCTGGCCGGCATGGCGGTGATCATGTTCTCGCCACGCGCCGCCTGACCCTGTGGGAGGGGACATGAGCCGCTTCGCCAGCTTCCGCGAGTTCTATCCGTTCTATCTCAACGAACACAGCAACCGCACCTCGCGGCGGCTGCATTTCATCGGCAGCTGCGGCGTGCTGGCGCTGCTGGCGTGGGCCATCGTCGAACGCAACGCGTGGTGGCTGCTCGCCGCGTTGTTCTGCGGCTACGGCTTCGCATGGGTCGGCCACTTCTTCTTCGAGAAGAACCGGCCCGCGACCTTCAAGCATCCGTTCTATTCCTTCGCCGGCGACTGGGTGATGTTCAAGGACATCCTGACCGGCAAGATCCGGTTCTGACCGGCACATGAGCCGCGTGGCCCGGCATACCGTCCACGCAGTGGCATTGCTGGTCGGCTTGCCGTTGGCCGGACTGTTCGCGTACGACCTGGTGGCGATCAGGCCGCACGTAGCCGAAATCGAGGCCCTGCTTGCGGAGGCGGAGCCGCTCGACGCATCGCCTCCGAAGCTCATCCGCGATCTCATCGATGCGGGCGTGAGTTCGCCGGAGGCCTACGGTGCGCGTCTGGCGATGTGGCACGTGGATAGCGAGGCGGGACGGGGATCCCTGCGCCGGCATGCACGTGAACTGCTGTGGCGGATACTGCTCCCGCTGCATCTGGAAGATGGCGCGATGTACGGCCTCATCGCATCCCGGACCTACAACGGTATCGATCACGGTCTGACGGCATTCGCCCGCCGCGAACATGGCAAATCCCTCGATGCTTTGTCGCCCCTCGAAGCGGCGCGCACGGTCGCTGTCATCCAAGGTTCCTATGTGCTACGGGACAGAGGGCGGCTGGAGGCGCGTGCGGCGTGGTTGCTGACGCGCTCTGGACACGCCCGTTGAACCCGGGCGACGCCCCTTACTCGTAGAACATCAGGAAGGCCGCGCCCACGATCAGGGCGAAGGCGGCGTAGTGGTTCCACTTCAGGGGCTGGCCTAGGTACCAGGTGCTGAAGCCGGCGAAGACCAGCAGGGTCAGGATCTCCTGGATGGTCTTCAGCTGGACCACCGAGTACACCGCGCTGCCCATCCGGTTGGCCGGCACCATTAGGGTGTACTCGAAGAAGGCGATGCCCCAACTGGCCAGGATCACCACGAACAGTGGCGACGACTTGTACTTCAGGTGCCCGTACCAGGCGAACGTCATGAAGACGTTGGAGGCCAGCAGCAGGAACAGGGGCAGGACGCGTTCGATCATGGCGGGGCGGTCTGGGGAAGGATGGCGAAGCCTAATCCCAACTGCCGGCTGAATGCAGCGGCCATCTTCACATGACGTCTACCCGCGCCCGGGTAGTTTCACAAACCTGAAGCTTTTAGAAGGAGCCGTCATGCGACACAGTCAGGAAACCGCAGGTCTCGTGCTGGTGGTGGAAGACAACCGCAACATCTCCGAGATGATCGGGGAGTACCTGGAAGGGCGCGGATTCGAGGTCGACTACGCCACCGACGGACTGGACGGTTACCGCCTGGCCGTGGAAAACAGCTACGACGTGCTCGTCCTGGACCTCATGCTGCCGCGCCTGGACGGCATGGAAGTCTGCAAGCGCCTTCGCAACGAAGCGCGCAAGTCCACGCCGGTGCTGATGCTGACCGCGCGCGACACACTCGACGACAAGCTCACCGGCCTCAGCTCCGGTGCCGACGACTATCTGACCAAGCCTTTCGCGATCCAGGAACTGGAAGCCCGCCTGCGGGCCCTGATCCGCCGCGAGCGCCGCCAAGTCGGTGCCGAGGTGCTGAAGGTTGCCGACCTGGTGCTGGACCCGGTCAGCATGCGCGCCACCCGCGGGGGCACCGAGCTGATGCTGTCGCCCATCGGCCTGCGCCTGCTGACGATCCTGATGCGCGAGTCGCCGCGTGTGGTGACCCGCCAGGAAATCGAGCGCGAGATCTGGGGCAACGGGCTGCCGGATTCGGACACGCTGCGCAGCCACCTGTACAACCTGCGCAAGGTCATCGACAAGCCGTTCGACAAGCCGCTGCTGCACACCGTGCAGAGCGCGGGCTACCGCATCGCCGACATCGGCTGACCCCGGGCGTCGGCGCGCGGCATACTCCGCCCTTCGCCCGACGACACGCCGATGCGCCACGGACTGCCCCGCAAGCTCAGGATCGCCTTCATCCTGCAGGCCGTCATGGTCAGCCTGGCCATCGTGCTGGGCGTGTACCTGATCTCTGCGGTGATCAAGCACAGCCTGATGAACACCGCGCTGCAGGAAGAGGCCACCCACTTCTGGGAGCTATACAGCGCGTCCACCGCGCAGCCGCCACCGAACACCCACAATCTCCGCGGCTATCTGGTACTCAAGGGCCACTCCAACCTGGTACTGCCGGAGAACCTGCGCGAGCTGAAGCCCGGATTCCACGAGCTCAAGGCCGACGACCTGCTGGTGCTGGTGGACGAGCAGCCCGCCGGCCGGCTCTACCTCGTGTTCCTGCGCTCGCAGGCCGAGCGGCTGGCGTTCTACTTCGGCACCGTGCCGATCATCATGACGCTGGTGGCGATCTACTTGGTCTCGTGGCTGACCTACCGGGCGTCCAAACGGCTGGTCTCACCGGTCAGCTGGCTGGCGCGTCAGGTCGCCGAATGGGATCCGCGCCGTCCCGATGTCAGCGGCCTGGCCCCGGACCGCTTGCCCAACGACGTGCAGGGCGAGGCCCGCCAGCTGGCCTCCGCCCTGCATGGCCTGGCCCAGCGCGTCACGGCGCACATCGCGCGCGAGCGCGACTTCACCCGTGACGCCAGCCACGAGCTGCGCACGCCGTTGACGGTGATCCGCGTGGCCACCGACATGGGCATGGCCGAGGACGCCCCGCCGAGGGTGGCGAGGGCGCTGCAACGCATCCAGCGCGCCGGCCGCGACATGGAAGCGGTGATCGACGCCTTCCTCATCCTCGCCCGCGAAGCCGAGGTCGAACCGCAGAGCGAGGACTTCGACGTGGCGGACATCGTCATGGACGAGGCCGAGAACGCACGCGCGCTATTGCTCAACAAGCCGGTGGACCTGGAAGTGACCCTGCACGCCCGTCCGCGCCTGCACGCGCCGCCGCGGGTGTTCCAGGTGGTGGTCAGCAACCTGCTACGCAACGCTTGCGCGTACACGGACCGGGGCCGGATCGACGTGATCCTCGAGCCGGACCGGGTGATCGTGCGCGATACCGGCATCGGCATGTCGGCCGAATCGATGGTCCGGGTCTTCGAGCCCTTCTACCGTGCCGATCCCAACCGTCCCCACGGCAGCGGGCTTGGCCTGTCCATCGTCAGCCGCCTGTGCGACCGGTTCGGCTGGAAGATCGAGCTCGACAGCGAGCTGGGACGCGGAACTACAGCGACGATCCGCTTCGTTCCGTAATCTATACGGGAACTGACGGGTGCCCGGGGCTGTCAACGTCGCGGCCCCTGGCGCGTTCCCCTTCCCGATTCCCCACCTTCCGAGCCGACTCACTGCATGAGCCAGCCTGCACGTTCCTCCCTCCGCAAGAAGTCCATCGTCCCCAACGTCCTGCTAGGCATTGCCGTGCTCGCCCTCCTCGGCGGCGGCGCCTGGTGGTGGACCAGCCGCAAGGGCGATACCGCGGAGAGCGCCTACCGCACCGCCACCGTCGAGCGCGGCGACATCCGTGTGGCCATTTCCGCCACCGGCACGCTCAGTGCGATCTCCACCGTCACCGTCGGCAGCCAGATCTCCGGCCAGGTGACCGACGTGCTGGTCGACTACAACAGCGAGGTCAAGAAGGGCGAGGTACTCGCGCGTATCGACCCCAGCACCTACGAGGCGCAGATCGCGCAGGGCAATGCGCAGATCGCCAACGCGCAGGCCAACCTCAAGCAGTCGCAGGCCACCCTGGCCAACGCCGAACTCGACTACAGCCGCAAGGCCGACCTGGGCAAGCAAAAGCTGGTCGCGCAGAGCGACGTGGACCTGGCCCGCGCAGCCCGCGACCAGGCCCGCGCGCAGGTCAATGCGGCGCAGGCCTCGATCCGCCAACAGACCGCCTCGACCCAGACGACCCGCGTCAACCTGGACCGCACGGTGATCCGCTCGCCGGTGGACGGCGTGGTGCTGACGCGCTCCATCGAGCCCGGGCAGACCGTTGCCGCAAGCCTGCAGGCGCCGGAGCTGTTCACCATCGCCGAAGACCTCTCGAAGATGAAGATCGAGCTGGCCGTCGACGAAGCCGACATCGGCCAGGTCAAGGTGGGCCAGAGCGTGTCCTTCACCGTCGATGCCTTCGCCGACCGCCAGTTCCGCGGCGAAGTGCAGCAAGTGCGGCTCTCGGCAACCACCACGAACAACGTGGTGACCTATCCGGTTGTCGTCAGCGTGGACAACACCGACGGCACGTTGCTGCCCGGCTTGACCGTCAACGCCGAGATCGAGGTCAGCAAGCGCGACAACATCCTGAAGATCTCCAACGCCGCGTTGCGCTACAAGCCGACCGGCGAGGAGGCGAACGCCGCCGCCGCGGCCACGCAGGCGCCGCAGGCCGGACAGAACCGCGGCAGTGGCGTCAGCGATGACCTGGTGCGCGTGGCCGGCAGCCTGCAGCTCAAGCCCGAGCAGCAGGCCGCCTTCGATAGCGCGCTGGCGGCACTCCGCGAACGCCAGGCCGCACGCATGGCGCAAGCGCAGCAGCGCGGCGGCGCGAGCATGTTCGGCGGCGGTCCGGGTGGTGGTCCACGCGCGGGCGGCAACTCCGGTGGCGGCGGTGCCATGCAGGCGCAGATCCGCCAGCGCATGGCCGAACGCATGCAGCAGGACTTCGCCCCGTTCCGGGCCACGCTCGACGATGCGCAGAAGCAGCGTTGGGACGGCGAGCTGCGCACACTGCTCGGCGCCAAGCGCGCGCCGATCTACACCTTGGTCAACGGCAAGCCGGAAATGGTGCAGGTCCGCATCGGCGCCAGCGACGGCACCAGCACCGAGGTATCCGGCGGCGTGAAGGAAGGCGACGTCGTGGTCGTGGGCGAGCGCGCGAAGGAATGAGCACGTCGTCCCCGACCACCGGCGAGCGCGTACCGGTCATCCAGACGCACACGCTGGGCAAGGTCTATTCCGCAGGTACCGAGGCGGAAGTGGTCGCGCTCAGGGGCGTGGACATGCGCGTGGACCGCGGCGACTTCGTCGCGATCATGGGCCCGTCCGGTTCGGGCAAGTCGACGCTGATGAACCTGATCGGCTGCCTGGACACGCCCACCGACGGCCGCTACCTGTGCGATGGCATCGACGTGGCCACGCTCGATGCCGAGCAACTGGCGATCCTCCGCCGCGAGAAGATCGGCTTCGTGTTCCAGGGCTTCCACCTGCTGCCGCGGATGACCGCGCTGGAGAACGTGGCCATGCCGTTGGGCTACGCGCAGATACCGCCGGGCGAGCGCACCGAACGCGCCCGCCAGGCGCTGGCCGCGGTCGGCCTGGCCGAGCGTGCGGGCCATCGGCCGAACGAGCTGTCGGGCGGCCAACAGCAGCGCGTGGCGATCGCGCGCGCGCTGATCAACCAGCCGCCGATCCTGTTGGCCGACGAGCCCACCGGCGCGCTCGACAGCAAGACCGGTGAGGAGATCCTCTCGCTGTTCAAGCGTCTGCGCGATGACGGTCACACGGTCATCCTGATCACCCACGACGCTGAAGTCGCCGCGCACGCGGACCGCATCCTGGTGATGCGCGACGGCGAACTGCACGAAGACCTCGAACACGCAGGAGGCCGTCCATGAAGTTCTCCGACATCCTGCGCACCGCGCTGCATGCGCTGCGCGGCAACTGGATGCGCAGTGCACTGACCTCGCTCGGCGTGATCATCGGCATCGCGGCCGTGATCGTGATGGTGTCGGTGGGGCAGGGTACGCAGGCCGAGATCGACAAGTTGGTCTCCGGCCTCGGCTCCCAGCGCTTGGATATCAGCCCCGGTGCGGGCCGTGGCCCCGGCGGTGGTGGCGTGCGCATGAGCTCCAGCAGCTTCTTCACCCTCAAGGAGGGCGACGTCGATGCGATCCGCAACGAGATTCCGGAAGTGCAGTACGTCGCCGGTGCTTTGCGCGGCAACACCCAGGTGGTGTTCGCCGAGAACAACGCTTCGACCAGTTGGCAGGGCGTGCAGGCGGACTTCTTCGACATCAACAGCTGGGTGATTGCCAACGGCGAGGGCTTCGACGCGCAGGACTATTCCAGCGCCGGCAAGGTGGTGATCCTCGGCGAAACCGTGCGCCGCACGCTGTTCGGCGAAGACAGTGGCGTGGGCCAGACCGTGCGTCTGGGCCGCGTGCCGTTCACCGTGGTCGCCACCTTGGCTCCCAAGGGCCAGGGTGGCTTCGGCCAGGACCAGGACGACGTGATCATGGTGCCGCTGGAGACCGCGCGTCGCCGACTGATGGGCTCCATGGGCCTGCCGCCGGGGGCGGTGATGCAGGTGGCGCTGACGGTCTCGGATGCGAAGGACCTGAGCTACGTGCAGGGCGAAGTGGAAGCGCTGCTGCGCCAGCGGCACAAGATCAATCCGGGTGAAGAGGACGACTTCAACGTCCGCAACATCTCGGAGATCGTCGCCACGCGCACGGCCACGACCAAGCTGATGTCGTTGCTGCTGGGCGCGGTGGCGACCATTTCGCTGATCGTCGGCGGCATCGGCATCATGAACATCATGCTGGTGTCGGTGACCGAGCGCATCCGCGAGATCGGGTTGCGTATGGCGGTAGGTGCAGGACCGAGCGACGTGCGAAGGCAATTCCTCGCCGAAGCCATGCTGCTGTCGCTGGGGGGCGGCGTGCTGGGCATCGTCATCGGGATCGTCGGCGCGTTGCTGGTCGGCAAGTTCAGCGAATTGCCAGTGGCGTTGAACGGGCAGGTCATCGGCCTGGCCGCCGGCTTCTCGATCGCGACCGGCTTGTTCTTCGGCTACTACCCCGCGCGCAAGGCCTCGCAACTGGATCCGATCGAGGCGCTCCGTTCGCAGTAGCGCGGAGTATGCTGGCGCCATCGGGTCCCGCACACCGGAGGCGCCATGAGCACGCAATCCCCGCGCAGGCCGCTCGCGCTGGCCATCCATGGCGGGGCGGGCGTGATCGACATGGCGACGCTGGGCGAAGCGACTGCGCAACGCATCCATGCGGACCTGGAGCGGGCGCTCGATGCCGGCCACGCGGTGTTGACCTCCGGCGGGAGCGCGCTGGACGCCGTGGAGGCGACCGTCTGCGTTCTGGAAGATGCGCCCTATTTCAATGCAGGGCATGGAGCGGTGTTCACCGCCGACGGTCGCCATGAACTCGATGCGTCGATCATGGACGGCCATCACCGGCGCGCCGGCGCGGTGGCGGGCGTGTCCAGCGTGCGCAATCCGGTGCGGCTCGCACGGCGCGTGCTCGAGGATTCTCCGCACGTCTTCCTGGTGGGGGACGGCGCGGAACAGTTCGCCGATCTGCACCCGGAAATCGAGCGCGTGCCGAACGACTGGTTCTCCACCGAAGCGCGCCGCTTGCAGTTGCTGGAGGCGCAGCGGCAGGAACAACAGACCTGGCAAGCCAACCAGGACCTGCGCGGACGCTATTTCGGCACGGTGGGCGCGGTCGCGCTCGACAGTCGCGGTCATCTCGCCGCGGCCACCTCGACAGGCGGCATGACGAACAAGCGCTGGGGGCGCGTCGGGGATTCGCCGCTGATCGGTGCGGGTACCTGGGCCGATGCGCAGTGCGCCGTGTCCTGCACGGGGTGGGGCGAGTACTACATCCGCAACGTCGTCGCCCATGACATCGCCGCGCGCGTGCGGTACCGCGGCGACCGCCTGCGCGATGCCGCCGAGGATGTGGTGCTGGGCGAAGTCCCCGCGCATGGCGGCGACGGTGGCGTGATCGCACTCGACCGCGACGGCAACGTGGTGCTGGTCCTCAGTACGCGTGGGATGTACCGCGGTTGGATCCGTCCCGACGGCAGTCGCGGCACGGCCATCCATCGGGACGACTGAGTGCCGGCGGCGACGGAACAGGATGCGGACAAGCCGCTGACGCTGGCTGCTTATCGCCAGTTGCGTGCGCAGGCGCTGCGCCTGTGCCGGCGGGTGGAGGATGCGGAGGACCTTGTCCAGGAAACGCTGCTTGCGGCGTGCGTCGCGGGTCGGCACGACCTGCCTTGGCTGTCGGGCGTACTGAGGCGGCAGGCCGCACTGGCTGCGCGCAGCGGTGTGCGCCGACGCGCGCGGGAGGCTGTCGTCGCACTCCAGGACGAAACGCATGGCGACGCAGCGATTCCGGAAAAACGGCACGAGCCGCCTCCCGCCTGGCTGGCCACGCTCCCCCCGTCGGCGCGCCGTCTCGCGCTGCTCGCGCTGCACGGCCTGTCGACAGACGAGATCCGCTGGATCCTGCGCATCGAACCCACCGCCTTCCGCCAGCGCCTGACCCGTATCCGGCGCGCGCTGGCCGAACAAACCCCGCAGATGCGCTCGGAAAGTCTGGCGCTGGCCTACCTGCGCGATCCGGCACGCGCCGTCGACCTGCAGTTCGGACTGGTCCGCCGGGCGTTGAAGGCGGCCATGCGCGCCGGCGACGGCCTCGGAACGCACGATCCCGACGGACATCTGGTCCTGATCGATGCGCGTGCTCACACATCGGATCTCCGCGGCAACGAAAGAAAGGGAACCACACAGGAGGAAATCCCATGATCAGTAACTGCAAGGTGGGCGCCATCGTATTCTTCGTTTCCGACCTCGCCCGGTCGGTCGATTTCTATCGCGACACGCTCGGCCTGCCCGTGCAGGTCGTAGACGGCCACGACGGCCCGCTCGCCGTCGGTGACGTGGGCGACTTGAGCCTAGTGTTCATCCCGCGGCCCGCGCGCGCGGGCGAATCGCCCGTGGTCGTCTTCAGCCTCGACGGCGGCATCGACGACCATGCCGAAGCCTTGGCGGCGAAAGGCGTGGAAATCGTGGTGCCGGTGAGCGAGTCGCCGGATGGCGGACTGTCGCTGGATTTCCTCGATCCGGACGGCAACGTATTGAGCCTGCACCAGCCGGAAGGCGCGTCGCGCAGGCGCTGAATCTCGTCGCCATCCGTGCCGCATCGCAACGGAAAGAGCCGTTGCGATGCGAGTCATTCTCATGGCTACCGGTGCCATCGGGGCGATCTTTTCGCGTGGCGAAAATGTGAGTCAAATTGGATTTCTAGAACCGAAATTACAAGCTAGATTCGACCCACTGCGCCATTAGGCGCGGCAACCACAACACTCGGAGTCGGATCGGTTTATGAAGAAGAATCGCATGGCGGTATGGGTGGGATTGACGCTTGTGGCAATGGGGGCGGCGCAGGCGGCCAGCGCGGGCGGCAGGCCCGACCTGGTGATCAAGGGCCTGAAGGAAGGCAAGCCCCACGCCAGTGGCGAGTTGCTCGTGAAGTATCGCGATGGCGCGGTATCGGCCGACCGTGATGCGGTGGTCCATGGCCTGGGTGCGCAGAAGCTGGACACGGTGCGTCGTGGCAACGGCCGCAGCGGCGAGATCGCGCTGCTGAAGCTGCCGGGCAACGTCGACCTGTCTGCCGCCGTGCAGGCATTGAGCGCCGATCCGGCCGTGGAATACGCCGAGCCGAACTGGACCTACCAGCACAACGCGGTGTCCAACGACACCTATTCCACCAACGGTTCGCTGTGGGGCATGTATGGCGATGCGGGCACCCCCGCGAACGTCTATGGCTCGCAGGCATCCGAAGCGTGGGCCGCGGGCCACACCAGCTGCGGCAACGTCGTCGTCGGCGTGATCGACGAGGGCATCTACTACACGCACGAAGACCTGGCCGCCAACATCTGGACCAATCCCTACGACCCGGTCGATGGCGTCGACAACGACGGCAACGGTTACGTCGACGACGTGCGCGGTTGGGATTTCGACGGCAATACCAACGACATCAACTCCGGTGGCGCGAATGACGATCACGGCACGCATGTGTCCGGCACGATCGCCGGCGTGGGCGGCAACGGCAAGGGCGTGGCCGGCGTCTGCTGGAGCGGCGTGAAGCTGATCAGCGGCAAGTTCCTGGGCCGTCGTGGCGGCAGCACCGCGAACGCCGTCAAGGCGCTGGACTACTTCACCGACCTCAAGACGCGTCATGGCCTGAACCTGGTCGCGACCAACAACTCGTGGGGCGGTGGTGGCTACTCGCAGGCGCTCAGCGATGCGATCGATCGCGCCGGCCAGGCGGAGATCCTGACGATCGTGGCCGCCGGCAACGACAGCGTCAATTGCGAAGGCAACACATCAGGTGCGTGCTATCCGGCGTCGTATCCCAACGCGAGCATCATTTCGGTGGCGGCGCTGCGCTCCACCGGTGCGCTGGTTTACAACTATGGCGCGACCACCGTGGACCTGGGCGCGCCCGGCTACGGCATCTGGTCGACGGTGCCGACCTCGTCGAAGGGCAAGATCGTGTCCGGTTACGCCAGCTACAGCGGCACCTCGATGGCGACGCCTCACGTCACCGGCGCGGCCGCACTGTATGCGTCCACGCGTCCGGGTTCGACCGCGGCCCAGATCAAGGCGGCGATCCTCGGCGCCACCGTGCCGACGCCGTCGCTGCAGGGCAAGACGGTCACCGGCGGACGCCTCAACGTCAGCGGTTTCTGACGGAACATCCGCGTGTAACGAAGAAGCCCGGCATCGCCGGGCTTCTTTTTTGCGCGGACGCGGTTACTTCAGGTAGGGCGCGATCACGCGCTGCCAGATGACGTAGCCGGCACGGTTCATGTGCAGGCGATCTTCGATGAACAAGGATTCGTCCGGCTGGCCGCTGGCGTCGAGCATGGGCGTGAAGATGTCGATGTAGTCCACACCCAGGCGCTTGGCTTCCGCTGCGATCAACGTGTTCGCCTCGCGCTGTACGGACAGCAATTGCGCGCGCGACGGACTGGGCTTGTTGCTGATGTACGCGATCTTCGCCTTGGGCAGGTCGCGGCGCACGCGTTCGACGAACGCGATGAAGTCCGCATGCAGTTGCTGTGGCGTGCGGCCCGAATTGAGGTCGTTGTCGCCGGCATAGATCAGGATCTGCCGCGGCGCGTACGGGACGAGGATGCGGTCGGCGTACCACGTGCTGTCGCGCAGCTCGGAACCGCCGAAGCCGCGGTTGATCACCGGCACGCCCGGGAAGTCCTGCGCCAGCGTGTCCCAGAAGCGGATCGACGAGCTGCCGATGAACAGCACGCCCCCGCGAGGCGGCGGCGACTGCGCGTCGGCGGCCTCGAAGCGCTGCATGTCGGCCTCCCAGGCCGGGTTCGAGACCTGTTCCGGGATGCGCGGTGCCGCCTTGGTGGCCGTGGGTGTCGCCGCGGCGGGCGTCGTGGGGGGAGCGCCGGCACAGGCGGCTAGCAGGGCGATCAGCGCGGCGGCGATCAGAGGCAGGCGGACGAAACTCAGGAATGGCACGAGGGGAGGGCTCCTTGGACGCGGACGGACCCTAGTGGACCAGCCCGTTCCCGGGGATGCAAACCGGTGGCGAGGCGGCCGGAGATCGCCTTGTGGCAAAATTGGCCCCTTGGGCGCGATGAATGCGCCGGCTCCACCCACACGTCCCTCTGCTGGATCCGGCTTCGGCCCGACCGGCAAGGGCCGATGCGGGACCCCTTTCCGCCTCTACCCGCCCCATGGCAGACGAAACCGGACACTTCCCACGCGGCCCCGGCCGCATCCTGAAAGCCACCGTCTGGTCCCTGCAGGGCCTGCGCGCGGCGTGGATGCATGAATCCTCGTTCCGCCTCGAGGTCTACCTGCTGGTGGTGATGGCGCCCTTGGCACTGTGGCTGGGCGAAACCGGCCTGGAACGCGCGGTGATGATCGGCAGCTGCCTGCTGGTGCTGGCGGCCGAGCTGCTGAATTCCGCGGTGGAAGCGGTGATCGAGCGCTACGGTCCCGAACACCACGAGCTGGCCGGCCGGGCCAAGGACATGGGCTCCGCCGCCGTGTTCGTGCTGATGATGAACGTGTTGCTGTGCTGGGCGCTGATCCTCGCGCCGCGCTACCTCTGAACTCCTGATCTGAACCTAGGTACCCCCCGATGATGGAATTGCTTACCGATCCGCAGGTGTGGATCACGCTGGTCACGTTGAGTGCGATCGAGATCGTGCTGGGCATCGACAACCTGGTCTTCATCTCCATCGCGGTCAGCAAGCTGCCGCCGCACCAGCGCGAAGTGGCGCGCAAGTTCGGCATCGCGGTGGCGTGCATCACCCGCATCCTGCTGTTGTTGACCCTGGCCTGGCTGGCCGGCCTGACCGCCGACCTCTTCACGCTGTTCGGCCAGGGCATCTCGGTGCGCGACCTGGTGCTGATCCTCGGTGGCGTGTTCCTGCTGGTGAAGGGCACCAAGGAAATCCTGGAACTGGTCAAGGGCGAGCCCGATTCGGAAGACGTGCATACGCGTCCGGCCGCATCGTTCGCCGGCGTGATCGCGCAGATCGCGGTGATCGACATCGTGTTCTCGCTCGACTCGGTGATCGCGGCCGTGGGCATGGCCAACCACACCCCGGTGATGGTGGCGGCGATCCTGTTGGCCGTGGCGGTGATGCTGCTGGCGGCGCGTCCGCTGGGCCAGTTCATCGACAACAACCCGACCATCAAGATGCTGGCGCTGGCCTTCATCGTGGCGGTGGGCGCCTACCTGCTGCTGGATGGCTTCGAGCTGCACATCCCGAAGGGCTACCTGTACGGCGCGATGGGTTTCTCGGCCTTGGTCGAGTGCCTCAACCTGTGGGCGAAGAAGCGCGCCAACCAGCGCATGCTGCGCGAGTAACGCCGCATTCCCGCCTCATGTTGCAAAGGGCTCCCTCGGGAGCCCTTTCTTTTTCACGGAAGCCTAACGAAGCGCTGCATGCGTGACCGGAGCGCCTGCTTGCGCCGCCATGGGCAAGGTGCTGCAATCGGTTCGTCCGCCCTAGGGAGTGTCGTGCCATGCGCCAGGTGTCGCGTCTGTGGTTGCTCGTCGTGCTGATCGCGCTGTTGTCCGGCTGCGGTTACAACGCCATCCAGCAGAAGGACGAGGCGGTGAAAGCCGGCTGGTCGGAAGTCCTGAACCAGTACAAGCGCCGCGCCGACCTGATCCCCAACCTGGTCAAGACCGTGCAGGGCTACGCGCAGCAGGAACGCCAGGTACTCACCGACGTGACCAACGCGCGCGCGCGGGTGGGGCAGATCCAGGTGAATGCCGATGATGCGGCCTCGCTGGCGCAATTCCAGCAGGCGCAAACGGAACTGGGTAGCGCGCTGTCGCGCCTGCTGGTGGTGACCGAGAACTATCCGAACCTGAAATCCGACCAGTCCTTCCGCGACCTGCAGGCGCAACTCGAAGGCACGGAAAATCGCATCACCGTCGCACGCGGTCGCTACATCCAGACGGTGCAGGACTACAACACCTACATCCGCCAGTTCCCGCAGGTGATCACCGCCAAGATCACCGGCGCCAAGGAGAAGCCGAACTTCACCGTCGAGAACGAGGCCGCGATTTCCGAAGCGCCGGCCGTCGATTTCGGCACCCCGCCGCCGGCCGCACCGCAGGCGCCCACACCGCCGCCGCCGTCGCCTGGCAACTGAGTCACGCCCATCGCCCCCTTGCTGCGCGCGCTGGCGCTCTGCCTGCTGCTGGTGGCGGCGCCCGCATGGGCGCAGTCGCTGGCCGCGATCCCTGCGCTGGATTCGCCGGTGGTCGACACCACCGGCACGCTGGATGCCGCGCAGAAGCAGCAGCTCGAACAGCAGGCGCTGGCGTTGCAGCAGCGCAAGGGTAGCCAGCTGCAGGTGCTGATCGTGCCCAGCACGCAGCCGGAAGACATCTTCGACTACACCCAGCGCGCGTTCGACCAGTGGAAACTGGGGCGCAAGGGCGTGGACGATGCGGCGATCCTGGTGGTCGCCAAGGATGACCGGCGCGTGCGCATCCACACCGGCTATGGCCTGGAGGGCGCGATCCCGGATGCCATCGCGAACCGCATCATCCAGGAGTACCTGGTGCCGAAGTTCCGCACCGGCGACTACGCGGGTGGCATCACCGACGCCACCGGTGTGATGGTGAGGCTCATTGACGGCGAATCCCTGCCGGCCCCGGTCAGCACGCATCGCGCCAGTCCGGGCGGTGGTCGGGGGGGCGACTGGTTCTTCGCCCTCTTCGCGGCCTTCATCGTGGCGACCATCGTGCGCGGCATGTTTGGCCGCGCACCCGCGGGGTTGCGTGGCCTGTTCACCGGCGGGGCCGCCGCCGGGGTCGCGCTGCTGCTGTCTTCGCTCATTCCCGCTGGCATCGCGGGGGTGTTCGGCCTGCTGTACGGCCTGGCCTCGGTGTCGACGCGCGGTGGTTATGCCCGGCACCGCGATTGGGGCGGCTGGGGTGGCGGCGGAGGCGGCTGGGGAGGGGGTGGCTTTGGTGGAGGCGGGGGTGGCTTCGGCGGTGGTGGCTGGGGCGGAGGTGGCGGCATGTCCGGAGGCGGTGGCGCCTCGGGGAGCTGGTGATGCGCCTGCTGCGCCATCTGTTCGCACGTTCCGCCCGGCGGCTGTTCCCCGAGGACAGCCTGCACCGCATCACCGATGCCATCGCGGCAGGCGAGCGCCTGCATCGCGGCGAGGTGATGTTCGCGGTGGAGTCCAACCTGCCGCCGAGCGCCGTGATCGCGGGCGTGGAGCCCCGGGAGCGCGCGCATGACGTGTTCGTCCGCCTGCGCACCTGGGATACGGAAGCGAACAACGGCGTGCTGATCTACCTGCTGCTGGCCGACCACCGCATCGAGATCGTGGCCGATCGCGGCCTCGCCGGTCGGGTCAGCGACGCGCAATGGCGCGACGTCTGCCAGCTGATCGAGACAGGCATGGGGGAAGGCCGGGCCGAACAGGCCGTGCTGGATGGCATCGCGGCGGCATCGGCCCTGCTGGCGCGGCATTTCCCGCAGCAGGCCGGCGATGTCGACGAGGACGAACTCCCGAACCGTCCGCATCTGCTGGACTGAGCCGGAACGCTCCGACGCGCGCGCAGTCATCCACGCGCGGGCGGGGTGGGGCAAAATAGCCCATCTCCACCGGCCACGCCGAGGCGCATGATCTACCTCCACCAGATCGATCCGATCATCTTCTCGCTGGGGCCGGTCAAGCTGCACTGGTACGGCCTGATGTACCTGCTGGCCTTCGTCGTCGCCTGGTGGCTCGGCCGCATGCGCGCGTCGCAGGGGCGCCTGCCGGGCGTCAATGCCGATGCGTTCTCCGACCTGATGTTCTACGCGATGCTCGGCGTGGTGCTGGGCGGACGCATCGGATACGTGCTGTTCTACGGCTTCGGCACCTTCCTCGAGAATCCGCTGGCGATCTTCAAGGTGTGGGAAGGCGGCATGAGCTTCCATGGCGGCTTGCTCGGCGTGATGGCCGCGGCGCTGTGGTGGTCGCGCAAGCACCGTTTGCACTTCTTCGACACGATGGATTTCGTCGCACCGCTGGCCGCGCCCGGGTTGGGCTTCGGCCGGCTGGGCAATTTCATCGGCGCCGAGTTGTGGGGCAAATACACGCACGCCAACTGGGGCGTGATCTTCCCGACGGACCCTGAGCTGCGCCATCTGGATGCGCTGCAGCTCAAGGCGCAGTACGCCGCCGGCGCATTGAACCAGTTCGCCCGTCACCCGTCGCAGCTCTATCAGGCCTTCCTCGAAGGGTTGGTGATGTTCGTCGTGCTGTGGACGGTCTCGCGCAAGCCGCGGCCGCGCTACCTCGTGTCGGGACTGTTCGCGCTGATGTATGGCGTGTTCCGCTTCCTGATGGAGTTCGTCCGCGTGCCGGATGAAGGCCATTACGTCGCCTGGGGCTGGCTGACCAAGGGCCAGGTGCTCAGCGTGCCGCTGGTGCTGCTGGGCCTGTACCTGCTGTGGCTGTCGCGCCGTGCGCCGACGCTGCAACCCGTTGTTCCCGCGCCGGTCGCCGGCAAGTAAACCGTGAAGCCTTTCGCCGGAGACCAGGCATGAAGCAATACCTCGACCTGTTGCGCCATGTGCTGGAGCAGGGTGCCGAGAAGTCCGACCGCACCGGCACCGGCACGCGCAGCGTGTTCGGCTGGCAGATGCGCTTCGACCTCAACGACGGCTTCCCGCTGGTCACCACGAAGAAGCTGCACCTGCGCTCGATCATCCACGAGCTGCTGTGGTTCCTGAAAGGCGAAACCAATATTGCCTACCTGAAGGACAACAAGGTGAGCATCTGGGACGAGTGGGCCGACGAGCACGGCGAACTCGGCCCGGTGTACGGCAAGCAGTGGCGCAGCTGGGAAGGCGCCGACGGCAAGACCATCGACCAGATGCAGTGGCTGGTGGACGAGATCAAGCGCAATCCGGACTCGCGCCGCCTGGTGATCAGCGCCTGGAACGTGGCCGAACTGCCGAAGATGGCGCTGATGCCTTGCCACTCGCTGTTCCAGTTCTACGTCGTCGACGGCAAGCTCAGTTGCCAGCTTTACCAGCGCAGCGGCGACATCTTCCTCGGCGTGCCGTTCAACATCGCCAGCTATGCGCTGCTGACGCACATGGTGGCGCAGGCCTGCGGGCTGGGCGTGGGCGACTTCGTGCACACGCTCGGCGACGCGCACCTGTATTCGAACCACTACGATCAGGCGCGCGAGCAGTTGGCGCGTGAACCGCGCGCGCTGCCGAAGCTGCACCTCAATCCCGAGGTCAACGATCTGTTCGGCTTCACCTTCGACGACATCGAGATCCTTGGCTACGATCCGCACCCGGCGATCAAGGCGCCGGTGGCGGTCTGACCCGATGCGCATTTCGCTGGTCGTCGCCCTCGATCGCCACCGCGCCATTGGCCGCGACAACGACCTGCCGTGGCGGTTGCCGGACGACCTGAAGCGCTTCAAGGCGCTGACGTTGGGCAAGCCGGTGTTGATGGGGCGCAAGACCGCCGAATCGCTGGGACGCGCGTTGCCGGGCCGCCTGAACCTGGTGCTGACGCGTCGCGGTGGCGTGCCCTTCGAGGGCATGCAGGCCGTCGCGTCGGTCGATGAAGCGCTCGCGATCGCCGAGACGCAAGGCGCCGAAGAGCTGAGCGTGATCGGCGGCGGCGAGGTCTACGCGCTCACCCTGGGGCGCGCCGACGTGCTGTACCTGACCGAGGTCGATACGGTGGTGGAGGATGCGCATGCGTTCTTCCCGGCCTTCGATCCGACGGAATGGCGCGAAGTCGCACGCGAGTCGCATCCCGTCGATGCGAAGCACGCGCTGGCATTCGACTTCGTCGAACACCGGCGCCGCTGAGCCGCCCACCCGTAAGCTGGGATGAAGCGAAGCGCAATCCCAGCGCGTCGCCGTGTCATTCGACGTTATCGGGATGCGCCGGATGCCGTGTCCGTCGGCGTGCGGTAATGGCCGATGATCGCGTGATGGAAGAGGATGTCGTCTTCCCGCGTGCCAGCACTGATGTTGTGCAGGATCAATGGCGTTCCGTCCTCGCTCCGCCTGTCGGACACGATGCCGATGTGCAACAGCCCGCTGCCGCTCAGCCGCCACGCAACGATGTCGCCTGCCGCGAAGTCGCCCACCGATTGGCCGATCGTTTGTTCCCACCCATGCCGTTCGAACCAACGCATCTGGTTCGGCACGCGGCGATGGTCGATGTTGCGGTCGGTGCGGCTCAATCCCCATTGCCGCGGATACTGGTCGAAGTGCGCCCGCATGTCCTCGTGGATCGCTTGCTGCAGGTCCAAGCCCTGTGTGCGCAGTGCGCGGACCACCACATCGGTGCACACGCCGCGGTCGGCAGGCACATCGCCGCCGGGATAGGGCAGGCTGTAGTAAGCCGGGTCGTAGAGGCGGACCACGCCGATCTGCAAGCGCGCTGCAGCTACCAGCGGCGGTGAGACGGCGGATGGCGTGCGTGCCGCGGCCGGCGGAGACGCTTCCGGCTCTATCGCCACAGGCGCGTCGTCTCGGCATGCCGCGAGCGTCAGCAGCATCAGGCACAGCGTGGACAGCTGTGCCGGTCGCATGCTCAATCCTTCGGCAATTCGCCCTTGGGCGGTGGCGGTACGTCGCGGCCCGCGACCTGGACGAGGCGGACATCATCGGTGTCCAACTGCAGTGCGGTGAGCTTCCCTCCCCACACCGCGCCGGTGTCGATCGCGTGCACGCCATGGCCGATCATCAGACCCAGCGTGGACCAGTGGCCGCAAACGATCTTCAAGTCGCGCTCGGCGCGGCCTGGCACTTCGTACCAAGGATAGAGGCCCTGTGCCTGTCGTCCCGGTGCGCCCTTCTCCTCGATCGCCATGCGTCCGCGCGGCGTGCAGTAGCGCATGCGGGTGAGGACGTTGATGATGGCGCGCGAACGGTCGTGGCCCGACAGGTGCGGGGCCCAGTTGGGCTTGTCGCCGTACATGTTGCGGAACAGCTTGCGATAGCCGTTGCCATGCAGCTGCACCTCGACCTCGCGCGCGTGCTTCTCGGCCAGCGTGGTGGTCCACTTGGGCGCCAGGCCGGCGTGCACCATCATCCAGCCCAGGTCGCGGTCCACGTGCAACAGGTTCTGCAGGCGCAGCCAGTCCAGCAGCATGCGCGCATCGTCGGCCAGCACCACGCGTTGCAGATCGGCATTGACCTTGCGCTGCTCGTCAGGCGAACGCTCGCCGATCGCGAGCAGGGACAGGTCGTGGTTGCCGAGCACGACAACGCTGTGCTCGCGCAACGAATGCACCAGGCGCAATGTTTCCAGCGACTGGCCGCCCCGGTTCACCAGGTCGCCGCAGAACCACAGACGGTCCCGCGCCGGATCGAAGCGGATCTTTTCCAGCAATCGCTGCGTCGCGTCGTAGCAGCCTTGCAGGTCGCCGATGGCCCAGACACTCATCGCGCCGGGGCCTCAGTGCAGCGTCCGCGGGACGGACAGGGTGAAGGTGGCGATGGGGGCGTCGAAGCGGGTGCCGTCGTCGGCGAGCATGTCGTAGCGTCCCTGCATGGTGCCCAGCGCGGTCTCCAGGACGGCGCCGGACGTGTAGCGAAAATCCTCGCCGGGCCTCAGCCAGGGTTGTTCGCCCACCACGCCTTCGCCATGCACTTCCTGGATCTTGCCGTTGGCGTCGGTGATGACCCAGTGCCGGCGCAGCAGTTGCGCCGGTACGCGGCCGCGGTTGCGGATACGGATGGTGTACGCGAACACATAGCGCCCGTCCTCGGGCGCGGACTGATCGTCGAGGAAACGCGTGGCGACGTCGACGTCGATGGCGTAGTCGGGGGAATCCATGCGTTCAGTGTATGCAATGGCACGTCAAAGCGGAAACAACGTCGGATCCCGCGCGATCAGGGCGCGTCGGGCTGGTTCGCCAGGCGGATGAAATCAGGGACCGGTACCTGTTCGGCGCGCAGGTCGGGGCGCAGTCCGGCCGCTTCGATCTGCTCGGTGGTGCAGGTGCCGGACAACGCATTGCGCAACGTTTTGCGGCGTTGGCCGAAGGCGGCGCGCACCACGTCGGCGAAGCGGCGGTGGTCGTGGATGCCGACCTGGTCCGGTGCGCGCGGTACCAATCGCGCCACGGCGGAGTCCACCTTCGGCGGTGGCCGGAATGCGCCTGGCGGCACCACGAACAGGCTGTCGACGCGGCAATAGGCCTGCAGCATCACGCTGAGGCGCCCGTACACCTTGCTGCCGGGTTCGGCGGCCATGCGGTCCACGACTTCCTTTTGCAGCATGAAGACCATGTCGCGGATGGAGGCCGCGTGTTCAATGGCATGGAAGAGGATCGGCGACGACAGGTTGTAGGGCAGGTTGCCGACCAGGCGCAGCGTGTCCTCGCCCGCGAGCTTGCCGAAATCCACCTCCAGCACGTCCTTGTGGATGATGGTCAGGCGGCCTACGCCCTCGGAGGCCTCCATCAGCGGCGTAATGAGGTCGCGGTCGAACTCGATGGCGGTCAGCTCGCCGTGCCTGCGCAGCAGCGGGAAGGTGATCGCGCCCTGGCCCGGGCCGATCTCGACGAGGCGATCGCCCGGCTGCGGGTTCACCGCCATGACGATCTTTTCGATGTAGGCGCGATCGGTCAGGAAGTGCTGGCCGAGGGCCTTCTTGGGGGGAGCCTTGAAATGCGACATGCGCGGATTATGCGGGAACGCCGCAGGCCGCGCGGCATCGGCGTGCGTCAGCGCGTGCGGCGGGTCGTCGCGATGCGCGCGCAGGTGGCCACGGCGGCGAACAGGCTGGACGGGTCGGCGACGCCCTTGCCGGCGAGATCGAGCGCCGTGCCGTGGTCGACGGCCACGCGCGGATAGGGCAGGCCAAGCGTCAGGTTCACGGCCTGCTCGAAGCCGCTGTACTTCAGCACCGGCAGCCCTTGGTCGTGGTACATCGCCACCACGGCGTCGAAGCCGCTCAGCTTTTGCGGCAGGAAGGCGGTATCGGCCGGCAAGGGGCCGATGAGATCGAGGCCATCTGCCCGCAGCGCGTGCAGGACGGGTTCGATGACGTCGATCTCCTCGCGTCCCAGATGCCCCGCTTCGCCAGCATGCGGGTTGAGTCCGAGGACGGCGAGTGTCGGGTGGGCGATGCCGAAGTCGGTGCGCAGTGCGCGATCGGTGATGCGCAACACCTCTTCCAGCACGCTGGCCGTGATGGCATCCGGTACGTCGCGGAGCGGAAGATGGGTGGTGGCCAGTGCCACGCGGACGATCTCGTTGGCGAGCATCATCACCACGGGGCGGCTCGCCTGTTCGGCCAGCAACTCGGTCGTGCCGCTGTAGGCGATGCCGCCCGCATTGATGGCTGCCTTGTGCACCGGGCCGGTGACCAAGCCATCGAGTTCGCCGGACAGGCAGGCGCCTGCTGCGCGCGTCAGCGCGTCGATGACGGCGCGCGCGTTGCGTGGATCGGTCTGGCCGAAGCTGGTCGATGCGGCGTTGGGGATGGGTCGCAACCGCAGGTCGCCGGGACGCGCAGCGACGGCGTTTTCTTCGATGAGCTGAAGGGGCAGCCCCAGGGCCTCAGCGGCGGAGGTCAGCGTGGCCGCGTCGGCGAATGCGAGCAGGGTGCAGTCGGTGCGCGGCTGCTGGGCCAGCCGTATGCAGAGCTCCGGACCGATCCCCGCCGGCTCGCCGGGCACCAAGGCGAGCCGGGGAACCATGTCAGCCGCCCGGGGTGGTCTCGGCGCGGTCGCCGCTGCGGAAGCTGACGTAGGCTTCGCCACGCAGTTCCTGCAGGTAGCGGTTGTACTCGTCCTCGGCCTTGCGACGACCGATGGTCTCGCGGACCTGGGCGCGGCGGTTCTGGTCTGTCACGTCGGTCTGGCGGCTTTCCACGCGTTCGACGATGTGCCAGCCCGCATCGGTACGGAAAGGCGCGCTGACCTGACCATCCTGGAGACCGGTGATCTGCTGGCCGAACGCCGGGCCGAACGCGTCGGCCGGGAACCAGCCCAGATCGCCGCCGTCGTCGCGGCTGTTGGCGTCCTCGGTGGACTCCTTCGCCACTGCGGCGAACTCGGCGCCGCCGGCGATGCGCGCACGCAGCGTATCGATCTTGGCCTTCGCCGCCGCAGCGTCCTGGGTCGGCGTGACGCGGACGAGGATGTGGCGGGCGTGGAACTCGGTGACGTTGCGCTTGTCGGCCTGGGCCGAGTCGCGTACCTCCACCAGCTTGAGCAACTGGAAGCCGCTGGGGCCGCGCAGCGGTCCCACCACCTGGCCAGGGGTCATGCCCTTGAGCAGGTCGGCGAATGCCGTGGGGATCTCGTCGACGCTGCGCCAGCCAAGATCGCCGCCTTCCAGCGCGTTGGGGCTATCGGAATAGCGGACGGCAGCGGCGGAGAACTCCAGTTCGCCCTTGTCGATCAGCGCCTTGATGCCATCGACCTTGCCCTTGCCGGTGCTGATCTGCTCGGCATTGGCGCCGTCGGGCAGCGCCACCAGGATGTGCGCCAGATGGTATTGCGCGCCGGTGGCCGCTTGCGCGGCGATCGCGGCGTCGACTTCGCCTTCGCTCACCTGCACGCGGCTCTGCGCGTAGCTCTGCCGCAGGCGCTGGATGGTGATTTCGTCGCGCAGCGAGTTGCGGAACTCGGCGAACGACATGCCGTCGGCCTCGAGCCGCTGCCGCAGGCCGTCCGGCGTCGTGCCGTTCTGTTGGGCGACCGCGTTGACGGCGTTGTTGAGATCCGCATCGCCGATGCGGATGCCGCTCTCGGCAGCGCGCGCCACCTGCAGCTTCACCAGTACGAGGCGTTCGAGCACTTGCCGTTCCAGTACCGCACGCGGCGGCAGCTGGCCCGGCTGACTGGCGTACTGGCTGACGACGTTCTGCACCGCGCGATCGAGTTCGCTCTGCAGCACGACATCTTCATTGACCACGGCGGCGATGCGATCCAGCGGCTGCAGGTTCTGCGCCAGTACCGGGGTGATGGCCGTTGAAAAGGCCAGCAGACTGGCGACCAGAAGGCGGGAAATCGGCTTGTTCATGGAATCGGATCCGGAGCGTAAGAGGTGTCGTCCGGTCGCTGCGCGATATTGCTCGGCGGGACGAGATAGAGGTCGTCTCGGTAATAGCCGAGGATAGCACGGCGCAGGGTGCGCTCCGTGTCCTGGCCAGCCGAGCCCAGGCCTTTCAGGACGAATTCGACCTGGAAGCCCGTGTTCATTTCGCCCTCGCGATTGCGCACGTACCGACGTACGAGGGCGCGGACGGCGAGGCAGCAGCTGTCCCATTGGACGCCGGCGACGCCTTCCAGCAGGCCGGGTTCCTGGTCGGTGGCCGCATCGCGATAGAACGAGTGGTAGTAGCGGCCCACCACGCTCCAGGACGGCGTGACCGGGTACAGGAACGAGAAATCCGCCTGTTCCAGCAGGTCGCGGCGGCGCCTGTAGGTGATGTTGACCACGCCGTCGTCCGGCAGCAGGTAGCGGGCACGGACGCTGGCCAGATCTTCGCGACGGAACTTCGGATCCCACTGGTAGGAGGCACCGATGGTCCAGCGGTCCGTAGGTGCGTAGTTGGCGTCCACGACCCAGGCCGACTTGCCCTGTTCCAGCGGCACTTCACCTGGCAGGACGACGCGGCTGTCGTCGAAGTAGCGGATCTGACCGATGCTGGCCGACAGGCGCTCGAAGCCATCCTTCTGCCGCAGCAGGCGGGTGGACAGTGCCAAGGTCAGCTGGTTCGCATCGGTCTGGCGATCGGGGCCGGTGTAGCGGTTGTCGCGGAACAGTTGGCCGTAACTGAAGTTGAAGGGCCGTGTATCGAAGATCGGCAGCCCATCCTGCTCGCGGTACGGTGCGTTGAGGTAGAAGAGCCGCGGTTCCAGCGTCTGCAGGAAACGGTCGCCCTTGATCTCGGTCTCGCGGTCGAAATACACGCCTGCGTCCAGCGAGCCGATGGGAAGGCTGCGGCTCGGCGAGCGATCGTAGAACTCGGCGATCTGCGCCGCGCTTACCGACTGATTTGCCGGAATGCCGTAAGCGGCGCGCGCGCGACCGATTGCCGTGGTCTGGGCCAATTCGGGGTCGAGCCGATACTCGGTATGCCGATAGGCCAGAGTGGGCGTGACGTACCAGGCTGCGCCCTGCAACGGGAAGGAGATGGTGGGCTTGATGTCCAGGCGGCTGCCGCCCGGATGCTCGTCGTGCTGGAACTGCACGGCTTCGGCATGCCCGCCCACGCTGATCCAGCGGCTCAGCGGCTGGTTCCAGTTGAGGTAGACGCGGGGCAGCCGGTTGTACGGCAGCGAGGCTTCGCTGCTCAGGTAGTCCGAGAGCTGCCAGTGGTCGGCCATCAGGCCGGCGCTCCAGTACTCGCCTGCGCCGTACACGCCGGCGGTACTCGTCACCGAGGAGTACGCCTGTCCGTACAGCGAATTGCCGAAGTCCTCCTGGTAGCGCGCGTCGCTCAGCCAGATCAGGTTGGCGCGGGCCTGCCAGTTCCGTGAGAAGCGATGCTCGCCTTCGAACGCGAAGAACCCGCGGCCATCGTCAGGATCCGGGTTGTTCGGATTCTGGGGCCTGTAATCCGCATCGTTCATGCGGTCGCGGACCAGGTCGTCCTTGGTCATCCAGGTGCCCTGGATCTCGCCGCGTCCCTTCTCGTACAGATAGCGGAATTCCGCGCCCATCTGGAACCCGCGCTCGCTCATGTAGCGCGGTTCCAGCGTCGCGTCGTAGTTCGGCGCCAGGTTGAGGTAGATCGGCTGCTTCCAGTCGAAGCCGTTCCGGCCGGACAGGCCGACCGCCGGATACAGCAGGCCGGTGTGGCGCTGGTCGTCGATCGGGAACTTCAGGTACGGCACGTACAGCACGGGCACCTTGCCGAGCCGGATCGTTGCGCCACGTGCCACGCCCCAGCCGTCGTCGGTGTTGATGTCGATGCGGCGCGAGCGCAACTCCCATCGGCGGTCCTGGGGATCGCAGGTGGAATAGGTGGAATGCTGCAGGCTGCCTTCGGCACCCTTCATGTCGATGCGGTCCGCGCCACCGTTGCCGCGCCGCGAGACCAACTGATAGCGCACGTTGTCGATCTGGTGCGAATCGGCGCCCTGGTCGCCACGCGCGCTGTCTGCAACCAGGCGAATGCCGGCATCCTGGTAACGGATGTGCCCGTCGGCGACGTAGGTGTCCTTTTCCTGGTCGTACTTCAGGTTGTCGGCCCCCAGAAACTGGTCGCCCCGGGTGAGCTGCACGGCGCCACTGTATTCGGGGTTCGCCTCGGTGCCGGACAGCTGGTCGCCCTCGATCGAGGTGGGCTGTTCTGCCCGCTGCTCGCGTTTCGCCTGGGCGCTGCCGCCCGCTGCGGGCTGCGGCGCCTCGCTGAAAACCGGGATCACGTCCTGGACCGGGCAGAGGGCCCAGCTTTCGGGCTTCTCATCGTCAGCCAGCGCCGGCAGGCACAGGGCGATGCTGAAGGGCAACGGGAGCAGGCGGAGGACAGGACGCACGCGGTGCTGGGCTCGCTGGCAGGTTAAAAACGGTCGTTAGCTTGCCCCATCCCCTGCATGCGGGCAATGAAGGCCGACGGGGCGGTGTCGGCCAGGGTTCAGCGAGCTCGAAGGTACGGCGTCCGCGGGCTCAGCGGAGTTCGTCGACGTGGGCGGCCACCGAGTCCCGAAGGGCGTCCAGATCGTAGCCGCCCTCCAGCATGGAGACCACGCGGCCGCCGGCATGTCGCTGCGCCAGGGTGCGCAGCTGGCGGGTCAGCCAGCCGAAGTCCTCGGTCTCCAGCATCAGGTCGGCCAGCGGGTCGCGCATGTGCGCGTCGAAGCCGGCGGAGATCAGCAGCAGTTGCGGCTTGAAGTCGTCCAACGCTGGCAGCAGCTCGTCCGCCCAGGTGTTCTGGAAGCGGAATCCGCCGCTGCCCGGCGGCAGCAGCGCGTTGAACACGTTGCCGGCGCCGCGTTCATAGGGGGCACCGCTGTGCGGGTAGATGCCCGATTCGTGGCTGCTGAAATAGGCAACGCGCGGGTCGTTGTAGAAGATCGCCTGGGTGCCGTTGCCGTGGTGGACGTCGAAATCCACTACGGCCACGCGTTCCAATCCATGGCGGTCGCACGCATAGGCGGCCGCCACGGCGATGTTGTTGAACAGGCAGAAGCCCATTGCCGTGCCGCTGGTGGCATGGTGGCCCGGAGGGCGCACCGCACAGAAGGCCGTGGCCGTGTCGCCATTCATCACCGCATCGACGGCAGCGACGCCGGCACCGGCGGCACGCAGTGCCGCAGCGGGCGAGGCCGCGCACATGACCGTATCGGGGTCCAGCATCCGGTAGCCGGCGACGTCGGTCTCCAGCACCTCGTTGACGAGGGTTTCGTCGTGCACGCGGCGGAGGTCGCCCAGCTTGGCGATGGGCGCCTCGCGCCACTCGACGTCGCCGTGTTCGCGGCGGAGCACTTCCAGCACCACCTCGAGCCGCGCCGGGCGCTCCGGATGTTCGGGTCCGGGATCGTGGGCCAGGCAGGCGGGGTGGGTGAAGATGATCACGAGGTCAGCGCGGGGCGTGCCGCCGCTCGTGTTTCCAGAGCACCTCGCCATGGCCGTCGGCGCGGGCCAGCACCCGGGCCAGCACGAACAGCAGGTCGGACAGACGGTTGAGGTAGCGGATGGCCTCCGGCCGCACCGCGTCGTGGCGGGCCAGGGTCACCGTCTCGCGCTCGGCGCGGCGCACGATGGTGCGCGCCAGGTGGCAGCGGGAGGCAGCTTCGCCGCCGGCCGGCAGGATGAAATCCTTCAGTGGCGGCAGGTCGTCGTTGTAGTGGTCCAACTGGCGCTCGAGTGCGTCCACGTCCTCGCCGGTGATGGCGGCATGGCCGGGGATGCACAGTTCGCCCCCCAGGTCGAACAACTGGTGCTGCACCATGGTCAGCAGCGCGCGGATGTCTTCCGCCACGCTGGGGACGGCCAGCAACACGCCGATCGCCGAATTGGCTTCGTCCACCGTGCCGTAGGCGGTGACGCGCGCCGAGTCCTTGCCCACGCGCGTGCCATCGCCCAGGCCGGTGCTGCCGTCGTCGCCGGTGCGGGTGTAGATCTTCGAGAGGCGGTTGCCCATCGTCGGCGCAGGGACCGGTCAGTCCGCCGTGCGGCCGTGCGGCTTGGCCAGGCGCACGACCTGCTCGACCATCACGTGCAGGATGACGGCCAGGCCCACGTAGATGGCGGCCACGCGCAGGTACGGCAGGTACCAGTCGCTGAAGTTCTTCCACCAACCGGCGAAGGTCGGTTCGCTGACCACCGGGCTCAGCCAGTAGAAGCTGCCCTGGCTCAGCAGGTGGCAGGCGGTGGCCGAGACCAGCAGGCTGCCGATGAGCAGGGCGAGCGTGCGGCCGTGGCGCGCGGTCTGGTAGCGACGCACCAGCGCACCGCCGGCCCACATCGCCAGATAGGCGGGGACGAGGAACCAGTACGCTGCGGACACGCAGTAGTGCGTCCAGAAATTGATGCCCTGGCCGCTGATGACCACGTAATCGACCACGACCGCCGCCGCCATGAACAGCGGGAAAGCCCAGCGCGACGAGTTGCGCAGGTAGTAGCCGCCGATGAAGAACGCCGCCCAACTGGCGTCGGGCAACGGCCCGATGTGGCCGAACGTGGTGGGCAGGTGGAGACGGGTGAGGACCAGCAGGGCGGCGACCAGCGCCAGGACGATGGCGCGTTGCGAAGTGGTGTTCATCAGGCACGGTTCCGGAGACTCAGCCCCGCATTCTACCGGAGCCGGCGCGCACCGGGCCGCCGGGTCGGCGCCACGGAGCGGGGCGCTATCATGGCGGGATGACAGATCGGCATGACGTAGTAATCGTGGGCGGAGGCCTGGTGGGTGCCAGCCTCGCGATCGCCCTGGACCGGCAGGGCCTCGACGTGGGGCTGGTCGAAGCCGCGCCGGCGGGGCAGATGCCGGCCGTGTTCGACCAGCGCAACCTCAGCTTCGCCGCCGCCACCGTCAATGCGCTCGGCGCGCTCGGCATCATGGCCCGCCTGCGTGCGCCAACCGGTCCCATCCGTCGCATCCATATCAGCCGGCAGGGCGACTTCGGGCGCGTCAGGCTCGACGCCGCCGACTACGCACGCGAAGCCTTCGGCCAGGTAGTCGTGGCGCGCGACTTCGGCGAGGCCCTCGAGGCCGGCCTGCAGGATCTCCGCGGGCTGACCCGGTACCGTCCCGCGCGCTTCACCAGCCTGGGCGAGACCGAGGACGGCCATCGCATCGTCCGCATCGCCACCGGCGATCAGGAGCGCGCGCTTCGCGCCCGCCTGGTGGTCGCCGCCGACGGCACGCACAGCAGCGTGCGCGGGGCACTGGGCATTGCGGCCGACACGCACGACTACGGACAGACCCTGTTCGTTGCCCGCGTGCGCGCCGAGCGCGCGCCGGACGGCACCGCCTACGAGCGCTTCTGCGAAGACGGGCCGACGGCCTTGCTGCCGCGCGGGGACCGCCACTGGGGCATCGTGCACGGCGTGCCGCGTGCGCAGGCGGAAGCGGTCGCCGCGCTCGACGAAGCCGCATGGCTGCAGCGCCTGCAGCAGCACGTGGGCTGGCGTATCGGCCGGTTGCTGGAAAGCGGTGAGCGCAGTGCCTACCCGATGACGCGCGTAGTCGCGCAGCGCCTGGTCGGCGAACGCGCGGTCCTGTTGGGCAATGCCGCGCAGACGATCCATCCGATCGGCGCACAAGGCTTCAACCTCGGCCTGCGCGATGCGCTGACGCTCGCCGAGGAAATCGCACGCGCGGGCGATCCCGGCGATCCGGCCGCGCTCGCGCAATACGCTGCGCGCCGGCAGGAGGATCGCGAGCGCACGCTGTCGTTCTCCGACGGTCTGGCGCGATTGACCTCCAATCCGTCGCCGCTGCTGCGTCCGTTGCGCAGCCTGGGCCTCGCCGCCGTGGATGCCAATGCGTCGCTGCAGGCGTTCCTGGTGGGCGGCGCGATGGGGTTCCGTGGCGACGTACCGGCCCTCTGCCGGGGAGAAGCGGCATGAAGCGTCGCGGACAGATCGATGTCGCCGTGGTCGGTGGCGGCGTGGTGGGTGCGGCCTGTGCCTTGGTGCTTGCCCGCGAAGGCCTGCAGGTGGTGCTGGTCGAAGGCCGCGAACCCGCACGCTGGTCGCGCGAACAGCCCGATCTGCGCGTGTACGCCTTCGCGCCCGACAACGCCGCGTTGCTCGAAGACGCCGGCGCGTGGTCGTCCGTGCGTGAGGCGCGTGCGCATCCCTACCGCCGCATGCGCGTCTGGGATGCCGCAGGCGGTGATGAACTCCGTTTCGATGCGGACGCGTTGGGTCGTACCCAGCTGGGCTGGATCGTCGAGAACGCGCTGCTGGTGGACCGACTGTGGGCGGCCTTGCCTGCGGCCGGCGTCGACGTCCGCTGCCCGGCGCGGGTGGAAGCGATGGAGCAGGACGCGGACGGTGTCGTGCTCCGGCTGGACGACGGCACGCGCCTGGATGCGCGCCTGGCGGTGGCGGCCGACGGCGCCGATTCCACGTTGCGTCGATTGGCGGGCCTGGAGGTCAGCGGGCGCGACTATGCGCAGCGTGGCGTGGTCGCGTTCGTGCGCACCGAGCGGCCGCACGAAGACACTGCTTGGCAACGCTTCCTGCCCACCGGACCCCTGGCCTTCCTGCCTTTCGAACAAGGCCTCAGTTCCATCGTCTGGACGTTGCCCGACAACGAAGCCGCGCGCCTGCTGGCCGTCGATGAAAGCGAATTCAACCGCGAACTCACGCTGGCGATGGGGGGGCAGCTCGGCGAGGTCACGCTGGCCTCTCCACGCGCCGCGTTCCCGCTGAAGCGGCAGTTGGCGAAGGACTATGTCGCCGGCCGCGTGATCGTCGCGGGCGATGCCGCGCACGTGGTGCATCCGCTGGCGGGACAGGGCGTCAACCTCGGTCTTCGCGATGTCGCGGCGTTGCGCGACGGCATCCGTGCCGCTCGCGCCAAGCGCGCGGACTGGGATGCGCCGCACCGGCTGGAGCGCTGGGCGCGCCAGCGCCGCAGCGAGAACGCCACCGCCGCGCATGCGTTCGACGGCATCAACCGTCTGTTCTCCAACGACGAAATGCACCTGACCCTGCTGCGCGGGCCGTTGCTAGGCCTCGCCGGCAAGCTGCCGCCGCTGGTGGATTTCTTCTGGCGCCACGCGGCCGGCCAGCGGGCGCGCTGACGACGTCTGCCGCAAGCATGCGGTAGCCTCGCGGTTCCCCGACGAGATTGCCGCGATGAACGACGACGCTTCTCCCGTGCACGATCCCGCGCGCCGGCGCCTGCTCGGCGCGCTCGGTGCAGCCGGCCTGGCCAGCGTGTTGCCACGCGTGCATGCCAAGGGTTCGCGCCCGCTCGGCGTTGCCCTGGTCGGCTTGGGCTACTACAGCCGCGATCTGCTGGCGCCCGCCTTGCAGGCCACCAAGCATTGCCGCTTGGCCGGCATCGTCACCGGCACGCCGGCGAAGGCGGCCGAGTGGCAGCGGCGGTACGACATCCCCGATCGCAACGTCTACGACTACGACGGCTTCGACCGCATCGCCGACAACCCGGACATCGACGTGGTCTACGTCGTCCTGCCCAACCATCTGCACAAGCCGTTCACCCTGCGTGCGGCGGCGGCGGGCAAGCACGTGTGGTGCGAGAAGCCGATGGCGATGGACGCCGCGGAAGCGCAAGCGATGATCGACGCTTGCCGCCATCACCGGGTACAGCTCGCCATCGGCTACCGCATGCAGCACGAGCCCAATACGCAAGCGGTGATGGCGCTGGCGAAGACACGGCCGTTCGGGCGCCTGCAACGCATTCGTGCCGAAGCCGGCTTCCACGGATTCGACGGCGCGAGCGCCGACAATTGGCGCCTCGATCCGAAGCGAGGCGGAGGCGCGATGTACGACATGGGCGTCTACGCGCTCAATGCGGCGCGCTACACCACGGGCACGGAGCCCCTCGCGGTCACGGCCACGCAGGAGATCCAGCGGCCGGCGATCTTCCGTGGCGTCGATGAATCGATGCGCTTCCGCCTGGAGTTCCCCGAAGGCGTCGTCGCGGATTGCGCCACCAGTTTTGGCCGCAACATGAACGTACTGCGCGCCGAGTGCGAAAAGGGCTGGTACGAACTGTCGCCGTTCCAGGCCTATGAAGGCGTTCGCGGCGACGCGAGCGACGGTCGTCGCTTCGACGCAGCCACTGGTGCCACACCCGCGCAGCAAGCGCGGCAGATGGACGACGACGCGTTGGCGATCCTCGAACGACGCCCGCCGCGCGTGCCCGGCGAAGAGGGCTTGCGCGACATGCGCGCGCTGGATGCGATCTTCGCTTCGGCGCGTGGCGGCGGAACGCGTGTCGAGATCGCGACGGCGTGAGGCGGCTCAGCCGGGAATGAAGGGGAACACGATCTTCAGCAGCCCCTTCAGCCCGCCTTCCGCGGTGCTGGCGATGGCCTTGGCGCCGAGGCTGTTCAACGCATTGCGTGCGTCCTGCCAGCGCAGCTTGCCGACATCCTTCTTCAGCAGATCGGCGACCTCTTCGGCCGTCGGCGTCAGCTTCTTCAACTCCGCCACGACCGCCGCCGGATCCGATTGCAGGTAGCCCCAGCGCTCGGCGATCGCCAGCAGTGTGTCGAAGCGCACCGCGACGACTTCGCGGTTGCGCTCGTAGACCGGCAACGCACCCACGTCGAGGATGGCCTGCTCGAACTGCTGGTGATCGTCCGGGTGCTCGATGCGGATGGCGAGGAAGCCGTCCTTGCGGCTGCGCTCGCTGACGTGCTTCGCGCCGGACTTCAGGTTGGTTTCGGTGAGCACGGTCGCGACGATGCGCTGCAATGCCGCGTCGCGTTCCTCGGGCACCAGTGCCCGCCAGCGTGCATAGCCGTCGCGACGCAGCGCCTTGATCTTGGCCGGCGTGACCCGCAGCTTGCCCGCGACGGTGAAGTTGGATTCGTCGCGGCCGATGGCGCCGTCGCGCTCCAGCAGCACGAACATCAGCAACTCCAGGTCGCGCTTGGTCAGCGACTGGAAGCCCTGCAGCAGGGTCAGACGCATGAACTCGGTGCCGAAGCCGGCAGGGTCCTTGAGTTCGATGGGCAGCATGGCGGTCTCCTTGTCAGGGAGGCATCTTGCCACGCGTGGGTGTCAGCGCCTGAGACCCGTCGTGTCCCGCATCACAGGCCGGCTTCGCGGCCCGGATATTCGGCCCTGAAGGCCTCGATGGCCCCGCGGTCCTGCAGGGTGACGTACACCGTGCGGCCGTCCGGTCCGCCGAACGCGACGTTGGTGGGCTTGCGTCCCTTCAGCGCCACCTCGCGCAGCACCTTGCCCTCGGGCGAGACGATCGCGACCACGCCGGCGCCGTAGCGCGCGATGTACAGGTTGCCCTTCACGTCGGTGCGCATGCCGTCCAGGCCGTGATCGTCGAAGGCGATCAGCAGGCGCTTGTTCGTCACGCCGCCATCGGCGAGGAGGTCGTAAACCCACACGGTGCGCTGCACGCTCTCGTTGACGTAGAGGCGCTTGCCACCCGGGCTGACCTCCACCCCGTTGGTGGTGCCCATACCCGTTTCGAGAAGATGCGGCGTGCCCGTGCGATCGATGCGCCACAACTGGCCGGTGTTGTCGGCCCACTTGGGGTCGCTGGCATAGAGCGTGCCGTCCGGCGCGAGCGCGATGTCATTGGGCTGGTTCGCCTGCGGCATGGATGCGAAGACCTTCGCTTCGCGTGCTCCCGCGGCAATGCGCAACACGTGGTGCCCGCTGTAATCGGCAATCAACATGCCGCCGTCCGCCGCGAAGCGGATGCCGTTGCCCGTACTGCCTGCCGGCAGCGTAGCGAACAGCGCCGCGTTGCCGCTCCCATCGGCATCGAACGCCACCCGTCCGATGGTGCCGTCGCGGCCGAAGCTGACCGCATACAGCGCACCGTCCGGACCCCACGCAGGACCTTCGATGCCGGCACTGAAGACGCCGTCGCCCACGACATCGCGTGCCACGTACAAGGCATCGCCGGGCGGTGGCGTTTTCGCGGTCGTATGCACGCAGCCTGCGAGCAGGAGCGCGATGCCGGTAGCCAGCGGCCTGATGTGTCGTGCCGTCATCCGTCTCCCCTTGGCGGCGTAGCCTTGCTGCCGGGTCAGCCCGGCGTGGCGAACACGGTGATCTCTTCGCGATCGTGGTACAGCTGCCGCGCGCGGACCTCAAGCGGCCGGCCGGCCTGTTCGGCGAACAGGTCCAGGCACAGCCGGGTTTCATCCCAGCGCTTCTTCATCGGCAGCTTGAGGTTGAACACGGCGTGCTTGCACCACCCCTCGCGGAACCACTGCGCCATGCGCTCGGCCACGCGGCGCGGCTGTTCCACCATGTCGCAGACCATCCAGTCCAACGCGTGCGGCGGCTTCCAGTGGAAACCATCGGCACGCAGGTGCTCGACCAGTCCGGTGGCCAGTACGTGCTCGCGCAGCGGGCCGTTGTCCACGCTGGTCACGCGCAGGTGGTGCCGGGTGAGCACCCACGTCCAACCGCCGGGTGCCGCGCCGAGGTCGGCGGCGGTCATGGCGGGTTTGAGCAGGTTCTCGCGCTGGCGGTCGTCGAGCAGGGAGAGAAAGGCTTCCTCCAGCTTCAGCGCGGAACGCGACGGGGCGTCGGGCAGCAGCTTGAGCCGCGGGATGCCGAGCGCCCAGGGCGCGCTGTCGCGCGTATCGGCGACGCACAGGAACAAATGGTCACCTTGCACGAACACCACATGCAGCCGCGGCAGCCGGGTGTCCTCCTTCTCGCTGAGGAAGCCCTGCTTGCGCAGCACCGGACGCAATGCGTTGCCGAAACTGCGCGCCAACCCCGCCAGCGGCTTGGCGGTATCCGAATCGGGGTGTTCCACCCAGAGGTCGCCGAAGCGTCCGGCGCCTGCCAGTGCAGCGAGGATGGGCGTGATGCGGTCCTTCGGGTCGATGCCACGCAGCTCGGCGAGCACGCGCAGTTTCTGCCGCGCGAAGATCAGGTCGCGCCAGGGCAGGGCGCGATCCAGGCCGGCCGCGTCTTCGCAGACGAACAGCACGTGCCCGTCGTTGCGTTGTGCGCGCGCATAGCCCGCGAAACCCGCGTGCGCCGCGCGTTCGCTCAGCTCGGCGGCGAGTTCGGGTTCGAATCCCTGGCGGCAGTAGCCCAGCAGGCCGGTCGTCGATGACATGGGGACAGTGTAGCCGCGACGCGATGCGCGGCGCAGCCGTCGGATCAGTAGCGGTCGCCGCCGCTCTCGCCGTAGTGCTTCAGTACGGCGCGCGCGTCGTCGCGCCGCAGGTCGCGCACGACCTCGATGCCACGCTTGTTCAGTTCGCCCACCCAGTCCGCCGGCAGCGGACCTTCGTCGAACTCGGTCAGCGCCATCACGTCTTCCGCGCGCGCGCCGATCAGCAGGCGATCGATGCCGGCCCATACGGTGGCGCCGTAGCACTGGCAGCAAGGCTGGGACGAGGTGGCCAGCGTTACCGGTGCGATCCGATCGTTGAGCCGCGGGGTCTGCAGGCGCTGCTGCGCCAGCATGTAGGCCATGTTCTCCGCATGCGCCAGCGAGCAGGTGTGCGGCATCACCCGGTTCACGCCGAGCGCGATCACGCGATGGTCCGGGCCGAACACGACGGCGCCGAACGGGCCGCCGGTGTTGGCGTCCACGTTGCGGCGCGACAGGTCGATGGCCAGCGCGACCTTGTCGTCGTCGCTCGCGTAGGACGCGGCGGGATCGATCAGGTCGTGGGTCCAGGCAGGCAGGGTCAGGTGGATCTGTTGGTAAAGCATTACTGGGCCGGCAATTTCGAGGAGGAGGAATCGGCTTCGCAGCGACCGCTGACGCATTGGCAGGCGGTCACCTCGGCGAAGCCGCAGACGCCGGCCATGCCGCTGGCGGCGCACTGCGCACGCACGCCCTGCGGATCGGTCGGGCTGTTCTTGTTGACGCACGCCGGCATGCTGCCGCAGCAGTTGCCCACGTCCTTCACGGCGCAGTCGGCGTTGCTGCTGCACGCATAGTCGACGGTGATCGCGCCGGCCTGGCGCGGCGGCAGCGTGCCACCGGTCGGCTTCGGGGCCGGCGTGGAGGTGGTTGGCGGTTCGGCGCCATCTCCGGATGACGCGGGCGCCGCACAACCGGCCATCGCGAGGACGGCAGCCAACATCAACATCAGGGCGAACGGCAGGCGCAGGACAGTGCGGGGCATGGCGAACTCCTTTCCGGGATGGATGAAACGCCAGCCTGAGGCCGGCCGCCTCAACGGCCGGTGAAAGCGGGGGCTCAGGCCTTCGTCGCCCAGGTGTCGCGCAGGGTGACGCTGCGGTTGAACACCGGGCGCGCCGCCGTATGGTCGTAGCGGTCGGTGACGAAGTAGCCGATCCGCTCGAACTGGAACGACTGTTCGGGCGCGGCATCGGCCGCAGCCGGTTCCACGTAGCCGGTGGTCGTGCGGCGCGAGTCGGGGTTCAGGTAGTCGCGGTAGGTCTTGCCTTCGGCATCGTCGTCGGGATTCGGCACGGTGAAGAGGCGGTCGTACAGGCGCACCTCCGCTTCGACGGCATGCTTCGCGCTGACCCAGTGGATGGTGCCCTTGATCTTGCGTTCGGCGCCGGCCATGTCCGGGCGGGATTCCGGGTCCAGCCAGCCGCGCAGCTCGACGATCTCGCCGGCGTCGTTCTTGATCACTTCATCGCAGCGCACGATGCCGGCGCCGCGCAGGCGCACTTCGCCGCCCGTGGTCAGGCGCTTGAAGCCCTTCGGCGGCACTTCCTCGAAATCCTCGCGCTCGATCCACAGCTCGCGCGAAAACGGCACGCTGCGCTGGCCGAACGACGCGTCCTTCGGATGGTTGGAGAACGTCAGCGCTTCCTCGTGGTCGTCCGGCAGGTTCGCCAGCACCAGTTTCACCGGATCGATGACCGCCATGCGGCGTGCCGCAGCGGCATCGAGGTCTTCGCGCAACGCGCCCTCGAGGATGGAGATGTCGAGCAGCGAGTTCTGCTTGCTGATGCCCACGCGGTCCACCATCAGGCGCAGCGCCGCCGGCGTGTAGCCGCGGCGACGGATGCCCTGCAGCGTGGGCATGCGCGGGTCGTCCCAGCCATCGACCAGCTTGTCTTCCACCATCGCGAGCAGCTTGCGCTTGCTCATCACCAGGTAGTTGAAGTTCAGACGCGAGAACTCGATCTGGCGCGGCTTGCTCGCTTCCTTCGGCAGGCCCTTCGCCAGCAGCGGCGCGACCAGGTCCGGCGAGCCGGCCAGGTCCACCTTGTCCACGCACCAGTCGTACAGCGGACGGTGGTCTTCGAACTCCAGCGTGCACAGCGAATGGGTGATGCCTTCCACCGCGTCGCTCAGCGAGTGTGCGTAGTCGTACATCGGGTAGATCGGCCAGTCGTTGCCGGTGTTCTGGTGCTCGACGTGCTTGATGCGGTACAGCGCCGGGTCGCGCAGGTTGATGTTGCCGCTGCCCATGTCGATCTTCGCGCGCAGCGTGCGTGCGCCGTCCGGGAACTCGCCCGCGCGCATGCGGCGGAACAGGTCCAGGTTCTCTTCGACGCTGCGGTCGCGGTAGGGCGAGTTGCGGCCCGGTTCGGTCAGCGTGCCGCGGTACGCGCGCACTTCGTCCGCGCTCAGGTCGCAGACGAAGGCGTCGCCCTGGCGGATCAGCTTCTCGCCCGCGAGGTACAGCACTTCGAAATAGTCGGAAGCGTGGCGCAGGTCGTGCCACTCGAAGCCCAGCCAGCGTACGTCGTCCTGGATGGCGCGGACGTACTCGGGGTCTTCCTTCGCCGGGTTGGTGTCGTCCAGGCGCAGGTTGCAGACGCCACCGAACTCGCCGGCGATACCGAAGTCCAGGCAGATCGCCTTGGCGTGGCCGATGTGCAGGTAGCCGTTGGGCTCGGGCGGGAAGCGGGTCTTCACCGAGGCATGACGACCGCTGGCCAGGTCCTCGCGCACGATCTGGCGGATGAAGTCCCGCTTTTCGGGGGCGGCATCGTCAGACAGGGGGGCGGAGGGGGCTGCGGTATCGGACATCGGGGCGGGAGGCGTGGAAAAACGCCAGTTTAGCCGGTCTGGCGCCCGGGCTGGTCTATCCTGAACAGCCTTCGCGCACCCGGTCCCCGCATGAGCCTCCCGACGCTCGTCATCGGCAACAAGAACTACTCGTCCTGGTCGCTGCGCCCGTGGTTGCTGCTGCGGCACTTCGGCGTGGAGATCGAGGAGATCCGCCTCCCGCTCGACACGCCCGCGTTCGCTGCGGAGGTCGGGCGCCATTCCCCGACCGGCAAAGTGCCCGCGCTGCACGATGGTGGGGTGCACGTCTGGGATTCGCTGGCGATCTGCGAATACGCCAACGAGCGCTGGCTGGACGGCCAGGGCTGGCCGCGCGACCGCGCCGCGCGCGCGGTGGCACGCGCGGCGGCGGCCGAGATGCATTCCGGCTTCACGGCGCTGCGCACGCAGTTGCCGATGAACAGCCGGCGCACGCCGGATGCCTACCGCTGGGACGCCGCGGCCCAGCGCGACATCGACCGCATCCAGGCGCTGTGGCGCGCGCTGCGCGCGGCGCATGGAGGCGGCGGCGACTTCCTGTTCGGCGAGTTCGGCATCGTCGATGCGATGTACGCGCCGGTGGCGGTCCGTTTCGATGGCTATGGCGTGGAGGTGGACGACACCGCGCGTCGCTACATGCAGGCGTTGTTCGCGTTGCCGGCGATGCAGGCATGGCGGGCCGCAGCCGCGGTCGAGCCTGAATCGGTGCCGGCCACGGAAGCCTTGCGCAAGCCGTTGCCCGCCTGAGCAGGTGTAGGCTGGCGGCGGAGGACGTATCCATGCGCGTGGTCTACCTGGCCGACAACCTGTTCGATGCCCATCTGGTGAAGCACGCGCTGGAGGAAGCGGAGATCCCGGCGTTCGTGTTCGGCGAGTCGCTGCTGGGCGGCATGGGCGAACTGCCGCTGTTCGGCGTGCTGCGCGTCTGCGTCCCGGACACAGCGTTCCCCGACGCGGAAGGGATCGTGAAGGGCCTGGGACTGGATTCGGGCAGCAATGGCCCCATCTTGGAAGGCGACGACGAAGGCCTCGGCATCCTGCCGGCCTGATCCGCTTTCTCCCGACACACGAGGTTCGCCATGCTGGGTATCGGAGCCTACAAACAGCGCATGCCGCGCGCGGAAGACATGCTGCCGGGACGCGGCACGCCGCTACCGCTGCACAACACCCATTTCGTCAACGGACACCCGCTGCGCGACGCGTTCGACGGCCTGCAGCAGGTCGAGTTCGGCCTGGGCTGTTTCTGGGGCGCGGAGCGCAAGTTCTGGAACGTGCCCGGCGTGTACAGCACGTCGGTGGGGTACGCCGGCGGCGGTACGCCGAATGCGACCTACGAGGAAGTCTGCTCCGGCCAGACCGGCCACAACGAGGTCGTGCGCGTCGTGTACGACCCCGCGCAGGTCTCGTTCGAGCGCCTGCTGCAGGTGTTCTGGGAGAGCCACGACCCCACCCAGGGCATGCGCCAGGGCAACGACATCGGCACGCAGTACCGCTCCGGCATCCATTGCCATACGCCGGAGCAGCAGGCGGCCGCCGAAGCGAGCCTGCAGGCCTACCAGCAACAGTTGAAGGCGGCCGGCTACGGCGACATCACGACGGAAGTCGTGTATCCCGCGCCGGCGTTCTACTACGCCGAGGACTACCACCAGCAGTACCTGGCGAAGAATCCGAACGGCTACTGCGGGCTTGGCGGTACTGGCGTGAGTTGCCCGATCGGGCTGGATGCGTGAGGCCCAGGCCGTTGCCCGGCCTTACAGCCGGGTGACGCCGCAGACGTAGACCACTTCGCAGGCGCCGCCGCCGGTATCGGTGCGGCTGGTGGAACTGCGCCAGCGCCAGCCGTCGCGCGCATTGGCTTCCACCAGCCAGCCCTCGATCCGCACGCGCTCGCCCTTGCGTACGCCGGCGAGCGCCTGCGCGACGCTGTCGTTGCCGGGGATCATGTGCATGTTGGCGCTGCTGCTGGCGATCTCGTTCGGCGGCAGCGGCGGCTGGTCGCTCCAGCGGTAGCGGTACCAGCGCGATGACTGGCTGATGTCCAGCGCGTCGATCACCGCATCTTCGGTCATGCGGGCCCAACCCAGCGCGAGGTCGGTCGGCGACAGGTCCGATTCGCGGCCGCTGCCGTAGTCCTCGCGCGACAGCACGCGGGCTTCCACGCTGAAGCCGGCGAGCGGCGTCAGCGTGGCGGCATCCAGTGCGAACGGCGCGAGACTGCCCGGTACATCCGTCTGCAGTGGCGGCTCGCCAGATGCCACGCGGGGCGGCAACGGGCAGGCCAGCGTCAGGTCGCCGGCGGACGCAGGTGCCTTCGGGCCGTGGCGCTTGTCGGAGAACCACCACCCCGCCATGCAGACCAGGATGCCGATCACCAGCAGGGTGCGCAGGCTCACGCGGTGAGCTTCTCGCGGATGGTCGTGCGCAGGGCGGCCAGGTCCTTGGCGAAGATCTCGATGCCGGTCGACAGCTTTTCCTTCGCCATCGGATCGGCTTCGATCGCAGCGGCGAAACTGTCGGCCGTTACCGGTGCCGCAGTGACTGCTTCAGCGGCGGTGGGCGACAGCTTGCGCGGCAGGTCGCCATGGTCCTGGTCCAGCTTCTCCAGCAGGTCGGGCGAAATGGTCAGGCGATCGCAGCCGGCCAGTGCCTCGATCTGCGCAGTGGAACGGAACGATGCGCCCATCACCACGGTGGGCGAGCCGCGGCGCTTGAATTCGGCATAGACGCCGCGCACGAACACCACGCCCGGGTCTTCGTCGATGGTCGCCGGCGCCTGGCCGTTGGCCACGTACCAGTCGAGGATGCGGCCCACGAACGGAGAGATCAGGAACGCGCCGGCTTCCGCGCAGGCGATCGCCTGGGTGGGGTTGAAGATCAGGGTGAGGTTGCAGTCGATGCCTTCGGCCTGCAGCACGCGTGCGGCTTCCACGCCCTCCCAGGTGGAGGCGACCTTGATCAGGATGCGATCACGGCCGATGCCCTGGTCGGCGTACATCTGCACGAACTTGCGCGCCTTGGCCACCGTCGCGGCGGTGTCGTAGGCCTGGTCGGCGTCGACTTCGGTGGAGACGCGGCCGGGGATCAGGCCGGCGAGCTTCGCGCCAACGCCGACGGTCAGGCGATCGACCACCTCGTCCACCAGCGCATCACCGCCACCCTGCGCGCGCGCGCAGGCGAGTTGTTCTTCGATCAGCTCGGCGTACACCGGCAGGTCCAGCGCCTTCTTCACCAGCGTGGGATTGGTGGTGCAGTCCACCGGCTTGAGGCGCTTGATGGCGTCGTAATCACCGGTATCGGCGACGACGACGGAGAGTTCGCGGAGCTGCTGCAGCTTGGAGGGGGACGTATCGGACATGGGGTCGGCGAGGCGGGGGAATCGGGCGACAAGTATGCCCTGTCCCGCGGGGGCAGGCCCGGCCGCGGGAGCGTACTTTTCGTGGATTGACGCGATAGCGCGCGTTGCGCGCTCAGCGGTGCAGGTCGCCGCTGGCTTCGGGTTGGTAGTCGATGGCGGTGACCCGCAGGCGCAGCGGGCGGTTGCCGGGCGCATGCCAGTCGATGGTCTGGCCGATGGCCACGCCGAGCAGGGCACTGCCGACGGGCGCCAGCACGGACACGCGTCCGGTCTCGACGTTTGCTTCGTGGGGATACACCAGGGTGAGGCGATGGTGTTCGCCGGTGAGTTCGTCGTCGCACTCCACGCGCGAGTGCATCGTCACCACGTTGTCCGGCATCCGGTCCGGCGTGCGCACGTCGGCGCGGTTCAGTTCGTCCATCAGCGCGAGCGCGGCCGGGTGCCGGCGCAGCACGGGCGTATCGAGCAAGGCCTCCAGGCGCGACAGATCGCGGCTGGAGACGACGAGCGGGGGCAGGGAAGGCGGCAGGCCACTGGTGCGGGTGTTGTTCATGAGGCTCTCTGTGGTTTTAGGGTCGCGCAAAAGGAAACGGGCGACGCGTCGCCGCGCCGCCCATCGGAGTCCTGTTTGCCGCCTTACCGTAGCCCGGAAGGCGGCTCGGTTCAAGCCGCGCGCGCGCGCGGCGTGGGGCGTCCGGCCGGCGGTTGCGCGCCGCCTGTATCGGGTTCGAAGAGGCTGGGGGGCAGTTCGCGGAACACGCGCGCCAGCTGCAGCAGGAAATCGCTCATCGCCGAACTCTTCCGCCACACCATCGCGATCTGCCGGCTCGGGTGCGAATCGCTGAAGCCCAGCAGGTGGATGTTCTCCGAGCGCGCCACGGGCGGTTTCACCGCCAGCGTCGGCAGCAGGGTGATGCCGACATCGGCGGCGACCATCTGGCGCAGGGTTTCCAGGCTGGTGGCGCGGAACTCGGACTTCTCGTTCGCGCCCGAAAGGCGGCACACATCGAGCGCCTGTTCGCGCAGGCAGTGCCCGTCCTCGAGCAGCAGCAGGCGTTGGTCGGCGAGCTCCGCCAAGGCCAGCGAGTCGCGGCGAGCGAGCGCATGCGATTCGGGCACGGCGAGCACGAACGGCTCTTCGAACAGGAATTCGGTGTGCAACTGGTCGTCGGCCACCGGCAGCGCCAGCAGGCCGGCATCGAGCTTGCCTTCGCGCAGGCGCGAGAGCAGCACGTCGCTCTTCTCCTCGACCAGCAGCAGTTCCAGGTCCGGGAAGCGCGTGCGGATGCGCGGCACGACGTGCGGCAGCAGGTAGGGGCCGAGGGTGGGGAAGATGCCGAGCCGCACGGTGCCGGCCTCGGGATCCTGGCTGCGGCGCGCGGCCTCCTTCATCTGCTCGACCTCGGCCACGATGCGGCGCGCGCGGTCGGCGGCATCGCGCCCGGCGGGCGTCAGCATGACCTTGCGCGGCGCGCGCTCGACCAGCGGCACGCCCAGTTCGTCCTCCAGCTTCTTGATCTGGGTGGAGAGCGTGGGCTGGCTGACGTAGCACGCAGCAGCGGCCCGGCCGAAATGCTTGTGGTCGGCCAGGGCCACCAGGTACTTCAGGTCGCGCAGATTCATCGGAACCCTCCCTCAAGGAACCGCGGGGCGGGCGGCCGGGCCGCCCGCTCGGCACATCATGCCGCGACTGCGTCCGCCGCTTCCACCGGGGCCGAGGTGCGGATCAGGTGGTCGAACGCGCTCAGCGCGGCCTTCGAACCTTCGCCCATGGCGATGACGATCTGCTTGTACGGCACGGTGGTGGCGTCGCCGGCCGCGAACACGCCCGGCACGCTGGTCTGGCCGCGGTCGTCGACGATGATCTCGCCGCGCGGACTCAGCGCCACCACACCCTTCAGCCACTCGGTGTTCGGCAGCAGGCCGATCTGCACGAAGATGCCTTCCAGTTCGATGCGGTGCGTATCGCCGCCGGTACGGTCCTTGTAGACCAGGCCGTTGACCTTGCTGCCGTCGCCCAGGACTTCGGTCGTCTGTGCGCTGGTGACGATGCGCACGTTCGGCAGGCTGCGGAGCTTGCGCTGCAGCACATCGTCGGCACGCAGCTGCCCGTCGAACTCGATCAGGGTCACGTGGGCGACGATGCCGGCCAGGTCGATCGCGGCCTCGACGCCGGAGTTGCCGCCGCCGATCACCGCCACGCGCTTGCCCTTGAACAGCGGGCCGTCGCAGTGCGGGCAGTAGGCCACGCCCTTGTTGCGGTACTCGTTCTCGCCGGGCACGTTCATCTGCCGCCAGCGGGCACCGGTGGAGAGGATCACCGTCTTGGACCTCAGCGAGGCGCCGTTGGCGAGCTGGATCCCGACCAGGCCATCGGCACCGGCGGGCACCAGCTTCTCCGCGCGCTGCAGGTTCATCACGTCGACCTGGTAGTCCTTGACGTGCTGCTCCAGCGCAGCGGCGAGCTTCGGGCCTTCGGTATACGGCACGGAAATGAAGTTCTCGATCGCCATCGTGTCCAGTACCTGGCCGCCGAAGCGTTCGGCTGCCACGCCGGTGCGGATGCCCTTGCGCGCGGCGTAGATGGCGGCTGCGGCGCCGGCCGGGCCACCACCGACGACGAGCACGTCGTAGGGCGCCTTGGCCTTGATCTTCTCGACATCGCGCTTGCCGGCGTTGGTGTCGAGCTTGGCGACGATTTCTTCCACGCCCATGCGACCGGCGCCGAACACCTCGCCGTTGAGGAAGATCGTCGGCACCGACATCACTTCGCGCTGCTCGACTTCCTGCTGGAACAGCGCGCCGTCGATGGCGACGTGCTGGATCTTCGGATTCAGCACCGCCATCAGGTTCAGCGCCTGCACAACGTCCGGGCAGTTCTGGCACGACAGCGAGAAATAGGTTTCGAAGCGGTATTCGCCATCGAGCGAACGGATCTGTTCGATCACGTCCTGCGCGAGTTTCGACGGATGGCCGCCGACCTGAAGCAGCGCCAGCACCAGCGAGGTGAACTCATGCCCCATCGGCAGGCCGGCGAAGGCCAGGTGGATGTCATGGCCGGGCGAGGTCAGCGCGAACGACGGCGTGCGTTCGCCACCACGCTGCTCGGTGACGGTGATCTTGTCGGAGACATCCTGCAGGTCCTTCAACAACGCCTGCAGCTCGGCGGAGCCGGCGCTGTCGTCCAGCTGCGCAGTGATGTGGATCGGGCGCACGGCCTTTTCCAGGTAGGCGGTGAGCTGCGTCTTCAGATTGGCGTCCAGCATGGCGAACGTCTCCGGGGAGGAAATCAGGGAGGAGGGGAAGTCAGGCGTTTGCAGGAGCGGCATGTGCCGGAGGGAGGGGCGCCGGTCAGGGAGGAGGGAACCGGCAAGCGGCGCATGCCGCTGCTGCAAACGTCCGGGCCATCCTCCGGGCCCGTGGCCCGGAGGTGGCGTGATGCGGTGTCGCGATGGCGCATCCACGCGGGGATGCGCCGATGCCGCGGTGACGCTTAGATCTTGCCGACCAGGTCCAGCGACGGGGCGATCGTCTGCGCGCCTTCCTTCCACTTGGCCGGGCAGACCTGGCCGGGGTTGGCGGCGGTGAACTGCGCGGCCTTCAGCTTGCGCAGGGTTTCCGACACGTCACGGGCGATCTCGTTGCTGTGGACTTCGGCGGTCTTGATGACGCCTTCGGGGTTGATGACGAAGGTGCCGCGCAGGGCCAGGCCTTCTTCCTCGATGTGCACGCCGAACGCGCGGGTCAGCTGGTGGGTCGGGTCGCCGACCAGCGGGAACTGGGCCTTGCCCACCGCCGGGGAGGTTTCGTGCCACACCTTGTGCGAGAAGTGCGTGTCGGTGGTGACGATGTAGACCTCGGCGCCGGCCTTCTGGAACTCGGCGTAGTTGGCGGCGGCGTCTTCCACTTCGGTCGGGCAATTGAAGGTGAAGGCGGCCGGCATGAAGATCAGGACCGACCACTTGCCCTTCAGGGTGCCGTCGGTGACTTCGACGAATTCGCCGTTGTGGAAGGCGGTGGTCTTGAACGGCTGGACCGCGGTGTTGATCAGGGACATGGAAGAGCCTCGTGAGTGGAGTGGGTGTGGTGAAGTGATGGCGCCATGGTAGGCAGCGACTATTGATATCTCAAATCGATTGATAGAATTGAATAGATAGTCTTTGGCTATCAATAGGCGGGGTCGGAACACGCCACTGACAAGGCCGGAATATAACGTCTTATTTTTCAGCTACTTACAGTGGTTGCGGTCTGACTGGAACAGGACGCCTCTAGGGCTTTCTTGCCGACACACCTCCAAACGAGGCTATCGCCAGCACGGTACGAAGCCCCGCGGGCTCCATACGCCATTGAGCACCATGATGGTGCGTCGCGGCGATGCGCGGGCGTGTGGGGTACCGCCGCCCGGTACCATGCGTGCCATGTCCGATCCCGCCTCCCTGCGTCTCGACCACGCCCTGCGCGCCGCCGCGAGCCGACTGGCCGGCCCGGACGCCCGACATGAAGCCGAGCAACTGCTGCTGCACGTGATCGGCCGCGACCGCGCCTGGCTGTTCGCGCATGGCGATGCCGCGCTGGCGGACGCGGACGCGTCGGCATTCGAGGCGCTGCTGGCGCGCCGGATCGCCGGAGAGCCGGTGGCCTACATGGTCGGGCATCGCGGTTTCTGGACACTCGACCTGCAGGTGTCGCCTGCCACCTTGATCCCGCGCCCGGAAACCGAGCGCCTGGTCGAACTGGCGCTGGAGCGCCTGCCGGCGGACAGGCCGTTGCGCATCGCGGACCTCGGCACCGGTACCGGTGCGATCGCGCTGTCGCTGGCGAGCGAGCGACTGCAGGCGCAGGTGGTGGCGACCGATTTCAGCGCAGACGCCCTGGCCGTTGCACGTGCGAACGGTGTGTCGAACGACATCGCCAACGTCGAATTCCGCCACGGCAGTTGGTGGGCGCCGCTGCAGGGTGAACGCTTCCACCTGGTCGCGAGCAATCCGCCCTACATCGCCGACGGCGACGCGCACCTGGCGCAGGGCGACCTGCGCTTCGAGCCGCCGACGGCGTTGTCCTCCGGCGCGGACGGACTGGAGGCGATCCGCGAGATCGTGGGCGATGCATCGACGCACCTCATGCCCGGCGGCTGGTTGCTGCTGGAGCATGGCTGGGACCAGGGCGCGGCGATCCGCGCGCTCATGACCGCCGCAGGCTTCGTCGACGTGGCCACGGAGACGGACCTGGAGCAGCGGGACCGCGTCACCCTTGGGCGCGTCACGGAAGGGCAAGACGCGAGCCGCTAGACTGTCGCTTTCCTCCAGGACGGGCTGCCCATGCGCACGCTGTACCCCGATATCGAACCCTTCGACACCGGCACGCTGAAGGTCGATGACCGCCATGAGCTGTACTACGAGCAGTGCGGCAACCCGCAGGGCAAGCCCGTGGTGCTGCTGCACGGTGGCCCGGGCGCGGGCTGCAGCCCGAAGATGCGCCGCTTCCACGATCCCGCGAAGTACCGGATCGTACTGTTCGATCAGCGCGGCTCCGGTCGCTCCACGCCGCATGCGGACCTGGTGGACAACACCACCTGGGACCTGGTGGCCGACATCGAGAAACTGCGCGAAAAGCTCGGCATCGAGCGCTGGCAGGTGTTCGGCGGCAGCTGGGGTTCGACGCTGGCACTGGCCTACGCCGAAGCGCATCCGCAGCGCGTCACCGAACTGGTGCTGCGCGGCATCTTCATGCTGCGGCGCTGGGAGCTGGAATGGTTCTACCAGGAAGGCGCGAGCCGTCTGTTCCCCGATGCGTGGGAACACTACGTCACCGCGATTCCGTCGGTCGAACGCCACGACCTGATCTCGGCGTTCCATCGCCGCCTTACCTCCGACGACAAGGCCACGCGCCTGGCGGCGGCGAAGGCGTGGAGCGTGTGGGAAGGCGCGACCAGCTTCCTGCACGTCGACGCGGATTTCGTCAGTGGCCACGAAGAGCCGGAGTTCGCGCTCGCGTTCGCGCGCATCGAGAACCACTACTTCGTCAACGGCGGCTTCTTCGAGGTCGAGGACCAGTTGCTGCGCGACGCATCACGCATCGCCGACATCCCGGGCGTGATCGTGCATGGCCGCTATGACGTGGTCTGCCCGGTCGCCAACGCGTGGGAGCTGCACAAGGCCTGGCCGAAGGCGAAGCTGGAGATCACGCCGGCGTCCGGCCATTCTGCGTTCGAGGCCGAGAACGTCGACGCGCTGGTGCGCGCGACGGACGCCTTCGCCTGACGGGACGACTTCGCACCGGAGATAGCCTCATGGATTCGTCGCGCGCCACCGCTTCCGCGTTCGACCAGCGCGTGCTGGACCTGTACGACGACTACGTCCATGGCCGGGTCGACCGGCGCGGCTTCCTGTCGGGCGTGGCGCAGTTCGCCGTCGGCGGTACGACAGCGGCCGCGTTGCTCGCGGCGTTGGCGCCGCAGTACGCGTTCGCTGCGCAGGTGGCCGTGGACGATGCGCGCATCACCACGGTCTATCGCACGTTCCCCGCGCCGCAGGGCCATGGTGAAGGGCGCGGCTTGCTGGCGATGCCGCGCGAGCCGGGACCGCATCCGGTGGTGTTGGTGGTGCACGAGAACCGCGGACTGAATCCGTACATCGAGGATGTCGCGCGTCGCCTTGCCGTGGCAGGCTTCATCGCGTTCGCGCCGGACGCGCTGTATCCGCTGGGCGGGTATCCCGGCAACGACGACACCGGGCGGGAGATGCAGGCCACGCTGGACCGCGCGAAGGTCATGGCCGATCTCGAAGCCGCCGCGCGCTTCGCGCATGCGCTACCGCGCGGCAACGGCAAGCTCGGCGTGGTCGGTTTTTGCTTCGGCGGGTTGGTGACCAATGTGTTGGCCGCGCGCCTGCCGGAGGTCGTCGACGCGGGCGTGCCGTACTACGGCGGCCAGCCGTCCGCAGAAGAGGCGGCGCGCATCAAGGCGCCGTTGCTGCTGCAATTCGCCGCGCTGGATACGCGCGTCAACGCAGGATGGCCCGCCTACGAGCAACAGTTGAAGGCCGCGGGCGTGCCTTACACGGCCTACCTCTATCCCGACGTGAACCACGGCTTCCACAACGACACCACGCCACGCTACGACGCGGCCGCTGCGGCATTGTCCTGGCAGCGCACGCTGGCCTTCTTCGGCCAGCACCTGCGCTGATCGCACTTACGGCGACGCGCGCTGCGGGCTGGCGACGTCGACCTTCATGCGCCGATACGCGCGCTGCAGCCGCACGCTGCCGCCGGGCAGGCGGTCGCCCTCGACGGTGATGTCGATGCGAAGCGCGCCGGAGGCCGCGTCGGGAAGGGTGTAGCGATACGTCGCGCGACGCCCGTCAGGAACCTCGAGTTGCAGCGCCAATTGGCCGCTTTCATCGCGCAGCGTGGCGCGTGTGCCGTCGGCGAGATCCAGCGTGCCCGACAGGGGTATCACCAGCACGTCGCGACCATCCGAGGTGCCGAATACCACCGATTCGCGCATCCGTTGCAGCACCAGCACCGCATCGTCGGGCGCGGCGAACGCGCCCTGCGTCGGCAGCAGGCCCTTCAGGCTAGGACGACCGCCAGCCGGCCGGTTGCCGCCTGGTGGCGGTCCCATCGGGCCGCCGCCTCCCGGCGGTGGACCCATCGATCCATCCCCGCTGTTGCCGGGCGGAGGCCCTCCCGCACCTCCCGGCCCGCCGCCAGGTCCGCCGCCGCGACCGGGACGGGCGCCGTGCTCGGGGCGCGCACCCGCGGGCATGGCGCGCTCGGCCTCCTGCAGGAGCTGCGTATTCGTCTCCACATCGGGCTGCCATTCGCCCGAGGGGTCGTGCGAGGACGCCTGGGCCAGTACGGAAGGGGAGGTGGCCAGCAGGGCGGCGAGGAGGCAGTAGGTCAGGCGCACGTTATCGGCTCGTGGGGGATGAGCGCGGAACGCCTGTCAGCGGCGTGGGATGACGTTCGATCCCGACGTGTTGGCGGGCATTCAGTCGTTGGAGCGGGCGCGTGTCCGGTAGCCGAGCGCGGACGCGAACCTCCCGCATGTGTGCCGATACCTTCCTGCAAAAGGCGGCGACACGGATCAGCCGCTCCCGGAGAAAAGCCATGACGATCGCGCAAGCCGTGCCGGTGCACGAAACCCGGATCGGGCTGGAGGATGTCGATATCCCGCGCCTGGGCATGTCGGCCATGCGCTTCATCAAGGCGATCGAGCGCGGCCAGCACGAGGTCCTGTGGGAAGCGGCCTCGGACACCATCCGTCGTGCAATGGGCCGTGAAGCCTTCATCGCCCTACTCGCGCAACGCCACGGTGCGCTCGGTCCCGGCATGGATCGACGCTGGGCGGCGGTGCGGGTCGACCAGCCGGGCCAGCGTCCGCACTGGCAGCCGGGCACGTATGCGGTGCTGGAGTTCTCCGTCGCGTTCGGCACAGCCGCCGCGCCGCATCGCGAAACGGTGACCCTGCGGCGAGAAGACGAGGGCGTCTGGCGCCTGGCCGGCTACGCGGTCAGGGCATCCTGATCCGCTACTGCCGCGGCGTGCCGTCGAGCGTGTGGTCGATCATCCACAGGCCCGCCCACAGCTTCGCATCCAGTTCGTAGCCTTCGGCCATCTTCTGCGCCAGCCACGCGGCGGCACGCGCGCGCGGGATGGCGTGCACGGTGATGTCCTCATCGCCATCGCCGCCGCCTTCGCCGACCTTGCGCAGTCCTGTCGCGCGGACGAAGGCGATCTTCTCGCTGCTGCTGCCCGACGAGGTGGGGCCGATCATCAGCACCTCGGCATGCGACGCGGTCCAGCCGGTTTCCTCTTCGAGTTCCCGGATCGCGGAAACCTCGATGGATTCGTCGGCATGGATGTCGCCGACCAGGCCGGCCGGCATTTCGATGGTCAGCGCCTGCAACGGCACGCGGAACTGCTCGACGAACAACACTTCGTCTTCGGGTGTGACCGCGATGATGATGGCCGCCAGCCCGCCGGCATGCGCGCGCTCCACGTATTCCCAGGTGCCGCGGACCATCATCCGCTGGTACTTGCCTTCCCACACCGCCTGCGGCGGCGCCTTGCGCTTGTCGTGTTCGTCCATGGCCCGATGCTAGCCGCTGGCGATGACGATTTACAGGCGGGCGTAACCGCCATCCTCCAGCCCGGCGGCCACGCGCAGCCGGCGCCGTGTCATCGGGCCGAAGCGCAGGGCGTCTGACAGCCCGGCGAGCATGTCGCCGTCGGCCTGTCCGCGTGCGTGACCGGTGGCGATGTCACCGAGTGGGGCATCCAGCGCGATGGTGGTGAGCTGGCGCCACAGCAGTGCGTGCTCCCGCTGCTCGCGCAAACGCGTCGCCATGGTCGCGGCGCCGCGCAGGCGCAGGAACGCCACTTCGTCCACGCGCGCCAGCAGCGTGTCGAGATCGCCGAAGTGCGCGAGCAGGATGGCGGCCGACTTCGCGCCGATGCCACTGACGCCCGGAATGTTGTCCACCGCATCGCCGGTGAGCGCGAGGTAGTCGGCGATCTGCCGCGCTTCCACGCCATGGCGCGCCTTCACGCCAGCCATGCCCCAGCGCTGGCCGCGCGCGAAGTCCCATTGCTCGTCGTGTTCGGCCAGCAACTGGGAGAGGTCCTTGTCGGCCGACACGATGACGCCGCGGAAATCCTGCGGGCGCGCTGCGTGAAGCGCGCTGCCGATCAGATCGTCGGCTTCGTATTCGCCGTGCGACAGCACGCTCAGGCCGAGCGCGGCACACAATGCCTTGCAGTGGGTGAACTGCCGGCGCAGTTCTTCCGGCGCGGGGTCGCGGTTGGCCTTGTAGGCCGGATACAGCCGGTTGCGGAAGCAGCTGTCCAGCGCCTCGTCGAAGGCGATCGCGATGTGTGCAGGGCGCTCCTTCTCCAGCACCTCCAGCAGGAAACGTGCGAAGCCATGCACCGCGTTGGTGGGCCAGCCATCGGCGTCCTGGAATTCGTCCGGCATCGAATGCCAGGCGCGGAAGATGTAGAGACTGGCGTCGACCAGGTAGAGGGCGCGCACGCCGTCGGCCTCAGGGTGCCCAGTCGGTCAGCAGCGCGGCCGGATCGGGGCGATCGCGCTCGGGCGCTTCCATCTGCGGTGTGCCGACGTGGACGAAACCGGCGACGCGCTCGTTCGGCGCGAGGCCCAGCGTCGCGGCGACGGCTTCGTCGTAAGCCATCCATCCGGTCAACCACTGCGCGCCGAAGCCCAGCGCCTGTGCGGCCTGCAGCAGCGCGAAGCACACGCTGCCGGCGGTCAGCAACTGCTCCTGTTCGGGGACCTTGTGGCCGGCCGTGAGGCGGGCGACCACGGTGATGATGGTCGGCGCATGCGAGAAGCGCGCGCGATCCTTCTCCACCACTGCAGGGGCGGCATCGGGGTCGAGATGCAAGGTGCGTGCCGCAAGGCGTTCGCCCAGCGCATGGCGGGCATCGCCCTCGATGCGGATGAAGCGGAACGGCACCAGCTTGCCGTGGTCCGGCACGCGGACCGCGGACGCGAGCATACGAAGGAGGGTGGCGTCGTCGGGGCCGGGTTCGCCGAGTTGCTTGGAGGGCACCGAACGGCGGGCGTCGAGGAACTGCAGGGGGGAGGGAAGCGACATGCGTCAAGTTTAGCGTGTCACATCTTGTTGCATGGCACTAAAATGCTGAGGCCATCACGGTTGCCCGTCCCGCGGATTTCCTACGATGGCGTTGCGGATTCCGGTCCGCCTCCCCCGAACTCCTTTCGCCTGCCAAGGCGGGGAACCTTGTGCATGTCGAACGTCCTCAATATCGCCGATCGTCCCGGCCGGGAAACGCGCATGCTTGACCAAGCGCGCGACGCGGCCATTCCGCCGTTGGTGGATGCCTTCGCGGTGGCACTCGGCCGTTTCGACGATGCGCTGTTCGACCGTGCCGAGCGTGCGGGTCCGTCGCAGATGGCGTTCCTGGATGCCATGCGCGAGCTGCGTCGCCGGCGCGAAGACATCATCGTGCGCTTCCGTGCCCACCTGCAGTTCGCCTGGAAGGCATTGCAGGAAGGTCGCCCGCTGTCGATGGAAAGCGCCTTCGCGCACTCTCCCGACGACGCCCTCACCCTGGTGACCGACCAGGAGCTGGAATCCCGCCTGGCCGTGCGCAACCTGGCCAGCGTGATCCTGCGCGACTGCAAGCCGGTGCTGACGCGGCTGGACCGCCGCCTCGGCTGGCTGGCCGGGCAGGCGGCGCTGGAAGCCGAATACAACCCCGTGGGCGCCGAGCACATCGGCGTCGCGGTGCACCAGGGCTTCGCGGCCTGCGATCTGGCGCCTGAAGTGCGGCTGGTCGTCATCAAGTTGTGCGAACGCGACCTGGTACCGGCGATCGCCCGCATCTACGCCGCGCTGGACCAGCGCCTCGCCCAGCTCGGCGTGGCGCCGGACGTGCAGGAGCCGATGCGTCGGGCGCCGAAGTCGGAAGCCGCCCAGGACATCGAGGACCTGATGTCCGGCGACGAGCCCGGCGCACCCGCCTGGGCAGCCCGTTTCCTCAACCGCATGGCCGGCATGAACCGCGGCCTGCAGGCGTCCCATGCGGCGCCCGCATCACCGGCCGGCTTCGGCGACGTGCCGCCGGGCTACTCCGCGGCGCCCGGTACCCAGGGCGTCCTGCTGGAAGCCCTGCATCACCTGTTGCAGGAATCGCGCCGGGGCCGGGACGTGCCGCAGGAACAGCCACGATCCTCCCATCCGCAGCGCGATCTGTCCCAGCGCGAGATGCTGTCCGTGCTGTCGCTGCTGCAGGCCACGCCGAGCGCCACGCTGCGCGCCGCCATCGGCGACACCGGCGAGTCGCTGTCGCAGCGGCTGAAGAACGAAGTACTCAGCAGCGCCATGCAGCTGGGCGTGGATCCGTCCACCGCGCGCCTGGCGCCGGTCGACGAGGACGCCATCGACCTGGTCGGCATGCTGTTCGACGTGATGCTGGACGAACGCGACCTGGACGGCCGTCCGCGCGAACTGATCGGGCGCCTCGTCGTTCCGTTCGTCAAGGTCGCCCTGCTGGACCGTCGGATGTTCGTCCAGAAGACGCATCCTGCGCGCCGCCTGCTCAACGTGCTGGCCGAGGCCTGCGAGGGCAACAACGGCGAGAGCGCCGCCGAGCGCACGCTGCTGACCAAGGTCGAAGAGGTCGTCGACCGACTGACCGCCGAGTTCAACGAGAACCTGGCGATCTTCCTGACCCTGGAAGAAGAATTCCGCTCGTTCCTCGAACAGCATCGCCGCCGCATCGAGATTGCCGAGCGCCGGGCCGCCGAGATCCAGCGCGGCCAGGAACGCCTGGAAGCCGCGCGCGCGCGGATGAACACCGAGTTGGACGAGCGGTTGTCCGAGCGCACCGTGCCGCAGGCCATCGAGGATTTCCTGCGTCAGCCCTGGGCCCACCACGTCACCATGACCGTGCTGCGCGAGGGCGAGGAAGGCGACGGCCTGCGTGAATCGCTGGCGCTCGCCGACGGCGTGCTGGAAGAACTCACCGAAGCCCAGCGCCATGTCATCGGCAAGCCGTGGCTGCAGGCGTGGCGTCCGGCGTTGGTGAAAGTGTTTTCCAGCGTCGGCATGAACCTCGATGCCGCCGCCGGTGCGGTCGATGCGCTGCACGACACGCTGCAGGCCGTGGCCGCGGCACGCCCGGATCTCGAGCGTGCGTTGCCGGAATTGCCGCAGGTGGTGCTGCCCAAGCCCGCCGTGGAAGAAGACACCACGCCGATCCAGTTGGTGGCCGGCGCGGACACGCTCGACTTCGACCACAGCGACGCCGACCACTTCCGCAATCTCGCCATCGGCACCTGGCTGGACTTCATCGACAAGGACAACAAGGTGCAGCCGGGCAAGCTGTCGTGGGTCAGCCCGATCTCCTCGCGCCTGCTGTTCGTCAATCGTCGCGGCGTGCGCTTCTGCGTCGCCTCGCCGGAGGAGCTGGCCGCGATGGTCCGCCTGGGCCGCCTGCGCACGCACCAGAGCGAGGATGCGTTCGACAGCGCCATGCAGGGCGTGATCGAACGCCTCGAGCCGGTCCCCCCGACCCCGCTGACCTGAGCCTGCGCGGCTCTGCCGCGCTCTGCTAGCATCGTCGTCCGGTTGGCCTAACGACGAGGGGCGCATGGCGGTCGAAGTGCAGGTACTGAAGGAGTCCGCGGCCGGTGAGCGCCGCGTGGCCGCCACGCCGGAAACAGTGAAGAAGCTGATCGCCGCCGGCGCGCGGGTCGTCGTCGAGCGCGGCGCAGGTGCGGGTGCCGGTTTCATCGACCAGGCTTACACGGACGTCGGCGCCACCCTGGACGGTGGCGAGGGCCGGGCGTACGCCGACGTGCTGCTCTGCGTGCAGGCGCCGCCTGCCGATGCGATTGCCGCGTTCAAGCCGGGCGCCAGCCTGGTCGGCGTGCTCCAGCCCACCGCCGATCCCGCGCGCGCCGAGGCGCTGCAGGCACGCGGCCTGCAGAATTTCCCGCTCGAACGGCTGCCGCGCACCACGCGCGCGCAGGCGATGGACGTGCTCAGTTCGCAGGCCGGCATGGCGGGTTACAAGGCCGTGCTGATCGCCGCGCAACTGGCGCCGCGCTTCTTCCCGATGCTTACCACCGCCGCCGGCACGATCCGTCCGTCGAAAGTGCTGATCGTCGGTGCCGGCGTGGCCGGCCTGCAGGCCATCGCGACGGCCAAGCGCCTGGGCGCGCAGGTGGAAGGCTTCGACGTGCGCCCGGAGACGCGCGAGCAGATCGAATCGCTCGGCGGCAAGTTCCTCGACCTGGGCGTGAGCGCGGCGGGCGAGGGCGGTTATGCGCGCCAGCTCACCGAAGAAGAACGCGCGCTGCAGCAGCAACGCCTGGCCGATCACCTCAAGGGCATCGACGTGGTCGTCTGCACGGCCGCGGTGCCGGGGCGTCCGGCGCCGAAGATCATCACCGCCGCGATGGTCGCGGGCATGAAGCCCGGCAGCGTCATCGTGGACCTGGCCGCGGAAACCGGCGGCAACTGCGAACTCACCCGGCCGGGCGATACCTACGACCAGCAGGGCGTGACGGTGGCCGGGCCGCTGAATCTCGCCAGCCTCGGCGCGGTGCACGCCAGCGAGATGTATGCGCGCAACGTGCTGAACTTCGTGTCCTTGTTCATCAAGGACGGCGCGCTGCAGTTCGACTGGGACGACGAACTACTGGCGAAGACCGTGTGGCCAGAACGGCCCGGCGCCCCCGCACAGGCAGCCTGACGCGACGGGAAAACGCGATCAGCGCTCCTCGCGCTGCGGCCGGCGCCGCGGCGCGTTGTCTTTCATCCAGGCGTCGCGTTGTTCGGGCGTCATCTTCTTCCACTCGTCGCGGAGCGCGGTGCGCTGTTCCGGCGTGAGCTCTTTCATCCGGCCATAGAGCGCGCGGGCCTGGCGGCGCTGTTCGGGATTCATCCCTTCGAAGCGTTTCATGCCGTGGCGCGCCTGCGCACGCTGCTCGGGCGACATGGACTGCCAGCGCTGCGCACGCTCCAGCATGCGGGGGCGTTCTTCCGGTTCGCGGTTCCAGCGGTCGCGCAGTGGCGCGATCAACGCTTCGCGCTGCTGCGGGGTCAGCTGCTCCCACGTGGGCAGGGGCGCAGGCGGCGCGGACTGCGCGAAGGCCTGGGCGGACGCAAAGACCAGCAGGCCGAGGGCGAGCAGGCGTGAGGTACGGGATGTCATGGGTCACTCCATCGCAAGAGGCTGCGCATCGGCCGACGCCAGCCACAGGTACAGGTCGGGGTCTTCTTCCAGCGTGCCGGTCGTGGCCTCGTCCAGCGACGCCTCGCCGTCGGTCACGGCCACGGGCGTCGCCGCTCCGGGCGCCGGTGCCGTCGATGTGCGCGGCAGGAATTGCAATCCGACGCCCACCGCGAGCACCGCGCTGAACGCCGTCGCGGTCAGCCAGCGCCACGAGCGCGCCCCCCCGGCGGGTGCCGCGCGCTGCGCTTCGTGGCGCGCCGTGCGCAGGCGCATCAGGGTCTGCGGGGACACCTGCGCCAGCGATGCGCGATGCAGGCCGCGGGCCTGCGCATCGAAGCCGGTGTCGTCGTGGGGATGGACGGGGTTCATCGGAATTCCTCCAGTTGCTTCTGCAGGGCATCGCGCGCGCGGGACAGGTGCGTCTTCACCGATCCCTCCGAGCAGCCCATGACGCGAGCGGTGTCCGCCACGTCCAGTTCTTCCAGCACGCGCAGCGTGAACGCTTCGCGCTGGCGTGCCGGCAATGCGCGCAAGGCCTGCACGAGGCGCGCGTAAGCCTCGCGCTGGTCATGCGCCTGCGACGGACCCACGCCCGTGTCGGGCGCCCAGTCCACCGGGCTTTCCTCGCCGCGGTCGCCCGTGGGCAGCAGCCAGCGCAGGCGGAAACCGGCGCGGCGCTGCACGTCGACGATCCGCCGGCGCAGGATGCTCCAGAACAACGGGGTCCATTCGTCGGCGGGCCGGTCGCGGTACACCAGCATCTTCATCATCGCGTCCTGCACCACGTCCAGCGCATCGTCGCGATGGCGCAGCCCGGCCTCGGCGAAACGGAATGCGCGCGGCCCGATGTCGGCCAGGAACAGCTCCAGCGTCGCCGCAGGCGCGGGCGAGGCGGTCGTGTCCGGCAACGGGTTGGGGGTGGCGCTCACCAACATAGCTTAGCGACCGGCGCCGTGAATCAGCCGCGACGTGCCGGTCGGACGGCGTGGACAGCCGGCGAGGACGGTTCGGACGGGCACGGCATGGACGGATCTCCCTGAGGGTCGCCGAGGGAAACGCGCCACGTGGCGTGCGGTTGACAGCCCACCGCCGGGGTCCCTGCGGGTTCAGGTACGGTTATGATGCGGAACACGCCCCGCCACGCGGCGACGGCGCAGACAACGTGGACAGGATGGGGGAGCGGATGAGCGACGGGTTCGTGGCGCTGTACATCTTCATGCTGGCGGCCATCGCCGGGCACGTGATCATTTCGCGGGTGCCGGTGATCCTGCACACGCCGCTGATGTCCGGCTCCAACTTCATCCACGGCATCGTGCTGATCGGCGCGATGGTCGTGCTGGGCCACGCCGATACCACGCTGGAAAAGGCCATCGGCTTCATCGCCGTCCTGCTGGGTGCGGGCAACGCGGCCGGCGGCTACGTGGTCACCGAGCGCATGCTGGACATGTTCAAGAGCAGCAAGCCCGCGGGTGGCAAGTGAGCCACGGCGCAACGGCCATGCCGGCACGCGGGCGCGCCACGGCGCGCGACATCTTCCAGTGGTTGAGCTACCTGCAGTACCCCGCGTTGCTGGTGGCGCTGGGGTACGGGGCCAGATCGGGCTGGACGCTCGCGACCGCGGGCGACGGCGGCTGGGCGACGGTCTACGACGACTGGAACTACGTGCTGCTCTACGCCGGCATCGGCATCGGCCTGTCTTCGCTGCAGGACCCCACCAAGACGCAGAACGAAGTGTCCAAACGCGTCTGGCAGGACCCGCGCAAGGGCCGCTGGCTGCTGCTGATTTCCTTCTATACCTTGGGCGCGATGGTGGCCGGGCTAGTCGGCGCCTATCTCGCCGATACCACGGTGGTGAACCAGTTGTCGCTCGGCCTGGTGGCCTTCGGCCTGGGCATGGTCGGCCTGCTCAAGACCGCCATCGAAATGCGTGAACACCATCGGTTGGACAAGCAACCCGCGTCGTCGTCTGAAGGGAGCCGTGCATGAGTGCGTTGACGCTGGTGAAGCTGAGTTACTTCGTGGCCGCCACCCTGTTCCTGCTGGGCCTGCAGCGCATGGCCAGTCCCAAGACCGCGCGCAGCGGCATCCAGTGGGCCGGCGTGGGCATGCTGATCGCCACGATCGCCACGTTCTTCCTGCCGGGGCTGCACAACATCGGCCTGATGATCGCGGCCATCGTGATCGGTGTCGGGCTGAACTGGATCTGGGGCAAGAAGGTCGCCATCACCGACATGCCGCAGATGGTCGCGCTGTTCAACGGCATGGGCGGCGGTTCGGCCGCGGCGATCGGTGCGGTGGAACTGGTGCGCTACTCCGCCGGTGAACCGGCGCCGTCCACGTTCACGCTGTCGCTGGCCGTCATCGGCGCGCTGATCGGCGCGGTCTCGCTGACCGGCTCGGTGATCGCCTGGGCCAAGCTCGACGGGCGCATGGACAAGCGCTACACCTTCCCGGGCCAGCAGTGGTTCAACGCGCTGGTGGCGCTGGCCGCCATCGCCAGCGGCGTGATGGCGCTGACCACCCTGGCGATGCCGTGGATCATCGCGTTCTTCGTGCTGTCGCTGGCGCTCGGCGTGCTGATGACGCTGCCCATCGGCGGCGCCGACATGCCGGTGGTGATCTCGCTCTACAACGCCTTCACCGGCCTGGCGGTCGCCTTCGAAGGCTACGTGCTCGGCAACGAAGCGCTCATCATCGCCGGCACCATGGTCGGCGCGGCCGGCATGCTGCTGACGCGGCTGATGGCCAAGGCGATGAACCGCAAGATCACCAACGTGCTGTTCTCCAACTTCGGTGGCGGCAGTGCGGCGATGCAGGAAATCGGCGGATCGATGAAGCCCATCGAGGCCGCCGACGTCGCCGCGATGATGGCCTACGCCGAACGCGTGGTGATCGTGCCCGGCTACGGCCTGGCGGTGGCGCAGGCGCAGCACAAGATCTGGGAACTCAGCCAGAAGCTGATCGATCGCGGGGTGAAGGTGAAGTTCGCCATCCACCCGGTCGCCGGCCGCATGCCCGGCCATATGAACGTACTGCTCGCCGAAGCCGGCGTGCCCTACGACCTGATCGCCGACATGGACGACATCAACCCCGAGTTCGCCAACACCGACGTCTCGCTGGTGATCGGCGCGAACGACGTGGTGAACCCGGTGGCGAAGACCGACCCGGCCAGCCCGATCTATGGCATGCCCATCCTCGACGTGGTGAACTCGAAGAACACCATCGTCATCAAGCGCGGCAAGGGCACCGGTTTCGCCGGCATCGAGAACGCGCTGTTCTACGCCGACAACACCCGCATGCTGTACGGCGACGGCAGCGAGATGGCCAATGCGCTGGTCAGCGAACTGAAGGCGCTCGACGGCGGGCACTGAGCCCACCGCTCACCTCGTCAGCGCGACCACCAGGCCGCCAGCACCGGCGCGGCGGCCACCGCGATCCAGTCCAGCGGCGTCATCGCCAGGGTCAGCAGCGTCCACCCATGGTGCAGGCCCAGCTTCAGCGCCGAATCCCACGGCGTCAGCCCCATCGCGAAGCCCAGTTGCGTGGCCACGATGCCCCAGAGGGACACCCCGCAGATCACCGCCGTCGCGACCAGCGCCAGCACGGCGCGCGGCGTGCCCGCGGGCATGCCGGCCAGGCGCAGCACCACGATCACGTCCAGGGCCGCCACCAGCGCCATCCAGCCCGCCTGCCGCTGCAGGTAGAGGGCGGCCGTCACCCAGATCAGGACCAGGCAGGCGCCGCCGAGCAGCAACATCACGGGAACCAGCCAATGGAAGGGGCGACGTGCAGCGGGGGACATGGGGACTCCGGCAGGGGCCGCCAAGGATAAGGCCTCGGCCCTGTCCCGGGGGGTGGGGCTACAATAGGTCGCCTTGCAGCGCCCCACGCGCGCCCCCATCTGATCCGGCATGTATTCCCGCAGCAGCGAACCCGTCCAATTCTCCCGCGACTGTGCGGCCGTCCTCGTCCCCCAGGGTGAGCTCGTGACCCTGCCGGCCGGCAGTTACGGCTACATCACCCAGGCGCTGGGTGGCAGCTACACCGTGTTCGTGGAAGGCAATCTCTTCCGCATCGCCGGCAAGGACGGCGACGCCATCGGCAAGGAGCCGACCGAACCGCTGTCGCTGCCCGACAACGCCAGCGACGAAGAAGTCGAAGCCCTGGTGTGGAACCAGCTGCGCACCTGCTTCGATCCGGAAATCCCCTTCAACATCGTCGACCTGGGCCTGGTCTACGAAGCCAACCTCAGCACCCGCGACGACGGCCAGCGCGGCGTCGAAGTGAAGATGACGCTGACCGCGCCCGGCTGCGGCATGGGCGAGATTCTGGTCGACGACGTGCGCAGCAAGCTGGAGATGATCCCCACCGTCGCCGAAGCCGACGTCGAGCTGGTGTTCGATCCGCCGTGGGGCCGCCACATGATGTCCGAAGCCGCCAAGCTGGAAACCGGCATGCTCTGAGCCGCCGGCTCACCCGATGCAGAACCCGTCAGGAAGGAAGAGATGAACGTGATGAACGCCGCCCCGTTGACCTACCGCGTGAACCGCTCCGACAAGGCCCGCACCCCGGCCGAGCGCGACGCCATCCTCGCCAGCCCCGGATTCGGCCTTCACTTCACCGACCACATGGTCGCCATCACCTGGGACAAGGCGCAGGGCTGGCACAGCGCCGAAGTGCGCGCCTACGGTCCGCTGTCGCTCGACCCGGCCGCCTCGGTGCTGCATTACGGCCAGGAGATCTTCGAAGGCATCAAGGCCTACCGCCATGCCGACGGCTCCATCTGGACCTTCCGTCCCGACGCCAATGGCGCGCGCCTGCAGCGCTCGGCCGCACGCCTCGCGCTGCCGCAGCTGCCGGTGAACGAATTCGTCGAATCGCTGCGCCAGCTGGTCGCCATCGATGGCGACTGGGTGCCGTCGGCGCCGGAAACCAGCCTGTACTTCCGTCCCTTCATGATCGCCACCGAAGCCTTCCTCGGCGTGCGCGCCGCGCACCAGGCCGGCTACTACGTCATCGCCAGCCCCGCCGGCGCGTACTTCGCCAAGGGCGTGGCGCCGGTGTCGATCTGGCTCTCGGAAGACTATGCCCGCGCCGCCAAGGGCGGCACCGGTGCCGCCAAGTGCGGCGGCAACTACGCCGCCTCGCTGCTGCCGCAGCAGGAAGCGCAGGCGCAGGGCTGCTCGCAGGTGCTGTTCCTCGATCCGGTGGAAGGCAAGTACCTGGAAGAGCTGGGCGGCATGAACGTGTTCCTCGTCTACAAGGACGGCCACATCGTCACCCCGGAACTCTCCGGCAGCATCCTGGAAGGCATCACCCGCGACAGCATCATCCAGATCGCCCGCGATCGCGGCCACGCGGTCGAAGAGCGCAAGGTGTCGATCGGCGAGTGGAAGCAGGGCGTCACCTCCGGCGACATCGTCGAAGTCTTCGCCTGCGGCACCGCCGCGGTGATCACGCCGATCGGCCAGCTCAAGGGCAAGGACTTCACCGTCGGCGACCTCAACGCACCGGCCGGCGAGGTCACGATGGGCATCCGCAAGGAACTCACCGACATCCAGTACGGCCGCTTGCCGGATCGCCACGGTTGGTTGGTGAAGTTGCGCGACTGACCGTCGCCGCATCGCCGCGCAACGAGAGCCCGCCGCATGGCGGGCTTTCTTTTTTTCTTCGCGCAACGTGCATTGCGCGAATAAAAAATTCGCACTCATCACGCGCAACGCACGTAAATGAATCTACGCGACGATGTCCACCGGTGACTTCGGCTTCATGCGTGTATTCCGATGATTACGTTTGTAACGTGATGGCATGAAGTGTGTCTTTCATCGCTGATTCACGTTGTCGTAAACCGCTAGCGTCGTCATGCGCCGTGCATTGCACGGTGCGCACCCGGTCGAACGCAACAGCCCGTCCACCCCCTCCCGTGCCAGCCCCTGCGCCCTCGACCGGGCTCTTGCCGTTTTTCGGCTTTCGACAACTTTGAGGGAGAGTCTGATGTCTGGATTTGCAAAGCGTGGTTCGCGTGTCCGCCTGCTGTGCCTGTCTTCGGCCGTGCTGGCGTCGTTGTACGCATTGCCCGCCATGGCCGGGCGCGTCGACATGAGTGGCCTGCAGGTGGAAGAACCGGGTGGCTACGACCGCTTCATCGTGAAGTACCGCGACGGCAGTACCGAAAGCACCAACGCGACGCAGTTGCAGCGCTCGCTGACCAAGGCGGCCGGCACCGGTGTCGCCAAGCGCGGCGGTCGCGCGCTGGGCCTGCAGAAGCTGCGTCGGCTCGCCGCCGGCGGCGCCGAGGTCGTGCGCGCCGACCGCAAGCTGGACCGCGTCGAAGCCGAATCGCTGATGCGCCAGCTGGCCGCCGATCCGAACGTGGAATACGTGGAAGTCGACCAGCGCATGTACGCCGTGCTGACGCCGAACGACACCCGCTTCTCCGAGCAATGGGGCTTCGGCACCACCGCGTCGGGCATCAACGTGCAGCCGGCGTGGGACAAGTCCACCGGCGCGGGCGTGGTGGTCGCGGTCATCGACACCGGCATCACCAACCATGCCGACCTCAACGCGAACATCCTGCCGGGCTACGACTTCATCAGCGACACCTTCGTCTCGCGCGACGGCAACGGTCGCGATTCGAACCCGAACGACGAAGGCGACTGGAACCCGGTCGCGGGCGAGTGCTACAGCGGCTCGCCGGTCACCAACTCCAGCTGGCATGGCACCCACGTGGCCGGTACGGTCGCCGCGGTGACCAACAACGCCACCGGCGTGGCCGGTACCGCGTTCGGCGCCAAGGTAGTGCCGGTGCGCGTGCTGGGCCGTTGCGGTGGCCTGACCTCGGACATCGCCGACGCGATCACCTGGGCGTCCGGCGGCACCGTCAGCGGCGTGCCCGCCAATGCCAACCCGGCCGAAGTGATCAACATGTCGCTCGGCGGCGGTGGCACCTGTTCGGCCACCTACCAGAACGCGATCAACGGTGCGGTCGGTCGCGGCACCACGGTCGTGGTTGCGGCGGGCAACAGCAACACCAACGTGTCCAGCGCCGTGCCGGCGAACTGCCCGAACGTCGTGGCCGTCGCCGCGACCACCTCGGCGGGCTCGCGTGCCAGCTTCTCCAACTACGGCACGGGCATCGACATCTCCGCGCCGGGCCAGAGCATCCTGTCCACGCTGAACTCCGGCACCACCACCGCGGGCAGCGCCAGCTACGCGTCGTACAACGGCACGTCGATGGCGGCGCCGCACGTGGCCGGCGTGGTCGCACTGATGCAGGCAGCCGCACCGTCGCCGCTGACCCCGGCCCAGGTGGAAAGCATCCTGAAGAGCACCGCACGCCCGTTGCCGGGCACATGCTCCGGCGGCTGCGGCGCGGGCATCGCCAATGCGGACGGCGCGGTCGTGGCCGCGCAGGGCGGCACGCCGCCGGGCGGCGGCACGACGACCTACAGCAACGGCACGGACTACTCGATCCCGGACAACAACACCACGGGCATCAGCAGCACCATCGCCGTGTCCGGCCGCACCGGCAACGCGCCCAGCAATGCGCAGGTGGCGGTCAACATCGTGCACACCTACATCGGCGACCTGATCGTGGACCTGATCGCGCCCGATGGTTCGGTGTACGTGCTGCACAACCGCACCGGCGGCAGCGCCGACAACATCAACCAGACCTACACGGTCAACCTGTCGAGCGAAGCGCTCAACGGCAGCTGGCGCTTGCGTGCCCGCGACCGCGCCAGCGTGGACACCGGCTACATCAACAGCTGGAGCATCACCTTCTGAGGATTCCCCTCGAGGGGAGCACAGGGAGGTGCAGGAAGAACCCCGGCCAAGGCCGGGGTTCTTTTTTGCCTTGAAGGCGAGGGTGCCTGGGCCATCGTCATCCCGTGACGGCCTCTTCTCTCACTAAGGTCCAGCGTCGACGCTTTTTCGGTGTTTCGTCTCTCACTAAGGTCGAGCGTTGGCCCTATTTCGGTGTTTCTTCTCTCACTAAGGGCGAACGTTGACTCTTTCTCGGTGTCTCTTCTCTCACTAAGGTCGAGCGCTGACCCTTTTTGGGTGTTTCTTCTCTCACTAAGGTCGAGCGCTCACCCTTTTTCGGTGTTTCTTCTCTCACTAAGATCCAGCGCTGACCCTTTTTCAGTGTTTCTTCTCTCAAGCCCGCCGCAATCTGCTCAACCCAGGTCCTGGTTCGCCGGCCCGCCGACCTGGCCGCGGCTTCGCCGGAGAACACCGGTAGCCGGTACGGGCGACCCAAGGCGACCGGTGGGGAGCCCCGTTCCTCAGGGCTTCCTGTGAATTGACGGTTGACAGAGGGCGCTATCAGAATCGCGCTACCCCCCACTTAGGGGTCTGATAGGTGTTGGGAGTTACAACAAATGTTCTGGGCGCTCGGAATACTTGGATCGGTCGCATCAATTGTTGCGTTGCTGCTGCCTGCCCAAGGGTAGCGGCAGCGCGCTATGCACGCACTCTACTGCGCTGCAATCGTCGGGCTTTCGTACTATGTTTTTGAATATCAGCAAAAGCTGGGTCGAGTCGCAAGCATCGAGCGCATAGCCACGAAGATGGTCGCTGATCGTGAAATGCAGTACACCCATCTTGGCTATGTACATGCCACTCTTGCATTCCTCGAGAAGAACAAAGATCTCTACCCAGACACTTATCAACGAGCGCTGGACATGTGTGCTTCGTACAAGTGCAATACGCCTGAGAACGCCACTAACGTGGTTGATCTATCGTTTGCAATGCAAGGCCTACTCAAAGGCCTCGCAACTATTGACGGTGACTCCTAGAAATTTATCCAAGCCGAACCCGCTTCGTGGGTCGGCTTTATTCAGGCGGTGGCGACCATGAAGATTCACTCCAGACTGGCGGCGATAGCCGTTCTGTTGGTTCTATCTGGACCCAGCCACGCAAGGGGTAGCGCGGTGATCACAAAGGACGCCCTCGTCGAGATGTTCGAGGGGATGGCCGCAAATACAAACTGGGATTTGTCCCGTCCCCTCCTTTGGGGCTACTTCTTCACCGACTCATCCAAGGGCGCGCTGGAGCGCGTGGCTCCACTTCTCGAGTCGCAGGGGTACCGTCTAGTAGCGATCTACCAGGCGGATAAAGAAGCGTCGGACGAGCCAGATCTGTGGTGGCTGCACGTCGAGAGGATAGAGCGCCATACGCCGGATACGCTCGACCAGCGCAACCAGCTTTTCTATCGGTTTGCCGACGAGCACGGGCTTGGGTCGTACGACGGCATGGATGTCGGTCCGGCGGCAGCGCTGCACTAGTTGCCGTCCACTGGTTCATTGAAGCCGAATCCGCCTCGCGGTTCGGCGTAACTCTGGGGTTGGATGTGATGGGTCGACCAGCGCGATGGACTGAGAAATTTACCTATCTCGCATTGATGGTGCTCGGCGTTGGTCTGGCGAGCCTCTGGCAGTACTCGAAGTACAGGGACGGTCATGGGCTTGCGCTCTTGCTGGACGGCAAGGTGTCTGCCCCCATCGAAATTCTGATATTCGCAGGCCTTCCGCTCTTGTTCGTGGCCGTGTTTGGATGGCGTGCGGTCACCAAGGATTTGGATCGCTCGTTGTAGCGCCGAACCATCCATTCAAGTCGATCCCGCCTCGCGGGTCGGAACAGTTCACGCGTGAGGTGCGAACAAGAAATGGCCCGCAAACGCAAAACACGCAATGAAACCGCGACATACTGCCGCAGTTATCTGGTTACGCTGGGGCTTGTCTCAGTCGCATTGAGCGTCTTCATCTTGGTTCGCGATGGCGCGGAGATCGCCACATGGCCTTGGTGGGGGTCAGTCCTCCTGGGTGCCTTCCTTCTTGGCGGAAGCGCCCTGGTGCTTTTCGGCCTGCTGGGCCCCTCCGGTAAGATGCAGGAATGGGCAGAGGTAACCTCACGCCATGAGGCAAGCCTCGTCATCATGGCCTTGGCTTACCCGGTGTACCTCGTGCTTTTGCCGTTCTACGACAGGCGCTAGCTCCCATGCGAATTCTCTTGCTCATACTCCTGCTATCAATGCCGAGCCTCGCGGCGGCCCAGGCATACGAGGCGGCACTAACGGGTATCGGAAGCAAAGCTCGCTATTCGGCCATTGAATTCATGTCGGCTGGCGAGAGTGTTGCGCTTCCCTTGGACAAGGACGCCGAGAATCTCCCTCCAGCGACGCCGCAAGCACAGGCGCTGCGCGTTGTGGTCTATCGTTCCGAAGCCCATCAATCCTTGGTCATAGAGACACTCACGACTGGGCTTGAAGGCTGCTGCAGCAAGGTGGCCCAGGCACGTGCGTTTGACCTAGATGCATTCGCGGCACGCTTCGGCTTCAAAGGAGAGATCTCTGGGTTCGCCTTCTCAGGCTGGTCGTCACCACGGTCTTTCCGCTTCATCTACAAAGACAAGCCCTTCCATGCGACCGTTATCGACGGCGGCCGCATTCGCGTAGAACACGGATCTTGACGCTAACCATTCGTTCAATCCGAATCCACGTCATGGGTCGGCTCACTTCAGGGGTTAGCCCGCATGAAAGGACTTCTGCTCTCAATGCTTCTTTTCGCTTCGCCCGAGCCTGAAGGCGTGGGCATGATTCCTGCCAGCGACGTGGTGATAGCCGGTGTCGCCATTGGCGATTCGCCTGCTCAGGTCAAGGCGAAGCTTGGAGCGCCGAACGCCACCGAAGATACTCAGGACTACCTCTCGCTCCACTACCACTACCCGCACGTGCGCGTGTCCTTCAGCGGAGACGTAGTCGCGGGACTCTTCACCAGCAGTGAGCGGGGTTGCACGCCGAAAGGTCTGTGTCCAGGAGACAGTCTGGAAAAGATGCGGAGGCTCTATGGCGAACCGCTTAAGACGGACCGAGAAACAGGCCGCTTCTACGAGTACTACGGCACGGAACTTTACTGCTGGTTCCAGATTCCGGACCAAGGGGACAAGGTGCTGTCCATCACTGTGGCATGCCAGCCATGAAGCTGCGGCTTATCCGTTCGTGCAAGCCGGCGGTGCTTGGTTGCGCGGCTCGTTTCAGGCGTTGGCCGTCCATGAAACCACCTCGGGCGCTGATGCTCCTTCTCGCCGTTACAGCCACGGGGTGTTCTCGACCCGCACCGCCAGATCCGCTTTGTTCGGTGGTCGCCCATCCCGAACACTATCTTGGCCAACGCCTCACGTTGGCAGGCATCGCACAGATGTACCAGCATGCAAGCACCTTGCGCAGCGATTCCTGCCCCCGCGAGGTCTTGTGCCTGGAAATCGAGCCCTATCCTCCATCCAGTACCTCCGGCGAAGGGCTCCCCGCAAGCGCTGCCTTCTTTACCAAACTGGCTACGCGTCCTGGCTCCGTCGTAGCCGTTACAGGCCGTGTGGCGCGCTCGCAGATCGAATCGTCGCCGTATGTCTTTGTGGTGGAGTCTGGCGTATACAGGTAGGGCCATAGGTTGGGGTGAGCTTGCGAACCCCAACATGCGGGAGATAACGGGGCATGGACTATCGGCGCACCCGGTGAGAAGACGGCACCTACTCCTTCACGGTGAAGTTTGCTGATCGTTCCGGCACCCTAGTTGCCGAGCGCGTCGACGATCAGGGTTGAGGCTGTTGGGGTTCGCTACGCTCACCCCAGCCTATGCGCTGCAACAGATAGGGAGCGACGAGATGCACTCGATGCGCTAGGGTGCAATTGCTCATGTGAGGGTGGAAAATGAATTGCTATCAGCGCGTAGCTCGAGGACACATACGCATCGTGATTTTGCTTCTGGCGTTGGCCATTTCAGCCTGTGCGACCAGCGCGATCACGCACGGAAGTGCAGCTCAACCAACCTATGTAAGCAAGCTTGTTGATGACCTGGCTAAGTCGCCCAGGAAACAGAGGCGCGCCGTAGATAAACTTGTTTCCATGGGACCTGCTGGAGTTCCATATCTGATAGCCCACTTGGACGATACAAGGCAACTATCCGAGCGTTCGATCAGCTTGGAAAACAAATCGCCCGATCGATTTGAGGCTGTCAGGCACTATCGCCCAGAAGCCATTAGTGATGCACTTACGGCGATACTTAACGACATGACAGGGCAGCATTTTGTTGATGTGTACAACGGGGCAACGCCAAAAGATCGTGAAGACAATAGACGGCAGTGGCGTGATTGGTGTCGATCTGCATATCAGGATCAAGCTGAAATTTGCAATGGAAAGAATCGGCGCTGAGGCAGTTAAGTGACTATGCCTATGTTGGACGGAGCCAGTTAGTGGCATGGATCCGCTAGGCCATAGGTTGGGGTGAGCCTGCGAACCCCCACATGCGTGAAGGCGATGGGCCATGGACTGTCGGCGCATCCGCGAGGAAGGCAGCGCCCACTACTCAACGTTCAATCTTGCGACCGCGCTGGTGTATCCAGGAGCGATGTCCGTATGGGCGACAGCTGGGGTTGTTTGGGTTCGCTGCGCTCACCCCAACCTCGGGCTGCCCGGCACCGCTGGCATGTCGATCCGCCACCTGCTGCTTCGTCGACTGGGCAAGGGCGGGGCAGTCCATCCAGTTCGGCCTCCGCCGCCACGCCACCCCAAGGAGCGATGCATGACGACGAACGAGAAGGTGAAAGGCCCGGCTTCCTACTTTCCCTCGATAGAGAAGCAGTACGGCAAGCCGGTGGAGCACTGGTTCGAGGTCCTGGATGCCGTCAGCGACCGGAAGCACATGGAGCAGGTGGCCCTGCTGAAGACCGAGCACAAGATGGGCCATGGCCACGCCAATGCCCTGGTGGCGTATCACAAGGCCAAGCGAGGGGGCTAGGAAGCGGGTGAGGGGACTTACTCCCCTGTTCCCGTCTTGTGAGCTGAACCGGGCCGCCCTAAGATCGGGTCGTATCAAGGAGGGGGAGCTCACGGTCGTGGGCGAGGGAAGTCGCGGACGGCTCAGGGGATTCGCACATCGGCCGTTTCACGGAAGCTCGGTTGAACGCCGTTAGAGGCGAAGTTCAGGTCAGGCGCAAGGGATTGCAGTGAAGATACTCAGTAGCCCCATCCTCCATATCCAGATCTCTCCCGACCACGTCGTGGGTCGCGTCGTGGGTGAGTCCGGCTCGATCAGACGCGAGTGCACGGCTCTGGGGCGCGGTTTGAATGCCGCCGACATTCGCGAAGTCAAGCAGTGCCTGCGGAGTCTCAAGAAGGCGCTGGTCCCGGGATTTTCCCTACGCAAGCCGCGAGCTTTCCTGCATTTCCTGCCTGCACAGTTTCCAGTGACTCCTGAGGTGCAGAAGAAGTTTGCGGATGTGGTCTACGCAGCCGGCTTCGATGAGCACCTTCAATCGGTCCATGATTCCCTCCACAGTGACGATCAGATCCGTCATTACTTCAGCTCTGGGCATTGGGTTTAGGTGGACCAGCGGACAGCGCCCAAGCTGGGACGATCGCTGCACGCTTAAGCATCGCATTACCGTCGAAGCAACTGGCTGCATGCGGGACGCCGCCACTTTCATCCTGACCCTTTCACAAGGCACTCCATGCGAAATCGAATCGTCCCCGCAGCTTGCATCGTCCTGCTGGCCACCGCTTTCACCGGTTGCACGCAGGAAGATCCCGACTGCGCGGCCGCTGGCAAGGCGCTCTCCGATGCGGCGTATCGCACCCAATTGAAGGACGCCGTGCAGCGGCAGTTCGATGCGGGCGAACTCGGCGAGGTCAACACGCTGGTGAGGCCGGACACGCCGCCTGATCTGCCCGGCCGGTACGGCGTCGCCGTCGCGCCCGAGTTCGATGCCGTGGCATCCAAGCCCCTGTACCAGCGCGCCCTCTTCGACGCGCGCGGCCACCTGGTTGCGGTGTTCGTGGGCTGGGCCGCAGGCAAGGGCGCCGTCGTGGACGTGCAGGACTCCGATGGTGCCGTGCCGCCGGACGTCGTCAGCCCGACCATCGACTACGGCGATGGCGTGTGGTTGGTGTGTGCTGCAGGCGAGGGGTGAGGCAGGGTCATGACCGGGATCTTTGCAAACCTTGAGACGAATCTCCGCAGAGCGGCCTGGATCCTGCTGGTGGAGATCATCGGCGGTCTGCTGCTCTTCTTCCTGTTGCCGCTGTTCGGTGTCGAGCGGGATTGGATTGTTCTCTTCATCTGGACGGTCAATCTACCGGCAGCGTGGTTCCTGGCGCTGGCGGCCAGGCAACAAGGGCGTAATCCTTGGTTTTACGGCTTCGGTTCACTTCCTCCGCTGCTGGCGCTGTTCAATTTCTTGACCTTGTCGGCCGCGTCCAGGATGCAGGGCAATGCGGCGTAGCGATTCATTCAAGTCCGCCGATCTGGCGGGCCGGCATCATTCAGGCATGGGAACCAGGGAGTCAGTTCGATGAAGCTCGCCTCATTGTTGTCCGTCCTCCTGGCATGCGTGGTGCTTGCGCCGCTGCCTTCACTCGCCGCGAAACCCAAAGTCACCACTGATCAGGTCGTGCGCCTTACCCGGTTCCTGGAGGAGAGGCCGCTGGACGAGAATGCCCCCGCGATTCGTGCGCTCCTCATCGACTGGGAAGAGAAAAGCAACGAGGTGATCGACTACGTTTGCGAAGGCGTGATGGCTCCCATTCCTGATGACGACGTGCCGAATTCTGCGGAACTGCTCGGCCAGTTCATCTTCGGCAGTGCCGCGCACCAGATCTCCACTCCCGCCGACAAGGGCAAGGTCGTCCCGGGGCAACTTGCGGGTATGCGTAGCATGCTCAAGGCTTACGGCGCTTTCCTGGCGGCGGATCCGGCGGCACGGATCCCCAGGCTGGACGAACTTGCCAGCATGGACGCGGCGGGAACGTTGCCGGAGTACCTTGCACCGATCGCCATCAAGGCATGCGGTGAAGGCGCTTGAGTAGCAGGCCCCGGCATTCACGCGCCCCGGACTCCGTGCGCGTGTCGGCGCATATCAGACGTTAGCTGCCATGGAAAGTATCCGAGAACGGCTTGACCGATGGGGCCAGTCGCTCTGTTCAGACATTAGCGTCGGCGGCCTTATTTCACGCTGCCCGATCGCACACAAGTGGAAAGCCCCATACAGAAGCACGGTCATTCGAGAGGCGCTGTTTTGGCGCATGCATGACCTGGGAGAACAGACCCTCCTTCTCGCAGACAGCAGCCACATCCTTGGCGCGCGCATTCTGCTTCGTAGCGCGATTGAAACGCTTGGCGTCCTGATCTATCTCAACCAAAAGACCTACGCTGTGCTCTCTGGAGCCATGTCGTTCTTTGATCTTGATGACATCACTAGGCAATTATTGATGGGCTCAAAGAACGGGGCGACCTATCTTTCGGCGGTCAACATTCTTACCGTTCTTGAGAAGGCCGACAGAGCCTACCCAGGGATTGCCAGAATGCATCAGCATCTCAGCGAAAGCGCTCACCCAAACTACGACGGCGTTCTTTTCGGCTACTCATCTACAGATCCAGAGAAGTACGAGACTTGCTTCGTAAATAACTGGGTCAAGTTTTTTGGCGAGCAGCAAGAGCCGGGAACCGCCTTTGTTCTTGCTGCCTTTGAACACGAATACAACGTCATCTGGCACGAGCAAATGGCCAAGCTTGAGGACTGGCTTCGAGCCAACGACGCCACACTTGAGGCCCAGCGTGCTGGCAGCTAAGAATTCATCCAAGCCGACGCCACTTCGTGGCGCGGCTCAATTAAGGCGTTAGTTCTCAGGGGATGTGTACGTGCAAACGAAGCAAAAGATTCTTGTCGCGATGGCGGTCGTGTCGTTCCTGGTGGGTGCCGCGGGCCAGTACTTCTATCCCGGCCAGGAGGTCTCGCCGGTAGATCTGTGGGTCATTCCCGTCTTTGCGCTGCTGATCTTCTGGTGGTATCGCCTGGACACTGCCCAGCAAGGCTACAAGCGGACGCCTTGGTTGAATGTGGCCGTCATCGCCATAGCGGCGCTGGCGCTCCCTTACTACTTCTTCCGTTCCCGCGGCTTCAAGCGTGGCGCGCTCGCGACGCTCGCACTCTTCGGCGCGCTGATTACCTCGGGATTGCTGACCTTCGGCGGCCAGTGCGCGACGTACTTCGGGCTGCAGAGCTGAGGGTTCATTTAAGCGGCATGCGCTTCAGCGGTCGGCATAAGCCAGACGTGGTCTTCACAAGGAGATGATTCACATGATGCGAACTGCTTTTGGGGTGGCGCTACTCGTCGCGTCGTTCGTTTGCCAGGCGCAGACGCCTTCCGACACGGTCGAAGGCTTTCTGCACAAGGTCGCGACATCGGCATCGGACCAGGCGCTGGACGATCTGTTCGCGGGGAGCGGATTCGCCGAGACTAAGCCGCAGGACATCATCACGCTGAAGAGCCAGATCCGAATGGCGATGGGGCTGTACGGAACGCCCATCGGCATCGAGAAGATCCGGGAGGACGACCTGTCTCCCTCTCTCAAGCGGATCGTCTATATCCAGAAGTTCGAGAGGTATCCGGTCGCGTGGGAGTTCTACTTCTACAAGCCGAAGGACAAGTGGATGATCAATACGCTCAACTTCCGGGACCAGATCGCATTGATCTTGGGCGCCAAGGAGTGAGGTCCGGCAGCTCACGCGCCTCGTTGCCGCTCCGCGTGTCGGGCCGATCAAGGCGTCAGGCAGCGATCGCATGCCCGCGAGTCTGCTGACAGAGATCCTCTTCCGTGGCGTCTTCGAGGTCATTCTCTATGGCCTCGGGTATGTCGTCGGCTGGCTGGTTGTCCCCGTCTTTTCCTTTGGTCGCTACAGTGTCGAGCCCTGGGACTTCAAGACCCGCAGGAAGTCGAGGAGCCATTCCCGGAAGCCGCTTCCCAAACAGATCTCGGCAGACGCGGCATGCACTATCGGCCTTGTTACCCTGGCGGTCGCGGTGGCGATCGCGTATTTCGCCTGGCGTGCCGTCGATCCCTAGCATTCCGTCAAGACCAAGACTGTTTCGCGATTAGGCTTTATCCACGAACCGGGCGATCCCATCGTGCCTCAACGCAAACTGACCAAGGTACTACTGCTCGCTGCATCAGCTCTGGTGGCCTCGTGCGCCACCCGGGAGGAGGCGCTGGACACGTCCGCCGACACTCCTTTGACGTACTGTTCCGCGGGTGGCCCCACCTGCAGTGTGGAGGATGCCCTTCTTGCGACGCTCGATGTCCTCGGCACCAACAGGGACGTACTCAGCGTCTCGTGCGAAAAGCGGATCGATATGGACGTCGATGGCCCTTACATGATGGAGTGCAAGCGACGGGTGTCGGAGCTCGCTTCCTCCCTTTCGTCCAGATTCGCAGGTCATCTCGCCCCGATCGACACGCGTACCATCAGGTACCACTGGAAGGCATGGGATTGCATCAGCGGGTCGAACTTCGGTTTCTGTCGCGGGTACGGGATGGCCCGCATACCGCTGAGGTGGATCGCGGTTCCGCCTGGCCATCCCTCGCCATCGACGCCGCTTCGCGGCTCGAACCAACCCAGGAGATAGGCGAAAATGAGAGCGGTGGAGATCTTCGGGCCAGGACTCAGCGCGCTGATCGTTGCGATGGCGGTCGTTTATTGCCTGATCTCTTTCGCGCCCGTCTGGTGGCCCGCGCTGTTCGCCTTCAGGCGCAGAGCCGCGTTTCCTCGGCCGTATCTTTTCGTGGGAACCGTCGCCGCCCTGGTATACGGGGTGTTCTCGTTTCTTGCCTTCGCGATACTGGTGCCTGTCGAGGCGTACAGCATCTTCATCGCACCTCAACTCGAAGCAGCCGGCATCGCCTACGGTGCATGGGTGGTAAGGGGCGCGCGTTTCTTCGTCAACTATTGGTGGCTGTTGTTGCCGCCCGTGCAGTTCGCGCTGAGCTGGATCATCACACTGAAGGTCGGTCGGCGCTGGGAGCATATCTGCGCGGCGCCGTCCGATACTTCGTTCAAGTCGAATCCGCTTTGAGAGTGCTCATCCGCAATGGAAGGCCCGCTTTTCTACACGCTATGCATACTCCAGGGCATCAACGGTGCCGTGGCGCTCCCTGTCGCATTTTCGCCGCGATCCTCCCGTCTGCTGCAGGGCACTTACGACCATCCGGTGGTGGGTCCCTATCGTAGGGTGTGCCTTCTTGGCCTCTCGGTATGTCTTCTGCTCTGCTGCCTGTTCGGATGGCTCAACCCCGTGCTGTCGGTGGTGTTCGCGTGGGGAGCAGCCGGCTTTGGCGCAGCCTCCTCGGTCGGGGCGGCCGTCATCCAGCACGGCGCACGCGGGCTCCTGTTGCTTGAGCGTTTGGCGTATCTCGCTCTACTGGCGAGGCTGGTCGTTGCGGTGGCGCTCGGCGTTCTCCACCGCTCCGTGCCCATTGCGACCGCCTAACCGTTCCAAGCCGATTCCATTCAACAGGCCCGTGAGCGTCCGTGGGCTGGGTTGAAGCGGAGCGAAAACCCTGTCCTGCGTAAGTGTCGGCACCGTGGCTGACCCCCCACGTACTTCGCCGGCTGCGCGGAGATTCAGCCGGGAGAAGGTATCCTGCCTCCCGCTTCCGGCCTGTCTCCCTTCGCCCAGGCCGCGACATGGCCTGGCTTGACTCGGGTGTGCGGCCATCGCACCCACGTGGAACCTCATTGAAAGCAACCCCCCTCCAATGGAAAACAGACTGGCGCTTCGAGGAGAGCCAGCAGCGGCGGCACTACGTCATTGAGCCCTGGCTCGATGGCCGCCGGGTAGGTCGTGCCCATGGCTGGTTCGAGTCCGGCGAGCGCTTCGTGCTGGAGAAGATCGAGATCGATTCAAGGCAGCGCTCCCGCGGCTACGGAAGTACGGTGATCGAGCGGCTGCGCCAGAAGGCGCGTGACGAGGGCTGTCGCGAGCTTGTGATCAACAATGTGCGCTCCAGCAACCACAGGGCCATCTCGCTCTATGAGGCCCTGGGTGCAAAGGCCATCCCGCTGTCGGCAAGCCTCTGCGCATTCGCCATTTCACCGCCGTAGGTCATAGGGGTGGAAGAACCATCCCTTCTTCCGCAGAGCAAAAGGCCCGCATCCGCGGGCCTTTTCGTTACCGAGCTGGAGCAGGTCGCCTCAAACCGCCTCGAAGCGATTCGCTGCCACGTTCTTCCTGACTTTCGCCGGGTCCCAGATGCGGCCGTTCATGGCGATGTAGACGCCCGATGGCAGCGACTGCACGGCGCCGATGGCGCAGCCGATGTTGAACTCGGCGTCCGAGCCGCGGAAGCGGGCGGGGCTGAGTGCGCCGGTCATCACGATGGTCTTGTCCGGGATGGAGGCCAGCACGTGACCGGTCTGCACCATGCTGTCGGTGCCGTGGGTGACCAGCACGTGCCGGGTCGGCTGCGCGGCGATGGTCGCGCGGATCAGCTCGCGGTCCTCGTCGGTGATGTGCAGCGAATCCTTGCGCAGGATCGGGATGACCGTGAAACGGAACGTCACCCCCAGCTCGCGCAGGATCATGCCGATCTGCGGGTCGCCGATCTGGTAATCCGACTTGTCGTCGAAGTAGATCTTGTCGATCGTGCCACCGGTGGTGACGATCAGCAGCTCTTCCATCTCAGTGCTCCTGCCGGCGCTCACGGTGCGCCTGGCGTTGTGTCCGGGGGTGTCAGGTCGTAGGGCTCGCCGTAGTGCTCGCAGATCTTTTCCAGTGCGCGCGAGGGCGGGGCCACCACGCGGGAATTATCGCCGCTTTGCCGGGTGAACGTGCACTCCACCCCGGTGACGTTGCCGTCGTCGTCGCCGCTGGCGCCCACCTGCACCATCAGGTCCATGTTGTCGTATTCGAGCGGCAGCGGACGGGGCAGGTCGAGCTTCCACAGGTGGAACTCCCAGCTGCAGCAACTGCTGCGGCCGGCTTCCACCAGCCAGCCGTCGATGACCTGCAGCTCGTAGTAGCCGCCGCTGAAGAACGGCTGCAGCGTGCGCGTGGCGGGATCGATCCGGTAGACGTTGCCTTCGCAGTTCGGCCCCGCGCCGCACATGCCGCGGACTTCGACCTCGTGCATGCCGTCCTGGTCCAGGTCGATCAGATCGGCGTGGCCCATGCTGTTGTAGACGACCTCCTGCGTATACGCCTGCCGGTCGCAGGTGCGTCCGCCGTCGCAGGTGAGGGTGGCGACGTAACGGCGCAGTTCCGGTGACGCGCATTCGGTCTGCACCGTCAGCACGCTGCCGTCGCGATTCTCGGCGCGGACGGGATCGGCCGGCTCGCACACCGCGTCCTGTGCCCAGGCGATGGGCGCCCACAGGCAGAACAGCAGCGCGGCAGCGAGGCGCATCACGCCTTCTTGCCGAACCGCTTGGCGAAGGCCGGCCAGCTGGTGGCGATCACGATCGCGATCGACAGCACGATGCCGCCCCAGGCGAAGGGCGCCTTCACCGGATCGGCCCACGCGACCATCACCGCGTGCGAGAACCAGAACAGCGCGGCGACACCGGCCCAGAACGCAGCCGTGCGCCGACGCGTCATCACCCCGATCATCAACAACAGCGGCGGCAGCGAGAACACCAGCAGCGCCAGCGTGTACTGGCGGTCGCCGAAGAACCACGCGGCGTACAGGATGGCCAGCAGCTGCAGCAGGCCGGCCAGGACCAGGCGCGAACGGTCCATCAGCGCACCTCCAGCCGACGGGCGATATCGGCGACGCGGCGGCCGAGCGCGCGCGCGAGCGCGGCTTCCTCTTCGCTGGGATGCGGATCGTCTTCGCCACCGGCCACATGGCTGGCGCCGTAGGGCGTGCCGCCCGTGCGGGTGGTGCTGAGCTGCGGTTCGGTGAAGGGAATGCCGACGATCACGCAGCCGTGGTGGAGCAGGGGCACCTGCATCGAAAGCAGCGTGGATTCCTGCCCGCCGTGCTGGGTGGCGGTGGAGGTGAACACCGCGGCCGGCTTGCCGACCAGCGTGCCGCTGGCCCATTCGGCACCGAGCCCGTCGATGAAGTGCTTGACCGGCGCGGCCATGTTGCCGAAACGCGTGGGGCTGCCGAGCACCAGGCCTGCGCACTCGGCCAGGTCCTGGCGGTCCACGTAGGGCGCGCCGTCCTCGGGCACCGGCGGGGCCGCTTGCTGCGTCACCGCGGCCACCGGCGGCACGCTGCGGAGGCGGGCCGTCATGCCGTCGACCTCGCCCACGCCACGCGCGATCTGCCGGGCCAGCTTCGCCACGGAACCGCCGCGGCTGTAGTAGAGCACCAGGATCTCGGGCATGGGCCGTCTTCGTCGTTCGGGGAGCGCCTAGTATCGGCGATGTCGTGCCCTTGGCCTATCGGTTACCCTTCCGCCCATGGAGCCACTGGACTCGTTGAACCGCTGGACCGAACGCGTGCGCGACCGTGCGCGCATGGGCACGTTCTTCCGTTTCCTGGCCAAGCGCTTCCTCGACGACCGCCTGTTCCAGGCCGCGGGTTCGTTGGCCTACACCACCCTGTTCGCGCTGGTGCCACTGGCGATGGTGGTGTTCGGCGTGTTGTCGGCGTTCCCGGTGTTCCAGGAATGGAGCGCGCAGCTGCGCGATTACATCTTCGCCAACTTCCTGCCGGGCGCGGCGGTCAGCCTGAAGGCGAAGCTCGATGGCTTTCTCGCCAACACCGGCAAGCTGACGGCCGTGGGCGTGATCGCGCTGGTGGCGTCGCTGCTGATCACGCTCAACAGCATCGAGGCCACGTTCAACCGCATCTGGCGCGTGCGCAGCGCACGGCCCAAGTTGTCGCGCTTCCTGGTCTACTGGACCGTGCTGACGCTCGGCGCGCTGATGGCGGCCGCGTCGCTCGCCCTGTCGGCGCGCTTCTACGCACTGCCGGTGTTCGCAACCAGCGGGGGCAAGTGGTTGCAGACGCTGTCGCTGAGCCTGGCGCCGGTACTGATCGAGCTGCTGGCCATCGTGGTGATCTACCGCGTGGTGCCGCACCGGACCATCAAGTGGCGCTACGCGGTGGCGGGTGCGCTGCTGGCCACCGTGTTGCTGGAACTGGCGAAGTGGGGCCTGGGCCTGTACCTGGGCAGCTTCAACGCGTACGAAAAGATCTACGGCGCGGTCGCGGCGGCGCCGATCCTGCTGTTGTGGATCTTCCTCTGCTGGGTGGCCGTGTTGTTGGGCGCGTCGCTCGCCTCGGGCATGGCGGCGTTCCGCTACCAGCCGGTCGCGCTGCGCCTGCCGCTGGGTTACGAGTTGTATGGGCTGCTGCGCATGCTCGGGCGGTTCTCGCAGGCGCGCGAGAAGGGCAAGGGGCTGCACAGCGACCAGATCCTCGCGATGGAGCCGATGCTGACCGATTCGCTGATCCAGCAGATGCTCGGCCAACTCTCGGAAATCAACCTGCTGCGTCGCGACGAGGAAGGCGAATGGTTGCTGGCCCGTGACCTGGAAGACCTGACCCTGTGCGACCTCTACGAAGCCTGCCAGCTGCGCGTGCCGGTCGCCGAGGCGCATCTGCCTTTCCATGACGATGCGCTCGGCCGCGCCGCGCGCACCGCGCTGGACGATCTGCGCGTGCCGCTGCGCGAGCTGTTGAAGAAGCGCGTCAGCGATCTGTACGTCGAACCCCCCCAGGAGTCTGCATGAAGTCGTTCCTTCCCCTTCCGTTGGCGATGGTGCTGTCGTTGGCGGCCTGCAATGCCGGCTCCGCGCCCACCGAAGCGGCGACGCCCGCGATCGAAGCGCATGTGCAGGCGGTCGATCCGGCCACCACCCGCGCGGCGGACCGCACGGCCGAGATCCCGACACTGCAGGTGAAGACCCTGGATGGCGCCGACTACGCGCTGGCCGCGCATCGCGGTAAGTGGGTGGTGGTGAACTTCTGGGCCACGTGGTGCGCGCCGTGCCTGAAGGAAATGCCGGATTTGTCGGCACTGGACAAGGACAACGAGCACATCGAAGTGATCGGCCTGGCCTACGAGGAAATCGAGGCGGACGAGCTGAAGGCGTTCCTGCAGGAACGGCCTGTCGTCTATCCGATCGCGATCCTCGACGTGTACAACCCGCCGGCGGATTTCGCCACGCCGCGTGGCCTGCCGCTGACCTACCTGATTTCGCCGGAGGGCAAGGTGGCCAAACAGTTCCTGGGTCCAGTGACAGGCAAGGAGATCGAAGCGGCGATCACCGCGGCAGGTGGGCCGAAGGCCAAGGCCTGATGCCGGCCGCGCGCTTCCTGGTCAGTGGCAAGGTGCAGGGTGTGTTCTTCCGCGCCTCCACCCGCGAGCGCGCGCTCGATCTGGGCGTGAACGGACGCGCGACCAATCTGCCCGATGGGCGCGTGGACGTAGTGGCGGAAGGATCGGCCGAGGCACTCGATGCGCTGGAGGCCTGGTTGCAGGCGGGGCCGCCTGCGGCACGTGTCGATGCGGTGGTGCGTACGCCCTGGCACGATGCGATGAACGAAGGTTTCGTCACCGGCTGAAGGTGGGCTCAGGGGTCGCCCGCTTCCTGCAACCTCAACGCGCGGGCCGCCTGTTCGTCGCTCAACGGCGGCGGTCGCGCGACGGCCGCCTGCACGGGTTCCTTCCAGCCCGGGATCTTGCGCGCGCCCTTCTGTATCTGCTGCGCCGCCATGCCGGCCAGCACCGGCACGATGCCGCCGTTCTTGCCGAGCTGTTCCAGGCTGGGAGGCTCGCGCCAGGCGTCGCCGAGGCCGCCGGGTTCCACTTCTATGGGGTTGCGGAAGCGATAGAGATCCACCACTTCTTCAGGGTCTGGCCGGACGACCATGGTTTCCAGCGTGGTTGCCGATGCGTCGTCCTTGGGTGTGTCGTCCGCGCCTGCGGCGTCCTGGGCCACCGCGCGCGATGCCGCCAGCCACAGCGCGGCCATGAAGGGCAGGCGCACGCTCAGCCGCCGCGCTGCGGTTTGATCGGCTTGAGGACGCTGTAGCGTTCCTTGTGCACCTTGCCGCGCAGCGGTGGCAGGCCCAGCGGTTCGACCGGCACCTGGGTATCGGGCAGCCGGTCGAGCAGGTCGCGGATCAGGGTCAGGCGGCCCACGCGCTGGTCGTTGAAATCCACCAGCGTCCAGGGGGCATTGGCCGTGTGCGTGGCCTTGAGCATCGCTTCGCGCGCGGCGGTGTAGTCGGCGTACTTCTCGCGCGCCTTCAGGTCGATGGGCGACAGCTTCCAGCTCTTCAGCGGTTCTTCCGCGCGCTCGGCAAAACGCTCCTCCTGCTGCGCCTGGTCCACGCAGAGCCAGTATTTGAACAACAGGATACCGTCGTCGGTGATGCCGCGCTCGAACACCGGCGCCTGCTGCAGGAAACGCTCGTATTGGTCGTCGGTGCAGTAACCCATGACCTTCTCGACGCCGGCCCGGTTGTACCAGCTGCGATCGAACAGCACGATCTCGCCCGCCGCCGGCAGGTGGGAGATGTAGCGCTGGAAATACCACTGCGATGCCTCGCGTTCGCTCGGCTTGGGCAGTGCGACGACGCGGCACTGGCGCGGATTGAGGTGCTCGGTGATCGCGCCGATGGCGCCGCCCTTGCCGGCGGTGTCGCGGCCTTCCATCACCACCACGATGCGTGCCCCGCAGTGCGAGGCCCAGCGGGCCATCGCCGCCAGTTCCAATTGCAGGGGTTTGAGGCGGGCTTCGTAATCCTTGCGCTTCAACGGCTTCATCGCATCGTCCTGTGCGGCGGGGGGGGAAGGTCAGCGTTTGCGGCGTGAGGGGTGTCCGGCCATGCCGCGCGCGACTTCCAGCAGCGCGCCCTGCTGGCGCGTGTTGAGCGCGCGATAGGCGGCGAGCAGGTCGTGTTCGCCTTGCGTGCGTGCGGGGTCGAACGTGGAAGCGAGTTCGGACAGCAGCGCACCGGCCGGCACGCCGAGCGCGCGGGCGAGGGCGTTGAGCTGGTCGCGGCCGGGCAGCTTGTCGCCGGCCATCCAGGATTTCACCGTCGCCACGCCGGCGCGCGGGATGGCGGCGGCGAGGTCCGCGGCGGTGAGGCCGCTCGCCTTGGCGAGCAGGCGCAAGGTGGTATCAAGCGACATCGCGGATCTCCTGGCTCATTCCTTCAGGCGGGGACGCAGCGTGGCGAGATTGCAGGGCTTGGTGCGCGCGTCGAGCTGCGCGCGGATGATGCCGTCCCACGCGGTGCGGCAGGCGGACGTCGAACCCGGCAGGCAGAACAGGAAGGTCTGGTTCGCCAGACCGGCGAACGCGCGCGACTGCAACGACGACGTGCCGATCTCTTCGAAGCTGATCTGCCGGAACAGTTCGCCGAAGCCCGGCATCTCCTTGTCCAGCAGCGGCAGCAGCGCTTCGGGCGTGGAGTCGCGGCCGGTGAAGCCGGTGCCGCCGGTGACCAGGATGCCGTCCACGGCGGGATCGGCGATCCACTGCGACACCTGCGCGCGCAGCTGGTAACGGTCGTCGGGCAGCAACGCACGGGCATGCAGGCGATGGCCTTCGTTCGCGAGCGCTTCGACCAGGTAATCGCCGGAGCGATCCTCGGCCAGGCTGCGGCTGTCCGAGACGGTCAGCACGCACAACTGCAACGGGATCAGTTCATCGGCATGGCTCATGCCGCGCAGGGTAACGCAATCGCGCGTCAGCGGAGCGGCAGGCGATAACGCAGTGTGCCGTCGTACAGCGTCCAGCCCATCGCGTGGTACAGGGCCTGCGCCGTGTGGTTGTCGTGGTCGGTTTCCAGCTCCAGCCGCAAGGCGCCGTCCGCGCGCGCGAAGTCGGCCGCAGCCGTCAGCAGGGCGCGCGCTGCGCCGCCGCGACGCGCCTCGGGCAACACCAGCAGGTCGTTGAGGATCCACACGTGGGTAGCGCTGACGGACGAGAACGCGGGGTACAACTGGGTGAAGCCGATGGCCTTGCCGTCATCGAGGGCGAGCAGGATCACCGACTGTTCGCGCGAAATCCGCGCCTGGATGAAATCGCGGGCGAGCGCGGGCTCCGACGGCTTGCCGTAGAACACGCGGTAGGTATCGAACAACGGCGCCACGAGGTCCAGGTCGGCCGAGGTCGAGCGGCGGACATCGAGGGTCATGGTGCCTCCGAAAGGCGGGCCAGTTCGTCGGCCAGGTGCTCGCGGCCGAGGCGGTCGATCAGGTCGTCCAGGTCGCCCTGGATGATGTTGGGCAGATCGTAGAGCGTGAGGCCTTCGACGCGGTGATCGGTGATGCGACCCTGCGGGAAGTTGTAGGTGCGGATGCGCTGGCTGCGGTCGCCGCTGCCGACCTGCAGGCGGCGCGATTCGGCCTGCGCGGCCTGTTGCTTGCTGCGCTCTGCATCCAGCAGCTGCGCCTTCAGCCGCTTCATCGCCTTGTCGCGGTTGGCGTGCTGGCTGCGCTCGGTCTGGCATTCCACCACCACGCCGGTGGGCACGTGGGTGATGCGGATCGCTGATTCGGTCTTGTTGACGTGCTGGCCGCCCGCGCCGGAGGAGCGGAAGGTGTCGACCTTCAGGTCGGCCGGGTTGATCGTGATGTCGTCGACTTCCTCGACATCGGGAATGATCGCCACCGTCGCCGCGGAGGTATGGATGCGGCCCTGCGATTCGGTTTCCGGCACGCGCTGGACGCGGTGGGTGCCGGATTCGAACTTGAGCTTGGAATACGCGCCGCGGCCGACCACGCGGGCGACGACTTCCTTGTAGCCGCCATGTTCGCCGGGATTGTCGGATTCGACGTCGACCTTCCAGCCCTGGCGTTCGGCATAGCGGGCGTACATGCGGAACAGGTCGCCGGCGAAGATGGCCGCTTCGTCGCCGCCGGTGCCGGCACGCACTTCGAGGAACAGGTTGCCTTCGTCGCGACTGTCGCGCGGCACCAGCAACAGCATCAGTTCGCCATCCAGTTCGCTCAGGCGCGCTTGCGCGGCGGCGATCTCTTCTTCAGCGAGGTCGGCCAGTTCCGGGTCGTTGCGCATCGCCTGTGCGGCGACGAGGTCGGCGCGCGCGCGCTGCTCGTCGGCCAGGGCGACGGCCACCGGTTCCAGTTGGGCGAATTCGCGCGAGAAGTTGCGGAAGCGCTCCACGTCGCCGATCACGCCGGGATCGGCAAGAAGGCGTTCGAGTTCTTCGCGGCGTTCGGCCAACGCTTCGAGCTTACGGCGCAGCGTCGGCGTCATCGTCTTTCTTCAGGTGCGAATACGGGGCCTGCGCCGGGAACAACCGGTCGGCGGCGCGGGTCAGCTCGGCGTCGCCGCTCAGCGCCGCTTCGCGCAGCGCGGCGGTGGGTGGGTGCAGCAGGCGGTTGGTCAGCGTGTGGGCGAGGAATTCCAGTACCTGCTCCGGCTCGCGGCCGTTGGCCAGTTGCTGGCGCGCCTTGGCCAGTACGTCCTCGCGCGTGGATTCGCCCAGGGCGCGCAGGCGCTTGAGCGGCTCGGTGCGGGTGCCGGCCTGCAGCGTTTCCATGAAGCGGCCGACCTGCACGTCGATGATCGCCTCGGCAGCGTCGGCGGCTTCGCGCCGGCCGCGGCGGTTGTCTTCGACCGCGCGCTCCAGGTCGTCCACGGTGTAGAGATAGGCGTCGCGCAGGTCCGCCACGGAGGCTTCGATGTCGCGCGGCACGGCCAGGTCGAACAGCAGCATCGGCTTGTGCTTGCGCTTGGCCAGCGCGGCGGACACCTGCGCCTGCAACACCACCGGTTCGCGCGCGGCGGTGGCGGAGAACACCACGTCGGCTTCGGCCAGGTGGCGGTCCAGTTCGGTCAGCGGCAGTGCGTAGCCACCGTGGCGCGTGGCCAGTTCCTGCGCATGCGCCAGCGTGCGGTTGGCCACCAACAGGCGGCGCACGCGCCCTTCGCTGAGGTGCTTGGCCGCCAGTTCGATGGTTTCGCCGGCACCGACCAGCAGCACGGTGGATTCGCTGAGCCGGGCGAACGCGTTCTGCGCCAGGCGCACGGCCGCGGACGCGACCGACACGGGATTCGCGCCGACGCGGGTATCGGTGCGCGCGCGCTTGGCGACGGCGAAGGTCTGCTGGAACAGGCGATCCAGGCGATTGCCCAGCGCGCCGTGTTCGCGCGCGGTGGACCACGCGTCCTTTACCTGGCCCAGGATCTGGGGTTCGCCCAACACCATCGAGTCCAGCCCCGTCGCTACCCGGAACAGATGGCGCACGGCATCGGCATCACGGTGGCGGTACAGGTAGCCGTCGAGGCCGTCGGCATGCGTCGCCAGCCAGCTGGCCAGCACGTCGCCATCCTCGGCCACCGCATAGAGCTCGGTCCGGTTGCACGTGGAGAGCAGGGCGGCCTCGGCCACGTTCGGCAGCGCACGCAGCGACGACAGCGCATGCGCCACCGTGCCGGCGTCGAACGCCACCCGTTCGCGCAGGTCGACCGGCGCGGTCTGGTGGTTCAATCCGAGGACCCACAACGTCATCGTTCAGGTGCTTGCAGTAAGCTGCTGGCTCATCAGGGCCGCCATTTTACGGCCGACATGACCTTCATGCCCGAAATGATTCGCACCACGCTGGCCGTGCTGGTCCTGGGGGCGCTGGCCCCGCTGGCAATGGCGGCGCCTTCCACCGCGCGCGCCGAGAAGGACGACGCGCTGACCACCGTCATGGCCGGTGAATTCGCCCTGCAGGCCGGCCAGCTGCCGGATGCTTCCCGCTGGTACCTGGAAGCGGCCCGCCAGGATGACGATGCCGGCCTGGCCGAGCGCGCGACCCGCATCGCCTTGCTGGCCAAGGACGACGCGCGTGCCGCCGAGGCCATCAAGCTGTGGCGCGCCCGCTCACCCCGCACGCTGGCGCTTCGCGGTGCGGAGGCGACGCTTGCCCTTCGGCAGGGGCAGGCCAGGGTGGCGCGGCGCGAACTGGCTTCCTTGATGAAGGAGCCCGACGAACTGGGCTGGCGCCATGCGCTGACGGCGCTGGCCAGCGGCGGCAAGGATCCCCAATTGGCAGCGCGCCTGCTGCGCGAACTGGTCGACGACGGCGCGATCCCCGGCACGTTGCAGGCGTGGCTGGCCTTCACCGGCCTGGCCCAGCAGCTCGACCAGCCGGCGCTGGCCGAGCGCATGGTGGCCGACGTGGTGAAGCGCTTCTCGGGCGAGCCCCAGGTCGCGTTGTTGCAGGCCAGCCAGTTCATCCAGGCGGACCGCAAGGACGAAGCGCGCAAGGTGCTGGACGGCCTCTTGCCCAAGGCGGCGGACGACAGCGGGCTGCGTCTGAAGCTGGCCGAAGAGTACGACCGCCTGGGCGATTCGGCGGCGGCCTCGCGTGCGCTGGGGCAGGGGCCGCAGGACACGCTGACTTACGGTCTGCGTGCGCGGCTGCTGGCGAAGGCCGACGACTTGGAAGCGCTCGCCGCGCTGTATGAAGAAGTGAAGAAGACTGCGAACGGCGCGGACCAGCCGACCGAGTTCAGCCCGGACCGTCGGTTGTTGCTGGGCCAGATGGCCGAATTCCTGAAGCGGCACGACGAGGCGCTCGCCTGGTACCGCAGCGTGCCGGCAGGCGAACAGCGGTCCGAGGCCCGATTGCGCGCGATCTCGGCGCTCTTCGACCTCGATCGCAAAGAGGAGGCCTTCGCCGAAGCGCGCAAGCTGCAGGCCGATGCGAGCGTCGAGGATGGCGCACGCCGCGACGCTTATCTGATGGAAGCCGAACTGCGCCAGAAGGACGGGCAGGCCGAGGGCGAACTCGACGTGTTCGCGCGCGGGCTGGCGGCGTATCCCGATGATCTCGCGCTGCTCTATTCGCGCGGCCTGGCATGGGAGCGGCGCGACAGCATCGAGCACGCCGAAGCCGATTTCCGCCGCATCCTGGTGATCGAGCCGGACAACGTGGCGGCGCTCAATGCGCTGGGTTACACGCTGGCCGACCGCACGACGCGTTACCAGGAAGCCTTGGAGCTGATCGATCGCGCACGCACTGCGGCGCCCGACGATGCCGCGATCATCGACAGTTACGGCTGGGTGCTCTACCGGTTGGGCCGCAATGCCGAGGCGTTGGTGGAGCTGCGCCGCGCCTTCACGATGCAGAAGGATGCGGAAATCGCCGCCCACGTCGCCGAGGTGTTGTGGGTGATGGGGCAGAAGGACGAGGCGCGCCGGTTTTTCGAAGAGGCGCGCAAGATCGACCCCGATAACCGCTCGCTGCAACGGGCGCTGGAGAAGACGGGCGCATGAGTGTTTCTCGAATCCTCGTGGCAGGGTTGTTCGCCCTGCTGATGGCGGGCTGCGCCACGCGTGGGCCGGCGTCCGATGCGCCGGTGTTGCGCGATCCGGCGGCCTTGGCCGCCGCGCGCAGCGCGCAGGCCGAACGTCAGGCCTGGCTGGACAAGCACGCGGCATGGTCGTTCTCCGGCCGCGTGGCCGTGAACGCCAACGGGAAGGGCGGCAGCGGCCGGATCGATTGGCAACAGGACGCGTCGGCCTACGAGGTCGCGCTGAGTGCGCCGGTGACGCGTCAGAGCTGGCGCCTGAGTGGCGACACAGGCTCGGGCGGCGGGCGTCTGGAAGGACTTGAGGGCGGCACCCGTGAGGGCGCCGATGCCGAGGGCTTGCTGCGGGAGGCGACGGGCTGGAGTATTCCCGTGGCGTCGATGGCGCAGTGGGCGCGGGGGCTGGAAGATCCGTCGACGGCGACCGAAGCAGCTGACTACGGGGCCGACGGCCGCCTGCGCACGCTCCGCCAGCGCGGCTGGCGGGTGGACTATATGGAGTGGAGTCCCGCCGAGGCCGGCCAGCCGGCGATGCCGCGCCGGATCGAAGCGCGGCGCGAGGGCGCCACGGTGAAGCTCGCCATCGACCAGTGGCAGCTGGCGTCGCCGTGACCCGCTTCCCCGCGGACCAGGGCTGGTCGGCCTGGCCGGCCCCCGCGAAACTGAACCTGTTCCTTCAGATCACCGGGCGACGAGCCGACGGCTACCACCTGCTGCAGACCGTGTTCCGGATCCTGGCATGGGGTGACACCGTGTACCTCAGGCTGCGCAACGACGATCAGGTGCGCCGTGTCGGCGACTCGGTCCCGGGCGTGGCCGAAGCCGATGATCTGTTGATTCGGGCAGCGAAACTACTTCAATCTGAAGCCAATGTCGCCCAAGGCGTCGATATCGGCATCGAAAAGCGGATTCCGGCAGGTGGAGGATTCGGTGGCGGTTCGTCGGATGCCGCCACCGTCCTGGTCGCGCTGGACCGGCTTTGGGGCACCCATCTGGGCATGGAGCGGCTTGCGGGCCTTGGCCTGCGCCTCGGGGCCGATGTTCCGGTCTTCGTTCACGGTGAGAACGCCTGGGCGGAGGGGGTAGGCGAGGTGCTGGCCCCTCTGGGTCTGCCGCCGGCCTGGTATCTGGTCGTCGATCCGGGGGTCCATGTCCCCACGGCAGGGCTGTTCCAGTCTCCGGATTTGACGCGTGATGCTGCACCCGCGAAAATATCGGACTTCGTTTCGGGATCATTGCTCGGCAATGCGTTCGAGCCGGTCGTGCGTCGCCGTGAATCTGCCATCGAGGCAGTGTTTTCGGCCCTTTCGCACGTCGGCCGCCCGCGTCTGACCGGCTCCGGCGGCGGCTGCTTCGTGGAGTTCGCCAACCGGGCCGCCGCCGAGGATGCGCTGGTGTCCCTGCCTGCCGGGCTTCGTGCCTGGGTGGCGGAGGGCGCGGCGCGCTCGCCGCTGCTGGATGCGCTGGCGCAAGCTCGCGGAACGGAGAAAAACGTCTAGGGGCGTCGCCAAGTGGTTAAGGCACCGGGTTTTGATCCCGGCATTCGTAGGTTCGAATCCTTCCGCCCCTGCCAAATCCATAGTCCAGCCGCATCCGCCGAGACGACCCATGCAAGACGAACGTAACCTGCTTGTGTTCTCCGGCAACGCCAACAAGCCGTTGGCGAACAGCATCTGCCGCGAGCTGGGCGTGCGTCCCGGCAAGGCGCTGGTGTCCCGGTTCTCCGATGGCGAAGTGCAGGTGGAGATCCAGGAAAACGTGCGCCGGCAGGAGGTGTTCGTCGTGCAGCCGACCTGTGCGCCGAGCGCCGAGAATCTCGTGGAGCTGCTGGTCCTGATCGACGCGCTGAAGCGCGCATCGGCCAGCAGCGTCACCGCGGTGGTGCCGTATTTCGGCTACGCGCGCCAGGATCGCCGCATGCGCTCTTCGCGCGTGCCGATCACGGCGAAGGTGGCGGCGAAGATGTTCGGTGCGGTCAGCGCGGATCGCGTGCTGACCGTCGATCTGCACGCCGATCAGATCCAGGGTTTCTTCGATATCCCGGTCGACAACGTGTATGCGTCGCCGCTGCTGTTGGCCGACATCTGGCGCGCCTACGGCACGGAGAACCTGCTGGTCGTGTCGCCCGACGTGGGTGGCGTGGTCCGCGCCCGCGCGGTCGCCAAGCGCCTGGATGACGCCGACCTGGCGATCATCGACAAGCGCCGTCCGCGCGCCAACGTCGCCACGGTGATGAACATCATCGGCGACGTGGAAGGCAAGGATTGCGTGCTGGTGGACGACATCGTCGACACCGCCGGCACGCTCTGCGCCGCGGCCGCGGCGCTGAAGCAGCACGGCGCCAACAAGGTGGCGGCGTACTGCACCCACCCCGTGCTGTCCGGCCCGGCGGTGGACAACTTGAACAACTCGGTGCTCGACGAACTCGTCGTCACTGACACCATCCCGCTCTCGCCGCAGGCGCAGGGCTGCAGCAAGATCCGCCAGCTGTCGGTGGCGGAACTGCTGGCGGAGACGATCCGCCGCATCGCCTTCGGCGAATCGGTCAGCTCGTTGTACGTGGATTGAGTCTCCGCCGCGCGCCGGTTCATCGGGGCGTGGCTTTTCGGGTTCATCTGGTCGCGGATGAGCCTTCATCAGATCGCCGAAAGGCGGTCCAACAACCTAGGTAGTGAAGCAAATGGCTAAGACACATGAAATCAAGGTCGAGCGCCGCGAAGACGAGGGTAAGGGTGCGAGCCGCCGCCTCCGTCACGCGGGCACCGTGCCTGCCATCGTCTACGGTGGCGAACTGAAGCCGGTCAGCATCCAGCTGAACCACAACGAAGTCTGGCTGGCCTCCCAGCACGACTGGTTCTACGCGTCGATCCTGGACCTGAGCCTCAACGGCGACATCCAGAAGGTCCTGCTGCGTGACATGCAGCGCCACCCGTTCAAGCAGCAGATCATGCACCTGGACTTCCAGCGCGTGAACGAGAACGAGACGCTGCGCACCGCGGTGCCGCTGCACTTCCTCAACGAAGACAAGTCGCCCGCGGGCAAGTCCGCCGAAGTCGTGGTCACCCACGAACTGAACGAAGTCGTCGTCGAGTGCCTGCCGAAGGACCTGCCGGAATTCATCGAAATCGACCTGGCCGACCTGGCCATCGGCGCGGTGGTCCACCTGTCGGAAGTGAAGCTGCCGGCTGGCGTCACCATTCCCGAGCTGAAGCTGGGCAAGGAACACGACGTCGCCGTCGTGATCGCCAAGCACGGCAAGGAAGAAGCCGAAGAAGCCCCGGCGGAATCGGCCGACGTGCCGGCTTCCAAGGTCGCCAAGAAGGACGACAAGTAATCGCGTGATCCTGCGCCCGCCTCGGCGGGCGCAGGTGCGCGGTGCGTCCCCATGGCAGGCTTGCGCCTCATCGTCGGACTGGGCAATCCCGGTGCCGAACATGCCCGAACCCGGCACAACGCCGGGTTCCATTTTGTCGACGCCCTGGCGGAGCGGCAGGGTGAGCGGTTCGGCCTGGACAGCAAGCTGTTCGGCGAGACGGCCAAGATCATCGTGGCCGGGCAGCCGGTCTGGCTGCTCAAGCCCGCCACGTACATGAACCTGAGCGGCAAGTCGGTTGCGGCCGCGCTGCGCTTCTGGAAGATCGCGCCGGAAGAGGCATTGCTGGCGCATGACGAGCTCGATCTGGCACCGGGCGCCGCACGATTGAAGTTTGACGGCGGCCATGGCGGCCAGAACGGATTGCGCGACACCATGCAGCACCTGGGGCATGGCAAGTTCCATCGCCTGCGGATCGGCATCGGCCATCCCGGGCACAAGGATCGCGTCACCGGGTGGGTGCTCGGCAAGCCGGGCAAGGACGATGAAATCCTGATCGCGCGCGCCATCGATGATGCGATGGATGCATTGCCGCTGGCGGTGCAGGGCGATTTCAACGAGGCGATGAAGCGGTTGCACACCTCCAAGGCCTGAGGGTCGATTGGGGATTCGGGATTCCGGTTCTGCCGCGAGTCCCGAATCCCGAATCATCAAGACGGATTCACGATATGGGCATCAAATGCGGCATCGTCGGCCTGCCGAACGTCGGCAAGTCCACCCTGTTCAATGCGCTGACCAAGGCGGGCATCGCCGCGGCCAACTTCCCGTTCTGCACCATCGAGCCGAACGTGGGCGTTGTGCCGGTGCCGGACTTGCGCCTCAATCAGCTCGCTGACATCGTCAAGCCGCAGAAGGTCATCCCGACTGCCGTGGAATTCGTCGATATCGCAGGTTTGGTGGCCGGCGCGGCCAGTGGTGAAGGCCTGGGCAACAAGTTCCTGGCGCATATCCGGGAAGTGGATGCGATCACCCACGTGGTCCGCTGCTTCGAGAACGACGACGTCATCCACGTCAACAACCGGATCGACCCGATCTCGGACATCGAGACCATCGACACCGAGCTGGCGCTGGCCGATCTGGAAAGCGTGGAGAAGGCGCTGAACCGCGCCGAGCGTTCCGCCAAGGCGGGCGAGAAGGACGCGATCGCGCGCAAGCCCGTGCTGCAGAAGTTGCAGGCCGGCCTCAACGACGGCAAGCCCGGCCGTGCGCTGGGCCTGGACGATGAAGAGAAAGCGCTGGTCCGCGACCTGTTCCTGCTGACCCTGAAGCCGGTGATGTACGTGGCCAACGTGCTGGAGGACGGGTTCGAGAACAACCCGCACCTCGAGGCCGTGCGTGCCCGTGCCGTGAGCGAGGGCGCCCAGGTGGTGCCGGTGTCGGCCGCCATCGAGGAAGAGCTCTCCCAGCTCGACGATGCCGACCGCGATGCGTTCCTGACCGACCTCGGACTCGACGAGCCGGGCTTGAACCGGGTGATCCGGGCCGCCTACACGCTATTGGGCCTGCAGACCTACTTCACGGCCGGCGTGAAGGAAGTGCGCGCCTGGACGGTGAAGGCCGGCTCCACGGCCCCCCAGGCGGCGGCTGTCATCCATACGGACTTCGAGAAGGGCTTCATCCGCGCCGAGACCATCGCGTTCGACGACTTCCTGAAGTACCGGGGCGAGGCGGGTGCGCGCGACGCCGGCCGGCTGCGGCTGGAAGGCAAGGAGTACCGCGTGCAGGAAGGCGACGTCCTCCATTTCCGATTCAACGTCTGAGAAAAAAGTGCATCGGGCGCGTTGACAGACGGGTCCGTACACGCCAAAATCTCGGGCTGTTTCACCCTGGTTTGATTTGGCCGCCTGGCCGGTCAGTCCGGTGATCCCGGAGGGATACCCAAGCGGCCAACGGGGGCAGACTGTAAATCTGCTGGCTTACGCCTTCGGTGGTTCGAATCCACCTCCCTCCACCAGTTTTTCGTTGTTGTTTCGAGTTGTAGTGGTCTCCCGGTGCGGGAGTAGTTCAATGGTAGAACTGTAGCCTTCCAAGCTACTAGTGCGGGTTCGATTCCCGTCTCCCGCTCCACTGAACGCCAGTACAGGGTCTGCAGCAAGTCCAGGCAACACCAAACGGTTTCACGCTCACGTAGCTCAGTCGGTAGAGCACCTCCTTGGTAAGGAGGAGGTCGAAGGTTCGATTCCTTTCGTGAGCACCACTTCCCATTGACGATTCACTCGAGAACTAGCAGCCATGGCAAAGGGTAAATTCGAACGCACCAAGCCGCATGTGAACGTGGGCACGATTGGTCACGTTGACCACGGCAAGACGACGCTGACGGCGGCGCTGACGAAGATCGGCGCGGAGCGTTTCGGTGGCGAGTTCAAGGCTTACGACGCGATCGACGCGGCGCCGGAAGAGAAGGCGCGCGGCATCACGATTTCGACGGCGCACGTGGAATATGAATCTGCTGCGCGCCACTACGCGCACGTGGATTGCCCGGGCCACGCCGACTACGTGAAGAACATGATCACCGGTGCTGCCCAGATGGACGGCGCGATCCTGGTGTGCTCGGCCGCTGACGGCCCGATGCCGCAGACGCGCGAGCACATCCTGCTGTCGCGCCAGGTCGGCGTGCCGTACATCGTCGTGTTCCTGAACAAGGCCGACATGGTGGACGACGCCGAGCTGCTGGAGCTGGTGGAGATGGAAGTCCGCGAACTGCTGAGCAAGTACGAGTTCCCGGGCGACGACACCCCGATCATCTCGGGCTCGGCCCGTCTGGCGCTGGAAGGCGACCAGAGCGAGATCGGCGTGCCGGCGATCCTGAAGCTGGTCGATGCGCTGGACACCTGGATCCCGACCCCGGAGCGTGACGTCGACAAGCCGTTCCTGATGCCGGTGGAAGACGTGTTCTCGATCTCGGGCCGCGGCACCGTGGTGACCGGCCGTATCGAGCGCGGCGTGATCAAGGTGGGCGAGGAAATCGAAATCGTCGGTATCCGTCCGACCCAGAAGACCACGGTCACGGGCGTGGAAATGTTCCGCAAGCTGCTGGACCAGGGCCAGGCGGGCGACAACGCCGGTCTGCTGCTGCGCGGCACCAAGCGTGACGACGTGGAGCGTGGCCAGGTGCTGGCCAAGCCGGGTTCGATCACCCCGCATACCGAGTTCGAGTCCGAAGTCTACGTGCTGAGCAAGGACGAAGGCGGCCGTCACACCCCGTTCTTCAAGGGCTACCGTCCGCAGTTCTACTTCCGCACGACCGACATCACGGGCGCCGTGACCCTGCCGGAAGGCGTGGAGATGGTGATGCCGGGCGACAACATCAAGATGGTGGTCACCCTGATCAACCCGGTGGCGATGGACGAAGGCCTGCGTTTCGCGATCCGCGAAGGCGGCCGTACGGTCGGCGCCGGCGTGGTGGCCAAGATCATCAAGTAAGCCCCTGCGGTCCCGGCGACGGGTTCGCCGGATAGCGCGAAGGGCGGGCCGGAACCTCGGTCCGCCTTCGCCGTCTAAGGGAAGGTTGTAGCTGTATCGATACGCCAGTAGCTCAATTGGCAGAGCAGCGGTCTCCAAAACCGCAGGTTGGGGGTTCGAGTCCCTCCTGGCGTGCCACTTCCTTCCCCGCGGAGTGCGGGATTCCCGCCACTCCCTCCAGAGCAAAAGAGCGACACTGACTTGAACAGCAAGGTCGAACAATCCAAAGCGACCGCCACCTCCGCGGGCGATATCGCCAAGTACGTGCTGGCGCTTGCGCTGGTCGTGGCGGGCCTGGTGGCCTGGTGGTTCTTCAATGGCCAATGGGCCACGCCGCTGCGTTCGCTCGCCGTGGTCGCGGGCCTCGTGTTGGGTGCCCTGGTGTTCCTGGGTACCGCCAAGGGTCGCGATACGCGCGAGTTCCTGGCTGAATCCCGCTTTGAGCTGCGCAAGGTCGTGTGGCCGACCCGCGAAGAGGCGACCCGCACGACGTGGGTGGTCATCGTGGTGGTCATCCTGCTCAGCCTGATCCTGGCCGGCTTCGATTTCGCCATCCAGAAGGCGATCGAGCTGTTCTTGAATTTTGGCCGTTAAGGAGAGCGCCTCAGTGAAGCGTTGGTATGTCGTCCATGCTTATTCGGGCTTCGAGAAGTCGGTGGCCCAGGCCCTGCGTGACCGCATCGTCCGCGACAGCATGCAGGAGAAGTTCGGCGACGTACTGGTCCCGACCGAAGAAGTCGTGGAAATGCGCTCCGGCCAGAAGCGTCGTTCCGAGCGCAAGTTCTTCCCCGGCTACGTGCTGGTGCAGATCGAGACCCACGACGAAGGCGGCATCCCGCGCATGGACAGCGAGAGCTGGCACCTTGTAAAGGACACCTCCAAGGTATTGGGTTTCATTGGTGGCACCGCCGACCGCCCCCTGCCGATTCGCGACGAGGAAGCTGCGGCCATCCTCGACCGCGTCCAGGAAGGCGTCGAGAAGCCGAAGCCGAAGGTCCTGTTCGAGCCGGGCGAGATGGTGCGCGTCACCGATGGCCCGTTCAACGACTTCAACGGCGTGGTCGAGGAAGTCAATTACGAGAAGAGCCGCCTGCGCGTCGCAGTGCTGATCTTCGGCCGCTCCACCCCGGTGGAGCTGGAATTCGGACAGGTCGAGAAGGCCTGATCCGGCGGCCGGGCCCGCTCAAGCGGGCTCGCCAAAACCCTGTTATACTGCGCGGCTCCCTGAACGGCTGGCCGGGCAGGAGCCGTGGCCGCCTTTGGGCGGCCATTGGCGCGTTCGAGATACGCGATGCCGGGACGCGTGATTTTCCCGGTCCGATGGGGAGCCTTCACAGGCGCTAGCACCCGGAGAGTACTCACATGGCAAAGAAAGTTGTCGGTTACATCAAGCTGCAGGTGAAGGCCGGTCAGGCCAACCCCTCGCCGCCGGTCGGTCCTGCGCTGGGTCAGCGCGGCCTGAACATCATGGAATTCTGCAAGGCGTTCAATGCCGCCACGCAGAAGCTGGAGCCGGGCCTGCCGATTCCGGTGGTCATCACGGCCTATTCCGACCGTACCTTCACCTTCATCACGAAGACGCCCCCGGCGTCGATCCTGCTGAAGAAGGCCGTCGGCATCACGTCCGGCTCCAAGCGCCCCAACACCGAGAAGGTGGGCAAGGTCACCCGCAAGCAGCTCGAGGACATCGCCAAGGCGAAGGAACCCGACCTGACCGCGGCCGACCTGGACGCAGCGGTGCGCACGATCGCGGGTTCCGCCCGCTCCATGGGCCTGACGGTAGAGGGTTAAGAGATGGCACAGAACAAGCGACAGAAGGCCATCCTGGCCGCCGTGACCCCCGGCAAGGCATACGCCATTGACGAGGCCCTGAAGATCATCAAGACCGCGGTCAAGTCCAAGTTCGTCGAGTCCGTGGACGTCGCCGTGCGCCTGGGCGTGGACGCCAAGAAGTCCGACCAGCAGGTGCGCGGTTCCACCGTGCTGCCCGCCGGTACCGGCAAGTCGGTCCGCGTGGCGGTGTTCGCCCCGGCCGGCGCGAAGGCTGACGAGGCCGCCGCCGCTGGCGCCGAGGCCGTCGGCATGGACGACCTGGCCGAGAAGATGCTCGCCGGCGACATCAACTACGACGTGGTCATCGCCACGCCGGACGCGATGCGCGTGGTCGGTAAGCTGGGTACGGTCCTGGGCCCGCGCGGCCTGATGCCGAACCCGAAGGTCGGCACCGTGTCGCCGAACCCGGCCGAGGCGGTGAAGAACGCCAAGTCGGGCCAGGTGCGCTACCGCACCGACAAGGCCGGCATCATCCATTGCACGATCGGCAAGGCGAGCTTCGACGATGAAGCGCTGAAGTCGAACCTGCAGGCGCTGCTGATCGACCTGGTGAAGGCCAAGCCGGCCACCTCCAAGGGCCAGTACCTGCAGAAGATCTCGGTCAGCTCGACCATGGGCCCCGGCGTGACCGTGGACCAGTCCTCGCTGTCCCTGAAGTAATCGCATCACCCCTGCCTCGCGACGCGGGGCAGGGCGCAACGAATTTTGAGGGCAGTCGCCCAGGCCGGGAGACCGGTGCGAGCGACAGCCGTCAAAGACCGCAGGTGCGGTCAGCGCGCAACGACGACGGGCAGGGAAGCTCGTGCTGGCAGGGAATCGCCGTCGTGGCTAGCGGGATCGCTTAATCCATTCCCCTCGGGGGATGCGCCTGCGTAGATGGTGCCGCCTTCTGGAAGTTTTCTGGAGCACGACCGCGAGGTCGCCAGTCAGACAGGCCACCGCCGGGACCTCTGCGTCCCCGGTACCCACGGAAGGGTGCCGTCCAGGACCGCGAACGGCAGGAGCCGCGAGCGGAGTCAATAAGTGAGGAGTGTATGGCTCTCAATCTGTCCCAGAAGCAAGAAGTAGTCGCCGAACTGGCAGACGTCGCCGCCAAGGCGCACTCCCTGGTCGCCGCCGAATACGCAGGCACCACGGTCAGTCAGATGACCGCGATGCGCAAGAAGGCCCGCGAGACTGGCGTGTACTTGAAAGTTGTCAAGAACACGCTGGCCGTGCGTGCCGTCGCCGGTACCGAGTTCGAGGTTGTCCAAGACAAGCTCGTCGGTCCGCTGCTGTATGCGTTTTCGACCGAGGAGCCCGGCGCTGCCGGTCGCCTGATCAAGGAATTCGCCAAGGGTAACGACAAGCTTCAGCCGAAGGTCGTCTCCGTGGGTGGTCAGCTGTATCCGGCCAGCCATGTGGAAGTCCTGGCGTCGCTGCCGACCCGCGATCAGGCCCTGGCCATGCTGGCCCGCGTCCTGGCCGAACCGGCCTCGATGTTCGCCCGCGCCGTCAAGGCCGTGGCCGACAAGCAGGGTGGTGGCGAAGCACCGGCGGAAGCCGCTGCCGAAGCCCCGGCCGAAGCCTGATTCGACGTCTTCTACGGTTCTACGAACCCTAATCCCAGATAATTTCCAAAGGTAAACACAATGTCCCTTTCCAACGAACAGATCGTCGACGCCATTGCCGGCAAGACCCTGATGGAAGTGATGGAGCTGGTCAAGGCCATCGAAGAGAAGTTCGGCGTCTCCGCCGCCGCCCCGGTCGTCGCCGCTGCCGGTCCGGCCGCCGCCGCCGCCCCGGTCGAAGAGCAGACCGAATTCACCGTCGTCCTGAAGGACGCCGGCGCCAAGAAGGTCGACGTGATCAAGGCCGTTCGCGCCATCACCGGTCTGGGCCTGAAGGAAGCCAAGGACCTCACCGAGGCCGGCGGCGTCCTGAAGGAAGCCGTGTCGAAGGAAGACGCCGACAAGTTCAAGAAGGAACTCGAAGCCGCTGGTGCGAGCGTCGAAGTCAAGTAAGTCGTATCCGTCGCCGGATTGCTCAGGCGACAACCCGAGGCCGGGGGCGAAAGCCCCTGGCCTTCGGTCGTTTCAAGACGCAGTGATGTAAATGCGAGTTTGTAGTTGGAAGTAGCGGCAGAAGGCGTGCTGGTGCCGGCAATACCAGCGACTTCCAACTGAAAATTCACCCGTTCGAAAGAATGTCCCCCCGTGAGGTCGCGGACGCGCGCCCCACGCTGCCAAAGGCACAGTCACATGACGACATATTCGTTCACCGAAAAGAAGCGCATCCGCAAGGATTTCGGCAAGCAGCGGTCGATCCTCGAGGTCCCGTTCCTGCTGGCCATCCAGGTCGATTCCTACCGCGAATTCCTGCAGGAACACGCCGATCCCGCCAAGCGCGACGACAAGGGCCTGCACGCTGCGCTGAAGTCGGTCTTCCCGATCGCCAGCTACAGCGGCAATGCCGCGCTGGAATACGTCGGCTACAAGCTCGGCGAGCCGGTGTTCGACGAGCGCGAGTGCCGCAACCGCGGCCTGTCCTACGGTGCCCCGCTGCGCGTGACCGTGCGCCTGGTGATCTACGACCGTGAGTCGTCCACCAAGGCGATCAAGTACGTGAAGGAGCAGGAAGTCTATCTGGGCGAGATTCCGCTCATGACCGACAACGGCACCTTCATCGTCAACGGCACCGAGCGCGTGATCGTGTCGCAGCTGCACCGTTCGCCGGGCGTGTTCTTCGACCACGACCGTGGCAAGACGCACAGCTCGGGCAAGCTGCTGTACAGCGCCCGCATCATCCCTTACCGCGGCTCCTGGCTGGACTTCGAGTTCGACCCGAAGGACGCGCTGTTCACGCGTATCGACCGTCGCCGCAAGCTGCCGGTTTCGATCCTGCTGCGTGCGCTGGGCTACAACAACGAAGAAATGCTCAACGAGTTCTTCGACGTCAACACCTTCCACATCCTGCCGGAAGGCGTGCAGCTCGAGCTCGTCGCCGAGCGCCTGCGCGGCGAGACGTTGAACTTCGACCTGGCCGACGGTGACAAGGTCATCGTGGAAGCCGGCAAGCGCATCACCGCGCGCCACGTGAAGCAGCTGGAACAGTCGGGTATCGCCGCCCTGGCCGTGCCGGACGAATACCTGGTCGGCCGCATCCTGTCGCACGACGTGATCGACGCCAACACCGGCGAGTTGCTGGCTGCCGCCAACGACGAGATCACCGACGACCAGCTGGCCAAGTTCCGCAAGGCCGGCGTGGACGCCGTGGGCACGCTGTGGGTCAACGACCTGGATCGCGGTCCGTACCTGTCCAACACCCTGCGCATCGACCCGACCAAGACGCAGCTCGAAGCGTTGGTCGAGATCTACCGCATGATGCGTCCCGGCGAGCCGCCGACCAAGGATGCCGCGCAGAACCTGTTCCACAACCTGTTCTTCACCTTCGAGCGCTACGACCTGTCCAACGTCGGCCGCATGAAGTTCAACCGTCGCGTGGGCCGCAAGGAGACCACCGGCGAAGCCGTGCTGTACGACAAGAAGTACTTCGGCGCGCGCAACGATGAAGAAGCCAAGCGCCTGGTCGCCAGCCTGGGCGAGACCTCGGACATCCTGGACGTCATCAAGGTCCTGACCGAGATCCGCAACGGCCGCGGCACCGTGGACGACATCGACCACCTGGGCAACCGTCGCGTGCGTTCGGTCGGCGAAATGGCCGAGAACGTCTTCCGCGTGGGCCTGGTCCGCGTCGAGCGCGCCGTGAAGGAGCGCCTGTCGATGGCCGAGTCCGAGGGCCTGACCCCGCAGGAACTGATCAACGCCAAGCCGGTGGCCGCCGCGATCAAGGAGTTCTTCGGCTCCTCGCAGCTGTCGCAGTTCATGGACCAGAACAACCCGCTGTCGGAAGTCACGCACAAGCGTCGCGTGTCGGCCCTCGGCCCGGGCGGCCTGACCCGCGAGCGCGCCGGCTTCGAAGTGCGCGACGTGCACCCGACCCATTACGGCCGCGTCTGCACCATCGAGACGCCGGAAGGCCCGAACATCGGCCTGATCAACTCGCTGGCCGTGTACGCACGCACCAACAGCTATGGCTTCCTCGAGACGCCGTACCGCAAGGTCGTGGACGGCACCATCACCGACGAGATCGAATACCTGTCGGCGATCGAAGAGAACGAGTACGTCATCGCGCAGGCCAACGCGCTGCATGACGCCAAGAGCCGCCTGACCGAGCAGTTCGTGCCGTGCCGCTACCAGGGCGAATCGCTGCTGAAGCCGCCGAGCGAAGTCGACTACATGGACGTCTCGCCGATGCAGACCGTGTCGGTCGCTGCGGCGCTGGTGCCGTTCCTGGAGCACGACGACGCCAACCGCGCACTGATGGGCGCCAACATGCAGCGCCAGGCCGTGCCGACGCTGCGTGCGCAGAAGCCGCTGGTCGGTACCGGCATCGAGCGCGCCGTGGCGCGCGACTCGGGCGTGACCGTGAACGCCCGCCGTGGCGGCGTGGTCGAGCAGATCGACGCCGGCCGCATCGTGGTCAAGGTCAACGAAGTCGAAATCTCCGGTGAAACCGATGCCGGCGTCGACATCTATTCGCTGATCAAGTACACGCGCTCCAACCAGAACACCTGCATCAACCAGCGTCCGCTGGTGAACGTGGGCGACGTGGTCGCGCGCGGCGACGTGCTGGCCGACGGTCCCTCGACCGACATCGGCGAGCTGGCGCTGGGCCAGAACATGCTGATCGCGTTCATGCCGTGGAACGGCTACAACTTCGAAGACTCCATCCTGCTCTCCGAGCGCGTGGTGGAAGAGGATCGCTACACCACGATCCACATCGAAGAGCTGACCTGCGTCGCGCGCGACACCAAGCTGGGGCCGGAGGAAATCTCCGCCGACATCCCGAACGTCTCCGAGCAGGCGCTGAACCGCCTCGACGAGAGCGGCGTGGTGTACATCGGCGCCGAAGTGCGCGCCGGCGACATCATGGTCGGCAAGGTGACGCCGAAGGGCGAAAGCCAGCTGACCCCGGAAGAGAAGCTGCTGCGCGCGATCTTCGGCGAGAAGGCCTCTGACGTGAAGGACAGCTCGCTGCGCGTGCCCCCGGGCATGGACGGCACCGTCATCGACGTGCAGGTCTTCACCCGCGACGGCATCGAGAAGGACAAGCGTGCGCGCCAGATCGAGGAAAACGAGATCAAGCGCGTCAAGAAGGACTTCGACGACCAGTTCCGCATCCTGGAAGGCGCCATCTACGCCCGCCTGCGCTCGCAGCTGGTCGGCAGGGTCGCCAACGGCGGCCCGGGTACGCTGAAGAAGGGCGACGCGATCTCCGACGCCTACCTCGACGGCTTGAAGAAGTCGGAGTGGTTCACCCTGCGCATGAAGGACGATGACGCGTCCGACGCCATCGAGCGCGCCCAGATGCAGATCCAGGCGCACGAGAAGGAGTTCGAGCGTCGCTTCGCCGACAAGCGCGGCAAGATCACCGCCGGCGACGACCTCGCCCCGGGCGTGCTGAAGATGGTCAAGGTCTACCTGGCCGTGAAGCGCCGCATCCAGCCGGGCGACAAGATGGCCGGCCGCCACGGCAACAAGGGTGTCGTGTCGACCATCGTGCCTGTCGAGGACATGCCGTACATGGCCACCGGCGAGACCGTGGACATCGTGCTGAACCCGCTGGGTGTGCCGTCGCGTATGAACATCGGCCAGGTGCTGGAAGTGCACCTCGGCTGGGCCGCGAAGGGGCTGGGCAAGAAGATCCAGGACATGCTGGAAGCCCAGGCCAAGGTGGCCGACCTGCGCAAGTTCCTGACCCAGATCTACAACCACGACCAGAAGCTGGGCGAGGACCGCGTGGACCTGGACCAGTTCAGCGACGCCGAACTGATCGCGCTGGCCAAGAACCTCACCGACGGCGTGCCGATGGCCACCCCGGTGTTCGACGGCGCGGCGGAAACCGAGATCAAGCACATGCTCGAACTCGCGGACCTGCCGATCAGCGGCCAGACCCAGCTGTTCGACGGCCGCACCGGCGAGGCGTTCGATCGCCACACCACGGTCGGCTACATGCACATGCTGAAGCTGAACCACCTGGTGGACGACAAGATGCACGCGCGCTCCACCGGTCCGTACTCGCTCGTCACCCAGCAGCCGCTGGGCGGCAAGGCGCAGTTCGGTGGCCAGCGCTTCGGTGAAATGGAAGTCTGGGCGCTGGAAGCCTACGGCGCGGCGCACACCCTGCAGGAAATGCTGACGGTCAAGTCGGACGACGTGCAGGGCCGCAACCAGATGTACAAGAACATCGTCGATGGTGCCCACGAGATGGTCGCGGGCATGCCGGAATCCTTCAACGTGCTCGTGAAGGAAATCCGCTCGCTCGCCATCAACATGGAACTGGAAGACTGATCGCAACGGCGCGGAGCGGCCTGCCGCCTCCGCGCGTTCCGAACACGGTCAACCCGCCCCCGACAAAGATTCCTCCTGACGGAGAAACAAAATGAAAGACCTGCTCAACCTCTTCAACCAGCAGCGCCAGACGCTGGACTTCGACGCGATCAAGATCGCGCTGGCCTCGCCGGACCTGATCCGTTCGTGGTCCTTCGGCGAAGTGAAGAAGCCGGAAACCATCAACTACCGTACGTTCAAGCCCGAACGCGACGGCCTGTTCTGCTCGGCCATCTTCGGCCCGATCAAGGACTACGAGTGCCTGTGCGGCAAGTACAAGCGCATGAAGCACCGCGGCGTCGTCTGCGAGAAGTGCGGCACGGAAGTGACGCTGGCCAAGGTGCGCCGCGAGCGCATGGGCCACATCGACCTGGCCAGCCCGGTCGCGCACATCTGGTTCCTGAAGTCGCTGCCGTCGCGCATCGGCCTGATGCTGGACATGACCCTGCGCGACATCGAACGCGTGCTGTACTTCGAAGCCTACGTCGTCACCGAGCCGGGCCTGACCTCGCTCGAGCGCCGCCAGCTGCTGACCGAAGAACAGTTCATGCAGGCGCGCCAGGAGCACGGCGATGATTTCGACGCCGCCATGGGTGCCGAGGCCGTCTACGACCTGCTGCGCACGATCGACCTGCAGGCCGAGATGGTGAACCTGCGCGAGGAAATCGCCAGCACCGGTTCCGAAACCAAGCTGAAGCGCCTCACCAAGCGCATCAAGCTGATGGAAGCGTTCCTGGAGTCGGGCAACCGTCCGGAATGGATGGTCATGACCGTGCTGCCGGTGCTGCCGCCGGACCTGCGTCCGCTGGTGCCGCTGGATGGTGGCCGCTTCGCGACCTCCGACCTGAACGACCTGTACCGCCGCGTCATCAACCGCAACAACCGCCTGCGCCGCCTGCTGGAGCTCAACGCTCCGGACATCATCGTGCGCAACGAAAAGCGCATGCTGCAGGAATCGGTTGACGCCCTGATGGACAACGGCCGTCGCGGCCGCGCCATCACCGGCACCAACAAGCGCCCGCTCAAGTCGCTGGCCGACATGATCAAGGGCAAGCAGGGCCGCTTCCGCCAGAACCTGCTCGGCAAGCGCGTCGACTACTCCGGCCGTTCGGTCATCGTGGTCGGCCCGACCCTGCGCCTGCACGAGTGCGGCCTGCCGAAGAAGATGGCGCTGGAGCTGTTCAAGCCGTTCGTGTTCGCCAAGCTGCAGCGTCGCGGCCTGGCCACCACCATCAAGGCCGCCAAGAAGCTGGTCGAGCGCGAAGAAGCGGAAGTCTGGGACATCCTGGAAGAAGTCATTCGCGAGCACCCGGTCCTGTTGAACCGCGCGCCGACGCTGCACCGCCTGGGCATCCAGGCGTTCGAGCCGGTGCTGATCGAAGGCAAGGCCATCCAGCTGCACCCGCTGGTCTGCACCGCGTTCAACGCCGACTTCGACGGTGACCAGATGGCCGTCCACGTGCCGCTCTCGCTGGAAGCCCAGCTGGAAGCGCGCGCGCTGATGATGTCCTCCAACAACATCCTGTCGCCGGCCAACGGCGAGCCGATCATCGTGCCGTCGCAGGACGTCGTGCTGGGTCTGTACTACATGACCCGCGCCCTGGAGAACAAGAAGGGCGAGGGCATGGCGTTCGCCAACATCGCCGAAGTCAAGCGCGCCTACGACAACCGCGCCGTCGAGCTGCACGCGAAGGTCAAGGTCCGCATCAGCGGCACCGTGATCGACGAGGACGGCAACCGCAGTAAGCAGACCAGCATCGTGGACACCACGATCGGCCGTGCGCTGTTGGCCGAAATCCTGCCGGAAGGCCTGCCGTTCGCGCTGGCCAACACCGAGTTGAACAAGAAGGCCATCAGCCGCCTGATCAACTCCAGCTACCGCATGCTGGGCCTGAAGGACACGGTCGTGTTCGCCGACAAGCTGATGTACACCGGCTTCGCGTACGCCACGCGCGCCGGCGTCTCGATCGGCATCGACGACATGCTGATCCCGGCCGAGAAGAAGGGCATCCTGGGCGAAGCCGAGCAGGAAGTGCTGGAGATCCAGGAGCAGTACCAGAGCGGTCTGGTCACCGCCGGCGAGCGCTACAACAAGGTGGTCGACATCTGGTCGCGCACCAATGAGCGCATCGCCAAGGCGATGATGGACACCATCGGTACCGACAAGGTGAAGAACGCCAAGGGCGAGACCATCAACGAGAAGTCGATGAACTCGCTGTACATCATGGCCGACTCCGGCGCCCGTGGTAGCCAGGCGCAGATCCGCCAGCTGGCCGGCATGCGCGGCCTGATGGCCCGTCCCGATGGTTCGATCATCGAGACGCCCATCAAGGCGAACTTCCGCGAAGGCCTGAACGTGCAGGAGTACTTCAACTCCACGCACGGTGCCCGTAAGGGTCTGGCCGATACCGCGTTGAAGACCGCGAACTCCGGTTACCTTACCCGTCGCCTCGTCGACGTGGCGCAGGACGTGGTGATCACGGAAGTCGACTGCGGCACCGTCGAAGGCCTGACCATGACTCCGATCGTGGAAGGCGGCGACGTGGTCGAGCCGCTGCGTGACCGCGTGCTGGGCCGCATCGTGGCCGAGGACGTGTTCCTGCCGGGCAACGACGAAGATCCGATCGTCACCCGCAACACGCTGCTGGACGAAGCCTGGGTGCAGAAGCTGGAAGACGCCGGCGTGCAGTCCCTGAAGGTGCGCTCCACCATCACCTGCGAATCTGAATTCGGCGTCTGCGCGCACTGCTACGGTCGCGACCTGGCCCGTGGCCACATCGTCAACATCGGCGAAGCGGTCGGCGTCATCGCCGCGCAGTCGATCGGTGAGCCCGGCACGCAGCTGACCATGCGTACGTTCCACATCGGTGGTGCGGCATCGCGTGCGGCGGCGGTCGACAACATCACCGTCAAGACGACCGGTTCGATCAAGTTCAACAACCTCAAGTTCGTCGAACACGCCAACGGCAGCCTGGTCGCGGTTTCGCGTTCGGGCGAACTGTCGGTGCTCGATGGCCATGGCCGCGAGCGTGAGCGCTACAAGCTGCCCTACGGCGCGACGATCACCGTCAAGGACGGCGACCAGATCACCGCCGGCCAGGCCGTGGCGAACTGGGATCCGCATAACCACCCGATCGTGTCGGAAGTCGCCGGTTTCGTGCGCTTCGTCGACTTCGTCGACGGCGTCACCGTCATCGAGAAGACCGACGACCTGACCGGCCTCGCTTCGCGCGAGATCACCGATCCGAAGCGTCGCGGCTCGCAGGGCAAGGACCTGCGTCCGATCGTCCGCATCGTGGACAAGGACGGCAAGGACCTGAGCATCCCCGGTACCGACCTGCCGGCGCAGTACCTGCTGCCGCCGCGCTCGATCGTCAACCTGCAGGACGGCGCGCCTGTCGGCGTGGGCGACGTGGTCACCAAGGTGCCGCAGGAAGCCTCCAAGACCCGCGACATCACCGGTGGTCTGCCGCGCGTTGCCGACCTGTTCGAAGCCCGCAAGCCGAAGGACCCGGCCATCCTGGCCGAGCGCTCCGGCGTCATCAGCTTCGGCAAGGACACCAAGGGCAAGCAGCGCCTGATCATCAAGGACACCGACGGTTCCGAGCACGAAGAGCTGATCCCGAAGTTCCGCCAGATCATCGTGTTCGAAGGCGAGCACGTGGCCAAGGGCGAAACCATCGTGGACGGCGAGCCGAGCCCGCAGGACATCCTGCGTCTGCTGGGTGTCGAGCCGCTGGCGGCCTACCTGGTCAAGGAAATCCAGGACGTCTACCGCCTGCAGGGCGTGAAGATCAACGACAAGCACATCGAGGTCATCACTCGCCAGATGCTGCGCAAGGTGGAAATCACCGACGCCGGCAACAGCAAGTTCCTGGCGGGCGAGCAGATCGAGAAGCAGCGCTTCATTGAAGAGAACGCCAAGCTGGCGGCCCGCAATGAGATCCTGGCGAAGTACGACCCAGTGCTGCTGGGCATCACCAAGGCATCGCTGGCCACCGAGTCGTTCATCTCCGCGGCATCCTTCCAGGAAACCACCCGCGTGCTGACCGAGGCTGCCGTCCGCGGCACCCGCGACAGCCTGCGCGGCCTGAAGGAGAACGTCATCGTCGGTCGTCTGATCCCGGCCGGTACCGGCCTGGCGTACCACAACCAGCGCCGCCGCAACGCCTCCGGTCTGACCGAGGCCGAGGTGGACGCCCTGTCGGGCGGCAGCAGCGAGGCCGCTCCGGCGGCCCCGGTGATCGCCGCCGACGAGGCGGGCGAGGAGTCCAGCGCCAGCTAAAACGCACCATCCGGCGGCCTCCGGGCCGCCCCAGACCACGAAAAGAGGCGCAGGATGCGCCTCGTTTTCGGCCCAGGAAGGGCGGGATCGCAGTCAGTTGGCAGGCATCCACCTCCGTCGCGTTGACGGTCGGGCGGGTTGCCGGCTATACTTTTCCGTCTAGGTGGGCCGTCATACGGCCTGCCTTCGTTTTCATGTCAAACAAGGCTCCGGCCTTCACACGAAGAATCCACTATGGCAACCGTCAATCAGCTGGTCCGCAAGCCGCGGCAGGCCCCCACGTACAAGAGCCAGTCGCCCGCGCTGGACAACTGCCCGCAGCGTCGCGGCGTGTGCACCCGCGTCTACACGACGACCCCGAAGAAGCCGAACTCGGCTCTGCGCAAGGTCGCCAAGGTGCGCCTGACCAACCAGGAAGAGATCATCAGCTACATCGGCGGTGAAGGTCACAACCTGCAGGAGCACTCCGTGGTGCTCGTTCGCGGCGGCCGCGTGAAGGACCTGCCGGGCGTGCGTTACCACACCGTGCGTGGCTCGCTGGACGCCTCGGGCGTCGCCAAGCGTCGCCAGGGCCGTTCCAAGTACGGCGCCAAGCGTCCCAAGGCTTAAGGAATAAACGAACATGTCGCGCAAAGGCTCTGCCCCCCAACGTGAAATCCTGCCGGACCCCAAGCACGGTAGCCAGACGATTGCCCGCTTCATCAACATGGTGATGCTGAGCGGCAAGAAGTCCGTCGCCGAGAAGATCGTCTACGGTGCCATGGACGTCATCGGCGAGAAGAACCCCAATGCCCTCGAGCTGGTCGAGAAGGCGCTGGACAACGTCTCCCCGGCTGTCGAGGTGAAGTCCCGCCGTGTCGGCGGCGCCACCTACCAGGTGCCGGTCGAAGTGCGTTCGTCGCGCCGCATGGCGCTGGCGATGCGCTGGCTGATCGAGTCCGCCCGCAAGCGCGGCGAGAACTCCATGCCGCGCAAGCTGGCCGCTGAGCTGATGGATGCCTCCGAGAACCGCGGCGGCGCCATCAAGAAGCGTGAAGAAACCCACCGCATGGCGGAAGCGAACAAGGCGTTCGCGCACTACCGCTGGTAACGGCCTGCGGGCCCTTGCGAGCAAGGGCCTTCGGCACCATCTAGGTGCCCCTGGGACGCGCTTCCGCGTTCCGACCCCGAAGGCCGCCGAAAGGCGGCATTCGGCCATCTGAAGATCCGCCCTCCACGGAAGGCCCTGGCATCCCGCCGGCCCTCCATCAGAAAAGAGAGACTGTCGTGGCTCGCACCACTCCCATCGAGCGTTACCGCAATTTCGGCATCATGGCGCACATCGACGCCGGCAAGACCACCACGTCCGAGCGCATCCTGTTCTACACCGGCGTCAGCCACAAGATCGGTGAAGTGCACGACGGTGCCGCGACCATGGACTGGATGGAGCAGGAGCAGGAGCGCGGCATCACCATCACGTCCGCCGCCACCACGGCGTTCTGGACCGGCATGGACAAGTCGCTGCCGCAGCACCGCTTCAACATCATCGATACCCCCGGCCACGTCGACTTCACCATCGAAGTCGAGCGTTCGCTGCGCGTGCTCGACGGCGCGGTGTTCGTGCTGTGCGCCGTGGGCGGCGTGCAGCCGCAGTCCGAGACCGTGTGGCGCCAGGCCAACAAGTACGCCGTGCCGCGTCTTGCGTTCGTCAACAAGATGGACCGTACCGGTGCCGACTTCTTCAAGGTCGTAGACCAGTTGAAGACCCGTCTGGGTGCGTACCCCGTGCCGATGCAGGTGCCGGTCGGCGCCGAAGACGGCTTTGAAGGCGTCATCGACCTGCTGAAGATGAAGTACATCCATTGGGATGTCGCTTCTCAGGGCACCAAGTTCGAGTACCGCGACATTCCCGCCGAGCTGGCCGACAAGGCGGCGACGGATCGTGCCTTCATGGTCGAAGCGGCTGCCGAAGCCAGCGAAGAGCTGATGGACAAGTACCTCAACGAGGGCGACCTGTCCGAAGCCGAGATCATCGCCGGCCTGCGCGAGCGCACGCTGAAGGTGGAAGTGATTCCGGTCTACTGTGGCTCCGCGTTCAAGAACAAGGGCGTGCAGGCCATGCTGGACGGCGTGATCCAGCTGCTGCCGTCGCCGACCGATCGTCCGCCGGTGCAGGGCATCGACGAGAACGAGAAGGAAGACAGCCGCAAGGCGGGCGACAGCGAGCCGTTCTCGGCGCTGGCGTTCAAGATCATGACGGATCCGTTCGTGGGTTCGCTGACGTTCTTCCGCGTCTATTCGGGCGTGCTGAACTCCGGCGACGCGGTGTACAACCCGGTCAAGTCGAAGAAGGAGCGCGTGGGTCGCATCCTGCAGATGCACTCCAACCAGCGCGACGAGATCAAGGAAGTGCGCGCGGGCGACATCGCCGCGGCGGTGGGCCTGAAGGACGTCACCACCGGCGATACGCTGTGCTCGCTCGACCACATCATCACCCTGGAGCGCATGGTGTTCCCGGAGCCCGTCATCTCGATGGCGGTGGAGCCGAAGACCAAGTCCGACCAGGAGAAGATGGGTCTGGCCCTCGGCCGCCTGGCGCAGGAAGATCCCTCGTTCCGCGTCAAGACGGACGAAGAATCCGGCCAGACGATCATCTCGGGCATGGGCGAGCTGCACCTGGAAATCCTGGTGGACCGCATGAAGCGCGAGTTCAACGTGGAAGCCAACGTCGGCAAGCCGCAGGTGGCGTACCGCGAGACGATCCGCAAGTCGGTCAAGCAGGACGGCAAGTTCGTGCGTCAGTCGGGCGGTCGCGGCCAGTACGGCCACATCGTCATCGAAATGTCGCCGGTCGAGCGCGGCGTGGGCTTCTCTTACGAGAGCGCCATCGTCGGTGGCGTGGTGCCGAAGGAATACGTCGCTGCTGCGGGCAAGGGCATCGAAGACGCCATGAAGAGCGGCCCGCTGGCCGGCTTCCCGGTGGTCGACATCGCCATCAAGGCGGTCGACGGTTCGTTCCATGACGTCGACTCCAACGAAATGGCGTTCAAGGTCGCTGGCTCGATGGCGTTCAAGGAAGCTTTCAGCAAGGCCCAGCCGGTCCTGCTGGAGCCGATGATGAAGGTCGAGATCGTCACCCCGGAAGACTACCTGGGCGACGTGATGGGCGACGTGAGCCGTCGTCGCGGCATCCTGCAGGGTCAGGACGACAGTCCGTCCGGCAAGGTGATCGCCGCGATGGTGCCGCTGGGCGAAATGTTCGGCTACGCCACCACGCTGCGTTCGATGTCGCAGGGTCGCGCCACGTTCTCGATGGAGTTCGACCACTACGCGGAAGCGCCGGCGAACATCGCTGACGCGGTCATCAAGAAGAACTGAGTGGGGTCGGGAGGCCTGTAGTGCCTCCCGGCGTTCCCGTCACGAATCACAGATAAAAAGGTAGAAGACAATGGCAAAGGGTAAATTCGAACGCACCAAGCCGCACGTGAACGTGGGCACGATTGGTCACGTTGACCACGGCAAGACGACGCTGACGGCGGCGCTGACGAAGATCGGCGCGGAGCGTTTCGGTGGCGAGTTCAAGGCTTACGACGCGATCGACGCGGCGCCGGAAGAGAAGGCGCGCGGCATCACGATTTCGACGGCGCACGTGGAATATGAATCTGCTGCGCGCCACTACGCGCACGTGGATTGCCCGGGCCACGCCGACTACGTGAAGAACATGATCACCGGTGCTGCCCAGATGGACGGCGCGATCCTGGTGTGCTCGGCCGCTGACGGCCCGATGCCGCAGACGCGCGAGCACATCCTGCTGTCGCGCCAGGTCGGCGTGCCGTACATCGTCGTGTTCCTGAACAAGGCCGACATGGTGGACGACGCCGAGCTGCTGGAGCTGGTGGAGATGGAAGTCCGCGAACTGCTGAGCAAGTACGAGTTCCCGGGCGACGACACCCCGATCATCTCGGGCTCGGCCCGTCTGGCGCTGGAAGGCGACCAGAGCGAGATCGGCGTGCCGGCGATCCTGAAGCTGGTCGATGCGCTGGACACCTGGATCCCGACCCCGGAGCGTGACGTCGACAAGCCGTTCCTGATGCCGGTGGAAGACGTGTTCTCGATCTCGGGCCGCGGCACCGTGGTGACCGGCCGTATCGAGCGCGGCGTGATCAAGGTGGGCGAGGAAATCGAAATCGTCGGTATCCGTCCGACCCAGAAGACCACGGTCACGGGCGTGGAAATGTTCCGCAAGCTGCTGGACCAGGGCCAGGCGGGCGACAACGCCGGTCTGCTGCTGCGCGGCACCAAGCGTGACGACGTGGAGCGTGGCCAGGTGCTGGCCAAGCCGGGTTCGATCACCCCGCATACCGAGTTCGAGTCCGAAGTCTACGTGCTGAGCAAGGACGAAGGCGGCCGTCACACCCCGTTCTTCAAGGGCTACCGTCCGCAGTTCTACTTCCGCACGACCGACATCACGGGCGCCGTGACCCTGCCGGAAGGCGTGGAGATGGTGATGCCGGGCGACAACATCAAGATGGTGGTCACCCTGATCAACCCGGTGGCGATGGACGAAGGCCTGCGTTTCGCGATCCGCGAAGGCGGCCGTACGGTCGGCGCCGGCGTGGTGGCCAAGATCATCAAGTAAGCCCCTGCGGTCTAGCGTGTCGCGCCTCTGCGCGCGGCACGCAACGACGTGGATAGGCCTGCGCTGAAGCGCAGGTCGCCGGCATCAACCGCTTGCGGCGTGCGCGCCGTACGGCTACAATGCCGGCCCCCGAATAGCGACCCGCTATTCAGGATCGCAATACCCGCCGGCGCCCCCTGGGAGGAGGCCGGCCTACCGCGAAAAGAGGTGCAGGAAGCGCCTCGTGTTCGCCAGACACGGAGTGTCGCGTGCCATCCTGCAGGCCTTCGGCCGGGCAGGGCGTCCCGGTGGTTGACGGGATATGTCACGCGTCCTATACTTTCATGTCTGGGCGGGCCGGTTTACCGGCCTGCCTTGTTTTTCAGGAAGAATCCCCAGCCGATTCAGGCGCTTTCCGTCCGTGGAGTACTCGCGGGTGGTGGGGGACTGGATCAGCTTGGACTAACCGGGGCAAGGCATCCCAGAGGCCGCGCCCGTCGCTCTTTAACGAAGGAAATTTCCGTCATGGCGGACCAAAAGATCCGAATCCGGCTCAAGGCGTACGATCATCGTTTGATCGACCGCTCGGCCAGCGAGATCGTCGAGACGGCCAAGCGGACCGGCGCGCAAGTGCGCGGCCCGATCCCGCTGCCGACCAAGATCGAGCGCTACACCATCCTGGTTTCCCCGCACGTCGACAAGGACGCGCGTGACCAGTACGAGACCCGCACGCACAAGCGCGTGCTCGACATCGTCGACCCCAACGACAAGACCGTGGACGCGCTGATGAAGCTCGAACTGGCTGCCGGCGTCGACGTTCAGATCAAGCTGACCTGAGGCCCACGACCATGACCGCGAAGAAATATTCGTTGGGTCTCGTCGGCCGCAAGGCCGGCATGACCCGAGTGTTCACCGAGGACGGCAAGTCCATTCCGGTGACGCTGATCGAAGCCACCCCGAACCGCATCACCCAGATCAAGACCCCGGAAGCCGACGGCTACAGCGCCGTGCAGGTCGCCGTGGGTTCGCGTCGCGCCTCGCTGATCACCAAGCCGGTCGCCGGTCACCTGGCCAAGGCCAAGGTCGAAGCCGGTCGCGGCCTGTGGGAGCTGCGCGTCGAAGCCGACAAGCTGGGCGATTTCGCCATTGGCGGCGAGATCAAGGCTGACATCTTCGAAGTCGGCCAGAAGGTCGACGTCCAGGGCGTGACCAAGGGTAAGGGCTTCCAGGGCACCATCAAGCGCTGGAACTTCACCATGGGTGACGCCACCCATGGTAACTCGCTGTCGCATCGCTCGCCGGGTTCGCTCGGTCAGCGCCAGACGCCGGGTCGCGTGTTCCCGGGCAAGAAGATGTCCGGCCACATGGGTGCCGTGCAGCAGAGCACGCAAAACCTGGAAGTCGTCCGCGTGGACGCCGAGCGCGGCCTCATCGCCGTTCGCGGCGCCGTGCCGGGTGCACCGGGTGGCGACGTGATCGTGCGTCCGGCGAGCAAGGGTTGAGGAGAACGACCATGGAACTAGCCATTACAGGTAGCGCCAACAAGCTGTCGGTCTCCGACGACGTGTTCGGCCGCGAGTTCAGCGAGGATCTGGTCCACCAGGTCGTCGTTGCCTACCGCAACGCCGGTCGTGCCGGCACCAAGGCGCAGAAGACGCGCGCCGAAGTCAACGGCACCACCAAGAAGTCCAAGAAGCAGAAGGGTGGCGGTGCCCGTCACGGCGCCCTGACCGCGCCGATCTTCGTCGGCGGCGGCGTGACCTTCGCGGCGAAGCCGCGCAGCTTCGCGCAGAAGGTCAACCGCAAGATGTACCGCGCGGCCATCAGCTCGATCCTGTCCGAGTTGAACCGCCAGAACCGCCTGAAGGTCGTGGAAGCGTTCGACGTGGACGCCACCAAGACCAGCGCCCTGATCGAGAAGCTGAAGGGCCTGGACCTGGGTCAGCGTCCGCTGATCGTCACCGAGGATGCCTCCGAGCACCTGTACCTGTCCGCCCGCAATCTTCCCTACGTGGAAGTGCGCGACGTGCAGGGCCTGGATCCGGCGGCGCTGGTCGGTGCCGACTCCGTGCTGATCACGGCCGACGCCGTCAAGAAGATCGAGGAGTGGCTGGCATGATCAGCAACGAAAAGATTTTTGCCGTGCTGCGTGCTCCGCGCGTCTCCGAAAAGACCGTGCGCCTGCAGGAACTCTCCAACCAATACGTCTTCGAAGTCTCGAACGATGCCACCAAGGCCGATGTCAAGGCCGCGGTCGAGCAGCTGTTCGACGTCAAGGTCGAGACGGTCAACGTGGTCAACGTCAAGGGCAAGAACAAGTCCTTCCGTAACCGCGCCGGCCGCCGCGGCGACTGGCGCAAGGCGTACGTGCGTCTGGCCGATGGTCAGGCCATCGACGTGTCGGCCAAGGCCTGAGGTAGACCCACATGCCATTGATGAAATTCAAGCCCACCTCCCCCGGTCGCCGTTCGGCGGTCCGCGTGGTGACGCCCGACCTGCACAAGGGTGCTCCGCATGCTGCGCTGCTGGAAAAGCAGAGCAAGACCGGCGGTCGCAACCATCACGGTCGCATCACCACCCGCCACATCGGCGGTGGTCACAAGCAGCATTACCGCATCATCGACTTCAAGCGCGACAAGGAAGGCATTCCGGCGCGCGTGGAGCGGATCGAATACGATCCCAACCGCACCGCGCACATCGCGCTGCTGTGCTACGTCGATGGCGAGCGTCGTTACATCATCGCCCCGAAGGGCCTGAAGGCCGGTGACCAGGTCATCGCGGGTAGCGATGCGCCGATCAAGGCCGGCAACACGCTGCCGCTGCGCAACATCCCGGTCGGTACGACGGTCCACGGCATCGAACTGAAGCCCGGCAAGGGCGCGCAGATCGCCCGCGCCGCTGGCGCCGCCGTGCAGCTGGTCGCTCGCGAGCAGGGTTTCGCCACGCTGCGCCTTCGCTCCGGCGAAATGCGCAAGGTGCAGGTCGAGTGCCGCGCCACGGTGGGCGAAGTCGGCAACGACGAGCACAGCCTGGAGAAGCTCGGCAAGGCTGGTGCCAAGCGCTGGCGCGGCGTCAAGCCGACCGTCCGCGGTGCGGCCATGAACCCCGTCGACCACCCGCACGGTGGTGGTGAGGCGAAGGCCGGCCAGGGCAACCCGCATCCGGTCACCCCCTGGGGTGTGCCGACCAAGGGTTACAAGACGCGCAAGAACAAGCGCACGCAGCAATTCATCGTCCGCGATCGTAGGGGCTAATCGACCATGGCACGTTCACTCAAGAAGGGCCCGTTCGTCGATCACCACCTCGTCAAGAAGGTGGAGGCCGCGGGCGGCAGCAAGAAGCCGATCAAGACCTGGTCGCGCCGTTCGATGATCCTGCCGGAAATGGTGGGTTTCACGATCGCCATCCACAATGGCAAGAACCACGTTCCCGTGCTGGTTAACGAGAACATGGTCGGCCACAAGCTCGGCGAGTTTGCCGTCACCCGTACCTTCAAGGGTCACGGTGGCGACAAGAAAGCCGGCGGCAAGAAGTAAGGAGAGATGACCATGGAAGCGAAAGCCATCCTGCGCACCGCGCGCATCTCCCCCCAGAAAGCCCGCCTGGTCGCTGACCAGGTGCGTGGCTTGCCGGCCGAACGCGCCGTCAACCTGCTGAAGTTCTCGGACAAGAAGGCTGCCCACCTGATCAAGAAGGTCGTGGAGTCCGCCATCGCCAACGCCGAGAACAACCAGGGCGCCGACGTCGACGAGCTGAAGGTCAAGACCATCATGGTCGACGAAGGTCCGGTGCTGAAGCGTTTCATGGCCCGTGCCAAGGGTCGTGGTACCCGCATTCTTAAGCGCACCAGCCACATCACTGTGGTCGTGGGCGAGGGCAAATAAGTATGGGTCACAAAGTTCATCCGACCGGCATCCGCCTGGGCATCGCCAAGGACTGGAATTCCAAGTGGTTCGCCAACAAGCGCGACTACGCCGACTACCTGGCCGCGGACCTCAAGGTGCGCGAGATGCTTCGCAAGAAGCTGGCCCAGGCCGGTATCTCCAAGATCCTGATCGAGCGTCCGGCCAAGACGGCGCGCGTGACCATCCACACCGCCCGTCCGGGCGTGGTGATCGGCAAGCGCGGTGAGGACATCGAGAAGCTGCGCAAGGAAGTGAGCGACCTGATGGGCGTCCCGGCGCACATCAACGTCACCGAAGTGCGCAAGCCCGAGCTGGACGCCCAGCTGGTGGCCGAGTCGATCGCGCAGCAGCTGGAGCGCCGCATCATGTTCCGTCGCGCGATGAAGCGCGCCGTGGGCAATGCGATGCGCCTCGGCGCCCTGGGCATCAAGGTCAACGTGGCTGGCCGCCTCAACGGTGCGGAAATCGCCCGTTCGGAGTGGTACCGCGAAGGCCGCGTGCCGCTGCACACGCTGCGTGCCGACATCGATTACGGTTTTGCCGAGGCGAAGACCACCTACGGCATCATCGGCATCAAGGTGTGGGTCTACAAGGGCGAAATCTTCGATTTCAGCCAGGTGGGTCAGGAGAAGCAGGACGACGCGCGCCCCGAGCGCAGCGAACGTCCGTCGCGCCCGGCTCGTGACCGCGACGCGAGGTAATCAATCATGTTGCAACCCAAGCGAACCAAATACCGCAAGATGCACAAGGGCCGGAACGAAGGCCTGAGCTGGAACGGTAACCTCGTCAGTTTCGGCGAGTACGGCCTGAAGGCCACGGCGCACGGTCAGCTGACCGCGCGCCAGATCGAAGCGGCCCGCCGCTCGATCAGCCGCTACGTCAAGCGCGGCGGCAAGATGTGGATCCGTGTGTTCCCCGACAAGCCGATCACCAAGAAGCCCATCGAAGTCCGAATGGGTTCGGGTAAGGGCAACGTCGAATACTGGGTCGCCCAGATCCAGCCGGGCCGCATGATCTATGAAATCGAAGGCGTCAGTGAGGACATCGCGCGCGAGGCGTTCCGCCTGGCCGCTGCCAAGCTGTCGGTCACCACCACTTTCGTGACCCGGACGGTGCGCTAATGGAACTCAAGCAACTCCGCGAGAAATCGGCTGACGAGCTGAAGGCCCACCTGACCGAGCTGCGCAAGGAGCAATTCTCCCTGCGCATGCAGAAGGTGACCGGCCAGCTGCCGAAGACGCATGAAACCCGCCGGGTCCGCCGCGAGATCGCTCGCGTCAAGACCCTGCTGGGCAGCCAGAAGTAAGGAGCGACCAAGATGAGCGATAACAAAGACAAAGCGCAACGCACCATCGAAGGCCGCGTCGTCAGCAACAAGATGGACAAGACGGTCACCGTCCTGGTGGAGCGTCAGGTCAAGCACGCCCTGTACGGCAAGTACATCAAGCGTTCCACGAAGCTGCACGCGCACGACGCGGACAACAGCTGCAAGGAAGGCGACGTGGTGCGCGTGACCGAGATCGCCCCGATGTCCAAGACCAAGAACTGGCGCGTGGTGGAAATCATCACCCGCGCGGCTGAATAAAAGGAGATCTGAATCATGATCCAGATGCAGAGCTACCTTGACGCGGCCGACAACTCCGGCGCCAAGGAACTGATGTGCATCAAGGTGCTGGGCGGCTCTAAGCGCCGTTACGCCGGCATCGGCGACATCATCAAGGTGACCGTCAAGGACGCCATCCCGCGCGGCAAGGTCAAGAAGGGCGAAGTCTACGACGCCGTGGTCGTGCGTACCCGCAAGGGCGTTCGCCGTCCCGACGGTTCGCTGATCCGCTTCGATGGCAACGCTGCCGTGCTGCTCAACAACAAGCAGGAGCCGATCGGTACCCGCATCTTCGGGCCCGTGACCCGCGAGCTGCGTTCCGAGAAGTTCATGAAGATCGTTTCGCTCGCGCCTGAAGTGCTCTGAGCGGAGGACATAGAAATGGCTAACCGTATCAAGAAGGGCGACCAGGTCGTCGTTATCACCGGCAAGGACAAGGGCAAGAAGGGCGACGTGGTGCGCGTTGATGGCGACCGCGTGGTCGTCTCCAACGTCAATGTCGTCAAGCGCCACACCAAGCCGAACCCGCAGGCCGGTGTCGCGGGTGGCGTGGTGGAGAGCGAGCGCTCGATCCACATCTCCAATGTCGCGCTGTTCAACCCGGCGACGGGCAAGGGCGAGCGTATCGGTTTCAAGGTGCTGGAGGATGGACGCAAACTGCGTGTGTTCCGCTCCAGCGGTGAGGCGCTCGACGCCTGAGGAATGAGGACATGACCACCCGTCTCGAAAAAATCTACAAGGAAGAAGTGGCGCCGGCTCTGATGAAGAAGTTCGGCTACACCAATCCGATGGAAGTGCCGAAGATCACCAAGATCACCATCAACATGGGTGTGGGTGAAGCGGCGACCAACAAGAAGATCCTGGAAAACGCCGTGGCCGACCTGGCCAAGATCACCGGCCAGAAGCCGATCACGACCAAGTCCCGCGTGTCGGTGGCTTCGTTCAAGATCCGCGATGGTTGGCCGATCGGCTGCAAGGTCACCCTGCGTCGCGCCAAGATGTACGAATTCCTGGACCGCCTGATCAGCATCTCGCTGCCGCGCGTCCGCGACTTCCGTGGCGTGTCCGGCCGTTCGTTCGACGGTCGCGGCAACTACAACATGGGCGTGAAGGAACAGATCATCTTCCCGGAAATCGATTTCGACGCCGTCGACGCGATCCGCGGCATGGATATCGCCATCACGACCACCGCCAAGAACGACGCCGAAGCAAAGGCGCTGCTCGAAGCGTTCAAGTTCCCGTTCCGCAACTGATTCGCTAGGAAAAAGACATCATGGCAAAGACCTCGATGGTCAACCGCGACATCAAGCGGGAAAAGCTGGCCAAGCAGTACGCCGCCAAGCGTGAAGCGCTGAAGAAGATCATCTCCAGCCAGGACGCGTCGTACGAAGACAAGATCGACGCGGTGACCAAGCTGCAGAAGCTGCCGCGCGACTCGTCGCCGAGCCGCCAGCGCAACCGCTGCGAGCTGTCCGGTCGTTCGCGTGGCGTGTACCGCAAGTTCGGCCTCGGCCGCAACATGCTGCGCAAGGCGACGATGAACGGCGACGTGCCGGGCCTGCGCAAGGCCAGCTGGTAACAGCAACTCCTGGCGACACCTTCAAGGGGTCGCAGGGAGGTGGGAGACAAGTCCGGCACATGCCGGACTTGTTGCTGTACAATGTTCGGCTCCCATGGCTTTGGCCGGGGAGGGCGGTCGACCCGCCACCCTACCTGGGGGTGTCCAGGCACAACCTAGATTTTCGCGAAAGCGGATATCGGTGCTACTCATAAGGCAGACTCTAATGAGCATGACTGATCCCATCGCCGACATGCTGGTGCGCATTCGCAATGCCGCCGCTGTTGGCAAGCAGACGGTGAAGATGCCGTCCTCCAAGATCAAGACCTCGATCGCCAACGTCCTGAAGGCGGAAGGCTATATCGGCGACGTCCGCGTGACGAAGACCGAGAACAACAAGGCCGAGCTCGAGATCGTCCTGAAGTATTTCGAAGGCAAGCCGGTCATCGAGAAGCTGAGCCGCGTGTCCCGTTCGGGCCTGCGCCAGTACCGTGGCAAGGCTGAACTGCCGAAGGTCCTCGGTGGCCTGGGCGTCGCCATCATCTCCACCTCGAAGGGCATCATGACCGATGCGCAGGCCCGTGCGGCCGGCGTCGGTGGCGAAGTCCTGTGCTTCGTGGCCTAAGCGAAGGAGCCCACACATGTCCCGCGTAGCCAAGAAGCCGATCAATCTCCCGAAGGGCGTCGAACTGACCGTCCAGGGCGAGACCCTCAACGTCAAGGGCCCGAAGGGCACCCTGTCCATCGCCAAGCCGGCCGGCGTCGATCTCAACATCGACAATGGCGTGGCGAACCTGTCGCCGGTGACCCCGGCCGACGACGCCCTCACCGGCACCATCCGCGCGATCCTGGCCAACATGGTCAAGGGCGTGTCGGAAGGCTTCGAGCGCAAGCTCGAGCTGGTCGGCGTGGGTTACCGCGCCGCGATGCAGGGCAAGGACCTGAACCTGTCGCTGGGTTTCTCGCATCCGGTGCTGTTCAAGACCCCGGAAGGCATCACCATCGTCACCCCGACCCAGACCGAAATCCTGGTTCAGGGTGCCGACAAGCAGCGCGTTGGTGAAGTCGCCGCCAAGATCCGCGGTTTCCGTCCGCCGGAACCCTACAAGGGCAAGGGCGTGAAGTACTCCGACGAAACCATCATCCGCAAGGAAGCGAAGAAGGCCTAACCGGGCTTTCGGCTTCGAGGAACCAGATCATGAGCATCAAGAACACCGCCCGTCTGCGCCGCGCCAAGTCGACCCGCGCGCACATCCGAGAGCTCGGCGTGCCGCGCCTGTCGGTGCTGCGCACCGGCCAGCACATCTACGCCCAGCTGTTCACCGCCGATGGCGCCAAGGTGATCGCATCGGCGAACACGCTGCAGGCCGACGTGAAGGATGGCCTGAAGAACGGCAAGAACAGCGACGCGGCCGCCCGCGTCGGTTCGATCATCGCCGAGCGCGCCAAGGCTGCGGGCATCGAGAAGGTCGCGTTCGACCGCTCGGGCTACCGTTACCACGGTCGCATCAAGGCGCTGGCCGACGCAGCCCGCGAAGGCGGCCTGCAGTTCTAAGCTTGAAAGGCATGGGGGCGACCCCATGCCTTGTCCTGCCGGCGCAGGTAGCGCCGGGCGCGGCCGCCCTTCTGTGACGGCCGTGGCTCCACCGCTCCACACCACAACCATAAGCGGCCAAGCCGTACATACCTCATCAACCAAGGAATTCAAGCAATGGCAGAAGAACGTCAGCCGCGGGGTCGCGATCGCGACCGCAACCGCGAAGAGAAAGTCGACGACGGCATGATCGAGAAGCTGGTCGCGGTCAACCGCGTCAGCAAGACCGTCAAGGGCGGTCGCCAGTTCACCTTCACCGCACTGACGGTGGTGGGCGACGGCAACGGCAAGATCGGTTTCGGTTATGGCAAGGCTCGCGAAGTGCCGGTCGCCATCCAGAAGTCGATGGAATATGCCCGCAAGGGCATGCTGAACGTCGACCTGAACAACGGCACCTTGTGGCACCCGGTCAAGGCCGGCCACGGCGCGGCGCGCGTGTTCATGCAGCCCGCCTCGGAAGGTACGGGCGTCATCGCCGGCGGCGCCATGCGCGCTGTGCTGGAAGCGGTGGGCGTGAAGAACGTGCTGGCCAAGGCCGTCGGTTCGCGTAACCCGATCAACCTGGTTCGCGCCACGCTGAAGGGCCTGAGCGACATGCAGTCGCCGACCCGCATCGCGGCCAAGCGCGGCAAGAAGGTGGAGGAACTCCTCAATGGCTAACGAGTCCAACAAGACCGTCAAGGTGCGCCTGGTGCGCGGCCTGCGTGGTTCCCAGTCGCGTCACCGCCTGTCGGTGAAGGCGCTGGGCCTGAACAAGCTCAACGATGTGCGTGAACTGAAGGACAGCCCGCAGGTGCGCGGTCTGATCGCCAAGGTCCACTACCTCGTCAAGGTCGAGGAGTAATCAATATGCGTCTCAACACACTGAAGCCCGCCGAGGGCGCCCGCACCGAGCGCACCCGCGTCGGCCGCGGTATCGGTTCCGGCCTGGGCAAGACCGCCGGTCGCGGCCACAAGGGTTCGTTCGCGCGCGCCGGTAAGGGCAAGATCAAGGCGAAGTTCGAAGGCGGCCAGATGCCGCTGATCAAGCGTCTGCCGAAGGTCGGCTTCCGCTCCAAGCTGAAGCTGGATTGCGCCGAAGTGCTGTCGTACCAGCTGGACAAGCTGGAAGCCGGCGAGATCGACTTCGCTGCGCTGCGTGCCGCCAAGCTGGTGCCCAGCACCGCCAAGCGCGCCAAGATCGTCAAGAAGGGCGAACTCACCAAGAAGTTCGTGCTGAAGGGCGTGGCCGCCACGGCCGGTGCCAAGGCCGCCATCGAGGCTGCCGGCGGCAGCGTGCAGGAGTAACGGACGCATGGCGCAGGGTAATGCCGCCAGTGCGCTGGCAGGCGCAGGCAAGTTCACCGAACTCCGCCAGCGCCTGCTGTTCGTGCTGGGCGCGCTGATCGTCTACCGGATCGGCTGTTTCGTGCCGGTGCCGGGCGTCAATCCCGATGCCATGCTTGCGATGATGCAGGCGCAGGGCGGCGGCATCGTGGACATGTTCAACATGTTCTCGGGCGGCGCCTTGCACCGTTTCAGCATCTTCGCGCTCAACGTCATGCCCTACATCTCGGCGTCGATCGTGATGCAGCTGGGCGTGCACATCTTCCCGAGCCTGAAGGCACTGCAGAAGGAAGGCGAGTCCGGTCGCCGCAAGATCACCCAGTACTCGCGCATCGGCGCTGTGCTGCTGGCGGTCGTGCAGGGCGGCAGCATCGCCACCGCGCTGCAGAACCAGGTCGCCCCGGGCGGCATGCCGGTGGTGTACGCGCCTGGCATGGGCTTCGTGCTGACCGCTGTCGTCGCGCTGACCGCAGGCACCATCTTCCTGATGTGGCTGGGCGAGCAGGTGACCGAGCGTGGCATCGGCAACGGCGTTTCGCTGATCATCTTCGCCGGTATCGTGGCGGGCCTGCCCGGCGCGGTCATCCAGACCGTCGGAGCGTTCCGCGACGGTACGCTGAGCTTCATCTCGCTGCTGGTGATCGCGTTGGTGGTGCTGGGCTTTACGTTCCTGGTCGTGTTCGTCGAACGCGGACAGCGGCGCATCACGGTGAACTACGCGCGCCGCCAGGGTGGCCGCAACGCGTACATGAACCAGACGTCGTTCCTGCCGCTGAAGCTCAACATGGCTGGCGTGATCCCGCCGATCTTCGCCTCCAGCATCCTGGCCTTCCCGGCCACGCTGGCGATGTGGTCCGGCCAGGGCACGGGTGCCGCCACGTGGTTGCAGCGTATTTCCAACGCGCTGGCCCCGGGCGAGCCTCTTCACATGATCGTGTTCGCTGCGATGATCATCGGCTTCGCGTTCTTCTACACGGCCCTGGTATTCAACTCCCAGGAAACTGCTGAGAACCTGAAGAAGTCCGGCGCGCTCATACCGGGCATCCGTCCGGGCAAGGCCACCGCCGACTACGTCGATGGCGTGCTGACCCGACTGACGGCGATCGGTTCGCTGTACCTGGTCGCGGTCTGCCTGCTGCCGGAAGTGATGCGCACGCAGTTGGGTACCTCGTTCTACTTCGGCGGCACCTCGCTGCTGATCGTGGTGGTGGTGGTGATGGACTTCATTGCGCAGATCCAGGCGCACCTGATGTCCCACCAGTACGAGAGCCTGCTGAAGAAGGCCAATCTGAAGGGTGGTTCGCGGGGCGGTCTTGCCCCCCGTGGCTGACGTATAATCGCGGGTCTTCCCGCACCAGTCCGGCCCTTCGCGGCCGGCTGACTTAGATGGGCGGCCTCCGCGGCGATCCGGCGCGGAGGTGAGAACCAGCCAGTCCCTGCGCCAGAGTAGCGCGGGCGGGGCAGGGCGAGGGGCAACCCCCGTCCCGCACCAGGCCGGTTCCGGCGCCGGAGCATGGGCACACTCCCCATGCCGGGTCTGCGGCCGGCGTTGCCGGCACGGACTTCCAAGGAACCCCGGATCTTGCTACACTTTCCAGTTCACTCCGCCTGTCTGCGCGAATCCCGCCCGGGATGACCGTACACGGGCCAATACTCACAGTTGGAGAACCGCGTCATGGCGCGTATTGCAGGTGTCAACCTGCCTGCCCAGAAGCATGTCTGGGTCGGTTTGCAAAGCATCTACGGCATTGGCCGTACCCGTTCCAAGAAGGTCTGCGAAGCCGCTGGCGTCGTCTCGACCACCAAGATCCGCGACCTGTCGGAGCCGGAAGTCGAGCGCCTGCGCGCCGAAGTCGGCAAGTACGTGGTCGAAGGCGACCTGCGCCGTGAAGTCGGCATCGCCATCAAGCGCCTGATGGACCTGGGCTGCTACCGCGGCCTGCGCCACCGTCGCGGCCTGCCGCTGCGTGGCCAGCGCACCCGTACCAACGCCCGTACCCGCAAGGGTCCGCGCAAAGCCATCAAGAAGTAAGGGGCGACCATCATGGCCAAGCCAGCTGCTGCCAAAGTCAAGAAGAAGATCAAGCGCGTCATCACCGATGGCGTCGCCCACGTCCACGCTTCTTTCAACAACACCATCGTCACCATCACCGACCGCCAGGGCAATGCGCTTTCCTGGGCGACCTCGGGTGGTGCCGGTTTCCGCGGTTCCCGCAAGTCCACGCCGTTCGCGGCGCAGGTCGCTGCCGAAAAGGCAGGCCGTGCAGCTCTGGACTACGGCGTGAAGTCGCTGGAAGTCCGCATCAAGGGCCCGGGTCCGGGTCGTGAGTCGGCCGTGCGTTCGTTGAACAACGTGGGCTACAAGATCACCAACATCATCGACGTGACGCCGATCCCGCACAACGGGTGCCGTCCGCCGAAAAAGCGTCGCGTCTAAGGGGGCGATAAGAAATGGCTCGTTATATCGGTCCTACCTGTAAGCTCGCGCGCCGCGAAGGCGCCGACCTGTCGCTCAAGAGCCCGGCCCGTGCGCTGGACTCGAAGTGCAAGCTGGAGCAGAAGCCCGGCCAGCACGGCGCCACCGCCCGCAAGGGCAAGCTGTCCGACTACGCCACCCAGCTGCGCGAGAAGCAGAAGGTCAAGCGTATCTACGGTCTGCTGGAGCGCCAGTTCCGCAACTACTACAAGAAGGCCTCGACCAAGAAGGGCAACACCGGCGAGAACCTGCTGCAGTTGCTGGAAACCCGCCTCGACAACGTCATCTACCGCATGGGCTTCGCCGTGACCCGTCCGGCCGCCCGCCAGCTGGTCTCGCACCGTGGCGTGCTGGTCAACGGCAAGCCGGTCAACCTGCCTTCGTACCAGATCAAGGCCGGTGACGCGATCGCGCTGTCGGAGAAGGCACAGAAGCAGCTCCGCGTGCAGGAGTCGCTGACGGTCGCCGAACAGCTCGACCTGAACCCGTCGTGGGTCGAAGTCGATGCGAAGAAGTTCAGCGGCGTGTTCAAGGCGGTTCCGGCGCGTTCGGACCTGCCCGCCGACATCAACGAAGCGCTGATCGTCGAGTTGTACTCGAAGTAATTCATTCACGCACCCCCGGGCGACCGGGGGACCGCAGGAGACAAAGCAACATGACGGGTATTACTCAGCAAGTGCTGCGCCCCCGCGGCCCGCAGATCGAGCGCCTGACCGGCAACCGTGCGAAGGTGGTCATCGAACCGCTGGAGCGTGGTTACGGCCATACGCTCGGCAATGCGTTGCGCCGCGTGCTGCTGTCGTCGATCCCCGGCTTCGCGATCACCGAAGTCGAGATCGATGGCGTGCTGCACGAATACAGCACCATCGAAGGCATGCAGGAAGACGTGCTGGAAGTGCTGTTGAACCTGAAGGATGTGGCTATCCGCATCCACTCCGGCGATTCGTCCACCCTGAGCCTGGCCAAGCAGGGCCCGGGCGTGGTGACCGCTGGTGACATCAAGACCGACCACAACGTCGAGATCCTGAATCCGGAACTGGTCATCTGCAACCTGACCAAGGACACGGCGCTGAACATGCGCCTGAAGATCGAGCGTGGTTTCGGCTACCAGCCGGCCGCAGCCCGTCGTCGTCCGGACGAAGAAACCCGTGCGATCGGTCGCCTGGTGCTGGACGCCTCGTTCTCGCCGGTCCGTCGCGTCGCGTACGCGGTGGAAGCCGCGCGCGTCGAGCAGCGCACCGACCTGGACAAGCTGGTCCTGGACATCGAAACCAACGGCACGATCGATGCCGAGGAAGCCGTGCGCACCGCCGCCGACATCCTCAGCGACCAGCTGTCGGTGTTCGGTGACTTCACGCACCGCGACCGCGGCGCGCCGAAGCAGGCTGCCAGCGGCGTGGATCCGGTGCTGCTGCGCCCGATCGACGACCTGGAGCTGACCGTGCGTTCGGCCAACTGCCTGAAGGCCGAGAGCATTTACTACATCGGCGACTTGATCCAGAAGACGGAAGTCGAACTGCTCAAGACCCCGAACCTCGGCAAGAAGTCGCTGACCGAGATCAAGGAAGTCCTGGCGCAGCGCGGCCTGTCCCTGGGCATGAAGCTGGAGAACTGGCCGCCGGCCGGTGTCGCCCAGCACGGCATGCTCGGCTGATGACGCAACACGAAGCTCCCGCGTCCGCGCGGGAGCTTCGCTGCAACACCCTCGTCGACGGACCTGAAGGCCCGCGACGCTCCGGTCAAGGATGGCCGGTCCGGACCACCCGCAGTCCACTGTTCCACCGCCTGGATGGCGACAGCGAAGTCCAACGTCCCACTCTTCTTTAGGAATCCAACCCATGCGCCACCAGAAAGCCGGCCGCAAGTTCAGCCGCACCAGCGCCCATCGCGAAGCGATGTTCCGCAACATGGCCGCCTCGCTCATCAAGCACGGCCTGATCAAGACCACCCTGCCGAAGGCCAAGGAACTGCGTCGCGTCGCAGAACCGCTGATCACCCTCGGCAAGATCGATGGCGTCGCCAATCGTCGTCTCGCCTTCTCGCGCCTGCGCGACAAGGAAGCCGTCGGCACGCTGTTCACCACCCTCGGCCCGCGCTACCAGTCGCGTCCGGGTGGCTACCTGCGCATCCTGAAGTGCGGTTTCCGCGCCGGCGACAACGCCCCGATGGCGTACGTCGAGCTGGTGGACCGTCCGGAAGCGGCGACCGAATAAGGTCCGCCTCCTGCATCACGCGAAGACCCCGGCCTTGCCGGGGTTTTTGCGTTTCAGTGCCCCATACTCGCCTGCCGTGGCAAACGGTCGCAGGTGACGCGGGAGCGTCAGCATGTGGATAATGCGGCAACCCCCATCCGACCGGTGACGATGAATCCTCTCCGCTGGAGTTTCCGCGCGCAGTGCTTCCTCGGCTTTGCGATCTGCGCGGGCTTGCTCGGGTATGCGCTGTATGTGCAATTCGTGCAGCACCTGGAGCCGTGTCCGTTCTGCATCTTCCAGCGTCTGGCCTTCGCGGCGACGGGTGTGATGTTCCTGCTTGGCGCCCTGCACGGGCCGCGTCGTTCCGGTGGCAGGAGGATGTATGGCGTGCTCGCCTTCCTCGCTGCGGCGACAGGTATCGGCATTGCGGGCCGACATGTCTGGGTGCAGGTATTCCCGCCGCTGATGCCGAGCTGTGGCCCAGGCTGGGACTACATGATCGAGACGAACACCTGGCTGGGCGTCGTACAGAAGGTGCTGTCCGCGAAGGGCGACTGCAGCACCGTCGACTGGAGTTTCCTCGGCCTGACCATGCCGATGTGGAGCTTGGTGTGGTTCGTTTTGCTCGCCATCTGGGCCCTGTGGATCGGCTTCCGCGCCCGCAAGACCTCGACCTTCCGCTGATTTGACGCGGCGCACCAATCTGTCAGGATGGTGGGCCGCAAGGAGTCCCGCCATGAACCCCATCGACCGACCACTGCGCGCTGTCAGCCTGCCGCCGAACTGGGCGCCCGACAGCTGGCGCGCGCGTCCGGCGATGCAGATGCCGACCTACCCGGATGCCGGGGCGTTGGAATCCGCGCTGGGCGAGCTGCGCCAGTTACCGCCGTTGGTGACGTCGTGGGAGATCTTTGCGCTGAAGAAGCAGTTGGCCGAAGCGCAGGAAGGCAAGCGCTTCCTGCTGCAGGGCGGCGATTGTGCGGAGAACTTTTCCGATTGCGAATCCGGCCTCATCTCCAACCGGCTCAAGGTGCTGCTGCAGATGAGCCTGGTGCTGGTGCACGGTCTGCGCCTGCCCGTGGTGCGGGTGGGTCGGTTCGCCGGTCAGTATGCGAAGCCGCGGTCGGCCGACCTGGAGACGCGCGACGGCGTGGCGCTGCCCAGCTACCGTGGTGATGTGGTCAATGCACCCGAGTTCACGGCCGAAGCGCGCGTGCCCGATCCGCGACGCATGATCAAGGCGCATGCACGCTCGGCGATGACGATGAACTTCGTCCGTGCGCTGATCGACGGCGGTTTCGCCGACCTGCATCATCCCGAGTACTGGAACCTCAATTGGGTGGGCTATTCGCCGTTGGCGAACGAGTACCAGCACATGGTTGCCTCGATCGGCGACGCAGTGAGGTTCATGGAGACCCTGTCGGGCTCCGAGGTGCACAACCTCAACCGGATCGATTTCTACACCTCGCACGAAGCGCTGCTGCTGCCTTACGAAGAGGCGTTGACGCGCGAAGTCCCGCGGCAGTGGGGCTGGTTCAATCTCAGCACGCATTACCCGTGGATTGGCATGCGCACGGCGGCGGTGGATGGCGCGCACGTGGAGTACCTGCGTGGCGTGCGCAACCCCATCGCCATCAAGGTGGGGCCGTCGGTCACGCCCGACCAGCTGCTGCGCCTCATCGATGTGTTGAACCCGGAAGACGAAGCGGGGCGCCTGACCTTCATCCACCGCATGGGCGCCGCGCAGATCGCCGACAAATTGCCGCCGCTGCTGGATGCGGTACGCCGCGATGGCCGTCGCGTGCTCTGGGTCTGCGACCCGATGCACGGCAACACGGAAAGCACGAGCAACGGGTTCAAGACGCGGCGCTTCGACAACGTGCGCAGCGAGGTCGAGCAATCCTTCGACCTGCATGCGGCAGCCGGCACACGGCTGGGCGGCGTCCATCTGGAATTGACCGGTGAAGACGTCACCGAGTGCACCGGCGGTGCGCGCGAACTGACCGATGCGGACCTGGAGCGCGCGTACCGCTCGACGGTCGATCCGCGCCTCAACTATGAGCAGTCGCTGGAAATCGCGATGTGCATCGTGCGCAAGCAGAACCAGGTGGCCGCGCCTGCGACGCGTTGAGTCGTGCGTTCACGCGCCGTGCTTGGGCACGGCGTGCGGCGCCGGCGGGATGCTCCATGTCTTGGCACGCGCGTACATGCGCGCGAACTCGGCTGCCGGCACTGGGGTGCTGAAGTAGTTTCCCTGCAGTTCGTCGCAGCCGTTGGCGGCCAGCCAGGCGGCTTGCGCGGCGGTCTCGACGCCTTCTGCGATGGTGCGGCACTGCAACTGGTCCGCGAGGCCGATGATCGCGCGCGTGATCGCCCCCTGGTTCGGTTCCGAGACGTCGCGAACGAAGGATTGGTCGATCTTCAGCACGTTGAAGCCGTAGTTGCCCAGGTAGCTCAGGCTGGAAAAGCCCGTGCCGAAATCGTCGATCGCGATGCGCACGCCCAACGCCTTCAGCGCGCGCAGCGTACGGTCGGTGCGTTGCACGTCGCGCATCAGCGTGGTCTCGGTGACTTCGAGTTCGAGGAACTCCGCCGCAAGCCCGCTGTCTTCCAGCGCGCCGACGACCGTGTCGACCAGGTCGTCGGTATCGAAATTCGCCGCGGCGATATTCACCGATACCCGGATGGGCGGAAGCCCGGCCTGTTGCCAGATCCGGTTTTGCCGGCAGGCGGCACGGATCGCCCACTGGTCGATGTCAACGATGAGGTTCGTCTCTTCCGCGATCGGCAGGAACTCGCCCGGCATGACCAGACGATCGCCTCGTTGCCAGCGGGCGAGGCCTTCGACGCCAACGATGCGGCCGGTAAGGCAGTCGATCTGCGGTTGGTAGTGCAGGAAAAGGTCGCCGTTGCGCAGGCTGCGGCGCAGGCTGTTCTCCAGCTCGATGCGAGCATCGACGCTGGAGGCGAGTTCGCGGGTGTAGAAACGCGTGGCATTGCGGCCGTTGCGCTTGGCGAGGTACATCGCGGCATCGGCCCGCATCATCAGCGTGGCGGCGTCGTAACCGTCTTCCGGGAACAGGCTGATACCGATGCTGAAGGCCTGATGCAACTCGTGCGAGGCGACCGTGTAGGGCGTGCCGCTGAGCGACAACAGCCGGTCGGCTACCTGCAGCACGTTCTCGCGCGTCACCACGTTCGGCAGCAGCACGACGAATTCGTCGCCACCCGTGCGATAGATCGTGCCGAGGTTGCCGATGTTGCGGTGGATACGGCGCGCGACCTGCTGCAGTAGCTCGTCGCCGGTGTGGTGGCCGAGCGCATCGTTGACGTGCTTGAACAGGTCCAGGTCCAGGAACAGCACCGCAATGCCGTTGCCGTGGTTGGTGGCATGCGTGATCGCCTGGCCCAGTCGTTCGTTGAGCTGCAGGCGGTTGGGTAGGCCAGTCAAGGCATCGTGATGCGCCAGGTAGGTCATGCGCGAGCTCAGCGCGCGCGGTTCGGTGATATCGCGCAATACCATGACGCTGCCGACAAGACGCTCGTCGCGATCATGGATGGACGACAGCGAGCGTTCGACCAGGATCCGGGAGCCATCGCGGCGCGCCAATTGCAGGTCGCCGGTCTGTGCGAGCGGATGGGCGGCATCCGCGTCGTCGGGGGCCTCCACGCGGACCAGCGGCGCGACGTGGTCCAGCGGCTGGCCGAGCGCCTGTTCTAGGCCCCAGCCGCTCAGCGCTTCGGCAGCGGGGTTCATGTAAGTGACGCGGCTCTCCACGTCCACGGTGATCACCGCTTCGCTGATCGAGGTCAGCGTCACTTCGGCCAGTTCGTTCGCGTTGTGCAGCGCGTGTTCCAGGCGCGCCTTTTCGGTGATGTCGATCGCCATCACGAAGAATCCGGACACCGCGCCGTCCTCGTCGGCGTCGGGCGTATAGAAGCTGTGCAGTCGACGCACACCGTCGACCATGCTGAAGCTGCTTTCGAAATCGCCATCGCGTCCGGCGAGCGCGGCTTCGATATGCGGCAGGCGCCGCGTATAGGCCTCTTCGCCGAACAGATCGCGCATGTGTGCGCCGATGCGCAAGGGGGCGCGCCACTTGATCTGTTCTGCGCAAGCGCGGTTGGTGAAGACCAGCCGCTGCTGGGTATCGAATTGTGCGATCAGCGCCGGGAGGCGGTCGGTCACGCGCTTCAGGTGATCGCGCGCCATCGCGAGCTCACGGTGCGCCCGGCGCTGCTCGCTGACATCGTTCCCCATCAGGTACCAGCCCGCGATGCGCTGGTTGCGTTCCACATCGGGTACCAGATAGAGATGCACCGGGCGCGCGGGCTTCCCGATCTCGGCATCCCAGGCGATCCAGTGCTCAGCCGTGCAGTCGTGCATCGCGCGCTTGAGCGAGGTCAGGAATCCGGGATCGTCCGCGTGCACATCGTCAACGTGCCGTTCGCTCCAGCCTTCGCGAGCACCCGACCATGTGCGGCTGGCCCGGTTCGCGAAGCCGTAACGACCCTCTGCGTCGATATAGGCGATCAGCGCCGGCAGATGGTCGGCGACCGCATCCAGCAAGGCGCGGCTGCGCCGTTCCGTGCGTGCCAGGCTGCGCAGCAACAGGAACAGCAGTACGCCGAGGCTGATGCCGCACAGCGAAAGCAACAGGATGGGCAGCTGTCCCGGCAGGGCTTCGCGCATCGGCGGGGATTGCAACACCAGTTGCCATTGGCTTCCCAGCAAGCGCAGATCGCGCTGCGAGGTGAAGGCGGGCTTCCAGGCCTCACCATGGCGGTCGCGCAGCGCACGGGTCTGGTAGATCGGTTCGCCGCCATGGTCGCGGGCGAGCAGTTGCAGGTCGAACTCACCGCCGTCCGTGCGCCCGATGGCGTCGTCCATCACCTGCTGCCACCCGAAACCGGCCGTCGCAAAACCGCGCAGTAGCGAACGCCGCGCCTCCACGCTCTCCCGTGCCGCCACGGAGTCGGCGTACACGGGGGAATACAAGAGGAAACCGGGTAGGCCGGTGCTGCCGCGGGAAGCGTCGCCCAGCGCGACCAGCGGTGCGGCCGCGAGTTCGCCCGTATCGCGCGCCGACTCGATCGCGCCACGCCGCACGGTTTCGGCCATCACGTCCTTGCCCAGCAGTGGGCGCATGCCGGGCGCATCGGGGTACAGCAGGTCGATCACCACGTATTCGCTGCGATCACCAGCGGGATGGATCGCGAACGCATCGCCGTAGCGCACGCGCCGCGCGGCGACGTAGGCCTCCCGTTCGGCGGCACGCACGTAGCGCGCGAATCCCAGCCCGTGCACGCCCGACTGGCGCGTGGGCACCTGCAGCTTCTCGACGAAGGCGTAGAAGCTGTCCTGGTCGATATCCTGCCGACCCTCCAGCACCGCGGCGGCGGCGCGCACGGTGTCTTCGTAGGCATTCATGTGGGTGGCGACCGCGGTGGCCACGGCATCCGCACGTGCGTTGAACTGCGCACGCGCGTGGTCGCGCGCCTGTCGCCAGGTGATCAGGCCGGTCCACAGGGAGAGGAGGCAGGCCACGACCAGCACACCCCAGGCCAGGGAGTTGAGGTTGCGCTCTCTACGGCGCGCCGTGGATCCGGATCCACCGAACGCCCGCCGCTCCGCCCCCCGGTCCGCGCCAGACTCCACGCGTGTCTTCCCCGCCTGCTGGTTACGGCTATGACGCCACGAACCCGTGGCGCCTGCAAGCATTCCCTTGCGCCGGACGACTCACTTTGGGAAGCCTGTCAGCGCCCTTCGGCGCGTGCGGGCAGGGTGGGCCAGTATTCGGGCGGCTTGCGCGCCCGCGTGCGCTGTTCATAGTCGTAGCCCAGCGCGATCAGGCGGGCCTCGCTCCAGGCGGGCCCCATGAACGTCAGGCCCAGCGGCAGGCCGTCGCTGTGGCCCATCGGAACGGTCAGGCTGGGGTAGCCCGCGACAGCCGCAGCGCCGTAACCGGCGCCCGGGAAGTGGTCGCCGGCCTTGTGGTCGGTCAGCCACGCCGGGCCAGTGGTGGGCGCGATCAGGGCATCGAGTTGCTGCGCCTTGAGCGCCGCATCGATGCCTTCCGGGCCTGCCAGCCGCCGCGCACGGCTGCGTGCGCTGATGTACTCCGCTTCGCCCAGGCCACCCTTGTCGTTAGCTCGCTCGAACAGGTCCTGGCCGAAGTACGGCATCTCCGACAGCCGGTACTGCTCGTTGTAGCCGATCAGCTGCGTCAGCGTCGTCAGCGGCGCCTTGCGCTCGGCCAGGTAGCGCTCCAGCCCGTGCTTGAACTCATAGAGCATCAGGTTGAGTTCGTCCGTACTCCATTGCCCGTCGGTCGGGATTTCCGCATCGACGATGACGGCGCCGGCTTCACGCAGCACCTGGAGCGCCTCCTCCAGCGCAGCGGCGGCGTCGGGATGGATGTCCGCCTTGCTGCGCAGCACGCCGATGCGCGCGCCCTGGAGCGCGCCGGGCTTCAAGCGAGCGCTGTAGTCCAGCGTGGTGTTCCAGGCGGCGTTGATCGTCGCGGCGTCGCCCGGGTCCCGGCCCGCCAGCACGCCGAGCAGCAGGGCCGCATCCGACACGCTGCGGGCGATCGGTCCGGCGGTGTCCTGGCTGTGGGAGATCGGCAGGATGCCTTGCCGGCTCACCAGCCCTACCGTGGGCTTCAGCCCAACCACGCCGTTGACCGCCGCCGGGCAGAGGATGCTGCCATCGGTTTCGGTGCCGACGCTGATCGCCGCCAGATTGGCCGAGACGGCGACGGCGCTGCCCGAGCTCGAGCCGCAGGGATTGCGGTCCAGCGCGTACGGGTTGCGGGTCTGGCCGCCGCGCCCGCTCCAGCCGGAGGTCGAATGCATCGAACGGAAGTTCGCCCACTCGCTCAGGTTGGCCTTGCCCAGGATCACCGCGCCGGCTTCACGCAGGCGGCGCACCAGGAACGCATCCTGGCCCGGGCGGAAGTCCTTCAGCGCCAGCGAGCCGGCGGAGGTCGCCATCGGGACGGCGTCGATGTTGTCCTTCAGCAGCACCGGGATCCCGTGCAACGGCCCACGCACGGCATTGGCGCGTCGCTCCACGTCGCGCAGCGCGGCCTCTTTGAGCGCATCGGGGTTCAGTTCGATGACGGCGTTGAGCTGTGGGCCGGCCTTGTCGACGGCCGCGATACGGTCCAGGTAAGCCTGCGTCAGCCGGCGGCTGTCCAACTCGCCCGATTGCATGCGCGACTGCAGGTCAGCGATGTCGAGTTCGGCGTAGATGAAGTCGGTAGGAGCCTGCGGAGCAGCCGCCTGCGGCGGCGCCGGCTGGCAGGCCGCCAGGGCGAGCGTGAGGCCGAACGGCAGCAAGGATCGACGCATGCGGATACCTTCGCGAAGTTGCCGCAGGCTACGCAGCCGTCGCCCTGCGCGTCAAATCCGCTTGCGCCGGCGGATGTCGCGCCAGAGCACCCACACGATCACCAGGTTGACGATGAGCAGCGCCCACGTATGCCAGCCGGGGTGGTGGTAGAGCGCATAGACATCCAGCGGGAGGTAGGCCGCCGAGCCGATACAGCCCAGCCACGAGGCCCACGCGCGGGCCCGCCACAGGCCCCAGGCTTCCAGCAGGCGCATGCCGGCGTACACGGCGATGATCAGCACGGCCACGTGGACCGACTCGGGGTTGATGCGGTCCAGCCACTGGCTCATCACGCCGGGACCGGCGTCGGGGATGAAGCGGGTGACGATCGCCTGCACGCTCTCGCGCAGGCGATCCGGGCCGAACGCCAGCAGTCCGCCGGCGAAGGCGAGGGCCAGCACGCCCTTGGCGCCCTCGAACAGGGCGATGGCGTGCAGGCCGGGATGCGCCTTGGGGTCCGGGTTGTAGGCGGTGTCGTCCAAGGCGCGGCGGTCAGGCCGCGCGGGAGGCGCGCTTGCGGTCGCTCTCGGTCAGGAACTTCTTGCGCAGGCGGATTTCCTTCGGCGTGATTTCCACCAGCTCGTCGTCGTCGATGAAGTCCAGCGCCTGCTCCAGCGAGAACTTGATCGCCGGGGTCAGCTGGATCGCATCGTCCTTGCCCGAGGCGCGCATGTTGGTCAGCGGCTTCGTCTTGATCGCGTTGACGGTCAGATCGTTGTCCTTGGAGTGGATGCCGATCAGCTGGCCTTCGTACACGTTGTCGCCCTCGGCGGCGAACAGCTTGCCGCGTTCCTGCAGCGGGCCGAGCGAGTAGGCCGGCGTGGCGCCCGGCGCATTGGCGATCATCACGCCGTTGAGGCGCTTGGCGATGGCGCCCTGTTCCTTCGGACCGTAGTGGTCGAACACGTGGAACAGCAGGCCCGAGCCCTGGGTCAGCGTCTTGAATTCGTTCTGGAAGCCGATCAGGCCACGCGCCGGGATCTGGTAGTCCAGGCGCACGCGGCCCTTGCCGTCCGGCTCCATGTTCTTCAGCTGGCCCTTGCGGACGCCGAGCTTCTCCATCACGCCGCCCTGGTGATTTTCCTCCACGTCGACGACGAGCTGCTCGATCGGCTCCATCTGCTGGCCGTCGATTTCCTTGATGATGACTTCCGGGCGCGACACGGCCAGCTCATAGCCTTCGCGGCGCATGTTCTCGATCAACACCGACAGGTGCAGTTCGCCGCGGCCGGAGACCAGGAACTTGTCGGCGTCTTCCAGCTGTTCGACCTTCAGCGCGACGTTGTGCACGGTCTCGCGCTCCAGGCGCTCCTTCAGCTGGCGGCTGGTCAGGAACTTGCCGCCCGAAAGATCCTTGTTGCCGGCGAACGGCGAGTTGTTGACCTGGAAGGTCATCGAGATCGTCGGCTCGTCGACCGTCAACGCCGGCAGCGCTTCCGGGGTGTCCAGCGCGCAGACGGTGTCGGAGATCGTGAGGTCCTGGATGCCGGAGATGGCGACGATGTCGCCGGCTTCGGCGCTGTCCTGCTCGATGCGCTCCAGGCCCAGGAAGCCCAGCACCTGCAGCACCTTGCCCTGGCGCTTCTTGCCTTCACGGTCGATCACGGCGACCGGCATGTTCTTCTTCAACGTGCCGCGCTGGATGCGGCCGATGCCGATCACGCCGACGAAGTTGTTGTAGTCCAGCTGGCTGATGCGCATCTGGAAGGCGCCTTCCGGATCGACTTCCGGCTTCGGCGCGTGCTTCATGATCGCTTCGTACAGCGGGGTCATGTCGCCGCCGCGTACGCTGTCTTCCAGACCGGCATAACCGTTCAGGGCCGACGCGTAGACGATCGGGAAATCCATCTGCTCGGGCGTGGCGCCCAGGCGGTCGAACAGGTCCCACACCTGCTCCACGACCCACTCCGGACGCGAGCCGGGGCGGTCGACCTTGTTGATCACCACGATCGGCTTGAAGCCCATCGCGAAGGCCTTCTGGGTTACGAAGCGCGTCTGCGGCATCGGGCCGTCCATCGCGTCCACCAGGATCAGGACGGTGTCGACCATCGACAGCACGCGCTCGACTTCACCGCCGAAGTCGGCGTGGCCGGGGGTGTCGACGATGTTGATGCGGTTGCCGTTCCAGGTGATGGCGGTGTTCTTCGCCAGGATCGTGATGCCACGTTCCTTTTCCTGATCGTTGCTGTCCATCACGCGCTCGGCCAGCACGGTGCGCTCGGAGAGGGTGCCGGACTGCTTCAGCAGCTGGTCGACGAGGGTGGTCTTGCCATGGTCGACGTGCGCGACGATCGCGATATTGCGGAGGTTTTCGATGGACATGGATTCTGGGATCGGAAAAACGCACCCGGGTACCCCCTTCGAAGGGGCAGGGCGCGAGGACGGGGAGGAAAGAAGGCGGCGTATTATAGCGGGCTATCGGGTGCTAAGCACCTGATTTTCCGAATAACGCCAGAATGGATGCCGCCAACCGGGACGGAGCGCCCTTGAAATCGCCCCGGATCGTCGTGATCTGGGATTTAGACGGCGCCTGAACGGGCGTCTGCCTTCCTTGGCGATCCCTGCGGCCCGCCCCCTTTCTACCCCTGGAGAACCACCCGATGAGCCAGCTGACCGCCACTTTCGACACCTCGCGCGGCCCGATCACGATCGAGCTGTACCCCGACAAAGCCCCGCTGACGGTGGCCAATTTCGTGAACCTGGCCAAGCGCGGCTTCTACGACGGCCTGAACTTCCACCGCGTGATCCCGGACTTCATGATCCAGGGCGGCTGCCCGGAGGGCTCCGGCCGCGGTGGCCCGGGCTACCGCTTCGAGGACGAAACCACCAACGGCGTGCGCCATGAGCGCGGCGTGCTGTCCATGGCCAATGCCGGCCCCAGCACCAATGGCAGCCAGTTCTTCATCACCCACGTGCCCACCCCGTGGCTGGACGGCAAGCACACCGTGTTCGGCAAGGTCACCGAAGGCCTGGACGTGGTCGACGCGGTGAAGCAGGGCGACCTGATCACCAAGGTCACCATCGAAGGCGACGCGGAGGCCGTACTGGCCGCCAAGGCCGAGCGCGTGGCCGAGTGGAACCGCTTCCTGTCCGCGTGATCGAATGAAAGGGCCGGTCAGCGTACCGGCCCTTTCTTTTTGTGGAGCACCACCATGAAGGACCATTGCCGGCGCGCGTTGCGCGCCGCCCTGCTGTTGGCCGCCGCCCTGGCGCTGGGCGCGTGCAACAAGGGCACGGACACCCCGCCGGATCCCGTCGCAGCGACCGCGGTGGAGGCGTCGGCGGAGCACTTCCAGCAGAGCCTGGCAGGCCTGTGGAGCACGAATCACAGCGAAGGCGACGACGCCGAGACCCTCTACGCCATTGCCTGGCAGCCCGACGCCGGCCTGCAGGTCGTGCGTGACGGCGCCTGGCTGGATGGCAAGGTAGAGGACGTCGACCTCGACAATGGCACGCTGGCCCTGCACCTGACCTCCGACACCGGGCCCAGCGAGACGGTGACCCTGCGCAAGCTGCAGGACGAGAGCGGAAACGGCTTCACCCTGCGTATCACCTGGGGCGCCGGCCAGACCGACGACCTGGGCTTCGTGCGCCGGCTGACCGAACGCGACCGCAGCGAGCTTGCCGCTGCCGTGGCCGCGGCGCAGGCACCGGATCCCGCAGCGGAATGCGAAACCGATGCCCCGGCGGGCAGCGTCCGCGCCACCCTGGTCTGCGGGCATGAGGAGTTCGGCGCGCTGGATGCCGGGATGCGAAAGCAGTTCAAGGAACTGGCGGACCGTTATCCCGACGGCGACCGCACGGTCCAGGCCGCTACCCGCCAGTTGGACGCCTGCGATACCCCCGCCTGCCTGCGTGCGGCATATGCGCAGTGGCAAGCGTATTTCGACGAGAACTACGACCTGGGCGACGTGGTGGATTACCAGTAACCGGGCCCTGCCGCGCGGACCGAGGTAGACCATGGGCTAGTCGGTCGCTGCGGGGTGTCGTGATACCATTTTGCGCCGCAAAAAAGACGGCGGCGACGCTCCCTAACCGTTTCCACGCGAGGTTGTGCAATGCCCCTGCTTGCCCGGCGTATCGGTCGCGCCAAGCCAAGTGCGATCATGGCGGTGGCCGAAAAGGCCAAGAAGTTGAAGGCCGAAGGCCGCGACATCATCAGCTTTTCGATCGGTGTTCCCAATTTCCTGCCCGGTGACCACGTCTACCAGGCCGCGCGCGACGCGCTGGCGAAGGACTCCGGCCAGTACGGCAGCAACCGCGGCACCGACGCGCTGCTCGATGCGTTCCTACGGCACATCGAAGCGCTGGGCCTGACGGGCTACACGCGCGCCAACGTGTCCACCGGCATCGGCGCCAAGCACATCCTCTACAACCTGGCCGAGTCGCTGCTGGACGAGGGCGACACCATCGTCTATCCGTCGCCGTACTGGACGACCTACGCCGACATCGCCGACATCGTCAACGCCAAGGCGGTGCCGCTGCCGTGCCCGGCCAGCCAGGACTACAAGCTGACGCCCGCGCAGCTCGACGAAGCGCTGACGATCCACACGCCCAAGGTGTTCCTGTTCAACAATCCGTCCAATCCGACGGGCATGGTCTACACGCGCGAGGAAGTCGCCGCGCTGGCCGACGTGCTGGTGAAGCATCCGGAGACCTGGATCGTCACCGACGACATCTACAACCGCATGCTGTTCGACGGACTGGCCTACACGAACTTCGCGCAGGCGCGGCCGGAACTGCGCGATCGCACGGTCTTCGTCGATTCGCTGTCCAAGACCTATGGCATGCCGGGCTGGCGCGTGGGCTTCATGGCCGGTCCCGAGGTGGTCGCCAAGGCGCTGACCACGATGAATTCCAACCACATCACCAACGTGCCGGAAGTCGTCACCGCCGCGGCCATCGCCGCGCTGACCGGTCCGCAGGACGTGCCCGTCGCGAAGAACGCCGAATTCCAGGCCAAGCGCGACCAGGTGCTGGCCGCGATGGAAGCCATCCCGGGCGTGGTGTGTCCGCGTCCGCAGGGTGCGTTCTACGTGTTCCCCGACATCAGCTGCGCCTTCGGCAAGTCGCATGACGGCGTGAAGATCGAGAACGACGTCGACTTCTGCAATGCGCTGCTCGAAGCGAAGGGCGTGGCCTGCGTGCCGGGGTCGGCGTTCGGCGAGCCGCGTGCGTTGCGCATCAGCTACACCTGTCCGACGCCGCAACTCGCGCCGGGCCTGCAGCGTTTCCAGGAATTCTTTGCCGAACTGAAGTAACCGTTGCGTGGGCGCAGGCCCACTCTTTCCCCACGCGGTGGGCCGATGCCCACCCTACGAAACCCCGAGGAACCGCACCATGAAAACCCCCGTCCGTGTTGCCGTCACCGGCGCTGCTGGCCAGATCGGCTACGCGCTGCTGTTCCGCATCGCTTCCGGCGAAATGTTGGGCAAGGACCAGCCGGTCATCCTGCAGCTGCTGGAGCTGCCGCTGGAGAAGGCCCAGGCCGCGCTGAAGGGCGTGATCATGGAGCTCGAAGACTGCGCGTTCCCGCTGCTGGCCGGCATCGTCGGCACCGACGATCCGGAAGTCGCGTTCAAGGACGTCGACGTGGCCCTGCTGGTCGGCGCGCGTCCGCGCGGCCCGGGCATGGAGCGCAAGGACCTGCTGCTGGAGAATGCCAAGATCTTCACCGCCCAGGGCGCTGCGCTGAACAAGGTCGCCAGCCGCAACGTCAAGGTGCTGGTGGTCGGCAACCCCGCGAACACCAATGCCTACATCGCGATGAAGTCCGCGCCGGACCTGCCGTCGAAGAACTTCACCGCCATGCTGCGCCTGGACCATAACCGCGCGCTGTCGCAGCTGGCCAACAAGGCGGGTGTGGCCGTGGGCGACATCGAGAAGCTGGTCGTGTGGGGCAACCACAGCCCGACCATGTACCCCGACTACCGCTTCGCCACGGTCAACGGCCAGTCGCTGAAGGACAAGATCAACGACGCCGACTGGAACGCGAACACCTTCATCCCGCAGGTGGGCAAGCGCGGCGCCGCGATCATCGAAGCGCGCGGTCTGTCGTCGGCCGCTTCGGCCGCCAACGCCGCCATCGACCACGTGCGCGATTGGGTGCTGGGCAGCAACGGCAAGTGGGTGACGATGGGCATTCCGTCCGACGGCAGCTACGGCATCCCGGAAGGCGTGATGTTCGGCTTCGCCGTGACCACCGAGAACGGCGAGTACACGATGATCAAGGACCTGCCGGTCGACGATTTCAGCCAGAAGGCCATCGACAAGACCCTGGCCGAGCTGGAAGAAGAGCGCAGCGGCGTGGCGCACCTGCTCTGATAGCGGGCAGTTCGCACGCGATGGAGAAGGGGTGGCGCGAGCCGCCCCTTTTTTTGTCGTGTTACTTTCTGGTTTTCCTCAAAGGGGGTGGGTGATGCGGAAAGGAAGGATGTTGCTGGCGGTGGGATTGGCCCTGGCGATGCCGTCGTTGGCGGCGGCGCAGGAGGCGCGATACCTGCAGCCTCCCGAGCCGCTCCTGCAGGTGTTTCGTGCCCCGCTCAATCCATCGCCGTCGCTGGACCCCACGGGTACGCGCGCGATCCTGATCAGGCAGTCGCAGTATCCGCCGATCGCCCGTGTCGCCGAACCCTATCTCAAGCTCGCCGGCGTCCGCGTGGAGCCGCGCAACCACAGCCGCCACGATCGATCCAATGGCTACGGCATCCGGACCTGCCTGGAGAGCTTCAGCGTGCTGGAACTGGCCAGCGGCAAGGAAACCACGGTCGCGTTGCCCGCAGGCGCCTGTCCCGGCACGCCATCGTGGTCTCCGGACGGCACGCGCTTCTCGTTCGACAACACCACCGCTGATGGCGTGGAATTGTGGGTGGGCCGTGCCGCCGACGGACAGGTACGCCGCGTGGAGGACGTGAAGCTCAACACGATCCTGGGTGGTGCGGTGCAATGGCTGGGCGACAAGCCCTCACTCCTCGTGAAGCGGGTGCCCACCGACATCGGCGCCGCGCCGGTGCGCTCCGCGGTCCCTCCGGGGCCGGAGATCAAGGAAGCGATCGCCGGCAAGGGCGAGAGCAGCACGTACGAAGCGCGCGACACCTTGTCCGGTCCCGAGGACGAGACCCTGTTCGACTACTACGCCACGTCGCAGTTGGCGGTGGTCGACGCCGACAGCGGCACAGTGACGCCGGTGGGCGCCAAGGCTGTGTACGGCACCGTCGATGCAGCGCCGGATGGGCGCCATGTGCTGGTGGAAGTGCTGGCGCGTCCGTACTCCTACGTCACCACCTGGCAGCGCTTCGCCAAGGACTTGGGCGTTCTGGATTTGAGCAATGGGCGGGTGACGCCGGTAGCGAAGCTGCCGGTTGCCGACCGCGTCCCCGTGCGTGGCGTTCCCACCGGTCCACGCAGCCACGCGTGGCGCGCCAACCAGCCGGCGACCCTCGTATGGGCCGAAGCACTCGACGGCGGCGACTGGAAGAACGAAGTGCCGGCCCGCGATCGCCTGTTGATGCAGGCCGCACCGTTCACCGGCAAGCCGAAGGAAATCGCCCGCCTGAAGCAGCGCTACGCTGGCGTCGCGTGGTTCCACGAAGGCGGCCGCGCGCTGACGCATGAGTACGATGCGAACCGCAACTGGCAGACCACCACGCTCGTCGACGTGGACAAGCGCGGCACGCCGGCGCGCGTGCTGTGGGACCTGTCCAGCGATGAGCTGTACGCCGACCCCGGCAACCCGGAGTACGACCGACTCCCCAACGGCGCATGGGTACTGCGCGAGGAAGAGGGCGCGCTGTTCCTGAGCGGCATGGGCGCCACGCCGCAGGGCAACCGGCCGTTCCTCGATCGCTACCTGCTCAAGGACGGCAGCACGCGCCGCCTGTTCCGCAGCGACGCGACCGCGTATGAAGTCTTCGTCGGGTTCGAGGGGGACGACACCCGTCGCCTGCTTACCTGGCACCAGTCGCCCAAGGATCCGCCCAACCTGCAGCGCCGCATGCTCGGCGGCGCCATCGAGGTCGCCAACCCGGCCGAAGCGACGGTGCGCTCGGAGATCGCGCCACTGACCCGCTTCCCGGATCCCACGCCGCAGGTGCGCGACATCAAGAAGCGCCTGGTGACTTACAAGCGCAAGGACGGCGTGGAGCTTTCCTTCACTCTGTACACGCCGCCGGGCTACAAGGAAGGCGAACGCGTTCCTGCGATCCTGTACGCCTATCCGATGGACTACGCCGATCCTTCGAAGGCCGGGCAGGTGAGCGGTTCGGAGCAGACCTTCACGCGCCTGTCGAACTACCGCCTGCTGTTGCTGGCTGGCTACGCGATCATCGACAACGCATCGTTCCCGATCGTGGGCGATCCGAAGACGGCTTACGACACCTATCTGGAGCAACTGGTGGCGAACGCGGAGGCTGCGGTCGACAAGGCCGTCGAACTCGGCGTGGTCGATCGCGATCGCATCGGCGTCACCGGGCACAGCCACGGTGCACTGATGGCGGCCAACCTGCTGGCGCACTCGGACATGTTCCGCGCCGGCGTGGCTTCCAGCGGCGGCTACAACAAGACGCTGACTCCGTTCGGCTTCCAGAACGAACGCCGCTCGTTCTGGGCGGCACCGAAGGTGTACGACCAGGCGTCGACGTTCTTCCACGCCGACAAGGTCAACGAGCCGCTGTTGATCGTGCATGGCAGCGACGACGCCAACCCGGGCACCGAGTCGCTGCAGTCGCCACGGTTGTTCCAGGCCATCCGCGGCACGGGCGGCACGACACGGCTGGTGATGCTGCCGTTCGAGCCTCATTGGTACACGGCGCAGGAATCGAACGAGCATTTCATCGCCGAGATGCTGGCCTGGTTCGACCGCTACGTGAAGCCTGAGCCCGCGACGCGGAAGTAAGGCCCCATCGCGGTGGCTTCAAGGAAACGCCGGGCTCATGCCCGGCGTTTTTCTTCGCGGGTGCGACGGAATGTCCCATGCGACCAAGGTAGGAAGGTGGCCACGGCAGGGCGGGTCTATGCTGGTCCCGGTGTCGGATCTGGGAGGTTCCCATGGCATACGAAGACGTTTATCGGCGCTCGATCGAGCAGCCCGAGGCCTTCTGGGGTGACGAGGCGAAGGCCATCCATTGGCACGTGCCGCCGCGGCAGGTGCTGGAGTACTCGCAGCCGCCGTTCCGTCGCTGGTTCGTCGGCGGCCAGACCAACCTCTGCTACAACGCAGTGGATCGCCATGTCGCCGAGCGCGGCGACCAACTGGCGCTGGTGGCGGTGTCCACCGAAACCGATGTCACCCGCGAAATCAGCTATCGCGAGCTGCACCGCGAAGTGAACGCCTTCGCGGCCGTACTCAAGCGGCTCGATGTCGGCCGTGGCGATCGCGTGGTCATCTACATGCCGAACATGGCCGAAGCCGTGTTCGCGATGCTGGCCTGCGCGCGCATCGGTGCCGTGCATTCGGTGGTATTCGGCGGCTTCGCCGCGCACAACCTGGCCCTGCGCATCGACGACGCCCAACCGAAGCTGTTGATCGCCGCCGACGCGGGCAGTCGTGGTGGCAAGATCATTCCGTACAAAGCGTTGGTCGACGAGGCATGCGCGAAAGCGAACACGCCCCCGGCCAAGGTGCTGATCGTGTCGCGCGGCCTGGATGCGGCCGAGCCGAAGGTCGCCGGCCGCGATGAGGACTACGCCACGTTGCGCGCCGCCGTCGGCGATGCCGAAGTGCCGGTCGAATGGCTGGAGTCGAACGAGCCCAGCTACCTGCTCTACACCTCCGGCACCACCGGCAAGCCGAAGGGCGTGCAGCGCGATGTCGGCGGGTATGCGGTCGCCCTCGCGCTGTCCATGCGCACGGTCTTCGATGTGGGGCCGGGGCAGGTGATGTTTTCCACGTCCGATGTCGGTTGGGCGGTGGGGCATTCCTACAACGTGTACGGCCCGCTGATCGTGGGCGCGACCTCGGTGCTCTACGAAGGCCTGCCGATCACGCCCGACGCCGGCATCTGGTGGGCGTTGTGCGAGCAGTACGGCGTGCGCACGATGTTTTCCTCGCCGACGGCGGTGCGCGTGCTGAAGAAGCACGACATCGATTTCATCAAGCGCCACGACCTGTCCGAGCTGAAATACCTGTTCCTCGCGGGCGAGCCGCTCGACGAGCCGACGGCGCACTGGATCACCGATGCGATCGGCAAGCCGGTGATCGACAACTACTGGCAGACCGAGACCGGATGGCCGGCGCTGACGCTGCTGCCGGGCCTGGACATGAAGCCCGTGCGGTTCGGCTCGCCCGGGTTCCCGAACCTCGGTTACAAGATGAAGGTGATCGACGAAAGTACCGGCGAGGAGGTCGGACCCGGCCAGAAGGGCGTGCTGGTCATGGAGCCGCCGTTGCCGCCCGGGTGCATGACGACGATCTGGAACGACGACGCGCGCTTCCTCTCCAGCTACTTCAGCCACTTCAAGGAATTGCTGTACAGCTCGCTGGATTGGGCGATCCGCGACGCGGACGGCTATACCTTCATCCTCGGCCGCACCGACGACGTCATCAACGTGGCCGGCCATCGATTGGGCACGCGCGAGATCGAGGAATCCGTCTCCGGCTTCCCGGCTGTGGCGGAGGCCGCCGTGATCGGCGTGGCCGACGAACTGAAGGGCCAGGTGCCGGTGGTGTTCGCGACGCTGCGCCAGGCCACCGACGAACCGCACGAACGCGTGCAGGCCGCCGATGGCATGCGACGTACGGTGGAGCAGAGCCTGGGCGCGGTCGCGCGGCCGGCGCGCGTCTACATCGTCAATGCGTTGCCGAAGACACGCTCGGGCAAACTGCTGCGGCGCTCGCTGCAGGCGCTGGCGCAGGGCGCCGATCCCGGCGACCTGTCCACGCTGGACGATCCCAATGCGCTGGAGGAAGTGAAGCGCGCGCTGCAGCGCGGCCCGGACGTCGGCAGCTGATTCAGGGCTTCGGCGGGGACGGCGTCGCCGGGTCCACGCTGCCATCCAGCGTCCACACCACGTCGCGGCCCTGCGGATCGCGGCTGAGCACGAAATGCGCGCTGGCGCCGGGTGTCAGCGGCAGGGGCGAGGGCGGTTCGTCGTTGTCGCCGTCATCGTTCGCTTCGATCAGCGTGCGTTCGCCCGCATGCCCCGGCAGCGGCACGATGAACAGTCCTTGTGCGTCGATGCGACGCCGCGCCTTCATGTTGCCCAGGTCGCCCACGCCGGCGATCGCGCCGTCGGTTTCCGCCAGCGGATTGCGGAAGTTGACCAGCAGGTCGGCCTTCGTCGGCGGACGCCCCGGCACCGACAGCGTGCCGCCACGCAACAACAGATCGGGCCACACATCGCCGTTCTCCGGCAGTTCGCGGTAGAGCCCATGCGGCACGCCCGCGTGGCTGCCGGTCGCGATGCTGTCCAGCGCGGCCACCAGTCCAAGGAAGTAGAGCTTGCGCAGACGCTGTTTCTGCACGTCGCCTTCGATGCCCCCGGCTTCGATCAGTACCGTGCTGGCGCCCCACTGCGTGGTGAGGTCGCCGAATGCGCGCGGGTCGAAGCTTTCGTCCCAGCGTGCGATGTGGCCGGCCAGGTAGGGCTCCAACGCCGTGCGGATCACGCCGGCCACTTCGATGGCGCGCGTGCGCACATCGTTGACGTCGGCCGCGTGGTTGTACGGCGGCGACAGCAGCGCGATGGCGGTGCCGCGATCGGAATCGCCGGCGCGATAGCCGACGCGCTGGTCATGCAGGTTGAAGCCGTACATCGGCTTCACCCGGTCGTACAACGCCTTCAGCGTGCGCGCTTCCGGCGTCGCCAGCATGCGCGCATCGCGGTTGATGTCGATGCCCTGCACGTTGCGACGCTGGAAACGCGCGGCACCGTCGGGATTGAGGATGGGCAGGACGTGCAGCGTGGTGCTCGCTCGCAACGCCTTCACCTGCGGATCGTCCGGATGTTCGCCGAGGAAGCGGAACAGGTCCGCCAGCACCATCGAAGCCGTGCTCTCGTCGCCATGCATCTGCGACCACAGCAGCACCTGCGTCTCGCCTTCGCCCCAGCGCACGTGGCGCAGCGGACGATTCTCCACGCTGCGGCCGATGTCCTCCACGTGGAAACCGCGCGAGCGTTCCAGCAGCGGTGCGGCGACCGTCCACCAGTGCTCTGCCGTGAATACGCGGTTATCCAGCCCGGCCGCGCGCAGGTCGCCGTCGTAGCGCGCATCGAGCGCCGCCAACCACACGGGCGGAGGCGGCACTGGCGTGGAGACCGCAGTCGATGTGTGCGGGTTGGAAGCGTTCCGGGCGATGGTGGTCGGGGTCATCATCGTCAGCAGCAGGCACAGGACGAGGGCAGGGCGCATTGCAAGCGATACGGTGGACGGACGTTCGCAGGGTCCCTGCATGCGTCCGCGATGTCAAACCCGCGCGCGGGCGTCACGCCGGTGGCGTGATGCCGGTGTAGCTGGCGCGCGGACGGATCAGGCGGCCCTGCGCCTGTTGTTCCAGCGCGTGCGCCAACCAGCCGGCGAGGCGGCCCGCGGCGAACATCACCAGCGCGGGCGTCGCCGGCAGGCGGTTGAGGTGGCAGATCGCCGCAAGCATGAAGTCGATGTTCGGGCGCAGGCCGCTGATGTCTTCGGTGGCGGCGATCAGCGTTTCCAGTGCGGCCATTTCGCGCTCGCCTGCGTGGCGCTCGCGTGCGCGCGCCAGCAGCTCGTTGCCGCGCGGATCGCCCTGCGGGTACAGCGCATGGCCGAAGCCTGGAAGATCATCGCCACGCTGCCAGCGCTCGCTGATGAAGCGGCGCGCGTGGCCGGCTTCACGGGCATCGGCAATGAGTGCGTACGCACGCGCCGTCGCGCCGCCATGGCGCGGCCCGGACAGCGCGGCGAGGCCGCTGCAGACGGTGGCGTGCAGGTGTGCGCCGGTGGAGGCGACCACGCGCGCCGCGAAGGCCGAGACATTCAGTTCGTGGTCTGCGCACACGACCAGCGCGGCACGCACGAGGTCGGCGAACCCGTCGTCGCCCGGATGCCAGGCCTGCGCGAGCACGCGATGCACCGGCGCGCCGGAAGGCGGCTGTGCGACCAGCAGCGCCGCGTTGTGGCGCAGCAGTCCGGCGGCGATCTCGTGGCGCACGCGGGGCGCCGAATTGAAGGAGTGGCGCACGTCCAGCGCCAGCAGCGGGATCGCCGCCATCGCGCGCTCCAGCGGCGGTAGCGAGGCATCGGAGGCGAGCGGCGCGACGACCGCCGGCCACGGGGTCGACGAAGGCGCGGCGAACGGGTCCTCCTCGCCGCAGTCCCAGAGTTGCCGCGCGACGTCTTCCAGCGTGGCGCCGTCGTGGACCATGCCGATCGCCGAACGACCGCGGTAGTAAGGGCCATCCGGGCGGATCAGGGAGATCTGCGTCTCCAGCACCGGCAGGCCCCGGTCCAGGCTCTGCGCGGCACCGCGCGCCGCGCCGCGCCCCACCTGCTTGCGCTGGGCCAGGCGCTCCACGTCCTGGCGCAGGTAGAGGCGGCTGCGGTGGTCCTTGCCCGGGCGGGATTCCAGCAGACCACGGCTGACGTAGGCGTACAGCGTGGCCTGGCTGATGCCCAGCAGGCGGCAGGTGTCGCGGGCGGACAGGAGGTCGGTCGCGGAGGCCATCGAGAAATATTGATTCGTTCGATCAAGATTGATCAACCCTGAGGATGGTGCCAGATTTGCGTCCCGAAGAGGGGCGTACCCTTCACGCACCTCCGGCAACGGCCCCAGGCCGAGGCCGCTCGCTGACCGATGAGGAGTCACGTCGCATGAGCACCCCGTCCGCAGGCGCGCAGTTCCGCGCCGCGCTCGCCGCCGAATCGCCCCTGCAGGTGATCGGCGCGATCAACGCCAACCACGCCCTGCTCGCCAAGCGCGCCGGCTACAAGGCGATCTACCTGTCCGGCGGCGGCGTCGCCGCAGGGTCGCTGGGCCTGCCCGACCTGGGCATCAACACGCTGGAAGACGTGCTGATCGACGTGCGCCGCATCACCGATGTCTGCGACCTGCCGCTGATGGTCGACATCGATACCGGCTTCGGCCCCAGCGCGTTCAACATCGAGCGCACGGTGAAGTCGCTGATCAAGGCCGGCGCTGCCGCATGCCACATCGAGGACCAGGTGGGCGCCAAGCGTTGCGGCCATCGCCCGGGCAAGGAAATCGTGTCGGCCGGCGAGATGGTCGATCGCGTGAAGGCGGCCGCCGATGCGAAGACCGATCCGGACTTCTTCCTGATCGCGCGCACCGACGCCATCCAGGTCGAAGGCGTGGACGCCGCCATCGAGCGCGCCATCGCCTGCGTCGAGGCCGGCGCGGATGGCATCTTCGCCGAAGCCGCCTACGACCTGCCCACCTATCAGCGTTTCGTCGATGCGGTGAAGGTGCCGGTATTGGCCAACATCACCGAGTTCGGCAAGACGCCGCTGTTCACCCGCGACGAACTGGCCTCGGTCGGCGTGGCGATCCAGCTGTATCCGCTGTCGGCGTTCCGCGCGATGAACAAGGCCGCGGAGAACGTGTACGAAGCGATCCGCCGCGACGGCCACCAGAAGAGCGTGATCGACAGCATGCAGACGCGCGAGGAGCTGTACGACCGCATCGGTTACCACGCCTTCGAGCAGAAGCTCGATACCCTGTTTTCCGCAAAGAAGTGACGTAGGGAGTCCACCATGAGCGAAACCACACCCGCACCCGGCTTCAAGCCGAAGAAATCCGTCGCCCTGTCCGGCACCGCCGCCGGCAACACCGCGCTGTGCACCGTCGGCCGCAGCGGTAACGACCTGCATTACCGCGGTTACGACATCCTCGATATCGCGACGACCAGCGAATTCGAGGAAGTCGCCTACCTGCTGGTGCACGGCAAGCTGCCCAACCGCGCCGAGCTGGCCGCCTACAAGGCCAAACTGAAGTCGCTGCGCGGCATCCCGGCCGCGGTGAAGGCCGCGCTGGAAGAGCTGCCGCCGTCCGCGCACCCGATGGACGTGATGCGCACCGGCGTGTCGATCCTCGGTTGCGTATCGCCGGAGAAGGACGACCATAACCATCCCGGCGCGCGCGACATCGCCGACAAGCTGATGGCCTCGCTGGGTTCGATGCTGCTGTACTGGTACCACTGGAGCCACAACGGCCGCGCGATCGACGTGGAGACCGACGACGATTCCATCGGCGGCCACTTCCTGCACCTGCTGCATGGCGAGAAGCCGCGCGAGTCCTGGGTGCGGGCGATGCATACCTCGCTGATCCTGTACGCCGAGCACGAGTTCAACGCGTCCACCTTCACCTGCCGCGTCATCGCCGGCACCGGCAGCGACATGCATTCGGCCATCGCCGGCGGCATCGGTGCACTGCGCGGCCCGAAGCACGGCGGCGCGAATGAAGTGGCCTTCGAAGTGCAGAAGCGCTACGAATCGCCCGACGAAGCGGAAGCCGACATCAAGGCGCGCGTGGAGCGCAAGGAAGTCGTGATCGGCTTCGGCCATCCGGTGTATACCACCGGCGACCCGCGCAACGACGTCATCAAGAACGTGGCGAAGGATCTTTCCGCCGAGCAGTCGAGCATGAAGATGTACGACATCGCCGAGCGCCTGGAATCGGTGATGTGGGACATCAAGAAGATGTTCCCGAACCTCGACTGGTTCAGCGCGGTCAGCTACCACATGATGGGCGTGCCGACGGCGATGTTCACCCCGCTGTTCGTCATCGCCCGCACCAGCGGCTGGAGCGCGCACGTGATCGAGCAGCGCATCGACGGCAAGATCATCCGCCCGAGCGCGAACTACACCGGCCCGGAAGACCTGGCCTTCGTGCCGATCGACCAGCGCTGACGCCAGCGCCGCTGTCCCGCGGGGCCGTTTCGACGAAGGTCGGGCGGCCCCGTGTCGTTTGTGTGACCAGCGTGGCAGCCGCACATGGGCGCGCCGGGGTACTACTGGCGGACAGGGGAACGTCGTAGCCGCGGGAGGGGCCCGCCGCGCGTCGTGGGGGGGATGCCATGCAGACCAGATGGTGCAAGACCGAGGCCGGACGCAACGAAATCCAGCAACGCACGCGCAAGCTGCCGGCGGGGCTGCGTTCGATCCTGCTGCTGGTCGATGGCCAGCGCAGCGACGACGAACTGCAGGCGATGATGAGCGGCCTGCATGCGCCCGACGATGCGCTCGGCCAACTGGCGACGGACGGACTGATCGAACGCCGCTCCGGTGCCGCCTCGATGCTGGCTGCAGTAGCCGCCACCAAATCGAACGACGGTGCGCCCCCGGTCATCATGACCTCCGCCGAACGCTACAACCTGCTGTATGCGCGGATTACCGACGACATCCGCGCGCACATCGGCCTGAAGGGCTACTTCCTGCAGCTCAAGGTCGAGCGCTGCGCGAACGCCGATGATCTGGAAGCGCTGCTTCCCGATGTCGCTACCGCGATGACGAAGGCGCGCGACCACACCTTCGCCACGCGTTGGCTGGAGGACGTGCGCGCGTCGTTGGGCTGACGCGCGCCGCGCAGGATCAGGAAAGACCTTCGGCCTTCAACGCGGCCTGCACGCCGGCATCGGCCTCCATGCGCTGCTTGAACGCGGCGAGATTCTGCAGGCCCGACAGGTCCACGCCCGTGCGGTCGGCCCAGCGCAGCGTGATGTAGAAGTAGGGATCAGCGAAGCTGCGGAAGCCGGCCAGCCAGTCGCGGCCTTGCAACTGCCTGTCTGCCTGCTCGAACAAGCCGCGCAGGCGCTTGCGCGCCGCGTCCTTCACCGCATCGAACTGCGTGTCGTCGCCGATGAAGCGGGCCGGTCCGAACAGCGGATGGAACGCCGGGTGCACGTCGGAGTTCACGAAGGACAGCCACTTCGCTGCCTGCGCGCGCTGCTGTGGCGAACCGTCGCCGGCCAGGTGCGCCTGCGGATACGTGTCGGCGATGTAGCCCATGATCGCGGCGTTCTGGGTCAGCACGAAGTCGCCATCGACGATCGCCGGCACCGCGCCGGTGGGATTGATCGCCAGGTACGCCGGCTCCTTCATCTCGGCGGCCGTCATCACCTGCACGTCGAACGGCTGGCCCGTCCACTGCAGTGCGATGTGGTCGGCGGTCGAGCACGCGCCGGGCTTGGTGTAGAGCTTCATGGTGTCCCCTAGGAAAAAGAAAGGCCCGCGATTATCGCGGGCCTTGAATGTTTCCAGCGTGATGCGCGATGCAACGGATCGTCGCGCCACGGCGGCTTGCCGTCTTACGAGCGCGGCTTGAGCTTCTGCACGCGCAGGAACGTGTGGTCGCCGATCGTCGCCACGTGATAGGCATTGCGCCAGCTCGGGCTGGCGATCTGGTGCGCCATGAAGTGGCTGGCACCGGGCACGATTTCCTTGCGCTGGCCGGGCGGCAGGGCCCAGTTGCGTTCGGCGTTCAGGGCGACGCTGACCGACTTGGCCCAGGCATCCGCGTTCTTGAGGCGGGTGTTGGGGCCGACGATGGTCGGGGCGAACTGCTTGCGGGCGGTCACCACGGAGCAGACGGAGTCGCCCCACAGGCCGCTGTCGCGGCGGCGCAGGGCCACTTCGGCGACGGCCTGCTGGCCGCGGAGGGTCTGGTCGCGGGCTTCCAGGTAAACGGTGGTGCTGAGGCAAAGCGAATCGGCGGCCGGCTGCGGCAACATCTGCGACAGCCATAGGATCCAGGCCAGTTTCATGGGAACTCCTTGCTCCGTCTTTCCCGCGCCCCTGCCTCTCCCGTTACGCAGGGAAGGACATCGATGGGACGCGGCAGGGCGTTATGGGGAGGCAGCCGTCACACGGGCTGCCCGGGGGACCGGCAAGGCCGGACCAAGAAGGGGTCCGAGCGCCGGGCTCAGCCCGCCTGAACTGGGCGGCGGGCCGGAAAGTGCGCGCAAGGTAGGGGGGGGCGGCCCAACTCGGCCTGAACGGGCCGGCTTGACTCGGCCCCCCCGGGTCTGGCTGGAAATTGTGAGGTGCGTCGCAGGCCGAGGGGGCGGAAACCAGGTTTCCGACCCTGCTCCCGGTGCCTCTCGGCGCGCTTACAGGCGTGCCGCCAGCTGGCTGCCCTGATCGATGGCGCGCTTGGCATCCAGCTCGGCGGCGACATCGGCGCCACCGATCAGGTGCGCCGTCCGACCGGCGGCCAGCAGGGCGGCCTGCAGCTCGCGCCGCGGCTCCTGGCCGGCGCAGACCACGACGTGGTCGACGGGAAGCAGCTGTTCGGTGGCGTCCACCTTGATGCGCAGGCCGGTGTCGTCCACGCCCACGTATTCCACGCCGCCCAGCATCTTCACCTGCTTGGCCTTCAAGGTGGCCCGGTGGACCCAGCCGCTGGTCTTGCCCAGGCGGGCGCCCGGCTTGCCCGGGCTGCGCTGCAGCAGCCAGACCTCGCGCGCCGGTGGCTCCGGCTGCGGGCGTGCCAGGCTGCCGCGGGCCTCGAAGGTCGGGTCCACGCCCCATTCGGCCATCCAGCGGGCCGGGTCCAGCGAAGGGGAATGGCCTTCGTGGGTCAGGTACTCGGCGACGTCGAAGCCGATGCCGCCCGCCCCGATCAGCGCGGCGCGTGCGCCCACGTTCACCCGGCCCGACAGCACGTCCACGTAGCTGACAACCTTGGCGTTGTCGGCGCCCGGGAAGGCGACCCGGCGGGGCGTGATGCCGGTCGCCAGCACGACTTCGTCGAAGCCGGCCAGGTCGGCCGCCGTCGCCACCGTCGACAGTTTCACTTCCACACGGGTCTCTTCCAGCCGGTGGTGGAAGTAGCGCAGTGTTTCGTGGAACTCCTCCTTGCCCGGGATCCGCTTGGCGTAGTTGAACTGTCCGCCGATCTCGTCGGCCGCGTCGAACAGGGTCACCCGGTGGCCGCGCTCGGCGGCGACCGTCGCGCACGCCAGGCCGGCAGGGCCGGCACCGACCACCGCGATGGTCTTCGGCGCGAACGTCTTCTTATAGGTGAGGTCGGTCTCGTGGCAGGCGCGCGGGTTGACCAGGCAGCTGGCGAGCTTGTTCTCGAAGACGTGGTCCAGGCAGGCCTGGTTGCAGGCGATGCAGGTGTTGATCGCCTGTGGCGTGCCGGCGCGCGCCTTGGCCGTCCATTGCGGGTCGGCCAGCAGCGGGCGCGCCAGCGACACCATGTCGGCCTTGCCGGCGGCGAGGATGCCTTCGGCGACCTCGGGCATGTTGATGCGGTTGGTCGCCACCAGCGGCACGCGCACATGCGGCTTGAGCTTGGCGGTCACGTCCACGAACGCCGCGCGCGGGACCGAGGTGACGATGGTCGGCACGCGCGCTTCGTGCCAGCCGATGCCGGAATTGATGATCGTCGCGCCCGCGGCTTCGACAGCCTTGGCCTGCTGGACGATCTCGTCCCACTGGTTGCCGTCTTCGACCAGGTCCAGCAGCGACAGCCGGTAGATGATGATGAAGTCCGGCCCCACCGCCTCCCGCACGCGCCGCACGATCTCCACCGCGAAGCGCATGCGCTTCTCCGGGGTTCCGCCCCAGGCGTCGTCGCGCTTGTTGGTGCGCGGCGCGGTGAATTCGTTGATGAAATAGCCTTCCGAACCCATGATCTCGACGCCGTCGTAACCGGCGTCGCGGGCCAGCTTCGCCGCATTGGCATACGCGCTGATCTGGCGTTCGATTCCGCGGGCCGACAGCGCGCGCGGGGTGAACGGATTGATCGGTGCCTTGAGCTTCGACGGCGCCACGGTCAGCGGGTGGTAGCCGTAGCGGCCGGCGTGGAGCAACTGGGCGCAGATCTTCGCCCCATGCTCGTGGACCGCCTTGGTCACGAACTTGTGCGGCCGCGCCTCCCACGGCCACGACAGCTTGCCGCCGAACGGCTTCAGCCAGCCCACCAGGTTGGGGGAAAAGCCACCGGTGACGATCAGGCCCACGCCGCCCGCCGCGCGCTCGGCGAAATACGCCGCCAGGCGCGGGAAATCCTTCGCCCGGTCCTCCAGGCCGGTGTGCATCGAGCCCATCAGCACCCGGTTGCGGACCGTGGTGAAACCCAGGTCCAGCGGGGTGAACAGGTGGGGGTAGAGCGTGGAGTCGTTGGCGGAGGCGGTCGACGTCATGCGGGCGATGGATACGCGTGCGTATGGAAAGGGCGAACGATGCCGCGCCGGGGCGTCCGACGCAAGCGGCATCCGCGGCGCGAAGCAGGGCACAGACCCGGCCGGCTTGCAAGAGTTGTCCGGCGCCGGCGGCTCGGGGACCATGGGCCACCCAGGTTCCCGGCCCTTCATGGATACCGCCTCACCGCCCCTGCACGACTACCTGCGCGCCGGCATCGCCGCCGCGGACCTGCCGGACCTCCACCCCCTGCTCAACGCCCGCGACCTGCTGCGGGCCTTCTCGACGCTGTTCCACGGCGGCGAGGAGAGCGTCATGGTGCGCCTGCTGGTCCTGCGTACCATCGGCGAGCGCGGGCAGGCGCCGGACTGGTCGCCGCAGGAACTGCGCGACCAATTCGCCTATTTGGACACGGTCAAGTTCGACACCGTGCTCGGCCGCCTGCGCGAGAACGGCTTGCTGCTGTGGGACGCCCCCAGCCAGCGCTACCGCATCAGCCCGGTGGGTCGGCAGGCGCTGGCCTCGATCGGCCTGCTGCTGCAGTTCAACCGCGAAGGCGACGAGCTGGCCTACGTCACCGCGCAGCTGGCCGCGGGCCAGGCGATGGGTCGTGTGGGTGCCGACGATCTGCAGCACTTGTTGTCGCGGCTCAACGAATTGCGCGAAGACTTCGACCAGGCGGTGCTGAGCGGTTCCGAGCACCGCATCCAGCGCGCCGCCGATACCTTGCAGTCGGTCTGGCAGTGGGTGGAGAAGGGCACCGCGCTGATCCGCGACATCGCCGCCGACGGCGAGCTCGACACCGCGACGCATCGGGTGGCCCAGCAGATCGGTCGCGCGCAGAGCGCGTTGCTGCGGCAGGCATCGGTGTTCCAGCGTGCGCTCAACCAGCTCGACCGCCACCGCGTGCACCTCGGCGCCAGCGGCCTGTCGTCGTCCGACGTGAACCGCTACCTCCGCGCGCTCGATGTCGCCGCACTCGCGGACCTGGCGGACGATGTGCTCGCGCGGATGCCGCAACCGGCGTTCGCACTGGGACCCATCGCGCTGGACGTGGCCGAATACGAACTGGTCGAGCGCGAGCGCGCCGCACAGGAGGATGCCTCGTTGCCGCCGGCGCAGGCCGCGCCCGTGGACACGCAGGCGCCGGTCGTGCAGCACGACTATGGCCATGCCGAGCAGTGGTTCGACCAACTCGCCGCGCTCGACACCGAAGCGCCGCTGTCGGACTGGGTGCCGCAGGACGGTTTCGCTGTCAGCGCATACCGGTTGTCGCTGCTGGGCCTGATCGGAGACGCCGGTGCGGAGAATCGCAACGGCGTGGCCGCATCGCTCGCGCAGCTGCCGATGCAGTGGCATGTCGATGCCGAATTCGAATCCGTGCAGCGCGCCGGCGTGGCCTACATGAGCCGCGGCCGCCTGCTGCCGCAGGCACCCCAAGCGCAGACCGAACCTGCGCCTTCCCGCAAGAAGAAAGCCCGTACCGCATGAATGACCCCATCGCTTCCCTGATCGCCCGGTTGCTGGCCGAGCGCTGGCTGCCGCGCGAGGACCGCGCCGTGCGCCAGGTGCTCGTCGACGCCGACCTGCGTGACGACCTGGACCGCCGCCTCGCCGCCGCCGGCCTGCGCCTGCTGGAACATCCTTACGCCGCATATGTCGCGGTCGGCATCGCGCGCCAGCAAGAGAGCGAGGTGTTCGGCCACGGTGACGCGTGGGCGGCCAGCAACCTCTCGCTGGGGCGCGATGCCATCGCGCTGCTGGTGGTGCTGTGGGCCCTGCTGGTGCTGCCCAAGCGCCAGCGCCAGATCGCGCGCCAGGAAGGCGAGCGGCAGCACGAACAGGAACAGATGTTCGCCGAACTGAAGCCGGTGCCGGTCGGTAGCGACATGATCGAACCGCTCAACGAACGCACGCTGCTGGCGGACTTCGCCGACCGTCTGGGCGGCAAGGGGCGCGTGCAGATGAGCCTGGGCACCTTGCAGCGGCACGGTTTCATCGTGCGGCGTCGCGAGCGGATCCAGGAGGGACCATTGCTCGACCTGGCGTTCGACTATGAGCGGATCGCCAGCCGCGTGATGGATGGCGCGCTTGCGCACGTGATCGAAGAAGCGCGCGCCTCGCAGGCGAACGCGCCCGAGGTGCCGGTGGACGACAGCATGGACGAAGCGAACGAGGAGCAGGCCGATGTTTGAGTTCCGCAGCCTCGAAGTCGTCCACTGGGACTACTGGCAGCGCTACACGTTGCCGCTGGATGCCTCGATCATCACCGTCGTGGGGCCCAACGGCTCGGGCAAGACCACGTTGCTCGATGCGCTGCGCACGCTGCTGGCCATCGATGACCGCGACATGGCCCGCGACTACAAGACCTACCTGCGCCACAACGGCAAGCCATACGCCTGGCTGCGCGCGGTGGTGAGCAATCCCGTCGACCGGCGAGGCAAGCGCGCGTTCTTCCCGCACATGGACGAGCAGGTGACCATCGCCTGCCGCATCCGCAAGCGCGGCGGTGACTGGTCGCGCGATTACCAGATCGTCGCCGGCGACGTACCAGTGGAAACGCTGGACCAGGGTGGCGACTGGCTGGGCGTGCGCGACTACCGCGTGCGCCTGGCGGGCGCCGGTCTGAGCCGCGCGATCTGCCGCGTGCTGACGCTGGAGCAGGGTGCCACCGACAAGCTGTGCCAGCTGTCGCCGCGCGAACTGCTGCAACTGGTGTTCGACGTGTTCGAAGACAAGGCGGTGCTGGACGACTACCAGCGCGCCCGCAACGAACAGTTCGATGTCGAGAAGGAGATCACGCAGCTCCAGCAGGGTCTGGCCGAGTTGCATGTCAGGCTGGAGTCGTCGCGCGCCGACGTGCGTTCGTTCGAGGATGGCCTGTCGCTGCGCTCGCAGCGCAATCGCCTGCAGACCGAGATCGCACCGAAGGTGGAAATCGCGGACCAGCGCGCCACCATCGAGGGCGCGCGTCCGCGCCTGACCGGCCTGCGTCGCGCGCTGCGCGAACGCCAGCGCGCGCACGCGAACCTGCTGGCGCAGGAAGTGGCTGCCCAGTTGCAGCGCGATCGTGCAGGGGGAGAACTCGCCGAGACCAAGGCGCGCCTGAAACAGGCCGAGCACGCCTTCACCCAGGCGCGCGACCACGCGCGCGATGCGGAATCGCTGGTGCGCCGTCATGACGAACTCGCGAAGCTGCAGGCCGAACGCGGCAGCGACGACGTGGATGCGCTGACACGCGCGCTGGAAGACGGGCGCCGCCGCCAGGCCGAGCTGAAGCTGGAGGCCGAACGCGACCGGCAGCGGGGTGGCGAGATCGCCGCGCAGGTGGCGGCGTTGAGCGGTGGCGGCCGGGTGGTGGAAGCCTTCGAACGCGATTTCCGCGTCGCGCTCGATCGCGAAGGCATCGCGCATCGCGTGCTGACCGAGATGGTCGACGTGGTGGATCGCGACTGGGCGGTGGCGGTGGAAGCGGTACTCGCGCCGTATCGCCACCTGGTGCTGCTGGAGCACCCGAAGGATGCGCGCGAGGCTTGGCGCCTCGGCGAGCAACTGCAGTACCGCCATTTTGTCGTCGCTGATCGTGCGCCGGTGGAGAAAGCCACCAAGGGTTCGCTGCTGGAGGTGGTGCGGTTCTCCGAGGATCCGCCCGCGTGGCTCCCGCGCCACCTCGACCGCATCCAGCGCGTGGCTGACGTGGAAGCGGGCCATCGCCTGCCGAAGGGCCAGGACTGGATCACGGCGCAGGGTTACCTGCGCGAGCAGCGTGGCGGTCGCCACGTCGGCGGCGGTGCGCACCATTTCGGCGCGGGTGCCCGCCAGGCGAACCTGGTGTCGCTGCGCTCCGAGCAGGCGATGCTCCAGGACCGGGCGCAGCAGCGTGAAGACGCCCTGGCGACCCTGCGCAAGCAACTGGACGCCGCGCAGTCCCGCTTGCTGGGCCTGGACGCCGGCCAGGAACTGGTGACGCGTGCGGCGGAGTTCGCCGACGCCTCGGAACGCCTCCCGGCACTGGCGGATGCCGCGGCCCAGGCGGCCGCGATGTTGGCCGACGCCCGCCAGCAGCTCGACGCGCTGGAGGTGCAGGACAAGGCCGAAGGCATCGCCGCGGCCAGCCGCGCCGGCGAGATCAAGGCGCTTTCGGGAGAATTGCACGAGCGTGGCCAGCAGATCGGCCAGGAACGCCTGGCGCTCGCGCAGCGGATCGTCGACTTCCGCAAGCGCCGTGCGCAGATGCCCGTGGCGTGGCGCGGCGCAGCGGCGCTACGTGCGGCGCGCGAGGAGTACGAAAGCGCCAGTGCGGTGCGGCGTGAACTCGAACGCATCGACGAGCGCATCGCGCGCGGCGGTTATGTCGAGGACGAGGGGTGCGTCGCGTTGCGCGACAAGTTCGCGGCCGACCACGCAGGACTGGAAGCCGCCATCGGCAAGCGCGAAACCCACTTGCATCGTGCGCGCCGCCTGACCGAAGAAGCACGCGGCGCCTACATTAACGTGCTGCGTGCCACCGTGCGTCGCTACAAGCGCAACTTGGCCTCGCTCGGCGAACTGGCCGGCATCGGCGTGGATGCGGAACTGCCCGAACTGGTGAACGAAGACACGGCGCTGGCGCAGGCGGGCCTGACGGTGCGCTTCGATTTCGATCGCAAGGGTTGGATCGGCCTGGACGATGGCGAAGCCTCGGGCGGCCAGCAGGTGATGAAGTCGCTGCTGTTGCTGGTCGCGCTGCTGCGCGACGAGGAGCAGCCGGGCGGCTTCGTCTTCATCGACGAACCGTTCGCGCACCTGGACGTGGCCAACATCGAGAAGGTTGGCCGTTTCCTGCGCTCGACCGACGCGCAGTACATCCTGACCACGCCGATCACCCACAACGTGAACGTGTTCGAGCCGTCCGACTTGGTGCTGGCGACCAGCAAGCGTCGCGCCGCCAGTGCGTGGGCGGAGCCGGTGGCGGTGTTGAAGCGCGACCGCAGCGGAGATGCAGCGGCGGCCTGAGGCCGCCGCGTGATCGACGACTACCAGCCCGCGAGCACCAGCTTGCCGATGGTCGTGCCGGACTCCAACCGGCGATGCGCTTCGCGCAGGTTCGACGCATTGATCGGCGACAGCGTATCGGTCAGCGTGCCACGCAACTGGCCGGCATCGATCAGGTCGGCGACGCGGTCCAGCAGCGCGCCCTGTTCGCCCATGTCCGCGGTGCGGAAGCGCGGACGCGCGAACATCATCTCCCAATGGATGCCGATGCTCTTGGCCTTGTAGGGGTCGCCGATGCGCAGTTCGCCGCGCGGCTCGACGATCAGTCCGACATGGCCGAGCGGCGCCAGCAGTTCGCCCAGCTCGGTCCAGTAGCGGTCGGTGTCGGCCAGGTTCAGCGCCGCATCGATCGTGTCGAAGCCCAACGCCTTCAGCTGCGGGCCCAGCGCTTCGCGGTGATTGATGACGTGGTCGGCGCCCACTGCCTTGCACCAGTCGATCGTGTCTTGGCGCGATGCCGTCGCGATGACGGTGAAGCCGGCGCGCTTCGCCAACTGGATCGCGATCGACCCCACGCCGCCGGCACCGGCGATGACGAGCAGCGACTTGCCTTCACCGCCGCCGTCGATGGCGTACGGCATGCGGTCGAACAGCAGTTCCCATGCGGTGATCGTGGTCAGCGGCAGTGCGGCAGCCTGGGCGAAGTCGAGCGATGCGGGTTTGCGGCCGACGATGCGTTCGTCGACGAGTTGGAATTGCGCGTTGCTGCCAGGCCGGGTGATCTCGCCGGCGTAGTAGACCGCGTCGCCGGGCTTGAAGCGTGTCACCGCTTCGCCAACCGCTTCGACCACGCCCGCGGCGTCGTAGCCCAGCACCTTGGGTTGCGCCTCGATCTGCGGCTTGGGCGAGCGCACCTTGGTGTCGACCGGATTCACCGACACGGCCTGCACGCGCACGAGGATGTCGTGGCCGGTGGCGGTGGGCGTATCGAGTTCGACGTCCAGCAGCGATTGCGGATCATCGATGGGTAGGTAACGGGTGAGTGCGATGGCTTTCATGGCGGTTCCTCGTGGGGAGTCGGGACACGTGCCGCGATGATGCGGCGCGCGGAACAAAGAGGCGATGCGACGAAGGGAGAATCAGGCGCAATCGGCGGCGAGCGCGAAGCGCTGGCGGCGCTCCAGCGCGAGCGCCCACAACGCGACGGCGAATGCGGAGGCTGGGACCAGTGCGGCGACCCACGGCAATGCGGAAAGACCAAGCCCATGCGAGATCACCACGCCGCCCAGCCATGCGCCGAGCGCGTTGCCGAGGTTGAAGGCGCCGATGTTCAGGCTGGACGCCAGGCTCTGCGCATCGCTGGCCTTCTGCAGCACCCAAAGCTGCAGCGGCGACACCGTGGCGAACGCTGCGGCACCCAGCAGGCCGGTGAAGACGATCATCGCCCAGCGACTGTGCAGGGCGAAGCTCATCACACCCATCACCAATGCGAGCGCCGCGAGCGTGCCGAGCAGGGCGGTGGCGAGGCGACGATCGGCGAAGCGCCCGCCCAGCAGATTGCCGATGATCATGCCGACGCCGAACACGAGCAGGATCGGCGAGACCGCCGCATCGGCGAAGCCGGTCACCTGCGTCAGCAGCGGCTGGATGTAGGTGTAGACGGTGAACATGCCGCCAAAGCCCAGCACCGTCATCAACAGGCCCAGCAGCACCTGCGGGCGGCCGACGACGCGCAGTTCGTCGCGGAACGACAGCGGCGCGGGCGCGCTGCGATCGGCCGGCACCAGCGTGGCGATGATGACGGTGGCGAACACGCCGATGGCGGTCACGGCCCAGAACGTCGCGCGCCAGCCGTATTCCAGGCCTAGCCAGGCGCCGGCCGGCACGCCCAGCAGCGTGGCGACGGTCAGGCCGGTGAACATGATGGAAATCGCCGAGGCCTTGCGGTCTTCACTGACCAGGCCGGTGGCGACCACCGCGCCGACACCGAAGAAGGTTCCGTGCGCCAGCGAGGTGATCACGCGCGCGGCCATCAGCAGTTCGTAGTTCGGCGCGAGTGCGCAGGCCAGGTTGCCGAGCGTGAAGACGATCATCAGCGCGACCAGCACTGCCTTGCGCGGCATGCGGTTGGTGGCGGCCGTCAGCAGGGGCGCACCGACGAACACACCCAGTGCGTAGCCGGAGATCAACAGGCCTGCGGCAGCGATGGAGACCTGCAGATCGGCGGCGACCTGCATCAGCAGGCCCATGATGACGAATTCGGTGGTGCCGATGCCGAAGGCGCCGGCGGTGAGCGCATACAGGCCCAGCGGAAGCCGGGAGGACGTGGGAGCGGAAGGCATGGTGGGAGCCCGGAAGGAACAACGCGCGCAGCTTGCGCCTTTCCTTCCTGATGGGAAACGGTGAATATGCCGAATCACTATCAATGGAATATTGATAATGGATCGTGTCGGCGACCTGACCCTGTTCCTCCGCGTGCTCGATCTCGGGTCGATCACCGCCGCCGCCCACAGCCTGGACCTGTCCGTGGCGGTGGCCAGCCAGCGACTGAAGCGGCTGGAGAAGGAGTTGGGGGTGCGGCTACTGCACCGGACCACCCGCCGCCTGCACCCGACGCCGGAGGGCGCCGCGCTGGCCGAGCAGGGGCGGGTGCTGGTGGAGGAACTCGAGACGCTGGGCACGGGGCTGCGCGAAGCCGCGCGCGAAGTCGCCGGCACGCTGCGGGTCACGACCTCCGCCTCGTTCGGGCGCCAGTACGTCTCGCCGCTGCTGCCGGCGTTCCTCGCACGGCACCCGAAGCTGCGGCTCAGCATCCATCTCAGCGACAACGTGGTCGATCTGGTCAGCGAGGGCTTCGACCTCGCGATCCGCATCGGTGCGCTCGACGATTCGCGCCTGGTCGCCCGGCGCATCGCCCCCAACCGACGCGTGCTGTGCGCCTCGCCCGACTATCTGCGCCGACGCGGGCGACCGCGCACGCCCGAGGACCTGCCCCGACATGACTGCCTGCTGCTGTTCGGCAGCGGTGGCCGCCAGGATGTATGGCGACTGGGTACGCCGGCGGGCGGCGAAGTCGCCGTGCGGGTGCAGGGCCGCTTCGAAAGCAATTTCGGCGAGGTCCTGCGCGATGCCTCGCTGGCGGGCGAGGGCGTCGTGATCCATTCGCTGTGGCACGTCGCCGACGACCTGCGCGCCGGCCGGCTTGAAGTGGTGTTGCCGGATTACCCGCTGGCTACGACGGCCATCAGTGCGGTGATGCCACAGCGTCGCCTGGTACCGCCGCGGGTAAGGGCCTTCACTGACTTCCTGATCGAGCAGTTCGGCGACCACCCGCCATGGGAGCGCGGTTTGTAGGGCGGGTCAGGCGGTGTCGAAGGCGAACGCGTCCAGCGCCAGGCCACCCATTTCCACGTCGCGATGGAGCAACCGCCCCTTGGCGCCAACGCCGCCGGCGCCTAGCGCTACATAAAGCGGGAAGAGGTGTTCGGTCGTCGGATGGTTGCGATGGGCCTCGGGCAGTGCGGTCCAGTCGAGCGCACCCGCGACGTCTCCGGCCAGCAGCCGCTCGCGCAACGCATCGGTGAAGTGGGCGACCCAGTCGTAAGGCGCGGCATGCCCATGCTGCCAGTCGAGCGCACGCAGGTTGTGCGAGAACCCGCCGGAGCCGACCACCAGGACGCCCTGGCTACGCAGAGGCGCGAGGGCCAAGCCCATCCGGTAGTGCCATTCAGCCGTCTGCGCCGGATTCACCGACAGCGCGACGACCGGAATGTCGGCATCGGGATACATCCGCCGCAACGGTACCCAGACGCCATGGTCCAGCCCATGGTGGCCATCCACCTGTGCCTGGAAGCCAGCATCCCGCAAGTGTGCGGCGACCTCATCCGCAAGCGCAGGCGCACCTGCTGCCGGGTATCGGATCCGATATAGCGCCTCGGGGAAGCCGCCGAAATCGTGGATCGTGTCCGGCGCGGGCGTGGCGGTGACCGTGGGGCGCGCGTGGATGAAGTGGGCTGACGCCACGACGATCGCCAGGGGGCGCGGCAGTCGTCCGCCGAGCTGGTCCAGGAAGCGGCCGGTCGGAGAGTCCTCGACGGCCAGCATCGGCGAACCATGCGACAGGAAAAGACTGGGGAGACCGGGGGCAGCTGATGTGTCCATCGCGACAGCATCGTGCCTGGGGCGGCGATGACCAAGTCGCCCTCCTGCATCAGTGTGTTGCTCCGGCAGCGCTTGAGCGCACGCAGAGCCGACGGGCGGATGCGGAGGGCCCGTCCAGGTGCCAGTTCTCGGGAAGAGTGTTAACCTTGCCCAACTTGTTATGGTACCGTTAACACAGTCTTCACGTACCCACGCATAATCTGTTCAGCAAGGCGACGGGAGTCTGTCGCCTCGAATAACAAAAAGAATCGCCGGAACCAACGAACAAAGTCTTTCGGTTTCTCTACAACTGAACTTTTCCAAGGAGCTGCAAATGAACAAGAAGATTCTCTGCGCCGCGCTGCTGGGCGGCCTGAGCCTCGCAAACACCGCGATGGCGCAGGAATTCGATGACCGTTGGTACCTGACTGGTTCGGTTGGCCAGAACATGCAGGACAACGATCGTCGTACCGAAGACACCCAGTTCCTGACCCTGGGCCTGGGCAAGTTCATCAGCCCGAACTGGTCGCTCGACGGCGAGCTGAACTACCAGAACCCGAACTTCAACTTCAACGAAGACCTGAACTGGAGCCAGTACGGTCTGTCGCTTGACCTGCGTCGCCACTTCGTCAAGGAAGGCCGCGGCTGGAACCCGTACATCGTGACGGGCCTGGGCATGCAGCGTTCGGAAGAAGAGTACGTGATCAACAGCCCGAACTCGCCGGCCCAGCGCCGCGACAACAACCTGGCTGCCAAGCTGGGTATCGGTCTGCAGAGCACCTTCGACAAGCGCGTTGCCGTGCGTGCCGAAGTGGCCTACCGCGCTGACTTCGACGATCAGAGCTACACCGCCGAAGGCGGCATCCACCAGCAGGAAGAGAGCTGGTTCGGCGACGTGCTGGCTTCGGTCGGCGTCGTGATCCCGCTGGGCCCGAAGGCGGAAGCCGCCCCGGCTCCGGCTCCGGCTCCGACCACCACCTGTGCGGACCTGGATGACGACGGCGACGGCGTCAACAACTGCGACGACAAGTGCCCCGGTTCGCAGGCTGGCCAGACCATCGGTCCGGACGGCTGCCCGGTGCAGGTCTCGATCGACCTGAAGGGCGTGAACTTCGACTTCGACAAGTCGACGCTGCGTCCGGACGCGATCGCGATCCTGAGCGAAGCCGCCGAGATCCTGAAGCGCTACCCCGACCTGCGCGTCGAAGTGGCCGGCCACACCGACCTGTGCGGCAAGGACGCTTACAACCAGTCGCTGTCGCAGCGTCGTTCGCAGACCGTGTACGACTACCTGACCAGCAACGGCGTGGACGCCTCGCGTCTGGTGGGCCCGGTGGGTTACGGCGAGAGCCGTCCGCTGGAGCCGACCGCGCAGACCCTGCCGGGCTGCAAGAGCGAGCGCAACCGTCGTACGGAACTGAACGTCCAGAACTAATCGGACGCTCTTCCCGCAGTACCGAAGCCCGGCCTAGTGCCGGGCTTCTTTTTTTCGGCGTCGTTCGCGCGGCTTGCGTGATCCAGCGCCGTCTTTTCGCATCGTCGCGCGTGCTGCCGCGCATTTTCTTGCCATGCCCCGATGCGCTGCCTACACTCGCGGCACGTAGAAAAGACTCAGGAGTCGCCCGATGCGCCGTCATGTTCTCGCCAGCCTGCTGTGCATCGCCGTCGCTCCCGCCGCGTACGCTGCCCCGGATTGCGCGAATGGCCTCGCACCGGCTCCGCTGAAGACGCCTGCCACGGTCATCGCACCCGTTGCCCCGGAGTTCGCGGCCACCGCCACGCAGCTCGGCGCTCCCTCGGGTGTATTGGCCTCGCATGCGTTCGATGAAGCCCAGTCGGTCGACCGCGTCCTGCTGCGCCTTCGTATCGAAGGTTGCCGCAACGTCGCCAAGGCGCTGCCTGCGCCGACCGGCGCGCCAGCCGCGGCCGTCGCCAACAGCCCTGCGGCCTACCAGCCGAAGACCGCGCACGACAACACGCCGTGGCGCTTCGACATGAGCCAGAACGGCAAGCGCATGACGGCCGATGAATTCGATGCCTGGATGAAGTCGCGCGGTGTGCGCGTGGTCAAGGCGCCGGGTACGCCGGCAGCCGCTCCGGCGCCTGCGCCGGCCGAACCGGCCAAGAAAAACTGATCCCCACGGCCGGTCTCCCGGCCGTTTCTTCATGTCTCCACGTGATTCCGTGCCACGACCCCCTCGTGATATGCGCGCGCACGTTCATGCGCGTGCGGGGCGCGCTCAGGGTGTCCGCCATGGATTGGCGCGCGTGTTATCCAAGCAGGGCCTGTGTTCGCGCAGCGAAGCGGCGCGCTGGATCCTGGAAGGGCGCGTTTCCGTGGATGGACGCATCGTTCGTGATCCCGAATTCCCCATCGTCGCCGGCCGTCACGTGGTGCGTGTAGACGGCCAGGCACCGGCTTCGACGCCACGTCACTACCTGATGCTCAACAAGCCGCGCGGCCTGGTCACCACCACTCGCGACGAACAGGGCCGCGACACGGTGTATCGCTGCTTCGAGGGCGCGGACTTGCCGTGGCTCGCGCCCGTGGGCCGACTGGACAAGGCGAGCGAAGGGTTGCTGCTGTTTACCAACGATCCGGAGTGGGCAGCGCGCATCACCGATCCTGCGCATGGCCCGGAGAAGACCTACCACGTGCAGGTCGACCGCGTTCCTGACCGGACCCTGCTCGATGCGTTGGAGACGGGCGTGGATATCGACGGCGAACGCCTGTCGGCGCGCCATGCGCATCTCCTGCGCTCCGGTGAACGCAACGCGTGGCTGGAGATCGTGCTCGACGAAGGCCGTAACCGGCAGATACGCCGGCTCCTCGAAGCGTTCGACATCGGCGTGCTGAGGCTGGTGCGGGTGGCTATCGGCCCGTTGGCGCTGGGGCCGCTAGCGAAAGGCACATGGCGTTCCCTCGATGCCGATGAGCGTGATGCGCTCGCGCCGACGGGCGGACGCTGATTGCGCGACCTCCGTCCGGGTTCCGCGCGTGGCGCCTGCCTACACTCGCTCTCGCCAGACCAATGGGGAAAAGACATGTTGAACCTGACCGCGCGCCTGCCGGCGCGTTGCGCCCTGCTGCTTGCCATCGGCGTGCTGGCGGGGTGTGCCAGTCACGCGCCGCGCAGCGCCAGCAAGGGTGCGTCCAAGGAAGATGTGGTAACCGTCGCACCGGGGCCGCACGGCCACCGTTTCGACATGCAGCAGAACGGCCGCAGCATGACGGCCGAAGAGTTCGACGCCTGGATGAAGGCGCGCGGCATCCGCGTGGCCAAGGGCGCGCCGGCCAAGCCGAAGAGCTCGACCACCTCGACCAAGCGCGCCCGCTGAGCGTGGTGCGGACGTGGTGCCGGTTATGCCGGCACCACGCCCAGTTCGCGGCCGATGCGGATGAACGCGTCGATGGCGCGATCCAGGTGCTCGCGCGTGTGCGCCGCGCTCATCTGCGTGCGGATGCGCGCCTGGCCCTTGGGCACGACGGGGAAGAAGAAGCCGATCGCATAGATCCCTTCCTCAAGCAGCCGTTGCGCGAAGCGTTGCGCCAGCGGTGCGTCGTACAGCATCACCGGGCTGATCGGGTGCACGCCAGGCTTGATGTCGAAGCCGGCGGCCGTCATGCGCTCGCGGAAGTAGGCGGTGTTCTCGCGCAACTGCTCACGCAGCTCTCCGGCCGAGGACAGCATCTCGAACGCCTTGATGCCGGCCGCCACGACATGCGGCGGCAGTGAGTTGGAGAACAGGTAGGGCCGCGAGCGCTGGCGCAACAATTCGATCACCTCCTTGCGCGCCGTGGTGAAGCCGCCCAGCGCACCACCCATCGCCTTGCCCAGGGTGCCGGTGAAGATGTCGATACGGTCCATGACCCCTTTCACTTCAGCCGAGCCGCGACCCGTCGTGCCGAGGAAGCCGGTGGCGTGGCATTCGTCGATATGGACCAGCGCGCCGTATTTCTTTGCGAGCGTCGTGATCTCGTCCAGTGGCGCGATGAAGCCGTCCATCGAGAACACGCCGTCGGTGGTGATCAGCTTGGTCTTGCAGCCGGCCGCGTCGGCGGCCTGCAACTGCGCCTCGAGGTCCGCCATGTCGCAGTTGGCGTAGCGGAAGCGCTTGGCCTTGCACAGACGCACGCCGTCGATGATCGAAGCGTGGTTCAGTGCGTCGGAGATGATCGCGTCGTCCTCGCCCAGCAGCGGCTCGAACAGCCCGCCGTTGGCATCGAAGCAGGCGGCGTACAGGATCGTGTCCTCGGTGCCGAAGAAGTCGGCGATCGTCTTTTCCAACTGCTTGTGCAGGTCCTGCGTGCCGCAGATGAACCGCACCGACGCCATGCCGAACCCATGCGTGTCCAGCGCATCCTTCGCCGCCTGGATGATGTCGGGGTGGTCGGCCAGGCCCAGGTAGTTGTTGGCGCAGAAATTCAGCACGGAACGCCCGTTTTCCAGGGTGATCTCGGCGGACTGCGGTCCGGTGATGATGCGTTCGGACTTGAACAGGCCCTGGGCGCGGATGTCGTCCAGGGTGGCGGCGTAGTGGGCGGTGAGCGGATTGGACATGGGGCAGGGGCGGAATGGGCAGGCCGACATTCTACCCGCGCCTCCTGATCGCCCCGGCCACGTCATGCGGTTACGGCATAAGCGGACCTCCTTTCGTCATTTCCCTGTCGGCATGTGCACACGCAGCATCGCGTTTCCGGCCAATCACGGCCTTCACGCGGGGAAAAGCGGTCATGCGGACAGACTCGGGCTCAGGCAAGCACGCAGGCAAGGGCACCACCCTCCTGGGCGCGCTGGCCTGTTGCCTTGCCCTGCCCGTGTCCGCACAGAGCCAGCCCAGCGTGGAACAACTGCTGCAACGCCTGGAAGCCCTGGAGCGCCGCGTGGGCGAAGCACCGCCTGCGATTGCGGGCGAGCAGGGCGAAGGTGCGCCTTCCACGTTGGGTGATCTGGACCAGCGCCTGCGGGTGCTGGAGCGCCGGCTGGAGTTGCAGCAGGAAGAAGCAGCCGCCAAGGCGAAGGAGGCCCCGGTCGTCGCGGTCAACGACAAGGGCGCCTCGCTGAAGTCGGCCAACGGCGACTACGAGATCAAGATCCGCGGCCTGCTGCAGGGCGATGGCCGGTTTTTCAGCAGCGGCGTGCCGTCGGGCACCTACGACACCTTCCTGTTGCGCACCGCGCGGCCGACCATCGAAGGCACGCTCGGCAAGTGGATCGGCTTCCGCTTCACACCGGAGTTCGCCGGCGACAGCGCGAGCATCGTCGATGCCTATGCCGACCTGAAATTCTCGCCGGCGGCCAGCGTGCGCTTGGGCAAGTTCACTTCGCCGGTCGGCCTGGAACGCTTGCAGTCGTCGTCGGCGTTGTCCGACATCGAGCGCGCGCTGCCCAGCGAACTCGCGCCGAACCGCGACATCGGCGTGCAGCTGCAGGGCGAACTGGCGGGCAGCAAGGTCAGCTACGCGATCGGCGTGTTCAACGGCACCGTCGATGGCCGCGATGCGGTGACGACCAACCCCGATGATGAATTCGAGTACGCGGGGCGCCTGTTCTTCGAGCCCTTCAAGGATGGCGCCGGCTTCTGGTCGGGGCTGGGCTTCGGCATCGGTGGCAGCGTCGGCGACACGGTGGGCACCGGCAACAACATCCTGCCGCGGTACCGCACGCCCGGGCAGGTGCAGTTCTTCAACTATCGCAGTGCCGTCGCCGCGGACGGACGCCGCACGCGCTGGTCGCCGCAGGGCTATTTCTATCGCAACCGCTTCGGCCTGCTGGCCGAGTACATCGCTTCCAAGCAGGAATTGCAGGTCGGCGCGACGGCCGCCGAACTGGAGAACACGGCCTGGCAAGCCACGGCCAGCTATGTGCTCACCGGCGAGGACGCGAGCTATCGCGGCGTGGTGAAGCCGTCGCATCCCTTCAGTCCCGGCAAGGGCGGGTGGGGTGCCTGGGAACTGGTGGGCCGCTACGGCGTTCTGGAAATCGACGATCGCGCGTTCCCGGTGTTCGCCGATCCCGCCGTATCGGCGCGTCGTGCGAAGTCCTGGACGCTGGGCGTCAACTGGTATCTCACCAGCAACCTGAAGCTGGTCCTCAACTACCTCGACACGCAGTTCGAAGGCGGAGCCGCCGCTGGCGCCGACCGTGAGGACGAGAAGGCCGTGTTCTCGCGACTGCAGGTCGCATTCTGATGCCCGGAGATGACGCCATGACGCATTCCTTCCTCCGTCGCCACGCCCGCAGCGCGCTGCTGGCGTTCGGCCTCACGCTCGCGGTCGCCGCCAGTGCCAAGGACGTCGAACTGCTCAACGTTTCGTACGATCCCACGCGCGAGTTCTACCGCGAGTTCAACACCGCCTTCGCCGCCGAGTGGCAGAAGACCAAACAACAGAAGGTCAGCATCGAGACCTCGCACGGCGGTTCGGGCAAGCAGGCGCGCTCGGTGATCGATGGCCTGGAGGCCGACGTGGTCACGCTCGCATTGGCGTACGACGTGGATTCCATATCGCAGCGCGCCAAGCTGTTCCCTGCGAACTGGCAGTCGCGCCTGCCCGAGAACAGCGCGCCCTATACCTCGACCATCGTGTTCCTGGTACGCAAGGGCAATCCGAAGAAGATCCGCGACTGGCATGACCTGTTGAAGCCCGGCGTATCGGTGATCACGCCCAACCCGAAGACGTCTGGTGGCGCGCGCTGGAACTACCTCGCCGCGTGGGCGTACGGCCTGAAGATCTTCAAGGGCGACGAGGCCAAGACACGCAACTTCGTGCGTGCGCTGTTCCGCAACGTGCCCGTGCTCGACACCGGTGCGCGTGGTGCCACCACCACGTTCGTGCAGCGCGGGATCGGCGACGTGCTGCTGGCCTGGGAGAACGAGGCCTTCCTGTCGATCGAAGAACTGGGGCCCGACAAGTTCGACATCGTCGTGCCGTCGCTCTCGATCCTGGCCGAGCCGCCGGTGGCGCTGGTGGACCGCAACGTGGACAAGCACGGCACGCGCGAGGTCGCGCAGGCCTACCTGAAGTACCTGTACTCGCCGACCGGCCAGCGGCTCGCGGCCAAGCACTACTACCGCCCACGCTATCCGCAGTACGCGGCGCCGGAGGACGTGGCGCGCTTCCCGAAGCTTGAGCTGGTCACCATCGACGGTGTGTTCGGTTCCTGGGCGAAGGCACAGGCCACGCATTTCGCCGACGGCGGCGTGTTCGACCAGATCCAGGCGAAATAGGCATGGCGGTAGTGTCGCCCGCCTTGCCGGGAAGGACGCGCACGCGACGCGTCATTCCCGGCTTCGGCCTCAGCCTCGGCTACACGCTGTTGTGGCTGGGGCTGATCGTGTTGATTCCGCTGGTAGGCGTGTTCGCCAAGGCGAGCGGCCTGGGGCTGGCGGGACTGTGGGCGGTCTGGACCGAGCCCCGCGTGTTGGCCGCATTGCGCATCAGCTTCGGCACGGCGCTTGCGGCGGCTGCGTTCAATGCGGTGATGGGAACGTTGGTCGCGTGGGTGTTCGTGCGCTACCGATTCCCGGGCAAGCGCGCGTTTGATGCCATGATCGATCTGCCCTTCGCGCTGCCGACGGCGGTCGCGGGCATCGCACTGACGGCGCTGTACGGCCCGACGGGCTGGATCGGCCAATGGCTGGAGGCTGTGGGCATCAAGGTGGCGTACACGCCGCTGGGCATCACGGTGGCGCTGGTCTTCATCGGGTTGCCTTTCGTCGTGCGCGTGGTGCAACCCGTGTTGGCGGAGGTGGAGCTCGAGCTCGAGGAGGCTGCCGCGACGCTCGGCGCCAGTCGCTGGCAGACCGTGCGGCGCGTGGTGCTGCCGACGTTGTGGCCGGCGGTGCTGGCGGGATTCGCGCTGGCGTTCGCGCGTGGCGTGGGCGAGTACGGTTCGGTCATCTTTATCGCCGGCAATCTGCCGGGCGTGTCCGAGATCGCACCGCTGCTGATCACGATCAAGCTGGAGGAGTTCGACTACGAAGGCGCCACCGCCATCGCGGCGGCGATGCTGCTGCTGTCCTTCGCGCTTCTGCTGGTGATCAATACGCTGCAGGCGCGCCTGCAGCGTACCGGCAAGCGGGCGGGGGGCTAACATGGGCGACACCATCTCGGCCGTCATCGCCTTGCCGCCGGAGTCCGCATCCGTGGAGCCTCGTGCCACCGCTTCGCCGCGCCCACGCAGCGCGACCAGCGAACCCATCTGGGTGCAGGTGCTGCTCGTGCTGGGCGCGCTGGGGTTCCTGTTGTCCTTCCTCGTGCTGCCGCTGATTCTGGTCTTTGTGGAAGCGCTGCGCGGCGGCGCGGCGGCATTCCTTGCCGCCGTCAGTGAAGCCGACGCCTTGGCGGCCGTGAAGCTGACGCTGCTGGTGACTTCGATCGTGGTGCCGCTCAACCTGGTGTTCGGTGTGGCGGCGGCATGGGCCGTCAGCAAACATGAGTTCCGCGGCAAGCGATGGCTGGTGACGCTGATCGATCTGCCGTTCGCGGTATCGCCCGTGGTGGCCGGCCTGATCTACGTGTTGATCTTCGGCGCGCAAGGCTGGGCATATGCGCTGGTCGACGAAGGCTGGCGCCTGTCGCTGCCGCTGCTGGGCGAGTTGCACGTGCAGTTGCCGAAGATCATCTTCGCGTTGCCCGGCATCGTACTGGCGACGATCTTCGTGACTTTTCCTTTCATCGCGCGCGAGCTGATGCCGCTGATGGAGCAGCAGGGCACCGACGAAGAGCTCGCCGCGCTCAGCCTGGGTGCCACCGGTTGGCAGACGTTCTGGCGGGTCACCTTGCCGAACATCCGCTGGGCACTGCTGTACGGCGTACTGCTGTGCAGCGCGCGTGCGCTCGGCGAATTCGGCGCGGTGTCCGTGGTGTCGGGCCATATCCGCGGCCGCACGAATACGCTGCCGTTGCACGTGGAGATCCTCTACAACGAGTACGCCTACAGCGCGGCGTTCGCGGCGGCGTCATTGCTCGCGCTCACCGCGCTGCTGACGCTGGCGCTGAAGACGTGGCTCGAATGGCGTCACGGCGAAGCGCTGGCCGCCAACCACCGGCATTGAGACGACGACATGAGCATCAAGATCGAACGCCTGCAGAAGACATTCGGCGCCTTCACGGCGCTGGACGACGTGTCCCTCGACATTCGACAGGGCGAGCTGTTGGCCTTGCTGGGCCCTTCCGGCTCCGGAAAGACCACGCTGCTGCGCGTGATCGCGGGGCTCGAGCAGACCGACAGTGGTCGCGTGCTGTTCGATGGTGAGGATGCCGCCACGCTCAGCGTGCAGGCGCGGCGTGCGGGCTTCGTCTTCCAGCATTACGCACTGTTCCGCCACCTGACGGTGGAAGAGAACATCGGCTTTGGCCTGCGCGTGCGTCGCGGCAAGGCCCGCGTCGCGGAAGTCGCAGTACGTGCGCGCGTCGCGGAACTGTTGTCGCTGGTGCAGCTCGATGGACTCGGTGGCCGCTATCCGGCGCAGTTGTCGGGCGGACAGCGCCAGCGCGTCGCGCTGGCCCGTGCGCTCGCCATCGAGCCGCGCGTGCTGCTCCTGGACGAACCTTTCGGCGCGCTCGATGCGCAAGTACGTCGCGATCTGCGCCGTTGGCTGCGTGAATTGCACGATCGCACCGGGCTCACCACCGTCTTCGTGACCCACGATCAGGAAGAAGCGCTGGAACTGGCCGACCGTGTCGCCATTCTCAACCGTGGCCGGATCGAGCAACTGGGGAGTCCGGCGGACGCCTACGATGCGCCTGCATCGCCCTTCGTCTATTCCTTCGTCGGTGCCGTGAACCGATTGCCCGCGCGCTGGGAGTCCGGGGAGCTTCACGCAGCGGGGTTGCCGCTGACGGCACAGGGCGTGCGCGGGCAGGGCGAGGCAGAGGTGTTCGTGCGGCCGGAAGACCTCCGCCTGGTCGATGACGGCGTGGGCTGGCCGGCGACCATCGTCGGGGTCCAGCGCAACGGGCCGCGATTGCGGATCCGCGCGCGCTTGGACGCTGGCGACCAGGTGGAGATCGAGCTGCCGTCGGGCTTTGACGGCCCGGCCACCCACACGGGACAGGCGATCCGCTTGGCACCAAAACGGTACGGATGGTTTCCCCGCGATGGTGCAACGGCACCAGTGTGATGCAGCGTAAGCTACTGAATTAATTAGAAAAGAAACCAATTCTCCGCTCGTCTGGCGGGCACTTGACGTGAGTGATTGTTGCGGCGCACTATCAGGGCGCAGTTAAAAAATAGTGAAGTCGTGATGACGGTTGTACGACGTTCCACGGCCCGCTTGCCCAACGCACGATCCACATCGCCACAGGAGAATCCGGATGAAGCCCATCAAGCTCTGCACCGCCCTCGCCACCGCCCTGCTGTTGGCGTTGCCGATGTCCGCCTTCGCCCAGGACGCAGAGGAAGAAGAATCCCCGTTCAGCGCAACCTTCACCGCGACGTCGGACTACGTGTTCCGTGGCGTGTCCCAGACGGACAACAAGCCCGCCTTCCAGGTGGGCGCGACGTACTCCGCCCCGTTTGGTCTGTATGCGGGTGCCTGGGCGTCGAACGTCGATTTTGGCCGGGGTGGTCCTGACATCGAAGTGGATTATTTCGTCGGCTGGAACAAGGATCTCAACGATTCCTGGAACATCGACCTCGGCGTGAACCGTTACACCTACGAACGCGCTTCCAGCGACTACGGCGACATCGATTACAACGAATATCTCGCGAAGGTGACCTGGAGCGGCCCCGTTACGGTCGGCGGCATCCTGGCTTACGCGGATGACTACAGCAATACCGGCGCCGAGGAAATCTATGCCGGCGTTTCCGCCAGCTACGACATCGGCGACAGCGGGTTCTCGGTGGGTGCGAGCACCGGCTACACCGCGATCGATGCGGGGAGCGACGGCCGCGCCGACTACTACGACGGCTCCATCACCGTGTCGAAGTCGTTCGGCAAGGCGACGGCGACGTTGGGTTACTACGACACGTTCGGTTCGGATGCGTCCGAGCTGCGCAGCGCGTCGGACATCTACAAGCCGGGCCTGGTGTTCACGATCGGCATCGCCGTTCCCTGAGTGTTTCGGGGCGCGTAAGAAAAGGGCGCCTTACGGCGCCCTTTTTCTTTGCTCCGGAACAGGCGTTGCCTCAGTTCCAGCTCAGTACGACCTTGCCGGCCTTGCCCTGTTCCATCAGGTCGAAGCCCTTCTGGAAATCGTCGATCGGCAACTGGTGGGTCAACACTTTGCCCAGCGGGAAGCCGCTCAGCACGAGTTGCGTCATCTTGTACCAGGTCTCGTACATCTTGCGGCCGTAGATGCCCTGCACGGTGAGGCCCTTGAAGATGATGCGGTCCCAGTCCACGCCGGCGCCCTTGGGCAGGATGCCGAGCAGGGCGATCTTGCCGCCGTGGTACATGCAGTCGAGCATGTCGTTGAAGGCGCGCGGGTTGCCGCTCATCTCCAGCCCCACGTCGAAGCCCTCCATGTGCAGGTCGGCCATCACGTCCTTGAGCGACTGGTTGGCCACGTTGACCACGCGGGTGGCGCCCATGTCGGCGGCCAGCTTCAGGCGGAAATCGTTGACGTCGGTGACCACCACGTTGCGCGCGCCGATGTGCTTGCAGATGCCCGCCGCGATGATGCCGATGGGGCCGGCGCCGGTGATCAGCACGTCCTCGCCGACCACGTCGAATTCAAGCGCGCAGTGCGCCGCGTTGCCGTACGGGTCGAAGAACGCGGCCAGCTCGCTGGGGATCTGGTCCGGGATCGGCCACAGGTTGCTGGCAGGCATCACCATGTACTCGGCGAAGGCGCCATTGCGATTCACGCCAATGCCGACGGTGTTGGGGCACAGGTGCTGGCGACCGCCGCGGCAGTTGCGGCAATGCCCGCAGACGATGTGGCCCTCTGCCGACACGCGCTGGCCGACCTCGTAGCCCGTCACCGCGGAACCCAGTTGCGCGATGCGGCCCACGAACTCGTGGCCGATGGTCAGGCCGGGCTTGATGGTGCGTTGGCTCCACTCGTCCCACAGGTAGATGTGCAGGTCGGTGCCGCAGATGGCGGTCTTCTCCAGCTTGATCAGCACCTCGTTGGGGCCGGGCTGGGGGACGGGCAGTTCTTCCATCCAGATGCCCTTGCCGGCCTCGCGCTTCACCAGCGCCTTCATCGTCTGCGTCATCGGACGTGGATCCAGGGAAATGAGGGCGCGGATTATACGCCCCGGCCATGGGCCGCCCTGTTGCAGGGCGCCTTGACAGGGGCGGAAGGGCAGGACACGGGGAGTCGTAGGGCGAAAGTCATGGGTCGGCCGCGGTGACAGGTTCATTACAATCGGAACTTTCCTGCCAGTCCCGGGGTTTCCATGCGTCCGAATCTGCTCGCCGCCGCCATCGCGGTCCCGCTGTCCCTGCTTGCCGCCCACGCCGCCCAGGCGGGCGAGGGGATGTGGGTGCCGCAGCAACTGCCCGAGATCGCCGGGCCGCTGAAGAAGGCCGGCCTGAAGCTGTCGCCGCAGCAGATCTCGAACCTGACCGGCGACCCGATGGGTGCCGTGGTCGCGCTGGGCGGCTGCACCGCCAGCTTCGTGTCGCCGAACGGCCTGGTGGTGACCAACCACCATTGTGCGTACGGCGCCATCCAGCTGAATTCCACCGCCGAGAACAACCTGATCAAGAACGGCTTCAACGCGCCCACGACCGGCGATGAAGTCAGCGCGGGTCCGAATGCGCGCGTGTTCGTGCTGGACGAAATCACCGACGTGACCAAGGACGCGAAGGCGGCCATCGCCGCCGCCGGCAATGACGCACTGGCGCGCACCAGGGCGCTCGAGACCTTCGAGAAGAAGCTGATCGCCGACTGCGAGGCCGACGCCGGCTTCCGCTGCCGCCTCTACAGTTTCTCCGGCGGCAACACGTATCGCCTGTTCAAGAACCTGGAAATCAAGGACGTGCGCCTGGCGTACGCGCCCCCGGGCAGCGTGGGCAAGTACGGTGGCGACATCGACAACTGGATGTGGCCGCGCCACACCGGCGACTTCGCGTTCTACCGCGCCTACGTGGGCAAGGATGGCAAGCCGGCCGCGTTCTCCAAGGACAACGTGCCGTACCGGCCGAAGCATTGGCTGAAGTTCGCCGACCAGCCGCTGGGCGCGGGCGACTTCGTGATGGTGGCCGGCTATCCCGGCTCGACCAATCGCTACGCGCTGGCGGCCGAATTCGACAACACCGCGCAATGGACGTACCCGACCATCGCGCGCCATTACAAGAACCAGATCGCAATGGTGCAGGAGGCCGGCAAGAAGAATGCCGACATCCAGGTGAAGTACGCCAACACGATGGCCGGCTGGAACAACACCAGCAAGAACTACGACGGCCAACTGGAAGGCTTCAAGCGCATCGATGCCGCCGGCCAGAAGCAGCACGAGGAAGCTGCGGTGCTCGCATGGCTGAAGGGCCAGGGCGCGAAAGGCCAGCCTGCGCTGGACGCGCACGCGAAGCTGCTGGCCCTGCTGGAGCAGAACAAGGCCACGCGCGAGCGCGACCTCACCCTGGCGATGTTCAACAACACCGCGATGGTCGGTTCGGCCACGCAGCTGTACCGCCTGTCGATCGAACGCGAGAAGCCGAATGCCGAGCGCGAATCCGGTTATCAGGAACGCGACCTGCCCGCCATCGAAGGCGGTCTGAAGCAGCTCGAGCGCCGTTACGTGCCAGCCATGGACCGCCAGTTGCAGGAATACTGGCTGGGCGAATACCTGAAGCTGCCGGCCGACCAGCGCGTCGCCGCGGTGGACACCTGGCTGGGTGGCAACGACGCCGCGGCCGTCAAGCGTGCGCTCGACCGGCTGGCCGGCACCAAGCTGGGCACCACCGAGGAGCGGCTGACGTGGTTCGCCGCCGATCGCAAGGCGTTCGAGGCCAGCAAGGATCCGGCGATCCAGTACGCGGTGGCGGTGATGCCGACGCTGCTCAAGCTCGAGCAGGAGCGCAAGACGCGCACCGGCGAGAATCTGGCCGCGCGTCCGGTCTACCTGCAGGCGCTGGCGGACTACAAGAAGAGCCAGGGCGAGTTCGTCTATCCGGACGCCAACCTGTCGCTGCGCATTACTTTCGGTAACGTGATGGGTTACACGCCGAAGGATGGCGTGGCGTACACCCCGTTCACCACGCTGGAAGGCGTGGTCGCGAAGGAGACCGGGCAGGATCCGTTCGACTCGCCGAAGGCGCTGCTCGATGCCGTGGCCGCCAAGCGCTACGGTGGACTCGAGGACAAGCGCATCGGTTCGGTGCCGGTGAACTACCTGTCCGATCTGGACATCACCGGTGGCAATTCGGGTTCGCCGGTGCTGGACGCGCACGGCAAGCTGGTGGGCCTGGCGTTCGACGGCAACTGGGAGTCGGTGAGTTCCAACTGGGTGTTCGACCCGAAGATGACCCGCATGATCGCCGTCGATGGCCGCTACCTGCGCTGGATCATGCAGGAGGTCTATCCGGCACCGCAGTTGCTGAAGGAAATGAACGTCGGCAAGTAACACCTGCAACGGTCGCCAGACACGGGACGGGAGCGGGTATCATCCGCTCCCGTCTTCGTTTCCGGCCCAAGGAAACGATGCCGTTTCCCCCGAATGGACACACCGACGCATGCGCATCCTGCTTGCCCGCCACGGCGAAACGCCGTGGAACGCCGAAGGCCGCTACCAGGGCCAGATCGACATCCCGCTCTCGCCGGTCGGCGAAGGGCAGGCGACTGCACTGGGCCTGCGCCTGAAGGACATCCGCATCGACCGCGCCGTGGCGTCGCCGCTGGCGCGCGCGCAGCTGACCGCGCGCCTTGCCCTGGGTGAAGCGCGTGCCGACATGCTGCAGACCGATGCCGACCTGCAGGAAATCGCCCATGGCGAATGGGAAGGCCTGTTGGCCAGCGAGATCCAGGAGAAAGACCCGGCGCGTCTGCTGGCTTGGCGCGAGGAGCCTGATACGGTGCTGATGCCGGGCGGAGAATCGCTGCGCCAGGTGCTGGATCGTTCCTGGCGCGGCTTGGCGCGCGCCGCGGAAGGACTGGGCGATGACGACACCCTGCTGATCGTCGCGCACGACGCCGTCAATCGTGTCCTGCTGTGCCGCATCCTCGGCCTGCCGATCGCCAAGCTGTGGACCTTCCGCCAGGCACCGACCACGCTCAACCTGCTGGAAGGTCCGTCGGTCGAGCAGTTGGAAGTCGTGCGCCTTAACGATTGCGCGCACCACACGCCGTTCTTCGGCGAAGCGAAGCATCGCGCGCTGTAACACCCCGGCCAGCATGGCGCCTATCGATCTCCCGCAGTGGCTCGCCTACATCGAGCAACAGCATCCCACGTCCATCGACATGGGTCTGGAGCGCGTGCGCGACGTTGCGGCGCGGCTGGCGCTGGGAAAGCCGGCCACGCGCGTCATCACCGTCGGCGGCACCAACGGAAAAGGCTCGACGGTGGCCTTCATCGAGGCCATCGCACGCGCCGCCGGCTGGAAGGTGGGCGCGTACACCTCGCCGCACCTGCTGCGCTACAACGAACGCGTGCGCATCAACGGCGTCGACGCTGATGATGCGTCGCTGGTCGAGGCGTTCGAGGCGGTCGAAGCCGCGCGCGGCGACACTTCGCTGACGTATTTCGAATTCGGCACGCTGGCGGCGCTGTGGTTGTTCGAGCGCGCGAGCCTGGACCTGGCGGTGCTCGAGGTCGGATTGGGTGGTCGGCTGGACGCCGTGAACATCGTCGATCCTGACGTCGCCGTCATCACCACGGTGGACATCGACCACACCGACTGGCTCGGCAACGACCGCGAGGCCATCGGTGCAGAGAAGGCCGGCATCGCGCGCGCGTGGACGCCGCTGGTGCTGGGCGAAGTGGATTCGCCCTCCAGCGTGCTTCGCCATGCCTATGCCATCGGCGCGAACGCATTGCGGCTGGGTAGCGATTTCTTCCACGAACCCATCGACAGCCAACGGTGGCGCTGGCGGGAAGTCGGCGCCGAACTGATGCTGCCGGTGCCTGCGCTCTCGGCCCCGGCCCAGCGGGCGAACGCCGCCAGCGCGATCGCCGCGTTGCGCGCATTGCCGGGCGATACGCTGCCCGACGAGGCGTTCGCAAAGGGCGTCGCCAACGCTGCGCTGCCTGGGCGGCTGCAACACGTATCGCACGATGGCGTAGACGTGGTGCTGGACGTCGGCCACAACCCACAGGCTGCGCGCGAACTTGCGGCTTGGCTGCAGACGCATCCGATTCCCGGCCAGACCCATGCGGTGTTCGCCGCACTCGCCGACAAGGACGTGGCCTCGGTCGTGGCGTCGTTCGCGGGCCTGCCGCTGCAGTGGTACCTGGCCGGACTCGATGCAGGGCCGCGCGCGCAGTCGGCCGACCAGCTGGCGGCACGGCTCGTCGAAACCGCAGCGGCAGAGGCGAATCGCCATCCTCGGGTCGTCGACGCGTTGCAGGCTGCATCGGCTGCAGCGCGCCACGGAGACCGCGTGCTGGTGTTCGGCTCGTTCCACACCGTCGCCGAGGCGATGCAGGCGCTGCATTCAGGTCGATGACGGGGAGCGGCCGGAACGGCGCCGTATAATCGCGGCGGCATTCCCGCCGCTGCTGCCCTGGACCTGGATGGATACCGCCCTGAAACAGCGCCTGATCGGCGCCGTCGTGCTGGTCGCACTGGCCGTCATCTTCCTTCCCATGCTGGTCAAGGGACCGGCGCCCGACAGCGGCGTGTCCGACGTGCCGCTCGAGGTGCCCGCCGCACCGGATGGCGAGTACGAAACACGCGAGCTTCCCCTGGTCACGCCCGGCAACGCACCGGCCAATGGCGCGGTCGGAATGGACGGGCAAGTGGCCGCGCCCGCCGCCGAACCGGCGCCCGCCGAGGGCGCGCTCCAGCCGCCGGCGACCGCGGGCGGCGATTTCGCGGTCAGTTTCGGTGCCTACGCCACCCAGGCCGATGCCGACGCCGTTCTGACCCGCGTGAAGCAGGCCAAGCTGCCCGGTTTCGTCGAGCCGGCCACCATCAATGGCAAGCAGGCGTTCCGCGTGCGTGTGGGCCCCTATGCGGATCGCGCGCAGGCGGAAGCGGCGCGACTGGATGCGATCAAGGTGCGCGGCGACGTCAACGCGCAGGTCGTCACGCTGGACGCGGCCGTGCCGGGCAGCACGCCCGTGCCCGCACCGGCGCCGTCCGTCGCGACCGCCGCACCCTCGACGCCGGCGGTGACCACGCAGGCGCTCCCGCCGGAGCCGGCCAAGCCGGTGGCGAAGCCCGCCCCCACGGAAACCAAGCCGGTCGCCAGCGAGACGAAGCCGGCTTCCACGCCGGTCGCCAAGCCCGCGGCGCCCGCACCCAAGCCGGTGGAGCCTGCCAAGCCTGCGGCCGCCGGCGTCGGCTACGCCGTGCAGTTGGGCGCGTTCTCCAATCCGGCCGATGCCAACAAGCTGCGCGATCGCGCGCGGGCGGCGGGCTTCAGCGCGTTCGTCGAACAGGTGCGTACCGACAAGGGCACGCTCAGCCGCGTGCGCGTGGGGCCCGTGGCCGATCGCGCCGAAGCGGACCGCTTGAAGGCGCAGGTCGCCTCGAAGGTCGGCATCGACGGCATGGTGCGTCCGCACCCCTGATGCCGATCCTCGTTGCCGTGGCCGACGAGCGCTCCGCGTGAGCGCGCTCGACCTCACCCTGCTGGCCATCATCGGCGTCTCGACGCTGTTCGGGCTGATGCGCGGCTTCATCGGCGCGCTCGCCTCGGTCCTGGCATGGCTGCTGGCGGGCTGGGCGGCGTTCCACTACGGCGCCGAAGTCGCGGCCTGGCTGTCCGATGACGGCCCGCCAGGATCGGCGGATCTGCTCGGTGGCTATGCCCTCGCTTTCGTCGGCGTCATGGTCGTGGTGGGCGTGACCGGATGGTTGGTCCGGAAAATGGTCAAGTCCGTCGGTCTCTCTGGCGTCGACCGTGCGCTGGGCCTGGTGTTGGGCTTCCTGCGCGGCGCCCTGGTCGCCTGCATCGTGTTGCTGCTGGTGGCTTTCACCGATATGCCGCGCGAACCTGAATGGAAGCGTTCATCCGTCGTGCCGGTCCTGCTGCCGGGCGCGCAATGGCTTTCACGCTGGTTGCCGGAATGGACCGTGCAGGAACTGGACTTTGGCAACGGCGTTCCGGCGGGCGATAATGCGCGCCTGCAACCCTTGCCCCTGCCGCTGGACGACTCCGGCGCATCGCAGGAGCGCGTCCCCCCGCCAGCTTCGCCCGAGTCGAAACCGGAGTAGGTCACCATGTGCGGCATCGTCGGAATCGTCGGCAACCAGAACGTTGCCGGCCAGCTTTATGACGGGCTGACCGTCCTCCAGCATCGCGGCCAGGATGCGGCCGGCATCGCCACGGCCGACGGCACGCGGTTGCGCGTGCACAAGGACAACGGACTGGTGCGGGACGTGTTCAACGCCAAGGCGATGAGCGTGCTGGAAGGGCGCGTGGGCATCGCCCACTGCCGCTATCCCACCGCCGGCTCCGAGGGTATGGACGAAGCGCAGCCGTTCTACGTGAACTCGCCGTACGGCATCGCGCTGGCGCATAACGGCAACCTGATCAACACCGACAGCCTGCGCCAGGACGTGTTCGCGCAGGACCGTCGCAACATCAACACCGATTCGGACAGCGAAGTGCTGCTGAACGTGTTTGCGCACGAGCTTGACCTGCAGCGCACGCTCACCCCGGAAGCCGCGATCCGCGCCGTGGCCGGGGTGCACCGCCGCGTGAAGGGCGGCTATGCGGTGGTCAGCGTGGTGCTGGGCCTGGGCCTGGTGGCCTTCCGCGACCCGCACGGCATCCGTCCGCTGGTGCTCGGCAAGCGTGAGCACAACGAAGGCACCGAATACATCATCGCCTCCGAATCGGCGGCGCTGGACATCCTCGGGTTCGTCCGCGTGCGCGACGTGCAGCCGGGCGAGGCCATCGTCATCACCGCGCGCGGCGAGATGTTCAGCGAGATCGTCGCCGAACCGCAGGAGCACGCGCCCTGCATCTTCGAGTACGTGTACTTCGCGCGCCCGGATTCGATGATCGACAACGTGTCGGTGCACAAGGCCCGCATGCGCATGGGCGTGAAGCTGGGCGAGAAGATCCTGCGCCTGCGCCCGGACCACGACATCGACACCATCATCCCGATCCCGGATACCTCGCGCGACGCCGCGCTGGAGATCTCCAACGTGCTGGGCGTGAAGTACCGCGAGGGGTTCATCAAGAACCGCTACGTGGGCCGCACGTTCATCATGCCGGGGCAGGGCGAGCGGGTGAAGTCGGTGCGCCGCAAGCTCAACCCGATCAACCTGGAATTCCGCAACCGCGTCGTGCTGCTGGTCGACGACTCCATCGTGCGCGGCACCACGTCCAAGCAGATCGTGCAGATGGCGCGCGATGCCGGCGCGCGCAAGGTCTACCTGGCCAGCGCCGCGCCGCCGGTGCGCCACCCGAACATCTACGGCATCGACATGCCGGCCGCGGATGAACTCGTCGCGCACGGCCGCAGCGTCGAGGAAATCGAGAAGCTGCTCGGCTGCGACTGGCTGATCTACCAGGACCTGGACGATCTCGAGGCCGCCGTGCGCGAAGGCAATCCGAACCTGCCGCGTTTCGACTCCTCCTGCTTCGACGGCAACTACGTCACCGGCATCGAGACCGGTTACTTCGAGCGCATCGAGCAGATGCGTTCAGACGAAGCCAAGCGCAAGCGCCGCGTCGGCTGAGCCGGCGCCCGCAGCATGGCCACGCTCTTCGAGGCCGCGCGCGCCTGCCTGGCCGCGGCCGATGTCGACGAGAAGGTGGGCCTGACGCAGCGCTACGCCGATGCGTTCCGGCGCGGTGAACTCGACCTGCCCGGGGATGCACCCGAGCCCGATCCGATCCGGATGCCCGGTCGCCCGTCGAAGCCGCGCCTGGTGCATCCGCGCGACCTGCCACGGCGCGGCCTCGGCAGCGTGCAGGGGCGCGCGGCCTTCATCCATGCCATCGCGCACATCGAACTCAACGCGATCGATCTGGCCTGGGATGCGGTGTACCGCTTCCGTGGTCTTCCCCAGGCGTTCTATGCCGATTGGGTGCAAGTGGCGCACGACGAATCGCGCCATTTCGTGCTGCTGCAGGATCGGCTGCGCGAACTCGGGTATGCCTACGGCGACTTCGATGCCCACAACGGCCTGTGGGAGATGACCGAGAAGACCGCCCACGACGGGCTCGCGCGGATGGCACTGGTGCCGCGCGTGTTGGAAGCGCGTGGCCTGGACGTGACGCCCGGCATGATCGTGAAGCTGCGCGACCTCGGTGATGAGCAGACCGTCGCGATCCTCGACGTCATCCTGCGCGAGGAAGTCGCGCATGTCGCCGCGGGGTCACGCTGGTTCCGCTGGTACTGCGAACAGCGCTGCGTCGAACCACGCGCGCGCTTCCGCGAACTGCTCAGGGAATACGCGGGCGGCTACCTGCACGGTCCGTTCAATATCGAAGCGCGGCTGCTGGCCGGGTTCGACGAGGATGAGCTGGCGGCGCTGGAAGCGCCGTGACGTTGAGGGTGGAACAGCTGTGGGAGCGACGTAACTCGCGATGACGGCACCGCGGTAGTTCATCGCGACTGATGTCGCTCCCACGGACTGCATCTCATGGCACGCAGCGCTTAGAGCGAATCCAGCGCCATCCCGTCAGGCTCGACGCGCAGTACGGATCCCTGTTCGTACCAGTCGCCCAGCACGATGCGGCGGCAGGCGATATCACCGATCGCGAGATCGTGGATCGCCGGGCGGTGCGTATGGCCGTGGATCAGCGTGTCGATGCCGAACTGGGCCAGCGTGGCGTCCACCGTCGCCGGCGTCACGTCGGTCAGGGTTTCGAACTGCGCCTTGTCGTTCTGCTTCATGCCGCCCTGGTGCGCGGCGCTGGCGGCGCGTGCCTGCGCCGCGAAGGCCAGCCGTGCGGCCAGCGGCTGCGCCAGGAACTGCGCCTGCCAGGCTGGATTGCGTGTCTGTGCGCGGAACGCCTGGTAGGCGACATCGCCGGTGCAGAGCAGATCGCCGTGCATCAGGATCGCCGGCTTGCCGTACAGCATGACGACGGCGGGGTCGGGCAGGATGCGCATGCCGGCCCGGCGCGCGAACGCGTCGCCGACGAGGAAATCGCGGTTGCCACGGATGAAGAATACCGGTACCCCGGCGTCGGCCACCTCGCGGATCCGGGCGGCCACGTAGGCGCCGGTCTCCGAGGGGTCGTCATCGCCTACCCAGGCCTCGAACAGGTCGCCCAGGATGTACAGCGCATCGGCGCGACGGGCCTCCCCCTGCATGAAGGCCCCGAACAGCTCGGTCACGGCGGGGCGTTCGGCGTCCAGGTGCAGATCGGAGATGAAGAGCGTGGTCATGCGGGGATTCTAAGCCCTCCCCCTGAACGAGCAGGGGGAAACGCGGTGCGCGCAGGTTAAAATCGCCGTATTCCGTCCATCGAGTTGCCCATGGCCTGCCGTACCCGCTTCGCCCCCAGTCCCACCGGCTACCTCCACATCGGTGGCGCCCGCACGGCGCTGTACTGCTGGCTGGAAGCGCGTCATCGCGGCGGCGATTTCATCCTGCGCATCGAGGACACCGACCGCGAGCGCAGCACGCAGGCCGCGATCGACGCGATCCTGGATGCGATGGACTGGCTGGGCCTGGGCTACGACGAAGGTCCGATCTACCAGACCCAGCGCATCGACCGTTACCGCGAAGTCGCCGAGCAGCTGGTGTCCGCCGGCAAGGCGTACTACGCCTACGAGACGCGCGAAGAACTCGACGCCATGCGCGAGGCCGCGATGGCGAAGCAGGAGAAGCCGCGCTACAACGGCGCCGCGCGCGAGCAGGGCCTGCCGCACCGCGACGACCCGAACCGCGTCATCCGCTTCAAGAATCCGCTCGCCGGCGTGGTCGCCTTCGACGACCTGATCAAGGGCCGCATCGAGATCGCCAACAGCGAGCTCGACGACATGGTGATCTTCCGTCCCGACGGCTACCCCACGTACAACTTCGCCGTGGTCGTGGACGACTGGGACATGGGCATCACCGAAGTGATCCGCGGCGACGACCACATCAACAACACGCCGCGCCAGATCAACATCTACGAAGCGCTGGGCGCGCCGGTGCCGAAGTTCGCGCACATGCCGATGATCCTGGACGAGCAGGGCGCCAAGCTGTCCAAGCGCACCGGCGCGGCCGACGTGATGCAGTACAAGGACGCCGGCTACCTTCCGCACGCGCTGATCAACTACCTGGCGCGACTGGGCTGGTCGCATGGCGACCAGGAACTGTTCTCGCGGCAGGAGCTGATCGAGCTGTTCGACGTGAAGGACGTGAACTCCAAGGCCGCGCGCCTCGACATGGCCAAGCTCGGCTGGGTGAACCAGCACTACCTGAAGACGGACGCGCCGGCGGACATCGCACCGCACTTCGTCTACCAGTTGGAGAAGCTGGGCGTGGATCCTTCCACGGGCCCGGCACCGGCCGACGTCGTCGTCGCCCTGCGCGACCGCGCGCAGACGCTGAAGGAAATGGCCGAGAAGGCGCTGGTCTGGTACCAGCCGCTGGAGGCGTACGACGATGCCGCCGTGGCCAAGCACCTGGTGGCGGCCGCGCACGCGCCGTTGGCCAAGGCGCGCGAGTCCCTGGCTGCGTTGGGCGATTGGACCGCCGAAGCGGTGGGCGTGGCGCTGCACGATGCCGCGGCCGCACTCGGCATCGGCATGGGCAAAGTCGCCCAGCCGCTGCGCGTGGCCATCACCGGTACCCAGGTCAGCCCCGATATTTCCCACACGGTTTACCTGGCCGGCCGCGACGAAGCCTTGAAACGCATCGATGCCGCACTCATCAAGACCGGTGTGACCGCCTGATCCAGGACTGCCCATGCCGCACGCCCACACCTGCACCGACCCGAAGCACCACGTCCACGACGCCCGCGCGTTCGTGGCGGCGGTGGAGCGCGCGTGCCAGGAGCGTGGCCTGCGGCTGACGCCGATCCGTGCCCGCGTGCTGGAGCTGATCGCCGAAGCCGGCAAGCCGGTGAAGGCGTACGAGCTGCTGGAGTGGGTCAGGGCGACGAAGGGCGTGGGGGCGGATGCGCCGCCGACGGTGTATCGCGCGCTGGATTTCCTGATGGCGAACGGTTTCGTGCACAAGCTCGAATCGATGAATGCGTTCGTCGCCTGCCATCACCCGAACAGCGCACAGCACTCGGTGCCATTCCTCATCTGCGACCGCTGCCACAGCGCCGTGGAGCTCGAGGATCGCGAAGTGGTCGCCGCCCTGGACGCGCGCGCGAAGGCGCTCGGCTTCCAGCCGCAGGCGCAGACGCTCGAAGTGCATGGGCTGTGTGCGCGCTGCGCGGCCGCCTGAAGCGACCGTCGGCGCAGTAACCCTTACGCAGCGGCCGGCACGGCCTTCGGTGACGTTTCCCGGATCGGCAGGTTCGCCGCCGCTGCGATCAGCGCCAGCACCATGTCCGCGTACCACATCCAGGTGTAGTCGCCGAAGCGCTCCAGCGCCAGGCCACCGAGCCATGCGCCAAAGAAGCCGCCGATCTGGTGCGACAGCAGGGTCAGTCCGAACAGCGTGCCCAGGTAGCGCGGGCCGAACAGCTTGCCGACCAGTCCGGCGGTCGGCGGCACCGTGGCCAGCCAGGTGAAGCCGAGCGCGGCGGCGAAGATGTAGAACGTCAGCGGGGTAGGTGGCGAGACCAGGTAGAGCGCGATCATCACCGCGCGGCTGGCGTACATCACCGCGAGGATCCACTTCATCCGCACGCGCTGGCCGAGTGCGCCGGCGATCAGGCTGCCCGCCACGTTGAACAGGCCGATCAGCATCAGCGCCACGGCCGACACGCTGGCGGGCAGGCCGCACAGCGCGACTTCGCCCGGCAGGTGCGTCACCAGGAAGGCGATGTGCACGCCGCAGGTAAAGAAGCCGAGGTGCAGCATCCAGTAACTACGGTCGCGCAGGGCGATCGCGATCTGCTGCTTCAGGCTGATGTCGCCGATCGCGGTGGCCGTGGTCGCGCCCGTGGTCGCCACGTTCTTCTTGCGCAGCGGGAAGGCCAGCGGGATCGCGAGCAGCGACGCGACCGCGAGCGTGTACATCGCACTGGCCCAGCCGGCGAACGCGATGACGGCCTGCACCAGCGGCGCGAACACGAACTGGCCCAGCGATCCGCCCGCGTTGATGAAGCCGGCGGCGAAGGAGCGCTTCTCGGGCGCCAGTTGTTGCGCGGTCGCACCGATCAGGATCGAGAAGCTGCCGGCGCCGGCGCCGGCAGCTGTCAGCACGCCCAACGTGAACATCAATCCCCACGGCGAGGTCAGGTGGGGCGTGAGCGCGAGGCCCAGAGAGAGAAGGACGGCGCCGAGCACCAGCACGCCGGTCGAGCCTCGTTTGTCCGCGACCGCACCGAACACGGGTTGTACCGCGCCCCACGTGAACTGGCCGATGGCGAGGGCGAAACTGATCGCGGCGATGCCGATGCCCGTTTCCTGGTGGATCGGTGCGACGAACAGTCCGGTCGTCTGCCGCGCCCCCATCGTGATCATCAGGGTGGCGGATGCGGCGAGCAGCAGACCCCAATGCATGCGCGGTGCGATCGATGGCGTGGCGGTGTTCATGCGGCCTCTCCGAGGTGCTGGCGCAGCAGGCTGTCGAGACGGTCGAGGTCGTCGTGCAGCCGTTTGACGGCAGTGTCGCCCATCAAGCCGTCGATGACCGCTTGCGCACGCTGCCAACGGGGTTTCGCGCGGGTGAGCCGCGCCCGCCCTTCGGTCGTCAGCGCGACCAGCCGTTGGCGCGCGTCTTCGCCGCGGACGGTTTCCAGCAAACCGGCGTCCACCAGCGGCGAGAGATTGCGGGTCAGCGTGGTGCGATCCATGCCGAGTTCGTCCGCGAGTCCCCCAAGCGGGCGGGGCTCGCGTTCCGTGCGGCGGAGGATCGAATACTGGTTGAGGCTCAGGCCGACGGCCGCCAGTTCGTGGTCGTACACCTGGGTCACGCGCCGGCTGGCCCGCCTCAACCGGAAGCAAGTGCAGACGCTGGGCGTAGGGGTGGGCATGCACGGACTCGCACGAGAGGAAGTCAATTATGTGTATATGCACATAATTGATGTCAAGAAGGGCGGCTGCCATGGAGGCCAGCCGCCCGGGGGAGGACCGTCAGGCGTCGATCAGAAGTACGCGCGCAGGCCGAACGCCACACCGCGGCCCGGCAGCGGCGCGTAGTCGCGCAGCAGCGAGGTATGCGGGCGGGCTTCTTCGTCGGTCAGATTGCTGCCATCCAGGAAGACCTCCCAGCTGGATGCAGTGCGATCCCAGCGATAGGCCAGGTGAGCGTCGACGAGCGTATAGCCATCGCTGGGCGACTCGTTCTGCGCCACGTCGTCCTGCTTGCTGTAGCGCACCGCGCCCAGCGACGCACGCCAGCCGCCGAGCGACCAGCCGAGGTCGGCACCGAAACGCATCGGTGAAATGCGGGGCAGGTAGCCACCCTGCGCAATGTCGACTTCGTAAGCATGCGCATGGTCGCCATGCGGCACTTCGAACGCCACGGTGCGCGTGCCGCTGCCGTCCAGCTTCGCGCGCACGTAGTCGCCGTACAGGCGCAGGTCCCACGCGCCGGCGGACGTGTCGGCCAACTGGATCTTCGCTTCGGCTTCGGCACCGGTGAAGGTGGCGTCGTCCTGCGCCCACAGGCGCACCGGATAGCCTTCTTCTTCCACGCCGGTATCGGTGAGGTAGATGAAGTCCTTGAACTTCGTCTGGTAGACGGCCAGCTTCAGTTCCATGCGATCGGTATGCCAGTGCGCACCGACCTCGGCCCGCACGCCCTTTTCGGATTCTAGCGTGGCATCGCCGATTTCGATGGATTGCGTGGCCACGTGCGTGCCGCCGGCGAACAGCTCCTCGTTGGTCGGCGCGCGTTCCGAGCGATCGAGGCCGAAGCGCAGGTCGAAGCCGTCGCTCATGCGCCAGATGGCTGCGGCAGAGAGGTTGACCGCATCGAAGTCACGGGATGCGCGATCGTCGGGCTGCAGCTTGACCTGGTCGTAGCGACCGCCCAGTTCGAGCTTCCACGGGCCGAAATCCTTTTCCTGCACCACGAACACGCCCAGGCTGTCGGTGGTGGTGGCGGGAACGAAGGCCTCGGCACCGACGGCGTTGAAATCGGTGCTGCCGAACTGCAGGCCGAACGCCCCGCGCCAACCATTCCAAGTCTTCTGCACCGCTTCCAGGCGCGCGTCGTAGCCTTCGTTGGTGAAGCGCGTACCGATTTCGTCGCCCTCCAGCTCGACGTGCTCGTAGTCGTTCCACGCGGCGCGCAGGTTGACGCTCTGCAGGAAGGAGACGGGCTCGTAGATACCGGCCTTCAGGTCGAACCGGTTCTGGGTCATGTCGATGCGTACCGGGCCTTCCTCGTGCGCTTCGTCCTCATGGTCGGCCTCGCCGTCATGGTCGTGGTCATGGTCGTCCTCGCCATGCACGTGCGCGCCGGCGGGAATGCCGTAGTTGGTGCGATACGTGCTGGCGGCCAGGCCGAAGTAGCCGCGGTCTCCCAGGTAGGTCGCACCGACGGCGCCCGCGCGTGTCTTCACCGAACTGTTCGGCAGCGTGCCGTCCGGCTGGGGTGCTTCCTCGTGCTCTTCGCCTTCGTCGTGGTCGTGCAGGATCGCCACGCCGGGGATGTCGTAGTCGTCGGTGTCGCGTACCAGGCCATCCACGTGCAGCACCCACTTCCCGCTGACGCCATCGAGGCGGAACATGCCGGTGCGCTCGTCGTTCACTGTATTGCCGCGCACTTCCGCACGGCCGCTCAAGGGTTCGTCGGGAATCGACTCGGCCAGCCGTCCATCGACGACGTTCACCGCGCCGCCGATCGCGCCGCTGCCGAACAGCAGCGTGGCTGGACCCTTCAGCACTTCGACCTGATCGGCCAGGAACGGCTCGATGCTCACCGCATGGTCGGCGCTGACGGTGGAGGCGTCCATCGAACCGATGCCGCCCGACAGTACCTGCACGCGCGGGCCTTCCTGGCCACGGATGATCGGGCGGCCGACGCCGGTGCCGAAGTAGGTGGTCTGCACGCCGGGCAACTTGGCGACGGTCTCGCCGAGGGTGCCGGCCTTGGTCTTGTCCAACTCCTCGCCGTAGAGCACGTCGACCGGGGTGGCGACGGACTCCGCATTGCCCTTCAACGGCGACGCCGTGACGACCACCGCGTCCAGGTCCTTGGCCTGGGGGGCGCCGGCGTCGTTGGCGAAAGCGACGGGGGAGGCCAGCGCGAGGGCGAGGGCGGTCACCAGCAGGCGAGGGGCGGGGCGGTCGATGCGGCGTGGGGATGGCATGGGATGGGGATCACTCAGGTGGGGTTGCGAATGATGTTATAATATACCAATAGTGACAATATAACCCCCCCGGAAGTCATACTTGTGGCCATGAAGTCCTCCCTCCGTTCCTTCATCGACCGGTTCGCCGCCGCGGGATCACTGGTCTGCGCCCTGCATTGCGCGATCACCCCGCTGCTGCTCGCGGCCATCCCCTCGCTGGGGTTGTCGGTGTGGCTGGGTGATGGCTTCGAACGCGCCTTCGTGACCTTCGTGACGGTGCTGGGGCTCTTCAGCCTGGTCTGGGGCTATCGCCGCCACCGCGCCTTCCGCGCGCTGGGCATGCTGTTGTTCGGACTGGCGGCGCTGTGGGCGGGCGTGCTGTACGCACCGCTGCACGAATCCGTCGTCCCCCATGCGATCGTGATGACGGTGGGCGGCATGCTGGTCGGCCTGGCCCACCTGCTCAACCTGCGCCTGAACCACTGGCACATCCACGACGCCAGCTGCGCCCACTGACGCCGGGTGGCGAAGTCGGGCAAGGAGCCGGAGGCCCCGCTGTGGTAGGCTTTGCGGCCCTGCGCGGGTGCCCCGGAACGGTCGGCGCCCCTGCTACCGCCCTTACCCCCGGGCGGACTTTTCAATGAATCAGGAGAATTACGATGGGCAAGGGTGATCGCAAGACGGCCAAGGGCAAGCGCTATTCGTCCAGCTACGGCAACGCGCGCAAGCGTACGGTGGCCAAGGCGGGCATCGCGGCGACCGCAACCGCGAAGAAGGCGGTGGTGAAGGCGCCGGCGAAGAAGGCCGTGACCAAGAAGGCTGTCGCCAAGTAAGCCCGCCGCGCCGGTACGCCGGTTGCGAACGCAAGACCCCGGCTCTCGCCGGGGTTTTTGTTTGTCAGGGGGTACTCACGACCCGGCCGCCCACATGCACGGCCGAGACCAGGTCGCCGCCCAGCCAATACGCCAGTTGCGCCGGCTGGCCGATGCGCCAGCGCACGAAGTCCGCGCGCTGTCCCACCACCAGGCGGCCGCGATCCTTGAGGCCCAGCGCCTGCGCCGCATGCACGGTGGCACCGCGCAGCGCTTCTTCCGGGGTCAGGCGGAAATGCGTGCAAGCCAGCGACATGGCCAGGCGCAGCGACTGCAAGGGCGAGGTGCCCGGGTTGCAGTCCGTCGCCACCGCCATCGGCACGCCGTGGGCGCGGAACATGTCCAGCGGCGGAAGTTTGGTTTCGCGCAGCACGTGGAACGCGCCCGGCAGCAGGACCGCCACGCTGCCCGCGCGCGCCATCGCCGCAACGCCGGCCTCGGACGTGTATTCCACGTGGTCGGCCGACAGTCCATCGAACGCCGCGACCAACGCCGCGCCGCCGCCATCGCTGAGCTGGTCGGCATGCAGCTTCACCGGGATGCCCAACGCGCGCGCCGCTTCGAACACGCGCTGCGTCTGCACCGCCGTGAAGCCGATGCGCTCGCAGAAGGCGTCCACCGCGTCCACCAGGCCCTCGGCGTGCAGTGTCGGCAGCCACGTGCACACGGCATCGATGTAGTGGTCCTCGCGCCCGGCGAACTCGGGCGGCAGCGCATGCGCGCCAAGGAAGGTGGTGCGCACGGTGATACCGAGGATCTCGCCGATGCGGCGCGCCACGCGCAGCATCTTGCGTTCGTTGTCGAAGTCGAGGCCGTAACCGGACTTGATCTCCAGCGTCGTCACGCCGTCGTCGCGCAAGGCGCGCGCGCGCAGCAGAGAGGCGGCGAGCAAGTCGTCCTCGCTGGCGGCCCGCGTGGCCCGCACCGTGGACACGATGCCGCCGCCGGCGCGCGCGATGTCTTCGTAGCTGGCGCCCTGCAGGCGCTGTTCGAACTCACCGGCCCGGTCGCCGGCGAACACCACATGCGTGTGGCAATCCACCAGGCCAGGCGTCACCCAGTCGCCCTGCGCGTCCACGACCTGGTCGGCCAGTGACGCCGGTGGAGCCGGCAGATCCACGAGACTGCCCGTAAACACGAGCGTGCCATCGCGCCAGCCCAGCGCACCGTTCTCCACCACGCCATAACCAGCATCGCCGGCCAGCGTGACCAGGCGGGCGTTGACCAGCAGGCCATCCCAGCGCGTCTCCATGTCGTCAGTCGCCTCCACCGCCACCATCGCAGCCGCCGCCATCGGATGTGCACGCCGTATCGCTGTGCGTGGAAAGCCCGGGCTCGGTGGCGCTCTCGCCGGCGCCGTTGCCGGCGCCACCTTTCTTCTTCTGCGCCTGCACGGCGATGAAGACCACCATCAGCGCGAGGGCGACGGCAACCAGCGAGAGGACGATGGCAAGCATGGCGGCGGGCGTGTCTTGGCGTGGGCGACGCGGTAGCCTAACGCACCCCTGTCGCCGGCCGTAAGCACCGCCATGTCGAATCCCGATTCCCCCGCAGGCCTGCCCGTCCTGACCGACGCAGGATGGCGCGTTCCCGGCATCGCCAACCTGCATTCGCACGCCTTCCAGCGGGCGATGGCGGGGATGGCCGAGCACCAGACGAATCCGGAGGACAGCTTCTGGACCTGGCGGGAAATCATGTACCGCTTCGCCGCGCGGATGACGCCCGAGAGCACCTACGCGGTGGCGACGCAGCTGTATGCCGAGATGCTGGAAGCCGGCTACACCCGCGTGTGCGAATTCCATTACGTGCACCACCAGCCCGACGGCGCGCCCTATGACGACCCCGCGGCGATGTCGAACGCCTTGATCGCCGCCGCGCGCGACACCGGCATCGGCATGACCCTGTTGCCGGTGCTGTACATGACGGGTGGCTTCGACGGGCGTGAACTGTCGGCGCGCCAGCGAAGGTTCGGGCATGACGTGGACGCTTTCCTCCGCCTGCTGGAAACCCTGCGTCCGCTGCAGGATGCGCGGCTGCGCATCGGCTGTGCGTTCCACAGCCTGCGTGCGGTGCCGGAAGCCGCCATGCGCGAGGTGCTGTCGGCACTGCCTGCCGATGCACCGGTGCACATCCACATCGCCGAGCAGGTGGGCGAAGTACAGGACTGCCTCGCGCTGCGCGACGCGCGGCCGGTGGAATGGTTGCTGCGCGAATTCCCGGTCGATCGGCGCTGGACGCTGGTGCACGCCACGCACCTGACGCCGGAAGAAACACGTGGCATCGCCGACAGCGGCGCCACCGTCGCGATCTGTCCCACGACGGAAGCGAACCTCGGCGATGGTTTGTTCCCGCTGCGCGAGTTCCTGCAGGCCGGCGGCCGCTGGGGCATCGGTTCGGATTCGCACGTCTCGGTGTCACCGGTGGAAGAACTGCGCTGGCTGGAGTACGGCCAGCGACTCATCACGCGCCATCGCAACATCGCGGTGCTGCCGGGTTCGCCGAGTGTCGGCCGTACCCTGCTGGCGGGGGTACTGGACAGCGAGGCGGATGCCACGGGCCTTGCGCCGGATCCGCAGGATGCCGTCTGGCTGGATGCCGATGCCCCGGTGCTGGCGGGCGCGATGACCGACGACGTGGTGGACCGCTGGCTGTTCGCGGGCAACCGGCCATTGGTCCGCGCGGTCCGGGTCGGTGGCCGCGAGGTGGTCACCGAAGGCCGCCACGTGGACGGCGATGCCATCGCGCGTCGCTACGGCGCCACTGTGCGCCAGTTGCTGGGCGACTAAGGCTTGGCGCGTCGGCCATCCGCGGGATTGCGGCGTTCGTCGCGGCCACCGGGTCGCCCATCGCAGACCCGCACGCGTGGCGACGGCGTCCACCAGCATGGCGACCATCCCGTCAGGAGAACCGCCATGGCTTACGCTCATTCGATCGCTCTCGCCGTTGCCGCCGCCGGCTTCGCCGCCGTCACGCCCGCCCATGCCATGACCGACCAGGCGCTGGCCGGCAAGGTCCAGCAGCGCCTGCAGGGCGATCGCACCGGGGCCTGCATGGCGGTCGCGGTCGTCGAAGCCGGCACCGTCGCCCGCACCTACCAGTGCGCGGATGCGAAGGATGCCTCGCGCATCGGGCCCGACGCCGCCTTCGAAATCGGCTCGGTCAGCAAGACGATGACCGCGGCCTTGCTCGCCGACCTCATCGGGCAGGGGAAAGGTTCGCTGGACGATCCGCTCTCCGCCTGGTTGCCTGAAGGCACGAAGCTGCCGCAGTTCCAGGGCAAGCCGATCCTGCTGCGCCATGTCGTGACCCACACCTCCGGACTGCCGGCGCTGCCCTCCCGCATGGGTGCACCGGACATGGCGGACCCGTACGCGAAGCTGGACGAAGCCGCATTGCTCGCCTCGTTGGGCGACGTCACCCTCACCGTGGCGCCCGGCACCAAGTTCGAATACTCCAATTTCGCCTCGATGGTGCTCTCGTACGCCGTCGCGCGTCGTGCGGGCACGGATATGGAGACGTTGTTGAAGCAGCGCCTGTTCGCGCCGCTGGGCATGCAGCATGCCTATGTCAATGCGGCGCCCGCCGGTGTGCGCGCAGCCGTGGGCCATACGCCGAATGCGCGGGCCACGTCGGCCTGGCATTTCCAGACCAACCTCGCCGGTGTCGGTGGCGTGCGCGCCACGCTGGATGACATGGTGCGCTACGTGCAAGGCCAGTTGGGGACCGAATCCACCTCGATCTCGGCGGCCCTGCAGCGTTCGCAGCAGAAGGTGTCGGACGCGCCGCCGATGGCGATGAACTGGATGCTGATGCCCGTTGGCGGACGTACCGTGCACGTGCACGAAGGCGGCACCGGTGGCTTCTCGTCGTTCGTGTCGTTCGACAAGGACAAGCAGCGCGGCGTGGTGATCCTGTCCGACACGACGTGGAACTCGATCGGCAGCCTGGGTTCGCTCGGTCTGCACCTCGTCGACGCCAGCTTCCCGCTCGGCACGCCGCGCCGCGAAGCCACGCCGGACGGCGCGTTGCTCGACGCACTCGCCGGTGAATACGAACTCGCCGGCGGCATGAAGATGGCCCTGCGCCGCAAGGGCGATGCGCTGGACATCCAGGTGGCCGGCCAGGGCACGTATGCGATGGGCTACGACAGTGCGGGCGATTTCTATCCGCGCGAGTTCGACGCGGTGCTGCGGCCGCAGCGCACGGCGGCCGGCCAGTCGTTCACGTGGATGCAGATGGGTGGCGTGCTGCCGGCCAAGCGGATCGATGCCGCCGCGGCGAAGCCCGTGTTGAAGATCGATGCGGCCGCACTGCGCGAATACGAAGGCGAATACCCGCTGGTGCCCGCGTTCGCGCTCACGGTGAAGGCGCAGGGCGAGACGCTGACCATCCAGGGTACGGGCCAGCCGGCGCTGCCGGTGCAGGCCGTGGAGCGCGATGTGTTCGTCATGGATGCCGTCGGCGCGGAAATCCGCTTCGAACGCGATGCGGCCGGCAAGGTGGTCGCGCTGACGCTGAAGCAGGCCGGTCAGCAACTGCGCGGCGAAAGGAAGTAAGCATGGAGCGGACCTATACGCTGCGACAGAAGCTGCCCGCCGAAGTGCTGGTGGGCGGCGATGCGGTATGGAGCCGCTATCGCCAGTACCCGGTGTTTGGCGTGCGTTGGCTGCTCGGTCGCAGCCTGCTGTTCTGCAGCGTGATCGCGGTGGTCGCCGCCTTCATCGGCGCCGGCAGCGGTGTGGCGGTGCAGGACCTCGGCGTCGCGATCAAGGTCGCGATCACGCAGTTCGTCGTCTTCAGCCTCATGGCCACGCTGGGGCCCGCCCTGGCCACCGCCGTGCGGCACCGTGCATGGCCCGTGGCGCACGAGCGCAAGGCCGTCGTGATCGCCGTGCTGGTCGGCATGGTGCTCAGCTTCTTCATCGATCGCGTCGGATCGTCCTACATCGAGCAGTTGATCAAGCCGGGCCTGGAGGCCGCAGGACTGTCGATGAATCCGCCCACGTTGACGCCGTTGGTGAAGGCGGTCGGGCTGGCGATCAACGTCGCGGGGCTGGTGGTCGTCTACGGTCTGTTCGGCGGCGGGCTGGCGCTGCGGGCGTACTTCAGCGAACACCGCCGCTGGGACGAGCATCACCATGAGCGCGAGCTCAGCGCGCTGGAAGGACGCGTGCACGAAGCCGACCTGCGGCTGGGCGTGCTGCAGGCGCAGGTGGAACCCCATTTCCTGTTCAACACCCTGGCCTCGGTGCGCGCGCTGGTGCGGCAGGATCCCGCACAGGCCGAAGCCACCCTGGATGCGCTGGTCGATTTCCTGCGCGCCACCATTCCTAAACTGCGCGACGACCGCGGCCTGCATGCCACGCTCGGGCAGCAGCTCGATATCTGCAGCAGTTACCTCGCACTGATGCAGGTACGCATGGGCGGCCGGCTGGCGTACGCCGTGCGCGCCGACGATGCGTTGCGCGCGTCGCCGTTTCCGCCCTCGCTGCTGATCACGCTGGTGGAGAACGCGATCAAACACGGCATCGAACCCAGACCCGGCCCGGGCCGCATCGACATCGAGGCGGTGCGCGAGGACGGCATGCTGCGTGTGCAGGTGAGCGACGATGGCGCCGGCCTGCAACCCGGCCTGAGCACGGGCGTCGGCCTGGCGAACGTACGCGAACAACTGTCGGCGCGTTACGGCACGCACGCCGCATTTGCTCTGGCGCCAGCCGTGGGAGGTCGCGGTGTTTGCGCGGAGATCCGCGTGCCGCTAGGGTCGTCGGCATGAAGGCCATCACCGCCCTGATCGCCGAAGACGAAGCGCCGCAGCGTCGCGCGCTGGAGCAACAGCTGCGCGCGGCGTGGCCGGACCTCGAGATCGTGGCGGTCTGCGAGGATGGCCTGTCGGCACTGGATGCCGTCGCACAACACCGCCCGCAGGTCGCCTTCCTCGACATCCGCATGCCGGGCGTCAGCGGCCTGGACGTCGCGCGGCAGGTAGTGGCGCAAGGCGGGCTGGTGGTGTTCACCACCGCGTACGAGGATTACGCCATCCGTGCGTTCGAGGCCGGTGCGGCGGACTACCTGCTGAAGCCGGTGCAGGACGCGCGCTTGGCGCAGGGAGTGGAGCGCATGCAGGCACGCCTGGCCGAAACGCACGCACCGGACATGCGCACGCTGATCGACGATCTGGAAGCGCGCCTGCGGCCGCAGGGCGATCGCCTGATCCGCTGGATCACCGCCAGCGTCGGCGACAGCGTGCGCATGATCGCGATCGACGAGGTGCTGTTCTTCCAGGCGCAGGACAAGTACGTGCGCGTGGTGACTGCCGATGACGAAGCCATCATCCGCATGCCGTTGAAGGATCTGCTCGGCGGACTCGACCCGGACGTGTTCTGGCAGGTGCACCGCGGCGTGCTGGTGCGCGTGCAGGCCATCGACCGCGTACGCAAGGACGAACTCGGCCGGCACCTGTTGAGCGTCAAGGGACGCGACGACGTGCTACCGGTCAGCGGCGCCTTCCAGCAGCGCTTCCGCGGGATGTGACCCGGCTCAGCCGAACAGGTCGCGCGACCTGGGAAGCGCGCCTTCCAGTTCCAGCAGGAATTGCTTGGTCGGTAGGCCGCCGCCGAAACCGGTGAGCGCACCGTCCGCACCGATCACACGGTGGCAGGGCAACACGATGGGCAGTGGATTGCGTCCGTTCGCCGCGCCCACCGCGCGCATCGCGGTGGGCTTTCCCACTCGCTGCGCCAATTGCGCGTAGCTGATCGTCTCGCCATAGCCGATCACCGCAAGCGTCATCCACACGGTGCGCTGGAAGTCGGTGCCGCGCGGCGCCAGCGGAAGATCGAAATCGCGTCGCTTCGCCGCGAAATAGGCATCCAACTGGCGTGCCGCCAGATCGAGCACGCGATGATCGCCCTGTGTCCAACCCTCGCGGTCTGCCGGATGCCGGTTGCGTGGAAATTCGATCGCATGCAGCCCGTCCTCGTTCGCGGCGAGGGTGAGCGTGCCCACGGGGCTATCGAGATGGCGGAAGAGGATCATGGCGTGGGCAGGATAGGGGAACTGATGGTGAAGACGCGCGAGGTGTTTCCCGTGGGAGCGACGTAAGTCGCGAAGGATCGCCGGTGAAGCCTCATCGCGACTTACGTCGCTCCTACAACAGCAGACGCTTTGGGCGCCGGCATGCTGCCCTTCCACACATGGATCACCGCATAGCCGCGCCAAGGCCGCCACGCATCGGCGCGTGCCGTCAGCGCTTTGGCGGTCATCCGCGTGCCGTCCGTCGGTACGGCCTTCTGCAGTACCAGGTCGTCGGCGGGAAACGCATCCGGGTGGCCGAGCGCGCGCAGCGCCATGTAATGCGCCGTCCACGGACCGATGCCGGGCAGGGCGACCCAGCGCGACGTGAAATCCTCCAGCGTGCGCTCGGGCCGGAAATCCACCCGCCCGTCCAGCAACGCACGCGACAACCCGCGGATCGTGTCGGCGCGTGCGCGGGTGAGGCCGATCTCCGTCAGATCGACATCGGCCAGCAGGTCGGGGGTGGGGAACAGATGCGTCAGTCCGTCGAACGGGATCGCGAGCGGCGTGCCGTGCCGCTGTGCGAGGCGTGCGGTCAACGTGCGTGCGGCGGCCACGCTCACCTGCTGGCCGATCACCGCGCGCACCGCGATCTCGAAGCCATCCCATCCGCTGGGCAGGCGCAGGCCGGGACGCGCGGCGAGCAGCGGCCGCAATCGCGGATCGTCGCCGAGTGCGTCGGCGATCGCGGCGGGGTCCGCATCCAGGTCGAACATGCGGCGAAGGCGGCTGACGATCTGCAACAGGTCGCTCGGCGCGCTGCCGTGCAGTTCCAACCTCAGTGCGTGCGAGTTGGCGTCCCATGCGCTGACGCGGAGCCAGCCCGGCGCGTCCGGCGTACCGATCACGCGCAGGTAGCTGCGCTCATCGACGACTTCCACGCCGGGCAACGCACGGCCGCGCAGGAAATCGAGCATCGCGGTGAAGTCGTACGGCGGGCGGTAACCGAGCCGCAACGTCATCACCTCGTGCGTCGGCGGTAGCTCGCGCTTGCGCAGGTCGCGCGGCGCCATCCGGTATTCCTCGCGGAACGCCGTGTTGAACCGGGTCAGGCTGCCGAAGCCGGCGGCCAGCGCCACCTGCGTGATCGGCAGCGTGGTTTCGGTCAGCAGCTGTTTGGCGAACAACAGGCGGCGCGTGCCGTGCACATCCACCGGCGTGGCGCCGAGGCGATCGGTGAATAGCCGCCGCAGTTGCCGTTCGCCCAGGCCCACGCGTTCGGCGAGGTCGGCTACCGGTGCGTCGACCAGGGCACCCTGGTCGATCAGCTTCAATGCGCGCGCCACCACTTCATCGCCACGCCGCCACGTGCCATCGCCCGGTGCCAGTTCCGGCCGGCAGCGCAGGCAGGGGCGGAAACCCGCGGCCTCTGCGGCCGCTGCGTTCCGGTAGTAGACGATGTTCTGCGGTTTCGGCGCCGGTGCCGGGCACACCGGCCGGCAGTAGATCCGCGTGCTGGTGACCGCCGTGAAGAACAGGCCGTCGAAGCGCGCGTCGCGGCTCAGTCGCGCCTGTTCGCAGACGTGGCGGTCGGGCAGGGCGGTGGCAATGGGCGGGACCATGGACGCAGGCTAGCACCGCATCCCGGCACCGACTCACCGTTTCCGGACATCAATGCGCAGGCGCTGTCCGCGGCGTCAGCACCGGCGTGAAGGTGGCCGCGTCGCCATCGTTCCGCGCGGGTGCGAGCCCCAGCAATTCCGCCAGCAGCGGATACACATCGACGTTGTCGAAAGCCGGCAGCGTCGTGCCGCGACGGAAGCTGGGACCGGCGGCGATGAACACCGCACGCATCGACGGCAGTGCGTTGTCGTAGCCGTGCGAACCGCGGTTCAACTTCTCCTCCGGTGCGCGGCGCAGCTGCGCCGCCGGCAATCCGTTCCAACCCTCGTCGAACTGACAGACGATCGCCGGCACGCGCGGATGCGTACCGTAATGCCAGCGCGCCGGCAGGTCCTGCTTGCGCCAGCATTCGTAGTGGTCGTGGCGTCCGAGCAGCCGTTGCTCCGCATCGGCCTTGTGGCCGGCGCGCGGGTTGAAGCCGATCACCTGGCCGGTGCTGACCGCTTCGGCCTGCTCGATCGTCGCCATGTCCTCCAGCGCGATGTACTGGTCCGGCCGTACCGGTGCCATGCCGTGGTCGGACACCACTACCACGTCGGTCGTTGCGCGCAGGCCGTGGGCATCCAGCGCCTGCACGACGCGGCCCACCGCGGCGTCGACTTCGCGGATCGCCGCCAGCGTTTCGGGCGCGCCCGGCCCTTTCTCGTGCCCCACGTTGTCGACGCGTTCGAAATACAACGCAGCCAGGCGCGGGCGCGTGGCCACCGGTTCGGTCATCCAGCCCGCGACCTGGTCGGCGCGATCGGCCGCACTGATCTCGGGCGAGTAGGGTACCCAGCGGGTGGGCCGGCGACCGTCGATGGGTGCGGCACTGCCGGGCCAGGCCCAGATCGCGGTGCGCAGGCCGGCCTTCTCGGCGGTGTTCCAGATCGGCTCGCCCTGCCACCAGCGCGCATCGGCGCCCGCGGCCTTGTCCGCCACCTTGAAGCCGCCGACGGCGTCGTCGCGCATGCTGTTGTGGATGATGCCGTGGCGGTCCGGCCGCAGTCCGGTGACCAGGGTGAAATGGTTGGGGAACGTCAGCACGGGGTAGGACGGGTTCATCCATGCCGCGTGCGTGCCAGCGGCGGCGAGGGCATCCAGATGGGGCGTGTTGCCCTGTCCCAGCGCGCTGGCGGGCAGGCCGTCGATGGAGATGAGCACGACGCTGTGCGGCTCGGACGGAGGCGGGGCGGTGGAGGTGGTGGCGCAGCCGGCCGTCCAGAGCAGGGCGGCCAGCATCGTCACCCTGACCAATGGCAGGCGCATGCGGTACGGGAACAGGCTGGAATCGGCCACAGCTTGGCAGACTCCGGGACATTCCGCATGACAGCGCTCTTCCGACTTTCGTCCATCGCGTTGTTGGCCGCCGCCAGCGGCGGCGTCCTGGCCTCGACACCGGAGGCCGCCCGCCAGGCCGAGTGCGCGGTCTGGCAGCGCGAACTGAGCTTCGCGAAATCCGTCGCCGACCATGACGCGGCGGCCTTCGCCGAACACCTGCACCCCGAGGCGGCCTTCGGCGTGAGCCAGAAGCCTACCCGCGGGCGCGACGCCATCACCCGTGAATGGATGCCGTTGATCGAGGGCACGGCGCTGAAGCTGAGCTGGTATCCGTCGGTGGTGACCCTGGGCGGCGACGGCCGCACGGCGTACTCCAGCGGTCCTGCGCTGTATGAAGATCCGAAGACCGGCGACACCCGGCTCGGCCGCTTCGGCTCGGTCTGGTACCGCGGCGACGATGGTGCATGGCATGTACTGTTCGACGATGGCGTGGCGCCGCAGAAGGCCGATGCAGCGGCGGTCCAGCGCTTCCACGACGGCCGCAAGGCGCAGTGCCCGGCCGCCTGAGGTGCGGCTGAACCCGACCGGCTGAGGGTGCGACGCGCTGGCGCGCTGGAACGTACCGTGTAGACCAAGCCCCTGCGGAGCCCCTACATGAAGCACCTCCCCCTCCTGGCCCTGGCCGCCTGCCTGATGGCGGTCACCGCCCAGGCCCAGTCCCCGGCAACGCCAGCGGAACCGGCGTCCGCGCCGACCGGCGAACGTCCTGCCGAAACGGCTACGCCCGCCACCGCGCCCGCCAAGACCGAAGACGCGCCCCGCCTGTCCGATGCCAACTGCATCCGCCAGACCGGCAGCCGCATCCGCCAGCGCGATGCCAAGACCCCGTGCAACGGGCAGCCCGGACGCTCCTACTCGAAGGACGAACTGGACCGCACGGGCCACGGCAATCTGCGCGACGCGCTGCGGACCCTCGATCCGGCGGTGAACTGACGCGTGCAGGACCCTTCCTTTCGTGCTGTGCGCGAAGCGGAAGGGTCAGCAGTCGTCAGTGTGGCGTGACGCGTAGCGCAGTCCGCGCTTGAGCTGGGCGATGAAATTCGCATCGGCGTAGACCGCCGCCTCGTGGCCAAGGCCGGTATACCAGCTGCGGCCACCGTCGAAGGCGTGGCACCAGGCAATGGGATGGTCCGCGCCCATCGTGCCGCCGTCGTACACCCGCTCGTCCACGGTGGCGATGACCTGTACCTGCCCGCGCGGATTGGCGCGGTAGTTGTACAACTCGTCGGTGATCGGCCAGCGCGGTCCGCGTGGCTTGCCATCCTGCTCCGGTTGCACCTGCGTGGATTGCAGGCCCGGCGGGTGGTTCTGGAAGTACGCGCCCACCAGTTGCCCGTACCAGGGCCAGTCGTATTCCGTATCGGCGGCCGCATGCACGCCGATGAAACCGCCGCCCTTCCGCACGAACGCTTCGAGCGCCGCTTGTTGCGCGTCATCCAGTACATCGCCGGTCGTGCTGGCGAACACCACCACGCGATACCGCGCCAGGTTCTCCGGCGTGAAGGCGCCGGCATCCTCGGTGTGGTCCGCCGCCATGCCTTCCTCCATCACGAGGCGCTGCAGCGTGGTGGCCGCCACCGGAATCGCCTCGTGACGGAATTTCGCGGTCTTCGTGAAGACCAGCGCGCGCTCGGGCGGCGTGGCGGCCAAGGGCGCGGCAGCCAGCAGGCCGGCCAGCAGGAAGGCGGATAGCGCAGCACGGAAGGCGTTCATGGCCCGATTCTGCCACGCACGCCATCGCGCACTGCAGCATCTGCATGGCTCGCGCAGGATGGGGCGTCCCGCCGATAATGGGCGCATACCTGCATCTGGAACCTGCCATGTCCGATCCCCGCCACGACCCGTCCCGCGTCATCCGCGCGCCGCGCGGTGCCACGCTCACCTGCAAGTCCTGGCTCAGCGAAGCGCCGTACCGGATGCTGCAGAACAACCTGGACGCGGACGTCGCGGAAGATCCCACCTCGCTGGTCGTCTACGGCGGCATCGGCCGCGCCGCGCGCGACTGGGCCTGCTACGACGCCATCCTGAAGTCGCTGCGCGAACTCGACGACAACGAGACGCTGCTGGTGCAGTCGGGCAAGCCGGTCGGGATCTTCCCCACGCATCCCGATGCGCCGCGCGTGCTGATCGCCAACTCCAACCTGGTGCCGCACTGGGCCACGTGGGAACACTTCAACGAACTCGACCGCAAGGGCCTGGCGATGTACGGCCAGATGACGGCCGGCTCGTGGATCTACATCGGCAGCCAGGGCATCGTGCAGGGCACGTACGAAACCTTCGTCGAGATGGGTCGCCAGCACTACGGTGGCGACCTGACCGGCAAGTGGATCCTCACCGCGGGCCTCGGCGGCATGGGTGGCGCGCAGCCGCTGGCCGCGGCGCTGGCGGGCGCGAGCTCGCTCAACATCGAATGCCGCCAGTCCAGCATCGACATGCGCCTGCGCACGCGCTACGTGGACGAACAGGCCACCGACCTCGATGACGCGCTCGCGCGCATCGCGAAATACACGGCGGCTGGTGTGGCGAAGTCCATCGCGCTGCTCGGCAATGCGGCGGAGATCCTGCCGGAGCTGGTGAAGCGTGGCGTGCGTCCGGATGCCGTCACCGACCAGACCAGTGCGCACGACCCCGTGCACGGCTACCTGCCGATCGGCTGGACCGTGGAGCAGTGGCTGGCCGAACAGAAGGCCGAACCCGAACGCGTGCGCGATGCCGCCAAGCAGGCCATGCGCGTGCACGTCGAGGCGATGCTCGCGTTCCAGCAGATGGGCGTGCCCACGTTCGACTACGGCAACAACATTCGGCAGATGGCGTTCGACCAGGGGTTGAAGAACGCGTTCGACTTCCCGGGCTTCGTGCCGGCCTATGTGCGTCCCCTGTTCTGCCGCGGCGTGGGCCCGTTCCGCTGGGTCGCGCTCAGCGGCGATCCCGAAGACATCTACAAGACCGATGCCAAGGTGAAGGAGCTGATCCCCGACGATGCGCACCTGCATCGCTGGCTGGACATGGCGCGCGAGCGGATCAGCTTCCAGGGCTTGCCGGCGCGCATCTGCTGGGTCGGCCTGGGCCTGCGCCACACGCTGGGCCTGGCGTTCAACGAGATGGTACGCAACGGCGAACTGAAAGCACCGGTCGTGATCGGTCGCGACCACCTCGACTCCGGCAGCGTGGCCTCGCCCAACCGCGAGACCGAAGCGATGAAGGACGGCTCCGATGCCGTCAGCGACTGGCCGCTGCTCAACGCGATGCTCAACGTCGCCGGTGGCGCCACCTGGGTGTCGCTGCACCATGGTGGCGGCGTGGGCATGGGCTACTCGCAGCACTCGGGCGTGGTCATCGTCTGCGACGGCACGGAAGAGGCCGACAAGCGCATCGCGCGCGTGCTGTGGAACGATCCCGGCACCGGCGTGATGCGGCATGCGGATGCGGGCTACGAGATCGCCCGGCAGTGCGCGAAGGAACAAGGCCTGAAATTGCCGATGGCGTGATTCACATCGTCGGCGGGGAGCCGACAACCGGAAACTGGAATCCAAGGGGAAATCGATGCGTTGGACGCTGCTTGTCGCACTCATGTGGTCATCTTTCGCTGCGCACGCGGCGACCTGTCCGGAGCCGGTGCGCGATGCGCCGGTGTATCCCGACGATATGCGGCAGGCACGCACCCAGGGCAGCCTGGTGCTCGACCTGCGCGTCGACGCCTGCGGACGGGTGACGGAGGCGGCGATCGCCGAGAGCAGCGGCCATGCCTCCTTCGATGCCTCCGCGTTGGCGGCATCGCGCGGCTGGGTGCTCAGCCGGGATGTCATCGGGGGCGCTATCGACGGCCGGCTGCGCGTGCCGCTCGACTTCAAGCTTCCGCAGCATCGTTCGTATCCCTACGTGGGGAACGACGATTGGCCGGCAACCCACCGGCGCGCGCGCTATGTGCTGGAGGGCCTACCGGGATACGCGACGCCGGAAGCCGTGCTCGACAAGCACGACCTTCAACCGGAGGTCATGCTGACGCCCCCGTACAAGTACGTCCGCAACATGCTGTTCCGGCAGCGTGGCGCGGAGCCGCGGGAGTACTGGTTGTTCATCTACATCGGCGATCGTGCCAGCGTCGCGGCGCGCTACCGGCTGGTGATGGAGAACGGTGAGCCTGTCGTGCGTGTCGCCTTCTTGTGCGAAGGCGAGCCGAAGCACTGCGCGCGGGATCGCAAGATGGTGATGAAGGGTTTGCCGTTCGCGAAGGCCCGTTAATTCGTCGCGCACGAAGGCACAACCCCGTAGCCCGGGTAGAGCGAAGCGAAACCCGGGGCTTCAGTGACGCCGGGTGCGGCGGTGGATTGGAAATCGCGGTTGCCCGGGTTTCGCCTTTGGCGCTACCCGGGCGACGGTTGGGTTCGCGCATCAACCGTCGTGCGTGTAGCGCTCCGATTCGGCATCCCACCGCAGGTGGATACGCTCGCCCTTCGATGAGGGCTCTTCGTCGGCCGGATCGCAGTCGCCGGAGCACAGGCTCATCATCAGCTCGGCTTCGCACTCCCATTCGCCCGGCTTGGCATGGGGCAGCGTGCGGCAGGATTGCTTGCGTGCGTCGAACAGCTTGGCGCGAAGCACCGTCGATTGGCCCGAGGCGGTCAGGGTGACGGGCAGGCCGCCGGCGACGTCGAGCTTTTCGTACAGGTCGAAGAACGCGCGACGCACCTCCTCGGCGGAGGGCTCGCGATCGGGCACCGGCGAGCCCGGCGATGCGGCCTGCGTCGCCGCCGCGGCGATCGCGGTGGGCGCGCCGGCGGCATCCAGGGTCGCGAAGCTCCGTCCCCCCAGTTGCCGCTGGATCGCCGACGCCCATTGCATCTCGAAACCGTCGGGCCCCGTCACCAGCAACCAGCCTTCGGCGCTGCGACCCTCCAGGGTCAGCCCGTAGCGTTCGATGAGCGCGGCAGCGGCATCGTGCTTGCCCTGCTCCGGCTGTACCACGATGCGGCCGGCGAGGAACGTACCCGGCGGATCCATCGTCGCCTCCCGCGGGTAGGGCGTGCCTTCGACGATCAGCGTCGTCCCGTCGTACTCCACGTACGCATTGCCCTCCGGGCCACCGCCGCCACAGCCGGCAAGGCACGCAACACACAGAAGTACGCCCAGTACGCGCCCGACACGGGCGCCCCGCGATAGGAGATGCATGGAGGCCTGTTCCTCGGTCGCCGTGGTGGCGCCGTCCCTGTCATTAGAGTGACATGACATGGGATCCTCGTGACAGGGGGCAATGGGTGCCGGCGCGATGGGCGCCAACCCTGGCGGTGTGGCCACCTCTTCTCACACCAAGGTCCATCGTCGGATGTTTTCCGGTGTTTCTTCTCACACCAAGGTCGAACGTTGGATGTTCTCCGGTGTTTCTTCTCTCACTAGCGCCCAGCGTTGGATGTATTTCGGTATTTCTTCTCTCACTAAGGTCCAGCGCTGGGTGTATTCCGGTGTTTCTTCTCTCACTAAGATCCAACGTTGGATGTTTCTCGGCGCCTCTTCTCTCACTAAGGTCCAGCGTCGGATGTTTCTCGGTACTTCTTCTCACACCAGCGCGCCGTGTTGCCCCGTTTTGATACAAGGTCGGGTCTTTACGGGCGCCGTGGCCGGCGTTCTGGAGTAGTCAGCGTGGAGTGCGCATTCCCCGTCCGCGGAAGACGAAGGCGGCGCGCCATCCCTCAGGGCGAACCGGCGCCGCGCGTAAGGCGCGCCAATTGCTCTTCCAGTTCCACCTGCCGCGAGATGTCGGTGAATACGCCGAACCAGCGGCAACGGCCGTCTTCTGCAATCCGGGGCGTGCCGCGGCTGGAGACCCAGCGCCAGCGGTCATCGAACCAGCGCAGTCGGAAGCGGGTTTCGAAGGCGTCGCGCGTGTGCAAGGCGGCCTGCCACTCCGCGCTAACGCGCACACGGTCGGCATCGTGCATGCGTGCGTACCAAGCCGCCATGCGTGCTTCCATGGTGCAGCCGTCTGGTTCGTGCGGGGCCGGGCTGATGTAGGTGAGCGTGCCGTCGGCGTCGCTGACCCACGGCACATTGGGGCCCAGTTCCACGACGGCGCGATAGATGGCCTCGCGGTCGCGCATTTCGTCCTCGGCGCGCTTGCGGTCGGTGATGTCGATGGTGACCACGGAGACGCCGATGGGCTGTGCCGTCTCGTCGGTCACGCGCGTGCCGACCACCAGGAACGTCTCTTCCCGTCCCGGGAAGCGGAACTCGATGCTGGAGATGTCGCCGCTGTCCAATATCCGGCGCGATGTCTGCACGACCCATGCCGCGATGTGTGGCGCGTAGACCTGTTCCACCTGCGCATCGATGATCTCGCCCAGGGGCCGGCCGGCCATGCGCGCGAACTGCGTGTTCGCGGCCACGTAGCGCATATCCAGGTCCAGGAAGGCCAAGCCAACCGGTGCATTGGTGTAGAGAGAGGACAGTTGGTGCTGGCGCAGATAAGGCGACAGCGGCAGCGATGCGGGCGAAGCGGCCTGCACGGGTGCCGCAGCCAACACGCGCGCCGCTTCGTCGCCCGGTACGGGCCTGCCGGTCAGCCAACCCTGGACGAAGTCGCAGCCCAACTCCCGCAGCACATCGGCTTGCGCCTCCGTTTCGACGCACTCGGCCACGACCGGTACTTCCAGACTGTGGCCCAGACCGATGATGGCCGATACCACCTTGCGACTTTCGCGGTCGATCGCGAGCCGTTCGATCAGGCTGCCGTCGATCTTCAGTTCGTCGAAACCGAATCGGCTGAGCCGCACCATGCTGGAAAAGCCGGTGCCGAAATCGTCCAGTGCCACGCGGATGCCATGCGATTTCAGGTAGCCGAAGGCGCGTTCGGCGGCGGCTTCATCCTCGACCAATTCATCTTCGGTCATCTCGATGCAGATGCGGTCGAGGGGGAACGATGACGTGGCCATCGCTTCGAGCAGCAGGCGCACCGCAGGGGCATCCTGCAGCAGCGAGGGTGGTACGTTGAAGGCAAGACAGAAATGCCCGGGCCAGGCGCTGGCCTCGGCGCACGCGCGGCGTACCAGGTTCAGGGTCAACAGCGGCAACAGCGAGGCCTGCAGCGCGACAGGGATGAAATCCTTCGGTGGCACGTTACCCAGCTCGGGATCGTGCCATCGCGCCAGCACCTCCAGCCCATGGATGGCACGGGTCCGCAGGCAGACGATGGGCTGGTAGGCGGGGAAGATCTTTCCGTGGCACACCGCGTCGGCGATCCGCTGGCGGAGCGCGTCGGGGGTGTGGAACGGTGGCGTCGCCATGGAACTCCCCTGTGCAGCCTGCCGTGACCCCTGGCGTCGTCGAGGCCTCTCCACCGACATCGGCCGGAAGGTGCACGACTTTAGCGGCCCGCCAGAAGGCGCGCGCCTCGGCGAAGGAGATTACACGAAGCCGCCAGACTCAGTGCGGCACGCGCCGGATCTTCGACATGTCGTAGCCCAGCGCCTCGATCTGGCGCAGGCGGGTCTGGTAATCGGCGTCGGAGATCGTGGGCGTGCGCGCCATCAGCCAGACGTAGTCGCGCTTGCTGCGCGCGACGATCGTCTGCTGGTAGTCGACATCGACGAACGAGATCACGTACTCGGCCTGGATCGGCCAGACGAACTGCATGCCCCACACCGCGCCGCCGCTGTCCGGCTCGACCTTGCCGATGGGGTGCATCGTCTTCTCGGGACCGTTGAGCGCGCCCTTGCGGAAGCGGAAGGTGGTCTGGATGCGGCCATCCGGCAGGCGCGCATACGACTCCACCGCGGCGTAGGCGTCGCGCTCCGGAAACGAAGGGATGTGCGCGATCACGTACCAGTCGCCCATGAAGCGGTCGACATCGACCGGCGCGGCGGTGCTGATCGTGGGTTTGACGGTGCCGGACCGGCAGGCGGTGGTCGAGGTCGCGATCATCAGGGCGAGCAGGGCGAAGGGCAGGGTGCGCATGTCAGCGCTCCGTCGAGGGCCGTTGGAAGCGGTAATGCGCGACCAGCCATTCCTGGCCGTCGCGATAGCCGAACAGTTCGGCGCACGCCATCCAGAACATGCGCCAGCGCTGGTTCCAGAGCGCGGCGGCATCGCCATAGGCCTCGCGCAGCACCGCCATCACCTCGTCGCGGTGCGCGTCGTGCCGGGCCAGCCAGTGGTTGGCGGTGCGCTGGTAGTGGGTACCGTCCAGCAGCCAGCGTTCCTGCAGCTTCAGGTGCTGCTGGAAGAACAGCAGCAGGTCCGCCGACGGCATCATGCCGCCGGTGAAGAAGTGCCGGCCCATCCAGTTGTCCTCGCCCTGCGTCTCGAACGGATACATCAGGTGGCGGTGCACGAAGATGTGCACGAACAGCAGCCCGCCGGGTCGCAAGGCGTCGTGGATGCGCTGCATCAGCGCGGCATGGTTGCTGACGTGTTCGAACATCTCCACCGAGACGCAGCGGTCGAAGGTCCCCGCGTCGAGCTGCAGCTGGTTCACGTCGCAGGTGATGACGCGCACGTTGTCCAGCCCGCGCTCCACGCAGCGCGCTTCGATGAAACGGCGCTGCGAGTGCGAATTGGACACGGCGGTGATGCGCGCGTTCGGATAGCGCGCCGCCATCCACAGGGTCAGCGAACCCCAGCCGCAGCCGAGTTCGAGGATGTCCTGGCCGTCGGCCAACGCTGCGCGTTCGCCGTACAGCGCGAGCATCGCGTCCTCGGCCTGCTCCAGGGTTTCGGTACCGGTGGGGTAGTAGCAGCTGCTGTACTTCAGTCGATCGCCCAGGCAATGGCGGAAGAAGTCCGCCGGCAGTTCGTAATGCTGGCGATTGGCGGCATCGGTGTGCACCGCCAGCGCGCCCTGGCGCAACGCGCGCAGCCGATGCCCGAGCAACGCCGACTGCGCTTCCTGCCCGCCGCCGGCTTCATCGCGCAGCCGTTGCGCGCACAACTGACGGATGCCGGCGCGGACCAGCGCATCCGGCAACAGGCCACGTTCGGCCAGGCCCAGCAGGCCGGGGGCGGCGCGGTCGGCGGCAAGTTCGTCCACCATTGCATTCATCGTGTCGCCTCCTTGGCGGCGGGTTTGGGGAACCACGGAAACAGCATCGGCGTGGTGCGCTGGTAGTCGCGGTAGTCCTCGCCGCGCGTGCGCAAGGCCTGCGCCTCGGTGTAGGGAATGCCGCTGATGAAGCGCAGGAACACGTACATCACCACCGGTCCGCACCACGACAGCCACGCCCACGGCGAGCCGACGGCCAGTGCGATGTAGGCGAACCAGTGCAGCCATTCGAAGAAATAGTTGGGATGGCGCGAATACCGCCACAGGCCGTCGCGGCAGGTGCGGCCACGGTTCGCGGGATCGGCACGGAAGCGTGCGAGCTGGCGGTCGGCAATGGCCTCGCCGGCGACGCTGGCGATCCAGATCGCCACCGCCAGCGCGATCCACGGCCATGCGGTGTGCTGCGGGCTGCGCGCGGCCGCGGCGAAGGGCAGGGCGAACAGCACCACCAGCAGGGCCTGCGCCATGAAGAACAGGAAGAACTTACCCTGGTGCCCCTGCCAGTGCGCGCGCAGGTGGCGGTACCGCCCGTCTTCGGGTTCGTGGCGCACGCGATGCCACAGGTGCAGCGCTAGCCGCGCGCCCCACAGCCCACCCAGCACGGCCAGGGTGACGCGGGCCTGCCAGGCGCCATCACCGATGGCCGCGAGCACGACGGCACTGCCACCGACGCAGGCCGACCACAGCACGTCGACGATGCCGGCATTCTCGCGGCGCCGCTGCCAGCCCCAGCCCAGCGTCATGACGACGGCGGCGAGCAGCGCGACCAGCGCGAGGGCGTACAGCGGGTTCATGCGGCCCCCGACCCGTGGCCGGGGCGCGCCATCAGTAGGTGCGACACGCCGATGGAGCGTTCCAGGAAGCCGCCTTCGCAGTAGGCCAGGTAGAACTCCCACAAGCGGATGAAGCGCTCGTCGAAGCCCTGCGCGCGCACCTCGTGCAGCCGCGTCATGAAGCGGCGCCGCCACGCGCGCAGCGTGTAGGCATACGACAGCCCGAAGTCTTCCTGGTGCACCACCTGCAGGTCGCTGGCGCGCGTCTTCGCGGCATACATCGCGCTGAGCGACGGGATGAAGCTGCCGGGGAAGACGAAGCGCTTGATGTAATCCACCGAATCGCGCGCCTGCACGTAACGATGGTCCTCGATGGTGATGGCCTGCAACAGCGCCTGGCCGCCCGGCCGCAGCAGCGCGCCCAGCTTGCCGAAGAACGTCTCCAGGTACGGCGCACCGATCGCTTCGATCATTTCGATGGAGACCAGCTTGTCGTATTCGCCCTGCAGGTCGCGGTAGTCCTGCCGCAGCAGCGTCACCCGGTCCTGCAGGCCGGCGTCGGCCACGCGCTGGCTGGCGAGCGCGTGCTGCTCGCGCGAGATCGTGGTGGTGGTGACGTGGGCGCCATAGTGGCGGGCCGCATGCAGGGCGAAGCCGCCCCAGCCGGTGCCGATCTCGATCACCCGGTCCTGCGGCGTCAGCGCCAGCTTGCGGCACACGGCGTCGAGCTTGCGGTAGGACGCGGTGTCCAGATCATCGTCGGGCGAGGCGAACATCGCCGACGAGTACATCAGGTCCGGCGACAGGAACAGGGCGAAGAAATCGTTGCCCAGGTCGTAATGCGCCGCGATGTTGCGGCGGCTGCCTTCGCGCGTGTTGCGCCGGAGCGCATGCCAGCTGCGCAGCGCCCAGCCGCCCAGCCGCGCCATGCCCGTTTCCATGCCGTCGAGCAGGGCGCGGTTGCGCACCAGCAGCCGCACCAGGCCGACGAGATCGTCGCAGCGCCATTGGCCGGCGATGTAGGCCTCGCCGGCCCCCACGCTGCCCTGCGCGGCGACGGCGCGGTAGAACGCCGGATCATCGATCCACAGGTGCACGGTGGACAGCGCACCGGGCCCGGCGTTGCCGAAGCGATGCTCGCCCAGCGCGTCGCGCACGACCAGCACGCCATGGTCCAGCGCATCGAGGCGGGCCAGCAGCTGCGAACGCAGCAGGCGGTCGAGTGCGCCGTAGGTCGGCGTGGCGGAGGAAGCGGCGATCTCGTTCATGGGGTCTCGCGGGCGAGGGAAGGGTGGTCGTGCACCGGCGTGCGCTTGAGCCACAGGCGCAGGGCCTGCCAGTGGATGCCGGTCATCACCTGGGTGGTCATCAGCGGGTAGCGCCACAGCACGCGCGCCAGCGAGGCACCGTCCAAGGGTCGGCGCAGCAGGGTGAGGGTGGCGTCGAAAGCGCGCTCGCCTTCGCGGTCCACCTGCATGTGCACGCGCAAGGCGTCGTCCGGCAGGGTGAAGCGCCAGCGGTAGTCGCACTCCATCGGCAGGAACGGCGAGACATGGAAGGCCTTGTCGAACCCCCATTCCCAGCCATCGCCATAAGGCGCGCCGTCGCGCACCGGCAAAACGTAGCTGTGCCGCTCGCGCCACGGCGTGTTGGTGATCTCCGCGAGCACGGCATCCAGCGTGGTGCCATCGGGCTGGAAGCAGTAGTAGAAGCTCACCGGGTTGAAGACGTAGCCCGCATAGCGCAGGTGGGTGAGCAACCGCACCGGACCCGTCGGACGGTATCCGAGCTGCCGTGCCACGCGATCGCGCACGGCCTCGGCGAGTGGCTGGTCGTGCGGCGCCAGGTAGTCGCTGCGATGGAACGCGGCCAGGTTGCGGCGTTCCACCGACCACAGCCAGCGCCCGTCGAACACGCGATCGAGTTCGTCCAGGTCCAGGTAGAGCTGCGCCATCCGATAGCGGAAGGCGTGCGGCCGCGGCGCATGCCGGCGATGCCGCACCCAGCCTTCGTAGACGGCACTGGCGAGCGGCGCGTTCATGCCGGCACGGCCTCGGCGTGCCGCAGCGCCGTTGTCGTCGGCGGCTGCGCCTCGAACGCATCCACTAACGCGCGCGCGCTGCGGATGCCGTCTTCGTGGAAGCCCCATCCCCAGTACGCGCCCGCGAACCAGGTGCGGCGAAGCCCCTGGATCTCCGCCTTGCGGGCCTGCGCCGCGACCATCGCCTGGTCGTAGACCGGGTGACGGTAGTGCATGCGGCGCAGGATGTGGGCCGGATCGATGGCCTCGCTGCGGTTGAGCGTGACCACGAACGGCGCGGGCGAGGGCACGTCCTGCAGCAGGTTCATGCAGTAGCTGACGGTGCAGGGCGCCGACGGGTCGCGCGGCACATGCGCGTTCCAGGCGGCCCACGCCTTGCGGTTGCGCGGCAGCAGGCGCGCGTCCGTGTGCAGCACCGTGTCGTTGGACTGGTAGCGGATGGCGCCCAGCACGTCGCGTTCGCGCGCATCGGCATCGTGCAGCAGCGCGAGCATGTCGTCGCTGTGGCCGGTCATCACGACATGGTCGAAACGTTCGCGGCCCTGACGCGTATCGACATCCACGCCCTCCGCATCGCGCCGGACCGCGAGCACGGGGCAGGACACGCGCTCCTGCACGCGCCAGCGGGCTCGCAGCGCGTCCACATACGTGGCCGATCCGCCGGTCACCACGCGCCAGGGCGAACGCTCGCCCAGCGTCAGCATGTGGTGGTTGGCCATGAACTGGACCAGGTAGCGCGCCGGGAACGCGAGGATGCCCTGCGGCGGCGACGACCACAGCGCGGATGCCATCGGCACCAGGTGCTCGTCGCGGAACGCGGCACCGTAGCCGCCGCGTTGCAGGTACTCGCCCAGGGTCGGCCCCGCGTCGTCGCCTTCCAGTAAGGCAGGCGCTTCGCGATAGAAGCGCGCGAGGTCGCGCAGCATGCCCCAGAAGCGCGGCGACACCAGGTTGCGGCGCTGGCAGAACAGCGTGGCCAGCGAGGTGGCGTTGTACTCCACGCCGCTGCGTTCGCTGTGCACCGAGAAGCTCATCGTGGTCGGTTGCGAGGCCACGCCGAGTTCGTCGAACAGGCCGCACAGCAACGGATAGTGCTCGGGGTTGAACACGATGAAGCCGCTGTCGATGCGGTACTCGCGTCCTGCCTGTTCGACGGTGTGCGTGTGGGTGTGGCCGCCCAGGTAGTCGTTGGCTTCGAACAGCACGACCTCGTGCCGCTGCTGCGACAGCCACCAGGCCGAGGCCAGGCCGGCGATGCCGGAGCCGATGACGGCGATGCGCATGCTCAGCGCCTCGCCTTGGCCAGCACCCACGCGGGCACGGGCTTCAGGTCGCGCACCAGCCCCAGCAGCGCGAGCGTGCGCAGGCCGTACCAGGTCAGGTCGATTTCCCACCAGCGGAAGCCCTGGCGCGCGGTGCCGGGGAAGAAGTGGTGGTTGTTGTGCCAGCCTTCGCCGAAGGTCAGCAGCGCCAGCCAGAGATTGTTGCGGCTGTCGTCGCGCGTGTCGAAGCGGCGACGGCCGAAGCGGTGCGCCAGCGAGTTGATGGTGACGGTGGCGTGGAAGAGCGCCACCGTGGAGAGGAAGAACCCCCACACCAGCAACTGCGGGCCATTCGTGCCGAGGCCCGGTGCCAGGCGCTCCAGCAACATGCCGATGCCGAACAGCGCGGCCGCCAGCAGCACGGGCACGACGGTGTCGTAGCGGTCCAGCCAGCGCAGTTCCGGATAGCCGGCCAGGTCGGGGATGCGCGACCAGTCGGTGCGGAAGCCGCCACGGGTCAGGAACCAGCCCGCATGGCTCCACCAGAAGCCGTGCTGGTTCGGCGAATGCGGATCGGCCGCGGTATCGGCGTGCCGGTGGTGATTGCGATGGTGCGCCGCCCACCAGAGCGGCCCACGCTGCACGCTGGACGCGCCGATCAGCGCGAACACGAACTGCAGCACGCGCGAGGTGCGGAACGTGCGGTGCGAGAAGTAGCGGTGATAGAACCCGGTGATCGCGAACATGCGCACGGCGTACAGCGCCACGGCCACGATCACGGCGATGGGCGACACACCGACCCACACCACCGCCACGCAGGCCAGGTGCATGCCGAGGAAGGGGATCGCGCGCAGCCAGTCGATGCGCCCCGCCTGCGCGGCGTCATCGTCCGCGCGCGCCTCGGTGTCGAACCAGCGCGATAGCGTGGACAGGCGCGTTGCCGTCGTGCGGGTGGGGGAAGCACTGGCCGGCATGACGTTCTCCGCTGCGTTGATGGGGCTTACGCAGGACGGCGACGATCGGATGCAGATACTTCGTTCATTGACCGCAGGTGCGTACCAACGGTGTCGCGCGCGCGCGACGGAGCGCATCGGCGTCGGCGGGTGCGGCCGGGTCGGGAAAGACGATGCGCACGTCCTGGTGGTTGCCCGCGGCGTCGCGAATCGTCGCGATGCCGGCGAATTCCAGCAGGCGTTGGTCCGCATCGGCATAGGTCAGTTGCATCGTCGGTGCGATGAAGCCGTACCAGCGGTCCAGCCGCATCGTCAGGCGTTGCGCAGGAATGCCCTGCCAGCGCAGCGCCGTGCCCGGGCGCAGGCTGATCGGGACGAAGGCCATGCGGCTGGGCAGCAGGAAGGGTTGGTCCACGTCACGGCCGGCGCGCAGCGCGTCCCAGTGGAGGCGGACGCTCGCGTCGAAGCCGGCGTCGATCACGCCGCCGGCAGGCAGCGTGATCGCGCGTTCGCGCGCGGTCGCGTCGGCCGAGGGGCGCACATAGACCGTGCGACCCCGCGGGCCGGTGCGCACGCCTTCGCGGTAGCCATCGCGGGCATCTTCGAAATCGAAGTCCGGGGCCTGTGCCGACGCGCGTTCCACGACGGTCTTGCGCGCGAAGGCGCGGCCGTCGGGGCAGCGGTAGAGCACCAGCCGGTGGGCGAGCCCGTCCTGCCGGTAGCGCCAGTGCGACTCGCGGTACAGCAGGGTGTCGCCCTTGCGTGCGTAGGCCCGGGCCTCCTGGCGCAGGATGTCCGCGTTCGCGCCGGCTGGGATCGCCAGGCAGGCGAGGGTAAGGCCCAGCAGGGTGCGGCATGCAGGCATCGGTCGTCCTTCCAGGGGCACGGCGGGCTATACGCGCGGGGCGTCGGGACGGATGCAGGGCGGGGTGCATCCAAGTCGCCCCGTCCCGCGTAGACGCCGCCATCACATGCCACGACGGGACCCCTGGCTTACCATGCCGTCCGACTTCACAAGGAGACCGTCGTCCCCCGGGACGACCCGGCCGGTGTCCACGCCCACGCCTTCATCGCGGGATGCCCACGACTGGGCCGGCGACATGGTCGCCGTCGCGCGGCTGCGCGACCGGGCGAGCTTCCTGCGGCTTTACGACCACTTCATGCCGCGGCTGTGCCTGTACCTGCGCGGCCTGGGCAACGCCGAGACCGTCGCCGAGGACCTCGCGCAGGAAGCCTTGCTGCGGTTGTGGCAGCGCGCCGCGATGTACGACCCGCACCAGGGCGCGGTCTCGACGTGGCTGTTCCGCATCGGCCGCAACCTGCACATCGACCGCGTGCGGCGCGAGCCCGGCTGGGTGCAGGTGCTGGAGGAAGGGGACGCGGTGAGCGACGAGGACCTCGCGCGGCCGTTCTCCACCGCCGAGGACTACGCCGAGCACGTGGACCTGCGGCGTCGCATCGACGAACTGCCGGCCATCCAGGCGCGCCTGATGCGCATGTCGTATTTCGAAGCCAAGAGCCACCAGGAAATTTCCGATGAACTCGACATGCCGCTGGGCACGGTGAAGTCGCACCTGCGGCGCGCGTTCCTGCGCCTGCAGGGCCAGGTAAGGGGGCAGCCGTGAATCCGCACCACCATCTCGATCCCTCCACCGTGGTCAGCTACGCCGCCGGCGCGCTGGCGGTGGAAGTGGCGGTGGTCGCCGCCACCCACCTGGAAACCTGCGCGCACTGTCGCGCGCGCGTGCAGGAGGCCGAACGCATCGGTGGCCAGCTGGTCGAGCACCAGCAGCCAGTCGCGGCGTCCACGTCGCGCCTGGCCGGCCTGCGCGCCGCCATGCTGGAACAGCTCGATGCACCGCTGCCCGAGCCCGCCACGCCCGCACCGAAGGCGGCGCCGTACGAAGATGACGATCGCCTGCCCGCGCCGTTGCAGCCGTACTTCGGCACGTCGTATCGCGCGCTGAAGTGGCGCTGGATGGCGCCCGGCGTGCACTGCATTCGCGCTTCCGATACGAAGACCGGTACGCTGCTGATGCTGAAGATCGGCCCTGGCCGCAGCATGCCGGTGCACAGCCATGGCGGCACCGAGCTGACCCAGATCCTGCGCGGGGCGTACCACGATGCGCTGGGCCACTTCGCGCCCGGCGACGTGGCCGACCTCGACAGCGATGTCGAACACCAGCCGGTCACCGTGCCGGGCACGGCGTGCATCTGCGTGTCCGCCCTCGATGCGCCGTTGCGCTTCCCCGGTTGGCTGGCGCGCCGCTTGCAGCCGTTGTTCAAGCTGTAGCGCGCCGGTGCCCGCGAAGGGCACCGGCGATGACGATCAGAACTTCCAGCCCACGCGGGCGTAGTAGAACCCGCCATTGAAGCCATACGGCGAGTGCACGGGATAGGCCGCACCGGCGACCGCGGCACCCCACGGATTGTCGTCCGGGGTCTCGTCGAACAGGTTCTGCGCGCCGACGTTGACGTACAGGCCGGAAGCGAACGTCCAGCCCACCTCGGCGTCCACGATCACCTTGCTGCCCTCGTAGATCGGCAGGCCGCCGTCCTCGGCGAGGATCGCGCCGCTGTCCAGGTGATCCTCGTACCACGAGCCGTAGTAGCCCACGCGGAGGTTGGCGTGGAAGACCTCGCGCTTGTGGTTGACGCTGAAGTAGCCCTTGGTCTTCGGCAGCGATTCCTCGATCTTGTAGACGCGGGCTTCGTTGATGAAGTTGGGGTCGTAGCGGTCGACTTCGGTCTTGTTCCAGTTCGCGGCGAGCGAATAGGTCGTGGTGCCGCCGAAGTGGTCCGTCTCCACGCTGGCCACCAGGTCCACGCCCGTGGTGGTGGTATCGAACGCATTGCCGAAGTAGGTGACCGAACTGAGCGATGCCGCTTCCGGATTGCCGGAGTCGACCAGCGCGTCGCGCTCTTCGGGCGTGAGCGCGAAGCTGGTGCTGAGCGCGATGCGGTCTTCCACCTCGATGCGGTAGCCGTCGAGCGTGACCAGCCAGTCGCCGCTGCTCCACACCATGCCCAGCGAGAGGTTCTTCGACTCTTCCGGGGTCAGCGGGCGGGAGCCCTTCAGGATCGCGATGGGATTGGTCGGCGGCAGCGTGGCGATGTCTTCCAGCACGCTGCCGTTGAACGCGGTGCTGATCTGGCTGATGTTCGCCTGGCCGGGCGTCGGTGCGCGGAAGCCGGTGTTGTACGCGCCGCGCAGGGCGAAGGTGTCGGACACGTCGAAGCGCGCCGTCAGCTTGCCGTTGGTGGTGCTGCCGAAATCGTCGAAGTCCTCGTGGCGGATCGCGGCGGCCAGCAACAGTTGCTCGGTGAACTGGGCCTCCAGGTCCAGATAGACCGCCCAGTTCTTGCGATCCCATTCGCCCGCGGTACGCGGATTGAAGCCGTTGAAACCGTTGGAACCGAGCGCGAAGCCCTGCTCGGTCAACGGGCCGATGCCGGTCGAGGCCGCATCACCGGCCTTCACTTCGAAGCTTTCCTCGCGCCACTCCGCACCGGCCGACAGGCGCAGCGGGTCGGCGGTGAAGCTGGTCTCGATGTCGCGACCGACATCGAAGTTCACGCCCTTCTCGGTCTGGGTGTTGCCGCCGGGGCTGAAGCGCAGGCCCGCGGGCTGCGCGGCGCCGAGCGAAGCGTTGACCGTGTTGTAGATGACGAAGTCGATGTCGTTGCGGCCGTAGGTCACGCTGGCATCCCAGTGCCAGGCATTGCCCCAGGTGCCCTTGACGCCGCCGACCACGGACATGTCTTCCAGGCTGCCGCCGAAGCGGGGCGTGAAGCCACCGGGCAGTGTCGACAGGAAAGTGAAGCAGTTGGACGGCAGCGCCGCGACCGCGGCACTGACGGTGCTGTACGGAATCAGGTTGCCGGCGCCATCGCGCAGGGCGATGGTCGGGCAGCCGCCGGCGCCGGTGGTGTCGCCGATCAGCAGCGTGTCGCCGCCGTCGTTGGAGTACACGCCGGAACGCGCGGTCGGGTCGCGGAAGTAGAAACCGCCATCGACTTCGCGTTGCGCATAGTTGCCGAACAGATACACGTCCACGCTGTCGCCGGTGATGCCGAGGTTGGCGACGAACTTCAGGTCGTCGTCCACCTTGGGCGAACCCCAGATCTGCGCCGGCACCGGTACGCCGGGATAACCCGCGGCGATCGCGGCCGCGGCGTCGTTGCGCTGCACGCTGCGCGAGGTGTCGTCGGCCTGGCGCCACTCGGCGGTCAGGGTCGCGTAGCCGCGCGCGGTGAGCGGCAGGCCGATCTGCGCGGAGTACTGCGTGGTGAAGCCGTCGCCTTCGTAGTACTGGCCGGCGAAGGCTTCGAATGCGCCACCCTCGCTGATCTTCTTCAAGCCGAAATTGACGACGCCGGCGATCGCGTCGGAGCCGTACTGCGCGGCCGCGCCATCGCGCAGCACTTCCACCTGCTCCAGCGCGAGCGACGGGAAGACGGAAAGATCGGGGCCTTGCGAGCCATCGGACAGGCCGTGGCCAAGGAAGGTGATGACAGCGGAGCGATGGAAACGCTTGCCGTTCACCAGCACCAGCGTGTTGTCGGGCGGCAGGCTGCGCAGGTTGGCCGGGCGGATCAGGCTGGCCGCGTCATCGATCGGAATCGTGCTGACGTTGAACGACGGGACCAGTACGCGCAGCTGGTCGAGCGCGTCGGTCGCGCCCTGGTTGCGGAATTCCTCTGCGCTGATGATGTCGATCGGCACGGCGGACGAGGACACGGTGCGCGGTTGGCCGCGACTGCCGAGGACGGACACGGTGTCCAGCGTGGTGGCTTCGGCGGTGGCGGACGCAGGCGTCGGTTCGGGCGGTGTCTCCGCGGTCTGCGCGGCGGCGGTACTGCTGCCCACCAGCGTCGCGGCAGCCAAGGCCCATTTCACGGCGGACGCCAGCGGCGCCCTGGTAATTCGTGCGTACGGTTCCGCTCTCTTGCCCATGTGTAGCGCCCCTAACAAAGTGTGGTGGAAAAGGTGGCCCTCGTTCGGCATGCGGATGCGTGCACGCGATGCCGCCTTGAACCTTAGGCGCGGGCAAACCGGCCGAAGTGTGGCTCATGTCACACGACGACACGCGGTGACACGAAGGTAATTTGCGTTCTTCCATACGCTTCGCGCGCATCGCACGTGCGTGGTGCGAATTTCGTCGTCGCACACGCGTCTCGAACCTTCCGAGTGCGAACGGAGAGGCTGGCCGCGACGTCGCGTAGTGAGGTCGCAGGCGTCCAGCGAAGTGCTGCCGTCTTCACGCCAGCGTGAATTTCCATCACGTAAATGAATGCGTAGACGGCCTCGCGCCGTCTCATGCGCGGAGATGGCGGCGGCTAGAATGTCCGCATGCAATTGAAAGACAAGCTGGCGATCCTGGCCGATGCGGCCAAGTACGACGCGTCCTGCGCGTCCAGCGGCGCCGGCCAGCGGCACTCGCTGGGCAAGGGCGGCATCGGCAGCACCGAGGGCATGGGGATCTGCCATTCGTACACGCCCGACGGACGGTGCGTATCGCTGCTGAAGATCCTGCTGACCAACTTCTGCATCTACGACTGCGCGTACTGCGTCAACCGTGTGTCCAGCAACGTGCCCCGGGCGCGCTTCGCCACGGCCGAGGTCGTTCGGCTGACGCTGGAGTTCTACAAGCGCAATTACATCGAGGGGCTGTTCCTCTCCAGCGGCATCATCCGCAACGGCGATTACACGATGGAGCAGCTGGTGGAGGTTGCCCGCAGCCTGCGCGAGGACCATCGCTTCGCCGGCTACATCCACCTCAAGACCATCCCCGAGGCATCCCCGGAACTGCTGGCCGCGGCCGGTCGCTACGCCGACCGCCTGAGCATCAACGTGGAGCTGCCGACGGAAGCCGGCCTGAAGCAGCTCGCGCCGCAGAAGCAGGCGCAGGGCATCCGCGACGCCATGGGCGAACTGCATACGCGCATCCTGGCGGCGAAGCCCAGCAAGCAGGAGGCGCAGCCGAAGCGCCGTCGGCCGCCGAAATTCGCCCCGGCCGGCCAGAGCACGCAGATGATCGTCGGTGCGGATGCCGCGGACGACCGCGCGATCCTGGTAAGCAGCGATGCGCTGTACCGCCAGTTCCGCATGCGTCGGGTGTACTACTCGGCGTTCAGTCCCATCCCGGATGCCTCCACCCAGCTGCCGCTGCGCGCGCCGCCGTTGCTGCGCGAGCACCGCCTCTACCAGGCCGACTGGCTGCTGCGGTTCTACGGTTTCGACGTGAAGGAGATCGTCGACGACACGGCCGGGCAGGACGGCATGCTCGACCTGGACATCGATCCCAAGCTCGCGTGGGCGCTGCGCCACCCCGAGCAATTCCCGGTCGACCTCAACGCCGCGCCGCGCGAGATGCTGTTGCGCGTGCCGGGCCTGGGTGCCCGCAACGTGCAGCGCATCGTCGATTCGCGCCGCCAGGGCAAGCTGCGCGTGGCCGACCTTGCGCGCCTGCGTGCGCCGTTGCAGAAGCTGCTGCCCTTCGTCGTGCTGCTCGACCACCATCCGCGCCAGCGGCTGGACGATCCTGCGCGCTTGCGCCGCGAGCTGGCCCCGGCGCCGCGCCAGGCCGATCTGTTCGGCTGACGCGCACGATGTTCCGCGCCACCGTCATGCCGGCCTGGGACCTGGATGCCTGGCGGACGCAGGCGCGTCACGCCTGGGAGGCCGAGCTTCCGCCGGAGGTCGTGGAATGGCAGGCGGATGCGCAAGGCGAACTGCTCGCCAGCGCTGCGGTTACCGAACAACCGGTGCGCCGCCAGGGTTTGTCGGTACCGGCGGAGTTCATGGCGTTCGCGGCATCGGTGCTCTGCCATCGCGATCCTGGCCGGCATGCGCTGTTGTATCGCCTGCTGTGGCGCATCGGCAACGGCGAACGCGCACTGTTGGATCGCGCCACCGATGCCGACGTGCACCGGGCGACGCGCTGGTCCCAGGCCGTACGCCGGGACAGCCACAAGATGAAGGCGTTCGTGCGCTTCCGCCAGGTCGAGGGCGAAGACAACGCCTACATCGCCTGGTTCGAGCCGGACCAGTACATCGTCGATCGCGTGGCGCCGTTCTTCATGCGTCGCTTCGCCGGGATGCGCTGGGCCATCCTCACGCCGTATCGCAGCGTGCAGTGGGATGGCGAACAGCTGTGGGCGGGCGAGGGCGCCCAGCGTTCGGATGCCCCGGCCGACGATGCCGAAGACGCGTTGTGGCGCACGTACTACGCCAACATCTTCAACCCGGCGCGGCTCAATACCCGGATGATGCGGCAGGAGATGCCGCAGAAATACTGGAAGCACCTGCCGGAAACCCACCTGCTACCCGATCTGGTGCGCGAGGCGGGGCGTCGCGTGCGCGAGATGGACGAGCGCGAAGCGCAGGCGCCGCGGCGACGCATCCCCGGCCGCCCGCGTCCGCAGGACGACTGACTCACGGTTGCCGCGGGAACGCCTGCAGCGCGGGATCGATCACCGCCCATGCCGGCGCCGAATCGGTCCAGATGACAGTGGTCGGCACGATGCCGCTGGCATCGTCGAGCGTGCCGACGCGGATCACCATGCGCTCGGTGTTCTCGCGCGCCTCGCTGAAGATCGGCGTGCCGCAATGCGGGCAGAACGAGCGGCGCATGTGGTTACCGCTGTCCGCCACGCTGTCCCAGCCGGCCAGTTCACCGTCCACCCGCACGGCGTCGCGCGGCACGAGGATGTTCACCGCCGCATTGCCCGTGGTCCAGTACTGGCAGTCGCGGCACCAGCACAGCCGCACGGCGAACGGCGCCGCGTCGAGGGTGTAGCGCACCGCGCCACATCGGCAACCGCCTGTCCGGGTCATGCCGGTCTCCACTGGGTCGCCGCGATCCGGCGCGCCACCACAGTAGCGCACCGGACCTGTCGTGCTCAGCCGCGCAGTTCGACGACAGGGGTGAAGCCGCCATAGACCATGCGTTGCCCATCGAACGGCATCGGCGGATTGTCCGTGTTCGACGGATCCATGCGCGGGTCTTCCATCACCTTCTTCGTTCCGGCATCGCGCGCCGCCTTGTCCGGCCACTCGACCCACGAGAACGCCACGTTCTCGTCGTCCTTGGCCTGCACGGCGCGGAAGAAGTCGGTCTGCTTGCCGTGCGGCACGTCGTCGCCCCATGCCTCGATGATGCGGGCAGCGCCGTATTCCATGAAGATCGCGTCGAAGGTGTTGGCGAAATCAGTGAAGGCTTCCTTGCCGTTCGACGGCGCGGCCAGGATGAAGCCATCCACGTACGACGACCGCGCGCCCTCGGGACCCAGCGTTACCGTCGGCACGAAGCCGCCGTAGATCAGCCGCTTGCCGTCGAACGGCATCGGGTTGTTCTCCGGCGACATGCGCGGGTCGTCCATCATCTTCTTCATGCCGGCATCGCGCGTGGCCTTGTCCGGCCACTCGATCCAGGAGAACACCACGCTTTCGTCGGGCTTGGCCTGCACGGTCCTGCGGAAGTCGGTGACCTTCCCGTCCGGTACGTCGTCCTCCCAGCACTCGACCACGCGCGTCGCGCCCTGTTCGATGAACACGGGGTCGCCGAGGTTGGCGTGGTCGATGAACTTCTGCTTGTTGGCGGTGGGCACGGCGGCCACGAAACCATCGATGTACGGCATGGGAAACCTCCGGAATCACGGCGCCGGAATGACGCCTTCCTGAACACGACGAACGGGTGGGACGGAATTCGACAGGCGGCTGGCCGGTGCCCGCCGACGGGGGCGTTCAACCTGCCACGATCAGGACGAAGGTGACGTGATGGCGGTTTCTGCAACGGGCGCGGTACCGCGCCGTCCGGGCCTGTGGGGCATCGGCAGCGGCGTATGGATGTGGGGCCTGCTGGCCCTGGTGGGCATGGGCTTCTGGAAGACCTATTTCAGCCGCCTGGGCCTGGCCGATGCAGTCACCCACCTGCACGCCGGCCTGATGCTGGCCTGGGTGGCGATGCTGCTGGTGCAGCCCTGGCTGATCCGCACGCGACGCACGGCGCTGCATCGGCAGATCGGCCAGTTCTCCTACGGCGTGATGCCCGGCGTGCTGCTGACCGCATTGTGGCTGTCGCACCTGCGCATCGCGGCCGCCCCGCCGGAGATGTTCGGCCTGCAATCGATGCTGCTGTACCTGGGCACTGCGGCGTCGCTGATGCTGGCGCTGTTCTGGGGCCTGGCCATCGTCCACCGGCGCGAACCGGCGCTGCACGCGCGCTACATGGTCGCCACCGCGCTGGTGATGATCGATCCCGCGGCCGCGCGCCTGATGCTGGCGTTGCTGCCGGAAGGTATGCGCTTCAATCCGTCATGGGGCGGCTATGCACTGACGTTCGCGATCCTGGCGGCGCTGATCGTGTTCGATCGCGCGGCGCCGCGTGGGCGCGGCGTGTTCCGCTTCGTCGCCGCGGTGTTCGCGGTGAACTTCGTGCTGATGCACGTGGTGCCGGGTACGCAGGCGTGGCAGTCGTTCGCGCACTGGTGGGCCGCACTGGGCGGTTGAGTCCTGCCTATCGCTGCATGCAACGGCGGTAGCGTTCGTCCACCCGGGTGGCGAACCACGCCGTGGTCAGTTCGCGGGTGATCTTCGGGCTTTCCAGCGTGATGCCCGGAATCACCGCGCGCGGCAGCGGCTTGCCGGCGCGCGATTCCGCCAGCGCGTACACCCGCGCATACAGCGGGGTGTCGTCGAAATCGAGGCGGCTGCCACGTTGCAGCGCTTCGCGGATTTCGCGCTCATCCATGCGCAGCTCGCCGGCCAAGCGGCGCACGGCGCGTTCGGTCTGGCCCGGCTTGTCCATCGGGGCGCCCGGGTTCAGCAGATCGCCATCGAGCGCCAGTTGCGTACCGGCGGCGATGCCCACCGCACTCTGGAACGCCGCATTGCGGCTGGCGTACCAGCCGGCGTTGTAGTCGGCGAAGCGGTGCACCTTGCGTGTGTACGGCGTCTGGTAGCCCAGCAGATGGGCGATGCCGAAGTACATCCCGCCGCGTCGCGTGAACACTTCGTCGCGGATGCTGCCTTCGACCGGATAGGGGTAGCGCGAGGCATTGGCTTCGGCGAACGGAATGCCCACCTGCATCGGCCCACCGGTTTGCACCGGGTTGTAATCGGCGAATAACCGCTTGCCCAGCGGCACGCTGCCGATCATGTCCTCGTAGATATCGCTGAGGTCGCGCTCGGTGCGCACGCTGCGCAGGCGGTCGGCGTAGCTGCGGCCGTCGGGCGAGCGCAATGCGAGCGCAGCATCGACCATGAATGTCGGCACGTGCACGGCGGCCGCGCGGCGGTCGATCTCCCCGCGCGCGATCTTCGGCAGGTTCGCCACCGCGGGATTGGCGACATAACCGGATTCCTGCTCGGTGATGGCCAGAACCGCGCAGATGTTCTCGCTGGTGGGCTCGATGCGCTGCGCGGCGAACGCGGTCTCGATGTCGGCGGCCCAGCGGTCGCGATCGGCCACCTTGGCGGGCATGCGCCGCACGATCTCGCTGCGCGTGTCGGCGGGCGGTCGCGTGGGCGCCGGCGGGGCGGTGACGCAGCCGGCGAGCAGCAGGGCAAGCGCCATGGGGGCGACGCGTGTCAGGGAGCGCAAAGCGGGCGATGTCGTCATGCGTGCAGCATACGGAGCGGCGTCACCGGTTGCATGGTTCGCCGCGACATGACCGGGGTGCCGCGATGTGGATAATCGCCGTTCCCCCATCGTCGCCCGACCATGACCGACGCCCTCGACAATCCCTTCTGGGCCGCCCTGGATTCGATCCACCACGGCATCGCGCTGCGGGTGGGCGAGGTGGCGCGCTATCCGTCCGACCATGCGCCGTTCCTCGGCGTCGCGTCGGCCGAAGTGAAGGTTGGCGATGCGCTCGCGCGCCTGGTGGCGCCGGAGGAGGCGGTGTATCTGCTCGGCGTTGCGCCGGCCGTGCCGGCAGGCTGGGTGCTGCGCGCATTCCGACCGCTCGCGCAGATGGTGTGCGACGCACCGCTCGCACCCATCGACGGGCCGCAGATCGTGCCGCTGGGCGACGCGCACCGCGAGGACGTGCTGGCGCTGACCGCGCTGGTGTATCCGCATTACTTCCGCCCGCGGACGATGGACATGGGGCGCTACTTCGGCCTCTATCGCGAGGGCCGGCTCGCGGCGATGATCGGCGAGCGCCTGGGCGATGACGGTCACCGGGAAATGAGTGCGATCTGCACGCATCCGGATTTCAACGGACACGGCTACGCCGGCCACCTCACCACCTGGCTGACCAACGACACGCTGGCGCACGGGCGCCAGCCGTTCCTGCACGTCAGTTACGAGAATCCGCGTGCCCGGGGGTTGTACGAGCGCCTCGGGTATCGCGTGCGGCGCGATATCGGGTTCTGGTCGCTGCGCCGGGCCTGAGGCCGGGCCTGCCTGATCGGTGATCCAGCTTCGTGAAGTCCTGTTGACACCCCCGTGCGCGACGGCGGCTATGGTCGCCGCTCCTGCATGAGGGAGTGAACGCATGATCGAAACCCTGGCCAGCCCGCCGCATGTCGCTGCGTATCGTTTCACCGGCCAGCTGACGGGCGAGGACTACGACGCGTGCATCGCCGACCTGGAAACACGCCTTGCGCGGTTCCCGCGGATCGCCGTGCTCAGCGACCTCAGCGACATGCAGGGTGTGTCGCTGGACGCCGTCGGCAAGGACCTGCGCTATGCCGCATCGAAGCTGGGCGAGTTCGGTCGCTTCGCGCGCGCGGCGATCGTCACCGACAAGCGGTGGCTGGTGGCTGCGACGGAATTCGCGGGGCACCTGTTGCCGAACACCGATGTGCGCACGTTTGCGCAGGACGAGCGCGTGCTCGCGCTCGCGTGGGCGGCGGAGCTTGATCCGCACCGCCCCGTCACCTGAAGGTCTAGGGGAACAAAGCCCCGCTGAGCACCGCCAGCGTCATCCCAAGGCCCATGAAGGCCAGGCGGTGCAGCAGTGAAAAGGGGGCGGGTGCGCGATGCATGGTGCTATCCAAACCTGAGTGGCGCGAACGCGCCGTGAAGCCCCTGTGTCCGATTGAACGCCGCCGACGGGCGGCACCGGCCACCCGAGCCGATAGACGGCGCCTGACGGCGTACCTATAGTGCGTGCATAGGGGAGGGGCCATGGATATGCAAGGACGCGGTGGAACCCGTGCACAGGGTCTGGGCGCGGCGCAGGTGGGAAGGGGGCGCCGTCGCCTCAAGTGCTTGGTGCTGTTCCTGTTGGCGCCAGTGCTGTTCCAAGCTTCGTCGTCGACACCGCCTACGTTGGTCAGCGTGGCGGGCGGCGGAAGCCAATTGGGCGACGGTGGGCCGGCAACGCAGGCCCTTTTGGGCACGCCGGTGGACGTCGCTCTCGACAGCAGCGGTAACGTCTACATCGCGGACGTGACGCAAGCGCGCGTACGCAAGATCTCCGTCGATGGAACCATCACCACGGTCGCGGGCAATGGCTCGACGACGTACAGCGGCGATGGAGGTGCGGCAACGGCGGCGGGCATGAAGCCCGCGGCGATCGCCGTCGATGCGGGCGGAAGCCTCTACATCGCCGACCACGCGGGTTCGCGCATCCGCAAGGTGGCGCCGAACGGCATCATTTCCACCGTGGCGGGCACCGGCACGCGCGGGTTCAGTGGCGACGGCGGTCCTGGCACGGTGGCGATGTTGTACGACCCTGCCGACGTTGAAGTCGATGCGGCAGGCAACGTCTATATCGCCGACTACGGCAACCATCGCATACGCAGGTTGACACCCAGCGGCACGATCACCACCGTCGCCGGTACGGGGTCGGACAGCTATGGCGGCATGGGCGGACCTGCGACTCAGGCCGATGTCGGCTATCCGATGGGCCTTGCTGTTTCGCCCCCAGGCGAGATCTATGTGGTGAACGGTTTCGTGGTCAGCCGGATCGATCGCGATGGGGTCATCACGATGGTGGCGGGAAATGGCATGTTCAGTGGGGATCCGGCCGCCACCAGCACGATGAGTGACGTGCGCGACGTCGCGGTCGACGGTCGTGGAGATGTCTACATCTCGACCAGCCACACCATCCAGATGGTGACGCCGGAAGGCGGCATGCATCACGTGGCAGGCACGCAGGACACGCGCGATGGTCAACGGAATACGACCTACGGCTTTGGTGGTGACGGAGGGGTTGCCACTCAAGCGTTGCTCTCGGGCCCGTCTGGCATCGCGCTGGACGCAGCAGGCAATCTGTTGATTGCCGACCGCTACAACGCCCGCCTCCGTCGATTGAGTCCGGTCCCGCACCCCGAGCCGCCACCCGGTATCGGTGCTTTTCAGGGCCAGATCAATCGGTACAGCAACTTCTACAAGGACATGGTGTCTGGTGACTTCAACGGCGACGGCCGTGATGATGTCGCCTTCTCCACCGCCAAGGACGCGTCGAACGAGCAGAGCAGCAACGTACCGAGTCGCGTGGGCATCATGCTGCAAACCGCGGCGGGTAAACTGGCGGCACCTGTCTACGTCGACTTCCCGGCTGTCGTCCGGCCGCCCTCCGTGGCGGACTTCCATGGTGGAGGCATGGCCGTGGTCGATATGGACGGTGATCGCATCGTCGACATCCTGATCGCGCAGGGAGACGGCGTCGGGTTGATTGCGGGATCACGTTCCGGACAATTCTGGCGCGCGTCGTTCAGCGGAAGTCTCGGGGTGCCCACAGACCGACTGCTGGTAATGGATGTAGATCGGGACGGGCGTAAGGATGTGGTGGCGCGCAGCCTGGAAGCAGCCGGCAGTGGGCAGGCGGGCGTGAGCATCTACTTCGGCAGCGGCGCACAGGCTTTGCGACGCGACTTCATCGCGTTGGCGTTCCCGTTCGGTAGCATGGCGTCCGGCGACCTCAACGGGGATGGGGTCGCCGACTTGGCTCTGGGCTACACCTTTGCTGGCACGGACGACGGAGGTGCCGCGTTACTCGTCCATGATGGTGCGCGCGGATTCCTGCCTCCTGCGTTTTATGCAGCGCCTGGCAGTGGAAGCACGAATCTAGCTGTGGGCGATCTGGATCGCGACGGCCGCCTGGACATCGCCATCACGCGCAACCGCGTCAGGACGAACGCCAACGTACACATCCTGTACCAGCGGTTCGGCGGGCAGTTCCAACCGATCCCGCTGGCAACAGCGCCAGAACCGGACAACGTCGTCATCACCGACATGGATCGTGACGGTTTCAGCGACCTTATCGTCCTTCACGTCAACAATTCCTCGTTGGGATACTTCCAGCAGAGCCCGACGCGCGGCCTGACCATTGAGGCGCGCTACTTCGGGGGCGGTGCTTACAACTATTCTTTCAATCCCATCGCACTCGGCGATGTCAATGGCGACGGCCATCTGGACGTGGTGCTCCGCGAGGGCAACACCGGTGTTTACGTGCGAACGGGCACCGGACGCAGGGTTGGGCTCCGCGTCAACGGAAGCCAGCCGCTGGTGCCGCTGGGATCCGGGAACAGCGCAACGGTGGCATGGCCTCAAAGTGGAGGGGTGTCGACGGGGTTGCGATCGCTCCTTCGGGCGGATGCGCCCGCAGAGACCGTTGCGCATGCGTCGGGCGTGATGGCACAAGGAGCGCGTTGGCTACGTGCATGGCAGCCGCAGGTGCAAGTTCAACGCCTGCTCCGATTCGTCCAGGCGTGGAATGCGAGGGCGACCGGGCTTGCGCGGCGCCTGCTTGGTGAAGGACGACCTGCAGATGCATTGATGTTGCCTGCACCCCAAGCCTCCACGTCACCATCTCGCACGGGGGCGATGGCTCAATCCGCGACGATTGCGCGGCCTCTGCGCGATGGCAGGGCGGCCATCTGCGACCGCCTGCGCTGACAAGTCTCAGGCGCGGAGCGGCTCCACGCGACAACCTTCGGTGTCGCAACCCGTCGGCTGTGGCGGCATACGCTGTTGCTGGACAGGTTCTTCTCCTGCCTCGTGCACCAGCGACGCGATCTGTGCACCCAGCACCAGATCGCTGACCTGGCCGAAGTGCTGGTGGCGGATCCGGCCGGCCGCGTCGATCAGCACCAGCGTCGGCGTGCCGCGCATGGCGTAGGCCTCCATCGTCTGCGGGATCGGGCCGGGCGTGCCGGGGCGGTCCACACCGACCGGGAAGGCGATGCGGTATTCGTGCAGGAAGGCTTCCAGTGCCACCGGCGTCATCGCCGCGTGGTGTTCGAATACGGTATGCAGGCCGACGACGGCGACCTGGTCCGCGGGGAACGTCGCATGCACGCGCGACGCCTGCGGCAGGCCGTGCGACACGCAGCCCGGGCACAGCATCTGGAAGGCCTCGAGCACGATGACCTTGCCGCGGAGCGTCTCCAGCGACAGGGGACGGGATGTGTTGAACCAGCGGTCCACCTGCCAGGGTGGCGCCGGGCGATCAATGGCGTTCATGGGAATGTTCTCGTGGGGTCGCAGCCGGCCCGTGCGGGCCGGTGCGAGCGGGGAGCGATTACTGGTTCGGCTTGCCGGGCAGGCTCAGGTTGCCGGAGGCGACCTTGAACACGTCCACCACGCACAGCAGCGGCGCATGCACGCTGGCGTTGACGCGCAGGCCGGCGGTGACGCCGTCGAAGCTGCCGGCGGTGACTACGCCGATGTCGTCGAACGGCACCTTCACTTCGATCGTCTCGGCATTCAGCGTGGGGCTCCAGCCGGGGCTGTCGAGCAGGATCGGGAAGCCCGGCCAGGTCTTCGGCAAGCGCGGCTTGCTGCCTTCGGGGATGTCGACCACGCCCAGCGCGCCGGGACCGCACGCCTCGTTCGGCTTCAGCACGACCCAGTGGCTGTGCCAGAGGTTGCCGTCGTTATCGAGCTTGCCGTCGCCGTTCTCGTCGTACAGCGGCGTGTCGTCGAAATCGGGATGCGCGGTGACCGCCATCGCCAGAATGCCGGCGCCTTTCTCGAAGCCGACTTCGTACGGATCGATGGTGGTCGGCCACACGTAGGAAAACACATCGCTGCCGGCGAGCTTGCCGGTCGCGGCGGGCGTGCTCTTGCCAGCCTTGCCGGACACGGCCATGTGGAACGTGGCGATGTTCTTGTCGGTGCTGATCTTGGTGTGGACGATGTCGAAATCGGCGATCACCGCCTTGTTGGCGGTGGACGGAATGCCGCCGGTGTGGGCCTTGCCGTCGTGGGCGTGCACGCCGCCGATGGCCAGCGCGAGTGCGGCGGCCAACGCGAAACGTCGGGTGGTGTTCTGGCGCATAATCGAATTCCTCTTGCTTGCTCTCGTAGGGTGGGTGGGAGGTACCGGGCGGCGTCCGATGGCAGTCGGGCGCCGTCCTTCTTTTTTCCGCCTAGGGCGGAGTCGGTTGGCGGAAGCGGGCCACGCTTCCCAGCCGTTGTTCGTCGTCGGCAGGCTGCTGTTCGGCACAGTCCACGCGCAGTTCGCTATCGCCGAAGGCTTTGTCCAGGAAGGCGCAGACATGCGGCGCCGTGCGTTCGCCCGAGGCGAACGGCCGGAAGAACTCGCAGCCCAGGCAGGTCCGCAGGCCGGTGGCCAGCCCCTGTTCCTGCGCTTCGTTGACCAGCAACTGGGTGACGCGCAACAGCGCGCCGAGGTCGGTTTCGCCCAGCGATTCGACCAGCGAACCCATGCCCTGGTCGGGGCGCTGCAACTGCGTGGCCATGCGCGAACCGGCCGAGGTCAGCTTCACGCGGGCGGCGCGCGCATCATCGGGGTCGGGTGTGCGGCGGATCCACTGCTTGCCTTCCAGCGCCTTCAGCGAGTCGCTGAGGCTGGCCGCCGACACGCCCAGGCGTTCGGCGATCTGCCGCGCACGCAGGCCGTCCTGCACGCCCTGCAGCATGCGCAGCACGGCTGCCTGCGTCGGCGGCAGCGAGGGCGTACCGTCCTGGCGCCACGATTGGGCGCGCACCAGGTGGGTGAGCTGTTCCAGGCCACGCGTGGCCTGTCTGCGCTGGAAGGGGGTATCGATCATGACGAATAAGTTAGGAGTCCTAACTATATAAGTCAATGACCGTTCGTCGGCGCGTTGCGGCAGTCCCATCGCGTCACCACCGCATCATCGGCAGCGGGTCGAGCGGGTGGTGGCGCAGGCGCGCGAGCGTCAGCTCGGCCAGCCGCCGGTGGAAGCCTGCGTCCGGGAAGGCCGCCATCACGTCGCGTACTGCACGGCGCGCAAGGCCGAACCGTCGCACGCCCAGGCTGACATCGATCCAGTCGGCGCGGCGGAAGGCTTCCACAGCGGGCGACGTGCCGGCAGGCGTGCGCATGAACTTGTGATGGCATTCGATCATCGCGTCCACGTCGACCATCCAGCCCGCTTTCCCTGCCTGGTGCAGGTACTCCCTCGCGAGCACGCGCGAGGGCGGCAGGTAGTCGAACGTGCCCGCCGTCCAGATGCCGAGGTCATGGAACGCCACGGCGATGCTGAGCTTCTCGCGCGCGTCCGCATCGCCGGGTGCCAGCAGCCACGAGAAATTCGCCACCCGGTAGGCGTGGTGGCGGTAACCGAGTGCGTCGCCGCCCAGCGCCGACGCATGCGCGTCGAGCACGGCGTCCAGCGTGGGCAGCGCGGTCAGCATGGCCGCCGCGTCCGCCGGCTCAGGTCGCGGGTTGGGCGAGGGTGGTGCGGCCGCGTCGCAGCGCGCGCACCTGCAGGATCATGCCGACCAGGAAGATCAGGAAGGTGCCGCCCACGAGCTTCTGCAGCAGCGGATCCTGCGGGCCGGACACCAGCGGGGCACCGATCGGCACGCGGGTCAGCGTTTCGGTGAAGCCGGGAATGAAATGGAAGTACACCGTCAACGTGAACGCCAATGCCGACGCGACATGCCGCCACGAACCCAGTACCGCGTTGCGGCCCAGCAGCACGGCGACCGCGAGCACGATCAGCGTCAGCACGGTCAGGCCATGCGCTTCGCTGAGCTTGCTGGTACGCATCAGGAAGAAGCTGGTGAGGCAGGTGGCAACGGTGAACCAGGTGTAGGTCTTGCCCAGCGACGTCGCATAGCGGATGTCGTGGTAGCGCAGTAGCGCGTACAGGCCGCCGAACAGCGAGACGAGACTGATGGCGGTGTGGAACCAACCGAACGGGGTGATGTTGAGCATGGGGCGTTCCTCAGTGGGCAGGCGGCGGCGGATCGGGAAGATCGAACTGCATGAGGTTCCATCGGGTGACATCCTCTTCCCACTCGTCGCCGGTCGCGGCGCTGAGCGGCAGGGCGAGGTTGGCCACGATCATGCGGCGTCCCTGCACCGCGCTCGCCGCGGGGAACAGCAGCCCGCGCGGCGCGCCCTGATCGTCCACCCCGAGGAAGTCGCCGGCACGATGGCGGACGCGGCCGCGCTCGTCCAATGCCACCAGCGTATCGATCTGGTTGGCGGAAACCCACAGCAGTCCGGCGTGGAACAGCAGTCCGTCGGCGCCGTAGACACCGTCGGCCAGCACCTCGAGGGCGCCGTCGGGCATCCGCTTGCGCAGCACGCGGCCGTCGCCGGCGTTATTGATGTAGAGGAAGGATTCGTCGGCGTTGAACGCCATGCCGTTCGCGCCGAACGGCAGCGCACCCGTGGTCGCCAGCAGGGGATCGCGCGCGAACAGCTCGACGGTGCAGGGCCGGCAGGTGGCTGCCTTCGCGATGCGATAGACCGCGCCCTGGAACGAGTCGGAAACGTACAGCGCGCCGGCGCGATCGAACACCATCCCGTTGATGGCCGGGAAACCTTGCGACCCGAACGTGATCGTGTCGTGGCTGCCATCGGGATTGTCGATGCGCCGTGCCGGCGGAGCGGGTGGCGACAGCGCGGCGAACGTGGCGACATCCTCGATCGCGCTGTCCGCGTCGAAGCGCGCCGGCAGCCGCTGCAGTTTCGAGGCGCCGAAGTTCAGCACGTAGACGTGGCCGTCATGGAAGGCGACGCCGGTGAGCGGCGTCGGTCCGAAGTGGCGCTGGGCCAGCAGCCGGCCATCGGCGGCGAAACGCAGTGCCTGGTTGCTGCGGGCGGACTCCGGCATGCGCGCATCGAAGGTGCCGACGTAGACCTCGCCGGTCGCCGGATCGACATCCAGGCTTTCCGGATGACGGGCATCCGACGGCAGCGTAGCGAAGGGCGTCACCGGCAGGCGGGCCGCATCCGCCGCGACGCATGCACTGGCCGCCGACAGGGTGGCGAGACCGAAGGCGATCGAGAAGCGACGGCGCATGCGCGGCTCCATCCAAGGGCAGATTGCACGCTCGCATGGGGCTTCGGCACAGGCTTGTACCCGCGTGCGGGCACGCGACGGAAACGAAGAACGCCGGCAGGGGCCGGCGTTCCAGGTGGTGCATGACGCGATGCGGCTTCAGCGGTTGTCGATGCTCCAGCCGCCGGCGCCGCGGGCGGCGAGGGTGATGAAGCCACCGGCCAGGGCGAAATTCTTCAGGAACATGATCTGCTGGATCTGGTCGCCCAGGTTGCTGTGGAACAGCACCGCGCTGGCGATCGAGAACACGGCCAGCAGGCTGGCGACGATGCGGGTCTTGTAGCCGGCGACGATGGCCAGGCCGCCCAGGACTTCCAGCGCGATCACCAGCGGCAGCAGGGCGCCGGGGACACCGACGGATTCCATGTAGCCGGCAGTGCCGGCGTAGGCGGCCAGCTTGCCCAGGCCGGAGATGACGAAAAGGGAGGCGAGCAGGCTGCGGCCGACGAGGTCGGCGGCGCCACGCAGGGCGGGAACGCGGGTGGTGCTGGGGATGGCGGTAACGGTGGACATGGTGGACTCCGGGGAATGAGGGGTGGGTGCAGCGGGTACGGAGTGCAGGTTAGGCCGTGGCGATACATCCCGGAAGCCTATATATTTCGATTAAAACCATCGTCTGGAGCGATACATGCTCGATGCCGTCACGCTCGACCAGCTCCGTACCTTCATCGCCGCCGCCGAACAGGGCAGCTTTTCCGCCGCGGGCCGCAAGCTGCGGCGGGCGCAATCGGTGGTCAGCCAGACGCTGGCCAACCTGGAACTGCAACTCGGCGTCACCCTGTTCGATCGCAGCAGTCGCTATCCGCAACTGACCGAGGCCGGCCGCGTACTGCTGGTGGAAGCGCGCGCGGTGGCCGGGCACATGGATACCTTCAAGGCGCGCGCCCGCAGCGTGGCCGAAGGCCTTGAGCCCGAGTTGTCCGTTGCGGTGGACGTGATGTTCCCGATGGATGCACTGACGCGCGCCGCCGCGCACAGCGGCAGCGCGTTCCCGCACACGCCACTGCGGTTGTACGTGGAAGTGCTGGGCGGCGTGATCCAGCCCGTGCTGGACGGCACCTGTGGTCTCGGCGTGGTGGGCTCGCTGCCGGAGCTACCCGACGAAGTGGCGACCGAACCGCTGCTGGCGGTGCCCTTCGTCACCGTGGTCTCGCCTGCGCATGCGATGGCCAGCGTGCGCGGCACCGTGCCGTCGAAGACGCTGGCCCAGCATGTGCAGCTCGTGCTGACCGATCGCACGCCGCTGACGGCGGGCCGCGATTTCGCGGTGCAGTCGCCGCTCACCTGGCGGTTGGCCGATCTCGGTGCGAAGCACGCCTTCCTGCGCGCCGGACTGGGCTGGGGCCACATGCCGCTGCACATCGTCGAAGAGGATCTCGCCGCGGGCCGCCTGAAACGCCTGCGCATCGCCGACGCCGATCCGCGTTACGCGCAGATGCTGATGCGCGCGGTCTGGCGCAAGGACACGCCACCCGGTCCCGCGGGGCGCGCGTTCATGGCGCAGCTGAAACAGGGCCCGTCCCCGCGTTCATCCCGGTGAAGCCGCGTCCACATCGCTGAAGACGCCAGGCGCGTGTCAACGCCGGCGCGCGCCACGCGTTGGACGTCGTATCGCTCCACGGAAACGGGAACCTGCGATGATCCGACGCGAAACCATCAGCGCCGCCAACCGCTTCGGCCTGGGGGCTCGTCCCGACACGTTGACGCGGCTCGACGATCCGCGCGGATGGCTGCATGCGCAACTCGCATCGCCGATGGCCACGCCGCGTGCGGCACTGCCGACGAGTGCGGACTACCTGCGGCAGGAGTACGACTATCTGCGCGAGCGGCGTGCGGCGCGGAACGGCGACGGCAACGACGACGCGGTGATGGGGTTCCGCGCGCGTTTCGGTCGGTCGCAGCTGCAGGAGCTCGGCTGGCGTTATCGCCAGGCCGTGGGCACCGAGCAGGATTTCATCGAGCGACTCGTGCGGTTCTGGTCCAACCACTTCGCCGTCTCCGCGGACAAGCGCACCGCGGCGCTGTACGCCGCACCGATGGAACGCGAGGCAATCCGCCCGCATGTGGCCGGCGACTTTGCCGACCTGCTGCTCGCGGTGGAACAGCATCCCGCGATGCTGCGCTACCTCGACAACGTGCGCTCGGTGGGCGAGCAGTCCCGCCTGGCGCAGCGGCAACGTCGGCGTAGGGACGAGGGTGGAGCGGCGCGCGCCGGACTCAACGAGAACCTCGCGCGCGAGATCCTGGAACTGCACACGCTCGGCGTCGACGGGGGCTATGCGCAGGACGACGTGCGCGAACTGGCGCGCGCGATCACCGGCTGGAGCGTGCCGTTGCCGCGAGACCTCGACACCGTTGCATCGGCAACGTTCCGCTTCCGCGCCAACGCACACGAAGCCGGGGCGCGCCAGGTGCTGGGGCGACGCTACGCGGCGGAAGGCGAGGCGCAAGGTCGCGCAATCCTGCGCGATCTCGCCGTGCATCCGGCCACGGCGCAGCATGTCTGCGGAAAGCTCGCGCGGCACTTCGTCAGCGATGCCCCGCCGCGCGCGCTGGTGGACCGCATGGCCGACGCGTGGGGGCGCAGTGGCGGCAGCTTGCGTTCCGTCTATGCCGCGATGATCGACAGCCCGGAAGCGTGGGCGGACGACGCGCGCAAGTTGAAGACGCCCGACGACTACCTTGTGTCCGCGATGCGCAGCACCGGCACCTTGCCGGGAGAGCAGCCGCGCTCGCTGGTCGCGTTGCTCGGCCGGCTCGGGCAACCCCCCTTCACGCCGCGCTCGCCCGCGGGCTTTGCCGACGACGCAGCGGAATGGAGCGGCGCCGATGCGGTGTGGAAGCGCATCCAGGCGGCGCAGACGCTCGCCGAAACCGCGACGGGGGCCGGACCGGATCCGGTGCGCACGGCCGAGCAGGTGTTCGGGCCCCACCTGGACGCGGATACCGCGCTTGCCCTGCGTCGCGCCGAGTCGCCGCGCGAAGGACTGGCGCTGCTGTTCGCCAGTCCCGCCTTCCAGTGGAGAAGCTGACCATGAAACTGACCCGACGCCATTTCCTCGCTGCCGGCGGTGCCGCGACCACGCTCAGCCTGTGGCCGCGCCTGGCGCACGCGATGGATGCCCAGGACACGCGCCTGCTGATCGTGCTGCTGCGCGGCGGCCTCGATGGCCTGCATGTGGTTACACCCGTCGGCGATCCGGCCTTCGCACGCTTGCGCAGTGGATTGAAGGTGGAGGGCGCGCGTGCGCTCGATACCGATTTCGCCCTGCACCCCGCCCTTGCCTTCAGCCATGCTCTGTATGCCAAGCGCGAATGGTTGCCGGTGTTGGCGGTGGCGCCACCCTATCGGCTTCGCTCGCACTTCGAAGCGCAGGACAACCTGGAAAGCGGCACGGTCGCGGGGGGCGGAGTGTCCAATGGATGGCTCAACCGGTGCGTCGCCGCACTGCCGTCGTCCCGTGCGCTGTCGGTCAGTACGGTGATGCCGCTGATCCTGCGCGGGCCGGCGGATGCGACCACGTGGTCGCCACCGTTGCCCGAAGACGTCAACCCGATCCTGTTGCAGCGGCTGCAGTCGTTGTACGCCGCCGATGCGCACCTCGCGCATCCGTTCGAACAGGCGGTCGCGGCCCAGGGCATGCAGGCCGGCGGCAACGTGGCGCGACTGCCGCAGGCGATGGCCGCCGCGGCGCGCTTCATGGCCGCGTCCGAGGGGCCGCGCATCGGTTTCGTCGAGAACACCGGCTGGGATACGCATGCGCAGCAGGGCCCGGTGCTCGCGCGCAAGCTCGCCGAACTCGACCAGGGTCTGCGCCAGTTCCACGATGGCATGGGCACGCTGTGGGCGCGCACGGTGGTGATGGTGGTGACCGAGTTCGGCCGCACGGCCGCCGTCAACGGGACGGGCGGCACCGACCATGGCACCGGCACGTTGGCGATGCTCGCCGGGGGCGCGGTGGCGGGTGGACGCGTGGCCGGCGATTGGCCCGGCCTGGCGGATGCGCAGCTCAACGAAGGCCGCGACCTGCGCGCAACCACCGACCTGCGCAGCGTCTTCAAAGGCGTGGTCGGTGATCACCTGGGCATCGCGGCCTCGGTGCTGGCGGCGCGGGTGTTTCCCGACAGCGGCGAGGCCGCCGCGATGAAGGGACTGCTGCGCGGCTGACCCGGGGTGGATCCTCAGGCCATCGCCTGGCGCAGCTGGCCGCGGGCGAGGGCGGTGGCTTCGTCCACTTCCATCGGCCGGCCGAAGAAGTAGCCCTGCATCTCATCGCAGCGCATCTGCTGCAGCGCGCTCATCTGTTCCGCGGTTTCCACGCCTTCGGCGATCGTGCGCAGGCCCATTTCGTGCGCGAGCACCAGAATCGTGCGGGCGATGGCGCGGTCGGTGCTTTCGGCGGCGATGCCGTCGACGAAGCTGCGGTCGATCTTGATGATGTCCAGCGGCAGTCGCTGCAGGTAGGCCATGCTCGAGTAACCGGTGCCGAAGTCGTCCAGCGCCAAGCGCACGCCCAGTGCATGCAGTGCCTGCAGCATCGCCTGTGCAGCACCCATGTCTTCCACCAGCACGCTTTCGGTGAGCTCCAGCGTCAAGGCGTCCGCCGGCAGCGCGTGCCGCTGCAGGCACTCGGCGATCCATGGGGCGAGCGTGGGTTGGCCGAGCTGGCTGGGCGACAGGTTCACGGCCATGTTCAAGGTGCGCAGTCCCATCGCGCGCCAACGCGCGAGCTGCTGACAGGCCTGCTCCAGGACGAAGTGGCCGATGTCCTCCATCAGGCCCGCACTTTCTGCCAGTGGGATGAAGACCGATGGCGGTACTTCGCCCCAGGCGGGATGCCGCCAGCGTGCGAGGGCCTCGAAGCCGTTCAACTGCAGCGTGTCGCCATCCACGACAGGTTGGTAAGCCAGTCGTAGCTGGCCGCGCGCGACCGCTTCGCGCAGCGCGGTGACCCGGCTGAGGCGGTCGTTGGCTTCCTGCAGGGCGCCGGCCGACGGCAGCCGCACCTGGTTGCGGCCGGCGCGCTTGGCCAGGTGGCGCGCGTCGTCCGCACTGCGCAGCAGGCCTTGCAGGTCGATGCCGTGTTCCGGCGCATGCGCCAAGCCGATGCTCGCGGTGACAGTGAACGAGGGATGCGTGGAATACAGTGCGATCGGCTGGCCCACCGCGCGACGGATCTCCTCCGCCCAGTGGTTGAGCTGGTCGATGTCCGTGTCCGGAAAATGCACGAGGAAGCCTTCGCCGCCGTAACGGTAGACCCGGCCTTGTTCGGCGACGGCGCCGGAGATGCGCTGGCCCATGCGGCGCAGCACTTCATCGCCGCCGTCGTGGCCGAAGGAGTCGTTGACCATGCCAAAGCCGTCCAGGTCCACGATCGCCAGCCCGTGTCCCGAAGGCGTCTGCGCGGCGATCTGCTCGGTGATCAGCGTGGCCTGTGCGGAGAAGCGCGGCAAGCCGGTGGCGCTATCCATCGCGGCGGCATCGTTGAGCCGCCGCTGCACGTCGAGCCGGCGTTCGGTTTCGGACAGCAGCGAGCGTGCGGTTTCCGCGGCCTCGGTGGAGCGGCGCCGCGACAGGTCCAGCAGGAACAGCACGAATGCGATCAATAGCCCGCTGCTCAGGCCGCCCACGACGAGCGCGCGCGGGAGCGCGAACGAGGTCAGGGCGGGCGGCGCCCATAGGGCGAGCTCCACCGCATGGCCGGGCAGCGATACCTGCTGCACCGACAGCGGTTCGCCGATCGGGTCGCCCTGTTCGACGGTCTGCATGCCGTCGGCAGTGGCGCGCACGGGCCGATCCGAAAACACCGCCTTGTTGAGCGTGCGCATGAAGTCGTCCAGCGCGATGAACGCCTGCGTGCGGCGGTCGCCGCTGTCGACGGTCAGCCACCAGCCGCCAGGCACCGGCATCAGGTGGCCTTCATCGGCGACCGGCAGCGGAGGCGAGGGCGCGGCGGGTGCATCGAAGCCCGGTTCCACCCAACGGAATTCGCCCGCGTCGCCGACGCTGCGCACCACGCGAAAGGCGGCATAGGCCTTCACCATGTCGGCGACATGGCGGTTGAACAGATCCTCCGCCGTCTCCGGGCGCGCGGCCACCAGCGAGGACGACAACTGCCGCAATGCGCTGCGGCGCAACTCGACGCCGCGCTGGAACGTCGCCGACGCACTCGCGGTCTGCGTTTCCATCACCCGGCGCGCCATCGCGTCGCGGTCGGCGGTGGCGGCCAGCCAGAACATGCCGCCCAGTGCCAGTGCGGCGGCCATCGGCAGTACGCCGAACAGGCGTTCGCGCAACGAGTTCTCGCCGGCCACCGCCAGCGCCAGCCCCATCGCGCCCAGCTGTGCCGTCGCGGTGAGGGAGATCTGGTACATCGACATGCCTTCGCGGTGGTAAGGCAGCTGGATCAACAGCCCGAGCGCCGCCATGCCGGCCACCGACGCCATCGCGATGCCGAGCCCGCGCACGATGCCCCAACGCGGGTTTTCCCAGCGCTGCAGCGCCTGCGGCAGCAATGCCACCGCGATCCACGTGGTCAGCACGCCGTAATCGGTATAGCCGCCGATCAGTGGCGTGGTCGCGCGCGGCAACCAGCCGATGCCGTGCAGCATCGCGTTCAACGGTGTGGTGACGCCGCCCAGCGTCTGCAACAGCGTGAGCAGCAAGGGCAAGGCGACCAGGCCCATCAGCGTCCACGCCGCGCGCTCCTGGTCGCGCTGGCGCAGCAGCAGCGCCATGGCCAGCAACGCCAGTGCCAGGGTGGAGATCGGACGCATCGGCAGGTAGCTGACACCCATGCGGCCGACGAGGCTGCCCGGCGCATGCCAGCCCACCAGCGCCACCACGCTGAAGGCGAGAACGAAGGCGACCAATTCGGTGCTGGTATCGAGCGTGCGGCCTGCCCGCAGCGACGGTGTGTAGACCAGCAGGAACATCGCCAGCGCCGACAATGCCAGCGACCAACCGATCTCGGCGGGCTCGCCGGCCGGCTGCATCGCGCCCAATACGGGTTGCACGGCGAGCAGCAACAACGCCGCTGCGAAGACGCGCATGACGAATTCGGCCCAGTAGGTGCGCCACAACCGCGCCCATACGATGATCGTGGTCGCGGCCAGCACCAGGCAGGTGCCCAGCGCATGGAACTGCCACACGTGGACGAGGAAGAGCACGGTCAGCAGGCCCACCACCGCGCCACGGACCTTGCGTTCTTCACTGCGCCAGGTGGCGATGGCGACCAGCACGCCGACGACCGGCACGCTGTCATCGATGAAATGCCCGCTGCCCATGTTCACCAACGTGAACCCGGCCGCCATCACCCACGCCAAGGCAGCCGCAAAGCGCTGTGCCCACTGCATGGGCCGCCATAGGTCCTGGTGTATTGCCAATGCCTTCCCCTGCGGGGCCGACGCCCCGGGCACCGTGATACCGAAATCGCCGCCGGGCCGCAAGCGCGGCCCGTGCAATGGGTGAACGGGGCAGGCAGAACCGGCGCGCGATCATGCGCGCCGGCGGGTGCGGGGATCAGCTCTTGGCGAACGCCAGCATGTCGGCGTTGAGCTTGTCCTTGTGCGTGTCGGTGATGCCGTGCGGCGCGCCGGGATAGACCACCAGCTGGCTATTCTTCACCAGCTTGGCCGAGGCGCGCGCGGCGGCATCGATCGGCACGATCTGGTCGTCGTCGCCGTGGATGATGATGGTCGGCACGTCGAACTTCTTCAGGTCCTCGGTGAAATCGGTTTCCGAGAACGCCTTGATGCTGTCGTACGTGTTCTTGTGGCCGCCCATCATGCCCTGCAGCCACCACGCATCGATCACGCCCTGCGAGGGTTTCGCGCCCGGGCGGTTGTAGCCGAAGAACGGACCCGAGGGGATGTCCTTGAACAGCTGCGCACGGTTGGCCAGCAGGCCGGCGCGGATGCCGTCGAACACGTCGATCGGCAGGCCACCCGGGTTGGCCTCGGTCTTCAGCATCAGCGGCGGCACCGCGGACACCAGGCCGGCCTTCTTCACCCGTTGGGTGCCATGGCGGCCGATGTAGCGCGCCACCTCGCCACCGCCGGTGGAGAAGCCGAACATCGTGATGTCCTTCAGGTCCAGGTGTTCGATCAGCTGCGCCAGGTCATCGGCGTAGTGGTCCATGTCGTTGCCGTCCCATGGCTGGCTGGAACGACCGTGGCCGCGGCGGTCGTGCGCGATCACGCGGAAGCCGTTCGCCGCCAGGTGGTAGGCCTGCGATTCCCAGCTGTCCGCATTCAACGGCCAACCGTGGCTGAGCGTCACGACCGGGCCGTCTTTCGGGCCCCAGTCCTTGAAGTAGATCTGCACGTCGTCTTTGGTGGTGAACAGGCCCATGGCGGTTCTCTCGAGGGTGGGGGAAGGGGGAGGAAGCGGCGAGGCGGTCGATGCCGGCGCGTCGGTGCGGCTGCAGGCCGCCAGTGGCAGCAGGGCGGCGCCCGCAAGGACGGTGCCGGCGAGCATCAGCTGCCGTCGTTGCAGATCGATGTCGTGCGGAGTGTCCGGCATGGCAGGTAATCCGGGGTGAGGGTGGCGATATCCCCACCTTCCCATCCCCCTTCATGCGCCGATTGCACCGGCGTGCGCAGATGCCGCTCGGTCATCGCAACGGTGCGCGACAGCGGCATCGCGCGCCGGCAGGCCCTATAGTCCGCGGACTTTTCACCGGAGCGTCCGCAATGCCGATCGAACTGAAGATGCTGGCCTGGTCCGTCGCCCTGGGCCTGGTGCACGTGCTGGTGGGCGCGACGCTGACCACGTACCAACGCGGCTTGAAGTGGAATGTCGGCGCGCGCGATGCGGTGCTGCCGCCGCTGACCGGTGCGGCGGCGCGCGTGGACCGCGCGCTGCGCAACTTCCTGGAAACCTTTCCGTTCTTCGCCGCCGCCGTGCTCGCGGTCGCGGTGCTTGAACGCGGTGATGCCACCACCGCACTGGGCGCGCAGTGCTACTTCTGGGCGCGCCTGGTGTACGTGCCGCTGTATGCCCTCGGCATGCCGTACCTGCGCACCGTGGTGTGGGCTATCTCGCTGTGGGGCCTGCTGCAGGTCCTGTGGGCGTTGCTGTGACCGTGCGCGGCGCGGGTTCATCGCAGGGCAGGGCTGGCGCATCCGATTCACACTAGACTAGGGGCGAACCCCTTCAGGCCCGCGTGCATGCACGCGGGCGTTGTGCGAACGACCGGATGCTGTCCCGCCTTTTCTCCCTGACGTCCCTTCTGCTGCTGGCGATGCTCGCGCTGGCGGGCTGCCGCATGGATACGCCTGACGTCGCCCCCGACGCGCTGGCGCAGGCGCCGGTCGAGCCGCCGAAGGACACGCCCGCGCAACAGGCCGAGCGCGGCGACGGCGCGGTGTCCACCGACCCCGTGGTGGTCGGGGCACCCAAGTCCGAGGGGGCGTTGCCGACCGAGTGGCCGACCGCCAAGGTGGCCTCCGGCACGGCGCATGTCAGCTGCCAGGCCGACTACACCACCGAAGACGGCGACGGCGTGCCGCTCGAATCGCTGGCGTTCTTCAGCGTGGTCGATGCCTTGTCGCCGTGCCAGAAGGGCGGCGTATTGCGCCTGCGCTACCAGGGCAAGATCGCGGCCGACTTCACTGACCTGGTCCAGCGCGTGGCCGACATCGCCGACCGCATGGGCATCCACAAGCGCATCCTCGACCTGGATTCCGCCGGCGGGCAGGTGGAGGACGCCATCCGCGCAGGCGACGCCATCGGCGCCAGCGGCTGGACGATCTGGGTGCGCGAGGGCTCGGTCTGCCACAGCGCCTGCGTGTTCGTGCTGGGCGCGGGCGACAACCGGATGATCTCCGGCAAGGTCGGCGTGCACCGGATCATCCGCATGAGTTCCACTGCCACCACCCGCAGCGAGCTCAACGAGGAACTCCGCGGCGTCTACGACCGCGTGAAGGATTACCTGTCGCGCAACGGCGTTGCGGTGGCCGTGGCCGACCTGATGATGACCGTGCCCAACCGCCGGCTGCGCCTGCTCAGCAAGGACGAGCTGCAGGAATACGGGCTGGATGGGACCAACGCGGCCCAGGACGACCTGGACCGCCTGCAGCTGATGCGCCGCTGCGGCGCCGATTTCGTCAACCGGCGCGATGCCTTCATGCGCAGCTTCGATACCGAGTGCAAGACCGCCGGTGCCGGCCTGGACGAGATGCAAGCCTGCGGCCTCGAACTGCGCGGACGTTTCCAGTTCCCGGATGCGAAGTGCCCGGCCGACAGTCCGCTGTCCGAATTCGATCGCCTGGCCGACGTGGAGGTCGCGCCCGGATCGCCGGACGACGCGACGTCGGCACCGCCGCCGGAAGCCGGCACTGCGCACTGACGGTGGCGTGCACGAGGCTCTGTTGCCCGCACGCCAGGCAAAAAGACCCAGCGTTCAGTCTTCGGGAGTGCAGCGCGAGGTTTTTTTGATCACGCTTGAGTTCCGGGAGACTCAACGCCGAGTCTTTGCGAGTGAACGTCGATGCTTTCTTTCTCGCGCGTGAGTACAGGGAACCTCAACGCCAAGTCTTTGCGTGTGAAGGTCGATGCTTTTTTTCTGGCGCGTGAGTCCCGGGAGATTGAAGGCCGAGTCTTTGCGTGTGAGGCGCGAGAATTTTTCACTCGCGCGTGAGTCCCCAGAGACTCTAGGCCGAGTCTTCGCGAGTGAAGCACGAGACGTTTCCCCTTGCGGGCAAGGTGGAGGACTCAGCGCGTCGTCGTCAGGTCCTGGCGCGTTCGCGGAGGATCAGGGCAACCCGTACGGTGGCCCTGACGCACGTCAGGAGCAGGACGCAGGTGGTGATCAGGAAGAAGGGCCCCGGGCTGGGTTCGGCATCCAGCGTGGTCAGGAACTTGTAAAGGCTGAGGATCAGCAGGCCGATCAAGGCCACCAGCCAGAGGACCTGCTTGGCAAGGGGACGCGGGGTGGAGGTGCGGGCCATGGCGGGGTCGATTCCGGACGCCGTCAGCCCACCACCCGGATCTCGGCATCACCGACGCGGACGACCTGGCCGGCGCGGATCTTCGCGGTCTTGCGCAGTTCCACCACGCCATCCACCGTTACCTCGCCGCTGGCGACGATGGCCTTGCCCTGGCCGCCGCTGTCGGCGAGGCCGACCAGTTTCAGCAGCTGGTTGAGTTCCACATGGTCGCGGTCGAGGTCGAAATCGAGGGTGTGCATGCGTGCAGTGTAAGCGACGGCCTGCGCGCTCACTCGACTTCGAACCGCGCCACGTCGTCGATCTGCGCCTGGGCCCGGCGCAGGCTGGTGCCGGTAACGCTGTCGTCCATGAACTTGGCCAGGCGCGGGCGCGCCGGATTGCGTGACCAGCGATGCAGCCACAGCGTGCCCAGCAGGCCCGCCACGCCCACGCCCATCCCGATCGAGACCATGCCGGGCGCGCGTGCGTACAGGTCGGTGCCGCCCAGTCCCGCCATGACCATCAGCAGCGGCACCCACATGAACCACCACGGCAGCCCGGCCAGCATGCCGTTGATGAGGTAGGTACGTCGCAGCGTGGCCAGCCGCTTCTGGATGTCGACGATGGGCTGGGCGTAATCGATCTCGCGGATGCGGTGCATCGTCTGGCCCGCCATCGCGACCGTGGCGATGCCGTACAGCTGCACGACGATGCCGGCCACCACCGTCGTCCACGGCAGCCCGTCGGCCGACTGCCCGCCGCGGATCCAGAGCAGCGCGGCCAGCAGGATGAAGGGCGCGCCGAACAGGGTCTGCACCATCTGGCCCCAGAACAGCGGGCGCAAGCTGGTGAGCGCCTTCTGCTTGCGCTGTTCCAGCAGTACGTGGGTCTGCAGCGCGTCGTGGCGCTCCAGGCGGCGCGACAGCGTCTGCCACGCCAGTTTCAGATCATCGGGTTCCATCGTGGCGATTCCGTGGGAAGAGGTCATGGGATCAGAGTTCCTGGCGCAGCCGCTGCTTCAGCCGGCTGATCTTGGTGGCGACGTTGGTTTCGCTCAGGCCGAGCACGTCGGCCATCTCGCGATGGCTGCGGTCCTCCAGGTAGAGCAGCAGCAGGGCACGATCGAGCGGCGGCTGTGCCTGGATGAAGCGATAGAGCAGGTCGACCTGCTGGCGTCCCTCGTGGTCGTGCGCGCGCGGGTCGGCGAGGTCGTGGTGGTCCTCGTTCCAGGCCTCCGGTTGCACGCCGCGCGTCCGGCCGCGCACATACGAGATCGCCACGTTCAGCGCGATCCGGTACATCCAGGTCGCCGCCGGGCGTTGCGGGTCGTAGCCGGGCCACGCACGCCACAACTGGGTGGCGATCTCCTGCATCAGGTCGTCGCGGTCGTCCGGATGCCAGGCATAGGTGCCGGCGACCTTGGCGACGATGCCGCGATGGGCCTGCAGGACAGCCTGGAAGCCGGCGCGGGCGTCGGTGTCCGTGGTCATGGCAGGGGTCGATTCCATCCGGGCGTCGGCTCGATTGTGCGGGTCTGGAGGGTGATTCGCCGCTGCGCGGGAAACATCACAGGTCGTCGCCTGGGCTTTGCCTGCGGTCCGTCCCGGCATGGCCGATGTGTGAAAATGCGGCATCGGGTCCGTCACGGGCTCCAGACGGACCGCGACGGCCTTCCTGCATGACGACCCATCTCGACCACGTGCGTTTGCGCTACGACAGCGTTCCCTATGCGTCGTACGCGTACCCGCAGTGCGCCCCGGAACACCTCGCCGCCGTGGCCACGCTGTTCGGCCATGCCGCGCCGGACCCGCGCACGGCCCGGGTGCTGGAGCTGGGCGGCGCGTCGGGCGGCAACGTCATTCCGTTCGCGGTCCGCAACCCCGGGGGCGAGGCAGTCTGCGTGGACCTGTCCGAGGTCCAGGTGGACGCCGGCCGCACGCAGGTCGTCCGGATGGGCCTGCACAACATGCAGATGCTGGCCGGCGACCTGGCGACGCTGGATACGGCCGCGCTGGGGCGCTTCGACTACATCGTCTGCCATGGCCTCTACAGCTGGGTGCCGGCCGTGATCCAGGACGCCATGTTGCGGCTGTGCAGCGCGTGCCTGTCCGAGGACGGCGTGGTGTTCGTCAGCTACAACACCTATCCGGGCTGGAAGGCCAAGGAGATGCTGCGCGACGCGATGCTGTTGCACAGCGAGGGCCGCGACAGCACGCAGGAGCAGGTGGCGTATGCGCGCGCGATGGTGGGTTTCCTGCAGCAGGTGGCGCCGCGCGACGGACTGATGGCGCACGTGCTGCACGAGAACCTGCCTTATCTGCGCGATCCGAACGATCACTACATCGCGCACGAGTACCTCGAGCCCGACAACCTGCCGTGCTATTTCCAGCAGTTCCTCGAGCGCGCGCGCGATCACGGGTTGGGCTACCTGGCCGAAGCGCAGCCATCGATGATGGTGCCGGCCAACTACGGCCCGCAGATCGCCGAACCGCTGCAGCGCGCCTTCGGCCACGACCAGGTGCGGATGGAGCAGTACCTGGATTTCGCCATCAACCGTGCGTTCCGGCAGACGTTGCTGGTCCGCGCGGCGCACGGCACGCGCGACTTCGCCGTGGACCGGGCGCGCTTGAAGGCGCTGCACTTCGCTGCCCGCATGCCCTGCCGGGACGGCGCGACGCGGCAGGACGGATCGGTCCAGCACTTCGGCGTGCAAGACGGCACCAGCGTCGGCACGGGGCTGAGCGCGGCCAAGTGCGCCTTCGATCTGCTCACTGCCCGTTGGCCGGCGACCGTATCGCGCGACGAACTCGTCGCCCACGCGTTCGAGGCCCAGCGCGGCCCCGACCGGCTGCCGCGTGAGCGGGTCGAGGCCGCGACCGACGAGCTTCTGCAGGTGCTGGTGGTCAAGGGCGTGGCGAGGATCCGCCGCGAGGCCATTCCCGGGCACGCATCGCTGGAGCGTCCCCATGTGGATGCGGGCGTGCGGGCGATGGTCGCTGCGCAGGCGCCGGGCAGTCCGCATGCCGCAGACCTGTGGCATGAGGGCCTGGACCTGTCGCCGGCGGCGCGCGCGCTGCTGCCGCTGATGGACGGATCGCGGGACCGCGCCGCGCTGGTCGCCGCATGGGCGGCCGATCCCGGCCGTGCCGGCGGGCAGGCCACGGGCAGCGCCGAACAGGACGTCGACGTCCTGCTGCGCTGGCTGGCGGGCATGGCGGTCGCCGCCGCCCCCGACGGCTGATTTCACGCCGTTTACGCTGCAACGCGACACGAAGCCCCCCCAGGGCGCACAATATGCGGCTCGGCGTGCGGCTCCGCGACGCCCCGGAGTCCCCGCATGTCTACCGAATCCCCTTCGCCCGCCCCCCTGTTGTTCGCCGATCTCGGCCTGTCCGCGCCCGTCATGGCGGCCGTCACCGAGGTGGGCTACGAGAGCCCGTCGCCGATCCAGGCCGCGACCATTCCCGCCATGCTGGGTGGGCGCGACGTGCTGGGCACGGCGCAGACCGGTACCGGCAAGACCGCGGCGTTCGCGCTGCCGGTGCTGGCGAACATCAACCTGAACGCCGATCGCCCGCAGGCGCTGGTGCTGGCGCCGACGCGCGAACTGGCCATCCAGGTCGCCGAGGCATTCCAGAAGTACGCGGCGAAGATCCCGGGCTTCCACGTGCTGCCGATCTACGGCGGCCAGAGCTATTACCCGCAGCTGCAGGCGCTGAAGCGCGGCGTGCATGTCGTCGTCGGTACGCCCGGCCGCGTGATCGACCACCTCGAGCGCGGTTCGCTGGACCTCTCCGGCCTGACCACGCTGGTGCTGGACGAAGCCGATGAAATGCTGCGCATGGGTTTCATCGACGACGTCGAGACCGTGCTGAAGAAGACGCCGGAAACGCGCCAGGTGGCGCTGTTCTCGGCGACCATGCCGCCCGCCATCCGCCGCATCGCCCAGACCTACCTCAAGGAACCGGTCGAGGTGAACATCGCGGCCAAGACCACCACGTCGGCGAACATCCGCCAGCGTTACTGGTGGGTCAGCGGCATGCACAAGCTGGATGCGCTGACCCGCATCCTGGAAGTGGAACCGTTCGACGGCATGATCGTCTTCGCGCGCACCAAGGCGGCGACCGAGGAACTGGCCGACAAGCTGCAGGCGCGCGGGCTGGCCGCCGCGGCGATCAACGGCGACATGCAGCAGGCGGCGCGCGAGAAGACCATCCAGCAGCTCAAGGACGGCAAGCTCGACATCCTCGTCGCCACCGACGTGGCCGCGCGCGGCCTGGACGTGGAGCGGATCAGCCACGTGCTGAACTACGACATCCCGTACGACACCGAAAGCTACGTGCACCGCATCGGCCGCACCGGCCGTGCCGGTCGCAGCGGCGATGCGATCCTGTTCGTCACCCCGCGCGAGAAGGGCATGTTGCGTTCGATCGAGCGCGCCACGCGCCAGCCGATCGAAGAGATGCAGCTGCCCAGCGTGGAGGCGGTGAACGACCGCCGCGTGGAGAAGTTCCTCTCGCGCATCACCGACACGCTGGCATCGGGCAAGGCGGGCGAATTCCGCGCGCTGATCGAGCGTTACGAGCGCGAACAGAACGCGCCGGCCGTGGACATCGCCGCCGCGCTGGCGCAGCTGGTGCAGGGCGACACGCCGCTGTTGCTGTCGCAGGAACGCACCCCGCGCGAACAGCGCCCGGTGCGCAACGAGACCTACGGCAACGCCCCGCGCCGTGAGCGCGAGGACCGTCCGCGCCGCCATGACGACGCACCGGGCGAGCGCCCGGCGCGCAGCTTCGACAAGCCCGAGCGTTCGAAGATCGAGCGTCCGGACGTCGACCGTCCGCGCGCCGACAAGGCACCGCGTACCGCACCGGACGTGGGCATGGAGACTTACCGCATCGAAGTGGGCCACGCGCATGGCGTGAAGCCAGCCAACATCGTCGGCGCCATCGCCAACGAGGCCGGGCTGGAAAGCCGCTACATCGGCCGGATCGACATCCAGCACGACCACACCACGCTCGACCTGCCCGAAGGCATGCCGCGCGAGGTGCTGATGCACCTGAAGAAGGTCTGGGTGTCGGGCCAGCAGCTCCGCATCCACAAGCCCGGCGAGGGTGGCGGTGCGGGTGCCGCGCCGCCGCGCAAGTTCGGTGGCCCGGGCGCCGGCAAGGGCAAGCCGCGCGGCGACAAGTCGTTCGGCGCGGGCAAGCCGGCCGCCAAGCCGCACCGCAAGGGACCGCCGCGGCAGGAGTGAGGATCACCGGCTGGCGCGGGGGCGCCGGCAGGTGGCATGGAAGTTGCATTTCGTAGACGCAAGCCAGCGCACCGGGTGTCGGGAAGCGGCGACGTACCGGAGTGTTCGTGAGGGGATCGGGGAGGCAACGAGGCGTGATCGCAGGGTGGCTGATGCTGCTCTGTGCATTGCCGTGCCTGGCCCTGGCCACGCCGCAGGTCGGCCGGGACTACCTGGTGACCGGCGCGCCCACGTCGGAACAGGCCCCGCAGCGTCACTGTACGCCCGCGATGCAGGCCGAACTGACCGAGCGTGTCGAGATCCCCGCGCCGCCCGAAGGCTGGTCCGGTGCGCCGCAGGCGATCAACGTCTTCAACATCTTCGCCGGTGAAGTCCGGGTGCACCATGGCGACCGTGAGATCTGCGGGCGCATGCACGATGCGCGCACGCGCGATTCCCGTTTCCGTGCCGGCGTCGGCATGGTGGTGGTGCCCCCCGCAGGCAACCACGAACCCATCCAGGTCGCCTGGGCTGCGCCCCTGAAGCCCGGCTGGATCCCCACCGTACGGATCGGCGCGCCGAGCCCGGTGCAGCAGTTCGACACGGCGCGCCTGTTGGTGCGCACCTCGTGCCTGGCCATCGCCATCGCGCTGGCCTTCATGGCGCTGATGGGCTTCCTGAGCACGCGCGACCGCGTGTTCCTCGGCTACACGCTGTTGTGCACGCTCATGGTGCTGGGGCAGGCCGTGCTGAGCGGCCTCAGCGGCTATCCCGAACCGTGGTTGCCGATCGGCGACCAGGAGTCGCGCTGGCTGGTGGCGTTCTCCTGCCTGGGCCTGCCGGTCCTGCTGTACGTGATGTGGCTGCTGGTCGGTGCCGCGCGCACCTGGCCCACGACCGAGCGTTGGCTGCCGTGGCTGACCGCCGCCATCTGCGCGACCGCACTGGCCGCGCTGTGGCTGCCGTTGGGCACGCTGTCGCGCCTGGCGGTGGGCATGGACGCGGCGTTCGCGCTGGGCTGCACGGTGATCCTGGTGCTGGGCCTGGCCAGCCTGCGCCGTCGCCGCGCCGATGCGCTCGCCGCGATCGCGGCGGTGCTGCCGTTCCTGGCGATGACGGTCATGGACATGGCCGACAACCGGCTCCTGATCGAATACCGGGTGGAAGCGATCCAGTTCTCGATCACCTGGTTCCTGACCGTCAGCGCTTACGTGCTGAACCTGCGGCTGGGCCACCTGCGCCGCCAGCGCGACGAGATGCGCGCGCTGGCCGACACCGACGAACTCACCGGCCTGCCGAACCGGCGCGCCGGCCTGAAACGCCTGGAACAGCACATGGCCGACGCCCGTAACGGGGCGAGTGCCCTGTCGGTGGGCTTCCTGGACATCGACCTGTTCAAACGCATCAATGACGTCCACGGGCATGCGGTCGGCGACCGCGTGCTGGTGGCCGTGGCCGGCACGCTGACCGCCGCGGTCCGCACGCCGGCGGACGTGATCCGGATGGGCGGCGAGGAGTTCCTGGTGCTGCTGCCCGGCGTCGGCGGCGATGCCGCGCGTGCGCGCCTGGAGCAGATGCGCGTGCAGGTCAGTGCCGCGGGCGAGGGCTTGTCCATCGCCGGCCTGGCGGTGACCGCGAGCATCGGCCTGGCCGCCTTCACGAGCGACGACGCGGATGCCGCATCGCTGTTGCGCCGCGCCGACGCGGCGATGTACCGCGCCAAGCGCGCCGGGCGCGACCAGGTGGTCGAAGCCGAAGCCGCCCTGGACGGCAACACCTGACGCGGCAGGACCACTGGTCGGCCGATCGGGCCGAAAGCCCTCGGCACCCTCAAGCCGGCGTCGGCGGGGCCGATGAACGAGCGCGGGGGCCTGCGTGCGCGGCGCCTGCAGACGGGCAGCACCGACGGGAGCGGTACGTGGACAACAAGGACGCAGCACCGGTCGGCGACCCCGCCGGCACCGACATCGACAGGGGCCTGAAGCGCCTGCCCGCACGGGTGCTGGTGTTGATCCTGCTGTCCGCGCTGGGCGCCTTGCTGACGGCCGCGATCCTGGAGACCCAGGCCGGCGCGACCGCCTACATCATCGGCGAGAGCCACTGGTCCAAGGCCCAGCAGCGTGCCGTGCACAGCCTCTACCGCTACGCCAGCCATGGCGATCCCGCCGATCTGGCGGAAGCACGCGCCGCCCTCCAGGTGCCGCTGGGCGATCGTGCGGCACGCTTGGCGCTGGAGCAGACGCCGGTGGACGTGGCCGCCGCACGCGCGGGCTTCCTGCAGGGAGGCAATGCGCCCGGCAATCTCGATCGCCTGATCCGCATGTACCGCGGGCTCAGCGGCGCGCCGTACTTTCGTGATTCCGTCCGTCTGTGGCGCGAAGCCGAGGTGGAGATCCTGCAGCTGGTGCGCCTGGCCGATGAACTGGAAGCGCAGCAGGCCGCGCGCAGTCTCGATGCGGGCGAGGTGCTGGCGTACCAGCGCGAACTGACCGCGATCGACGCCCGCCTGCGTCCGCGCGAGATCGCCTTTTCGCGCTCGCTCGCCGACGGTGCGGACTTCATGCGGCATGTGTTGCTGGCGCTCAGTGCGTTGGCGTTCCTCGTGTTGTGCGCTTACGCACTCCATGTGATGCGCAAGACGCTGCGGCGGGTGCGCGAAACCGAAAGCGAATTCCGCATGGCCTTCCACCAGTCCGCGGTGGGCATGCTGAAGCTGGATCGCGATGGGCGCTTCACCCAGGCCAACGAGGCGCTCGCGCAGATCCTGGGCAGGGCGCTGCAGGAGATCCGGGCCCTGCGGCTGCACGACGTGCTGCATGCCGACGATGTGCGGCTGGATGCGAAGGGCGGGATCGACTGGGACCGTCTGCTCGAACCCGGCGAGCGCCGGTTGGTGCGGCAGGATGGCGACGTGCGTTGGGTCCGATGGACCGCCTCGGTGGTGGCGGCGAACGCGCAAGGCGACGATCGGGTATTCGTGCTGGTGGAGGACGTTTCCGATGCGCACGAACTCGCCTGCGAAATCGCACACCAGGCCAGCCATGACGAACTCACCGGGCTGATCAATCGCCGCGAGATCGCGCGGCGCCTCGGCTGTGCGTTGGGACAGGCGCGCGGTTGCGCCGGGCGGCACACGCTGTGCTACATCGACCTGGACCAGTTCAAGTTGGTCAACGACACCTGCGGCCATGAAGCAGGCGACCGCTTCCTCTGCCATTTCGCCAGCCGCGTCGCGGCGCAGCTGCGCCGGGACGACTGGCTGGGCCGGCTGGGCGGCGACGAATTCGCGATCCTGCTGCACGACACCACGCTGGAAGAGGCCGAGGCCGCGATGGCGCGCATCCACGCCACGCTGGCGGAGGCCTCGTTCCAGTGGAACGGGCGAGCGTTCGGCCTCAACTGCAGCATCGGCGTGGCCGAGATCAACGACGCGGCGGTGGACGTCGACTGGCTGCTGCGCGCAGCCGACGCGGCCTGCTACATGGCCAAGGAAGAAGGCCGCAACCGCATCCGCTGCTATCGCGACTCCGACCCCAGCCTGTCGCGCCGCCGTCACGAACTCGAGTGGGTCGCGCATACGCAACTGGCCATCGCCGAAGACCGCCTGCTGTTGTATGCGCAGCAGATCGTCGCCCTCGATGGCGGCGATCGCTTCCAGTACGAAGTGCTGGTGCGGCTGCGCGACCGCGAAGGGCACGTGCACGCGCCCGGCGTGTTCCTGCCGGCGATGGAGCGCTACGGGCAGGGCATGGCGGTGGACCGCGCCGTCATCGACGCGCTGTGCCGCCACTTCGCCCGCCACCCCGCCGAGCTCGCGCGCGTGGATCTCTGCCACGTGAACGTGTCCGCGCAGTCGATCGCCGATCCGGCCTTCCTCGACCACGTGAACCTGCTGCTGGACCAGCATCCCGGCGTCGCGCAGCGCCTGTGCTTCGAAATCACCGAGACCGCGGTGATCGCCAACCTCGACGATGCCTGCCGCTTCATCGATGGCATGCGGGCGCGCGGTTGCTGCATCGCGCTGGACGATTTCGGCAGCGGGCTGTCGTCGTTCGGCTACCTCAAGCGGCTGGCGGTGGACATCCTGAAGATCGACGGCGCCTTCATCCGCGACCTTGCCAAGGGCGAATCCGACCTCGCCCTGGTGCGTTCCATGAGCCAGATGGGGCAGGCGCTGGGCAAGGTGACGATTGCCGAGTGGGTGGAATCGGAAGCGGTGATGGCGCAGTTGCGCGAGGTCGGCATCGGTTACGTGCAGGGGTATGCGGTGCACGTGCCATGCCCGCTGGCGGACCTGGCGCTGGTCGACGAGGCGGTGGCGGAACCGGCCTGAACGCAGGGCCGGCGACGCCGGCCTGCCGATCCCGGATAATGGCGGCATGACCGTCCGCCTCAACAAATACATCGCCGATACCGGCTTCTGCTCCCGCCGCGAGGCCGACCGCCTGCTGGGCGAGCGGCGCGTCACCGTCAACGGCATCCCCGCGGGCACCGGCGCCGTGGTGGGCGAGGGCGACGAGGTCCTGGTCGACGGACAGCCGCTCAAGCTGCGCGCCGTGAAGGCCGGCAAGCGCCGGCATGTCTACATCGTGCTGAACAAGCCGGTGGGCATCACCTGCACCACGGAGACGTCGGTGAAGGACAACATCGTGGACTTCATCGGCCACGAGCAGCGCATCTTTCCGATCGGCCGGCTCGACAAGGACTCGGAAGGGCTGATCCTGCTGACCAGCAACGGCGACATCGTCAACCAGATCCTGCGCGCGGAGAACCGCCACGAGAAGGAATACCTGGTGGCGGTGAACAAGCCGGTGACCGACGAATTCCTGCGCGGCATGGCGCGCGGCGTACGCGTGCATGGCGAAACGACGCTGCCGTGCCGGACCAGCCGGATCGCCAAGTTCGGCTTCCGCATCACCTTGACGCAAGGCCTCAACCGGCAGATCCGCCTGATGGCCGCGGCGTTCGACTACCGCGTCACCCAGCTGCGCCGCGTGCGCATCGACAACGTCAAGCTCGGCGACCTGAAGCCGGGTCGCTGGCGCAACCTGACCGACCAGGAACTGCGTGGACTGCTGCCGCAGCAGGACAGCTGGTAAGCCTGTGACGGCGCACGCGACATAGCGTCGTCGGGGGTTTTCATCGCGGCAAAGACGGGCATACTTCGCCCGTCCCCAGGTGAACGATTGCCCGGCATGAGCAAACCGCCCAAGCCCGACAACGAAGAACAGCGCCTCGCCGCACTGCGCAGCTTCGACATCCTCGACAGCGAGCCCGAACGCGCTTTCGACGACCTGGTCCGCATCGCCGCCGGCATCTGCGGTGTGCCGATGGCGGCGGTGACGCTGATCGATCGCGACCGCCAGTGGTTCAAGGCGCAGGTCGGGATGGAAAGCCCGGACCCGTCGCTGGAGACCTCGTTCTGCGCACACACCGTGCTGGACCCCGGCGCCGCGACCGTGGTGGCCGATGCCACCCAGGACCATCGCTTCGCCGACAACCCGCTGGTGACCGCGGCGAACGGCATCCGCTTCTACGCCGGCGCGCCGCTGGTGACGCAGGAAGGCTTCGCGCTGGGTGCGCTGTGCGTGGTGGACGACGAGCCACACGAACTGGCGCCGTTCCAGTTGCAGGCGCTGGATGCGCTGTCGCGGCAGATCGTCCAGTTGCTGGAACTGCGTCGCGTGAGCAAGCAGTTGCGGCACCAGTTGCACGAGCGCGTCTGGTACGAGCAGCAGATGCAGCTCTACCAGGACCAGCTGGAGCAGCAGAACGCCGATCTCTCGGAACAGACGCGCACCGATCCGCTGACCGGGTTGCCGAACCGCCGCGCGTTCACGGCCGCACTGGACGGCGCCATGCACAAGGCCACGCAGAGCGGCGACCCGCTGGCGGTGGCCGTGCTGGACGTGGACCACTTCAAGACGGTCAACGATATCCATGGCCACGACGAGGGCGACCGCGTGCTGGTGGCCCTGGCCGACATGCTGAAGGCACAGACGGCCGGTCGTGGCCTGGCCGCGCGCCACGGGGGTGAGGAGTTCGTCATCCTGATGCCCGGCGCCACGCTGGAAGAAGCGCGCCTGCAGTGCGAATTCATGCGCCAGAGCGTGGGCCTGCTGCCGATGGGCCTGCCGATTTCCGTCAGCATCGGCCTGGCGGCCCGCCTGCGCGAGGACACGGCGGAAACCATGTTCCGTCGTGCCGACCAGGCGCTGTATGAGGCCAAGCGCAATGGCCGCGACCGCGTGGTGGTGGCCGCCCGCTGAGTTGATCGGGATCAATGCACGCTGCGGCGAACCGTCGCATCGTGTCTCCGTCGGCGGCGCAGCCTGCAGCCGCCCCCTACGGAGCACGACGATGAAGATCCTGTTGGCCGTGGATGGAAGCGAGATCGGCCTGGCCGGCGTCCGCCATCTGGTGGAGTTGGGCAAGTCGCTGGCGGAGACGCCGACCGTCACCCTGCTGTACGTCGATCCGCCGCTGCTGCGGTCGGTCGCGCTCGAGCTGGGCAGCGACGGCGTGGAGCGCTACCACGCGGAGAACGGTGCGTACGCGCTCAAGAAGGCGCGGACCGCCCTCAAGCGCGCGCAGATCCCGTTCGTCGAAAAGGTGCTGGTGGGCGAGCCCGCCGAGAGCATCGTCAAGCAGGCCAAGTCGGGCAAGGCCGACCTGGTGGTGATGGGTACGCACGGCCGCGGTGCGCTGAAGCAGCTGTTCGTCGGCTCGGTGGCGCTGAAGGTGATCGCGACGAGCCCGGTACCGGTGGTCGTCGCCCGCTGAAGCGCGTCAGTCGACGACGTTCTTCGCCTCGGAGGTGCCGAGCACTTCCGGGTGTTCGATGCGCTTGCTGCGCTGGGTCAGCGGGTGCAGGAACACCGCGGCCAGGATGATGCCCACGCCGAGGTAGAACAGGGGCGTCAGTTCGCGCTGTTCGCCCAGCAGCACGATGGCCAGGACGATGGCGTAGACCGGTTCCAGGTTGGTCACCAGTTGCACGCCGTACGCGCTGAGGTGCTTCAGTGCGACCAGCGACAGCGCGAACGGCAGCAGCGTGCAGGCCAGCGACAGGATCACCAGCAGCGCGCCGTCCTTCAGGCCGGGCAGCACGAACAGGTCGCCCGCGAAGGCCGGGAACAGCGTCGGCATCAGCGGGGCGAGCGCGGTCAGCAGCAGGGTGCCGGCGCCCAGTTCGAGGCCGGTGATGGTCAACGGTTCGCCGTGGTCGATCAGGCGCTTGTTGAGCGGGCCGAACACGGCCACCAGCAGTGCCGACAGCGCGCCCACCAGCACGCCCAGGCGCATGCCATCGGGAATGCCGCCCACGACCAGCGCCACGCCCGGCAGCACTGCGATGCCGAACAGCAGTTCGCGCCACGAGAACGGGCGACGCGTCAGCCAGGGCTCGATCACCGAGGTGAAGGCCGGTGCCAGGGCGATGCAGGTCACCGCGACCGAGGCGTTGGACAGCTTGATCGCGCCGTAGAAGGTCAGCCAGTGCAGGGCGACGATCAGGCCGATGCCGCAGTACGCGAGCATCAGCTTCGCCGGCATCGCGCGCAGGCCGCGCCAGACGCGCGGCAGCAGCGCCAGCGCCGCGACCACGATCAGCATGCGCCACCACACCAGCGGCAGGGCCGACAGGCTGATCATCTTGCCCAGGATGGGGGTGAAGCCCCACAGCAGGACGCACAGGTGGATCTGCAACTGGGCCTTGGCGGTCGGTGTCATCGGCATCCGCACATTGTCGCCGAAGCACTGCGCGGCTGGCGATGGGACCACTCCCGGCCGGGCGTCCGTCGTGGCAAGCTGGCGACACTGCGGACCGAGGATGACCGATGTCGCCTGCACGCCTTCCCGTCGTATCCCGTACCTGCGCCGCCCTGGTGGGGCTGCTGGCCCTCTCGGCGCTGGCGCTGCAGTACATCCTGCTCGTGCAGCTGACGCGCGACACCATCGGCGTGGGATTGGGCACGCTGCGTTTCATCACTTACTTCACCATCCTCAGCAACATCGCGGTGGCGCTGGTCGCGTTCACCGCGACCACGGGGCGTCCGGGTTTCTTCGCGCAGGCCCGCGTGCGCGGTGCGGTCGCGCTCTACATCGGCGTTACCGGCAGCATCTATTTCTTCATCCTGCGCCACCTGTGGCAGCCGCAGGGCGCGCAATGGTGGGCCGACACCGGCCTGCACTACGCAGTGCCGCTGGCGTACTGGGCGTGGTGGCTGGCCGGCGTGCCGCACGGCGCGCTGCGCTGGCGCGACGTCGCGGGGTGGCTGTTGTTTCCGCTGGGCTACGTCATCTGGGTGTTCCTGCGCGGCGCGTGGGTGGGCGAGTACCCGTATCCGTTCATCGACGTGGGCCAGCTCGGCTGGGCACGGGTCGGCGTCAACGCGCTGGGTGTCATGGGCGTGTTCGTCGTGCTGGGGTTGGTCGTCGTGGGCCTGGACCGCGTGCTGGGCGGCAAGCGCGCATCGCCACGGTGAACTGGACGGCCGCACGGCCGCATGCGATGGTCGCCCGCCGCCCGTCCTGCCGATGATCGAATGAACGCACCCGCCGCTCCGGTACAGCGCCCCTTCGACCGGCGCGATGCGAAGACGCTCGGCCTGTCGGCACTGGGCGGCGCGCTGGAGTTCTACGACTTCGTCGTGTTCGTGTTCTTCGCCAAGACGCTGGGCGCGTTGTTCTTCCCGCCCGGCACCGCACCCTGGCTGGCGCAGCTGCAGGTGTACGGGATCTTCGCCGCCGGCTACGTGGCGCGTCCGCTGGGTGGCATCGTGATGGCGCACTTCGGCGACCGCCTGGGTCGCAAGCGCATGTTCACGCTCAGCGTTTTCATGATGTCGGTGCCGACGCTGCTGATCGGCCTGCTGCCCACGCATGCGCAGGTCGGTGCATTGGCGCCGTTGCTGTTGCTGACGATGCGGATCGTGCAGGGCATCGCGGTCGGTGGCGAAGTGCCGGGTGCCTGGGTGTTCGTGGCCGAGCACGTACCGCGCAGCCGCGTGGGCATTGCCTGCGCCACGCTGACCGCGGGCCTGACCGCCGGCATCCTGATCGGCTCGCTGTTGGCCGCGTGGATCAACACGCACTACAGCGCCGCGGAGGTGCAGGCGTGGGTATGGCGCGTGCCGTTCCTGATCGGCGGCGTGTTCGGCTTTGTCGCGGTATGGCTGCGGCGATGGCTGGAAGAAACGCCAGTCTTCGTCGAGATGCGCGAACGCCGGCAACTCGCCCGCCAGGTGCCGGTCAAGCAGGTGCTCGCCGCGCATCGGCCGGCCGTGGTGCTGTCGATCCTCGCCTCGTGGCAGCTGACGGCGGCGATCGTCGTCATCGTGCTGCTGACGCCGACCCTGGTGCAGACCAGCTTCGGCATCGCGCCCGCGGTCGCGTTCCACGGCAACAGCCTGGCGACGCTGGCGCTGGTGTTCGGCTGCCTGGCCGCCGGCTGGGCGGTGGACAGGATCGGCGTGGGGCGCGCGCTGCTGTCGGGGTCGCTGGGATTGGGCGTGGCAGCCTACGCGCTGTACGGCGCGTTGCTGTCGGGGCACGAAGCGCAGTTCGTGGCGTGGTACACGCTGGCCGGCTTCTGTTGCGGCGTGGTCGGCGTGACGCCGGCGCTGATGGTCGCGGCGTTCCCACCGGAAGTGCGCTTCTCCGGTCTGTCGTTTTCCTACAACGTGGCGTACGCGGTGTTCGGCGGGCTGACCCCGCCGCTGCTCGCCTGGTTGTCGAAGGCATGGGGGCCGCTGGCCCCGGCGCACTATGTGGCCTTCACCTGCGTGGTCGGTGTCGGCGTGGCCGCCTGGCTCATCGCGAAGCGACCGCTGCGCTACTGAGGGTTACTTCGCGAGTTGGCGGATCATCGCCATCGCCGCTGCCGGGTTGCGTTCTTTCGCACTGCTGATGAAGTACAGGAACACGTCGCGCCTGGGCAGCACGGGCGCAGGCTCGCCCACGTGCGGCAGTTCGGCGATGTCTTCACCGCGCGACCAGGCGCGTGCGCGCTCGGCCCATTGCGTCAGTTCCTTCGGCGGGTAACCGGTCTCGATCGGTTGCGAGCGCATCAGGCGTGCATAGACGAAATCCGCGGTGAGGTCGGCGAAGGATGGGTAGTCGGTGGAATCGGTGAAGACCGTGGCCACCTGGTGGCGACGCGCGAGTTCGATGAAGTCCGCGTCCACGGCGGCGGGGTCGCGGACTTCCAGCACGTGCCGCAGTGGGCGGCCATCCACGTCGCGCGGGAGCAGCGCCAGGAAGGCATCGAGTTCGTCCGCATCGACGCGTCGTCCCGCTTCGAACTGCCAGACCAGCGGCCCCAGCTTCGGGCCCAGTTCGGCGATGCCGCCGACGAAATCCTCCACCTGGGCCCGCGTCGACGCCAGCGAGCGCGACTGCATGATCCGCTTGGGCGCCTTGGCCGAGAACACGAAGCCGTCCGGCGTCTGGTCGCGCCAACTGGCGTAGGTCGCCGGCTTCTGCGCGCTGTAGTAGGTGCCGTTGATCTCGATGGCGGTCAGCTGACGGCTGGCGTACTCCAGCTCGCGCCGCTGCACCAGGCCATCGGGATAGAAATTCTTGCGCCACGGCGCGAAGGTCCAGCCGCCGATGCCGATGCGGATACCGTCGGTGGCCGTGGGCGGCGGTGCAGCGAAAAGATCGTCCATGCGGTCAGGATAGCGCGGCGACCGTCAGCACCGCGTTACCATCGGGCCACCCCACGCAGGAGAGCCCGCATGTCCTGGACCACGCCCGACCTGTGCGACCAGTACCCCGACGTGCAGGTCGCCGAGCCGGTGTTCCGCGGCTATGGCGGACGCGTTGCGTTCGCCGGACCGGCAGTGACGGTGAAGTGTTTCGAGGACAACTCGCGCGTGCGCGAACTGGCGGCGACGCCGGGCGAAGGCCGGGTGATCGTGGTCGATGGCGGCGGTTCGCTGCGGCGTGCGCTGTTGGGCGACCAGATCGCGGCGAACGCGGTGAAGCACGGCTGGTCCGGTTTCCTGATCTTCGGCTGCGTACGCGATGTGGACGCGCTCGCCGCCTTGCCACTCGGCGTGCAGGCGCTGGCATCGCATCCGATGAAGACCGACAAGCGCGGCCTGGGTGACGTGGAGGTGCCGGTGGCGTTCGCCGGCCTGTCGATCGTGCCGGGCGACTGGATCTATGCCGATGCCAATGGCGTGATCGTCGCGACGTCGTCGTTGCAGCCCTCATGAAGAAGGGCGGGCCTTGCGGCCCGCCCTTTGCGGTGTTTCCGTCACGCGCCGGTCTTACTTGATCGGTTCGTCCAGCATCAGCTGGCGGACGAAGCGCACCGGCGGTGCGCCATACGACAGTACCTGGTCGTGGTAGGCCTTCAGGTTGAACTGCGCGCCCTGCTTGGCTTCCGCCGCCTTGCGCATGTCGAAGTGCTCCTGCACGCCGACGAAGTACGTCGGCAGCTGCGCCGAGGTCAGCTGCGCGCGGGTCCACTTGCCGGCGGCTTCGCGTTCCTGCTGGAAGGTCTGGCGCACCATCAGGTCCATCGCCTGCTCGCGCGTCCAGCCATCCACCTGCACGCCCTGGTCGAGGATCGCGTTGGCGATCGTGCGCAGGTAGAACTTCATCTGCACCAGGTGGAACAGCGGATCGTTGTCGAGGTAGCCGGCATCGGACATCATTTTCTCGGTGTAGACCGCCCAGCCTTCGGCGAACATGCCCGAGCGCAGCACGGCGCGCAGCGTCGACGGGAACTTGGCCGAGTGCCAGCCTTCCAGGTAGTGGCCCGGCGTGCCTTCGTGGATGCTCAGCAGGTGGATCATCCGGCTGTTGTATTCGCGCAGGAACGAGTCGACCTGCTTCTGGTCCCACTCGTCCGGAATCGGCGAGACGGCGTAGAAGGTCTTCAGGTTCTTGTCGAGTGGGCCGGGCGAATCGCAGTACGCCACCGCCACGCCGCGCTGGAACTCCGGCATCTCGATGATTTCCACCGGCGCGTCGGGCAGCGTGACCAGGTCGTGCTTGCGCACGAACTCGGTGGCCTGCGCCAGCGCCGCTTCGGCATCCGGCACCACCTTGTTGCGCGCCGGGCGTTCGGCGTAGGCCAGCTCGAGCGCGGCTTCGATCGCCTTCTGCTGCTCGTCGGCGGTAGGGGTTTCCGGCAGCGCGGGCGCGCCGGACTTGTCCTTCAGCACGGTGCGGGCGATGCCGTACATCTCTTCGCGCACGCGCTTCAGCTCGCCCTCGGCGCGCTGCTTGATGTCGGCGCGCGACAGCGAGGAGAGCAGGGCGAACTGCAGCTTCTGGTCGTACAGCGCCTGGCCGATGCGGAAGTCGCCCTTCGCGTTCGGTACCAGCGTCTTGTCCAGCCAGGCCTGGTGCTCGGCCACGGCCTTCTTCAGGCCGTCGATGGCGGCGTCGGCCTGTGCACGGTCGGCTTCGGGCAGTTCCTTGAGGTGCGGCGTAATGAAGGTGTCGACGATGCTGAGGATGCCGGCGTTCTGCTTGGCGACGGTCTCGGCATGCACCTTGGGTACGCGCGCCGGGTCCAGGTTCTCGCGCGCCTGCGCCAGCAGTGCCGGGATCTTCTGCATGCGCGCGGTGGCGGACTTCAGGCGATCCGGCAACGGCGCAAACTCGCGCGCCATCAGGCCGTAGATCGCGCCGCCGGCGACGTTGTTGTAGACCTGCGGATCCCACGCCCAGCTCTGCAGCGTTTCGGCGGTCCAGATGTCGTACTGCAGCTGGTTGCGCAGGATGGCGGCGTCGACCTGGTTCTCGCGCGACAGTGCGGCGATGTCGGTGGCATCCAGTTCGGCCAGGATCTTCTTGCTGAACTCCAGGCCCTTCTGGCGGCCAGCGGCGCTCAGGTCGTCGAGTTCGCCGTCGTACTTGTGTTCGCCGATCTGGGTGGCGCCGACGGGCGAGAGCTGCAGCCAGCCTTCCAGGGCGCGCTTGGAGAGATCGGCGAAGGCCGCATCGGCCTTGCCGGTATCCGTGGCGGTAACCGCCGTGTCGGCGCCGGCAGCGGCGGTGGGGGCTTCGCTCTTCTGGCAGGCGGACAGCGAGGCCAGGAGGGCGGCGGCGAGCAGGGTCTTGCGCATGGGAGTCCTGTTGCAGTGCGGCGGTGAGCGGAACCGGAAGCATAGGCCGAAGGTCATGCCCGTGCCCGTGCCATTCGATATACGCTGGCCATCCAGCCAAACGGGACACACGCCATGAAGCACGAAGGAAGCTGCCATTGCGGACGGATCGCGTTCGAGGTCGAAGGCGAGGTCAACGACGTGATCGACTGCAACTGCTCGCTCTGCCGTCGGCGCGGCGGCCTGTTGTGGTTCGCACCGCGTGAGGCGCTGGTGTTGAAGACGCCCGAAGGCGACCTGTCAACTTACACGTTCAACAGGCACCACATCCAGCACCACTTCTGCGCGGTCTGCGGGATCGCTCCGTACGGCGAAGCCGCGCATCCCAAGACGGGCACGCAGATGGCGGCCGTCAACGTGCGCTGCTTGCCGGGCGTGGACCTGGCGGGGCTCAAGGTGACCCCGTTCGACGGCGCCAGCCTCTGACGTGGTCGCCAACGACATGGGGAGATGACGATGCGCGCTTCGACACTGCTGGTGCTGGCGGGCTTACTTACCTCGCCAGCGTACGCGTCGTGTCCGCCCGAGGGAACGGATGCCGGATCGTTGCGGTTGTTGCGCGAGCAACGCTTCGCCGTGCCGGACGACGTGCGCGCGACGTTGGTCGAAAGGCTTCCCGCGTGCTTGTCCGATCCTGACCCGACGCTTCGCGATGGCGTTGCCTATGAGGGTCTCAGTGCGTGGCTTCGTGCGGGCCTGTTGGACGAGGCGCAGCGCCGCACCCTGCGCGATCGCCTGTACGCGATGCTGGAACAGGACACGGCCGACGGGGTAGGGCCTCCGTTCGCGGCACTCGTACTGTCCGAAGTCGCGCGTACAGACCGCATCGCGCCATGGATGTCGCCGGACGAACGCGACGCGATGGTGCGGCGCGCGGCGGCGTACCTGTCGTCGGTGCGCGACTACCGCGGTTTCGACGCGAAAGAAGGCTGGCGGCATGGTGTTGCCCATGGCGCGGACTGGGCGCTCCAGTTGGTGCTCAACGAACGTGTCGACCGTGTCCAGGTGGAGACATTGCTGCAAGCGGTGGCGGCCCAGGTGGTCCCCGAGAGTGCGCACGCGTATGTCTTCGGCGAGCCGGGGCGACTGGCGCGGCCCCTGTTGTACGCCGCGAAGCGCGGGTTGCTCGACGAAGCGGCCTGGAGACGTTGGTTCGACGCGTTGCCGCCCAGGTTGGGCGACGCCCAGCAAGCCTACGAGGATACGGCCTGGCTCGCACGTCGCCACGATCTGATGGCCTTCCTGATGAGTGTCCATCTGGAAGCCGATCAATCCGAAGACCCCAACATCCGCGCGCTGAAACCGATCGTGGTGCAGGTGCTGAAAGCCGTGCCCTGAGCCTTTCAGTGACTATCGATGCGCGCCGCGCCCCAGGAAGTCGTCCGGCATCGGCGGTAACGGCGTGCGCTCGTCGCGCGCCTCTTCTTTCAGCCAGTCGATGAAGGCCTGCGCGGCGGCGCTCGGCGGTTTGTGCGCCGGATGCACCGCGTAGTAGGCGAAGCGCGCTTTCAGTGCTGGCCCGGGCAGCCGCACCAGTTCGTAACGCTGCAGATAGGGTTGGGCGACATGCCGGCGCGCGAGCGCCGCACCGACGCCATACACGGCGGCGCGCATCGCATCGGTGCTGTCGTTGAAGCTGTGCATCGACGGCAGGCGCAGCCCGCGCACGCCGGCGGCACGGAACCAGTCGCGCCAGCCCTGCAGCGCAAGGTCCGTCACCAGCGGCAACTGGGCGATCTGCCGCGGCTCCTTGACCGCTTCGATGCCGGGCAGGGCGGGCGACGCGACCGGGAACAGTTCGTCGTCCATCAAGTGATACGAGGTCAGGCCTGCCCAATGCCCGGGTCCATGGCGGATGCCCAGTTCCGGGCCTTCGTCATCGAAGCGTGTCAGCGCGATGCCGGTGTCGACGTGCAGGCGGACGTGCGGGTGGCGCGCGCAGAATCGCGGCAACCGTGGCAGCAGCCAGCAATAGGCCATCGAATGCAGCGTGGTGATGCGCAGCGTGGTGGTCTTGCCGGCGAGTTGCAGGTGCGAGGCCACGGCATCGATATCGCCGAGCGCCGCATTGGCGGCATCCGCCAATTGGCGGCCCTCCATCGTGAGCTTCACGCCGCGCGCATGGCGCTGGAACAGGACCACGCCCAGCAGCCCTTCCAGTTTGCGTACGTGGTGGCTGACGGCGCTGGCGGTGAGGTGCAGTTCGTCGGCGGCGTGGGCGAAATTCTGGTGGCGGGCCGCAGCGGCGAAGACGCCGAGGGCGGGCAGCAGGGCGGGGCGCAGGCTCATGGTGGCTCCAGGCACAAGCCATATTTGTGGCTTGGCCGTATCGTACGCGCTTGTGGGGTTGGCAGGATCGGCCAGAATGGCGGCAGGCACGAACGAGGGTGCGGTGATGGCACAGGCAACGACAACCGTGGACCCCCTGCCGCAGGTGGCCGGACGCGACTGGCGCACGCCGCTGGAGTTGCTGGCGTTGGGCGCGATCTGGGGCAGCTCGTTCCTCTTCATGCGCATCGCGGCGAACCCGTTCGGACCGTTCGCGCTGGTCGAGGTGCGGCTGGCGTTGGGAGCATTGGTCCTGCTGCCGTTCCTGTGGCGCGAGCGCGCGCACTTCCGCGCCGGCATGTGGCCGCGCCTGGCGATGATCGGCGCGATCAACTCGGCCATTCCGTTCCTGTTGTTCGCGTGGGCGGCGCAGCGTTCGCCTGCGGCGATCGGTGCGATCTGCAACGCGATGACCGTGTTGTTTACGGCGCTGGTGGGCTTCCTGTTCTTCGGCCAGAAGATCGGCACGCGCCGTTCGCTGGCGCTGCTCGTGGGTTTCGTGGGCGTGGTCGTGCTGGCGACGAGCAAGGCCGGTGGCTTGAGTGTGGGCGGCGCGGTGGTGGCCGGCTCCACGGCGGCATTGCTATACGGCGTGGGCGTGAACCTGGTGCGCAAGCACCTCGCAGGCATTCCCCCGGCGGCCGCGGCGGCGGCGACGCTGGGCTGCGCGGCGCTGCTGGTGTTGCCGTTCGCGGCGACGCATTGGCCCACCGCCAGCATCGCGCCCGGTGCATGGGGTGCGGCCATCGCCATCGGCGTGGTCTGCACCGGCTACGCGTTCCTGCTGTATTACCGGTTGATCCAGCGCATCGGTCCGGCACGTGCGTCGACGGTGACCTACCTGGTGCCGCTGTTCGGTGCGGGCTTCGCGTGGGCGTTCCTCGGCGAACCGGTCACGCTGGCGATGCTGGCCGCGGGCGCGCTGATCCTGGGCAGCGTGGCGGCCAGCCAGCGCGCCGCCTGACGGGCGTCAGGCGAACAAACCCTGCGCCAGCGTCAGTGGCGCATGCCGCTGCACGGCGCCTTCCACGGCCATGCGCAGCATCGTCGGCGCGATGTAGGCGTGGTGCACGCCATTGATGGCGGCCATGTAGGCGCGTCCGAACACGTTGGCGCACTGCACGCGCGTGCCCAGCGTGATGTCCACGCCGGTATCGGTGATCTGCACGCCCACGCAGGAACGAAACGCCAGATGGCGATCATCCGCGCCGAGGATCACCTGTGCGCGCCGCCCATCCGCGTCGATCCGCTGCGCCAGCACCGGATAGCGACCGGCGAACAGCGGCCCGTCGCCGGTCGACAGCAACGACGACACCGGGCATCCCAGCGGCGAGGTGCGCAGGCGCAACGGCCGCACCAACACATTCCGCAATCGCATCAGCTGGGTCACGCCGGCGGGGCGGTATTGCAGGAAGCCTTCCAGCACGTCCGCCATCAGGGCCGATGCGGTCGCGTGCGTCGTGCCTTGCAGGCGCAGGCTGAAGGTGTCCTCGTGATGGAAGTCCGGCAGTTGCTCCAACAGCAGTGATCCGATGGATGGAGACGGCAGCGCTTTCACTGGCGATGCGCGGCCCTCGACGAAGCCGATCTCGCCGCACCAGCCCGCCAACCGCGTGCGGACGCGACCGGCCCGCGCGCGCAGGCCGGCACAGAGATGTTGCTGCCAGCTGCCAGGCGGCGCATGCAGGGCAAGCCGAACGGTCGGGATGCGCTCCACATGCGCGGGATGCGCGGCCAGCCACGCCTGCACGGAAGGCGGCAGCGTTTCCGTCAGCGTGGCGATGTTCGCGTCGCCCGCCAGGACTTCGTCCTGCAGGGCGCCCCGTGGCAGCCCGCCAAGTTCGTCGGTATGGCACGACAGCGCGAACAGCACCGGATGCGATGTGCCCGCCTGCAGCGGCGCGAACTGGTGCCAGGTGCCGCCACCGAAGCGCACGCTGAAAAGCGCATCGGCGGGCAGGTCGACGTGGTGCAGGGCGGCGGCGAAGTGCGCGGGATCGCGTGCGAGCTGTGCGTCCGATGCCGTGGAGAAACGCAGGCGCGCGCCGCCGCTGCCGGTCACGGCGGTGAACGTGCGGTGCCCGGCGTGACGGTGGAACGGATGGCCTGCCGCGCCGACGGTGAAGGTGTACAGCGCGCTGCGTTCGCCGGCCTCGAAATCGGGCGCTGCGATGCGCACCGATGGTTCGTCCAATGCATCCACGAAGCCGGGATGCGCGCGCTGCAGCGCGCCGGTGTCCGCGTGCAGGCGATCGCCCGCGCCGGGCCCCAGTTGCGCCAGCAACACCACCTCCACCGGTAGCCCGCCCGAGTAGGAGCGGATGCGGGCGGTGGGGAACCCCGGGACGACATCGGCATGGCGGTGCATGGCAGGACTCCTCGAAGGTCAGCGGGGCTTGGGTGTCGCGGTCTTGCGCGCGCGCGCCTTGGCTTCGCGCTTCAGCGGGCCGGCGGTGGGGCAGACCTCGAAGGCGAAACCGGTCAGCGTGTTGACCAGGTTGTCGGGCGCCAGTCGGTAGAAAACGAACTGGCCGCGCTTGTCGCTGCTGACCAGGCCGGCGGCTTCCAGCACGGACAGGTGCCGCGAGATGGCGGGCGCGCTCATGTCGAAACGCGCGGCGATCTCGCCAGCGGTGAGCTCCTGTGCGGACAGGTAGGCGAGGATTTCGCGACGCGGGCGCGAAGCCAGGGCGTCGAAGATGCGGTCGACCGTCATGTGGATTTAGATAATTAACGTATTTGCTAAATATCTAAGTGCAGGGCATGGCTGTCAAGCGCCGCCCGTCGGGGTGGCGCTTGCGGGGGCTCAACGGGTCGGGGGCGTGCGCACCGGAGGCGGCACGTTGCACAGGTCGATATGGCCGGCCGGACGCACGTACCAGCCGTCGCGGCGGTTGCGGCGCGCCTCGGTGGCGGCGGCGAAGGTCTTCGAATCGGTGCGCAGGACCTGCAGCGGCGTGCGTTCGGCATCGGGCACATCGCTGGCGAGGCGAACGGCGGTGATCGGGGTGCGCTCGGTGGCGTTCTCGTAGAAGCCCATCGGCTCCGGACCGCGAGGAATCGCGCTGAGCAGTTCCATGCCTTTCACCACGCGGCCGACCAGGGTGATGTTGCGGTCGAGTTGCCGCGGCGACTGGCCGGTGACCACGTAGAGCTCGCTGCCGTTGCTGCTGTCGGGCGGACCACCGCGGCCCGCGCCCAGGGCGCCATAGCAATGCGCCAGCCAGACCTCGTTCGTCTTCGGGTCGCGTCCCGCCGGGAAGCCATCGACGAAGCCGACCTCGGGCGCCCAGCCATCCGCGTCCGGCAATCGGGTGAAGGACACGCCTTTGCCCGTGCGCGCGAATTCCGCCGGCAGCTTCGTCTTCGCCGTGCCCAGCGATTTCGCCTTGGCGGTGTCTTCCGCATCGGCATCGCCGAACTGCACCACGAAGTTGTCCTGCGAGCGATAGATGCCCAGTCCGTTCCAGAAGCCCTCGTGCGCCAGCGTGCGGATGTTGCCCGCATGCTCGGGTGCGAAGGCGGGTGCCAGTTCGATCACCACGCGGCCGCCGGGCACGTCCATGTACAGCGTGTTCGCCGGATCGAGCGTGCGCCAGTCGGTGTCCGGGGATGCATCCAGGATCTCTTTGGCGCTGAGGTACTTCGGCGCCTCGGCCGCGTGCGCGGCAGGCAGGGCAAGCAGGCAGGCGAGCAGCAAGGGTGTCAGGCGCATGGCGGATCCGGGCGGGTAGGTGACCCGATTGTAGGGAGGCCGCCGGTCCCAGTGACTACTGGCACATTCGCTATATCAAAGTTCGCAATAGCATCCTCTCCAACCTAGCGGCGGGTCCGCAAAGGGGGAGCAATGAACGAACCCGATATCCATCTGAAGAAGTTCCAGAAAGAGCTCAGCGCCGGCACTGTCTCGCTGGCATTGCTGGCCGTCCTGGCCCGCGCCGGGGAGCCGTTGTATGGCTACCTGATCGCCAAACAGCTGGAGCGCGTGGGCGAAGGCGTGCTCAGCGGCAAGCAGAGCGCGCTGTACCCGGTGCTTCGTAACCTGGAGGGAGGCGGGCTGCTGGACAGCTTCGTCGAGCCCTCGGTCGCCGGGCCGCCGCGTCGTTACTACCGCATCACCGAGGCAGGGCGGCAGACCCTGCAGGCCTGGACCGCCGCCTGGCGCGCCACCCGCGATTCCGTTGATTCCGTGCTTGAGGGGATTCCTGCATGAACACCACCACCGCCCCGGGCAGCCTGCCCACCACCATCCCCGTTTACCTGGAGCAATTGCGCGCCGCGCTGTCGGGTGCCGACAAGGCCATGGTCCAGGACGCCCTGTACGACGCGGAGGAATACCTGCGCGCGGAAATGGCGGCCAACCCCGGCACGTCGGAAGCCGATGTCATTGCGTCCGTCGCCGGCAGCTATGGCGCGCCGGAGGAAGTGGCCGACATCTACCGCGACACCGAGGTCACGGTGACGCGCGCACTGCAGCCGCCGGCACCGCCCAAGCGCACGTCGCTGCTGGGGCGCTTCTTCGGCGTCGCCGCCGATCCACGCACCTACGGTGCGCTGTTCTACATGCTGCTGTCGGTGGCGACCGGCACGTTCTACTTCACCTGGGTCGTCACCGGCGCGAGCCTGTCGGTAGGTCTGCTGATCCTGATCGTCGGCATCCCGTTGCTGCTGCTGTTCCTGATGTCGGTGCGACTGCTGTCGCTGGTGGAAGGCCGCATCGTGGAAGTGCTGCTGGGCGAACGCATGCCGCGCCGCCCGCTGTACACGCAGCGCGACAAGCCGTGGATGACGCGATTGCAGGAACTGTTCACCGATGGGCGCACCTGGACGGCGATGCTGTACCTGGTGTTGCTGCAGGCGCTGGGCACGGCCTACTTCACCATCGCGATCACGTTCCTGGCCGTTTCGCTGAGCCTGATGGCGGCACCGGTCATCCTGTTGTTGGGCCACGCCGGCGCGTTCGACGTGGACGTCATCAACCTGACGCCCGACTGGCCCTGGCTGTGGCCGGTGTGCTTCCTGGCCGGCTTCCTGCTGCTGTTCGGTACGCTGCACCTGGCGCGCTACATCGGCCGCTTCCACGGCTGGCTGGCCAAGCACCTGCTAGTGCGGACGCCGGTGGTCTAAGTCATCGAACACCGGGCCGCCTTCGCGGCCCGGTGTTTTCACGAAGAGAACCGAGGAGCCGTCGTCATGCGCCATGTGCTTGCGCGTCTGTTGTGCTTGTCGTTGCTGCTGGTCCCGTTCCGTCCGCACGCAGAAGAGCTGCCCGCCGTCGCATCGAAAGAAGTCAGCTTCGAGAGCGAAGGCGTCACCCTGGTCGGCACGCTATTCCAGCCGGCACATCCGCGCGCGGCGGTCGTCATCGTGCATGGATCAGGGCAGGAAAAACGCATGGCGGACTTCGCGGCGCGCCTGGCCCGCGACGACATCGCGGTGCTGACGTACGACAAGCGTGGCGTCGGTGGATCGGGCGGCGTGTACGCGGGTCCCGAGGTGGGCACCAACAACGTCGACGCCGCCAATCTCGCGTTGCTGGCGGCGGATGCGGGCGCGTCCGTGGATGCGCTGGTGGCGCACCTTCCTTCCCGTGACGTTCCGGTCGGGCTGGTGGGTTTCAGTCAGGCGACCTGGATCATTCCGCTTGCCGCCAAGACGCGACCTGCTGTTCGATTCATGGTGCTCTTCAGCGGGCCGGTCGTCACCGCACGCGAGCAGTTGCGCTTCCAGTTCTACACGCAAGGCGCGCCGGATTTCTGGAAGACGCATACCGAGGCCGACGCGCGCGACCACATCCGCAACGATCCGGACCGTTATCAGTTCGCCGACACCGATCCGCGCGATGCGCTCGCCGCGCTTTCGATCCCGGGGCTCTGGCTCTACGGCGATGTGGACGTGCAGGCGCCGGTGCAGTTGTCGGTCGAACGCCTGGACGTGCTCAAGGCGCAAGGCAAGGCGTACGAGTCCCAGGTGTTTCCCGGGTTGGGGCACAACGTAGCCTTCGCCGACTCCAGTGAGCCCGTGGACGCCGCGGTGCGATGGATCACTGCGCGCGCCAGCACGTCGCCGGACAATCGTTAGACCCGTACGCCGTGCATCGGCGCACGGCACGAAGGTGGGTGGGTGCCGTCAGCCTGCGTACTTCGCGATGAAGTCGCGCACCTGCGGATAGACCTTGTCGCGCCAGCGACGGCCGCTGAAGATGCCGTAGTGGCCGGCGCCTTCGACGGTCAGGTGCTTGTGGTGGGCTTTCGCGATGCCGGTGCACAGGTCGTGCGCGGCGGCGGTCTGCCCCTGGCCGGAAATGTCGTCCAGTTCGCCCTCGATGCTCATGAGGGCCGTCTTCTTGATGGCCGAGGGCGTCACCAGTTCGCCATTGACCTTCCACTTGCCGCGCGGCAGCAGGAACTCCTGGAACACGGTGCGGATCGTGTCCAGGTAGTACTCGGCCGGCATGTCGAGCACGGCGTTGTACTCGTCGTAGAACTTGCGGTGCGATTCGGCATCCTGCAGGTCGCCCTTCACCAGGTCCGCGTAGAAGTCCCAGTGCGACATGAAGTGGCGGCTGGGATTCATCGCGATGAAGCCCGCATGCTGCAGGAAGCCGGGATACACGCGACGGCCTTCGCCCGGATAGGGCATCGGTACCGAGTGGATCACGTTGTTCTCGAACCACGACAGTGGGTTGCGCGTGGCAAGGCTGTTCACTTCGGTCGGGCTGCGTCGCGCATCGATCGGTCCGCCCATCATGACCAGCGAACGCGGGGTGGCTTCACCGCGTGCGGCCATCAGCGACACGGCCGCCAACACCGGTACGGTGGGCTGGCAGACGCTGATCACGTGCAGTTTGTCCGCGCCGATGTGGCGGATGAACTCCTCCACGTAGGCGACGTAATCGTCCAGGCTGAAGGCGCCCTCGGACGCCGGCACCATGCGCGCATCGACCCAGTCGGTCACGTAGACCTTGTGGTCGCGCAGCAGCGTGCGCACGGTGTCGCGCAGCAGGGTGGCGTGGTGGCCGGAGAGCGGCGCCACGACCAGTACGACCGGGTCGTCCTTCAGCGTGGTGATCGTCTCGGCGTCGTCGGTGTAGCGCTTGAAGCGCAACAATCGGCAGAACGGCTTCTTGACGATCTCCTGCTCCACCACGGGAACGGTGCGGCCTTCGACTTCGACCTCGTGGATCTCCCACGCCGGTTTCTCGTAATCCTTGCCGATGCGATAGATCAGTTCGTTGCCGGCGGCGATGCGCTCGGCGCCCGGCACGTTGGACAACCAACTGGTCGGGGCGGAGAAGATGCGCGCGTTCGCTTCGGCCATGTAGGCCAGCGGCGCCATCCATGCGCGTCCGAGTTCGTGCAGTTGGTACAAGGTCATGGCTGTCCGGAATCCCGCTTTTGGTGCACGGTGTTGCGCCGCAGCATACCCCAAAGGCGAGGGCGCCGCGCGTGGCCTGTTCAGGTTATCGGCCGATAATCCGCGGCCTCCAGTACCGCCACGTCACCCGCCAGTCGCGGGCCCAGCCAGCAGTGGTTGCCGATCGACTGGAATCCCTCGCCGTTGAAGGCCTGCCGGTACCAGGACGCCTTGCGCGGCTGGAAGCCCTCGTGGTCGCCGTCGAAGTCGTCCTCCTTGGCGAAGGTCTCCAGGAACGCCACGCCGCCGCACAGTTCCGCCAGCCCGGGGAGGCCGCGCTTCAGTTCGCGGGTCGGCACGTAGTGCAGCACGTCCGAACACACCAGCAGGTCGACCGGCGCACATGGGCGCAGGTACTGGAAGTCCTCGAAGCGCGCGGGGTGCAGATTGCGCGTGCGCCCGAAGCGGCGGATGGCGTACTCGCTGGCGTCGAAGCCAAGGTACTGCAGCTTCGGGCGCAGCTTCAGCAACGGTGCGCGCCACGCGCCCTCGCCGCAGCCGATGTCGAGCACGGTGCGGATCGGCCGCTCCAGGTGGTATTCGGCCACCGCGACCGCCAGCGCGATCTTGCGCGCGAGCCGCGGCGCACCGCCGATGTCGCCGTCGCGGTACCAGCGCTTGAAATAGTCCGCGTCGTACTGCTTGGTCATGCGCGCGCCCGGGTACGGAAAGGCGGCAAGCTTACGCGATGCGGCGCGTTATCCTATGCGCCGCACGCCATCCTGCGCAGCCAGACGGAGCCAGCCGCATGTACCTGTGGGTCAAGACCCTCCATCTCGTCTTCGTCATCGCCTGGATGGCGACCGTGTTCTACCTGCCGCGCATCCTGGTCAACCTGGCCGAGACGACCGGGCAGCCCGACGTGCAGGCGCGCCTGTTGCTGATGGGCCGCCGTCTGTACGGCTTCGGCCACAGCATGTTCGGCATCGCGGTGATCCTCGGCGGCGTGCTGTGGTTCCATTTCGGCATCAGCGGCGGCTGGTTGCACGCCAAGCTGACGCTGGTCGCGCTGGTGCTGGCGCACTTCATCGTCACCGGCCGCTGGCTGAAAGGCGTCGCGAAGGGCAAATCGCTGCCATCGCCGACCGCATTGAAGTGGTTCAACGAACTGCCGCTGTTCGCCTTGATCGCGATCATCTGGCTCGTGCTCGCCAAGCCGTTCTGAAGCGCCGCGCCGGGCTTGCCGGCGCGCGGGTTCACTTCTTCTCGAAATCGCCGATCTTCGGCAGCTCCACCGGCACGCCGTTGGCGTCGCAGGTGCCGGCGGCACACAAGCGCGCGCGCAGCTTCGGCGTGGCCTGCACGATGACGTGGTAGATCGTGTTCTGCTCCAGCGTGCCGCGGAAGGCGTCGCTACCGGGGCCGATCGCCCAGATGCCGACGTCTTCGCCGCCATGCGATTCGGACTTCAACGGCACCAACGCTTCCTGCAGGTAGTCGGGATGCTCCGTGTCGACATGGCTCAGGTCCGGGCGGCCTTCCGCGGGCTCGACGCTGCTGGGCGCGTGCAGGAATTTTTTCGGGCCTGCAGGCTGGCGGTTGCTGGCGCCGGTATAGCCGGGGCCGTTGGCATAGCTCAGTGTGGTGAAGGTCATGCCGGTCTGGTCGCGCGCGAGGTCGCCGGGCGTGTCGTCTTCGCCACCCTGGCCTCGGACCTTGCCGAGGATGGGGTTGCCGCGCACCGGATAGCCGACGAAGTTCAGCGTGTGCGAGTGGTCGGCGGTGACCAGGATCAGCGTGTCGTCGCGCGAGGTCGCGTCGAGCGCGGCCTGCACCGCGTCGGACATCGCGACGGTTTCGTCGAGCGCGCGATACGCGTTGCCGTAGTGGTTGGCGTGGTCGATGCGCGCGCCTTCCACCAGCAGCACGAAGCCTTCCGGATTACGCGAGAGCGTGTGGATCGCCGCGCGGGTCAGGTCGGCGAGCGAGGGCTCGCCCTGGTCGTCCTTGCGGCGATCGTGTTCGAACTGCATGTGGTCGTATTCGAACAGGCCCAGCAGCTGCGGCGCATCGGCCGCGGCCTTCAACTGCTGCGTGTTCCAGACATAGGCGCCCTGGGGATGCGCCTGCTGCCATTCGGCCACGAGGTTGCGACCATCCAGGCGCTGGCCGACCTTGTCGTCTTCTTCCGGATCGCGCACGTCGACCGGCAGGAACTCTCCCCGGCCACCGGCCAATGCGACCGTCGGGCCATGGCCGAAGCGCGCAGCGGCGAGGAGTTGCTGGGCGATGTCCGTGCAGCCCGCCGCGACGGCTTCCTCGGGCAGGTCGCTGTCGTTCTCCCAGTCGCGGTGCGGGACGTGCGCGTACGTGGCCGCGGGCGTGGCGTGTGTGAGCCGCGCCGTGGTGACGATGCCTGTCGCCAGGCCCGCACTGTCGCCCAGCGTCAGCCAACTGAGCAGGTGCTTGTTGCGGCTGTCGGCGCAATCGTTCTTGCGGCCCGCGGAGACGCCGATGGCGCCCATGTGCGATTTCACGCCGGTAGCCACGGCGGTCATCGTGCCGGCGGAGTCGGGCGTCTGCGAATCGGTGTTGTAGGTCTTGCTGAAGGCGGTGTGCGGGAAGCGCTCCCAGCTCAGCAGGTTTTCCTCGCCCGGCGTGCCCTTGCGCTGGCCTTCGAAGATGCGCGCCGCGGCCACCGTGGTCAGGCTCATGCCGTCGCCGAGGAAGACGATGACGTTCTTCGCGCGCCCCTGCATGGCGCCATTGCCTGCCGCCTTGGCAGCACCACTGCGATACCACCACTGCGGGGTCTCGCCCTGCGGGTGCGCCACTGGCGCGACGTCGACGCGGAGGGAAGAGGGCTGGGAGGGCGACGTGCTGGCGCACCCGGCCAGGACGGTGAGCAGGACTGCGCCGGCGAGCGGCGATACGAAAGAGCGCAGATGCATGATGAACCGGGGAAAGGCAGACGCATCATTATGCCGTCCGGGCAGTGTCCTGTTCATGACACCCGGCATTCCGCCCGCAAGGTCGCCCCCGGGTAGGCCTTGGGATAAGGTGTCCCGTCCATTTAGGTGAGTCGTCTGGATGAAGCTGGTGTCGGCCTGGTTGAAGATCCCGTTCTGGCAGCGCGTCGTCGCCGGCTTCGTGCTGGGCGCGCTCGCAGGCTGGCTGATGGGGCCGGCGGCGGGAACCTGGCTGAAGCCGCTGGGCGATCTGTACGTCACGCTGATCAAGATGATCGCGGTGCCGCTGGTGTTCTTCGCGGTGATCAATGCGGTGTCCAGTCTGCACGGGCAAAAGTCCGTGGCGGCGCTGGGCGGGCGCACGTTCCTGTGGTTTGCCGCCACCGCCGCGCTGGCCGTCTGCGTGGGCCTGGCCGTGGGCTGGGTGGTGCAGCCGGGCAAGGGGCTGACGGGGCTGATGATGGCGCCCGACTACCAGGTCCGCGAAGTGCCCACGCCGGTGCAGGTGCTGCTCGACATCGTGCCTGCCAATCCGTTCAAGGCGCTGACCGAAGGCAAGATCCTGCAGGTGATCTTCTTCGCGGGATTGCTCGGTTTCGCACTCGTGAAGCTCGGCGAACGCAGCGCGGGCCTGCGCAAGCTCGCGGGCGAGGCCAGCGACACGATGGTGCAAGTCACCCGCTTCGTGCTGGAAATGACCCCGCTGGGTACGTTCGGCCTGATCGGTTCGCTGGTGGGCACGTACGGCTTCGAGAAGCTGCTGCCGCTGGGCAGCTACATCGGTGCGTTGTACGTCGCCTGTGCGCTCCACATCGTGGTGGTGTACGGCAGCCTGCTGCTCGCGCATGGCCTGAACCCGTGGAAGTTCTTCCGCGGCGCGGCGCCGGGCATGCAGGTGGCGTTCGTCAGTTCGTCCAGCTTCGCCTCGATGCCGGTCGCGTTGCGCAGCGTCACCCACAACCTGGGCGTGGACAAGGATTACGCCGCATTCGCCGTGCCGCTCGGCGCCAGCATCAAGATGGACGGCTGCGGCGCGATCTACCCGGCGCTGACCTCGATCTTCGTGGCGCAGTACTTTGGTCTGGACCTGTCGGTGAACCAGTACTTCGTCATCCTGCTGGCCTCCGTGCTGGGCAGCTTCGGCACGGCCGGCGTGCCGGGTACGGCGACGGTGATGGTCACGCTGGTGCTGAGCGCGGCGAACCTGCCGCTGGAAGGCATCGGTCTGCTCGTGGCGATCGACCGGATCCTCGACATGATGCGCACGATGACCAACGTCACCGGCCAGATGCTGGTGCCGGTGCTGGTGGCGAAGGAGACCGGCCTGCTGGACAGGGAGGTCTACGAATCGGCGTCGACGAACGTAGGCCTCACGGACGACGCAGCACCCACGCCATGAGCGACGCCGGGTCGGTCGAACTGGTCGAGTCGTTCCCCGATGCGCCGACCTACAGGCGGCTCCGCATCGAGACGGGCCTGTCGCCGAAATCGCAGGAAGCCGCGGAGCGCGGGCTTGCGAACACGCTGTATGGGGTCAGCCTGCTGACGGCCGGAGAGGTGATCGGCATGGGGCGGGTGGTCGGCGACGGCGGCACCGTGTTCGTCGTCGTGGACATCGCCGTGCGACGGGACCACCAGGGGCAGGGATTGGGCAAGCGCATCATGGCGGCGTTGGATGCATGGCTGCGCGCGAACGCACCACCTTCGGCCTACGTCATGCTGGTCGCGGACGGAGAAGCCCGGCATCTGTATGCGCAGTTCGGCTTCGCCGACACGGCGCCTGCATCGATCAGCATGGCTTATGCAGCGCGCGGTTCCGGTACCGACAGCTAGGCGTTGGCCTCGCGCGCGTTGCGCGACACCCACCAGGCGAATACCGCCGCCGTGACGAACATCAGCAGGCTGTAGACCGCGGCGGGCACGGAGATCGTCGGTTTCTCCAGCACGTTGAGCGCGATGAAGATCGCCAGCGTGCCGTTGTGGATGCCGATCTCCATCGCGATGGCGATGGCCTGCTTCTTCGGCAGGCGTAGTGCCAGCGGCGCCACGTAGCCAGCGCCCATGCTGACCAGATTGAACAGCAGGCAGGCCAGGCCGACGATGGCGAAGTAGGTGGCCAGCGTCTCCCAAGACTGCACGACCGCGGCGGCGACCAGCAAGGCGAGCACGAGGACCGACAGCAGCCGGATCGGCTTCTCCGCGCGGGCTGCGAAACCCGGCGCCTTCGCGCGCAGCAACATGCCGATCGCGACAGGCAGCAGGATGATGGCGGCGACCTCGACCACCTTCTTCGTCGGCGGCGGCACGTACTGGCCGGCGCCGAGGAAGTACTCCAGCGACAGGTTGAGGATCACCGGCAGCGTCAGCAGGCAGAGCAGGCTGTTGATCGCCGTCAGGGTGATGTTCAACGCCACATCGCCACGGGCGAGATGGCTATAGATGTTGGCGGTCGCGCCACCGGGCGAAGCCGCGAGCAGCATGAGTCCGACAGCGAGCTCGGCGGGCAAACCGAAGCCCAGCGCCAGCCCGAACGCGACCCATGGCAGAACCAGCGTCTGCAGCGCGAGTCCGATCAGCACCGCGCGCGGATAACGCGCGACGCGACGGAAGTCGTCCAGCGTCAGTCCCAATCCCAGCCCGAGCATGATGATGCCCAAGGCCAACGGCAACAGCAGGTTGGTCAGCAATGAAGCCTGCATCGCGTACGACTCCCCTTCGGCGCGAATGGTTGGATGGCGTGCATGTGGCGCTTGCCGGAGGATGGCGGCAACGCGCCATGCGGCGCAAGTTGCGCTGCACCGTCGAACCGAAAAGAAGAAGGCCGCACATGGCGGCCTTCTTCGCATCGCGGATCTGCGCTGCGCGTTACATCGTGACGCGGCGGCCGCTGAGGTAGCGGTTGCCCCAGTAGCCGGTCAGCAGCGTGTCCACGCGCACGTCCTTGCCGCGGCTGGGCGAGTGCAGGAAGCGGCCTTCGCCGACGTAGATGCCGACATGGTTCACGCGGCCCTTCAGGCCGAAGAACACCAGGTCGCCCTGGCGCAGTTCCTCGCGCGCGCCGATCAGTTCGGCGTCGGCCTTGCTGGCCATGTCGCGGGAGACGCGCGGCAGTTCGATGCCGAGCGCGGTGCGGAACACGTAACCGACCAGGCCGCTGCAGTCGAAGCCGCTGTCGGGCGAGGTGCCGCCCCAACGGTACGGCGTGCCCATCAGCGCGAGCGCGCGCTGCAATACGACCTGGACCTTGCCACCTTGCTGTTCCTGGGCGACCACGCCTTCCTTGCTGAGGTCGTAGGCGGCCAGCAGCTTGCTGATGTCGCCGGCGACCATCGCCGAACGGTCGACCAGCGGCAGCGTATCGCTGGCGGCCAGGCGCGGGAGCAGGGCGGAGAGGGTGGCGGTCGCGGCCTCGGCGGCCTTTTCCTTGACGCTGGCGGTAACCGACTTGGCCGGGGTCGCGGCGGGCGCTTCGACCACATCGGCGCTGGCGGCGGCCGGGGCGGCAGCGTCGACCGGGGCCGGCGCGTTCTGGGCGACAGCCGTGGAAGCGGCGACGCAGAGCGACAGGCTGAGGAGGATTCGGGTGACCCCCCGCGGGATGCGGTGGGTGGCGGCTGGCAGGCCTGGCGGCAGGTCGTCGGTCGTCACGCGCGGGAAGGTTTCACAGGATGATCACGATAATGCCGGCTGATCGGACCGATTTGGTTCAGAAATCGTTATTTATTCGTTAAGCGTGAACGTCCGCTGTCACAGAGTTGACCGATTCCTAACGAAGGACGCGTTTCGCGCCGGTGTAATGGTCCCGCCAGTAGGGCCCGTCGAGATGGTCCAGCCGGACCGTACCCCCGGTGCTCGGGGCATGGACGAAGCGCCCCTCGCCCACGTAGATGCCCACGTGGGTGACGTTCCCCCGGCTGCCGAAGAACACCAGATCGGCCGGCGCCAACCGGAGGGGCTCGATCTTCGGGCCCTGCACGCCCGCCAGCTCGCGCGAGGTCCGGGGCAGGCGGACATCCAGCATGTCCCGGAATACATAAGTGACCAGGCCACTGCAGTCGAAGCCGGACTCCGGGGTGTTGCCGCCGTACCGATAGGGCGTGCCCACCAGGCCGATGGCCCGCATCAGCACCGCCGTCGCGGCGGCCGGATCGTCGGCTTCCACCACGGGCCACGCGCGCTGCGAAGGTGGCGGCGAGGATTTCCGGGCCTGGGGCTTGGAGCCGCCACAGCCGGCCAGGCCCAGCACGATGGCGCAGACGGACAGCGCGACCCAGCGCTGAAGTGGCGCGGGCAGGGGCAAGCCGGGATAATGTCGGGCCTTCATCGCGGCGCATCTTCGCCGCATTCCCTCGCGGCCGACAAGCCGCTCCTGTCCTGCCGGCCGGCAGGCCCCGCCCAGAGTCCCGCATGAAAATCGCAAAAGACAGCGTCGTCCGTTTCCATTACACCGTGTCCGAAGCCGGCCAGGAGCCGATCGAAACCTCGAAGGACCGCGAGCCGCTGGCGATCCTCATCGGCCATGGCAACATCATCCCGGGCCTCGAGAACGCGATGCAGGACCGTGAAGCCGGCGAGAGCTTCGGCGTCGATGTCGCCGCGGCCGATGCCTATGGCGAGCGTCGCGACGGCCTGACCCAGCGCGTGCCCAAGAAGCACTTCGGCAACCAGCGCCTGATCCCCGGCCAGCAGGTCGTGCTGCAGACCAACTTCGGCCCGCGCGCCGTCACCATCGAGAAGGTGGGCATGAGCGTGGTCGACGTCGACCTCAACCACCCGATGGCGGGCAAGGACCTGCACTTCGACGTGGAGATCGTCGAAGTGCGTGAAGCCAGTGCCGAAGAACTCGAGCACGGCCACGTGCACGGCGACGGTGGCCACCACCACTGAGCCGCGCCCGACACGTCCATCGAACGGCCCGCGCACGCGGGCCGTTTTTTTTTGGGCGCGCAGGGCGGTGAGTCGGGCATGTTCTAATCGCGGCTTCGATCCAGGGGGGAATGGAATGACGGCGACGATCACGGAAAACTTGGCACCGGTCGGGATGGCGGAGCGCATTGAGGCGATGGACGTGCTGCGCGGCTTCGCGCTGCTGGGCATCCTGTTGATGAATCTCGAAGGATTCGTGGGCCCGGTGATGGCCTCGGCGAGCGGCGTGGATCCGACGCTGACCGGAGCGGACCGCATCGTCGACCTGCTGATCTACATACTCGTGCAGGGCAAGTTCTACACGTTGTTCTCGTTGTTGTTCGGCATGGGATTCGCGGTGATGTCGCAGCGCGCCGAGCAGGCAGGTCGCCCGTTTGCCGGCATCTACTGGCGCCGCGGACTTGTCCTGCTGGCGATCGGCCTGGTGCACGCGATCTTCATTTGGGCGGGCGACATCCTGATGATGTACGCCCTGTGCTCGTTCCTGCTGCTGGCGTTCCGGCCATTGCCGTACCGCTGGTACGTGTGGTTCGGGCTGGGCGCCTACGTCATGCCGATCGGCTTCATGTACCTGATGGGTGCGATGGGTTCGCTGCTCGGCGGCACCGAAGGCTGGGACAAGGCGATGGGCGAGATCGGTGCGCAGATGCAGGCGCTGGTCGACAACGAGCGGGCCGCTTACGCCAGTGGCAGCTACGCCGATGCGACATGGCAGCGCCTGAAGAGTACCGGCATGGCGCTGAGCAACATCACGATGTTCGGGTTCATCGCCTTCGGCCTGTTCCTGCTGGGCGCGTGGTTCGTCCGCAGCGGCGCCATTGCCCGCCCGCTCGAGTTTCCGCGTCTCTACGCCGTGCTGCGCTGGGTGGCGTTGCCGCTCGGATTGGTGGCCATGCTCGGCTCGGTGGCGCTGTCGCCGACGATGGATCCGACGACCTTCAACCTGCGCGTGTCCACCGCATTCGCCCTGCAGATGATGGCCAACCTGCTGATGTGCCTGGGGTACCTGGCGTGGATCCTGAAAGCGTTGCAGAGCCCGATGGGCGAGCGCGCGCTCTCGGTGCTGGCACCAGCGGGCCGGATGGCCCTTACCAACTACCTGATGCAGTCGCTGGTGTGCACGTGGATCTTCTACGGCTATGGGCTGGGTTATTTCGAACAGTTGCCGCGCGCCTGGCACCCGCTGTTCGCCCTGGTCTTCTTCAGTGTGCAGGTGCTGCTCAGCCATGCCTGGCTGTCGCGCTTCCGGTTCGGACCGATGGAATGGGCATGGCGCTCGCTGACCTACGCCAAGTGGCAGCCGCTGCGCCTTCGCGCCGCGTGATTGCGACTACACTGTCGGCGTGAATTCCCCCCGCGACGACGTCCTCATCATCGGTGGCGGTGCCATCGGCCTGGCGACCGCCCTGGCGTTGCTGGAAGCCGGCCGCAGCGTGCGCGTCATCGATGCGGGCCCCGCTGGCGGAGGCGCTTCGCATGGCAATTGCGGCACCATCACGCCCAGCCACGCGCCGCCGCTCGCGGCGCCTGGCGTGGTGGCGCAGGCGTTGCGCTGGATGTTCACGCCCGATGCGCCGCTGTATCTCAAGCCGCGCTTCGATCCGGCGTTGTGGCACTGGCTGTTGCGCTTCGCCATGCGCTGCAATACGCGCGACTGGCGGGAGAGCACGCAAGCACGCGCTGCGTTGCTCGATGATGCGCGTACGCGATTGGCCGATTGGGTCGGTCGCTACGGCTTGCAGTGCGAGTTCGAGGAAGAAGGTCTTGATTACGTCTTCCGCGACCCACGCAAATTCCAGCAATACGTGGACGAAAGCGTGGTGCTGAAGGAATTCGGCATTGCCACGCAGGTGTTCGGTGGGCGCGACTACGAGCGCGAGGAGCCCGCGATGTTGCCGGGCGTGGCGGGCGCCATCCGGTTCCCGGGCGATGCCCGCCTGCGCCCGGACCGCTACGTGGCCGAACTCGCGCGCGCGGTGCGTGCCCGTGCCGGCGTCATCGACGAGCACTGTCGGGTGGAGCGGCTCGAACAGGCGAGCGAGGGTGTTCGGGTGACCACGGAGCAGGGGCCGCGGGAAGGACGCGAAGCGGTGATCGCACTGGGCGCCTGGACGCCTGCGTTCGCGCGGCGGCTCGGTATCCGCGCGCCCATCCAGCCCGGCAAGGGCTACTCGATCACCTACTCGCGACCCACGCGGGTGCCCCGCCATCCGATGGTGCTGAAGGATCGCTCGGTGTGCGTCACCGTGTGGGAGAGCGGTTTCCGGCTCGGTAGCACGATGGAGTTCTCCGGCCACGACGACAGTCTCAACCCGACCCGCCTCGCCGCGCTGGAGCGGGGCGCGCGCGAGTTCCTCCGCGAGCCCGTTGGGCCGGACGTCCGTGAGCGCTGGTGCGGCTGGCGCCCGATGACCTGGGACGATCTGCCATTGCTTGGCCGCGCGCCCGGCCAGCGCGGCGTCTGGATCGCCGCGGGCCACGGCATGCTGGGCATCAGCATGAGCACGGCCACCGGCCAGCTGATGGCCGACATGATCACCGGCCGTACACCGGCCTTCGATCCCACCCCCTACCGACCGGAGCGATTCGCATGACGCCACAGGAATTCGATCTTGTCGTGATCGGCGGGGGCTCCGGCGGACTCGCCGGCGCGTTCCGCGCGGCCTCGCACGGCGCGCGGGTGGCCTTGCTGGAACCGAAGGAGTTGGGGGGCACCTGCGTCAACGTCGGCTGCGTGCCGAAGAAGGCGATGTGGCTGGCGGCCGACATGGCCCAGAAGATCGCGCTGGCATCGTCGCTCGGCTTCGATGTGCCGCCGACGGTGCTCGACTGGAAGGAATTCATCGTCCATCGCCAGCGCTACATCGCCGGCATCCATGCCAGCTACCGCAAGCGGCTGGATGAAAGCGGCGTGGTGCTGATGCCCTGCCACGGGCGATTGCTCGACGCGCACACCGTGGTGAACGCGGACGGCGTGCCGTTGCGCGCGGAGCACCTGTTGATCGCTACCGGTGGTCGACCCTCGCGACCGGACATCCCGGGCGCGGCGCTGGGGCAGGTGTCGGACGACTTCTTCAACCTGTGCGCCGCACCGCAGCGCGTGGCCATCGTTGGCGGGGGTTACGTCGCGGTCGAACTGGCGGGCGTGCTGCAGGCACTGGGCAGCCAGGTGGAGCTGTTCGTGCGAAGCCAGAAGCTGCTCGACGGCTTCGACGCGCAGATCACCGCGGAGCTGGCCGATGACATGCGCCAGCATGGCGTGCGCTTGCACTTCGGTTATGCGGTGGCGGCGCTGGAGGAAGCGCGCGACGGCGGCGTGATCGTGCTGGCGGAAGATGGCACGCGCAGCGAGCGCTTCGACGGGTTGATCTTCGCCACCGGCCGCCGTCCGAATACCGGCGACATGGGGCTGGAGGCCGCGGGCGTGAAGACCGATGCGCGGGGTTTCGTGCCGGTGGACGCATGGCAGGGCACGAACATGACTGGCATCCATGCGGTGGGCGACGTGACCGGCCAGGCGGCGTTGACGCCGGTGGCTATCGCAGCCGCGCGACGGTTGATGGATCGGGTGTTCGGTGGGCAGCCCGATGCCCGGCTGGATTATCGCGACATCGCGACCGTCGTCTTTTCGCACCCGCCCGCAGGCAAGGTAGGGCAGACCGAGGACGAGGCCCGCGCTGCGCACGGAGACAGCGTGAAGACCTACACCACGCGTTTCCGACCCATGCTGCACGCGCTGGCCGATTCGCCGCAGCGCAGCCTGTTCAAGCTGGTCTGCGTGGGTGAGGAGCAGCGCGTGGTCGGGATCCACCTGTTGGGTGAAGGCGCCGACGAAATGCTGCAGGGGTTCGCCGTCGCGCTCAAGAAAGGCATCACCCTCGCGGACCTGCACGACACGGTGGCCATCCATCCCACCAGCGCCGAGGAAGTAGTGCTGATGCGCTGAATCCACGGCGCGGGGCGCGGCGATACAATGGCGCCATGGACACCTACACGCTGCACCAGGGCACTGCGCCGCTGTTCATCAGCCTGCCGCACAACGGGACGCGCGTGCCCGAGGACATCGCCGCACGCCTGACACCCGAAGCGCGACGCGTGCCGGACACCGACTGGCATGTCGCCGAGCTGTACGACTTCGCGCGCTCGTTGGGCGCATCGATCATCGTGCCGGCGTACTCGCGCTACGTGGTCGACCTCAACCGCCCGGAAGACGATATCTCGCTGTATCCCGGACAGAACACCACCGGCTTGTGTCCCATCGTGCGATTCAGCGGTGACCCAGTGTACCTGCCGGACCAGGCGCCCACGCCGGACGACATCGCCGCGCGCGTCGACACCTACTGGCGGCCCTACCACCAGGCGTTGCAGCAGGAACTCGCCCGCATCCGCGAGGCGCACGGTCGCGCGGTGTTGTGGGAAGGCCACTCCATCCGCAGCGAAGTGCCCTTCCTGTTCGAAGGACGGCTGCCGGATTTCAACCTCGGCACGGCGGCGGGGGCGAGCTGTTCACCCGCCTTGCAGCAGGCGCTCGAAAGCATCCTCGCGTCGCAGTCGGACTACAGCTTCGTGGTCAACGGCCGGTTCCGCGGTGGCTACATCACCCGTCACTACGCCGATCCGGCGCAGCAGGTGCAAGCCGTGCAACTGGAGCTGGCGCAGCTGAACTACATGGACGAGGACAGCTTCGCCTACCTGCCGGAACGCGCCCGTCGCACCCAGGCGCTGATCCGGCGGCTGCTGGAATGCACGCTGGCATGATCGTGCGCCGATGATCCGTCCCGGCGCGGAGGACGAACTGGCGCAGCCGCTGGACGTGGCGCCGGCCGAGGCGGTCGATGCGCCACCGGCGCATCCGTCCTTGCATGCCGTGAGCCGTTCCGGGCTGATGCTCGCGGCGATGGGCGCCATCGCGTTCTCTGGCAAGGCCATCATCGTCAAGCTCGGCTATCGCTACGGCACCGATGCGGTCACGCTGCTGGCACTGCGGATGCTGGTCGCAGTCCCGTTCTTCCTCGCGATGGGCGCGTGGGCTGCGCGACGCAGTTCGCCGCTGAGTACGGCAGATCGCGGGCGGATCCTGCTGCTCGGCTTCCTTGGTTACTACCTCGCCAGCTTCCTGGATTTCGCCGGGTTGGCGTACATCACCGCCACCCTGGAACGGCTGATCCTCTACCTCACCCCGACCCTGGTGGCGCTGATCGGCTGGCTGGCGTTCGGCCGGCGCATCTCGCGGCGCCAGGCCGTCGCGCTGCTCGTGAGTTACCTCGGCGTGGCGCTCGCCTTCGGCCATGACCTGCAGGTGGGCGGCGCCAACATCGCGCTGGGCAGCTTGCTGGTGTTCGGCAGCGCGCTGGCGTATGCGCTTTATCTGGTGGGCAGCGGAGAACTGGTACAGCGCGTGGGCGCGGTGCGCCTGACGGCCTATGCGAGCAGCGTGGCCAGCGTGCTGTGCCTGCTGCAATTCGTCCTGCTACGGCCGATGGAAGCGCTGGCGTTGCCATGGGAGGTCTACGCGCTTTCGCTGGTGAACGGGACCTTGTGCACCGTGCTGCCGGTGCTGGCGGTGATGATGGCGGTTGCGCGCATCGGGTCTGCGCTGGCCGCGCAGGTGGGGATGATCGGGCCGGTCTCGACCATCATCCTGAGCCTGTTGCTGTTGGGCGAACCCATGGGGCCGTGGCAGGTCGCCGGCACCGTATTGGTGATGGCGGGCGTGTTCGTGGTATCGCAGCAGAAGACCGTCGCCCGCTGATCATGCGCGCCTAGGCGATGGCAGTGGCGTCCGCCAGCCATTGCACCACGTGGGACAGCGCTTCCGCGTGGCTGTCGCCCGCGTCGCGTCGCTCCCGGTAACGCTGCAGCTGCCCGTGCGCGCTGGTGCCCTCCTCGAGGATCTGCCACACGCGCTCGACCTGGCGCATGCAGTCCAGTACGCGGATGTCCTCGTCCAGCGCTTCCAGGGTGTTTTCCAGCATCTCGCGCACCGACACGAGGCGGCGGCTGCCCAGGTCGATCAGGCCGGCATCGAATCCGTAACGCTGCGCGCGCCAAAGATTCTCCGCGACGATCGCCTGATCGCCTGCATGCAGGTCGGCGTACAGTTCGGGCCTGCGATCGAGATGCCGCACCAGGCAGCGATACAGCTGCGCGATGGCCAACGCATCGCACAGATCGGTGCAGGCGTCGGTGACACGGAGTTCCAGGGTGGGGAAGGCGAGCGACGGTCGCAGCGCCCACCAGAGGAAGCTTGCATCCTGGATCGCGCGACCATCGGTCATCCGCTGGACGTAGTGGTCGTACTCCGCCTGGTCGCGGAACAGCGGTGGCAATCCCGTGCGTGGGATCTCCTGGTAGGCGGTCTGCCGATACCCCATCAGGCCGGTGGCGTGGCCCATCCAGAAGGGCGATGACGTGCTGAGTGCGAGCAACAACGGCAGAAACGGTTGGATGCGCGCCATCAGCGCGACGCGATCTGCGGGGTCGGCCGGTTGCACATGCACATGCAAGCCGCACAGCAGGTTGCGCTGGCCGAGCATCTGCAGTTCGCCCATCACCTTGTCGTAGTGGGGCTTGTCGGTGCTGCGTTGCCCGCGCCATTGCGCCGAAGGATGCGTGCCGGCCGACAGGATGCCGAGTCCATGCCGGTGCGCGATATCGCCGACGGTGCGGCGCAGCGCACGCAGGTCGGCTTCGGCGGCGTTCGTGTCGTCGTGCACGCCGGTCTGGACTTCGACCTGGGTCTGCAGCATCTCGCTGCCGAAACGCTCGCCCAGTGTTGCGCGGCATTCGGCGAAGAACCGCCGCGGCATGTGCCGCAACCGACGCCCGTTGCGGCGCACGAGGAAATATTCTTCCTCGAGACCGAACGTATAGGGATGACGGGAGGGACCGGATTTCGAAGCCATGCCGGGGTTATCGCACCGACTCGGTGAACGCGATGTTCAACCGCGCTGCGACCCTTTGGGCGATCCGTGCATCTCCTGTACGTCATTCTCTCCGACCGGGCGTTCGATGATCCGTTGCGCTGCTGTGCTGGTATTCCTTTTGCTGATGCTCGCGTCGGGCCCTTCGGTAGCGCAGGCCTCGTTGGATGTCCGGATCAACAGGCTGCAAGGCCTGCTCGATCTTGCACTGTCCTACTGCGGAGGCGACGAAGGGTCGCCAGCCCTGCAGAAGGCGCTCGCAGAGGTGGCGCCGCCGAGCGCGCCCGATGCGGATCGCCTGCGCCGCTTCTGCGGAATGGACAGGTGGCGGGACTTCCGCTCATCGGAAGAACGACCGCGCGGTTACGGCCAGTGGTCGTCGCCCTGGTGGAGGCTCCAGGATGAAGCCGTCCTCTCCCCCGATCTGAAGAGGTTCCAGCAACGCATCGCCGAAGATTACGCACCCGAAGAGCAGAAGATCGTCCTGGATGCGCTGGCAGCCGTTGAACCCTGGTATGTCGAAAAGGTGGAAGGAGGCTTGGGAGGCAAGGCGTCCGCGATGGTGGATGGCATGCGCGACCATCTGCAGGAGCACAGGGTGGACACGTTGCTTGCCGCGGCCGCGAGGTTCTACGGTCTGCCGGGTGCGGCCGACGTGCCTTGGACCATCGGCCTGTCACCCGTTCCGGTCGGGGGCGGCTCGTTCAGCGCAACGGTGAATGAGCACGTGGTACGCAGCTTCATGCCGGTGGACAGCCGCGACTACACGGGCTACGCGAGCGTCGTGGTGCACGAAGTGGCCCATGTTCTGTTCGGTCGCCAGCCGCTCCCTCAGGTGGAGCGCATCCGCGCCGCCTTCCGCGATGCGCCGTCGCCCAACCGGCGCTACGCCGAAGCCTGGCTCAACGAAGCCCTGGCGACGGCGGTGGGCAATGGATGGGCCTACCGGCGCATCGCGGGCCACGATGACAGCGCGCCCTGGTACGACGATGCCGTCATCGATGCTTACGCACGCGCCATCGCACCCGCCGTCTATGCGCGCCTGGACGCCAGCGCACCCATGGACGATGCGCTGATGGCCGGATGGGCTGCCGCATTCGATCGGGCGTTGCCGGACGCTCGCCGCAACCCGGAGGTACTGCTGCAGCACTTGGTCCTCGTCACTCCCCAGGGACGCGACGTGGCGGGCCAGCTACAGCGTGCGCTACGCGAACGGATGCGGGTGCGCGCGATGACGGTCGTCAGTGAGGCGTCCGCGGACCAGATGCCGGAAGAAGCGGCCACGATCCTGCGCGTAGAGATCGCCGAGGGCGCCGGAGCAGGGAGATGGATGCGCGAGGAAGCCGCGGACGGTCGTCTCGTCTACCGGATTCGATTGCCGCATGTCGCGGCATTTCCCGAAGCGCTGGATACGCTGGTCGCGAACATCCGCACCGATGCTTGGTAGGCACTGCAGGCCGCGCCAGCAGCAAGACCGGAGGCACGGCGCGCCCAAAGGACCCGGTCAGGCTTCCAGCGAAGCCAGGTCGCCCTTGGTCTCCAGCCACGTCTTGCGATCACCCGAACGCTTCTTCGCCAGCAGCATGTCCATCAGACCGCGGGTCTGCAGATCGTCGTCCACAGTCAGCTGCACAAGGCGGCGTGTGTCCGGATGGATGGTGGATTCGCGCAACTGCGAGGGGTTCATTTCACCCAGACCCTTGAAGCGGGTGACGTTGATCGCGCCGCGGATCTTCTCGCGCTCGATCTTTTCCAGCAGCAATCGCTTCTCTTCTTCGTCCAGCGCGTAGAACACCTGCTTGCCCACGTCCACGCGGAACAATGGCGGCATCGCGACGAAGACATGGCCGGCCGCGACCAGGGCGGGGAAGTGGCGCAGGAACAGCGCACTCAGCAGCGTGGCGATGTGCAGGCCGTCGGAGTCCGCATCGGCCAGGATGACGACCTTGCCGTAGCGCAGCCCGCTGATGTCGTCCTTGCCGGGGTCGCACCCGATCGCCACGGCCAGGTCGTGCACTTCCTGCGACGCGAGCACGCTGCCGGACGCGACTTCCCAGGTGTTCAGGATCTTGCCGCGCAGCGGCAGGATCGCCTGGAAATCCTTGTCGCGCGCCTGCTTGGCCGAGCCGCCGGCCGAGTCGCCTTCCACCAGGAACAGTTCCGTGCGCGAGAGGTCCTGGCTGATGCAGTCGGCCAGCTTGCCGGGCAGGGCAGGGCCTTGGGTGACCTTCTTGCGGACGACCTGCTTTTCGGTTTTCAGGCGCGCGCTGGCGCGCTCGATGGCGATCTGCGCGATCTTCTCGCCCAGGTCCACGTGCTGGTTCAACCACAGGCTGAAAGCATCGTGCGCGGCGCCTTCGATGAAGCCGGCGGCCTGGCGCGACGACAGGCGCTCCTTGGTCTGCCCGCTGAATTGCGGATCGGTCATCTTCAACGACAACACGAACGCCACACGGTCCCACACGTCTTCCGGCGCGAGCTTCACGCCGCGCGGCAACAGGTTGCGGAAGTCGCAGAACTCGCGCAGCGCGTCGGTCAGGCCGCTGCGCAGGCCGTTGACGTGGGTGCCGTGCTGCGCGGTCGGGATCAGGTTGACGTAGCTTTCCTGCACCAGCTCGCCATCCGGTACCCAGGCCACGGCCCAATCCACGACCTCGCTGTCCTTCTTCAACTGGCCGACGAAGAGGTCCGGCGGCAGCAGCTCGCGGCCGGTCATCTCGCCCTTCAGGTAATCGCGCAGGCCGTCTTCGTAATGCCAGGTGTCGCGCTCGCCGGTGGCCTCGTCGAACAAGGTGACGTTCAGGCCGGGGCACAGCACGGCCTTGGCGCGCAACAGGTGGCGCAGCGCCCGCACGTTGAACTTCGGCGTGTCGAAGTATTTCGGATCGGCCCAGAAGCGCACGCGCGTGCCGGTGTTCTTCTTGCCGACGCTGCCCACCACTTCCAGCGGCGTGGCGCGGTCGCCGTTGCGGAAGGTGATGCGGTGTTCGCTGCCTTCACGCTTGATGTGCACTTCCACCAGCGTCGACAGCGCGTTCACCACGCTCACGCCCACGCCATGCAGGCCACCGGAAAAGGTGTAGTTCTTGTTGCTGAACTTGCCGCCGGCATGCAGGCGGGTGAGGATCAGTTCGACGCCCGGGATCTTTTCTTCCGGATGGATGTCCACGGGCATGCCGCGACCGTCGTCGGACACTTCGCAGCTGCCGTCCTTGAAGAGGGTGACCTCGATGCTGCCGGCATGGCCGGCCAACGCTTCGTCCACGGCGTTGTCGATGACTTCCTGCGCCAGATGGTTGGGGCGCGCGGTGTCGGTGTACATGCCCGGCCGGCGCTTGACGGGGTCCAGGCCGGACAGGACTTCGATATCGGCGGCGTTGTAGCGGCTGCTCATGGGTTCTACGGGTTCTCAGTGAGGCTGGGCGACGTCCTTCAGGGCGCCGCCGGTATAGGGATTGTAGTGATAGTCGCCGGGGAAGCTCTCGCCCGTGGAGGCGTCCAGACGCGGGGGCAGGACGCTGCCCAGCGGCGTACGGAACGGGTACGCGCGCCGGCTGGTAATCACCTGGATGCGCCCTTCGGACAAGGGGTCGAACAACGGCCTGCCTTTCGCATCGCGCGACGCGAACACGACGAAATGCATGTTGTCGCCCATCGGGCCGATCATGTTGGCCATCACCGGGCGCAGCACCGATAGCAAGTTCTTCAGGGGCGCGGGAACCTGCTCGGGTGCGAGCGGTGCATGCGACGTGCCGGCGGCGTCGACGATCCGCAGGCCATCGCGCACGACATCCGCACTGGCGAACTGGTCGATGCCCGCGATGCCGACTTCGCCACGTACGGAGGCGAGCAACAGGTAGCCGTCGAGCTGGCCGAGGAAGCGGTTGCGGTCCTCGTCGGACAGCGTGGGCTGCTGGGCCGCGGAGGCTTCCCAGTACCGCTGCGGGATCAGCCACACCAGCTCCAGAGTGTCGTCGCTGATGTCGGTGCGCTGGGTGTCCCGGGCCAGTTGGTCCAGCCGGATGTCCTTCGGTGGAAGCGGGACGCGTTGCGCCCACGTCGTCGTGGGGAATGCCAGAACGAAGGCGGTCAAAGGGGCGGCGAGCAGGCGGAGCGGGAAACGCATTCGACTTCCTCTGTCGGGGCTGGACGGGTGCGGCAGTGTGCCGCCTGACCCGGATTTTTGCCATGTTCAGTCGCACGGGCTGACACTGCGCGCGTGGACAGGGATGCCCTTGGGATTGCCGTCCGGCGCCCCCAGATTCCCACCAGCCACGAGGAGCCTTTGCCATGAAGTCGCGCAACCTGTTGCTGCTCTCCGCCGCCGTCGCCGGCACGCTGTTCGCCGTCCATGCGTTCGCCCAGTCCAAAGCGGGCGCCGACGTCGACAAGCCGAAGCAGGACCAGTCCCAGACCAGTGATCCGTCCGATCCGGAAGCCAAGGCGCGTCGCCGCGCGGCCAACGAGGCCGCCGCCAAGCGCAAGGCCGCCGATGGCCAGCAGAAGAAGGCCGGCGAGGAAGAAGAAGAGCGCAAGCCCTGATCTGTTCCGCTCCGAAACCCTTGCAAAGCAAGGGTTTCGCGCCCATCTGACGATCCAAGGCGCCCCGCTCCGGCGGGGCGTCGCGCTTTCGGGCGACACGCGTTGCCTGTAGACTATGGCTTTCCGGAGCCCCGCCCATGACTCCCCTGATTTTCGTTACCGGCGGCGTTGTGTCCTCGCTAGGCAAGGGCATCGCCGCCGCTTCGCTTGCGTCCATCCTTGAAGCACGTGGCCTGAAGGTCACGATGATGAAGCTGGACCCGTACATCAACGTCGACCCGGGCACCATGAGCCCGTTCCAGCACGGTGAGGTGTACGTCACCGACGACGGCGCCGAAACCGACCTGGACCTGGGCCACTACGAGCGCTTCGTGCGCACCCGCCTGAGCCGCAAGAACTCGGTCACCACCGGCCGGATCTACGAGAACGTGATCCGCAAGGAGCGCCGTGGCGACTACCTGGGTGCCACGGTGCAGGTGATCCCGCACATCACCGACGAGATCCGCCGCTGCATCGACGAAGCCACCGAAGGCTTCGACGTGGCGCTGGTGGAAATCGGCGGCACGGTGGGCGATATCGAGTCGCTGCCGTTCCTGGAAGCCATCCGCCAGATCCGCACCGAGCGCGGCCCCGAGAAGGCCCTCTTCATGCACCTGACGCTGGTGCCGTACGTGGCGGCCGCCGGCGAGCTGAAGACCAAGCCCACCCAGCACTCGGTGAAGGAACTGCGTTCGATCGGTATCCAGCCCGACGTGCTGCTGTGCCGGTCCGAGCAGCCCATTCCCGATTCCGAGCGCCGCAAGATCTCGCTGTTCACCAACGTGCCCGAGCGCGCCGTGATCAGCGTGCCGGACGTCGATGTGCTGTACCGCATTCCGATGGGCTTGCACGGCCAGGGCCTGGACGAAATCGTCCTGCGCCAGTTCCGCATCGAGAACGCGAAGTCCGCGGACCTGTCCGAGTGGGAAGCCGCGGTCGACGCCACGCTCAATCCACTGGACGAAGTGACCATCGCCGTCGTCGGCAAGTACGTCGACCACCAGGACGCCTACAAGTCCGTGGGCGAGGCGCTCAAGCATGGCGGTTTGCGCCAGCGCACGCGCGTCAACCTGAAGTGGATCGAAGCGCAGGATCTGGAAGGCACCGACATGGCCCTGCTGCAGGGCGTGGACGGCATCCTGGTGCCCGGCGGCTTCGGCGACCGCGGTTTCGAAGGCAAGGTGCTGACCTCGCGCTTCGCGCGCGAGCAGAAACTGCCTTACTTCGGTATCTGTTACGGCATGCAGGCGGCGGTCGTCGACTATGCCCGCCACGTGGCCGGCCTGGACGACGCCAACAGCACCGAGAACGACAAGCAGTCGCCGCATCCGGTCATCGGTCTGATCACCGAATGGCGCACCGCCGCCGGTGATGTCGAAAAGCGCGACGAGCGCTCCGACCTGGGCGGCACGATGCGCCTGGGCCTGCAGGAGCAGCGCCTGAAGCCCGGCACGCTGGCACGCGACCTGTACGGCAAGGACGTGGTGGCCGAGCGTCATCGCCATCGTTACGAATTCAACAACCGGTACCGCACCCAGTTGGAAGACGCCGGCCTGGTGATCGCCGCCAAGTCGATGGACGACCTGCTGGTCGAGATGGTGGAGCTCCCGCGCGCCGTGCATCCGTGGTTCCTGGCTTGCCAGGCGCATCCGGAGTTCCTGTCCACGCCGCGCGACGGCCATCCGCTGTTCGTCGGCTTCATCCGCGCCGCCCGCGAGAAGAAGGCGGGCGGAAAGCTGTTGAAGGAAGCGCGCGCATAACTGTTCTGCACCGGCGCCGTCCGCGGCGCCTGCAACAAAGGAGTGGTGAATGAAGCTCTGTGGATTTGACGTCGGCCTGGACCAGCCCCTGTTCCTGATCGCCGGCCCCTGCGTGATCGAGTCGATGCAGTTGCAGATCGATGTCGCCGGCCGCCTGAAGGAAATCACCGGCAAGCTGGGGATGAACTTCATCTTCAAGTCCAGCTTCGACAAGGCCAACCGTACCTCCGGCACCAGCTTCCGCGGCCCCGGCATGGAAGAAGGCCTGAAGGTGCTGGACGCGGTGAAGAAGCAGGTCGGCGTGCCGGTGCTCACCGACGTGCACGAATACACCCCGATGGACGAAGTCGCGGCCGTCGTCGACGTGCTGCAGACACCGGCTTTCCTCGTGCGCCAGACCGACTTCATCAGGAAGGTCTGCTCGGCGGGCAAGCCGGTCAACATCAAGAAGGGCCAGTTCCTGTCGCCGTGGGACATGAAGCCCGTGGTCGACAAGGCCAAGTCCACTGGCAACCAGGACATCATGGTCTGCGAGCGTGGCGCGTCCTTCGGCTACAACAACCTGGTCAGCGACATGCGTTCGCTCAGTGTCATGCGCGATACCGGCTGTCCGGTGGTGTTCGATGCGACGCATTCGGTGCAGTTGCCGGGCGGGCAGGGCAGCAGTTCGGGCGGCCAGCGCGAATTCGTGCCGGTGCTGGCGCGTGCGGCCGTTGCAGTCGGCGTGGCCGGCTTGTTTGCCGAAACGCATCCGGATCCCGCCAAGGCCCTGTCCGATGGCCCGAACGCGTGGCCGCTGGACAAGATGGAAGCGCTGCTGGAAACGTTGCTGGCGCTGGACGGTATTACCAAGAAGAACGGCTTCCTCGAATCCACTCTCTGAGCTGAGCACACGACACGATGACCCAGATCGCCAAGATCCACGCCCGCGAAATCCTCGATTCCCGTGGCAATCCGACCCTCGAAGCCGAGGTCACGCTGGAAGACGGTTCCTTTGGCCGTGCCATGGTGCCGTCCGGCGCCTCGACCGGCACCAAGGAAGCCGTGGAACTGCGCGATGGCGACAAGACCCGGTACCTGGGCAAGGGCGTGCGCAAGGCGGTGGAGAACGTCAACACGACGATCGCAACCGCGCTGAAGAGTTTCGACGCTGCCGATCAGGAAGGCCTGGATCGCCGCCTGATCGATCTGGACGGTACCGAGAATAAGGGGCGTCTGGGCGCCAATGCGCTGCTCGGCGTTTCGCTGGCCAATGCGCATGCCGTGGCCGCTTCGAAGAAGCAGCCGTTGTGGCAGTACCTCGCCACCGGCGACGTGACCCTGCCGGTGCCGATGATGAACATCATCAATGGCGGCGCACACGCCGACAACAACGTGGACTTCCAGGAGTTCATGGTGTTGCCGGTCGGTTTCGACTCGTTCGCCGAATCGCTGCGCGCCGGCACCGAGATCTTCCACTCGCTGAAGTCGGTGCTGAAGGGCCATGGCCTGAGCACGGCGGTGGGCGATGAAGGTGGCTTCGCCCCGGACTTCCGCAGCAACGTCGAAGCGCTGGACACGATCCTCGAAGCGATCGGCAAGGCCGGCTACACCGCCGGCGAAGACGTGCTGCTGGGCCTGGACGTGGCGTCCAGCGAGTTCTTCGACAACGGCAAGTACCACCTGGTCGGCGAGAACAAGCGCCTGACCAGCGAGCAGTTCGTCGACTTCCTGGCCGACTGGGCCGCGCAGTACCCCATCATCACCATCGAGGACGGCCTGGCCGAGGATGACTGGGCGGGCTGGAAGCTGCTGACCGACCGGATCGGCAAGAAGGTGCAGCTGGTCGGCGACGATCTGTTCGTCACCAACCCGAAGATCTTCAAGGAAGGCATCGAGTCGGGCACCGCCAACGCCATCCTGATCAAGGTCAACCAGATCGGCACGCTGAGCGAGACGCTGGAAGCGATCGCAATGGCGCACCACGCCAATTACGCGGCGGTCGTGTCGCATCGTTCGGGCGAAACCGAGGACACCACCATCGCCGACATCGCGGTGGCCACCACGGCGACCCAGATCAAGACCGGCTCCCTGTGCCGCAGCGATCGCGTGGCCAAGTACAACCAGCTGCTGCGCATCGAAGAGGCGCTGGGCAGCAAGGCGCGCTACGCCGGCCGCAACGCTTTCGTCTCGCTGAAGAAGTAATCCATGCGCAAGGCGCCCTGGCTCCTGCTGGTGCTGGTACTGCTGCTGGGATGGCTGCAGTACAAGTTCTGGTTTGGCGTCGGCAGTTCGGGCCAGGTCGTCGCGCTGGAACAGCAGGTCGAGGTGCAGAAGCGGGAAAATGCGGGCCTGCAGGAGCGCAACGATGCCCTCGCCGCCGAGGTCGAGGACCTGAAGTCAGGCGAGTCGGCGGTCGAGGAACGCGCACGCAGTGAGCTGGGCATGATCAAGCCGGGCGAGAAGTTCTATCGCGTGGTCGAGCCGGTGCCCACCGTGCCCACGGCCGGCGACGCCGCGGCACCCGACGCGGACGAAGAGGCCGCGCCCTGATGGCGGGTGTCTGGGCGGTGGTGCCGGCCGCCGGTCGCGGTACCCGCTTCGGGAGCGAATTGCCCAAGCAGTACCTGATGGTGCGCGATCGTCCGCTGCTTGCCTGGACGCTCCAGGCCCTGTTCGCCCACGACACCGTCGAGGGCGTCGTGCTGCCGCTGTCGGAGAATGACCCGGACTGGCCGGGCTGGACGGAATTCGAAGGCAGGCCGCTGATTGCGTGTACTGGTGGCGCGACACGCGCAGCCTCGGTCCTCGCAGGGTTGCAGGCGTTGCCGGCCAGCGTACGCGCGGATGATTTCGTCCTGGTGCACGACGCCGCGCGCCCGAACTTGGGACGCGAAGACCTGGCGCAACTGCTGGAACGCGGACGGAACGATCCCGTCGGCGCGATCCTCGCGGCGCCCGTACGCGACACCCTCAAGCGGGCAGGCGACGACGGCGGCATCGACGGCACCGAGGCGCGCGAACGACTATGGCGCGCCTTCACCCCGCAGCTGTTCCGCCGACTACAACTTACCCGCGCGCTCGAAGCGGCAACGGCCGATGGCATCGAAGTGACCGACGAGGCCATGGCGATGGAGCGGCAGGGCCAGCGCCCGTTGCTGGTGGAAGGCGCGGAAAGCAATTTCAAGATCACCACGCGCGCGGACCTGGAGCGGTTCGAATTCGAACTCGCTCGCCGCACCTGATCCACGACGGTACCGCCATGCCAGACACCTTGAACATCCGCATCGGCCAGGGCTTCGACGTGCACGCCTTCGGCGACGGCGACCACGTCGTCCTGGGCGGCGTACGCATGCCCCATGATCGCGGCGTAGTGGCGCACAGCGACGGCGATGTCGTGTTGCACGCGCTGTGCGACGCCATGCTGGGCGCGCTGGCGCTGGGCGACATCGGCAGGCACTTCCCGCCCTCCGACAATCGCTGGAAGGGCGCCGACAGCCGCGCCTTCGTGCGCCATTGCGACGCCTTGCTGCGCGAACGCGGCTGGCGTGTCGGCAATGCCGACGTCACCGTGATCTGCGAGCGCCCCAAAGTCGGTCCGCACGCCGATGCGATGCGGGCCTGCGTGGCAGAGGACCTGGGCGTCGACCTGGATGCCGTCAGCATCAAGGCCACTACGACCGAGAAACTCGGCTTCACCGGCCGCGGCGAAGGCATCGCGGCGCAAGCCGTCGTCTTGTTGGTGAAAGCGTGAGCGAAGGCCTGCCACGCGCATTTGGCGCGCCCGTGCTGGAGGCGCGATTCCGCAGCACGCCCGAGGACTTCTTTGTCGAGGAACTCCCGGGCTTCGAACCCTCGGGCGAAGGCGAGCATCTGCTGCTGACGGTCGAGAAGCGCGGCATGAACACCGCCTTCGCCGCCAAGCGCATCGCTGCCTGGGCGGGTATCGCCGAGATGGGCGTGGGATATGCCGGGCTGAAGGACCGCCATGCCGTCACGCGCCAGCGTTTCAGTGTGCACCTTCCACGCAAGGTCGCGCCTGAGTTGGCGGATCTGGCGGCAGACGATCTCAAGGTCATCGACGCGACATGGCATTCTCGGAAGCTGCCGCGCGGTGCGCTGGCCGGCAACCGCTTCGTGCTGGTGCTGCGCGACGTCGAAGGCGAGCGCGATGCGATCGACGCGCGGCTCGGTGAAATCGCGTCACATGGCCTGCCCAACTGGTTCGGCGAACAGCGATTCGGACGCGATGGCGGCAACGTGGCCGCTGCATTGGCGATGTTCGCCGGCCGACGGGTGCGGCGCGACCAGCGATCGATCCTCCTGTCCGCAGCGCGCTCGGAACTGTTCAATCGCGTGCTCGCCGCCCGGCTGGCCGATGGGAGCTGGAATCTCGGCCTCGAAGGCGAGGTATGGATGCTGGCGGGCAGCCGCAGCGTGTTCGGACCGGAGCCTTGGAGCGAACTGCTGGCACAGCGCGTCGCCGACTTCGACATCCACCCCACGGGCCCGTTGTGGGGCACGGGCGAATCGCGTGCGCAGGCGACGGCGCGGGCATGCGAGGACGCGGCGTTGCAAGGCGAGGACGCGCACGCGCTGCGGGCCGGACTTGAGCAGGAGGGACTCCGCCAGGAGCGGCGCGCGCTGCGCCTGAAGCCCGAGGGTTTGGCGTGGCATTGGCAAGATGTATCCACGCTGCGAGTCGAGTTCGCGCTGCCGCCTGGCAGCTACGCCACGGCCGTGTTGCATGAGCTGGGCCAGGTGGCCGAGGGTCCCGGGCTGGCCTGAGCCGTTCGTCGGAAAGCGTGTGGCAGCACTGGCAGCACGGCATGGCGGGCGTATAAGCGGAGGCGACGGCAGTGACGATGCGTCGCCGTCGCGTGGGTCGCAGATCCTTCCCGTTCCCAGGAGGTCGCCATGAGTCGCCTCAACTGTCTTTCCTGTGCTGCGTTCCTCGTTGTGCTGCTGTCCGGTTGCGCGAGTACCCAGACCGCACGCAACGCCGACAAGACGCTGATGCAGCGCCAGACCGACGTCGATGAAGTCTACGTGGGCTACGTCAACACCGTCGCCAAGCTGCGCGGCACCCGTGTCATGTGGGTCCACCTGCCGAAGAAGAAGGCGCCGGAGACCATCGCGGCCGTAGATTGATACCGAGCGTCAGGGGTGGCGGGCGAGCAGCACGAGTACGGCGCCCGTACCTCCCTGCGCCGGCGGCGCGGAGTGGAACGCCAGAACGTCCGCGCGCTGGCGCAGGATCCTGTCGACCACATTCTTGATCACGGGCGCGCCCCCATCGGATCGCGCGCCTTTGCCATGAATGATGCGCACGCAGCCGTGATCATGCAGATGGGCCTCCGCCAGGAACCGCCTCAGCAGTCCTTCGGCCTGTAGCGCCGTCGCGCCATGCAGATCCAGTTCGTCCTGCGCGGAGAACTGGCCACGTTTCAGGCGCTGGAACACCCGCGGCGGCACCATCTCGCGCCGATGGCTGAGGACGTCGCCGGCCGCATGCAACTCCAATGCCTCCAGCCCGCGCTGGAACTCGCTGCGCGCATCCAACTCATCACGCTCGGCCATGCGCGCACGGGGTTTGGGCGGCGCCTTGCGGGGAGGCGGCGGGGCGTCTTCCAGGCGACGCACCTCGCCGATCGCGTCTCGGAACAGCGCTGCGTCATCGTCGTCCGGGGGCGAGGGCTTGACCATGCCGCCAGCGTAGCGGCATCGCCCGATCGCGACCAGTTGGTGTGCAAGCGGGAAGCGTAGGCGCTGTTCCGGTATCATGGGGTCGTTCCCGAGGAAACCCATGCGCGTACTGGTCAGCAACGACGACGGCGTCGACGCCCCCGGCATCCGAATCCTGGCAGAGGGCCTGCGCAGCGCGGGCCACGAAGTGTACGTGGTCGCACCCGACCGCGATCGCTCCGGCGCCAGCAACTCGCTGACGCTCGATCTTCCGATCCGCCTCAAGCGCATCGATCACTACACGTGCAGCATCGCCGGCACGCCGACCGATTGCGTCCACCTGGCGCTGACCGGGATGTTGGAGTTCGAGCCGGACATCGTGGTGTCGGGTATCAACAACACCGCGAACCTGGGCGATGACGTCATCTATTCCGGCACCGTGTCGGCCGCGATGGAAGGACGGTTCCTTGGGCTGCCGGCAGTGGCCATGTCGCTGGCGACAAAGAACCACGACGCGAAGCACTACGAGACCGCCGCGCGCGCCGCCGTGGAAATCGTGGCGCGTTTGAAGGCCGATCCGTTGCCTGCCGACACCATCCTCAACGTCAACGTGCCGGACCTGGCATGGGCCGACGTGCGCGGCTTCGAGGTTACCCGCCTGGGCAATCGCCACCGTTCCGAGCCGTGCGTGCCGCAACCGGACCCGCGCGGCCACACCGTCTACTGGATCGGACCCGCCGGGCGTGAGCAGGATGCCGGTCCGGGCACGGATTTCCACGCCGTCCGCACGGGGCATATCTCGATCACGCCGATCCACGTCGACCTGACCCGCTACCAGGCGCTGGAGAAAGTCGCCGGTTGGGTGGGCGGTCTGACGGCCGCCCTGGAGACGTCTGAATGACGCCGCGGTTGCGCCTGCAACCCGAAGCGGTGGGCATGGGCATGACCTCGCAGCGCGTGCGCGACCGCCTGGTCGAGCGACTGCGCGAATCCGGGATCACCGACGAACGCGTACTCAACGCGGTCCGCACGCTGCCCCGCCACCTGTTCGTGGATGAGGCACTGGCGACGCGCGCGTACGAAGACACCGCGTTGCCGATCGGTCACAGCCAGACGATCTCGCAGCCATGGGTGGTGGCGCGCATGACCGAAGTGCTGCTCCAGAACGCACCCAAGAAGGTGCTCGAGATCGGCACGGGCTCCGGCTACCAGGCGGCCGTGCTGGCGATCCTGGGGCTTGAGGTCTATACCGTCGAGCGCATCGGCGACCTGCTGCGTCAGGCACGCAAGCGCCTTCGCCAGCTGGGCATGAACGTGCGCAGTAAGCACGACGATGGACGCATCGGCTGGGCCGAACACGGCCCGTACGACGGCATCATCGTGACCGCTGCCGCACCGGCGCTGGTGCCGGTGCTGATCGAGCAACTCGCGGTGGGCGGGCAACTGGTCGCGCCGGTCGGCGGGAGTGGTTCGCAGTCGCTGGTACGGCTGGTGAAGCGCGAGGATGGCAGCATCGAAGAGACCACGCTGGCACCGGTCGTGTTCGTCCCGCTGCTGTCGGGCACGTTGGACTGATCGCATGACCGACACACCTACCGGCACCGTCGATCCGGCCGCGTCGCTGGGCCAGCAACTCGCGGACATCATCGAGCGCCTGCCACCGGACACCCTGAGTCTGGGCGAGCTGTTGGACGTCTTCAGCGATGAAGGCCTGCTGTTGCTGACGATCCTGTTGACGCTGGTGTTCCTGATCCCGGTGTCGATCCCCGGCGTGAGCACGGTGTTCGGCGCCGCCATCCTGCTGGTCGGCATCAGTCGCCTGTTCAATCGACCGCTGTGGTTGCCGACGCGGGTAAAGCACAAGGCGCTGCCCGCGGATCGTTTGCGCCCGGGCCTGACTGCCGGGTTGGTGTGGGTGCGCCGCATGGAGAAGATCAGCCGCCCGCATCGGCTGCGCTTCTTCGTCGATGGGCCGGGGCAGGGGGTCTTCAACAACCTGGCCTTCATCCTTGCGGCCCTGCTGTTGATGGCGCCTTTTGGATTCGTCCCGTTCAGCAACACCCTGCCAGCCTTGGCCCTGCTGTTGTACGCCATCGGCTTCATCCAGCGCGATGGCGGTGCGATCCTGCTGGGGCACCTCGCGAACATCGGGACGATCATCTACTTCAGCGTGCTGATCGGCGGTGGCGGTGTGGCGGCACGCGAACTGTTCCAGCGCCTGACCGGCTGACGCCGGGCCCCGTGAGGAAACGACGAGAACGCATGACCACGACGCACCACTCCGGCACCCACATGATGCGCGCCCTCCTGATCGGCCTCGCCATCGCGACGCTCGCGGCGTGCTCCACCACGGTGGTGCGCGAACCCACCTCCTCGTCGTCCACCCGCAAACCTTCGCAGGCCAAGCCGGGCGCCACCGTGCGCGTGCAGCGCGGCGACACGCTGTACGGCATCGCGTTCCGCAACGGCGTGGACGTGAAGGACCTGGCGGCGTGGAACGGCATCGCGCCGCCGTACACGATCTACCCCGGCCAGTCGCTCAAGCTCTATCCGGCTTCCGGTAGCCGCCCTGTGGCGACCACCACCACGCCGACACGACCGGCGACCGGTACGACGACGCGACCCACGCCGCCGCCGGCACCGATCACGCGCCCGGCCGCGACACCGGCACCTGCGAACAGCGGGTTCGCCTGGCGCTGGCCAGCCGACGGCCACCTCATCGGCCGGTTCGTCAACGGCGATGCCACAAAGCAGGGCGTCGATATCGCGGGCAGCAACGGCCAGGCGGTGCGTGCCGCCGCCGATGGCGTGGTGGTGTATTCCGGTGCCGGTCTGGTCGGCTATGGCGAACTCATCATCGTCAAGCACAACGAACAGTGGTTGTCCGCCTACGGCCACAATCGCAAGCGGTTGGTCAACGAAGGGCAGAGCGTGAAGGCCGGCCAGCAGATCGCCGAAATGGGCAGCAGCGGCGCGTCGCGCGAGATGCTGCACTTCGAGATCCGCCATAACGGCAAGCCGGTCGATCCGCTGCAGTACCTGCCGGCGCGCTGATGCCTGGTTCGGCGCGGAGCGTGCGCTTCATGGCAGCGCTGCTGCTGGCGATGGCGCTCGTGCTGGCGGGGTGCGCGTCGACGGCACGCGTCGCGAACGAGGCGGTCGGGCCCCTCGACGTGGTCACGTTGAATCTCTGGCACGACAAGCAGGACTGGCCGCATCGGCAGGACCTGATCGTGGCCGAACTGCGCGCCCTCGCACCCGATGTGATCGTGTTGCAGGAAGTGCTGCAGAACATCGCGCTGCCCAACCAGGCGCAGGTCCTGGCGTCGCGACTGGGCTACGACTACCGGTTCTTCTCCGTCGATGCGCCTTCGCAGGCGCGGCGTTATGGCAACGCGATCCTGGTCAGGGGCGTCATCGAAGCGTCCCGTGAAGTGAAGCTGGACCCGCTGGACGACTACCGCAATGCAGGCTGGGTTCGCGCCACGGTGCAGGGACGGCCATTGAATCTCTATGTGACCCATCTGCACCACACGCGAGAAGGCGGCGCGATCCGCGCGAAGCAGATGGCGGGCGTACTGGAACTGATCGAGGCCACTGCGGGCGACGCGCCTTCCGTGCTTGGCGGTGATTTCAACACGCGTTCCGACACGCCGGAACTGACCGTGTTGAATCCGAAATTCGCCGAAGCGTATGCAGGCACCCATGCGGACCAGGACGCCAACACGCCCGCGCACACCACGTTGAACACCCACCTGGGGCATCCGCCCGAACGCATCGACCATGTCTTCGTCGAGCGCGATGCATTCCGCGTCGTGGATGCGCGGATCATCCTCGATCAGGCCGACGACACTGGCGCGTGGCCCTCAGACCACTACGGCGTCTGGGTCCGGATGATGCAGAGCGACGTCCCGCGCCGATAGTCCTTGCCCCACGTGCGGTGGCCGGATGTATCGATGTGGATCTTCGTCGGCGTGTAGAAGCCCAGGCCCATCGCCAAAGCGGGGCCTTGCTCGCGCCAGAAACGGCACAGATCTGCGACATGCGCATCGCTGGCCAGATCGAAGTCCAGTGCCGTGTTGTGCAGGTGCCGGCTGCGCGAACTGCCGCCGGAGCACGCATTCAGCGCCGTCGAACGATAGCCCGAACGGATGCCTTGGCCTTCCAGCCAACCCGACGCCTGGAGCCGTTGCACCACGCGCAACGTGGGAATGATCGCCGCGGCGCGGTCCGGTGGCGGCAGCAGGAATTCTTCCGCGTCGCAGGCACGCCAGCGGCGGCTCGAACGCAGCAACGCCTGCATCGGCACCACATCTGCCACGCGGCCTTCGCTCAACACGCGCTCATAGTCCGACAAACCCGCAGCATGTGAAGTGGTCTTCCACGTCGCGTAGCGCGCGGCCTCGTCGGGTCCCGGGGCGATGCACGCCGGGATCGGCAGGCAGATCAGGAGAAGCAGGAGGACGCGACGCATCGTCGCGGCAGGATCAGCGGGGCGCCAACAGGAAGCCGGCGACCACGCGCCGCGACTCGCCGGCCAGCACGTTGAAGGTGCGCGCGGCGGCGGCGTTCGTCATTACTTCCAGCCCGACGCCCTGACGCAGACAGGCCGCCATCACGGCCGCGGGCGGGAAGACCTGGCGGTCGCCGGTGCCGAGCAGGATCACTTCGGGTTGGAGCGCGATCAGGGGTGCCAGGTCTTCAGGCATGAGCGCGCTGCTGTCGCTGACGGACCAGTGTTCGGTCAGTTGCTGAGGCGACAGGATGAAGCTGGCCGTCAGCGTGCGGTCGTTCACCCGGGCGTGTTGCCCGTCGGCGGACCGCAGGGTGAAGGCATAGTCGGGCAGTTCGTGGCTCAGCTGCATGGCGGGGGCCTGCGCCGGTGAATCAACCGCGCGGCAGCACGATGTGCCGGCGTTCCTTGCTCGGGCGGTACAGCACGGCGGTGTGGCCGATCCGCTGTACCAAGGCCGCGTCGGTCTTGTCGGCCAAGTCGCTGATCATGGCGTCGCGGGCCTCGCGGTCCTCGCCTGCCACCTTCACCTTGACCAACTCGTGCTGCTCCAGCACGCCATCCAGCTCCGCGATGAAGGCGGGGGTGACGCCCTTGTTGCCGATCTGCAGCAGGGCCTTGAGGTCATGGGCCTGGCCGCGCAGGAAACGGGTCTGGGCGGCGGTCAGGGCTACAGGCATGCGGCACGGTACGGGTCGAAAAGGGGGATCAGGGTATCATGGCGGCCCCCCAGAACGGCTCCGGCGGCTCCCGTCGCAGCGTGCCCGGAGACCTCGCCGCCCATGGCTACCCGCAGCAAGAGCAGCCAGCGCTGGCTGAAGGAACACTTCTCCGACCCCTACGTGAAGAAAGCCCAGGCCGAGGGCCTGCGCTCGCGTGCGGCCTACAAGCTGGAGGAACTCCTGGAGCGCGACCGCTTGCTCAAGCCGGGCATGGTGGTGGTCGACCTGGGGGCCGCCCCCGGAGGGTGGTCGCAGTTCGTCCGCCAGGCGATGGGCGACAGCGGCCGCGTAGTGGCCATGGACATCCTGGACATGCCCCCCCTGGCGGGCGTGGACTTCCTTCATGGGGATTTCAGGGAGGACAGCGTTCTATCCCAACTGGAAGCCATGCTGGACGGCGCGTCGGTGGACCTTGTGCTGTCGGATATGGCCCCCAATAAGAGTGGTGTGGATGCGGTCGACCAGCCGCGGATGATGCACTTGGCCGAACTGGCGATGGAGTTCGCCGACGCCCATTTGAAGACGGGCGGGGCGTTCCTGATCAAGCTGTTCCAGGGCGCCGGTTCCGACGACTACATCCGCGAGCTTCGCCGCCGCTATGACAAGGTGGCGATCCGAAAGCCGGATGCCTCCCGCAAGCGCTCTCCCGAGGTGTACGCCCTGGGACAGGGCAAGCGGGCCCAGATCAAGTAAGGTGACGTAACGTGCGCAACAGGAAAGAGGAACAGCGGAGCCGATGAGGATGAACGACCTGACCAAGAACCTCCTGCTTTGGGTAGTCGTCGCCGTCGTGCTGATGGTCGTCTTCCAGAGCTTCTCGCCCAAGGGCGGCGCCAATACGCCGGGCGGCCCGATCACCTATTCCGAATTCCTGCAGGAAGTCGAATCCGGTCGCGTGTCGTCGGTGAAGTTCACCAACGAGAGCAACCTCGCGACGAACGCCATCGCCTTCAAGCGCAAGGACAGCACCACCGGTACCGTCTATGGTCCGCAGGACGACAAGCTCGTCGATACGCTGCTGGACAAGAACGTCACCATCGACCGCGAGCAGCCCGAGAGCGGCATCTCGCTGGTCGCGATCCTGTTCAATTTCCTGCCGGTGCTGCTGATCATCGGGTTCTGGATCTTCATCATGCGCCAGATGCAGGGCGGTGGCGGCGGTGCGAAGGGCGCGATGTCCTTCGGCAAGTCGCGCGCCAAGCTGCAGGGCGAGGACCAGGTGAAGGTCACTTTCGCCGACGTCGCCGGCTGCGACGAGGCGAAGGAAGAAGTGGGCGAACTGGTCGAGTTCCTGCGCGACCCGGGCAAGTTCCAGAAGCTGGGCGGCAAGATCCCGCGCGGCGTGCTGATGGTCGGCCAGCCCGGCACCGGCAAGACGCTGCTGGCCAAGGCCATTGCGGGCGAAGCCAAGGTCCCGTTCTTCAGCATCTCCGGTTCGGACTTCGTCGAGATGTTCGTCGGCGTCGGCGCCAGCCGCGTGCGCGACATGTTCGAGCAGGCCAAGAAGCATGCGCCGTGCATCATCTTCATCGACGAAATCGACGCCGTCGGCCGCCATCGCGGCGCCGGCCTGGGTGGCGGCCATGACGAGCGCGAGCAGACCCTGAACCAGTTGCTGGTCGAGATGGACGGGTTCGAGGGTGGTGAAGGCGTCATCGTGATCGCCGCGACCAACCGCCCCGACGTGCTCGACCCGGCGCTGCTGCGTCCGGGCCGTTTCGATCGCCAGGTCACCGTGGGCCTGCCGGACGTGAGGGGTCGTGAGCAGATCCTGCGCGTTCACATGCGCAAGTTGCCGCTGGCCGACGACGTCGAGCCGATGGTCATCGCGCGTGGCACGCCCGGTTTCAGTGGCGCCGACCTCGCCAACCTCTGCAACGAGGCTGCGCTGTTCGCCGCGCGCGAGAACGCCAAGGAGGTCCGTATGGACCACCTGGATCGCGCTCGCGACAAGATCATCATGGGCACCGAGCGTCGCTCGATGGCCATGAGCGAGGAAGAGAAGCGCAATACGGCTTACCACGAGTCCGGCCACGCCATCGTCGGCCGATTGGTCCCCGAGCATGACCCGGTCTACAAGGTGACCATCATCCCGCGCGACCGCGCGCTGGGCGTGACCGTGTACCTGCCGGAAGGCGACAAGTACAGCATCAACCGCACCGGCATCGAGAGCCGCCTGTGCACGCTGTATGGCGGGCGTGTCGCCGAAGAATTGATCTTCGGCGCCGACAAGGTCACCACCGGTGCGTCCAACGACATCGAGCGCGCCACCAAGATGGCACGCAACATGGTGACCAAGTGGGGCCTGTCCGAAGAACTCGGGCCGATCACCTATGCCGAAGAGGAAGAGGAAGTCTTCCTCGGACGCTCGGTGTCCCAGCACAAGAACGTGTCCGACGACACCGCGCGCAAGATCGACGAGGTCGTCCGCAACATTCTGGACAAGGCGTATGCGCGCACGACCAAGATCCTCACCGACAACATCGACAAGCTGCACACGATGGCGGACGCGCTGATGCAGTACGAAACCATCGACGCCCCGCAGATCGACGCCATCATGGAAGGCCGCGAAGTGCCGCCGCCGTTGGGCTGGAACAAGGCGGACAAGGACGACAAGCCGGAATCGCGCCCGCTGCCGCCGCTCGGCGGACCTGCCGCGCAGACCTGACGGTCCGCACGGAAGGCGAGGGTCACAAAAGACGGCTTCGGCCGTCTTTTGTTTTGCGTGGATAATGCGCTGCACGACGCAGCCGCCATGCGGGAGGCTCACCATGCAGGACAAGAAGCGCAACGGCTGGGGTCCGGGCCTGGGCATCGCGATCGGCGCTGCGGTCGGCGCCGCCACCGACAACCTGGCGCTCTGGCTCGCCCTGGGCGTGGCGATCGGCGCCGCGCTCTCGGCCTCTTCCTCGCGTACGCCCAAGGATTCCGAATGATGTTCGACACCGTCCCCCAACTCGATTGCGCCGGCCGCATCCTGAGGCTCGATCGTCCGCAGGTCATGGGCATCGTCAACGTCACCCCGGATTCGTTCTCCGACGGTGGCGCGCATGACACGACCGACGCAGCCGTCGCGCATGCGTTGAAGCTGGTGGAGGAGGGGGCCGACGTCCTCGACATCGGCGGCGAGTCCACGCGCCCGGGCGCCGCCGAGGTGGAGGCCGAAGAAGAACTGCGCCGCGTGGTGCCGGTGATCGCGCGGCTGGCCGCGCAGGTGTCCGTGCCGATCAGCATCGACACCTCCAAGCCCGAGGTCATGCGTGCCGCCGTGCAGGCGGGCGCCGGGCTCATCAACGATGTCTATGGCTTGCGCCGCGACGGTGCGCTCGATGCCGCCGCCGCGCTCGGCGTGCCGGTGGTACTGATGCACATGCAGGGCGAACCACGCTCGATGCAGACCGCGCCGCAGTACGACGACGTGGTCGGCGACGTGCATCGCTTCCTGGCCGAACGCATTTTCGCCGCCGAGATGGCAGGCATCCCGAAGAAGCACATCGTCATCGATCCGGGCTTCGGCTTCGGTAAGGACACCGCGCACAACCTGCAGTTGCTCGCGCAGTTCGGGCGCTTCGTCGAGCTCGGCGTGCCGGTGCTGGCAGGGTTGTCGCGCAAGCGCAGCATCGGCGAGCTGACCGGCCGCGACGTGCCAGCGGATCGTGCCGCCGGTTCCGTGGCGGCGCATCTGATCGCTGCGCAGCGTGGCGCCCTGATCGTGCGCGTGCACGATGTCGGCGCCACGGTCGATGCACTGAAGATATGGAACGCCGTCGCTACCGTGCCCGCGCCCCGCAAGACCGCGGCCACGCCGACGATCCGCTGGCCCGACGACGATTGACTGGCCGGCGCAGGACGGCTACCGCGTTGGCATCAGCGTCGGGGAGGGAAGTCGTCCATGCGCATCGCATCGCTGGTCCTGCTGTGCCTATCGCTGGTCGCATGCAACCGCGCGCCGCCGTCACCGCCCGCGGTGTCGGCACCCGTGCCGCCAGCGGGCGATCCCGTGGAAGGCCTGCGCGTCGCCACGCGCGTCGGCTGCAACGGCTGCCACGGGCCCCACGGTGCCGGTGAGGTATTCCAGGAAAACCCGGAACTCGGCCGCATCGTCGCGCCCAACCTCACCCAGCGCCGCACGCTCTACGACGATGCCGCGCTCGCCGCCCTGTTGCGCGAAGGCCGCACGCACGATGGCCATGTGCCGTGGGGCATGCCGATCAAGATGTTCCAGCACCTCAGCGATCGCGAGGTTCGCGACATCACCGCGTGGTTGCGCGGCCTGCCCGCCGTGGACAACCCCACCCTGCCTGCCGGGCAGTGGTCCGAATCGCTCATCAAGACGACCAACGACGGCACGCATCCGTGGCTGGTCGACATGGTGCCCGACCCGGGCCATGAACCACCGGGCGCACCGCCGACGCAGGCGCTCGCGCTTGGCCGGCACCTGGCCTACACGTCCTGCAGCGAATGCCACGCCTGGGACCTCAACGGGTGGGAAGGCGATCCCGCGCCGTCGCTGGTGGTCGCCAAGGCCTATACGTTCGAACAGTTCACCCGGCTGATGCGCACCGGCGAGATCGCCGCCGGCGGCAAGTCGAAGACCGGGATGATGAGCGGCGTGGCGGCCTATCGGTATCCGGTCATGACCGATGAGGAAATCGCTGCGTTGAAGCTGTTCCTCGATTCGCGCTGAGCGTCGCTGGCGTCTCGCCGTGGGGGTCAGCGGTCCACGCGATGCGGCCGCACGCTCTCCCGCCATCGCGCTGTCAGCACTGCGCCCTCGGTCGCGGGCGCTACGCGTGCGCCTGCCGTCGGTGCGGTGATGGCCGCAGGGGGCGTCGGGATCAGCGGTTGCGAGCCATTGACCCGGATCGGATCTCCGCCGTTCTGCTGCTTCCAATGGCGCAACAGCAGCCGCAGGGCTTCGGGGGGTGTGGTGGAGGGCGCTGCGCCCGCCTGGTTGCGCACGTTCTCACCATGGCAACCGGTACAGGTACGGATCTCGCCGGGCTGCAGCGTCACCCAGAGACGTTCGCGCACGACAGGCACGCCGGCAGGATCGGTGCTCTGCCACGTCAGCGCGCGGCTCGCGGGTACGAAGGCCGCCGTCGAGCCGTCGGCGGCGATACGCACGCTGCCGGCCGGACCGCCCGCGTTGGAGGGATTCGCTGCGACCGCCATCGGCTGCGCGATCGGGCGGCGGCCCCGCTGGTAGATCGAGCCAGTGTTGTAAGCGCGGATCATGTTGGCCTGCAGGATCTGGTAGTGCGAAATCTCGTAGATCCGTCCACTGCCGCCCAGCGTCTGCACGCCGCCGGGGACGCGCAGGTTGTAGGGCTGCTGCTTGTCGTCGCGATCGCGTGCGGTCTGGTTGCGGGTGACGATCAGGGCGAGCTGGTTCGCTTTCAGCCAGGCGCGGAACGCGGCTTCGTTGACCTGCTCGCTGGCGAACACCGATTGCTCCGGCGATGCGATCGGCGTGGCGGTCACCGGCGGACGCACGCGCGCGACGACTTCCACCGGGTCGATCTCCCACAGCACGCCGTTGTAGCTGCGCTGACTGTCCGGATCCCACCACGTCAGGTTTTTGCTGATGCCCGGTGTCAATGCGGGCCCCGCGACCAGCAGGCCGCTGGCATCGGTCTGCAACTGGTGCAAGCGCAGCGGAACCCCGGCCTGGAACGCCGGGCTGCTGGTATAGCTGGCGACCATATGGCCACTGCTCATCGGCAACGGGCTGCGGAAGCGGCCACCCGCGAGGTTGCCGCTGCCGTCGACGGGCGGTGAGGCGTCGACGATCTCCATCTGCTCCGCATTGAGATGCGGCGCGCCCGTGATGCGCACGATCTGATTGGTGCCGCCGGTGGCGAATTCGCGGGTGTAGATGGCGTAGTAGCTGCCCGCGACGGTCGGGTCTTCGCGCAGCTGGAACAGGCCGCCATCCATGCGGATGTACTTCTTGTTGGCGATCAGCGCGGTGTTGGAATAGTCCGACAGGGCGCTGTCGGTGGAGAAGGATTTGGGCAGGTAACCGAACGACAGTTCCTGCCGGCCGATATGGTTGAGCGTCAGTTCCTCGGTGCCGTCCTGGTTCATCTGCCACGGCGTGAACAGGTTGTAGGTGAAGCCGTTGACGTTGCCGTACGCGCTGCCCATGCCGCTGCGCGATTCGGGGAAGGTTTCCGGTTGCAGGCCGATGCTCGCGGCGCCCGACGCTTCACTGGCCAGGTCGTAGGCGCCGTAGGTGCCGGCGTCGGCCTGCTGGTCGCGTTGCAGGTGGTCCCAGCGGATGAAGACCAGCCGGCCGTAACTGTCGATGCTGGGCGAGAACGCACCGCTCGGCGCATGGTTGAGCAGGCGCAGCTGGCCGTTGGACGGGTCCAGCTGCCAGATGCCGGTGATGGTGGGCGTGCTCTCGTATTCGTCGAGCTGCGGATACAGGTGCGCCTCGCCACCGCGCGGGCGGTCGGAGGTGAACAGGATGCGGTCCTGGCTGTCGTAGAGCGGCGAGACGTTGTTGTAGTCCGTCGGCTGGTTCGCGACTTTCGTGATGACGGCCGCCTGGCCCTGGCCCAGGCCGGTGATTTCGAACAGCTGCCACTTCGCCGTGGGATGTACGTAACGCTGCGGCGGTCCGCCGACCACCATGCTGAAGATGGCCTTGGTGCCGCTCCAGTGCACGGCCGGTTCGCGCACCGCGATCGCGGTGGCGCCCTGTTGGCCTTCCATGCCGAAGCCCGCTTCCTTCGTCAGGTTGCGCAGCGTGCCGTCGGGATAGTGGATCATCAGGTCGCCGCCCCGCGGCAGCGCCGCCATGCTGGGCAGATGATTGGCGAAGGTCGACATCCGGCTGGCGAAGGGATCGCCCTGCGTCGGTACCTGGGTGACGAACAGGATCGGTGTCGGCACCGCGGTCGTCGGAACGGCCGCCGCCACCCGTTCGGGCGATGGCGCCGCGGTCGGCCATGCGGTCGCCGCTGCGTGCGCGGCGGTCGCCTCGACATCAGCGACGTTGTCCGCACGGCACGCGGAGAGCAGCGCAGCCACGGCGAACAAGGACAGCAGTGGTCGCGGCGAAAACAGGTGAGGTACGGGCATCCGGTCGGCTCGCGCTGGGAAATATCAACGTCCACGGTGTGCGACGTCGCGACGATCTGCATCGCGCGCATCGGCGTCCCTCGGCATCCCCCTGTGGACGCGGGCCGACTGTACCTGAGCACCACGCCTGCCTGATGGCCCCGCATCGCCAAGCATGACCGGCATCGCAGAACGCGTTTGATCGTGGGATCGCGCGTTAAGCTGGGCGCCCTCGCGCACGACGTTCCGCCTGCATGCCGTCCGGTGTCCGCCCCCTCGCCATCGCCATCATGGGTCCGACCGCCTCGGGCAAGACGGCGTTCGCGCTGGACGTGGCCGAACGTTTCAACGGCGAGATCGTCAGTGTCGATTCCGCGCTGGTCTATCGCGGCCTGGACGTCGGCGCGGCCAAGCCCACCGCGGCCGAGCAGGCGCGCGTGCCGCACCACCTGCTCGATGTGCGCGATCCGTGGCAGACGTATTCGGCCGCCGACTTCGCCGCCGATGCACGCAAGGCGATGGACGACATCGCCGCGCGCGGCCGCCTGCCGGTGCTGGCCGGTGGCACCGGCCTGTATTTCCAGGCGCTGCTCGAAGGACTGGCGGCGATGCCGCCGGCCGACGCGGCCTTGCGCGAACGGATCGGCGCCGAAGCGCAGCAGGTCGGCTGGCCGGCGTTGCATGCCGAACTCGCGCGCATCGATCCCGACGCGGGCGCGCGCATCCACGCCACCGATCCGCAGCGTATCCAGCGTGCGCTGGAAGTCTTCCGGCTGACCGGCAAACCCATCAGCCAGTGGCAGCGCGAAGCACGGCGCGAGCGTCCGCCGTTCCGCGTGCTCAAGCTGGTGCTGGCGCCGGCCGATCGCGCCGTGCTGCATGCGCGGATCGCGCAGCGCTTCGACCTGATGCTGGCGCAGGACTTCCTGGAGGAAGTGCGCCGGCTGCGCGCGCTGCCCGGCATGCAGGCCGTGGCGACGCCGCTGGACCTGCCGGCCGTGCGTGCCGTGGGGTACCGGCAGGCCTGGGAATTCCTGGACGGGCAGGGCGATGCCCAGGACTTCCGCGAACGCGCCATCGCCGCCACCCGCCAGCTGGCCAAGCGGCAGCTCACCTGGCTGCGCGGCGAGCTGGATGCCCGCTGGTTCGACCCCGCCACCGACCGCGTGCGCCTGGCGCAGGCAGTGGACCTGTTCCTGCCGCGGGAATGAGTCCGCGGGGGCCAGCGTGGTGGAACTGGGACCGGCTGCCTGCCTTGGCGGCGCCTCCCGGGGCCGATGTTGTGTAACATCGGGGCTCCGGGTCGGCAGGGGAGCTGTTTGCCGCACCGGGGTCAGCACCCATACCTACTATAAGAACGCAAGGCGGGAGTACGTCATGTCCAAGGGGCAATCCCTGCAGGATCCTTTCCTGAATGCACTACGGCGCGAGCGCGTGCCGGTGTCGGTCTACCTGGTCAACGGCATCAAGCTGCAGGGCACCATCGAATCCTTCGACCAGTTCGTGGTCCTGCTGCGCAACACGGTCAGCCAGATGGTCTACAAGCACGCCATCTCCACGGTCGTGCCGGCGCGCAACGTGCGCGTGGGCCCCGGTGGCGGCTACGTGCAGCAGGGTGAAGACGGCGCGGAAGGCGGCGACGACGAAACCGCGTGATAATGCGTGCCTCGTTTGAAGAGGCACGACCCCATTGTTTGAAAGATCCCGCAAGGGCGAGCATGCGCTGCTGATCCAGCCGTATGCCAGCGGCCGTCTGGACGACGGCATCACCGAGGAGTTCAGCGACCTGGCGCGCTCGGCGGGCGCCAGCATCGCCGCGCTGATCACCGCGCGCATCGACCGCCCCAATCCGTCCACCCTGATCGGCAGCGGCAAGCTGGACGAAGTGAAGGCGGCCGCCGATGCGACGGGCGCCGACCTGATCCTGGTCAACTTCCCGCTGTCGCCGGGCCAGGAACGCAACCTGGAAAAACTCCTGCAGCGCCGCGTGCTCGACCGCACCGGGCTGATCCTGGACATCTTCGCCCAGCGCGCACGCAGCCACGAAGGCAAGCTGCAGGTGGAACTGGCGCAGCTGCGCCACATGGCCACCCGGCTGATCCGCGGCTGGACCCACCTGGAGCGCCAGCGCGGCGGTTCCATCGGCCTGCGCGGCCCCGGCGAAACCCAGCTGGAAACCGACCGCCGCCTGCTGCAGAAGCGCGTGGAGCAGTTGCAGAAGCGGCTCGAGAAAGTGGAAGTGCAGCGTACCCAGATGCGTCGCGCCCGGGTGCGCAGCGAACTGCCGCGCGTCGCCCTGGTGGGCTATACCAACGCCGGCAAGTCCACCCTGTTCAACGTGCTGACCGGCGCGGAGGCCTACGCGGCCGACCAGCTGTTCGCCACGCTGGACCCCACCGTGCGCCGCATCGATCTGCCCGGTGGCGCCGTGGTGCTCGCCGACACCGTCGGCTTCGTGCGCGACCTGCCGCACGAACTGGTGGCTGCGTTCCGTTCCACCCTGAGCGAGGCGCGCGAAGCCGACCTGCTGCTGCACATCGTCGACGCCGCCGATCCGCACCGCGAGGAACGCATCGCCCAGGTCGATGAAGTGCTGCAGGAGATCGGCGCCGGCGACCTGCCGCAGATGCTGGTGTTCAACAAGATCGACCGGATCGAAGGCGCCGAGCCGCGCCACGACCAGCCCGATCCGGACGCCGGCGAAGAAGGCGGCGACGCCGTCGGCATCGGCCGCGCGCGCGAGCGCGTGTGGATTTCGGCGCGCGACGGGGAGGGCATCGACCTGCTCAAGGGCGCGCTGGCGCAGCGGCTGGGCTTCCAGCGCGTGCGCGGCGAACTGCACCTGCCCGCGCACTCGGCCCGCCTGCGTTCGCGCCTGCACGCGCTCGGCGCCGTGCTGTCGGAGGATTTCGACGAACACGGCTGGCGCGTCACCGTCGACCTCGCCCTGGCCGACGCGCAGCGCCTGGCCTCGCAGGCCGGCGGCCATCCGCTGGAAGCGCTGCTGCCGCCGGTGGCAGCGGAAGACTGGCAGTAGGGTGGCCGGGCTCGGTCGTTGTGGGAGCGACGTAAGTCGCGAACGGGGCGTGCATGGGAACCAAGCCTGATCGGTAAGGCCCTTCGCGACTTACGTCGCTCCCACGACAGGGTGCTCGCGCCCATGACCTCCCGGCCTTGCCTCCCGGTCGGGGCGCCCCTATCTAGTAGAATCGAGAACGCGCCGGCCCCGCGGCCCGCGCGAACCTTTCAAATGGAGTGGGCATGGCCTGGAACACCCCTGGAAGCGGCTCTGGTAGCGGCGGATCCGGCAACAACGACAACCGCAACAACAACTGGAAGCCCCGCAAGAGCCAGGGCGGTGGCCTGGGTGACGTGATCGACCGCCTGCGTGGCCTGCTCGGCGGCGCCGGTGGCGGTGGCGGCAACCCGCTGCGCTGGGTGCTGGTCGGTATCGGCATCCTGGTGCTGTTTTCCAGTTTCCAGCTGATCGGCGAACAGCAGCGCGGCGTGGTCCTGCGCTTCGGCCAGTACGCCCGCACCATGCAGCCCGGCCCCAATTTCAAGTGGCCGTGGCCCATCGAAAGCGTCACCAAGGTCAATGCGACCCAGGTCAACAACTTCAACAACACCGTGTCGGTGCTGACCCGCGACGAGAACATCGTCCGCATCCAGTTCAACGTGCAGTACCGGATCAGCGACCCGCAGCTGTACCTCTACGGTACGCGCGCGGCCGTGGCCGTCCTGGAGCAGGCGGCGCAGAGCGCCGTGCGCGAGCAGGTCGGCCGCTCGGACTTCAATGCCGTCATCAACCAGCGCGGCCCGCTGGCCGAAGCCGCGCGCGAGCGCCTGCAGGCCTCGCTCGCCACCTACCGGACGGGCCTGGTGGTCAACACGCTGGAACTGCAGGACGCCCGTCCGCCGGAAGAAGTGCAGCCTGCGTTCGACGCCGTCAATGGTGCGCAGCAGGTGCGCGAGAGCCTGATCAACGAAGCCCAGGCCTATGCGGCCAAGGTGGTGCCGGAAGCCCGCGGCGAAGCCGCCCGCCGCCGTACCGCCGCCGAGGGTTACAAAGCCGCCATCGTCGCGCGCGCGCAGGGTGATGCGCAGCGCTTCTCGTTGCTGCAGGACGAATACAAGAACGCGCCGGAGGTCACCCGCAAGCGCCTGTGGCTGGAAACCGTCCAGCAGGTGCTGGCCGACAACCGCAAGGTCGTCGGCGGCGATGGGCGCCAGCTGATCTATGTGCCGATGGCGGGCGCCAGCTCGCCCGCGGCGTCGACGCCGGCCGCGCCGCTGCCGGCCGAGGTGGTGATGCCGCAGGTCGATACCACCCCGTCCAACATCCGCAGCCCGGTGCGCACGCCGCGACCGGCTGGCCGCGAGGAGGCCCAACGATGAGGATTTCACTGCTGGTGGGCATCGCCGTGGCCCTGCTGCTGGGCCTGATGGGCTCGATCTACGTCGTGCGCGAAGGCGAGACCGCGATGGTCTTCAACCTGGGTCGGGTGGTGCGCACGGATATCAAGCCCGGCCTGCGCTTCAAGCTGCCGCTGGTGGAAAGCGCGCGCGTGTTCGACACCAAGTTGCAGGTGCTGGAGATGACGCCCGCGCGTTACTTCACCTCCGAACAGAAGGACGTGCTGGTCGACTTCATCGCCATCGGCTACATCGAGGACGTGGGCGCGTTCTATCGCGCCACCGGCGGCGTCGACAGCGTGGCCACCGATCGCCTCTCGCCGATCATCACCAGCTCGCTGCGTAACGAGATCAACTCGCGCACCCTGCGCCAGTTGGTCTCCGGCGACCGGAATGAACTGATCGCCAAACAGCTGACCGCGATCAACCAGGACGCCAAGGCCCTGGGCATGCGCATCGTCGATATCCGCCTCAAGCAGGTCGACCTGCCGACGGACAACGACGTGCTGCAGAACGTCTACGAGCGCATGAGCGCGCAGCGCCGGCAGGAAGCCAGCCGCCTGCGCGCCGAGGGCGAGGAGCAGGCGCGCACGATCCGTGCGCAGGCCGACCGCGACCAGACCGTGCTCGTGGCCGAAGCCGAACGCGATGCGCAGAAGCTGCGCGGCGAAGGCGATGCCGAAGCCGCCCGCATCTACGGTGCGGCCGCCAACCGCGATCCGGCGTTCTACGCCTTCCAGCGCAGCCTGGAGGCCTACCGCAACTCGTTCGCCGACGGGCAGGGCGTGATCGTCCTGGACAAGGACGACCCGTTCCTCCAGTACTTGAAGAGCGACCGCTGAGGTCACCCCCGCCGGCCGCCCCAGGGCGGCCGGTTCCGTTCCGGCCCCTTCTTTTTGTCGCCCGCCCCGTCGCGCGGGCCAGGACCCCCGCCATGCCCGAACTCTGGTCCGCCCTGTGCCTGGTCGCCATCCTGGAAGGCCTGGTGCTGTTCGCCATCCCCGCCGGCTGGAAGCGCGCGGTCATCCAACTGCTGCAGATGTCCGACGGCCAGGTCCGCGCCGTGGGCGGTTTCATCCTGATCTTCGGCCTGACCATCCTGTGGGCGCTGAAGCGCTGAACGATCGCCGCCGGGCAGGGTAGCCCCCGTCCCCGGAAACCCGGATAATGCACAAAAGCGTGCGACACGAGAGCTCGTGATCGCTCTTTGGCCAAAACGGGGCTCAAGCCGTTTTTACATGAAGTATCGAAACATCAAGCGGTAAGTTTCATCACAATTTTGCGAAGAGGTTGGGAAAGCACTTTCTGATCTCGTCGCAACGACGAAGAACAGGTGTGCACGGAATATCCCCGCAGCCCTGCTGTTGCTTCGTAAAATCAATAAATACCCAGCAATTGGGTATCTATCGCCATCACGAGCTCGCGCTTCGTGTGTCATTGTTCCAACGTCCAGGATGGGCGTGAGGGAACCTGCCGTATGACCGGCAGTAGTCTAGGGTGACGTGCGTCTTTGGTAACGAAGGGGTTCGAAGCTCACCTGACAATGTCCCCCTTTAAGGGTGGTTTGAGCCGTGAGGTTTCAAACCAAATACTGCCAGCAGCAAGGCGGTTGAGGGGCTAGGCTGACCGATATGAGCAAGATATCTGAACTTCTAATAAACGTCGTAAGCATTGAAACGCCAAAGCTGCTGTCAGGCGTTGCGTGGTTGGTTGCTCCGCTGCTTTTACGGAGCACGTCATCAAACAAACCACCGGCGAAGTGGAAGGCTCTAACTCGGTCATGTGACATACGCGGAACGTGGTAAGCCCCCAGCTTTGCCCTCGGGCAGGTGAACCGCAAGGAACACTGTTGAGGCTGTGGGTATGAGATGCCGGAGAAAGCAAATGCCGTTCTGTAATGGAACGGATACGCCCACTTCCGGCAGGTCTGCGATCGTGTGACATCTGATTGACCTCATCCATGCGGACATCAACGTTCGCATTTACATCTCCCCAACGGGGCCACGTTGCCCCATAGGGGCTTTCGTGCGCCTTCCGTTCGGGTTCAACCGGAGGAACGAAGCATGAAAGTATCCAAGGCCAAGTGCCCGGGCTCTGTACGTTCCAACGTCGAGCAAAGCTGGCATGCCATTGATTGGCAGAGAGCCGAGCAAAACGTCAGGGGTATACAGACCAGAATCACGAAGGCAACGCAGGGTGGCAAATGGCGCAGGGTGAAATCCCTGCAACGGATGCTGTCCCGCTCGTTTTGCGGCAAAGCAATGGCCGTCAGGCGAGTGACAGAAAACCAAGGCGCGCGGACGGCGGGAGTCGACCGCGAACTGTGGAGTACGCCAGAAGCAAAACTTGACGCTATCAACCAGTTGGAACGGCGTGGATACAAACCCCGGCCACTAAGGCGGGTCTACATCCCCAAGTCAAATGGAAAGCAACGCCCATTGGGTATCCCGACGATGACGGATCGGGCCATGCAAGCGCTGTATCTGTTGGGATTGGAGCCAGTGGCGGAAGTGCAGGGTGACCAGAACTCATATGGGTTCCGGAAGAATCGCTCCGCGCATGACGCCATGAGTCAGTTGTTTATCTGCTTTGCGCGGAAGGGGGCAGCCCCTTACGTACTTGAGGCCGATATCGCGGGCTGTTTCGATGCAATCAATCACGAGTGGCTTGTACGAAACGTCCATATGGACAAAGTCGTGCTGCGAAAATGGTTGCGGGCAGGGGTGGTGCATAAAGGTCAGTTGATGGCAACGACTGCAGGAACACCGCAGGGTGGGATTATCAGTCCCACCTTGGCAAACGTGGCATTGAACGGGCTCGAATCAGAACTGGCAAAGCATCTCGATGCAAAGCTGGGGAAGACGAAAGCCAAGAGGCGGAAGGTAAATACGATCAGGTATGCGGACGATTTCGTGATTACGGGCGACTCTTCGGAGTTCCTCGAAAGTGAAATAAGACCATGGACTGAAGAGTTCCTCGCTGAGCGCGGGCTCCAATTGTCCTTGGAAAAAACGCGTATCGTGTCGATAGACCAAGGCTTCGACTTCTTGGGATGGAATTTCCGCAGGTACAAGGCGAAGTTCCTGATCAAGCCAAGCAATAAAAACGTGAAAGCGTTCTACGCGAAGGCAAAAGAGGTCATCAGTGCCAACAAGACGGCGAAGCAGGAGGAATTGATATCCCTGTTGAACCCGATACTGCGCGGGTGGGCAAATTATCACCGCCCGGTGGTGGCCAAAGCGACGTTCAATCGGCTGGATGGTCTGATCTTCAGGGCAATCTGGTCGTGGTCGAAGAGAAGGCATCGGAACAAGCGCGCCAGTTGGATACGGAAGAGGTACTTCCGCTCAGAGGGCAATCGAAACTGGGTGTTCTCCACCACGGTTGTAAAAGACGATGGCAAGCAGGCAACGGTGGCGCTAATCCGCTTGGCGGACACGCCCATCCGCAGGCACATAAAGGTCAAGGGGAGCTACAACCCCTTCGATCCGGCCGATGAGTTGTATGGCGAGAAGCTGCATCAGGTACGCATGTTGCATGACATGCATCACCGCAAGCAGTGGACTTGGTTGTATCGCTCGCAAAACGGTCTGTGTGCACACTGCGGAGGCAAGATCACCCGGGAAACGGGCTGGCACGACCACCACCTCCACCGCAGGGTGGATGGGGGCTCAAACCGGCTCGAAAATCGGGTGCTACTGCACCCTGTCTGTCATGCCAAAGTCCATAGCCAAGGTATAATCGTTGTTAAGCCGGACTGCACGTAGCAAGTCATCCGCAGGCGCGAGCCGTATGCGGGGAAACTCGCACGTACGGTTCTTTGGGCGGCCTCACTGCGAAAGCAGTGAGGCCGACCCTCTCGGACGGGCTCCCTGTGTGGGAAGACCGCCGGCTTTTTCCGTGTCTGGGCCCGGCGTGGCGGGCGGCTCCCCGATGGAGCCTGCCGGCATCAGTGGCGCCAAACCCAGCACGACCCTTCCCGGCGGCCCCGATGGCCGCCACCAAGCGAGGAGTTACCCGTCATGGGTCAGTCAGTCGTCGTTCTCGGCGCCCAGTGGGGCGATGAAGGCAAGGGCAAGATCGTCGATCTGCTCACCGAGGAAATCGGTGCCGTCGTCCGTTTCCAGGGCGGCCACAATGCCGGCCACACCCTGGTCATCGGTGGCAAGAAGACCGTTCTCCACCTGATTCCGTCCGGCATCCTGCGCCCCGACGCGCTGTGCCTGATCGGCAACGGCGTGGTGCTGTCGCCCGCCGCCCTGATGAAGGAAATCGCCGAGCTCGAAGCCGCCGGCGTGGAAGTGCGTTCGCGCCTGAAGATCTCCCCGGCCACCCCGCTGATCATGCCGTACCACATCGCCCTGGATCAGGCCCGCGAGAAGGCCGCCGGCGGCAAGGCCATCGGCACCACCGGCCGCGGCATCGGTCCGGCGTACGAAGACAAGGTGGCGCGTCGCGGCATCCGCGTGGCCGACCTGCATTACCCCAAGCAGCTGGAAGAACTGCTGCGCACCGCGCTGGACTACCACAACTTCGTGCTGACCAAGTACCTGGGCGTGGAAGCGGTCGATTTCCAGAAGACCTACGACGAAGCGCTCGCCTTCGGCGACTACGTGCAGCCGATGAAGTCCGACGTGGCCGGCATCCTGCACGACCTGCGCAAGCAGGGTAAGCGCGTGCTGTTCGAAGGCGCGCAGGGCGCGTTGCTCGACATCGACCACGGCACCTATCCCTACGTCACCAGCTCCAACACCACCGTCGGCGGCGCGTTCGCCGGTACCGGCGTGGGCGCGGACGCGATCGACTACGTGCTGGGCATCTGCAAGGCCTACGCCACGCGCGTGGGCGGCGGCCCGTTCCCGACCGAGCTGGACGACGAAGTCGGCCAGGGCATCCGCGACCGCGGCCAGGAATACGGCGCCTCCACCGGCCGTCCGCGCCGCTGCGGTTGGATGGACATCGTCGCGCTGAAGCGTGCCGTCGCCATCAACGGCATCTCGGGCCTGTGCATCACCAAGCTCGACGTGCTCGACGGCATGGAGAAGCTGAAGATCTGCATCGCGTACGAGTACCGCGGCAAGCGCACCGAGTACGCGCCGCTGGATGCCGGCGGTTGGGAAGAGTGCACGCCGGTGTACCTCGAGTTCCCGGGCTGGGAAGAGAACACCCACGGCATCACCGAGTGGGACAAGCTGCCGCCGGCCGCCCGTGCCTACCTGCGCGCGCTGGAAGAACTCTCCGGCTGCCCGCTGGCCATCGTCAGCACCGGCCCGGACCGCGACCACACCATGGTCCTGCAGGATCCGTTCGCCTGATCGCCTGGCCCGGCGCCTGCCGGGTCCATCGCGAAGAAAAGCCCCGCACCTGCGGGGCTTTTTCTTGCCCGCGCTCAATTTCGGCACGCGGCTTGCAACGTCATCACGACCCTAAATAGCGGCCGATCCCTGCCGTTAGAAACATCAGGTGTCGCCCGTAGTCGATGGAGTTGCCCCCCATGTATCGCAATGCTGCCCAAGCCGCCGTCATCACCGGTCCCTGGCCGTCCCCCGCACCCGCCGCGGCCGCGCCGCGTGGGTCCGAGCGCCGCAAGCCCGCGCCGTCGGGCGACGCGCTGCGCGCCGGCCTCACCCCCGCGCAGGTCATGACGCTGGAAGCGCTGGAGATCTTCCAGTGGAAGTTGGCCTTCGTGCGCCGTCCGCTGTTCCAGGCGCCCATCCCGGTGCTGTTCGACCGCGATCACACGCGCCACGTGGTCATCCAGGAAGACGGCACCCTCGACGAAAGCCAGACGCTCGTCCTGCGCGCCTGTCGCGCCCCGTGACTCCCGAGCATGCCAGTGCGCGGTCATCGGCCCGCCGCAGGCGGGCAGGGCGCCCACGGCGGCCCGTGGCTGAACCCTCTCCCCACGCGGCAACGCGACCCTCACGTTTTCTTGAAGTCGGCCGATACAAGGTGGACTCCTGCCGCCACGGCGGCAGGTCCGTTCCCGTTCCACGCCATCAGGAGCCCCCCACCGGATGTCGGATCCGCACCGCCCAGGCGACACCCCACCCCCGGACGCCCCCGGCGCCGCACCCCGCACGCCTGAGCGCCGCAAGGGCGCTCCCAAGCACGACGACGCCACGCTGCTGGCCGGCCTCACGCCCGCGCAGCAGGCCACCATCCACACGATGGAAAACTTCCACTGGCACCTGAAGTTCGTCCGCCGCCCGCTCTTCAAGACCCCCATCCCGGTGCTGTTCAACCGCGAAGGCCGCTATGTGGTGGTCAACGAGGACGGGACGATCGACGAGAACCCGACGTTGGTGTTGAGGGATTGAGGGTCCTGAAGAGCCCTTGAGAGTCCGGCCGTGGACAGGCATATTCGCTATTCGCGAATAGCGAACAAAAGGCCATGGACCTCAAACCCCAAGAACTGCTGGTACTGCTGAAGGCGGCTGCGCACCCGGCCCGCAGGTTCACGTTTGCTGCCTTGGCGCAAGAGCTGTCGATGAGCGCGGCCGAGGTGCACGCCAGTGTGAAGCGCGCCACGGGGGCGGGTCTTGTAGGCGTGCGTGGACGCGGGGATTGGCAGCCCGTGCGTTCGGCATTGCTGGAGTTCGTGGTGCACGGCGCGCGTTATGCGTTCCCGGCCGAGATCGGCCTCAGCAAGCGCGGTATTCCGACGGCCCATGCCGCCGAGCCGCTGGCCAGCCTGTTGCATAGCGAAAGCACGGACGTGCCGGTCTGGGCGCATCCGCAGGGCACGGCGCGCGGTCCATCGGTCTCGCCCATCTACCGCACGGCCCCGCAGGCCGCGCTGGCTGATCCCGCGTTACATCAGCTGTTGGCGCTACTGGATGCACTGCGCATGGGCCGAGCACGCGAGCGCGAACTGGCCTCCACGTTGTTCGCCGATGCGCTGAAGCCCCTCGATGTCGCGGCCTGATCCCAACCTGCAGCGTCTGCAGGTCATCGCGGAGGCGCTGGGCGATCTGCGCGACCAGGTGGTGTTCGTGGGCGGCTCGACGGCGGGCTTGTTGCTGTCCGACCCGCTGGCCGAAGGAGTTCGACCTACCTTGGACGTGGATGCCATCGTGCAGGCCGAGGGCCTGGCGCACTTTCACCGGATTGAGGCGCAATTGGAACAGCGTGGTTTCCTGCGCGATATCCACAGTGACGTCATCTGCCGCTGGCGGCATGGAGTGACGGACCTGGTATTTGATCTGATGCCGGTCGACCCCGCCATCCTGGGGTTTACCAACCGGTGGTATGGCGAGGCTGTGCGTACGGCGCAGTCGCTACCTCTGGATAACGGGATCGAGATCCACGTGGTGGCCCCAGCGGCCTTTGTCGCTACCAAGTTGGAAGCATTCCTGAATCGTGGGCGTGGCGACTACCTATCCAGCCACGATCTGGAAGATGTACTCAACGTGGTCGACGGGCGCCCCGAACTGCATGACGACATAGCGGCTGCGGTGCCCGATCTGCGACGCTTTGTGGCGGATACGTTCGCCGGACTGCTGGCCAACCCTGATTTCACCAGCCGCTTGCCGGGCCTGATTACGGACGCGGACCGGGCGGGGCTGATTGCTGATCGTCTGCAAAGGATCGCCTCGACGCAGTAATTACGAAGGGCTGCTCCTGTGGGTCAACCATTAGGCAGCTGCAGGCACGAAAGTCGCGCATTACGGGGGCCTTTTCGTTGAGCGAATGTGAACGTCAGCGTACAGTTCCCGAACCACGTAGGAGGGGAACGCTGTGGCGGACGTCACCAAGGCCCGGACTGGCCATCTGATTCGCAAACTATTCGAAATTCTGATCGCCCAGCCCGACGGCATGAAGGCCGCGGACGCGCTCAAAGCGCTGGAGCAGGCGGTCCAACTGACCGATTACGAAGCCGGGGACTATTCGTCCGGCGGGCGTCGCTTCGAGCGCATTGTCCGCTTCGCCACGGTGTCCTGCGTCAAGGCGGGCTGGCTGATCAAGCACAAGGGTGTCTGGTCGGTCAGTGACGAGGGCAAGGCCGCTTTCGCGTCAATCAAGGATGCGGAAGCCTTCTACCGTCAGGCCGAGAAGCTCTACTGGAAGTGGCGCAAGGCACAGCCCGCCGCTCTGGAAGAAGACCAGGCCGAAGAGGCCGCGGAGAAGTCCGCCGTCATCACGCTGGAACAGGCGGAGGAAATGGCCTGGAAGGAGATCGAGGATTTCCTAGCCGAGATGCCGCCCTACGAGTTCCAGGATCTGGTCGCCGAGTTGCTCAAGGCGATGGACTACCACGTGGCCTGGGTTGCGCCATCAGGCAAGGACGGTGGCGTAGACGTCATCGCTTACAACGATCCGCTGGGTACACGTCCACCGCGCATCAAAGTGCAAGTGAAGCGCAACGCGAACTCACCTCGCATCGATGTCGTCGGCCTGCGTAGCTTCATGGCGGTGCTGGGCGATGGCGATGTCGGCCTGTTCGTGGCGCTGTCCGGCTTCACCAAGGATGCGGAACTGGAGGCGCGCCAGTCGCACCGCCGCATCACGCTGCTCGATACCACCAAGCTGGTGGAGCTGTGGACCACGCACTACGCCAAGTTGGATGACGGTGCGCGGCGCAGGTTGCCGTTGAAGCCGGTGTGGTTCCTGGCGGGCGAGGACTGAGTCTGCTTCCTGCATCTTGTAGTTATTGATCATTTTTAGAGGTAGTTGCCTGTGATTGTTGGGACCGTTCGGAGTCAGGTTGATCGTATTTGGGACGCCTTCTGGGCGGGTGGTATCTCCAATCCCATGGAGGTCATCGAGCAGATGACCTACCTGCTTTTTATCAAGCGGCTGGATGAGTTGCATACAGTGCGCGAGAAGAAGGCGAATCGCCTGAAGCGCGAGATCGAAGAGCCGATCTTCAACAGCAAGCAGCAGAAGCTGCGCTGGTCGGTGTTCAAGCAGATGGGTGACGCGGCCACCATGTACGACCAGGTGGCCAATAAGGTGTTCCCCTTCATCAAGACGCTAGGTGACGAGAACTCGACCTACGCGGGGCACATGAAAGATGCGCGGTTCACCATCCCAACGCCGGCGTTGCTGGCGAAGGTGGTGGACCTGATGGACGCCATCCCCATGGAAGATCGGGACACCAAGGGCGACTTGTACGAGTACATGCTCAGCAAGATCGCCACGGCGGGGCACAACGGCCAGTTCCGTACGCCTCGCCACATCATCCAGCTGATGGTGGAGATGATGGCGCCCAAGCCATCCGACACCATTTGCGATCCGGCATGCGGCACGGCCGGCTTTCTCGTGGCGGCTGCGGAATACCTGCAAAAGCATCATGAGCAAGATATCTACGCCAATACCAAGTCGGCTAAGCGCTTCAATCACGACACGTTCCATGGCTTCGACTTCGACAGCACGATGCTGCGTGTCGGATCGATGAACATGCTGCTGCATGGGGTGGAGAACCCGGCCATCGAAAACCGGGACTCCCTGAGCCAGAGCCATGCCGGCGTCGAAGGGCAATTCAGCCTGATTCTGGCCAATCCGCCGTTTGCTGGCTCGCTGGACTACGAGAGCACGGCGAAAGACCTGCAGCAAATGGTCAAGACGAAGAAGACTGAGTTGCTGTTCCTGGCGCTATTTCTGCGCCTGCTCAAGCCCGGTGGGCGTGCAGCGGTGATCGTGCCGGATGGAGTGCTGTTCGGTTCCAGCAAGGCACACAAGGAGCTGCGTCGCATGCTGGTGGAGGATCACAAGCTGGATGGCATCGTGTCGATGCCTTCGGGTGTGTTCCGTCCCTATGCCGGTGTGTCCACGGCGATCCTGATGTTCACCAAGACCAACTCGGGCGGCACTGATCAAGTGTGGTTCTACGACATGCAGGCGGACGGCTATTCGCTGGACGACAAGCGCAATCTGCTGGATGCCGGCAAGCACGAGAGCAACAACCTGCCGGACATCCTCAAGCGCTGGCAGAAGCGCGACAAGGAATCCGGCCGCGCCCGCACTGATCAGAGCTTTCTGGTGCCCACGGCCGAGATCGCCGATAACGATTACGACTTGTCGATCAATCGCTACAAGCAGGTGGTGCATGAAGCCGTAAAGCACGACCCGCCGCACAAGATCCTGACGGAATTAAAGGCGCTTGAGGCAGAGATAGTGCGAGGAATAGAGGAGTTGGAGAGGATGATCTGATGCGCTCTCTGGAGCTCGGTAATGTCTGCAGCTTAATCACGGACGGAACTCATTACACACCTCCCAATATAGGGGAGGGGTTTCCTTTTTTGACAGTAAAGGATATCGACGATCAAGGTTCACTTGATTTCGACGGGTGCTCCAAGATCTCTGAGGTCGAGTTCGCCAAAGCTGCGGCGGGAAACTCGGCGCCGATGGTTGGCGATGTTCTGTTTTCCAAGGATGGAACTGTAGGAAAGGTCAGTATTGTGCGAGAGCGGAGAAAATTCGCCGTCCTGTCGTCCATTGCGATTCTTCGTCCTAACCTCGAGATTATTGAGCCGGAGTATCTAGGTCACGCCTTGAAGGCGCCAATCAGTATTGAGCAAGCGCTTAAGAAGAAGACGGGTTCTGCGATTCGTCGAATCATTCTATCTGACCTCAAGAGTGTCCGCTTGTCAGTTCCGAGTCTTTTGGAGCAACGCCGCATAGTGGCGATTCTGGATAAGGCCGACATGCTCCGCGCCAAGCGTCGCGCAGCCCTCGCCAACCTCGATCAGCTACTCCATTCATTGTTTTTCGATATGTTTGGGGACCCTGTGACAAACGACAGAGCATGGCGCGATGATGTCAAGCTTGGCGATGTGGCTGACATAGCGTCAGGAATTACAAAGGGGCGGCGGACGTTGCAATCAGTTCGCTCTGTGCCCTATCTGGCAGTGGCAAACGTGCAGGATCGTCATTTGAAGCTCGATTCAATCAAGAGGATCGAAGCAACTGAGGGGGAGATTGAGAGGTATAGATTGCTTGTCAATGACCTTGTTCTTACTGAGGGCGGTGACCCAGATAAGTTGGGTCGTGGTGCGCTTTGGGGCGGATCAGTTCCCGAATGTATCCATCAGAATCATGTCTTCAGAGTTCGTGTGACATCGAAGAATGTCGATCCCATCTTCTTGAACTGGTTAATTGGCAGCAGTCGGGGAAAGCGCTACTTCCTTAGCGTCGCTAAGCAAACTACAGGAATCGCTTCTATCAATATGTCGCAGCTGAAGAGCTTCCCGCTTCTCATTCCTCCGATCGACCTGCAGGCGCGATTCTCGGCAATGGTTTCGACGTTTGAGAAATGGCGCTTCCAGTTCGGCGAGTCTGCTAAGACGTTAGATCATCTGTTTGAGTCGCTACAGCAAAGAGCTTTTGCAGGGAAGCTTTAGTCATGACCAACTTCCAGTTCCTCCAATCCGAATTTAAACCGCTCTACGAGCCGGCGAAAGGTGCGGAGCAACTGGCTCATTCCGATCCGCGCGCCTGCTGCATGCGTACCCGCCATGCGCTGGAACAAGCAGTGCATTGGCTGTACACCAACGACCGCGATCTGAGGATGCCGTATGACGCCAGCCTGGGCGTACTGCTGACTCAGCCGGCGTTCGAGAAACTGCTCCCGCCCCATATTCACCAGAAGGCCCGGCTGATCCAGAAGCTGGGCAACCACGCCGTTCACGGCAACCAGCGGATCGGCAGTGGCGATGCCATGCGCCTGGTGCGCGAGCTGTTCCACGTCCTCTTCTGGCTTGCACGCACCTTTACCCGTGCCAGCGACCCCAAGAGCATCATCGCCGAGTGGGACGACAAGCGCGTGCCCCAGCTCGTCCGCGCAGACGAGGCCGTCGCCTTCACTCGCGACGAACTGAAGAAGCAGGAAACCAAGTTCCGTCAGGAGATCGAGGCCCAGCATGCCCAGATCGAGGCACGCGAGGCCAACATCGCCGAGGCAGCGGCCACCCTGGCCGAGCGCGAGGCTGCGCTGGCGCAGGTCAATGCCGAACTGGCCGCATTACGCGCCGACCTGGCGCAGGCCAAGGCCGCCAATATTGCCGTACCGGATACGCATGACTACGACGAGGCCGATACACGTACCTTCTTCATCGATGTCTTGCTGCGGGAAGCGGGTTGGGTGGTCGGCGATAACGCGTCGATCGAAGTGCCAGTCACCGGGATGCCCAACGGTAAGGGGGAGGGCTTTGTCGACTATGTGCTGTGGGGCGCCGATGGCAAGCCCTTGGGGGTGGTCGAAGCCAAGCGCAGCTTTACTGACCCGGACGTGGGGCGGCAGCAAGTCAAGCTCTATGCCGACTGCCTAGAGGAGATGAAGGGCCAGCGCCCGCTGATCTTCTTCACCAACGGCCACAAGACCTGGCTGTGGGATGACCGCCGCGCCCCACCGCGCGAAGTGCAGGGCTTCTACACACGCGAAGAGTTGGAGCTTGCCATCCAGCGCCGCCAACTGCAGACGGCGCTGCGCGACATCAAGATCGACAGTGCCATCGTTGAGCGCCCCTACCAGCAGCGCGCTATTCGTGCGATGACCGAGGCTTTCACGCAGGGGAAGCGTGCAGGCCTGCTCACCATGGCAACCGGCACCGGCAAGACCCGGACGGCCATCGCTCTGGTGGACCTGTTGATGCGCGCCAACTGGGTCAAGCGCGTCCTGTTTCTCGCCGACCGCGTGGCCCTGGTGAATCAGGCGACCGGCGAGTTCAAGAAGCATTTGCCCGATGCCAGTCCCGTCAACCTCGTCACCCAGCGCGACGGGCAGGGCAGGGTGTCCCTGTCGACCTATCCCACGATGATGGGCCTGATCGAGGAAATGGAGGGCGACCGCCGCAGGTACGATATCGGCCACTTCGACCTGATCGTGATCGACGAGGCGCACCGCAGCGTCTACCAGAAGTACGGAGCGATCTTTCGCTACTTCGACAGCTACTTGGTTGGCCTGACCGCCACGCCGCGCAGCGAAGTGGATCGCGATACCTACCGCCTGTTCGGACTGGAGCCGGGCGTGCCCACCGATGCCTACGGGCTGGACGAGGCCGTGGCCGACGAGTACCTGGTACCGCCGAAATCCCACTCCGTTCCCATCAAGTTCGTCCGCGAAGGCATCAAGTACGACGACCTGCCTGATGACGAGAGGGAGCACTGGGAATCACTGGACTGGGGCGATCAGGCGGGCGAGGGCGAGGAAGGGGGCGTGCCCGAGGAAGTCAGTGCCTCCGACGTCAACAAGAAGCTCTTCAATGAGCACACCGTCGACCTGATGCTGCGGCATCTGATGGAGAACGGCCTGAAAGTCGACGGCGGCGACAAGATCGGCAAGACCATTATCTTCGCCGTGAACCAGCGCCATGCGGACTTCATCGCCAAGCGGTTCGATCACAACTATCCGCACTACAAAGGCGACTTCGCTCGCGTCATCACGCATTCGGTGAAGTACGCGCAAAGCCTCATCGATGACTTCAGCATTCCGCCCAAGCTGCCCCAGATCGCCATTTCGGTGGACATGCTGGACACCGGCATCGATGTGCCCGAGGTGGTCAACCTGGTCTTCTTCAAGACGGTGCGGTCCAAGGTCAAGTTCTTGCAGATGATCGGTCGAGGTACCCGCCTCTGTCCGAACCTGTTCGGTCCGGGCCAGGACAAGCAGGAGTTCTTCATCTTCGACTTCTGCGGCAACTTCGAGTACTTCAACGAGAATCCCGCCGGTGCGGTGTCGCCCATGACCGAGCCCTTGGGCAAGCGTCTGTTCAAGCGACGGCTGGAATTGCTGGCTCTGCTGCCGGATGGCGGACGTAAGGGCAACCAGCAGGAGGATCGGGGCGTTTACGACGCAGTGGGCTCGCTGCGGAAGGGCGTCATCGATCATCTGCACGGTGAAGTCGCCGCGATGAACCTGGACAACTTCATCGTCCGCACCGAACGCGAGCATGTCACCCGTTTCGCCCAGCGGGACCAGTGGAATGCGCTGGGCGAAACCGCCCTGGTCGAATTGCGGGATCACGTTGCCGGCCTTCCCAGCGAGCAAGAGGCCGAGCACATCACGGCCAAGCTGTTCGATCTCGCCTGCCTCGGGCTCCAGGTCGCGCTGATCAAGGCATCGCGGGACTTCATCGCCTATCGCGACCGCGTCATCGACGTGGCCAGTCAGCTGGAAACCAGAGAGGCGATTCCGGCGGTGAAGGAGCAACTGGTCCTGATCCAGGAGCTTCAGACGGAGGCCTTCTGGAAAGACATCACCTTGGTCATGATCGAATCCGTCCGGCGCAGATTGCGCGGGCTGATCAAGTTCATTGAGCGCAAGTCGATCGAGCCGGTGTACACGGTGCTGACCGACGAGATCGGTACCTCCAGCGAGGTCGCGCTGAAGGACTTCAGTACGGGCATCAACTTGGCCCAGTACAAGCGCAAGGTGGAGGCGTACATCCGCGACAACGAAAACCACATTGCTATTGCCAGACTTCGCTTGAACAAGCCGCTCACGCCAAAAGACCTGCAGGAGCTGGAGCGCTTCGTCTACGAGTCTGACGTCGTCGAGGGGCGGCTGCGTTTCGAGGAGTGCTATGGCAGCGGCGTGTCGCTCCCGGCGTTCATCCGCTCACTGGTCGGCTTGGACCGTAATGCCGCCAAAGAGGCCTTTGGCCGCTTCCTGGATGAAAGCCGCTATAGCAGTCAGCAGATCCGTTTTGTCGAAATGATCATCGAGCGGCTGACGAAGGCGGGTAGTGTCGAGCCGGGCCAGTTGTACGAGCCCCCTTTTACTGCGGTGCACTTCTCTGGCCTGGACGGCGCGTTCTCGGATAGCGATGCGGACGCCATCGTGGATGTGCTGGAGCGGATTGACCGCTTCGTTGCTTGATCTTGGAGGCTTATGCCATGGAAGACCGTTTCTACCTGCTCAACATCAAGCATCCCTATAAGTGGGCGACTGATAAGTCAGCGGCCGAGTACTGGCTGGATGCCTGCGAGAAGGCGCCGATCTTCTACGGGGACATCACTATCGAGTCGATCCGGCAGGGCGACTATGCGAAGAATCGTCGAGGCGAACAACCCGCGAACTTCGTTGATCTCCTTAACGCCGCCAAGGAGGAGGCATTCAGGCCCGTGATGATCACGATCGACTCGGGAAAGGTCTGGATCTATACGCCAAAGGACGGCCCGCACCACTGCGATGGCGCCCATCGTCCTGATAACGGTGACGTACCCAAGTTCTTCCATGTAGAACATCTCGCCAGGGTCCGTGTGGCCGAAACGCCTCTGGTGCTCAGCAGTATGCGTGCGAACAGATGGTTGTCTTCGGGCACGTTCGTGCCGCTAGTTGGTGATCAGTACGCGGGCAACATTGAGGCGGCCAGGTTCGTGGCGAAGATGCGCGGTAGACCAATCCGAAGATTGGATTGCTTGTCTAGCGTCGAATTGGAAACGCTGGTGGCTAAGCTGTTTGAAGAGAATGGCTACTTCGTGCCCGCCTATCGTGGCGGATTCGTTGACGGATTCGACTTGGTCGTGAGGCCAAAAGGATCGGCCAGTCTCGGTTTGGCGGACGAATCGACGCCCTTGGCTATTCAAGTCAAGCTCCGAGTGACCGACGAGAAGGGTGTGCTGGCTTGGCTTATGGGGGACCGCCATCGATTCCTTGTAAGTCCGCAGAAAGAGGCATTCAGGCATCTGGCGCAGATAGGGAAACAAGTACTTGATCGACGTTGGTTGGTCGGTGCACTTCAGAAGAGCCCTCGCACACGCGAGTGGTTGGAAGAGTCCACGCGCTGGGTACCTCACCCGCTAGAAGACTGAGGGTGATACCTGGCGCGGAGCGATGTGTGCGTCCGAGAATTCGTACCCTCTCCTCACACAAACATCCACCCTAGGATGTTTTTCGGCCATTCTTCTCACACAAACATCCGACGTTCCCTCTTTGTCGGTGTTTCTTCTCACACAAACATCCAGCGTTGGATGTTTTTCGGTGTTTCTTCTCTCACTAAGGTGGAACGTTCCGCTTTTCTGAGTGTTTCTTCTCACACCTACATCCAACGTTCCCCGTTTCAGGTCCAGCGCTGGATGTATTTCGGTGTCGCGCCCTTCTTTTTGGGCAATCGCCGCGCGCAGTGTGAGAACTACTCCATTAGCGGGGCATGGCGTCGCAACGTAGGCGGGCGGCAGTAGGCTGCCTGTGCCGGCCGGATCCGGCCGGTACAACCTGAAAGGACGCAACCACATGACACAGAACCGCATCGCCATGACGTTCGACGCCGACCGCCTGGCACGCATCGATGGCGCCCTGACCGCCCTCGAAGCCGACCTCGACCTGCTGATTGCCCTCACCCTCGAAGAACGCTCCGACCTGGTGAAGATGAGCAACAAATCGCGCGCCTTCTGCACCAGCGCACTGGCCGTCGCCGAACAGCACGCCGGCCTGATGCCGCGCGACTTCGACTTCGACGCCTTCCGCCACGACCACCGCGCCCTCGACGCCCTGCGCCCGCGCACCGCCCGGCTCGCCCACCTCATGCAACGCGCGTCCGACACCGAACTCGCCCTCGGCAGCGACCTGATGGCTGCCTCGCTGGAGGTTTATGGCGTCATCAAGGTGGCCGGCAAGGACAAGGGCGTGGATGAAGCCCGCCGTGAACTGGCCGCGCGCTTCAGTCGGCGCAGTCAGGCCTCCGCGGCGGGCGGCAGCGGCAACAACGGCTGACGCACGCCGCCGCGCGTCAGGAAAGGCCCCGCATCGCGGGGCTTTTCTTTTGTCGCTTTCTGAACCGCAACCTCGCCTGCAAGGCCACCCCTGCCAAGTTTCACGGGTAGCGCACACCACCGGGCGATAAGGTGCCTCATCCCCCTCGGAAACCCCTGCTTCCATGGATAGCGCCTCGACCGCAGGCGGCGCACAGGCCCCGGCAGAGCAGCGCGTCCGCCTGTACGAAACCCTGCTGCACACCACGCCCGATCTGGTCTACATGTGGGACCTGCAGCACCGCTTCACCTACGCCAATGCCGCACTGCTGGCCATGTGGGGCAAGACCTGGGACGAGGCCATCGGCAGGAACTGCCTGGAACTGGGCTACGAACCCTGGCATGCCGCCATGCACGACCGCGAGATCGACCAGGTCATCGCCACCCGCCAGCCCGTGCGCGGCGACGTTCCGTTCAACGGCACCAACGGCCGCCGCATCTACGACTACCTGCTGATGCCCGTCATCGGCCCCGATGGCGAAGTGGAAGCCGTCGCCGGCACCACCCGCGACGTCACCGACCGCAAGCAGCACGAAGAAGCGCGCCGCCGCAGCGAAGAACGCCTGGCCGCCATGGTCAATGCCACCTCCGACCTGGTCTACCGCACCAACGCCGACTGGAGCGAAGTGGACATCGTGGGCGGCAACCAACTGCTGGGCCGGCACGGCTCGCTGACCCCGGACTGGCTGGACGTGCTGGTGCACCCCGACGACCGCATGCTGGTCGCCGATGCCATCGCCCGCGCACGCGCGGCCCAGAGCACCTACAGCGCCGAGCACCGCGTCCGCAACGAAGAAGGCGCGTGGTCGTGGATCGCCTCGCGGGCCGTGCCCATCCAGCCGATCGGCGGCGAAGTGACCGAATGGTTCGGCGCCGCCACCGACATCACCGCGCGCAAGCAGCACGAAGACCACCAGCGCCTGCTGCTCAACGAACTCAACCACCGCGTCAAGAACACCCTGGCCATCGTGCAGTCCATCGCCCTGCAGACCCTGCGCGGCGCCGACGGTATGGGCCCGGCGGTCGACCGCTTCGAATCGCGCCTGCACGCGCTGGCCCAGGCGCACGACGTGCTGACCCGGCAGGAATGGGAACACGCACCGTTGCACGACATCGTGCGTACCGCTGTCGCTCCGTGCGCGCAGGACGGCCCCGGCCGCTTCGACATCGACGGGCCACCCATCCAGTTGGAACCCCAGCGCGCCCTGGCCCTGTCGATGGCGCTGCACGAGCTATGCACCAACGCCATGAAGTACGGCGCCCTGTCGGTGGCGCAGGGACGCGTGCGCATCCACTGGCGCACCGAGACCCGCGAGGGGCGGCGTGTGCTGGTGCTGCACTGGCAGGAAGCCGACGGCCCGCCCGTGGCCCCGCCCGCACAACGCGGGTACGGCGCGCGCCTGATCGAGCGCGGCCTGCGCCACGACCTGGGCGGTGATGTCGCACTGGAGTTCCAACCTGCCGGCGTCCATTGCCGTATCACCGCCCCGATGCCCGAACTGGACGTGGCCGCATGACGACCTCCGACCCCGCGCCCCGCGTCTTCATCGTGGAAGACGAATCCATGCTGGTGATGCTGCTGGAAGACCTGCTGCCCACGCTGGGCTACACCGTCGCCGGCAGCGCGGGTTCCGTGGAGCAGGCGCTCGCGGATATCGAAAACGCAGAGATCGACCTGGCCTTGGTGGACGTCAATCTCGCCGGAACGCCCTCGTTCCCTATTGCCGATGCACTGCGCGAACGCGGCGTGCCGTTCGTATTCACCACCGGCTACGGCCAGCAGGGATTGCCGGATCGCTTCGCCGATGCCGCGGTACTGGCCAAGCCGTTCCGCCGCCAGGACATCGAGAGCGCATTGGCGCGCCTGCGCCCGAAGGCGTGAGCGGGCGGTAGACGCCCGCGCGTGGATGGCGTGTATCAGTCGGAAGCGCCGTGCTCGCCATGCACGTAGTGCACACCGAGTTGCCGCGACAGCGCGTGCAGGCGGCGCAGCACCGCCGAGCGAAGGTGCATCGGCGCGCACTCGTACACCTGCAGCCAGAGGCCACGCAGGAAGACCTGTGGATCGCCGATATCGGCGCCGGCGCGGACCAGGGATTCCGCGTCGTTCAAGCGTGCGTCGATACGTTCTTGGCAGAGCATGCCGCGATGGTGGGTCGCACTCTGTAAGGAGATCGTGCGCATGGCGTGGACGCGTTCAGCGCACAGTCGTCTTTGCGACCGCCAGCGTGACTACGTGCTGAAAATTCGCGGGGGTTCCTCACGTATCTCGAACATGTCGGCCACCACGCTTGGCCCTCGCAAGCGAGGACTCCGCCATGGTTCCCACGACCCAAGGCGCCACGCCCGTGGTGCCCGCGCCGACACCCGCATCGCCATCGTCCGCAGGCGAAGGTGCGGCGCACGGCACGCCCACACCGTCGGTCCCCGGCACACCGAGTGAGCCGGGTAAACCGTCGAAGCCCGGCACGCCCAGCGCGCCGGGCACGCCGAGTGATCCGTATCGCCCGGACGAGCCGTCCACGCCCCCGATGCCGCGTGACCCGGGCGACCCGGAGGACGTCCCCGGCGGACCGGATCAGCCACCGGAGCCGCAGCCCCACATCGACGATCCCCGCGATCCCCGCGCGCTCGTCGACTGACATGCCGCAACGCCAAGGAAGGCGATCAACCCAACGATCATGACCCTGTAGCCGCACACGGAGCGCCTATGCGACTTGCCGATTTCATCGAAGCCAACACGCAGACGATCCTCGACGACGCCGTCCATTTCGCCGTCAGCCAGGCACCTGGCGGCGCGCGCTTGAACATCAAGCGACTGCGCAACGATATTCCGCACATCCTGCACGAGATCGTCGCCGACTTGCGCGCGCCGCAGAGTGACGCCCAGCAGCGCGCCAAATCGCTCGGTCGCGCGCCGGTCCATCTGGGGCCCGAGTCCGCGGCGACCAGCCATGGCCGCAGCCGCGCCGACGATGGCTTCGGCGTCAACCAGATGATCGCCGAGTACCGCGCACTGCGCGCCTCGGTGCTGCGCCTGTGGGCGGCCGATGACGCGCTGGTCGCCGACGTGCTCGGCGACATGATCCGTTTCAACGAAGCCATCGACCAGGCCGTGGCCGAATCGCTGGTGGAATTCTCCCGCACGGTGGAGTCGTGGCGCAGTGTGTTCCTGGGCGCGCTGGGCCACGACCTGCGCGGCCCGTTGACGGCCGTCGTCGGTACGGCCGAATTCCTGATGGACAGCGTGAAGGACACGCCGCACGCGCGGCCCGCCGAGCGCATCCTCAACGGCGGCCTTCAGTTGGGCCGGCTGGTGGATGGATTGCTGGACTACAGCAAGAGCACGCTGGGCGCGGGCATGACGTCGCAGCGCGCCGACTGCGACCTCGCGCCCGCGGTCACCGAGGAGGTCGAGCTGCTGCGATCCACGCTGCCCCGCGCGACAATCGCCCTGCACGTGGAAGGCGGCACGCGCGGGCACTTCGACGACACCCGCATCCGCGAAGCCGTACACAACCTGGTGACCAATGCCGCGAAGTACGGCGCGCCGAGCGAGGAGATCCGGGTGTCGTTGAAAGGCGAGGGCGAGCGGCTGCAGCTGGCGGTGAGCAACGCCGGCGCCCCGTTGGCCAGCGAAGAACTCAACGCGCTGTTCGATCCGTTGCGGCGCGGCTCGCAAGCCGCGAACAAGGGCGAACACTCCAGCCTCGGCCTGGGCTTGTTCATCGTGCGCGAGATCGCGCGTGCGCACGGCGGCGAGGTCGCCGCACGGGTGGAAGGCGGCAGCACGACGTTCGTGATGACGCTGCCCACCGAGCAGGACCTCAGCGGCGACGACGCGCGCTACGTCTTCGCGTGATGCGCCGACGCCGTTCGCACGCCGCCAGCCGCGCGTCAACGAAAAAGGCCCCGCATCGCGGGGCCTTTCTTCTTCTCAATCGAACCGGTGCCCGGCGCAGTGGGTTTGGAAGAACGGGGCGGTCGCAGGTGGTCCCGTTTCTGGTTTTGTCGATCTCGCCGAGGTCCGTTTCAGCGAACCGGAAAGCGTGGGAGGTCGATCAACTCAAGCTTGCCGCCTGACAGTGCATGTGCCGTTTCGGCGACCACATCGTGCGGAAAGCCGAGTTTGAACGCGCTCGCCTGGTCCAACCGTTGCAACTGCTCGGTCGACAGCGAGACATCCAACGCTTTCAGATTGTCGGTCAGCTGGTCGTGCGTGCGGGGTCCGATGATGGGCAGCACGCGCTTCGCCAAGACCCACGAAATGGCGACATGGCTGGGCGCAACACCGACTTCTTCGGCGATGGCCAGCACCGCGTCCACCACGGCCGTCTTGCGCGCGTCGTCTTCACCGTGGATGACCACGCCCAGGCCTTGCGCGCGGCCGGTCTCACCGCGACGGTACTTGCCCGTCAGCAGACCGCCGCCGAGCGGCGACCACGCCACCGTGCCGAGGTTGAAGCCCTTGGCCATCGGCAGCAACTCGCGCTCGGCCGAGCGCTCGACCAGGCTGTACTCCAACTGCACTGCCGACACCGGCGCCCAGCCCTTGGCTTCGGCCAAGGTCGCCGCGGTGGCGATGCGCCATGCCGGGAAGTCCGACAGGCCGGCATGCAGGATCTTGCCGCTACGAACCAGGTCATCCAGGCTGCGCGCGAGTTCATCGATCGGCGTGACGCCATCGGGCATGTGCACCCACAGCAGATCGAGATAGTCCGTCTTCAGCCGCTTGAGGCTGGCCTCGACGGAAGTGCGCATCGCCTTGCGGCTGTTGCCGCTGCGCTGCAGGCCCGCGTCCGGTGCGTCACCGAGCGAGAACTTGGACGCCAACACGATCTCGTCGCGATGGCCGGCCATGAACTGGCCCAGCATCGTCTCGGACTGGCCGAACTGGTACTGGTCGGCGGTATCGATGAAGTTGCCACCGGCGTCGCGGTAGGTGGCGTAGATGCGCTGGGCTTCGTCCTGCTCGGCGCCATATCCCCAGCCTTTGCCGAAGTTGCCGGCGCCCAACGCCAGCGTCGAGACACGAAGACCGGTGTTGCCAAAAATGCGGTAACGCATGACAGCTCTCCTGGGGCGGCGCCTTTGGGCGCCGCCGGGTGATTTACTTCGAGGTGCGGGCGATGAAGTCGGTGATGTACTCGGCCGACAGCTCCGGATACTGGTGCTGCGGACCGTGGCCGGATTCGGGGTAGAACACGAACTGCGCGTTTTTCATCTGGCCGACCAGCGGGAACCAGTTCTGACCCGCCGTGCTCGTGTCGTTGTCGCCACTGATCACCAGGATCGGCGTGCGGGTTTGGGTCAGCGCCTGGCGGCGGCCCAGCTTGTCTTCACCGAAGGCCTGCGCGGCAGTCAGGTAGACCTGGATCTGTTCGACACGGCTGGGGATCTTGGAGACCACGTCCGGACGAGCATAGATGCGATCGCGCGAGGCCTTGGCGGCGGCGCGGCTGAACGCGGACTTGGGCTCGAAGAACAGCACGTACTCGTCATCCAGATCGTTGACCGGCTTCAGTGCGCGCTCGATGAAGACCTGCTGGATCGGGGTCTGGCCCGGGCCCGGGGGGTTGGTGCCGATCAGCACGGCATGGGTCACGCGCTCGGGTTGGTCGAGCAACAGTGTCTGGGTGGTGAACCCACCCCAGGACCAGCCGGCCATGGCGAACTTGCCCAGCTTGATCGACGTGGCAAAGCGGTCAACGAACTGGGCGACCTTGCCCAGGTCATCCGGCAGCGTGCCGGTGGAGTAGCCCACGCCGGGGTAGTCGAAGGTGATGACGGTGTGGTGCTTGGCCAAGGTGTCCAGGAAGGCCGGGTCCCAGGTGTCCAGCGTGCCGCGCATGCGGTTGGCCAGCACGATGGGGCTGCCAGTGCCGATGGCGCGGTAGGCAACACGGTTGCCGTCGACGTCGACGTACTGGGTCTTGGCGGTGGCGGCGGTGTCCTTGGCCAGGGCCGGGGCCGAAGCGGCGGCAGCGGTCAGGACGGAAGCAAGAAGAATGGCTTTCATGATTGCGGTTCCTGTAGTGGGTAGTGGCGGGGGTAGACCGGGGTGGTCTGCCGGCTCCGTGGCGCACTTTTTACGCCTGTCAGGTCGTTGCGAAAATAGCGATTCGGGCAAACAATGAATGCAGAAATGCAACGGGTACCGACAGGCCCGCGGAGGGGACCGGATGGACTTCGACTGGAACGACATTCCACTGCTTCGGGCGCTGGCCCAGACCGGATCGATGGCGCAGACCGCGCGCAATCTGGGTCTGGTGACGTCCACCGTCAGCCGCCGGTTGGCGGCCGCGGAAGACGCGCTTGGCGTGCGCCTGTTCATCCGTGACCCGACGGGCTACAAGGCGACCGAGAGTGGTCGGGTTTTCCTGGCGCATGCCGATCGCATCGTGGACCGGGTGGAGACGATGTTCTTGGAGGCACGTGCTGAGCAGGAGGACATCGCCGGGCCGGTCAACATCACCGGCATCGATGTGCTGCTCAGTCATTGGCTGGCCGATCACGTGCCGTCGCTGATGCAGCGCCATCCGGGATTGGAGATCAACCTGCTGGGCGACCTGCGCGAATACTCGTTCACCCGCAGGGAAACCGACTTGGCGCTGCGATTGAATCGGCCCGGTGCCGATGCCGCACTACGGATGCGCAGAGTGGGCGAGCTCGGGTTCGCGGTATATGGCGCGGCGAGCTTTGCGGGGGTCACGCGCAAGGAGTGGGCTTCGCAGACGTGGTTGTCGTTTCCCGCCGAGATGTCCTGGCTGCCCGAGATGCAGTGGCTGGCGAAGATCGCGCCACAGCGCTTCCTGAGATTCAGCAGCATCGCCATGCTCGCCCGCGCCTGCGAGCGCGGCCTGGGGATCGCGCTGCTACCGTGCGTCGTTGGTCGCCGTCTTGGCCTGACCAGATTGCAGGACGGCATCGAGTCCAAGCGCGAACTCTGGCTTCTCAGCCACAAGGACGCGGCGCAAGTGGCGAGGTTCAGGGCCGTGGCGGACTGGGTGAAGGCGGCGACCGATCAGGATGCAGAACTTCTCGCCGGTCGCTGATGGCAGGAAACCCGGCGAGGGCGGCGGGCACGTGGTCGTGCCCGCCCTTGCACGTTCTCAGAAGTCCCAGCGGCCGGTGACGGAGAGCGGCACGGAGACGCGGCGGCCGGTGTCGTTGATCGCGGCCAGACCGAGCCCGCCGATCGCCGAATCGTCGCCGGACAGATCGTCGATGTAGTTCACGCCGGCGGTGAACTTCATGCTGAAGCGCTCGGTGAAGGGGACATGCACGCCGGCCTCGAGCCCGCCGCTGAGCGCCCAATCCTTCTTGTAGAACGGCGCATTCGGGATGGTGATCGCGGCGTCGGGAATCTCGAAGGTGGCCCGGATGTCATCGGTTTCGGTCGCACCCAGGCGCGCCGCGACGAACGGCCTGACCCGGCCACCATCGCCGAAGTAGTGCCGGTAACCGACCTCCCAGGTGTACGCCTCGTAGCGCGAGAATCGGCCGAAGACGTCCAGCTCGGTTTCGAGCGCGGGCACGTAGGCGGCACCGACGCGCACGCGCCCGTCATCGGCGCGGGTCTCCTTGGCCTGAAGGAAGACTTCGCTGCGGTCGCTCAGTCCATAGCCGACTTCCAGGCCGAACGACTTGGCGGTGCCGTAGATCTGTTCGTGGCTGCGCGAACGGATCCGCAACTCCGCGCTGACGCCGGCGAGGTCGGGATTCAACGGGCCGAGATCCGCGACCGGCGCCACGGCGCCCGTGTGGACGTCGCCGCTGATCGGCCTGTCGGCGCCACCGAACACGGACATCGAGAATTTTCCCTGCTCGGGCCCCGCTGCGAATGCCGGCCCTGTGGCCATCAGCAGGGCAGCGCCAAGAAGTTTGATCTGCATGTGCCTCTCCCACCAGAACGGGTTGCGCCTACCCACTGTAGGCACGTCCTCTACGCGAACGCGGTGCAGGTGGATTCAACAGAACGCAGGACGTAAGAGCACTTTCAGAACGCTTCACGCGCGCTCCACGTGGCTGTACGCGATGGCCGTTCGTCGGCATCGCGCGCGCTCGGCAGGGCGATCGCATCCGATACGCATCGCCCCGCGTATGCCTTCCGCCAGACGCCGCGCGCCGTCTGCGCCGTGCCTCGCGAACATCGCTGTCCTGCGCGCGCCGGTGAAGGTTCTTCCCCTGAGTACTTACATCACAGGACATACGATCATGACCACGCTTCGACTCTGGTGTTACACCCTTGCGGCCGGTGCGCTCATCCCGCTCGCCGCCAGCGCAGCCCCCACCGTCAATACGCTCGGTGGCGATACCCGTGTCCACCTGTCCGGTGATCTGGTGGGTGCGCTCACCTCGCTGGGCGTGTCGGTGCGCGCGAGCTATCCCGCGCGACTGCGCGGCGCGCAGGCGTCCTTCCCCATTCCCGGAGGCGAACTGGATCTGGGCACCTTGAAGGGGGAAGTGGACCACGCGGGCGGACTGACCCTGCAGGCCGGGGACACCCAGGTCAATCTGAGCAGCTACACGATCGACACCACCGGCGCCACGCCGGTCCTCACCGGTCTGGTGAAGGTCAACGACAGCGTGTTCGGTCGGTTGCCGCTGTTCGACATCGCGCTGGTGAGCGCGCCGGTGGTGCGCGGGCTGCATGCGCGCGCCGGTTCCGTGCAGCTGGACAACGTGCAACTCACCCTCAACGCCGACGCGGCGGCAGCCTTGAATGCGGTCTTCAATGTCGATGCGTTCCAGGCCGGCTTGCCGATCGGCACGGCACGCGTGCAGACCTACTTCTACGAGCCGGAACGTTGAGATATCGACGCACGGGGACGGCCGGGGGCGAACGACGCACCCGGCCAACGGGTTCGGGTGACGCGGGCGCGGTGCGATGGCCGCGGCTGCTCATCAATGTGGCGGGGAACCAGGCGGTCTGGTTCGTGGCGGTGATCGCCGCGTCGCACGGTCATGCGTGGCCGGGGGTGCTGGCGGCCGCGGTGTTCGTCGGCTGCCATGTGGTCACCGCGGCCGCGCCGCGCGTGGAGTTGAAACTGGTGGGCGCGGCATTGGCGTGCGGTGTCGTGGTGGATGGCATCGCGGCGTCGCAGGGGTGGCTTCGCTATGCCGCGCCGCTGCCGGGAGGCGAGGGGTTGCCGCCCGTGTGGATCCTGGCGCTGTGGGCCTCGCTCGCCGTCACCCTCAACGTGGCGATGCGCAGCCTGCAACGGCGGCGTTGGCTGGGCGTGCTGGTCGGGGGCATCGGCGGACCGCTGGCGTACCTGGCCGCGAGTAAAGGGTGGGACGCGGCGCGATTCGCGGATCCCGCGTGGCGGGGCATCGTCTGGCTCGCCGTGGCGTGGGCGATGGCATTGCCGGGCCTGCTATGGGCAGCGAGGCAGTGGAGCGCCGTCGCACCGGATAGCCATTGCAATGCCGATGCACCGGCCGACACGCGATGACAGCTTCAATCACTTCGTTGCAACGTTGAACACACAGGGAGACCAAAAATGACGCGTGGCCGACAGGCATCGGGGTTGGTGGGATGGATCGTGGCGTGTTACGCCGCCGCGGGCGTGGGCGCGCTGGCGTCCGTGGAGGCGAGGACCTTCTACGCGTCGCTGACGTTGCCCGTCTGGGCGCCGCCTGCGTGGCTGTTCGGTCCGGTGTGGACCGTGCTGTACGGGATGATGGCGCTCGCCGCCTGGATCGTCTGGCGGACGGGGGGCTGGGCACGTCGCAAAGCCGCGCTGACCGTCTTCGTGCTGCAGCTTGTCGTCAACGCGTTATGGAGCTGGCTGTTCTTCGGCTGGAAGCAGGGCGCGCTCGCCTTCGCCGACATCGTGCTGCTTTGGATCCTGGTCGCGTGGACCCTCAGGGCGTTCTGGAAGATCCGGGTCATCGCGGGCGCGTTGATGGTGCCTTACCTGCTCTGGGTCACCTTTGCGGCCGCCCTGAACTACGCCGTCTGGCAGGCCAACGGCGCGGCATTGGGGGGGTGATGCAGGGGGCATGGGCTGCGTGTGAGCGGTGCCCCATGCCCGTGCCGTAGCCGCCATTTCGCTTGTGCGCCCCGCTGCAGACCCCGCGGAAGGGCCTGCTTTCTGTGACACAGCCCTCACTCCGGGGCATGTACACCGTGTAACCACGCATACACCATCATGCTGCGGGGCGGGCGGCCGCTAAGGCCGTCAGGAACAGGAGTAAGCGGGACCTTGATGGACAAGGGGCTGGTCGCAACCTACGTGCCGGAGTTGGTGGTCACCTCGTTCTTCGTGGCCGCCCTGGCCTCGTACGCCGCGCTGAAGACCACCGGCCGCGTGCGCGCCAGCGACCCGGTCGCCCGGCGCTGGTGGCTGGCCGGCGGCGCGCTGGCGATGGGCATCGGCGTGTGGTCCATGCACTTCATCGGCATGCTCGCCTTGCGCCTGCCGATCCGCCTGGGCTACGACATCGGCATCACCTTCCTGTCCCTGCTGCTGGCCGTCGCCGCCAGCGGCTATGCGCTGTGGCTGGTCACCCGCGACCACGTCGGCCGCGCGCGCCTCTTCAGCGGGGCAGTGGTGATGGGCATGGGCATTGCCGCCATGCACTACGTGGGCATGGCCGCCATGCGCATGAACCCGGACATCGTCTACCGCCCGGGCTGGTTCATCGCCTCCGTGCTGATCGCCATCGCCGCCGCCGGTGGCGCGCTGGCGATCGCCTATCGCCTGCGCGATGACGTGCACCACGAACGCCTGCACCGCGCCCTGGCCGCGGGCGTGATGGGCGTGGCCATCGTGGGCATGCACTACACCGGCATGGCCGCCGCGCATTTCCCCGAAGGTTCGATGTGCGGCGCCGCGCTGCGCGATGGCTTTTCGCCCGATTCGCTCGCCTGGCTGGTGGTGGTCATCAACGCAGCCGTGCTCGGCACCGCGATCGGCGCCAGCGTGCTGGACCGCCTGCTGCACGAACGCACCGCGCGGCTGTCGGCCTCGCTGCAACAGGCCAACCAGCAGCTCACCCACCTGGCCCTGCACGACGCGCTCACCGGCCTGCCCAACCGCTTGCAACTGGTCGACTACCTGCAGCAGCTGATCGTGCAGGCGCAGCGCGACGACAGTCGCTTCGCCGTCCTCTTCATCGATCTGGACGGCTTCAAGGGCGTCAACGACAGCTTCGGCCACCACGTGGGCGATGCGCTGCTGGTGCGCGTGGCCAGCACGTTGCGGCAGATGATCGCGCCCGGCGATACGGTCGCGCGGCTGGGTGGCGACGAGTTCGTCATGGCCGCGGCCGTGGGCGGCGCCAACGAAGCCACCGTGCTGGGCCAGCGCCTGCTCGCGCGGTTGGGCGAAGCGATGAAGCTGGAAGACCACGACGACGTGATGGTCAGCGCCAGCATCGGCATCGCGCTGTATCCCGGCGACGGCAAAGACCCCGACGCGCTGATGGCGCACGCCGATGCGGCGATGTACTGCATCAAGGAATCCGGCCGCAACGGCATGGCGCTGTACGAGCCCTCGATGAGCGAAGGCGCGCAGGGCCAGCTGCAGATGACCTACGACCTGCGCCGCGCCTTGGAGCGTGGCCAACTGGTGCTGTATTACCAGCCGCAGATCCGCGCCCTCGACAACGGCCTGGCCGGCATGGAAGCGTTGGTGCGCTGGCAGCATCCGCGCCTGGGCCTGGTGATGCCGGACCGCTTCATCACCCTGGCCGAGCGGGTAGGGCTGATCGTCGAACTCGGCGCGTGGGTGCTGGACGAAGCCTGCCGACAGTGGGCCGCCTGGCAACGCGCCGGCGCGCGCGTACCCACCGTGTCGGTGAACCTGTCCGCGGCGCAGGTGCGCAGCGAAGATCTGGTCGCGCAGGTGCGCAACGCGATGCGTCGCCACGGTCTGCCGCCCGGCGTGCTGACGCTGGAGATCACCGAATCGATGGCGATGGTGGAACCCGAACGCACCGCCGGCGTGCTGGAAGAACTCGCCGAGGCCGGCGCGCGCATTTCGGTGGACGACTTCGGCACCGGCTATTCCAGTCTCTCGTACCTGGCGCACCTGCCGGTGCACGAGTTGAAGATCGACCGCCAGTTCGTGCGCCAGCTCGTGCCCGGTTCGCGCCACGCCGCCATCGTGCAATCGGTCGTGCACCTGGGCCGGCAACTGGGCCTGGACGTGGTGGCCGAAGGCGTCGAAACGCTGGAGCAGAAGCAACTGCTCGCCGGCATGGGCTGCACGCGCCTGCAGGGCTACCTGATCAGCCCGCCGCGCCCGGTGGAAGAACAACCCGAGCGCGCCGCCACCGTCGCGGCGTACGGCTTGCTGGGCTGAGGGGTTCCCCGCTAACGGCGATAGGTCGCGCGTTTTTCCTGCAGCTTGCCCTTGCGTGTCACCACCAGGTGCGCGCGCAGCCAGGTGGCGAAGTCGGCTTCGCTGAGTGAGCCTTCGGAGAGGCCGATGTACTGCGGATAGAGCTCCGGGTCCGTGGCTTGCAGCCGGCCGCTGTTGAGCACGATGAAGACTTCGCAGGCGACGGCGGCCGTGCGCTTGTTGCCGTCGACGAAGGGATGGTTGCGCGCCAAACCATGCGCGAGGCTGGCCGCGAGCGCGGCGAGGTCGGGCGGAGGATCGCCGCAGGCGAACAGCTGCTGCGGACGTGCGAGTGCGCCGTCGAGCAGACCTTCATCGCGCACGCCGGTGCCGCCACCATGTTCGGCCAACTGACGGTCGTGGATGGCCAGGGCCAGCGTCCTGCTGATCCAGGTGATCATCGGAGCCCCTTATTGCGCCAGCTTGTTGAGCAACGTGCGGCGATCACGCATCACCTGTTCCGCGACCTCCATCTGCTCGGCGAGGGTGGGGTCGTACACGGTCAGGCGGATGCCGTCGGGCGTCTCCAGCGCATGCAGCTCGTCGCCTTTTTCCAGGCGCAGGCGGGCGAGCAGTTCCTTTGGCAGGATGACGCCGGCGGAGTTGCCGATGGTGGTGATCTTGAGTTTCATGGCGCGGGGTTCCGGGTGTTATAACGTGCGTTATACGCTCGCGGTCCCGCGCCCGCAACCCGTTCCGGAGCGCCCTATCCGGACAAAAAGAAAGGCGCCTGCGGCCTCGTCACCGCAGGCGCCGGGGGCACCTGTCCCGGGGAGCAGGTGCGTCAGCGGTACACGCGCTCGCAACGGCGTTCGACGATGCGGTCGCCCTTGGTTTCCTGACTGTTGCCCTGGACCTTGCGGCCGATCGCACCGCCGGCGACGGCGCCGCCCACGGTGGCGACCTTCTTGCCGTTGCCGCTGCCTACCTGGTTGCCCAGCAGGCCGCCGATCACGGCGCCGATGGCGGTGCCGGCCACGCGGTTCGGGTCGCGGGTGTTCTTCTGCACTTCCACGTTGCGGCATTCCACTTTGCTGCCGTCGCTGAAGCGGCGACCCTCGTCTTCGGGGCCGTAGTAGCTGTTCTGCGCGGCGGCGGCCGAGATCACCGACAGCAGGCCGAACGACAGCACGAGGCGGGAGGTCTTCATGCGCTTCTCCTGGTGGGTATCGCGAGGCCAGCCTGCGCGCGATGTTGCGAACCCCAAGTGAAAGCCGCACGCGCGCATTCACCTGCCAGTGCACTGCCCGTGACGCGCGCGCGACAAACATGACCACGGACTGACGATGTCCCGTTGCGTTGACATCGGCGCCACACGGGCACGCCTACGGTGTGCGCATCCATCGACGAGGACGCCGCCATGCACACCCCCGAAGAGCTCGAAAAGAAGTTGTGGAAGGCGCTGAAGTCCGACCGCACGCTGATGCTGGGTTTGGACGGTGCGGAAGACGGCCACACGCGCCCGATGACCGCGTTGCTCGAACACGAAGGCCGTGGCCCGCTGTGGATCTTCACCGCCACCGACAACCTGCTGGCGCAGCGTGCGACCACGCCGCAACGCGCCATCGCCACGTTCGCGTCGATGGGCCACGACCTGTTCGCCAGCCTGCAGGGCGCGCTGGTGCGCGATGACGATCGCGACGTGATCGAGCGGTTGTGGAATCCCTTCGTCGCCGCGTGGTACGAAGGGGGCAAGGACGACCCCAAGCTCGCGCTGCTGCGTTTCGATGCCGAGCATGCGGAGATCTGGCTCAACGAACAGAGCCTGTGGGCCGGCATGAAACTGCTGTTCGGCGTGGATCCCAAGCAGGCTTACGAAGACAAGGTAGCCGAGGTGAACTTGCGCGGATGACGCACGGGCGCGTGGCGTAGGCCGGAAGTCACGACTTCCCCAACGCCACCTGACTCCGGCCGCCGAACGGTGGCCGGATGCCGTGGCGCGGCCCGTGACAGGGGAAAACCAACGCGCTGGAACAGGGGCCAGGCCGCGGTGATCACGCACCGGATGCCACGCCCCATGCTGCTGTACTCGCAAACTCACCTGCACAACCTGCTGGATCGCCTGGAAACCAGCGATGCCCGCACCACCGGCCAGTTGGAAGCCCTCACCGTATGGGTGGCGGCGCTGGTCCAGACCCATCCCGACGGCCAGCAGTTGCGCGCCACCGCGCAGGCGTTGTCCGCGCGCAATCCTTTCCGCGCGCTCTGCCAGTACCAGGAAGAAGTGGCCGCCTACGACGCCACCTTCTGCCAGCTGCAATCGCTGGCCTCGTTGCCCGAGCCGTTGCCCCGCATCCGCCTGCCGCTGCCGCCGAACGTATGAAGCGGGTGTCCCCCGATGCGGGCCGCCGTCGCGCGATGCGCGCGCGCCGCGATTGCGAAGGCAGTGTGCCCGGGATCGCGCCGCTGTCGACCGCCGGTCTGTTGGCGATGGCCGTGATGGCGGTGGGCGCAGCGACGGCGCCCGAAGTGCTGCTCGCGCTGCAAGACACGGCCTGGTACGAAGCGATGCCGGCAGACGATACGCACGCCGGATGAACCTTGCGGCCATCGCGCGCCTCCCCAGGGAAGGGGAGGCGCGCGGTGCGCATTCTGAAAGAAGAGGACACCGCGCCAGCGATCCTATCGACGGGGACGCACATGCAGCCGAGCTGGACGAAGCTAGGGCTTCGCACAACGGTGTCCTTGTGGTCGCCGTGGCTGTTCACCTGGATCCGGTTGGCCGCTGGGCGGCACCGACCACACGTGCAGTGTCGCGCGGCGTTCGCAAAGACCGCGTCAACGCAGGCGTGCACACCGCGCGAAACTGCGTGCGGGGTCACAGGTAGGCGTGAACATGCGCTGTCTCGTGGCGTGCGACCGCGTTCTAGCGCGCGTCAGGCGCGTGCGATCACGAATTCCAGGTAGTCCGACGGCACCACCAGCGAGCGATGGCCGCCGATGTTCCAGCGCCGCAGCAGTTCGGTCATCGCAGACTCGAGCTCCCGCTGGCCATCGGCTTCCAGCGCCGCGAACGCCTGGTGCGTCGGGCCGTGGTACGTGCGGAACACGTGCATGAAGTGCGCGACGGACGCGTAGCGGAAATTGAAGATGCGGCGCTCGCACCGGATGTTGCGGGCGTGACTGCCGAACAGGCGCGTGATGTGCGCCTCCGTGCCCCACAGCGCGGGCGAGGCCACGCCGGGCGGCGGCGGAAGCAGGCGGCCGAACACCTGGAGCAGTTCGCCGATGAAGCCATGCGGGGTCCAGTTCGCCAGGCCGATGCGACCGCCTGCGCGCGTCACCCGCAGCAGCTCGCGAGCCGCGCGTACGTGGTCGGGCGCGAACATGGCGCCGAACGTGGACAGCACCACGTCGAAGCTTCCATCGGGATGGGGCAGGGCCTCGGCATCGGCGTGCTCGAACTGCACCTCGAGCCCTTCGGCCCGCGCACGTGCGGCGCCCTTGTCGAGCAACGCGGGCACGTAGTCGGTCGAGGTGACACGCGCGAAGCGGCGGGCCGCGGCGAGGGTGGCATTGCCGTTGCCGGCGGCGACATCGAGTACACGCTCACCGGCGCGGACGTCGACCGCTTCGGCCAGCGACTCGCCGACGATCTGCAGCGTGGTACCGACCACGGCGAAGTCGCCGCTGGCCCACGTGGCCTGCTGGCGTGCCTTCAGGGCGTCGAAATCAGGGGCGACGCGCAGATCGGTCTTGCGGGCGAGGGCGACAGCGGGCATACGGAATCCAGGGGTCTCGGGGGAGTGCGCATTCTTCGCGCTTGTCCGCGTGCGTACCTGTCCCGTCGTCCCTGCGACCTGACCGCGCGTCCGGTCCGGCCTGTGTGTTGTCCCGGCTTCAGGTTTCCACCCTGCGCGCCGCCACGTCAGTGCAGCACGATCAACATCGCGCCGGTTAGCGCCATGATCAGCGTCGACGCGGCGTCCGTCGCACGGACGCACTGCCGAAGGCCGCAGCAGACACCGTGGGCCACCACCTGCGTCGTCGCGAGCATCGCCAGCAGATGGACGGCCACCGCCGCCAGCATCAGGAGCAGCGATCCGGTCGCGGTGATCGCGCCGGCCGGGCCGTTCGCCATGCAGAGCGGCAGCAGCGCCGGCACCAGCATCAGTCCGCTACCGTGCGCCGTGCCCATCGCGCAGGACCAGGCGGCCAGGCCGGCGTGCGACCGAGGCGCCACAGGGGGTGACGACCGCCGCCGCCAGCGCCACGCGGCGAGCGCGAGCAGGCCCGCACCCGCCAGCGGGTACAGCCGATCCGCTGCCCGCCACAGGCCCAGCATCACCAGCGCGACGACGAGGGCGACCGACATCGCGTGTCCGAGCGCGATCGGCAACAACGCGCGCCGCACGTCGCGCGTATCGCCGCTGCGCGTCGCGCGTGCCGCGGCGAACAGCCAGCCGTTCGCCGGACTCAGTCCGTGCAGCACGCCGAGGCCGGCGACGGCCAGCCACGGCCACCCCGCATCCGGCAGCGACACGGCGGCGCGGCTTCAAGGCTTGGCCGCGCAGCAGCCACCGGTGGAGACCGGGGCGTCGTCGTAGCGATCGTGGTGGCGCACCCACGCCATCGGATAGTCGTCGGCGTCTTCGTCGCGACCGTACGGGGTGAGGTCGAGCAAGGCGTAGGTGTGCATCATCGTTTCCACGCCGCGGCCGTAGCGCGAGTAGGTATGGAAGACCTGGCCGGCGTCGTCGCGCACGAACACGCTGATGCCGGGCGCTTCCTCATGCGGGAACGGCTGGCGCGTGTAGTTGTAGTCCACCTGGCCGCGCGACATCTCTTCCTGGGTGAAGTTCACGCCGAAGTCGTGGTTGAACGAGGTGCCGAACGAGGACACCCACGGGAACGTCCACCCCATGCGGCGGCGGAATGCGTCGATGTCGGCCAGCGGTGCGCGCGAGACCGCGACCAGCGCCAGGTCGCGCTGGGCGAGGTGGGCCCGCGCACCGGCGTGGTGATCGGCCATGAAGGAGCAGCTCTTGCAGCCCTGTTCCCAGCCGGGCGCGAACATGAAGTGCTGGACCATCAGCTGCCGGCGTCCGTCGAACAGGTCGGCCAGCGTGCGCGTGCCCTGCGGTGTGTCGAAGGTGTAGGGCGTTTCCACGCGCACCCAGGGCAGGGCGCGGCGTTCGCGCGCGATCTGGTCGTGCAGGCGGGTGAGTTCCTTCTCGCGCGCCAGCAAGGCAAGGCGAGCGGTGCGCCACGCGTCGTGGGTGACGATGGCGGGCGTGTCGTGTGCAAGCGTGTTCATCGCGGACTCCAGGCAGTGGGGGAAGCGGGCAGGCGTTGCCCGTGCCGGTGTCGTGACGGCACCGGAAATGCGGGGGAGGGGAAGGCGTGCCGCGCGATGCGGCGGATAGCTCAGGCGCGCGCGGGGCGACGCACGGCGCGCACCAGGCCACTGCGGCCGCCGCCGCAATAGAACAGGCCTGCACCGTCGGATTCGAGGCCGCTGACGTGCACGCCGGGCGGCATCTCCAGGCGCTCCAGCACCTGGCCATCGCGCGGGTCGATATGCCGCAGGTCGCAGTCGTCGCCTTCCCACGTCCCGTGCCACAACTCGCCGTCCACCCAGCTGACGCCGGTGACGAAGCGATCGGATTCGATCGTGCGCAGCACCGCGCCGGTGGTGGGGTCGATCTGCACGATGCGGCGCTCGCGGTACTGGCCGACCCACAGGCTGCCATCGGCCCAGGCCATGCCCGAGTCGCATCCCAGGCCGGGCGCGGGAATCGACGCGACGACGGTGCCGGTGGCCGGATCGATCTTGTCGATGCGCGCCTCGGCGAGTTGGTACAGATGCGTGCCGTCGAATGCGGTGCCGGCGTCGGCCGGGCGCGGCAGGCTGCGCGCGATCTCGCCGCTGGCCGGATCGATGGCGATCAGGCGATCGCCGGTGGCCGCCCAGACATGGCGGCCGTCGTGGGTCACGCCGGCCACGCCGCTCTGGGTCTCGAACGGGCCGTATTCGCGGGTGATCTCGGCCGGGGCGACAAAGGCCTCCTGGCGCGTGGTGTCGTTCATGGCGTGCTCCTGATGTGCGGGGACAGGGCCAATCTACGCAGACGGTGGCGTGGCAGGGAGTAACAAGATCGTCGTGAATCCGGCGAGCGGCGGTGCGACCCAGCGTTGCGCGCGGGCACGGCCGATCGCGCGGACCTGGCCTGCAGCTTCCATCGCGGCGAGCGCGCGCTGTACCGAGCGCTGGCTGTCGCCGGTGGCCAACGCCAGCGCCGACGTGGACCAGGCCATGCCGTCTGCCAGCAGGCCGTGCAGCACGCCCTGTTCGCCTTCGACCGGCGGCGCCAGCACCATCACGCCGCGCGCCCCGTGCGGCGACAGCAGGAAACCACGCGCGGTCGCGGTGATGTCGGCGAACGGCGCCAGCAGGCGCCGCAGGCGCCCGATCTCCACGCGCAGGCGGGCGCGGTGCGTCTCGTCCGGGTCGCGCGTGCGGAACACGCGCGCGATCAGCGCATTGCGCTCGACATCCCCGGGCCAGCCCGCGGCGAGTGCGCGCAACAGCGCGAACAACACCGGGCGTCGCGCGAACGATTCCACGCCGGCGGTGTCGCGCACCGCGTGGCGCACCGCGTCGACGACGAGCGTGCCGGAGGCGAGCACGGCTTCCACTTCGTCCAGCGTGACCGGCTGTTCATGGCCGGCGTGCAGGATGCGCGCGGCAGGCCGTTGCAGCAGGGATTCCACCTGCGCGATCTCAGCCGACAGCGCGGGGATACGCGCCTGGGCGGCGGCGGCCTGCGCGCGTTGCAGTGCCGAACGCGCATCGCGCGTGCGCAGCGAGCGCAGCGCGATCTCGGCGGCGGCCAGCGCGGCCAGCGCGTGGTGCGCGGCGGGCGCGCCTTCGAGATCGAGCGCGCCCAGCGCGGCACGCGCGGTATCCAATCGGCCCAGCAGCAGGTGGCGGCGCAGGGCGATCAGTTGCGCATGGCGCGCGTTGGCATGATCGCCACGCGTGGCCAGCGCCTGCGCGGCGTCGTCCAGCCGCTGCGGCGACGCGGTGAACTCGCGCAGGGCGAGCGCGACTTCCGCTTCGGCCACCACGCAGCGGGCACGTGCCAGCGGCTCGCGCGGACCGAAGCCGCGCGCAGCGCGTTTCAGCAGGTCGCGCGCACGCGCGTAGTCGCCGAGTTGCGCCATCGCGATGCCGCGCAGCGCCAGCGCGGCGGGATCTTCGCGCCAGCCCACGTGCTTGAGGGCGCCCAGGACATCGCCGGCCGTCAGGGCCCGGCCGGCGGCGGCGATCAGGGAATCCATGCCGGCAGCCTACCGCGTGGCGCGGTCATCGTCGCGGGCGACCTTATTCCGCTTCCAGTTCCTTGCGCATGCGCGCGTAGTCGCGGCGGTACTGGCGGGCCAGCTGCGCTTTCTTCGTGGCGCTGAGGATGCGGCCGGAGACCTGGAAGAATTTCTTCTCTTCCTCGCGCAGGTGGTGGTGCACCTTCTCCGACAGCGCGCGCGCTTTCTTCAGCCAGGCGGCATGGCGCGGGTCGAGGGCCTGGATGTCTTCGACGAGTTCGTCGATCTCGTGGTGTTCGTGCAAGGCGTGGCGCGAGGAATTCAGGCCGCGGTCGTCCATCAGGATGGGCACGTAGAGGAAGCGTTCCTCGGCGGCGGCGTGCGCGGCCAGTTCGATGCGCAACGCGGTGAACAGGTCCAGCCGCTCGCGCGTGCCCGGCTTGGAGCGCAGTACGCGGCGGCACAGCGCGCGTTGGGCTTCGTGGCTTTCGTGCAGGGCGTCGTAGATGGACTCGGGCATGGCGCGCTCGCGATGGCTGGCGGAATGGCAGCCTCCCTCACGCGCTGTCGAGGCCGCGTTAACGGCGCCTCGCGGACACTCGTTGTCCACAATGCCCGCGGATACTGCCGCGACCACCACCGGAGGTCCTGCCATGGAAACCAATGAACTGCACCGCGGTCGCCTGATCGACCACATCCAGCTGGTCGTGCGCGACCTGGAGTCCAGCCGGAGGTTCTACACGGCGGTGTTCGAAGTGCTCGGCATCCCGCTGGGCGGCGACGGCGGCAACTACTTCTGGGCCGACGAACTGTTCGTCTCCACCGCCGACAGCGAAGCGGCGGACGGCAAGCTCACCGGCCGCCACCACATCGCGTTCCAGGCGCAGGACCGCGCGATGGTGGACCGCTTCTACGAAGCCGCGCTCGCGCACGGCGGCAAGGACAACGGCGCACCGGGCCTGCGTGCGTATCACCCGGGCTACTACGGCGCGTTCGTGCTGGACCCGGACGGCAACAACATCGAAGCGGTCTTCCACGGCGAAGCCAAGCGCAGTGCGCCGTCGGTGAAAGTGGAGTTCTAGCGCTTGCTGATGCCTTCTCCCCGCACGGCGGGGAGAAGGCGTTGCCGCGCGTTTACAGGAACATGCCGCCCGAGGCTTCGATGCGCTGCGCGTTGACCCAGCGGTTGGCCGGCGACAGCAGTGAGGCGACCACGCCACCGATGTCGTCGGGCACGCCGACACGGCCGAGTGCCGTCTGCGAGGCGACGAATGCGTTGAGCTGTGCGTTGTCGCGCACGGCGCCGCCGCCGAAGTCGGTTTCGATGGCGCCGGGGGCGACGATATTCACGGCGATGCCGCGTGCACCGAGTTCCTTGGCCTGGTAGCGCGTCAGCACTTCCATCGCACCCTTCATCGCCGCATATGCCGCGTAGCCGGGCAGCGCGAAGCGCGCCAGGCCGGAGGAGATGTTGATGATGCGGCCACCATCGGCGAGCAGCGGCAGCAGCGCCTGGGTGAGGAAGAACGGTCCCTTGAAGTGCACATCGACCAGCGCATCGAACTGCGCGCGCGTGGTCTCGGCGAAGCCTGCATGCACGCCCATGCCGGCGTTGTTGACCAGGTGGTCGATACGTTCGCGGCCCCAGGCGGTGAGGCGGGCGCGCACGGCATCGGCGAAGGCGTCGAAGGTGTCGCTCTGGCCGACGTCCAGCGGCAGCGCCGCGGCACGTTGGCCGTGGGCTTCGATCTCGGCGACGACGGCTTCGGCTTCCGCCTGCTGGCTGCGGTAGGTGATCAGCACGTCGTGGCCCTGGCGGGCGACGGCCAGCGCCATGTTGCGGCCCAGGCCGCGGCTGCCGCCGGTGATGAGGGTGAGGGGGGAGGTAGTCGGGGTCATGGCAGGTCTCCAGTGTGGAAGGCGGTGGATTCACCGTGGAGGCACTGTATTGGGCGGGATTAGGCGGATAAATCGGCTTAGACTGATTGGACCGTTCGCCAAGGGCGAACAATCGCCGGAGCCGCCGTGAATCGCCTTGATGCCATGCAGGCCTTCGTCCGGGTCGCCGAGATGGCCAGCTTCACCCGTGCCGCCGACAGCCTGGGCCTGCCGAAGGCCAGCGTCTCCACCGCCGTGCAACAGCTGGAAGCCTGGCTGGGCACGCAACTGCTGCACCGGACCACGCGGCGGGTGCAGCTCACCCAGGACGGGCAGGCCTTCTACGAGCGCTGCCAGGACCTGCTGGCCGACATGGACGAGGTGCAGCACCTGTTCGCGCGCTCGCCGCAGGCGTTGCGTGGCCGGTTGCGGGTGGACATGCCGGCGCGCTTCGCACGCCACTTCGTGCTGCCGCACTTGCCGGCGTTCCTGCACGAGCATCCGCAGCTCGCGTTGGAACTGAGCTGCACCGATCGTCGCGTCGATGTCGTGCGCGAAGGCTTCGACTGCGTGCTGCGGGTGGGCACGCTGGCCGATACCAGCCTGATCGCGCGGCCGCTGGGCCAGTTGCGCGTGGTGACCTGCGCCAGCCCGGCGTACCTGCAACGCCATGGCGTGCCGCAGTCGCCGGACGATCTACATGCGCATCGGCTGATCCATTACGCCAGCCAGTTCGGCGGCAAGCCCGATGGGTGGGAATACTGGGACGGCACGCGCTACGCCAGCGTGCCGATGGAAGGCGCGCTGACGGTCAACAGTTCCGATGCGTACGAAGCGGCGTGTATCGCCGGCCTGGGCCTGATCCAGGCGCCGGTCGCGGGCCTGCGCACGCTGGTGGAACAGGGATTGCTGGAGGAGGTGTTGCCGCAATACGCCGCGGAGCCGATGCCGGTGACGCTGCTGTATGCGCATCGCCGCCACCTGCCGCAGCGCGTGCAGGCGTTCATGGCGTGGCTGACGGAGACGACGCGGCCTTATCTGGATGCATGATCGCGACGCATCGCCGCGATCACACGGCGTGACGGCTGTGCGCGTCGGCGGTGGCGCGGCGTTTCACCAGCGCACGGAAGAACGGGCCGGTGAGCAGCGTCGACAACACGGCCAGGGTGACCAGCGCGGCGAAGGCGTGTTCGGACAGCAGGCCCTTGTCGCGCAGGATGGTGGCCGCGACGATTTCCATCAGGCCCTTGCATTGCAGCAGCGCGCCGACCGCGAGCGCGTCGCGGCGCGACAGCGTGGAGGACGGCGGACACGCGATCACCGCGGCGAGTTTGGCGAGCACCGCCACCCCCAGTAGCACGAGCGAGGCCTGCAGCGAAGCCCAGCCCAGCACGCTGCCATCGATCTTCAGGCCGCTGTGGCCGAAGAACAGCGGGGCGATGCCGATCAGGGCGATCTGGCCGACGCGTTCGACCGGCACGCGACGCGACCAGGCCGGGGGCACCATCGCGCCGCCGAAGTACGCACCGAGCAATGCATGCAGGCCGAGCTGCGAACTGGCCCATGCGCCGGCAACGAGGAACAGTGGCAGCGCGATCCACACCGCCCACGCCGGCGGTGCCGCCTGCGCGCGTTGCGCCAGCCGGCCCGCGAAGGCGAGCACCACGAGCGCGCCGATCGCGAGTGCGGTGACCGGGGATGCACTGGCGAGCAGCGAGCCTCCTTCGGCCGCGAGCAACAGCAGGGCGAGTCCGGTCCACAGCACGGCGTCGTCGATCACGGCGATGCGCAGGGCGATCTGGGTGAGCGGGCGGTGCAGCGGGCCGAGCTCGCGGATGATGCCGATCAGCACCGGCAGTGCGCTGACCGCGATGCACAGGCCGATCGCGAGCGAGCCCATCCACGCGCCGCCCTTCGGTGCCTGCCAGCCCGGCAGGCCGGTGAAGTAGTAGTGCGCCGCCAGCGTGCCGGCGACGAAGGGCAGCAGCAGCGCCATGCCGGCGCTGGCGATGAAGCGCAGCGCCTGCGCACGCGGCAGCGGCGCGGCATTGGGCGCGCTGGGAAGATGCGCGGATTCGCGGGTTTCCAGGCCGGCGGTGAAGGCGAGCAGCAGCACGCCGAGGAAGCCGATCTGGTCGCCGAGCTTCGACGGCACGCCCCAACCCGCGGGCAGTACGCCGGTAGCCGCCAGTAGCAGGCCGATGATGATCGGGATGACGGCGATCGGGATCGACCGCCCAAGCACGCGCCAGGCCGCCCAGGCCAGGCCGATGAAGATCAGGGCATCGAGGGCGAACGCGGTGAGATCGGTCATGGCGCGATGTTAGCCGGGCGCCATGTGGGGTGTCGCGGGGCGCAGCCAGGCCTGTGCCACGCTCCCACAAGACGTTCCCCTGAACGCAGAAGGCCCCGCGATGCGGGGCCTTCCACCATCCGACCGAGGCGGCTTACGCCTCCACGTCTTCCTTGTACGCATCCACCGGGATGCAGGCGCACATGACGTTCTTGTCGCCGTAGACGTTGTCCACGCGTCCCACCGGCGGCCAGTACTTCTGCAGCTTCAGCGTGGCCAGCGGGAACGCGGCCAGTTCGCGCGGATAGGCGTGGGTCCATTCGCTGGCCATCACCATCGTGGCGGTGTGCGGCGCATTCTTCAGCGGGTTGTCCTCGCGGTCCAGGCGGCCGTCCTCGACCGCGCGGATCTCCTCGCGGATCTCGATCATCGCGTCGATGAAGCGGTCCAGCTCGTGCTGCGATTCGCTCTCGGTCGGTTCGACCATCAGCGTGCCGGCGACCGGGAAGCTCAGCGTGGGCGCGTGGAAGCCGAAGTCGATCAGGCGCTTGGCGACGTCCTCGGCGCTGATGCCGGTGGCGTCCTTGATCGGGCGCAGGTCGAGGATGCACTCGTGCGCCACCAGCCCGTTGCGACCGGTGTAGAGCGTCTCGTAATGCGCTTCCAGGCGCTTGGCGATGTAGTTGGCGTTGAGCAGCGCCACCTGGGTGGCCTTGCGCAGGCCGGAGGCGCCCATCAGGGTGACGTACATCCAGCTGATCGGCAGGATGCTGGCGCTGCCGAAGCTGGCCGCACTGACCATGCCGACGTCGCCTTCGCCGCCGAGCTTCTTCGGCAGGTACGGCGCGAGGTGCGCCTTCACCGCGCAGGGACCCACGCCGGGGCCACCGCCGCCGTGCGGAATGCAGAACGTCTTGTGCAGGTTGAGGTGCGAAACGTCCGAGCCCCACTTGCCGGGCTTGGCCACGCCGACGAGGGCGTTCATGTTGGCGCCGTCGGTGTACACCTGCCCGCCGTGCTGGTGGACGATGTCGCAGATGGCGACCACGTCTTCCTCGAACACGCCGTGCGTGGACGGGTAGGTGATCATGATCGCGGCCAGGCGGTCGCTGTACTTCTCGGCGGCGCGGCGGATGTCCTCCACGTCGACGTTGCCGTTGGCATCGCACTTGGTGACCACCACGGTCATGCCGCACATCTGCGCGCTGGCCGGGTTGGTGCCGTGCGCGGATTCGGGGATCAGGCAGATGTCGCGATGGGCGTCGCCACGCGCGCGGTGGTAGGCGCGGATGGCGAGCAGGCCGGCGTACTCGCCCTGCGCGCCGGAGTTCGGCTGCAGGCTGACGGCGTCGTAGCCGGTGCACTCGACCAGCATCGCTTCCAACTCGTCGATCAGCTGCGTGTAGCCCTGCGACTGCTCGGCCGGCGCGAACGGATGGATGTTGCCGAACTCAGGCCACGTCACCGGGATCATCTCGGCGGTGGCGTTGAGCTTCATGGTGCAGCTGCCCAGCGGGATCATGGTGCGGTCCAGCGCCAGGTCCTTGTCCGACAGCGCACGCATGTAGCGCAGCAGTTCGTGCTCGCTGTGGTGCGTGTTGAACACCGGGTGGGTCAGGAATTCGCTGGTGCGGCGCAGGGCGGCCGGGATCAGCGACGGTGCGGAGGCATCGAGCGCATCGATCGACGGCAGCGTGGCGCCTTCGCCGGCAAACACGCCCCACAGCGCTTCGACCTCGGCGCGCGTGGTGGTTTCGTCCAGCGAGATGCACAGCGAACCGTTGCCGCGCACGCGCAGGTTGATGCGGGCAGCGCGGGCGCGGGCGAGGAGGGCGTCGCGGGCGTCGCCGGGTTCGATGCACAACGTGTCGAACGCGCTGGCGTGCACCGCCGGGTAGCCCAGCGTGCGCAGGCCTTCGGCGAGGATGGCGGTGAGGCGGGCGACGCGGCCGGCGATGCGCTTCAGGCCCTCGGGGCCGTGGTAGACGGCGTACATGCTGGCCATCACGGCCAGCAGCACCTGCGCGGTGCAGATGTTGGAGGTGGCCTTCTCGCGGCGGATGTGCTGTTCGCGCGTCTGCAGCGTGAGACGGTAGGCGGCCTTGCCTTCGGCATCGACCGACACGCCGATCAGGCGGCCCGGCATGCTGCGCTTGTAGGCGTCGCGGCAGGCCATGAAGCCCGCATGCGGGCCCCCGAAGCCGAACGGCACGCCGAAGCGCTGCGAGTTGCCGACCACGATGTCCGCGCCCATTTCGCCCGGCGACTTCAGCAGGGTCAGCGCAAGCAGGTCGGTGGCGACCACGAACAGCGCGTTGTGCGCGTGGATGGTCTCGGCGTCCTTTGTCCATTCCTCGACCCAGCCGCTGGAGGCCGGGTACTGCACGAGCACGCCAAAGTAGTCGCCGGCGGCGAGCTTCTCGTGGAAGGCGTCGGTGGAGCGCACGACGTCGACGGTGATGCCCAGCGGTTCGGCGCGGGTGGCCAGCACTTCCAGCGTCTGCGGATGGGTGTCGCCGGCGACCAGGAAGGTGTTCGACTTCGACTTGGCCGAGCGCTTGGCCAGCGTCATCGCCTCGGCGGCGGCGGTGCCTTCGTCCAGCAGCGAGGCGTTGGCGATCTCCATCCCGGTGAGGTCGGCGACCATGGTCTGGAAGTTGATCAGCGCTTCCATGCGGCCCTGCGAGATCTCCGCCTGGTAGGGCGTGTAGGCCGTGTACCAGGCCGGGTTCTCGAGGATGTTGCGCAGGATGACCTTCGGCGTGTGGGTGCCGTAGTAGCCCTGGCCGATGAAGCTGCGGAAGACCTGATTGCGGTCGGCGACGGCGCGGATCTTGGCCAGCGCTTCTTCTTCGTTGATCGGCGCGGGCAGGGCCAGCGGCTGCGCGGACTTGATGTTGGCCGGCACGATGGCATCGGTCATCGCGTCCAGCGAATCGTGGCCGACGACGCGCAGCATGTGGGCGATCTCGGCGTCGTTGGGGCCGATGTGGCGTTCGAGGAACGCGCCGTGGTGCTCGAGCTCGCGCAGGGAGGGGGTATTCGACATGGCAGGCATCCGGGAAGGGCAATGAGGACCGGCGCGCGGAAACCGCACGTGGGATGCCCCTCTGTCCTTTTGCCTGAGAGTTTGGAAGCGCGGCGGACGAGGTCGCGTGCTTCGTGCCCCTTCGGCGCCGGCGCTGCCGCTAGGCGGCCGGTCTCTCCAGAGTGTCTGTTGCAGTGGTGGTATCGGGCCTGAGCGATTACGGGCATTTGCGCCTTCGGCAGCCGGTCGCGTGCGACAGGCTTCTCCCACCGGGTGTTGCCGGCCGATTATAGCCCGGCGACGGGGCCGCCGGCGGTTTCGGCGTACCATGTGCCGCCCGGCGCGGCCTGTTCATGGTGGACCGCCGCGCCCGTCCGGAGCGTCCCCCGCAATGAGTGCCCCCCACGCCATTTCAAACCGCCGCCTGGCCCTGCTGCTGGGTGGGCTGGCGATGTTCGGCCCGTTCTCGATCGACACCATCTTCCCGGCCTTCCCGGCGATGGGCGCGCAGCTGGGCGCGGACAAGGTGGCGATGCAGCAGACCATCAGCGCCTACCTGCTGACATACGCGCTGATGAGCCTGGTGCACGGGCCGCTGTCGGACGCGTTCGGGCGCAAGCGGGTGATCCAGGGCGGCCTGTTCGTGTTCCTGCTCGCGTCCGTAGGCTGCGCGCTGGCCACCGACATGGGCACGCTGCTGCTGTTCCGCGCGCTGCAGGGCCTGTCGGCGGGCGTGGGCTTCATCGTCGGCCGCGCGGTAATCCGCGACGCGCGCCAGGGCGACGATGCGCAACGGCTGATGAGCCAGGTGTCGATGATCTTCGGCATCGCGCCGGCCATCGCGCCGATCGTGGGCGGCTGGATCCTCGGCTGGAGCGCATGGCCGATGATCTTCTGGTTCCTGGCGGCGTTCTCGCTGCTGCTGCTGGTCGCGGTGGCGGTATGGCTGCCGGAGACGCATCCGGCCGAGGTGCGCCTGCAAGTGTCCCCGCGCCGCCTGCTGCGCGATTACGTCGGCATCGTGCGCAACCGGCGCTTCCTGCGCCTGGCACTGGCCGGTTCGCTGAGCTTCGGTGGCCTGTTCCTGTACATCGCGTCCGCGCCTGCGTTCGTGATGGACCTGCTGCATCTCAACGAGCAGCAGTTCGCCTGGCTCTTCCTGCCAACCATCGGTGGCATGGTGTTGGGCGCATTCCTTTCCGGGCGTGCGGCCGGCCGCGTCGAAGGCGCACGCCTGGTGCGGATCGGTTACGCCTGCATGGCGTTGGCGATGGTGGCGAACGTGGGCTACAACGCCTGGGCCGGGGCGGACATCCGGGTACCGTGGGCCGTGCTGCCCATGATGCTGGCCGCGTTGGGCGTGGCGCTGGTGTTCCCGATCCTGACCCTGGCCATCCTCGACATGTACCCGCGCCAGCGCGGCGCGGCCTCGTCGTTGCAGGCCTTCAGCAACCTGATGGTGAACGCCATCATCGCCGGCGTGCTGTCGCCGCTGTTGAGCCATCATGGCCTGCACCTGGCGCTGGGCATGGCCGGCTTCGTGCTGGTGGGTTGGCTGATGTGGCAATGGGAGGCGCACGCCAGCCGCCGCCAGCCCGCCTGCCCGCGCGCGCCAGCCGCGCTCGAGCCCACCGATCAACTCTGACCTGCAGCGAGATTTCCCCATGTCCATCCAATCCAAGGCCCGACGCGAAGCGAAGAAGCGCAAGGCGACCAAGGAGCGCAACGTGGCGCGCGCCAACGCGCCGGCGATCGAGCCGCATGCCGAGCTGCGCAATCCGCAAGGCGACCTGCTGGCCGGCATCGTGCGCCAGGCGGGGGTGTGGGTGCTGGGCATGGACGGCCGCATCGCCGGCAGTTCCGACAGCGCGGCCGAAGTGCTGGCGATGATCAAGCAGGCCGCGGCGTTGCACGAAGCACAGGGCAATGCGGTGCGCCTGGTGTATTCCGACGAGCTGCGCGATACGGCGGTGATCGAGGCGGCGGCCCAGGGCCTGACGCTGGAGCAGTTCGAGCAGCAGATGGCCGAGCAGATGAAGGCCAACAAGCAAGAACCGGCGCCGGACATCAACTGACGCCGCGCTGTCGCGCGCTTCGTCCTGCGACACGTGTCCCGAAGAGGACGCCGGCAAGCGCAAGCGTCGGTAGCCATACCCAGCACAGCTCCGAGCGCAGCACGGCCAGGCCGCGCGCGCTGAAGAAGCGGTTCGCGAACGGTGATACCTCGATCACCCGCCACGGCGCGAAGTGGCGCGCGTCGGACCACGGCCAGTACAGCGCCACGCCCAGACCGCCATCGGTCAGCATGTCCAGCAGCGGGTGGGAGGCGGCGGACAGCGCGACGAAGAACAACGCGGTGATGGGCGGTGTTTTCAACGTTCGCGCGAAGCACGTGGCCAGCGGTCCGCACGCCAACGCGAAGACCAGCGAATGGCTGGCGCCACGATGGCCGAAGGCATGCGCGTAGTCGATGCCGAGCGCGAACATCGCGACATCGGCATCGGGCAGCATCGCGGCCGCCATGCCGGTGGCGACCAGTCGTGACGGGACGCGGTCGCGCCCCAGCGCGATGCGGGCGGCGAGGGGGAGCAGGGCGTGGGTCAGGATCGTGGCCATGCGGAATGTCGTTCGTTGGAGTACCCAACGTCCGCCGCCGACGTGTGTCTTCGATGAAGTGCGCGTGTGGCCAAAAGGAAAGGCCGGCATCGAGCCGGCCTTTCCAGAGCGAACCCCGCGCGGGAATCAGCGTTCGCGCTGGGTCGTGCGAAGCGGTGCTCTCTGGCGCACACGCTCGGCGATCGTCGAAGGCGTGGGAGATACCGGAGCGTCAGCCGAACCGGTGGCACGCGCGCCCTGGCCTTGCGCAGGAACCCCGGCTGTCGCGCCCGCGCTGCGCACGAGCGGTTGCGAACTGCGCTCAAGCACGGGATCGGCGGCGATCCATTGCTTGATCTGCGGGAAGATCAGATCGAGTCGCGAATAGAAGTCGCGGTTCTCCGCATTGTTGAGGTTGCCGGAGTTCGCACACGTCGCCCAGCCACCGTACAGGCCACCACGCAGGCGATAGGAGTCGTCGGCATAGCGGGTGAAGAGCCCCGAGCCACTGCTACCGCCCTCCGTGGTTCCTTCCAGCCAGCCCGCCGCGAAACGCTCCGGGTAGGGACTGCCCGTGGTCGACTGGCCGAACGAGACCTTCTTCGCATCACCGGACGGGTGGTGGATCGCGACCACGTTGACCCCTGTCGTTACCGGACTGGCATCCCAGCCAGCGAAAGTTGCGCCGGCGGGTGCGGGGTTCTTCAGTCGCAGGAGCAGGGCATCGCTGGCCGCATCGACAAACAGGATGTCCGCGCCTCCGGCCAGCGGATTGGCGCGCACGCCGTCCAGCGTATTGCAGCCGGTGTTCTCGTAGGCCCAGTACGTATTGAGCGTATTCGCCACGGTCTGGTCGGCGATGCAGTGGGCGGCCGAGTAGAAGTAGGGGACCTGGGTGCCGGCGGTCGTGTCGTTGAGTAGCGTGCCCGTGCAGATGTAGCTGCGACCGCTCTTGACGAACACCATGTGCGCCACGGCGTTCTTGGCCTGCACGTAGGCCGCGCCCAACTGGTCGACCCGGCACACGGCGTTGATGTTGCAGGCCCCCGATTCGCCGACTTTCTCCACGATCTTGAAGTCGTTGCGGCTGTTGGTGAGCAGGTGCGATACCTGGGGCGCCTGCAACCGCGCCTGCGCCGCCTTCACGTGGGCGGGGCGATAGATCTCGATGATCTGCGCGCTGCCGTCGGTGGCGGGCGTCCAGTACAGGCCGCCGGCGTCGGCCAGCAACTGCGCCTCGGCAGCGGTGACGCGCGCGACAACGCGTTGGGGGTCGTCCGCGCCCGCAAAACGCAGTTCGACGTGCGGATGCAGACGCTTCACCTGGAGGCCAACCCGCAAGCCCATCGCATCGGGGGAGTCCACCCGCAGGCGCGCCACCGCGTCTCCGGATTTCATCGTTACCCAGCGCAGCCCCGGCGTGAAACGCTCGATGCCTTCGTTGGCCTGGACGCGCTCGATGCCGATCTGGGTCGCTTTGATGCGCTGGCTGGCGTTTCGCTGCTCCACTTCGACCAGCCGTTCCAGTGCGAGTTCGCGATACCCCTGACCGGTGGTGCTGTTCGCCGGAAACTGCGCCAGCTTCCACGCGGGCGCGGACTGCGCCGGCGTGCGACTGGCTTCGCCCGCCACTTGGGTAACCGCTGCGCTCGCAGCCAGGGGCAGGGAGACCAGCATCAGGCTGGCAAGGCATCGCAAGGTGTTCGATCGCATCATTCTTCGGACCTCCGTGTCGGAGCGTGGGGCGGAACGGGCGGGCCGATGGCGGCCCGCCCAGGGGACGAACTCAGGGCTTCGCGGGCGCGGCCGCGGCGGCAGGCGCCGTCGCCGGCCAACCACAGGTCTGGCCTTCGTTCTGCTGCTTCAGCCACTCCTGCAGCGGGGCGAAGTATTCCAGCACCGCACCGGCGTCCATCTTGTCGGTACCGGTGAGTTCCTTCAGCGTGCCCTGCCACGGCTGGCTGGCGCCCTTCTCGAGCATCGCCCAGAACTTCTGGCCCGCCGCCTTGTTGCCGTAGAAGCTGCAGTTGTACAGCGGGCCCTTGTAGCCGGCCGCGTCGCACAGGCCCTTGTAGAACTGGAACTGCAGCACGTGCGAGAGGAAGTAGCGCGTGTACGGCGTGTTGCCCGGCACGTGGTACTTCGCGCCCGGATCGAAGAAGTCTTCGCTACGCGCCGTGGCCGGTGCCACGCCCTGGTACTTCGCCTTCAGGTCCCACCAGGCCTTGTTGTAGTCGGCCGGCTTGATGCTGCCGTCGAACACGCCCCAGCGCCAGCGGTCGATCATCAGGCCGAACGGCATGAACGACACCTTGGCCAGCGCCATGCGCATCTGCGCGTTGATCAACGCTTCGTTGGTCTGCTGCTGGTCGCCCACCATGCCGATGGACTTGAGGTAGTCCGGCGTCATCGCCAGCACCATCGTGTCGCCGATGGCCTCGTGAAAGCCGTCGTGCGCGCCGGTCTGGAACAGCGGCGGCAGCTTGTTGTAGGCCAGGTAGTAATACACATGGCCGAGCTCGTGGTAGATGGTGGTGAAGTCTTCCTCGTTCGGCTTGATGCACATCTTGGTGCGCACGTCGCCGGTCATGTTCATGTCCCACGCGCTCGCGTGGCAGACCACGTCGCGATCCATCGGCTTGATGAACTGGGTCTTGGTCCAGTAGCTCTCAGGCAGCTTGGGCATGCCCAGGCTGGTGTAGAAGTCCTGTGCACGCTCGGTCATCTGCTTGGCGACCTGCAGCTGCGCCTCGCGCTCGGCCTGGAACAGTTTGTCGGTGCCCACGCCCGGGCCGGCCTTGGCCAGCGCCGCCTGGTAGTCGGCCTGGTACTGCTTCTCCAGCGCACCGGTAATGTCGAGGCTACCGGCACCCTTGTACGGCTCCAGCATGTCCCACAGGTTGCCCCAGTCCTGCTGCCACATGTTGCCCATCAGGTGCGCGGGCAGCAGGCCGTTGACCTGGCCCTTCTCCACGCCATAGGTGGCCTGCAGCTTGGTGCGGGTGTAGCAGTGCAGTTGCTCGTACAGCGGCTTGACCTGGCCCCACAGGCGATCGGTTTCCGCGGCGATCTCGGCCGGCGTCATGTCGTAGCCGCTGCGCCACATCTCGCCGGCATCGGCGAAGCCCATTTCCTTGGAGCCTTCGTTGACCAGCTCGACGAAGCGCGTGTAGTCCTTGCGCATCGGCTGGGCGATGGTGTGCCAGCCCTGCCACGCGTCCAACTGCGCGTCGTAGTCGCGGCTGCTGCGCAGGACGTCCTCGAGTTCGCCCAGCTGGCGGCACTTCTTCGCATCGCCTTCGCCCGTGCAGTAGCTGCCGGCGCCGTAGGTGCCTTCCATCTTCGTGGCGATCTGGGTCAGCTCGGCCAGCTTGACCGGATCCTTCGGCGCGGGCATCGCGGTGGCCAGTTTGAGCAACTGGATGGCGCGCGCGGACTCGGCCGACATCTTCTGGCCCTCGAACTTCTTCGCCTGGTCGATCCAGCTGTTGAGCTGGGTCAGGTAGCGCTCGTTGCCCTTGGCGGCCAGCAACTGGCTGTCATCGTTGATGTACGTGCTCGACAACCACTGTGCGGCGGTCAGCTCCGGGTACATCTTCTTGAATTCGTCGTTGACGCGCGCGACGAACTCGTCGGCGGTCTCGCCCTTCGGTGCGGCAGGCACGGCGGCGCTGTCGGCAGCCGGTTCGTCCTTCTTGCAGGCGGCGAGCGTGGCAACGCCGGCGCCGATGGCGAGGGCGAGCAAAAGGTGGCGGTGCTTCACGGGACGTCCTTCGGTGTGCGGCTGGCACGGGAACCCGAAGGGTAGTGAGACGGGGGTGGGGCGGCAAGTGCGACGTTGCGGCGCCTTGCGGGACGGCGCCTTCAGCGGTGCGGCAGGCCCCGATCCTTCAGGAACGCGCGGGCATCGTCGGCATCGTGCTCGAACCACGCCCGTGTCGACCCCAGCCGGTACGTGTAGCCCCAGGCATCCATGTCGGCCATCAGGCGCGCGCGCCCCACGCCGGGCAGGGCATCGGCGAGGATGATCTGCAGGCAGCAGGTGGCGTCTTCTTCGATCACCGAGTCGGTCGCGTCGGTATGCACCTGGGCGCGCTGCTCGGGTGGGAGCACGATCAGATGGCACGCCTCGTGCAGCATCGAGTGCACGGGCGTGTCGTTGCGCACGTAGACGTTGTGGGCGATGACGCCGGCTTCCGGTTCGCCCCAGAAGCTGCCGGGAATCGGCGAGCCATCCTCCACGCGGTGGAGCGTCAGCCCATAGCCGGCCAGCAGCGAAGCCGCATCGCCGAAGGACACGCTGCCCACCCGCATCACGGAGCTCTCGATATCGGTCGGCGTCGCGCTCATCGGAAACGCGGGCGGAGCAGGGCTCCGCCCGTTACGGCGTCAGTTGTTGCCTTCCGGCAGCGCCACGGAGATGTCGAGCACGTCATGGTCGCCGTCCTTGATCAAGTCGACCTTGACTGCGTCGACGTCGACGTTGACGTACTTCTTGATCACTTCCAGCAACTCGCGGCGCAGCAGCGGCAGGTAGTCGGGGGCGCCACGCGAACTGCGTTCCTGCGCGATGATGATCTGCAGGCGGTTCTTGGCGGTCTCGGCGGTGTTCTTCTTCGCCTTCAGGAAATCGAATAGGCCCATGATCAGCCTCCGAACAACTTGCTGAAGAAGCCCTTCTTCTCCAGGGTGGTGAAGCGCAGCGGGCGGTCTTCGCCCAGCAGGCGGGCGACGGTGTCGTCGTAGGCCTGGCCGGCCGGCGATTCCAGATCGAGGATCACCGGCTCGCCCTTGTTGGACGCATTCAGCACGTCGCCGGATTCGGGAATCACGCCGAGGGTCTTCAAACCCAGCACGTCCTCCACATCCTTGATGCTGAGCATCTCGCCGCCCTCGACGCGCGCGGGGTTGTAGCGGGTCAGCAGCAGGTTGGCCTTCAGCGGCTCGCCGTTCTCGGCGCGGCGGGTCTTGGAGTCAAGCAGGCCGAGGATGCGGTCGGAGTCGCGCACCGAGGACACTTCCGGATTGACCACCACGATGGCCTGGTCGGCGAAGTACATCGCCAGGAAGGCGCCTTTCTCGATACCGGCGGGCGAGTCGCACACGACGAATTCGAAACCGTCGTCGGACAGATCCTTCAGCACCTTCTCCACGCCTTCCTTCGTCAGCGCGTCCTTGTCGCGCGTCTGCGACGCGGCGAGCACGTACAGCGTCTCGAAGCGCTTGTCCTTGATCAGGGCCTGCTTCAGCGTGGCCTCGCCCTGGGTGACGTTGACGAAGTCGTACACCACGCGGCGCTCGCAGCCCATGATGAGGTCGAGGTTGCGCAGGCCGACGTCGAAGTCGATGACCGCGACCTTCTTGCCGCGACGGGCCAGCCCGCAGGCGATGCTGGCGCTGGTGGTGGTCTTGCCGACGCCGCCCTTGCCGGACGTGACTACGATGATTTCAGCCAACGGTGTTCTCCTTGGTCGTTCTTATGTTCGGGTGGTGGCGCGCTCAGTCCTGCGCGACGATCTTGAGTTGGTCCTGGTCCAGCCAGATCTGCACGGCCTTGCCGCGCAGTTCCTTGGGCACTTCCTCCATCACCTTGTAGTGGCCTGCGACGGCGACCAGTTCGGCGTGGAATTCACGGCAGAAGATGCGGGCGTCGGCATTGCCGCGCGCACCGGCGAGCGCGCGGCCGCGCAACGCGCCATAGATGTGGATGGAACCATCGGAGATGACTTCGGCGCCGGCACCGACGGTGCTGAGCACGGTCAGGTCGCGATTCTCGGCGTACAACTGCTGGCCGGAGCGCACGGGGGTCTTCTGGACCAGTCCCGGCTTGCTGTCGGCCGCCTTGGCGGCGGGTGCCGGTTTCGCTGGCGCAGGCTCGACGGCGGCGGGGCGTGCCGCGGGTGTGGGGGCAGGTGCGGCGGGAGCAGAAGATTCGTACTGCGCGCGGAACTTGGCGAGCAGCGGCAGGCCCAGTTGCTCGGACAGCACTTCGGTGTCGCGGGAGCCGTACGCCAGCGCCACCGGCAGCACGCCCGCAGCGCGCAGGCCGTCGATCAGCGATTGTGCCGTCGCCACGTCGGGCATGCGTGCCAAGCCGCCGAAATCGACGATGACGGCGGCACGGCCGAACAGTTTCGGTGCACGATCGACGCGCTCGCGCATTTCGCGAACCAGTTGGTCGACGTCGAGGGTACGGATGCGGAGGTTGGCGATGCCGACCTGGCCGATCTTCAGTTCGCCGGCCTGTTCGTAGTCCATGTGGGTCCGGGTCACGCTCATGTTCCCGTCGGGCGCTGTGCGCCGGCTGCCGCCACGAGGCGGGTACGGGTCCAGGGTGTATCGGGCAGCGCGTCGCCGTAGGTGTCGCGCACCCACGGATAGCTGCACAGTTCCTTCATCAGCATGCTGGCGCGGACGTTCGCCTCGGCCATCACGTGCTGCCCGACTTCGCGGAAGCCGAAGCTGCCGTGGAAGAGCAGGGCAGGATCGGCGCCATGGTCGAGGAAGACCTCACACGCCAGCTGCGGATAGCGCAGTTCGGCGAAGCTCTGGACATCGGCATAGAAGGCGCGGCCCACGCCGCCGCCGCGACGACGGCTCGCCACCACGATGCGGTCGATGTAGAAGAACTGCGGATAGCGCTCGCCGAACCAGGCAAAGTTGCTGCTGTCGTGTCCGGCGGCCGAACCGAAGCCGACCAGGAAACCGGCGAGGTTGCCGTCGCGCTCGGCGACGCGGAAGTATTCGGCCGTCTCGTAGAAGCGGCGGACCTTGGCTGAATCCAGCGGGAGGATCGCCAGTCCGGCATTGTTGTTGAGGGCTAGGACGGAATCCAGCTCGTGCTCGCGCACGTCGCGGATGACGATCGACATTACCTGACTCCGTACGGGTCTTGCAGGGCGGCACGCGGCCAAGCCCGGATTATCGCATGGTGGCGCCGAGCCCGGCGAGGCAGTGGGTGAGCAGGGCATGAACCCGTCTGGTGCATCCCTGCCGCGGCAGCATGACTTTAGTTGGGACATGGCCGTCGGGGATTCCGCCTAATATGCCCGGATGTTGGGACGACTCAGCCATACCCGCCTGCTGCGCGCCGCCGGGCTCTACACATGGGCCCTGGTGGGAATACCCATCATCCTGAATGTGTGGGTGCTGCCGCCGTCCAGCGGCACGGATGGGCAGGGCGTGAACCTGCCGTTGACCGCGTTGAGCTATTTCGCGTTCGGCGCGGTGTACTGGCTGGCGACACGCGCCCTGGATGGCCGCCGGGACAGCCTGCCGGTGGCCTGGAACGTGCCGCTGGCCATGGTGCTGACGGCGACGTCCATCGGCGTGGGTTTCTACACCCAGACCGGCCTGGGCGCCGTGCTGCTGCTGATCATGGCGGGTGTACTGCCCTGGCTGCTGGAGCTGCGCTTCGCCGTGGCCTGGCTGCTGGCGGCGCACGTGCTGCTGGTGCCGTCGTTCATGGCGCGCGACGACTTCAACTTCTGGGAAGCCCTGTTCCAATCGATGTTCTACGTGGGCTTCGCCGCCTTCGTGCTCATCACCACGTATGTGGCGCGCCAGCAGGCCCAGGCCCGCGAAGAGCAGCGCCGCCTCAACGCGGAGCTGCGGGCCACCCGCGTCCTGCTGGCCGAAAGCGCCCGCGTCAACGAGCGAACCCGCATTTCCCGGGAGCTGCACGACCTGCTGGGACACCACCTGACCGCGCTCAGCCTTAACCTGGAAGTGGCCGGCCACATGACCGAGGGGCGCGCCCAGGAGCACGTCCGCCAGGCCCACACGCTGGCCCGGCTGTTGCTCACCGATGTGCGCGAAGCCGTCAGCCAGTTGCGCGACAGCGGCGCCATCGACCTCGGAGCCGCCTTGGTGCCTCTGGCCGAAAAAGTGCCCTCGCTGGCCATTCACATGGACATCGAGGAGCCGCTGACCCTTGAGGACCCGCACCGGGCCCATGTATTGCTGCGGTGCACCCAGGAAATCATCACCAACGCGGTCCGCCATGCCGGCGCCCGCAACCTGTGGCTGCACTGCCGCAGGGAGGGTGCGAGGATCCTGATCGACGCACGCGACGATGGTGCCGGCAGCCCGCACGTGGTGGCGGGCAACGGCCTGACAGGCATGCGCGAGCGCCTGGCCCAGTACGGCGGCGAGCTGCGCATCGAAACGCAACCGGGCCAGGGCTTCTGCCTGCACATCGCCCTGCCTGTCAGCGAGACCCCGCCGGCGCTTGCGCCCCTTCCCGTTTCCCCACCCGAACCCATACCCGAGCTCAGCTCCGGAGGAACCCCGTGATCCGTGTCTGCCTGGTCGACGATCAAACCCTGGTGCGCCAGGGTATCCGCTCCCTGCTGGCGCTGGACGACGGTATCGAGGTGATAGCCGAGGCTGCGGACGGCCGCCAGGCCGTGGAAGTGGTCCCGCAGGTCAAGCCGGACGTGGTCCTGATGGACATGCGCATGCCGGTCATGTCGGGCCTGGAGGCCCTGCAGGCCTTGGCACGAGCCGGCCAGCTGCCGCCGACCATCATCCTCACCACGTTCGACGACGACCAACTGGTCCTGGCTGGCCTGAAAGCCGGCGCCAAGGGCTACTTGCTGAAGGATGTCTCGCTGGAGCAACTGGTCGGCGCGATCCGCACGGTTGCCGATGGTGGCTCCCTGGTCCAGCCCGCGGTCACCCAGCGCCTGTTGTCGGGCCTGGAGCACATGCGCAACGAATTCGTGAGCCTGGATCGACCGGATCCGCTAACGGATCGCGAGACCGAGATCCTGCGGCTGATGGCCAGTGGCTTCTCCAACAAGGAGATCGCCAATTCCCTGGGCGTTGCCGAGGGTACGATCAAGAATCATGTGTCCAACATCCTGTCCAAGTTGGGCGTGCGCGATCGCACCCGGGCCGTGCTGAAGGCCTTCGAATTGCAGTTGGTGTGACGGCGGCCCGGGTTCCCATCGGGGGCCCCCCGCAAGGGGCTCGAACACGGGCTCCATACGCCCCGGAATAGCGACGCCAACCGGTGTCAGGTGGACTGCCCGAAGCCCGGCAACCCTGCTAGGATGCGCGGTGCATTTTTTTCACGGCCGTGGCACCGGCCCCCGGAGACTTCCTGAATGACCCGTTTGATCGAGTTCGTGATTGCGTTGGCGCTGGTTCTGGCGCTGTTCCTGGTGATTGGCCTGGTTCTGCCGTCCTCGCGCGAGCTGCAGGAAAGCGTTGAAACCAACCGTCGCATGACCATCGTGTTCGATACGCTGAACAACGTGCGCCGACTGAAGGACTGGAATCCGCTGATCCCGAGCGCCGCCAACGAGCTGAGCTATTCCGGTGGCGAGAACGACGCTGGCGTTGGCGCCAAGGTCGACTTCAATTCCGCCAATGCCGCCTGGGGCCAGGGCAGCTGGGAAATCGTCGAAAGCGAGCGCCCTGCGCCGTCCGGCGGCCCCGGCAAGATCGTCTACGCGATCACCGACAAGCGCATGGGCACCGACAAGCGCAGCGTCTTCTCGCTGGAGCCGTCGGGCAAGAACAACCGCAACGTCAAGATCACCCAGCAGTACGAAGTGAAGTACGGCTGGAACCTGATCGGCCGTTACGCGGGCATGTACGTCAGCCGCCACGTGGGCGACAGCGTGAAGGCCGGCTTGTCCAAGCTGACCAACATGCTGGCCACCGTGCCCAACTTCGACTACCGCACCGAAGGCAGCCCGTTGACCGATCTCAAGATCGTCGACGTGCCGGCCGAAGACCTGTTGGTCGTCAACGCCGGCAACATCGACCGTACCAACGACGCCATCAAGGCCTCGATCAAGTCCAACCAGGAGTGGATCAAGCGCGTGATGGAGGCCAACGGCCTGGTCGCCAACGGTCCGCTGCGCATCATCACCACCGACTTCGGCACCGAGAAGTACGCCTTTGATGTCGCCCAGCCGGTCCGCAAGGGCAGCGCCGCGCCGAAAGCCGACGCAGCACCCGCCGTCGCCGGTGAGCCCCCGGTGACCCCGCCGGCGGCCGCTCCGGTCGCTTCCACGGGCGAACTGAAGGTCACGATCCCGTCGGGTGCGCCGGTGACCTACGTGCACCTGGACGCGCGCAAGTCTGCGTTCGCCAGCTACACCGGCTACATGGCCGAGCTCGATAACCAGCGCAATGCACTGCGCGCCTGGGCGGTGACCTCGGGCCACGAAGTCGTTGACCGTCCGTACGAGTCGTGGAAGTCCGGCGTCGATGGTTCGTTCGAAGCCGACGGCAAGTTCGACATCTACTGGGCCGTCAAGCACTAAGCCATCCCGGACCGCTGTCCCTGATGGTCAGCTCCATGCCAACGCGCCGCTTCATGCGGCGCGTTGCGTTTGTGGGGTCGGCGTTTCGCCGCGGCCCTTCCTCCACGGGGCAGGATGCCCGCCCGATGCCGGGACCCCCGAGCCGATGAACTACGATCGACGCCAACGCAAACCTTCGTTCCTCGCACTGAGTGGCGGCTTGCTCGCCGCGATCGCCGTGGGCTTGTCCGCCTATGCGTCGCATGGCATCGCGACGGCGGAAGCGCAATCGCACGTGCAGACGGCTGCCCTGTTCGCCTTCGGGCATGGACTTGCGCTCGCGGCGCTGTCCCCCAGCACCACCCGACGCCTGGGCAAGCTGGCTCTCGGCCTGCTGTTGCTGGGCACGCTGCTTTTCTCGGGCAGCCTGGTGGCTGGCGCGCTGGGCGGCCTATCCACGCGGCTCGCGCCCGCCGGCGGCATCACCCTGATGCTGGGATGGGTGTTGTGGGCGGTGGACGCAGTGCGTCGCTGACGGCATGCCACGACACGCGCGCGGCTTCGATACCGAGCAGGCCTGGGACCACCTGGCGCGGCGCGATCGCAAGCTGGGCACCTGGATGAAGCGGATCGGCTACATCGAGCCGCAGCCGACGTGGCGCAAGCCGTTCGATCCCGTGGACGCCCTGGCGCGCGCCATCCTCTACCAGCAGCTCAGCGGCAAGGCGGCCGGGACGATCGTCGGCCGCGTCGAGACCGCCATCGGCAGTACGCGCCTGCACTTCGACACGCTTGGTCGCATCGATGACGTGGCGCTGCGCGCCTGCGGCGTTTCCGGCAACAAGACCCTCGCACTGCGCGACCTTGCTGCACGTGAACAGCGTGGCGAAATTCCCAACCTGCGGCAGATGTCGGTGATGAGCGAAGACGAGATCGTCGCCGCACTGGTGCCGATCCGCGGCATCGGCCGCTGGACGGTGGAGATGATGCTGATGTTCCGCCTGGGCCGCCCCGACGTGCTGCCGATCGACGATCTCGGCGTGCGCAAGGGCGCGCAGTTCGTCGACAAGCAGGACGCGATGCCCACGCCGAAGGAACTGCTGGCGCGTGGCGAAGCATGGGGCCCTTACCGCACCTACGCGGCCCAATACCTGTGGCGGATCGCCGATTCCGGCACCGAGGCGAAGACGGCGACGAAGCGTTCGCAGGATTGACGCCGCGCTAGGCCAAAGGCAGGTAACGGTCCCATAGCAGGTTGCGGAACCGGTTGCCCGGATCGACCTGCTGTTTGATGGCCACGAACTTTCTGACTTGCGGGTACGCGCGCTCGAACTGCTTGCGCGTGGCATGCAGGCGATAGGGCAGGTAGTAGCGGCCGCCGTGATCGAGGGCGGCGTCGATCAGCGCACGGGTCCATCCGGCGGCCCGCGCGTCCTGCCAGCTGCGCTGCTTGTGGTAGAGGACGAAGCAGAACATGTCGCGGTCCGCCCAGCGCATCAATGATGTCGTGTCAGCCTTGGCGTGCCGGATGGATACGTTGATGACGTGCGCGTCCGACCCCGCCAGGATCGCCCGCAGGCGGGCGACGAAGCTGTCGAACGCGTGCATGGGGACGAAGTATTCCTGCAACAGGTAGGTCGAGATCTTTCGTGTGCGCGGCTCGATGGACGCCACATCGAGGCTGGCTTCGCAGTTGCGCATGATGACGCGCGGCTCGTGAAGCAGGCGGCGCGTCATGTAGCGCTCGCGTACCGCATCGCCACCAGGGAGTTCGGTGGCGGACCAGATCAGGTTCTGTTCGCTGGCGTAATCCATCCCCTCCGGAATCAGGCGTCGCGTGTCGGTCAGCGCGGCATCGCTCCGCGACCAGGTGATGGCCAGCGGCGCATCGAAATCCGGCGGCATCAGGTCCGCGTTGTGCATCACGACGTCTTGTCGCCCCAGTACACGGCCCTGGAACCAGTCCGCGTACTCCGCAAGCGGAACGGCTTCCACGTGGCGCGACATCCGTGTATTGCGGGCCAGGTCCAGTTCGACTTCCGTGATGACGCCGAGGCCGCCGTACCCTCCGAGCACCGCGCCGAACAGGGCAGGGTCGCGGTCACGCGAAAGTTCGAGCAGGCGCCCGTCTGCAGTGGCCAGCTGCAGGGCGCGCACCGTGCCTGCGATCGCGCCTTGGCCAATGTATCGGCCGTGGCAATTGACCGACACCGAACCGCCGACGCTGAAGTTGCTGTAGCTCTGCATGACCTTGACCGACAGGTCGTGCGGATCCAGCAGGGCCTGCAGCTGTCGCCAGCGCATGCCGGCCTGCACGCGTGCAATGCCCGATCCGGGATCGAGCCGCAGCAGGTCGTCCATTCCAGAGAGGTCGAGCTGCAGCGCCCCGGGCTCACGGGTCTGTCCGCCCATGCTGAAGCGGGCGCCGGCGATGCAGACTGCACCCTGCCATGTGCGCAGGGCGGCGACGACGCCTCCGGATGTGGTGGGCCTTGCGATGCCGGCGATACGGGTAGCATCAAGTGCCGCGATGTCGGTGGTGGAACGCTTGGCGTCGTCGTCTGACCTGGAGCAAGCCGGGAGGATGCCGGCGGTGCCGACAGCGAGCGCGTAGCCGAGTGCTTCCCTGCGGCGCATGCCGTCAACCGACGCCGGCGTAATACCAATGCCACGGTTCGTACACGATGCCGTGGGGGTTGTCGCGCGGGTAGCTCATGACGAAGCCGAAGTCGCCGGCGCGACCGGTAAGCCAGGCGAACGCGGGGGTGCGTTCGAACGACGCCTCGGCCGGCGGCTCATCCGGCGCGCCGATGTCGAGCGCGCGGCCGCTGTGGTGTTCGCTGTAGCCGGGTGCGGCGTTGACGGTCAGGATCTCGTCGACAGTCTGTCCACGGGCGCGTTTGCGCTCGAAGATGCCCAGTTGGTAGTCGTGGCTGCGATAACCGGAAATGGCTTCCAGCACGATGCCGTCGCGTGCCGCGGCAGCGCGCAGCGCCTGCCACGCGCGTGCGGCTCCCCGCGTGAGCCAGAGCGGCCGGCGATAGCGGTCGCGGCCGGCGAAGGCGAGGGCAGCCGGCTCGGCCACGAGTGCCAGGCCGGTGCGGTTGGCGTAAGCATCCTCATCCAGGCCGACTGCGTGCAGGCGTTCCTGCAATGCATGCAGGGGCAGCAGGCCCTGGGCATCCGCATCGAAGCCACGCGTGGCGCTCTCGAAGTTTTCCAATGCATCCCAGGCTTCATCCAGGCCGGGCTCGCGGGGCAGGCCCGGTACCAGTGGATGCACGCCACGTACAGACACTGCGGCGAGATAGCGGCCATCGTGCTTGCGACGCAATACCGCGTGCGCGACCGCCAGGATGCGGGCATCCGCATTGCTGCGTACGCGCAACAGGTCCGCCGGCCACAGTTCGATCTGCGACGTGTTGAGCAGGGTGGACGTCAGCGGCTGGGAGGGCAGGCGGCGCATGCCTGCAGCTTAGCGACGCGGCGTGGGCGCCGCCAGTTCGCGCAGCCGGGCGAGCAGGTCGGCCGGGCGCACGGGGCTCACCAGCACCAGGCTGCCGTCGCGCAGCGGCAGCGTCAGCACGCGAGTGCGATCAGTGACCAGGCAGAACGCCTTGCCCAGGTTGCGCAGGCGGAAGTGCCCGGCCTTGAAGCCGGGCAGGCTGAAGCCGTTCGTCTTCAGCATCGGCGTGAGCTCGGTGTGTTCTTCCAGGCTCAGTACGCGGGCCTTGTCGAGGTCGATCGCTTCGACGGCGAGCTTCTTCGTGTAGAACGTCGCCTTCACCTGCAGCTCGCGGTTGTCCAGCACGATCGCGCGCCGCCGCAGCGCCAGCGCGAGGACTGCACCGACCAAAAGGACGAAGGGAACCGTCAGCCAAGCTGCCAGAGGCGGCGGAGTCGTCGATTCCATTGTCATCGCGCCTACACCCGCGCCGATCGCGAGCAACAGTGGCAACCACAGCCACCAGCCGGTGTGGCCAGGCAGCGGGGCGACGGGAAAGTCCTGCGGGTGCTGCATGCGGCGGCTCCGAGCGGGGGAGGATCAGGCGAGCTTCTTGAAGAACAGGCGCACCGAGACTTCATGCTCGATGAAGAGCGTGCTGACCAGTTCCCAGCCCTGCGCGCTCATCTTGTCCAACTCCTGCTGGATGCGGTCGGTGAGCTTGCCCGCGAACATCTTGTACGGGACTTCGATGACCTTGTGGCTCCATCGGTGGTTCATGGCGATTCCTTCTTGCTGTCTTCCGGGTTGGAGCCGGTCTTCGGGAGCCGGCCCGCTTTGCGCAGCGCATCACGCAGCACGTATTCGATCTGGGCATTCAGCGAGCGAAGCTCGTCGTCGGCCCACCGTTGCGCGGCGGCCAGCACGTCGGCGCTGATGCGCAGCGGGTAGGCCTTCTTGTCCTGCTTCTCGCTCACCGGGGCGTCCCGTTGCGGCGGAGCTGCAGCACCATCGAGACGATCAAGGCATTGACCAGTACCACCATCGCGATGACGGCGCCTGTGGCCAAACGATCATCCTCGCCCGCCCAGTACAGGCCGACGGCGCCGGCCTGGATCGCCAGGCCGATCAGCACCCAGTGCAGGGCCATGCCGCGCGAACGCGGGTCGCGAGCCCGGCTTACCCACGCGCCGATGAAGAGCGCGGGCAGGCCGGAGAGCGCGACGATGATCGGTGCGAGCGCGTGCATGCGTAACGGCCGGTCAGTAGATCGAGCCGGTGTTGACGATCGGCTGCGTTCCGCGCTCGCCGCACAGCACCACCAGCAGGTTGCTGACCATCTGTGCCTTGCGCTCTTCGTCCAGCTTCACCACATCGTTCTTCTGCAGCTCGGCCAACGCCATTTCCACCATGCCCACCGCGCCGGCGACGATCCGCGTGCGGGCCGCGATCACCGCGTTGGCCTGTTGCCGCTGCAGCATGGCCTGGGCGATTTCCGGTGCGTAGGCGAGGTGGCTGATGCGCGCTTCGATCACGTCCACGCCGGCCTTGCCCAGGCGTTCGGCGATCTGGTCCTGCAGGTGCTGCGAGATCTCCTGCGGATGGCTGCGCAACGCGATCTGGCCTTCCTCGTGCTGGTCGTAGGGATAGCTGGACGCCATCGCACGCAGCGCGGCTTCGGACTGGATGTGCACGAAGCTCTCGTAGTCGTCCACGTTGAAGACGGCCTCGGCCGAGTCCACCACCTGCCAGACGATCACCGCCGCGATCTCGATCGGGCTGCCATCCAGCTCATTGACCTTCAGGCGGCTGCTTTCGAAATTGCGGATGCGCAGCGACACCTTGCGCTTGCTGAAGAAGGGATTGTTCCAGCGCAGGCCGTTGTCCTTCACCGTGCCGACATACTTGCCGAACAGACTGAGCACAGCGGACTGGTTGGGCTCCAGCTTGTACAGGCCGGCCATCAGGAACATCAGCGCGAAGGCGAGCACGGCGGCCACGACCATGTAGGCGGGCTGCTTGTCCGCAGCGCCGGCGATGAACAAGGCGATCACCCCCAGGCCCAGCACCAGCAGACCAAGGAGGGTCGGGATTCCGGGCAGCGACGACTTGGCGTTCTCTTTCATGGTCTTGGTCTCAGGACGGGATCACAGCAGCGACAGGCCGGCACCGAGCGCGAGCAGGGCGACGGAGAGAATGAGCAGGGCGGGGATGACCTTGTGCGCCTGGGAGGGCCAGCGGCGCTGGATCTGGTGGATCACATGGAGCATGGTCGGTCCCCGGCTGGCTGTTGGATTAAAAGATATCAATTTGATATCAGATGTCAACGGCTGGCCGCCGCCGTCCGTCGGGGCGACCGGTACACTGGCGCCCCCTTTTCCGGAACGATCCCATGACCACCCTCGGCACCCCGCTGTCCCCCCATGCGACCCGCGTCCTGCTGCTGGGGTCGGGCGAGCTGGGCAAGGAGGTGGCCATCGAGCTGCAGCGGCTGGGCGTGGAAGTGATCGCCGCCGACCGCTACGCCGACGCCCCGGCCATGCAGGTGGCCCATCGCTCGCACGTGCTGGACATGCTCGACCCAGCCGCCATCCGCGCCCTGATCGCGAAGGAACAGCCGCACCTGGTCGTGCCGGAGATCGAGGCGATCCATACCGAGACGCTGGTGGCGCTGGAAGCGGAAGGCGCAGCACGGGTGATCCCGACCGCGCGCGCCGCGCGCCTGACGATGGATCGCGAAGGCATCCGTCGGCTCGCCGCCGAAACACTGGGCCTGCCCACGTCCCCGTACCGCTTCGTCGACACGGTCGAGGAGTACCGCGAGGCCGTGCGCGATATCGGCCTGCCTTGCGTGGTGAAGCCGGTGATGTCCTCGTCCGGCAAGGGCCAGAGTACGTTGCGCAGCGATGGAGACATCGATCCCGCATGGGACTACGCGCAGACCGGTGGCCGTGCGGGCGCCGGCCGCTGCATCGTCGAAGGCTTCATCGATTTCGAATACGAGATCACCCTGCTGACCGTGCGCCATGCCGATGGCACCGCGTTCTGCGCGCCGATCGGGCATTGGCAGAAGGACGGCGACTACCGCGAAAGCTGGCAGCCGCAACCGATGTCGCCCCGCGCGCTGGAGCGCGCGCAGCAGATCGCGAAGGCGGTGACCGACGACCTGGGCGGATGGGGGCTGTTCGGCGTGGAGCTGTTCGTGAAGGGCGACGAGGTGTGGTTCAGCGAAGTCTCGCCGCGCCCGCACGACACCGGCCTGGTCACGTTGGCATCGCAGGAACTTTCGGAATTCGCGCTGCACGCACGCGCCATCCTCGGCCTGCCGATCCCGGTGATCCGCCAGAGCGGCCCGTCCGCGTCGTGCGCGATGCTGGCGCACGGCCATGGCGTGCCGGTGTTCGGCAACGTGGAAGGCGCGCTGGAAGAACCCGACACTGCGCTGCGCCTGTTCGGCAAGCCGCGCGTCGAAGGCCATCGCCGCGTCGGCGTGACCCTGGCGCGAGGCGAGGACGTCGATGTCGCGCGCTCGAAGGCCCGCGCCGCGGCCGCGGCCATCACCATCGAACTGAAGTGAGGCGCACGCGATGAACGGCCATGGTGGTTACGCGGTGTTCTTCTTCCCGCAGGCGCTCGAGGCACTGGGCGAAGCGATCAAGCCCTACCTCACCAACCAGCCCGAAGGGCCGCACATCTTCTGCAAGGAGATCGATACCGGTGGCGCCTTCACCGAAATGACACTGGTGGGCAAGGATGCCGAAGGCCACGACGTGCAGGTGGAACTGATGGTGCCCGGCAGCATGATCCGGATGATCGTCTCGGCGCAGAGCGAAGCGCTGTTCGGCTTCGGGCCGCGGGTGACGCCGCCGCCCGGCGCCGCCACGCCACCTACGGCGTGAGGTCCACCCACACGAGGTGATGGTCGCTGCCATCGGCGATGGCGGCGGCCGGGTCGGCTTTTTTCGGCCAGTACACGCCGCTGCCGACCAGGGCGAAGCCGGTCGAAGGCAGCACATAGTCCAGGCGCATGGCGCCCGCGCGCGGACCGAAATCGCCGGTCACGTGCGCCGGCGCGCCACGACGCTGCAGGCCTTTCGCCGCGTAGGCCTGGGCGGTTTCTTCGCCGCCTTCGCTGCGTGGCGTGGCCATCCGCATCACGCGCGGGTGTTCGAGCAGTTCCAGGATGGCATCGTGGTGGCCATCGCCATCCACCGGATCGTTGTTGAGATCGCCCGCGATGACGAAGCGCGCGTCGGCGGCGAGGCCGCCGCAGCGGCCCTGGTCGTCGCACAGCCAGGGCTTTTCGCCGGTCGAAAGGTATTCGCCCCAGAGCCGGAGCTCGTCGGCGTTGCGGTGCCCGTTGCGATCCTCGGGCCCGTCGAAGACCGGCGGCGTGGGATGCGAGACCAGGAAATGCACCGTGCCCTGCGGCGTGCGCACCGGCACGTCCCAGTGCGACTTCGACGACAGGCGCAGCTGCGCCCAGATCGCATCCGGATAGAAGCCACGGCCCTTGGCCGGATCGACGGGATTGGTCGCGCCCGGCAGCGTGCTCCAGCGCAGCAGCTGGAACGTGCGCACGTGGGCTTCATCGATCGGATACTTCGACAGCACCAACATGCCGTACTGGCCGGGATGCAGGCCGTAGCCCCACGCATCGTTGCCGCGGTCGCGGCCGGTGCCGCCGACGGTGCCGTTGCCGTCCAGGTCCAGCCCGCTCGGCACGCCGGTGTTCACCGGTGCCAGGTAGCGGTACGGATAGTGCAGGGGCTCGCCGCCCGCAGGCTGGGCGACCTCGAGATAGCGCTGCTGGAGCAGATCCGCGGCACGGTGCGCTTCGTCGAAATCGAACTCGTTGAGCAGCACCAGGTCCGGCCGTACCTTCTGCAGCACGGAGGCGATCTTGCGCGCATGCGCACTGTCGCCTTCGAGCTGGCGGATCACGCCGCCGGCGTCGTCCGAGTACAGCGAGGTGTTGTAGGTGGCCACGCGCAACGAAGCGGTTTCCGGCGTGGCGCCGTCGTGGTGCGGCGCGGCGCTGCAGGCGGCCAGGGCGAGGATCATCGGAAGCAGGAGGGCAGGGATTCGCATGCCGCCATGATGCCATGCACGGATGACACCCTCGTGCCAGCGGCGCTCACTCGGCGCGGCGCCACTGGCGACCGTCGAAGTGCTCCAGCGGCTGGAAACGGCGCTTGTAGTCCATCTTCCGATGGCCGTCGATCCAGTAGCCGAGATAGAGATGCGAATAGCCGTCGCGCTGCGCCCACTCGATCTGCCGAAGGATCGCGAGCGTGCCCAGGCTGCGCGCTTCCAGTTCCGGCTCGTAGAAGGTGTACACGGCCGAGAGCGCGCCGGGGATCACGTCGGTGACCGCCACCGCGAGCAACTGGCCGTCCTCGCGCAGCTCGACGAAGCGCCCGCGCGACCAGCTGCCGACGAGGAACTGGTCGAACTCCGTCGCGCCGTGGTTGTCCATGCCGCCGAGCGGATGTCGGGCCGCCAGATAACGCCGGTACAGTGCCAGATGCTCCTCGCCACGCAGGGCGGCGACGATGCGCGTCTCGACGCGCGCGTTGCGGGCGGCGCAGCGGCGCTGGCTGCGGTCGGGCGCGAAGTCCGCCACCGGGAGGCGGACCGCCACGCAGGCCCGGCACTGACGGCAATGCGGGCGGTAGACGATGTCGCCGGAACGGCGGAACCCCCACGACAACGCATCCGGATACAGCTGTGGAAGGCGCGGGTCGCGCGGGTCCAGCACCAGGTCGCGCGCCACCCGGTCGGGCCAGTAGCCGCACGGATGTTCGCCGGTGTGGAACAGCCGCAGGTCGTCGATGGGGTGGCCGTTCTCGCCCATCATCAACTCCACCGCGCGGCCAGCGGCCAGAAGGCGGCACCCGCCAATGAGCCGGCCAGCGCACCGGCGACAAGATCGCGTGGCGTGTGCCGGTGGAGTGCCAGGCGCGACCACGCGATCGCGGCCGCGAACAACAAGGCCGCCAGCATCCATGCGATGCCGAGCTCGCGCAGCAGCCACGCCGCGAACACCGCGAAGGCCATGTGCAGCGACAGCTTGCACCAGCGCGTCGCGGCCATCGCCACCAGGATCATCGCGGCCGACATCGCCATGCCGAGCGCGAACAGCGGTTGCGTGCCACGCCAGGCCACGAACAACGCGCCGGCGACCAGCGCCACCAGCAGGAAGCGATTGAGGCTGCCGCGCTCGTGCCGCGCGCTGGCATCCACGTGCGCCCAGCGGCCACGCCGCACTTGCCACCACGAGAATCCCATGACGAGGGCGGCGAACAGGCCGAATCCCAGCGCGGCCCCTGCGGCCGCACCGCGATCGCCCTGCACCAGGGCGATCACCACCACCGCGAGCGGCAGCACCAGCATCGGGTGGCCGGAGATGGACAGCGCACGGGCGAGGGCGTGGGACATGGCCGCAGCATACTGCGGCACCCCTGTCGCGTGGGTCGCGACCGTCCGCCGGCTGAACGCGTCCGTCAGCGCGTCAACCCGGGACGCATGCAGGCGTTTCCCCTGCCAGTGGCGCAGCTCGCGCCGCGTCTTCAGGAGAACATGATGAATCGCAAGACCCTGCTTTTCGTGGCCGTCCTGGCCGCCCTCGGCGCCGGTTCCGCGCTGGCCGCCACCCAGGCGGGCGACGCGCACAAGCCGGCGCGCGCGAGCCTGGACAAGAACAACGATGGCGTGATCGACAAGGCCGAGGCCGCCGCGCATCCGCGCCTGGCCGAACGCTTCGCCGAGCTGGACAAGAACGGCGACGGCAAGCTCAGTGCCGAGGAGCGTCCGCATCGCAAGGGCATGCGCGGCCCCGGCCGCCACGGTGGCGGTGACCGCGGTGGGATCGCCTTCAAGAAGCTCGACGCCGATGGCGACGGCAAGGTGAGCCGGGCCGAAGCCGCGGCCAATCCGAAATTCGCCGAACGCTTCGACACGCTGGACGCCAACAAGGACGGTGCGATCGATCGCGTCGACCGCGAAATGCGCGGCAAGCAGCGCCGCGATGAATGGTTCGCCAAGGCCGACAGCGACAAGGACGGCAAGCTGACCCGTGCCGAGATCGACCACGCCGACGCCGCCCGCCGTGCAGAAGCCCATCAGCGGATGCAGGCCCGCATGGACGAGCGCTTCGCGAGTGTGGATGCGAACAAGGACGGTCGCCTGTCGCGCGACGAAGTGAAGGACGGCCGCCTGGCTTCGCGCTTCGACGCCCTCGACACCAACAAGGACGGCTTCCTGTCCAAGGACGAACTGGCCGCGGGCAAGCCCGCCCGCCGCTGAGGGAAACGACGTGCATCCGGCGGCCATCCGGGTGCACGTCGAGCGGTTCTAGAAAGGCAGGCGGCCCGACATCACCAGGCCTGCGAACAGACCGGCGGTCGCCAGGGTGAATGCCAGCACGCAGCCCAAGATTCGCCAGGTGCGCTGGCGCTGCATGCGGCGGCCTTCGCCCTCGGGGTCGAGCACCAGGTCGCGCGCGTGGCGACGCTGCAGGATCTGCGGCAGCCAGCGGCCCGACGTCCAACCAATGATGACCATGTAAGCCAGCGTCAGGACGGTGTGCGGGATCCAGCCGGGCACGCGTGCCAGCGCGCTGATGCCGACGATGAAGAGCAGGATGGCGAGCGTGTTGACGGTGCCGTAGCGCAGCAGTTGGTCGCGTTCGCGCGCGTCCAGCGGATCGCGCAGGTACTTGCGGATGCCGAACCAGACCGCACCGATGCCCACCAGCGTGCCGAACGCGGTCGCACCCAGCGCGCCGCCCATCAACTTGAGCAATCCCTTGCCCGCCACGACACCGCCGGTGCCAAGCACCACCGCGCCCGCCGAGGGCGGTGCCGCGATCGCCAGCATGCCGAGCACTCCGCTGGCGAAGGCCGCCGACGGCGCCGACGTGCGGGCGAATTCGCCGAAGCGCGCCATCAGTTCTTCTCGCACGTACTGGCGTGCGCGCGACAGGCGCTTGCGTACCGCAGCATCGGTGATGCCCAGCAATGACGCGACCTGCTGCGAACGCTGGCCTTCGCGGTAGTACAGCAACAGCACTTCGCGGCTGTCTTCGGGCAGGGCGGCGATCACTTCGCGCGCTGCGGCTTCCTGTTCGGTCTGCAGAAGCGTTTCCGCCGGCGTCGGCGCGGTATCCGCAGCGAGTGTCAGTGCGATCTCGGCGGTTTCGCCGGTCATCGGGCGGCGACGTTGCGCACGCAGGTGGTCACGGGCCAGGTTGCGGGTGATCTCGCGCAGCCACGGCAGGAAGCTGTCGGGGTTCTTCAACGTGGCCAGCTGTCGCCAGCCTTTCAGGAAGGCCTCCTGCGCGATGTCCTCGCTGGCCTGCACGTCGCGCGTGATCGCCAGCGCGATGCCCGTGACCGCGTTCTGGCAAAGCGCGACGACGCGGCCGTACGCGGCCTGGTCGCCACGCGCGGCGGCGGGCAGGGCGTCCCGCAGGGAAAGTTCGATCGCCAGGGTGTCCATCCGGTCTCCATGTTCCGCCCGGTGCTTCCGGGCCATGCAGGCACGACGACCGACCGGCCGAAGTGTGACCCAGCCTGCCGGGGAGCGGAACTAGAGGGGCAGGCGCCCCGTCCTGACCAGCACGAACAGGATGGCGCCGATCGCCAGCAGGCTGCTCAGCACGACGGCTTTCCGGCCGATCACGTAGTCGTAGCCGCGTCGACGTTTCGCGTTGGCGGGATAGGCGAGGATCGGGTCCATGATCCGCGGCAGCATGACCAGGTACTGGTAGTTGATCGCGCACATGCCGACCACGGTGACCGTCGCGATCGCCGCCCAGCCGGGCGCGAGCACCGTCGCCAGCATCAGGCAGAACAGCCAGGCCGAACCGGTGACGGTATTGAGCGCCATGAACCGGCGCACCCGCAGCCGTTCCTGCGCGGTCTGGCAGAAACGCGCGAGATACCACCAGGTGAAGGCGTACCCGATCAGTCCGCCGACCACGCCGCCCAGTGCCCCGCCGAGCGCGAACGGATGCTGGGTGATCTGTTCGAAGATCACGCCCAGCGAGCCGCCCGCCACGCCGCCGGTGATGCCGCCGGTGGTCACGCCGCCGGTGCCCAGCTTGCCCAGCCCGAGGCCGCTGCCCAGGACGCCGGTGCCGATCACTGTCGCCGCGCTCGCCGCCGGCATCGCGCCAACCAGCCCACCCAGTACGATCATGGTGAAGGCCGCACCCGGTGCCGTGGAGCGGGCGAACTCGCCGAAGCGCTGCATCAGCTCGTCGCGGACCATGCTGCGCGCGCGCGACAGGCGCTTGCGCACCGCGGCGTCGCTCAAGCCCAGCAACTCGGCGACCTGCTGCGAGCTCTGGCCTTCGCGGTAATACAGCAACAGCGTTTCGCGACTGTCCTCGGGCAGGGCCGAGATGATCTCGGTGGCGACGATCTCCTCTTCCGTCTGCAGCAGGTGTTCGGACGGCGTCGGACCGGGATCGGCGGCCATGCCGATCGCGATCTCCGCGGCCTCGCCGGACATCGGCCGGCCATGCTGCGCGCGCAGCCAGTCGCGGGCGAGGTTGCGGGTGATCTGGCGCAGCCAGGGCAGGAAGCTGGCGCTGTTCTTCAACCGGTCGAGCTGCTGCCAGGCCTTCAGGAAAGCTTCCTGCGCGATATCCTCGCTGGCCTGCACGTCGCGGGTGATCGCCAGCGCGATCGCGGTGACGGTGTTCTGGCAGGCGTGGACGATGCGGCCGTAGGCCTCCTGGCTGCCGCGCGTGGCGGCGGGCAGTTCGGCCTGCAGCATCAAGTCCAGGGCGAGGGTAGTCATGGCGTCAGGATCATCGGGTGGGCTGATGACCCTGACGGGCCGGGAAGACGGATGTGACCGTGCGTGGTCAGCCGCCGGTGGCGGGCTGGATGCGGATGCGGTCTTCCTCGGGCACCTCGTCCGCGGGGGCGGGCGTCGCGGGTTGTTCCCGTGGCGCCGGGACGGGCGCTGCGGGCGGCGGCACCGGGCGCCGCATCCACATGATGACGGCGGCCAGGGCGATCAGGGCCAGCAGGATCAGGCGGATGCGCCAGGCCCAGGAGCGCTGCGGCGTGGCCGCGGGCTCCTGGTCGCTGCGGAACGTCAGCGTGGACGCATAGCCAGGGCGCGTGGTTTCCATCAGGCCCGCCTCGCGCAGCAGTTCGCGCGCGCGCGGCTGGTCTTCGGCATGGCGCACCCAGACGGCGGGCTGCAGCTGCGCCTTCACCGGTTCGGTGTAGCTGAACTGCCCGCCGCGCTTGCTGTGGTACGAGCGGCCGTTGCTGATGAAGACCGGAACGCCCGCATCGCTCAAGAGCTTGGCCACGCCTTCGACGGTTTCGATGCGCTGGCTGGAAAAGACTTGCCGCATGGGTATGCCCTCAGTCCTTCGCCGGGACGGCCGAAGCCGCTTCGGCGTCCGGCACCACGCGGATCAGGCCTTCCTGCGCGGTGCTGGCGACCAGACGGCCCTGACGATCGAAAATCTGCCCGCGCGCCAGTCCGCGCGAGCCGCTCGCGCTCGGGCTGTCGATCGAATACAGCAGCCAGTCGTCGGCACGGAACGGGCGGTGGAACCACAGCGCGTGGTCCAGCGACGCCATCTGCACGTTCGGCTGGTAGTAGCTGATGCCGTGCGGGTAGGTGGCCGTGCCAAGCAACTGGAAATCCGAGGCATAGGCGAGCAGGGCGCGGTGCAGTTCGGGCGAATCGCCGACCGGCTCGCTCAACCGGAACCAGACCTGCTGGAACGGCGGACGCTTGGGCGGATTCAACTCGTCGCGAGGGTAGACGTGGCGGAATTCGAACGGGCCGCGTCGCGACAGCCAGCGCTGCACCTTCGGCGGCAGCGTGGCCATGACCTCCGCGGGCACCGGCGGCGCGGGCGGGATGTCTTCCGGCTGCGGCACTTCCGGCATCGACAGCTGGTGCTCGGCGCCTTCCTCCTCGGCCTGGAACGAAGCCGCGCAGAAGAAGATCACGCGGCCGTGCTGGATCGCCGTGACGCGGCGCACCGAGAAGCTGCCGCCGTCGCGCGTGCGATCCACTTCGTAGACGATCGGCGCTTCGATGTTGCCGGCGCGGAGGAAGTAGGCGTGCAGCGAATGCGCGCGGCGCTCTTCCTCACCACCACCCACCGTGGCCTGTGCAGCCGACAGTGCCTGGCCGAGCACCTGGCCGCCGAACACGTACTTGGTGCCGATATCGCGGCTCTGGCCGCGGAACAGGTTGTCTTCCAGTCGCTCCAGCGACAGCAGTTCGATCAGCTCGGAGACGACGGGTTCGGGTGCGGGCACGGCAGGGCCTGGAGTCTTGGCGAACGGCGATTATACCGGCCGCCCGTGCGCGGCCCGTCAGGGCAGCAGCCGCTCAAGCGGGGTCGTGCGCAGCACCGCGTCCCACGGGAACAGCGGGCCCGGGTCCATCTTGCGCGGCACCAGGACGCCGGGATCGTCGCTGGCGGGCTCGCGCGTGGTGTCGAGGTCCTCGTGGCCGGCGATATAGCGCAGCGCGGGCAGCGCGTGCCGCAGGTGCGCCAGCAGCGCCGACAGGGCCTCGATCTGCGCATCGGTGTAAGGCTCTTCCATCGACTGATGGCCCACGGCGAGCCAATCGGGGTAACGACCGGTGTTCACCAGTTCGATCCCCACCGACCGCGGGTTGTAGCCACGCACGTGGTGGGCGACGTGTTGCGGGCGCACGTAGACGTGCACGGTGCCGTCGCGATCGATGTAGTAGTGGCCGCTGTTGCCGGTGCCGGAGGCATGCAGGATGCGCTCGCCGTACTCGCGCGCCAGCGCCATGTCCGGCAGCTCGGTGCAGTGGATGACGACCAGGTCGATCTGTTCCAGCGGCCGGACGTCCAGCTTGGCCTCGTAGGGCAACAGGTCGATGACGGGGGTGAAGGGCAGGTCCGTGCGCATGCTTCGATGCTAGCAGGCAGGGCGGGGAACGGGCTGGACACGGGCCGCTCCGGTAAACTGGCGGCCTTTCCCGTCGCACGGGTTTCCCATGCCGCTCAACCCCGAATCCCCGTTGGCCAAGCTCATGGCCACCCTGCCGCGTGCCGGCAAGGTGGAATGGATCGGCCTGCGACCGGCCCGCGACGAGCTCATGGTCTCCACCGACGCCGTTGAAGCCGTCACCGGCGCTGGCCTGGTCGGCGACCGCTACAAGGGCGGCAGCGGCAAGCGCGGGATCACCCTGATCCAGGCCGAGCACCTGCCCGCCATCGCCGCGCTGGCGCAGCGCCCCGACCTCGCGCCCTCGCTGTTGCGCCGTAACGTGGTCATGTCCGGCATCCCGCTGATCGCGCTGAAGGAGCGCCGTTTCCGCATCGGCAGCGCGGTGTTCGAGGGCACGGAAGAATGCGACCCGTGCTCGCGGATGGAAGACGCGCTGGGCCCCGGCGGCTACAACGCGATGCGTGGCCATGGCGGCCTGTGCGCGCGGATCGTCGAAGGTGGTTCGTTCCGCATCGGCGATCCGGTGGAAGCGCTCTGATGCGCGGCCACTGCATCCTGTCGCACGGGTTCGAAAGCGGTCCGGACGCCACCAAGGTCACCGCGCTCGCCGACATGGCCGAACGCCTGGGCTGGACCCACGAACGCCCGGACTACACCGACCTCGACGCGCGCCGCGATGTCAGTTCGCTCGGCGACGTGGTCGCGCGGCTGGAGCGCCTGCGCTCCCTTGCGCACGCCGCCGCGTCGCGTGGGCCGGTGGTGCTGGCCGGTTCCAGCCTGGGCGCTTACATCGCCGGCCGCATCTCGCTGGAGGTGCCGGTGCGTGGCCTGTTCCTGATGGCGCCGCCGATCATCATGGGGCCGCTGCCGTTGCTGGACGCCGCGCCGGTCCCTGTTTCGGTCATCCATGGCTGGGACGACGAACTGATCCCCGCGCAGGCCGTGACCGACTGGGCGCATGCACGCCGTGCGCGCCTGCTGCTGGTCAACGACGGGCATCGCCTGTCCGACCATGTCGCCGCTTCGGCGGATGCATTCGGGCAATTGCTCGCCGCTCTCTGACGTATCGAGGTTTCCTTTGAAGTTCTTCGTCTCCTGCGCCAAGGGCCTGGAATATCTGCTCGCCGACGAGCTGCTCGCGCTCGGCGTGCCCAAGGCCACCGCCACCATCGCCGGCGTGAATGCCGACGGCGAGCCCGTGGACGCGCAGCGTGCCGTGCTGTGGTCGCGGCTGGCCAGTCGCGTGCTGTGGCCGATCGATGAATTCGAATGCCTGAACGAACAGGCGCTGTACGACGGCGTGATGGCGATGGCGTGGGAAACGCACACGCGGCCGGAACTGACCCTGGCGGTGGATGCGCACGTGTCCGGCGAGGCGATCACCCATGCGCGCTATGCCGCGCAGCGCGTGAAGGATGCCGTGGTCGACCGCCTGCGCCAGCAGGGCCTGGAGCGACCGTCGGTGGATGTCGAACAGCCGGACCTGCGCATCAACCTGTCGCTGCGCAAGAACCGCGCGACGATATCGATCGACCTGGGCGGTGGCCCGATGCATCGTCGTGGCTGGCGCCAGGCGCAGAACGAGGCGCCGTTGAAGGAGAACCTCGCAGCGGCCGTGCTGATGCGCGGTGGCTGGCCGGCGCTGTACCACGACGGCGGCGCGTTGCTCGACCCGATGTGCGGCAGCGGCACGCTGCTGATCGAAGGCGCGCTGATGGCGGCCGATGTCGCGCCCGGTCTGCAGCGCCACGGCCCGGCGCTGCCCACGCGCTGGCTCGGCTTCGATGTCGATGCATGGCGCGCCCTGTTCGCCGACGCCGTGCAGCGCGAAACGGAAGGCCGCAAGGCGCTGAAGCCGGTGTTCTTCGGCAGCGACGTCGACCTGGGCGCGATCCGCGCCGCGCGTGACAACGCGGTGCTCGCCGGTCTCGCGGGCCAGTTGCAGTTCGAGACACGCGATGTCGCCCAGCTATCCACGCGCGAAGAGCCGCGTGGGCTTGTCGTCTGCAATCCCCCCTACGACGAACGGCTCGCCGCCGATGCCGACCTGTACCGCGCGCTCGGCGATGCGCTGCAGCGCGCCGTGCCGCAATGGCGCGCCAGCCTGCTGTGCGGCAATGCCGATCTCGGCTATGCCACCGGTTTGCGCGCGGCCAAGAAGTACCAGCTGTTCAATGGCGCCATCGAGTGTGCGCTGATCGTCTGCGATCCGGTCGCCACGCCCGCCCGCGAACCGCGCGAGGCCAAGCCGCTGTCGGATGGTGCGCAGATGGTCGCCAATCGCCTGCGCAAGAACCTCAAGAAGTTCAAGGCCTGGCGCACGCGCGAAGGCGTCACCTGCTACCGCGCTTACGATGCGGACCTGCCCGAATACGCGGCGGCCATCGACGTCTACGTGGAAGAGGGCGGGCAGGCCCGCACGTTGCTGCACGTGCAGGAATACGCCGCGCCGGCCGCCATTCCCGAGCACGACGTGCGTCGCCGTTTCAGCGAACTGCTGGCCGCCACCCGCGAGGTCTTCGGCGTGCCGCAGGAGCAGATCGCGGTGAAGGCGCGCGAGCGCGGCAAGGGCGGGTCGAAATACGGACGCATGCAGCAGCGCGATGAATTCATCGTGGTGCGCGAGTCGGACGCGTTGCTGCGGGTCAACCTGTTCGACTACCTCGACACCGGCCTCTTCCTCGATCATCGGCCGCTGCGGCGACGGATGGCGCAGGAAGCGCGCGGCAAGCGGTTCCTCAATCTGTTCTGCTACACCGGCGTGGCCAGCGTTCAGGCCGCGGTCGCGGGTGCGTCGAGCACGACCAGCGTGGACCTGTCGGCGACCTACCTGCAGTGGTGTGCGGACAACCTCGCCGAGAACGGCCTGGGCGGCGCGAAGCATCGCCTCGTGCAGGCCGACGCCGTGCGCTGGCTGGAGGCCGAGCAGGCCGAGTACGACCTGGTCTTCTGTGATCCGCCGACGTTCTCCAACTCCGCGCGCGCCGACGACTTTGACGTGCAGAAGGAGCACGTGCGGCTGTTGCGCGCCGCGGTTGCACGGCTGGCGCCGGGCGGGGTGCTGTACTTCAGCAACAACTTCCGCCGGTTCAAGCTGGACGAGAACGCGGTGGCGGAATTCGCGCGCTGCGAGGACATCAGCGCCAGCACGATTCCGCCGGATTTCGAACGCAACGCCCGCATCCACCGCGCGTGGCGGTTGACGCGGGCGTAACGCCGGGCGTCAGCCAACGATCAGGACGAAGTCGCCGCGCTGCGAGGCCATCGACAGCGCCAGCGTGCTGCCGGTAGCGGCGAGGTCGGCCGCCGAGAGGCGCGTGGACGGCGGCTGCGCGCGGTACGACGCATCGTCCGGCAGCGTGTCGCGCACGACATAGCCCATCAGCACGTTGACCAGTTCGCCCAGCGCGTCGAGCGCGAGTTCGTCGTCGCACTGTTCGGGCGACAGCGAGAGCAGGGCGCAGGCCATCGCATGCATGGTGGCGCGGCTGCAGCCCACGCCGACCAGCAGCGACTGGGATGCGGCGGTGATGCGCACATGGGCGGTGAATTCGCAGGCGTCCAGCGCGGCGTCGTCGGCGATGCCGGCGGCCTGGCACTGGCTGCCCACCAGGCGCGGGAACAGGCGGTTGCAGACGCGGATCGCGCTGGTGACCACGTCGGCCAGGGTGTGGCCGGCGATGCCGAGCGCCAGCGCGTGGTTGGCTTCGTCCAGATCGCGACGGTGCGCGACCAGCTCGGCCTCCAGTTGTTCGGTCGTCAGCACGCCCTGGTTGACCAGGATCTGGCCGAACAGGGTGCGCCCCTGCTTCTGCGCGGCCAGCAGTACGTCGAGCTGCACGTTGCTCAGCCAGCCCATCTCCAGCGCGATGTCGCCGAAGCGGCGGTCTTCCGCGCGCTGCCGTTCATTGATGCGGCGCGCCTGCGTCGCGTCCAGCATGCCGTGCTGCGTGGCGAGTTCGCCGAGCAGGGGATTGGACGCGCGCTGCGCGTCGAGCGCGGCAAGGAGCTGCCCCGAGGTGATGGTGCCGCGTTCCAGCAGGAACTGGCCCAGGAATTTCGCTGCCATGATGGGTCGTCTCGTACGTAAAGTGGAAGGACGTGCGTGCCGGTCAGGCGACCGCTTCGTGCAGCACGCGATCCATCACTTCCGGATCGATGGGCTTCTGCAGGTAGGACTTCGCGCCCAGCTTCAGGCATTCCTCGATGTCGCTCTGCGCGCCGAGCGAGCTGAGGATCACCACGCGCGCATCCGGGTCCTGCGCGAGGATCTGGCCCAGCGCCTGCTTGCCGTCGCATTCGGGCATCACCAGGTCCATCAGGACCACGTCCGGCTTCAGTGCCTGGTATTGGCTGACGGCTTCAAGGCCGTTGCCGGCCTCGCCCACCACCTGGAAGCCGCAATCGTCGAGCTGGCGTGCCGCCAGCATGCGCAGTGCGCGCGAATCATCGCAAAGCAGAACCGTCGGACGTGACGTCATTTCAAGATCCCCCTGTGGATCGTGTTGGCCGCGCAGCGGATGCGACGCGGTTCGACATGTAGGCCGTATCGGCCGATCCGGGGAGTTCTTGAGCGGGAGCGTCAGTGCGCCATGCCGGCAGCCAGCGTTTCCTCGACAAGGCTGAACGCGGAATGCGCACCGCCGCGCGAGCCACCCACGTCCGTGGCGAAATAGACCACGCCCGTGCCTGCCTGACGGTCGATCCACAGGCCCGAGCGCAGGCCGTAGGCATCGCCGGAGTGGCCGACGCGCGCAACGCCATCACCGAACGGATCGTCGCCGCAGCCTTGTGCCGGTGTGGCCAGGGTCTGCACGGCGAGGCCGTAACGACAGAAGAAGGCCTTGTTCTGCCCGCCGCCGGTGTCTTCTTCATGCGTCACGCCATTGCCGCCGTCGAAGCTCCATTGCGGGGCCACCATCGCGTCGACGCTGGCCGGCGACAGCAGGCGCACGCCATCGACTTCGCCGCCGTCGAGCAACAGGCGGCCGATCTTCGCCAGTCCGTTCGCCGAGATGCGCAGGCCACCCTGCGGCGAGAACAGCGCCCCGTTCTCGCCGGCCTTCCAGCGGGCGAGGTCGCAATCGGCACCGTCCTCGACGACCACGGCGCAGACGGGCTTGCCCGTGCGGTTCTCGTCGCGCACCGGTGCGCGGTCGCGATACAGCACCACGGCGCGCGTCGCCGTGGCGGCATCGCAGCTTTCCCAGTTGAAGCAGGCATCCAGCTTCAGCGGTGCCAGCACCAGCCGGCGCATCAGCCGGTCGAAGCGCTCGCCGGTGACGTTCTCCATCGCCATCGCGACCAACGGGAAGTTGAGGTTGGTGTAGCGGAAGTGCGTGCCGGGTGCGTGTGCGTCGTCCCAGGCCTTGGGGTCGTCGAGGATGCCCTTCAGCGGTTGCCCCAGCGGTGTGGCGTAGTAGCCGGCAGCATCGGTCAGGCTGGAGCGGTGCGACAGCAGCAAGCGCAGCGTGATCGGCGTGTCGGGGAAGCGCGGGTGGCGCAGCGTCCAGCCCAGGTAGGTCGAGACGTCGGCATCGAGATCGAGTTTGTCGGCCTCGACCAGCCGCATCACACCGATCGTGGTCACCAGCTTGGAGATGGAGGCGACGCGCACCGGATCATCAGCGGTGATCTTGCGACCGGTGGCGAGGTCCGCCATGCCTTCCACATGGACACTGACGACGCCGTTGCGATCGAAGGCGACGCGCACCTGCGCGACAGGCTCGGCGGCGGACACCACCGTGGAGGCCGTCAGGCAGGCGAGGCAAACCAGGATGCGGAGGGAACGCAGGGACATCGGCCAGCACCTCGAGGGAACCGGCTCCGACTTTACTTCATCGTCGGCATCACGAACTCGGCGGCATGCGTCTCGGGCCAGCGGGCGGTGATCGTCTTCAATCGCGTGTAGAAACGCACGCCGTCCGGACCGTGCACATGCAGGGGACCGAAGATCGAGCGCTTCCAGCCACCGAAGCTGTGGAATGCCATCGGCACGGGGATCGGCACGTTGATGCCGACCATGCCGGCCTGCACGCGGTGGGCGAATTCGCGCGCCGCGCCGCCGTCGCGGGTGAACACCGCCGTGCCGTTGCCGTATTCGTGCTCGTTGACCAGGCGCAGCGCGGCATCGAGATCCGGCACGCGCATGACGCACAGCACCGGACCGAAGATCTCTTCGCGGTAGATCGTCATCTCCGGCGTGACGCGGTCGAACAGGCAGCCACCGAGGAAGAACCCATCCGCGTGCCCATCGACGACATGGCCGCGGCCATCGACGACCAGGCTCGCGCCTTCCGCAACGCCGGCATCGACATAGCCGCGCACCTTGTCGCGGTGCGCGCCGGTGACCAGCGGGCCCATTTCCGGGTCGAGGCAGCCGGGCCCGATCTTCAGCGCCGCCACTTTCGGAGCCAGCGTCGCTACCAGCGCATCCGCCGTGGCATCACCCACGCAGACCGCGACCGAGATCGCCATGCAGCGCTCGCCGGCCGAGCCGTAGCCGGCCCCCAGCAGCGCGGACACCGCGCCATCCAGGTCGGCATCGGGCAGCACGACCATGTGGTTCTTCGCGCCGCCCAGGGCCTGCACGCGCTTGCCGTTCGCGGAACCGCGCGCATAGATGTATTCGGCGATCGGCGTGGAGCCGACGAAGCTCAGCGCCTGCACGCGCGGTTCGTCGAGCAGGGCGTCCACCGCGGCCTTGTCGCCGTGCACGACATTGAACACGCCATCCGGCAGACCGGCTTTCTTCAACAGGTCGGCCATGAACAGCGCCGCGGACGGATCGCGCTCCGAGGGTTTCAGCACGAAGGTGTTGCCGCAGGCCAGCGCCACCGGGAACATCCACAGCGGCACCATCGCGGGGAAATTGAACGGCGTGATGCCGGCGACGACGCCAAGTGGTGCGTATTCGCTCCACGAGTCCACGTCGCGGCCGACGTTCATCGAGTGCTCGCCCTTGAGCAGGTGCGGGATGCCGCAGGCGAACTCCACCACTTCCAGCCCGCGGGTCACCTCGCCGCGTGCGTCGGAGAGCACCTTGCCGTGCTCGGACGTGATGATCTTCGCCAACTCGCCGGCCTGCGCCTCGAGCAGTTCCTTGAAGCGGAACATCACCCGCGCGCGGTTCAATGGGGTTGTCGCGGCCCACGCGGGAAAGGCGGCGGACGCCGCGTCCACCGCCTGCTTCACGTCGTCGGCCGAGGCCAGCGGCACGCGCGCGGTGACGGTGCCGGTGGCGGGGTCGAACACATCGCCGTGGCGGCCGCTGCCGCCTTCCACCCGCTGTCCGTTGAAGAAATGGTGCAGCGGGTGGCTCATGCGATGCTCCTCAGGGTCGGATCAGGCCAGCGCCTCGCGCGCCGGCACGTAGGTGTAGCCCAGGTCGTCGGCGACCGCCTTGTAGGTGATCTTGCCGGCGTGCACGTTCAGGCCGTTGAGCAGGTGCTCGTCGTCCAGCAGCGCCTGCTTCGCGCCCTTGTTCGCCAGCTGCACCGCGAAGGGCAGGGTGGCGTTGGTCAGCGCGAAGGTGGACGTGCGGGCGACGCCGCCCGGCATGTTGGCCACGCAGTAGTGGATGATGCCGTCGACTTCGTACGTGGGGTTCTGGTGGGTGGTGGCCTTCGAGGTCTCGAAGCAGCCGCCCTGGTCGATCGCCACGTCCACCAGCACCGAACCCGGGCGCATCAGCTTCAGCTGGTCGCGCGAGACGAGCTTGGGCGCGGCGGCGCCGGGGATCAGCACCGCACCGATCACCAGGTCGGTATCGGGCAGGCGTTCCTCGATGGCATCGCGGGTGGAGTAGATCGTGGTCAGCTGGTGGCCGTACAACTCGTCCAGATACTTCAGGCGGTCGAGCGAACGGTCGAGGATGGTGACGTGCGCGTTCATGCCCATCGCCATGCGCGCGGCATTGATGCCGACCACGCCGCCGCCGATCACCAGCACTTCGGCCGGCTTCACGCCGGGCACGCCGCCGAGCAGCACGCCGGAGCCGCCCTGCGCCTTCTCCAGCGCGTGCGCGCCGGCCTGGATCGACATGCGGCCGGCGACTTCCGACATCGGCGCCAGCAGCGGCAGGCCGCCCTTGCGGTCGGTGACGGTTTCGTAGGCGATGCAGGTGGCGCCGGAGGCGACCAGCGCCTTGGTCTGCTCCGGATCGGGCGCGAGGTGCAGATAGGTGTAGAGCACCTGGCCGGGGCGCAGCATGGCGCACTCGTTCGGCTGGGGTTCCTTCACCTTGATGATCATGTCGGCGCGGGCAAAGATCTCCGCCGCGGTGTCGACGATCTCCGCGCCGGCCTTGATGTATTGATCGTCGGTCAGGCCGATGGCCTTGCCGCCGTCGCGCTGGACGATGACCTGGTGGCCATTCGAGACCAGTTCGCGCGCACCGGACGGCGTAAGGCCGATGCGGTATTCGTGGTTTTTGATTTCCTTGGGGACGCCGATCAGCATGTTGCTCTCCAGTAGCGGGAAGGGGCTTCGCGCGAGGGGGAGCGCTGGGGCCGTTGGTCCGTAATTTTACGCGGTTGCCCGTATGGTGTCCGCCAGAATGTTCACGATCCGGTCGATGTGGTCCTTCTCCACGATCAGCGGGGGCGACAGGGCGATCACGTCGCCGGTCACCCGGGTCAGCAGGTGGCCTTCATGGAAGGCGCGGGCAAAGACGTCGTAGGCCCGGGTGCCGGGCGCACCCGCGCGCGGCGCGAGTTCGATGGCGCCGACCAGGCCGAAGTTGCGGATGTCGATCACGTTCGGCAGGCCCTTCAACGAATGCAGGGCCTCCTGCCAGTAGTCGCCCAGGCTGAGCGCCTTGTCGAACAGGTTTTCCTCTTCGTACGTGTCCAGCGTGGCAAGCGCGGCGGCGCAGGCCAGCGGATGACCGGAGTAGGTGTAGCCATGGAACATGTCGATGGCGTTGTCGGGCCCGCTCATGAAGGCATCGAACAGGCGCTCGGAGACGAACGTGGCGCCCATCGGCACACAGCCGTTGGTGATGCCCTTGGCGGCGGTGATCATGTCCGGGGTGACGCCGAAGCGCTGCGCACCGAAGGCATGGCCGACGCGGCCGAAGCCGGTGATGACCTCATCGAAGATCAGCAGGATGCCGTGCTTGTCGCAGATCTCGCGCAGCCGCTGCAGGTAGCCCTGCGGCGGGATGACCACGCCGGCCGAGCCGGAGATCGGCTCGACGATGACCGCCGCGATCGTGGAGGCGTCGTACAGCGCGATCTGGCGCTCGAGATCCTCGGCCAGTTCGATGCCATGCGGCGGCAAGCCCTTCGAGAACGCATTGCGCGACACGTCCAGCGTGTGGCGGATGTGCGAGACCGCGGGCAGGCCAGGGCCGAACCATTTGCGGTTGTTCGGCAGGCCGCCCACCGACATGCCGCCGAAGCCGACGCCGTGGTAGCCCTTCTCGCGGCCGATGAAGCGCGTGCGCTGGCCTTCGCCGCGGACGCGGTGGTAGGCCAGGGCGATCTTCAGCGCACTGTCGACCGCTTCCGAGCCGGAATTGCTGAAGAACACCTTGTTGAGGTCGCCCGGCGCCAGTGCGGCCAGGCGCTCGGCCAGCTTGAACGGCAGCGGCGAGCTCATCGAGAAGTTGGGCGCGAAGTCGAGCGTGCCGATCTGCTGCTTCACGGCCTCGACAATGCGCGGCCGTGAATGGCCGGCGTTGCAGCACCACAGTCCGGCCGTGGCATCCAGCACCTCGTTGCCGTCGACATCCTTGTAGTACATGCCCGACGCGCTGGCCAGCAGCCGCGGCTTGGCCTTGAACTGCTTGTTGGCCGTGAACGGCATCCAGAAGTGGTCGAGCGAGGCGGGCGCCTCGAGGTTCTGGCGGGCGTAGTGATCGGCCAGGGCGCGGGAAGAAGTGTCGTCGGCGCTCATCGCGGCTCCAGGGGGGGGCGGGGCGGATGGGCGCAGCTTAACGCGTTGAAAAAACTTTACAACCGTGCCGAAGGTCGGATTCGCCGCGCTGCCCCGGCCCCGGCCCGCCTTCGTTCATCCGCCTGCCGAATACCGCGGTGAGCCCGGATTGACCGGTCTGCCCCGGGGTGTAAAGTATCCCGCAACACTTTCCGCTTTCCTGCCAGGGTGGTGATGGACATCGGCGCGCGCCTGCAACTGGTCCGCAAATCCAAAGGCCTCAGCCAGCGCGAGCTGGCCAAGCGCGTGGGCGTCACCAACAGCACCATCTCGCTGATCGAACAGAACAAGGTCAGCCCCTCGGTCAGTTCGCTGAAGAAGGTGCTGGACGGCATCCCGATCTCGCTGGCCGATTTCTTCACCCTGGACCTGGAGAAAGGGCTGCCCGACAGCCCGTTCTATGTCGCCGACGAGCTGCCGGACGTGGGCAGCAACGGCATCCACTACTTCCTCGTGGGCCAGCATCGCCCGCAGCGCCAGATGTGCATCCTGCGCGAAGTGATGCCGCCCGGCAGCGATACCGGCGACAGCATGCTGTTGCACGACGGCGAAGAGGGCGGCGTGGTGATCGCCGGCGAGGTGGAAGTCACCGTCGGCGAGCAGGTCCGCGTGCTGAAGGCCGGCGAGGGCTACTACTTCGAAAGCCGTACGCCGCATCGCTTCCGCAATGTCGGCGATGTCGATGCGGTGATCGTCAGCGCGAACACACCTGCCACGTTCTGAGCTTTTCCTTCTTACCGCCGGAGCCCCCATGAGCAACCCCCGCACGCAACAGGACTGGCAGGCCATGGCCGGCGCGCTGTCGATCCGCACGCAGGCTTTCATCGACGGGACGTACGTCGATGCCGCCTCGGGCAAGACCTTCGACTGCGTCAGCCCGATCGACGGCCGCGTGCTGGGCCGGGTGGCCGATGGACAGGAAGAAGATATCAATCGCGCCGTCGCCGCTGCGCGCCGCAGCTTCGATGCGGGCGCGTGGTCCAACGCGCGCCCGACCCATCGCAAGAAGGTACTGCTCAAGCTCACCCAACTGATCGAACGGCATGCCGACGAACTGGCATTGCTGGAATCGCTCGACATGGGCAAGCCGGTCGGCGACGCGCGCAGCGTCGACGTCGCCGCGACCATCCGCTGCATGGGCTGGACCGCCGAGGCGCTGGACAAGGTCTACGGCGAAGTCGCCGCGACCGGTCAGGACGAGCTGGGCCTGGTGACGCGCGAACCGCTGGGCGTGATCGGCGCGATCGTGCCGTGGAATTTCCCGCTGCTGATGGCCACGTGGAAACTGGCCCCGGCGCTGGCGATGGGCAACTCCATCGTGCTGAAGCCCTCGGAGAAGTCGCCGCTCACGGCGATCCGCCTGGCCGAGCTGGCGATCGAAGCGGGCATCCCCGCCGGCGTGCTCAACGTGGTGCCGGGCTTCGGCAAGACCGCCGGCGAACCGCTGGCGCTGCACATGGACGTGGACGGGCTGGTGTTCACCGGTTCCACCGCGGTCGGCAAGCGCCTGCTGCAATGCGCGGGCCTGTCGAACATGAAGCGTGCGTACATGGAGTGCGGCGGCAAGAGCCCGAACATCGTGTTCGCCGATGCGCACGACCTCGAGGTGGCGGCGAAGGCCGCGGCCGGCGGCATCTTCTACAACCAGGGCGAAGTCTGCACCGCGGCCTCTCGCCTGCTGGTGCAACGCTCGATCAAGGATGAGTTCGTCGCCCGCGTGGTCGAAGCCGGCAAGGCCATGCGCCCGCGCCATCCGCTCGACCCCGGCGCGCCGATGGGCGCGATGGTCGATGAAGGCCAGACGCAGCGCGTGCTCGACTACATCGCGAAGGGCAAGGCCGAGGGTGCCCGTCTGGCACTGGGCGGCCTGCGCGCCGACGTGGTGAACGGCGGCTGCTACATCGAGCCGACCGTGTTCGACGACGTCGCGCACGACCACACGATCAGCCGCGAAGAGATCTTCGGGCCGGTGCTGTCGGTGATCGCATTCGACAGCGAAGAAGAAGCGTTGCGGATGGCCAACGACAGCGAGTACGGACTGGCGGCCGGCGTGTGGACGCGCGACATCAGCCGTGCCCACCGCGTGGCGCGCAAGCTGCGTGCGGGCAGCGTCTGGGTGAACTACTGGGACGGCGGCGACATGACCGCGCCGTTCGGCGGCTACAAGCAGTCCGGCAACGGGCGCGACAAGTCGCTGCACGCCTTCGACAAGTACACCGAGATCAAGGCCACCTGGATCAACCTGGGCAGTTGATCCCGCCTCCACAGCGGGCGGGCGGTTCTGCCAGAATCGCCCACGTCCCACCGACCGGCCCGTCCATGACCGCCACCGCCACTGCTGTCCCCGCGCCGGCCAATTCGCCGCGCCGCGTGCTGTTCGCCAGCCTGATCGGCACCACGATCGAGTTTTTCGATTTCTACATCTACGCGACGGCGGCGGTGATCGTCTTTCCGAAGCTGTTCTTCCCGCAGAGCGATCCGGCCAGCGCCACCCTGCAGTCGTTCGCCACTTTCGCGCTGGCGTTCATCGCGCGGCCGGTGGGTTCGGCGCTGTTCGGCCACTTCGGCGACCGCATCGGCCGCAAGGCCACGCTGGTGGCCGCGCTGCTGACGATGGGCATCTCCACGGTGGTCATCGGCCTGCTGCCGACGTATGCGCAGGTCGGCGTGCTTGCGCCGGCGCTGCTCGCAGTGTGCCGGCTGGGGCAGGGTATCGGCCTGGGAGGCGAGTGGGGAGGCGCGGTGCTACTGGCGACCGAGAACGCGCCGCCCGGCAAGCGCGCGTGGTACGGCATGTTCCCGCAGCTGGGCGCGCCGATCGGCTTCCTGTGCTCGACCGGTATCTTCCTGCTGCTGACCGAAGCGATGACCGACGCGCAGTTCCTGGCGTGGGGCTGGCGCATCCCCTTCCTCGCCAGCGCGGCGCTGGTATTCGTCGGCCTGTGGGTGCGGTTGAGGATCACCGAAACGCCGGACTTCCAGAAGGCGCTCGACAAGGACGAACGGGTCAAGGTGCCGATGCTGACCGCGGTGCGCGATCATCCGTTCGCGCTGGTCGCGGGTACGTTCGCGCTGGTGGCGACCTTCGTGCTGTTTTACCTGATGACGGTGTTTGCGCTGAGCTGGGGCACGTCGAAACTCGGCTATTCGCGCGAGCATTTCCTGATGCTGCAAATGGGCGGCGTGCTGTTCTTCGCGCTGACCATTCCGCTGTCGGCACTGTATGCGGACCGCTACGGCCGCCGGAACGCGATGATCGTGGCGACGCTACTGATCATCGGCTTCGGGTTCGCCTTCGCGCTGCTGCTGGAATCGGGCAGCGACCTCGGCGTGCTCGCCTTCCTGGCGCTGGGGCTGGGCGCGATGGGCCTGACCTACGGGCCCTGCGGCACGATCCTCGCGGAGATGTTCCCCACGGCCGTGCGCTATACCGGCGCATCGCTGGCCTTCAACATGGCGGGCATCCTTGGCGCTTCGCCGGCACCGTACATCGCCACGCGGCTGGGCGAGCGCTACGGCCTGGCGTCGGTGGGCTGGTACCTGGCCGGCATGGCCACGCTGACGCTGCTGGCGTTGTGGGTGATGCCGCGCCCGCGCACGACCGACTAGCCGAACAGCCGCTTCACGGTGCGGCTGAGCCAGCCACCCTGCTGGTGCTCGCGGACGAACCGGTTGAGGTGCCGCTTGACCGAATCCGCGTACGCCTTGTCGTCGTTGCGGATGTGGTTGAACAGCCAGCGCGAGAGCATGCTGCGCAGGTCGTCGACGATATCCTCGCCGGCCTGAAAGCGTAGCCGGTACTCGGAGACGCGTTTGGTGAAGACCTCATGCACGCGCTTGTGCGCCGCGCTGAAGGGGTAACCAGCTTCCTCCATCAGCTCTTCCTCGAAGGCGAAGTGCGAGAGGGTGTAGTCGACCAGCTCGTCGATCACTTCGCCCACCGCGAAGCGCTCCATCGATTTCTGGGTGACGTGGAGGTGGTTGATCATCTCCACGATGCGGCGGTGCTGGCCATCGATGATGTCGATGCCCGTGTCCATGTCGTCCTGCCAGATCAGCAGTGTCATGTGCGTGTCCCCTGCCGGCGGATGCCGGAATGCAGGGAAAATCTAGGTGCGCGCCCCGGTCGCGGCATTGATCGGGATCAATGCCGCGACCGGGTGACGCAGGGCTCAGCCGCTCGAGACCACGCGATTGCGCCCGCCGGCCTTGGCCAGGTAAAGGCGCCGGTCGGCTTCGCTCAACAGGTGGTTGAGGGTCTGGCCCGGGAAGCGCGTACGGAATACGCCGATGCTGACCGTCATGCGGATCTTCTGGGTACCGATGTCGACCTCGAGCGCCTCGATATCGCCGCGCAGCGACTCGAAATACTCCACCGCCTCGCTCTCGCCGAGATAGGGCACGAGCGCGCAGAACTCCTCGCCGCCGAAACGCGCCACCAGGTCCTGCGTGCCCGCGTGGCGCGCGATGGCCTGGGCGACGGCCTTCAATGCCACGTCGCCGGCTTCGTGGCCGTAGGTGTCATTGATGTGCTTGAAGTGGTCGATGTCGATGATCGCCGCCGTGACTGCCTGCTGGCGGCCCAGCGTGTTCGGCAGCAGCGCGTGGCATTCGGCCAGGAAGTGGCGGCGGTTCGGCAGGCCGGTCAGGAAATCGCGCGTGGCCAAGTCTTGCAAGGTGCCGATCAGCTCGAGCTGGTCGATGTTCTGCGACACCCGGCAGAAGAACTCCTCGCGCGAGAACGGTTTGTGCAGGAAATCGTTGGCGCCGCTCTTCAGGAAGCGCGGGACCAGGCTGCCGTCGCTGGTGCCGGAAATGCCGATGATGGCCAGGTGGTCGCGTGCATGGCGCGCGCGCAGGCGACGGGTGAATTCGTGCCCCTTCATGCCGGGCATTTCCTGGTCGACGATGGCCAGGCGGATATCGGGATTGGCATCCAGCATCGCCAGGCCGGCTTCGCCGTCGGCGGCTTCGACCACGCGGAAGCCGTACATCGAGAGCAGGGCCGCCGCGTGCTGGCGTGCGGAGCGCGAATCGTCGACGACCAGCGCGGCGATCCGCCGGTTGCGTTCCAGCCGCTGCACCAGCCACACCAGGTAATCGATGCTGCCGGGTGTGTTCTTCAACACGTAGTCCACGACCTGCCGACGCAACACCTGTTCGCGCATGGCATCGTCGTAGACGCCGCTGACCACGACCGTGGGCAGCTGGCGCGACAGGAAGAACTCGACGACCTCGTCGTGGCTGCCATCGGCCAACACCAGGCTGGTGACGGCCATGAACCAATCCGGGTGCCGTTCCAGCGCAGCGCGGGCTTCCGCGAGCGTGGCGGCGTAGACGACCGGCAGGTTGAGCTTCTGTTCGATCGCTTCGCCGATCAGGCGTGCATGCGTGCGCGAGTTCTCCACCACCAGGATGCGTTGGGGTAGCGGAGTCGGGCTGGCGGGGGCGGGCGAAGCGCGCAGGGGTGTCGGCATCGTCATGGGCGTTACGGAGGTTCCATGCCTCCGTATCGGCCCGACTTGCCCGGACTTGAGAGCGCCGTCACGAAAATGAAACGCGGCGCCGCCGGCCTACCAGAGCGCGTCGCGCAGCTTGTACCAGGCCATGGCGGCCACCAGCAGGGGCGTGCGCAGGGCGCGTCCGCCGGGGAACGGCAGGTGATCGATCTTCGCGAACAGGTCCAGCCGTTCGGACTGGCCACGAATGGCCTGGGCGAGGGTGGTGCCGGCCAGGCCCGCGGCGATCAGCCCGTGGCCCGAGAAGCCTTGGGCAAAATACAGGTTGGGCGCCAGCCGGCCCCAGTGCGGCGCGCGGTTGAGCGAGATGTCGATCATCCCGCCCCACAGGTACTCGATACCGACATCGCGCAGCTGCGGGAACACGCGGTGCATGCGTCGGGTCATCACCCCGCGCAGGTTGGGCGGGGGCAGGGTGGAATAGCTCGCGCGACCGCCGAACAACACGCGGTGGTCGCGGCCCAGGCGGAAGTAGTCCAGCGCCCAGTTGGTGTCGGCCACCGCCATGTCGTTGCGGATCAGCGCGCGCGCGCGTTCCTCGCCCAACGGCGGCGTAGCGGCGATGTAGGTGCCCACCGGCATCATCCGCGATTCGAGTTCCGGCGCGATGCCACGCAATAGCGCATTGCCGGCGAGGATGACCTGGCTGCAGACCACTTCGCCACGCGCCGTTTTCAGCACGGGGCGCGCACCACGCACCAGTTGGGTGACGCGCGAACCCTCGAAGATCGTCACGCCGGCGTCCAGCGCCGCACGGCCCAGGCCCAGGGCATAGGCGAGCGGATGCAGGTGGCCGCTGACCGGGTCGTACATCGCGCCGAGATAACGGTCGCTCGCCAGCTCGCTGCGCAGCCGCTCGCGGCTCCACCACTGCACCGGGTGACCGTAGCGGGTATTGAAGTCCTCGACCGCGTGTTCGACCTCGCGCTGCTGGCGCGGCTTGATCGGTACGGTCGCATGGCCGTCGCGCCAGTCGCAGTCGATGCCGTGCCGCTCGATCCGCCCGCGCAGCCAGCGCAGGCCGTCCACGGACAGATCGAACATCTTCTTCGCATCGTCGAAGCCGACGAGAGCTTCCAGCTTGGCCTCGCCGCAACCGAATCCGGCGATGGCCTGGCCGCCGTTGCGGCCCGAGGCGCCCCAGCCGATGCGCTCGGCTTCCAGCACGACCACCTTGTAGCCGGCTTCAGCCAGCTCAAGCGCCGCCGACAGGCCGGTGTAACCCGCGCCGAGGATGCAGACATCGGCCTCGATGCGGCCTTCCAGCGCCGGCTGCGCGGGCAACGGCGTCGTGCTGGCGGCGTACCAGCTGTCGGGATAGGTATGCGCGGACGTCATGCGGGCATCGCCTGGCTCACACCGATCGCAGGTACCACGCGTATTCCAGGTCGGTCACTTCGGTGTAGAAGCTGTGCATCTCCTTGAGCTTCTGCTGGCCGTAGATGTGCTGGAAGGACGTGCCGAACTGCTCGCGGATGAATTCGCTGCCCATGAACGCGCCGATGGCCTCGCGCCAGAACGGCGTGCGGATCTCGGTCTGGTCGTAGGCGTTGCCGGTGATCGGCGGGCCGGGATCGAAGCCCTGCTCGATGCCGTGCAGCATGCCGGCCAACACGGCGGCGGTGACCAGGTAGATGTTGGCATCGGCACCAGCGATGCGGTGCTCGATCCGGGTGTTCGCTTCGTCGCTGTGCGGGATGCGCATGGCGACGGTGCGGTTGTTGTAGCCCCACACGTCGTTGAGCGGGACGAACGCGTTGAGCACGAAGCGCCGGTAACTGTTGGCGTGCGGCGCGAACAGCAGCAGGCAGTCCTGGTCGCTGCGCTGCAGGCCGCCGATGGCGTGCTTCAGCGCAGCGGCCGGGGCCGTCTGCGGCGAGGCGAAGATGTTGTGGCCGTCGGCATCCAGCACGCTGGCGTGGATATGCATGCCGCTGCCCGCCTGGTCGGCGAACGGCTTGGCCATGAAGCTGGCCATCAGGCCCTGCTGCTGCGCGGCGGCCTTGATCGCGCGCTTGAGGTAGATCGCATCGTCGCAGGCGAGCAGGGCATCGTCGCGATGCTTGAGGTTGATTTCGAACTGGCCCGGCGCGTACTCGGCCACGGCGGTGTCGGCGGGAATGCGCTGCGCACGACACGCGGCGGCCACCGCATCGGTGAAGCCGCGGTAGTCGTTCAGGTCTTCCATGTAGTAGACCTGCGTGCTGGTGTTGCGTTGCCCGGTCGCCGGATTGATCGACGTGCGCGGGCGTCCTGCGTCGTCCATGCGCTGGTCGAACAGGTAGAACTCCAGTTCCACCGCGACCACCGGCTTCAGGCCGCGCGCGGCATAGCGTGCGAGCACGCGCTTGAGCACTTCACGCGGGTTGGCCTCGAACATGCCGCCCTTCGCGTCCTCCATGCTCAGCAGCAGCTGCGCGGCCGGGCGCGGCGACCACGGCACGGGCCGCAGCGAGCCCGGCACGGGGCGGCAGATGCGGTCCTCGTCGCCGATGTCGTAGCCCAGCCCGGTTTCCTCGACCGTGTTGCCGGTGATGTCGGTGGCGATCAGCGACATCGGCAGGCACACGCCGTCGCGATAGACCTTCTCCAGCGCATCCCGGGTGATCCGCTTGCCGCGCAGCAGCCCGTTCATGTCGGGCAGCAGCAGGTCGATCTGCTCGCAGTCGGGGATGGACGCCAGCGTGGCGGCGTCGTCGGCGGGCAGGGAAGACGCGGCGGAATCGGGGCGCATGAGGGCGTTCCTGGAGGCTGCGGCGCAGCTTAGCAGAGCAGCGGGCGCGTCAAGAATACTCAACGGAAGAATTCGCGCGAGCCCCGGAAATGCCCTAAATCGGTGCCGCGCCGCACCATATCGGCGCCGAAAACGTCGTGACGGGCGCTCGTGTTGTAAAAATAAAACGGCCGGGTTAAGTTGCCAGGAAGCCATCCCGGGCTTCCTGCATGACCCCGCTGCCGCGGGTCGGTCTGCCGACCGACCACAAGCAAATCGGTGCGCATCCCTTCCTTGCCGTTGGCGAGAAGTACGTGCGCGCGGTGGTGGATGGGGCGGGCTGCCTGCCGCTGCTGGTGCCCACCCTCGACCCGGTGCTGCCGCTGCGCGAGGTGCTCGCCGGCCTGGACGGCCTGCTGTTGACCGGCGCCGTCAGCAACATCGAGCCGCACCACTACAGCGACGAGTCCAGCTACGAGGGCAACCTGCTGGATCCACGTCGCGATGCGACCAACCTGCCGCTGATCCCGCTCGCCATCGAGATGGGCGTGCCGGTGCTGGCGATCTGCCGCGGTTTCCAGGAGGTGAACGTGGCCTTTGGCGGCAGCCTGTACCAGAAGCTGCACGAGCAGCCCGGTTTCATGGACCACCGCGAAAACAAGGACGATCCGCTGGATGTTCAGTACGGCCCTGCGCATGAGGTTGCGCTGGTGGCGGGCGGATTGCTGGCCACCCTCGCCGGAGACACCCAGGCGGTCGTCAATTCCTTGCACGGCCAGGGCGTGCGTCGCTTGGGCGAAGGTCTGGTGGTGGAAGCGCAAGCGCCGGACGGATTGATCGAAGCGTATCGCCACGATGGCCCCGCTTTCATGTTGGCGGTGCAGTGGCATCCGGAATGGAAGGTGCGGGAGAACCCGTTCTACCTGGCCATCTTCCGCGCGTTCGGCGATGCCTGCCGGATTCGCGCGGCGCGGAGGACATCGTGAAGCGGCGCCACCCGCCGCCATGGGAGGGCGGGCGCTGACGCGCCCGTGCGATTCGTTCCCGGCGCGATGCGCCGGCATTCCCTCCCGACCGACTTCGTTGCCATGAGCCAGAAACAATCCCAACGCAAGAAGACCGAAACCCCCGAGCCCTCCGAGAGTTCGCTGCGCCGCTGGCTGAAGGAACGCAGCATCACCGAGGTCGAGTGCCTGGTGCCGGACATCACCGGCAATGCGCGCGGCAAGATCATTCCGGCCGACAAGTTCAGCCACGACTACGGCACGCGCCTGCCCGAAGGCATCTTCGCCACCACGGTGACCGGCGATTATCCGGACGACTATTACGAACTGACCTCGCCATCGGATTCGGACATGTTCCTGCGTCCCGATCCGGACACGGTACGCATGGTGCCCTGGGCGGCGGACCCGACCGCGCAGGTCATCCACGACTGCTACACCAAGGACGGCAAGCCGCACGAACTGGCGCCGCGCAACGTGCTGCGCCGCGTGCTGGCGGCTTACGAGAAGGAAGGCCTGCGCCCGGTGGTGGCGCCGGAGCTGGAATTCTTCCTGGTGCAGAAGAACACCGACCCGGATTTCCCGCTGTTGCCGCCGGCCGGCCGTTCGGGACGGCCGGAGACCGCGCGCCAGTCGTACTCGATCGACGCGGTCAACGAGTTCGACCCCATCCTCGACCTGATGTACGACTACTGCGAGGCGATGGAGCTGGACGTGGATACGTTGATCCACGAATCCGGTGCTGCGCAGCTGGAGGTCAATTTCACCCACGACGATGCGTTGTCGCGCGCGGACCAGGTGTTCCTGTTCAAGCGCACCATGCGCGAAGCCGCGCTCCGCCATGGCGTGTACGCCACCTTCCTGGCCAAGCCGATGGAGAACGAGCCGGGCAGCGCGATGCATATCCACCAGAGCCTGGTGGACATGAAGTCAGGCCGGAACGTGTTCGCGGGCAAGTCCGAGGGCAAGTCCAGCAAACTGTTCGGGCACTACCTGGCCGGTCTGCAGAAATACGTGCCGATGGCGATGGCGTTCTTCGGCCCCAACGTCAATTCCTATCGCCGGCTCGCGCTGGGGCAGGTGGCGCCGATCAACGTGCAATGGGGGTACGACAACCGCACCTGCGGTCTGCGCGTGCCGATGGATACCCCCGAGAACATGCGCGTGGAGAGCCGCTTCGCCGGCTCTGACGCCAATCCCTACCTCGCGATGGCCGGCACGCTGGCCTGCGGCCTGCTGGGCATCCGCGAGCAGCTCAAGCCGACCGAACCATTGGCGAGCAGCGCCCAGGACATCGGTTTCGAGTTGCCGCGCTCGCTGGGCGAAGCGCTGGACGAACTCGAAGGCTGCAAGGCGCTGCAGGACCTGATGGGCGCGCGCTTTGTGCGCGCCTACGTCTCGGTCAAGCGCAAGGAATACGAGACCTTCTTCCGCGTGATCAGTTCGTGGGAGCGGGAATTCCTGTTGTTGAACGTCTGATCGAAAGCCTGTTCCCATTCTCTCCTGTGGGAGCGACGTAAGCCGCGATGAAGCTCTACCGGTAGTCCATCGCGACTTACGTCGCTCCCACAAATGATCCTGATGTGGAGTTTCACATGAACCAACTCGACACCCGTACCCTGCAGAAGCTCGATGCCGAGCACCACCTGCATCCGTTCAACGACAATGCGGCGCTGGCGAAGAAGGGCACGCGCATCCTGACCAAGGGCGAGGGTTGCTACGTCTGGGATGCCGACGGCAACCAGCTGCTCGACGCCTTCGCCGGGCTGTGGTGCGTCAACGTCGGCTACGGTCGCAAGGAGCTGGGTGAGGTGGCGTCGAAGCAGATGACGCAGCTGGCCTACTACAACAGTTTCTTCCAGTGCACGACCGAGCCGACCATCGCACTTGCCGCGAAACTGGCCGAGCTGGCGCCAGGCGACCTCAACCACTCCTTCTTCGTCAATTCCGGCTCTGAAGCGAACGACACCATCCTGCGCATGGTCCGCCACTTCTGGGCGGTGCAGGACCAGCCGAAGAAGAACATCTTCATCGGCCGCCACGACGGTTACCACGGCACCACGATGGCCGGCGCCAGCCTCGGCGGCATGAAGGGCATGCACAAGCAGGGTGGCCTGCCGATTCCCGACATCCACCACATCGATCCGCCGTTCTGGTTCGCCGACGGCGGCGACTTGTCCGAGGACGAGTACGGCCTGGTCGCCGCGCGCCGGCTGGAGCAGAAGATCCTCGAGCTGGGGCCGGACCGCGTCGCGGCCTTCATCGGCGAACCCATCATGGGCGCGATCGGCGTCTACATCCCGCCGAAGACCTATTGGCCCGAGATCGAACGCATCTGCCGCCAGTACGACGTCCTGCTGGTGGCCGATGAGGTGATCTGTGGTTTCGGGCGCACCGGCGAGTGGTTCGGTTCGCAGTACTTCGGTTTCCAGCCCGACATCATGCCGGTGGCCAAGGGCATCACGTCCGGCTACATCCCGCTGGGCGCGGCGATGTTCAACGATCGCGTGGCCAAGGTGCTGAAGGAGCAGGGTGGCGAGCTGGCGCATGGCGCCACGTATTCCGGCCATCCGGTCTGTGCGGCGGTGGCGCTGGAGAACATCCGCATCCTGCAGGACGAGAAGATCGTCGAGCGCGCGAAGACCGACGTCGCGCCTTACCTGGCCCAGCGCTGGGCGGAACTGGGCGAACACCGGCTGGTCGGGCAGGCGCGCATCGCCGGCATGGTCGGTGCGCTGGAACTGGTGCCGGACAAGGGCAAGCGGGCGTTCTTCCCCGAGCGAGGAACCGTGGGGCCGCGCTGTCGCGACCACGCGCTCAAGCATGGGCTGATCCTGCGCGCGACCTGGGACGCCATGCTGCTCTCGCCGCCGCTGATCATCACCCGCGCGCAGGTGGACGAACTGTTCGACAAGACGTGGAAGGCGCTCAACGACACCGCGGCGGACCTGGGAATGTAGGCGCGCCGGCAAGCGTGCGCTGCGTCACAGCGCCGCGGCCCGGGCGTATGATGTTTCCATCCCCCGATCCTGTTCCATGGAGACCCCGATGAAGCTCAAGACCCTCACCGTCATGCTGGCCGCCGCCGTGCTGGCCGCCTGTGGCGGCAAGGACGAGAAGGCCGCCGATGGTGCGCCGTCCAAGGCGCTCAACGTCTACAACTGGTCCGACTACATCGCCGAGGACACCCTCCCGAACTTCGAAAAGCAGTCGGGCGTCAAGGTCACCTACGATGTGTTCGACAGCGACGAGATGGTCGAGACCAAGTTGCTGGCCGGCAGCAGCGGCTACGACGTGGTGGTGCCGTCGCTGAGCTTCCTGGGCCGCCAGATCCAGGCCGGTGTGTTCCTCCCGCTGGACAAGAGCAAGATCCCGAACCTGAAGAACCTCGACCCGGCGATGCTCAAGCGCATCGAACAGCAGGACCCGGGCAACCAGTACGCGGTGCCGTACCTGTGGGGCACCAGCGGCATCGGCTACAACGTGGACAAGATCAAGGCCATCTTCGGCGACACCGCCGTCACCGGCAGCTGGGACGTCGTGTTCAAGCCCGAGAACGCGGCCAAGCTGAAGGACTGCGGCATCACCGTGCTGGACACGCCCTCGGAACTGATCCCGATCGCGCTGAACTACCTGGGCGAGGATCCGCACAGCTTCGACCCGGCGGTGATCGACAAGGCCGCGGCGCTGCTGAAGACCATCCGCCCGTACATCCGCAATTTCCATTCGTCTTCGTACATCAACGACCTGGCCAACGGCGACGTCTGCCTGGTGGTCGGTTGGTCGGGCGACGTGATCCAGGCGCGCGACCGCGCCGCCGAGGCCGGCAACGGCGTCAACATCGCGTACTCCATTCCGAAGGAAGGCGCGCCGCAGTGGTTCGACATGCTGGCGATTCCGAAAGATGCCAAGAATGTCGACAACGCCTATGCCTTCATCAACTACCTGCTTGAGCCCAAGGTCGCGGCGGCGAATACCAATTTCGTTACGTATCCCAACCCGGTGCCGTCGTCGAAGCCGATGGTGGACAAGACGATCGCGGACGATCCGACGATCTACCCACCGGCCGACGTGGACGCGAAGCTCTTCACCTTCGCGGTGCTGCCGCCGGAAGTGGATCGCCAGTACACGCGCATCTGGACGGAACTGAAGACCGGACGATGAAACACACGAGGGCGCGGGCCGTGAAGGACGCGCCCTTTGTCATGATGGCGATGGACGCGTGAGCGGACGACGCCACGGGGAGGCGGCAAAAGGGGAAGGGGAAAGAAGGGGAGCGATCACGGCACGGAACCGGCCACAGCAATGACAGCACGCCCGCGGCGACCATGAGCCAACGCGGGGACCACATCAAGCCGCCCTCGCGGGCCGAATGGAGAGAGATTGATGAAACTGCGCGTACTGGCAACCACCCTGGCCCTCTGTACCCTCGCGGCCTGCGGGAAATCCGGCGAAGGCGATGCCGCCAAGCCAGCCGATGGCGGCGACAAACAGGTCAACGTTTACAACTGGTCCGACTACATCGCCGAGGACACCATCCCGAACTTCGAGAAGCAGTCGGGCATCAAGGTCACCTACGACGTGTTCGACAGCAACGAGGTCCTGGAGACCAAGCTGCTGGCCGGCAGCAGCGGTTACGACGTGGTCGTGCCGACGATGAACTTCCTGGGCCGCCAGATCCAGGCCGGCGTGTTCCTGCCGCTGGACAAGAGCAAGATCCCCAACTACGCCAACCTGGACCCGGCCCTCATGAAGCGCCTGGAGAACCAGGACCCGGGCAACCAGTACGCCATCCCCTACATGTGGGGCACCACCGGCATCGGCTACAACGTCGACAAGGTGAAGGCCGCCTTCGGCAACACCGACATCGCCAGCAGCCTGGACATCGTCTTCAAGCCGGAAAACATCAGCAAGCTGAAGGATTGCGGCGTGACCTTCCTCGACACGCCGTCGGAAATCATCCCGATCGCCCTGAACTACCTGGGCGAGGACCCGAACAGCCAGGATCCGGCGGTGATCGACAAGGCGGCGGCGCTGCTGAAGACGATCCGTCCATACATCACCAACTTCCATTCCTCGCAGTACATCGATGCGATGGCCAATGGTGACACCTGCCTGGTGGTGGGCTGGTCCGGCGACATCATCCAGGCGCGCGACCGGGCCGCCGAGGCCAAGAACGGCGTGACCATCGCCTACGCCATCCCGAAGGAAGGCGCACCGCAGTGGTTCGACATGCTGTCCATCCCGAAGGACGCCAAGCATGTCGATGCGGCCTATGCCTTCATCAACTACCTGCTCGATCCGCAGGTGATGGCCAACAACTCCAACTTCATCAGCTATCCGAACGCCATTCCGAAGGCCAAGGAACTGATGGACAAGTCGATCACCGAAGACCCGACCATCTACCCGACGCCCGAGGTCGAGGCCAAGCTCTTTACCTTCGCCATCATCCCGCCGGATGTGGACCGCCAGTACACGCGCATCTGGACGGAACTGAAGACCGGCAAGTAAGTGCCGCCGCCGGGGCGGACGACCTCCGCCCCGGATCCGACGGATCCACGCGACATACCACGGCCGGCGCCGATGCAGCGCCGGCGACCAGGGGAACTCCATGGCGGCAGAACAGGGCAACGGCGCGGCACCGAATGGCAAGGCGAACGCGCAGGAATACTTGCGCATCGTCGACGTGCGCAAGGAATTCGACGGCTTCGTCGCGGTCGACGACACCAACCTGACCATCCGCAAGGGCGAGATCTTCGCGTTGCTGGGAGGGTCGGGCAGCGGCAAGTCGACGCTGCTGCGCTGCCTGGCGGGTTTCGAGAAGCCGACGTCCGGCAAGATCTTCCTCGATGGCCAGTTGCTCAACGACCTGCCGCCGTATGAGCGGCCGCTCAACATGATGTTCCAGTCGTATGCGTTGTTCCCGCACATGACGGTGGAGCAGAACATCGCGTTTGGCCTGAAGCAGGACGGACTGGCCAAGGACGCGATCAAGAAGCGCGTCGAGGAGATGCTGGCGCTGGTGCAGTTGGGCAAGCTGGCCAAGCGCAAGCCACACCAGCTCTCCGGCGGCCAGCAGCAGCGCGTGGCGCTGGCACGGTCGTTGGCCAAGGGGCCGAAGCTGCTGTTGCTGGACGAGCCGATGGGCGCGCTGGACAAGAAGCTGCGCTCGCAGATGCAACTGGAGCTGGTGAGCATCATCGAGAAGTCGGGCGTGACCTGTGTGATGGTCACCCACGACCAGGAAGAAGCGATGACGATGGCCACCCGCATCGCGCTGATGGACCAGGGCTGGATTCGCCAGGTCGGCACGCCGGATGAGATCTACGAGCAGCCGACCAGCCGCTTCGCCGCCGAGTTCATCGGCTCGGTCAACCTGATCGAGGGCGCGGTGGAGGAGGACGAAGCGAACTACGTCACCATCCGCTCGCCGCAGCTGCCGGATCCCATCTACATCGGTCACGGCATTTCGGGTTTCGAAGGCCAGGAAGTCGCCTTCGCGGTGCGGCCCGAGAAGCTGGGCATCGGCAAGCAGGAGCCGTCGCAGCCGCACAACAAGGCCAAGGGCGTGATCGAGGACATCGCCTACTTCGGCAGCCATTCGGTCTACCACGTGCGCCTGCCGAGCGGTTACAAGTTCATGGCCAACTTCGCCAACGTCCAGCGCTGGGCCAGCGAAGGACTCACCTGGAACGACGAAGTGTGGGTGTGGTGGGGAGACAACGACGGCGTGGTGCTGACCTCATGAACATCCTGCGCTCCCTCCAGAAACGCCTGCCGGGGCCGCGCTGGGGCGTGATCTCGGTGCCTTACCTGTGGTTGCTGCTGTTCTTCGCGATCCCTTTCCTGATCGTGCTGAAGATCTCGTTCGCCAAGCTGGCGATCGCGATGCCGCCGTATACGCCGATCCTGGAGTACATCGACGAGGCGCTGACGCTCAAGCTCAACCTGGGCAACTACGCCGCGCTGTTCACCGATTCCCAGTACGTCGCGGCGTACCTGAGTTCGATCAAGATCGCCGCGATCTCCACCTTCCTCGCGTTGCTGGTGGCCTATCCGATCGCGTACGTGATCGCGCGCTTGCCGCCGTCCACGCGCAACATCGCGATGATGCTGGTGGTGTTGCCATCGTGGACCTCGTTCCTGATCCGGGTCTACGCGTGGATCGGCATCCTCAAGAACAACGGCCTGCTCAACAACCTGCTGATGAAGATCGGCCTGATCGACGAGCCGCTGCAGATCCTTTACACGCCGATGGCGGCGTACATCGGCATCGTCTACTGCTACCTGCCTTTCATGGTGCTGCCGCTGTATACCAACCTGGTGAAGCACGACCACCGCCTGCTGGAGGCCGCCTACGATCTCGGCGCCAAGCCGTGGAAGGCGTTCTTCACCATCACCCTGCCGTTGTCCAAGGCCGGCATCATCGCCGGCTGCATGCTGGTGATGATTCCGGCGGTGGGCGAGTTCGTCATCCCCGAGCTGCTCGGTGGCCCGGACACCCTGATGATCGGCCGCGTGCTGTGGGGCGAGTTCTTCAACAACCGCGACTGGCCTGCGGCGTCGGCGGTGGCCATCGTCATGCTGATCCTGCTGCTGATCCCGATCCTGATCTTCAACCGGGTGCAACAGCGCGAGATGGAAGGGAGGCTGACATGAGCCGGATCGGACAACGCGCCGTCAATTGGACGGTGCTCGGCCTGGGGTTCGCCTTCCTGTATGTGCCGGTGCTCATCCTGATGGTGTACTCCTTCAACGAGTCGCGCCTGGCCACGGTGTGGTCGGGTTTCTCGTTCAAGTGGTATGGCGAGCTGTTCCGCGACAAGCAGATGCTCGATGCCGCCTGGGTCAGCATCAAGGTGGCGTTCTGGACGGCCACGGCTGCTGTTGTGCTGGGCACGATGGCGTCGCTGGTGATGACGCGCATGCGCCGCTTCTCCGGCAAGACCCTGTTCGGGGCGCTGATCACCGCACCGCTGGTGATGCCCGAGGTGATCATCGGTTTGTCGATCCTGCTGATGTTCGTTTCGTTGCAGGGGCTGACCGATGGCTACTTCGCGCCGAAGGGCATCGTCGCGATCTGGATCGCGCACGTGACCTTCACGCTGGCCTTCGTCACCGTGGTCGTGTCCTCGCGCCTGTCCGAACTGGACAAGTCGCTGGAAGAGGCCGCGATGGACCTGGGCGCGAACAGGATCAAGGTGTTCTTCCTGATCACGTTGCCGATCATCGCGCCCGCGCTGGTCTCGGGCTGGTTGCTGGCGTTCACCCTGTCGCTGGACGACGTGGTGATCGCCAGCTTCGTCGCCGGGCCGAGTTCGACCACGCTGCCGATGAAGGTGTTCTCGTCGGTGCGCCTCGGGTTGAGCCCGAAGATCAACGCGCTCGCCACGTTGATGATCCTGGTGGTGAGCGTGGCTGCCTTCCTCGGCTGGTGGTTCATGTACCGCGAGGAGAAGCGCCGCCAGCGCGACATGCAACTGGCACTGCAGGAGAACGGGTGACGGCGCGCCGTTGCCCACGATCCGCTAACGCCGCACCGCCGACAATGGTCGGCACTTACATGTACCCCGTGATGCCATGACTGTCGAAACCATCAATCCCGCGACCGGGCAGGTCGAGTACCGCCATGAGCTGATGACGTCGGCACAAGTCGACGCCACGCTGGCAGCGGCGCAGCAGGCATTCCCCGCGTGGGCGGCGCTGTCGCTGGCCGAGCGTGGCAAGGTGCTGCGTGCCATCGGGGCCGAGTTGCGCCGCCGTCGCGACGACATCCAGCGGATCATGACCGCCGAGATGGGCAAGCTGCGCAAGGAAGCCCTGGCCGAAGTCGACAAGTGCGCCGGTGCCTGCGACTACTACGCCGACCATGCGGCCGATTATCTGCTGGACCAACCGGTGTCCACGGATGGCCAACGCAGCTACGTGCGCTATGAGCCGATCGGCTGCGTACTGGCGGTGATGCCGTGGAACTTCCCGATCTGGCAGGTGTTCCGGTTCCTCGCGCCGGCTTTCATGGCGGGCAACGTGGCGGTATTGAAGCATGCGAGCAACGTGCCCCGCTGCGCCGACGTCATCGCCGAGGCGCTGTCCGCGGCAGGCTTGCCGGCGGGCGTGTTCGGTGTGCTGCACATCGATAACGATCAGGCCGCCGAGGTGATCCGCGATGCGCGCGTCGCCGCAGTGACATTGACCGGCAGCGAGCGTGCCGGCCGTGCCGTCGCCGCCAATGCGGGCAGCCAGCTGAAGAAGAGCGTGATGGAGCTCGGCGGCAGCGACGCCTTCATCGTGCTCGACGATGCTGACCTCGACAAGACCGTTGCCGGCGCCGTGGCGTCGCGCTTCGGCAATGCCGGGCAGACCTGCATCGCGGCCAAGCGCTTCATCGTGCAGGAAGGTATCGCCGATGAATTCGTGAGGCGCTTCGTGGAGGCCGCAGCGAAGTTGCAGCTGGGCGATCCGCAGGACGATGCCACCACGCTCGCGCCGATGGCCCGGCAGGACCTGCGCGACGAGCTGCACAAGCAGGTGCAAGCCAGTGTGTCCAAGGGCGCACAGGTATTGCTCGGTGGCGAACCCGATGCGTCGCACGCAGGCTATCCGGCGTCCATCCTCGATGCCGTTGTGCCCGGCATGCCCGCCTATGAGGAGGAGCTGTTCGGCCCGGTCGCCAGCATCCTGCGGGTGAAAGACGATGCCGAAGCCGTGCGGGTCGCGAACGACACCACCTTTGGCCTGGGCGGCAGCGTATGGACGCGCAACGTGGATCGCGGCGACCGCATCGCGCGACAGCTGCAGGTGGGCGCGGCATTCGTCAACGCCATCGTCCGCAGCGACGTGCGCCTGCCGTTCGGCGGCACCAAACGCTCCGGCTTCGGTCGCGAGCTCGCCGAGCACGGTATCCACGAATTCATGAACATCAAGTCGGTCTACGTGGCCTGAGGCGGGTGACCGCGTCGCCGGGTGGCGATCCACCGGTGGAACGGATGGTTACGGTGATTGCCGTTCCGAAGCGGGCGGCGCGGTGCCATCTTGTCCGTAATTGAACCGGAGGCACCATGGCCACCCTGACCGACACCACACCCGCCCGCGTGATCCGCACCGTCCGCGGCCGACCCACGTCCGATGGCGCGGGCGTCAAGCTGACGCGCGTGATCGGCGGCCCCGACCTGCCGGACCTCGATCCTTTCCTCTTGCTGGATGAGTTCGGCACGGACAAGGCGGAGGACTATCTCGCCGGCTTCCCGGAGCATCCGCACCGTGGTTTCGAAACGGTCACCTACATGCTCGATGGCCGCATGCGCCACCGCGACAACCATGGCAACGAAGGCCTGCTGACGCCGGGGGCGGTGCAGTGGATGACGGCTGGGCGTGGCCTGGTGCATTCGGAGATGCCGGAACAGGAATCCGGCCGCATGCGTGGCTTCCAGCTGTGGGTGAACCTGCCGGCACGCGAGAAGATGACGGCGCCGAAGTACCAGGAGTTCGCCCCGGATCGCATTCCGGTCGCCCAGCCGACGGCAGGCGTGGAAGTGAAGGTGATCGCCGGCAGCGTCGGTGACGTGCAGGGCCCGATCTCGCAGCCGGCGACCGAGCCCGTATACCTCGACATCGCGCTCGACGCGGGCAAAGCGTGGGAGTACGCATTGCCGGCCGGGCACAACGCGTTTGCCTACGTGTTCGAAGGCGCGCTCACGGTGGGCGAGGGTGACGAAGCGCGACCGCTGGATACCCACGAGATGGGCGTGCTGGGTGGCGGCGAAGTGCTGCAGGTGCGTGCAGGCAGTCGTCCTGCGCGCCTGATCGTGGTAGCGGGACGTCCGTTGCGCGAACCGGTGATGCGCCACGGTCCGTTCGTCATGAATACCCGGCAAGAACTGATGCAGGCCTTCGTGGATTTCCAGGAAGGCCGTTTCTGAGCGATGCGCGGGGCGGGATGCTGTCCCGCCTTGCGGCCGTCAATTGCCGGCGGACAGCTGCGCGCTGGTGGCGCGCACGTCGAGTTGCTGGGCCAGCGAGATCAGCGTGCCGAGCTCCTCGGGCGAATTCGCGTTGATCCACACCTGCGCGTAGCGGTCGTCGTCGAACTCGACGACGGTGATGCGGCGCGATGCCATCGCGGGCGAGGTTTCCTGGCCAGCCAGGTCAGGCCGGTACCAGAAGATCTCCTCGCCGGAGAACGTGCTCTCCTCTTCGCGCAGACGACGCTCCAGGCGGATCTTCGGATCGCGCGAGGTCAGCATCACGTTCAGGACCTGGCGTCCGTCGGTGGCGACGGCCTTGCAGGCGATGAAATTGGCATCGACGCGCTGTTCCCACTGCAACCCGGCGCTGGCCGGCAGGGAAGGGCACGGCGGCGCTTGCTGCGCCCATGCGGCGGCGGAGGCAAGGAAGAGGCTGGCGGCGATTACGATCTTCATGGCATTCCCCTGGATGGTCGCCCTCTCGGGCGGTTCCGCGTTGTCCGCGCACCGCGATAGGCCTTGCGGCCCCGCGCCATCCCTTGGTCATCCCCGGTGTCGGTTGCCGTTTTCCCCCGGCAATGGCCCGACCATAGCCCATGCTGCGCCGCAAAACAACGCGCTAAACGCGTGAACGGCGACCCCAGTCACACCCCCTGTCACCTGCGTGCCCGGTCTTGGCCGGGCACGCACGCGACGGCTCAGGCGCGGTCGCGGCCCAGCCAGCCATACAGCATGCCGCCGATCAGGCCACCCAACGCCGGCGCCAGCCAGAACAGCCAGAGTTGTCCGACCGCCGTGGGGCCCGCGAACAGCGCGACGGCGGTGGAGCGGGCCGGGTTCACCGACGTATTCGTCACCGGGATGCTGATCAGGTGGATCAGGGTCAGTGCCAGACCGATGGCGATCGGCGCGAAGCCCGCCGGGGCCCGTCCGTGCGTCGAGCCCATGATCACGATCAGGAAGAAGGCGGTGAGCACCACTTCGGTGAGGAAGGCCGCCGCGACGGTGTACCCGCCCGGCGACATGGCGCCGTAGCCGTTGCTGGCGAACGCGCCCGCCGCGTTCGGATCGATCGCAAAGCCCGGTTGGCCTTGCGCGATCTGCAGCAGGATGAAGCCGGCGGCCAGGCCGCCCACCACCTGCGCCACGATGTAGGGCAGCAGTTCGCGGGCCGGAAAGCGCCCGCCGGCCCAGAGGCCTACGCTGACCGCGGGGTTGAAGTGTCCGCCGGAAATGTGGCCGAAGGCGTAGGCCCCGGTCAGCACCGTCAGGCCGAAGGCCAGCGAGACGCCCAACAGTCCGATGCCCAGCGGGTTGCCGTCGCCACCGAAGTGAGCGGCCAGTACCGCGCTGCCGCAACCGCCCAGTACCAGCCAGAACGTCCCCAGGAATTCCGCCGCGAGTTTCTTTGCCAGACTCATGCCAGCCCCCAATGCGTGCGTGCCCCGTCACATGACGGTGGCCGCACGATAGCGGAACGGGAGCGGCGCGGGTGTTTGCTTTGCGTTAGCCGCGCCCGCTTCAAACGCGAGTGTTGTAGAACTCACATTTCGCCTGGTCCGTCGGGCTCAGCGCTCGGGCAGGGGAATGAACTCGGTCTCGCCCGGAACGTGGCCGAAACGGCCGTCCAGCCAGTCCTGCTTGGCCTGGTCGATGCGCTCCTGCGAGCTGGACACGAAGTTCCACCACATGTGGCGTGGCGCATCGAGCGGTTCGCCACCCATCAGCAGGCCCTTGATCGGCGTCTTGGCCCGCAGTACGGGGCGGCTGCCCCGGTCGAACACCACCAGGTGCTTCTCCGGAATGTCGGCGCCGTCGATCTGGGCGTCGCCTTCCAGCACGTAGAGCGCCCGCTCGACGTGGCCCGCATCAATCTCCAGTTCCGCGTCCGGCTGCAGGTCCACGGCCACGTTGAAGGTGCCGCTGAAGACCTTCACCGGCGACTCCTCGCCATAGGCACGGCCGGCGATCACGCGCAGGCGCACGCCGGCGCGGTCGACGACCGGCAACGTCGCAGCCGCATGGTGGTGGAACTCGGGCGCGACTTCTTCGTAAGACTTCGGCAGTGCGACCCAGGTCTGCATGCCATGCACGTCGTGGCGACCGGTGCGTACGTCGATGGGTGTGCGTTCGGAATGCGCGATGCCGCGGCCCGCCGTCATCCAGTTGACGTCGCCGGGCGAGATCACCTGTTCGGAACCCAAGGTGTCCTTGTGGTTGATCGCGCCGGCCCAGAGGAAGGTGACCGTCGCCAGGCCGATGTGCGGATGCGGTCGCACGTCGATGCCGCGGCCGGGCTCGAACACGGCCGGGCCCATGTGGTCGACGAAGACGAACGGCCCCACGCTGCGAGCCTGCAGGCTGGGGACGGCGCGGCGCACGTTGAAGCCGCCGCCCAGGTCGTGCACGCGTGGCGCGATGATCGTGGTCATGGCATGTCCTCGGTGGGAGGCGCGCAGCATCGCATGGGCGGGCGCCGACCCGGATGACGATACGGAAACGGTCCGTTGCGCGTATCCCCCATCCGGGCAGGCGCGGTCAGGGCACGGTTGCGCCGTAGCGTTCGATTTCCAGCGTCGCGCGACCGGCCGTATCCATGCGGACGATGGACAGGCGGTCGTACTCGGTGTCATCCATCGGCTGCGTGGTGCAGCCGCACAGCGCTGCGACCAGGTCGGGCACGGTGTTGCTGTGGCCGACGATGAGCACGGTTCCGCCGTGGTGCGCCTGCTTCCACTGCGCCGCGCTCTCCGCCGCCGGACCGCGCGCGAAGTACGCAGCGACCGACAGGCCATGGGCTTCGGCGGCCGGACGCGCGGTTTGCTGCGTGCGCCGGAACTCGGTGGCATAGGCCGCCACCAGCGGCGCGTCGCGCAGGCGCTGGGCCAGGGCGTCGGCGCGCGCGAGGCCTGCGGCGGACAGGTTCGGATCCTGCGGGTCGTCGGTGGCCTTCTCGGCATGCCGCACGACGATGAAGGTCAGCGGCGTCTGCGCGACTTCGTGTCGTGGCGAGGTGCTGCAGGCAACGGCCAGCAATGCCAGGGCCAGCAGGACCAGGTGGCGGATCAGGGTCAGGGAGCGCATGGCGAACCTCGGCGATGACAGGGTGCGAGCGTGCAACGGCGCTCCGAGGTGTGCAAGCGCGGCCCTCACGGGTCAGGCACTACGATAGGGGCACACGCGTGAGGGAGGGGACAGGATGCGCAAGTGGCTGCGACGGCTCGGCCTGGGATTGCTGGTACTGGTGGTGGCATCGGCCGTGGCGCTGTACAGCTATGGCCGGTTCTCCGAGACCGCGCGTGGCACGCCTTCGCAGGCACTGGCCACGGCGGCGGATGCCACGGCACTGGACCGCGCGATCGCGCCGATGCTGCGCGAGCATCCGCGCCAGAGTGGCATGGCCCTGCTGTCGGACAACCTCGACGCCTTCACCGTCCGCGCCGCCACCGCGCGTGCGGCAGGCCGCAGCCTCGACCTGCAGTACTACATCTGGAACCACGACTTCACCGGCAACCTGTTGGGTTATGAAGCGCTGCGTGCCGCCGACCGCGGCGTCCGCGTGCGCCTGCTGCTGGACGACATGACCGCGCACGGCAAGGATTCGCACCTGGCCGCGTTGGACGCGCACCCCAACATCGAGGTGCGGCTGTTCAATCCCTCGCGAAGCCGCGTCGGCGTGCTCGGTCGCGCGAGTGAAATGCTGCTGCGACCGGTTGCGATGAATCGCCGCATGCACAACAAGGCGTGGATCGCCGATGGACGCGTCGCAGTGGTCGGCGGGCGCAATGTCGGCGACGAGTATTTCGATGCCGCCGCGCAGACCAACTTCCTCGACATGGATGCGGTGCTGGTGGGTCCGGCGGTACAGCAGACGTCGGCGATCTTCGACGATTTCTGGAATAGCGCATCGGTCATTCCGCTCGTCGCGCTATCGCAGGCGAAGGAGGGCGCGCTGGAGCAGCTGCGAGCGCATGGCGACGCCGGCTACCGTTCGGCGCGCGCCGCCGACTACGTCGCGCGCCTGCGCAGCAGCCCGGGACTGCGGACACTGGTCGGCGGAAACGCGCTGTACTGGCTGGACGAGGTGGGGGTCTACTCGGATCCGGCCGCCAAGGGGCAGGGCGAAGGCCAGGCGCAGTGGTTGATCCATCGGCTGGGCAAGGCGATGGGCCTGGCGAAGCGCGAGCTGCGGGTGATCTCGCCGTACTTCGTGCCGGGCGACGAGGGCACGCGCTGGCTGGTCGGCAAACGCGCGGAGGGCGTCGACGTCAGCGTGCTGACCAACTCGCTGGCGGCCAACGACGTGATGGCGGTGCATGGTGGCTACGCGCCTTACCGCGTTCCGCTGTTGGAAGGGGGCGTGACGCTGTACGAACTGATGCCGCACGGGCGGCCGGACAGCAGCCTGTTCGGTTCCAGTGGCGCCAGCCTGCACACCAAGGCGTTCGCGGTGGATGCGGAGCGCGGTTTCATCGGGTCGTTCAACCTCGACCCGCGCTCGGTCAACCTCAATACCGAAATGGGCATCCTGTTCCGCGACCGCGCCGCCACCGCCGCGCTGCTGCGCAGCTACGAGGCGAAAGTCGCGCCGGACAAGAGCTATCGCGTGCGCCTGCAGGACGGGGAGCTGCGCTGGGACGATGCGTCGCAAACGCCCCCGCGCGTCTGGGAGCGCGATCCGGAGGCGAGCGCATGGCGTCGCGGCGTCGCCCGCGCCGTGGGTTGGCTGCCGGTGGAATCCCAGTTGTAGCGTCAGCCGTCGCGCAGTACCGCGTCGCGCATCAGGCGTTCGAACACACGGAATACCTCGGCGTCGATCTTCTGGTGCTGCTCTCCATGCAGGATCCGCATGGCCGTGTCGTGGCTGCGTGCGTCGGCATAGGTGCGACGGGTGGTCATCGCGTCATAACTGTCCGCCACGCGCAGCAGGCGAGCGCCGAGCGGTATCGCATCGCCGGTCAGGCCATCGGGGTAGCCGCTGCCATCCATCGCCTCGTGGTGGTGGCGGATCAGCGTGGCCACTTCCACCGCATGGTCGTGGCCGCTGGCCAGGAAGATGCGCTCGCCCAGCGCGCTGTGGGCCCGGATCGCCGGCCAGTCGTCGTCGGGTACCGCGCCGGGGTGCAGCAGGACGCGGTCAGGCACGCCGATCTTGCCCACATCGTGGAAATGCGCGGCCAGTTCGAGTTGTTCCAGCTGTGCGGCATCCAGGTCGAAGCACTGGCCCAGCGCCCGCGCGATGCGCCCGGTGCGGTCGCAGTGGCCGCGCGTGTACGCATCGCGGACTTCGATCGCCAGCGCCAGCGACTCCAGCGAGCAGGCGATATCGGTGAAGTCGGGAGAGGGATCGAAGCTCACGATGCTGCAGCCTGGGAGAGGTTGAGGTGTCGCGGGGTGTACGCGGCGACCGTCATCGTCACGGTGCCAGCGTGGCGAGCAAGGCCTTGGCCGCATTGAAGCGGTCCGGCGCATCGGGCAACGGCACCTTGATCCGCAGCTTGTCCGGGCCATCCATCGTGTAGAGCTTCGGCTGCTTCTGGATCAGCTGGATCACCGCCATCGGATCGATGTTCGGCTTGCTCTCGAACACGATGCGGCCACCGTGTTCGCCGAGCTCCAGCTTGCGGATGCCCAGGTCGTTCGCGGCCAGTTTCAGTTCGGCCGTGGCGAACAGGTACTTCGCGGGATCGGGCAGCAGGCCGAACCGGTCGATCATTTCCACCTGCAGGTCGCGCAGATCGTCCTTCTCCGGCGCGCTGCTGATGCGCTTGTAGAGCGTCAGGCGCGTGTGCACGTCGGGCAGGTAGTCCTCGGGGATGAGTGCGGGCACGTTCAATTCGACTTCGGCGCCGCGGCGCTCCTGGCCCAGGTCGACATCGGGCAGGTGGCCGGCCCGGATCGAACGCACGGCGCGCTCCAGCAGCTCGGTGTACAGGCTGAAACCGACTTCGGCCATCTGGCCGCTCTGGTCTTCGCCCAGCAGTTCACCGGCGCCGCGGATCTCGAGATCGTGCGTGGCGAGGGTGAAGCCCGCGCCCAGTTCGTCCATCGAGGCGATCGCTTCCAGCCGGCGCTGCGCATCGGCGGTGATGCTGCGCTTGTCGGGCACCACCAGATAAGCGTAGCTGCGGTGGTGCGAACGGCCGACGCGACCGCGCAGCTGGTGCAGCTGCGCCAGGCCGAACTTGTCGGCACGGTTCATGATGATGGTGTTGGCGTTCGGGATGTCGATGCCCGATTCGATGATCGTCGTGCACAGCAACACGTTGAAGCGCTGCTTCTGGAAATCCAGCATCACCTGTTCCAGCTCGCGTTCCGGCATCTGCCCGTGGGCGATGCCGATGCGGGCCTCGGGTACCAGCTCCTGCAACTCGCGCTGCATGCGGCCGATGCTCTCCACGTCGTTGTGCAGGAAGTACACCTGGCCACCGCGCGACAGCTCGCGCTGGAAAGCTTCTTTCAGCAGCGCGTCGTCCCAAGGCGTGACGAAGGTCTGCACCGCCATGCGGTTGGCCGGCGGCGTGGCGATGATGGACAGGTCGCGCAGGCCGGCCATCGCCATGTTGAGCGTGCGCGGGATCGGCGTGGCGGTCAGCGTCAGCAAATGGACGTTGGCGCGCAGCGCCTTCAACGCTTCCTTCTGGCGCACGCCGAAACGTTGTTCCTCGTCCACGATCACCAGGCCGAGGTCGGCGAACTTCACGTCCGGCTGCAGCAGGCGGTGCGTACCGACGATGACGTCCAGCTTGCCCTCGGCCAGCTTGTCGAGTTCCGCCTTGATCTCCTTGGCCGTCTTGAAGCGCGACAGCACCTCGACCTTCAACGGCCAGTCGGCGAAGCGGTCGCGGAAGTTGCGGTAATGCTGTTCGGCCAGCAGCGTGGTCGGTACGAGCACCGCGACCTGCTTGCCGGCACTGGCGGCGGCGAAGGCCGCGCGCACTGCGACCTCGGTCTTGCCGAAGCCGACGTCGCCGCAGACCACGCGGTCCATCGGCTGGCTGGACTGCAGGTCGCGCAACACCGCTTCGATGGCCGCGCGCTGGTCGGGCGTCTCCTCGAACGGGAAGCCGGCCGCGAACGGTTCGTACATCGGCCGGTCCACGTGCAGCGCCAAGCCGGCGCGGGCCTGGCGACGCGCCTGGATCTCCAGCAGTTCCGCGGCCACGTCGCGGACTTTTTCGGCCGCCTTCTTCTTCGCCCTGGCCCAGGCTTCTCCGCCCAGCGAATGCAGCGGTGCCGTCTCCGGCGATGCGCCGGAGTAACGGCTGATCAGATGCAGCTGCGCGACCGGCACGTACAGGCGATCGCCCTTGGCGTATTCGATTTCAAGGAACTCGCCCGGCATCCCGCCCACGTCCATCGCGATCAGGCCGCGATAACGGCCCACGCCGTGGTCCTCGTGGACGATGGGCGCGCCTTCGGTCAGTTCACCCAGGTCGCGGATGATGGCGTCGGGTTCGCGGCCGGTGCGCTTGCGGCGATGTGCCTGGGTGGCGCGCTCGGGGAACAGCTGCCGCTCGGTGAGCACCGCGATGCGCGGATCGTCGAGGGCGAAGCCGTCTTCCAGCGGCGCCACGGTGATCGCGAAGCGGTCGCGCCCGGTGCGGAATGCGGTGAAGTCCGCCAGCACCTCGGGAACGAGCGCGGCGGCCTGCAGCACTTCCAGCAGTGCCTCGCGCCGGCCCGGCGAATCGGAGGCGATCAGGACGCGACCGGGGTAATGGTTGAGGAACGACGTCAGCGCTTCGCCGGCGGGCGCATCCTTCGCTGCCACGGGCAGCGGCGGCAACGGCTGGTCGCCCAACGGCAGGGCGTCGGCGTGGCGGCTGTGCTGCGGCCCGCACACGTCGATGCGCGATTGCTGGTTGAACCGCTCGCGCAGGCCGTCGGGCGACAGGTAGAGCTCGTCGGGCGGCAGCAGCGGACGCTCGATGTCGTGGCGGCGTTGCTCGTAGCGATTGCGCGTTTGCGCCCAGAACGCTTCCGCCGCTTCGCCGAACCCGTCGGTCAGCACCGGCAGCGTGTCGGTGTGCAGATAATCGAAGAGCGTCGAGGTCGTGTCGAAGAACAGTGGTAGGTAATACTCCACGCCCGCCGGCGCCAGACCCGATTTCAGGTCCTGGTACAGCGCGCTGCGGCGCGTGTCCACGTCGAAGCGGTCACGCAGCAGCGTCATCGCGCGATCCACCGAGCGCTCGTCCAGCGGCACTTCGCGGCCGGGAAGCAACTGCACCGATTCCACTCGATCGAGCGAACGCTGGCTCTCCGGATCGAAGTGGCGGAGCGAGTCGACCGTATCGTCCAGCAGCTCGATGCGCAGCGGCGCATCGGCGCCCATCGGGTAGACATCGAGCAGCCCGCCGCGCACGGCGAAGTCGCCCGGGTCGAGCACCTGCGGCACGTGCCGGTAGCTGGCGGCCTCGAGACGGCGCTTCTCGGCATCGAAGTCCAGCCGCTGGCCTACGCGATAGTCGAAGCTGCCACCGGCGATGTGGCGCAGCGGCGACAGGCGCTGCATCAGCGTCTGCACCGGCACCACCACGATGCCTTGCTTCAGCGTCGGCAGGCGATGCAGGGCCGACAGTCGCTGCGAGACGATGTCCGGATGTGGACTGAACTGGTCGTAGGGCAGGGTCTCCCAGTCCGGGAACGGCACCACCGGCAAGTCGCTGGCGCTGCCCAGCAACGTGTGCAGGTCGGCTTCCACCTGGTGCGCTTCATGGTTGTCGCGCGCGACCACCAGCACGGGGCCTTCATGGGCACGTGCGGCCGCGGCGATGGACCACGCCAGTGCGGTCGGCGAGGCGGGCGCGCGCCACCAGGCACGCGACTGGCCGCCACGCGGCAGGGGGGGAGCGGGAAGGGCGGTGTTCTTGGTGTCGGTCATGGGTACACAAAACAGCAGCAGCGCCGGACACCATGGGTGCCCAGCGCAAAGGGATGCGCAGTGTACCAACAGGCCTCGCGGCGGCCTTCACCGCCGCGCGGGATGCCTCATTCGGCGGTCAGCGGATCGATGATCGCCACCACCGGCGAAATCCGGTTGGCGGGAAAGCCACCGCGCATCGCGTGTTCGCGCACGAGCGCCTCGCTGGGTGCGCGATACACGCAATAGACCTTGTCGTCGGTGACGTAGCTGTGCTCCCACTGCACCTGCGGGCCGAGCTCGGCCAGCACGCCGCAGGACTTCTGCGAAACGGCTTTCAGCTCGGCCGGCGTCATCAGGCCGGCCCCCTCGATGTCGCGTTCGATGAGGTAGCGGGGCATGGGGGTCTCCTCGGCAGGTTCAGGGGCGGGCTTCCAGTACCAGGTTGAACGGCGTTTGCGTCGCGCGCCGGAAACGTCCGAAGCCCCCTTCGTTCATGATCGCCTGCAGGCGTGCCTCGCCAGCCTGGGCGCCGAGCGCCGGCCCATGGCGCGCCAGCGAGACCGGTACACAGATCTGCGACGACGCGCCGTAGTAGACGCGTCCCACCGGATTGAGGTTGTCCTGCACCGCGTCGCCGGCGAAGGGCTCCACCAGCAGGCAGTGGCCGTCGGGACGGAGCGCCTGGCGGGCGTGCCGGGCGGCGCCTACCGGGTCGCCCATGTCGTGCAGGCAATCGAAGAACGCCACCAGGTCGAGATCCTTGTCTTCGTAGCCGACCGCATCGGCCACGGCGAAGTGCGCGTTGCCGACGCCGGCCGCTCGCGCGCGCTCGTTGGCGGTTCGGATGGAGTCCGCGTGGTAGTCGTAGCCGATGAACTGCGAGCGCGGGAAGGCCTTCGCCATCAGCAGCGTGCTTGCCCCGTGCCCGCAGCCCACGTCGGCGACGCGGGCGCCCTGGGTGAGCTTGTCCACGGCGCCGTCGAGCGCAGGCAGCCATTCGGTCAGCAGATGCGCGTGGTAGCCCGCGCGGAAGAAGCGCTCCGTGCCATGGAACAGGCAGGCGTGGTGCTCGCCCCATTCCATGCCCTGGCCGGTCCGGAAGTTGTCGGTCGTGCGTTCCAGTGCGTGGAAGGCAGCTTCGACGATGTAGTACGCGCCGGCCAGGTCGACCGGGCTATCCGGGCTGGCCAGGCACAACCGCTGCGCATCATCCAGGGCGTAGCGCCCGGTCGCGGCGTCGTAGGTGACGTAGCCGCCGGCGGCCTGGTTGGCCAGCCATTCGCGGATGTAGCGCTCGTGGGTGCGGGTTCGCTCGGCGAGTTCGGCGGGAGTGGCCGGGGAGTCGGCGAGCGCGCGATACAGGCCGAGGCGGTCGCCGACCAGCATCAGGGTGGCGCTGATCGCAGCGCCCAGGTCGCCCACGGCGTGGCCGAGGAAGGCGTTGAGTCGGTCTTCGGGGCTGTCCATGGAAGGCACCTTGCCGGACACGGCAAGGCCTGCCGCCAGCTCCCCGACGGGCAGGTTACGCCGGTGACATGGAGCGGAATGGCCGTTGATCGGAACAGCAGGCCGCGTCGCGGCCCTAGGGCTCTTCGTTGAGGTCCAGCACCACGCGCACCAGGCCCGCGTTGTCGGCCTCGCGCACGCGCTTGAAGCCCAGCGACTGGGCGAGCTGCAGCATCGGCTCGTTGCTGTCGAGCACGTCGCCATAGAGCCGGTCGAGCTTCTTCGAACGCGCCCACTTGGCCAGCTTGCGCATCAGGTGGCGGCCCAGGCCCTGGCCGGCGATGAAGTGGCTGACCAGGATCGCGAATTCGGCATCGCGCGTGCGCGCCACCAGCGAGGCGCGTGCGACGGCGCCCACCAACGCCTCGCCCGGCGGCAGCGGTTCGGCGGCGACGAGAGCGAACTCGGTGTTCGGGTCGGGGTGGGTCAGGCGCTGGGCCATGTCCGGCGTCAGTTCCTTCAGCGCGTACAAGAAGCGCTGGCGGATCTCTTCCGGCCCGAGCAGGCCGAAGGCGCCCTGGATGGGGCCGGCGTCCTCGGGGCGGATCGGGCGGATCAGCAGTTCGCGCCCGCTGGGCAGGCGGAAGTGTTCATGCCAGGGCGGCAGGCGTTTCGGCGCGGTCATGGGCGGATGCTCGCATGAAATCCGGAGGGGCGGCGAGGGCCGTCGGGCACGCGGTTCAGGCAGCGTGGCGTTTGCCGCGCAGGCGCTGGACGGCCGTGACCACGGCCAGGATGACCGCGCCCGCGACCACGCCCACGCCCGCATTGAACAGGTTTTCCCACAACACGCCCCATCCGCCCTGCGTATACGGTGCGATGACGTGGTGGAGCGCCGGGATGCTGTGGACCAGGATGCCGCCGCCGACCAGGAACATGGCCGCGGTGCCGGCGATCGAGAGGAACTTCATCAGGTACGGCGCGCTGTAGAGGATGCCGCGGCCGAAGGCCCGCTTGAAGCGCGCCCAGCCGCTGTCGCGTGCGTCGGAGGTCAAGGCCAGGCCGGCGTCGTCCAGCTTCACGATGCCGCCCACCAGGCCGTACACGCCCACGGTCATGATCGCGGCGATGGCGACCAGCGTCAGCACCTGCTCCAGGAACGTGCGGCCGCCCAGCGTGCCGAGCGAGATCACGATGATCTCGGCCGACAGGATGAAGTCGGTGCGGATGGCGCCGCGGATCTTGTCCTTCTCGAACGCGACCATGTCGACCTTCGCGTCCTGCACCGCGGCCAGGCGCTCGGCATGCTGCTGCTCGTCCTCGCCCTTGTGCAAGAACTTGTGGGCCAGCTTCTCCACGCCCTCGAAACAGAGGAAGGCGCCGCCGATCATCATCAACGGCGTCACCAGCGGGATGTTGTAACCGCGCCCGTGCAGCCAGGTTTCCAGCGCGCTGATCGCCAGCGCCGCCGGTACCAGGATGGCCTTGTTGACGATCGAGCCCTTGGCCACCGCCCACACCACCGGCAACTCGCGGTCGGCCTTCACGCCGGTGACCTGCTGGGCGTTGAGCGCCAGGTCGTCGCCGAGCACGCCCGCCGTCTTCTTCGCGGCCACCTTCGTCATCACGGACACGTCGTCCAGCAGGGTGGCGATGTCGTCGATCAGGGCGAACAGGCTGGATCCGGCCATGGAGAAGGTCTGTGTCGTCGTGGGAAGGGGCCGATTCTCGCACAGGCCCGTGGCGATGCCGTGCGCGTCAGCTCGCCGCGCGCAGCCACTCCAACCGATGGCTGGCCCCGGTCTCGCCCAGGCTCGCGGCCAGCACCGGCAGGACCGGCGCCAATGCTTCGTCCAACTGCCACGGGGGATTGATGACCAGCATGCCGCTGCCATTGAGGCGCAGCGGCGAGTCGTCCGGGCGCACCTGCAATTCGGCCACGAAGGCGCCCTTGGAGGGCAGCGCCGCCATCTTGCGGAAGAACGGCAGCAGGCTGCGGCGTTGCTTGATCGGGTACCAGACGGCATAGGTCGCCGCGGGCCACCGTTCCAGCGCATCGCGCAGCGCCGCAGTGATGGCGGGGTATTCGGCATCCTGCGCTTCGTAAGGCGGATCGATCAGCACCAGGCCGCGCGCGATCCGCTGGTTGCCCGCACGCGGAGGCAGCAGCGCCTTCATCGCGGCATAGCCATCGCGCGCATGCACGGCGACGCGGTCGTCATGGTCGAACACCGCCTTCAGCGCTGCGGCTTCCTCCGGCTGCAGTTCGCAGGCGGCCAAGCGGTCCTGCGCGCGCATCGCCTGGGCGACCAGCAACGGCGAGCCGGGGTAGGCGACCAGCGCGCCGACCGGGTTGTTGGCTTGCACCGCGCGCAGGTAGCGTTCGGCCAGCTCCGGCAGGCGGGGCACGCCGGCCAGCTTGAACACGCCCTCGTCCGCTTCGGAGGTCTTGCGGCTTTCCGCCCCGCCCAGCAGGTAATGGCCACGGCCAGCATGCGTGTCCAGCACGAAGAACGGCGCGTCCTTTCGCTTCAGCGCATCCACCATCGCCAGCAGGACGAGGTGCTTGAGGACGTCGGCGTGGTTGCCGGCGTGGAAAGCGTGGCGGTAATTCATGGCGCGCAGCATATATGCTTGCGCCATGCCGCGCGTATTGATTGCCGAAGACGAAACCGCCATCGCCGATGCCGTGCTGTATGCGCTGCGCAGCGAAGGCCTGGAGGCCGACCACTGCCTGCTCGGCCGCGAGGTCGCCCCGCGCGTGCGCGCCGGTGGCGTGGACGTGGTGGTGCTGGACGTGGGCCTGCCGGATGTCAGCGGCTTCGATGTCTGCCGCGAGCTGCGCGGCTTCAGCGACGTGCCGGTGATCTTCCTCACCGCCCGCAATGACGAGATCGACCGTGTGCTCGGCCTGGAGCTGGGCGCCGACGACTACGTCACCAAGCCGTTCTCGCCGCGCGAGCTGGTCGCCCGCGTGCGGGCGCGCCTGCGCCGGGCAGGGGGCAGTGCGCCGCAGGCGGCGGGCGAGTGGGTCACGCGGGGGGTCTTTGCCATCGACCGCGAAGGCCACCGCATCCGCTTCCGCCAGCAGTTGCTCGACCTGACCCGCTATGAGTACGCCGTGCTCGATGCGCTGCTGCAGCGTCCCGGCGCCATCTTGACGCGTGCCCAGCTGATGGACCGCGGTTGGGACAGCGATGCCGACAGTGCCGACCGCACCGTCGATACGCACGTGAAGACGCTGCGCGCGAAACTGCGTGCGGCCGGCGCCGACCCCGACCCGATCCGCACCCACCGCGGCCTGGGTTACGCCGTCGAGGCCTGACCGGTGCGGCTCGGGCTCAAGCTCGTCCTCGGCTTCTTCCTCATCGTCGGCATCGCCGCGTTTTTCGTGATGCGCGTGTTCGTCAACGAGGTGAAGCCCGGCGTGCGCCAGGCGATGGAATCCACCCTGGTCGATGCCGCGAACCTGCTGGCCGAAGTGGCCGCCGACGATCTCAAGGCCGGACGCATCGCCGACGGTGCGTTCGCGCGCCACGTGGCGCTGGCGCAGAAGCGCGATCCGAAAGCCTGGGTATGGCGCTTCCAGAAGCGCACCGTGGACTACCGGGTCACGGTCACCGACGCCCGCGGCACCGTGGTGTTCGATTCGCAGGGGCGCGACGTCGGGCGCGACAACTCGCGCTGGAACGATGTCTATCGCACCCTGCGCGGCGAGTACGGTGCGCGGTCCAGTGCGGAGACCCCTGGGGACACCGCGCACACCGTGATGCATGTGGCCGCGCCGATCTACGACCCGGGCGATCGCAGCACCTTGTTGGGCGTCCTGACGCTGTCGCAACCCAACCGCAGCATCGAGCCGTTCATCGTCGCCAGTCAGCGCAGCATTCTTCTGCGCGGTGCGTGGCTGATCGGGATCTCCGCGCTGATCGGCGTGCTGATGACGTGGTGGCTGGTGCGCGGTATCGGTGGGCTCAATCGCTATGCGCAGGCGGTCAGTGCCGGTGAGCCGGTGCCACCGCCGCGTCCGCGCGCCGACGAGATCGGCGACCTCGGTCGCGCGCTGGAGACGATGCGTCGCAAGCTGGCCGGCAAGGCGTACGTGGAGCAGTACGTGCAGTCGCTGACCCACGAGATGAAGAGCCCGCTGGCCGCCATCCGCGGCGCCGCCGAGCTGTTGCAGGAACCCTTGCCGGAAGCGGACCGCGAACGCTTCGCCCGCAACATCCAGGCGCAGGAGCAGCGGCTCACCGAAACCATCGACAAGCTGCTGGCGCTCGCGGAAGTCGAGCAGCACGGCTGGCTGCAGCGCCGCGAACGCGTGGATGCCGCCACGCTGGCGGACGAGGTCGTGCAGGCGGTGGACGACCGATTGACGCCACGCGGCGTGCAGGTCGTGAAGGCCCCCGTGCAGGGAACGTGGGCGGTGGAAGGCGACGGCTTCCTGCTGCGTCGCGCGCTGGGCAACCTGCTGGACAACGCCATCGCCTTCTCGCCGGCGGGCGCTGTCGTCGAACTCGCCGTCGAGTCCGACGCGGACCAGGTGCGCTTCATCGTGCGCGACCGCGGTCCGGGCGTGCCGGACTACGCGCACGAGCGCGTGTTCGAGCGTTTCTATTCGTTGCCACGCCCCGACAACGGCCAGCGCAGTTCCGGCCTGGGCCTTCCATTCGTGCGCGAGGTGATGCGCCTGCACGGCGGCGAAGCCATGCTGCATAACCGGCCTGACGGCGGCGCCGAAGCCGTCCTCTCGCTGCCGGCGGTCTGAGGCCGCACTTCACACAGCCTTCAAACAGGCTTCCGGCCCGTTGCACACGGACGCCGGACGATGCACCGCGTATCCAACCGGGGCATCGACATGAAGTCACTGAAATTGCTGTTGCGTTTCCTCACCATCGGCGGGCTGGTTCTGCTGCTGCTCATCCCCCTGATGATGATCCGGGGCACCATCCAGGAGCGCGAGGCCTACCGTCACCAGGCCGTCGAGCGCGTCATCGAAGGCACCGCCGGCAAGCAGCGCGTGACCGGACCCATCAGGGTCGTGCCGTGGACGGAGGTCCGTCGTACCGAATGGCTGGACGACAAGGGCATCAAGCGCTTGCGGGAAGAAAAGACCACCGGCCACCTGCTGCAGATGCCGAAGACGCTGGGCGTCACCGGCCGCCTCGCGCCATCGGAGCGTGCCGTGGGCTTGTACAAGGTACGGGTGTACGAGTGGCACGCCGACCTCGAGGCCACCTTCGAGCCCGCTTTGCCGGGACCTGCGGCGACCGGGTCGGAGCGCCAGTACGGCACGCCGTATCTCGTGTTCGGCATTTCCGACGTGCGCGGCGTCGCCGGCACGCCTGAGCTGAGGGTGGATGGCGCGACGCTGCCGCTGAAGTCCGGTACCGGCTATCTCGGTGCGCGCCTGGATGGCATCCATGCCGAGTTGCCGGCGGTCGCGGCGGGTCGGGTGGCGGGCCAACGGGTGGTGATGAAGTTGCTGCTCAAGGGCACCGAATCGCTGTCGGTCGTGCCGCTGGGCGACAACAACGATATCCGCATCAAATCCAACTGGCCGCATCCTAAGTTCGAGGGTTATTCGCCCAGCAGCGAAGTCAGCGGTTCCGGCTTCAACGCCACCTGGAAGATCTCTTCGCTGGCCAGCAATGCGCAGAAGCAACTGCGCGGCGAGGACGGCCAGGATGCGCGCGCCGACCGCATCGTCGACGGGCGCGTGCTGGCGGCCCCGCTCAGCAGCAGCGTCGATGCGCTGCACGTCAGCCTGGTCGATCCGATCGACGTCTACACGCAGGCCGACCGTGCCAGCAAGTACGGCATCCTGTTCGTGGTGCTGACCTTCGTCGGCTTCGCCTTGTTCGAACTGATCAAGCGGCTGCCGATCCATCCGTTGCAGTACCTGCTGGTCGGCCTGGCGCTGGCGATCTTCTTCCTGCTGCTGCTGAGCCTGTCCGAGCACATCGCCTTCTGGCAGGCCTACCTCGTGTCGGCGGCGGCGTGCATCGGCTTGCAGTTCGTCTATCTGTCGGGCGTGCTCCAGAGTTGGCTGCGCGCGGCGGGCTTCGCCACGATGCTGACCTTGCTGTACGGCGTGCTCTACGGGTTGCTGGTCTCCGAAGACAACGCGTTGCTGATGGGTTCGCTGCTGCTGTTCGGCATCCTCGCCGTGATCATGTGGGTGACCCGCAAGGTGGACTGGTATGCGCTCGGCACGGAACTGCGCTGACCCATGGCGCAGGGCGCACGCCGCTCACGGGGGAAGGTCGCGCTTGCGGCCTTCCTCCTCGTGCTCGCAGCAGGCTGGACCATGAATCGCGTCCGCCTTTACCACCGCGCGCAGCAAGTGCTGCCGTCGGTGATCGAAACCTCAGGCCTGCAGCGCTTCGCGATGACGCCGGGCCAACTGCAATGCCTGTTGTTCGGACTGCTGTTGCGCTGTGAATCGCAGGGTGCCGTGGTGATGGAGCTGTCCGATCCCGCGGCGGCCGCGATCCAGCGCGACGGGCTGGCGTACTTCGAAGGTGCGACCACCTCGCGTGGCGCGCTGTCCTCGCGCGGACCGACGCACTACGAAGCCTGGCAGCCGTCTCCACTGCCGCCGACGTGGAGCAAATGGGACGACAGCTCGGGCCTGTGGCCCGGCGTCGCCCATGCGGACATCGGCAATGGCATGCGCGGGAGGCTGCGCGCCGCGTGGCGGGAGGGTGCGTACTACACCCGCGATACCCGCGGCGGCGCGTGGCTGGTGGTGCTGCCCACCGAGCGCCTCATCGTCTACAGCTGGTGGGACTGAGCATCCCCATCACTGCCTCGCCCCGGCCGATGGCGTGCGTTAGAGTTCAAGGATGGATCCTGCGCACACCATCGGCCTCTTTCGCGGGGCGGAGATCACGCCCTGGCTGGACGATGTCGCACGCCTGCGCGTGGCGGTGTTCCGCGATTGGCCTTATCTGTACGAAGGCGACTTCGATTTCGAGCGCGACTATCTGGATGCCTATGTCCGGTCGGCCGACAGCCTGTTCGTGCTGGCGATGGAGGCGGGGCAGGTGGTCGGTGCGTCCACCGGGCTGCCGCTGATGGACGACACGGACGCCTTCCGCCAGCCGTTCCTGGACGGCGCCATCGATCCGGAGGACGTCTTCTACTTCGGCGAATCCGTCCTGTTGCCGGCGTATCGCGGGCGTGGCATCGGTCATGCCTTCTTCGATCATCGCGAAGCGCATGCGCTAGCGCTGGGTCGCTTCGCGTGGACCGCGTTCTGCGCCGTCGATCGCGATGACGGCGATGCGCGCAAGCCGGCAGGGCATCGCGACAATGATCTGTTCTGGACCAAGCGCGGCTACGCGCGGCGCCCGGGCATGACGATGCGGCTGCCGTGGGACGAGATCGGCCACGGCGAGATCGACCATGCGCTGACGTTCTGGTTGCGCCCGCTGGAGACGGCACGATGAAAGTCGCGGTAGCGAAGTATCCGATCCAGGCGCCCGGCGATTTCGCCGCGTTCGCCGAACGCCAGGCGTCCGTGCTGGGCGAGGCTGCCGCGCAAGGCGCACGCGTCGCGGTGCTGCCCGAGTATCTGTCGCTGGAACTGGCCGCCACCTTCGAAGCCGACACGCAGGCCAACCTGCACGCCTCGCTGGCCGCGATCCAGCGCTACCGCGACGACTGGCTGGCGTTGTACGCGCGGCTGGCGACGTCGCTGGACATGTACATCGTGGCCGGCACCTTCCTGGTGGCGCAGGGCGATGGCCGCTACCGCAATCGTTGCGATGTGTTCACGCCACAGGGCGCCCACCTCTGGCAGGACAAGTTGCAGCTCACCGGGTTCGAGAAAGGCCTTGCCGTCATCGACGGCGGCGATGCGTTGAAGGTGTTCGACCTGGATGGCGTGCGCACCGGCGTGGCCGTCTGCTACGACAGCGAATTCCCGCTGCCGGTGCGTGCGCAGGCCGAAGCCGGTGCGCGCCTGCTGCTGGTTCCCAGCTGCACCGATACCGAGGCCGGCGCGACCCGCGTGCGCGTGGGATGCCTCGCGCGGGCGCTGGAGAACCGCGTGTTCGTGGCGCAGTCGGTGACGGCGGGCGAGGCGGCGTGGAGTCCGGCGCTCGACATCAACACAGGCGAGGCCGCTGTCTTCGCGCCGATGGATCGTGGATTGCCTGCCGATGGCATCGTCGCGCAGACCTCGGGCGATGAGGTGTGGGTGTTCGCCGATCTCGATCTCGACGCACTGGAGCGCAGTCGCGGCGACGCGCAGGTGGCGAACGACCGGGACTGGGCGGGCCAGCTGCAACCCGCGATCACGCGCGCCCGGATGGAAAAGCCCTGACGGCTGTCCGTTACCCCAACAAACTGACGCCGGGCACCAGCCAGATCGACAGTCCCGCCAGGGCTGTGCCGATCACGGTCGCGGCGAGCACGTCGCTGGGATAGTGCAGGCCGAGCACCACGCGCGAGGCTGCCACGCAGCCGGCGAAGGGGATCAGCAGCGGCGCCAGCGCCGGATAGTGGGCAAGCGCCACGAGCGTGAAGGCCACGGCGTGCAGGGTGTGCCCGGACGGGAAACTGAATTCGTCCAGCGGCGCGATCCAGGCGCGGATGCGTACGTCGGAGGCGAACGGGCGCGGCCGCCGCGTCCAGCGCTTGAGCAGCTTGTACAGCGTCAGCGCGATCACCCCGGTAGCGGCCAGGTGCGCGGAGGCGGCCAGGCCGTCCAGGCCATCGGCCACGATCAGCGCGGCCATCAGCACGTACCAGAACACCCCATCGCCGAGTCGGCTGATGATGGCGAAGAAGCGGCGCACGCCACTCCATTCGCCCCAGCGGTTCGCACGCAGGCACCAGCCGGTATCCCGGCCCATAAAGGCATTACGCGGCAGCAGCGGACGCATGGTGGCTTCTCCGGGTGTGGGCGAGATCGGTCAGTAGGTCATCGAAGTCAGCCGCGACCTGCTCGGGGCGAAGCGCGCGCATCGCGACCGCGGCGGCTTCGCCCATCGTGCGACGCAGCGCGGGGTCGGCGGCCAGCCGCTGCGCCGCGGCCAGGAAGGCTTCGTCGTCATCGACGGCCGCACCGTGGACGCCATCGACCAGGTGCTCGCGCGCGGCGCCATAGTTGAACGCCACCGTCGGCACGCCGCTCGCCATTGCTTCCAGGGTGACGTTGCCGAAGGTTTCGCTGTGGCTGGAAAACAGGAACAGGTCGCCGCTGGCGAAGTGCCGTGCCAGCGTTTCGCCGCGCTGCACGCCACAGAAGATGAAATCCGGATGCTCCTGCGCCAGCCGTTCGCGCACCGGTCCGTCGCCCACCCAGACGAACTTTGCCGTCGGGTGTTGCCGCCGGATAGCATCGAACGCGCGGATCGACAGATCGAGGTTCTTCTCCGCGGCAATGCGGCCCACGTAGATCACCGCCAGGTCATCCGGCTGCAGGCCCCATTGGGCGCGCAATGCGTCGTCGCGCCGCGCCGGGCTGAAATGCTGGGCGTCCACGGCCCGCGCCAACCGCTTCACCTGGTGGAAGCCCTGCGACTGCAGGAAGTCCGCCAGTTCGCGCGTCGGTACCAGGGTCGCCTGCGCGCCATTGTGGAAGCGGCGCATCCAGCGCAGCGCGGTATGTTCCAGGAAGCGCGCGCCGTAGTCGCGCATGTACTCGTCGAAGCGGGTGTGGAAGCCGGTGGCCACCGGGATGCCCAGGCGGCGCGCGGCGCGCACGGCGGACCAGCCCAGGGGGCCTTCCGTGGCCACGTAGATCGCGTCCGGCGGGGAATCCTTCCACAGCGCTACCAGGCGCCGGGTGGCCGGCAGGCCGAACTTCAGGCCCGGGTAGCGGGGCAGGCTGGCGCCGCGCACCAGCAGCGTGTCGTCCGCCGCGATCGCGGTGTCGGTCGCCTGCTTCGGCCGCACCAGCGAGACCGCATGCCCGCGCTGGCGCAGGCCGGTTTCCAGTCCCTGCACGGTGAGGGCCACGCCGTTGACTTCCGGCGGGTACGTCTCGGTGACGATGGCAAAGCGCATGCGCAGCTCCACGTTTTGCGCATGCTGGGGCCGGCAGGTGTCGCGGGTGTTGCGGTTCGGTGACCGTGGGATGACGGTGTGTGCGGCGGCATGTTCACCCGATGCCGTCGGGGCACGTCCGTCGCCGATCTCGTCACTGTCTCGGCGCACTCAGCGTGCCGAGCGCTTGCGCGGTGGCCCGGCATCCTTGCGCACACGGGTCTCGTAAGCCTTCAGCACCAGCGCCTTGACGACCGCAGGCGTAGCACGGGCCAGGTCCACGCGCAGTCCCAGCACCTTGCTGCCCCAGAACAGCTTCTCGACGAACGCGGGGTGCATCGCCAGCGCCTGTTCGCGGTCTTCTTCACCGACGAACACGTGCAGGTGCGTCTCCTCCGGCGGAATCGTCACGAAGATCTTGCCGCGCACGCGGAACGACGAATAAGTGTGGTGCGGCTCCTCGGTCACCGCCTCGAGCGACAGCGCATGCGCGCGGACATCGGCCAGTTTCATGGTCTCAAGCCCGCGCTTGCCGGACATCAGGTCGCCTGTGGTTTCCGCGACGCCAGCCGATGCCCCAGCCATGCCATCGGCAGGTAGGCGAAAACGAGGTCCACGACGGTGAACCAGAGCGGCGAGGGCAGCATGGCGACGGCGGCGATGCCGCCGATCAGGAAGAGCGCGCCGACGACCCATGCGGGGCCGCAGGTCCGGCCGGGCGTGGCCAGTGTCGCAACGAACGCGCCGACCAGCGTGCCCACGGCGTGGGCCAGGAACGGGAACAGGAAGTGCTTCGGCTCGAACAGCGGCATCGCCGCCTTCAGGCCTTCGGTCGTGGTGGTGTCGACGCCGGCCGGCGGCGGGATCACGTGGCCGCTGAGCATGACCAGTGCCATGTTGACGATGCTGCCCACGAACAGCCCGGCGATGACGGCCAGGATCAAACGGAACACACGCTTCATGACAACCTCCGGCAAGGATGCGAGGGACTGCCCGTCGGCGTGGGGCCGGCCGTGACTGCGAGCGACTATAGCCGAGCCCCGACCGTCCGGGGACGGGGTGCCGCGAGGGCCGGCCACCAGCTGTACCAGGCTTCCACCGCGAGCAGTGGGACGACGAAGCACAGCCACTCCCGGGTGACGCCGCGCAGCTGCGGGTCCGGCATGAACGGAAACAGCACGTCTTCGGCCTGGCCCATGACGCGCACGATCACGAACGCCACCGCGATGGTGTAGCTGCGCACCACGAAGCGCTCGTGCGCGGCGAACGCGCGATGCCTGGCGCACCACCAGGCGGCCGCGGAGAAGGCGACCCACAGGATCGCGAACAGCACGACCGGCACGCGGCGGCCGATCAGGTCGAACGTCAGGCCGAGGTAGACCGCGAGCGAACCGGCGATGAGCGATGCCACCAGATAGGCGCGGCCCATCCGCCGATGCCACTGCGGCCACCTCAGGCGGACGCGGCGGCTGAACTGCAGCGGCGGCAGGAGCAGCAGCGGCGCGGCGAAGGCCAGGTGCACGATCAGCGCCCCCGTGCGGAGCGCCGACTCACCGGTCCGGTCGCGGGTGAGCGCGTAGTGCAGCTCCTCCCACAGGAACCATGCGCTCAAGCTGACCAGGATGAGCAGCAACAGGACCTTCAGCGGCCTGGGCGGCAGTGCGGTCGGGCTCGCTGGCGTCATGCGGGCGCACCTGCGGGGCAGAGCGGGCCCGGGAATGAGCCCTGTCGTCCTTCCCACGTAGCGCCGTGGCAAGAGCGGTCAACGGGGATGGTGTGCGGTGGACCGGCGGCATCGTGCCACTCGGGTGGGCGCGCTCTGCCACGGCGACGTTCATCCGACGCGTCGGCATCGCGCGTCGTTCTACCCGTTGGTGGTGTCGATGCCGATACGCGCCGGCATGGGTGGTGCCATCGGTGGATGACGGAGATCACGCCTATGGCATGGCGTGCGATACCGCACATCATGGCGGCTGATGGAGGTCCACATGACAGCCGATATCGCCGCGCCATGGCGACCTTGCGGTCCGTGCTTCAGCGAGGGACGGACGGGCGGGCGGTGCGGCGCACTTCGTTGAAGGCGAGCAACAAGGGCAGGCCGAAGACCAGGGCGGTCAGCCCGAGGTAGACCGCGTTGAACGCCGCATCGCCAACGATGACGGGCAGTGCCACCGCAGCAAGGGCCCATGGTCGGCGCCGCGTCAGTTGCCATGCGCCGAAGGCGACGATGGACCACACGAGCGTCTTCCCGGCGACCTCGGGCGCGGAGAGGGGGACATCCCTCATGCGGGACAGCACGGGCGCGAGGAAGGGAAACGACGCGGCGCCCGCTGCTGCCGCGATGGCCAGCATCCACGCGCATGCATCGGAGACGTGGAAGAGGCCTTGGGTGAGGCGAGTCGAGCGCGGGCAGGCAGGTAGCGTCGGGCGCTCGCTCACCACGCAAACCCTTCCTTCCAGTCGCTTCGGGGCAGCCACGTGGTCTGGTCGGGCGTTGCGGCATCGATCCGGCCGGCCGCCACGCTGCGGGCCACCGTCGGTTCGATGTCCGCGAAACGGGCCGCGCGCGCGCCGATGCCGGCGCCGATCAGGTTGTTGTGGATGTCCATCTGGTTGGACCGTTTGCCGCGCCGTTCCATCACGCCGTTCACCAGGTCGATGGCGCGCGGGTCGAGCGTGTAGGCCACGACCGCGCTGGCGAGGGTGTGCCGGTACGCATCCAGTGGGCCATGGCGTCCGCCCGGCAGCGGGCTCTGCTGCACGTGGGACCAGGTGTAGATCAGGACGAAGGCGGGGTAGGCCGCGAGCAGCAGCGCGGCCAATACCAGCCTGCGCCACCGCGGACGCTTGCGTTTCGATGGTGTCATCGCGAACAGGATCAATGGTCGGTGGGTTCGACCACCACCGCCGTGCCGTAGCACAGCACCTCGGTGAGGCCGGCCATCACATCGGTGGCGTCGTAGCGCACGGCGACGATCGCGTTGGCGCCCAGTTGCCGGGCGTGCTGCAGCATGTCGCGGTAGGTCTCGTCGCGGGCCTGTTCGCAGAGTTCGGTGTAGATGGTGATGTTGCCGCCGCACAACGACTGCAGGCCGCCAAGGAAATTGCCCACGATCGACCGCGATCGCACGGTGATGCCGCGCACCATGCCCAGGTTGCGGCGGATGCGGTAGCCCGGCAGTTCCAGCGCCGTGGTCACCATCGCATCGTTGAGGGACAACACGGCGCCATGGGGCGCGGTGGGCGAGGGGGTGTAGGCGGACGACGAGTTGTACGGGTCGGTCACGGCAGTTCCTGAGGCGGTTTCGGAAAGGGAGTAAGTGTCAGGCGCGCAGATGCTGGCCCAGCTCGATGACGCTGGCCTGCCACTCATGGAAATCGTCGGTGTCTTCCCACAGCTCCCGGAGTTCGGAGTGTTCGGCCAGGATGCGGGCGAGCGCGTCGCGCGCCTGCGTGGCGAGCGCGGCATCGATGGTGGGGCGGATGCTCGCCAGCCACTCGGCCAGGCCGTCTTCCCGCTGTGCAGCTGGCGTGGGGCGCCCTTGGGCTGCGGCCACGATCTCTGCGGCCACGATGGCCACCGTGGCGTCGGGCGCTTCGACGTACTCGGTGGATGTCAGCACGTTGTCGAACACTTCCCCGAGCAACGACAAGTCGCCGCTCTTCAAAGCGTCGATCATGAAATCCGCCGCGTCGTCGTTCTCGAACGAGCCGATGCCCCAGGTGCCCATGTAATTGAACCTCGATCAGTGTGCGACTGGACTCATTGTGAGGACGGCACGCACGCGCCGGATTTAAGAGTGGCCGTTCCGATGGGAATCCATGTTTCTTCCAGCGTGTGGGCCCCGGTGTCAGACGTAGAGGGGCGCCGGTGTCGCTCCACACGGAACACGGGCACACCGTTGTGCAGTACAAAGAAATAAGTCGGGCCTTCCACTAAATCCTCCTGCACCTCCTGCATGGAAGGAACGCTGACGCTGAGTCCCCAGGGGCCCCAGTCCGGCACGTGTTTCTCAATATGCAGGAATCCCATGCCATGAACGATCTCCACTTCATTGAGTTTTGGAAGGGGGATGTCACTAAGCAACGCCTGCGGAAGCCAGCTTGAATGTTGGCCTATCTGGATGCACAGCGCGGCAAGACGATCTTCGTGCTCCGCCACGTAAATGACTTCACCATCGGACGAGCGAGTCCAGACCTCGCTCGGCGAGAAGACCAGAGGCGATGTTGCCGCTGCAGGGAGTGCGAGAAGCCCTAGTGCGGCAATCGACAGGCCGAGGCAGCGGGTCGCCAGCGTCACGGCACCCGCCCGCCACGCGCTGCAGTGAACAGCGCATACCACTCCTCGCGCGAGAGCTGCACCGCGTCCGCCGCGGCGCAGGCTACCAGCCGCACCGGGTCGGTGGTGCCGACGATGGGCTGCAGGCCGGCGGGATGGCGCAACAGCCAGGCCAGCTGGATCGCTTCCGGCGCCACGCCCTTCGCATCGGCCAGTTGGTGCAGCAGCGTCGAGGTCTCGCGGATCACCGGGTCGGAGAACTCGGAGGTGGTGGCCAGCTTGCCGCCGGCCAGTGGCGACCACGCCTGCACGCGGATGTCATGCAGGCGCGCATGGTCCAGCGTGCCGGCAGCCGAGGCATAGGCATGGCCGGTGGTGTTGGCGACCACGCCCTCGTCGATCAGTGGCAGGTGCAGCAGGCTGATTTCCACTTGGTTCGCCACCAACGGCTGCCGCACATGGCGGCGCAGCAGGTCGATCTGGCCGGGCGTGTGATTGCTGACACCGAAGTGCCGCACCTTGCCGCTGGCGTGCAGGGCATCGAAGGCCTGTGCGACTTCCTCCGGCTCCACTAGCGCATCGGGGCGGTGCAGCAGCAGGACATCCAGGTGCTCCACGCCCAGGCGCGCAAGGCTGCCCTCCACCGAGGCCACGATGTGCGCGTGGCTGAAGTCGTAGCGGCCCGGGGTGCCGGGCGGATCGTCGGCGAAGCGGATGCCGCACTTCGATTGCAACACCATCTTTGCGCGGAGGGCGGGCGAGCCGCGCAGCACGTCGCCGAAGACCTGCTCGGATTTTCCGCGGGCATAGATGTCCGCATGGTCGAACAGGGTGATGCCATGGGCCAGCGCGGTTTCGACCAGCCGTTGCGCGTTGCGGCGCTCATCCGCCGTGATCGGCGAGGCGTCCCAGGCACGGCTCAGGTGCATGCAGCCGTAGCCGATGCGGGACGTAGCGAGACCCTCGGCGAGGGAGTAGGTTTTCATCGGCGGCACGCGCAGGACGGAGCCGGCATCATGCCAGAGCGTCGCGGCGCATCAGGCGCGCGGACGTTCGGCGGCGAGCATCTGCGCGAGGACGTCGGCGTCCGCGGGGCGCGCAAGGTGGTAGCCCTGCACATCGTCCACCCCGAGCGCCTGCAGGGCCGCCAGTTCGGAGGCCGTCTCCACGCCTTCGGCGACCACGTGCGATTGGGTCTGCCGTGCGAACTCAATCAGCGCCGCCGCCAGCGCTCGGCGCGGCGAATCGGTGTCGATGTCGCGGGTCAGGCTGAGGTCCAGCTTGATGATGTCCGGATGGATCGCCAGCACATGCCGCATGCTCGCATAGCCCGCACCGGCGTCGTCCACGGCCACGCGCACGCCGGCTTCGCGCAGGGGCGCCAGGCGCTTGTTGAGCAGGCCGTAGTCGTCCACCAGCGAATGCTCGGTGATCTCCAGCACCACGCGGTGCGGGTCGAGATCGTCGATATAGCCGTCGATGCCGCCGCTGATGATCGTCTGCGGCGACACGTTGAGCGCCACATAGAAATCGCCCTGCATCTGACGCAGGCCGTCCAGCGCAGACAAGATGGCGTTGAGCTCGAGGCGCACGCCGAGGCCGATCTCGCGCGCCTCGGCGAACCACACGTCGGGCGTGCGCTGCGGTTCCAGCCTGAAGCGCGACAGACATTCGACGCCGACGATGCGGCGTTCGCTGCTGCGGTAGATGGGCTGGTAGACCACGTGCGGCTGGCCCATTTCCAGCACCGCGGTGATGCGCGCGACTTTTTCCTCGTGCGCCTGCACGGCATCGAGGTCGCCGTCGATCTGGTAGGCCAGCAGGTCGGCGAAGGCCCGCATCATGTGCAGGTCGCGCTGGCTGAGCGACAGGTTGGCGGCCAGGCTGAAGCAGCAGAACGTGCCGTACACGCGACCATCGCGCAGTTGGATGGGCACGCTGAGATGGGCGCCGATGGGCACCAGTGCGGTTTCGGGGATGTGCTCCAGCGACGGCACGGCGGCGGTATCGGGGATCAGCTGCGGGATCTGCCCCTCGACCACGCGCATGCAATAGCCCTCTTCGAGCGGGCTCGAATCACCCGGACGGATGGGGGCGGGGTCCAGCCGGCTGGCGACGTGGCGGAAGACGCGATCGCGGCCGTTGAACTCGGAGACGAAGGCCACGTCCATGTCGAGGTGGCGGCGGACGGCATCCAGCATGCGGTCCACGTTGCGGCCGATGGCGGCGGCGCCGGGGCCGCCGTCCAGCCATGCATCGGACAACAGCTCGTCGTGGATTCTTCGATCGATCAAGGCTTCCTCCTGAAGACAGGCGTACGACGAAGTGGAACAGCCGTCGGGCCTGCCCCCGCCGCAAGGGCGGACGGGGAGGATGGCGTGGGGGCAGAAAGTTGCAGGCCACGCCGCGGACCTCTCGGCAGGTCCGAGTGTACCGCCATGTCACATAAGGGGAAGTGCCGGGACGGCTCAGGCCACGAACGGCTTGAACGCCACGCCCAGGCCCTGCATGTCCTCGGGTTCGCCCAGCAGGTCCGAGCGCAGCAGGGGGCGGGCGTCGATCCACTTCTTGCTGACCACCAGGTCCAGGCGGTCGCCCTGGGCGGTCACGTCCAGGCGCGGGATGATCTCGTTGTCGTGCGAGCGGTGCAGCAACACGGCCAGGCGCAGCAATGCAGCCTTGCGCTTCGCACTCAGCAGCAGGCGGTCGGGCAGGGCATCGAACGCATTCTTCGGAATGCCGCGCCGGTGCGTGCGCACGAGCGCCGACAGGACTTGCTGCTCCTGTCGGGAGAAGCCTTCGATGTCCGAATGCTCCAGCAGGTAGGCGCCGTGCACGTGGTATTGGCTGTGCGCGATCACCAGGCCGATCTCGTGCAGGCGCGCGGCCCAGCCGAGCATGCGCGCGTCGTCGTCGTCCAGGCCCCAGCTCTGCTCGACCTGTTCGAACAGGCGCATCGCCGTGGCTTCCACACGCGCGGCCTGGAATTCGTCGATGCCGTAGCGCTGCATCAGCGCCGCGGTGGACAGGTCGCGCGGATCGTTGTCGCCACCGCGGCCCAGCATGTCGAACAGGATGCCTTCACGCATCGCCGCCTTGCTGACCATCAGGCGCTGCAGCCCCAATGCTTCGAACGCGGCCTCCAGCACCAGCACGCCGCCGGCGATGATCGGCCGGCGGTCGTTGGACAGGCCGGGAAGATCGATGTCCTCGATGCGGTCGGCCTGCAGCAGTTTCTCGCGCACCTGCGGCAGCGCCTCGGCGGTGACGGCGCCCTTGGTGAGCTTCATCGCCGCGCAGATCTCGCCGATCGCCTTGTTGGTGCCGGAAGAACCGATGGCTTCCTGCCAACCCAGGCCGCGGTAGAGGCCGGCGAACTGTTGGAACTCCGCGCCGATCTCGGTGAGCGCTTCCTTCCAGCGCTTGCGCGAGAGCTTGCCACCGGGAAAGAACCGGCGCGTGCTGGCGATGCAGCCGGCCTGCAGGCTTTCGCGCTCGAGCGTCTCGAAGCCGCGGCCGATGATGAATTCGGTGGAGCCGCCGCCGATGTCGATCACCAGACGGCGCTGGCCCGCTTTCGGCGGCTGGGAGTGCGCGACGCCTAGGTAGATCAGGCGGGCCTCTTCACGGCCGGAGACCACTTCGATCGGCTTGCCCAGCGCGGCTTCGGCCGCCACCAGGAATTCCTGGGGCTCGCGCAACTGGCGCACGGTATTGGTGGCGAGTGCACGCACGCGGGTGGCGGGGATATCGCGGATGCGCTGGCCGAAGCGCGACAGGCAGTCAAGCGCACGCTGGCGCGCTGCGGCGGACAGACCGCCCTTGCCGTCCAGGCCGTCGGCCATGCGCACGGTTTCGCGCAGGCGATCCACCACGCGCAACTGGCCGAGCAGCGAACGCGCGACCACCATGTGGAAGCTGTTGGAGCCCAGATCGATCGCGGCCAGCAGGTCCCCGTCCTGGAGCGGTGGGGAGGTGGGGGAGTTCAGGGGCGCCATGCGGTCAGTTTAGCGGGTGGGAATGCACGATGGTGCACCGCGATGGCGCCGATTCGCCGAGGCGGGCGCGTCCGATGGTCGCATCACACCTTCGCGAGCAAGATGCCCTGGGCCGAATGCGGGGTGTCGTCACCCGGCGTCAGCTTGAGATAGCTGCCGTCGGCCTGCAGTTCCCATGCGTTGCAGTTGTCGTCGAGGTAGTTCTGCAATCCTTCCTTGAACACGCGGGTCGCGAGGTCCTTGTCCAGAATCGGGAAGCAGGTTTCCACGCGGTGCAGCAGGTTGCGCTCCAGCCAGTCGGCGCTCGCGCAGTACAGCTCCGGGGTGCCGTCGTTGCCGAACCAGTAGAGGCGGCTGTGCTCCAGGAAGCGGCCAACGATGGAGCGCACGCGAATGTTCTCGGAAATGCCCGGCACGCCGGGGCGCAGCGCGCACGCGCCGCGCACGATCAGGTCGATCTTCACGCCGGCCTGCGAGGCCGCGTAGAGCGCGCGGATGATGCGTGGCTCGTTGATCGCGTTGATCTTGGCGATGATGTGCGCGGGCTTGCCGGCTTTCGCCAGCTTCGCTTCGCGCTCGATCTTCTTGATGAGTCCGGGGTGGAGCGTGAAGGGCGATTGCAGCAGGCGCTTGAGCTTGGTGGTCGGCGCAAGACCGGAAAGCTGCTGGAACAGCAGGTGCACGTCGTTGCCGATGTCCGGATCGGCGGTGATCAGCCCGATGTCGGTGTAGGCGCGCGCCGTGCCGCTGTGGTAGTTGCCGGTGCCCAGGTGCACGTAACGGCGCAGCTTGCGGCCCTCGCGGCGGACGATCAGCAGCATCTTGGCGTGGGTCTTGTAGCCCACCACGCCGTAGACCACCTGCGCGCCGGCTTCCTGCAGGCGGTCGGCCACACCGAGGTTGGCGTCCTCGTCGAAGCGCGCGCGCAGTTCCACCACCACGGTGACGTCCTTGCCGTTGCGCGCGGCCTGGACCAGCGCATCGACGATGGCCGAATCCTTGCCGGTGCGGTACAGCGTTTGCTTGATCGCCAGCACTTCCGGATCGACGGCGGCCTGCTTGATCAGCTCATGCACCGCCGCGAACGAATCGAAGGGGTGGTGCAGCAACACGTCGCCATCGGCGACCTTCTCGAAGATCGCATCGCTGTCGCGCAGCGTGCGCGGGGTGAAGGCGGGATACTTCAGTTCCGGGCGCTGGACCAGGTCGTACACCTGGATGACGCGGTTGAGGTTGACCGGCCCGTTGATCGGGTAGACCGCGTTGTCGGGCAGGGCGAAATTCTGCAGCAGCGTGCGCACGATGGGCTTGGGGCAATCGTGGGCGATCTCCAGGCGCACGGCGGGGCGATAGCCGCGGCCCACGAGTTCGTCGCGCAGGGCCAGCGCCAGGTTCTCGACTTCCTCCTCGTCGACGACGACCTCGGAGTTGCGGGTCACGCGGAACTGGTAGGACCCCTTGACCTCCATGCCGGGGAACAGTTCGTCCACGAACACCGACAGCACGGACGACAGCAGCACGAAGTCGTTCTCGCCACCGGACACGCGTTGCGGCAGGTGGATGATGCGCGGCAGCGAGCGCGGCGCGCGCACGATGGCCAGGTGGCCGGCGCGGCCGAACGCATCCTTGCCCTTCAGCACGACCACGATGTTCAACGACTTGTTGAGGATCTTCGGGAACGGATGCGCCGGGTCCAGGCCCAGCGGCGAAAGCACCGGCATGATCTCGTTGCGGAAGTAGGCGCGCAGCCAGCGGGTCTGGCGCGCGTTCCAGCTGTCGCGGCCGAACACGCGCACGCCGGCCTCGGCCAGGCCGGGGCGCAGCACGTCGTTCCAGCACTTGTATTGCGCATCCACCAGTTCGGCGGCGCGGTCGTGGATCTTGTTGAGCACGGTGGCCGGGCTCATGCCGTCGGCGCCGGGCGGCAGGCCGAAGTCCTGCGCATGTCGCACGGTGGCGGCGCGGATCTCGAAGAACTCGTCCAGGTTGGTGCACGAGATGCACAGGAAGCGCAGGCGCTCCAGCAGCGGCACCGACGGGTCCTGCGCCTGCGCCAGCACGCGGAAGTTGAAATCCAGCTGGGACAGTTCGCGGTTGAGGTACAGCGCGGGATCGCGCAGCACGTCTTCACCGGTCAGGGTGGCGGGCGTCGTGTCGAGGGCAGCATTCATGCGGTCTGGTCCGTCAGGGCGGGGGTTGAAGCGTCCAGGCGGGGTTCCACGCGCTGTGCGCCGAAATGCACGGAAAAGGTACTGCCATGGCCGACTTCGCTTTCGATCTCGAGCCGCGCCTGGTGCAGGTTGAGCACGTGCTTGACGATCGAAAGGCCCAGGCCAGTGCCGCCGCTCTCGCGCGAGCGGCTGGTCGATACACGGTAGAAACGCTCGGTGATACGCGGCAGGTGCGAGGACGGAATGCCGTAGCCGGTGTCGCGCACGCTGAGCACCGCGCCGTCGCCTTCGCGCGCGAAGCGGACGGTGATGGTGCCGCCCACCGGGGTGTAACGCACCGCGTTGCTGACCAGGTTGGAGAACGCGCTGTGCAGTTCCTTGTTCGATCCCGACAGGTCCACGCCGGCCTCGTCCTGGATCACCACGGTATGCCGGCGCTGGCTCAGCGCTTCGGCCTCGCGACGCAGCGTGGCGAGCATGGGCGCCATCGCGACGTTCTCGTCGGGCAGGCTCTCCTGGGCTTCGAGGCGCGACAGGGTCAGCAGGTCCTCGACCAGTTGGGTCATGCGCTGCGACTGCTTCTGCATCTCCGCCAGCATCGGTGCCCAGTCCGGGTATTCGGTGGGCTCCAGCATGTCGAGGTAACCGTGCACGACGGTCAGCGGCGTGCGCAGTTCGTGCGAGACGTTGGCGACGAAGTCCCGTCGCATCTGCTCCAGGCGCAGCATCTTGCTGACGTCACGCGCGACCAGCAGCCAGTACTGGTCAGAGTAGGGAATCAGGCGCAGGTTGAGGCGCAGGTCCGGGTCCACCGGTGAGGCGGCATCCAGCATCGGCTCGGCGTTGCGGCCGGCGGCGAGCCAATGCGACATAGGCAGCGGCTGCAGGCGGTCGCCGACCGGCGCCCCGATGTCGGTGGGGTACTGCAGGCCGAGCAGGCTGCTGGCCGCTTTGTTGAACCACTGCACGCGCTGGCTGTTGCGTTCCACCACCACCACGGCATCGGGCAGGGCGGCGGCGGCGGCGCGGTAGGCGCGCAACATGTCGAGCAGGCGGCGCTTGCGGGTGCGCATCTCGGCCTGGCCGCGGAAGAGCAGGCGGTCGAGCTCGTTCCACACGCCCTGGCCCTGGGCGGGCTCCAGCCGCTGCCGCGCGGTCAGTCGCAGCAGCACTTTGCGTAGCCGCCAGTAGTGCCACGCCACCACGCCCAGTGCGGCCAGCGTCACCACCGGCCACACCTGGCCCAGCAGCAGGCCGATCACCACGGCCAACGCGAGGATGCCGGCCAGCTGGCCTAGCGTCTTGAACCACGCGGAACGGATGTGGTGGGGCATGGATCGATTGTAGGCAGATATGTATGACAGCGACGCGCAGGCCGGAGCCTGCGGCTTACATCGATGCGGAGAACCGGTAGCCGGACCCGCGGACCGTCTGCACCATGTTTTCCAGGCCATGCGGTTCGAGCGTCTTGCGCAGGCGCCGGATGTGCACGTCCACGGTGCGCTCTTCAACGTAAACGCTGCCGCCCCAGACGTGGTCCAGCAGCTGGGTGCGGGAGTACACGCGCTCGGGATGGGTCATGAAGAAATGCAGCAGGCGGTACTCGGTGGGGCCGATCGGCACCGGCGTGTCGCCGGCGAACACGCGATGCGCGGCGCCGTCGATGCGCAGGTTGCCGACCGACACGCTGCCGTCCTCGTCGTCGTCGCGCGAGCGGCGCATGACGGCACGGATGCGGGCGAGCAGCTCGCGGGCAGAGAAGGGCTTGACCACGTAATCGTCCACGCCGGCCTCGAGGCCGCCGACACGGTCGTTCTCCTCGCCGCGGGCGGTGAGCATGATGATCGGGACATCCCGGGTCATGGCGTCCTTGCGCCAGCGGCGGGCCAGTTCCAGGCCGCTGGTGCCGGGCAGCATCCAGTCCAGCAGGATCAGGTCGGGGACACGGTCGGCGATGGCGTTCTGGGCCTCGCGGGCGTCGCCGGCATGGATGGGCTCGTATTCGCCCTTGCGGAGGGCGAAAGCCACCATGTCGCGGATGGCGGGTTCGTCGTCGACGATCAGGATGTGCTTCTGCACGCGGCGTCCGGTGGCGTGGGGGTCTGCGCCAGTAGACGACAATTTTATGACGATTACATGACGGGCCGGCGGCCTGTCACAAGGTCCGCCGGATAGGCTCAGCGACGCTCGACGTCCGGGTCGCGGATGCCCTGGCGGCGGAGTTCCAGGACTTCGGGGGTGATGGCGGCGATCCGGGCGTCGATCCGGGCCCGCGCGTAATAGTCCAGGTCGCTCTGCTTCTTGAGATTCTGGAGCTGGATCAGCGCCTGCTCCGGCCGGCCGTTGAGGTAGGCCGCTTCGGCATAGGCTTCGCCTGCGCGCGCGTTGTCGCCGGCCAGCTCGTTGGCCCGGGCGAACTGTTGCTGGAAAACCGGATCGTCGCCGGCCCGTGCCATGAGGGGGCGCAGCACGGCTTGCGCCCGGCGCCCGGCCGCGGCGCCGCCCTGTTCATTCAGCACCTTGGCGTAGGTCAGGGCCACCGGGCGGCTCTGCGGCATGCGCTGGACCAGGGCATCGAAACGCCGGTTGGCGGCGGCGATATCGCCGGTCCTGGACTCGGCCTCGCCCAGGGTCAGGGACACCCACAGACTGTCCGGATGGTCGTCCTCCAGCTTGCGCAGTTCGGCCAGGGCCGTGCGGACGTCACCGCCCTGCAGGTGGGCGACGGCCAGGCCGTAGCGCTGCGGGCCGCCCAGCGGCTTGCCGGTCTGGCGGCGCAGGGTTTCGTACTCGCGCACGGCGGCCGACGGGGTGTCTGCACTGAGGGCGCGCAGGCGCTCGCGCGCCCAGTCGAAATCACCGGTCTCGCCTTGGCTGAAAGCCAGCGAGGGCAAGGTGACCGGAACCGGCAGCAGGGGATTCGCGCTGCGCGTCTCGGGCAGCGTGATGCCGCGTCGGTCGAAGCGTTCCACGCGTTCGCCGCCCGGAACGGCGGTGACGGTGGTGACCTGCTCGCCGCGCAGCTGGTCCGCACGCTGACGGGCTTCGCTGATGCGGGTCGTGGTGACCGGGTGGGTCTGCAGGTAGTCGGGGATCGCCTCGCGACCGCTGCCGCGCGCGACGCGGGTGGCCTGCTGGAGTTTGGAAAAGAAGCCCGCCATCGCATCGATGTCGTAGCCGGCACGCGACAGCGTGCGGATGCCCACGCGGTCGGCCTCGGATTCGTTGGAGCGGGTGTAGTCGATCTGTCGCTGCTGCATCAGGCCCATCGCCGACGCGATGGCGGCCTGCGAGGCGTCGCCACTGGAACTGCCGCCTGCGGCCTGCGCCAGCACGATGGCGCCCAGCATGCCCAACAGGATCGGGATCTGGTCGCGCTGCGCCCGTTCCACGCCGCGCAGCACGTGTTGCTGGGTGACGTGCGCGATTTCATGGGAGAGCACGGCCGCCACTTCGTCTTCGCGGTCGGCCGTCAGTACCAACCCGGCATTCATGCCGATATAACCGCCCAGCGTGGCGAACGCGTTGATCTGGCGGTCGCGCATCATGAAGAACGTATAGGCCTGCTGCGGGTTGTCGCTGTCGGCGCCCAGGCGGTTGCCGACGGTCTGCAACCAGTCCGTGACCAGTGGGTCTTCCAGCAGGTAACCGTAGTTGCGCAGTTCGCGCAGCATCATGCCGCCGTATTGCGCCTGGCGCGCCGGGGTGAGCAACTCGCCGGCGGAAGAACCGATGTCGGGTAGCCGGCTGTCCTGCGACGCCGCCAGCGGCGCTGCGAGGACCAGGGTCAGGGCAGTGGCGAGTAGCAGTGGGCGCAAATCGAAGCTCCGTGGCGGATAATGGCGCCGTCATCAGGATGACCGGTCGTTGATCCGGGCGAGTGAATACGTGGTTAACCGGACCAGTACCGGCCCGCACTGTTCCATGTCGCCGGCTGTAACCCGACCCGGTCGGCCCGATATTGGTTTGGACCGCACTATGTCCTTTTCGTTCCGGAGAATCCCCTTGAGCGACACCCCGCAAGGCGCCACGGCGCCGGAAATCACCCTCTACAGCACGGCCATCTGTCCGTACTGCGTGGCCGCGAAGAACTTCCTGAAGAGCAAGGGCCAGGCCTGGACCGAGGTCCGCATCGACCTGGACCCGGCCGAGCGCGAGAAGATGATCGCCAAGGCCAAGCGCACCAGCGTGCCGCAGATTTTCGTGGGCGACGTCCACGTGGGCGGCTACGACGACATGATCGCGCTGCACCGCGCGGGCAAGCTCGATGCGCTGCTGGCGGGGGAGGCCGCATGAGCGCTGCAGACGAGAGCCAGGACCGCGTGAAGGCGTTCACCGAATTCCGCCAGCGCATGAACAAGCGCATCCTGGACGAACCCAACCAGGTCGTGCGCCGGTTCTTCGCGCTCGACACGCAGACCTACCAGGAAGGCGCGCTGGACGTGAAGACCAAGGAGCTCCTGGGCCTGGTCGCCTCGATGGTCCTGCGTTGCGACGACTGCATCAGCTACCACGTCGCGCAGTGCAAGGAAGCGGGCGTGACCCGTGAGGAATTCTTCGAGACGTTCTCCGTCGGGCTCGTGGTGGGCGGTTCCATCGTCATTCCGCACCTGCGCCGGGCGGTGGATTTCCTCGACCAACTGGAAGGCGGCGACGCCGCGGCTCCGGCTGCGCACGACCACGGCTGAGCCGATCCTGCAGACCCGCACACAGGGCCTCCGACCATCGTCGATTTGGGGCCCCGAGGGGCCCTCGGGCATAATGGCGGGCACAGACCTTCCCCTTTGCGCCCGTTCCGGCCCCGGCCCGCGCGCGCCCCTGTTCGGAAACCCCACTCAATGACCCAGACGATTACGGTCATCCGCGGCGACGGTATTGGCCCGGAGATCATGGACGCCACCCTGTACGTGCTCGACGCCCTCAAGGTCGGCCTGACCTACGAAGAGGCCGATGCCGGCATGGTCGCGCTGGAGAAGCACGGCGACCTGCTGCCGCAGGCCACCCTGGATTCGATCCGTAAGAACGGCGTGGCCTTGAAGAGCCCGCTGACGACGCCGGTGGGCGAGGGTTTCAGCTCGATCAACGTGGCCCTGCGCCGCCACTTCGACCTGTACGCCAACGTGCGCCCGGCGAAGTCGTTCCCGAACACCAAGTCGCGCTTCCCCTCGGGCGTGGACCTGATCACCGTGCGCGAGAACACCGAAGGCGCGTACATCGGTGAGGGTCAGTCGATTTCCGAAGACGGCGAGACCGCGCTGCTGACGCAGAAGATCACCCGGAAGGGCTCCGACCGCATCGTGCGCTACGCCTACGACCTGGCCCGCAAGACCGGCCGCAAGAAGGTCACGATCGTCCACAAGGCCAACATCCTGAAGACGACTTCGGGCCTGTTCCTGAAGGTCGCGCGCGAAGTGGCCGCGCAGTACCCGGACATCCAGACCAACGAGATGATCGTGGACAACACCTGCATGCAGCTGGTGATGCGTCCGGAGCAGTTCGACATCATCGTCACCACCAACCTGTTCGGCGACATCATCTCCGACCTGTGCGCCGGCCTCGTCGGTGGCCTGGGCCTGGCCCCGGGCGCCAACATCGGCGTCGATGCGGCGATCTTCGAAGCCGTGCACGGCTCGGCCCCGGACATCGCCGGCAAGGGCGTCGCCAATCCGTGCGCGCTGCTGCTGGGCGCGGCCCAGATGCTGGACCACCTGGGCCAGCCGGAGAAGGCCGAGCGCCTGCGCGCGGCCATCATCGCCACGCTGGACGCCAAGGATTCGCTGACCCCGGACCTGGGCGGCGAGGGCACCACGATGACGTTCGCCAAGGCGATCGCCAGCCGCGTGTAAGCACGGCCACATCGCGGCAAACACGAACGGGACGCTCAGCGTCCCGTTTTTGTTGGTCCCTGTCCCATCCATGGGGTTGGACGCTAGGCTGGCGGCACGCACAATCCGCGGCCCCACGCAGAAGGCCTTGCCATGTCCGTCCGTCCCAGCGCGATCGCACTGACCCCGTTGTTGCTTTTCCTGGCGCTGTTCTTTGGTGCCGGGCTGTATTACACGGCGCAGGGCGAGGCGATGGGGTTCTACCAGCTGCGCGCGCCGGTAGCGATTCTCCCGGCGCTGGCGTTGGGCATCTGGCTGGCGCGCCGGCGAGGCCTGCCTGCGCAGCAGACCCTGTTGCAGGGCATGGGCGACAGCAACGTCATGCTGATGTGCCTGATCTTCCTGCTGGCGGGCGCATTCGCGACCGTGTCCAAGGCCATCGGCGCGGTCGATGCGGTCGTTGCGCTGGGATTGGGCGCGCTGCCGGCCAGCCTGATCCTGCCCGGCCTGTTCCTCGTGGCGGCCTTCGTGTCGCTTTCCATCGGTACGTCGATGGGGACCGTGGCGGCGGTCGTGCCCATCGCGTTGGGCGTGGCGGATGCGGCGGGATTGGACCGGGTGCTGGTGATCGGCGCGGTGCTGGGCGGCGCGATGTTCGGCGACAATCTTTCGATCATCTCGGACACCACCATCGCGGCGACCCGCAGCCAGGGCGCCGAGATGCGCGACAAGTTCCGCGAGAACTTCAAGATCGCGCTGCCCGCAGCGATCGCCACGATCGTCCTGCTGGGCACGCTGGGCGACGCTGCGCCGGTGGAAGCCCCGGACGCCGCTTCGCCCTGGTTGGTACTGCCCTACGTGCTGGTGCTCGGCCTGGCGTTGGCGGGCCTGGACGTGGTGCTGGTGCTCGGCATCGGTTTGGTCGCATCGGGCGTGTTCGGCTTCGTGCTGGCCAAGGACTACGACGTGGTCTCCTTCGCCGGCGACATCTACCTGGGTTTCGAGAGCATGGTGGAGATCACTCTGCTATCGATCCTCATCGGCGGCCTGGCTGCGCTCATCAAGGTCACGGGTGGCCTGGACTGGCTGGCGCAAGTCATCGCGAAGTTTGCGCGCGGCCACACGGGACGCAGGTCGGGTGAGATAAGTATTGCCGCATTGGCGGCAGGCTCCGATGCGCTGACGGCGAACAATACGGTCGCGATCCTGGTCACCGGCAGCCTGGCGAAGGACATCGCACAACGCCACGGCATCAGTCCGCGTCGCGCGGCCAGCGTGCTCGACATCTTCGCGTGCGTGGTGCAGGGCGTACTGCCGTACGGCGCGCAGATCCTGCTGGCGGCGTCGTTGGCCGCCGTATCGCCGCTGGCGTTGGCGGGCAGCGTGCACTATTGCTGGTTGCTGGCACTGTCGGCGCTCGCGTTCATGCTATGGCCCAGCCGAAGGACGGGGGGCTCGCCTGCGAAGGCGGCAGACAGCGAGTAATGAAAAAGGGCGCCCGAGGGCGCCCTTTTCGTTTCCAGGCAGCGGTGCGTATCAGTCGCGCGACTGCAGCTTGGCCAGCAGGCGCAGGAACTCGATGTACAGCCACACCAGCGTGACCATCAAGCCGAACGCGCCATACCACTCCATGTACTTCGGCGCGCCGGCTTCGACACCGGATTCGATGAAGTCGAAGTCGAGCACCAGGTTCAGCGCGGCGATCACCACCACGAACAGGCTGAAGCCGATGCCGACGATGCCCGACTCATGGATCAGCGGCATTTCCTTGCCGAACAGGCGCAGGCCCATCGACACCAGGTAGACCAGGGCGATGCCGCCGGTCGCTGCGACGACGCCGAGCTTGAAGTTCTCGGTGGCGCGGATCAGGCCGCTGCGATAGGCCGCCAACAGGGCACCCAGCGTGCCGAACGTCAGCAGCACGGCCTGGAACACGATGCCCGGATACTTCAGCTCGAACACCGCCGAAATCGCACCGAGGAAGAAGCCCTCCACCAGCGCGTACATCGGCGCGGTGACGGCCGACCACTCTTTCTTGAACACGGTGACCATGGCGAGGATGAAGCCGCCAATGGCGCCGCCGAGCGCATAGATCATGATTCCGGGAGCTACCGTGGCCACGCCATCCGGGCCGGTGACGACCGACTGCGTCCAGGCGAAGGCGGCCGTCAGCACCGACAGCAACAGCAGGATGCCGGTCTTGTTGACGGTGCCATTGAGCGTCATCGTGCCGCCCTCACGCGACACCACGCTGCCCGTGCCGAGGTCGAGGAAGGTGGATTCCTTCAGTGCCGGATTGCCGCTGCGTATCATGGTTCCCTCATGTGGTCATCGGACTTCTGTCCCCAGCCACGGAGCATATCCCAAGCGGTGCTCCGTCATGTTTCGTTTGACAGCCGGGCCCGGTGTTCCGACAATACGCGGCCTCGTTGGCGTCCAGACGCCACGCCGGGACCCTCGTCGGGGTATAGCGCAGTCTGGTAGCGCATCTGCTTTGGGAGCAGAGGGTCGGGGGTTCGAATCCCTCTACCCCGACCAGCCTGATGTACTGCCTTGGCGTGACCGACAGGGTAGGGCGAGAATCCGGACCGGGCGCCCGTAGCTCAACCGGATAGAGCACCGGCCTTCTAAGCCGGCGGTTACAGGTTCGAGTCCTGTCGGGCGCGCCACTCACCGGTGTGCGGCGGCAGGAGAAAAAGTTTCAGTGGTGGCTGTAGCTCAGCTGGTTAGAGTACTGGATTGTGATTCCAGATGTCGGGGGTTCGAGTCCCCTCAGCCACCCCACTGATCCACGAATTCCCGCACTCGCGGGGGTTCACACAAAAAGAAGATGCGGTTACACTACGCAGCCAGTTTTTCGGGGCCGTTAGCTCAGTTGGTAGAGCAGTTGACTCTTAATCAATAGGTCCAAGGTTCGAATCCTTGACGGCCCACCAAACCCGAAGACGCCCGGCTCACGCCGGGCGTTTGTCTTTTGTGGGTTGTTCATCCGTCGGGCGCGCTGCGGCGCGTTCGCCTGTCAGGCGCCGAGGGGCGGTCGAGGCGCGGTACAATCGCCGGGCACTGCGAAAGTGGCGGAATTGGTAGACGCACTGGATTTAGGTTCCAGCGGGTAACCCCCGTGAGGGTTCGAGTCCCTCCTTTCGCACCACGGCCCACCGAGTGCCGGATGGCGCCCCAGCTCCCTCAGGCCGCCCCGCTGGCAGCCAGCCCCGGAATCGGCGAAACTAACAAGTTCCGCCGGCCGGGCCTTGCGCTCGCGTCCCAGGCGTCCCGGATTATCAACATCGCCCCGGCAGTGCCGTGGCCGCAGGAGTCAGTGAGTATGCAAGTTTCGGTCGAATCGATCGGCAATCTCGAACGCCGCATGAGCTTCAGCCTGCCGGCTGAGCGTCTGGACACCCATATCGGTGGTCGCCTGCGCGAGTTGTCGCGCACCGCGCGCATCAAGGGCTTCCGTCCGGGCAAGGTCCCGGCCAAGGTCATCGAGCAGCGTTATGGCGATCAAGTGCGTGCAGAAGCGCTGGACGGCCTGCTGCGCGAGACCTTCAACAATGCCGTGCGCGAGCAGGACCTCCAGCTCGCCGGCAATCCGCGCATCGAGAAGCAGGGCGCGGGCGAACTGGATTTCGTGGCGACGTTCGAAGTGGTGCCGGATTTCGGTGACGTTGACGTGACCAAGTTAAACGTCATCCGCCACACCGCCGACGTGGCGGACGCCGACATCGAGCAGATGGTGTCGAACCTGCGCATGCAGCGTCGGACGTTCCAGGCCGTGGAGCGCCCTGCACAGGAAGGCGATCGCGTCGGCCTGGAGACCTGGTCGCAGGCCGGTGATGAGCGCATGCCGGCGGAAGGCATCGAGAAGGGCGCCACCCTGATCGGGTCGGGCGTGATGTTCGGCGAGATCGAACAAGCGCTGATCGGCCTGGCCCAGGGCGACGAGAAGACGGTGTCGGTGACGTTCCCGGCCGACTGGCGCGTCCCGCAGCTGGCGGGCAAGCAGGTCGCCGTGCACGTGAAGGTGACCGAAGTCGCCGAATCGATCGTGCCGGAAGTGGATCGCGACTTCATCCGCAGCTTTGGCGTGAAGGGCGGCGATGCCGACCAGTTCAAGGCCGACATCCGCAGCAACTTGGAGCGCGAGCTCAAGGGCGCCCTCGCGACCCGGCTGCGTCGCGAAGTGGGCGAGCAGCTGATCGCCGCCTATTCGCACGTCGAGATGCCGCCGCGCCTGGTCGAGAACGAGGCCCGGGTGATGGTCCAGCAGGCCGCCGAGCAGGCGCGTCGCCAGGGCCAGCAGGTGCAGATCCCGGACAATGCCCATGAAGGCTTCGCCGACGCCGCCCGCAAGCGCGTCCTGGTGGGGCTGCTGGTGGGCGAGGTTGCCCGCCGCAACCAGCTGCGCCTGGATCCCAAGCGCCTTAACGAAACCCTGCGCCTGATCGCTTCGACCTACGAAGAGCCGGAGCAGGTCATTGAGTTGTACCGGAACGACCCCCAACTGATGAACAGTCTGCAGGGTCGTGTGATGGAAGAGCAGGTGATCGACTGGATCGCCGAGCGCGCCCAGCACACCGAGCAGACGCTTTCCTTCCAGGAAGCCATCCGCAACTGAGCCCGGCTCCCGTCCGGGCAGGCGGTCCGGCTATCCTAGGCCGGACCCCTTCCATGAACGACAGGCGCGAGAACAGATGAGTATCGAAACCAAAGCCCTCAACCTGGTGCCGATGGTGGTCGAACAGACCAGCCGGGGCGAGCGCGCCTACGACATCTATTCCCGCCTGCTGAAGGAGCGCGTGATCTTCCTGGTCGGCGGCGTGGACGACCACGTGGCCAACGTCATCGTGGCGCAGATGCTGTTCCTCGAGGCGGAGAACCCCGAAAAGGACATCAGCCTGTACATCAACTCGCCCGGTGGCGTGGTGACGGCGGGTATGGCCATCTACGACACCATGCAGTACATCAAGCCGGACGTGAGCACCATCTGCGTGGGCCAGGCGGCCAGCATGGGCGCACTGCTGCTGGCAGCGGGCGCGAAGGGCAAGCGTTACGCCCTGCCGAACTCGCGCGTGATGATCCACCAGCCGCTGGGCGGCTTCCAGGGCCAGGCGACGGACATCGACATCCATGCCCGCGAAATCCTGACCTTGCGTGCCCGCCTGAACGAGATCCTCGCCAAGCACACCGGCCAGGCGCTGGAGACCATCGAACGCGACACCGAGCGCGACAACTTCAAGAGCGCGGCGGACGCCCAGGCTTACGGGTTGGTCGACCAGGTGCTCGAGCGCCGTCCGGACGATTCGATCCAGGCGGGCTGACGGCCCGGATTGCCCTGGTTTCACGCGCAAAACCCCTGTTCACGGGCCCGGCTGACAAGCCGGGACCGTGTGCTATTCTCCGACCGAAAGCCCCCTGGGGCAGGTTGAGCGACCGAGTAATACCAGCATGAGCGAAGATCGTCAGGGCCGTTCCGGCGACAGCACCAAAATCCTGTACTGCTCGTTCTGCGGGAAGAGCCAGCATGAGGTCCGCAAGCTGATTGCGGGCCCCAGCGTGTTCATCTGCGATGAGTGCGTGGAGCTGTGCAACGACATCATCCGCGAAGAGCTGGAAGAGAAGGCCCAGTCCGCGCGTAGCCACCTGCCCAAGCCGCGCGAGATCCTCGAGGTCCTGGACCAGTACGTGATCGGCCAGAACCGCGCCAAGCGCACGCTGGCCGTGGCCGTGTACAACCATTACAAGCGCATCGAGAGCCGACAGAAGAACGACGACGTCGAACTGGCGAAGTCGAACATCCTGCTGGCCGGCCCGACCGGTTCGGGCAAGACGCTGCTGGCCGAGACCCTGGCGCGCCTGCTCAATGTGCCGTTCACCATCGCCGACGCCACCACGCTGACCGAAGCGGGTTACGTGGGCGAAGATGTCGAGAACATCATCCAGAAGCTGCTCCAGAAGTGCGACTACGACGTCGAGAAGGCACAGCAGGGCATCGTCTACATCGATGAAATCGACAAGATCTCGCGCAAGAGCGAGAACCCGTCGATCACCCGCGACGTGTCGGGCGAAGGCGTGCAACAGGCGCTGCTGAAGCTGATCGAAGGCACCGTCGCCAGCGTGCCGCCGCAGGGCGGTCGCAAGCACCCGCAGCAGGAATTCCTGCAGGTCGATACCAAGAACATCCTGTTCATTTGTGGCGGCGCGTTCGCCGGCCTGGACAAGATCATCCAACAGCGCAGCACGGAAGCCAGCGGCATCGGCTTCGGCGCCAAGGTGAAGAGTTCCGAGCGCAAGACCGAGACCGGCAAGCTGCTGACCGACGTTGAGCCCGAGGACCTGATCAAGTTCGGCCTGATCCCCGAATTCGTCGGCCGCCTGCCGGTGGTCGCGACCCTGGAGGAGCTGGACGAGCCCGCACTGGTCAAGATCCTGACCGAGCCCAAGAACGCCATCACCAAGCAGTTCAAGAAACTGTTCGAGATGGAAGGTGTGGAGATCGAGTTCCGCCCGGATGCCCTGTCGGCCATCGCGCGCAAGGCGCTCAAGCGCAAGACCGGTGCCCGTGGCCTGCGCACGATCGTGGAGTCGGTGCTGCTGGACACGATGTACGACCTGCCTTCGATGGAGAACGTCAGCAAGGTCGTCGTCGACGAGTCCGTCATCGAGCACAAATCCGAGCCTTACCTGATCTACCAGAGTCCGCCTCCGCCGAAGGTTGCGGCGGCGGAGTAATCGGCACGGAAAATGCATCGAAAGACAGGCGCCCACTGGGCGCCTGTTCACTTTCTGGGGGCCTCGCAAGTTGCTGGTTTTACTTGCGTTTCCCGGCCGCTATTGCATCCCCGTTCGGATGGCCCCATAACGGGCCCATTGGTGTTTCGACACCCCGGATTCGCACTTTTGCTGGAGCCCCCCATGCCCCGCCGCCCTGAGACTGAAATCCTCGACCTGCCGGTTCTGCCACTGCGTGACGTGGTGGTGTTTCCGCACATGGTCATTCCCCTGTTCGTCGGTCGCGACAAGTCGATGCGCGCGCTGGAGCAGGCGATGGAGGCCGACAAGCGCATCATCCTGCTCGCGCAGAAGTCGGCCGAGACGGACGATCCGGCCGCCGCCGACCTGTACACGGTTGGCACGTTGGCGCAGGTGCTGCAGTTGCTGAAGCTTCCCGACGGTACCATCAAGGTGTTGGTCGAAGGCACGGCGCGCATCAACGTCACGAACGTGGTCGAGCGTGAGGGCTCGCTTTACGGGCAGGGCGAAGAGGTCGATTCCACCGACGGCCGCGAGCCGCGCGAAATCGAAGCGGTCGCGCGTTCGTTGATGAGCCTGTTCGAGCAATACGTCAAGACCAATCGCAAGCTTCCGCCGGAACTGCTCCAGACACTCGCCGGCATCGATGAGCCCAGCCGCCTGGCCGACACGATTGCTGCGCACCTGGGCGTGCGCCTGAGCGACAAGCAGCGATTGCTGGAAACCATCGAAGTGGGTGAACGACTGGAGCTGCTCGTGGGCTTCGTCGACGGCGAAATCGACGTGCAGCAGTTGGAGAAGCGCATCCGCGGCCGGGTGAAGTCGCAGATGGAGAAGAGCCAGCGCGAGTACTACCTCAACGAGCAAATGAAAGCCATCCAGAAGGAGCTGGGTGAGCTGGACGAGGCGCCGAACGAACAGGAAGAACTGGCGCGCAAGATCGCCGAAGCCGGCATGCCCAAGCCCGTCGAGACCAAGGCCCGCAACGAGCTCAACAAACTGAAGCAGATGTCGCCCATGTCGGCGGAAGCGGCTGTCGTCCGCAACTACCTGGACTGGCTGCTCGGCGTGCCATGGAACAAGCGCACCAAGGTGCGCAAGGACCTGAAGGTCGCGCAGGACACGCTGGATGCCGACCACTACGGGTTGGAGAAAGTCAAAGAGCGCATCCTCGAGTACCTCGCGGTGCAATCGCGCGTGAAGAAGCTGCGCGGCCCGATCCTGTGCCTGGTCGGCCCTCCGGGCGTGGGCAAGACCTCGCTGGGTCAGAGCATCGCCAAGGCGACGAACCGCAAATTCGTCCGCATGTCGCTGGGCGGCGTGCGCGACGAAGCCGAGATCCGTGGTCATCGTCGCACCTACGTCGGCTCGATGCCCGGCCGCATCGTGCAGAACCTCAACAAGACCGGCAGCAAGAACCCGCTGTTCGTGCTGGACGAAATCGACAAGATGTCGATGGACTTCCGCGGCGATCCGTCGTCGGCGCTGCTCGAGGTGCTGGATCCGGAGCAGAACAACGCCTTCAATGACCACTACCTCGAAGTCGACCTCGACCTGTCCGAGGTGATGTTCGTCGCGACCTCGAACTCGCTGAACATCCCGGGCCCGTTGCTGGACCGCATGGAAGTGATCCGCATCCCCGGCTATACCGAGGAGGAGAAGGTCAACATCGCACAACGCTATCTGGTGCCGAAGCAGCTGAAGGCCAACGGTCTGAAGCCGGAGGAGCTGAAGATCGCCGAGAGCGCGATCCGCGATCTGGTGCGCTACTACACGCGCGAGTCCGGCGTCCGCAATCTCGAGCGCGAAGTCGCCAAGATCTGCCGCAAGGTGGTGAAGGAGATCGCCCTCGCCGGTCCCAAGGCGATGACGAAGAAGAAGGCGGCCGCCGTGCAAGTCAGCACCAAGAACCTCGAGAAGTATTCGGGTGTCCGTCGCTTCGACTTCGGTCGTGCCGAAGAGCAGAATGAAATCGGTCTGGTGACGGGCCTGGCGTGGACCGAAGTGGGCGGCGATCTGCTGCAGATCGAAGTCGCACTGGTGCCGGGCAAGGGCGGCATGCTGCTGACCGGCCAATTGGGCGACGTGATGAAGGAGTCCGGTTCGGCCGCGCTGTCGGTGGTCCGCAGTCGCGCCGCCAGCCTAGGCGTGGATGCGGAGTTCCTGCAGAAGCACGATGTGCACCTGCACGTGCCCGATGGCGCCACGCCGAAGGATGGCCCAAGCGCAGGCATCGCGATGGCGACGGCGCTGGTCTCGGCGCTGACGAAGAATCCCGTGCGCGCCAACGTGGCCATGACCGGCGAGATCACCCTGCGTGGTCGCGTCACGGCGATCGGCGGCCTGAAAGAGAAGTTGCTCGCCGCGCTGCGTGGCGGCATCACCACCGTGATCATCCCGGACGAGAACAAGAAGGATCTGGCGGACATTCCTGCCAATGTCACCGAAGGCCTGAAGATCGTGCCGGTGAAGTGGATCGACGAAGTGCTCGACCTCGCGCTGGAGCGCCCGTTGGCGCCCGTCCCGGCGGATGGTGGGGGTGGCACCGAGCGTGGCGTACCCGGCACGGATAAGGATGGCGACAAAGCGTCGCAGCAACCTGGCGTCAAGCACTGAGCGTGGTGACGAACGGCGGCTGAAACCCCCCGAAACCCGCGTCATTGCTGGGTTTTCGGCTTGCGTGGCATTTTTCGCACTGGTATAACGACGTCACCCGCGCGCGTCAGGCGAAGCCTTGAAGCGCGTGGAAACAACGACCGGTTCCCGAGGGTGCGCGCAGCTCCAGGTTCCGGTTACTCATTCCGCGGTTGTTCCGCAAAGGGAGTTACTCAATGAACAAAACCGAATTGATCGATGCCGTCGCCGACGAAGCAGAAGTCTCCAAGGCCGAAGCCGGCCGTGCCGTCGACGCCGTCATCTCCAGCATCACGAAGGCCCTGAAGAAGGGCGACAGCGTGACGCTGGTCGGCTTCGGCACCTTCCAGGTCCGCAAGCGCGCCGCCCGCACGGGCCGCAACCCGAAGACGGGCGACACCATCAAGATCAAGGCGTCCAAGAACCCCGCGTTCAAGGCTGGCAAAGCCCTGAAGGATGCCGTAAACTAATCGACTCGCTGCCGATGGCAGGGTGCTTGATGCACCTGGGTGCTTAGCTCAGCGGTAGAGCGTCTCCCTTACACGGAGAGGGTCGGGGGTTCGAAACCCTCAGCACCCACCACCTCGGGGCGATGCGAAGTTAAAAAATTTTGTCGGATGGTCTAGCGGAAAGTACGCAAACCACCTTACAATGTTCGTCTTGATGCGGAGTGGTAGTTCAGTCGGTTAGAATGCTGGCCTGTCACGCCGGAGGTCGCGGGTTCGAGTCCCGTCCACTCCGCCACTAGACCCCAAGAAGCCCGCGAAAGCGGGCTTTTTGCTGTTCGGCTGCCGGGCGTAGTGCCTTAACGCCGCACTGCCCGAGGGCTGTCCGAGGTCGAGGGCCGGCGAGACGCCGGTGATCCGGCGCGCTAAACTGCACGGCTGGACGAATTCGGATCCCATTCGCACATGCTGCAGAAACTCCGCGACAAAACTTCTGGCTGGATCGCCAGCCTGATCCTGGGCTTGCTGATCATCCCGTTCGCCTTCGTGGGCGTGAACGAATACATGACCGGTGGTACGGCCGGCGATGTCGCGGTCGTGGAAGCGCCGCCGACATGGTGGGAGTCCGCGCCACAGTGGTGGCCGGTGTCGATGCTGTGGCAGCGCGAAGAGGTCACGCAGGACGAGTTCCGTGCGGCGTTCGAGCAGGCGCGCCAGCAGGCCCGCCAACAGCAGGGCGAAGCCTTCGATCCGCGCGAGTTCGAGAGTGCGGACAACAAGCGGAAGGTGCTCGAGCAGCTGATCGACCAGAAGGTGCTGGCGCTCGGATCGAAGCGCGCGGGCATCCTGGTCGGCAATGCGGCGCTACAGAAGATGATCGCCAGCGAACCGGCGTTCCAGGTCGACGGCAAGTTCAGCCCCGAGCAGTATCAGCTGATGCTGTCTTCGCAGGTGCCGGCATTGTCGCCGCAGAAGTTCGAAGAAGAGCAGCGTGATCGCCTGCGCATGATGCTGGTGCCGATGGCGATCAACGATTCCGACTTCGTCACCGAAGGCGAGCAGGAGCGCATGTGGAAGTTGCTGGGCGAGACCCGCGACATCGGCATCGCGCTGCTTCCGCCCTTGCCTGAGGATGCGGCGCCGGTCAGCGACGCGGACATCAAGGCCTGGTACGACGGGCACAAGAACGACTTCAAGCAGCCCGAGCAGGTATCGCTGGAGTACATCGAAATCAACGGCGCCACGCTGCCGGCCGGCGCGCCTGCCGACGAGGCCGCTTTGCGCAAGCGCTACGAGGCCGAGAAGTCGCGCTTCGTTTCGCCGGAACAGCGTGTCGTCGCGCACATCCTGATCGCCGCCGATGCTGGTGCGGATGCCGCCACCCAGAAGAAGGCCGAGGAAAAGGCGGCCGCGCTCGCAAAGCAGGCGCGCGAAGGCGCCGATTTCGCCGCGCTGGCGCGCGCCAATTCGGAAGACCCGGGTTCGAAGGACCTTGGTGGCGAGCTGCCGCCGTTCGCGAAGGACGGGTCGATGGTCAAGCCGTTCGAGGACGCCGCGTTCGCGATGCAGGCGGGCGAGATCCGTGGTCCGGTGAAGTCCGACTTCGGCTACCACGTGCTGCAGCTGAAGGAGATCAAGGCCGGTGCGGGTCGCAGCTTCGAGGAGGTGCGTGCCGAGCTCGCAGGTGAAGAAGCCGGCAGCGAGCGCGAACGCGCTTACAACGACCTGGCAGGCAAGGTGGTCAACGAGACGCTGAAGAACCCGACCGCGCTGGCCCCGGCCGCCCAGGCGGTTGGCCTGCCGCTGCAGAAGGTGGGGCCGTTCTCGCGCAATGCGCCGGAAAGCATCGCCACGGTGCCCGCCGTGCTGCGCGCTGCTTTCTCCGACACGCTGGTGCAGGACGGTACCGTCAGCGATCCGATCGAGATCGCGCCGAACCACAGTGTGGTGATCCGCGTGGCGCAGCACACCCAGGAACAGGCACTGCCACTGGACAAGGCGCGCGACACCGTCGTCGCCGCGATCCGTGCCGATCGCCGCGAGAAGGCCGCCGTCGCGGCGGCCGATGCGCTGGTCGCCCGTTTGCAGAAGGGCGAGTCGCTGGCCGCCATCGCCACGGCAGACGGCCTGCGATTCAACGAACTGCCGGGCATGCGCCGTGGCATGCCGATGCCGACGGCCGAGGCCAACGAGGCGATCTTCGCGGCAGCACGCCCGGCCGAAGGCAAGTCAACCCCGGGCAAAGTGGCACTGGGTAACGGTGCGTATGCGGTCTTCACCGTCAACAAGGTGACCGAAGGCGTCCTGGCGGACATGCCGCCGGCCGAGCGCGCCACCATGCAACAGCAGATGGTCCAGTTGAATGGCGGCATCGCAACGCAGGCTTACGTCGAAGCGCTGCGCAAGCGCTTCAAGGTGAAGGTGTTCGAAGACCGCCTGTAAGCGGTCTCGCTGCAGGGAACCCGGGAATCCCGCCGAAAGGCGGGATTCCTGTTTCAGGGGGCCTCACTCGCCGCTTCATTGAGCTGAAGGACCATGCCGGGGCGCAGGACGGCGCCGGGCTTCAATCCATTCATGCGCAGCAGGCGGGCTGCCGGGATGCCATGCCGCTTGCCGATGATCCAGGCCGATTCACCGCTCCTGACGGTGTGTGTGCGTCCGGACGGCTCCGTTGGATCATCCCGACGCGGAGCGGACGGCTGCTCGCTCGTGGCGATGGTGGCGTCGTCGTTTGCGACGACGCCTTCGACCGCGAGGCTCGGCGCCAGCAACCGCATGGGGCGCGAGCCTCGGCTGAATCGGCCTGCCAGCGCCGGGTTCAGACGATTCAACAGCTTCTCGGATTGCCCATGCATGGTTGCCCATGAGGCCAGTGTGCCGCCGTCAGGCAGCGGGTGGGCGGCGAGACGCGGCACGGGCCGATCGAGCTGATTCAGCCAGGCATCGCGATCGTCGGCTTGCTGGAAGATGCAGGCCAGGGCGTGTAGCTTTTCCACATACGCGTAGGTGATGCCGGAGAGACCGGGCAGTTCGGCGGGACGGGCGTTGCGCGCATTCATGCCGGCGCGCCGCATCGATTGCAGCACGCGGTATTCGCCGGCGTTGTACGCCATGACGGCCAGTCGCCAATCGCCACCGAACATGCCATGCAAGGTCTTGAGATAACGCACGGCGGCCTGCGTGGAGTCCACCGGCGACAGTCGGCCGTCGTAGCCCTCGCGCATCGGCACGCCGTGGTTGCGCGCAGTGATGCCGATGAACTGCCATAGCCCGGCCGGGCCATTCGGGTTCCGTGCGCCGGGCTTGTAGCCGCTTTCGACGAACGGGATGAGCGCGAACTCGGTCGGCAGGTGCGCTTCGCGCAGTGCGTCGACGACATAGCCGAAGAGCGGCAACAGATCGTCTTCCGCGCGCGCAAGTTGTCCTGGAGCGTGGCCGAACTGTTTCTTCCAACGGCCATTCGTCGCGGCGCTATCGCACTCCGGATCGGCAAGCCCATCGCGGAAGCGCTGGTACACCTCCAAACCGCTACGTTGATGACTGGCGGGCAGGGCGGATGGCGGAAGTGCGTCGTTCGCGGATTGCGACGCGAGCACGACATCCGGCGGTGTGGGTGGATCGGCGGCGAAAGCCGGTGACAGCGCCGCGCCAAGCAGCGCCACCAGGATCGCGGCACCCAAGTCAGTGAGAGGCTTCATGCGCGGTAATCGTTCTTCCACTGCCGCAGCGTGGCGAAGGTCTCCACGCGATCGAGCGGGGTACGCCCCAGCCGGTGTGCGACCGCATCGCGCACGGCAGGCGTGTCCACGCGGAGAAAGGGATTCGTGGCGAGTTCGCTCGCCAGCGCGACAGGCAGCGAGGGGCGCCCGGCCTGCCGCATCGCGCGGACCTCATCAAGGCGGTGCCGCAGGGCGGCGTTGTGCGGATCCACTGCCTGGGCGAAGGCGCCGTTGGCCAGCGTGTATTCGTGGCCGCAACAGACCAGCGACTCTGGCGGCAATGAGGCCAGCCGGTCCAGCGCTTCCAGCATCTGCGCGGGCGTGCCTTCGAACAGGCGACCGCACCCCAGGCTGAACAAAGTGTCTCCGCAGAAAAGGTGTGGCGGCCCCTCCGATCCACCGCCATGGAAAGCGATGTGGCTGCGTGTATGGCCATGGACTTCCAGCACCGACAGTTGCCAGTTTTTCAGGCGCACGACATCCCCCGCACCGACCCGCTCGGTAGCGTCGGGCACGCGATCGTCTTCCGGCGCGAAGACCGGCAGGGTCGGCCAGCGCTCACGCAGTGCGTGGACGCCGCCGGCATGGTCCGGGTGATGGTGGGTGATCAGGATCGCTGCTGGCCACAGGCCGTTGCCGGTTGCGGCCAATACGGGCGCGGCGTCGCCGGGATCGACGACGAGCGCATCACCGTCGTCGTCGACCAACGCCCAGATGTAGTTGTCCTCGAAGGCGGGCAGGGCGAGCAGGCGCATCGGGGGACGAACTCCGGGCTGGAACGGACGCCCGGGGGCGGCGTCCTCTACAATCCGAACATGCCTGCCTTCGCGTTTACCCGTCAACCCGATGCCCTGGCGTGGTTCGGGACCGGGCGCGGCGAGCCGGTGCTGGCGTCCGAGCACGCCCGCGTCAGTCAGGCGCTCACCAGCCGTACCCCCCAGCCCTGGCTCTGGATCTCGCCGGAGGCGGCCGGGGACGCCTGGGCGGCTGGCCCGACGACCCGGGGGCTCCACCTGCGGGCCCGGGCGGGTACCGCCCACCTGTCGGGTCGGGTCCGCTGTGCGCTGCCCTTGCCGCTGCCGACCGAGGCTGCCGGGGTCATCGTGCTCCAGCACGTGCTCGATGCCGGCGATCCCCAGCCCCTGCTGCACGAATGCGCCCGAGTGCTCGAGCCGGGTGGTCGGCTGTGGCTGTTCGTCCTGAATCCGATGAGCCCCTACCGGCTCCGCTGGCGCCGTTCCGGACTGGTCCCGCGGACCCTCGGGCAGTGGCGGTTACAGCTCGCTGCCGCCGGACTGGACGCGTCCCAGCACGTCCTTCATTACGGTCCGGTCTGGCGCAGCCTGCACGACGCTCCCGGAAGCAATCCTGTGCCCCTGCGTGCCGCCTGCCTGCTGGAGGCGGAAAAGCGCGTCGCAGGCCTGATCCCCCCGGCCCCCGTCGCGCGCGCCTGGCGCACGGCGCCGGCCGCCTGAACCCGTCAAGAGACCGCATGAAGCACGTCAGCATCCATACCGATGGTTCCTGCCTGGGCAATCCCGGCCCAGGCGGCTGGGCCGCCCTCCTGCGCTATGGCGAGAAGGAGCGCGAGCTAGTGGGTGGCGAGGCCCAGACCACCAACAACCGCATGGAATTGATGGCGGCCATTGGCGCGCTGGAAGTGCTGACCGAGGCCTGCCAGGTCACGCTTCACATCGACTCCCAGTACGTCCGCCAGGGCATCACCGAGTGGATGCCCAGCTGGGTCCGCCGCGGGTGGAAAACCGCAGGCGGCGACCCGGTCAAGAACCGCGACCTCTGGGAACGACTGCATGCCGCCGCCGGTCGTCACCGCATCGAGTGGAAGTGGGTAAAGGGGCACAACGGCGATCCGGACAACGAGCGCGTCGACGTGCTGGCCCGCAATGAGGCCACGCGTTTCCGCAACGGTGCCGTCGCATGAGGGCGGTGCCACTGGCGCCTGGCGCCCTCGTCGCGGAAACACCGCGCCTGCGCCTGCGCGCCATGGTCGACGAGCGCGCGGATGACGCCGCCCTGATGCTGACGCTGCTCAACGAACCCAGTTTCATCCAGCACATCGCCGACCGCGGCGTCCGCACGCTGGACCAGGCGAGCGAATACCTGCGCCGAGGCGCTTTGCGCAGCTATGCCGAGCATGGCCTGGGCATGTACGCCATCGAACGGAAAGATACCGGCGAACTGATCGGCAACGCCGGCCTGGTGCGGCGCGAAGGCCTGGACGGTCCCGATATCGGCTACGCGCTGTTGCCCGCGCACGTCGGCCAAGGTTTGGCCGAAGAAGCAGCGCGCGCGGTCATGGTCGATGCGAAGCAACGCCTGCATCTCCACCGTCTGCTGGCGATCGTCAATCCCGACAACACGGCCTCGATCCGCCTGTTGCAGAAGCTGGGATTCGTCTTTGAGAGAATGACCACGCTGCCCCACGTCGACCGCGAAGTCGGGCTGTACCACGTTCACCTTGTTCCGGAACCCTCAGCCTGATGCGCCAGATCATCCTCGACACCGAAACCACCGGCCTGGAATGGAAGAAGGGCAACCGTGTCGTCGAGATCGGCTGCGTCGAACTACTGGAGCGCCGGCCGACCGGGCGAACCTATCACCAGTACATCAACCCGCAGCGCGAATTCGAACAGGGTGCGGCCGAAGTCACTGGTTTGAGCCTGGAGTTCCTGTCTGACAAGCCGTTGTTTGCCGACATCGCAGACGAGTTCCTGGCCTTCATCGACGGCGCCGAACTGGTGATCCATAACGCGGCCTTCGACGTGGGCTTCCTCGACTACGAACTGTCGCGTCTCGGCGAACGGTACGGACGGCTGGCTGATCGCGTTACCGTCGAAGATTCGTTGCTGATGGCGCGCCAGCGCTTTCCCGGTCAGCGCAATTCGCTGGATGCGTTGTGCAAGCGCCTGGGGGTGGACAACACCCACCGCCAACTCCACGGCGCGTTGCTCGACGCCCAGCTGCTGTGCGATGTCTACCTCAACCTGACCGCCGGGCAGAGCGAAATCGGTTTCGGTGGGACTGAAGAGGCGACGGCGGGCACCGCCGTCGCGGCCGTCATCGCCTTCGACGCATCAGGCGCCGGGCAACGTCCCCGCGTCGCGGTCACGGACGAAGAACTGGCTGCCCATGAGGCCCGGATGGAAAAACTGCGGAAGAAGGCGGGAGGACGGTGCCTGTGGGATCCACCGGCACTGGAGCAGGTTGGCGCCTGACAGGCGTCAGTGGCAACGCACCAGGATCGCGGTGACGTTGTCAGAGCCGCCGCCATCCAGCGCGGCCGCGATCAAGGTGTCCACGCACTCCTGCGCACTGCAATCGTCGTGCTTCAGCGTGCTGGCGATGCTGGGATCGTCGACTTCCTCGGTGAGGCCGTCGCTGCACAGCAGCAGTTGCATGCCGGGGCGCAGCTCGCCCGTCATCGTTTCCACGTTCAAGTGGTTCGGGTCGGTAACGCCGAGTGCCTGGGTCACCACGTTGCGATGCGGGTGCGAGCGGGCCTGTTCGGCGGTCAGCGCGCCCTGGGCGATGAGTTCCTGGACGTAACTGTGGTCCTGGCTCAGTTGGGCCAGTTGGCCCTCCCGCCAGAGGTACGCGCGGCTGTCACCGACCCAGGCCACTTCGAAGCGATTGCCCTGGATGCGGGCGGCCACCACCGTGGTGCCCATCGGCAGCGTGTCGTTGCGGCGGCGCGAGGTGCGGATGATCTCCTCGTCGGCGATCCTGATCGCCTGCGCCAGCGGTGTGCCGTCGCGAACCTCGCGGACGATGGTTTCGCGCGCCAGTGCGCTGGCCACCTCGCCACAGGCGTGCCCGCCCATCCCGTCGGCCACCAGCCACAGGCCCAGCTCGCTGTCGCCGTAGTAAGTGTCCTCGTTCAGCTCCCTGCGGAGGCCGACGTGGGAGATGTGGCCGAATTCGATCATGGTGTCCTGCGCTGTGGGGACGTACTTCGCCTACCCGTTCATACGCAATGATCCGGACGGACAGGACAACCGGCAAGCCGAACCGTGTCGCGAGGGCGGTTGGGGTTCATCGTCAGGCACTCACGTGCCATCGAACGCACGGATCGGCGTCGTTCGGCTTGTCCGAAAGCGGCCCGCCACGTATCATTCACGCCCCCGGACACGTCCGGGGCCACCGGAGAGGTGGCAGAGTGGTTGAATGTACCTGACTCGAAATCAGGCATACGTTAATAGCGTATCGAGGGTTCGAATCCCTCCCTCTCCGCCAGTTTCGCGAAAGCCCCCGAAAGGGGGCTTTTTGCGTTGTGGCGCCCCGACGGGCATGCCGCGGATGCTGTGGCCGTATGCGCACCCTAGAATGGCCTTCTTTGCCGGGAACCCACCCATGTCCGAGATCCTCGTCCCCGTCTCCTTCGGTGAGCTGCTCGACAAGATCGCCATCCTGCAGATCAAGTCCGAACGCATGAGCGATCCGACCAAGCTGGCCCACGTGCGCGACGAACTGACGGCGCTGGAGCAGGCCTGGATGGCGCATCCCGCGGCGGGGAACAACATCGTCGAGCTGCGCGCGCAGCTGAAGGCCGTCAACGAGCGCTTGTGGGAGATCGAGGACGACGTCCGTGTGAAGGAGAAAGCGCAGGCCTTCGACGATGCGTTCGTCCAACTGGCACGCAGCGTGTACATCGAGAACGATGAGCGCGCCCGGATCAAGAAGGCCATCAACCTCGCGCTCGGGTCGAGCTACGTCGAAGAGAAGTCGTACCAGGACTACCGGTCGGGCGCCGCGTCCTGACGCGGCAGGCCGAAGCCCTGGATCAGCGCCGCGGTGATCTCCGCTGCGGACGCGTCGCGGCAGGCCGGGAACTGCCGGCCTGCCCATAGCAGCGAGTAATCGTCCAACCCCTGCGCCTCTGCAGCTTCGCGCAACGGTGCGGAGAAGGCCGTAGCGAGCGGGAACGCGGGGGCGTCGGCCGCCAAGGGGCCCCAGGACCCCATCGCCCGGTTGACGATGCCGCGAGCCGGGCGACCGGTGAAGACATTGGTCACCGCGGTGGTGCGGGGTTCCCGCAGCGCCTGCCGGTGCACCGCGCGGGTGTCGGCTTCCGGGCACAGCAGATAGGCCGTGCCGATCTGCACGCCGGCCGCGCCCCGCGTCATCGCCCCTGCAACGCCTTGGGCATCGACGATGCCGCCTGCGGCGATCACCGGCACGTCCACGGCCGCGACCATCCGCGGCAACAGGGCCGACAGGTCTGCCTGCAGGCTCAGGTTGTCGGACAGGAAATGACCGCGATGCCCGCCGGCTTCCCAGCCTTGGGCGATCACCGCATCGACGCCGCGCGCCTGCAGCCAACGCGCTTCCTCCACCGTGGTTGCGCTGGCCAGCACGCGGCAGCCCGCGGCGCGGACCCCGGCGAGCAGGTCGTCCGCGGGTAGGCCGAAATGGAAGCTCACCACCGCCGGGCGATGCGCCTGCACGAGCACAAGCGCATCGGCATCGAAGGGCCGGCGTCCGGGCGTCGCCGCGATGCGTTCGACGTCCAGGCCGAACCGTTCGTAGTCGGGCCGCAGTCGCTGCCGCCATGCCTGTTCTCGCGACGCGTCCGATGCGGGTGGTGCGTGGCAGAAGAAGTTGAGGTTCCAGGGTCGATCCGTACCCGAGCGCAGTCGCTGGATCTCCACATCGAGCGCTGCCGGCGTCAACGCGGCCGCAGGCAGTGCACCGAGTCCACCGGCTTCGCACACGGCCAGTGCCAGCCGGCTGCCCTGTGCGCCCGCCATCGGCGCCTGCAGCAGCGGCCAGCGGATGCCAAGCAGATCGGCCAGTTCCATGACGTCAGTCGTCCAGATCGGCGCGACGCCGCTCGAACGCCGCCACCGCGTCTTCCACGGACACCAAGTCCATCACGCCATCGTGCTCGATCTTGGTACCCCACGGGAGCTCGGTCGCCGGCTTGCCGCGGTACTTGCGGGCGGCATCGTCGTAGCGATCCACGCAGTAGCGCACGGTGGAATAAGGGCCGCTGCGTCTCGGATTGCTGGCAGCATGCAGGCCGAGCACGGCGCTGCCCATCGCGTTGGCGATGTGCATCGGGCCGGAGTCCGGCGTCACCACCAGGTCGGCGCGGGCGAGCAGGGCAGGCAGTTGCTTCAGCGTGTCCTTGCCGACCAGGTCGAGCGCGGGCGCCTGCATGGCGGCCAGGATGGCGTCGGCCGTGCGGCGTTCCAGGTCGCTGCGGCCGCCGCACAGCACCACGCGCCAGCCCTGCGCAGCCGCGTGGTCGGCAAGCGCGGCGTAGCGGTCGGCGTACCAGTTGCGGCGTTCGTGGCTGGAGCAGGGCGAGATCATCAGGGTGCGCTGGCCATCCGCCGGCCACTGCGCCGAGGCCCATGCGTGCGCATCAGCTGGAACCGGGAGATCCCACGTCACGGCGTCCTGCTTCAAGCCCAGGGGTTCGCAGAAACTGCCGATCGCATCGAGCACGTGGATGCCCGGACGGTCCGGGATGCGCTCGTTGATCACCAGCCCGTGCAAGTCCTTGGATCGGCTGCGGTCGTAGCCGATCCGGCGGCGTGCGCGGATGAAGGCCGAGAGCAGGTTGGCGCGCAGGGCTACCTGCATCTGCAGCAGTGCATCGAACCCTTCGGTGGGCAGTTCCGCGCGTAGGGCGCGCATGCCGGCCAGTCCCGTCTTCTTGTCGTAGGTATGGAAGGTCACGCCCTCCAGTCCCTCGAGCAGCTTGAAGCCGCCCTTGTCGATCACCCAGTGCAACCGGGTCTGCGGCCAGTGCCGCTGCAAGGTGCGCACCAGCGGCACGACATGGGTCACGTCGCCGAGTGCGGACAGGCGGAGCAGGCAGAGCGATTGGGGAATCGTGGACAAGTGTTGTTAGACTCGCTGGATGGTCGGTTTTGACGCCTCGGAATCCCTGACGCCGTTCCGCGAAGGCAGCGGATACGGCGCGATTCTGTTCGACCGCAAACACCTGCGGCAAGCGGATCCCGATTGGTTCCTGCCGGAGAAGTGGGGAGACCGCGCCCGGCCCGTCGACAGCGGCGGCCGCGGAGGAGCCTGGTTCATCGATGCGCCCTCCAGCCAGTGTGTGCTGCGCCACTACCGCCGCGGGGGCCTGGCTTCGCGCTTCAGCCAGGATCGCTACCTCTGGCACGGCCCCGACCGCACGCGCAGTTTCGCCGAATTCCGCCTGACCCGCGCGCTGCTGGCGCGCGGCCTGCCGGTGCCACGCCCCGTCGCCGCCAGCTATGTGCGCGACGGCATGTTCTACCGCGCCGCCATCATGGTGGAGCGGTTGATGGACGTCCGCACGCTGGCCGACATCGCCTCGCAGGACGAAAGCCGGGCGCCATGGGAGAGCACGGGCCGGTTGGTGGCGCGCTTCCACCGCGCCGGCCTGGATCATGCGGACCTCAATGCGCAGAACATCCTGTTCGATGCCACCGGCCACGGTTGGCTGATCGACTTCGATCGTGGCCGTCTGCGGATTCCGGCGACGGCGTGGCGGGAACAGAACCTGGCGCGCCTCAAGCGCTCGCTGCTCAAGCTGCGGGGAGCGCGCAGTGTCGACGAGGTCGGCGTGGAGTTCGCCCACCTGCGTCGCGCTTACGACCACGCCTGGTCGCGGGGCTATTGAGATGACGTGGGTGCTGCGTTTCCATGGCGTAGGCAACGCCAGCGCGGTCGAACTGGGTTCGGCCATGGCGACCCTGGAGCGCGAGGGCAGCCCCTGGTTGACCATCGATTGTGGCGGTGAGGGCCTCACCGCGTACCACGCGCGCTATGGCGACCTGCCCGACGCCCTCTTCATCACCCATCTCCACCTGGACCACGTGGCCGGGATGGAACGGCTGTTCGTCTCGAGCTATTTCGATCCGGCACGGCGCGGCAAGGTTCGCTTGTACGTGCCCGCGCCTTTGGTCCCGCTGTTGCACCAACGCATCGGCAGCTATCCGAACGTGCTGGCCGAAGGCGGCGCGAACTTCTGGGATGCGTTCCAGCTGATTCCGGTGGGCGATGCGTTCTGGCACGACGGGCAGCGCTTGGAGGTATTCCCCGTGCGCCACCACTGGCCGGAAACGGCATTCGGCTTGCGCCTGCGCGGCAGCGTCGTCTGGACGGGCGACACGCGGCCGATCCCGGAGATGCTGGCGCGCCATGCGGATGCCGGCGAGTTGATTGCGCACGACTGCGGTCTGCACGGCAATCCGTCGCACAGCGGCATCGAGGATCTGGAGCGCGAATACTCGCCGGGACTGCTGGCCCGCTGCGTGCTCTACCACTACGCCAGCGCCGGTGATGGCGAGGCGCTGCGCGCGCGCGGATACCGGATTGCGACGCCTGGCGAGGGTATCGTCTTGTCGCTGCCATCGGTCGTCGCGCTGCCGTGAACGCGCCGTCGCTGCCGCGCGACCTGCTGGGGCGTCCGCTGCACGATCTGCGGTTGTCGGTGATCGACGCGTGCAATTTCCGCTGCGGTTACTGCATGCCGGCCGACCGGGTCCCCGAGGACTACGGCACCGACGCCTCGCAACGGCTGTCCTTCGATGAGATCGACGTGCTGGTTCGCGCCTTCGTGCGACTGGGCATGCGCAAGCTGCGCCTGACCGGCGGCGAGCCGCTGCTGCGCAAGCGCCTGCCTGAGCTCGTCCGTCGTCTGGCCGCCATTCCCGGATTGGAGGACATCGCGCTGACCACCAACGGTGTGCTGTTGGCGCAGCACGCGCAGGCCCTGCACGATGCCGGGCTGCGGCGCATCACCGTCAGCCTGGATGCGCTGGATCCGGAGGTGTTCGCCGCGATGTCGGGCCAGCGCGGAAAGGTTGGCGACGTGCTGGCCGGCATCGACGCCGCCATCGCTGCAGGATTCTCGCGGTTGAAGATCAACGCGGTCGTGCAGCGTGGCGTCAACGAAGCCGACGTGCTTCCGCTGGTCGAGCGTTTTCGCGGCACCGGGCACGTGGTGCGCTTCATCGAGTTCATGGATGTGGGCGACAGCAACGACTGGCGGGTGGAGAAGATGGTGCCGTCGTCGGTGCTGCGCGACCGGATCGGTGCGCGCTGGCCGCTGCACCCGCTGCAGGCCGAGTACCGCGGCGAAGTGGCCGAGCGCTATGCATTCGACGACGGTGGCGGCGAAGTCGGTTTCGTCAGCTCGGTCAGCACCCCTTTCTGCGGCGATTGTCACCGCGCGCGCGTGTCGGCGGACGGACGGCTATTCACGTGCCTGTTCGCCTCGGACGGCGCCGACTTGCGAGCGATCGTGGCGCAGGGGGAGGACGCGCTGGCGGCGCACGTCGCCGGTTTGTGGTCGGCGCGCGGCGATCGCTACAGCGAACTGCGGGGTCGCCCGGAAGTGCGAGACCGGCGTCGTGTCGAGATGTATCTTATCGGCGGTTGAATTGTCCCCAGGACCCGCATGCCCCGCACCGCATTGACTCACCTCGACGCCGCCGGCCGGCCCGCGATGGTGGACGTGTCCGGCAAGGCCGTCACGGCGCGCGAGGCGCGTGCGACCTGCCGCGTGCGCTTCCCCGCCGACGTCGCGCGACAGCTGAAGCGCAACGGTCTGCGCAGCGCCAAGGGCGGCATCGTCGATACCGCGATCATCGCCGGCACGATGGCGGTCAAGCGCACGCACGAACTGATTCCGTTCTGCCACCCGGTTCCCATCGACGGCTGTCGCTTGTCCGTCGACTGGGACGGCGAGAGCGCGCTGCTGATCGAGTGCGAGGTCCGCACGGTGCACCGCACCGGGGTGGAGATGGAGGCGCTCACCGGCGCGACCGTTGCCGCGCTGACGGTGTACGACATGTGCAAGGCGCTGTCGCACGCCATCGTATTGGGCCCGGCGAAGCTGGTGGCCAAGCGGGGCGGCAAGCGCGATGTGGGGTCGCCATGAGCGTCACCCTGACCCTGCTGTACTTCGCCAGCCTGCGTGAGCGCACTGGCGTGGCGAGCGAAGCCGTGGACACCGGAGCAACCGACTTGGCGGATCTCTATGCGGAGATCCAGGCCCGCCACGGTATCGCGTGGCCGCGAGAACACCTGCGTGTCGCCGTCGATGGCGAATTCGCGCGCTGGCAGGATCCGCTGCGGGCAGGCAGCGAGGTCGCCTTCATCCCGCCCGTGAGCGGAGGCTGAGGCATGCCCCGTTTCCTTCTTTCCTCGGAACCGCTCGATGTCGCCGTACTGGGCGCTGACCTGCGCGATCCGCGCGCGGGTGGCCATGCGACGTTCGAAGGCTGGGTCCGCGACCACCATGCCGGTCGTGCGGTGGACGGGCTGGATTACGAGGCGTATGGCGCACTGGCCGAGCGCGAAGGCGAACGGATCGTCGCCGAGGCGATGGAACGTTTCGACGTGCTGGCGGCGTGCTGTGCGCATCGCGTCGGCGCGCTGGCGATCGGCGACCTGGCGGTGTGGGTCGGGGTGAGCGCCGCGCACCGGGGTGCGGCCTTCGATGCGTGCCGCTACATCATCGATGAAGTGAAGCAGCGCGTGCCGATCTGGAAGCGCGAGCACTATCGTGAAGGAGATGCCGACTGGCTGCATCCCGTGGCGGACGGCCCATGAGCGTGCTTCGTCGATCCGTCTTCGGGTTCTTGATCGCGCTGGGATGCGCGGGCGCCCCGCCTGTGCAATCGGCGGAACTGCTGGTCGGTAACAAGTCGGGCGATACGGTCTGGCGTCTTTCCCTGCGCGATGGTCGCCGGATCGGCGAGTACAGGACCGGTGAAGCGCCGCACGAAATTGCGGTGGCCCCGGACGGACGCTTGGCGGTAGTGACGAACTACGGCGGCTCGAAGTCGGGCAACACACTTTCGGTGCTGGACCTGGTAAGCGGCAAGCCGACGCGCACCATCGACCTGGGCCAGCACAGCGCGCCGCATGGTGTTCGCTTCCTGGCCGACGGGCGCCGCGTGCTGGTCACCACGGAGGCGTCCGCCAGCCTGGTGGTCGTGGATGTGGCATCGGGCGAGGTCGAGCGCAGCATCGATGTGGGCGGCGGCACCGGGCACATGCTGGCGTTGTCGCCGGACGGGCAGGTGGCTTACCTGACCAAGATCCAGGCCGGGACGATCAGTCGGATCGACCTGGCCACAGGCGCAAGGATCGAAAAACCCGCCGGCAAGGGCGCGGAGGGCGTGGCCGTTCGGCCGGACGGCGCCGAAGTCTGGGTGACCAACCGCGAGGACGGCACGCTGACCGTGCACGACCCGCGGACGCTGGCGGTCAAGCGTCGGATGAGCAGTAAGGGCTTTCCGATCCGTGTGGCTTTCTCCGCGGACGGCGCGCTGGCTTTCGTCACCAATGCGCGCGCGGCCACGTTGGCTGTGTTCAATGCGCGCACCAAGGTGCCGGTAGCGACGGTCCCGCTCTCTCGCGAGGACATGGCGTATCAGCCCACCATGCTCGGCAACGCCGCGTTACCTATCGGCGTCGTGGTGGCCGCAGACCGTCCGCGCGCCTACGTGGCCATCAGCGGCGGCGACCGTATCGCCGTGGTCGATACGCAGCGTTGGCAGGTCATCGACTACTGGGTGACCGGGCGCGAACCCGACGCGCTGGGCATCATCGACTGAATCGCGTGCGTAGCGGTGCCTGAAAAGGCGGTGGCCCCGCCGGCTGGCCGCGCCCCGCGGTAGATCCGCTCCACGGAGAACGATGCCGTCGCAACGGCAGGCGCGAATGAATAACTCGCGCTTTAAAAGGCGGTGGCCCCGCCGGCTGGCCTCGGCGCCCGCATCGATCGATACCGTTGCTGCCTTCCGGCCCTGGCGGGATTTTCGACCTAGCGTCGCGAGGGGCCGACGGGGCCACCATAGAAACGAAACCGCGCCGGAGCGCGGTCCGTTGTCATCCCGACAAGGCGGGATGCATCGAATCTGGCGGAGAGAGGGGGACACGGTATCCCGACCCCTAACCTCTTGAAATCACTCACGCGACACCGACCGGACTGGGTCCTAGTGGGTGTCCCGGTAGTTTACAGGCTCGTTGAGGCTAGGAACACCCTGAATGCGACTCAGGGGCCTCGTCGAAGGTCTCAGGACGCGCTGGTCGCAAGTGCCGCGACCGGCTAATGTTGTCGTGCTTCCAATGACTTACACGAGCTGTCCCGCGTGAACCTTGACCTTGCCGGTAGCCCCGGTGCTCTGACCGACGAAAGCGAGTCCGCAAGGCAGTTCTCTACTGCCAGTGCCGACGAGCGGGGGGCGATTTTCACGCGTAGGGAGGTGGTCGAGTTCATCCTGGATCTGGTCGGTTACACCGAAGACCGGGACTTGGCCCAAACCAGGCTGCTCGAGCCCTCAGCGGGGCATGCGGACTTCCTGCTCCCGATTATTGGCCGGCTCGTCCGGTCTTACGTGGCCCATGGGGGCGACCTGACTCGGGGTGCCCATAAGCTGGCCCCCGCCATTCGCGCCTACGAGGTGCATGAGTCGAGCCTTGAAACTGCTCGCTCTGTGGTGGTGGCCGAACTCCTGCGTCTGGGGGTCAAGAAGGCGACTGCCGACGCATTGGGACGGGATTGGCTCGTTCGCGCCGACTTCCTCATGGCGCCATTGCCACACACGTTCGATTTCGTGGTGGGCAACCCGCCTTATGTCCGCCAGGAGCTGATCCCCTCAGCGTTGCTTGCCAAATACCGTGCGCGCTTCAAGACGCTCTACGACCGGGCTGACCTCTACATCCCCTTCTTTGAGCGCTGCCTGGGCGTCCTGGCGCCTGGCGGGCGTTTGGGCTTCATCTGCACTGATCGTTGGACGAAGAACAAATATGGCGGCCCGCTTCGAGCCATGGTGTCCGAAGAGTTCGCCTTGACACACTTTGTGGATCTGGTGGACACGCCGGCATTTCTGGCGGACGTCATGACCTATCCGGCCATCACTGTGATCGAGCGACCAAAGCCCAAGGCCAAGGCACGGCCTACGCGGGTGGCCTATCGTCCGGCCATCTCTGCGGAGGTGCTCGGTCCGCTTGCGAGGGCAATGACTGGCACGAAGTTGACCCAGAAGGCAGGCGTGGTCGAGATGCCTGGGGTAGTCAACGGCTCGGAGCCTTGGATATTGCATCAAGCTGATCGCTTGGCATTGGTGCGTCGGCTTGAAGAAGCGCTGCCCACGCTCGAAGAAGCAGGTTGCAAGGTGGGCATTGGTGTGGCGACCGGAAACGATGGCGTCTACATCGGCGACATGAAGGCGCTCAATGTTGAGCCGAGTCGCAAGCTGCCCCTGGTTCGAACGCAAGATCTGCGTGGAGGAAGCGTTGACTGGAAGGGCAAGGGCGTTCTCAATCCTTTCGAGGACAGTGGGCAGGTTGTAGATCTTACGCGCTATCCGAAATTCGCGGCCTATCTTGACGAGCATGCGGCGCACATCAAGGCGCGGCACGTCGCCAAGAAAAATCCGGATCGATGGTTCCGCACGATCGACCGCATCTATCCTGCGCTGGCCAAAACCCCCAAGCTGTTGGTTCCAGACATCAAAGGCGATGCTCATATCGTCTATGAGGAAGGCAAGCTTTATCCGCATCACAATCTTTACTTCATCACAGCGAACGAGTGGGATCTTCGTGCACTTCAAGCTGTGTTGATGTCGGGGATGGCACGGCTGTTTGTCGGCACCTATTCGACCACGATGAGAGGAGGTTTCTTGCGTTTCCAGGCGCAGTATCTGCGCCGGATCCGAGTGCCTCACTGGAAGAATGTGCCGAAGCCTTTGCAGAAGGCCTTGCGTGAGGCGGCAGTCGCTGGGGACCGCGAAGCCGCTAACCGCGCCACCTATCAACTTTACGGATTGAACGAGGCCGAGCGAGACATTGTCGCTACGGTCTAAGGGGAACAAGCATGGCATTGGATCTAGCCGACTACGACCGCCTGGCGCGGCTGGGCGTTGCTCAGTTCTGGGACGGTAGGAGTAGTGCGCTCGAAAACGATGAAGAGCGCAGCCAGGGCGGCGAACGTTCTGGTGTGTTAGGTGGCCGGAATATGGACGGCTTCCTGGCTATGATTGAAGGTCTGGTTCGCAAGAATGGATTGCCAAACGCCGAGGTTTGCGTCAAAGGGCGCCCCAATCTCACGCTGCCCGGCTACTACCGGCCGACGAAGCTGTGGGACGTGCTGGCATTTGATGGCAAGAAGCTTGTCGTTGCTGTCGAGCTGAAAAGCCACGTCGGTCCGTCCTTCGGCAACAACTTCAACAACCGCGCCGAAGAAGCCATCGGCACAGCCCATGATCTCACGACCGCGATCCGCGAGGGCATTCTCGGCGACCAGCTTCCACCCTTCACTGGTTGGTTGATCCTTGTTGAGGATTGCGAGAAGTCGCAGAAGGCAGTGCGTGATAGTTCGCCGCATTTCCCTGTCTTCCCTGAGTTCAAGGGTGCGTCCTACTTGGCGCGCTATGAAGTGCTTTGCCGCAAGCTCATCCAGGAAGGGCTCTACACCCAGGCCACGGTCATTGCCTCGTCCCGGACTGCTCGTGCGGGTGGCGACTATCGAGAGCTCTCGCAGACAACAGGTTTGCGGGCATTTGCCGCACGGCTAGCCGGACATGTGTCTGGCTGGGCAGAGGCGCATCCGCGCTAATTTCTGTGGCGCTCCCTGGGACTGTTGCAAGAAGGAACTTAGACTTTGAAGCGCCCTAGCTGCTTATGAACAAGGATAGTCTTGACGTCGTATTAGGAACTGTCGTTGCGCTGCTAGACGCAGAAGGTATGAGCGAGGCGGCGGCATTTGTCCGCACCTATCCAGCCCGCGCTGAGCAAACCGGGTTCGACAACTGGAATGGCGGCACCGAGATCTGGACCATCTTCTTCGATCTACCGCCACACGACTATGCACGGCTAGGATCCAGACGCGAGCAGCTTCAAGAGCAAATCAATGCACGATTGAAGACTGTTTTGGAGCATGAGACGTCAGACTGGTATTCGACGTCTATTGTTCCATCAAGGGCAGTGTCCAAGGAGTGGCGGACCGAAGGAGCGCAGTTAGGCAAAGATATCCGGAAGAACATCGTGGACGGCATGCGGCTTGAAGGCATCCGTTGGCAAGGGCAGCTCAACGACGTCGAGTTCCTGAGTCGCCTTTACGATCTGGAAAGTCTTCCTTCTAACGATGGTCGGTTCAGCGATGCCTCTGGGGATATCTGGCAGCACACGGTCAATAATGACGACTGGGATGCTGATTGGGTTTTCACTGACAAACGATTCAACTTGCTTGGCGGGTCGGCAGAGGACTTCCTGCGCTTTCTCTGTGAGATCGTGCATCCTGTGATCCGTCCTGATCGTGATGAGACGATGCGGATAGTTTCCCAGTTCAACGATCAGCTTCGTCGGGCCGGTTGGGAGCTTGCGGAGGAGGAGCGAATTGGCGGTCGACCACGCTTCTTATTTCGGAGGGTATCCAACCACGGAAACCGCTCGGTCTCCCGCGCTCGCACAGTTGCCGACGCCTTAGATGCGGGTTGGATGGCGAAGGAAATTCAGCGCCTCGAGAATGCGGTGGACGCCGACCCTGACTTGGCGATTGGCACCGCGAAAGAGCTGGTAGAGACCTGCTGCAAGACCATTCTCACCAAGTGTGGCATCGAATACGGCAAGTCTGCGGACCTCGCTGACCTGACCAAGATGCTCGTGAAGGAGTTGAACTTGGTTCCGGAAGGAATCACTGATGAAGTCAAGGGTGCGAACAACATCAAGCTCATCCTGCGCAATCTGACCTCTCTTACCCACAATCTGGCGGAGCTGCGTGGACTTTACGGAACGGGGCATGGTCGCGACGGAAAGCATCGCGGTCTCCAACCGCGGCATGCCAGGCTGGCCGTGGGTGCTGCAGTCGCCTTCATCGACTTCATTTCCGAGACGTATCGTGAGCGCGAGGCGAAGCCATAGAGTGGCCAGTCTTACACTCTGCGACTGACTTTTGCCATCCTTGTGCGATGGCCACCCTCCTAGTCCAATCTCCCGAGATCACCCGGCTCCTGGACGACGAGACCGGCAAGCCCCTCGATGCGGTTGATGTGGTGGGGGACGACCGGCACCTAGTCATGGTTCTTTACAAAGCACTGCACATTTCCCGCAAGACCGGGCAGGATCGGTTGCTATGTGCGTTGTGCGGCGTGCCCGTCTACCTATGCTCCGCCCCAGATCGCCAACACTTCTACTTCAAGCATTTCCAGGAAGACGGTAGTTGCCCGGCCGTTACGCGCGCCCGCCTCTCAGAGGATCAGATCAATGCGCTTCGCTACCATGGGCAGCGCGAGAGTAAGCGGCACATCCGCATAAAGAATCTCGTGGCCGATAGCCTGCGGAATGACCCACAGTTCTCCGAGCCGGTTATCGAGGGCACATGGAAGGGCCGGGAGGGCAAAGAATATCGGCGCCCGGATGTCCGCTCGACCTTTAAGCGTGAGTTGAAGGTCGCTTTCGAAGTCCAGTTGTCTACCACCTTCGGCCGGGTCATGGCCGAGCGAGAGGTCTTCTACAAATCAGAGGGTGGATTGCTTGTCTGGGTGTTCGGACAGTTCGACTTGGATCATGCGCGGTTGATGATGGAAGTTATCTTCGACAACAACAATCGCAATGCCTTCGTGATCAACGAGGCGACCGAGGAAGCGTCAAAGGAAGCAGGGGCGTTGGTCCTGGAATGTCATTGGGCGCAGCCGTCTCGCCACGAAGACAAAATCATCTGGACGCGACAGCGCAAGCTAGTGCGTTTCAATGAGCTAACCATCGACCAGGAACGCCAGCGGGCGTTCTATGTCGATACAGAAGCGTTGGAAGCGCAGCTACAAGAAGAGATTGATGGGCCGCCGCTGTGGAAGCGTTTCGAGGAATTCTGGCTCACCTACGAGGCATTTGAGGGTCGCTTGCGCCCCGATGTGGACACAATCGATCGCCAATGGGAAGACTTGCACCAGAGGTTCGACAGGAAGGGCGTCCAGCTTCCCTCCCGCCATGACTTCAAGTTTGTCGGCATGGTCAGGTCAATCTTCTTGGCCAAGCTAGGTAGGGCGGTGGGCTGGAAGTATCAGCAATTCTGGCCAGCAGCGCATCATGTCCCAGACGCAGAGAAGCCTAATCTTTGGCTGTTCGTTGAGGCTCTTCGACACTATGGCCGCTTGGCTGGTATCGAGCAGCAGGACGCCAAGGGTCGTTGGGCTGAGAAGATGGCGAAGTGGGACGAAGGGGTAGCATCTGGAAGCTCTGACTACCAGGAAGAGCACCGTTTCGATAGCGCACTTCGTCTAGCATTCCCCGAGCTTACTGGGCTCATTCCTGAGCTCGAACAGCTTACCGAAGACGATCCGCCGCCCTTCTAGTAGGCTTGCTCTTAAGTAGCGTCCGGGCGACGCTATTGCTGGGGATAAGGTTGGATCGCTGACCGAGGAGAGCGAACAAAGCATGCGAACACCTTACGTTCCTCACCTTTTTGGCGATGCTGTTGATCAAAAGCTTCGCAGTCGTGTCGGCTGGGTAACTGCGGCTGTTGCATCTTCGATCCCATGGCCGAAGAAGGATGTTTGGATCAAATACTCGGGCGATGACTTCATTCTTCGTGGCACCGAGAATGGTGCGCAACCTTCTGCGCCGTCTATTACTGTTCCAGGAAATCGCGATGAATTGGAGCGATGTCTGGGAAGAGTGTATCGGCTGACCTCGGTGCTCGGGTGGTTCATGGGTGGCTATGTAGACGTGGTTGAAGTAATTAGTGGAAGTCATCCATTCGGCTTTGGTGCGCAAATGCGCAATGCCTATTCGTCCGTGGGCCAAGCAGGCTCTCGTTCGTTCGAGTGCAATCACATGCCGATTATCGAAGATGAGAATGTGAGAATTGCACTTGCATTCTGGCGGGAAGGGGAGAGGTTGACACGAGTCCATGACAGCTACGCCTTCCTGAGCTACTTCAAAGTTATCGAGTCTCAATTCGGTGATGGAAGACAGCGCGAAGCATGGTTCAATCGAAACATTGATCTGATGACTGAGGACGCTGCCGCACGCGTCGCGCAGTTACGTGCAGATGGAGCTGACGTTGGCCGCCACCTCTACGACAGTGGCCGCAATGCCGTGGCGCATGCTTCATTCGGGGGAGGGATCGTTGACCCGGACATTCCAGCTGATAGACGGAGAATCTCAGCCGATCTTGTCTTGATGAGGGAGCTAGCTCGGCGATACATCCGCGAGGATCTTGGCGTTCCAACGGGAAGGTCCCTATATCGCACCCGAAACCGGCTAGAACCGTGGGAAGCGCTGATTGATCCCGCTGCGCTTCTTACCTTGAAAGCAGGTGGAGCACCGGATGCAGCAAGTCTTGGGTTTGAAGGGTTGCGAGTTGACTTGGTCCTATGGCCCGATCAGCCAATGGAGGGGCTTCGCCAGCTAACTATGCGCGTAGACGCGGTGCATGAAGGAGCTGTCCGGATACTTCTATTCAATGAACGGATGACCATCGTGTTCGCGTTTGTGTTGGATTTCAGAAATGGGAGGATCCATACTCAACTTGATAACAGCGGTCTACTGCGAAACGATGCGCACTCGCCGATCGAGCAGGATGTTCGAGAGTTTGCCACAGTGTTTCATCGCGTAATCGGAAATGCCATAGTTGAGATCTGCTTGCCGGGTCATGAGCCCATCGATTGCGAAGTTGTCATTCCGGTCAATATCATCCCTCGCAACCCAGACGAGGCGGTCGAAGAGGCGGTGGCAGCATTCAGGCGGGAGCAAGCTGGCCTGGAATAGAGAGACTACGGTCTTGATGCCAGGTCTGAGTTGAGCGAATTGCCGATCTGCATCAATAGTCTTTCCTGGCGTTGATACTCCGCTTTCAAGAAGGGTCGGACCCATCGTGCCGGATAGTGTCGAGCTTCGTCGAAGATAAAGGCGGCGAATTTCGGGCCGTGACCCTCTTCATCCTCACCCGTCATATCGACGGAATACGGCACGCCGACAATGCTGCGGTGCTTAGATTGATTGTTCAAAGCAGCCAGATATGCAAATTCAGGGTGGTCAAGCAATTCGCTGACTAGATCTTTGATTTTCCCCGCTGGAAGGCGGTCTCGGACGGAATACAGATTGATCTGGCGGGCCTCTATCTCTGCCTCAGGGCTCCGGTTCATGCCCAGGCACAGGTAGATCACATGGCCCAGAATATCGGCCAGCGAGTGCATGGAGTGCACGCATGAAGTGATATGCGCCGCGGCTTGGATCCTGGCCCACTCAAACTCCCCAGGCTCCTTATCATAGGCGCCCAGCATCACTCCTACCATTTCAAAGTGCTCACGATCACCAATAGCTTTGTCGAGCAAGCGCTTGGCTTCATTGAAGTGGTATCGGGCGAAGGTTCGTCGCTGCACGATTGAGTCGATGCATGGGGCGGCTGCTTCACGCTGCCAAAGACCGAATATCCGCTCTACATCGTCACGTAAAGCTTTCAAGTTCCAGCTTGTTTCCACAATCTCCTCTCCATCACCTGCCGCCGTTCTGATGCCATACTTGCATTTATAGATCCGATGAGCCGGACCAGACGGTGGCCACACGGCTCAAACATCCGCTGGGGCTGGCGAACATCCGGCATCCGGATCACTTGGTGGTCAGCGTCCAGGGCCGCCGAGCCATCGTCCTCCCCGTAACGTCGCCGCTCGCACCGCGCTATTGCTGCCCACGGCGAAGTGCAAGGAGGAATGGAGATACCAGTTCGTCATTTTATTCCTGCTGCACTGGCGCCCGTCTCGTCTGGCGCAACTTGTGTGCTGTTGGGTGCGACCAAAACCGAGGGGTGGTCGTGCCAAGGGAACAAGATCATCCGCCAGAGCGTCCACCATAGCGACATGATCCCAGCGTTCTGCAATTCTCGGTCTGACATCAGTCCGTGGCAGTAAGAATTGCGTAGATTGAAGCCTTCGGGTTCAGTCAGAAGAACTTGTAATTCAAAGACAAGATTCTTGCCGAAGAAACGCTCTGCTTCTGGCATGTCGAGTAGCTCGCCTAAGGTCTTCTCGTGCTGCGTGCCGTCTTCATTCATGCCGGTGGTATGTGTTCCGGATCGTTTGAGCTGCGCTCTCACGAAAGGCTCTATCGCAGGGATCAGATAGACGGATGCTGCCAGCCAATCATCAATCAAACCGGAGAATAGACCGCGAGCTAAGGTTTCCGTTTGCCCGGCAGGTGTAATGGGCGATACTTCCACGATTTCTTTGACCGCATGAAATGACGGCTGATAAGCGGTGTAGAGAGTATCCGCAGCGCGCGAAACCATGATCGACGAACGCATGGGAATATCGGTCTGGCTGGCATCACTGATGGCATACAGCCGCACCGAGTCAGGGTCATTTAGATCGAGGGGTGGTCGCTGCGATACGACCATGCCGTCAGAGTTAACATGCGTTGCGGTGAACAGGCTGGACAACGGATGCTTCGCGAAGTTTGTCCGCACGCGTTCCTCGATCTCTTCGACATTCAGCCATTGTCCTGCCCGATAAGCCATTCGGAGCAATGCTGAGAAGAAGTCGGGGGCCGCAAGTTGCTCGTCGATCCACTTCACCCAATCGCTTACATCGGTTTTTGCGGAGAAATGACCATAGTGATCCAAGGAAGCGCGTTCGTAGGTGGCAAGTCGGTCCCGCAGTTCCTGGATCCGTGATGGGTTCGCCTTGGCTTTTCGAAGGAGGCTAATCGCCTCTGTCATATGCATGGGACCAAGCATCGGCTGATGCTCAGCGGCAAGTTCTGCGGCACGGGCCATGGCTTCTCCTTGGGCCATGAGTGAAGCGGTCGCTTCTTGCCGCTTCCCTAGTCGTTGATTGAGACGATGTGCTTGCGCATACCAGCGTGCCGCCTCCTGAGGGGACTCGGCCTCCAAGGCGAGCGCCTTGGCTTCAATCTGGGGCAGGATGGCCTCGCAGGCATGGCGGTTGCGATTGATTGCCTCGTCGCAGAGGCGGAAAACAAGACCAGGCCAGTTCTTTTCGATGGAATGCGGGATCTCATCGAGGATGACATTCCAATACCGATCCCAAAGCGCGTGGTCTTTCTTGGCGTAAACCCATAGCAACACCAGGCTCCGTTGCAGTTCATCGAGGCCGCCGATCGCGTGTTCGGTCCCGAACACCGAAGCGATATATTCAAGGTAGGCGTCCACGGCCAGCCGTCCCAGGCGCCAGTCGGGCGGCGTGCTGCCATCAGCCGTAACCGCGAGGTCGGAGAACCTAGCCCGTAACCATGGAGAGGGCGCGTCCCGGGCGGCCCGCGCGAGGAGTGCCACGTCGTGCTCGCCAAGATCTTCCATGGACATGCTTCGGCCTTCCCTGGACTGGAAAACGGGTCCAAAGGGGGCATGGGACGGGTGTCGCAGATGCATGGAGATTGCACCGCCCAGAACTTGCATGGCTTGGGATTGAAGGGACTGCCCCTCGCCCTCTAAGCGTCTCGCCTGCTGGAAGAACTTGCTGGCCAGCCCCCAAGGGGCGGAGCCATCTCCTTCCTCGCCGACCAGGGAGACCCAATCGAGTGCCGCGTAGCTTACATCGTTAAGAAGCTCTTGCAGGACAGGCATAGGTTCTCCCCGAGATCATTGGTATCCAGCCAGCTTTCACCGGGGCAGTCGCAGTCCGGTGGGCGCACAAGATTGTGTGCCGAATTCCGCGGAGGAGAAACAGCAATGGGGCAAACTTCGATCAGCCGACCGTGAGACTAGGCGCCAAAGATCAAGCGTCATCTAGGAGGGGGGAAATGAAGCTGGAACAGAAGAAGTTCACCGGAATTATTCAGCTCGCCGACGATACTTATCCGGCGGAGTTCGAGGTCAAGGCGGAAGATGATGGGCGCATCCAGGTTGAGATGGAGCCAATCCCGACCCAGGCCGCGCTGCTGCTCCACGAGGGGCAGCCTGGCATGCGTGTGCAAGAATTCTCTCTCTCGGGCAGCAATGACAGCGGAGAGACGTTTCAATCGGACACCGTCGGCGTTAATCGGGTGCAAATTGGCGCGCCGAACAGCTCGATAGGAGTGTCAACCCGAGAGGCGAAGGTTGCGGGTGTTCTGGATAGCCCCACACCTACGCCGTTGATGCGCCTGTGGCTACGCGGTTTCAAGTCATCGTTCAACACCCCCGTCAAGACAGCACTGGGGTTGGTTGAAGTGCGTGGATCTTCAAAGATTGCGGACGCCGATGATATGAGTGGGTTCGTCGCGGTGCGCGCCCAAGACGACACCGACTTAGACGGGTGGACGGAGAAGGCAGATGCCTTGCTCACCTTCATGCACCGAGGGCTCGCATTCGCCCGCGGAGGACGGCTCCAAGCGCCAGGGTTAGAGGTCTACATGGGCGACCGGTGGGAGGCAACCTACTACGATGGCGTAGGGTCGCGATCGGGCTTCGCGCCCATCCATCCCTTCAACCAAGGCCCCTTTATCGCGGCGCTCACGAAGCGGTTTGCGGACCCAAAGCCGTTTCATCCCATGCTTTGGACAGCCATCGGAATGATGAACACCGAAACCTCATTCGATGAAGTTCGATTGCTGATGTCGATGACGGCTTTGGATGCCATTGTTGAACACGTCATCCCCAAGACCATGACGACGATTATGCCAAAGAGCGATTACGTGAGTGTGCGAGACAAGCTCCTGGCGGCGCTGTCGGATGTGGATTTTGCAGATGAAAGCCACGGCTATATCTTCGCTGCGAAGATCAAGCAGCTGAACGGAAGGACCTTGGCTCAGAAGGTGCAAGCGCTTCGAGACCACTATGAGCTATCTAAGGTCCTCTTCACGGATGAGGCGATCGTTGAGGCGACTAAGTATCGCAACGCGATCGCTCACCCAAACGAAAGTTCAAAAAAGGAAGACCTCTGGCCGAAGATACTGCTTGTTCGTGAACTCGTCTCGCAGATCGTGTTCCACGAGATCGGATACACCGGGCCTTATGAAAGCTACGTCGGCGGCTACAAGACCGTCTATCCGGAATAAGTTGTCCGGTGCGCGCGAGGCCATTTGCATTAGGTTGCTAATGAAGTCAGTCTGAGCTAGACATCCCATCGCGGAGATTTTCCGGCAAGCGAACTCCCAGCGCCTTTTCCGCGCAGGCGAGAGGGCATTCCCCATAGTCAGTCGTCGTCCCGATCTTCGCCGTTGCAGGGTCGATGACGTAGTAGTTCGAAGGCGGGCATTGCCGCCCGTCGCAAAAAGCGAGGAACAAGAGCTTAGGGCCGCTTTTCGACTCGACGCAGGCCAACACATTCCTGTCCTCCATGAAGGCGTGAGGCTCGGAGCCGACAAGCAGTGAGCCGGTCTTGCCTTTGATCTCGACGCTTCCGCTCGGCGAGATCCACTCTCCGTCGATTCCGGACACCTTGATGGACGCAGTGCCGCAGGTGCCGGTCGCCGTCTGGCCCGCCAGCTTGCGGCCATCCAACTGCACTGCTTCGCCGGCTACCGCGCTATGGGCCAGACCGGTCAGGGCAAACCCCAGGATGAGCGCGCGCATCTCAGTAGCTGCCCTTCGCTGAGCCGCCGAGACCATACTTCTCGATCTTCTTGGCGTTGAGCCGGTAGAGCCAGATCGCCATTGCGAGCGCGGGGACGCTCAGAAGTAGGGCAGGCGGGAAGCCAACGGCGGTAGCCAGAACCGCCAACCCAGCAGGCACGATCAGCAGAATGATGATCCAAGCCCGGACGCCCGTGTGGAAGCCACGCGGATCGCGCTTGTGCCAAGCGATCGCAGCGCTGATGAGGGCAAAGACGATCCCTGCGAAGGCGAAGGACACTGCGGCACCGCTGAGCTTGAAGAACCCGACCAAGACAGCCAGGGGCAGGCCCCAGCGAAGAAGTTCACTTCCTTTCATATGACCCCCTTTGAAGCCCACCATCCGTGGGCTGGACTTGAAAATCTACGTGGCACGTAGTATCACAGAGGGGCGGGCAATTGGCATCATCTGGGACCACCGAAGTCCCCGACGTTCATGCCCGAGAAAGCCATAAACCTTGTCCTTGCAGCTCGGCTCAAAGCCGCGCGTAAGGCGTTGGGCTTATCCCAGGTCGATGTCGGGGTGCAGATGGGGCTTCCGGAAGAAACCAGCTCGGCGCGCGTGAACCGGTGGGAGAAGGGGGTTCACCCGCCCTCACTGAAAAGCGCCGAGGAGCTGGCCGAAGTGCTGGGCCTGCCGCTGCCGGCGCTCGTGAGCCGTGATGACGTCATGGCGGAGATGATCGCTAGCTTTGCGCTACTGCCCAAGGCGGAGCAGCAGGCCGTCTTGGCCAAAGTTCAGAAGGCACTGGGCGCCGCGCAGGCCGAACAAGTGCGCGGGAAGCTGGCCTCCGCCACGCCTTCGCCTAAGAAGGGCAAGAAGGCATCCGACAGGCGGTTGTAGGCATGCCGAAAAACGACCCCGTCTCTCGGATCTAAGGCCGAACAAGCTGGGAAGGGGGCCACCTATACTGCAACCCTACCGAGCAATGGGTGCGGCGTGGCAAGTTCTCGATCAAGCAACTGGGTGTCTATCGTGGTGGCCCTCATCGGCCTGGCCGGTGTCATCGCCGCCGCCGTGATTTCGCGGGATGGCACGAACTCTCCCGAGCATCGGCCCACTGCTGCGACAGCGGCTCGGGCTGAGTCAGTGTCTGCCACGGAACAGCCGTCCCCAGTGGCCATCACCGGCGTCCTGATTGGGAGGACGGGCGATCAGCCGTTCGTCTCGGACGTCATCACGCAGTTTGGCCCGAAGGAAGAGATGGCTATCACCGTGCGCTACGCGGCGAGCGAAGAGGTTTCGAACTTCCCCGTTCGTTTGTCAGCCCGAGTTTTCTCTGGCATGGGCAACGGTGTTGAAGAGCAGGTGTCTGATGTATCGGTGCCTGGCAACAGCTTTTGGACCTTCCGCTTTAAGCCCAAGGATGGCTGGATCAGTAGCCAGCAGTTCGTCTCCATCGAAGTCGATGGGCGAAAGGCATACAGCCAGGCCGTGAACATCAAGCATCAGTGATCCGGATGCTTGCGATGCGAGAGCATCCCCGAGTGTGTTCAAAAAACCATAACGTTTATCTGACGTTATGGATTAAGTAACACGGGAAAACTTACACCCGTGCCAGAGCTAGAATTATCATAGCCCTTAGTATAAACACGTATATGGCACTCGAAAAGCCCTATAAAACAGCTGATTTTCGCCACATCGCTACCATCACTGTTAGTGAGCAATATTGCGCAGATTGACAAAGCCATAGATGGAAAAGCAATTGAAATTCTAGCGCTGGCAGCGCGTTGACAGAATGCATCATCGCCTTACTCCAAAGGTCCCCACGCCAAAAAAGGAGATTGCGATGTTGCTTCACAACCGTAAGAACGATCAGTCCAATTGCATTATCGATCTGAATGCGAAGCCGTCTGGCTGGATGGCTAAGCGGATCAAGATAGGCCGCTTCATCCTTGAAGATGTTCATGTGCTCTCCCGTGAGGGATCGCACGACCTCAATGACACACTCAGGATGGCAAACGACAAGACGCGCCGTGTCCGTGGCGCCCAGTCGCGCTACACAGAGCCCTTGCCGCTAGGCGCTCCTGCACGCCTTTTGTCCATTGAGTCCGAGGACTACCTCAGGGCAAGCGAAAGGAAGGGCTTGGCGCTCGCGTCCATCAAGGCGAAGCGCCACATGTTCCGCCAGTTGCTGCTTGCTTGCGGAGATATTCCAGTCTCGGATATCACAGCTCGCCATATCTTGGAATTCTGGGATGTGCATCGTTGGTGGCCAAAGAATGCGCGTCTTTACAAGACGCTTCGTGGATTGACTGACCGTGAAATCCTGGATGAAGGCAAGAAGGCCAATGCGCCGCCGCCAAAACCGGCGAGCGTCAAGTCGATGCAACGCAACCTATCGGCGTTCTTCAATCACCTCTTGCGAGTGCGCATCATCCACCACACGCCGATCGACCCCTTCCTGGAAGTGAAGGACGACCTGATCGCGGTCGCTTCGCGCAGACCGTTTTCTAACGAAGAGCTCACAACGCTGTTCGCGCCCAAGACCTATCTGCCGTGGGCCAAGCGTGCTCCCCACTACTGGTGGGCGCCAATGCTTGGTCTCTACACAGGCGCTCGGGTCAATGAACTCGCGCAGCTGAAAGTCGCGGACATCGTCGAGCGACACGGGCACTGGGGGATCGATATCAAGAAGACCGTTGATGCCGATCTTTGCCCAAATTCGAGAGTGCGCACGCGCCAGAAGTTGAAGGGTCGATCCTCCGTCAGGTTCATCCCGCTCGCAAAACCGCTGTTGGACGCAGGCTTTCTTGACTTCGTCGCGGACATTCGCGCGACGAAGCACCCGCGGCTCTTCCCACACTTGTCATGCGGCGTCAACCAGAAGACAGGTGAGCCAAACGGCTCAGGATATGGGCGGGGTCTGAGCGAGCGCTTCTCAAAGTATCTGCATAGCGTGCTAGATCTGCCAAAGGGGTTCTCGTTCCATGTGTTCCGGCACACGCTTGCGTCAGCGTTGAAGCATCACAAGGTCGATAAGGAACTGATCGCAACAATCACTGGGCATGACATCAGGAGATCCGTGCCGGTCTTGGAAACATACCTCCATGATCAACCGGAAGAACTGGTCAAGCAGCAACTCAGCGCGCTCTCGCTTTTCAAGCCGCCTGTGAGCCTGCCCGTCTACATGCGCGGTCAGTTCAAAGCACAGCTGAGATCGCGTGAAAAGTTCCACCCGTAAAGAAATTGTCCCAGTGATGCTCTTGCCTAACAGAGCATCACTGGGCTTTCACCAGAGATCATTGAGCTACTGCTCTCAATGAGGGGCCGATCCGTTTCCAGGTTGGGGTTGCTGCAAGCCAGCACGCCGTCGCTCATAGATCTGCTTGGTCATTGACCGGGCGAGGAGCGGAGGCCGATCTGGCTCACTGCCGGTATCTCTGCCAGTATCGCGGCCGCCGATGCTGAGCACCGTGCTGGCCGGTGAAGATGTCTCGCACAAACCGATAAGCAAGTCAGCCAATTCGATACAGTGCCGGACCTCAGGGAGGCGCACACGGAGATCTTTTCCTCGATCGCTGGTGATGAGGTGACCAAGAAGAATGGAGGCAACGCGAAGTCGGTCGTTCACGAATGTTCCTATGAAATGTGGTCTAGCTATCGAAGTGCCACACGAAAAATTCGCAAGACATTGTCAGCGCTAGCCTTCGAAGCGCGCTCGATATTTGCGAGTAGCCAATGATCATCGGCTTCAAAGACAAGTGCGCTCAAACTTGCAACAGGCATCACATTTTCCAGCAAATCGAGTAGCAAAAGCCCACTTATGGATCTCTTCGTGATCCGTGGGGAGCGGAACGCTCTGGCGCCGGGCCGACATCGCGCCCAGCTTTGCGAAAAAATTTCCGTCGACGCGACTGACAAGTCCTTTACGTCGGATTTTTCATATATCTAGTAGGAGCTCCATCAAAAAAGGAGCTCATGTGGCCATCTTCCACGCAAACGTCAAGGCATTCAGTCGCGGCAAAAAACACTCGTCAGTGGCAGCGGCAGCTTATCGCGCCGGCGTCGATCTCGTTGACACCAGCGCCAGGGTGATCCATCGCTATTCCCATCGCAAAGGTGTGATTGCGCATCATATGCTCGCCCCCGCCGGTGCTCCCAATTGGTGCTCCGACCCGGCGGTTTTCTGGGACGCAAACGAGGCATGGGAGTCACGTGCGAACGCGCGGCTGGCCCGCGAAGTGGAGACATCTCTGCCTTCCGAACTCAGTGAGGTGCAGCGTAGAGACCTCGCCCTTGCATTGGGCCAGGCATTGGTCGATCGCTACGGTGTTGTGGTGCTGGTGGCGATCCATGGCCCCGGAAAGCACAGCGATGATCGCAACTTTCACACACACCTGCTCATGTCTGCCCGCCAGGTGGGACCGGAAGGCTTTGGCGCGCGCGCATGCTCTGAGTTCGACGCCCGAGGCGGGCGTGGCGCAGACGCGATCAGAGAAGTGCGTGGCATCGTGGCCGACGTCATCAACGAACATCTTCGAAGGGCAGGCCTTGACGCGCGTGTCGACCATCGACGTTTGACCGTGCAGGCGGCCGAGGCCGCCGCCCAGGGCGACTACACCAAGGCCATCGAGCTAACGCGGCCGCCTAAGCGCCGTTTGGATCGGGAGACGTTCCTGGCCCTGAAAGACGAGCGGGCCAGGCCCGATGCCGACCAGGGGCCGCCTGTCCCAGCCATTGAACATGCGAGGCGGGAGGGACGCTTATTTGAGGCGCTACCCGGGCAGCACGTGGCGGCGCTGAGGGATGCAAGCCTGCGCAAGCCACCCAAGAAGGTCAGTCCGGGCAAGCACGTCGTTGGGGCATGTGCACAACAGCCCAATTTGCAGCCATCCAAAGTCGGAAGGGCGGTTGGGGCTGGTGCTGAGGTCCTGAATGCCGAAGCGCGTGTGATCGAGGATTGGTTGGCGTCCCAATTAGATGCCGCGCGAATGGCCTTGAACTCTGTCAGGGATCTACCTGGCCTGCGTGTCGAGGATCCGATCTTCGAAGCCATGTTTGCGCTCGAATGCCGTAGTGAGCGGCCGGGCTCAGTTCCTGGGTTTCGCGACGCAGTTGATAGCGCTGTGCAGTCGATGCAGATCTACGCTGATGCGATGCTCAAACCGCAAAGAGATCGCGAGATAGTGCGGCGCGCCTTGGCACAGATCAGCGTGGCTGAGGATGAGGTCAAACTATTGGGGAAGAGCGCGCGTCATCTGCGCCGAGCCAGGGAAAACTACAACCGTGCCAAAGAGGCGCTGATGGACTCAGCGCTTGGTCGCGACATGGATGTCATCAATCAGGCTCGTGTGAAACTCTTCATGGATGTGGACAAGCTCAATCGCTTGTATCCGCTGGCAACGGCTGGGGAGATCACCGCCAAAGCGAAAAAGCGGTCGCACCAAGATCGACTATCCCAGGTCAACCGCAATCCGCGGTTCAGGCTGTGAGGGCGCCTACATGACGAACCCATTGATCGCTCCCTCAGGACCGTGCCAGCCATGTTCACCCGGCGTCCCACTGGCAAGCGTGTCGGAGCTAGGTCGCCGGCTCGAAGGCAGACGCTCTAAACCCCCTGCCACGCCGGCCCTTCCAAAGAAGGATCTATCATCGAATTCCGGTCATCCCAGTGATCTGGCCCGTCGGCTTGCGAGAGCCTACCGATCCGTCAACGCCCGAGGCCTTGATCGCTCAGAGATCGCTATCTCTCACACGAAGTTGATCGAGCAATGGCTGGCCGTTCAGAGTGCCGCGGCGGACGCCGCATTGACGTCGGCCGAGGAAATCCCAGGCATTCGTATCGAACAGGAATTCGTTGATGCACTAGCGGCATTGCGCGTCGATCGAGTTGCGGTGTATGGCACCAAGCTGACACTGTTCGAGGATACGGAAGCGCTGACCGAGGCTGTCAAAGGCTACGCGGCTGCGCTCCGCGCGCCTCACGACAATCGTTGCAAGCTGTGGCAGGCATTGGCACGAAAATCCATGGCCTGTAATCCAGCTGAGCCAGCGACAAAGAGCGAGATTCTTTTGGCACGGCGTGCGCTCTTCTTGGCCAGGGAGGGCGTATCCCGCAAGACTTTGGAGGCATGCGAGCAACGCACCAACCAGGCACGTGCAGCGATGCTGGCAGCACACGCTCGACTGGACGATGCATATCACATCACGAAGATTGGCCCGATTGAGCCAGGTCCTTTTGGACCATTTCCGGCGGAGGGTGGCGGGCAGCGCCAAAGCGACTCCAACAGGCGGGAGTTGAAGCCCAGGTCGTCATTGCGTCCAGGGCACCGAGCGTAGCGAACATCAGAAGTTCAGAAAGCGGGAGGACGAGCCGATTGTGAGCGACTGGGTGGCGCGTGAAATCGCCACGTAGAAAAGCTTCGCTTGCGCTTGGCGTTCACTCAGGAAATGTGTGGCGTCAGGAATAACGACGTGGTCGAATTCCAACCCCTTTAACAGTAGAGGTGTCGAAACCGTTCGGGTCGGCAGTCGTCGGCCCATATTGCTCGTGCGTTGTTTGATCCTGTTGGCCGCTTCCACCATGCTTTCAGTGCGCTCGGCCGCTAGTTCATTGCAAGCATTCTCAGCATCACGCCAAAGCCCACTTCGATACATTTTCCATGCAGGGCGGGTTCGTGCCAGCGCGATGAACTTCACCGCTGCCGCCGCGCCGTTTCCATAGATCAGCCCTCTTGCTGTGTCTTGCAATGCCAGACGGACCGCCTCATCAGTTGGATCAGGAGGCGTGCCCGGGTCCGGCGTAATCTTGTGATAGCAAGCGTCTGTCAGGGTTTTGAGGGACTGGAACTTACCGCGAGCATCGGCAGCCGCATCCCATTCCCTTGCGAAATCCATCAGCCCCTTAGCCGCTACTTCTTCGATGGCCTGATAGCCACCATTGGCAGCGCTGGCTAGACGGTAGCAAATCCCCTTGTTGCAGTGGATCGCAGCAAAGCTGCCCTCTCGGCCCTCCATGCCTTCAAATAAAATCGCCATGTCAAAGGCGTTGCTGGAAGAGCGCGCATTGATGCGTGGATCTTGCAGGTCAATGGGTTGCCCCAGGAGTAGCTTCTGGCGGGTCTCTGCGATCCATTGACCAAGCGCTGGATTCTTTTCCGACCAACGGTGGGGAACATCCAGGGTGCCTGCCAAAGGGAAGTGCGGATGGATATCGGTGTTCCAGTTGAGCGTCGCGCCGGCGAATTCGAAGATTCCCTGCATAGGGTCGCCAAAGACAATTGTGGGCACAATGGATGAAAGGGCGCGCACAAGCTCATGCTGCAAGCCATTGCAGTCTTGATACTCGTCAACCAGGATCCGATCGTAGGACGCCGCTACGACTTGGCGAATTGCAGCGATTTGGAGAGCCTGGGTGGTGCCACGGTATAGCTGCTCCCACTCGGCGTTGTTCTGGGGATCGCCGTCGGGTGGTTGGGCGACGCCTGGGAATGCGTATGCATATCGAGTGCACCAACCCGCGATCGTATCGACGGCAACCTGGGCGGTTGGAACACGCATGCGCTTCAAGCGCGCACGGATAGCGTGAACGCCGGCATGAGTATGCGTCAGGATAAGAGACCTTCGCCCCATAGCCGCAGCCTGCGCGATGACTTCTGTTTTGCCATGGCCCGCTGGCGCAACTACGGCTGCATTGCCAAGCAGCAGAAGAGCGCCAGCGTCAACCATAGAGCCACGCCTCTACCGCCAAAATTGTTGTCGATAGGGGGCAGGGATGCGAATTCCAGACCTGGTTCCACACGGTTGGAGCGATATCACGAGCCGCGCGTTGATTCTTGAACCACCTTTTGCGATCGGCCACATCAGCGATGGCGGCCCGCAACTGAGGTCCATTGAGGGAAGACATAAGCTCCCAGTTGAAGAATGGGCCCCGAATGTTCTCAAGAGATAGGCTGGGTATCTGAGTTGCCAGATTGTTGTCGACTGCGTCGTCGCCTTTTTCCGCCCTTGCGTGCGTCAGTAAAGCTTGAACGAAGTCATCGGTTGCATGTAAGAAAAGTGCCTGTTCGGTGTTGAGCCCTCCGCCATACTCGATCACCTGAACGCCTGCGGCACTAAGCGGGATTTGCTCGCCAATTTGAAGTGGAACGTCCGAGTCCCGATACAGCGCGACCTGATAGCCCAGCGCCGCAAGGGCCAATGCGATAGAACAGGCCTCACCGCCGTTCCCGTCTGCAATAGCTGAGCCTACCTGCTCGATAGGCCTTCCCTCATGGCGTGGAGGCCAGTTCTCCCGGAGCCCCAACAACAGGCCGAGCTCTGTGTTGCCCTCACAGACCAAGATCCGGCGCGCGAACAGTGCGCGTGGTGTGTGCCGGAGCAGCGCGCGAATAGGATCTGGGGCCGTGGGTTGCCTGATCAGGACTTGACGCGATGGTCGGGAGACTTGAACCACACGCAGCGACCTGGCCTCTACTTCGCCCAGAGCTACATCAGAATGCGTCGTCATGAGCACTTGGCCCACTGGTTTGGAGTCTGCAATCGCCTTCGCCTGGTCAGCCTTCAACTGACTGATTGCGCCAATGATGCGATGGGGCTCCAACCCATGCTCGATCTCATCGACCAGCACGATAGCGCCCTCGGTAATCGCCGACTTCTGAATAGCCAGGGTAGCGAGCCTGCGGGTGCCCAATCCTGCAAGACGCAAGGGCACTCCCGTGTCGTGGAGTGCGATGGATCCAGATGACAAACCCGATCTACCCAGTTCCAATCCCGGCCCGTAGCTGCCTTGAACGTAGGCACCCAATCCTTTGGCGAACCCCTCCGCCAAGCTGGCGGCGTCAGTAAGAGACTTGATCTCATCCAGCTTGGCGCTGGCCCTCGCAGTGCGATACGCCTCAGCCAGTTTCGACGAGGCCTCCTTGGCGTCGCCAGTGAGTCGAGACAGAACTGATCCTTGGCCCCAACCGAGATGGCGAGCGTCTTCACCGGCTAAGCGGACCAAGCCAAAGAGCGCCCGATCCCTGTTGGACAACGTCCTGGTATCGCTGGTGCGATCACAGACCAGCTCCCACACCGGCTCCATCGTTGCATCAACGGTGAGCCGGACGGTAAGGACAGGCTCATCGTCCGCTTCTGGTTCATCCCGCAGCGTCCCAAGGCTGGTCCATCCTCGGATGTAGAGACCGAAGCGCTCGTCAGACTTCAACGCCTTTGAGAGCTCGCCAACAGTCGCTTCGATGACGACGGGTTGTGCCGTATCGCAGCCAAGGAAATCTGGCTCAGTGAAAGTAAACCAACGAGAGGAAAGAGCGGCCTCAACCGCATCGAGCACGGTCGATTTCCCGGAGTCCCCGGCTCCTATCAAACAGCAGAAGGAATGGCCTAGTGTCCAGTCCAGCGAGGCGATGCCGCGGAAGTTCTGAATTTTTAGATAACGAAGCTGCATCGATTACTCCGTCGTATTGCACCGCAATTTTCATCCTGAGCTGGCCTACTTGACAGAAGTCTGGCCTCAGCTAGTAGTTAAGGGTCAAAACTGTCGGGAGCCGCAATGATTGGTGCGTTAGAGATTGGATATTGGGCGGCTTCTTCCATAGCCCTTCTTTACCTGACATGGAGCATCGCGTTTAAGCGAAGAAAAACACAATCTTCGCGTAAGCAAACGCCGCAGCAAAAATAGCTGCAATGATCACCCAGAGCAGTAGAAATCGAACTGCGGGGCTGCTCGTTTTGATCATATTCTTGTTGTAAATCAAGTCGCCAACATATCCGGCAGCAATTCCAAACAACAACCAAAGTGTGAAAGCAATTGGCCACGACAACCTTTGATCGTGGTGGACCGGCCAGCCTTTCGTAGACATCCGGTTGCCATAATTGATGGCAATGACCGAGGTGTTTATGGGCAACAGCAAGCAGTACACAGATGAGTTCCGGGCCGAAGCGGTGAAGCAGGTGATCGAGC